>Ga0209643_1000012_pt1 | contig 821499 bp, 776 predicted proteins | sample AutmiccBRH37_all_FD_187383 | JGI IMG/M metagenome (GOLD analysis project Ga0209643, IMG submission 187383) | Deep subsurface microbial communities from Mt. Terri, Switzerland - Autotrophic microbial communities BRH/37_all (SPAdes) (version 2) | ecosystem: Environmental > Aquatic > Deep... | reverse complement strand
GGTGCGGATGGGGTGCAGGCGGAAGGTCAGCGCCACCTGCTCGACGGTGAAGGGGAAGGGGGCGTAGTCGGCGAGGAGGGTGGGCTGGGGGGCGATCTGGGGGGCGGCGGTGTCGGTCACGGCGGGTGCGTCCTTATGGGGGAGCCGGGGATCGGGCGAGCCTAGGGCGCGGCGGGGCGGGGTTCAACCTTGTGCGGGGTGGCGCCGGCCTGCGTCGGGCAGGAACAGGCGAGGCACTGCCTCGCCCCCGCCCGCTGCGGGACCGGTCCCGCAGCGGGCGGGGGCAGCACGAAACCGAATGAGGACAGCGCCTGCCAGCGGGCGGGGCGGGCGCTGGCCAGGGGCTTTGGGCCCCCGTCCGGTGCAAAATGACATGCCACCGCGTGGCGAAGGCGATGGCCTTCGCCAGGGCGGGCAGGGCGGAGGGGCGCTGCCCTCTGACCGCACAAGATACGATACGCGCGCGCGTAGCTTTCCTTGGAGGGGCGTTTCCTTTACTCATGGTGCAAGGGCGCCGGAAGGGCGCAGATCAGAGGATGTCAGCCCATGGACATGGACCCCGAGCGCAAGGTGCCGCTGAACCAGGACCCCCATGCCGTGCGCGAGCCGCGCGAGAACCGGCTGGAGCTGGCGATCGGGCATGAGGTGCGCACCTTCCGCAAGAAGCTGGGCATCACCGTGACCGACCTTGCCAGCGCCACCGGCCTGTCGCTGGGGATGCTGTCCAAGATCGAGAACGGCAATATCTCGCCCTCGCTGTCCACGCTGCAGGCGCTGTCCAAGGGCCTCGGCGTGCCGATGACCGCCTTCTTCCGCGGCTTCGAGGAACCGCGCAACGCCATGTTCGTGAAGGCGGGGGAAGGGGTGGAGCTGGAGCGGCGCGGCACCCGCGCCGGGCACCAGTACAACCTGCTGGGGCATATCGACAACAACTCGTCAGGCGTGGTGGTGGAGCCCTATCTGATCACCCTTTCTGACGATGCCGACGTGTTCCCGACCTTCCAGCACGAGGGGATGGAGTTCCTGTATATGCTCGAGGGCGAGGTGGTGTACCGGCATGGCGACAAGCTGTTTCACATGCAGCCGGGCGACAGCCTGTTCTTCGATGCCGACGCCCCGCATGGGCCGGAAGAGCTGGTGAGCCTGCCGGCGCGGTACCTGTCGATCATCAGCTATCCGCAGGCGACGGAGCGACGCTGAGGTTGCCTTAAGAGAAATATTTATTCTTCAGGATTGATGCTGCGGCTGCGGCGTGCTACGGCTGGACTCACCACGCGAAGGAGGGTCATGCCATGTGCGGGATTGTCGGTCTGTTTCTGAAGGACAGGGGGTTGGAGCCGCAGCTGGGCGCGCTTCTGTCCGGGATGCTGGTCACCATGACCGACCGCGGGCCGGACAGCGCCGGCATCGCCATCTATGGCACGCCCGAGGCGGGCCGCGCCAAGATCACCGTGCAGTCGGCGGAGCCGGACGCGGTGTTCCCGGGGCTGCAGGCGGCGCTGGCGGACGCCTCTGGCGGCAGCGCCACGGTCGCGGTGAAAAGCACCCATGCGGTGATTTCGCTGGCTGCGGACAAGGTCGCGCCGGTGCGGGCGGCGCTTGCGGCGATGCCCGGTGTCAAGGTGATGGGCGCCGGCGAGGCGGTGGAGATCTTCAAGGAGGTCGGCCTGCCCAAGGACGTGATCGCGCGGTTCGAGATTGCGAAGATGACCGGCAGCCACGGCATCGGCCATACCCGCATGGCCACCGAAAGCGCCGTGACCACGATGGGCGCGCATCCGTTTTCGACCGGGGCGGACCAGTGCCTTGTGCACAACGGCTCGCTGTCCAACCACAACGGGTTGCGCCGGGTGCTGCGCCAGAAGGGCATGACATTCGAGACCGAGAACGATACCGAGGTCGCCGCCGCCTACCTGACCGCCGAGATGGCCGGGGGCAAGAACCTTGGCGAGGCGCTGGAAGGCGCGCTGGACGATCTTGACGGCTTCTTCACCTTCGTCGTCGGCACCAAATCGGGCTTTGGCGTGGTGCGCGACCCCATTGCCTGCAAGCCCGCGGTGATGGCCGAGACCGACCAGTATGTCGCCTTCGGCAGCGAATACCGCGCCCTTGCCAACCTGCCCGGCATCGAGACCGCCCGCGTCTGGGAGCCCGAGCCCGCCACCGTCTATTTCTGGGAGCATTGAGAATGCCGGTCATCGACCTTGCCACAACCCCCTTGCGCGAGCTGAACCAGGCGCTGCACGATGCCGCCGCCCCCGGCCATAACGATACCGAGTTCGAGGTGCTGAACCCCAAGGGCGCCCATGCCGTCGCGGTGGGCGTCGCCGCCCCCGTCAGCATCGAGGTCAAGGGATCGGTCGGCTATTACTGCGGCGGCATGAACGAGCAGGCCAGCATCACCGTGCACGGCTCGGCCGGGCCCGGGGTCGCCGAGAACATGATGAGCGGCACCGTCGTCATCAAGGGCGATGCCAGCCAGTATGCCGGCGCCACCGGGCGCGGTGGGCTGCTGGTGATCGAGGGCAATGCCGCCTCTCGCTGCGGGATTTCGATGAAGGGCATCAACATCGTGGTGCGCGGCAATATCGGCCACATGTCGGCCTTCATGGCGCAATCGGGCAACCTTGTGGTGCTTGGGGACGCCGGCGACGCGCTGGGCGATTCGCTCTACGAGGCGCGGCTGTTCGTGCGCGGCGCGGTGAAGAGCCTCGGCGCCGATTGCATCGCCAAGGAGATGCGGCCCGAGCACATCGAGCTGCTGGAGGGTCTGCTGGCCGAGGCGGGGATCACCGATGTGAAGCCGCAGGAGTTCACCCGCTATGGCTCTGCCCGCACGCTCTACAATTTCAACATCGACAATGCCGACGCCTATTGAGCGGGGAGCCACCAGATGAGCCAGAACAACCATCCGACGACCCCGCGCAAATCGGCGACCTTCGATGATTACACGATGTCGGAGATCCGCCGCGCGGCGGCCACCGGCATCTATGACATCCGCGGCGGAGGCACCAAGCGCAAGGTGCCGCATTTCGACGACCTGCTGTTCCTCGGCGCCTCGATGAGCCGCTACCCGCTGGAGGGATACCGCGAGAAGTGCAGCACCGAGGTCGTGCTGGGCACGCGCTTTGCCAAGAAGCCGATCACGCTGAAGATCCCGATCACCATTGCCGGCATGTCCTTCGGCTCGCTCTCCGGCCCGGCGAAAGAGGCGCTGGGGCGCGGCGCGACGCTGGCCGGAACCTCGACCACCACCGGCGATGGCGGGATGACCGAGGAGGAGCGCGGCCATTCGGAAACGCTGGTCTATCAATACCTCCCCAGCCGCTACGGGATGAACCCGCGCGACCTGCGCCGCGCCGATGCCATCGAGATCGTGATCGGCCAGGGCGCCAAGCCGGGCGGCGGCGGGATGCTGCTGGGCCAGAAGATCTCGGACCGCGTGGCAGAGATGCGCACCCTGCCCAAGGGCATCGACCAGCGCTCGGCCTGCCGGCACCCGGACTGGACCGGGCCGGATGACCTCGAGATCAAGATCCTGGAGCTGCGCGAGATCACCGGCTGGGAGAAGCCGATCTACATCAAGGTCGGCGGCGCGCGGCCCTATTACGACACGGCGCTGGCGGTGAAGGCCGGGGCCGATGTGGTGGTGCTGGACGGGATGCAGGGCGGCACCGCTGCGACGCAAGAGGTGTTCATCGAGCATGTGGGGATGCCGACGCTTGCCTGCATCCGCCCCGCCGTGCAGGCGCTGCAGGATCTGGGGATGCATCGCAAGGTGCAGCTGATCGTGTCGGGCGGTATCCGCAACGGCGCCGATGTGGCCAAGGCGCTGGCGCTGGGCGCGGATGCGGTGTCGATCGGCACCGCGGCGCTGGTGGCGCTGGGCGACAATGACCCGAAATGGGAGGCGGAGTATCAGGCGCTGGGCACCACCGCCGGATCGTATGACGACTGGCACGAGGGCCGCGACCCCGCCGGCATCACCACGCAGGACCCCGAGCTGATGAAGCGGGTGGACCCGGTTCTGGCCGGGCGGCGGCTGGCCAATTACCTGAAGGTGATGACGCTGGAGGCGCAGACCATCGCGCGCGCCTGCGGCAAGAGCCATGTCCACAACCTCGAGCCCGAGGATCTGGTGGCGCTGACCATCGAAGCCTCGGCCATGGCCGGGGTGCCGCTGGCCGGGACCAGCTGGATCCCCGGCAAGACCGGCTTCTGACGGCCGCGGCCGCGCCCCAAACCGGCGCGGCCGTTCTTCTGTGACAAGCAAAAAAACGACAGGGAACAGCGATGACAACCGATCTGGCCACATGGGCCGCGGAACGCGGCGTCAAGTATTTCATGATCTCCTATACCGACCTCTTCGGCGGGCAGCGGGCCAAGCTGGTGCCGACCCCGGCCATCGCCGACATGCAGGCGGATGGCGCGGGCTTTGCCGGCTTTGCCACCTGGCTGGACCTCACCCCGGCGCATCCGGACCTCTTCGCCATGCCCGATGCCAGTTCGGCCACGCAGCTGCCCTGGAAGCCCGAGGTCGCCTGGGTCGCCGCCGATCTCTACATGGAGGGCGCGCCGGTCGCGCAGGCGCCGCGCAATGTGCTGAAGAAGCTGGTGGCCGAGGCCGCCGAGATGGGGCTGAGCGTCAAGACCGGGATCGAGCCGGAGTTCTTCCTGATCTCGCCGGACGGGAAAGAGATTTCCGACGGCATGGATACCGCGGAAAAGCCCTGCTACGACCAGCAATCCTTGATGCGCCGCTATGACGTGATCGCGGAAATCTGCGGCTACATGCTGGATCTGGGCTGGAAGCCCTACCAGAACGACCACGAGGACGCGAATGGCCAGTTCGAGATGAACTGGGAATACGATGACGTGCTGGTGACGGCCGACCGCCACAGCTTCTTCAAGTTCATGGTGAAGTCGGTCGCCGAAAAGCACGGGCTGCGGGCGACCTTCATGCCCAAGCCGTTCAAGGGCCTCACGGGCAATGGCTGCCACGCCCATATCTCGGTCTGGGACATGCAGGGGCGCAACGCCTTTGCCGACAAGGCGATGCCCTTCGGGCTGTCGGCGGAAGGGCGCACCTTCCTCGGCGGGATCATGAAACACGCCTCGGCGCTGGCGGCGATCACCAACCCGACGGTGAACAGCTACAAGCGCATCAACGCGCCGCGCACCATCTCGGGCGCGACATGGGCCCCCAATACCGTGACCTGGACCGGCAACAACCGCACCCATATGGTGCGCGTGCCGGGGCCGGGGCGGTTCGAGCTGCGGCTGCCCGATGGCGCGGTGAACCCCTACCTGCTGCAGGCAATCATCCTGGCGGCGGGGCTGGGCGGGATGCGCAGCAAGGCCGATCCGGGGCGGCACCATGACATCGACATGTACCGCGAGGGGCATACGGTCACCGACGCGCCGAAGCTGCCGCTGAACCTGCTCGACGCGCTGCGCGCCTATGAGGAGGACCCGGAGCTGCAGGCGGCGCTCGGGACGGAATTCTCGGCGGCCTACCTCAAGCTGAAACATGCCGAGTGGAACACCTACACGGCGCAGTTCACTCCTTGGGAACACGACACCACGCTGGACATCTAGACCCGCGCCGCCCCGGCCCGGTTTTCGCGGCGACCCCGGGGTCGCCGCTCCTCTTTGCATGGAGCTTCGGATGCCTCATTACGTCCTCACCGTCACCTGCCTGTCCACCCGCGGGATCGTCGCGGCGATCTCGGGCTTTCTGGCCGAACAAGGCTGCAACATCACCGATTCCGCCCAGTTCGACGACATGGGCACCGGGCAGTTCTTCATGCGCGTGACCTTCGCGCCGGAAACCGGCGCGACGCTGCCCGCCCTGACCGAAGCCTTCGCCGCCATCGCCGAGCCCTTCGGCATGGACTGGGCGATCCACGACGCCGCGCACCGGGTCAAGGTGCTGCTGATGGTGTCGAACTTCGGCCATTGCCTGAACGACCTCCTCTACCGCTGGCGCATCGGCGCGCTGCCGATCGAGATCGTGGGCGTGGTCTCCAATCACCTGACCTACCAGAAGGTCGTCGTGAACCACGACCTGCCCTTCCACCTGATCAAGGTGACGAAAGAGAACAAGCCCGAGGCCGAGGCGCGGCTGCTGGCGCTGGTCGAGGAGACCGGGGCCGAGCTGGTGGTGCTGGCGCGCTACATGCAGGTACTGTCCGACACACTCTGCCGCAAGATGGCGGGGCGGATCATCAATATCCACCACAGCTTCCTGCCCAGCTTCAAGGGTGCCAACCCCTACAAGCAGGCCTTCACCCGCGGCGTGAAGCTGATCGGCGCGACGGCGCATTACGTCACCGCCGATCTCGACGAAGGCCCGATCATCGAGCAGGACACGGTGCGCATCACCCATGCGCAAAGCCCCGAGGACTATGTCAGCCTTGGCCGCGACGTGGAGGCGGCGGTGCTGTCGAGGGCGATCCATGCCCATATCCACCACCGGGTGTTCCTGAACGGCAACAAGACGGTGGTGTTTCCGGCCTCGCCGGGCAGCTATGCCTCCGAGCGCATGGGATAGGGAAACAGGGGAGGGGGCCTTCTGCCCCCTCTTGGCCTGCGGCCAATTCACCCCCGAGGATATTTGGAAAAAAGCAATGCAGCAGGTGCTCTTGCGCTTTGCTTTTTCCAAATATCCCGCGGGGGGAGTCCGAAGGACGCCAGTCCGCAGGACGGGGGGCGCGAAGCCCCCCTGCGCGGTCAGTCGGCTGGCGCTTCGGCGGGTGTCTCGGCCGGTGCGGCCTCGGCGGCTGGCTCTGCCTGGGGCGCGGGGGCTTCCTCGGCCAGCGCGCCGTTTTCCCAGCGGCCGGTCGCGGTCTGGCCGGTGGCGTAGCGCATGGTGCCCTCGCCCTGGCGCTTGCCCTTGACGAAGCTGCCTTCATAGACATCGCCATTGCCATAGGTGGCGGTGCCGCTCCCGTCGATCTCGCCGGCGCGCCAGCCGCCCTCATAGACGAAACCGTCGGCCATGGTGATCTTGCCGGTCCCCTCGCGCTGGCCGGCGACGAAGCCGCCTTCGTAGACGGTGCCATCGGCATAGGTGGCGGTGCCTTGCCCATGGCGCTGGCCGTCCTGCCAGTCGCCGTCATAGACATAGCCGTCGGGATAGGTCATCCGGCCGCGGCCGTGGTTCTTGCCGGCCAGGAACTCGCCCTCGTAGACCAGCCCGTTGGCATAGCGCGCGACGCCTTCCCCCTCGATCACCCCCGCCTTCCAGCCGCCTTCATAGGTGGAGCCATCGGGATAGGTGATCTTGCCGGTGCCATCCTGCAGGTCGGCCACGAAGCCGCCCTCATAGACCGAGCCGTCGGGATAGGTGGCGCGCCCCGTGCCCTCGATCCGGCCCTCCTGCCAGTCGCCGTCATAGACATAGCCGTCGGCGCCGGTGAAGGTGCCCTTGCCGTGGCGCTTGTCGGCCTGGAAGCCGCCTTCATACACGTCGCCATTGGCATAGGTGACGCGACCCTGGCCCTGGCGCTGGCCGTTGGCCAGCTGGCCCTCGTAGACGTCGCCATTGGCTTGCGTCAGCTTGCCGGTGCCGTTGATCTGGCCCTCGCGCCAGGCGCCCTCATAGACCAGCCCGTCGGCCATGCGCAGCACGCCCTGGCCGGCACGCTGGCCGCGCATCAGGTCGCCCTGGTAGATCGCGCCATCGGGATAGGTGATCGTGCCCTTGCCCTCCTTGACGCCCATCACCCAATCGCCCTCGTAGCGATAGCCGCCGGGGCTTTCCATGGTGCCGGTGCCGTGGTGCAGGGCCTGCACGAAGCCGCCCGTGTAGCTGGTGCCATTGGCATAGCGGGCGGTGCCGATGCCCTCGATCTCGCCTTCCACCCAGTCGCCCTCATAGGTGCCGCCATCGGCGAAGGTGATCTTGCCCTTGCCGTGGGGCTTGCCGGACACGAACTGGCCCTCGTAGACCGAGCCGTTGGGGAAGCGGGCCATGCCCTGGCCAAGGATCTCGCCCTCGACCCAGTCGCCGGTATATTCATAGCCGCTGGGCAGGCGGTAGGTGCCGCGGCCATGCTGGCGGCCGTCCTTGAAGGTGCCCTCGTAGACGCCGCCATCCTCGTATTGCTTGGTCGCCACCGCCTGGGCGGAGGCCATGCCCGCGCCCAGCAGAAGTGCCGCCGCGAGGGCTGCGCCGAGGGCCTTTTGCCCGCGGTTTTTCGTGATCATGGCCGATGCTTTCGCCGTCATGGTCCTGCCCGTCTCCTGCGTCCGTCAGACTGTCTTGCGCCGCTTCCAGCTGCCGCCGCGCCGCGGGGGCGGGGGCCGGGTGGCTTCCAGCGGGTGCCGTCCAGACCCTAGTTGCCGCCCCGGCGGCTGACAAGCATTTGCGGCGCGGCGCCCCCGCCCTGCGCGCCCTTCTGCGCGAGATGTGATCGGGGCAGGCCTTCGGATGCGACCTGGCCCGAAGGTCGATCCGCGCGCGGGCTTTCCTGTGCGCGCGGTTCTGCTAAGACATTCGCAGATGCAGAAGGATGGCCCCGAGGGCCAGCCCAAGGGAAGGTATCCGCGCATGGCCGAGAGATTTCGCCTGTCCCTCGCACAGTTGAACGCCACCGTGGGCGCGATCGAGGGCAATGTCGCCAAGGCCAGGGCGGCCTGGGAGGCGGGCCGTGCGTCGGGCGTGGACATGGTCGCGCTGCCCGAAATGTTCGTGACCGGCTATCAGACCCAGGACCTGGTGATGAAGCCGGCCTTCACCGCCCATGCCATGCGCGCGGTCGAGGCGCTTGCGGTGGAGTGCGCCGAGGGCCCGGCGCTGGCCATCGGGGCGCCGTTCCGCGACGAGAGCGGGCTTTACAACGCCTACTGGATCTTGTGGGGCGGCAAGGTCGTGGCGCGGGCGCTGAAGCATCACCTGCCCAACGATGACGTGTTCGACGAGGAGCGGCTGTTCACCTCGGGCCCGGTGTCGGGCCCCTACCGGATCGGGCCGCTGCGCATCGGCTCGCCGGTCTGCGAGGATGGCTGGTACGATGACGTGACCGAGACGCTGGCCGAGACCGGGGCCGAGGTGCTGCTGATCCCCAATGGCTCGCCCTACCGCCGCCACAAGATCGACCTGCGCATGAACCACATGGTCGCGCGGGTGATCGAGACCGGCTTGCCGCTGGTCTACCTCAACATGGTCGGCGGGCAGGATGACCAGGTCTTCGACGGCGCCAGTTTCGTGCTGAACCCCGGCGGCGAGGTGGCGGTGATGCTGCCGCCCTTCGAGGAGGCGCAGGCCGAGGTGGTGTTCGAGCGCGGGGCCGAGGGTTGGCGGGCGCTGCCTGGCCCCCGCGCGCCGCAGCCGGACGATTGGGAGCAGGACTATCACGCCATGGTGCTTTCCTTGCGCGACTATCTTGGCAAGTCGGGCATCGCCCGGGTGCTGCTGGGGCTGTCGGGCGGCATCGATTCGGCGCTGGTGGCGGCGATTGCGGCCGATGCTATCGGGCCGGCCAATGTGCGGGGGGTGATGCTGCCCTCGCGCTTCACCTCGCAGGGCTCGCTGGACGATGCGGCCGATGTGGCGGGGCGGCTGGGGATCGCGCTCGACACCCTGCCGATCGGTGGCCCGCAACAGGCGGTGGCCGAGGCGCTGGCGCCGTTCTTTGCGGGCACGGAGCCGGGGATTGCCGAGGAGAATATCCAGTCGCGGCTGCGCGGCCTGCTGCTGATGGCGCTGTCGAACAAGGGCGGCGAGATGTTGCTGACCACCGGCAACAAGTCGGAAATGGCGGTGGGCTATGCCACGATCTATGGCGACATGGCGGGCGGCTACAACCCGATCAAGGATCTCTACAAGACGCGGGTGTTCCAGACCTGCCGCTGGCGCAACCTGAACCACCGCCCCTGGATGCTGGCGCCTGCGGGCGAGGTGATCCCGCCCGCGATCATCGACAAGCCGCCAAGCGCCGAGCTGCGCGCGGACCAGAAGGACGAGGACAGCCTGCCGCCCTATGCGGTGCTGGACGCGATCCTGGAGGCGCTGGTCGAGGAGGAGCGCTCGGTGCCCGAGATCGTGGCGATGGGCTTCGACCGCGCCACGGTGAAGCGGGTCGAGGGGCTGCTCTATGGCGCGGAATGGAAGCGCTTCCAGTCCGCCCCCGGCACAAGGCTGACGACGCGGGCCTTCTGGCTCGACCGGCGCTATCCCATCGTCAACCGCTGGCGGGATGGGGGATGACAAGAGCCACGAAGAGCCCAGACCCGGGGAGGCGGGCAGATTTTGCCGCCAGTCGGGCCGCAGCATCCCTCGGCTGAGCGCAGGAACTTGCTTGCCTTGGGGGCGTTGCCGAAGGCAGCATCCGCAGAGCAACCGGCAGGAGCCCCCCATGACCCAACCCAAGATCGCCGTGATCTTCTACACTACCTATGGCACCAACCATGCCATCGCCCTCGCCGCCGCCGAGGCGGCCGAAGCCGCCGGGGCCGAGGTGCGCCTGCGCCGGGTGAAGGAAACCGCGCCCATGGCGGTGGTCGAGGGGCAGGCACCGTGGAAGGCGCAGCTCGACAAGATGGCTGACATTCCCGAGGCGAGCCTCGACGACATGGAATGGGCGGACGGCTACTTCTTCTCGGCCCCAACCCGGTACGGCGTCGTCGCCAGCCAGATGCGCGCCTTCATCGACACGCTGGGCGGGCTCTGGTCCAAGGGCAAGCTGGCCGACAAGCCGGTGACGGCGACGACCAGCGCCGGCAATACCCATGGCGGGCAGGAAAGCACGCTGATCAGCCTTTACACCACCTTCATGCACTGGGGCTCGATCCTGGTGCCGCCGGGCTATACCGCGCAGGCCATCTATGATGCGGGCGGCAATCCCTATGGCTATTCGGCCAAGGCCGGCGAGTTCGACGATGCGGGCCGCGCCGCCGTTGCGCATCAGGCGACGCGGCTGGTGGAGTTCACCAAGCGACTGGCCAGGTAGTCATCAAACCTGCACGGGGCGGGGCTAGGCTGCGCGCATTCACCGATCAGGAGATTGCCGATGCGCCGCCTTGCCCTGTTTGCCCTGCTGTCTGCCGCCCCCGCGGGCGCCGAGACGCTGACCGTGATGAGCTTCAACATCTGGGGCGGCGGCGGCAACGAGGGCAAGGACATCTCGCAGACCGTCGCCGCGATCCGCGCCTCGGGCGCCGATGTGGTCGGCCTGCAGGAAACCCGGCTGGAGGGCGAGACCTGCACCGCCGAGGCCTGCCCGCCGGGTGGCCCCTCGGTCGCGCCGGCCATCGCCGCGGCGCTTGGCTGGCATGTGCATGACCAGACCGCCGAGAATGTCGCGCTCTGGGCCAATGCCGTGATCAGCCGCCATCCGATCGGCGCGGTCAGCGCGAACGATCTGGGGGTGCAGATCGACGTGAACGGCACCAAGGTCTGGCTGTTCAACATCCACCATGATGACGAGCCCTATCAGCCCTATCAGGTGCTTGGCATCGAATATGGCCCGGCGCCCTTCGTGAAAACCGCCGCCGAGGCGGAACACTGGGCGCGCGACACCCGCGGCCCGGCGATGGACCTGCTGATGGCGGACATGGCCGCCGCCGGGGACGCTGTGGTGATCGTCACCGGCGATTTCAACGAACCCTCGCATCTGGACTGGACCGAGGCTGCCGCCGCCGCAGGCCAGCAGCCGCTGGCGGTGAACTGGCCCACCACGCTGCGCCTGACCGAGGCCGGCTTCACCGATGCCTACCGCGCGGCGCATCCCGATCCGGTGGCGAAACCCGCCTTCACCTGGACGCCGATGGGCGACGAGGCCGACCCCGAGGACCATCACGACCGCATCGACTTTGTCTTCGCGCGCGGCGCCAAGGTCACGGCGGCCAGCATCGTCGGCGAGACCGGCCCGCGCAGCGATATCGCGCTGGACCCCTGGCCCGCAGATCACCGCGCCGTGGTGGCGACGCTCGAGTTCTGAAAACCGCGTGCTGGCCGGGGCTAAACCTCGGTCAGCACGACCCGCTTCAGCAGCCGCGCGGCATCGGCGCGGGTGCACAGGCGCGTGGCGTCGGTCATCACCGCCGCCGCGGCCGCGGCCGATCCCTTGCACAGCGCCGCCCCGGCATCCTCGCCCCGCGCCAGCGCCAGGGTGAAGGCCCCCAGGAAGCTGTCACCGGCGCCGACGCTGCTGACCACCGGCACCGCCACGCCCGAGGCGTGCAGGCGCAGCCCTGCGGTGGCGAGCGTGCTGCCATCGGCGCCGCGCGCCACGATCACCATGCCGGCCACGCCGCTGCGGACAAGGGCTTGCGCGAAATCGGCGCTGTCGGCGCGGGTGGGCAAGGGGTGACCGGCCAGATCCTCGGCCTCTTCGGTATCCATGCGCAGCGCGAAGAGCGGGGCTTCGTGCAGGCCGGCGGCCCGGCGCAGGGCGGGGCCCGAGGTGTCGAGGATCAGCCGCGCCCGGCGCCGGGCCAGCCGGCGCGAGAGTTGCGCGGGAAAGTCGTCGGGCAGGCCGGGCGGCTGGCTGCCGCTGAGGATGACGATGCCGCCGGGCGTGGCCGCGGCCGAAATCGCCTTGAGCACCGCTGCCGCGCGGGCCCTGGTCCAGACCGGGCCGGGCAGCATCAGCCGGTATTGCCCGCCGGTGCTGCGGTCGGTGACGGCCAGCGACTGCCGGGTTTCGCCCGGCCCCTCGAAGGGCGCGACCGGCACCCGTTCGGCGTGCAGCAGGCTCAGCAGGTGCTGCCCGGTCGGGCCGGCCGCGGCGACAAAGGCGGTGGCGCTGCCGCCCAGGATGCGAATTGCGCGGGCGACGTTGATGCCGCCGCCGCCGGGGTCCAGCACAGGCGCCTCACAACGCAGCTTCGGGCCCGGCCGCACTTCGGCCGCCGAGGTGGCAAGGTCGAGCGAGGGGTTCAGCGTGACGGTCAGGATCTGCGGCGCGGCGAAGGGCGCGGGTGTCGGCACGGATGTCGGCGGGGGCAATGCGGGTGTCCTGACGGCGGAGGGAGGGGCGCGGCAGAGGATGCGAAGATTTGCGCGCAAGGGCAATGGCCGTAACGCTTTATCAACCATTTGCGCCAAGGCTGGGGGTGCGCAGGACGTGGCTGCGCTGTTAACAAGTGCGGCGGCTCCGGTCTGCGCGGAGCCGCCGATTTTTCCGGGGCAGGGCGCCTCAGCCGAAGCTGGGCAGCATCTGCTGATAACTGGCGGGAACGAAGCGGAAGCCGTCGCCCGCCGTCTCCAGATACCCCAGCGACGGGAAGGGCATGTGGTAGCCGATGAAGGGCAGCCGGTCGGCGGCGATCATCCCCAGCAGCTTGCGCCGGGTCGCGGCCGCCTGCGCCTTGTCCATGTCAAAGCGCACCTCCCAATCGGGATGCGGCAGCGAAAAGGCGAAATGGTTGGCGGTGTCGGCGATCAGGATCAGTGACTTGCCCTCGCTTTCGAGGCGAAAGGCCATGTGGCCGGGGGTATGGCCCGGCGCCAGCATCGCGGTCATGCCCGGCGCGGCGGTGTCGCCCTCGCCGATGAAGGTCATCTGCTCGGCCAGCGGGCGCACCTTGGCCTCGAAGCCCTCGTTGCCGGCGGCGGCCCAGTGGTCGAACTCCACCTGCCCCGCGACATAGGCGGCATTGGCGAAGGTCGCGCCATCGGCATTGGAAAGCCCGCCGATATGGTCGCCATGCATATGGGTCAGCACCACGACGTCCACCTGATCGGGGCTGTAGCCGGCAGCGGCCAGCGCGGCGGTGATGCCCTCGGGCGCTAGGCCGGTGTCGAACAGCACCAGCTGCTCGCCGGTATTGACCAGCGTCGGGGTGAAGAAGTTCTGCGAGACATCCGCCGGCACGAAGGCGGCTTCGGCCGCGGCGGCAAACTCCTCGGCACTGGCGTTCAGGCCGAAGGTTTCATGCGGGTTTTCCAGGGCGCGCGTGCCGGCCAGCAGCGTCGTGACCTCGAAGCTGCCCAGCAGGAAGCGGTGATAGGGCGCGGGGCCGCTGGCGGGCTGCATCGGCGCCATCGCCTCGGCGCGGCGCGGCAGGGTCAGCAGCGCCGGCGCGGCCAGAAGCGCGGCCCCGGCGAAAAGCTGGCGGCGGGTGGGCAGGACGGGGTGGATCATCGGCTGGTCTCCCTCGGGTGTTGCTGTGCCCCGAAGGATAGGGCGGCGGTGGCCCAAGGCCAGCGCACAGGTGCCTGTGCGCAGGTTCGCAGCCCTATTCCCACCACTTGTCGATGGCGGCGATGTCCTCGTCGGACCAGCCGAAATGATGGGCAAATTCATGCACCGTCACATGCGCGACCAGATCGCCGAGGCTGACCTCGCCCCTCTCGCACCATTCATCGAGGATTGGGCGGCGGAACAGCCAGACGGTATCGGGGCGCATCGGCTGGTCCATCACCGATTTCTCGGTCATGGGGATGCCCTCGTAGAGGCCCGACAGCTCGAACGGGTCATTGAGGTCCAGCTCTTCCATGAACTCGTCGGGCGGGAAATCCTCGACCCGGATCGCCACCGCCCCGGCTGCCGCGGCGAATTGCGGCGGCAGCGCCGCCACGGCCGCCTGCGCCAGCGCCTCGATCACCTCGATCCCCGGCGCGCTGCGCGCTTTCCACTCGTCCATGTCCCGCCTCCGAGGGGCGCCATGCCCGCCCCCGATATGGACAAAACCGGGCCGATATGAAAGAGCGGGGCCAACAGGAGTCCCCGAAAATGCCCGTCACGCCCGTCACCACCCGCTTTGCGCCCTCGCCCACCGGCTTCATCCATGTCGGCAACCTGCGCACGGCGCTGTTCAACTACCTGATCGCGCGCAAGTCGGGCGGGCAGTTCATCCTGCGGTTGGACGATACCGACCGGGAACGGTCGAAGCAGGAATATGCGGACGGGATCAAGGAAGACCTCGCCTGGCTGGGCCTGCACTGGGACCGGGTGGAACGGCAGTCGGATCGCCTCGGCCGCTATGCCGAGGCGGCGGACCAGCTGCGCGCGGCGGGGCGGTTCTATGAGTGTTTCGAGAGCCCGACAGAGCTGGACCTGAAGCGCAAGAAGCAGCTGAACATGGGCAAGCCCCCGGTCTATGACCGCGCCGCCCTGAAGCTGACGGATGATGACAAGGCCCGCCTGCGCGCCGAGGGCCGCGAGGGTTATTGGCGCTTCGAGCTGAACCATACCCGGATCGAATGGACCGACGGCATCCTTGGGCCGATCTCGATCGACGCAGGCTCGGTGTCGGACCCGGTGCTGATCCGTGCCGACGGGCAGGTGCTGTACACCTTCGCCTCATCTGTCGATGACATCGACATGGGCGTGACCCATATCGTGCGCGGCGCCGACCATGTCACCAACACCGCCACGCAGATCCAGATCATCGAGGCGCTTGGCGGCACCCCGCCTTCGTTCGCCCACCATAGCCTGCTGACCGGCGCGGGCGGCGAGGAGTTGTCCAAGCGGCTGGGGACGCTGTCCCTGCGTGACCTGCGCGCGCGGGGCGTGGCGCCCGAGGCGCTGCTGAGCCTGATGGCGCGGCTGGGGTCGAGCCAGCCGGTGGAGCTGCGGATGACGCTGGATGAGCTGGCCGACGGGTTCGACCTTGCCAGTTTTGGCGCGGCGCCAACCAAGTTCGACGCCGAGGACCTGTTCCCGCTGACCCGCGCCCGCAACCAGGCGCTGCCCTTCGAGGCGGTGGCCGACCGGATCTCGGCGCTTGGGATTCCTGATGCGCTGGCCCGGCAGTTCTGGGCCGTCGCCTCGCACAACATCACCGTGCTCGAGGATCTGGCGCCCTGGGCCGATCTGGTGCTGCACGGCGCCGAGCCGGTGGTGGAGCCCGAGGATGCCGAGTTCATCGCGCAGGCGATGGCGCTGCTGCCGCCGTTGCCCTTCGATGCGGGGACGTGGTCCGCGTGGACCAGTGCTGTGAAAGAGGCGACGGGGCGCAAGGGCAAGGGCCTGTTCATGCCGCTGCGCAAGGCGCTGACCGGGCAGGCACATGGGCCGGAAATGGCGGATCTGATGCCGCTGATGCAGGCGGTTCGCGGGCGCTGAGGGCGGGCGGGTCGTAGCCGCCCACTTTCATTTGTCGCAACCGTTGCCCATCTGGATTTGGCGGCCTTCGGACCCCCATTGCCCTGCGGCCCGCACCTCCGGGCAGCCGGTGCGGGTCACTTGCCACCGGCAAGTCCCCTGATCGCTCCGGGGCGCCTCCCCTGCAAATGCATAGGCTTCGACGGCGCTCAGATCGCCGGCGGCCCATGCACATTGTTGGCACGCACATGCTGCCGGATTCTGCTTGGTACGCGCGCGAGGGGCCCGGCGCTCAGCCCAGCATCGCCGGCAGGCTGGCCCGCAGCAGCGGCCAGCCGCCGGGCTGCCAGCCAAGCGCGCGCAGGCGGGTGCAGTCCATGGCGTTGACCCTTGCGGCATCGCTGCGGGGCGGCAGCGGCCAGGTGCAGCGGGTCAGCCGCGCGACCTCGGCCAGCAGGTCATGCAGGTCGAGGGTGAGGTCGGAGACGTTGAAGGCAAGGCCGGTTTCCGGTGTCTCGAGGAGGAGCAAGGCGGCGGCGGCGAGGTCGGCGCCGTGCACTTCGGTCGCTACCCGCGGAGGGATCGGGCGGCCCGCGCGGAAGTTTGCAAAGAGCTCCGTCCACTTGTGGTTGGGGCCGGGGCCGTAGACTCCGGTGGCGCGGAGGCTGGCAGTTGAGAAACCAGGTGAAGAAAGGGCGGCAAGCCCTTGTTCCACATCGGCTTTCATCTGGCCGTAGAGCGTGTCCGGTCGCAGTTCGGTGTCTTCGGTCAAAACCGTCCCCGCAGGATGGTCGCCATAGACCGCGCGGGTGGACAGGAACAGCGCGCGGGCCACGCCGGCCTGCCGCGCGGCGGCGAAGAGGCGCAGCGAGCCATCGCGGTTGGCGGCAAGAAATCCGGCCGGATCAGTGCCTTCGCCGCCGCGATAGCGGCCGGGTTCGTGCTGGAAGGCGGCATGGATCAGCGCGTCATGGCCTGACAGGTCGGGCACCTCGCCGGTGAGGTCATAGCGCAGCCCGCCCGGTGCAGGGTTGCGCGAGAGCAGGGTGACGTCATGCCCCGCAGCCCTTGCGGCATCGGCCAGGAACCGGCCGACCAAGCCGGTGCCGCCGGTCAGGGCGATTTTCACAGGGGCCCCGGCAGGCTGGCGATGTCCGGCACGGGCCCATCGCCGGCATAGGCGCGCCAGAGGTCGATCAGCGGGCGCAATTGTTCAGCCTTGTCATGGTCTTGCCACGGCTTTTCATACTGGAAATGCAGGATGCGGATCGCCTTCCAGTCCCACAGCTGGGGCAGGGCGAACCAGACATATTGCAGCATGTTGCAGAACACCGGCAGGCCGTGCCAGTCGGGGAAATAGCTTTCCAGAAAGGTCTGGTCCGTGCGCCGCCAGAAGGCGCCGGGCACATCGAGCCGGGCCATCATCGCTTGAAACGTCGCGTCAGAGGGGCGGGCGGTGAAGACGCCGGAGTTCATGCGGTGAAAATCGGCAACGCTTTCATAGACGTTGGGCGCGGCGCAGAACTCGGGGTAGTCGAACAGCAGATCCGAATTGCGCAGCACCAGCGCGTCGGCATCGACGAAGACCACCGCCTCATAATCCAGCTGCCACAGCCGCAGCTTGGCGAAGTTGTCGAGCGGCGTGTGGAACGGCGGCTTGGTGCCCTTGGTGAAGGCGGCGCGGGCGTGCAGGGCGTCCCGCGCATGGGCGGCGTTGAACTCGGGGCTGGTGGGCAGCAGATCCACCTGCACCAGCCGCGCGCCAAGCGCCTTCAGCGGGGCCAGATCGGCCGCCGCCACATCGGTATGCAGCACCACGAGATCGGCCGAAGTGCCGGTCAGCACCAAGGAGCGCAGCAGCGCCCGCGCCCCAAGCGCATAGTCGGCATTGGTGACCAGCGTGACCCAGGCCCGGCGGCTGCGCGCCGGGCCATCCGCCACAAGCCCTTCGGCCATTCAGGACACCGAGCGCAGGCGCTTGCCTTCCGGGTCATGCTCCACCCGCTTGGCGATGTCCTTGGTCCAGGCCGAAACCGCCGGCACGCGGCTACGGTCGATGCGGTGGGCGAATTTCTTCGCCACATCCACCACCTCGGACAGCAGCCCCTCTGCCAGCGTGATCGGGTTCAGGCCGAGCGCGAGGAACTGGTCGTTGTTCACGATCAGCTCATTCTCGTCGGCTTCCTTGCGCGGGTTCGGCAGGTAGGCAACCTTGGCCCCGGTCATCTTGGCGACCATCTCGGCCAGGTCGCGGACGCGGTGGGTTTCGGTCATCTGGTTGAAGATCCGCACCCGCTCGCCCGCTTTCGGGGCATCGCCAAGCGCCAGTTCCACGCAGCGGACCGAGTCCTGGATGTGGATGAAGGCGCGGGTCTGCCCGCCGGTGCCATGCACGGTCAGCGGATATCCGATGGCGGCCTGGATCAGGAAGCGGTTCAGCACCGTGCCATAGTCGCCGTCATAGTCGAAGCGGTTCACAAGCTGCGGATGGCGGCTGGTCTGGTCGGTATTGGTGCCCCAGACGATGCCCTGATGCAGGTCGGTGATCCGCAGCCCGTCATTCTGGGCATAGAACTGGAACAGGATCTGATCGAGGCTCTTGGTCATGTGATAGACCGAGCCGGGACGGGTCGGATAGAGGATCTCCAGCCCCTTCTTGCCGTTCGGGGTGTCGATCTCGACATCTAGATACCCTTCCGGGATCGGCGCGCCGACGCTGGAATAACCATAGACGCCCATTGTGCCGAGGTGGACCAGATGCGCGTCGATGCCGGTTTCCACCATTGCCGCCAGCAGGTTATGCGTGGCCGAGACGTTGTTGTTGACGGTGTAGACCTTGTGGCGGTCGGTCTTCATCGAATAGGGCGCGGCGCGCTGTTCGGCGAAGTGGATGATCGCCTCGGGGCGGACCTCTTCCAGCCAGGACTTGATGCGGTCATATTCGCGCAGGTCGAGGAAGTGGAAATGCAGCTTCTCGCCGGTTTCCTGCTGCCAGATCCGGCAACGCTCCTGGATGCTGTCCATCGGGGTCAGCGACTGCACGCCAAGTTCCGTGTCGATCCAGCGGCGCGACAGGTTGTCGACGATATGAACCTCGTGCCCGAGGTTGGACAGGTGCAGCGAGGTGGGCCAGCCCACGAACCCGTCGCCACCAAGAACCGCAATCCGCATCAGTCTCACTCCTTCCAGATCCCGTGACCCGAGCATCCACTCGGGGCGCTTTTGTATCGTTTTGCCTGTTGCGCGTGTGACAGTGCAATGAAGTATTTAAGACGCATCCCGGCCTGGGGTTCCGCCTCGGCGGGCTTTCGCCCGAAGGGCGGCGGGTTCATAAGGAGATGCAGGGGGGCGGGCGCGCCCCGGGGATGGCCGGGATGGCGACGGGGGGGGCGGCATGGCGGAGGATATCGAGCTGGTGATCTTCGATTGCGACGGGGTGCTGATCGACAGCGAGATCATCAGCGCGCAGATGCTGGTGGCGGAACTGGCGGCGCTGGGGGTGGCGATCGACCTGCCCTATGTGGCGCGGCATTTCCTGGGGCGCAGCTATCCCACCGTCATGAAGGTGATCCGCACCGAGTTCGGGGTGGAGCTGTCCGAAGCCTTCGAGGCGCAATACCGCCAGCGGTTGCTGGCCGCGTTCGAGGCGCAGCTGGCGGTGATGCCGGGCGCGGCGGCGGTGCTGGCGGGGATGGGGCGGGCCTGGTGCGTTGCCACCTCGTCAAGCCAGGCGCGGGCCGAGCGGTCGCTGGCGATTGCCGGGCTGGCGGGGCTGGTGGGGGAGCGGCTGTTTACCGCAGGCATGGTGGCGCATGGCAAGCCGGCGCCGGACCTGTTCTTGCTGGCGGCGGCGCGGATGGGGGTGGACCCCGCGCGCTGCCTGGTGGTCGAGGACAGCCTGAACGGCATCCGCGCCGCCCATGCCGCCGGGATGCGGGTCTGGCGCTTTACCGGCGGCAGCCATATGGGGCCGGAGGTCGAGGACGAACCCGAGGATGCGCGGCCCGAGCGGCGCTTTGCCTCTTTCGCCGGTTTCTTCCAGATCGACCCGCAACTGGGGGGCGCAGCATGAGCCGGGCGGATGCCGAAATCACCACGCTGGACGAGGCGGCGCGCGCCGGCTGGCTGTCCTATGTCGGCGGGCTGACGCAGGACCAGATCGCGGCGGAACTGGGCGTGTCGCGGCAGCGGGTGCAGCGGCTGGTCAGCCGGGCGCTGGCCGAAGGGCTGATCCGGGTGCGGCTGGATCATCGCATCGCCTCCTGCCTGCGGCTGGAGGCAGAGCTGGCGCGGCGGTTCCGGCTGCTGGAATGCCGGGTGGCGCCCTCGCTCGGCGCCTCGGGCGACCCGGCGCGGGCGATTGCGGGGGTGGCGGCGGAGCTGTTCGAGCGCATCCTGACCCGGCCAGAGCCGCTGGTGATTGCCGTCGGCACCGGGCGGGCGCTGCGCGGCATGGCGGATGAGCTGCAGCCGCAGCTATGCGTGCGGCACCGGATCGTCTCGCTGATCGGGAATATCGCGCCGGACGGGTCGGCCAGCTTCTTCGACGTGCTGATGCGCATCGCCGACAAGTTGCAGGCGCCGCATTACCCGATGGCGGTGCCGGTGATTTCCGACACGGCGGAAGAGCGGGCGGCCTTCCACAAGCTGCGCCCGGTGCAGGCGGTGGTGGCGCTGGCGCGGCAGGCAGATGCGACCTTCGTCGGCGTCGGGCAGATGGGCGATGATGCGCCGCTCTACAAGGACGGGTTCATCACCGCGGCCGAACTGGCCGAGGTGCAGGGGCAGGGCGCGGTGGGCGAGGTGGCGGGGAACATCTTCGACGCCTCGGGCCGCTATATCGACGCGGGAATCTCGGCGCGGATGGGCGGGGTGCGGATCGCGCCGGCACGGCCCGAGCCGATCATCGGCATCGCCGCCGGGCCGACCAAGGTGGTGGCGATCCGTGCGGCGCTGGCGGGGCGGATCATCAACGGGCTTGTCACCGACGAGGCCACGGCAGAGGCGCTTCTGGCCTGACTCTGCCTTCTGCGCAGGCAGCCGCAGAATCTGCGTTGACTTTGGCGTGAGGCTGACTGAATAATTACTCAGCAGCCGGGCAAATGCTCACGACAGCATTGCCCCCAAAACCTGCCAAGGGAGGACTACCAATGACATCGACGCTTCGCGCCCTGCTGGGCGCGTGTGCCGTTGGCGCGCTTGCCGGCGCCGCCACGGCCGAGACCATCACCGTCGCCACCGTGAACAACGGCGACATGATCCGGATGCAGGGCCTGATGGCCGACTTCAACGAGAAGCACCCCGATATCGAGGTCGAATGGGTGACGCTGGAGGAGAACGTCCTGCGCCAGCGCGTCACCACCGACATCGCCACCAAGGGCGGCCAGTTCGACGTGATGACCATCGGCACCTATGAGGCGCCGATCTGGGGCAAGCAGGGCTGGCTGGTCAGCCTGAACGACCTGCCCGCCGAATATGACGTGGACGATCTGCTGCCGGCGATCCGGGGCGGGCTGACCGTGGAGGGCGAGCTGATCGCGGCGCCGTTCTATGGCGAATCGTCGATGGTGATGTACCGCACCGACCTGATGGAAGCCGCCGGGCTGGAAATGCCCGAGGCCCCGACCTGGGAGTTCATCAAGGAAGCCGCCGCGGCGATGACCGACAAGGCGAACGAGCAATATGGCATCTGCCTGCGCGGCAAGGCCGGCTGGGGCGAGAACATGGCCTTCCTGTCGGCGATGGCCAACAGCTATGGCGCCAAGTGGTTCGACATGGAGTGGAAGCCGCAGTTCGACAGCGCCGAGTGGAAGGCCACCCTCACCGATTACCTGATGCTGATGAACGAATACGGCCCCCCCGGCGGCCCGAACAACGGCTTCAACGAGAACCTCGCGCTGTTCCAGCAGGGCAAGTGCGGCATGTGGATCGACGCCACGGTGGCGGCATCCTTCGTGACCAACCCGGCGGAATCGACCGTGGCCGACAAGGTGGGCTTTGCCCTTGCGCCGGACAATGGCCTTGGCAAGCGCGGCAACTGGCTGTGGGCGTGGAATCTCGCGATCCCCGCAGGCTCGCAGAAGGTCGATGCGGCGAAGGCGTTCATCGCCTGGGCCACGTCGAAGGAATACCTGGAAACCGTCGCGGCCGAGGAAGGCTGGGCGAACGTGCCCCCGGGCACCCGCACCTCGCTGTACGAGAACCCGGAATACCAGAAGGTTCCGTTTGCCAAGATGACGCTGGACAGCATCAACGCGGCCGACCCGACCAAGCCGACCGTGGATGAAGTGCCCTATGTCGGCGTGCAGTTCGTGGCGATCCCCGAGTTCCAGGGCATCGGCACCGCCGTGGGCCAGCAGTTCTCGGCGGCGCTTGCCGGCACCACCTCGGCCGATGACGCCCTGGCCGCGGCGCAGGCGCTGACCACGCGCGAGATGACGCGGGCCGGCTACATCAAGTGATGTGACACGGGGGGCAGGGGCGGCGCGACCGCTTCTGCCCCTTCGCTTTTCCTAAGGATATTCCGATGGCTACTCAGGCTTCGCGGCTTGCCGGCCGGCTGATGATCTCGCCCGCAGTGATCTTGCTGCTGCTGTGGATGATCGTGCCGCTGGGGATGACGCTGTATTTCTCGTTCCTGCGCTACAACCTGTTGATGCCGGGCATGGAATCCTGGGCCGGCTTTGACAACTACACCTATTTCCTGACCGACCCGGCCTTTACCACCGCGCTGGTGAACACGCTGCTGCTGGTCGGGGGCGTGCTGCTGATCACCACGGTCGGCGGCGTGCTGCTGGCGCTGCTGCTGGACCAGCCATTCTGGGGGCAGGGCATCGTGCGGGTGCTGGTGATCGCGCCGTTCTTCGTGATGCCCACCGTTTCGGCGCTGGTCTGGAAGAACATGTTCATGAACCCGGTCAACGGCCTCTTCGCGCATCTGGCGAAGGCGCTGGGGCTGCAGCCCTTCGACTTCCTGTCGGTGGCGCCGCTCTTGTCGATCACGCTGATCGTCGCCTGGCAATGGCTGCCCTTCGCCACGCTGATCCTGCTGACCGCGCTGCAAAGCCTCGACAGCGAGCAACTGGAAGCGGCCGAGATGGACGGCGCCCCGCCGATCAGCCGGTTCCGCCACATCATGCTGCCGCACCTCGCGCGCGCCGCGACGGTGGTGATCCTGATCCAGACCATCTTCCTGCTGTCCACCTTTGCCGAAATTCTGGTGACCACCAATGGCGGGCCGGGCACGGCATCGACCACGCTGACCTACCTCGTCTATGTGCAGTCCTTGCTGCAGTTCGACGTGGGGCTTGGTGCGGCGGGCGGCATCGTCGCGGTCATCCTGGCCAATATCGTTGCGATCTTCCTGATGCGGATGATCGGCAAGAACCTGGAGACCTGAGCCATGGCCCGAGCAACCTCCAACCGCCGCAAGGCGATCGTTACCGTGCTGGCCTGGACCGTGGGGATCGCCATCTTCTTCCCGATCCTGTGGACGATCCTGACCAGCTTCAAGTCCGAGGGCGACGCGATTGCCAGCCCGCCGAAGTTCCTGTTCTTCGACTGGACGCTGGAGAACTACTTCGCCGTGCAGGAACGGTCGGACTACTTCCGCCACTTCTGGAACTCGGTGGTGATCTCCGTCGGCTCGACGGTCTGCGCGCTGGTCATCGGCATTCCGGCGGCCTGGTCGATGGCCTTCGTGCCGGGCAAGCGCACCAAGGATGTGCTGATGTGGATGCTGTCCACCAAGATGATGCCGGCGGTGGGCGTGCTGGTGCCGATCTACCTGATCTTCCGCGACTTCGGGTTGCTGGATACACGGGTGGGGCTGGTCGGCGTGCTGACGCTGATGAACCTGCCGATCGTGGTGTGGATGCTTTACACCTACTTCAAGGAAATCCCGTCGGAGATTCTTGAGGCGGCGCGGATGGACGGCGCGGGCCTGCGGTCCGAGATCCTCTATGTGCTGACGCCGATGGCGGTGCCGGGCATCGCCTCGACCCTGCTGCTGAACATCATCCTTGCCTGGAACGAGGCGTTCTGGTCGCTGCAGCTGGCCACATCCAAGGCGGCGCCGCTGACCACGTTCATTGCCGGCTATTCCAGCCCCGAGGGGCTGTTCTACGCGAAACTCTCTGCCGCCTCGACGCTGGCCATCGCACCGATCCTGATCCTGGGCTGGTTCAGCCAGAAGCAGCTGGTGCGCGGGCTGACCTTCGGCGCCGTGAAATAAGGGGACCATGATGGGCCATATCGAACTCAAGGGCGTGACCAAGCGCTTTGGCGAAGCCGAGGTGATCCCGCCGCTGGACCTGTCCATAGGCAAGGGCGAATTCGTGGTGTTCGTCGGGCCTTCGGGCTGCGGCAAGTCCACGCTGCTGCGGCTGATCGCGGGGCTGGAGGATACCACCGCCGGGCGGATCGAGATCGACGGCAAGGACGCGACCGGCCTGCCGCCGGCGAAACGCGGGCTGGCGATGGTGTTTCAAAGCTATGCGCTTTACCCGCACATGTCGGTGCGCAAGAATATCGGCTTTCCGCTGAAGATGGCGGGGCTGGACAAGGCACAGATCGCCGCCAAGGTCGAGGCGGCGGCGAAGGTGCTGAACCTTGGCGCCTATCTCGACCGCCGCCCCGGCCAGCTGTCGGGCGGGCAGCGCCAGCGGGTCGCCATCGGGCGGGCCATCGTGCGCGAGCCGGCGGCGTTCCTGTTCGACGAGCCGCTGTCGAACCTCGACGCCGCGCTGCGGGTGAACATGCGGCTGGAGATTTCCGAGCTGCACCAGACGCTGAAGACCACGATGATCTACGTGACCCACGACCAGGTCGAGGCGATGACCATGGCCGACAAGATCGTGGTGCTGCAGGCCGGGAAGATCGAGCAGGTGGGCAGCCCGCTCGACCTTTACCGTGCGCCGGCGAACCGCTTCGTGGCCGGCTTCATCGGCAGCCCGCGAATGAACTTCGTCGGCGGCGCCGAGGCCGCCAAGCATGGCGCACATGAGATCGGCATCCGGCCCGAGCATATCGCCGTCAGCCGCGAGGCGGGGGACTGGGCGGGGACCGTGGGCGTGTCGGAACACCTCGGCTCCGACACCTTCCTGCATGTGCATACCGAGCACGGGACCATCAACCTGCGGGCGGGGGGCGATGTCGGCCTCTACCACGGCGACAAGGTGTTTCTGACGCCCGATGCCACGCAGATCCACCGCTTCGATGCGGCGGGGTTGGCCCTGTGATGCGGCTGCAGGGGAAATCCGCGCTGATCACCGGCTCGGCGCGCGGGATCGGGAAAGCGTTTGCGGCGGCCTATGTGGCCGAGGGCGCCACTGTGGCGATTGCCGACATCAACCTGCCGGCGGCAGAGGCTGCGGCAGACGAGATCGGCCCCGGCGCCTATGCGCTGCATCTGGACGTGACGCAGCAGGCCAGCATCGACGCCGCCGTGAAGGCGGTGGAGGAGCGCGCGGGCGGGCTCGACATCCTGGTGAACAACGCCGCGCTGTTCGACCTCGCGCCGATCGTGGAGATCACGCGGGAAAGCTATGACCGGCTGTTCCAGATCAACGTCGCCGGCACGCTGTTCATGATGCAGGCGGCGGCGCGGTCGATGATCGCGCGCGGCAAGGGCGGCAAGATCATCAACATGGCCAGCCAGGCGGGTAGGCGCGGCGAGGCGCTGGTGGCGGTCTATTGCGCGACCAAGGCCGCCGTCATCAGCCTGACCCAAAGCGCAGGGCTGAACCTGATCGCGCATGGCATCAACGTCAACGCCATCGCGCCGGGTGTGGTGGATGGCGAGCATTGGGACGGCGTCGATGCGCTGTTTGCCAGATACGAAAACCGCCCGCTGGGGGAAAAGAAGCGCCTTGTCGGCGCCGAGGTTCCGCTTGGCCGGATGGCCACCGCTGCCGACCTGACCGGCATGGCCATTTTCCTTGCCTCGCCCGAGGCGGATTACATCGTCGCCCAGACATACAATGTCGATGGCGGCAACTGGATGAGCTGACATGACCCTTTCCAACGCCGCGCTTTCCACCCTTCCCGCAACCATCGCGCAACCCGGCTATGACCGCGCAGGCCTGACCCCCGGCATCGTGCATGTCGGCTGCGGCAACTTCCACCGCGCGCATATGGCGGTGTATCTGGACGACCTGTTCGCGCTCGGCGAGGGCCATGACTGGGCTATCCTCGGCGCCGGCGTGCGCGAGGGCGATGCCAGGATGCGCGAGGTTCTGGCGGCGCAGGACTACCTGTCCAGCGTGATCGAACTGGCCCCCGGCGCGCATTCGGCGCGGGTGATCGGCGCGATGACGGGATTTGTTCCGGTGGAGCCGGGCAATGCCAGCCTGATCACCGCGATGGCCGATCCCGCCATCCGTATCGTCAGCCTGACGGTGACGGAGGGCGGCTATTACATCGACCCCAAGACCAATACCTTCAGCCCCGCGCATCCTGACATCCTGCACGACGCCGCGAACCCCGACCGGCCCGAGACCGTCTTCGGCGCCATCGTCGCGGCGCTGCGGGCACGGCGGGCGGCGGGGGTGCAGCCCTTCACCGTGATGTGCTGCGACAACGTTCCCCATAACGGCCATGTCACCCGCGACGCGGTGGTGGGGCTGGCGATGCTGCAGGACGCCGAGCTTGCCGGGTGGATCGCGGGGGCGGTGGCCTTCCCGAACTCGATGGTGGACCGCATCACCCCGGCGACCGGCCCGCGCGAGCGCGAGATGGCGGCGGCCTTCGGCCTCGACGATGCCGCCCCCGTCACCTGCGAGCCGTTCCGGCAATGGGTGATGGAGGACAACTTCCCCGCAGGCCGCCCGGCGCTGGAAAAGGTCGGCGTGACCTTCACCCCGCATGTGGACCGCTTCGAGACGATGAAGATCCGCATCCTCAATGGCGGCCACGCGATCATCGCCTATCCGGCCGGGCTGATGGACATCCACTTCGTGCATGAGGCGATGCAGGAACCGCTGGTTTCGGCCTTCCTCAGCCGCATCCTCTCGGCCGAGGTGATCCCGGTGGTGCCGCCGGTGCCGGGGCAGGACCTTGGCGACTACAAGGCGCTGATCGTGGAGCGCTTCGCCAATCCCGAGGTGGCCGATACGGTGCGCCGGCTGTGCCTCGATGGTTCCAACCGGCAGCCGAAGTTCATCATCCCCACCATCCGCGACGTGCTGGCGGCGGGGGGAGAGCCGACGGGGCTGATCCTGCTCTCGGCGCTGTGGTGCCGCTATTGCTTTGGCACGACGGAAAGCGGGGCCGAGATTGCCCCGAACGATCCGAACTGGGAGATGCTGACGGCGCGGGCCGCGCGGGCCAAGGACGATCCAGCCGAATGGCTGGCGATGCGCGAGGTTTACGGCGATCTGGGCGAGACCCCGGCGGTGGCCAAGGCCTTCGCCACCCTGCTGCGCGCGGTCTGGGCCGAGGGTTGCCGGCCGGTGATGCAGAGGTATCTCGCCGGCGCTCTTTGAGCTTTCGCTCAGCGCATCCGCAGGGCCGGGCCGCCGCAGGGCGCCCGGCCCTTTCGTTTCGGCCGCGCCCCGTCGCCTCCAATTGCCGCCAAAGGCCACAATTCCGCCCCGGTTGCGAAAGCTCCGGTCAACTCGGTCGCGGCAGGGTCGGGCCGTGGTGGATTGGCCTGCGTTCAGGGGTGGACAGTGGCACAGATGGTATACTCCGGCGCTGCCGGTGGGGCGACAAGCTATCTTTCGGGGGTGCAGGATCTTGAGGTCGTGACAACGACGCAAGGCACCTTCCTTGTGGCGACCAGCGGCGCCGGGGGCGGTGTCACCACCTTCCTGCTTGCGCCCGGCAAGGCGCCGAAGCTGGTGGACCAGCAGGGGCTGCCGGGCTCTGGCGATGCGCTGCCGGTGGCCGAGATCGGCGTGGTGCAGGTCGGAGGGCAGGTGCTGCTGCTCTCGCCCGATGGCACCGGCCTTGGCGGGATCAGCCTTGCGGCCAGTGGCGCGCTGGACAGCGATGGCGGCGTGGCGGGCCCGGGCAGCGCCAGCGCCTTCGTTCAGGTCAGCATCGGCGGCGCCACCTATGTCTATGCGGCCGAGGGCGCGGAGGGCGGCATTGCCGGTTATGCGGTGGCCCCCGATCTTGCGCTGACCGCTGCAGGCGGTGCCGCGGCCTCGGACGGCTATGGCGGCGATGTCTCCGCCATGGCCGCGGCCGAGGTGGGCGGAACCGCCTATGTGCTGGCGGCCTCGTCCAGTGGCGACGGCATTGCCAGCTACCGCGTCGATCCGGCCACGGGGGCGCTGACGCTGGTGAGCGGGATCGGCGCCGAAGAAGGGCTGGGCGTCAACACCCCCACCGCGATCGAGACGGTGACCATCGGCGGCGCGACCTATGCGATCCTTGCCTCGGCCGGCTCCTCCTCGATCAGCGTGGTGGCGGTGGCGGCGGATGGCAGCCTGACCGCCACTGATCATGTCATCGACACGCTGGACACCCGCTTTGACGGCGTCACCGCGCTGGAGGCCATCACCGTGGGCGACCGGGTCTTCGTGATCGCCGGCGGCGCCGATGACGGGCTGACGCTGTTCACCCTGCTGCCCGATGGGACGCTGGTCTACCTGCAGACGATCAGCGACACCGCCGCCACCGGGCTCGACAATGTGGCGGCGATCACCGCGGTGCAGGTCGGGTCCGACATCCAGATCTTCGTCTCGTCGCAGTCCGAGCCGGGGATCAGCCAGTTCGTGCTGCCGGTGGGCGCGCTTGGCCTTGCCCTGACCGCGCCGGGAACGGGTGGCGCGCTGACGGGCGGCGGGGGTGAGGATCTGCTGATGGGCGGCGCCGGCGCCGATACGCTGGCGGGGGGCGCGGGGGCCGATATCCTGGCGGACGGCGCCGGCAGCGACCGCCTGACCGGGGGCAGCGGTGCCGACATCTTCGTGCAGAGCCTCGACGGCGCGGCCGACACGATCACCGATTTCGAGGCGGGGGTGGACCGGCTGGACCTCTCGGCCTGGCCGATGCTCTATGACCCCTCGCAGCTGACCTTCCAGTCCACCAGCACTGGCGCGATCATCAGCTATCGCGGCGAGGTGCTGGAAATCTACTCCGCCGATGGCCGCTCGCTGACGCTGGCGCAGGTCTTTCCGGGCGGGTTCATCGGCCCCGACAAGCCGCCGCTGGTGGTGACGACGCCGGACAATGTCGCCACGCCGGGGCCCGATCATCTGGTGGGCACCGAATGGGATGACGAGATCTTCGGGCTTGCCGGCAACGACACCATCCTTGGCGGCGCCGGCAAGGACGTGCTGCAGGGCGAGGACGGGAACGACTATCTCGAGGGCGGCGACGGCGATGACCGGCTGCATGGCGGCGCCGGGGCCGATACCATCCGCGCCGGGAACGGCAATGACCAGGCCTGGGGCGGCGCCGGCAGCGATACGGTGATGCTGGGCGAGGGCGACGATGTCTTCGACGACAGCGCGCAGACGGGGGCCGGGCCGGGCGATACTGTCTGGGGCTGGCTGGGCAATGACCTGATCAAGGGCGGCGCCGGCGATGACCTCTTCTACGGCGAGGATGGCGAGGACACGCTGGAGGGCGGCGGCGGCAATGACAGGCTCTATGGCGGCAACGGCTATGACACGATCAGCGGCGGCGATGGCAATGACCAGGTCTGGGGCGGCAACGGGCGCGACACGATCTACCTCGGCAATGGCGACGACATCTTCTACGACAATGACCAGACCGGCGAGAAGGCCGGCGACACCGTCTATGCCGGGGCGGGCAATGACACGCTCTGGGGCCGCGGCGGCGACGATGTGCTGCATGGCGAGGACGGGAATGACCTTATCGAGGGTTTCGAGGGCCATGACCGGCTTTACGGCGGCGCCGGCAATGACACGATCCGCGGCGGGATCGGCAATGACCAGGTCTGGGGCGGGGCCGGCAGCGACACGGTGACGCTGGGCGAGGGCAATGACCTCTTCGACGACAGCGCGCAGACGGTGGCGGGGCCGGGCGACAGTGTCTGGGGCTGGATGGGCAATGACGTGATCAAGGGCGGCGCCGGGGACGACCTGTTCTACGGCGAGGATGGCGAGGACACGCTGGAGGGCGGCGCCGGCAATGACATGCTCTATGGCGGCAACGGCTATGACACGATCCGCGGCGGGATCGGCAACGACCAGGTCTGGGGCGGCGATGGCCGCGACACCGTCTGGCTCGGCGATGGCGACGACATCTTCAACGACAACGACCAGACCGGCGAGAAGGGCGGCGACACCGTCTATGCCGGGGCCGGCAACGACACGATCTGGGGCCGGGGCGGCGACGATCTGCTGCAGGGCGAGGACGGGAACGACTATATCGAGGGCGGCGAGGGCAATGACCTGATCCATGGCGGCGCGGGCGCCGACACCATCCGCGCCGGGGTCGGCAACGATCAGGTCTGGGGCGGGGCGGGCCGCGATACCGTGATGCTGGGCGAGGGCAATGACATCTTCGACGACAGCGCACAGGCCGAGGCCGGGCCCGGCGATACCGCCTGGGGCTGGCTGGGCGACGACATCCTGAAGGGCGGCGCCGGGGACGACCTCTTCTATGGCGAGGACGGCAATGACCGGCTTGAGGGCGGCGCCGGCGCCGATTCGCTCTATGGCGGGGCCGGCGGGGACTGGATCGTGGGCGGCAGCGGCGATGACTTCCTGGTGGGCGGCACCGGGGCCGACAGTTTCGTGTTCCGCAGCGGCGACGGCGATGACACCATCGGCGAGTTCGAGGACGGGCTTGACGTGATCGTGCTGGAGGGCACGGGGCAGGGCTATGACAGCCTGACCATCACCTACGCGGCCGGCACGGCGCTGGTCGATTACGGCAGCGGCACCATCACGCTGGAGGGCGTGGCGGCCGGCAGCCTTGGTGCCGAGGATTTCGTCTTTGCCTGACGCCCGGCTCAGCCCTCGCCCAGGATCGCGCGGTGATGCCGCCCCAGCAGCGCCAGCCCGAGCGCGAGGCAGCCCAGCCCGAGCCCGTAGACATAGACGAACGACAGCCCCGGCGCCTCATACCCCGCATAAAGGCCGCGCCGCATCTCGCCGACCACATGCACCACGGGGTTCAGCATCAGCCAGGCCGAATAGGGCAGCGGGATCGCCTCGGGCAGGAAGAACACGCCCGACACGATGAACAGCGGCCGGGTCACGATCTGCCAGATCCGCTCCCACAGCGGCCAGAGGTTGAACAGCAGGCAGTTTATCGTGCCCACCCCCAGCCCCAGCACCGAGGCCATCAGCATCGCCGACAGCACCCGCGGCAGGTCCAGCATGATATCGGCGCCAAGGAAGCCCGCGATCCCGGCGATCACCACGCAGAAGATCAGCGCATGGGTGAGCAGGTTCAGCGCGAAGCGGGCCAGCAGCGCATCGAGGAAGGTCACCGCCGGATAGGTCAGCAGGGGCCGCGAGAAGCGGATCGCGTTCGCCACCTTGTTGGCGGTGTCCAGCGTCATGGTGAAGGGCAGGTAGCCGCTGGCATAGAACAGCGCGAAGCTGGCGCCAAGCGCCGGCGCCTGCAGCGCCAGCCCGAAGCCGATGGACAGCAGCGCGATTGCCGCCACCGGCTCTGCCACCGCCCAGAGATAGCCGCCGGGCGAGCGCCCGAAGCTGGTTTCCATCTCGCGCAGGATCAGCGCGGCGATGGCGCGCAGCGTCTTGCCCCGCCGGATTTTCCGGGCCGCCTTAAGCATCGGTTGACCATCCTTGCTGTAGACCGGTCCTTGTCGACCCGCGCCACCATCTGGCGCGAGATTGGTTTCCGAAACGCAAACGGGCGCCAGGCGCCGGGGGGCGATGTGACAGAAGGCACGCTGAACAGGCCCGCGCTGGCGGGAGACAGGCCCGCGGGGGCAGGCGAGGGCGCGCCGCAAGCGGGTGCGCAGAATGTGGTGCAGCTTGGCGGCGCCAAGCCTGCCGCGCCACCCCGTCCCGACTCGGGACGGCCGGAACCCGGGCGGCCCGCGCCGGTCGCTCCTCAACGCCCCGAACCGCCGCGCGGCGGGCCGGCCGTCGGCCATCGCGGCAACGCTCTCGTGGCACATAAACCGCCGCAGACGGCTCTCCAGTCCGCGCCCCACATGCTTCCGGCGCCCCGCCCCGCCGCGCCGCCGCGCCCGCCCGTGGCGCAACCGGCCGCCGCCCCCGGCTCTGCCCGGCTGCGGCCGCGCCATCGCGGCGCGCTGGCCGCCTTCGTGCTGCTGGTGCTGCTGCCCTTCGCGGCGCTGGTCTGGTATCTCTATGCGGTGGCCGAGGATCAGTTTGCCTCGCTCACCTCCTTCTCGGTCCGGCGCGAGGATCAGGCCTCGCCGATGGAGATGCTGGGCGGCTTTGCCGGGCTGTCCACCGGCAGCTCCTCGGATACCGACATCCTCTATGAGTTCATCCGCAGCCAGGACATGGTGGCGCGCATCGACGCAAGGCTGGACCTGCGCGCCATGTATGGGCGGCCCGGGATGGACCCCCTCTTCACCCTGCCGCCCGATGCCAGCATCGAGGATCTGCGCGACCACTGGCAGCGGATGGTGCGCATCTCCTACGACCAGGGCGACGGCATCATCGAGCTGACGGCGCTGGCCTTCACGGCCGAGGGCGCGCAGGCGCTGGCGAGCGCGATCCTCGAGGAAAGCACGGCGATGATCAACGATCTGTCCACCGCCGCCCGCGCCGATGCCACCCGCCATGCGCAGGCCGAGCTGGACCGGGCGATGGCCCGCCTGCAAGAGGCCCGCGCCGCGCTGACCGGCTTCCGCAGCACCCACCAGATCGTCGATCCCGAGGCCGACCTGCAAAGCCAGATGGGGGTGATCGACACGCTGAACACCCAGCTGGCCGAGGCGCTGATCGAGCTTGACCTGCTGCTGCAGGCGACGGACAGGGCCGATCCGCGGGTGCGCCTGCGCCAGGACAAGATCGCGGTGATCGAGGCGCGCATCGCGGCCGAACGGGGCAAGTTCGGCGCCGGCAGCGGCGGCGAGGCCTATGCGACGGTGGTCGGCGAGTTCGAGCGCCTGACGGTGGAGCGGGAGTTTGCCGAGCAGAGCTACCTTGCGGCGCTGGCCGCGCATGACCTCGCCCGCGCCGAGGCGCAGCGCCAGAACCGCTATCTGGCCGCGCATGTGCGCCCGACGCTGGCCGAGACCGCCGAATACCCGCAGCGGCTGCGGATCGCGGCGCTGGCGGGGCTGTTCCTGTTGCTGGGCTGGTCTGTGCTGACCCTGATCGCCTGGTCGATCCGTGACCGGCGCTGAGCGATGATCCGGCTGCAGGACCTGTCCAAGACCTACCGCCTGCACGGCGCGCGCAAGCTGGTCGCCGACCGGCTGACGGTGGAGTTTCCCACCGGGCGCTCGGTCGCGCTGCTGGGCCGCAACGGCGCCGGCAAGTCGAGCCTGCTGCGGATGATCGCCGGCACGATGGAGCCCGACGCCGGCGAGGTGCTGACCGATGGCACGATTTCCTGGCCCGTGGGCTTTGCCGGCTCGTTCCACCCCGACCTGACCGGCGCGCAGAACGTGCGCTTCATCGCCCGCATCTACGGCGTCGATACCGGCGAGCTGTGCGATTTCGTCGAGGATTTCGCCGGGCTCGGCGCACATTTCCGCCTGCCGTTCCGCACCTATTCCTCGGGGATGCGCTCGCGCCTCGCCTTCGGCGCCTCGATGGGCATCCGCTTCGACACCTATCTGGTGGATGAGGTCACCTCGGTCGGCGATGCCGCCTTCAAGGCCCGCAGCGAGGAGCTGCTGATCGAGCGGCTGGGCCAGTCCTCGGCGGTCGTGGTGTCGCATTTCATGGGGATGATCCGGCGGATCTGCAATGCCGGCGCGGTGCTCGAGGAAGGCCGGCTGACCTATTACGACGATGTCGAGGACGCGATCCGCCACCATGAGCGCAACATGCGAGAGGCGGTGGCGATGGGGCGGAGGGCATGACCGCCGCAGCGCCGCGGCTGGCGGTGCTGGGTGCGGGCGGGCGGGTCGGCAGCCTGCTGCGCGCGTCCGGGGCGCTGCCGGGGGCGATCTGGTTCTCGCGCCGCGGCGGCGAGGGCGTGCTGCCTTGGGACCTGCTGGCCGACCCCGCCCCGCCCGAGGCGCTGCGCGGTGCCGAGGTGATGATCTGCCTGGCCGGGGCGGTCGTGGGATCGGATCTCACGGCGAACCGCCGGCTGGCGCTGGCCGCCGTCCGGGCCGCCGCCGCGGTCGGCATCGGGCATGTGCTGATCGCCTCCAGCATCGCCGTCTATGGCACCGAGGGCGCCCCCTGGCGCGAGGACGCGCCGCCCTGCCCGCAAGGCGACTACGGCCGGGCCAAGCTGGAAATGGAAACGGCGCTGCAGGTCCGGGCGGACCTTGACGCAGGCGGGATCACCCGCGCGCGGCTGACCTGCGGGCTCGCGCGGCCCTGCAGGCCAGCTGACAGGACAGGCGGCGCGCCAGGGCCTGCAGGTGGTGATGACGCCGCCAACCCCGCGGCGAGCCAACTGCCGGCCAGGGAGCATCCGCCAGCGGCCCTTCCCGCGGCGCCGACAGGCGAGGCCACGCCTCGGCTCGGGCCCGGCGGCCCGACAACGCGGGCGCCAGTCGGCGGCGGGCCCTTTACCCGGACGGTGGCTGCAGTGTTGGGCGAGGGCTGCGCTGCTTGGGCCGACGTGCCGGCGAGGCCCGAAGCGCGGAAGGTCGGAGCGGGGCAGGAATTGCCTTGCGCACCGGCTGGCACGGCAAGCCTTTCGCCAGGCGGCGGCGCGTGCGACGCAGTGAGGGCGGCGCAGGACTTGGGCTGTGGCGCACCCGGGGCCGCGCTCGAAAAGCCCACGCCCCGGCCCGCGCCCCGGCTCGCGCGGCGGATCGGGCCGGAGCAGCGCTGGCCATTCGCGCCGCTCGGCTTGCCCTGCCGCGCGGCGACCGCTGCCCGCGGCGGGCGGTCTGCCAGCACGCTGGAAGAGACTGCCCCACCGCCGGGTGGAAGCGCCGGCGCGACCGGACCCTTGCCGGCGAGGAGGGCGATGGCACACCCCTCCGGCGTGCTTGTGCCGCAGGCGGGGCGGTCTGCCGGCACGCTGGAAGAGACTGCCCCACCGCCGGGGGGCAGCGCCGGCGCGGCCGGACCCTTGCCGGCGAGGAGGACGATGGCACATGCCTCCGGTGTGCTTGCGCCGCAGGCGCGGTCGGTCGGCGGTCCGCCGTCCGGGCCAGCACGCATGACGGGCGCGGCACCGCTGGCGGCAGGCCGCGGCGCTGATCGCGGCCGGACCGAGGCTCCGCGGGTCGGCGATGGCGCCGGGCCAGACCTGTGCATCCTGCGGCTCGGCAATGTGGTCGGCGCCGATGCGCTCTCGGCGGCGATCCTCGGCGGGCAGCCGGTCCTGCTCGACCGTTGTGCCGGCGGCCTAGGGCCGGTGCGCTCCGTGATCGGTCCGGTCACGCTGGGGCAGGTACTATTGGCGCTGGCGGTCCGGGCGACTTCCGGGGCGGGGCTGCCGCCGGTGCTGAACGTGGCGCAGCCTGGGCCGGTGGCGATGGCAGCCTTGTGCGCCGCGGCGGGGCGCGGCTTTGGCTGGCGCGCGGCGGGGCCGGCGACGCTGCCGCTGGCGGCGCTGGAGACGGCGGCATTGCAGGCGCTGGTGCCGGTGCCCGCGGCGGACCCAGCCATGCTGATCGGCGAATGGCGCGCCGCGGGGGGCCTGCCATGACCCCCGGCCGCCGCGCCTTCGACATCTGCCTTGCCGCGCTGCTGGCGCTGCTGCTGGCGCCGCTGATCCTAGGCCTCGCGCTGCTGGCGCTGGCGCTGCAGGGGCGGCCGGTCTTCTACCTGTCCGAGCGGATGCGGGCGCCGGACCGGGCCTTCCGGCTGGTGAAGTTCCGCACCATGGCGCCCGATCCGGCGGATACTGGGGTGTCGGGCGGCGACAAGGCCGGGCGAATCACCCGGCTTGGCACGGTTCTGCGCCGCAGCCGGCTCGACGAGCTGCCGCAGCTGTGGAACATCCTGCGCGGCGACATGGCCTTTGTCGGCCCCCGCCCGCCACTGCGCCGCTATGTCGAGCAGTTTCCGGCGCTCTATGGCCTCGTGCTGCGCGACCGGCCCGGGGTGACCGGTCTCGCCACGCTGGTCTTTCACCGGCATGAGGAGCGCATCCTCGCCGCCTGCCGCACGGCGGCCGAGACCGAAGAGGCCTATGTCCGGCGCTGCGTGCCGCGCAAGGCGCGCATCGACCTGATCCATCAGGCGCGCCGCAGCCCCTGCGCCGATCTTGCCATCCTTGCGCGGACCTTTGCCGTGGCGGCCGGGCAGGCGCGGCGGGGGCGCAGCGGCAAGCGCCCTTCCGGCGCCCTGCCGGCTCCTCCCTCGGGCGCCGGCAGGACGCCATGACCGAGCCCCCCTGCGGCTGTGGGGCCCCGGGCGGGCCGCCAACAGACGCCGCGTCACGCGAAGCGAGTCGACGGCCGCTTGGCCGCCGTGCGACCTGCGCGCCGATCCTCGATCCGTGGCTCATGGCTCCGTTCACCGCTCGCCACCAGCATTGGCGCGCGGGGCTCTGCGATCACGGCTGGCAGTTCAGTCGCCGCCGGGCGGGGCGCCGCTCGACCCGCGGGCGCGGGTGCGCCTTGGCCCCAGGAGCGCGCGCCTGCGTGAGCGTTCCTGCGCGGGGCCGGCACTCCTGGCGGGCCGAGGTCATTTCGCAGAACGGCTGAATCCGGCGCACCGGGAGGCCGGGACGTGACGCACCGGGATCGCGCGCGCCTGCGGGTCTTCGTGCCCCATGACTGCGGCCGCGCAGCGGGCCGAGGTCATCGCGGCGAACGGCCGGACCCGGTGCAGTGGAATTGCCGGCACCAGCGCCCTTGGATGAAGGGCGGCAGGCGCCGAGGCCGCTGCGGGAACCGCGCTCAGGCGCCGTTGCAGGCGGGCGCCTGCGGAACGACTGCCCGGCAGCCGCGGTCGTCCGGGCGGACCCCGAGCGCGGACCCCGAGCGCGGGTGGGCCGCTCCGCAGGCGCGCGGCGCGCGGGCGCATGGCGGCGTGCGCCCCCGGCGCCGGGTTGCAAGCCTTGCGCCGCTGCCAAGGGGCGCTGCCCGGGCACTGTTCCGAGGATTCCGCCGCCCCGCAAGCTGCCGTTAACCTCCTTCGTGCAAGGCTTGGGCATGGTCTTTGCCCCGGTCCTTCCGCCGCTGCTGCATCTGGCCCGGTCGCTTGGCCGGGGGCAGAAGATCGCGGTGCTGGTCTTCCTCGATGGCGCGCTGGCACCATTGGCGCTGTGGCTGGCGCTGATCGCGCAGGACAGCAGCCTGGCGGGGCCCGCCGCGCTGCAGGGGCTGTGGCTGTTCGCGCCGCTGCTGTCGCTGGCGGCGGCGGTTCTGGCGCTGGCGCTCGGCATCCCGCGTGCCCGGCTCAAATCCTATGACGTGACCGGCCTCGCGCGGACCGGGCTGCATGGGGTGGCGCTGGCCGGGCTTGGTGCCGCGCTGGCGCAGCTGGCGGGCCTGCCGCTGGCGCCCGGGCTTTGGGCGGTGTTCGCGCTGCTGTTCGTGCTGCTGGCGGCGGGCCTGCGGCTGGGGATGCTGCGCGCGCTCGAGGCGTTGTATCGCAGCGAGGCGCCGGTGGCGCGGGTGCTGATCTACGGCGCGGGCATGACCGGGATCCAGCTGGTCTCGGCGCTCAAGCGCCATGCCGCGATCCGGCCCGTCGGCTTCGTCGATGACAATCCGGGCCTGCAGGGGCTGACGGTCGCGGGCCTGCCGGTGCATCGCCCCGCCCGCCTGGCCGAGATCGTCGCGCGCCAGCGCATCAGCCGCGTGGTGCTGGCGATGCCGGCGCTGCCGCGGGCGCGGCAGGCGGCGATCGCGCGCGGATTGCAGCCGCTCGGGGTCGAGGTGCAGTCGGTGCCCTCCTTCGCGCAGATGATCGGCACCGAGGCCGCGCCGGACCGGCTGCAGCCGGTGCTGCCCGGCGCCTTCCTGGGGCGCGCCGCGGTGGCCGATGCGCTGGAGGGGCTGGCGCCGGTTTACGCCGGCCGCACCGTGCTGGTGACCGGCGCCGGCGGCACCATCGGGGCCGAGCTTTGCCGGCAGATCCTGTCGCTGCGCCCGGCGCGGCTGGTGCTGCTCGACCATGCCGAATACGCGCTCTATGCCATCGAGCGAGAGCTGCGGCCCCTGGCCGAGGAGGCGGGTGTGGCGCTGGTGGCGGTGCTGGGCTCGGTCGGCCAGGCGGGGCTGCTGCGCCGGCTGTTCGCGGCGCAGCGCATCGACATCGTGCTTCATGCCGCCGCCTACAAGCATGTGCCGATGGTCGAGGCCAATCCGCTGGCGGGGCTGGCCAACAACGTGCTGGGCACCGAGGTGCTGGCCCGCGCCGCAAGGGCGGCGGGCGTCAGGCGCTTCGTCATGATCTCCTCCGACAAGGCGGTGCGGCCGACCAATATCATGGGTGCATCGAAGCGCCTGGCCGAGATCGTGATCCAGGACCTGGCAGCGCGGAGCGGGGGCGGCGGCAAGCGTCCCGGCAGTGGCCCCGGCGGTGGTACGGTGTTCTCGATGGTGCGCTTTGGCAATGTGCTGGGCAGTTCGGGCTCTGTCATCCCGCTGTTCCAGGAGCAGGTGGCGCGCGGCGGGCCGGTCACCGTCACCGGGCGCGACGTGACCCGCTACTTCATGACGGTGGAGGAGGCGGTGGCGCTGGTGCTGCGCGCCGGAGCGCTGGCGACGGGGGGCGAGGTCTTCTTGCTGGACATGGGCGCGCCGGTGCGGATCGGCGACCTTGCGCGGCAGGTGATCGAGGCGATGGGCGGCACGGTCCGGAATGCCGAGAGCCCGGAGGGCGAGATCGAGATCCTCGAGATCGGCCTGCGCCCCGGCGAGAAGCGCCATGAGGAGCTGCTGATCGGCGCCGATGCCGTGCCCACCGGCCACCCGAAGATCTTTGCCGCGCATGAGGCCTTTCCGTCGGAGGTCGAGGTGGCGGCGCTGCTGCGCGACCTGCGCGAGGCGGTGGAGGAGGAGGCATTGCCCCGGGCGCTGCAGGCCGTCAGCCGCTGGGTCGAGGGCTACGACGTCGCGCCCCGGCCGCCGGACCTGCGGCTCAGCGGGACCTGATCCGCCGCCGGGTGCGAGGCGCAGCTGCTGGCGTGGCAGGCGGCCGGTGCGCGCTTGCCGCGCCCCCAAAGCGCTGCCCCCCTTCGCTGCCGTTCTTGCGCGGGGGCGTTCGCTGGCGCCCGTCCCGCTCTGCGCTTCCCTCCACCCGCGCCGGCCGGTTCTCGTGGAAAAGAACAAAACGGGTAAGTCGCCATTAACCCTGCCATGGGAAGGATTCGAGGCAGGACAGCGCCGGCAGACTCGGCGCCACCGGGTCTGCCAGAAAGGGACGGAGATGAGATCTGAAAGACTTCTGCTGGTCGGGGCCGGCCTGTCGGGCGCGGTGATCGGCCGGACCCTGGCCGACGCCGGGCACCGCGTCACCGTGATCGACCAGCGCAGCCATGTCGGCGGCAATTGCCATACCGAGCGCGATCCCGAGACGGGGGTGCTGCTGCACGTCTATGGCCCGCATATCTTCCATACCGACGATGCCGGCGTCTGGGATTACGTGAACCATTTCGCCCGCTTCCTGCCTTACAAGAACCAGGTCAAGACCACCACGCGCGGCTCGGTCTATTCGCTGCCGATCAACCTGCACACGATCAACCAGTTCTTCGGCCGCACCTTGCGGCCCGAGGAGGCGGCGGCCTTCATCGAGGATCAGGCCGATACCAGCATCGAGGTGCCGGCCAGTTTCGAGGAGCAGGCGCTGCGCTTCGTCGGGCGCGATCTCTACGAGGCCTTCCTGAAGGGCTACACCATGAAGCAATGGGGCTGCGCGCCCTCGGAACTGCCGGCCTCGATCCTCAAGCGGCTGCCGGTGCGCTTCACCTATGACGACAACTATTTCTTCCATCGTTTCCAAGGGATGCCCGAGGATGGCTACACCGCGTTGATCGCCCGCATCCTCGACCATCCGGGGATCACGGTTCTGCTGGACACGGCGTTCGAGCCCGGAATGGCGCAGGATTTCGACCATATCTTCTATGCCGGCCCGCTGGATGGCTGGTTCGGCTATGACGAAGGCCGCCTCGGCTACCGGACGCTGGATTTCGAGCGGTTCTGCGAGCGGGGCGACTGGCAAGGCTGCGCGGTGATGAATTATGGCGACGTCACCGTGCCCTGGACCCGGATCACCGAGCACAAGTATTTCGCGCCGTGGGAGCGGCATGACGCGACCATCTGCTACCGCGAATACAGCCGTGCCGCGGAGCCCGGCGACGTGCCCTATTACCCGGTCCGGCTGGTCGCGGAAAAGGCGCTGCTGGGGCATTACGCCACCCGGGCGGCAGAGGCGCAGCGGGTGACCTTCGTCGGCCGGCTCGGCACCTACCGCTATCTCGACATGGATGTGACGATCCGCGAGGCGATGGATACCGCGGCCGCCTTCCTTGCCAGCCGGACGGCGCGTAAGCCCATGCCCGCCTTCGTCCATGCCCCGGTCTGAGCCTGCGATGGCCCTGGCCTCCGCTCCCAGGGTCGCGGCGCTGGTCGTCACCTGCAACCGGCTGGCGCAGTTGCGCGCCACGGTGCTGGCGCTGCTGGCCGAGCCGTTGCAGCGGATCTGCGTCGTCGATAACGGCGCCTGCGGGGGCGGCGCGGATGGCACCGCGGCCTGGCTCGCCGGCCTCGGCGAGCCGCGGCTGATCGTGCTCTCGCCGCCGCGCAACCTCGGCGGGGCGGGCGGCTTCGCGCTGGGGCTGGCAGAGCTGGCGGCAACGGACGATCCCGACTGGATCGTGGTGATGGACGATGACAGCCGACCGATGCCGGGTGCCATCGCCCGGTTCCGCGCGGCGCCGCCCCCCGGCTGGGACGCAGTGGCGGCGGCAGTGCGCGCGCCCTCGGGCGCGATTGCCGAGATGAACCGGCCGGCGCGCAACCCCTTCGCCAGCTTGCGCCTGTTCACGGCGACGCTTGCGCTCGGCCGGCGCGCCTTCCATGTGACGGATGCCGATTACCTGGCCGAGACGCCGGTCGAGATCGACATCGCCTCCTTCGTCGGGCTGTTCCTGTCGCGCCGGGCGTTGCAGCTGGCCGGCCTGCCCGATGCGCGGCTGTTCATCTATGGCGACGACGTGTTGCATTCGCTGCACATGCGCGCGCTGGGCCTCCGCATCGGCTTCGATCCGCGGATCAGGTTCGAGCATGATTGCAGCACCCTGCAGGGCCATGCCTGGATCTATCGGCCGCTGTGGAAGGCGTATTACCACCATCGCAACCTGCTGCTGGTGTTCCGCGCCGCCGCCGGGCGCGGACTGTTCGCACCACTGGCGCTGCTGCACCTGCTGCGCTGGCTGCTGCGGGCGCGCCATTACCGCCCTGCGGAGCGGCGAGTCTATCTGCGGCTGCTGCGGCTGGCGGTGCAGGACGGGCTGCGCGGGCAGCTCGCCCGCCCGCATGAGGAGGTGCTGACGCTGGCGACGCCCACGGCCCCGGCGCCCCGCAGCGCCCGGGCGGCACAGGAGGATGCGGCATGAAGCTGCTGCTGTTCATCGGCCATCACAAGGTCGGCTCCACCTCGCTGCAGGATTTCTTGTGGCGCAATGCGGCTGCGCTGCTGCGCGCCGGCATCCTCTATCCCACGGTCGAAAGCGACGGCCATGCCCGCATGGTGCGCCAGGCGATGCTCGGGCCCGATCCCGAACCGCAGCCCTGGAACGCGCGCGAGGCACATAATGCGCTCGCCTTCCGCATGTTGTTCGAGGCGGTGCACTATCCCGTCCCGCCCTGGCACCCTGACCTGCCCTCGGTGCATCAGATGCAGACTGCGATCCGCAACCAGATCCGCGTGCACCAGCCGCGCGCCGTGATCCTCTGCTCGGAAGTCTTCGCCAATTTCGGGGCCTGGGCGCCGGGCCTGATCGGCCAGCTTGGCCGGATGTTCGAGCCGGCGGAGGTGTCGCTGCACTGCACCCTGCGCCGGCCCGACCAGTATCTCGCCGCCTGGCATTCGCAGCGCATCCGCTTTGGCGACCGGGTGGAGCCGCTGCGCGCCCAGGGCCTTGAGGAGTATCGCGGCACCATCCATCTCGACTATGCGCTGCTGCTGGCGCCCTGGCTGACCGCCTTCGCCAAGGCGCGGCTGTCGCTGCGCAACTATGCCGATGTGGTGGCGGCTGGCGGCTCGGTCGCGGATTTCATCGCGCAATCGGGGCTCGACTTTCCGCCGGGGCTGCTGCCCGAGCGCCGGGTCAATCCCTCGATTCATCCGGCGCTGCTGGAATATGCCCGCTGCGCCGCGAGCAGCTTTCCCCTGCCCGAGGTGGAGCGCTTTTGCGATTTCCTGGTTGCGGTGTCGGACCGCGTCGGCGCGCCGCCGCGCGAGGATGTCGAGATGTTCGGCGCTGGCAACCGTGCGGCGCTGCTGGATGCCTTCGCCCCCTCGCAGGCCTTTCTCAGCAGCCTCGCCGGCAAGCCGTTCTTCGCGCAGATGGACCGCGCCGCACAGCCGCGCCCGGTTGCCGAGGTCGAGGCGGCCCGCGCCGTCCGCGCGCCGCTGCTGGCGCGGCTGCGAAGCATCGGTCGATCCGGTGCGCGCCCGCCCGGTGACGCTGCCGATGCGGGCCTGGCCGAAACCTTCCTGCCCTTCGTCGAACGCCTGGAGATTGCCTGACATGCCAAGCACCCCGCTTCGGACCGGCCCGCTGACCCTGCAGCACATGATCCTGCCCGAGCAGGGGATCTGCACGGAGATGGAGCTTTACGTGCATTTGCAGGGGCCCTCTGCCGTCACCCTCGGGGCGGGCGAGGGCGGCACATGCCCGGCCGGCGCCATCTGGCTCGGCGCCGGCGGCGTCGCCTGTTTCGACACGTATTTCAACCTGCTCTCGGTCGGAAAATGGCACGCGGCCGCGCCCTTCGCCACCCTCTCGCTCGAATTGCAGGCGCAGGGGCGGTTCGAGCTGCGGGTCTTTCACGCGATCCCCGGCCGCTCGTGGGAGCTGCTGGCCTGCGCGCTGCACGACCAGCCGGACCCGGGCCCGATCTCGGTCGACCTGTCGCATTTCGCCGGCAATGCCAGCGCGGGGGCGATCTTCTTCGAGCTTCGGGCGATGGCCGAGACCGTGCTGCAGGCCGCGCGCTTTGTCACGCAAGACCCGGCGCTGCGCCAGCCAAGGCTCGGCATCTGCATCACCACCTTCCGGCGCGAGGCCGAGGTGGCGCGCACCGCCGCCCGGCTGAATGCCTTCATCGAAGCGTCGGAGTTCGCGGCGCAGATGCACGCCTTCGTCGTGGACAATGGCGGCACCGCCGAGATCGGCAATCTGGCGCATGTGGACCGGGTGGCGAACCGCAACCTCGGCGGTGCCGGCGGCTTTGCCCGCGGCCTGGCCGAGGCCGAGGCCTGGGGCTTTGATCACTGCCTGTTCATGGATGATGACGCGGCCTTCCATATGGAAAGCATCCACCGCACGCTTGCCTTCCTGTCGCGGGCCCGCGATCCGGCCACGGCGGTGGCGGGGGCGATGATCTCCAACACCCACAAATGGGCGATGTGGGAGGCGGGGGCGACCTTCGACCAACGATGCCGCCCGCAGCAGGGCGGCCGCGACCTGCGCCGCCGCGACGAGGTGCTGGCGCTGGAGTTCCAGACCGCCGGCCCCGCGGACCCGAACTTCTACGGCGGCTTCTGGTTCTTCGCCTTCCCGCTGGGGGCGATGCGCGCGCGCCCCTTCCCGTTCTTCGTGCGCGGCGACGATGTCAGCTTTTCGCTGGCGAATGGCTTCCGGCCGGTCACGCTGAACGGCGTGGTCTCGTTCCAGGACGATTTCACCGAGAAGGAGTCGGTGACGACCCATTACCTCGACCTGCGCAGCCATATCGTCCATCATCTGGCGGTGGAACGGCTGGGGCTGGGGGCCTGGGACACGGCCAAGATCCCGCTGCGGTTCCTGGCGCGCAGCCTGTGGCGCTTTCACTATGAAACCGCCGCCGCGGAGCTGCTGGCCTGGCGCGACGTGATGCAGGGGCCGGAGTTCTTTGCGGCCAATGCCGACATGGCGGAGCGGCGCCGGACGCTTGGCGCCATGACGCGGGCCGAGGCCTGGGGGCCGCGTCCCGCTGCCGATCTGCAGGCGCGCCGCCCGCGTCTGCGGGGCCGGGCGGCCTCGGCGCTGCTGCGGCTTACGCTGAACGGCCATCTGCTGCCGCTGCCGCGGCTCTGGGCCGGCAAGGCGGTGCTGCCCGGCGGGGCGCGGGCCGATCTGGGGGCGGTGCGCGGCTGCCGGCAGATCAGCTATCAGCGCCCGGGCGAGGACAAGGCCTATACCGTGCGCCGGTCGGATGCGCGCTTCCTGGCGCTGCTCTGGCAGATCGGGGTGACGCTGCTGGCGTTCCTGCACGGCCATGCCGCGCTGCGCCGTCGCTACCTTGCCGCCTATCCCCAGATGACCTCGGCAGAGTTCTGGCGCCGCACCTTCGAGGCGGGGCAGGCGTCAGAAGATGTCGGCCAGGTAGAGCCGGAGGATGATCGGAATCGGGATGCCGATCAGCCAGGCCAGAATACCCTTCATCCGATGCCTCCCTCGCCCGCGCAGATTGATCTCGGGCACATCGGCCCGCGCCGCGCAGCGAAGGCGGGCGATGCGGCCCCGGCGCCCCGCGGATCGCGCGCGGCGCGCTGAGGGGGCGGCAGCCGCCCTGCGCACCGGGAGAAGGATGAGCCGCGGCTTGGCGCGCTCTTCGGCGGGGGCGAGCGCCACTGCGCCCCATGTCCTTTCCCGCGTCCTGCGCCTAGGGTCGCGCGGCGCAAAGCTGCGGAAGGGATGACATGGCACAGATCGACGAGTTGAGGGCCCGCGCCGGCGGGGTTTGCGAACTCTGCGGGGACGGGGGAGACCTGGCCCCCGTGGAGGTGCCGCCTTCGGAGGAAGCGGCGCTGCTCTGCCCCGTCTGCCGCGGCGAGGCCGAGGCACCGGCCGGGCATTGGCGCTGCCTCGAGGGCGCGATGTGGTCGGCAGTGCCGGCGGTGCAGGTGCTGGTGCATCGCCACCTGTCGGCGCTGGACGAGCCCTGGGCGCGCGAGGCGCTGGAAGGGATGGTGCTCGAACCCGCGACCCTGGCCTGGGCCGAGTCCGGTCGGCCGCTCGCCGGGATAGAGCACCGGGATGCCAATGGCGCGTTGCTGGCGCAGGGCGATACCGTGGTTCTGGTCAAGGACCTGCCGGTCAAGGGCGCCGGCTTCACCGCCAAGCGCGGCACGGCGGTGCGCGGCATCAGCCTTGTTGCCGACAATGCCGGCCAGATCGAGGGCCGCGTCGAGGGCCAGCGCATCGTGATCCTGACCGAGTTCGTGAAGAAGAAATAGCGCCTGCCGCTGACCGGCGCCCTTTGGCGGCGCCGGTCAGACTGCCCGGGGCGGTGCCGTCAGATCCGGCCCATCAGCAGCAGGATCAGCAGGACCACCACGACAAGGCCGAGACCGCCGGAGGGGCCATAGCCCCAGGCGCGCGAATGGCCCCAGGTGGGCAGCGCGCCGACCAGGGCCAGAATCAGGATGATGAGGAGAATGGTGCCAAGAGTCATCGGGGAGCCCTTTCAAGGATGGGCCGGAAGCGGCCGTCCTCTCACAAGCACGTGTGCGGGCGAAAGGTTCCCTCGGCGGGTGGAGGCGGGGCCCGAAAGCACCGCCCCCGGCCCGCATCTCAGCGCGAGAACTTCTTGTACTTCACCCGCTTCGGCTCCACCGCATCGGGGCCGAGCCGACGGATCTTGTCCTGCTCGTAATCCTCGAAGTTGCCCTCGAAGAACTCGACATGCGCATCGCCCTCGAAGGCGAGGATATGGGTGCAGAGCCGGTCGAGGAAGAAGCGGTCGTGCGAGATGATCACCGCGCAGCCGGCGAAATCCTCGATCGCCGCTTCCAGCGCCTGCAGGGTTTCCACGTCAAGATCGTTGGTCGGCTCGTCCAGCAGCAGCAGGTTCCCACCCTCCTTGAGCAGCTTGGCCATGTGCACGCGGTTGCGCTCGCCGCCCGACAGCAGCCCGACCTTCTTCTGCTGGTCCGAGCCCTTGAAGTTGAAGGCGCCGACATAGCTGCGGCTGGCGATGGCGGCATCGCCAAGCTGGATCATCTCTGCCCCGCCCGAGATTTCCTGCCACACCGTCGCATCGGGGTCGAGCGCGTCGCGCGACTGGTCCACATAGGACATCTTCACCGTGTCGCCGATGACCACGCTGCCCTCGTCGGGCTGCTCATGGCCGGTCAGCATCCGGAACAGCGTCGACTTGCCGGCGCCATTCGGGCCGATCACGCCGATGATCCCGCCCGGCGGCAGGGTGAAGCTGAGGTTCTCGATCAGCAGCTTGTCACCCATGTGCTTCTTCAGGCCCTCGACCTCGATCACCTTGTTGCCAAGGCGCGGGCCGTTCGGGATGACGATCTGGGCCTTGCCGACCCGGTCCTTGACCGACTCGTCCGCCAGCTTGTTATAGGCGGCGATCCGGGCCTTGGACTTGGTCTGCCGGGCCTTGGCGCCGGAGCGGATCCATTCCAGTTCCTTTTCAAGCACCTTCTGCTTGGCCTTGTCCTCGCGCGCGTCCTGCGCCATCCGCTTGGCCTTCTGCTCCAGCCAGCTGGAATAGTTGCCCTCCCACGGAATCCCGCGGCCGCGCTCCAGCTCGAGAATCCACGAGGTGATGTCGTCGAGGAAATAGCGGTCGTGGGTGACGCACAGGATGGTGCCGCGATATTCGATCAGGTGTTTTTGCAGCCAGGCGATGGTTTCGGCGTCAAGGTGGTTGGTCGGTTCGTCCAGCAGCAGCATGTCGGGCGCTTCCAGCAGCAGCTTGCACAGCGCCACCCGGCGCCGCTCGCCGCCCGAAAGCGTGCTGACATCGGCCTCGTCCGGCGGGCAGCGCAGGGCTTCCAGCGCCACGTCCACCTGGCTGTCGAGATCCCACAGGTTCTGCGCGTCGATGATGTCCTGAAGCGAGGCCATCTCATCCGCCGTCTCGTCCGAGTAGTTCATGGCGAGTTCGTTGTAGCGGTCGAGGATCGCCTGCTTGGCGGCCACGCCCAGCATCACGTTGCCGCGCACGTCCAGCGTTTCATCCAGCTGCGGTTCTTGCGGCAGGTAGCCGACCTTGGCGCCCTTGGCGTGCCAGGCTTCGCCCTGGAAATCCTTGTCCATGCCGGCCATGATCCGCAGCAGCGTGGACTTGCCCGAGCCGTTGACGCCGACCACGCCGATCTTCACTCCGGGCAGAAAGTTCAGGTGGATGTTCTCGAAACATTTCTTGCCGCCCGGATAGGTCTTGGACACGCCTTCCATGTGATAGACATACTGATAGGACGCCATGAGCCATCTCCTTCGGGGGGAATTTGTTGCCCTTCATCTAGTGAATGCAGGGCGAAAGGGCAATCCGTGCTTGGTGCGGGCAAGCCGCGCGGTATATGACGGCCGGGTGACGGCCGGGAGGGGCGCAGGGTGGATCGCAGGGAACGGGCCGGGCTGATCCGCGCGGGGTTGCCGCTGGCGCAGGCGGGGATGACGGTCGGCCTGCTGGGCGGCTCGTTCGATCCCGCGCATGACGGCCATGCCCATATCACCCGCGAGGCGCTGAAGCGGTTCGGGCTGGACCGGGTCTGGTGGCTGGTCAGCCCGGGCAACCCGTTGAAATCCGAAGGCCCGGCGCCGCTGGACCGGCGGCTGGCGCAGGCGCGGCAGGTGATGCGGCATCCGCGCGTGGTGGTGACCGATATTGAGGCGCGGCTTGGCACGCGCTATACCGCCGAAACGCTGGAGCGGCTGATCGCGCTCTATCCCGGGGTGCGCTTCGTGTGGCTGATGGGCGCCGACAACCTGGCGCAGTTCGACCGCTGGCAGCGGTGGGAATGGATCATGCAGCATGTGGCGGTGGGGGTGATCGCCCGGCCCGCCAGCCGGCTGACGGCGCGGGTGTCGAAGGCCGCCGAGCGGTTCGAGCGCGCGCGCATCCCGGCCGAGTCGGCGCCGCTGCTGGCGCGGTTGCCGCCGCCGGTCTGGTGCCTGGTGAACGTGCCGATGGTCAACATCTCGTCAACCGCGATCCGGGCCAGCGGGGCCTGGCGCCGCTAGGCTTGCCCGCAGGGCCCGGCTCGGGTTAGCGTGCCGGCACATGGGCAAGGGCTTGGGCATGACCGGATTTTCGCGGCGTTTCGTTCTGGGCGGGCTGCTCTCCGGCGCCGCCGGGGTGGCGCTGGCCGAGGCACCGCTGACCTCGCTGCGCCCCATGCCGCGCCTTGTGCCGCGGGCGGGTGCCCCTGTCGCCGTTGCAGCCCAGACTGCCCCCCGCACCGCCGCCTCGGCCGAGGCGCTGGTGGCGGCGGCGCAGCTTGGCGGCAAGGTCGGCTTCGTCGTCGCCGATGCCCGCACCGGGCTGGTGCTCGAGGCGATGAACGGGGCCGAGCCGATGCCGCCCGCCAGCGTCGCCAAGGCGATCACCGCGCTTTATGCGCTGGATCATCTGGGCGCCGACTACCGCTTTGCCACGCGCCTGATCGCCACCGGCCCGGTGCAGGGCGGGCGGCTTGCCGGCGATCTGGTGCTGGCGGGGGGCGGCGATCCGACGCTGTCGACCGACACGCTGGGCGACATGGCGGCGGCGCTGCGCGCGGCGGGCATCACCTCGGTCGCCGGGCGCTTTGCGGTCTGGGGCGGGGCGCTGCCCTTCGTGCGCGCCATCGACACCACGCAGCCCGATTATCTGGGCTACAACCCCGCCGTTTCCGGCCTCAACCTCAACTTCAACCGCGTGCATTTTGAATGGAAGCGCGCGCAGGGCGGCTATCAGGTCTCGATGGATGCCCGCGCCGAACGCTTCGTGCCGAAGGTCTATTCCACCCGCATCGCCGTCGCGAACCGGGACCGCCCGGTCTATACCTACTCCGACAAGGGCGAGGTCGAGGAATGGACGGTTGCCAGCACGGCGCTTGGCAAGGGCGGCAGCCGCTGGCTGCCGGTGCGGCGGCCCGAGCTTTACGCCGCCGACGTGTTCCAGACCCTCGCCCGTGCGCAGGGCCTTTCGCTGCCCGCGCCGCAGGTCGCCAAATCTGCGCCGCGCGGCACGGTGCTGGTGGAGCGCGCCAGCGACAGCCTGCGCCCGCTGCTGCATGACATGCTGCGCTTTTCCAACAACCTGACCGCCGAGGCGGTGGGCATGTCCGCCTCGCTGCGGCGCGGCGGGGTGGGGCGCCATGCGCAATCGGGGCCGGCGATGTCGGACTGGCTGAATGCGCGGGCGGGCACCGGCACGGCGCGGTTCGTCGACCATTCGGGCCTTGGCGGCGCCTCGCGGATTTCGGCGATGGACATGGTCACGGCTCTGGCGCGGCTGGGGCCGGGGCACGCGCTGCGCGGCATCCTCAAGGAGTTCACCCTGCGCGACGCCAATGGCAAGGTGATGCAGAACCATCCGGTGCAGGTCGATGCCAAGACCGGCACGCTGAATTTCGTCTCGAGCCTCGCGGGCTGGATGACGGCGCCCGATGGGACCGAGCTGGTGTTTGCGATCTTCACCGGCGACGTGGCGCGGCGCGATGCGATTCCCGATGCACAAAAGGAACAGCCGCCCGGAGCCTCGGACTGGGTGCGCCGGTCCAAGCGCCTGCAACAGCAGCTGATCGAACGGTGGGCGGCGGTCTACGGCGCCTGAACCGAGGCTGCCTCGGCCACCATCCGCAGCCAGGCCCGCCGGGTTTCGCGGTTCGCCAGCCGGGCGCAGACATCGCGGGCGGCCCGTGAAATCTGCTGGCACCGCAAGGGGTTGGCGCGGGCCCAGTCCAGCCGGTCCTCAAGGTCCACCGCGCCCGGCGCCAGCGGGATAAAATGCTCCCAGGGGCGGAAGGCGCCCGAATAGAACAGTTCCCAGCCGTCCTCTTCCTTCAGCACCACGCCTTGCGTCTGCGCGGCGGGCAGGAAGTTCGACCCGCCATCGCGGCCCGACAGGCTCAGCAGATAGCGGAAGCCGTGGGCCCAGTCGGGCGGCACCCAGGGCCCGCACCAGGGCGCCAGCAGCGGATGCCGCGCCGCCGCCGCGTGATGGGGCGGCAGCACCAGCGCCAGGTCGAACCCCGGCTGCCCGGCGTGCCTGCGCACCACGCTGAACCGGGTGATCGCCGCCAGTTCCCGCGCCAGGCCCGGATCGCCCGGCCCCGGCCCGCGCGCCAGATCGGCCAGCAGCAGATGCGCCCCGCGCCCGGCCCCAAGCCCGGCATCCAGCGCCGCGACCGGCCGGCCCGAGAGGTTGCCGCGCCAGGCCGTCCCATTGGCCTTGTCCTGCCACAGAACCGTGTCGGCCGCCTGCGTCGTCACGAAGGACTGCGACCCCAGGGTATGATAGCCCGGCAGCGGCCAGAGCAACATGTTGCCGGTGCCGCCCGCCGGCCGGTTATAGACCAGCAGCGGCTGCCGCGGCGCGCCGGTTGCCGCGGTGCCAAAGCCGCGCCGGTCCTCCATGTCCATCCTCACCGGCCGGCGATGGCCAAGCGCCCAAAGCTCGGCCAGCATCCCCTCCACCCGGTCCAGCTTGGGCAGGCCGGGCGGCGCCAGGAAGCGCCGGGCGCCGCCGGGCAGATCCTCGGCCAGGATCGGCAGCGCCACGCCCTCGCGGCCCGTGACGCGGCCATCGCCATCCCAGCGGGCAAAGAGCGCGCTGAACCGCTGCGGCCCAAGCTGCCGCGGGATCGCCGGGTCGGAGCGGGTGCAGAAATCGGCGATGGCCTGCGCGAAGCCGAGGTCGGGCGCGGGGGGCGCAACCTGCGCCGGCGCGGCCATCGGCGGCGGCCGGGTCAGGGCAGGGGGCGCCGCGCCGGCCAGGCCAAAGCCGGGCAGGGCCCGCGCCAGATCCGCGGGCCAATCGCCCTCCATGTCCAGCGGCACGAAGCGCGGGTCGCCGGTGTAGAGCCGGGCGCAAAGCGCGTGATGATCCTCCCAGTCGCGCCGCCAGATCGCCGGCAGCGCGGCCTCGTCGCAGCCGAGGTGCTGCGCCCAGATCAGCCGGTCCTGCCAGCGCGCGGCGATCCAGGCTTCGGGGTCGCGCCGGGGCAGCAGCAGCCAGCAGCCCGGAAAGTGCCGGCGCAAAAAGGCCGGGTCGCGGAACGGCTCCAGGGGCGGCAGGTGCGGGCGGTGCAGGCGGTGCATCGCCCCCAGCAGCACCGCGCGCGGCCAGCGCCCCAAGGGCACGGTGCCGGCGGCGCGGGCATGGGCGAGGTTCTCGGCCAGCTGCCCGTCCAGCCAGATCCGCGCCACATGGCCGGCCGCCTCGAACAGCTGGCCGATGGCGCCGGTGCCGCAATGGTCGAACCCGATGACGAAGACGCGCGCCCCGGCAGTCACCGCTTACAGCGTCATGTGCCGGGCGCGCGATCCGCGCTCGATGGCGGCGGCGTGCAGGCGGTCGATGTCCAGCTCGAAGCGCAGCTCCTCGAGCATCCGCAGCTCGGGCTGGCCGACCTTCACATCCGACGCGGCGACATCGCAGGCCAGCGCATAGGCGGTTTCGTGCAGCCGTTCGGGCAGCCCGTCGCGGACGAGACCGAAGAGCGCGTCGAGCCCCTCCTCCTCCTCCATCAGCGTGTAGACGGTCTGCGCCACGATGCGGATGCGGTCGGGATCGTAGTCGCCGAAGACCGGTAGGCTGTCCACCATGCGCTCGATGGCCAGAAGCTCTGCGGTGCGGATGGTTTCGTCCGACACCGACACCGCCACCATGACCGCGATCAGCGCGTCCTGGGGCGAAAACGAGGGCAGGGGTTTGGTCACTGGGGTGGTCCTGTGATGATTGGCCCGAAATGGGGCCTTGTGCAGATTATTGACGATGGCGGGGCCGTTCAATAGGTGGGGCAGGTCGAAGTCCGTGATGCGGCGCAAGGGGCGCCGCGCCTTTGACGAAGGTATAGCGAAAATGACGACGTTGCGCGACGCTGCCATGAACTCCAAAGCCTGGCCTTTCGAGGAAGCGCGCCGCGTGCTGAAACGCTATGAAAAGAAGGCGCCGGAGAAGGGCCATGTGCTGTTCGAGACCGGCTATGGCCCCTCGGGCCTGCCGCATATCGGCACGTTTGGGGAAGTTCAGCGGACCACGATGATCCGCCGGGCCTTCGAGATCATTTCCGACATCCCGACGCGGCTGCTGTGCTTTTCCGACGATATGGACGGAATGCGCAAGGTGCCGGACAACGTGCCGGACGGCGACATGCTGCGCGAGCATCTGCAGCGGCCGCTGACCTCGGTGCCCGACCCGTTTGGCGAATATCCAAGCTTTGGCGACCATAACAACGCCATGCTGCGGCGGTTCCTGGACACGTTCGGGTTCGAGTATGAGTTCGCCAGCGCGACCGAGTATTACAAGGCCGGCAAGTTCGACCATATGCTGCGGATGTGCTGCGAGCGCTATGACGCGATCATGGAGATCATGCTGGCCAGCTTGCGCGAAGAGCGCCAGCAGACCTATTCGTGCTTCCTGCCGATCCATCCCGAGACGGGGCGGGTGCTCTATGTGCCGATGAAGAACGTCGATGCGCGGGAAGGCACAATCACCTTCGACGACGAGACCGGGCGCGAGTGGACGCTGCCGGTGACGGGCGGCAACGTCAAGCTGCAGTGGAAGCCCGATTTCGGGATGCGCTGGGCGGCGCTGGATGTCGATTTCGAGATGTATGGCAAGGACCACAGCACCAACACCCCGATCTATGACGGGATCTGCCGGGTGCTGGGCGGGCGGGCGCCCGAGCATTTCACCTATGAGCTGTTCCTCGATGAGAACGGGCAGAAGATTTCCAAGTCGAAAGGCAACGGGCTGACCATCGACGAATGGCTGACCTATGCCGCGACCGAGAGCCTTGGCTATTACATGTACCAGAAGCCGAAGACGGCCAAGCGCATGTATTTCGACGTTATTCCAAAGGCGGTGGACGAATATCACCAGCAGCTGAAGGCCTATCCGACACAAGATGTAGCGGCGCAGCTGGCCAATCCGGTCTGGCACATCCATGGCGGCAACCCGCCGGAAAGCCATATGGTGGTGCCGTTTGCGATGTTGCTGAACCTTGCCAGCGTGGCGGGGGCGAAGGACAAGGCGGGGCTCTGGGGCTTCATCCAGCGCTATGCGCCCGAGGCCTCGGCGGAGGGCAATCCCGATCTGGATGCGGCGGCGGATTTTGCGCTGCGCTACTTCCGCGACTTCGTGGCGCCGACGCGGGTGTTCCGCGCGCCGACGGATATGGAGCGGGCGGCGATGCAGGATCTGGCGGAGCGGCTGGGCGAATGGCAGGGCGGGCTGGATGCCGAGGCGCTGCAAAGCCTTGTTTTCGCTGTCGGAAAGGACCACGGGTTCGAGCCGCTGCGGGATTGGTTCACTGCGCTGTACGAGGTGCTGCTGGGCGCAAGCCAGGGGCCGCGCTTTGGCGGGTTCATCGCGCTGTATGGCATCGAGGAAACCATCGCGCTGATCGGCAAGGGGCTGGCGGGCGAGCTGGGTTAACGGCCGTCCTGCCAGACCTTCCACCAGCTGCCCCAGCGGTCCAGAAGGGCGCGGTCGGTGCCGGCAAAGAGCCGGGTAGCGGCCTCATGCGCCTTTTTCTCCAGCTTTTCCTGACGGTTGCGGGCGAGGGCGGTGAGCGTGTCACGGTCGGCGCCCGAGAGCGGTTCCGCTTGCAGGCGATCCACGAACACGGCGATGTCGTGATGCTCGCCGAGCCATTCGCCGATGGCGTCGGCGGTGTCGGCGTGGGGGCCCATCATCTCGGGCCAGATCGGGGACAGCAGACGGGCTTGATACCAATGGTCTTTTACCCGTTTGCGCCATTCGTGGATGGTTTCGGAACTCGGGTCGCGCAGGGCCTGACGTTGACGTTTTCTCGCTTTTTCCCAAGTGGTTGCGAGGCCATCTTCAAGTAGATTGAGAGCTTTGCCCCGTAACTTCCAATCCGGCACCCGAAGCAGCGCGCCCTGAACGGCGACGCGGAAAGCTGCCAGCGCCTCGGTGCCGCCGCCGGCGCGGGTGCCTTCCTGGTGGCTGGCGAGCGCGGCGCGGAGGTGGTCGAGCGCGGCCTCTGCCTCGGGCGGGGCCTTGGCGGCGATGCGTTCCAGGGTGGCGCGCAGCACCTCGGCATCGCGCAGGCCGGAAATGCCGCGGGCGGCGTCGCGCAGGGCGGCGTTCTCGACCTCGTAGCCCGGGAAGTTGGGGCGCACGAGGCGGATCAGCCCGCGGATCTTTTTCACATGCTTGCGCAGGCCGTGGACCAGTTCCGCCTCGGGGATCTTGCTGTCGTCCAGCTCTGCCAGGGCCTCCGTCAGCTCCTCGGCGGCGATGCGGCGCACGGCGGCGGCGGTGTCGAGATCGGCAAGATCGAAGGCATAGGCCATGGCGGAGTCCTTTCGGCGGCAGGCTAGCGCAGGTGGCGCGGACGGAACATGAGGCAAGATGCAGCCGCGGCGGAGGGCGGCGGGATATATTTGCGCGCCCGGTGAACCGAACGCGGCGGCTTTGCGTATCGTTCCCAGTGTTCCGCGAAAGGACTGTGACATGCGCCGCCGCGTTCTGGCCTTTGGACTTGCCCTGTTCTGGCTGATGCCGGCGGCGGCGCAGGACAGCCCTGCGGAGCAGGGCATCCGCGCGGTGATCGAGGCGCAGATGCAGGCGTTTCGCAGCGGCGATACCGGGGCGGCCTTCGCCCATGCCTCGCCGATGATCCAGGGCATGTTCGGCGGGGTGGACGGGTTCGGGCGGATGGTGTCGGGGCAGTATCCGATGATCTGGCAGCCGGGCGACGTGCGCTTTCTGGGCCTGCGCAGCGAGGGCGGGCGGCCTCTGCAGCGGATCATGCTGAAGGACGCGGCGGGCGCGCTGCACCTGTTCGACTATGAAATGACCGAGATCGGCGGCGTCTGGCGCATCAACGGCGTGTTCCCGGTCGAGGGCGAGACGGGCGCCTGAGGCGCCTGCGCGGCAGCGCACGGTCCGGTTAACGGCCCTTAACCAATCCCCGCTATCCCTGCAAGTGTCAGGGCCCGAGGTGCCCTGCGATGTCAGGCAGGCGCGGCGGGGTCTTGTGGCGGCAGGGAATTGCCCGCTGGACCACGCCCGCCTGCCGCGGGATCGGGATTTGCGGCGCGGGGGGTGGCGAGCCCCGGCGCGGGTTTGGACAGGGGTTGTGCATGAACAAGGCGATCACCGACGGGCTGCTGCTGATGCCGCCCGCATTCGAGGCGGGGCTGGGCGTCTGGTCGAGCGAGGATGGCACCGCCGGATCGGCCAGCTATGCCGGGGCGAGCAATGCCGCCCTGGTGCCGGCGGACCAGGATTTCGGGAATTGCCTGGAGCTTCTGAAAACGACGACAACCCAGAAGCTGCGCTACATGGGCCAGACGCCGCTGTTGCCCGGCTGCTACCTGCGCATCACTGCGCGGGTGAAGGCGATCAGCGGCAACCTGCCCTCGGTGCGGATCGCCGCCCATGCGATGGGCGCGGGCGAGGTGCATGTGAACGGGCTGGTCGAGGCGGCGCCGGCGGTGGCGCTGACCGGCTACGGCGAGGTGGTGACGGTGCAGGCCATCGTCGGATCTGGCAGCCGCGGCGGGGTGGACATGCCCTGGGGCACGGCGCCGATCTATGGCCATTTCGGGCTGGACCTGACCGGCAGCAATGGCGGCGTGGTGCGGATCGACGATATCGAGATCGAGGATATCACCAGCGTCTTCCTGCGCGACATGATCGCGGTGGTCGATGTGCGCGACTATGGCGCGAAGGGCGATGGCGTCAGCGATGACGAGCCGGCCTTTGCCGCGGCGGATGCGGCGGCGGCGGGGCGCACGGTGCTGGTGCCCGAGGGCACCTACTACCTTGGCTCGACCGTCACCATCAACTCGCCGATCCGCTTCGAGGGGCAAGTGACGATGCCCGATTCTGCGCGGTTGCAGCTGGCCTACAGTTTCGACCTGCCGACCTATATCGACGCCTTCGGCGGCGACGAGGTACTGGGCTTCAAGAAGGCGTTCCAGGCGCTGCTGAACTTCACCGACCATGACTCGCTGGACATGCGCGGGCGGCGGGTCGAGCTTTCCGAGCCGATCGACCTTTATGCAGCGGTCGGCAACAAGGACAGCTTCACCGTGCGCCGGGTGCTGCGCAACGGGCAGTTCAGCGTGGTGGACGGGCCGGCCTGGGCGCCGACGGTGGTGACGAGCCAGGCGACCTACAACAGCGCCAGCCCGCTGCAGCTGAGCGCGGTGGTCGATATCGCCAATGTGCCGGTGGGCGCCCGGGTCACCGGCAATGGCGTCGGGCGCGAGATCTACGTGGCGGCGAAGAACGTCGGCGCGGGCACGCTGACGCTGAGCCAGCCGCTGTATGCCGGGTCGGGGACTCAGGTGTTCACCTTCACCCGGTTCAAGTACGTGCTGGACTTTTCCGGGTTTTCACAGCTGAGCCGGTTCAACATCGACGATGTGGAGTTCCTGTGCAACGGCTATGCCAGCTGCATCATGCTGGCGCAGAGCGGCGACACCTTCCAGCTGCGCGACTGTTCGATGGCCAAGCCGCGGGACCGGGGCATCACCTCTATCGGCACCGGCTGCCAGTCGCTGCTGATCGACCGCTGCCAGATCCTGTCCAACGAGATCGCGTTGCGGTCGCAGGACCGGACAAGCATTGCGGTGAACGTCAATGCCAATGACTGCAAGATCCGCGACAACCGGGTGGTGCGGTTCCGGCATTTCCTGGTGGCGGCGGGGAACGGCCATATCCTGCAGGGCAACCACTGGTTCCAGGGCGATGACGAGACGGCGGGGCTGCGGACGGCCGGGCTGGTGCTGGCCGAGACCAACCTGAAGATGCTGATCGTCGGCAACTACATCGACAATTCGGTGATCGAGTGGACCAACGAATACGAGGCGGCGCCGGAGTTCAACGACCAGTACTCGTTCGGCGGGATGACCATCACCGGCAACATCTTTACCGTCAACGACGCGGCGCCCTGGTTCAAGTGGCTGGTGGTCAAGCCCTATGGGGCGGGGCATTTCGTGCAGGGCCTGACGATGACGGGCAACGTTTTCAAGACGCTGAACGGGCCGATCGACCGGGTGGAGGGGGTGGATACCACCTTTGCCGGGCTGGACATGGCACGGATGCGCAACGTGATCGTGGAGAACAACACCTTCACGGCGGTGGAGCAGGTCACCGCCTCGCCGGTGTTCCTGCAGCACGAGCAGGTGACCGAGGCGACGACCTGGATCGTGGAGCCGGGGCCGTTCCTGCCGTTCGGGGGATGGGCGCGGAACGTGGAGAGCCTGGTGGCCGAGGGGATGATCACCACGGCGAACGGGGGCCGCGTGAGCGAGATGCCGTTCGTGTCGGTGGAGCAGGGGACGGCCAAGCAGGAGGTGCGGCTGAACTGGTCGGTGGCCTGCAAGGGTCGGGTGCAGATCAAGGTGCGGGTGGATAACCCCAACTGATCTTCGGGCGGGATGGATGGGGGCGGTGCTGCGGCGCCGCCCCTTTGCCGTTCAGGTGAGGTCTTCGGGGGTCAGCAGGAAGGCTCGGCCGAAGCCGCCGTTGAGGGCGGCGCCGAGGGGCTGCAGGCGCACGAAGCTGAAATCGGCGAAGTCGATGTAGAGCTTGGCTTTCGGGTGGGAGGCGAGCCACAGCGCGCGTAGGGTGGCGTGGTCGGGGCTGGCGCGGTCCACGAACTCGGCCCGCGTGTCGAGCGAGAGGCGCGGATGGGTGAGCGGGTCGCCCTTCGGGCCGGGCTCGCCGACCAGCAGCCCCGCGCGGGGGTTGGCGTGGAGCGCCCTGGTGTGGGCGGAGAGCTGCGAGATCAGCGTCAGCGGCAGGCCGGCGGCATCGAGGCCAAGCGCGATGCGGGTGACGGCAGGGGCGCCGGTGCCGGGGGTCAGCACGGCGAGGGCGGCAAAGCGGGCGCCGGTGATCAGGCTGCGGGCGAGGGCGCGGGCCTCGTCATCTGTCGGGCGGATGGGGGAGGGGTCTTCCACGGGGCGTCCTTTGCGTGTGCGGCTTGACAAGTCACGGCGGCGGCGGACAGTCTGGCTTTGATTTCAACCGCGATTTGGCGGCTCCTCTGGCTAGCGTGCATGAATGGACGAGGCAAGCCGGCGCAAGGCCGCATCCTTTGGTGAGCAGTATCTTCCGAAACTGGTGACGGTGCTGCGCGAGGGCTATGGGCCGGACGCGCTGAAGGCCGATGTGCTGGCGGGGCTGACGGTGGCGATCGTGGCGCTGCCGCTGTCGATGGCGATTGCGATTGCCAGCGGGGTCGGGCCGGAACGGGGGCTGTATACGGCGATTGTCGGCGGGTTCCTGGTGTCGCTGCTGGGCGGCAGCCGGTTCCAGATCGGCGGGCCGGCGGGGGCGTTCATCGTGCTGGTGGCGGCTTGCGTGGCGGACATCGGCCTTTCAGGGTTGCTGCTGGCGACGTTTCTTTCGGGGTTTCTGCTGATTGGCGCCGGGGCGCTGCGGCTGGGAAGCTATATCAAGTTCATCCCCTATCCGGTGACGGTGGGCTTTACCGCCGGGATCGCGGTCATCATCTTTGCCAGCCAGATCAAGGACCTTCTGGGGTTGAGCCTGGGCGGGCCCGAGCCGGCGGAGGTCTTGCACAAGCTGGAGGTACTGTGGGCGGCGCGGGGCACGGTGTCTGTCGCCGCGCTGGCGCTGGCGGCGGGGACCATCGCGGTGATCGAGGGCGTGAAGCGCTGGCGCCCGCGCTGGCCGAGCCTGCTGATCGGGATCGTGGCGGCATCCCTGCTGGCGGCGGGGCTGGGGCTGCCGGTCGAGACCATCGGCAGCCGGTTCGGCGAATTGCCGCGGGTGCTGCCGGTGCCGGCCCTGCCCGACCTGTCGGCCGAGGCGCTGCGGGCGGCGCTGCCCTATGCGGCCAGCTTCGCGCTGCTGGGGGCGATTGAATCGCTGCTGTCGGCGGTGGTGGCCGACGGGATGAGCGGGCGGCAGCACCGGTCCAATGCCGAGCTGATGGCGCAGGGGGTGGCGAATATCGGATCGGCACTGTTCGGCGGGTTCTGCGTGACCGGGACCATCGCGCGCACCGCCACCAATGTGCGGTCGGGCAGCCGGGGGCCGGTGTCGGGTATGCTGCACGCGCTGTTCCTGCTGGTGTTCATGGTCGTGGCGGCGCCGCTGGCGGCCTATATCCCGCTGGCGGCGCTGGCGGGGCTGCTGGCCATCGTCGCCTGGAACATGGCCGAGAAGGAAGAATTTGCCGGGCTGGTCCGCGCCAGCCGCGGCGATGCGGCGGTGGTGATCGTCACCTTCCTGCTGGTGGTGTTCCGCGACCTGACCGAGGGGATTGTCGTCGGCTTCGCGCTGGGCGGCCTTGTGTTCATCCAGCGCATGTCGGCGTCTGCCCGGATCGAGCGGCACGCGCCCGAGGCCGAGAGCCATGATCCGGGGGTGGTGGTCTACCGGCTGCATGGCGCCTTCTTCTTTGGGGCGGCGGCGACGCTGGGTTCGGTGCTGGACCGGATCGCGGCGCGGCCGCGGGCCTTTGTCGTGGACTTCACCGAGGTGCCGTTTCTGGACAGTTCCGGCGCGCATTCCTTCGAGACGCTGGCGCACAAGCTGCAGCGGCGCGGCGCGGTGCTGTACCTGACCGGCACCAGCGCCGAGGTGCGCCGCGCCCTGCTGGCGCAGGGCGTGCGCGAGCCGCTGGCGCGCTATCTGCCCGACATCGACGCGGCGCTGGAGGCGGCGCGGGCAACCGGCGGCTGAGCCGATTCGGCGGCCGAATCGCCCACCCCCGACAGCCCGGTTTGCAAAGTTCTCCGATGCTGTGACGCAGCGTCAAATGCTGCGCTGCAGCTTCACCTCTCCGTGAACTGGCAATCGGTTGTTTTCCCATGCCAAACTTCGCCTCGGGCGAGCGTGTTTACAATATTACCTATTTGCTTGTGAATAGGTTTACAAGAAAACTATTCTAATAAAAGGGGTTACGCATTTTTGCGGTAGTGGTTTACAATGCGTTAAATGGAGAGCCCGCACCCCGCCTAGGCGGGAGGGGCGCTGCCGCGGAGCTTTGCGGCGGACGTGACAGGGGAGGATGCCGAGATGACCGTGCAAGACCAGATCCAGGGCGGGGCCGAATTGGTGCGCGAGGTGCCGGCGCACTTCACCGGCGCCCATGCCGATGCCGCGAAATACCAGAAGATGTATGCCGAATCGATCGCCGACCCGGATGCGTTCTGGGGGCGCGAGGGTCAGCGGCTCGACTGGATCAAGCCCTATACCAAGGTGAAGGACACCGACTTCACCTTTGGCAAGGTCAGCATCAAGTGGTACGAGGACGGGGTTCTGAACGCCTCGGTCAATTGCGTGGACCGGCACCTGAAGGACCGGGCGCTGCAGACCGCGATCATCTTCGAGCCCGATGATCCGAAGACCCCGGCGCAGCACATCACCTACCGCGAGCTGTCGCGGAAGGTGAACCAGATGGCGAACGTGCTGCTGAGCCAGGGCGTGATGCGCGGCGACCGGGTGGTGATCTACCTGCCGATGATCCCCGAGGCGGCCTATGCGATGCTGGCCTGCGCGCGGATCGGGGCGATCCATTCCATCGTCTTTGCCGGCTTCTCGCCGGACGCGTTGGCGAACCGGATCAACGATTGCGGCGCCAAGCTGGTGATCACCGCCGACACCGCCCCGCGCGGCGGCCGGCGCACGCCGCTGAAGGCCAATACCGATGCGGCCTTGCTGCACTGCTCGGACAAGGTGCGCTGCCTGGTGGTCAAGCATACCGGCGACCAGACCAGCTGGGTCGAAGGCCGCGATGTCGATGTGAAATTCCTGATGGACCAGGTGAGCCCGGAATGCCCGCCGCGCCCGATGGGGGCGGAAGATCCGCTGTTCATCCTTTACACCTCTGGCTCCACCGGCAAGCCGAAGGGCGTGGTGCATACCACCGGCGGCTATCTGGTCTATGCCGCGATGACCCACCAATACACCTTCGACTATCAGGACGGCGACGTGTTCTGGTGCACGGCCGATGTCGGCTGGGTCACCGGGCACAGCTACATCATCTATGGCCCGCTGGCGAATGGCGCGACCACGATCATGTTCGAGGGCGTGCCGACCTTCCCCGATGCCGGGCGGTTCTGGGAGGTCTGCGAGAAGCACAAGGTCAACCAGTTCTACACCGCGCCGACGGCGATCCGCAGCCTGATGGGGCAGGGGCCGGAATGGGTGGAGAAGTACGACCTGTCCAGCCTGCGCGTGCTGGGTTCGGTCGGCGAGCCGATCAACCCCGAGGCCTGGCACTGGTATGACCAGCATGTCGGCAAGGGCAAATGCCCGATCGTGGACACGTTCTGGCAGACCGAGACCGGCGGCCACATGCTGACCCCGCTGCCGGGCGCGACCGCGACCAAGCCGGGCTCGGCGACCAACCCGTTCTTCGGGGTGAAGCCGGTGGTTCTGGACCCGCAGACGGCGGTGCGGATCGGCGAGACGGAATGCGAGGGCGTGCTGTGCATTTCCGACAGCTGGCCGGGGCAGATGCGGACGCTGTGGGGCGACCATGAGCGCTTCCAGGAGGCCTATTTCGCCCAGTATCGCGGCTATTACTTCACCGGCGACGGCTGCCGGCGCGACAAGGACGGTTACTACTGGATCACCGGCCGCGTCGATGACGTGATCAACGTCTCGGGGCACCGGATGGGCACGGCCGAGGTGGAATCGGCGCTGGTGGCGCATCCGAAGGTCGCCGAGGCGGCGGTGGTCGGCTACCCGCACGAGATCAAGGGCCAGGGCATCTATGCCTACATCACCCTGATGAATGGCGAGGAGCCGAGCGACGAGCTGCGCAAGGACCTGGTGAAATGGGTCCGCACCGAGATCGGCCCGATTGCCAGCCCCGACCTGATCCAGTGGGCGCCGGGCCTGCCGAAAACCCGGTCCGGCAAGATCATGCGCCGCATCCTGCGCAAGATCGCCGAGAACGATTTCGGCGCGTTGGGCGACATCTCGACCCTGGCCGATCCCGCGGTCGTCGAGGAGCTGATCGCCAACCGCATGAACCGGAGCTGAAACCATGGAGGCGATGGTGGAAAACTCTGCGGCAGTGCTGATCCTGCTGGGGCCTCCGGGTGCTGGCAAGGGCACCCAGGCGCGGATGCTGGAGGAACGCTTCGGCATGGTGCAGCTGTCCACGGGCGATCTGCTGCGCGCCGCGGTGGCTGCGGGCACGCCGGCGGGGCTGGCGGCCAAGGCGGTGATGGAGGCGGGCGGGCTGGTCAGCGACGAGATCGTGCTGGCGATCCTCAAGGACCGGATGGCAGAGCCGGATGTGTCGAAGGGCATCATCCTCGACGGCTTTCCGCGCACCGACGGGCAGGCGAGCGCGCTCGACGCCTTGCTGGCCGAGGCGGGGCAGCGGGTGACGGCTGCGATCAGCCTCGAGGTCGATGACGCGGCGATGATCGCCCGCGTCGCCGGCCGCTATACCTGTGCCGGCTGCGGCGAGGGATACCATGACGAGTTCAAGCAGCCCCATGCGGCAGGGGTTTGCGACAAATGCGGCGGGACGGCGTTCAAGCGCCGGTCCGACGACAATGCCGAAACGGCGAAGGCCCGGCTGGAGGCTTATCACGCCCAGACGGCACCGCTGATCGCGCATTACGAGCGAGCCGGCGTCCTGGAACGGATCGACGCGATGGGAGACATCGATGCGATCGCCGGGGCCCTTGGCGAGATCGTGGGGCGCGTCTCGGCGTGACAGGGGAGGCCGCCGCCCCGGATCAACGGGACGGCGGATGGAGAAAACTCAGGGAGTAACGCGAATGTCGGACAAATCATCGTCCAACGCCTACTGGGCAGCGAACCTGCGGATCATCGGCATCTCGCTGGCGGTCTGGTTCTTCTGTTCGTTCGGTCTTGGCATCATCCTGCGCCCCGCGCTCAAGGGCATCCATGTGGGCGGCGCCGACCTTGGCTTCTGGTTCGCCCAGAACGGGTCGATCTATGTGTTTCTGGTCCTGATCTTTGTTTACGCCTGGCGCATGAACAAGCTCGACCGTGAACACGGCGTAGAAGAATAAGGGGCCGGGACAGATGGATCAATTCACCCTCAACCTGATCGTCGTTGGCATCACCTTTGCCATCTACATCGGGATCGCGATCTGGGCCCGTGCGGGCACCACCGCAGAGTTCTATGCAGCCGGCCAGGGCGTACACCCTGTTCTGAACGGCATGGCGACGGGCGCTGACTGGATGTCTGCGGCCTCGTTCATCTCGATGGCGGGCATCATCGCGCTGGCCCCGGCCGGCGGCTACGAGCAGTCGGCCTACCTGATGGGCTGGACCGGCGGTTACGTGCTGCTGGCGCTGCTGCTGGCCCCCTACCTGCGCAAGTTCGGCAAGTTCACCGTGCCGGAGTTCATCGGCGACCGGTTCTACTCGGGCGGCGCGCGTCTGCTGGCCGTGATCTGCCTGATCGTCATCTCGGTGACCTACGTGATCGGCCAGATGCGCGGCGTGGGCGTGACCTTCTCGCGCTTCCTCGAAGTCTCGACCGACACCGGCCTGTATATCGGTGCGGCCATCGTGTTCGCCTATGCGGTTCTGGGCGGCATGAAGGGCATCACCTACACCCAGGTGGCGCAGTATGTGGTTCTGATCATCGCCTATACCATTCCGGCGATCTTCATCTCGCTGCAGCTGACCGGCGCGTTCCTGCCGCAGCTGGGGCTTATCGGCACCCACACCGCTTCGGGCGTGGAATTCCTGACCAAGCTGGATCAGGTCGTGACCGAACTGGGCTTCAAGGCCTACACCTCTGAAACCACCAACATGCTGAACATGTTCCTGTTCACCATGTCGCTGATGATCGGCACCGCGGGTCTTCCGCATGTCATCATCCGCTTCTTCACGGTGCCGAAGGTGTCCGACGCGCGGTCTTCCGCCGGTTGGGCGCTGGTGTTCATCGCGCTGCTTTATACCGTGGCTCCGGCCGTGGGTTCGATGGCGCGTCTGAACCTGACCACGACGATGTGGCCGAACGCGGCTGCCGGCAATGCGCTTGATGGCGACGCGATCACCCGCGCCGAGATCGACAGCAACCCGGACCTGAGCTGGATCCGCACCTGGGAGAAGACCGGGCTGCTGGTCATGTCCGACCTCAACGGGGACGGCCAGATCCAGTACTTCAACGAGCCTGCTGCCGTGACCGCAGCAAACAAGGCGCTTGCCGCCGCGACGGCCGCGCTGGCCGCTGCCCCCGGAGACGCCGCGGCGACCGCCGCCGTGGCAGATGCGACCGCCGCCCGTGACGCCGCCCTCGGCGCCGCCATGATCGGTGGCCAGTCGATGGCCGAACGTGGCTGGGTCGGCAACGAAGTGACGAAGCTGGACAACGACATGATGGTTCTTGCGAACCCTGAAATCGCTGCCCTGCCGGGTTGGGTCATCGCCCTGGTCGCCGCCGGCGCCCTGGCTGCGGCCCTGTCCACTGCCGCCGGCCTGCTGCTGGCGATCTCCTCGGCCATCAGCCATGACCTGATCAAGGGTTCGATCAACCCGAACATCTCGGAAAAGGGCGAACTGCTGGCTGCGCGTGTGGCGATGTCCTTCGCCATCGTGGTGGCGACCTACCTTGGCCTCAACCCTCCGGGCTTTGCGGCGCAGGTTGTGGCGCTGGCCTTCGGCCTTGCCGCGGCGACGATCTTCCCGGTGCTGATGATGGGCATCTTCTCGAAGCGCGTGAACAAGGAAGGCGCCATCGCGGGGATGCTGGTCGGTCTGGTCTTCACGGCCGTCTACATCTTCACCTACAAGGGCTGGTTCTTCGTCCCCGGCACCAACATGCTGGCCGACATCCCGGCGAACTACCTGTTCGGTATCTCGCCGCTGTCGATCGGTGCGGTGGGCGCGGTCCTAAACTTTGCCGCGGCCTACATCGTGTCGGGCATGACCAAGGAACCGCCGCAGCACGTGCAGGAGCTGGTCGAGTCGATCCGCATCCCGCGCGGTGCGGGCGTGGCCACCGGGCACTGAGCCTGAAGCAAACTGCCGCGCCCCCTTGCCGGGGCGCGGCACCCCACGGATGGCACGGCCGAGGAAGATGGGCAGGATGGACGACCACGTTCAGGCGATCGCCAGCTTTCTGGAGACGGTGCACCCCTATGACAGCCTGCAACGGGACGAGCTGGTGCGTGTCGCCGGTTCCTTCCGCCGCAGGGAATACCCCTCCGGGGCGCAGGTCTATGCGCTTGGCGAGCCGCTGGAGGGCCTCTACCTCGTCAAGCGGGGCGCGGTCGAGGTGCTGGACCGCAATGGCGGGCTGGTGTCGCTGCTGACCGCGCGCAACAGCTTTGGCGAGCGCGGGCTGGTGCGCGACGGGCTGGCCGCCACGACGGTGCGCACGACCGAGCCAAGCGTGCTGCTGATGCTGCCGGCGGCGGAGTTCCGGCGGCTGATCGCGCTGTCGCCGGCCTTCGAGCGGTTCTTCAACCGCAGCCGCGGGGGCGAGGTGCGGGGCTCCGACATCGCCACGATGAAGATCGCGGAACTGATTGCCCGCCGCCCGCTGTCCTGCCCGCCCGAAACCCCGGTGGCCGAGGCGGCGCGGATCATGCGCGATGCCCATGTGTCGAGCCTTGGGGTGACCGAGCCGCTGCCGGGCGGCGGCGAGCGGCTGCTGGGTATCGTGACGGTGCGCGACCTGTCCAGCAAGGTGCTGGCCGAGGGGCGCGACCCTGCCGGGCCGGTGGCCGAGGTGATGACGGCGGACCCGATCTCGCTGCCCTCGACCGCGCTTGGCTCTGACCTTCTGCACATCATGCTGGAGCGGCGGATCGGGCATCTGCCGATCGTCGACCAGGGCCGCTTCACCGGCATGATCACCCAGACCGACCTGACGCGGTTTCAGGCCGTCAGCTCTGCCGTGCTGATCCGCGATGTGGCGAATGCCGAGACGGTGGCGGACCTTGCGGCGGTAACGGCGCGGATTCCGCGGCTGCTGGTGCAGCTGGTGGGCGGGCATCACAGCCATGAGGTGGTGACGCGGCTGATCACCGACATTGCCGATGCCGTCACCCGCCGCCTGCTGGCGATGGCCGAGGCGGAACTGGGCGCGCCGCCGGTGCCCTACCTCTGGCTCGCCTGCGGCAGCCAGGGACGGCAGGAACAGGCGGGCGTGTCCGACCAGGACAACTGCATGATCCTTGATGACGCCGCAACCACCGAGGACATGGCCTATTTCCATGCGTTGGCGAAGATCGTCTGCGACGGGCTCAACGCCTGCGGCTATGTCTATTGCCCCGGCGAGATGATGGCGACCACGGAACGCTGGTGCCAGCCCTTGCGGGTGTGGCGCGAGTATTTCCGCGGCTGGATCGCGCGGCCTGACCCGATGGCGCAGATGCTGTCGAGCGTGATGTTCGACCTGCGCCCCATCGGCGGCGCCGCCAGCCTGTTTGGCGACCTGCACGAAGAGACGCTGGCCGAGGCTGCCAAGAACTCGATCTTCGTGGCGCATATGGTGTCCAACAGCCTGAAACACACGCCGCCTTTGGGGCTGATCCGCGGCTTTGCCACGATCCGCTCGGGCGAGCATCGCCACCATATCGACCTGAAGATGAACGGCGTGGTGCCGGTGGTCGATCTGGGGCGGATCTATGCGCTAGTCGGCCATCTGACCGAGGTCAACACCCGCGCAAGGCTGCTGGCGGCCGAGGAGGCCGGCGTGATTTCGGCCAGCGGCGCCCGCGATCTGGTCGAAGCCTATGATCTTATTGCCACGATGCGGCTGGAAAGCCAGGCACTGCTGGTCAAGTCGGGGCGCAAGCCCGACAACTACCTGGCGCCATCGGACCTGTCGGATTTCGAGCGCAGCCACCTGCGCGATGCCTTCGTCGTCGTGCGCACCATGCAATCTGCCATCGGGCACGGAAAAGGCGCGATGAGTTGAAGGAAGACATATGCTGATCGACATCGTCTCGCTGGTCGCCATCGGCGCCGCCCTGGCCGGCACCTATGTCGCGGTGAACCGGATGACCGGGCGGCGGATGCCGCGCTGGCTGCTTCCCGCCTCGCTGGGCTTCGCAATGATCACCTTCGCGGTGTGGAACGAATACACTTGGTTCAGCCGCGTGAAGGCGGCGCTGCCGGAGACTGTGGAAGTGGTGCTGCCGGTCAAGGAAAGCAGCTTCTGGCGGCCCTGGTCCTATGCGGTGCCGATGGTCACCCGCTTCATCGCCGTGGATACGGCCGCGGTGCAACGCTCGGCCGAGGCGGAGGGGCTGGTGCGCACCGAGGCGATCCTGGTGCAGCGCTGGGCCAAGACGCAGCGGGTGCCGGTGGCCTTCGACTGCACGGCGGCGCGCCGCGCCGATCTGGCCGGCGGCGCGCAGCTGGCGGCGGATGGCACCTTGACCAGTGGCAGCTGGGTGGCGCTGCCGCCGGACGATCCATTCATGTTGGCGGCCTGCCAGGGAGGGTAGCGATGGCCGAGGGGGGAAGACAGCGGCGGGTTCTGGTGGTCGAGGACGAGGACAATATCGCCATCGCCCTCGACTACCTGATGACGCGCGAAGGCTATGCCCATGACCGGGTGTCGAGCGGCACCGAGGCGATGGCCCGCATCCGCGCCACGCATCCCGACCTTGTGCTGCTGGACGTGATGCTGCCCGGCATCTCGGGCTACGAGATCTGCCAGGATGTGCGGATGGACCCGGGGCTGGCCGACGTCAAGATCCTGATGATGACCGCCCGCGGCTCGGCGATGGAGCGCAGGAAGGGGCTGGCGCTCGGCGCCGACGGCTTCATCGCCAAGCCCTTCGAGCTGAAGGACCTGCGCGCCGAGGTGCGCCGGCTTCTGGGCGGCGAGGCAGGCCCGGCATGATGGAACGCTGGAGCCTTCGGCTGCGGGTGTTCCTGCTGTTCGCGGCCCTTGCCGCGGCCAGTTGGGGCGCGCTTGGGCTGGGGCTCTGGGCCGGGTATCGCCGGCTGGGCGATCCGGCGGTGCTGCCGGCCTTCGTGCAGGCCGGGGTGCTGGCGGGCTTTGCGATCCTGGGGCTGACGGCGGGGATCTGGTATCTCTTCGACGAGAATGTCGCCCGCGCCATCGAGCGGCTGGCGGGCGGGATGCGGGCGCGCGCCCATGCTTCGGTGACCGGAGAGATTGACGCCGCCCCGGCGCGCTACCTTGGCGACCTCGCCCCCGCGGCGGCGGCGGTGACGCTGACGCTGGCCGAAACGCGCAACGCCCTGGCCGAGGCGGTGGCGCGCGAGACGACGCGGCTGCAGGCGGAAAAGGACCGGCTCGAGGCGCTGCTGTCGGACGTTCCGGTAGGGGTGCTGCTGTGCTCGGGCGACCATCAGCTGGTGTTCTACAATGGGCAGGCGGTGGACCTGCTGGGCGGCGGCGCAGCGCCGGGGCTCGACCGGCGGCTGTTCGACTACCTGCGCGAGGCGCCGGTGGCCCATGCCCATGCCCGGTTGCTGGAGGCGGGCGACCCCGATGCGGCCTCGGACCTGCTGGTGGCGACGGTGGCGGGGGCGCGGGTGCTGGCGGGGCGGATGCGGCTGCTGGACCAGGGCCGCGACGGGCCCGGCTATGTGCTGACCCTGCGCGACGTGACCGCGGACCTTGCCGCCCATGCCGAACGCGGGGCGCTGCTGGCCGAGGTGTTCGACCGGGTGCGCCGCCCCGCCGCCAACCTGCAGACGGTGATCGGCGTGCTGGCCGAGGATGCCGCGGCGACCCCCGCCCTGACCGGCGCGATGCTGGAGGAGGTCGGCTCGCTCGCCAGTGCCATCACCGAGCTTGGCGCGCGCTATGATGACAGCCGCAGCGACTGGTGGCCGCTGGCCTTCACCCGCGCCTCCGACCTCGCTGACGGCATCGGGGCGCGGGTCGAGGCAGCCGGGCTGGCGATGGCCGCCGATCCGGCGCCGATCCTGCTGCGCTGCGACGGCTTCGAGATCGTGGCGCTGGTCTCGGCGCTGGCCGAGCGGGTGGCTGCGGCGGGGCTGGCGCGCAGCTTCGTGCTGCAGATTGCCGAGGACGGCGCCGGGGCGATGATCCGGCTGGGCTGGGAGGGCCCGGCACTGCCGCTGGGGCAGCTCGACGGCTGGCTGGCCGAACCGCTGGAGGTGGGGCTGGCCGATGTGACCGGGTGCTCTGTGCTGCTGACCCACGCCACCGAATGCTGGCCGGAGCATGGGCCCGGCGCACAGGCCGCGATCTGCCTGCCGGTGCGCGAGGCCCGCCGCGCCCATCGTCGCCCGCCCCCGGTGACGCGGGCGGTGGTCTATGACTTCGACCTCTTGTCCAAGGCGCGCAATGCGGGCGTGCTGGAGACGCGGCTGGAAGACCTGACCTATGTGGTCTTCGACACCGAAACCACCGGCCTTCTGCCGGCGCAGGGCGACGAGATCGTGCAGATCGCCGCGGTGCGCATCGTCAATGGCCGGCGGGTGGACAAGGAAGTGTTCGACACGCTGGTGAACCCCGGGCGGCCGATCCCCGCCGCCTCGACCGAGGTGCATGGCATCACCGGCGCGATGGTGGCCGAGGCGCCGGGGATCGAGGAGGTCGGCCGGCAGTTCCACAAGTTCGCCGAGGGCGCGGTGCTGGTCGCCCATAACGCGCCCTTCGACATGGAATTCCTGCGCCGCCACGAGGCCGGGATCGGCGCCAGCTTCGACAACCCGATCCTCGACACGGTGCTGCTCTCGGCCGTGGTGTTCGGGCAGGGCGAGACCCACAGCCTCGACGCGCTGACCCACCGCCTGGGCATCACCATCCCCGAGGAGGCGCGCCACACCGCCATCGGCGATACCGTGGCGACTGCGGATGCCTTCCTGCGCCTGCTGCCGATGCTGCGCGCCAAGGGCATGGTCACCTTCGGCGACGTGCTGGCCGAGGTGCGCAAGCATGGGCGGCTGCTGAAGGACCTGAACGGCTGAGGGCTGCCTGCCTTTGCTTTTTCCAAATATCCTGCGGGGGAGCCCGCAGGGCGTGGGGGGCGCAAAGCCCCCCTCTGCCGGTGCCAGTCTCGCGCGCCGGGGGTTTCACACCCCCGGACCCCCGTGGGATATTTGGGAAAAAGCAAAGGCGAAGGGGCCGGCTCAGGCGAACGGGTCTTCGGGGTACCCAACCCCAGTCAGATATAGTCCCTGCGGCGGGCAGACCGGGCCGCAGGCGGCGCGGTTTTTCGCCTCCAGTGCGGCGCGGACATCCTCGGGCTGCCAGGCGCCTGCGCCGACGCGTTCCAGCGTGCCGACGATGGAGCGGACCTGGTTGTGCAGGAAGCTGCGGGCGCGGAGGGTGAAGCGGTATTCGGTGCCTTGGGGAACCGGGTGCGCGGTGATGCCGATCTCGTCCAGCGTCTTCACCGGCGAGGCCGCCTGGCACATGGTGGAGCGGAAGGTGGTGAAGTCGTGATGGCCCACCAGATGCGCGGCGCCGGCCTGCATCGCGGCGATGTCCAGCGGGTTCAGCACCTGCCAGACGAGGCCCTTGTCATGCGTCGCCGGCGCCCGGCGCTGGAGCAGGCGGAAGAGGTAGCGCCGTTCATTGGCGGAGAAGCGGGCGTGGAAGTCATCTGGGACGCGGGCGGCGGCAAGGATCGCCACCGGCTGCGGTTTCAGGTGCCAGTTCAGCGCCTCGGCCAGGCGGAACGGGTCCCAGTCCCTGGCCAGATCGCAATGCGCGACCTGGCCGGTGGCATGGACGCCGGCATCGGTGCGGCCTGCGGCGGCGATGCCGGGGGCTTCGGGCTCCAGCCGGCGCAGCGCGGCCTCGATGGCCTCCTGCACCGAGGGCTGGCCGGCCTGGCGCTGCCAGCCGGCGAAGGGGGCCCCGTGGTACTCGATCTTCAGCGCGTATCTTGGCATGGGGCCCGGTTAGCGCGGGGCGGGGCGCTTGGCAATCGGCTCTCCACATTCCGCCTGCGGCTCCCTATCTTGGATGCAAAGCAAAGGGGCAGGTCTTGGGCATCGGGGATATTGCGGACAGCGTGACGCGCAGCGTCGAAAGCCTTGGCGCCTCGGTCAGCGAAGCCTTCTTCGAGCCGGTGATCCGGCTGGGCGTCACGGGCCTCTCGCGCGCCGGCAAGACGGTGTTCATCACCTCGCTGGTGGCGAACCTCGTGGACCGGGGCCGGATGCCGCAGCTGAAGGCGGCATCGGACGGGGCGATCCGCTCGGTCTTCCTGCAGCCGCAGCCCGATGTCACGGTGCCGCGCTTTGAATACGAGGCGCATCTGGCGGCGATGACGGGGCCGGACCCGCATTGGCCGGACAGCACCCGCGCGGTGAGCGAGCTGCGCCTGTCATTCCGGGTGCAGCCGCAGGGGATGCTGGGCGGCCTGCGCGGGTTGCGCACCGTGCATCTGGATATCGTGGATTATCCCGGCGAATGGCTGCTGGACCTTGGGCTCCTGGACCGGAGCTATGCCGATTGGGCCGCCGAGACGCTGGCGCGGATCGCGGAGCGGCCCGAGGCGGCGGGGTTTCTGGCGCTGGCGGGGGCGACCAATGGGGCCGCGCGGTTGGATGAGGCGGAGGCGCGCAGCCTGGCGGAGAGCTTCGCGGGCTACCTGACCAAGGCTCGCGCCGCCGGCTGGTCGGATTGCACCCCGGGGCGGTTCCTGCTGCCGGGCGAGATGGCGGGATCGCCGGCGCTGACCTTTGCCCCCCTCGCGGCCCCTGCCGATCCCGGCCGCAACAGCCTCTGGCGCGAGATGGGCCGGCGCTTCGAGGCCTACAAGGCGCGGATCGTGAAGCCGTTCTTCCGCGAGCATTTCGCCAGGATCGAGCGGCAGGTGGTGCTGGTCGATGCGCTGGGCGCGATCCATGCCGGGCCGCGCGCGGTGGAGGACATGCGCCGGGCGATGGCGGAAATCCTCGCCGCCTTCCGCCCCGGCCGCAATGGCTGGCTGACCGGGCTGCTGGGCGGGCGGCGGGTGGAGCGCATCTTGTTCGCCGCGACCAAGGCCGACCATCTGCACCACAGCCAGCACCCGCGCCTGACCGCGATCATGGAGGCGCTGCTGCGCGAGGCGAAGGACCGTGCCGATTTCGCCGGGGCGCGCACCGCCGCCATGTCCATCGCCGCGCTGCGGGCGACGGTGGAGGAGACCATCAGCCATGAGGGCGGGCCGCTGGAGGCCGTGCGCGGGCGCCTTCAGGGCGGGCGGCAGGCGGCGTTCTGGGCCGGCGAGCTGCCCGGCGATCCGGCGCAGCTGCTGGTGCCGGCGCGGCAGGGGGCGGAACGCTGGCTCGATGCCGATTTCGGGGCGATGGCCTTTCTGCCCGCCGCATCGCCGCTGCGCCCCGGCGAAGGCCCGCCGCATATCAGGCTGGACCGGGCGGCGGAATTCCTGATCGGAGACAGGTTGCGATGACACTGGAACCCAAGCGCCGTGGCCCGGTGATCCTGGAACGCGAGGGGGCGGCGGATTTCACCCCCGCCTCGGCGCCCCCGGTGCCGGATTTCATGCCCGATGGGCGGGCGATGCAGATCGCGGCGCGGGTGGCGGCGCGGCCGCCCTCAAGGCTCGCGCGGTTCTTCTGGGCCAGTGCCGGGGCGCTGCTGTCCTTCATGGTCTCGATGGCGGCGTGGAATTTCGTGACCGGCCTGCTGGCGCGCAATCCGGTTCTGGGATGGGCGGCGGTGGTGCTGGTCGGGGCCTTCGTGCTGGCGGCGCTGCTGGTCGCGCTGCGCGAGCTTTCGGCCTATGCGCGGCTGGCGCGGCTGGACCGGGTGCATCAGGCGGCGACCGATGCCTTGCTGGCGGGGGATCTGAAGGCGGCGCGAGCGGTGTCGGCGCGGCTGATAGCGCTCTATGCCGGGCGGCCGGAGACGGCCTGGGGGCGCGAGCGGCTGGCGGAGCGGCAGGGCGAGCTGCTGGATGCCGATGCGCTGCTGCAACTGGCCGAGGCCGAGCTGCTGGCGCCGCTGGACCAGGCGGCGCGGCGCGAGGTGGAGGCCGCGGCGCGGACGGTGGCGACGGTGACGGCGCTGGTGCCGATTGCGCTGGCCGATGTGTTCGCGGCGCTGGCGGCGAACCTGCGCATGGTGCGGCGGGTGGCCGAGATCTATGGCGGGCGCGCCGGCACGCTGGGAAGCTGGCGGCTGCTGCGCACGGTGTTCACGCATCTGGTGGCCACTGGTGCCGTGGCGGTGGGCGATGACATGATCGAGACGGTGGCGGGGGGCGGCCTGCTGGCCAAGGTCTCGCGCCGGTTTGGCGAGGGCGTGGTGAATGGCGCGCTGACGGCGCGGGTGGGGGTGGCGGCCATCGAGGTCTGCCGGCCGCTGCCCTTTGCGGCGCTGCCGAAGCCGAAGGTGTCGAACCTTGTGGGCCGGGCGCTGGCGGGGCTGTTCCCGACCGGGAAGGGCGCTTCGGAGGATTAACGTAGGACGGGAACGCCTGCGCGCGTTTCGACTTCGGCGACGCCCATGCGCAGGCCCTGGCCGATGCGGTGGGCGAGGGCGGACCAGGAGGCCGCGGTGTCTGCGGGGAGTTCCCGCTGCAGGGTCGCGTCGAAGAGCGCCAGCCAGTCCGGGAAATGCCCGGCCTTCACGTCGCCGGCCTGCAGATGGGCGCGCATCGGGCTGCCGTCATAGCCCCGCTCCAGCAGGATCGCGTTGCGCCAGAAGGCGGCGACCTTTGCCTCATGCACCGGCCAGTCGGTGACGTGGCGGGCGAAGATCGGGCCGAGCTGCGCGTCGCTGCGGACGGCGGCATAGAAGGCGGCGACGACGCCGTCGATCTGGGCGGCGGTGATGGGGAAGCGTGGCGGCAGACTGGACATGGTGGTTCCTTCCCTTGCCGATATGCGCGCGGGGCGGGGGAGGTGCAAGGCGCGGGGTGTCGCAGTGGGGCGGTTTGCCGTCGATATGGCGAAGGCCATCGCCTTCGCCACTCACTGCCATCTCATCTCTCCGGACGGGCCCCCAAAGGGCCCGGCCAGCGCCCGCCCCGACCTGGCGGGCGCTTCTCGCCCGCCAGGTCGGGCGCTGTCCTACCCCGGTTTCTTGTTGTCAGCGGCTCTGGGGGAACGGTCCCGCATCGGGCGGGGGCGAGGCAGTGCCTCGCCTGTCCCCGCCCGAAGCAGGGGGCAAGGCATCGGCCCACACAGCGCTCCCTTTACCTCGCACCGGCCCTTTCCTATAAGGCGCGCATGACCCTGCCCGCCGCACATGCCTTGCGAATTACCGGCCCGGCGCTCTGACCGCTGTCAGGGCCGCCGGGATGATGCTTGCCGGAGGGGTGACGGAGATCCCGCGCCCGCCGTTTCCCAGATAGTCAGGGCCCCCTGCGGCCCGCCCCCGAGGATCGTTCCGATGTGCGCCGAGACAGCCGCCCCCACCGATACCGTTGACTACCGCGACACCGTTTTCCTGCCCGAAACCCCGTTCCCGATGCGCGCCGGCTTGCCCGCGCGCGAACCGGGCTGGCTGGAGCGGTGGGAGGAGATCGGAATCTATGACCGGCTGCGCGAAAAGGCCGCTACGCAAGAGGGGGGCCGCGCCCCCTTCACGCTGCATGACGGCCCGCCCTATGCCAATGGCCACCTGCATATCGGCCACGCGCTGAACAAGACCATCAAGGACATGATCGTGCGCAGCCACCAGATGATGGGCTTCGACGCGCGCTATGTGCCGGGCTGGGACTGCCACGGCCTGCCGATCGAATGGAAGATCGAGGAGCAGTACCGCGCCAAGGGCCTCGACAAGGACGATGTCGACGTGGTCGCCTTCCGGCAGGAATGCCGCAAGTTCGCCGAAGGCTGGGTCGATATCCAGCGCGAGGAGTTCAAGCGGCTGGGGATCACCGGCAACTGGGCCGACCCTTACCTGACGATGGACTTCCACGCCGAGGCGGTGATCGCCGAGGAGTTCATGAAGTTCCTGATGAACGGCTCGCTCTATCAGGGGTCCAAGCCCGTGATGTGGTCGCCGGTGGAAAAGACCGCGCTGGCCGAGGCGGAGGTCGAGTATCACGACCTGACCAGCCATACGGTGTGGGTGCGGTTCCCAGTGGTGAAGACGGGCGCCTCTGGCGGCGATCTGACAGATGTGAACGCGCGCGCATCCAACTTGAGAGGGGCGAAGGTTGTCATCTGGACAACCACCCCGTGGACCATCCCGCAGAACCGCGCCGTTTCCTACGGCCCGGGCATTGCTTATGGGCTCTATGAGGTGATGGGGCGGCCGGAGCAGTCCACCGCCATGACCGGCGAACGCCTCGTGCTGGCCGATGCGCTGGCCGCGCAGGTAATGGCGGCGGCGAAGCTCGACGAGACCATGTATCGCCGCCTATCCGATGTGACTCTTGATGAGCTGGAACACCTCACCCTCGCCCACCCCTACGCGGGCATCGAAGGCGGCAACGGCGAGTGGGACTTTCCGGTCCCGATGCTGCCCGGCGACCATGTCACCGACGAGGCGGGCACCGGCTTTGTCCACACCGCCCCCTCCCACGGCGATGACGACTACCAGATGGGCCTGAAGTTCAACCTGCCGATGACCTACAATGTCGAGGCGGATGGCTCCTACCGGGCCGATCTGCCGGTCTTCGGCGGGCAGGCGATCCTGACGGCCGAGGGCAAGGAAGGCCCGGCCAACGTCTCGAACATCAAGGCGCTGCACGGGGCCGGGGCGCTGTTTGCCAAGGGCAAGATCAAGCACTCCTACCCGCATTCCTGGCGCTCGAAGGCGCCGTTGATCTATCGCAACACCCCGCAATGGTTCGTCGCCATCGACAAGCCGCTGGAGGACGGGATGGGCGAGTATGGCGAGACCATCCGTGCCCGCGCCCTGGCCTCGATCGAGCGGCTGGTGAAGTTCACCCCGCCCTCGGGCCGCAACCGCCTGCATGCGATGATGGCGGGCCGCCCCGACTGGGTGCTGTCGCGCCAGCGCGCCTGGGGGGTGCCGCTGACCTGCTTCACCAAGCGGGGAGCGAAGCCGACCGATGCCGATTTCCTGCTGCGCGACCCGGCGGTGAACGCCCGCATCGCCGCGGCATTCGAGGCGGACGGGGCCGACGTGTGGTACGCGCCGGGCTTCAAGGAGCGGATGCTGGACGGGCTGCACGATGCCGAGGCCTACGATCAGGTCTTCGACGTGCTGGATGTGTGGTTCGATAGCGGGTCCACCCATGCCTTCGTGCTGCGTGACCGGGCCGATGGCACCGCCGACGGCATCGCCGATGTCTATATGGAAGGCACCGACCAGCATCGCGGCTGGTTCCACTCCTCGCTGCTGCAGGCCTGCGGCACCAAGGGGCGGGCGCCGTATCGGGGGGTCGTGACCCATGGCTTCACGCTGGACGAGAAGGGCATGAAGATGTCCAAATCGCTCGGCAACACCATCGTCCCGGCGGAAATCGTCAAGGATTATGGCGCCGATATCCTGCGGCTCTGGGTGGCGCAGGCCGATTACACCGCCGACCAGCGCATCGGGAAAGAGATCCTGAAGGGCACCGCCGACAGCTACCGGCGCCTGCGCAACACCATGCGCTTCCTGCTGGGCAACCTCGAGGGCTTCACCGAGGCCGAGCGGGTGGCCCCGGCCGACATGCCGGAACTGGAACGCTGGGTGCTGCACCGTCTGGCCGAGCTCGACCATGTCGTGCGCAAGGGCTACCGCGAGTATGACTTCCAGGGCGTGTTCCAGACGCTGTTCACCTTCTGCACGGTGGACCTGTCTTCGGTCTATTTCGACATCCGCAAGGACGCGCTTTATTGCGACCCGGCGGACAGCCTGCGCCGGCGCGCGGCGCGCAGCACGCTCGACCTGCTGTTCCACCGGCTGACAACCTGGCTGGCGCCGATCCTGGTGTTCACGATGGAGGAGGTCTGGCTCTGCCGCTTCCCCGGGGATGCCTCCTCGGTGCACCTGCAGGACATGCCCGAAACCCCGGCCGACTGGCGCGACGAGCCCTTGGCGGCGAAATGGGAGGCCCTGCGCCGCGTGCGCCGCGTGGTGACGGCAGCGCTGGAGGTGCAGCGCACCGCCAAGGAGATCGGCGCGAGCCTCGAGGCGGCGCCGGTGGTGCATGTCGAGGATGCGGCGGCGCTGGCGGCGCTGAAATCGGTGGATTTCGCGGAAATCTGCATTACCTCGGGCATGGTGCTGACCGGCGATCCGGCCCCGACCGAGGCCTTCCGCCTGCCCGAAGTGCCGGGCGTCGGCGTGGTGTTCGAACTGGCCGAGGGCGAGAAATGCCAGCGCTGCTGGCAGATCCTGCCCGATGCCGGCAGCCATGCGCATCCCCATACCTGCGCACGCTGCGATGCCGCGCTGACCGGGATGGGCAAGTAGCGCCATGCAGGCGGGGTTCGACAGCCCCTTTGGCCGGCTGGTGCTGACCGAAGAGGGCGGGGCGATCACCCGCCTGAGCTGGGGAGAGGCGGCGGGCGCAGGCTCGCCGCTGCTGGCGGAGGCGGGGGCGCAGCTGGCCGACTACTTCGCGGGGCGGCGGACGCGGTTCGAGCTGCCGCTGGCGCTTGGGCAGGGGTTCCGCGGGCGATTCCTGCAGGCGCTGTGCGACATCCCCTTCGGCGAGACGCGGCGCTACGGCGATCTGGCGGCAGAGCTTGGCGTGTCGGCGCAGGCCATCGGCCAGGCCTGCGGTGCCAACCCCATCCCGGTGATTGTGCCCTGCCACCGGGTGCTTGGCGCCCAAGGCCTTGGCGGGTTCTCGGCGCCGGGCGGGGTGGAGACGAAGGTGGCGCTGCTGCGGCTGGAAGGGGCGGCGGGCTTGCTGATCTAGCGCCGCGCCGGGATCAGCTGCTGCACCGCGCCGGCGAGCAGCAGGTAGAGCGAGGTCACGACCAGCCCCCAATGCGCCCAGCTTTGCGGGTCGAAATCGACCCAGGCGGCCCAGCCGGCAAAGCCGGTCCAGGCCAGCGCCATCGGCAGCGAGATCGCGCGCCAGCGGTCGGTGCGCACCGGGTGGATGAACTTGAGGTTGAGGAACATCGCCACCGCCAGCGCCACGACGATGGCCAAGGTCAGCTCGAAATTCGGCTTCAGCGCGAACAGGACCAGCACCACCATGTTCCAGCAGGCCGGGAAGCCCGAGAAGGAATTGTCCTTTGTCTTCATGCGGGTATCGGCGAAGTAGATCACCGAGCCATAGACGATGACGATGATGGCGATCCACCCCGTCCAGCCGGGCAGGATGCCGGACTTGAACAGCGCATAGGCCGGGATGAACACATAGGTCAGGTAGTCGATGATCAGGTCGAGCAGCACCCCGTCATAGGTCGGCCAGTTGACGGTGACCTGATAGCGGCGCGCGAGCGGCCCGTCGATGCCATCGACGACCAGCGCCACGACCAGCCACAGGAACATCAGGCTCCACTGCTCCTCGACCGCGGCAAGCATGGCAAGCATCGACAGCACCGCGCCGGTGGCGGTGAGCAGGTGAACGGACAGGGCTTTGAAACGCAGAGTCATTTCCCTGTCATGAAGGATTTCAGCCAGCGGCGCAACCGCGGCGCCGGTCCTCCGGTCGCCGGAACGGTGCCGGGAAAGCCGTGTCGGGCTGGGGCGGGCCGTGTTGGGCGGGCCGTATTGGGCTGGGGCCGGTCGGGCTGGTGTCGCCCGTGCCCGGGGGCAAGGTTGTCCGAGCTGGCGGTCCGGCGCGGCGGCGGGGGCGCCCTGGGACGGTTGCACGAGCCCCTGCCCGTCAAGTAGCGGCCCGGGCGCGCGACCCTGCGCCCGGTCACGGGGCCTGCGGTCGCGGGGCCTGCGGTCGCGGCTGTGGCCGAGGGGGCGCCTGCGGCGGCCAGTGCCGCGCCCGTGTTCAGGCCCGGGCCGACCTGTCGCTGGCAGTGCCGACCAGGGCGGCGAAGATCGCCTGGTTCAGCCCCTCGGGCCGGGAGTCGCGGCGGCGATGGGTTTCCACCTGCGCGTCGATCTCGGCGGCGTCGAGGGTGCGGCTGTCATCGGTGTCGGCGCGGCGGAACGCCTCCTCGAATTGCGGCATGCCCGCCACCTCGTCGCGGCTGAGCGCGCCCGAGGAATCGGCATCCAGCCGTTTCAGTGCGATGCCGCCGAGGCTGGCCGTGCCGCTGTAGATCTGGCTCATGTCCATCGGAAAAACCCTTCTGGTTCTGGAACGTGGCCGGAACCTTGCGGCACTGCCGGTTAAGATGCGGTTCACGGCGCAGCGATTCGCGCAAGGCCTGTCAGGCCCGCGGATGGGCGGCGGCATAGACCTCCATCAACCGCGCCGAATCTACCGCCGTATAGGCCTGGGTGGTGGACAGCGAGGCGTGGCCCAAAAGCTCCTGGATGCTGCGCAGGTCGCCCCCCGCGGCCAGCAGATGCGTGGCGAAGCTGTGGCGCAGCGCATGGGGCGTGGCGGTTGCGGGCAGGCCAAGCGACATGCGCGCCAGTTCCATGGCGCGGGCCACCTGCCGCGGGTTCAGCGCGCCGCCGCGCACGCCGCGGAACAGCGGCGCATTGCGGGCGGCGGGGTGGGGGCAGAGCCGCAGGTACTCGGCCACAGCCTCCCGCGCCGCTGGCAGCACCGGCACGATCCGCTCGCGCCCACCCTTGCCGAGGATGCGCAGCACCGGGGGCAGCGGGGCGTCGGCGCCGGTCAGGCCAAGCGCCTCGGAGATCCGCAGCCCGCAGCCCCAGAGCAGGGTCAGCACCGCGGCATCGCGCGCCGCCGTCCAGGGCTCGCGCGCCTGATCCTCGACCATGCCGATCATGGCGCGGGCGGCATCTTCGGCCAGCGGGCGCGGCAGCGGGCGCTTGAAGCGGGGGCTGCGGGCGGCGAGCACCACGGTCGCGTCGAAACCCTCGCGGTCCGAGAGCCAGCGGTAGAAGCTGCGGACCGAGGAGAGGGCGCGGGCGAGCGAGCGGGCACCGACGCCGCGGCTGCGTTCGGAGGCCATCCAGGCGCGCAGGTCTGCTTGCGTGATGGCGGCGAGGGCGGCAGTGCCGGGCGCCGCGCCCCAATGCTGCGCGAGGAAGCTGAGGAACCCCACGACATCGGTACGATAGGCGGTGACGGTGTTCTGCGCGGCCCCGTCCAAGGCCGCCAGATGCGACAGCCAGGCCTGCAGCGCATCGCGCGCCGCGGGCGTCAGCGCCAGGCTCACGCCAGCCAGCGCCGCATCGCCCGCTCGAAGGCGCCGGCGAAGAAGGCCAGAAGGTCGGTGCCCTGCGTCGGCTTGAAGTGATGCGGGTCTTCCGAGCCGAGCACCAGCATCGCCGGCAGCCGGCCCTCGCCCAGGTCCAGCCGGATCGCGGCCTCGGAGCGGACCCAGCCGGCCTTGTCGCCATAGACGCCATCGGCGGAAGGATGGGTCTGGCGCAGCACCACCGGGCGCATCGCGCCGTTGCGGGGGCCGCGCAGATAGGCCTCGACAAAGCCCGGCTCGGCGACGCAAAGCACCGCGCCCACCCGCGCCAGCGCCGGGTCGTCGCCCGGCTGCACGGTTTCCAGCACCAGCCGCACGGCATCGACGCGCAGGATCTCGGCCACGTCTGTGCCGAGCGCGAGCAGGAAATCCTCGAATTTCAGCGGGTCGAGCATCCGCAGCACGGCGCGGTGGATCTGGTTGGTGCCGGCAAGATTCTCGTAGGCGGCGGCGATGACGGAACGGTGGGTGTCTTCCAGCCGGTCCAGACGCGCCTCGAGCCGTTCCATGGCGATGCCGCGCAGATCGACGATATTGGCGCCCATGGCCCGTTCATTGGCGGCGATCAGCGCCCGCATCAGGTCGCGGTCCTCGAGGATGACCTCGGGCTGCGAGATGATCCTGTCGCGCAGCGGCTGGTCGATGGGGGCGCTTTCGGCCATGGCTCGGGTCCGTCCGTTCGGGGCTTCAGGGGAAAGCATACAGGCAGGGGGGCGTTGAAACAATCCCGTGATGGTTGCGTGAGGCATTCCGCTTACCGCGCGCACATTCGGGCGGATAAAGGCGAGGCACTGCCTCGCCACGCCCGTGCCGTGACACCTGCCTCCAGAGCCGCTGGCAAACCAAGACCGAATGAGGCCAGCGCCCGACCTGGCGGGCGGGAAGCGCCCGCCGAGGGGTGATGAGCGATCAGAAATCCTCCAGTGGAGGATTTCCGCGAAGAACGCCCGCCCCGTGGGCGGGCCGGGAGGGCGGGCGCTGGCCGGGCCCTTGAGGCCCGGCCGGTGCGAATAGCTAAGGCACGGCGTGGCGAAGGCGATGGCCTTCGCCAATGTTGGCGGGGCCGGCGCAAAAGGCCCGCCGCATCCCTGCAGCGGGCCCTATGGTTTACGAAGCTTGAACGCTCAGAGGATCTTTTGCCCGGTCTTCGCCCAGTCGGCGGTGAACTGTTCCAGCCCCTTGTCGGTCAGGATATGGTTCGCCATCGCCTTGATGACCGCAGGCGGCGCGGTGATGACATCGGCGCCGACCAGCGCCACATCGGTGATGTGGTTCACGTTGCGGATCGAGGCGGCCAGGATCTCGGTGTCGAAGTCGTAATTGTCATAGATGGTGCGGATATCGTCGATCAGCTGCACGCCGTCGAGGTTGATGTCGTCCAGCCGGCCGATGAAGGGCGAGATGAACGCCGCGCCGGCCTTGGCGGCGAGGATCGCCTGCGCGGCCGAGAAGCACAGCGTGACATTGACCATGTGGCCTTCGGATGCGAAAGCCTTGCAGGCGGTCAGGCCGGCCCAGGTCAGCGGCACCTTGATCGCGATGTTGGGGGCAATCTTGGCGAGTTTCAGACCTTCGGCGATCATGTCCTTGGCTTCAAGTGCCACGACCTCGGCCGAGACCGGGCCTTCGACCATGTCGCAGATCTCCTTGGTGACCTCGAGGATGTCGCGGCCCGACTTCAGGATCAGCGAGGGATTGGTGGTGACGCCATCGACCATGCCAAGGTCGTTGAGTTCCTTGATGGCGGCCACATCGGCGGTATCGACGAAGAATTTCATGTGGGATGTCCTGCACGAGAAGGGTTGCCGCCCTGATACCGCAACCGGGCCGGTGCCGAAACCCCCGTTGGGCCGCCCGTGATGGATGAGGCGAGGTTCTTTGCCGAAGGCGAACGGGTGGCGGTGCTGACGGCAGAGCCTGTGGGCCGCGTGCTGGATTACCGCGCGCCCGAGGGCGGCTGCGCCGAGGGTGCCTTCGTGGTGGTGCCGCTGGGGCCGCGGCTGGTGATGGGCGTGGTCTGGGGGCCGGGCGAGGGCGGCTTCGATCTGTCGAGGCTGCGCGCGGTGAACCGGGTGCTGGACGCGGCGCCGATGCGGGCCGAGCTGCGGGCATTCCTGCTCCGCGCCGCCGAGTACACGCTGACGCCGCCGCCGGCGATGTTGCGGCTGGCGACCCGCAGCCCCGGCCTAGGCGAGGCGCCGGGGCCACGGCGCGTCTACCGGCTGGCGGGGCACGAGCCCGCGCGGATGACCGAGGCACGCGCCCGGGTGCTCGATGCGCTGCAATCCTTCGGCGGCGCGGCGCTGACGCTGTCGGAACTGGCGGCGGCGGCCGAGGTGACGACCAGCGTGGTCAAGGGCCTGGTGAAGATCGGCGCGGTGCTGGAGGAGGAGGCGCCGCGCGATCTGCCCTATCCGCGGCTCGACCCCTCGCTGCCCGGCAAGGAACTGTCCGGCGATCAGGCAGAGGGCGCGGCGCAGCTGCGCGCGGCGGTGCGGGGCGGCGGCTATGGCACCACGCTACTGAAGGGCGTCACCGGGTCGGGCAAGACCGAGGTCTATCTCGAGGCGGTGGCGGAATGCCTGGCAATGGGCCGGCAGGCGCTGGTGCTGCTGCCCGAAATCGCGCTGACGGCGGAGTTCCTGACGCGGGTAGAGGCGCGCTTTGGCGCCCGCCCCGCCGAATGGCACTCGGGCGCCACGCAGACCGAACGTCGGCGGCTGTGGCGCATGGTCGGGCAGGGCGATGCGCAGCTGGTGGTGGGGGCGCGATCCGCGTTGTTCCTGCCGTTCCGCGACCTTGGGCTGATCGTCGTCGATGAGGAGCATGACAGTTCCTACAAGCAGGAGGATGGCGTCCTTTACAACGCCCGCGACATGGCGGTGCTGCGCGCCTCGCTGTGTTCGGCGCAGGTGGTGCTGGCCTCTGCCACCCCGAGCCTTGAAAGCTGGGCGAATGCCGAGGCGGGGAAATATGCCCGCATCGACCTTGGCGCCCGCTTTGGCGTGGCGGAGCTGCCCGAGATGCGGGCCATCGACATGCGCGCGGAAACCTTGCCCGGCGACCAGTGGATATCGCCCACGCTGGCGGGGGCGGTGAAGGCGCGGCTGGCGGCGGGCGAGCAATCCTTGCTGTTCCTCAACCGCCGCGGCTATGCGCCGGTGACGATCTGCCGGGCCTGCGGCCACCAGATCGGCTGCGAGCAGTGCGATGCGCGGATGGTGGAGCACCGGTTCCTGAAACGCCTCGTCTGCCACCAATGCGGCGACAGCCGGCCGATCCCGCTGGCCTGCCCCTCCTGCGGGGTCGAGGGCAAGCTGGCCCCGGTCGGCCCGGGGGTGGAGCGGCTGGCCGAAGAGGTGGCGGCGAAGTTTCCAGATGCGCGGGTGGCGGTGCTGTCGTCCGACCTGTTCGGCTCGGCAAGGGCGCTGAAGGCGCGCATCCTCGAGATTGCCGAGGGCGCGGCCGACATCATCATCGGCACGCAACTGGTTGCAAAGGGTCACAATTTTCCATTTCTGACGCTGGTGGGGGTGATCGACGCCGACCTTGGCCTGCAAGGCTCCGACCTGCGCGCCGCGGAACGCACCTTCCAGCTGATGCGTCAGGTGGCAGGCCGGGCCGGGCGCGGCGCGAAGGCAGGCGTGGCGCTGCTGCAGACCTTCCAGCCCGAGCACGCGGTGATCCGCGCCATCCTCGGCGGCGACGAGGAAGCCTTCTGGCGCGCCGAGGCGGCAGAGCGGCGGGTGGCGGGAATGCCTCCTTACGGGCGGATGGCGGGGATCATCCTCTCCTCGCCCGACCTCGCGGCAGTGTTCGATTTCGGCGCCGAACTCGCCCGCCGCGACGGCCCCTTGCGGCGGATCGGGGCGCAGGTCTGGGGGCCGGCCCCGGCGCCGATTGCACGGGTGCGCGGGCGGCATCGGGTGCGGCTGCTGGTCAAGGCCGAGAAGGCGGCACCGCTGCAGGCCGCGTTGGCCGAGTGGATAGGGCAGCTGAAACCGCCCGCGAACCTGCGGCTGGCGGTGGATATCGACCCCCAGAGCTTCCTCTAGATCAGAGCTTCCTCTAGATCAGCTGCTCATAGGCGGCGATGGCGATGCCGCGCAGCAGCTCCCTCGGCATGTCGCCGACGACGGCATAGCCGAAGGCGCCATCGACCCACCAGAAGCCCTGCGTGGCGCCCGCCTCGATGAAGCGGAAGGCGGTCGGCCCGCCCTCCGGCTGCGGCGCGGCATAGAGTGTCAGCCGCTCGCCGGCCTCGTTCTCATACATCAGCAGCGCGGCCGCGCCGCTGGCCGCCGGCAGCACCCGCCCGCCGATGGTGCGAAAGCCGAAGGCGCCCAGATCGGGCGGGGCCAGCTCCTGGCCAAGGCGTTTCGACAGCCAGCCGGTCAGATGCGCCATCTCGCCGGCGCCGACCTCGACCGGATGGGCGACCTCGATGGCAAAGGTGTCGTGGGCGCGCAGGGCGGCCAGCATCGGCGCCTCGGTAAAGGGCGCGGGCTGCGTCAGCTGCGCCGCGCCCCAGCCCGCCGCGGCGCCAAGCGCCAGCAGCGCCAGGGCGGCGGCGATGCGCGGCAGGGCGGCGGTGCGGCGCGCAGGCGCGGGCGCAGGCACGGCCTCGGTGGCGCGCGCCGCATCCAGCAGCGCCCGCATCCGCGCCGGCACCGGCTCGGCCAGGGCCGCGCCATGCAGCGCCGCCAGCGCTGCATCCTGCCGGTCCCATTCCGCCAGTGTCGCCTGCGCCTCACGGTCCGCCGCCAGCCGCGCCTCGAAATCGGCGGCATCGCGGGGCGACAGCCGGCCATGGCGCCAGGCCATCAGGGCGATGTCGCCGAGGGCTGCTTTCTCCGTCATCTGCCCTGCCTCCGCTCGCGGGGCGTCTCGCGCCCGGTCATCTCGCGCAGCGCCGCCCGCGCCCGCCCCAGTCGCGACACCAGCGTGCCCTCGGGTATATCGAGCGCCGCCGCCGCCTCGGCAAGGGTCATCCCCTCGAGCGCGACCAGCAGCAGGGCGCGGCGCTGGTCCTCGGGCAGGCGCTGGACGGCCGCCTGCACCTCGCGCAGCGCCAGATGCCCTTCCTGCCCGCCGGGGCGCGAGGGTTCCGGCGCGTCCGGCACCACCACCAGATGGCTGGCACGGCGGCGCCCGTCGCGGTGCAGGTTCAGCAGGATACGGAACATCCAGCCGCGCAGGCTGCCGCTGCCGCGCCAGCTGTCCCGTTGCTGCATGGCCCGCTCCAGACAATCCTGGACGAGGTCGTCGGCGACGGCACGGTCCTGCGCCAGCGCCCGCGCATAGCGGCGCAGCGCAGGGATCATCGCCTCGATCTCGTCCAGAAAGCTCATGTCCTCGGGCCCCGTTCAGGGTTCAGGGTTCAGCGAGATCAGGGCTTGGCGACGTGCCAGACGCCCTTGACGCCCTCGCCGGTGGTCTCGCCCGGCTTGCTGTCCTTGGCCCAAGTGTAGAGCGGCTTGCCCTTGTAGGTCCATTGCATCGTGCCGTCCTTGCGCGCGCTGGGCACATAGTCGCCTTCGGCGGCGGCATCCGCGGGCGCCAGCAGCGGCGGCCAGTTGACGGCGCAGTCGTCATAGCAGGCGGAGGCGCCGCCCATGTCCTTGTCGAAGGTGTAAAGCGTCATGCCGGCGGCATCGGTCAGCACCGGGCCAAGCGCGGTCTCGCCGGTGGCGACGCCGGTGGCGGCAAGGGCGGGAACGCCGGCCAGCGCGGCCAGCAGGGCGAGGGGGAACAGCGAACGGATCATCTTGTCTCTCCAGCAGGGCGGGCGGACCATCCGCGGCCCCTGATGCAAAGGACGTCCGGCGCGCGCTTTCCATCCGCCGATCACGGCAAGGTGAAGGGGCCGGGGCCGCACCACTGGCAGCCCCGCCCGCGGCGCCCTACATAGAGGGCAACCCGGAAAAAGGAGCCCCCCGATGCTGAACGCCCTCTTCGGACGCAAACCCGATCTGCCCACCGCCGCCGAGGCACTGCCCGGCCGCGCGGACCCCATTCCCACCGCCGAGACCCATTTCGTGAACGGCCGCCCGCTGACCGGGCCGGTGCCGGAGGGGATGCAGGAAGCCATCTTCGGCATGGGCTGTTTCTGGGGGGTGGAGCGCAAGTTCTGGGACCTGCCCGGCGTCTGGGTGACGATGGTGGGCTATGCCGACGGCCTGACCCCGAATGCCACCTACAAGGAGGTCTGCACCGGCATGACCGGGCATAACGAGGTGGTGCGGGTGATCTACGATCCCGCCGTCATCAGCTATGACCAACTCCTGAAAACCTTCTGGGAGAACCACGATCCCACGCAAGGCATGCGCCAGGGCAATGACCGCGGCACCCAGTATCGCAGCGGCATCTACACCTTCTCGGACGCGCAGCAGCAGGCCGCCGAAGCCAGCCGCGAGGTCTATGGCCAGCGTCTCGAGGCCGCCGGCTACGGCGCCATCACCACCGAGATCCTGCCGGCGCCGGAGTTCTTCCATGCCGAGGACTACCACCAGCAATACCTCGCCAAGACCCCGGGCGGCTATTGCGGCATCGGCGGCACCGGCATCAGCTGCCCCATCGGCCTGACCGCCTGAGCCGATCCGCAACCCGTACAGAACCCATGCATATGGCATATGCAAACTGAAACGCTCGGGAACCCCCGCTCCCTCCCCCCCTTGCCCTTTGCTTTTTCCAAATATCCCGGGGGTCCGGGGGCAGCGCCCCCGGCCTCGGCCGCCCGCGCCACCGCTTGACGCAGCAGGCGCCGCGGCCTATCGCAACCGGGCCTGAACCCCGGAGAGCCCCATGACCACCTTCACCGCCCTCACCACGCTTGACGGCCGCGACCCGGCCGAGGCCCTGGGCGAGGCGCTGGAAGACCTGACGCCCGAGCCGACCGGCGTCGGCGTCTTCGAGATCGAGGACGGCTCGGGCCGCTGGGAGGTCGGCGGCTATTTCCTCGAGCAGCCCGACGAGACGCAGCTGGCACTCCTGGCGATGGCCTTCGGCGCGGCGCCCTTCGCGGTGTCGGAAATCCCGGAAACCGACTGGGTGGCGCATGTGCGGCGCGACCTGCATCCGATCGTGGCGGGGCGCTTCTTCATCTATGGCGCGCATGACGCGGACAAGGTGCCGGCGGATGCCGAGCCCTTGCTGATCGAGGCGGCGATGGCCTTCGGCACCGGGCATCACGGCACGACGCAGGGCTGCCTGCTGGCGCTGGACCGGCTGGCCACCGAAGGCTTCGTCGGGCGGAACGTCGCCGATATCGGCTGCGGCACCGCGGTGCTGGCGATGGCGGCGGCGCGGATCTGGCCGGGGGTGATCATGGCCTCGGATCTCGACCAGATCGCGGTGGAGACGGCGGCGGCGAATGTTATCGCCAACGGGCTGCAAGGCCGGATCGAATGCTTCGAGGCGGCGGGGTTCGAGCATCCGCGCCATGCGGCGGCGGCGCCCTATGACCTCGTCTTCGCCAATATCCTGAAGGGCCCGCTGATCGAGCTGGCGCCTGACATGGCGGCGCATATCGGCGCGGGGGGTTATGCGGTGCTGTCGGGCATCCTCAACCCGCAGGCCGATGACACGGTGGCGGCCTATGTGGCGAACGGGTTCGAGGTCGCGGAGCGGAATGAACTGGGCGAGTGGACGACGCTGGTGATGAAGAAGCTGGCGGCTTGATCGCCTTGGCGAAGGCCATCGCCTTCGCCACGCCGTGACCTCTCCACCTGCACCGGTCGGGCCCCCAAAGGGCCCGGCCAGCGCCCGCCCCGCCCGTGGCGTGCGCTGGCCTCATTCGGTCTCGCGTCGCCGATGGCTCTAAGTGAATGGTCCCGCGCACGGGCGGGGGAGGCAGTGCCTCGCCTGTTTCCGCCCGACCCCATCGTGGTGGGTTCGGCACGCGCTCAACCCTAAAAGCTGCCCAAGAACCGCCCGACGCCCACCCCCGAACAGACAAAGGGCCGGTGCAGACGCATCTGCCACGGCCCCGTCTTCAGTTCGTCGTCTTCAGATCGTCGTCTTCGGTTCGTCGTCACCCTCGCCAGGCAGGGGCTGCAAGAGCCCGCCACTGCGAAGATGCCCCCGGGCTCAGCCCCGGGCGGTGATCGTGTCGATGTCGCTGCGCGACAGACCGATATCGTCCAGTTCGCGGTCCGACAGGCGCTGCAGCGCCTTGCGGGTCACGCGCGCATCGTTCCATGCGGCAAAAGCGGCAAAGAGCCGACCCGCGAGCCCGACATCGGCGCCCGCGGCAGCCATGCGGTTCGTTTCAAAGGCGGCCATGATTTCAGTCCTTCATAAAGTGCGTATTTCTGAAGCATCGTGCTTCATGAGCCGCAAATAGGCTGGGCGATATTGCAACGCAAGCCACGCGCAAGCATGGTCGCCATGCTGCGCCTGCATGGCTCGCGCGGCGCGTTCACGCCCTTTTAACAAAGGGCAGAAGCGCCTGCCGAACCTGTCGAAACGGCGATCCGAAGCGTCGCTTTCAGGCACAATGCCCGGCGTCTTCGCTGCACCTGCACGGTGGCGCCTTGGCGCTGGCGAATGTTCGCGTTTCGTGCTAGTGCGTCAGAAAAGCCACAAATTGCCTGCAATCGCGCTTGGGCGCGGGATGCAGGGGCAGCGGGGGCAGGAAAAGATGCGGGTTTTGGGAATCGATCCGGGGCTGCGGACCATGGGCTGGGGCGTGATCGACGTCTCGGGCGCGCGGCTGACCCATGTGGCGAACGGGCTCTGCCTGTCGGGAGAGGGCGATCTGGCGGTCCGGCTGCTGGCGCTGTTCGAGCAGCTGACCGAGGTCTTCGCGCGCTTCGCCCCGACGGCGGCGGCGGTGGAGCAGACTTTCGTGAACAAGGATGCCAGCGGCACGCTGAAGCTGGGCCAGGCGCGGGCGGTGGCGCTGCTGGTGCCGGCGCAGCGCGGGCTGGTGGTGGGGGAATACGCGCCGAACGCGGTGAAGAAGGCGGTGGTCGGCGTCGGCCATGCCGGCAAGGACCAGATTGCGCATATGGTGCGCTTCCAGCTGCCGGGGGTCGAACTGGCCGGGCCGGATGCCGCCGATGCGCTGGCGGTGGCGATCACCCATGCCCACCATCTGCAAAGCGCCGGGCGGATGTCGGCGGCGGTGCGCAGCGCCGAGACGCGGGCGAAGACGCCGCGGGGCGCGGTGGATGGCTGGGCCGAGATCGCGCGGACTCGGGTTGTGAAGGGGGGCGCGCTATGATCGGGCGTATCGCGGGGGTGATCTTGCACCGGGCGATGGATCATGTGCTGATCGACGTGCGCGGCGTGGGCTATATCGTGCATGTCTCGGATCGCACCGCTGCCAGCCTGCCCCCCGTGGGCGAGGCCTGCGCGCTTTATACCGAACTGCTGGTGCGCGAGGATCTGTTGCAGCTGTTCGGGTTTTCCACCTTGCTGGAGAAGGAGTGGCACCGGCTGCTGACGTCCGTTCAGGGGATCGGGGCGAAGGCCTCGATGGCGATCCTGGGGACGCTGGGGGCGGAAGGCGTGGGGCGGGCGATTGCACTTGGCGACTGGAACGCGGTGCGGCAGGCGCCGGGCGTCGGCCCGAAGCTGGCGCAGCGGGTGGTGATGGAGCTGAAGGACAAGGCCCCCGGCGTGATGGCGATGGGCGGCACGCTGACGGTGGATGTCAGCCAGCCCGAGGAGGTGCTGGAGCCCGCGTCGCGGGTGCGGCGGCCGGCGGCGGCGGTGTCGCCCACCGCGGCGGCGACGGCGGATGCGCTGTCGGCGCTGGTCAACCTCGGCTATGGGCAGGGCGAGGCGGCGGGCGCGGTGGCCGAGGCTGCGGGCGCCGAACCGGAGGCGCCGACGCCGGTGCTGATCCGCGCGGCGCTGCGGTTGCTGGCGCCGAAGGCTTGAGCGGCGGGGCTGGGCTGCCCATATTCCGGCGGTAAACTGGCTGGAGGCAGGGATGGGGTACACCAAGACGGCGATCCTGATGGCGGCGATGACGGCGCTGTTCATGGGGCTGGGCTATCTGCTGGGCGGGCAGGGCGGGATGCTGATCGCGCTGGTGATCGCCGGGGCGATGAACCTCTTCGGCTGGTGGAACTCCGACAAGGCGGTGCTCAGGATGCACGGCGCGCGGGAAGTGACCGAGGCCGAGGCGCCCGCCTATGTCGGCATGGTGCGCGAGATGGCGCTGCGGGCCGGGATGCCGGTGCCGAAATGCTACATAGTCGACACCGATCAGCCGAATGCCTTTGCCACCGGCCGCAACCCCGCCAATGCTGCCGTGGCCGCGACGACGGGGCTGCTGTCAAGGCTGAGCCCCGAAGAGGTGGCGGGGGTGATGGCGCATGAGCTGGCGCATATCCGCAACCACGACACACTGATCATGACGGTGACGGCGACCTTTGCCGGGGCCATCTCGATGCTTGCCAACTTCGCGCTGTTCTTTGGCAACCGCGAGCGGCAGGGCGGGCTGATCGGCACGCTGGCGCTGATGATCCTGGCGCCGCTGGCGGCGGGGCTGGTGCAGATGGCGATCAGCCGGACGCGGGAGTATGAGGCGGACCGGGCGGGGGCAGAGATCTGCGGGCAGCCGCTGTGGCTGGCCTCGGCGCTTGGCAAGATCGAGGCCTTTGCGCAGCGGATCGACAACCCCGCGGCGGAGAGGAACCCGGCCAGCGCGCATATGTTCATCATCAACCCGCTGCACGCCCATGCCCATGACAAGCTGTTCTCGACCCATCCCAACACGCAGAACCGGATCGCGGCGCTGCGGGCGATGGTGGGGGAGGCTCCGCGCGCCTCGGTGGACGCGGGCCCGAGCCGGGTGCCGCGGGTCAAGCGGGCGGCGCGGAAGGGGCCGTGGAGTTGACGGGGGCGCTGAGCTTTCGGCGCGCTGTCGCCGCGGATGTTCCGGCACTTGTGGCCCTGCTTGCCGACAACCCGCTTGGCGCCGGGCGCGAGCAGGCATCGCCCGGCAGCCTTGGCGGGTATGAGGCGGCGTTTGCCAGGATCGACGCCGATCCCAGCCAGACGGGCTGGGGTTTGTCGCCTCGCATGTCGGGTACAAGAAGCAGCTGTAGGCTGGCACCATCTAACGCTTGCTGAGACGATGGCCGCCTTGCAGAATTTCGGCGGTATGACGAAATTCTGCTGTGCCCGCCCCTGCGGGGGGCGGGCACATTCGTGCCCACCGGGGCGGTCACAGCAGAATGGCACCGGGAGGGCCTATGTCCTCACCCCTTGCCCTGCGGCTTGCGCCTTCGGGCAACCGTCGCGGTCGGCTTGCCACTGGCAAGCCGCCTGATCGCGCCGGAAGAGCCCCCTCCAACCCCGTCCCGCTTGCATCGCGCCCGGTTCCGGGTGAGAACGGACAGGAAACGTCGCAAAGGTCCGCCATGCCCGCCCCCGATCCGATGCTGCGCCCTGCGAGCCTGCCCGAGGACCCGGGCGGGGCCGACCGGGCGCTGCGGCCGCAGGCATTGGCGGAGTTCGTGGGCCAGGCCGAGGCGCGGGCCAATCTGCGGGTGTTCATCGAGAGCGCCAGGATGCGCGGCGAGGCGATGGACCACACGCTGTTCCACGGCCCCCCCGGCCTTGGCAAGACCACGCTGGCGCAGATCATGGCGCGCGAGCTGGGGGTGAACTTCCGCATGACCTCGGGCCCGGTGATCGCCAAGGCGGGCGATCTGGCGGCGATCCTGACCAATCTCGAGGCGCGGGACGTGCTGTTCATCGACGAGATCCACCGGCTGAACCCGGCGGTGGAGGAGATCCTGTATCCGGCGATGGAGGATTTCGAGCTGGATCTGGTGATCGGTGAAGGCCCGGCGGCGCGCACGGTGCGGATCGAGTTGCAGCCCTTTACGCTGGTGGGGGCGACGACGCGGCTTGGCCTGCTGACCACGCCGCTGCGCGACCGCTTCGGCATCCCGACCCGGCTGCAATTCTATACCGAGGATGAGCTGGACCTGATCGTGGCCCGCGGGGCGCGGCTGATGGGGATTTCGTCGGACCCGGAAGGCACGCGCGAGATTGCGCGGCGGGCGCGGGGCACGCCGCGCATCGCCGGGCGGCTGCTGCGGCGCGTGGTGGATTTCGCGCTGGTCGAGGGCGATGGCCGGCTGACGCGCGAGATTGCCGACTCTGCATTGACCCGGCTGGGGGTGGATCACCTCGGGCTCGACGGCGCCGACCGCCGCTATCTGACGCTGATTGCGGAACACTATGCGGGCGGGCCGGTGGGAGTCGAAACCCTGTCGGCGGCGCTCTCCGAGGCGCGGGACGCCATCGAGGAGGTGATCGAGCCCTACCTGCTGCAACAGGGCCTGATCCAGCGCACCCCGCGCGGGCGGATGCTGGCAAGCCGGGCCTGGAGCCATCTGGGCATGGCCGCGCCGCAGCTGCCGGGGCAGAGCGAGCTTTTCGGCTGAGCTTGAGCGGGGGCGGTGATGCCTCTATGTCGGGGGCACAGGTACGAGTGAGGCGAAGATGGACCAGATGAGCCCTGAGGCGATCACCGCGCTGTTTACCCGCGCCTCGGGCGAGTATCTGTTCGCGCGTTGGGGCCGTCCCATCGTTCCGGTGGTGTTCGGGGTCGATGATGCGACGCTGTCCACCGTGAAGGGAGCCATCGAGGCGGTGGTGGTGCTGGCCGGGCACAAGATGGCCGAGCATGACCCCGAGCTTGGCGCCAACCTGATGGTGTTCTTCCTGCGCGACTGGGCCGAGCTCTTGGAGGTTCCGAATCTCGGCCGGCTGATCGACGGGCTGGCGCCGCTGGTGGCGCGGCTGCAGGCGGCAGAGGCGAACCAGTACCGGGTGTTCCGCTTCGATGCCGCGGGCGCGATCAAGGCGGCCTTCGTCTTCGTGCGGATGGATGACGCGCTGGCCGAGGTGCCGGCGGCGACGCTGGCGCTTTCCCAGGCGGTGCAGGTGATCGTGCTGTGGTCGGATGCGGCGTTCCAGGGTGCCTCGCCCCTGGGGCTGGTCGAGGGGGTGGCGGTGCTGCGGCCCGAGATCGCGGCGGTGATCCGGGCGGCCTATGACCCGGTGCTGCCGGCAATGTCGCAGGATGCCAGCCACGGGCTGCGGCTGGCGGCGCGGGCGGGGCGGCTGGCATGACGCATGAGTTCGCGCTCAGGGTCTATTACGAGGATACCGACCTTGCCGGCATCGTCTATTACGCCAATTACCTGAAGTTCATCGAGCGGGGGCGCAGCGAATGGGTGCGCTCGCTGGGGGTGGATCAGGCGCGGCTGAACGCCGAGGCGGGGATCGTCTTTGCGGTGCGCCGGGTGGAGGCGGATTACCTGCGCCCGGCGCGCTATGATGACGAGCTGGTGGTGGAGACGCAGCTGGCCGAGTTCAGCGCAGCGCGGATCGTGCTGGATCAGGCGGTGACGCGCGGGCCCGAGCGGCTGTTTCAGGCGCAGGTGGTGCTGGTCTGCATCGCCGCAAGCGGGCAGCCGGCGCGGATTCCGGCAGGGCTGCGGCAGAAACTCGCAGCCGCGCAGCCCTAGGGGCAACAGTTCGCCGCAAAAGCGCCCTGCCGGCTGCCGCAATGCGGCATTGACGCAGATGTGTTGGCTTCTCCCCTTACGCTGTGTAGAATCGCGTGCAATGAGAGCCGCGACAATGCGGCCCCACAACCGGCGAGCAGTATAGATATGGAAACCGAAGCCCTTGCGATGGCGCAGGAGATTGACTTCTCTTTGTTCGCGCTGTTTGCGCGCGCCACCCTGACCGTGAAGCTGGTGATGCTGGTGCTGTTGATCGCCAGCATCTGGTCCTGGACCGTGATCGTGCAGAAGATCATCACCTACCGGCTGGCCCAGCGTGAGGCGGCGATCTTCGACCGGGCCTTCTGGTCGGGCGAGCCGCTGGACGAGCTGTTCGAGAAGATCGGCAGCGCGCCCGATGGCGCCAGCGAGAAGATCTTTGCCGCCGGGATGCTGGAATGGCGGCGCAGCCACCGGCAGGATGGCGGGCTGATCGCCGGGGCGCAGGCGCGGATCGACCGCTCGATGGACGTGGCCATCGCCAAGGAAAGCGAGCGGCTGAACGGCGGGCTCGGCGTGCTGGCGACGACCGGCGCGACGGCGCCGTTCATCGGCCTGTTCGGCACGGTCTGGGGCATCAAGACCGCCTTCGAGGAGATCGCCATCTCGCAGAACACCAGCCTTGCGGTGGTGGCCCCGGGCATTGCCGAGGCGCTGCTGGCCACCGGCATCGGCCTGCTGGCCGCCATCCCGGCGGTGATCTTCTACAACAAGCTCTCGGCCGACAGCGACAAGATCGTGTCGGGCTACGAGGCCTTTGCCGACGAGTTTGCCACCATCCTCTCGCGCCAGCTGGACGCCTGAGCCATGGGCGCGGGCGTTGCCAGAAAATCCGGCGGGGGCGGCCGGCGCGGGCGGCGGCGGGGCAAGCCGGCCGCGATGAGCGAGATCAACATCACGCCCTTCGTGGACGTGATGCTGGTGCTGCTGGTGATCTTCATGGTCGCGGCGCCGCTGATGACCGTGGGCGTGCCGCTGGAACTGCCCAAGACCGCCGCGCAGGCGGTGCCGACCGAGCAGGAAGAGCCGCTGACCATCTCCATCACCGCCGAAGGGCCGGTGATGATCATGAACACCGAGACGCCCGAGGACGAGCTGATCGACAAGCTGCGCGCCATCGCGGCCGAGCGCAATGACGACAAGCTGTTCCTGCGCGCTGACGGGTCGATCCCGTACGAGCGGGTGGTGCAGGTGATGGGCGCGCTGAATGCGGGCGGCTTCACCTCGATCATCCTCGTGACCGAGGCGGGCGGCCCCCGGTTCGATGGCGCGGTTGCGGCCCCGAGCGAGTAAAGGCAGCCCATGGCGAGCCCGGAAAAGATCGGCATCACGGTTTCGGCGGCGGGCCATGCAGGGTTGATCCTGTGGGCCGCGCTGGGCGGCTGGCTGTTCCAGCCGCAGGACAGCGAGCCGGTGGAGATGGCCGAGGTCTCGCTGATGTCGGAAACCGAGTTCGCGGCGATTTCGGCGGCGGCAGAGGCGGCGGCAAGCCGTGCGCCGGTGGCCTCGCCCGAGGAGCCCGCAGCGCCGGCGGCGCCCGAGGCGCCGGAGCCCGAGGCCGCCCCGGCCGAGCAGCCTGCCGAGCCGGAGCAGGTGACGCCAGAGCCGCCGACCCCCGAGCCGGCGCCAGAGCCGGACGCGGCCCCCGATGTGACCGAACTGACCCCGCCGGTGCCCGAAGTGCCCGAGGCCGCGCCGACGCCGCCGACCCCGCCGGTCGAAGAGCCGAGCGCGACGATCCTGACCGAGATCAGCCCGAGGCCGCGCCCCCGGCCTGCGCCGCGCGTCGCCCCGACCCCTGCCGAGGCGCCCGAGCCCGATGCGCAGGTGGCCGAGACGCCGGTGGCCGAGACGGAGCCTGAACCCACGCCCGAGCCGGAGCCGGAACCGCCCGTCGAGGAGGCCGCCCCCCCCGAGGCGACCACCGAGATCGTGACCGAGGCGACCGAGACCGACGAGGCCCCCGAAAGCTCGGCCCCCGCCGCCACGCCGCGGCCCCGGCAGCGCCCGGCAGCGCCGGCGCGGCCCGCGCAGACCGAGACGGCGGCGGCAGAGCCCGAAGCCGCAGCGCCCTCGCGGCAAGATGCGGTGGCGGATGCGCTGGCCGAGGCGCTTGCGGAAAGCGCCGCCGAGGAAGCGCCCGAGCCGGCCGCCGGGCAGGGGCTGGCGCCGTCTGGCCCGCCGCTGACCTCGGGCGAGAAGGACAATCTGCGCCTGGCGGTGCAAAGTTGCTGGAACACCGGCTCGCTGTCTTCCGAGGCCTTGCAGGTGACGGTGACGGTGCGGGTGCTGATGTCCCAGGACGGGCGGCCGCAATCGGGCAGCATCGAGATGCTGGGCTATGAGGGCGGATCGGACGCGGCGGCGCGGCAGGCCTATGAGGCGGCGCGGCGCGCGATCATCCGCTGCGGCGCCAATGGCTATGACCTGCCGGCCGAGAAATTCGACCAATGGGACGAGATCGAGATGATCTTCAACCCGACGAACATGAGGATCAAGTGATGGGCGCCGCTGGAAGGATCACGGAACGATCCCCGGAACGATCTGGGGCGGCCACGGTTGGTCACGCAGATTTGGCCGGGGCCGTCGCGCCCTTGCCATATGCTGCTGCAACGATTGACGGGATTTCAGGGATGGCCCGCGGGGCCCCCAAAAAAGAGGGTGTGATGCCGATGCTTCGCAGTTTGACATGGGCCCTGGCGCTGGCCGGCGCAGCAATCGCCGCGGCGCCGGTGGCGGCGCAGGATGGCCCGCTGCGGCTGGAGATCACTGAGGGCGTGATCGAGCCCTTGCCCTATGCGGTGCCGGCCTTCGTGGCCGAGAATGCCGCCGCCCAGCAATATGCCGCCGAGATCTCGCGCGTTGTGGCGTCGGACCTCAGCGGCACCGGACTGTTCCGCGAGATCCCGGCCTCGGCCCATATCGCGCGGGTCACCAGCTTTGATGCGCCCGTGGGCTATGCCGACTGGAAGGCGGTGAATGCCGAGGCGCTGATCACTGGCGCCGTTTCGGTCTCCGGCGACCGGCTGACGGTCAAGTTCCGGCTCTACGACATCTATTCCGGCCAGCAGCTGGGCGAGGGGCTGCAATTCGCCGCCACCACTGCCAGCTGGCGGCGCATGGCCCACAAGGTCGCCGATGCCGCCTATAGCCGGATCACCGGCGAGAGCGGCTATTTCGACAGCCGCGTGGTGTTCGTGGCCGAAGCCGGCCCCAAGGACGCGCGCCAGAAGCGGCTTGGCGTGATGGATTACGACGGCGCCAATGTGCAGTACCTGACCGACAGCAGCACCATCGTGCTGGCGCCGCGCTTCTCGCCCACCGGCGACCGGGTGCTGTACACGACCTTCGAGACCGGCTTCCCGCGGATCAAGCTGCTGAACGTGGCTTCCGTTACCTCGCAACTGCTGCCCGAGACGCCCGGCACCATGACCTTCGCGCCGCGGTTTTCGCCCGACGGCCGGCAGGTGGTCTATTCGCTGGAGCAGGGCGGCAATACCGATATCTGGAAGATGGACCTGAACACCGGCCAGTCCGCGCGGCTGACCAATACGCCCTCGATCGAGACCGGCCCGTCGTTCAGCCCCGATGGCAGCCGTATCGTGTTTGAAAGCGACCGGTCGGGCACCCAGCAGCTTTATGTCATGTCCGCCACCGGCGGCGAGCCGACGCGGATCAGCTTTGGCGAGGGCCGCTATGGCACCCCGGTCTGGTCGCCGCGCGGCGACCTCATCGCCTTCACCAAGCAGAACCAGGGCCGCTTCCACATCGGCGTGATGCGCACGGACGGCTCGGAAGAGCGGCTGCTCACGGCGTCTTTCCTTGACGAGGGCCCGACCTGGGCGCCGAATGGCCGGGTGATCATGTTCACCCGCGAAAGCGCCGGTGCGGGCGGCGAGCCGCGGCTCTACTCGGTGGACATCACCGGGCGGAACCTCAAGGCGGTGACGACGGATGGCGCGGCATCTGACCCGGCCTGGTCGCCGCTGCTGCCCTGACCTGCCGCACGAGGTGGGGCGTTTCCAATGCCCCGCCGCAATGCTAACCTGACGGCCAAAGGCCAGCTGATGGCCAAAGACCAATGAACACAGGCGGAACGACATGAGACTGCACTCTTCGGCCCTTCTTCTGATTGGCGCGCTGGCGCTGGCGGCCTGCAACAACCCCAACCGCTTTGGCGCGGGTGGCGCCGATGGCGCGGGCGGCTATGGCGCCGGCGGTGTCGGCACCGAGGGCCTTGGCGGGGCGAATGATCCGAACTCGCCGGCCTATTTCCAGCAGACCGTGGGCGACCGGGTGCTGTTCCAGGTGGACCAGTCGACGATCAACCCCGAGGCGCGGATGATCCTGACCGGCCAGGGCCAGTGGCTGGCCAGCCACCCGCAATATACCGCGATCATCGAAGGCCATGCCGACGAGCAGGGCACGCGCGAATACAACCTCGCGCTTGGCGCCCGCCGTGCCAGCGCCGTGCAGGAGTTCCTGGTCAGCCAGGGCGTCCAGCCCAGCCGGCTGCGCACCGTCAGCTATGGCAAGGAGCGGCCGCTGCAGGTCTGTTCCGAGGAAAGCTGCTACGCCCAGAACCGCCGCGCCGTGACCGTGATCTCGGTCGGGGCCGGTAGCTGAGAACGGGGGCAACCATGATCCGGCTTCCGGGCCTTGCCCTTTGCGTCTTTGCGCTGGCCGCGCCGCTTGCGGCCGGTGCCGAAACGCTGGCCGATATCCGGGCCGAGCTGTCGCAGCTGGCCGCGTCGCTGCAATCGCTGAAGTCGGAGCTGGTCAGCTCTGGCACCGGCTTGCAGGCCGCGGGCGGCGCCACCGCGCTCGACCGGATGAACACGATGGAGGCAGAGCTGTCGCGCCTGACGTCGGAGACGGAGGAGCTGCAGAACCGCATCGACCGCGTGGTGTCGGATGGCACCAACCGGGTCGGCGATCTGGAATTCCGGCTGTGCGAGATGGAGGAGGGCTGCGACATCGCCAACCTGCCGATCACCACCGCGCTTGGCGGCGAGGCGGGGACTGCGGCGCCGGCGGTTCCGATGCCGGGAGCGACCACGCCGCCGGCTTCGGGCGGGGCAGAGCTTGCGGTGGGTGAACAGGCAGACTTCGATCGGGCCCGGGAGGTGCTCGATCAGGGTGACTTTCGCGGCGCCGCTGACCTCTTTGCGACCTTTACCCAAACCTACACGGGCGGCCCCCTGACCGGCGAGGCGCATTTCCACCGCGGCGAGGCGCTGAGCAAGCTGGGCGAGACGGCGAATGCCGCGCGCGCCTATCTGGAGGGGTTCTCGGGCAGCCCGAGCGGGCCCTTCGCGGCCGACAACCTGCTGCGGCTTGGCACCTCGCTGGGGCAGCTTGGTCAGACGCAAGAGGCCTGCGTGACGCTGGCCGAGGTGGGCGCGCGCTTCCCCGCGCATCCGGCCACGGCAGAGGCCGCCTCGCAGATCCGCACGCTTGGCTGCCAGTGATGGCGACCGGGCGGTGACGGAAGATCCGCTGCTGCGGACAGTGATTTCGGCCCTGGCGCCCGGACGGTTCAGCCGTCTGGGCGTTGCCGTGTCTGGCGGGGGCGATTCGGTGTCGCTGCTGCATCTGCTGGCCGCCTGGCGCTCGGCCGGGGGGCCACAGCTGGCGGCTGTGACGGTGGATCACGGGCTGCGGCCAGAAGCCGCGGCCGAGGCCGAAGCGGTGGCGGCGGCCTGCGCCGGCCTTGGCGTGCCGCACCGCGTGCTGCGCTGGCAGGGCTGGGACCGGCGCGGCAACCTGCAGGACGCGGCGCGGCGGGCGCGGCAGCGGCTGATCGCGGAGTGGGCAGCGGGGCAGGGGCTGGGGGCGGTCGCCCTGGGCCATACCGCCGACGACCAGGCGGAAACGCTGCTGCTGCGGCTGGCGCGCGGGTCGGGCGTGGACGGGCTGTCGGGGATGATGGCAGAGCGGCGCGCGCAGGGCGTGCTCTGGCTGCGCCCGCTGCTGGAGGTGCGGCGCGCCGAGCTGCGGGACTGGCTGGCCGCGCGCGGGATCGGCTGGGCCGAAGACCCGTCGAACGACGATCCGCGCTTCGACCGGGTGAAGGCGCGGCAGGCGCTGGCGGCGCTGGCGCCGCTGGGGATCGACGCCGCCGGCCTGCTGGACACCGCGGCGCGGATGCGGATGGCGCGGGAGGCGCTGGCCCTTGCAGCGCAGGCGGCGGCGCGGGCGCTGGCGCGGATCGACGGCGGCGATGTGGTGCTGGCGGCGGGATTCGGCGCCCTGCCCGAGGAGACGCGGCTGCGCCTTGCCGCCCATGCCCTGCGCTGGATTGGCGGCGGCGCCTATCGCCCGCGGCTGGCGGCACTGCGGGCCGCGCTGTCGGCGGTGCAGGATGGCAAGCCCGCCACCCTGGCCGGCTGCCTGCTGCTGCCCGAGGCGGGCGGGCTGCGCATCGCGCGCGAGCGGCAGGCGGTGGCGGCCGCCATCGCCGCACCGGGCGCGCTCTGGGACGGGCGCTGGCGGCTGGACGGGCCTTGGGCAGAAGGCTGCGAAATCCGCGCGCTTGGGCCTGCCGGCCTGGCGCTTTGCCCCGGATGGCGCGAGACGGGCCGCCCCCATGCCGGGCTGGCGGCGACGCCCGCGGTCTGGCGCGGCGCCGATCTTCTGGCCGCGCCGCTGGCTGGCCGACCAGCGGGTTGGCGCGCAGAGCTGGCCTGCGGCGAAGAGGACTTCTTCACTTCGCTGATCTTGGATTGAACCCGGCCCGCAAATCCCTATTTTGAACGGCAAGTGACACCGCGCGCCGCCTTTGGCACGGGGCTGTCCACATAAATGGAGGTTTCCCCCTTGGGTAACGCGCGCAATATCGCCTTCTGGGTCGTGCTGTTCTTGCTGATCCTGGCGCTGTTCAACCTGTTTTCAGGCGGACAGAGCACGATGAACGCCCGCTCGATCAGCTATTCCGAGTTCGTGCAGCGGGTGGATGCGGGCGAGGTTGCCTCGGTCACGCTCGACGGCGAGCAGGTGATGGTGGTGGGCCGCGATGGCCAGCGCTCGATGACCGTGAAGCCGGACGGGGACCAGATCACCGAGCGGCTGATCGCCAACGATGTCGAGGTCAAGGTCGAGCGGCAAGAGCAGTCGGGCTTCCTGTCGATGCTGTCGCTGTGGCTGCCCTTCCTCCTGCTGATCGGCATCTGGATCTTCTTCATGAACCGGATGCAGGGTGGCGGCAAAGGCGGGGCGATGGGCTTTGGCAAGAGCCGCGCCAAGCTGCTGACCGAAAAGCAGGGCCGCGTGACCTTTGACGACGTGGCCGGGATTGATGAGGCCAAGGAAGAGCTGGAAGAGATCGTCGAATTCCTGCGCAACCCGCAGAAGTTCAGCCGCCTCGGCGGCAAGATCCCGAAAGGCGCGCTGCTGGTCGGCCCTCCGGGCACCGGCAAGACGCTGCTGGCCCGCGCCATTGCGGGCGAGGCCGGCGTGCCGTTCTTCACCATCTCGGGCTCGGACTTCGTGGAGATGTTCGTGGGCGTCGGCGCCAGCCGCGTGCGCGACATGTTCGAGCAGGCCAAGAAGAACGCGCCTTGCATCGTGTTCATCGACGAGATCGACGCCGTGGGCCGCGCCCGGGGCGTGGGCATGGGCGGCGGCAATGACGAGCGTGAACAGACGCTGAACCAGCTGCTGGTCGAGATGGACGGCTTCGAGGCGAATGACGGCGTGATCATCATCGCCGCCACCAACCGCAAGGACGTGCTGGACCCGGCGCTGCTGCGCCCCGGCCGCTTTGACCGGCAGGTGACCGTCGGCAACCCCGACATCAAGGGCCGCGAGAAGATCCTCAACGTCCACGCCCGCAAGGTGCCGCTGGGGCCCGATGTCGACCTGCGCACCATTGCGCGCGGCACGCCGGGCTTCTCGGGTGCCGATCTGGCGAACCTCGTGAACGAGGCGGCGCTGACCGCTGCCCGCAAGGGCCGCCGCTTCGTCACCATGGACGATTTTGAAAGCGCCAAGGACAAGGTGATGATGGGGCCGGAGCGCCGGTCGATGATCATGTCCGACGAGGACAAGGAAATGACCGCCTATCACGAGGCCGGCCATGCCATCGTCGGGATCATGCTGCCCAAGTGCGATCCGGTCTACAAGGCGACCATCATGCCGCGCGGTGCCGCGCTTGGCATGGTGATGAGCCTGCCCGAGATGGACCGCCACAGCTGGCACAAGGACCAGATGAAGGACCGCATCGCCATGGGCATGGCCGGCAAGGCCGCCGAGGTGAAGAAATGGGGCGAGGAGCGCGTCTCCTCGGGTGCCAGCGGCGATATCCAGAACGTCTCGGCCGTGGCCCGCGCGATGGTGATGCGCTGGGGCATGTCGGAAAAGATCGGCAATATCGACTATTCCGAGGCGCATGAGGGCTATCAGGGCAATACCGGCGGCTTCAGCGTCTCGGCCGAGACCAAGCGCATGATCGAGGACGAGGTGAAGCTGATCGTGGACGAGGGCTATGCCCGCGCCAAGAAGATCCTCGATGACCATGAGGTGGAGTTCGAGCGTCTGGCCCAAGGCCTGCTGGAGTATGAGACCCTGACCGGCGACGAGATCAAGCGGGTGATGCGCGGCGAGCCGCTGGCCGATCCGGGTGGCGACGAGACCCCGCCCTCGGGCAACGCCACCAGCGTGACGGCGATCCCGAAGACGACCAAGCCCAAGGCCCCCAAGGGTGGGCTGGAACCCGAGCCGACGGCCTGAGGTGATGGCCCGCAAGGACTGGAACCCCGAGACCTATGCCCGGTTTCGGGGCCTGCGGCTGCGGCCGGCGCTGGATCTGCTGGCGCAGGTGCCGGACCTGCCCGAGGGCGATGTCATCGACCTTGGCTGCGGCAACGGCGCCGTGGGGCCGGCGCTGTCGGCGCTGTTCCCGGGGCGCAAGCTGATCGGGATCGACCGCTCGCCTGCCATGCTGGCCGAGGCCGCCGCGACCGGCGCCTATCGCCGCTGCCTTGCCGAGGATGCCGCGACATGGGAGCCGGCAACGCCGCCCGCGCTGATCTTCTCCAACGCAGCGCTGCAGTGGCTGGGGGATCACGATACGCTGCTGCCGCGGCTTGCCGGGTTGGTCGCGCCGGGCGGCACGCTGGCGGTGCAGATGCCGCGCCAGTTCAACGCGCCCTCGCACCGCTTCTTGCGCGAATTTGCCGCCGACATGTTCCCGGACCGTTTCGATTTCGTCGAATGGCACCCGCCGGTGCGCGCGCCGGTGGATTATCACCGGCTGCTCGCCCCGCTTGGGCTGCTGAATGTCTGGGAGACGGATTACATCCAGCGACTGGTGCCGGAGGGCGCTGGCCACCCGGTGCGGCGCTTCACCGAAGGCGCGGCGCTGCGGCCGTTCCTGGAGCCGTTGAGCCCGCCCGAGGCCGAGGCCTTTGTTGCCCGCTATGACGAGGCGCTGAGTGCCGCCTATCCCTTGGAGGATGACGGATCGGTGCTGTTCCCGTTCCGGCGGGTGTTCATCGTGCTGCAACTGCCTGCGCTGCCGTGAGCAGGCAATGTCCGTCCTGAAGCCCACGGCCATCCATGGCACCATCCTCTGGCTCGGCCGCGTCGATGACCGCGCCGCCAGCCTTGCTGCAACGCCGCTGCCCGAGCTGCACGCCAGCTTCGCCGGTGTCGCGGGAGAGGAGCATGGCGGGCTGACGCGCCCCTCCTGCTCGCGCGTGCTGCCGCAGTACCCGCGCGGGACCGAGATCCGCAACACGCGGCAATTCTCCATCGTCTCGGCCGAGGAACTGGCGCAGATCGCCGCGGCGATGGCGCTGGACCGGCTCGATCCGGCCTGGCTCGGTGCCAGCATGGTGGTCGAGGGGATACCCGATTTCAGCCATCTGCCGCCGTCGTCACGCCTGCAGGGCGAGAGCGGTGCGACGCTGGTGGTGGATCTGGAGAACCGCCCCTGCACGCTGCCCGCCAAGGTGATCGAGGCGGCACGTCCGGGGGCGGGAAAACTGTTCAAGCCGGCTGGCAAGGGCAAGCGCGGGATCACGGCCTGGGTGGAACGGGAAGGGGTGTTCCGGCTGGGCGACCGTCTGCGCCTGCATGTGCCCGACCAGCCGGTCTGGGCGCATCTGGAGGCGGTGCGCCGGTCCTAGGGTCGCGCCTAGATCAGGACCAGGAAGGTCGAGGCGAGGGCGAGTCCAAGGCCGAAGCCGAGATTGATGGCGATCGTTGCGGCGCGCATGGCAATCCTCCTGCGGTTGGTCGTGGGTCATCGGCGTCTTCGCGGGCTCAACGCCGGCCCGCCGGCGAAGTTCCGCCGGTCCGGTGCATTCCCTGCTGCGGGCGCAAAGTTTCCGATTGGCGGTGCGACATCCGCACCCGCGGCGGATTCCTTGCGCCTTGAGTCGCAATCCTGTGCGACCAAGGCTTGCGATGCGCTAAGGCGCTTGGCAGGGAAGGCGCAGCGGACGCCCGGAGGGACCAGTGGCAGCCAATTCACACGGTGGCAGAACCGACATCGAAATCGCCCGTGCGGCGGCCAAGCGCCCGATGCGCGAGATCGGCGCCAAGCTCGGCATCCCCGAGGCGGCGCTGATCCCCTATGGCCATGACAAGGCCAAGGTTTCGCAGGGCTTTGTGGCCGGTCTTGAAGGGCGGCCCGAGGGAAAGCTGATCCTGGTGACCGCGATCAGCCCCACGCCGGCGGGTGAGGGCAAGACCACGACGACGGTCGGCCTTGGCGACGCACTGGCGCGGATCGGCAAGCGCACGGCGATCTGCATCCGCGAGGCGAGCCTTGGCCCCAATTTCGGCATGAAGGGCGGGGCCGCAGGCGGCGGCATGGCGCAGATCGTGCCGATGGACGAGATGAACCTGCATTTCACCGGCGATTTCCATGCGATCACGGCGGCGCATAACCTGCTGGCGGCGCTGATCGACAATCACCTCTACTGGGGCAATGCGCTGGATATCGACCCGCGCCGCATCACCTGGCGGCGGGTGATGGACATGAACGACCGGGCGCTGCGCGACATGGTGGTGGGGCTTGGCGGGGCGCGCAACGGCTTCCCGCGGCAGACCGGGTTCGACATCACGGTCGCGTCCGAGGTGATGGCGATCCTATGCCTGGCGCGTGACCTTGCCGACCTGCAGGACCGGCTGGGGGCCATCGTCATCGGCTCTCGCCGCGATCTGACGCCGGTCCATGCCCGCGACCTCAAGGCCGAGGGCGCGATGACCGTGCTGCTGAAGGAGGCGATGCAGCCCAACCTGGTGCAGACGCTGGAGCATACGCCGGCCTTCGTGCATGGCGGGCCCTTCGCCAATATCGCCCATGGCTGCAATTCGGTCATCGCCACCCGCACCGCGTTGCGGCTGGCGGATTATGTGGTGACGGAGGCGGGCTTCGGGGCCGATCTCGGGGCCGAGAAGTTCTTCGACATCAAGTGCCGCAAGGCCGGGTTGGCGCCGGCGGCGGCGGTGATCGTGGCGACGGTGCGGGCGCTGAAGATGAACGGCGGCACCGCGCGGGCCGATCTCGGCCCCGAGGATGTGGCGGCGGTAGAGCGGGGCTGCGCCAACCTCGGCCGCCACATCGCCAACACAAGCGGCTTTGGCGTGCCGGTGGTGGTGGCGATCAACCATTTCACCGGCGACACGGCGGCCGAACTTGCGGCGGTGCAGGACTTCTGCGCCGCGCAGGGCGTGCAGGCGGTTCTGTGCCGCCATTGGGCGGAAGGCGGCGCCGGGGCCGAGGATCTGGCCCATGCCGTGGTGGCGCTGGCCGATGCGCCCTCTGCCTTCGCGCCGCTCTACCCCGATGCGATGCCGCTGCTGGAGAAGATCGAGACGGTGGCGACCCGCATCTACCACGCCGCCGAGGTGGTGCCCGAAGCCGGTATCCGCGAACAGCTGGCCGCCTGGGAGGCGGCGGGCCATGGCCACCTGCCGGTCTGCATTGCCAAGACGCAGTATTCGTTTTCCACCGATCCCGCGCTGCGCGGCGCTCCGTCAGGCCATTCCGTGCCGCTGCGCGAGGTGCGGCTGGCGGCGGGGGCCGGTTTCGTGGTGGCGATCTGCGGCGAGATCATGACGATGCCGGGCCTGCCCCGGGTGCCAGCGGCGGAATCCATTTGCCTGAATGCCGCGGGCGAGATCGACGGGCTGTTCTGATGGGGTTGAGGGAGCGCGCCAGATGTTGCAGAGGTCTTCGCGGTCCCTTTCCCGGGGGCCCGCGCCCGAAGATCGCAGGCCCCCGCCTGCCGCTGCACCGCAGGAGAGCCCGCATGACCAAGCTTCCGCATATCGCCACCATGGCCGAGCTGCGCCTTGAGATCGACCGGCTGGACGCCGCGCTGGTTGACCTGCTCGCGCGGCGCACCGCGATGATCGACCGTGCCATCGAGCTGAAGCCCGGCGAGGGGCTGCCGGCCCGGATCGAGACCCGGGTCGAGGATGTGGTGACCAAGGTGCGGACGCGGGCCGTGGCGGCGGGATTGCCGCCCGAGCTGGCCGAGACATTGTGGCGCGAGATGATGGAATTCTTCATCGCGCGCGAGGAATCCGTGCTTGGAAAAGGGGATGACGGGGAATGACGGCAAAGATCATCGACGGCAAGGCATTTGCCGCCAAGGTGCGCTTGCAGGTGGCGGAGGGCGTGGCGCGGCTGAGGGCCGAGCATGGCATCACCCCCGGGCTGGCCGTGGTGCTGGTGGGCGAGGACCCGGCGAGCGAGGTCTATGTCCGCAACAAGGGCCGCCAGACGCTGGAAGCCGGCATGGTCAGCTTTGAGCACAAGCTGGCCGCAGACACGCCCGAGGCGGATCTGCTGGCGCTGATCGCGCGGCTGAATGCCGATCCGGCGGTGAACGGCATCCTCGTGCAACTGCCGCTGCCGGGCCACATGAACGCCGATCTGGTGATCAATGCCATTGCCCCCGGCAAGGACGTGGACGGCTTTCACATCCTCAACGTGGGCCTTCTGGGGACCGGGCAGAAGGCGATGGTGCCCTGCACGCCGCTGGGATGCCTGATGATGCTGCGCGACCACCTGGGCAGCCTGTCGGGCCTGAACGCGGTGGTGGTGGGGCGCAGCAATATCGTCGGCAAGCCGATGGCGCAGCTGCTGCTGGCCGAAAGCTGCACGGTGACCGTCGCCCATAGCCGCACCCGCGACCTGGCGGCGGTCTGCCGCGGCGCCGATATCCTGGTGGCGGCGGTGGGCCGGCCCGAGATGATCACCGGCGACATGGTGAAGCCGGGCGCCACGGTGATCGACGTCGGCATCAACCGGGTGGAGCGGGACGGCAAGACCCGGCTGGTCGGCGACGTGGATTTCGCCAGCGCGTCCGAGGTCGCGGGCGCGATCACCCCGGTGCCGGGCGGCGTGGGGCCGATGACCATCGCCTGCCTGCTGGCCAACACCCTGACCGCCACCTGCCGCGCGCACGGCCTGCCCGAGCCGGAGGGGCTGACGGTCTGACCCTCAGCCCGCCGGGTCCACCGCGATCATCGTGCCTTGCAACAGCGCGATGGTGCGGCGGGTGCCGGCTTCGCTCTCTGCCTCGACCTCGGCGGTGACGACGGTCAGCCGCCGGCCCGCCTTGACGACGCGGCCGGTGGCGATCAGCCGGGCGCCGGCTGCGGGGGCCATCAGGTTGATCTTCATCTCGACCGTCATCACCTCGGCACCCTCGGGCATCGCGGTCAGCGCGGCATAGCCTGCGGCGGTATCGCCAAGCGCGAAAGTCAGCCCGGCATGGCCGACGCCGTGCTGCTGGCGCACGTTCTGGCCGATCGGCGCGCTGAGTGTGCAGGTGCCGGGCCCCAGGGTCTCGACTCTGGCCCCGAAAGTTGCCATCAGGCTCTGCCGGGCGAAGCTGTCACGCACCCGCGTCTCGGTTCCGTCATCCATTGTGATTCCCATGTCTTGGCGCAATGCTTTGAAAAGGCTACAGCACAACCCGGGCGGCCGCCACGGCCGGCCAGAGTACCGCTTGCGGGCGATTGAATGAGAACGGCGTATGGGTGTGGGTTGTTGACCTTTTTGCGGGAGGGCTGGGAGCAGGGCTTTCTCTCCTGGAGGCGCGCGGTCGCGGCCCCGGCGGCCGTCGTGACATGGATCGTGCTGTCGGTGCTGACCACCCTTGCCGGGCCCTTCGGCAGCTATGAGGTGCTTCCGCTGGCGCTGCGGGCTGTCTATTGGCCGCTGCTGATCGGCCTTGGCGTACTGATCGGCTCGGCGGTGCGGGTGCTGGTCGAGGCGCAGATGTCCAGCCGCGGCATCTGGCCGGTCGCCGTGATCATCTCGGCGATCAATGCGGTGCTGTTCGCGCCGCTCCTGACGGCGATCAGCCATTGGCTTGGCCGGTCGCATGGACTGGGCCCCAGCCTGTGGGAATTCGCCTTCTTCGTGTTCGCCAGCTCGCTCGGGGTGGGGGCGCTGCGCAACGTGATGGCAGCGGCGCCGCCAGAACCGCGGCCCTGCCCCGCGGCGGCCCAGCCCAAGCTGATCGCCCGCCTGCCCGCGCCGCAGCAGGCGCCGCTGGTCCGCCTGTCGGTGCGCGATCACTATGTCGTCATCCATACCGCGCTTGGCATGGGGACGCTGCTGATGCGTTTTGCCGATGCCATGGCCGAGACCGCGCCGGTCGAGGGGCTGCAGGTGCATCGCTCGCATTGGGTGGCAGTGGCGCAGGTGGCGGCGGTGCAGCGGCGCAGCGGGCGGACGCTGCTGGTGATGAGGGACGGCACAGAGGTGCCGGTCAGCCGCGCCTTCCGGGCCGCGGTTGCGGAACGCTGGCCGGGCTAGCCCCGCGCGGCATTGGCAGGCAGATCGCCCGCGGGCCGGTCAGCACCGCCAGCGCGCCGGGCCCCATCAGCGCGCAGAGCGCCGGGTCGGTGCTGGCAAGGCCGCCGGTATAGGTGCCGAAGGCCGGAAGCACCACGCGGGCGCCGTCGATCAGGAAGCAGGGCCGCGCCATGGACTGCCCCTGCGCCGTGATCCGCGCCTTGGGGTGGTAGTGGCCCGAGACCTCTCCCGCGGCGCCCGGCAGGGCAATGTGGCGAAACACCAGCGGTCCCTCGCGCCATTCCGCCAGATGCGCGCCGCCAAGCCCCAGCGGCCCCGGATCATGGTTGCCCTCAACCCAGATCCAGCGCCGCCCGGCCATCAACCGCGCCAGCCACAGCGCCTCGGCCTCGGGCAGATCGGCCGCGCTCAGGTCATCGAAACTGTCGCCGAGGCAGAGCACCACCGCGGGCTCCAGCGCCGCGATCTCGGCGTCGAGCCGGGCGAGGGTGTCGGCGGTCTCGTAGGGCGGCAGCAGGGTGCCGCCGCGCCGGGCGATGCGCTCGGACTTGCCGAGGTGCAGGTCCGACACTACCAGCAGCCCCGCCCCGGCCCACCACAGCGTTCCCGCGGCCCGCGCCACCAGCCGCGCCCCCGCCAGATCGAACTCAAATCCCGACTTCATGTTCGTTCTGGTCCAAATATCCCGGGGGTTCGGGGGCTGGCCCCCGCTGCCTTGGTCTGTGCGGGGGCTGGCCCCCGCTGCCTACGATAGCCCCGCCGCCGCCATCAGCCGCTCCGCCGCTTCGGCCAGCAGCCGCTCGCGCCCGGCACCCTGCACCGGCACGCGGCCCATTTCAAGCAGCAGCGGCGCGGCCAGCGGCGGGACGCGCTCCAGCCGGTGCGTGTCGATGCGCCCGCCGATCCGGGCCAGCATTTCCTCGATGCGGCCGAAATCCACCAGCCCGCGCATCGCCTCTTCCGCCGTGATCCGCAGCATCAGGTGGCCGGGGTCGTGGCGTCGCAGCGTGTCATAAAGGATGTCGGTGGAAAACGTCGCCTGCCGGCCGGACTTGCGCTGGCCGGGCAGGTTGCGCTCGATCAGGCCGGCAATCTGCGCAGTGCTGCGGAAGCTGCGCTTCATCACCGCATTGCCGGCCAGCCAGCCCTCCAGCCCCTCGCGCAGGCCCGCGCCGTCCAGCAGCGGTGCGGCGTCCAGCACCGCGTCCAGCCCCCAGATCAGCGTGGCATAGTCGGTGGCGACGAAGCCGAGCGGGTGCAGCCCTCGCTCCTCCATCCGCTTCGTCGCCAGCAGCCCCAGCGTCTGCTGCGCGTTGCGGCCGGCAAAGCCCCAGAGGCACAGATGCTCGCGCCCCTCATAGGGGAAGCTTTCCACCAGCAGCCGGTCGCGGCGCGGCATCACCGACACCTCGGCCTGCAGCGCCAGCCAGCCTTGCGTGGCGGCGGGCAGCGCCGACCAGTCGCCGTTCAGGATCTGCAAGATCCGGTCCGACAGCCGGGTGGAGGTGGCGAACTTGGTGCCGTCGAACACCGCCAGTTTCGGCTCGCGCCCGGGATCCCGCGTCACCTCCACCGTCAGCTCGCGCAGCCCGTCAAAGCGCACGACCTGCCCGCCCATCAGGAAGGTGTCGCCCTGGGTCAGCGAGGCGGCAAAGCCCTCCTCCACCTCTCCCAAAGGCATCCCGCCGCGGCCCTTCATCCGCACCTTCAGCTTTTCGGTATCGACAATGGTGCCCAGGTTCATGCGGATCATCTTGGCCGTGCGCGGGTCGCGCAGCTGCCACAGGCCATCGCCCCGCAGCATCAGCCGCCGCCAGCGGTCATAGGCGCGCAGCGCGTAGCCGCCCGTGGCGCAGAACTCGAGGCAGGCGTCGAAATCGGCGCGGGGCAGGGCGGCATAGGGGCCGGCCGTCGTGATCTCGGCATAGAGGGCTCCGGCATCGAACGGCCCGGCGCAGGCGGTGGCAAGGATATGCTGGCACAGCACGTCGAGCGGCCCCGGCCCGCGCGGATCGCCGTCGAGGTCATGCGCCTGCACCGCCTGCAGCGCGGCGACGCATTCCACCACCTCGAAGCGATTGGCGGGCACCAGCAGCGCCTTGGAGGGCGCGTTGTAGCGGTGGTTCGCCCGGCCGATGCGCTGCACCAGCCGCTTGACGTTCTTGGGTGCGCCGACCTGGATCACCAGATCGACATTGCCCCAGTCGATCCCCAGATCGAGGCTGCCGGTGCAGACGATGGCGCGCAGCGCGCCTGCCACCATCGCCGCCTCTACCCGCTCGCGCTGTTCGCGCGACAGGCTGCCGTGGTGGATGCCGATGGGCAGGTCATCCGTGTTCTGCAGCCAGAGGTCGTGGAAGAAGATTTCCGCCTGCGCGCGGGTGTTGTGGAAGATCAGCGTGGTCTGGTGGGCGCGCACCTGGTCCAGGATATCGGGAATCGCATAGCGCCCGCCGCCCCCGGCCCAGGGCGGCGGGCGGCGCGTGTCCAGCATGGTGATGTCGGGGTCCGGCCCCGGATCGGCGTGGAGCACGGCGCAGGGCTGGGGCGCGCGGGCCAGGAAGCGGGCCAGCGCGGGCGGGTCCTCGACCGTGGCCGACAGCCCGACACGGCGCAGGCCGGGTGCCAGAGTGGCCAGCCGCGCGAGGCCCAGCATCAGCTGGTCGCCGCGCTTGCTTTCGGCCAGCGCGTGGATCTCGTCCACGATCACCCGCTGCAGCCCGTCGAAGATCCGCGGTGCATCCTCGTAGCTCAGCAGCAAGGCAAGGCTTTCGGGCGTGGTGAGCAATATCTGCGGCGGGTCGGCGCGCTGGCGCTTGCGCTGCGTGGTGGTGGTGTCGCCGGTGCGGTCCTCGACCCGGATGGACAGCCCCATCTCGGCAATCGGCGCAGTGAGGTTGCGGCGGATATCGGCCGCCAGCGCCTTCAGCGGCGAGATGTAGAGCGTGTGCAGCCCCGGGCGCGGGTCGCTGGCCAGTTCCGCCAGCGTCGGCAGGAAGCCCGCCAGCGTCTTGCCGCCCCCCGTGGGCGCGACCAGCAGCAGCGCGGGTTCTGCCGCGCGGGCCAGCATCTCCTGTTGATGCGGGTGCAGGGACCAGCCGCGCGCAGTGAACCAGTTGGTGATCGGGGGCGGCAGGCTGTTCATGGGGCAGAAGATAGGGCGCCGCGCCGCAACTTGGCAGGGGTCTTGCCACGCAAAGCCCATGCCCTTATCCCGGGGCAACCGAAAGCGACCCCGGACCCCTGATGCTGATCTCCTATGCGCAGTCGCTCGTGCTGTTCGCCACGCCCAAGACCGGCTCCACCGCGCTGGAATATGCGCTGGCGCCGAGTTGCGAGCTGCGGTTGACCGGCGCGCCCTCGCGGCGGCACACCACCATGCAAAGCTACGAGGCGCGGATGGAGCCGCGGGTGCGGGCGCTTTGCCCCGAGGAGCCGGAGCTGGTGGCGCTGGTGCGCGAGCCCTTGGACTGGCTCGGCAGCTGGTATCGCTACCGCGCCCGGGCGGGGATGAAGGTGCCGCAGAACAGCACCCGCGGCATGAGCTTCGATCAGTTCATCGAAGGCTACCTGTCGGATGCGCCGCCGCCGCCCTCGCGGCTTGGCACCCAGACCGACTTCCTGTCGCGCAAGGATGGCAGCTGCGGCGCGACGGCGCTGTTCCCCTATGAGCGCTTCGACGAGGCCGCCGCCTATCTGCGCCGCAAGCTGGGGACGGCGGCAGAGCCGGGGGCGGTGAACGTCTCGCCCCATGCCGAGCTGACCCTGTCGCCAGAGCTGGAAGCCCGGCTGCGCGCGGAACGCGCGGCGGATTTCGCGCTGCACCGGCAGGCGCTGGAGGGCTGGGATGCGCTGGCGGCGCGGATTGCCTGAGGGTCAGTGCTCGACCTCTGAATCATCCACGAACATGTTGGCCCAGGCCCGGTCGATCAGCTCGGGTGACATCTGCGGCGGGATGCCCTCGAAGGTGCAGATGGCGATCATCTGGTCGATCAGGAACACCGGCTGGTAATTGGCATAGACGTTGTCGATGGTCGGATACTTGACCTTCAGCAGATGGATCAGCGCCTTTTCATTCAGCGGCACCCCCTTCTTGCGGGCGACGAGCGCGAAGATCTTCAGGAAGTTCTCCTGGCTGGGCCCGTCGATCTTGATCTTGAAGAAGATCCGCCGCAGCGCCGCCTTGTCGAAGATGCTGTTGGGGTGGAAGTTGGTCGAGAAGATCACCAGCGTGTCGAAGGGCACCTCGAACTTCTCGCCCGATTGCAGGGTCAGGATGTCCTTGCTTTCCTCCAGCGGCACGATCCAGCGGTTGACCAGCTTCTGCGGCGGCTCGGACTGGCGGCCAAGGTCGTCGACGATGAATACGCCGCCGGTGGATTTCAGCTGCAAGGGCGCAGTGTAGGTCCGTGCCGTGGGGTTGTAGGTCAGGTCGAGCATTTCCAGCGTCAGCTCGCCGCCGGTGATCACCGTCGGGCGGTCGCAGAGCACATAGCGGGTGTCGAAGCGGTTGGCATTGCGGCGCAGGGTGGTCGCATCCTCGATGGCGGCCTCGGCGGCGGAATGCACGATCGGGTCATAGACGGTGATGACCTGCCCGGAATATTCGATGGCCAGCGGCACGAAGATCCGGTCGCCAAGCGCATCGCGGATGCCGTTGGAAATGCTGGACTTGCCGTTGCCGGGCGGGCCGTACATCAGCACCGACCGGCCCGAGCCGACGGCGGGGCCAAGCTGGTCCAGCAGCGCGGGCGGCAGGATCAGGTGGCCCATCGCCTTTGTCAGCTGCGCCCGGGTCAGGGTGATGTTGCGGATCGACTGCCGCATGATCTGTTCGCGGTAGCTGTCCATCGGCACCGGCATCGCGCCGAAATATTCCGACTGCGCCAGCGCATCCAGCGCCCGTGCCTTGCCGGCATCGGTCAACTGGTAGCCCATGGCGCTGCCCGAGGTGGCGTGCAGCGTGCCCGTCGCCTCCAGCAGGCGCTGGCTGCGGGCGAGGTCCACCAGTTCCTGCGCCACGCTGACCTGCACGCAGCAGATGCGCGCGATATCGGGCACGAGGTCGAGGTTCATGCGGAACATGGTCTTGAGCAGGATGTCCCGCATCATCACCATCGACAGGCCGGTTTCGGCCATCGTGCGCGGGGCGGGCGGGGCGGCGACGGTGCTGGCCTGCATGTTCATGCGGATGTCCCTGACTGCTCTGGTCTTTTTCCGGTGATTCTACCTGCGTGGGGGCCGTTCAACAACGGAAATGCACCGCGCCGAGGCTTTCCGGGCCCAGGCTGGCAGGCTATGGTTTCGCAAAGGTAAGGCGCGCCGCGAAGGGGCGCCGGGCGGGGGCAGGGCGCGTGGATATCAGGCAGGGCAGCTGGCGGCTGGCGGGGTTTCTTCTGGCCGTGGTGGCGGTGATGGGCGGGCTGGCGCTGGCCAAGGGCGGGCTCTGGATCACCAAGCACGAGGGCGACACGCTGCATCTGGCCGATATGGTGCTGCGCATGGCGCGTGGGCAGGTGCCGCATCTGGATTACGTGACGCCGATCGGCATTCTGGCGGTGGCGCCGGTCGCGGGGCTGGTGGCGCTTGGGGCGGGGCTTGGACACGCGCTGATCCTGTCCCAGATCGCTGTGGCGCTGCTGCTGGTGCCGGCAATCCTGCGCGCGGGGCCCAGCCGGATGCAGGGGCCCTGGCCCTATCTGCTGGGGGCGCTGGTGCTGGTCTTCGTGCTGGCGCTGGTGCATGGCGAGTCCGATCCCTCGACCTCGATGTCGATGCATTACAACCGGTGGGCCTGGGCGATCAGCTATCTGGTGCTGGTGCTGGCGCTGCTTCCTGCTCTGCCCGGCCGCGCGCGGCCGTGGCTGGACGGGGCGCTGATCGGGCTGGGGATGGCGGCGCTGGCGCTGCTGAAGATTACCTTCTTTGCCGCCTTCGCGCTGCCGGTGCTGCTGGCGCTGGTGCTGCGGCGCGAGGGGCGGGCGCTGCTGGCGGCGCTGGTTGCCGGGCTGGCGGTGGCGGGCGCGGTGACGCTGCTGCTGGGGCCGGGCTTCTGGGCGGCCTATCTGGGCGATCTGCTGCAGGTGGCGGGGTCTGACACGCGCCCGCAGCCGGGGGCCAGCTTCACCGGCGTGCTGACAGCGCCGCTGTACCGCCTGGCCAGCATCCTGGCGATTGCCTGCGTCATCTTGCTGCGCAGGGCCGGGCAGGCCGATCTGGGGCTGGTGCTGATCGTGCTGTTCCCGGCCTTCGCCTTCGTCACCTACCAGAATTACGGCAACGATCCGCAATGGATCTACCTGCTGGCGCTGCTGGCCTTCGTCGCACGGCCAGCGCCCGGCACCCGCCGGGCCTGGGGCGTCGATCTGCGCGATGGGCTGACGGCGGTGGGCATCGCCGCCTTCGCACATGGGGCGCCCTCATTGCAGAACATGGCCTACAGCCCGCTGATGCACCTGCGGCAAGGAGAAGACAGCCAGCCGGTGGGGGCTGCCGGTTCTGCACTGGCCGATGTTCATGTGCTCGACGCCCGGATGTCGCGCCTGGCGGGCACATCTGACATCCCGACCTCCGACTTCCCGCAACTCTTGCCGCTGCCGCTCGACGAGGATGCCTCGATCTCGGAGCGGCCAGCATTGCTGAACGGCGAGACGCTGCCCCGCTGCGTGATGGCGGCCGGGTTGTCTGCATGGCTTCATGCGGTGACTGCGGATCTGGAGGCGGCCGGCCATTCCGGCAAGGGCATCTTCACCACCGACACGCTGTCGCCGTTCTGGATGTTCGGCGACTTCCGCCCGCTGAATCAGGGTGCGCCCTGGTATTACGACGGGCTGCCGGGGTTTGAGGGTGCCGATCTGGTGCTGGTGCCGCTGTGCCCGCTATCGCCCTCGGGCCGCATCGCGGCGCTGGAGGCACTGGCCGAGGCGGAGGTGCCCTTGACCGAGATCCGGCGGAGCTCGCTTTACATCCTGCTGGAGAAGATCGCCCCGTAACTTTCGGGGAAGGCAGCAAAAAACAGGTAGCATACGACGGTGCCGGCAATGGCGAGGCCCATCGGGAAGTCCTTGCGCGTCCAGCTGACCCAATCGGGCGTAAGCTGGCGCACGGCGGGGATGGCGCGGGCGGCCCGGTGCATGGCGAAGGCGCCCAGCAGGAAGGCCGCGAACAGGGGCGGGATCAACGTTGCCTCTTCGAGCGCGACGAAGGGTGCGGCGGCTGCGGCGAACTTGACGTCGCCGGCCCCGACCCCGGCCACGAGGTGCAGCACGAAGCCGGCGCCCAGGATCACCGCGTAATGCAGCCAGCGCCAGGCCCAGACCTCAAGCGGCAGCACCAGGATGCCGGCCACCGCGAAGATCAGCAGCAAAAGCCGCCCGGTACCATTGCGGATCTTCATGAACTTGAGGTCGGACCAGCACACATAGAAGGCCACCGGCGCCACCAGGCACAGGAACACCAGCGCCGCCATCTGCGGGGAAACGCCCAGCATGGCTAGCCCTGCGCCCCGGTTTCCAGCGCCTCGAGTGCGCGGGCCGCTTCCTCGAAATGCTGGGGGTGGGTGTCGATCGCGTCGCGCAGAAGGCCCTTGCCGATGGTGACATCGCCCTGCTTGATCGCCGACAGCGCGGCCGTGTAGAGCAGCATCGCCCGTTCGGTCTGCGTCATCCGGGCGATGGGCATGTCGTATTTGCGCTGCCCGGCGCGGGCCATCACCAGGTTGTTCTTGGCAGTGAACAGCCCCTCGTCATGGGTCAGCGCCTCGTTGAACAGCTTTTCGGCGCCGGCGAAGTCGCGGCGGTTCAGCTTGGAATAGCCCCAGTTGTTCAGCACGTTGGCCGGCCGCGTGGTCAGCCCCGCAGCGGTTTCATAGAAGCTGTCGGCCTTGGCCCAGTTCTTGTTGCTGTCGGCGACCATCGCCTCGAGCCGGTAGCGCTCGTAGGTCTCATGTGTCGGCGGAACCTTGTTCAGCTCCGCCTCGGCGCGCTTCCAATCGCCGCTGCGGATCAGCGTGTCGGCGTATTCCACACGATCCTCGGCGGTGCCCTCGGGGCTGGCGATGATCTGGGTCCAGAGCGCCGCCGCCTCGGTCGGCCGCCCGGCGCGCACCAGCGAGCGGGCAAGGCCGCGGCGCAGGTCGATGCGGTCCGGCTGCTCGGTCGTGGCACGCTGGAAATAGGCGACCGCCTCGTTCGGGTCGGCCACGGTCAGCATGATGTCGTTGAGGTTGGTCTCGTCGATGACGTTGACGCTTTTCACGGCGCGTTCGACTTCGGCATCGGAAGTGCCCCCACAGCCAGAGAGCAGGGCCGCTGCGCCCAGGCACAGCGTCAGCAACACGGGGTGGCGCATCATTGGCGTCCTTATAACGGCTCGGCCTCGGGCGCGCCGAGCAGCAGGTATTCCCCGTAGCCGCGACGCACCAGCTTGTAGTTTGTTATGTCTTTGGGCTCATCATACGCCTGATTTTCGATCTGTGCGAGCGCCAGTCGCAGATTTTCGCGGATGGCGTCCGATTCGCCACTGTCCAGCGCATAGGCGGTGCGGAAGACGCGGCTGGCCTCGGCCGGCTCGCCCCGTTCCATCAGCGTGACGCCCAGATTGTTCCAGGCCGGCACGAAGCGCTCGTCCTGGTCGATGGCGCGGCGCAGCATCGCCTCGGCCTGGCCAAGCCGTCCCAGCCGCAGGTTGGCCGAGCCGATGGCGGAGAGCACATCCACCGTCGCCCCAGTCTCGGCGGCGGCGCGGTAATAGGCGCGCAGGGCCAGATCGTATTCGCCAGCCGCCATCAGCCTGTGACCGACGGTCAGCCCGTCCACGGCCTCGCCGCGGGCGCGTCCAGAGGGCGCATAGGGATCGGCGCCCTCAAAAGGCAAACCGCCCGTCGATTGACAGGCGGCAAGAAGGCAGGTGGCTGCAAGGGCAAGCGCCCTGCCAAGGGTCATGTGGGCTACTTCATCTTGTCGAACAGCTCCAGCATAGAATAAACCGACGGTCCCACAAGGATGATCAGCAGCGGCGGCACGGTGAACATCATCGTGCCAAGGGTGATCTTGGTCGGCAGCTTGTTGGCCAGCTCCTCGGCGCGCATCACCCGCTTGTCGCGCATGTCGGCGGCATAGACGCGCAGCGCCTCGGCGATCGAGGTGCCGAATGTCTGCGACTGGATCATCACCGTCACGAAGGAGGAAACATCCGGCAGCCCGGCACGCTCGGCAAAGCCGCGCAGCACGGTGGCCTTCTCCTTGCCGGCCTTCACCTCATAGGCGACCAGCTCGAACTCCTCGGAGAGGGCGGGGAAGCCCGCCTCCAGCTCCTTGGCGACGCGGACGATGGCCTGGTCGATCGACTGCCCGGCCTCGACGCAGACCAGCAGCATGTCGAGCGCATCGGGGAAGCCGTTCTGCATTTCCTTCTGCCGGCTCTCGACCCGCTTATCCACCCAGTAGCGCGGCAGGTAATAGCCCGCCACCCCGGGTCCAAGCGCGTAGAGGATCATGTTGGTCGTGGACAGCGCTCCGGTCTGCGACTTGATGAAGGCATAGATCACTCCCACCAGCAGCAGCCCGATCCCCAGCACGAACTGCGCCGCGTGGAAGGTACGGACCGCCGACTTGCCGCGATAGCCGGCACGGGTCAGCTTCAGGCGGGCCGAGGTCATCTCCTCTTCGTTCTGCGGCTCGAGGAAGCCCGCGAACTTCTGCAGCTTGTCGGTCTTGCCCGAGCGCAGCATCTTGCGCGCCGGCTCCTTGGCGCGGGCCGCGGCCTGGGCGCCAAGGTTGCTCTGGCGCAGCTTCTCCAGCGGATCGGGAGACTTGCGCATCATCAGCGGCAGCATGGCCAGGATCAGCAGCAGGCCAAGCCCGCCGACCACGTAGAGCGGCCCCAGCGGACCAAGGCCGGCGATCAGGGCCGCGTTGAGATCGGTGAACAGCTGCACGTGTCTAAACCTTGATATTGGTCATGATCTTCATGAACAGGACGTTGGCGCCGAGCAGGGCGCCCACCACCAGCGCGGCGGGGACGAAGGCCGATGTCTCCTTCACCTCGTCGAAATAGTCGGGCTTGCCAAGCTGGATCGCCACCAGCGCCACCAGCGGAAAGGCCGACAGGAACATGCCCGACCATTTCGCCTCGGCTGTGATGGCCTTGACCCGGCGGAACAGCCGGAAGCGGGCGCGGATCACCTTGGCCAGCCCGTCGAGGATCTCGGCCAGGTTGCCGCCGGCCTGCTGCTGGATCGTCACGGCGACGGCGAGGAAGCGCAGATCCTGCATGTCCATCCGCTCGGCCAGCGATTTCAGGCTTTCGGTCACGTCGCGGCCATAGGCGGCCTCGTCGGCGATCATCCCGAATTCCGTGCCAAGCGGGTCGGCGACCTCCTTGGCAACGATCTGGATGGCGGAAGAGAACGGATGCCCCACCCGCAGCGAGCGCACCATCAGCTCGATCGCGTCGGGCAGTTGCTCCTCGATCATGGTCAGGCGCTTCTTGGCCTTGCCGTTGACCCACATGTAGACGCCGCCCACGCCCATCACCACGGCGATCAGGCTGCGGATGCCCGGCTCGGCATTGGTGCCGATGCTGAGCCCGACATAGGCGACCGCCGACAGCAGCGCCATCACCAGCAGCAATTGCTGGGGCGAGAAGGCGATATTGGCCTTTTGGGCCTTGGCGGCCAGGATCGAATAAAGCGGGATGCCGCGGGCCTTGAGGTGCTGGCTGGCCTCCTTGCGCAGCTGTTCCAGCACCTGCTCGCGCGGGCCGCCTTTTTCCAGCAGGTCGAGCCGGCGGTTCACCCGGGCGTTGAGGCTGATCGACTTGCCGAAGACCAGCAGATAGAGGCCCTCGACCAGCAGCAGGACCGCGACGAAGATCAGGGCGTAGATGATGGGGGCCGGGCTGATGGACATCTGCGTTCTCCTCAGACCGCGGGTTCGTAGATCGAGGCGGGCAGGTCATAGCCCCATTGCCGGAAGCGCTCGGCATAATGCGAGCGGATGCCGGTGGCGGTGAAGCGGCCGATGATCCGGCCCGAAGGCTCCATCCCCAGCCGCTCAAAGCGGAAGATCTCCTGCATCGAGATGACGTCGCCTTCCATGCCGGTGATCTCGGTGATCGAGACCATCCGGCGGCTGCCGTCCTGCAGGCGGCTGGCCTGCACGATCAGGTTGACGGCGGCGGCGATCTGGCTGCGTACCGCCTTGATCGGCATCTCGATCCCGGCCATCGCCACCATGTTCTCCAGCCGGCTGATGCCATCGCGGGCGCTGTTCGCGTGGATCGTGGTCATCGAGCCATCGTGGCCGGTGTTCATGGCCTGCAGCATGTCGATCACTTCCTCGCCCCGCGTCTCGCCGACGATGATCCGGTCGGGGCGCATCCGCAGCGCGTTGCGCAGGCAGTCGCGCTGCGTGACCGCGCCCTTGCCCTCGACGTTGGGGGGGCGGCTTTCCATCCGGCCGACATGGACCTGCTGCAGCTGCAGTTCCGCCGTATCCTCGATGGTCAGGATGCGCTCGGAGTTGTCGATGAAGCTCGACAGCGCGTTGAGCGTGGTGGTCTTGCCCGAGCCGGTACCGCCCGAGACGATCACGTTCAGCCGGGTCGAGACGGCGGCCTGCAGATAGGCGGCCATCTCCTCGGTGAAGGCGCCAAAGCGGACCAGATCGTCGATGGCCAGCTTCTCTTTCTTGAACTTGCGGATCGACACAAGCGAGCCATCGACCGCGACCGGCGGCACCATGGCGTTGAAGCGGCTGCCATCGGCAAGGCGAGCATCGACATAGGGGTTGGATTCATCGACGCGCCGCCCCACGGCCGACACGATCTTGTCGATGATCCGCAGCAGGTGGCGCTCGTCCTTGAAGGTGATGTCGGTCAGCGTCAGCTTGCCGCCGCGTTCGACGAAGATCTGCTGCGGACCGTTCACCAGGATATCGTTGACGCTGTCATCCTTCAGCAAGGGCTCCAGCGGGCCAAGGCCCATGACCTCGTCATACAGCTCCTGCACCAGAATGCCGCGTTCGTCCTTGTTCAGGACAACGCTCATCTCTTCCAGCGCCTCGGTGGTGATCGCGCCGATCTCCTGGCGCAGGTCGGCCTCGGTCGCATGTTCCAGCGCCGAGAGGTTGAGGTCGTCGAGGAGGCGCTTGTGCAGCTGCACCTTCAGCTCGGAGAGTTTCTCCTTGCGCTTCTTTTCCTTGTCCGCGGCGATCGCCTGCGCGGGGGCCTGCTGCACCTGCGGGTCGGCCTTGCGGGTGACGGTGGGACGCTGCTGCTGCCCCGCAGCCGCCGTCGGCGCGGCCTGCACCTTGGCGACGGGCGCCGTGGGCACGGCGCCGGGGGCGGAGGGCTTCTTGTAGCGCGAGAACATCGAGGACACCTTTTCCTGAACAGCGGGCGGGCGAGCGATCAGACCTTGCCGGCCTCTGCGGCGCGATTGAGGTCGAACAGCGATTTCGCCAGCTTGTGGATTTCCTTGCGCAGCGGGTTCTTGGCGGCCGCGGTGGCCAGCGGCAGGCCGTGGTCATTGGCCTGCGTCACTTGCCGCCCGCCATCGGGGAACTGCAATTCGATAGTGATATCAAGACTTTCGGCCAGCCTCTTCACGCGGCCCTTGGCGGCTAGGTCGGTGAACTTCGGCGCCCGGTTCAGCACGTAACGCAGCTTCTCCACCGGCAGTTCTTCGGATTTCAGCGCGCGGATCATCCGCAGCGTGTTCTGGGCCGACCGCATGTCGAGCTCGATGGGCACGAAGTAGATATGCGCCTGGTTCAGCACCGCCTCGGTCCATTGCACCACGGCCGAGGGCATGTCGATCACCACGAAATCGAAGTTGTCGCGGGCCACGTCGATCAGGCGGTTGATGTCTTCCGAGGTGACGATATCCAGCGGCAGCATCTCGGCCGGGGCGGTCAGCACCTGCAGGCGGTCGTGATAGGTCAGCATGGATTGCAGCAAGGTGTCGCCATCCAGCATCGAGGTGTCGGAGAGCATGTCATAGACGGCTTCGCGGCGCGGAAGGTCGAGATAGGTGGCGATAGAGCCCATCTGGAAGTCGAAATCCAGCAGGCAGACCCGGGGCCCGTTCTCCTTGACCAGCGTTGCCAGTTCCCAGGCGAGGTTGACGGCGAAGGTCGAAGCCCCGGTGCCGCCGGCAAGGCCATGCACCGGCAGCACGACACCGTCGCGCTGGCCGGTGGCCTTGAAGGCATGGGCGGCATGGCTGGCGGCCGGATGGGCGTGGATGGGCGCGGGGGCCGGCGCCTCGGTCAGCCGCTCGATGGCCTCGTGCAGCGCATTCTCGGGCAGCGGGTAGGGCACGAAATCGTCGGCGCCCATCCGCAGCAGGTGATGCAGCGCGATCGGGCTGATCTCGTCGGCAATCAGGATGACGCGGATTCCCAGGTCGCGGGCGCGGCCGATGATGCCGGACACGCGGGTGAGGTCGGCCTCATCCTCGCTGTCCACGGCCACGGCGATGAATTCCAGTGTGCTGGCTTCGGGCTGGTCGAGGAATTTCAGGGCATCGGGAAAGGCAAGATCGCCCCAGCTTTCGCCAAGCTCGGCCTCCATGTCCTCGATCAGCAGGTCGAAGTTCGCCACATCACGCGAAACGGTGCAGGCCACGATCGGGGCCGGTTCCGGCTGCAGTGCGGGGGCTGCGTTACCCATTGCCTCATGTCCTTTGTTACTGCCAGGCGCGATGCGACTCTGGTGTCGTCTCACTCATCCATGGGGCGGAAGGTGGGGGACAATGTAGGCAAGAATGCGGCTGAAAAATCCAAATTGTGCGGTATTTGAAGACGGTGGCGGCGGTCCGGGCTTTGCTGTGGCCGGCCGCCGCGATTGTGGGGGCGGCTGTCGTAGCGCCAGAAGGTTACTCGCCGCCTTCTTCGCCGCCGCCGGCGCCGAGGGCGCTCGTAGGAACGGCGCTGGCCACATACTCGCGGAAGACCACCTGCGCATATTTGCCGTTGAGCACCGTGGGATGGTTGGCGACGAAGCCCGACACCTCGGTCACGGTGCGGCGGTTGCGCTGCTCAGGCCCCTGGGTCAGCACCAGCGGCTGGGTCTTGCCGAAGGAGGCCACCGCCTCCAGCCGCGAGCGGCTGACGCCCTGGGTGGCCAGATACGAGACCACGGCCTGGGCACGGCGCATCCCGAGCGCCTTGTTGTAGGCGTGCGAGCCGACAAGATCGGTATGGCCATAGACGCGGAAGCGCAGTTCGGGAAACTGGCGGATGAAATCGGCCTGCTGGCGCAGGGCCGCCTGTGCCGCTCCGTCCAGCGCCGAGCTGTTGAAGGCAAAGGTCACCATCGCCGGCACTTCCGCGGCAAAGCGCCGCGTCAGGTCGATTGCATAGGACCGATCGCCGCTCTGGACCATCCGGTTGTTCATCGTGGCATTGCCGAAGCTGGCTTCGGTGCCGTCGATCTTGCCGCCGACCTCGGTTGCCGGGTCGCAGGCGGCCAGCGCCATCAGCGCCAGCGGAAACAGGGTCATGTTGCGCAGGCGCATCCGGTCACTCCATGACATAGCCGTAGGACCCCGTGAAATCCTGCTTGGCGACCTCGGCCGCCGCGCCAGTGGTCTTGCCGCGCAAGAACAGGTCGGCCTCGCTCGGGATGCGCACCCTGTCTGTCGGCAAGGCCAGCGCATCGCCGCGGGTCGGCGTCACCAGATGCGGGGTGACGATGATGACAAGCTCGGTCTGCTGCCGCTCATACTCCACGCTGCGGAACAGCGCGCCCAGAACCGGGATGTCGCCCAGCCACGGCACCTGGCTGTTCAGGTCGCTGAAGTCGTCCTGCAGCAACCCGGCGATGGCAAAGCTTTCGCCGTCGCGCATTTCCACGGTGGTCTTGGTTTCGCGGCGCTTGAAGGCGTTGACCGAGAAGCCGCCGGACTGGCCCACCGTCACCGAGGGATCGATCGAAGAGACCGACGCCGCCATCTCCAGGTTGATGATGTCGCCATCGACAACCCGCGGCACGAAGGCAAGCTCTACGCCGAAGGGCTTGTATTCGATGGCGATGCTGCCCTCGTCATCCACCACCGGGATCGGGTATTCGCCGCCAGCAAGGAAACTGGCTTCCTGCCCGGACAGGGCAGTCAGGTTCGGTTCAGCCAGGGTACGGACCATGCCTTTGGCTTCCAGCGCCTCGAGCAGGATGCCCATCTCGAAGCTGCCGCGGGTCAGCACGGCGCCAAGCGCGCCTACGGCGGTTGTGGTCACCGTGTTGCCGGAGAGCAGATTATTGATGCCGTCGATGTTGCCCGTCGCGCCGACGCTGCCGCCATTGCTTCCCGAGTTGCCAAAGCCCAACGAGGTGGACAGGTTCTTGGAGACCGAGCGCTGCATTTCAGCAAAGCGCACCTGCAGCATCACCTGCTGGGTGCCGCCCACGTTCATCAAGTTCGACACCCGGTCCGGCGCATAGCGCTGCGCCAGTTCCAGCGCGCGGTCCAGCGCGCCGATCGACGACACGGTCCCCGACAGCACGATGCCGTCATTGGCGGTGCGCACCTCGATGCTCTCGCCGGGCAGCACCTGGCGCAGGCGCTCCTTGAACTCTGCGATGTCGGGGGTGACCTGCACTTCCACGTTGGTCATCAGCTTGCCATCGGCGCTGAGCAGCGTCAGCGTGGTGCGGCCCGGGGCCTTGCCGAGCACATAGATCGAGCGATCCGAGAGGGTGGAGATATCGGCAATGCCGGGATTGGCGATGGAAAGTTCGGCGAAGGGGGTTTCGGATTCGACCACCACCGCCCGGTTCATCGGCACCGCAAGCGGGGTGGAGACCGATCCGCTCATCACCCGCAGCACTTCGGCCTGCGCCAGCGGCGCTGCACCCAGCGTGGCGGCAAGCCCCAAGAGGCTGGCCCTGACAACAATTCCGATCATAGGTTGACCCTGCCTCTCGATCCCGCCTCTGCCGGGTCTTGTTGCCCGAATTGCCGCAAGAATGCTCCAGAAGCAGTTTTTTTGCAAGAATCAACCTGTTGCGGGACGACATTTACGCAAAGTCGGCCCCGCGACGCCCCAGCTATGGGCGAGGGGCGTGGCGCTGCCACCAGATGAGGTGGAGACGAAGCGCCCGTTCCGGCCCTGCGCCGCCTAGTTGGTGCAGGGGATCTGCGTTTCCACGACCTCGCCGCCCTTGTTGGTGCGGATGGTGCAGACCTTTTCGGCCTCGACCTCGACCACTTCGACCGCCTGCACGCCCAGCAACTGGTCGCGGTTCACCTCGACCTCGCTGAACAGGCTGTCATCGTTGCTGCCGACCAGCGCCAGGGTCAGCCGTCCGGTCGATTGCGCCAGGGTCAGCGCCGCAACCTGCATCGGCGTCGCCTCGATGGTCACGGTGCGGGCAATCTGCGCCAGGTCGGCCTGATCGGAATCGGCGCGCTGATCGACCGCGATCAGCTTCACCGACGAGTCGATCAGCTTGGTCACATCCTGTCCCTGCTGCTGGCCGGTCCAATAGACATCGACCCGGTCGCCGGGGCGCAGGAAGCCCGAGACGCCGCTGCTGACATCGGTCTGGATGGTGAAGGCGCGCATCCCCTTGGCCAGACGCGAGGTCAGCCCCGCATCCTCGCCCGGTTCGGTGACCTTGACCGCCAGCACCGGCTCGAAGGTTTCCAGCGCGCGCAGCACGATCCGCGTGCCGGGCGCGCCTTGCGGGAACAGCGCCGCCACATCGGTGAAAGAGCCCTTCGGGACCGCATTGGCCTGCCACTTGATCTGCACCACATCTTCGGGGGTCAGCGGCTCGCCGTATTTCTTCGGGGTGTTGACCACGAGGATATCGACCAGCGGCACCGCGCTGGCCTGCACCGCCCGCAGGGCATCGCGCTCTGCCTGTGTCTGGGCAATGTAGCCTTGCGCCATGTAGACCGCAAAGCCGGCGAGTGCGACGCCAAGGATCAGCACCAGACCAAAGACCATCCTCATGACAACATCCTTCTGCTCGTTGCGGTGCGGCTTGTTGCGGATTGCGAACCCCGCCTGCACCCGGTCAAGCTATGCCGCGCGATTGCGGCAGAAACTTGGTGGAAGCGTGCCGTTCTGCGGGAAGGTGGCGCGATTGGCGCGCCTCCGGACCTTCTTCGTGCCCTCTCTGTGATGAGGGCAGGCACGCAGCTGTCGCGGGGGGCACCGCAGGCAAAGGGACCGCACCTTTCGGTGCGGTCCCTTGCGGCGGTCGTGCCTTGCGGCAGATCAGTCGGCGGTCACAACAATGTTGTCGCCCACGGTTCCGAGCGAGCTCGAGATGTCGGTGGTCAGGCCTTCCACGCCGGTGTTGATCGCGGCCATCGCCAGGATGCCGAGGCCGACGACGGCGGCGGTCAGCACGACCCAGTCGACGGTCACGGCACCCTCTTCGTCGTTGCGGAAAGTCTTGAACAGGTTGATCAGTTTCATGGTGTCTCTCCAGGTTGCTTTGTTGCCCCCCGCCCCGGATCTTTCGGGCCGGCCTCGCCTTGGCCCGTCCCCGCTGCGGTATGAGGATGTTTTGCCCCCGGATCGTGGCGCGATTGGGGCGCGTTAGGGGAATTTTCGGACCTTCTTTACGCCTTAGCTGCGATGATGATGGCGGGGCGGACGCGCAGCTTTCGCGGTGGACAAGGCAAAGGGACCGCACCTTTCGGTGCGGTCCCTTGCGGCGGTCGTGCCTTGCGGCAGATCAGTCGGCGGTCACAACAATGTTGTCGCCCACGGTTCCGAGCGAGTTCGAGATGTCGGTCGTCAGGCCTTCCACGCCGGTGTTGATCACGCCCATGGCGACGATGCCGAGGCCGACGACGGCGGCGGTCAGCACGACCCAGTCAACGGTCACGGCACCCTCTTCGTCGTTGCGGAAAGTCTTGAACAGGTTGATGAATTTCATGGTGTCTCTCCAGGTTTGCTCGTTGTTGCCCCCCGCCCCGGATCTGCCGGGCTGGCCTCGCCTTGGCCCGTCCCCGCTGCGGTATGAGGATGTTTTGCCCCCGGATCGTGGCGCGATTGGGGCGCTGCCGGTGCATTTTTGGACCTTCTTCACGCCCTAACTGTGGTGATAGCAGGGGCGGACGCGTAGCTTTCGCGCTGGACAAGGCAAAAGGACCGCACCTTTCGGTGCGGTCCCTTGCGGCGGTCGTGCCTTGCGGCAGATCAGTCGGCGGTCACAACAATGTTGTCGCCCACGGTTCCGAGCGAGTTCGAGATGTCGGTCGTCAGGCCTTCCACGCCGGTGTTGATCACGCCCATGGCGACGATGCCGAGGCCGACGACGGCGGCGGTCAGCACGACCCAGTCAACGGTCACGGCACCCTCTTCGTCGTTGCGGAAGGACTTGAACAGGTTGATGAATTTCATGGTATCTCTCCAGGTTTGCTCGTTGTTGCCCCCCGCCCCGGATCTGCCGGGCTGGCCTCGCCTTGGCCCGTCCCCGTTGCGGTATGAGGATGTTATGGCGGCCGATGGTGGCGCGATTTGGGCGTGTTAAGGGAATTTTGACGGGATTACCGCGTCTGTTTCGCGGCGCTGCAGCATGGCCTGCGGAAGCAGTGGCGCGCGAGGCAGAATTTTGCGACACTGGCGCCAATGAAAAACGGGCAGTGCAGGGCAGGACGCGCGCAATGACGCGAGCATTGGCAGGAACATTGGCGCTTTGTGCGTCGCTCTGGCTTGCGCCAGCGGCGGCGGAGGAGACTGCGGCGCCCTATCCCGACTTCACCTTCAAGCGCATCGGCGTGCCGCAGCCGGGACAGAAGCGGATCACCGTGCAGATCGACCCGGCCGAGCAGGCGCGGATGCTGGCCGCTGTGATGCCGAAGCCCGAGACGCCCATCGCCAAGGGTGCGGCCGCGGCGGGGCTCGGCGGGGCGCCGGTCGGGGCCTATGACTGGTATTGGGGCCTGGTGTCGCCTACGCTGGGGGACAAGGCCGGGCGCTTCCCGAAGGCGATGGCGGCGCTGGCGCAGGGGCCGGGCGGGGCCATCGTCGGCGCCCCGCGGATGCAGCACCTGCAAGAGATTGCCCGCCTGCACGGCGCCGATATCCTGATGGCGACCATCGGCACAGAGGTGTCGCCGGCGCTGGTGCTGGCGGTGATCGGCGTGGAAAGCGGCGGGCGGGCCGAGGCGGTCTCCTCGGCCGGGGCGGTGGGTCTGATGCAGCTGATCCCGGCCACGGCCAGCCGCTTCGGCGTGGCCGACAGCACGGTGCCGGTGCAGAACATCAAGGGCGGCGTCGCCTATCTGGACTGGCTGATGAAGGAATTCGACCGCGACCCGCTGATGGTGCTGGCCGCCTACAATTCCGGCGAGAACGCGGTGAAGAAGGCCGGCGGCGTGCCACCCTATGCCGAGACGCGCGACTATGTGCCCAAGGTGCTCGCGGCCTGGGCGGTGGCGCGAGGGCTGTGCCTGACGCCGCCGGAGCTGGTGTCGGATGGCTGCGTGTTCGGCGTGCGCAGCTAGACCTGGAACACGTCGGCCCAGTCGGGGTGCTTGGCGCGCCAGCGGTTCACGAAGGGGCAGAGCGGCACGATCTTCACCCCCTCGGCCCGCGCATCGGTGACCAGCCGCAGCGCCAGCGCATTACCCGCGCCGGTGCCACGAAAGCTGTCCGGCACGCCGGTATGGTCGGCAATGATCAGCTTTGGCGTGGTGATCGAATAGGTCAGCTCCGCCTCTTCGGCGCCGCGGCGCAGCACATAGCGGCCGCGGCTGCCGTCGATCTCGCGGGTGATCTCAGTCAACGATGGTCGCCTGGGTCGCGGCGCGCACCTGCTCTTCGGTGACGCCATCGGCGATCTCGAGCAGCTTCAGCCCGCCCGGGACCACGTCGAACACCGCCATGTTGGTGATGATCCGGTCCACCACCGCCTTGCCGGTCAGCGGCAGGGTGCAGTCTTTCAGCACCTTCGACTCGCCGTGCTTGCTGGTATGGTCCATCACCACCACCACGCGGCCGACGCCCGCCACAAGGTCCATCGCGCCGCCCATGCCCTTGACCAGCTTGCCCGGGATCATCCAGTTCGCCAGGTCGCCCTGTTCCGACACTTCCATCGCGCCAAGGATCGCCATGGCGATCTTGCCGCCGCGGATCATTGCAAAGCTTTGCGCGCTATCGAAATAGGCCGAATGCGGCAGCTCGGTGATGGTCTGCTTGCCGGCGTTGATCAGGTCGGGATCGACCTCATCCTCGGTCGGGAAGGGGCCCATGCCCAGCATCCCGTTTTCCGATTGCAGGGTTACGGTCATGCCCTCGGGGATGTAGTTCGACACCAGCGTCGGGATACCGATGCCCAGGTTCACATACATGCCGTCCTGCAGCTCTTTCGCCGCGCGGGCGGCGATCTGGTTGCGGTCCCACATCAGACAGACTCCTTGCTGCGCACGGTGCGATTCTCGATCCGCTTCTCGTGCTCGCCCTGGATGATGCGGGTCACGTAGATGCCGGGCAGGTGGATATGGTCGGGGTCGAGGCTGCCGACCGGCACGATTTCCTCGACCTCGGCCACGCAGACCTTGCCGCAGGTGGCGGCGGGCGGGTTGAAGTTGCGCGCGGTCTTGCGGAACACCAGGTTGCCCGAGGTGTCGGCCTTCCAGGCCTTGACGATCGACAGGTCGGCGACGATGCCGCGTTCCAGCACATAGGTCACGCCGTCGAAGTCCATGTGCGGCTTGCCCTCGGCGATCACCGTGCCGACGCCGGTCTTGGTGTAGAATCCGGGGATGCCGGCGCCGCCGGCGCGCATCCGTTCGGCCAGCGTGCCCTGCGGGTTGAATTCCAGCTCCAGCTCACCCGACAGGTACTGCCGCATGAATTCGGCATTCTCGCCGACATAGGAGGAGATCATCTTCTTGATCTGCCGGGTCTGCAGCAGGATGCCGAGCCCGAAATCATCCACGCCGCAATTGTTCGAGGCGACGGTGATGTCCTTGGTGCCGGCCTCCTTGATCGCGTCGATCAGCAGCTCGGGGATGCCGCACAGCCCGAACCCGCCCGCCGCGATGAACATGCCGTCGAACAGCAGCCCGTCAAGCGCCTCTGCCGCACTGGCATAGACCTTCTTCATCCGTGATCCTCCCCGCAACTCTCTTGCAAACTTGTGGCAAGAGGTCCGGGCCAAGTCAATCGCCGCTGCGCAGCGTGGGGCTGGCAGCGGCGGGGGATCAGTCCTCGGAGGCGGCGGGCTTGGGCTTGGCGGCCGCTTTGGGCTTCGCCGCGGCCTTTGGCTTGGCTGCCGCCTTCGGCTTTGCTCCGGCTTTCGGTTTGGCAGCAGCCTTCGGCTTGGCGGGGGCCTTCGCGGCCGCGTCGCCATCCGCCGCGGCGGCCTTTGCCTTCGCCGGAGCCTTCTTGGCCGCGGGCTTCTTCGCAGGCGCCTTGGCCCTGGTGGTCTTGCCCTTGCCGCCCTTGCCCGCCTTCGCCGCCACCAGCTCCAGCGCCTGATCGAAGGTCACCGTCTCGGGCTCCATCTCCTTGGGCAGGGTGGCGTTGACCTTGCCCCATTTGATGTAGGGCCCATAGCGCCCCGGCATCACCTGCAGCGGGCCGCCCGAGGGATGCTCCCCCAGCTCGCGCAGCGGTGCAGCCGCAGCCCCGCGCCCGGCCCCGCGCGAGAATTTCTGCGCCAGCACCTCGACCGCCCGGTTCATGCCGATGATGAACACCTCATCGACCTCGGGCAGGTTCGCATAGGTGGAGTTGTGCTTCACATAGGGGCCAAAGCGGCCGATCCCGGCCTCGACGGGGGCGCCGTCCTCGGGATGGGTGCCGATCAGCCGCGGCAGGTCCAAGAGCAGGATGGCGCGCGGCAGGTCGATGCTTTCGGGCGACCAGCCCTTCGGCAGGCTCGACCGCGGCGGTTTCGGCGCCTCGGCGGTGGCCTCGCCGCGCTGCACGTAAGGCCCAAAGCGCCCGGCGCGCAGGCTGATCGGCTGGCCGGCCTCGTCATGGCCCAGAAGCTTGCCATCGCCGCTGAGGTTCATGCCCTCCTCGCCGCCGGGCTGCGAGATCGGGCGGGTATAGCGGCAATCGGGGTAGTTGGAGCAGCCGATGAACGCCCCGCCGGAGCGCGCCGTCTTCAGGTTCAGCCGGCCCTTGCCGCAGGTCGGGCAGACCCGCGGGTCGCTGCCATCCTCGCGCGCCGGGTAGAGGTGCGGGGCCAGGAAATCGTCGATCCGCTCCAGCACCTCGGTGATGCGCAGGTCGGCGGTTTCGGCAATGGCGGCGGAGAAGTCGCGCCAGAAGCGGGCCAGCACGTCCTTGTAATCGCGGCTGCCATTGGTGATGTCGTCCAGCTCGCCTTCCAGATCGGCGGTGAAGTCATATTCCACATACTTGCGGAAGAAGTTGGTGAGGAAGGCGGTGACGAGCCGGCCTTTATCTTCTGGAATCAAGCGGTTCTTGTCCTTGCGGACATATTCGCGGTCCTGGATCGTGGTGACGATGCTGGCATAGGTGGAAGGACGGCCGATCCCCAGCTCTTCCATGCGCTTGACCAGCGTCGCCTCGGTATAGCGCGGCAGCGGCTGGGTGAAATGCTGGTCGGGGGTGATGGCGCGCTTGTCCACCGCCTCGCCCTGCATGATCTGCGGCAGGCGGGCGCTGTCCTCGCCGTCATCCTCGTCGCGGCCCTCGTCATAGATCTTGAGGAAGCCGTCGAACATCATCACCTGGCCATTGGCGCGCAGTTCCACCTGCGCATCCTTGCTGGCAAGGTCCACCGTCGTGCGCTCCATCCGCGCGGCGGCCATCTGGCTGGCAAGGGTGCGCTTCCAGATCAGATCGTAGATGCGCTTCTGGTCGGTCTCGGTCGCCTTCAGCTTGTCGGGCGAGAGGCTCATGTCCGTCGGCCGGATGCACTCATGCGCCTCTTGCGCGTTCTTGGCCTTGTTCTTGTACATGCGCGGGCTGTCCGGCACGTAGGACGGGCCAAAGCGGTCCTTGATCTCGGCCCGCGCGGCCATCACCGCCTCGGGGGCCATGTCGATGCCGTCGGTGCGCATATAGGTGATGTAGCCCGCCTCATAGAGCCGCTGCGCCGCCGACATGCAGGCCTTGGCGCCCATGCCGAACTTGCGGCTGGCTTCCTGCTGCAGGGTCGAGGTCATGAAGGGCGGGTAGGGGTTGCGGGTGGCGGGTTTGGATTCGACCGCCTTCACCGTAAGGTCGCGCGAGGTGACGGCCTGCACCGCGAGTTCGGCGGCTTCGGTGGTGGGAATGTCGAACTTGTCGAGCTTCTTGCCGCCCAGAACCGTCAGCTTCGCCTCGAACTCCTGGCCGCGGGGGGTCTGCAGGGTGGCGGTGACGGTCCAGTATTCGCGGGCGCGGAAGGCCTCGATCTCCATCTCGCGCTCGACGATCAGGCGCAGGCAGACCGATTGCACGCGGCCCGCCGACTTGGCGCCGGGCAGCTTGCGCCAGAGCACGGGCGAGAGGTTGAAGCCGACGAGGTAATCGAGGGCGCGGCGGGCGAGGTAGGCCTGCACCAGCTCCATGTCCACGTCGCGCGGATTGGCCATCGCCTCGGTGACGGCGGCCTTGGTGATCGCGTTAAACGTAACCCGGCGAACGGTTTTTCCCTTCTTGATGCTGGAGGCGAGTGCCTCTTGCAGGTGCCAGGAAATCGCCTCGCCCTCGCGGTCAGGGTCGGTGGCGAGGATCAGGGTGTCGTCGGTTTTCAGGGCTTCGGTGATCGCGCGGATGTGTTTCTTGCTGTCGGCGGCGACCTCCCACAGCATCTCGAAGCCGTTGTCGGTATCGACCGAGCCATCCTTGGGGGGCAGGTCGCGGACATGGCCGAAGGAGGCCAGCACGACGTAGTCCGGGCCAAGATACTTGTTGATCGTCTTGGCCTTAGCGGGGGATTCGACTACGACAACGGCCATGAGATCCTCTTCACCTGCGCGATCTGGACCGTCACCGGGCGGGCCTTGCGCTTTGGCCGCGGAACATGGGGGCTGGGGATAGGGAATGTCAATGTCGCCTGCCGCGCGGCATGTGGAGCCCCTACAGAACCCATGCAGATGTCATGCATACGATTTGCCGCATGATCCGGGCGCGGGGCGGGGCTGAGGCCGGTTGAGGCGCCCAGGGCGCATGTGGAAACCATGCGGAACCCATGCGGATGCCATACATACGATTTGCCATACGGTCGGGCAGGGCCGGTCAGTTCAGCCGCGCCAGCAACCCGCCGGGGGCGCGGGCGATGCGGCCCTCCAGTTCCAGCGTCAGCAGTTCGGGGGCGACGGCGGCGGCGGGAATCGCCAGGTCGCGGATCAGCTGATCCTCGGCCAGCGGGCTGGGGCCGAGCCGGTCGAGGATCTGGCTGTGCAGGGCGGCAATCTCGGCGAGGCTGCGGGTCTGGCCGGGGGAGGCCTTGGGCCGGGCCGTGCGCGGCGGGGCAGGTTCTTGTGGGATGGGCCGATGGGGCGGCTCCGGCGCCGAAGCGCGCGAAGCCACGCCGCGCGGGGCGATCCGAGCCATCTCTGGCGGCGCTGGTTCGTGCAGCGCTGCGGGTGGCTGCGCAAGTGGCACCCCGCGCGCGGCCAGTGCTTCGAGCACGTCCTCGACCCCGCGCACCAGTACGGCGCCGTCGCGGATGAGGGCGTTGCAGCCCCCCGCGCGGGCATCGACAGGGTGGCCGGGCACCGCCAGCACCTCGCGCCCCTGGTCCAGCGCCTCGCGGGCGGTGATCAGGCTGCCGGAGCGCAGCGCCGCCTCGACCACGATCACCGCCTCGGACAGGCCCGAGACGATGCGGTTGCGCTGCGGGAAGTGCCTTGCCTGCGGCTCGAGACCCATCGGCTGCTCCGAGAGGCGCAGCCCGCGCCTGGCGATCTCTTGCGCCAGTTTGGTGTTCTCGGTGGGATAGATCACATCGACGCCGCCGGCCTGCACGGCAAGGGTGCCGCCTTCGAGCGCCGCCTCATGCGCGGCGGCGTCGATGCCGCGGGCGAGGCCCGAGACGACGGTGAAGCCGGCGCGGCCAAGGCCCTCGGCCAGCCGCCGGGCCATGCGCAGGCCGAGCGAGGAGGCGTTGCGGGCGCCCACCAGCGCCACCATCGGGCGGGCGGCAAGGGTCAGGTTGCCGAGGGCCCACATCAGCGGGGGCGCATCGGCGAGTTCGGCAAGGCGAGCGGGGTAGGCGGGCTGGCCCTTGCAGATCAGCCGGGCGCCGGCCTTGCGGGCGGCGGCCATTTCGGCGCGGGCCACGCCTTCCGGGCAGGTGGTGTAGTCGGCGACGCCGGCGGCGCGGGCGACCTCTGGCAGGGCGTTGAGCGCGGCGGTGGCAGAGCCGTATTCGGAGAGCAGCCGCCAGAAGGTGACCGGGCCGACCTTGCGGGAACGAATGAGACGGAGCCAGACGAGTTCATCTTCTTCCGTGGTGGGTGGGGTGAAGGGGGTGGGAAGAGAAAACAAACCGTTGTCCATTCGCCGCCCCGCCTCATTCGCACCCCCTGTATAGCGGCCTTAAGGTTAACAAGCCGTTTACGATGAATGATTCGTTTCGCGTGGGCCGGGATTTTGTTGAGCGGCTGGTTCGGGTGGGAACAGGCGAGGCACTGCCTCGCCCCCGCCCGCTGCGGGACCGGTCCCCCCAGAGCCGCTGGCAGCACGAGACCCTATGAGGTCAGCGCCCGCCTGTCTCTTCGTTTTGCGCTATGTTGGAACGGGTGGCGCGCCCGTCGCCCGCCTTGGGTTTGAGCCCGCCCCTTGGGCTGGGCCGCCACCGGTTGGCCCGACCAGCCTGAACAGTTGCATGTGCCAGAGCGGGTTGGGATGTCGCGGCGTGGCGAAGGCGATGGCCATCGCCAGGGCGGGCAGGGCGGACCCGGACCCGATAGATGACCAACGCGCCATCCCCCGCCGACCGGACAAAACCGCCGCCCGCTTTCTTGCGCCTCTGCGACCGCTCGCCTAATGCTGGGGCAAGATGCAAGGGAGAGACGCATGAGCGAACGCGTGGACCGCCACGGCCTTCAGGTCGATACCGTGCTGGCCGATTTCATCGAGACGGCGGCACTGCCGGGCACGGGCGTCGACCCTGCGGCGTTCTGGGCCGGCTTCTCGGCGCTGGTCCATGACCTTGGCCCGAAGAACCGCGCGCTGCTGGAGCGGCGCGAGGCGCTGCAAAAGCAGATCGACGGCTGGCATACCGCCCGGCGCGGGCAGCCGCATGATGCCGAGGCCTACGCTGGCTTCCTGCGCGAGATCGGCTATCTGCTGCCCGAGGGGCCGGATTTCCAGCTGGCGACCGAGAACACCGATCCCGAGATCGCCACCCTCGCCGGACCGCAGCTGGTGGTGCCGATCACCAATGCCCGCTACGCGCTGAACGCGGCGAATGCGCGCTGGGGCTCGCTCTACGATGCGCTCTACGGCACCGACGCGCTTGGCGATGCGCCGCAGGGCAGGGGCTATGACGCCGCCCGCGGCGCTCGGGTGATCGGCTGGGCGAAGGAGTTTCTGGATCAGGCGGTGCCGCTGGCGGGGGCCTCCTGGGCCGATGCGCGGGGCCTCGCGGTTGCGGATGGCAGGCTGGTGGTCGGGGAAACCGGCCTTGCCGACCCCGCGCAATTCGCCGGCCATGTCGGCGACGCCTCTGCCCCGACGCAGATCCTGCTGAAGCACAACGGTCTGCACATCGAGATCCTGATCGACCGCAGCAGCCAGATCGGCGCCACCGATCCGGCCGGAATTTCCGATGTCTGGCTCGAATCCGCCCTCTCTTCGATCATGGATTGCGAGGATTCGGTGGCCTGCGTCGATGCCGAGGACAAGGTGCTGGCCTACTCCAACTGGCTGGGCCTGATGAAGGGCGACCTGACCGAGACCTTCCAGAAGGGCGACAAGACGCTGACCCGGCGGCTGAACCCCGATGCGGACTATACCGCGCCGGACGGCTCGACGCTGACGCTCAAGGGCCGCGCGCTGATGCTGGTGCGCAATGTCGGCCACCTGATGACCACCCCGGCCGTGCATGACCGCGAGGGCCGCGAGGCGGGCGAGGGGCTGATGGATGCGATGGTCACCACGCTGATCGCCATGCATGACCTGCAAAAGACGACCGGCCCGCGCAACTCGGTCTGCGGCTCGGTCTATGTGGTCAAGCCCAAGATGCATGGGCCCGAGGAAGTGGCCTTTGCGGATGAGATATTCACCCGCGTCGAACAGGTGCTTGGCCTGCCCGCCAACACCGTCAAGCTGGGGATCATGGACGAGGAGCGGCGCACCAGCGTCAACCTCAAGGAATGCATCCGCGCCGCGATGCACCGGGTGGCCTTCATCAACACCGGCTTCCTCGACCGCACCGGGGACGAGATCCATACCGCGATGGAAGCGGGGCCCATGGTCCGCAAGGGCGAGATGAAGGCGCAGCCGTGGATTTCGGCCTATGAGGACCGGAACGTGGACATTGGCCTCGCCTGCGGGTTGCAGGGCCGCGCCCAGATCGGCAAGGGCATGTGGGCGGCGCCCGACCTGATGGCGGCGATGCTGGAGCAGAAGATCGCGCATCCGATGGCGGGGGCGAACTGCGCCTGGGTGCCGAGCCCGACGGCGGCGACGCTGCACGCGGTGCATTACCACAAGGTCGATGTCTTCGCCCGCCAGGCCGAGATTGCGGCACTGGCCCGGCCCGCGCGGCTGGACGATCTGCTGACCCTGCCGCTGGCGGCGGGGCGCAACTACTCGGATGCGGAAATCCGGGATGAGGTGGAGAACAACTGCCAGGGCATCCTGGGCTATGTCGTCCGCTGGGTCGATCAGGGCATCGGCTGCTCCAAGGTGCCCGACATCCATGACGTGGGGCTGATGGAGGACCGCGCCACCTGCCGCATCTCGGCGCAGGCGTTGGCGAACTGGCTGGCGCATGGGGTGGTGTCGGAATCGCAGGTGATGGACGCCCTGCGCAAGATGGCGGCGGTGGTGGACCGGCAGAATGCCGGCGATCCGGCCTACAGGCCGATGGCGCCCGATTTCACCGGCTATGCCTTCCAGGCCGCCTGCGATCTGGTGTTTCTGGGGAATGTGCAGCCTTCGGGCTATACCGAGCCGGTGCTTCATGCCCGGCGCGCCAAGATCAAGGGAGCGACGCAATGAGCCTGACACTGGCTGCCGCACGGCAGATCATCGAGGTGGCGATGGAGATGGGCCGCGGGCAGGGCTGGAAGCCGCTGTCGGTGGTGGTGCTGGATGCGGGCGGGCATGTGCTGTCCTTCGACCGGCCTGATGGCGCCAGCCCCGGCCGGTTCGAGATCGCCCGCGCCAAGGCTTACGGCGCCGTGATGCTGGGCATGGGCGGATGCGCCCAGATGGCGCGGGCGGAATCGCAGGGCTATTTCATGGCCGCGGTCAACGGCGTCTTCGGCGGGCAGGTGCTGCCGGTGCCGGGCGGCGTGCTGGTGCGCGGGCCGGAGGGTGCGGTGATCGGCGCGGTGGGCGTGACCGGCGATACCTCGGACAATGACGCCGCCGCGGCCTCGGCCGGCATCCGCGCGGCGGGGTTTGTGGCCGAGGCATAGCGGCTGCGCTGCGGGCAGGTCCGGGGGCGCCCGATCTGCCCGTTTCCCGGGCATCTGCCCTGATGCGCGGCGCACTGTGCATCAGGGGCCCTTTCGCGCCGCGCCGGCTGCGCCTATCTTCATCCCTGCGACGGACATGCAGGAAGGAACCGCCATGACGCGCCCGGTCGTCGGGATCATCGGCAATTCGACAGTGCTGAACGAGACCTACCAGGTCCACGCCGGCGGGGTGATGAACAGCCAGGCGGTGGCGCAGGTGGCCGATTGCATCCCGCTGCTGATCCCGGCCGATCCGCGCTTCGTGTCGGTCTCGGAACTGCTCGAGGCCTGCGACGGCTTCCTGCTGACCGGCGGGCGCCCCAATGTCCACCCCTCGGAATATGGCGAGGAGGAGACGCCGGCCCATGGCGCCTTCGACCGCTCGCGCGATGCGATCACCCTGCCGCTGATCCGCGCCTGCGTGGAGCGGGGGCAACCCTTCCTCGGCATCTGCCGCGGGTTCCAGGAGGTGAACGTGGCGCTGGGCGGCACGCTCTACCCCGAGATCCGCGATCTGCCGGGGCGGATGAACCACCGGATGCCGCCCGATGGCACGCTGGAAGAGAAGTTCGAGCTGCGCCATACGGTGCGGTTCTCCGACGATGGCCCCTTCAGCCGCCTGTTCGGCGCGCCCGAGGTGATGACCAACTCGCTGCACGGGCAGGGGATCAAGACGCCGGGCAAGGCCGTGGTGGTGGACGGGGTGGCCCCCGACGGCACCGCCGAGGCGCTCTATGTCGAGGGCGCGCCGGGCTTCACGCTGTCGGTGCAATGGCACCCGGAATGGAACGCGGCGAACGATCCCGTCTCGCGGCCGCTGTTCTGCGCGTTTGGCGAGGCGGTGCGGGCCTGGCGGAAGGGGGTTTCTCAGCCAGTGGCGGGGGTGACGCGGCTGAGTGCGTGAGGGGGCTCACATGAGGGCATCCAAGATACAGCGCGACGGTCGCCTACCAGAATTTCGGCCGCCCTGCGAAATTCTGCTGTGCCCGCCCCCCGCCGAGACGTATCTGGGGGCGGGCACATTCGTGCCCACCGGGGCGGACACCTCAGAATTTGGCACCCTCCGGACCAAGCTTCGCCCCCCTTGCCCTGCGGCTTGCCCTGTGGCTTGCGCCTTCGGGCAACCGGCGCGGGTGACTTGCCACTGGCAAGTCCCCTGATCGCGCCGGAAACAGACTCCCACCCCACATCATCCTTCGGTGAGCGGCCCGACCCACCGCCCACCCCCGCTTGACCTTTCCCCCCCGCGCCGCCACGGTGCCGGCCGATCAAGGGAGCCCGTCATGGCCAGCCGCACCGCGCCGTTCGCACCGTTTGAATTCATGATCGCCTGGCGCTATCTGCGCGCCCGCCGTGCCGAGGGCGGGGTGTCGGTGATGACCTGGATCAGCCTGATCGGCGTGACCCTCGCCGTCTTTGCGCTGATCGCCACGCTGTCGGTGCGCGCCGGCTTCCGGGCCGAGTTCGTCGATACCATCCTTGGCGCCAATGCCCACGTGACCGTCTATTCCGCGCCGCGGGTGACGGAAACCGGCGCCACCACCCGCACCATCGCCGAGTACGGCGCGATGGCCGCGCGGCTGGCGGAGGTGCCGGGCGTGACCCATGCCGCGCCGCAGGTGCGCGGCCAGGCGATGGCCAGCGCCGGCGACCGCGCCGCCGCCGCCGATGTCTATGGCCTGACGGCCGATGACCTCGCCGCCATCCGCCGCGTCGCCGATCCCGCAACCGCGCAGGGCGACATCGCCCGCTTCGACGAGGGCGTCGCCATAGGCTCGGTGATGGCGCGCGAGCTTGGCGTCGCGGTCGGCGACCGCATCCGCCTGATCCAGCCCAATGGCGCGCGCACCGCCTTCGGCACCAGCCCGCGCACCAATGCCTATGAGGTGGTCTATATCTTCACCGCCGGGCGCTATGACATTGACCGCGTTCGGCTCTACATGCCCTTCGCCGAGGCGCAGTCCTATTTCAACCGCGAGGGCGTCGCCGACGAGATCGAGGTGATGGTCGAGGACCCCGAACAGGTGGACCGCCTGGCACTGCCGCTGCTGATCGCGGCGGGGCCGGATGCCAATCTCTGGACCTGGCGCGACAGTTCCGGCAGCTTCCTGCGCGCGCTGGATGTCGAGGACAACGTGATGTTCATCATCCTGTCGATCCTGGTGCTGATCGCGGCGATGAACATCACCTCGGGCCTGATCATGCTGGTCAAGAACAAGGGGCGGGACATCGGCATCCTGCGCACCATGGGGCTGACCGAGGGCTCGGTTCTGCGGGTGTTCTTCCTCTGTGGCACCTTCACCGGGGTGATTGGCACCGCCATGGGCGTGGTGCTGGGCTGCCTCTTTGCGATCTGGATCGACCCGATCTTCTCCTTCGTCAACTATGTGGCGGGGGGCGGCGTCTGGGACCCGTCGATCCGCGGCATCTACACCCTGCCGGCCAAGCTGCAGCTGGTCGATGTGCTGAAGGCGGCGGGGCTGTCGCTGGGCCTCTCGTTCGTGGTGACGATCTTTCCCGCACGCCGCGCCGCAAGGATGAACCCGGTGGAGGCGCTGCGCTATGAGTGATCCTGTGCTGAACCTGGTGGGCCTCGAGAAGGTCTACAACCGCGGCAAGCCTTCCGAAGTCGCCGTGCTGCGCGGCGTGGACCTGACCGTGGCCCGCGGCGAGGTGGTGGCGCTGGTGGCCCCGTCTGGCGCCGGGAAATCGACGCTGCTGCATATCGCGGGGCTGCTCGATACGCCGGATGCGGGCACCGTGGCGATCGAGGGCGAGGCGATGGCCGGCCTCGGCGACCGCCGCCGCACCGAGGTGCGCCGCCGCAAGGTCGGCTTCGTCTATCAGTTCCACCACCTGCTGCCTGAATTCAGCGCCGCAGAGAACATCGTGCTGCCGCAGCTGGCGAACGGCATTGGCCGCGCCGAGGCGGAAGCGCGGGCGCATGAGCTGCTCGACCGCGTCGGCGTCCTGCCCCGCGCCGCCCACCGCCCCGCCGCGCTGTCGGGCGGCGAGCAGCAACGGGTGGCCTTCTGCCGCGCGCTGGCCAATGCGCCCGCGCTGCTGCTGGCGGATGAGCCGACCGGAAACCTCGACCCCGCCACATCCGACCGGGTCTTCGGCGCACTGATGGAGCTGGTGCGCAGCACCGGCCTTTCCGCGCTGATCGCCACGCATAACCTCGATCTGGCGGCCCGGATGGACCGGGTGGTGCGGCTGGAGGCGGGGCGGGTGGTGATCTGACACGGATCAAGGCGCGGGCGCGGCCGGTGGGGCAGGGTGGCGTGACAGCCACCGCCCGGAGGACCGATCATGCGCCTGCTGCTTGCCGCTGCCCTTGCTCTCGTGCCGCTGCCGCTGGCGGCAGGCCCCGTAGAGGACGGCCGCGCCGTCTGGCTGGACGCCTGCGCCAGTTGCCACGGCCCGTCTGCGCGCGGCGACGGGCCTATGGCCGAGATGCTGGCGCTGCCGGTGCCGAACCTGACCGGGCTGGCGGCGGCGAATGGCGGCAGCTTTCCGTGGCTGCGGGTGGTGCATCTGGTCGATGGTCGCAGCGGGTTGCGCGGGCATGGCGGGCCGATGCCGATCTTCGGCGCGCTGATGCGAGGCGACGCGGTCGCGGCCGAGGCCCCGGACGGCTCCCCGGTGATCACGAGCGCAAGGGTCCTGGCGGTGGTGGCCTGGCTGGAAAGCGTGCAGGCGCGGTGAGCGGCGCTGCGGAAATGCGATCTTCTGGGAGGTGATCTTCGTCGCGGAAGTGCCAGTTCTTGTCTTTATCGAACAATCGGCCAGGTTTGGCGGCAAGGTGGCCGCGTTCCGCAGCAGCGGGAGACGCTTCGGGTCGCCCTACTCCGGCTCCCCCCACCGCGCCACCTCTTCCGCCACCAGGTGCTGCAGGTGCCACAGGTTGCGGTCGCGCAGCCCGTACTCGTCCAGCTTGGCGACGGTGCTGTAGAGGTATTCCGCCCCCGATCCGGCATGTCCGCAGGCATGGGCCAGCCGCCAGGCCACCGTCTCGGGCGGCAGGCCGGAAGTGACGAAGGGCCCCTTCGGCCCCGCCCAGAAGGTCAGCGCCCGGATATCGTCGCCGTCCGAGCGGGCCTTGATCCAGCGCGCCATCCCGGCATGTTCGCGCCCCGGCATCTCGCGGCGCAGCAGCGCCTCCAGCCCCTCGGCCTCCTGCCCCGGCGCGATCTCCATCAAGAGGCCGGTGGTCGACCCGCCCCGCTCCAGCGCCAGCATCAGCCCCGGGATCTCGGGCGAGCCGCGCCAGCTGGTCAGCTCGAGGCAGAAGCTGCGATGCCAGCCATGCGCCACCGCCTTGCGGATGCGCCCGACCGGGAAGCCCGGGTTCCAGATCAGCGAGCCATAGGCGAAGACCCAGAGCGGGCCCTCGTGCCCTTGCAGCAGCCCCGCGATCATCGCCGCATACTCGGCATCGGTCAGCGGGGTGAAGCCGAGGTCATCCTCCGGCACAGGCACCTCGCGCCGCGTGCGCGCCACCTGCTCGGGCGTCAGCGACATCGGCCGGGTGACCGGATGGAACACGCGCCGCGCGGGGGTGCGGGTTGGCTGGCAGGAGTCGGGCATGGGGCTTTCGCTGTGCTTGGCGGCCGGAGCAGGGCGCCCTTGCAAGGTAGGCAGCCCGGCCCCGGGATCAACCCTGCCTACACATCCAGCTCTTCCACAAACCGCGCATTCTCCTGGATATACTGGAAGCGCAGCTCGGGCTTCTTGCCCATCAGCCGCTCCACCAGGTCACTGGTATCCCCCGGCTCGTCCTCGTCGATGCTGACGCGGATCAGCTTGCGGGTGAGGGGGTTCATCGTGGTGTCCTTCAGGTCCTTGGCATCCATCTCGCCCAGGCCCTTGAAGCGCTGCACGTCGATCTTGCCCTTGCCGCCGAGGCCCTTGGCCAGCATCCGTTCCTTCTCGGCATCGTCCGAGACGTAGATGCGCCGGGCGCCCTGGGTGAGGCGGTACAAAGGCGGGCAGGCCAGATAGAGGTGCCCCTTGTCGATCATCGGCCGCATCTGGGTGAAGAAGAAGGTCATCAAGAGGCTGGCGATATGGGCGCCGTCCACATCGGCATCGGTCATGATGATGATCTTGTCATAGCGCAGGTCATCGACGTTGAAGCGGGTGCCCATGGTCACGCCAAGCGCCTGGCAGAGGTCGTTGATCTCCTGGTTGGCGCCCATCTTGGCGCTGGCGGCGCCGAGCACGTTGAGGATCTTGCCGCGCAGCGGCAGCAGCGCCTGCTTGGTGCGGTCGCGGGCCATCTTGGCGCTGCCGCCGGCCGAGTCGCCCTCGACGATGAAGAGCTCGGTTCCGGCGCGGTTGCTGGCGCTGCAATCGACCAGCTTGCCGGGCAGGCGCAGCTTCTTGGTCGCGGACTTGCGCTGCGTTTCCTTTTCCTGCCGGCGCCGCAGCCGTTCTTCGGCGCGCAGCACCAGGAAATCGAGGATCGCGCCCGCCGCCTTGGTATTGGCCGCCAGCCAGTTGTCGAAATGGTCGCGCACCGCGGATTCCACCCATTTCGCGGCCTCTTCCGTCGCCAGCCGGTCCTTGGTCTGGCCGACGAATTGCGGCTCGCGGATGAAGACCGAGATCAGGGCGCAGCCGCCCGCCAGCATGTCGTCGCGGGTGATGTCGGCGGCCTTGCGGTTCTTGACCAGCTCGCCGTAAGCGCGCACGCCCTTCAGGATCGCGGCCCAGAAGCCGGATTCGTGGGTGCCGCCCTCGGGGGTGGGCACGGTATTGCAGTAGGATTGCAGGAAGCCGTCGCGGGCCGGTGTCCAGTTGATCGCCCATTCCACGCTGCCGGGCACGCCGAACTTCTCCTGGAACTGCACCTTGCCGGCGAAGGGCCGCTCGGCATAGGTGGTGCTGCCGGCCATCTGGTCGCCAAGGTAGTCGGCAAGCCCGCCCGGAAAGTGGAACACCGCCTCGGCCGGGGTCTCGCCATCGTCGATCGCGGTCTTCCAGCGGATTTCCACGCCCGAGAACAGGTAGGCCTTGGACCGCGCCATCTTCAGCAGCCGCGCCGGTTTCAGCTGCAGCGCGCCGAAGATCTCGGCATCGGGGTGGAAGGTCACGCTGGTGCCGCGCCGGTTCGGAGCCGGGCCGACCTTCTGCACCGGGCCCTGCGGGATGCCGCGGGAAAACTCCTGGACATAGAGCTCGCGGTTGCGGGCCACCTCGACCCGCATGTGGTCGGACAGGGCGTTGACGACCGAGGAGCCGACGCCGTTCAGCCCGCCGCTGGTGGAATAGGCCTTGTTCGAGAACTTGCCCCCCGCGTGCAGGGTGCACAGGATCACCTCCAGCGCCGACTTGCCGGGGAATTTGGGATGCGGATCGACGGGGATGCCGCGGCCATTGTCGCGCACGGTCACCGAATGGTCGGCATGCATCTCCACCTCGATGCGGGTGGCGTGGCCGGCGACGGCCTCGTCCATCGAGTTGTCGAGCACCTCGGCGACCAGATGGTGCAGGGCCCGCTCATCCGTGCCGCCGATATACATGCCGGGGCGCTTGCGCACCGGTTCCAGCCCTTCCAGCACCTCGATGGAGGAGGCGTCATAGGTTTCGGGCTGACCGGAAAGCAGGTCGTTCATGGGGCCTCGTCTGCGTCAAGCGGGGTTGGGGGGCTGCTCGGGTGTTATGGTTGCCGGCGATTAGACCATGCGGCCCCGGGCGGGGCAAGGGAGGGTGGGGCGGGGGCCTCTCCCGGCTTGCCCTGGCGAAGGCCATCGCCTTCGCCACGCCGCGCGACATCAACCCGCCCGGACGGGCCCCCAAAGGGCCCGGCCAGCGCCCGCCCCGCCCCCGGCGGGCGCTTCTCGCCCGCCAGGTCGGGCGCTGGCCTCACTCGGTCTTGGGTTGCCAGCGGCTCCGGGGACAACGGTCCCGCGCGGGCGGGGGCGAGGCAGTGCCTCGCCTTGTCCCGCCCGAACCGGCCGGTGCAATGCCTGGGCCTACTCCGCCAGCCTCGCCGCCCACATCGCCTGGAACGCCGGGCGCGCCTGGCAGGCCTCCAGCCAGCCCTTCAGCGCCGGGAATTCGGCCAGCAGCACGGCATGGGGCTGCGCATAGCGCACGCATTCGGCGGTGTTGATGTCGGCCACGGTGAAGCGCTTGCCCACCATGAACCCCTGCGCCGCCAGATGCCCGTCCAGCACCGCGAAGGGGCGGCGCAGCTTGTCCGCGGCGGCGGCCACCACCGCATGGCCCACGGGATCGTCCTGCTTGCCCTCGCCATAGGTATAGGAAATGTCGAGCGCCGGCGCCTCGATGCCGGTCGCGGCATAGAGCGCCCAGTTCATCATCTGCGCTTCCTCGGCAAGGTCTGCCGGGGCCAGCGGCCCGCCTTGCTTGCGCGCCAGGTAGAGGGTGATCGCCAGCGATTCGTGCAGCACCAGCCCGTCATCGTCCAGCGTGGGGATGGTGCCCGCCGGGCTCAGCTTCAGGAATTCGGGCGAGCCGGTGTTCAGCGGCGCATCGGCCGCCAGCGGGTCGGCCAGCCTGTTTTTCTGCACCACCGGCACATGCCGCGCCTCAAGTCCCAGCTCGTTCATCAGCCAGAACACGCGCGTCGCGCGCGATTTGTAGATGCCGTAGATCGTGAGCATGGTCCGCTCCCTCTGGTTGCCGGGCCCGCGGCCGTGATTGTGCTGTGCGGACTGTGACAGTTTCTTGACGCATATCAAGGCAAGCTCTGCACGCGCATCCAATCATCGCCATGTTCAACGAGGGAGACGACCTGATGACCGCACCCGGGACCACCGCGATATCCCCCGACCCCGCCACAGCCACCGCCGCCAGCCCCTCGGCAACCCCTGCCGCACCCCAGGACGCGCCCCCGCCGGTCGCAGGTCCGCAGGGCTCCGCCAGCCCCGCCGCCAGCCCCGCCGCCAGCCCCGCCGACGGCTCCGCGGCGCCCGGCATCGTCGTCACCGAAGGCGGCAAGGGCCTTGCCGAGGGTCCGCGCCGCTTTCCGACCATCGATGCCAATACCATCCGCGAGGCCTTTGAATCCGGTCGCTACCCCTATCCGCGCCCGATGCCCACCCCCGCCTATGAGAAGGAAAAGCTGAAGCTGCAGGCCGAACTGCTCAAGGCCCAGATCTGGGCGCAGGAGACCGGGCAGAAGTTCGTGATCCTGTTCGAGGGGCGCGACGCGGCCGGCAAGGGCGGCACCATCAAGCGGTTCATGGAACACCTGAACCCGCGCTTCGCGCGCATCGTCGCGCTGAACAAGCCCTCCGAGGTCGAGCGCGGGCAATGGTTCTTCCAGCGCTACATCCAGCACCTGCCGACCGCGGGCGAAATGGTGCTCTATGACCGCAGCTGGTACAACCGGGCCGGGGTCGAGCGGGTGATGGGCTTTTGCACGCCCTCCGATTATCTGGAATTCATGCGCCAGACCCCGGATCTGGAGCGGATGCTGGTGCGCTCGGGGGTGCGGCTTTACAAATACTGGTTCTCGGTCACGCGCGAGGAACAGCGCAAGCGCTTTGCCGCGCGCCATACCGACCCCTTGAAACGCTGGAAACTGTCGCCGATCGACCTTGCCAGCCTCGACAAATGGGCCGATTACACCGAGGCGAAAGAGGCGATGTTCTTCTATACCGACACCGCCGACTGCCCCTGGATCATCGTCAAGTCGAACGACAAGAAGCGTGCGCGGCTGAACTGCATGCGGCATTTCCTGTCGTCCATCGACTATCCCGACAAGGACCCTTCGGTGGCCGTGGCGCCCGATCCGCTGATCGTGGGGCGGGCGAGCCATGTGATCCATGCCTCGGAACACATCCTCGGCGCTGCGCTGCATCCCGATCAAAAGCGCGCACGGGCAGCGGCGCCGGCCTGCTGACGCTTGACCCCGGCCGCCCGCCGCGCCACCTGTTGCGGGCAACATCCTGGGGGCAGCATGGCGGATTGGGATACACGCTTCGCGCAGGAGGGCTTCGTGTTCGGCAGCGCGCCCGCGGGCTTCGTCGCACGGCAGGCCTGGCGGATCGCACCGAGCAAGCGGGTGCTGTCGGTGGCCGAGGGCGAGGGCCGCAACGCCGTGTTCCTGGCCGAGCAGGGGGTACATGTCACCGCCTTCGACGGCTCGGGCACCGGCCTTGCCAAGGCGCGGCGGCTGGCGGCCGAGCGGGGGGTCAGCCTCGATCTGCACCATGCCGATATCGCCGATTGGGATTGGGACAGCGGGGGGCAGGGGGGGCCCTTCGACGCCGTCCTGGGCGTGTTCTTCCAGTTCGCGGCCCCGCCGCTGCGCGCGCAGATCTTCGCCGGCATGGCCCGCGCCCTGCGCCCGGGCGGGCTGCTGCTGTTGCACGGCTATGCGCCGCGGCAGGTCGGCTATGGCACCGGCGGGCCGGGGCAGGCCGCGAACCTGTGGACGCTGGACCTGCTGCGCGAGGCCTTCGCCGGGTTCGAGATCCTGCATCAGGCCGATTACGACGCCGACCTGGCCGAGGGCGCCGGGCACCGGGGCCGCTCGGGCCTGATCGACTTCGTGGCGCGCAAGTAGCGGGCTTAGGACGGCACTGCATCCGGGATGGAGTGCGCACCTGTTGCCTTCCGGAATTTCGTCCGTCGACGAAATTCTGATGTGCCCGCCCCCCCTTGGCGGGCACATACATGTGCCCACCGGGGCGGTCCCATCAGAATTTGGCACCCTCCGGACCAAGCTTCACCCCCCTTGCCCTGCGGCTTGCGCCTTCGGGCAACCGTCGCGGTCGGCTTGCCACTGGCAAGCCGCCTGATCGCGCCGCAAGAGCCCCCGTCGACTCCGGCAACAGTGATTGGAACCCTCCCGCAAGATTTGCTATGCCCCCCACAAAGGCAATGCGGGGGCATTCCAGGATGAAGACGGCTCGGGCAGGCATCGCGGCAGCGGCACTTCTGGCCTTCGCTGCGCCAGCGACAGCCCATCCGCACATGTTCGTCGATACCGAGATCGAGGCGATCTTCGATGCCGGCGGCCGGCTGGCGGCGGTGCGGATCACCTGGATCTATGACGAGCTGACCACCCTGCTCAGCGTCACCGATGGCGGCCATGACAAGGACGGCGATGGCGCGCTGTCCGATGCCGAGATGGAACCGCTGCAGGGCTTCGACATGGAATGGGGCGCGGATTTCCTTGGCGATTTCCAGGTCAGCCGCGGGGGCGAAGCGCTGGCGCTGGTGCCGGGCCCGCAGGACTGGACCTCGGCCTGGAAGGACGGGCACCTGATCTCGACCCATGTCCGCCGGCTGGCGGCGCCCGTGGCGCCGGGGGCGGAACCGCTGGTGCTCAAGCCGTATGACCCGGGCTATTACACCGCCTATGCCATCACCGGCACGCCCCGGGTCACCGGCCGCAGCGACTGCACCGCGCAGGTATTCGAGCCGGACCTGACAGCGGCGCAACAGGCGCTCGCGGCGGCGCTGGATGAATATTCCCCCGACCAGTCGCTGGAGGAGATGGGCTACCTGATGATCGGCGAAAGCTATGCCGAAGAGGTGCGGCTGACATGCGGGGAATAGGCACCCGCCTGACCCTCGCCGCCGTGGTGCTGGCGGTGCTGCTGGCGCTGGCCGCGCTCTGGGCTTCGGGCGGCTTCGACGCGCTGGCCCGGGCCGCGACCGCCGGCCAGCGATGGGCGCAGAACGAGATGGCGGGGGGCTTGCGCGCGCTGGTGGGCGGCGAGGCGGGGGCGTTCTGGGCGCTGATGGGCATCGCCTTCGGCTATGGCGTGTTCCATGCCGCCGGGCCCGGGCATGGCAAGATGCTGATCGGCGGCTATGGCCTGGCCGCCGCGGTGCCGGTGCGGCGGCTGGCGGTGATCGCGCTGGCCTCCAGCCTCGCGCAGGCGACCACGGCGGTGGTGCTGGTCTATGCCGGCGTGCTGGCCCTGGGCTGGACAAGGGCGCAGGTCGTCGGGCTGACCGATGACGCGCTGGCGCCGCTGGGTCATCTCGCGGTGGCGGCGGTCGGCATCTGGCTGGTGCTGCGCGGTGCGCGAGGGTTGGCGAGCTGGGGTAGGGCGGGGCAGAGCCATGGCGGGCCTGATCACGCCGATCACAGGCACGGCCGACACGATCATCCCTCTGCCCCCGTCTGCGAGACCTGCGGCCATGCCCATGGCCCGAGCCTCGCGCAGGTGGCCGAGGTCCGCTCGCTGCGCGATGCCCTGGTGCTGATCGCCGGCATCGCGGTGCGGCCCTGTTCGGGGGCGCTGTTCCTGCTGATCCTGACCTGGCAGATGGGCATCGCCGCGGCGGGAATCGCGGGGGCCTATGTCATGGGCCTCGGCACCGCGCTGGTGACGGTGGGGGTGGCGCTGGTCGCAGGCGGGATGCGCGGCGCCGCGCTTGCCTCGCTTGCCGGCACCCGCGGCCCGGCGCTGGCGGTCCCGGCGCTGGAGCTCGGTGCCGGCCTCGCCGTGGCGCTGATCGCCGGCGGGCTGGCGCTGGCGGCACTCTAGGCGCAGATCGCATCTGGACCTTCCCGAAGCTTCCACGGTAAGCCACCGGCCATGTCCGCGCGCCTGTCATATCCCGCCCATGCGAGGGCGCTGCTTGTCCTCGGCCTGCCGTTGATCGGCAGTCACCTTGCGCAGATGGCGCTGCACGTCACCGATACGGTGATGCTGGGCTGGTACGGGGTCGAGGCGCTGGCGGCGGTTGTGCTCGGTGCCTCGCTGTTCTTCATCGTGTTCATCCTCGGCTCGGGCTTTGCCATCGCCGTCATGGGCATGGTGGCCGCCGCGCTTGGCCGCGGCGACGAGGCGCAGGTGCGCCGCGACGTGCGCATGGGGCTGTGGCTGTCGCTGCTGTTCGGGCTGGCGACGGCGCCCTTGATGTGGTGGTCAGGCGCGCTGCTGCGCGGCCTCGGGCAGGACCCGGTGGTGGCGCAGCTGGCGCAGGACTATCTGCGCATCGCCGGGCTTGGCATGGTGCCGGCGCTGCTGGTCATGGTGCTGAAAAGCTACCTTGCGGCGCTGGAGCGCACGGCGGTGGTGCTTTGGGCCACCCTTGGCGCCGCGCTGCTGAACGGGCTGATGAACTGGGCGCTGATCTTCGGCAACTGGGGCGCGCCGGAACTGGGCGTGCGCGGCGCCGCGGCGGCCAGCCTTGCGGCGCAGCTGCTGTCGCTGGCGGTGCTGGCCGGCTATGCCGCCTGGCACCCGGCGCTGCGGCGCTTCCACCTGTTCCAGCGCATCTGGCGGCCCGACTGGCAGGCCTTCCATCAGGTGTTCCGCACCGGGCTGCCGGTGGGCCTGACCAGCCTTGCCGAGGGCAGCCTCTTCAACGCCGCCGCGGTGATGATGGGCTGGATCGGCACGGTCGAGCTCGCCTCGCACGGCATTGCGATGGAGGCGGCGGCGCTGGCCTTCATGGTGCATCTGGGCCTGTCCAATGCCGCGACGGTGCGGGTCGGCCGGGCGCATGGCATGGGCGATGCCCGCGGGATGCGCGATGCGGCGCTGACCGCGATTGCCATGTCGATGGGCTTCGGCCTTGTGGTGGTCGCGGTGTTCCTGCTCTCGCCCGGGATCATCATCGCCGCCTTCCTCGACATGGACAACCCGGCCTCGGGCCAGATCCTGGCGGTGGGCACCATGCTGCTGGCGGTCGCCGCGCTGTTCCAGCTGTTCGACGCGCTGCAATGCATGGCGCTTGGCCTCTTGCGCGGGGTGCAAGATACCGGCGTGCCGATGGCGCTGGCCGTGTTCAGCTACTGGGTGGTCGGCATCCCGGCCAGCTATGTGCTGGCCTTCCCGCTGGGGCTGGGCGCGGCGGGGCTCTGGCTGGGGCTGGTCATCGGCCTCGCGCTGGCCTCGGCGCTGCTGATGCGGCGCTTCTGGGCGGGGCGCGCGCGCCGGGTCTGAAACGACGGGTCTAGTCTTCGCCTTCTTCTTCCGGTTGGCCCTTCATCAGCCGCTCCGACTTCTTGCGCACCAGCACGGTGCGCAGGTCATGCATCGCCAGCAGCAGCGGGTCGGTCACATCCTCCAGCTGCTCGTCGCTGGCCTTGGACTGCGCCCATTGTGCCGTCAGGTTCAGGTAGTCCACCGCGCGGTGGATGTCGTCGATGTCGCGCTGCGCCAGCAGCGCCTGCCGCTTGGCCAGCCAGTCGCGGATCACGCCCATGTCGGCGGGCGTCAGCTTGCGCTCGCCATGGGCCTTGATGTCGCCATTGCGGACATTGACCAGCGCGATCTGGTCCATCTCGATCCGGCGCTGGCGGTTCTCGGTATCGACCCGAAACACCGCCGCGCCATTCTCGCGGATGCGAAAGTAATAGTCGGGCAAATCGCCTGCCATGCCTCGCGCCTCCGCTTCTTGATCACGTCAACCCGGCGCAGAAGTCCTGGATGCGGCGGCAGGCCTCGGTCAGGGCCTCGTCCGAGGTAGCGTAGCTGATGCGGAAATTCGGCGACAGGCCAAAGGCCGCCCCGAACACCACCGCAACCCCGGTTTCCTCCAGCAGCGCCGTGGCGAAGACCTCGTCATCGGTGATCTTCGTGCCCGCGGCAGAGGTCTTGCCGATGCAGCCCGCGACCGACGGATAGACGTAGAAGGCGCCCTCGGGCATCGGGCATCGGATGCCTTCCGCCTCGTTCAGCATCCCCACCACCAGATTGCGCCGCCGCTCGAACGCGGCGCGGCTGTCCGCGATGTAATCCTGCGGCCCGTTCAGCGCCTCGACCGCCGCCCATTGGCTGATCGAGCAGGGGTTGGAGGTGGATTGCGACTGCACCTTGCCGATGGCCTTGATCAGCGCCTGCGGGCCGGCCGCATAGCCGATCCGCCAGCCGGTCATTGCATAGGCCTTGCTGACGCCATTGCAGGTCAGCGTGCGGTCATAAAGCCCCGGCTCCACCTCGGCCGGCGTGCAGAACTCGAAGTCGCCGAAGACCAGATGCTCATACATGTCGTCGGTCATCACCCAGACATGCGGGTGGCGCATCAGCACGTCGGTCAGCTCCTTCAGCTCGGCCCGGCTGTAGCCCGCGCCCGAGGGGTTGGAGGGCGAGTTGAAGATGAACCACTTGGTGTTCGGCGTGATCGCCGCTTCCAGCTGCTCGCCGGTGATCTTGTAGCCGGTCTGCATCGGGCCTTCGACGAAGACCGGGGTGCCGCCCGCCAGCAGCACCATGTCGGGATAGCTGACCCAGTAGGGCGCGGGGATGATCACCTCGTCGCCGGGGTTCAGCGTGGCGACCAGCGCGTTGTACAGCACCTGCTTGCCGCCGGTGCCCACCGTCACCTGCGCGGGCGTGTAGTCCAGCCCGTTCTCGCGCTTGAACTTGGCGCAGATCGCCTTCTTCAGCTCGGGGATGCCGTCCACCGCGGTGTATTTGGTCTTGCCCGCGTCGATCGCCGCCTTGGCCGCATCCTTGATGTTCTGCGGCGTGTCGAAATCGGGCTCGCCGGCGCCAAGCCCGATCACGTCCTTGCCGGCGGCCTTCAGCTCGGCCGCCTTTTGCGTGACGGCGATGGTCGGCGAGGGTTTGACGCGCGCAAGGGTGTCCGAGAGGAAGGCCATGACGGGGGAACTCCGGTTTGTATCTGCCGGGGCCATGTCTTAGGCTGCTGCCGATGACCGATCAAGGACCAAAGGAGAAAGCGATGAGCGATCCGATGGACGAGGGCGCAGAGGCCGGCTGGTTCAGCGACGAGACGGCGACCTTCGGCGACCGCGTGACCGGCGCGCGCGAGGCGGCGGGGATGAGCCGCGAAGAGCTCTCGGCGCGGCTGGGGGTCAAGCTGAAGACCGTGGCGGCGTGGGAGGAGGACATGTCCGACCCGCGCGGCAACAAGCTGCAGATGCTGTCGGGCGTGCTGGGGGTGTCGATCCCCTGGCTGCTGACCGGCACCGGGCAGGGGCCGGACGGGCCCGATGCGCCCCGCGCCCCGGTGGCACCGCTGCTGGCCGAGATGCGCCAGCTGCAGGCCGAGATGGGACAGATCGCCGGCCGCATGGGCCGGCTCGAGGAACGCCTGCGCGCCGCGACCGGCCGCGCGGCACAACAGGAGAATGCGGAATGACCGAAACGGCGGAAGCCCGGCTGAAACGGATGCGGATGCGCAGCTGGCGGCGCGGCACCAAGGAGATGGACCTGATCCTTGGCCCCTGGGCCGATGCCCGACTGGCCGGCATGTCGCCGGATGCGCTGGACCTCTACGACGTGCTGCTGGAGGAGAACGACCAGGACCTCTACCCCTGGATCACCGGCCACGCGGTTCCGCCCGCGCATCTGACCGCGCTGCTGGACGAGATCGGCAGCTTCGCCCGCACGCGCCTTTCGCCCGCAACCCAGCCTTGAATCGCCATTAATCGAAATTTTCCCTTTCCCCGCCAGTGTCGCCCCCGGGACGGGCAACTGGCGGAGACGCACATGACGATGCATGTGGCAGGGCAACTTGCGGTGCAGGACACGGGCAAACGGGGCTTCCATCTGGGCTATCTCGACAGCCTCGCGCTGGTCGAGAGGCTGCACCGGCTGCTGCTCGACGTGATCAAGGATGAATTCGAGAGGCTGGGCCAGCTGGAGATCAACGCCGTGCAGGCGCTGTTGCTGTTCAACATCGGCGAGAACGAGGTGACGGCCGGCGAGTTGAAGTCGCGCGGCTACTACCAGGGCTCGAATGTCAGCTACAACCTGAAGAAACTGGTCGAGGCCGGCTTCATGCACCACCAGCGCTGCGAGATCGACCGCCGCTCGGTCCGCGTCAAGCTCACCCCCAAGGGCCGCGAGGTGCGCGCCGCCGTCGCCGCCCTCTTTGCCCGCCATGCCGAGGGGATGGAGGCGAAGGGCGTCATCGGCCTCGACGGCATCGACCTCGTCAACACCGCCCTGCGCCGGCTGGAGCGCTACTGGACCGACCAGATCCGCTACATCTACTGACGCCTTCAGACCGGGTCCAGATCGGGGCTGGCGCCACGCGCCGGCTGCCGGCCGCGCTGTGGCGCGCAGAACCCCAACCTGCCTGCCCAGGCCGTCACGCCGGGCCGCCGGCACCCGCGCAGTGCGGCGCCCCGCTCCCCGCGGGCCGCCCCCTTGCCCTTTGCCTTTTCCAAATATCCTCGGGGGGTGCGGGGGGCAGACGGCCCCCCGCCTTGGCCGGCTCCGGACGCGCCCGCGGCAAGCGCGCTCACCAATGCCCGGTATTGGCCATGCTCGCCCAGGGCTCGGCCGGGGCCAGCCGCTCACCCTTCTGCAGCAGCTCGATCGACACATTGTCGGGGCTGCGCACGAAGGCCATGTGCCCGTCGCGCGGCGGCCGGTTGATCACCACGCCATTCGCCTGCAGATGCGCGCAGATCTCGTAGATGTTCTCCACCTCATAGGCCAGGTGGCCGAAATGCCGGCTGTCCGAGGGCAAGCCCGCATCGCCGTCCCAGTTCCAGGTCAGCTCCACCGGGCAATCGCGCTGGCCGGGCGGCGCCAGGAACACCAGCGTGAAGCGGCCCTGCTCGCTCTCGATGCGGCGGGTTTCCTCCAGCCCCAGCAGGCGGAAGAAGCCGATGCTGGCGTCGAGGTCCAGAACCCGGACCATGGTGTGAAGATAGCGGATCTGCATGATGTCTCTCCTGTTCGCGGCGCTTGGGGCCTCGTTGCAGTCTAGCGCGCCCACCGGCAGGGGCGAGGGGCGATCGGGGGCCGTTTAGGCATATCGGCGGAGGATGCGCCGCCCCCTGCGGCATTGGCGGCGACCTTCCGCTGCATCTGGCGGTTCCCCGTACCTCGCCAACCATATAGAGTATCCCCGGAATCATGTCGCAGGAGGGACCGATGCCGCTGACCCCGGAACAACAGGCCGAGATCGCCGAGGCCCGCGCCGAGACCCGCCCGACCCTGCGCGCCACAGCCCCGGGGATGGAGGCGCATCTTTACACCGCGCATCCGGTGCTCGACCACGGCCTCGTCCGCGTCATCGACTACATGGGCGACGACGCCGCCATCACTCAGGCCGCCCGCGTCAGCTATGGCCGCGGCACCAGGGCGGTCTCGAACGATGAAGGCCTGATCCGCTACCTGATGCGGCACTGGCACTCCACCCCGTTCGAGATGTGCGAGGTCAAGTTCCACGTCAAGCTGCCGGTCTTCGTGGCCCGCCAGTGGATCAGGCACCGCACCGCCAACGTCAACGAATACTCCGCCCGCTATTCGATCCTCGACCGCGAGTTCTACATCCCGGCCCCGGACCAGCTGGCGGCGCAATCCACCGTCAACAACCAGGGCCGCGGCGCGGTGCTGGAGGGCGAGGAGGCGGCGCGGGTGCTGGACCTGCTGCGCGAGGATGCGATGCGCAGCTATGACCACTATGAGGCGATGCTGTCCCAGGACGGCCAGCAGGGCCTTGCGCGTGAGCTGGCGCGGATGAACCTGCCCGCCAATATCTACACCCAGTGGTACTGGAAGATCGACCTGCACAACCTCTTCCACTTCCTGCGCCTGCGCGCCGATGCCCATGCCCAATACGAAATCCGAGTCTATGCCGAGACCATGTGCAGCATCGTCAAGGACTGGGTGCCGCTGGCCTATGCCGCCTTCGCGGATTACCGCCTTGGCGCCGTGCAGCTCAGCGGCAAGGGCGCCGAGGCGCTCAAGCGCCGACTGGCGGGCGAGGTGGTGACGCAGGAAAGCTCGGGCATGAGCAAGGGCGAGTGGCGCGAATTCGAGGCCGAGTGGGGCTGAACCCCGTTCAGGCCCGGGCGCGCGCCTCTGGCCGCGTTTCGGGCCGCGCCTCGGGGGCGACCACGAAGATCTGGTTCTGGAACGCCGCCTTCAGCACCGCCTGCGCGGTGGTATCGACGTCCAGCGCCTCGCGCGCCAGCCGCAGGTGCTTTTCCACCGTCGCCGGCGCCAGCCCCATGATCTGCGCGATATCGGCGGTGGTCTTGCCATCGCCGACCCATTCCAGCGCCTCGCGCTGCCGCAGGCTCAGCGCCCGGCGCGAGGTGGCGAAGGGCATCGCGGTGATGCGCAGATGGGTGATGTTGTTCAGCACCAGCAGCTCGCGGCCATGGCGGGCCCAGGTCTCGTCCACCTCGGCCTGCCGCAGCCCCTCGGCGGCGCAGAGCGCAATGGCACCCTTAGCCCGGACCGAGGCGTCGCGGAAGCTGATCGAATAGCCGGCCTGAACGCCAAAGCGCTGGTTTAGCGCATGGACCTGCCGCTCGGCCTCGGTCATCGGCGCCTCGCGCAGCCGCTGCTCGATCATCCGCCAGGAACAGGCACCCTCATTGGCGGCGGCCCAGCCGACCATCGGGGCATGCATGTAAAGCCCGCCCTCGATATAGTCGCGCAGGTAGTCGGGGTCGTAATTCGACAGCACCAGCAGATCGTCCTTGCTGCCAAAGGACTTGTTGGTGCGGAACCGGGTGAAGCCATAGAGCAGCCGGTCAAAGCCGAACCCTGCCATCCGCGCCACATGCAGCGCCCAGACCTGTTCGATGGTATTGGCCTGCATCAGACGTTCCAGATGGTCGATCATGCGGCACCTGCCCAAGGATCAAGCGGGCTCGCGGCCCCGGTTTGCCGGTCCTGATGACGCAATCCTCGCATCTTCGGGCCAATGGCCCGGGCAATCGTGGTCTTCATATGCGTTAGTCCCCAGCCAAATCTGCCACGGGTTGCTGGCTCTGTCGAGAGTGTCGCCGCTTTTCCTCGCCACGGCGGCGGCGCGCCCACTTTTCGCTGCGATCACCGCGCGGTAGGTAGGGCTGGAATCGGGTATGGGGCAAGGCATGGGCACGCAGGCAACGGATGTTCTGGTCATCGGCGGGGCGGTGATGGGGGCCTCGATCGCCTTCTGGCTGACCCGGATGCAGCCGGGGCTGCAGGTGACGGTGGTCGAGATGGACCCGAGCTATGCCCGCTCCTCGACCGCGCTCTCTGCCGCCTCGATCCGCCAGCAGTTCAGCAACCCGGTCAACGTGCAGATCAGCCGCTTCGGGGTGGAGTTCATCCGCGACTTCCAGGGCTCGCTGGGGCAGGAGGTCGGGGTGCCCTCGCTGGGGCTGAAGGAGAACGGCTACCTGTTCCTGGCCGAGACGGCCGAGGGCGCGGCGCTGATGGAGGATCTGGCGGCGATGCAGCGCGGGCTCGGCGCCGAGACCATGGTGCTGTCCCCGGCCGAGATCGCAGCGCGGTTTCCGTGGATCGAAACGGCGGGGCTCAGCGCGGGCAGCTACGGGCCGCGGCTGGAGGGCTGGTTCGACAATATGGGCCTGCTGGCGGGTTTTCGCGCCGCGGCCCGGGCGCAGGGCGCGCGGTTCCTGTCCGACCGGGTGATCGGGATGGAGCGCGAGGGCGGCCGCGTGAGGGCGGCGGTGCTGGAAAAGGCGGGGCGGGTAGAGGCGGCAAGCTTCATCTGCGCGGCGGGGACGCGGGCGGCGGCGGTTCTTCAGATGCTGGATGAAGATCTGCCCGTAGAGCCCCGGAAACGCACGGTTTTCATGGTGGACGCCCCCAATGCCCGCCACCCCGGCGCACCGATGGTCATCGACCCCGCCGGCTACTGGATGCGCCCCGAACATAGCCAGTGGCTGACCGCGACCGTGCCGAGCGAGGATGGCCCCTGCGCACCCGAGGATTTCGAGCCCGATGCCGGCCAGTTCGAGGAGCTGATCTGGGAGAAGATCTGGAACCGCATTCCCGGCTTCGATGAGGCGAAGGTCACGCGGCTCTGGGCCGGGCATTATGCCTACAACACCCTGGACCAGAACGCGATCCTGGGGCGGCATCCGCGCATCGGCAACCTCTTCCTGATGAACGGCTTTTCCGGCCACGGGCTGCAGCAGGCCCCCGCCGTCGGCCGCGGCATCGCCGAGCTGCTGCTGACCGGCGCGTATCAAAGCCTCGACCTCTCGCCCCTGGGGGTGGAGCGGGTGCTGGAGGGCCGCCCGTTCCTGGAACAGGCGATCGTGTGACCCGTCCGCCCGAAGCCGTGCTGGCGCTGTGGGACATCGCCGCGCCGCTGCAGCGGTTGACCGGCGGGCACCGGAACGCCGCCTGGCGCGGGGGCGATCTGGTCCTCAAGAGCACCCGGCGCAGCGAGGCGGCGCTGGTCTGGCTGGGCCCGATGATGCAGGCGGCCGAGGCGGCGGGGTTCGCGGTGCCGCGGCTGATCCCGTCGCGGCAGGGCCGGCTGGTCGAGGCGGGCTGGACCTGCGAGCCCTACCTCGAAGGCCAGCCCTTCGCGCCCGCCGACCTGGCCCGGATCGCCGGCCGCATCGCCGACCTGCACCAGCGCTCGGCGGCGCTGCCGCAGCGGCCGGGCTTTGCGGGCGCGCTGGATCTGGCAGCGGGGGCCGATTCGGGCGGCGATGTGGACCTGGCCGCGATGCCGGCGCCGCTGGCGGCGGCCTGCCGGAACGCCTTAGCCGCGCTGCGGGGGCTGCCGCAGGCGGGCATCCATGGCGATCTTGGCCCCGGCAACCTGCTGTGGACGGCAGGGGGCAGGTCGGCGCTGCTGGACTGGGACGAGGCACGGCAGGATGCGGCAGTCTTCGACACCGGCCCCTGCGGCGCGGACCTTGCGCCGCCCCTGCGCCGGGCGCTGCTGGCCTGGGAGATCGCCTGCTGCTGGCAGCCGGAGCCCGAGCGGGCGGCTGCGCTGGCCGCGGGGTTCATGGCGGTGGATGCAGGAAGGGGCGCGGTTTCCCGCGCCCCCTGAGGCTGCGATCCGGGACAGGATCACATGTATTCACATCTCGCCGTGCCTACATGGCATCCGGCTTCGGCGTCGCATTGGTGCGCACCGGAAGGATCGGGTGGACCACTTCGGGCTGCTCGCCGGTCAGCGTGCCGAGGAAGGCGACGATGTCATCGACTTCGGCATCGTCAAGATCGGCGCCAAGCTGCGAGGTGCCCATGATCTGCACCGCTTCGCGCAGATCCCAGACCACGCCCGAATGGAAGTAGGGGGCGGTGATTGCGATGTTGCGCAGCGGACCGGCGCGGAACACGTAGTCGTCGTCCACGGTCTCGGTCACCGCAAAGCGGCCGCGGTCGCCTTCGGGCAGCACTTCGCCGCCGGGGCGTTCGATCAGGCCGAAGGGGTAGTATTCCTGGCCGCCGATGTTCACGCCGGCATGGCACGAGGAACAGCCCTCATCCATGAATGCTGTGAGGCCGCGCTTTTCCTGCTCGTTCAGCGCGCCGTCGGAACCCATCAGCCACTGGTCGAAGCGCGAGTTCGGGGTGATCAGAGTCGCCTCGAAGCTTTCGATGGCGCGGGCGAAGTTGTCGAAGGTGATCGGGTCGGCCTCGCCCGGGAAGGCGGCGGCGAAGGCGGTCACATAGCCGTCCATCGACTTCAGGGTGGCGGTCACCTGGTCGGGGGTGTTGTTCATCTCCACCCCGGCCTGCACCGGGCCCTTGGCCTGCTGCTCAAGGTCGGGGGCGCGGCCGTCCCAGAACTGGGCGATGTTGAACACCGCGTTCAGCACGGTCGGCGCGTTGCGCGGACCCTTCTGCCAGCCATGGCCGATCGACGTTTCCAGCCCGTCCACGCCGCCGATGCCGACGTTGTGGCAGGACTGGCAGGAGAAGATGCCCGAGGCAGAGATCCGCGGGTCGAAGAACAGCATTGCGCCCAGGTCGATCCGGTCGCGGGTCATCACGTTGTCGCCAAGGTCCGGCCCGTTCATCGGGATTGCCTCGAAGACTTCCTTGGCCTGCTCGCGCAGGGCCGCATCATCTGCCAGGGCCGGGGCAGCCAGCAGGGCCAGCACCGCGGCGGTGGATGCAAGTTGGCGTCTCATCGGGAGTTCCTTCCAGTTCAAAACGAACGTGGAACTGTTCTAAGACAAAATCCTCACGCGGAATTGATCTGGATCAGGAAGCGGGCCGATTCAGGGCGGTGCGGCGGAAAATCACACCCCGAAGTAGTCGCGGTACCAGGCCACGAATTGCGCCACGCCCTCGGGCACCGCGGTGCGCGGGCTGTAGCCGGTCAGCGACTGCAGCAGCGCGCCATCTGCCCAGGTCGCGGGCACGTCGCCGGCCTGCATCGGCATCATGTTCAAGGTCGCCGCGCGGCCCGTCGCCTGTTCAATGGCGCGGATGAAATCCATCAGCTGCACGGGTTCGGAATTGCCAATATTGACCACGCGCCAAGGCGCCACGGCCGACAGGCTGTCGCCCGGCGCGATGTCCTCGGCGGTCGAGGGGCGCAGCGGGGCCGCGTCGATCAGCAGGCGGATGCCGTGGACCAGATCCTCGACATAGGTGAAGTCGCGCTGCATGTCGCCGTGGTTGAACACGTCGATCGGCGCGCCTTCGAGAATCGCCTTGGTGAACTTGAACAGCGCCATGTCGGGCCGGCCCCAGGGGCCATAGACGGTGAAGAACCGGAACATGGTGATCGGCAGGCCGTAGAGGTGGGCGTAGGAATGCGCCATCGCCTCGTTGGCTTTCTTGGTCGCCGCATAGAACGACATCTGGCTGTCGGCCTTGGCGGTTTCCGCATAGGGCATTTCGGTATTCGCGCCATAGACCGAGCTGGTGGAGGCCATCAGCATATGCTGCGGCGGATAGGCGCGGGCGGCCTCCAAGAGCTCGAAGGCGCCGATCAGGTTGGCTTCCAGATAGGCGCGGGGCTGGTCGATGGAGTAGCGCACGCCGGCTTGCGCGGCGAGGTGGACCACGATGTCGGGCCGCTCCTCGGCCATCAGGCCCATCAGCAGGCCCGGCTCCTCGATCTTGGCATGGACGAAGCGGAAGCCGGGCGACTGCATCAGCATCGCGCGGCGCCGGTCCTTCAGCGCCACGTCGTAATAGTCGTTCAGGCTGTCGAGCCCGATGACGTGGAACCCGTCCTGCAGCAGCCGCCGGCAGAGGTGATAGCCGATGAAGCCGGCTGCCCCCGTGACCAGGGCGGTGCGGGGGGCAGCGGTGGCTTCGGTCATTCCGGTCTCCGGTCAGGCATGGTCCTGCAGCATCTTGGTCAGCGTGGCAGTCTTCTCGGCGAGCAGATCGGCATTGCCCGCCGCCTCGACATTCAGCCGCACCACCGGCTCGGTATTGGACGAGCGCAGGTTGAAACGCCAGTCCGCAAATTCCAGGCTGACGCCGTCCATGTCGTCGCGCAAGGTCGCCTCGGGCTCGAAGGCGGCGACGATGGCGGCGATGGCGGCCTTGGGATCGGCGATGTGGAAGTTGATCTCGCCCGAGGAGGGGTAGGCGGCGCGGCGCGCCTCGACCAGCTGTTGCAGGGTCGCACCGCGGCGGCCCATCAGCTCGGCCACCAGCAGCCAGGGGATCATGCCGCTGTCGCAGCAGACGAAATCGCGGAAGTAGTGATGCGCCGACATCTCGCCGCCATAGACGGCGCCGGTATCGCGCAGCGCCTGTTTCAGGAAGGCATGGCCGGTGCGGGCCTGCACGGCGCGCCCACCGGCGGCGGCGATCACGGCGCGGGTGTTCAGCACCACGCGCGGGTCGTGCACGATGGCGGCGCCGGGGATCTTGTCGAGGAAGATCTCGGCCAGAAGGCCGACGATATACTCGCCGGCGATGAAGCCGCCTTGCGCGTCGAAGAAGAAGCAGCGGTCGAAATCGCCATCCCAGGCGACGCCCATGTCGGCCCCGGCCTCGCGCACCGCGTCGGCGGTGACCGGCTGGTTTTCCGGCAGCAGCGGGTTGGGGATGCCGTTGGGGAAGCTGCCATCGGGGGTGTGGTGCAGGCGCAGGAAGCTCAGCGGCGCGCCGCGGGCGATCAGCGCCTCGGCGATGGCGTCGAAGGTCGGGCCGGCAGTGCCGTTGCCGGCGTTCACCAGGATCTTCAGCGGGCGCAGCGCGGCAATATCGACGAAGGACAGCACCCGTTCGACATAGGCGGCGCGGGCGCCCTCCGCCGGGACCAGGCTGCCACCGGATTGCGGCTCGGCAAAGTCCTCGGATTCCGCCAGCGCCTTGATGTCGGCCAGCGCGCCCTTCGGGTCCAGCGGGGCCGATCCGCGGCCGACCAGCTTCATGCCGTTATAGTCCATCGGGTTGTGCGAGGCGGTGACCTCGATTCCGCCATCGGCATCGAAATGCGTGGTGGCGAAATACATCTCTTCGGTGCCGGCAAGGCCGAGGTCCAGAACCTCGACCCCCGCGGCCATCAGCCCTTCGACCAGCGCGGTGCAGAGGCCTTCCGAGGAGGCGCGGCAATCGCGGCCCACCACTACGCGGCGGGCGCCAAGCACCTCGGCAAAGGCGCGGCCGATGCGGCGGGCGATGTTTTCGTCAAGGTCGATGCCAAGGCGGCCACGGACGTCGTAGGCCTTGAAACAGGTCAGGTCGGACATGGAATTTCCCGGCAGGTAGAGGGGTTCAACAGGAGGAGCGTGCAAGGTCGCGCCGGAAATCCCCCCGGCCTGGGCCGCGCCTGCCCACCGGCCCGCCGCATCCGGCCGGCAGGTGGGCATGTGCCGGATCAATCGTTGTAATACTTCTTTCCGTAGGAGGCGTAGGCGCCGTAGCTGTCGCCATAGCCATAGCGCCGCATCCCGGCTGCGTCGATCTGGGTCAGCACCAGACCCGAGACCTTGAGGCTCGCCGTTTCCAGCAGCCGCAGCGCCTCCGTGACCTGGGATTTCGATGTCGAATCCCATTTGACGACGAAGATGATCGCGTCGGCCTGCTGGCCGATGATCCGCACATCGGGCACCACCAGAACCGGCGGGGTGTCGATGATGATGAAGTCGTAGATCGCGCGCATCTCGGTGACGAAGCTGGCGAAGCTGTCGGACGAGAACACGTCGGCGGCATTGGCCTTGGTCGCCTCGCCGATCAGCACGTCGCCGATGCGCTCGTCATGCTGGACGACCTCGTCCAGACGCTTCTCGCCCGAGAGTACGGACAGCAGGCCCAGCTTCTGTTCAAAGCTGAAGTATTGGCCGAATACCCTGCGGCGGATGTCGCCCTCGACCAGCAGCACCTTCTTGCCCATCTGCGTGAGGTTCTGCGCCAGCGCCAGCGAGGTGGTGGTCTTGCCTTCGCCGGGGATCGCCGAGGTGCTGACGATCACCTGCGGCTGGCTGTCGAGGTTCGAGAGCAGCACGGATGTCCGCAGGTTGCGCACCGCCTCGGCCGCCGAGGAGGTCGGCTTGGCGTAAAGATAGCTGATCGCGTCGCCGCGCGAGCGTGACGGGATCACAGGGATCTGGCCCATCACGGTGCGGCCGGCGAGGTCTTCAAGCTCGCGGGCGCTGCGGAAGGTGTTCTGGCTGGCCTCGCGCAGCAGCACGATCCCAGTGCCCAGCATCAGGCCGAGGATGCCGGACATGGCGAGGATCAACGACTTGCGCGGCGCCGAGGGGGTGCTCGGGATCACCGCATCGGACAGCACCCGGCTGTCGGCTTGCTGGATGCCTTGCTGGACCGAGGTTTCCTTCATCCGGTTGAGGAAATACTCGTAGATCAGCCGGCTCGATTCAGCCTCGCGGGTGAACTGCTGCAGGGTGATCAGGTCGGCCGACTGCCGTTCGATCTGGTCCTCGAACTCGGCCAGACCGGAACGCAGCGAGGCAAGCTGCTCTGCCGCACGGGTGGCTTCCAGGTCGGCCCGGGCCAGAATCTGCTCGAAGCGCAGATCGAAGCTGCGGGCATCGGCGGGCGACAGGGTGCCGCCGCTTTCCTCCAGCAGCCGCGTCAGCACCGGGTCTTCGGCAACCTCGGCGCGCGATGCCGGGTCCGCGGCAGCCCGCAGCCGTTCGGCGCGCTGCTGCAGGGCCGCCGTTTGCGATTCGGAAGCGACGATGCGATCGCGCAGGTCCTTGGCCTGGCGGTCGAGCGCGAGCAGGGTCTGCTCGTCGATCAGCTGGGTCGAGGCGCGGAAATCCTGCAGGCGCGCTTCGGACGCCTCGAGCGCGATCTGAAGCTCGATCACCCGCTCGGACAGCCAATCGGTCGCCTGCTCGGTCGCGTCGAACTTCACCTGCAGCTGCTCGAGGATGTAGAGATCGGCGATGGTGTCGGCGATGCGGGCCGACTTGACCGGGTTTTCGGTCTCGACGGTGATCTGGAACACGAAGCTGTCGGGGATGTTGCGGATCGTCGTCTTGGACAGCAAGGCCGACACGACGCCGTCCAGCTTGGTCTTTTCGCTAAGCTCGGGGTCCAGCGGGGCTTGCGGTCGCGTTGGCAGCAGCGACTTGATCGCCCCCTTGATGCGAGCCGCGGTTCCCGGCACGACCAGCGCGGCGTTGAATTCGGGATCGGAGACAAGGTCGAGCTCCTGCACCACCTTGCGCATCAGCGAGCGGGCGCGCAGCACCTCGACCTCGGTCGTCACGACCGAGCTCTCGCCGCCGAGACCGCCGAGGACGCCCTCGAGACCAGACACCTGCTCTTCGCGGGTGTCGAGGATGACGACCGATGTCGAGGTGTAGAGCGGGACCGCCGCCACATAGGCGTAATAGCCGCCGATCAGCACGGCAATCACGGCACAAAGCGCGATCCAGAGCTTGCCGCGCCACAGGGTCGAGAAGATGCTGCCAAGATCGATCGTGTCATCGGTGGCGATCGGAGCGGAAGGCTGCTGAACCTGCGCTGGATTGTGAAGCATATGGGACCCTTGTTGACGTGGCTGCTGGTGGACCCCGGACATCTTGATCCGACCTCGGGACGCGCGATTTGATCCGAGCAACGGACGCGCTAACGGATAGCCGACTTTTTCCTCTGCGCAAAGTGCGATGTTGCAGCGCAGAAACAGGGTGGAAGGTTTCCGCCCATACGCCGTGCCTCCCTTCCAGACCGCGGCGCGGGGCCCGCCGGCCCGCCGGCCCTCGACTCGGATTGCCGCGTTGCGGCGTAGCGGATCTCGGATGTGTTTGCGGGCGCAGCAATTTTCGGCATCGGCGGGCTGGCTGGCCTGCCGTTACGTCATGTGAAGGGGCTGGGCGCCACATCTCCGGCCACGCGTCAAAGCCACTTCCCAGCGCCTGACGGCAGGGCTCGGCATCGGCTTCATTGTCTGACAAATGGACGAAATGGAGGGGCTTCACGCCGATCCACTGTCAGAAGACGCTGGTAGCGAGGCCGATCCGGAACCGCCTCAAGGAGGAAGCGGCAACCAGAAGGAGAGCTGCGGGAGGGCTTGCGGGGCGGCCGTTGCATGGGGCCGCGCGAATCGGGTGCCGCTCAGGCTGAGCGTCACCGGGCCGACGTTGGCTTTGGCGGGCTGACGGGAGCTGGTCATGTCTCACTGCGCGCCGGGGCAGGAAGACCTGCGCGAGCTGGCGCCGACCAGCGGGCTCGGTGGGCTCGGCGGACGCGGGGCGGTTCTAGGCGCGCCCGCCCGATCGCAGCCCCGACACATGCTCGATGAACGACCGCTCCACCGGATCGTCCAGCCCGTGCCCGGATTTCTCGAAGCCCCTCCGCCAGTCGTTGATGTGGCGCTGCATCCACAGCCGTGCCTCGGCCTCGTCATGGCGGGCCAGCGCGGCGATGATATGGGCATGGGCCTCGACATTGCGCTGCGGCGCGGCCTCGATCCTGGGCAGGATCACCCGCAGCGTCGGCGCGAACAGCAGGCTTGCCGGCTCGCGCGCCAGTTCCAGTACCCGGTTGCGCCCCGTCTTGGCGATCAGCGCGTGGAACTCGCTGTCGAGCTCGATCACCGCATCGGCATCGTTCAGCTGGGCGCGGCTGCGCTGCAGGTTGTCGGTCAGCGCCGCGATATCCTCGTCGGTGGCATGGCGCGCCGCCGCCTCGACGGAAGCAGTCTCGAGCGCCAGCGCCGCCTCCCACAGCTCGCGGAAGCTGGTCTGGTGCAGCACCAGTGCCCGGCTCATCCGCGTCGCAAGATTGTTGTAGCGCGGCAGGCTGGCGAACAGCCGCCGCGACTGGTCGCGCTGCAGCAGCCCGCTCTGCTCCAGCAGCCTTATGCCCTCGCGCACGGTGGAGCGGTTGACGCCGAACTGCTCGCAGAGCGTCGCCTCGGTGCCGACCGGATCGCCGGGGGCGATGCGGCCCGAGACGATCTCGCGCTCGATCGCCTCGGCCAGCCGCAGATAGGCGGGCTGCGCTTGCAGCCGGGCAAAGGGTTCGGGGGCAGGTCTCTTGGCTTCGGTCATCTGCGTCCTGCGGGATGGATGTTCCCTGCCACGCGCCAGGATCGGGGTTCGTGGAGAGCGGGCCCTGTCAACGCGCGTCACCGCCGGTGAAGCAGGGGCGGTGCTTGCCCAGCAAGCCGGCGCCCACCCCCCGCGCCCTATTTCGGCGCCATGCGCAGCGCGCCGTCGAGCCGGATGGTCTCGCCGTTCAGCATCTCATTGCCAAGGATATGCAACACCAGCGCCGCATATTCCGCCGGCCGGCCCAGGCGCGAGGGGAAGGGCACCGCCACGCCGAGGCTGTCCTGCGCCGCCTGCGGCAGGCCCTTCAGCATCGCGGTTTCAAAGATGCCCGGCGCGATGGTGCAGACGCGGATGGCACTCGCGGCCAGTTCCCGCGCGGCGGGCAGCGTCAGCCCGACCACCCCGCCCTTGGAGGCGGCATAGGCGGTCTGCCCGATCTGCCCGTCATAGGCGGCGATGGAGGCGGTGTTGATCGCCACCCCGCGCTCGCCGCTGTCCAGCGGGTCCAGCGTGGCGGCAGCGGCGGCGAACAGACGCAGCAGGTTGAAGCTGCCGATCAGGTTGACCTCGATTACCCGCGCGAAATCCTCCAGCGGCATGGTGCCGGCCTTGCCGAGGATCTTCTTCGCCGGGCCGATCCCGGCGCAGTTGACCAGGATGCGCGCCGCCCCGTGCTGCGCGGCAGCCTCCGCCACCGCAGCTTCGGCGCTGGCGGCCGAGGCGACGTCGCACTGCACCGCAATCCCGCCGATCTCGGCCGCGACGGCCGCCGCCGCCTCATGGTTGAAGTCCAGCAGCGCCACCCGCGCGCCGGCGCCGGCCAGCGCCCGCGCCGTCGCCTCGCCAAGGCCAGAGCCGCCGCCGGTGACCAGTGCCGCCATTCCGTCGATCTTCATGCGCGTTCCCCCCGTCGCTGCGCGGCCCGCTGTGGCGGGTGGGCAGGTTTGTCTGACAATGCGGCAGCTATGCAAACCGCCCCCAGAGCTGTCAACGGGGTTGCGGCGGCCTCAGACCCGGCTTTGCGGGCTGACCGCGGCAAGCGCCCAGTCCTGAAAGGCGCGGCACAGCGGGTTGGCGATCTTGCCCTCGGGCAGCACCACGTAATAGGCAAGCTCGGTCGCCATCGGCGGGCCGGCGACAATCTGCAGCCTTCCGTCGCGCAGCTCCTGCTCGATCAGGTAGCGCGGCACCAGCGCCACGCCGAGCCCTGCGGCCGCCGCCTCGATGATCATCGAGAACTGGTCGAAGCGGTGGCCGCGGAAGGCGTCGGCGGTGTCGAGCCCCGCCGCCGCGAACCAGTCGGCCCAGAGCTTTGGGCGCGCGTCCATGTGCAGCAGCGGCTGCGCGACAAGCGCCTCGGCGCCCGCATCCGCCAGGGCGGGGGCCGCGACCGGCACCACGGTTTCGGAACACAGATAGGTGCAATGCGCCTGTGGCCAGACCGGCTGGCCGTAATGGATGGCCAGGTCGAACCCCTCGGCTGCAAGATCGAAGCTGCCCGCCCGGCTGGCGACGGTGACCTGCGTGCCCGGATGCGCGGCCAGGAACCCCGGCAGCCGCGGCATCAGCCAGCGCGCGCCGAAGGTCGGCAGCGTCGCCACCGCCAGCACCCCGGTATGGTCGCGCGCCCCAAGCGCGCGCAGCGTCATCTGCTCCACCTGCGCCAGCAGGCGCTGCACCTCGGGCAGCAGCCGGCGGCCGGCATCCGACAGGATCACCCGCTGGCGCACCCGGTCGAACAGCTTGATCCCCAGCTGCGCCTCCAGATCCCGGATCTGCCGGCTGACGGCGCTTTGCGTCAGGTTCCGTTCGGCGGCGGCCTGGGTGAAGCTGCCATAGCGGGCGGCGGCCTCGAAGCTTTGCAGGGCGGGGGTGTCGGGCACCAGGCTGCGGCGCAGGGTCATTCCGGTCTCGCATCATGTCAGGCGGGAAACGCGCGATCCGCCGGGGGTTTGGTGTGATATGATCATGACCGAAGGGCGGCGCAAGCGATTGCCGCTGCCCGCTGCACAGCCTGAAGGGGACCGCCATGACCACGCTTGCCGCCAAAGCCACCGACATCCTTGCCCGCCTTGGCGTGGCGCCCGCGCGCCATACCGGCGGCGACATGGCCAGCTTCAGCCCGGTGACGGGCGAGCAGGTGGCGGCGCTGGTGCAGGACACCGCCGAGACCACCGATGCCGCCATCGCCCGCGCGCAGGCGGCCTTCCTGGCCTGGCGGCTGGTGCCGGCCCCGCGCCGGGGCGAGCTGGTGCGGCTGCTGGGGGAAGAACTGCGGGTGGCCAAGGCCGACCTTGGCGCGCTGGTGTCCATCGAGGCGGGCAAGAGCCCGTCGGAAGGCGCAGGCGAGGTGCAGGAGATGATCGACATCTGCGACTTCGCCGTGGGCCTGTCGCGGCAGCTGTACGGGCTGACGATGGCGACCGAACGCCCGGGGCACCGGATGATGGAAACCTGGCATCCGCTGGGGGTGGTCGGCATCATCTCGGCCTTCAACTTCCCGGTGGCGGTCTGGTCGTGGAACGCCGCGCTGGCACTGATCTGCGGCAACCCGGTGGTGTGGAAGCCGTCGGAAAAGACCCCGCTGACCGCGCTGGCCTGCCAGGCGGTGCTGGAACGGGCGCTGGCGCGGTTCGGCGATGCGCCCGAACATCTGAGCCAGGTGCTGATCGGCGGCGCCGAAGTCGGGCAGGCGCTGGTCGCGCACAAGGGCGTCGCCCTGATCTCGGCCACCGGATCGACGCGCATGGGCCGGCAGGTCGGCCCGGCGGTCGCGGCGCGGTTCGGGCGGAGCATTCTGGAGCTTGGCGGCAACAATGCCGGCATCGTCTGCCCTTCGGCCGATCTGGACATGGCGCTGCGGGCGATTGCCTTTGGCGCGATGGGCACGGCGGGGCAGCGCTGCACCACGATGCGGCGGCTGTTCGTGCATGACAGCGTCTATGACGCGCTGGTGCCGCGGCTGATCAAGGCCTATGCCAGCGTCACCGTTGGCAACCCCCTGGAAACGCAGGCGCTTGTCGGCCCTCTGATCGACGGCGCGGCCTTTGCGGCGATGCAGGCGGCGCTGGAGGCGGCCCGCGCGGCGGGCGGCACCGTGCATGGCGGCGAGCGGGTGAGCGTCGGAACGGACGCCGCCTTCTACGCGCGTCCCGCGCTGGTCGAGATGCCCGATCAGGTGGGGCCGGTGCTGGAGGAGACCTTCGCGCCGATCCTTTATGTGATGAAATACAGTGACTTCGAGGACGTTCTTCACAAACATAATGAAGTTGGCGCCGGGCTGTCCTCGTCGATCTTCACCACCGACCTGCGCGAGATGGAAACCTTCCTCTCGGCTGCCGGGTCAGATTGCGGGATCGCCAATGTGAACATCGGCACATCCGGCGCGGAAATCGGCGGGGCCTTTGGCGGCGAGAAGGAGACGGGCGGCGGGCGCGAGAGCGGGTCGGACGCCTGGAAGGGCTACATGCGCCGCGCCACCAACACCATCAACTATTCGCGCGCGCTGCCGCTGGCGCAGGGCGTGGTGTTCGACATCGACTGAGCCCGGGGCACGGACCCGAAGCAGGCCCAGATCGGGGTTGCCCCCCGCTGTCCCGTTTCGGATAACCTCGCCTGCAGTCAGCCTGTGTCTGTTGCCTCGAATCTGCGGCGAGGCCTGACAACTGATGGTTGAAATGCGGGGTGGCGCCATGCGCAGATTGCGGCGATACCTTATGCTGCATGAAGGAGCGCGGCCAGGTTGACAGATGACGGTGCCTTGGCAGGACCCGGGGGCGCGGCGGAGCCAGAGCGGTGCCGCGGCAGCCTTCTTGGATGGCTGACGGGATGCGTGCTGCTGGCACTGGCCTATGCGCTTGGCGGCTGGACCGGAACCGCGCTGGCGGTGCCGCCCGGCTATGCCACCATCATCTGGCCGGCTTCGGGCATTGCGCTTGCGGCGCTGCTGCTCTGCGGGCGCCGGCTTTGGCCGGGGGTGTTCCTCGGCTCGATGCTGATCAACTGCCATATCGGCGGCGTGTTCGAGCGGGCTTTCGATCCGGCCGGGCTGGTGATTCCGGCGCTGATTGCCACCGGGGCGCTGGCGCAGGCGGTGCTGGCCACCACCCTGGTGCGGCGCAGGTTCGGCCGTCCGCTTCGGCTGGCTTCCGTCAACGACGTGCTGGGGCTGGTGCTGATCCTGGGGCCGGTCGGCTGCCTCGTCTCGGCCTCGTTCGGGACCGCCTCGCTGTGGCTGATGGGCAGTCTGCCGTCGGGTGCGGTGTTCCAGAACTGGCAGACCTGGTGGCTGGGCGACCTGTTCGGGGTGCTGGTCGTCCTGCCGCTGGCGCTGTTCGCGCCCTGGCGCCGGAGCCCGCCGATCCTGTGGCGCGGCCATTCGGTCGGGCGGATGAGCGTGATGGGCCTCTTGTGCGTGACGCTGTGCCTGGGGGCGACCTTCTACACCTGGGCGACGCTCAGCCATGTGCTGCATCAGCGCAACACGGCGGCCTTTGCCGCGCTGGTCGATGACACGACGCGCCTGCTGCGCCACCGCCTGCAATCCTATGCCCATATCCTCGATGCCGGATCGGGCCTGCTGGTCGCCTCGGACCGGATGCAGGCGGCAGAGTGGCGGCGCTTCGTGACCGAGCTCGACATCGACGAAACACTGCCCGGCCTGTCGGGGCTCGGGCTGATCGTGCCGGTGGCGGCCGCGGATCTGCCTGCGCTCGAGGCCGAGGCCCGCGCCGATCTGGGCCAACCCTTCGCCGCGCATCCCGAGACCGGGCTGCCGGAGCGGCTGGTCGTTCGGCTGGTAGAGCCGCTCGAGGCGAACCGCGCGGCGCTTGGCATTGACCTTGGGTTCGAGCATGACCGGCAGGCGGCGGCGCTGCAGGCGCGCGACAGCGGCGAGATCACCATCTCGGCGCCGATCACGCTGGTGCAGGACGTGGCGGCCGGCCCGGGCTTCGTGCTGATGCGCCCGGTCTATCGCGGCGGCGGTGTGCCCGAGACGCAGGCAGCGCGGCGCGAGGCCCTGGTCGGCTGGATCTATGCGCCCTTCGTGGCGGACAAGTTCTTCGGGGCGGTGATCGGCCGCGATGCGCGCCGGCTGTCACTGACGGTCGCCGACGGGGCAGAGCCGGCAGCCGGGCGCCATATCTTTGCCAGCGCGCCCGCCACCGAAGCGCCGCAACGTCCGCAGTTTTCCGAAGCCCGGGTGCTGCCGATCCACGGCCGCGAATGGCAGCTGTCCTATTCCAGCACCCCTGCCTTCGATGCCAGCGTGGCGCGGGGCGAGCCGGTGCTGGTGCTGCTGGTCGGCTTTGCGCTCAGCGGGCTGATCGGCACGCTGCTGTCGGTGATGCTGCGCCGCGCCGAGATCGTGACCGAGCAGGTGGAGATCAAGACCCGCGAGCTGGCGACGCAAGAAGAGCATACCCGTTCCATCATCGACACTGCGATGGTCGGCATCTTGCTGCTGGATGCGGGCGGGCGGATCCTGGCGCTGAACCGCGCCGCCGAGCCAATCTTCGGCGCGCCGCCGGCCGAGCTGCTGGGGCGGCCGCTGACCGACCTGGTGCCGATCGAATCCATCGCCCGGCTGTGGCTGCCCTCGGCGGCCGAATCCACGGCGCTGCAGCCGCAGGGCCGGCGTTTCCGCATCCCGCGCGAGGATGGCGAGGATACTTTCGTCGAGATCCAGCTGAACAGCTGGCGCACCGATGACGGGCAGAGCCGCTTCACCGCCATCATCCGCGACATCACCGTGCGCCAGCTGGCCGAGATGCGGCTGCAACAGGCGGAACGGCGCCTGAACATGGCGCTGACCGGCGCGCATATCGCGGTGTTCGACGTGAACCTGGCCGACCGCACGCAGATCGTGTCCGACAACTGGTTGACGCTGATGGGCTATCCGCCGCAGGCGAACACCTCGGCGGCGGAAGTCCGGCGGATCTGGGAGAAGGCGATCCACCCCGAGGACCGCGCCCTGGTGACCGAGGCGGACCGTGCCTGCATCGCCGGCGAGACCGAACGCTCGGTCAGCCAGTACCGGGTGCGCCTGCCCGATGGCCGCCAGCGCTGGATGCGGTCCGAGGCGCTGGTGCCCGAGCGGGACGAGGCGGGGCGGGCGCTGCGCCTGCTGGGGGTGCAGATCGACGTGACCGAGCTGCAGGGTGCCCTTGAGGCGCTGAGCCGCAGCGAGGCGCAGTTCCGATCCGTGATCGACCTCGCGCCGGTGGGGATGGCACTGCTGGATCGCGCCGGCCGGTTCATGCGGGTGAACGCGGCGCTGTGCCGCTTCACCGGCTATGGCGAGGACGAGCTCTGCGGCAGCTTGCTGGGCGACCTCTCTGCGCCGGACAGCCCCGCGCTCGACCCGGCGGTGATGGCGCGGCTGCTCGAGGGCGGGCTTGCGGTCCACCAGTCGGAATATGCCTATCTGCGCCGCGATGGCCGCCTGGTCTGGGGCCTGCTGAGCATCTCGCTGACCGGGGGCGAGCCGGCAGAGCAGGCGGTGTTCATCGTGCAGATCCAGGACATCACCGACCGCAAGGAGATGGAGCAGATCAAGAGCGACTTTGTCGCCACGGTCAGCCATGAATTGCGCACGCCGCTGACCTCGATCAAGGGCGCGCTCGGGCTGGTTCTGGGCTCGATGGCGGCCGACCTGCCGCCACAGGCCGAACGGCTGCTGTCCATCGGCCAGAAGAACTGCGACCGGCTGATCACGCTGGTGAACGACATCCTCGACCTGGAGAAGATCTCGTCCGGGCAGTCGCGCTTCACGCTGGTCGAGGCCGAGATCGGCCCGCTGGTCGAGCAGAGCGTGGCCGCGACCCAGCCCTTCGCCGCCGAGCTTGCGGTGACGTTGCGCCCTGGCCATGTCGAGCCCGGGCTGCACGCGCTGGTCGATCTGGACCGCTTCCAGCAGGTGATGGCGAACCTGCTGTCGAATGCCGCGAAATTCTCGCCGCGCGGCGGCACGGTCGAGATCGGCGTGATGCATGACGCCGGCCGGGTTCGGGTCACGGTCACCGACCACGGCGCCGGGATTCCGGCGGATTTCCGTGACCGCATCTTCCTGCCCTTCTCGCAGGCAGACAGTTCCTCGACCCGGGCCAAGGGCGGCACCGGGCTTGGCCTTAATATCTCGCGCCAGATCGTGGAGCGGATGGAGGGCGAGATCGGCTTCGACAGCGCGCCGGGCGAGACGGTGTTCTGGTTCGTGCTGCCGCTGGCGCGGGCTGGCGCTGCAAGCGCCGCGCCGGGCGAGCCGCCGCGGGCCGAGCCGCGGCCGGGCCATGTGCCGCTGATCCTGCATGTCGAGGATGACGGCGATTTCGCCGAGGTGTTCCGATCGGCCTTTGGCGCGCAGGCCGAGGTCCTGGGGGCCAAGAGCCTTGCCGAGGCACGGCGGCTGCTGCAAGCGCGCCGCTTCGACCTGGTCGTGATCGACTGGCAGCTGCCCGATGGCAGCGGCCTTTCGCTGCTGGACCAGATCGACCTGCAGCAGCCGGGCGTGCCGGTCTATGGGCTGAGCGCGCGCGACCAGCCGGCGGTCGATCCGCGGGTGCTGCGCCATGTCACCAAGTCGCGGGCGCATCTGGACAGGCTGGTCGAGGACATCCTCAGCGCCGCCGCCTGAGTCACCCGGCGGACGCTTCCGGTGCAAGCGGCCGCTGCGGGCGGGCGCGGCCCTCTTGCCTCTATTTCGCCGCAATGGCGGGGCAACTTGCCCGAATAATCGCCAGATTCGGTCCAGAATCCGCCCTCGATCCAAGGCACCCTGTATCCAGACGCCGCTGTGTCCTGTTTGCAGGCGGCGGTTAGGGACAGATGGCGGGCCGCAGGGATCGCGCATCCGGGATCGGTCTGTACTGGCAGGGCCGCAAGGGACGGGCAGGGGAACGCATGTTGGATCTGAGCGCGGTCGGCCGATCTTTTCCAGCCTCCACGGCTCCGCTTGCGCTGCTGGGACTTGCCCTGCTGGCGGCAAGCCTCGTCATCGTGCTGATGCGCTGCAAGCACCGCTTCGGGATCTTGCAGGGCCAGATGGAACGCTATCGCACGGCAGTGAACGAGCATTGCATGGTCAACATCACCGATCCATCCGGGCTGATCACCAGCGTGAACGACCGCTTCCTGCAGGTCACCGGGCTGGCCCGCGACCAGGCCGTCGGCAAGCCCATCGAGGACCTGGCGCCGCTGCGCTACGAACCGGGCCGCGTCGATGAGATCAAGGCCCAGGTCTGCGCCGGAAAATCCTGGTCGGGCGAGACCGCCTGGCAGCAGCCTGGCGGCGCGATGCGCTGGACCCATTCCACGCTGATGCCGGTGGTCAACCGCCGCGGCAAGCTGGTCGAGACCTTTGCCATCCGCACCGACATCACCGCGGTGAAGATGGCCGATGCCGAAACCCAGCTGCGCACCACGCTGGACCTGCTGCAAGACGAGGTCTGGATGTTCTCGCCCGAAGACCTGCGCTTCATCTACCTCAACCGCAAGGCCCTCACCCGGCTGGGATGGGAGGGCCAGTGCTACGAGGGGCGCACGCTGGCCGATGTCGGTTGGCTGACCGACCTGCGCCATGTCGGACGCGACTTCAAGCGGCTGATCAGCGGCCAGGAGAGCGCGCTGACCTACGAGGTGCAGGACCGCGAGGATCGCACGCTGGAGATCACGCTGCAGCTGGTCGCCCCGGCCGGCAACCCGGCCCGTTTTGTCGCCGTGCTGCGCGACATCACCGAGCGGCAGGCGGCGGCACGGGCGAAGTCGCAATTCGTGGCGATGGTCAGCCACGAGCTGCGCACGCCGCTGACCTCGATCAAGGGCGGGCTCGGCCTGCTGACGATGAGTGCCGCGGCCGAGATGTCGGAACGCTCGCGCGCGATTCTTGCCATCGCGCAGCGCAATACCGACCGGCTGATCCTGCTGATCAACGACATCCTCGACCTTGAAAAGATCGACGCCGGGATGATGGATTTCCGCATGGAGCATACCGACCTGACCGAGGTGATCACCGAGGCCATCGAGATGAACGCCGGCTATGGTGCGCAATTCGGGGTGCAGTTCGCGGCCGTCGGGCTCGACCGGCCGGTGATGGTCGATTGCAGCCCCGAGCGGCTGCTGCAGGTGCTGACCAACCTGATGTCGAATGCCGCGAAATTTTCGAGGCCCGGCGACACGGTGCAGGTGGGGCTGGCGGACCTGGGCGGCAAGGTGCGCATCTTCGTCAAGGACCACGGCGCCGGCATCCCGCTGGAAGCGCAGCCGCGCATCCTCGAGCGGTTCACGCAAGCCGACAGTTCCGACCGGCGCAAGGTCGGCGGCTCGGGCCTCGGGCTCAGCATCGTCAAGGCGATCGTGGAGCGCCACGGCGCCGAGATCCGCTTCGACAGCCGGCCGGGGCAGGGCAGCGAGTTCTACTTCGACCTCGAACGGCGCAGCGCCCGCGACGTCGCCTGACGGCCATCGCGGCGCGATCTTGACGATTCCCGCCGGGCGCTGCATCTGCAGGATGCAGCGTTTATGCATCCGGCAGCAGCCCGCGACAGGAACCCAGGCCGATGACCCAGCTTCGCAAGATCCTTCATGTCGAGGACGATCTCGACATCCAGGAGATCGCCGCCATCGCACTCGAAGCGGTGGGCGGGTTCGAGATCGTGCAGTTCGGCTCGGGCGCCGAGGCGATCGCCGCGGCGCCGGGCCATGCGCCGGACCTGTTCTTGCTGGATGTGATGATGCCCGGCCTTGGCGGCGAAGAGACGCTGCTGGCGCTGCGGGCGCTGCCGGGGCTTGCCGATGTGCCGGCGATCTTCATGACCGCCAAGGCGCTGGAGGCGGATGTGCGGGCGCTGTGCGATCTGGGCGCGCTTGGGGTGATCACCAAGCCCTTCGACCCGATGCGCCTTGCCGAAGAGATCAAGACGCTGTGGCGCGCCTCGGGCCGGCCCTGAACAGGGTCAGCGTCCGGCCTCGGCCAGGATCAGCGCCATCTCTCCCAGCATGTCATCGGCCAGCGCCACCACCATCCGCACCGTCGTTGGCGGTTCGCGCCGTTCGAGATGATCGCTGGCGGCCATTTCCACGCGCTGGCTGAGCAGGCCGAGATCGGCAAAGCCGAGCGTCGCCGCCACGCCCACCGTCTTGTGCGCAGCGAAGCAAAGCGCGCGCACGGCACTGTCCCGCTCCGGCTCTGGCAGGGCGCCGGCGTCCAGGTGGTCGCGCAGCGCCTCGCATTCTGTCAGCCGCGTTTCGAGGACGTCCAGAAAGCGTATCCGCAACGCCGACAACCGGCTGGCGATCATGCTGCGGGCGTCAGGGGGCACAGACTCTGGTTCCAAGGGCACTCTCCACGACTTGCCCTCACGTTAGCCTCTGGCTCTGGCGCCATCAAGCCAGTCTGAACTGGCTCCAATGCTCGCCAGACCGGCCATCTTCGGCCTTCGGCGCCTCGTGCTCGGCATTCTCGATGGCGACATACAGCGCATCGACCGCGCCGCGGCCGGCCCGCACCAGCCCGACCCGCACCGGCGAGCCGACCCGCAGGCGGAACTTCAGCGGCACGCCGCGGCTGTTGGTCAGCGCCATCTCCTCGACGATCAGGTTCGCGGTGCCCTCGATCACCTCGAGGTCCAGCGCCCCGCGGCCGTGGGCGACGCAGACATAGACGCCGTTGCCCGCATAGGACACGAAGCGCTCATGCGAGCGCAGGGCGGTCGAGACCGCCTCGGCCACGTCGGTCAGCAGGTAGCGGAAGTCGATGGGCGAGGTCGCGGCATAGATCGTCTCGATGCCGACGATCTTGAAGGCGAAGATCGAGGTGGCGAACAGGCCGCTGCGCGACAGCTGCAGCAGGTAGTTCTCCAGCGCCTGCAGGTCGATCACCGCATCCACGTCGGGGATCGAGATCGGCTCGTTCAGATCGACGAAGCGCTCGCGCTCCAACTGCGCGCGCAGGGTGGCGACGGCCGAGCGGTTTTCGGTCAGCGCCCGCTCTGCCTCCACCATCTTCGCGGCCAGCCGAATGCGGGCGCCAAGCTCCACGGGCTCGAAGGGCTTGGTCACATAGTCGGTGGCGCCGGCGGCGAAGGCGCGGTCGATATAGGATTTTTGCGACATCGCGGTGATCATCACGATCGGCGCCGCGGCATAGACCGGATCGCGCCGGATCGCGCGGCACAGGTCGATGCCATCGACCTCGGGCATCTGGATATCCAGCAAGAAACAGTCGAACGGGATTCGCGCGGCGGCGATCAGCGCCTGCGCCTGCGCGGCAGAGCTTGCCACTGTCAGATCCGCGAAGCCGACGGCGCCAAGGCTGGCCGACAGCAGCTCCAGGATCATCTCGTCGTCATCGACAGCCAGAATGCGCATTTCTCGACCTTCCTTGTCGCGGGACGCCGAAGGCCCGGACCCCGCGGCAGGCCCGGCCGGATCCATGCCCCGCCCTGTTCTTCATCCTCAGATTGAGCGGCGATTGGGGCGAGAATGTGACGTTCATGATGAATCGGCGTGGCAATGCAGGGGCATGGTCCGGATCGGCCGGTGCAGAGGCGTGAAGCACCGATACGCTCAGCTTAAGCAAATCTTCAGCGCGTGGCGAGAGGGTCGGCAATGGCGGGCGTGCCCTGGCCGGCCGCCAACGATTCGCCCGCGCCCCGGGCGCGCCCCAGCTCGGAGACGCCGCCGAATGACCTTGCAGACCCGCGTGCTGATCGTCGATGACAGCCCGACGATCCGCAACCTGATCCGCCGCCGGCTCGACGGCGACCCGCGCATTGTTGTGGTGGGCGAGGCGTCGGACCCGTTCGACGCGCGCGAAAAGATCAAGTCGCTGCGTCCCGACGTGCTGACGCTGGATGTCGAGATGCCGCGGATGAACGGGCTGGAGTTTCTTGAGAAACTGATGCGCCTGCGGCCGATGCCGGTGGTGATGATCTCGACCGAGACCCATCGCGGATCGGCCGCCGCGATCGAGGCGCTGGCGCTCGGCGCCATCGAATGCATCGGCAAACCCTCTGCCGACCGCCTGCCCGAAGGCTTCCTGCATCTCGCCGACCTGCTGGTGGTTGCGGCGCGGGCCCGGGTGCGCGAGCCTGGCCCCCGCACGATTGCCGCGCCGCCCGGCGATTTCCGCTGGAACGGCCGCCATGTGCTGATCGGGTCGTCCACCGGCGGGGTCGATGCGCTGGAAACCGTGCTCAAGGGCTATCCGCAGGACTGCCCGCCGACCCTGATCACCCAGCACATGCCCGAGGGGTTCCTGGCCAGCTTTGCGCAGCGCCTGGCACCGCGGATCGCGCCGAAGATCTCGCTGGCCAGCGATGGCGCGCCTCTGGTCGCCGGGCAGGTCTATCTGGCTCCGGGCGGCGAGGCGCATCTGACGGTGACCGCCGGCGAGCCGCCGCGTTGCCGGCTGCTGGCCGGCGAAAAGCGCAGCGGCCATCGCCCGTCGGTCGACATGTTGTTCGACAGCGCCCGGCCGATCGCGGCGCGCTGCGTCGCTGTGATCCTGACCGGCATGGGCCGTGACGGCGCCGAGGGCATGGCCGCGCTGCGCCAGGGCGGCGCACGCACCTTCGCGCAGGACGAGGCAACATCTGTGGTGTTCGGGATGCCCCGTGTGGCGCTGGAAATCGGCGCGGCCGAGCGCGCGGTGCCGCTGGGGCGGATCGCCGGCGAGATCCTGGCGCTCGCCGGCAAGGATGCGGCGGCACGGGAAAGGATCGCGCGATGACCCATTCCCCGGCCCGGCATGGCGCCGAAGAGCGCCCGCGCCACATTACCCAGGGCGAATATGCGGTGGGGGATGGTGGTCATGGCTCGATCAGCACCATCCTTGGGTCCTGCGTCGCCACCTGCCTTTATGACCCGGGCAGCGGGCGCGGCGGCATGAATCATTTCCTGCTGCCCGAGGGCACCGGATCGGGTGCGCCGGCGGCCAGCTTTGGCATCAACGCGATGGAGCTTCTGATCAACGCGCTGATCAAGGCCGGGGCGCAGCGCTCGCGGTTGCAGGCCAAGGTCTTCGGCGGGGCGCGGATGATCGCCGGCCTGTCCGATATCGGGGCCCGCAACGGCGAATTCGTGCTGGACTTCCTGCGGCGCGAGGGGATCGCCTGTACCGGGCAGAGCCTTGGCGGCACCCAGGCGCGCCGGGTGCAGTTCTGGCCCGCCGAGGGCCGCGCCCGCCAGAAATTGCTGGGCGAGGCGCTGGTGGTCGAGACGGTGCCCGCCGCCCGGCCCGGAAACGAGGTGGAACTGTTCTGAGCCTGGTCCGGGTGGTCCGCTGGACGCGTCATTTGCGGGACTCCGCCGGCGGCCCTGGCTGCGCCTGGCGACATGGGGATTCGGGCGCCGGGTGAGGCCCCTGACGGTGCCCGCCCGGCCTGCGCGCCCATGATCCCCGACCGGCGCCAGTGCGGCACCGGCCAGCCGGCTGGTGTCCGACCGGGCCCGTCCGGGCCGCCCGAGTTCGCCGCCTGTGCCTGCCGCTCGGCCCGGCGCCGGGGGATAGGCTCCTGGCGGCCGGCTGCGCCGGCGGGCGAGGGCGCCATTTGCAGGAAACCGCCGGCCGCCATCGCCCTGCCTCGTGACAAGGGTCCATCGGCGCCGGGTGAGGGTCGCCGCGGGTGCCCGCCCGCCCGCGCGATCCCCGAGTGTCGGCACCAAGAGAGAAATCCTCCCCGCCAGCACCTCGCCCCGCGCGCAATTGCCGAAGGGTGCCGGGGCGGCACAGGCAGGGCCGGTGCCCGCCCGGCGCGCGCGAGCCCGTGACGCCCGGGCCTTGCCGCGACGAGGCAGGCCTGCTCCGAGACCTGGTATGGCGGGCGGCGAGCGCGCGCCTGCCCCGGCACTTGCCAAGAAAGCTCCGGGCCGCGCGCCTGAGCGGGTGCCGGGCGATATGGGCGCCGTTGATGGCAAGCTTCCACGGACCCGCCCCGGCACATGACGGTTGCCGCGTCAGAGAGCGCGGCATCCTCGGGGCGGCGCGCCCGGGGCGCGGGGCGCCGTTAGTCGCATCCCGCGCGCTTGCAGCTATCGCGGCGCATCCCGGTCCTGCCGCGCGCTGCGCTCCTTGCCACCAATTGCGCGGCAAAGCCGGCGCGCGCACAGGGCTGCGGCCATCGACATCGTTGGGACAGGCGGGGGCTGGAAAAGCGAACGGCGGCGCCCAGGGAGGAGGAGGGGCACCGCCGTTCTTAACGCCGACCCCAGGGAGGAGGAGGGGGCCTTCGTATCCTTGGCGAAGGGAGCGGTGGCGCCTCTGGGAGGAGGAGAAAGCGCCACCGTCCTTCACAACGCCCGGCCCAGGGAGGAGGAGGGGCCGTTCGTATCGTCTTGTGAAGGGGAGCGGTGGCACCTCAGGGAGGAGGAGGAGGCGCCACCGTCCTTCACAACGTCCGGCCCAAGGAGGAGGAGGGGCCGTTCGTATTCAGTTGGGCCCGAAGGCCCGAATGTCGTGGACCCGGTCGGGTCCGTCCGGTTTGGGCCCCTGCGGGCCCGGTCCGAAGTTGAAGAGCGGCGACCCCAGGGAGGAGGAGGGGGTCGCCGCCTTCATCACGAGGCCCTCAGGGAGGAGGAGGAGAGCCATCGCATTCCGGTTGGACCTTGCAGTCCGGTAACAGGTTCGACCATGCGGCCTTTGGTATCAGCCCGAACCTTACGGTCCGTTAACGCCGGACCTTGCGGTCCTTGGTATCTGGTGCGGCGACCCCAGGGAGGAGGAGGGGGTCGCCGCAGATTTCCGAGGCTCAGGGAGGAGGAGGAGCCTCAGGAAAGCGAATTACTTCTCGGCGCCGTACGCTGCTTCGGCCGCCACGCGGGTGATCATCGAGCGGTTGATGCCAAGATCGGCCAGCTCGCGGCCCGACAGGGCCTGCAGTTCCGCCAGGGTCTGCCGAAACACCTTGCGGCGCTGACGTGCATCCTGCACGGTCTTGAAGAACGCAGCGATGCGGTCGGCAAAGCCGTGCTCGATGCTGCGGATGTCGTTTGCGAAAGCCATGTGCTCTGCCTCAGGTTGGTTCAGGTCAGCGCCGTGTTGCGCCGTTGGGATCAAGATGGATGCAATGCTGCAGCTGCACAATCCCTTGCAGCCTCAATGCCGCCATGCGGAAACTGCATATCGTGTGCTGACCTAATTTTTAGCGCAAACATGGCCTATGCCGCATTTCACAGCGCTTTGAGGGTGCGATCGGGCGGTTTGGCTTGCCCTTGCTGGCAGGGATGCCACAGTGCCTGCCGAAACGTCCCGGAGGCCGTAAAATGACCGTTACCAAAGACACCGTCCTGGCCGCGCTTGCCCGCGTGCGCCTGCCTTCGGGCCGCGATCTCGTGGCCGAGGATCTGGTGCGGGCGCTGGTGGTGGAGGGCGACTCGGTCCGTTTCGTGCTGGAAGCGCCGTCGCCCGAGGCGGCGCGCGGGATGGAATCGGTGCGGTCGGCGGCCGAGGCGGCGGTGCGGGCGCTGCCGGGGGTTGCCCAGGTCTCGGCGGTGCTGACGGCGCATGGTCCGGCGGCGAAAGCGCCCAGCCTGAAGATCGGCGGCCATCCCACGCCGCAGGCGCCGGGCCAGACCGGGCCGCAGCGGGTGGCGGGAATCGACCGCATCCTCGCCATCGCCTCGGGCAAGGGCGGGGTTGGCAAGTCCACCGTCTCGTCGAACCTCGCGGTGGCGCTGGCGCGGGCGGGGCGGCGGGTCGGGCTGCTGGACGCCGATATCTACGGGCCGTCGCAGCCGCGGATGATGGGCGTTTCGGGCCGGCCGGAATCGCCGGATGGCAAGACGATGATCCCGCTGCACGCGCATGGCGTCACGGTGATGTCGATCGGCCTGCTGCTCAAGGAAGACGAGGCGGTGGTCTGGCGCGGCCCGATGCTGATGGGCGCGCTGCAGCAGCTGCTGGGGCAGGTGGCCTGGGGCGAGCTCGACGTGCTGATCGTCGATCTGCCGCCCGGCACTGGCGATGTGCAGCTGACCCTGTGCCAGCGCACGCACCTGACCGGGGCGGTCGTCGTGTCCACCCCGCAGGACGTGGCGCTGCTGGATGCGCGGCGGGCCATCGACATGTTCGCCAAGCTCAAGACCCCGGTGCTGGGGCTGATCGAGAACATGTCCTCCTATATATGCCCGAACTGCGGGCATGAGGCGCATATCTTCGGCCATGGCGGTGTGCGCGCCGAGGCGCAGAAGCTGGGGCTGCCCTTCCTTGGGGAGATTCCCCTCAGCCTCGACGTGCGGCTGGCGGGGGATGCCGGCACGCCCATTGCCGCGGGTGAGGGGCCGATTGCGGATGCCTATGCGACCCTGGCGCAGCGCCTGATCGCCGGCGGCATGGCCTGACACGGCCGCATCACGGCGTCCTGCCGGGACGCCGTGGGCGAGTCGGCGGGCTTCATGGGAAATCATGGGCGGCAGGGGTGAATCGGGCCTAGCCTCGAATCACCGGCGCGTGAGTCTGCGTGAACTTGGCGGAACATTTCGTGATCATCGACGCGAGGGCGTTGCGGGCCTGCAACTCAGGGCCGTGGCGCGAAGTTTTTTCGGGAATTGATGGGCTGCAATGGGATGCGGTATTCTGGGTCGTTGGTTCTACATGTGGTGTTCTTTTATCGACTTTCTCCTATATGCGCGCCCTCCCTGAATGATCGGGGTGCGTATGAAGCCCAAGTGCCCCACAACCTCCCCAGCCGTTCCCAGATTTACCTGTTGATTACCATGAAGTCCCATGGCATCCCTGTTCACGAGATGAACACGAGTAAGAGGCACCAAGACCTCAAATCGGCGACAAGAGCAGGTTTCATACAGGCGCTCGCGTTTATCCGAGAAGACCAAAGAGATCCGGCGCGCGAGCGAGCAGACATCCCCCCAGGTGGCGCGCGTAGCCGGACATAACCCAGAGATGGGACGAGGGGCGGCGGATCGGGCAGTGGCAGCAGCCCGGTCCGCCGTTGTCTTTCCGGGACAGCTTCGGGCGGGGGGCTGGTTGCGGTGCGGAAAGCAGAAACGCGGACGGTGAAGGAAACCTAAGGTGACGGGGTCGTTCCGGGGCGAATTCAGCCAGAAGGTCGACGGAAAGGGCAGGGTGTCCATTCCGGCGGCATTTCGGCGTCACCTGGAAGAGGGCGATCCCGAGTTCCGCGCCCGGCGCGACGCGCTGCGCGAGGATGACAAGCTCAAGGGCGGTGCCCGCTTCGTCATCGTCTATGGCGACGCCCGTCGCGAATTTCTCGAATGCTACACGGTCGAGGGCATGGCGGCGCTCGAGGCGCGCATCAAGGCCCTTCCGCGCGGCACCAAGCGCCGGCGCGCGCTGGAAAGGGTGTTCATCACGCTGTCCACCGTGGCGGAGGTCGATGGCGATGGCCGCATCGTGCTGCCGCAAAAGCTGCGCGAGAAGCTGACGCTGGACGAGGAAGCCGTCTTTGCCGGCACCGCCGACACCTTCCAGATCTGGCAACCCGAAGCCTATGAGCGCGACGTGGCCGAGAAGGCCGGCGAAGAGATCGAGGGGCTGGAGCCCGGCGTCGATATCGCGGCGCTGCTGGATGGGGACTTCTAGGCGATGGCGGGCGATCCCCATGCCGCTGCCGCTGCCCCGCATGTTCCCGTGCTGCTGCGCCCGCTGCTGGCGGCGGTGGCACCGGTGTCCGGGGTGTGGCTCGACGGCACCTTCGGCGCAGGCGGCTATGCGCGCGGGCTGCTGGAGGCGGGGGCTGGCTGCGTGATCGGCGTGGACCGCGACCCTTCGGTGTTCAGGATGGCGGCGGACTGGGCCGGCAGCTATGGCGACCGGCTGCGGCTGGTGGAAGGCACGTTCTCGGACATGGACCGCCTTGCGGGCGAGCCTCTGGACGGGGTGGTGCTGGACCTTGGCGTCTCCTCGATGCAGCTCGACCAGGCCGAGCGCGGGTTCTCCTTCATGAAGGACGGCCCCTTGGACATGCGGATGAGCGGCAGCGGCACCAGCGCCGCCGATCTGGTGAACGAGGCCGAAGAGGCCGTGCTGGCCGACATCATCTATCACTACGGCGAGGACCGCGCCGCCCGCCGCATCGCCAAGGCCATCGTGCGGGCGCGCGAGGCGGGGCCGATCACCACCACAAGGCAACTGGTCGCCATCATCGAATCCTGCCTGCCGCGCCCCAAGCCGGGGCAAAGCCACCCCGCCACCCGCAGCTTCCAGGCGATCCGTATCGCGGTGAATGACGAGTTCGGCCAGCTGATCGAAGGGCTGGAGGCGGCAGAGCGCGCGCTGAAGCCCGGCGGGCGGCTGGCGGTGGTGACCTTCCATTCGCTCGAAGACCGGGTGGTGAAGCGCTTCCTGCTGGCCCGGTCGGGCGGCGAGGCGCAGGGCAGCCGCTATGCCCCCGAACGGGTGGATGCGGCGCCGGCCTTCAAGCTGCTGACCCGCCGCGCCGTGGCGCCGGATGAGACCGAGCTTGCCGAGAACCCCCGCGCCCGGTCTGCCAAGCTGCGCGTCGCGCAGCGCACCGATGCGCCCGCGGGGCGGCCGGATCGCGCCTCGCTCGGCCTGCCGCAACCCGTGCTGGACCCCGCCCCCCGCAGGAAAGGACACTAGACATGCGCAGCCTGTTCTATGTTCTCACCGCGCTGGCCGTCATGGGCCTCGCCTTCTGGGCCTACCGCGAGAACTACCGCACCCAGGCCCAGCTGGCCGAGATCGACCGCCTGCAATCCGACATTCGCCACCTGCGCGAAAGCCTGAATGTGCTGAAGGCGGAATGGGCCTATCTCAACCGCCCCGACCGGCTGCGCGAGCTGGCCGACATCAACTTTGATCGGCTGGGGCTGCTGCCGCTGACCGCCGGCCAGTTCGGCACCGCGGCGCAGGTGGATTACCCGGCCAAGCCGCTGCCGCCGGTCACCGACCCGGTGGAAACCTTTGGAGCCCTTCCCCAGGCAGAGGAGACCACGCCGTGACCCGCACCCCGCTGCGCCCGCTGGCCCGCATCCTTTCTGCCCGCGACCGCGGCGAGAATCCCGACGCGATCGAACGCGAGAACCTGCGCCTGCGGCATGAGGCGATGCGCGACAAGTCCCGCCAGCGCGCCGAGGGTCGGCTGCTGGTGATGGGCCTGTTGTTCTTTTCCGCCTTCACCGTCGTGGGCGCCCGCATGGGCCTGCTGGCCGCGACCGACCCGGTAGAGCCGCGGGCGGCCGTCTCTGGCGCCTCGATCCTGGCGCAGCGCGCCGATATCGTGGACCGCGAGGGCCGCATTCTGGCGACCAACCTCGTCACCCACTCGCTCTATGCACAGCCGCAAAGCATGGTGGAGCCGGAGCGCGCCGCCGAAGAGCTGGCGGCGATCTTCCCCGACCTCGACGCCGAAGAGCTGAAGGAAGACTTCACCGGCACCCGCAAGTTCCTGTGGATCAAGAAGAAGATCAGCCCCGAGCAGATGCAGGCGGTGCATGACATCGGCGATCCGGGCTTGCTGTTCGGCCCGCGCGAGATGCGGATCTATCCCAATGGCGCACTGGCCTCGCATGTGCTTGGCGGCGCCAGTTTCGGGCGCGAGGGCGTGCATTCCGCCGAGGTGATCGGCACCGCGGGCGTCGAGAAGACCTTCGACGGCTGGCTGCGCGATCCCGGCAATGGCGGCCAGCCGCTGCAACTGTCGATCGACCTTGGCGTGCAGGCCACGATGGAAGAGGTGCTGTCCGGCGGCATGAAGCTGATGAATGCCAAGGGCGCCGCGGCGATCTTGATGGATATCCATTCGGGCGAGGTGGTGGCGATGGCCTCGCTGCCCGATTTCGACCCCAACACCCGCCCGCAGCCGGCGCTGAAGGGCGATCCCTCGGACAGCCCGCTGTTCAACCGCGCGGTACAGGGCGTCTATGAGCTTGGATCGACCTTCAAGGTCTTTGCCATTGCCCAGGCGATGGATCTCGGGCTCGTCAACCCGCAGACCAAGATCGCCACCAAGTCGCCGATGACCTGGGGCAAGCACCGCATCCGAGACTTCCACGACTATGGCGCCGAGCTTTCGGTGACCGAGATCATCGTGAAATCCTCGAACATCGGCACGGCGCGGGTGGCGCTGATGCTGGGCGGCGAGCGGCAGAAGGCCTTTCTCGGCACGCTGGGGCTGCTGGAGCCGGTGCCGATCGAGATGGTCGAGGCGCCGACCGGCAAGCCGCTGGTGCCGCGCACCTGGCCCGAGATCACCACGATGACCGTCAGCTATGGCCATGGCCTGTCGGCAAGCCCGCTGCATCTGGCGGCGGCCTATGCCTCGGTGCTCAACGGCGGCACCAAGGTGACGCCGACGATCCTGAAATCGCCGGTGCCGAAGCCGGGGCCGCGCGTCGTGTCGGAACAGACCTCCAGCATCATGCGCGCCACGCTGCGCGCGGTGGTGACCCGCGGCACTGCCAGCTTTGCCGAGGTGCCGGGCTATGCGGTCGCGGGCAAGACCGGCACCGCCGACAAGCCGATCCCGACCGGGGGCGGCTATTACAAGGACCGGGTGATCGCCACCTTCGCCTCGGTCTTCCCGGCGCATGACCCCAAATACGTGCTGATCACCTCGCTGGACGAGCCCTCCGAGACCTCGGGCGCCGAGCCGCGCCGCACCGCGGGCTGGACGGCGGTGCCGGTCGGGGCCGAGATCATCCGCCGCGTCGCGCCGATGCTGGGCCTGCGGCCCGAGGTTGAACCCCCGGCGCAGCATGGGATAACACTCGTCCGCAACTGACGGGGCGCAACGCGGCGCCGAACTGATGAGGCACCGATGGCGCATTCCACCAAGACGCTGGCCGAACTTGGCCTGACCGCGCAGGGCGGCGCCGATGCGGCCGTCACCGGCCTGTCGGTGGACAGCCGCGGCGTGAAGCCCGGCCACCTGTTCGCGGCGCTGCCCGGCAGCCGGGTGCATGGCGCAGAGTTCATCCAGTATGCGCTGCGCATGGGGGCGGGGGCGGTGCTGACCGACCGCGCCGGCGCCGCGATTGCCCGTGACGTGCTGGATGCCAGCCCCGCCGCGCTGGTGGTGGCCGAAGACCCGCGCGCCGCGCTGGCCGGCGCCGCCGCGCTGTGGTTCGGCGCGCAGCCCGAAACCGTGGTGGCGATCACCGGCACCAGCGGCAAGACCAGCGTTGCCACCTTCACCCGGCAGATCTGGCAGGCGATGGGGTTGCAGGCGATCAACATCGGCACGATGGGGGTTCTGGGCGATTTCCACGCCCCCCTGCAGCACACCACGCCCGAGCCGATCACCCTGCACCGGCTGCTGGCCGAGGCGGCGGCGGCCGGCATCACCCATGCGGCGATGGAGGCGTCCTCGCACGGGCTCGACCAGCGGCGACTGGATGGGGTGCGGCTGGCGGCGGCGGGCTTCACCAACTTCAGCCAGGACCATCTCGACTATCACAAGGATTTCGCCGAATATTTCGCGGCCAAGGGCGGGCTGTTCAGCCGCATCCTGCCCGCGGGTGCCAGCGCCGTGGTCAACACCGCCGACCAGAGCGGGTTGCAGATGATCGCCGAGCATATCGAGGGGCGCGGCCACCGGCTGATGCTGACCGGCCCGACCCCTGCCGCCGACCTGCGCATCATCGCGCAGCGCTTCGATGCCACCGGGCAGGATGTGCGCGTCGGCTGGCTGGGCGAGGAGCGGCAGCTGCGGCTGAAGCTGATCGGCGGCTTCCAGGCGGAGAACGTGCTGCTGGCGGCGGGGCTGTGCATCGGCTCGGGCAGCCCGCCCGAGGAGGTATTCCGCGCGCTCTCGACCCTCACCACGGTGCCGGGCCGGATGCAGCATGTCGCCACCCGCGAAAATGGCGCGACGGTGTTCGTGGACTATTCGCACAAGCCCGGCGCGCTGGCCTCGGCGCTGCAATCGCTGCGCCCGCATGTGATGGGCCGCATCATCTGCGTCTTTGGCGCGGGCGGCGACCGCGACCGGCTGAAACGCCCGCTGATGGGCGAGGCGGCGGCACGCCATGCCGATCTGGTCTATGTAACCGATGACAACCCGCGCAGCGAGGACCCTGCCGCGATCCGGGCCGAGGTGATGGCGGGTTGCCCCGATGCCACCGAAGTCGCCGACCGGGCGGAAGCCATCCTGCGCGGGGTGGATGCGCTGGGGCCGGGGGATGCGCTGCTGGTCGCCGGCAAGGGGCATGAGACGGGCCAGATCGTCGGCGACACCGTCTATCCCTTCGACGATGCCGAACAGGCCAGCGTCGCCGTCGCCGCGCTGGAGGGCCGGATTTGACCGTTCTTTGGACTTCCGCGGATGCCGCCCTCGCCACTGGCGGGCGGGCGACGCGAGCCTTTGACGCGACGGGCGTTTCCATCGACACCCGCAGCCTGCAGCCGGGCGACCTGTTCGTGGCGCTGACCGATATCCGCGACGGCCATGACTTCGTGCGCGCCGCGCTGGACAAGGGCGCCGCCGCGGCGCTGGTCAGCCGCATCCCCGAGGGCTGCAGCGAGGCTGACCCGCTGCTGATCGTGCCCGATGTGCTTGCTGGCCTGACAGCCCTTGGCGCCGCGGGCCGCGCCCGCACCGGCGCAAAGGTCATCGCTGTTACCGGATCGGTCGGCAAGACCTCGACCAAGGAAATGCTTCGCGCCGTGCTTGCCTCGCAGGGCCGTATCCATGCCGCCGAGGCCAGCTACAACAACCACTGGGGCGTGCCGCTGACGCTGGCGCGGATGCCGCCCGATGCCGAATTCGCGGTGATCGAGATCGGGATGAACCACCCCGGCGAGATTGCGCCGCTGGCCCGCCTTGCCCGCCCGCATGTGGCGATGATCACCACCGTCGCCGCTGCGCATCTGGAGGCGTTCGACAGCATCGAGGCCATCGCGCGCGAGAAGGCCGCGATCTTCGAGGGGCTGGAGCCGGGGGGCACCGCGGTGATCCCGCTTGGCCTGCCGGTCAGCGACATCCTCGCCAAGGCCGCGACAAGCGCCGCCAGCATCCTGACCTTCGGGCCGGTCCCTGGTGCCGATTTCCGGCTGCTGGATGCGCAGATGACCCCCGATGCCACCATCGTGCAAGCCGACCGTGCCGGCCAGCCGCTGCTGTTCAAGGTTCGCACCCCGGGCCGCCATTTCGCGCAGAATGGCCTGGCCGCGCTGGCGGTGGCCGAGGCGGTCGGCGCCGACATTGCCATCGCGGCACTGGACCTCGGCCTCTGGGCGCCGCCCCTGGGCCGCGGCACGCGCGAGCGCATCGTGCTCGACATCGTCGATGACCATCTCAGCTTCGAGCTGATCGACGACGCCTTCAACGCCAACCCTGCCTCGATGGCCGCCGCGCTGGACATGCTCGGCGCCGCGCGCCCCACCGACGGCATCGGCCGCAAGTCCGAGGGCCGCCGCATCGCGGTTCTGGGCGACATGCTGGAACTGGGGCCAAACGAGCTGCAAATGCACGCCGACATCGCCCGGCACCCGGCGCTGGCCAGCATCAAGCTGGTGCATTGCGTCGGCCCGCGGATGAAGGCGCTGCACGACATCCTGCCCCGCGCGCAGCGGGGAGAATACCACGAGACCGCCCCGGCCCTTGCCGCCCGCGCGCATCATCTGGCCGATGCCGGCGATGTCGTGCTGGTCAAGGGATCGAAAGGCATCAAGGTCAGCCTCGTGGTTGACGCGCTGCGCAAACTCGGCCAAGCGGTCGCGCAAGACAATCGAGGGACCGAGTAAATGCTGTATTGGCTGGCGCAGTTTTCGGACGGCGGCGATATCTTCAACCTGTTTCGCTACATCACCTTCCGGGCTGGTGCGGCCTTTTTCACCGCGCTGATCTTCGGCTTCATCTTCGGCCAGCCGCTGATCAACTTCCTGCGCCGCAAGCAGAAGAAGGGTCAGCCGATCCGCGAGGACGGGCCGCAGACGCATTTCGTCAAGGCGGGAACGCCGACGATGGGCGGCCTGCTGATCCTGTCGGCGCTGCTGTTCTCGACCCTGCTCTGGGCGCGGCTCGACAACCCTTACGTCTGGATCGTGCTGCTGGTCACCTATGCCTTCGGCCTGATCGGCTTTGCCGATGACTATGCCAAGGTCACCAAGCAGACCTCTGCGGGCCTGTCCTCGCGCACCCGCTTCATCATCGGCCTCGTGATCGCGGCGCTTGCGGGCGCGGCGGCGGCCTGGTTCCACCCGGACGATCTGACCGGCCAGCTGGCGCTGCCCTTCCTCAATGAGACGATGCTGAACCTTGGCATCTTCTTCGTGCCCTTCTCGATGGTGGTGATCGTGGGGGCCGCCAATGCCGTGAACCTGACCGACGGGCTCGACGGGCTGGCGATCATGCCGGTGATGATCGCCGCCGGCACGCTGGGGGTGATCGCCTATACCGTTGGCCGCGTCGACTTTGCCGAATACCTTGGCGTCAACTACGTGCCCGGCACCGGCGAGCTGCTGATCTTCGTCGCAGCGCTGATCGGCGGCGGGCTTGGCTTCCTGTGGTACAACGCCCCCCCCGCGGCGGTGTTCATGGGCGATACCGGCAGCCTCGCCCTTGGCGGCGCGCTTGGCGCCATCGCCGTGGTGACCAAGCATGAAATCGTTTTGGCGATCGTCGGCGGCCTGTTCGTGGTCGAGGCGCTGAGCGTCATCATCCAGGTGCTGTATTTCAAGCGCACGGGCCGCCGCGTGTTCCTGATGGCCCCGATCCACCACCATTTTGAAAAGAAGGGCTGGGCCGAGCCGCAGATCGTGATCCGCTTCTGGATCATCTCGCTGATCCTGGCGCTGATCGGCCTCGCCACGCTGAAGCTGCGCTGATGCGCAGCCCCGCCCCGACTGCGTTGGTGGTGGGCGCGCCCCGCGCGGCCGAGGCGATGGCGCGCGCGCTGGCCGCCGAGGGCGCAGCGGTCACGCTCGGCCTTGCCGTAGTTGGTGCGGTGCCGGGCCTGACCTGCCTGCCAATGGACCTGACGGACCCGGACAGCTGGTTCCCGCCGGTGCTGGCGGCGGGCGGCTTCGATATCCTGGTGATCGTGGCCGAAGCCGGCGCCGATGCCTCGCTGCTGGACAAGGGCTGCGATCTGGCCCGGCTGATGGAAACCTCGCTCGCCGCGCCGCTGGACCTGATCCGCCTGTGCGTGCCGCGCTGGCGGGCGCAGGGCTGGGGCCGGATCGTGGCGCTGCTGCCACCGCCGGGCGCGCCCGGCGCCAGCCCCATTGCCGCCGCCGCGCTGACGGCGCTGGTGCGCAGCCTGCCGCGCGACCTGCCGGCGGGCACGCTGGTCAACGCCGCCTTTGCGGGCGATATCGCCGGCGCCCTGCGCCTGGCGCTGCTGCCAGGGGATGGCCCGACCGGCACAGTCCTTCCCGCCGGGATCTGACGCCCGCAGCCCACCGCCTTGCACAGCCGCCCGTCCTGGGGGCATGGTCCCCGAAACCGCAGACAGGGGCGCAAAGATGATTCCGGTTCAAGGATATGACGGGCGCAAGGTCGCCGTGCTCGGCCTCGGCCGCTCGGGCCTCGCCACCGCGAAGGCACTGCAGGCGGGCGGCGCCGAGCCGGTGCTGTGGGATGACAGCCCCGAGGCGCGCGCGAAGGCCGAAGCCGAGGGCTTCACCTGCACCGACCTCGGCCGTGATGCCAGCTGGGAGGGCGTTGCCCTGCTGGTCACCTCGCCCGGCATCCCGCACCTCTACCCTGCGCCGAACCGGCATATCGCCCGGGCGATGGCGCTTGGGGTGCCGGTGGACAATGACATCGGCCTCTTCTTCCGCTCTTGGGCGGTGGAGGAGTGGCAGGATTTCGACCTGGTGCCGAAGGTCGTCGCCGTCACCGGATCGAACGGCAAATCCACCACCACGGCGCTGATCCACCACATCCTGCAGGTGATCGGCCGCCCCACCCAGATGGCCGGCAATATCGGCCGCGGCGTGCTGGACATGGACCCCGCGACAGATGGCGAGGTCGTGGTGCTGGAGCTGTCGAGCTACCAGACCGACCTTGCCCGCGCGCTGACCCCCGATGTCGCGGTGTTCACCAATCTCTCGCCCGACCACCTTGACCGGCATGGCGGCTATGGCGGCTATTTCGCCGCCAAGCGCCGGCTCTTTGCCGAGGGTGGCCCCGACCGCGCGGTGATCGGCGTCGATGAGCCCGAGGGCGTCTATCTGGCGAACCAGATGGCCGAGGGCCCGGCCGACGACCGGGTGATCCGCGTCAGCGGCGGGCAGAAGCTGGAGGGGGAGGGCTGGACCGTCTTCGCCCGCAAGGGTTTCCTCGCCGAATGGCGCAAGGGCAAGCAGGTCGCCTCGATCGACCTGCGCGCCATTCAGGGGCTGCCGGGCGCGCATAATCACCAGAACGCCTGCGCCGCCTATGCCGCCTGCCGCAGCCTCGGCCTGCCGCCGCGGCTGATCGAACAGGCGCTGACCAGCTTTGCCGGGTTGCCGCATCGCAGCCAGACCATCGCCACCAAGGCCGGGGTCCGCTACGTCAACGACTCCAAGGCCACCAATGTCGACAGTGCCGCCAAGGCGCTGCAGGCCTTCCCCCGCATCCGCTGGATCGCCGGCGGCCTCGGCAAGGATGGCGGCATCGCCGGGCTGGTGCCCTTCCTCGGCTCGGTCGCCAAGGCCTATCTCATCGGCCACTCCGCCCGCGATTTCGCGCTGCAGATCGGCAGCACCCCGCATGAGATCTGCGAGACGATGGAGCAGGCCGTGACCCGCGCCGCCGCCGAGGCGGAGCCGGGCGAGACCGTCCTCCTCGCCCCCGCCGCCGCCAGCTTCGACCAATACCCCAACTTCGAGAAACGCGGCGAGCATTTCGCGGCGCTGGTCGCCGCGCTGCCCGATGCCCCCTGATCCCGGCACGCCAGAGGGCATCGCCGGCACCTACCACCGCCGGGCCGCCGCCTTCGACGCAAGCCGCGACCGCACCCTTTATGAGCGACCCTGGCTCGACCGCCTGACCCAGGGCCTGCCCCCCGGCGCGCCGGTGCTGGACCTCGGCTGCGGCGCCGGCGAGCCCATCGCGGCCTATCTGGCGGGGCAGCGCTTCACCGTCACCGGCCTCGACGCCTCCGCCCCGATGCTCGCAATGGCGCGGGCCCGCGTCCCGCAGGCGCGGTTCATCGAAGCCGACATGCGCGGCCTCGCCCTGGGCACGCGCTTCGCCGCCATCCTCGCCTGGGACAGCTTCTTCCACTTGCGCCCCGCCGACCAGCTTGCCCTGATCCCGCGCCTCGCCGCCCATCTCGCCCCCGGCGGCCGCCTCCTCTTCACCTGCGGCCCCGATGCCGGCGAGCCCATCGGCACCGTCGGCGGCGAGCCGGTCTACCACGCCAGCCTCACCCCCGCAGGCTACGCCGTCGCGCTGGAGGCGGCAGGCCTGCTCCCGCGCGTGTTCATCGCCGAAGACCCCGCCACCCAAGGCCGCTCCCTCTGGCTCGCCGAGCGCCGCGCCTGACCGCAAGCCCCTCTTCCCCTTTGCTTTTTCCAAATATCCTCGGGGGGTGCGGGGGGCAGACGGCCCCCCGCCTTCTTCAGGATCATGGGGGGCAGACGGCCCCCCGCGGCGACGCCAGCCCCACCCGCGCCGCCTCGCGCACCGCCGCCGTCAGCGGCGCCAGCGGCGCCCCGGCCGCCCTTATCCATTGCCAATGCAGCGCCACATCCAGCGGCAGGTCTGGCCGCAGCGCCACCAGCCGGCCCGCCGCCAGATGCCCGGCGACCAGTACCTCGGGGTTCATGCCCCAGCCGATCCCCAGCAGCGCCGCCGCAACGAATCCCTCGCTGGTCCCGATCCGGTGCGCGGGCAAAGCGGGCCGCGCGCCCGTCGCCGCCGCCGCCCAATCCGCCTGCAGCCGGTCCTTGGCGTTGAAGACCAGCGCCGGCGCCTGCGCCAGCGCCGCGGCTGTCACCCCGCCCGCGAACCAGCGCGCGGCAAAACCGGGGCTCGCGGTGGCGATGTAGCGCAGCGATCCCAGCGGTTTCGCCTCGCAGCCCTGCACCGGGCCCGGATGCCCCGTCACCGCCGCCATCACCTCGCCCCGGCGCAACCAGTCCGCGGAATGGTCCTGGTCGTCGATGACAAGGTCGAACAGCATCCCCTCCACCGCGGCCAGTGCCGGCAGGAACCAGGTCGCCAGGCTGTCGGCATTGACCGCGATCCGCACGCTCGCCGCCGGTCCCGCTGCCCGGCCCAGGTCGCGCGCCAGCCCCTGCTCCAGCAGCCGCAGCTCCTCGTGATGCCGCGCCAGCCGTGCCCCCGCCGGGGTGGCGCGGGCGGGCTGGGTGCGCTCCACCAGCACTGTTCCCGCCCGCTCCTCCAGCGCGCGGATGCGCTGCGAAACGGCAGGGGGTGTCACGTTCAGCGCCGCGGCGGCGGCCTCGAAGCTGCCAAGCCGCAGCACCGCGGCGAGGGTGGCGAGGTGGACGGGATCGAACATAAGCGCAGCTGAACCTTCATTAGCAGGATTACCTTTCCTAATCCGGTGCCCCCCGTTAGTCGATCCCTGTCCCCAACAGGAGCCGCCCCATGTTCGTCGCCTATTTCGCCGGCCTTCGCCTCGGCCTCGGCCTGATCGTCGCCATCGGCGCGCAGAATGCCTTCGTGCTGCGCCAGGGGCTGCGGCGCGAGCATGTGCTGGCGACCTGCGCCTTTTGCGCGCTGGCCGATGCCGCGCTGATCGCGGTTGGGGTCGGGGGCTTCGCGCTGGCCTCGGACAAGATGCCCTGGCTCGCGCCGGCCCTGCGCTGGGGCGGCATCGCCTTCCTGCTGTGGTATGGCGCGCGGGCCTTCCTGTCCGCCTGGCGCGGCGGCGCGGCGCTGGAGGCGGGGCGGGCCACGCGCGCGAGCCTTGGCGCAACCCTTGGCACGCTCGCGCTGATCACCTTCGCCAACCCGCATGTCTGGCTGGATACCGTGGTGCTGCTTGGCGGCATCTCGGCGCAGTTCCCGGGGAGGGAGGTGACCTTCGCGGCCGGGGCCATGACCGGCTCGGTGCTGTTCTTCTTCTCGCTCGGCTATGGCGCGCGGCTGCTGGCGCCGCTGTTTGCGCGGCCCGTCGCCTGGCGGGTGCTCGATGCCGGGATCGGCTGCGTGATGTGGTCCATCGCCGCCGGCCTAGCCATGGGCTGAGCCTTTGGGCTTGCACCGCCCGGCGGCATTCTGTCAGGTGCCGGCATGACCGCGCCCTCCTCCTCCCGCCCGCTGGCCGGCGTCCTGTGGATGCTTGCCTCGGGCTTCGCCTTCGTCGGCGTCAACGGCACCGTGCGCCACCTTGGCACCGCGCTGCCCGCCGCCGAAAGCGCCTTCCTGCGCTTTGCCTTCGGGCTGCTGTTCCTGCTGCCGGTGTTGCTGCCGGCACTCCGGGCCGGGTTCACGCGGCCGGTCTGGCGGCTGTTCGCCCTGCGCGGCGCGCTGCATACCGCCGCGGTGATCTTGTGGTTTTTCTCCATGGCGCGGCTTCCGATCGCCGAAGTCACCGCCATCGGTTATCTGAATCCGATCGGCGTGACGATCGGCGCCGCGCTGGTCTTTGGCGAGCGTCTGGCGCTGCGCCGCATCCTGGCCATCTGCGTCGCCATCCTTGGCGCGCTGGTGATCCTGCGCCCCGGCCTGCGCGAGATCGCGCCGGCACATCTGTCGCAGCTTGGCGCAGCGGTGTGCTTCGCCATCTCCTACCTCGTCGCCAAGCGGCTCAGCGGGCTCGCCTCGGCCTCGGCCGTGGTGGCGATGATGTCGCTGACGGTGGCGATCGGCCTTGCGCCCTTTGCCGCGCTGCACTGGGTGCCGCCGAGCGCCAGCCAACTGGCCTGGCTGGCGACCACCGCCGCCTTCGCCACGGCGGGCCACTACTTCATGACCCGCGCCTTCGAGGCGGCGCCGCTGACCGTGACCCAGCCGGTGACCTTCCTGCAGCTGCTCTGGGCCGCGATCCTTGGCATGGCGCTGTTCGGCGAGCCGGTGGACCCGTTCGTGATGCTGGGCGGCGGCATGATCATCGCCGCGATCAGCTACATGACCTGGCGCGAGGCGGTGCTGAAGCGCGCCGCCGTCACCCCCGCGCCGAACGCGGCGAAGGGCTGATCACACCGCGATCAGCCGCCCGATCACGCCTTCCCGCGTCACCCGCCCGCCGCCTGCCACCGCTACCGCCTCGTGGCTGCGCAGATGCGCCATCACCTCGCGCACCGGCAGGTCCAGCGCGACGACCGGGGCACCCGGGGCTTCGCCGGGCTCCAGCACATCCTCGGCTGTCAGCACGCCAAGCGGGTTCATGTGGGCCACGAAATCGGCCACATAATCATCGGCCGGGTTGGCGATGATGTCGCGGGCGGTGCCAATCTGCACGATGCGCCCGCCCTCCATCAGCGCGATGCGGTTGCCGAGCTTGAAGGCCTCGTCGAGGTCATGGCTGACAAAGATGATGGTGCGCTTCAGCTTGGCCTGCAGCTCCAGCAGCTCATCTTGCAACCGCGCGCGGATCAGCGGGTCCAGCGCCGAAAATGGCTCGTCCATCAGCAGGATCGGCGCTTCGGTGGCAAAGGCGCGGGCGAGGCCGACGCGCTGTTGCATCCCGCCCGACAGCTCCCCCCCCCGCCGGTCGGCCCAGTCGGTCAGGCTGACCAGCGCCAGCTGTTCATCCACCTTCTTGCGGCGGGCGGCAGGGTCCATCCCGCCAAGCTCCAGCCCCAGCCCGACATTGTCGCGCACGCTGCGCCAGGGCAGCAGGCCGAATTGCTGGAACACCATCGCCACACATTCGCGCCGCACCCGCAGCAGATCGGCGGGCGGCGCCGTCACCACGTCGCAATTCCAGTCGCCATCATGGATGATGACGCGGCCGCGGCAGACCGGGTTAAGCCCGTTCACCGCGCGCAAGAGGGTGGACTTGCCCGAGCCGGACAGGCCCATCAGCACCAGGATCTCGCCCTCGTCCACGGTCAGCGAACAGTCGTGGACCCCCAGCACCTGGCCGCTGGCGCGCTGCACCTCGGCCCGGGTCTGGCCCGCATCCATCAGCGGCAGGGCCACATCAGGCCTGTCCCCGAACACGATGGAAACATTGTCGAATTCGACAGCGACGCTCATCTCTTGCGCTCCATCTTCAGCATCCGGTCCAGGATGATCGCCACCACCACGATGATGAAGCCCGACTCGAACCCAAGTGCGGTGTTGACCGAGTTCAGCGCCCGCACCACCGGCACACCAAGCCCGTTGGCCCCGACCATCGCCGCGATCACCACCATCGACAGCGACAGCATGATCGCCTGCGTGAGCCCCGCCATGATCTGCGGCAGGGCGTAAGGAAGCTCCACCTTCCACAGCCGCTGGCTGGGGGTGGCGCCAAAGGCGGTGGCCGCCTCCATCAGCGCCGGCGGGGTCGAGGAAATGCCCAGATGCGTCAGCCGGATCGGCGCCGGCAGCACGAAGACCACGGTGGCGATCAGCCCCGGCACCATGCCAAGCCCGAAGAACACGATGGCCGGGATCAGATAGACGAAGGTGGGCAGCGTCTGCATCAGGTCCAGCACCGGTGACATGCTCTGGTAGAGCCGCGGGCGATGCGCGGCGGCGATGCCGATCGGCACGCCAAGCGCCATGCACACGAAGCAGGAAAACAGGATCAGCGTCAGGCTCTGCATCGTCTCGTCCCAGTAATCCTGGTTGAGGATGAACAGGAACCCGAGCCCGACCAGCAGGCAGGTCTTCCAGTTGCGTTGCAGGGCCCAGGTCAGCGCCACGAAGAGCGCGATCAGGATCAGCGGCGGCGTGCCCTGCAGCACGAACAGCATGCCGTCGATCACCGCCTCGAGCACCGCGGCGATCAGGTCGAACAGCGGGCCGCCATGGGCGTTCAGCCAGTCGAAGACGCTTTTAGCCCAGGCGCCTACGGGAATCTTCTGGGTCAGCCAGTCCATCGGGCGCGCGTCTCCCTTGCGTGCGGGTTGGGAACCGGGGCCGCAGGCCCGGCATCAGGCAGCGTGCGGCATGTCTTGGACAGTCACGCATGAAGGGCGGCGCGGCCGGAAATTCGGCGCGCGCCGCCCCCGTCATGCAGCGATCAAAGGCCCATCGCGGCCTTGACGGCGGGAAGGCCCTCGGCGCCGTCCTTGGTCGTCACGCCCGCCAGCCAGCCATCCAGCACCGACGGGTTGGCCTTGATCCATTCGGCGACCGCGGCATCCGGCTCTGCGCCCTCGTCCAGGATCTCGCCCATGATCTGGTTTTCCATTTCCAGCGAGAAGGTCATGTTCTTCAGCAGCGCGCCGACGGCCGGGCACTCCTCGACATAGCCCTTGCGCGCCACGGTCTGCACGATACCCGCGCCGCCGAAGAAGTCTTCGCCGCCGGTCAGGTAGGTCAGGTCGAAATTGGCGTTCATCGGGTGCGGGGCCCAGCCAAGGAACACCACGCCCTCTTGTTCCGGGTAGAACCGCGCGACCTGCGCCAGCATCCCCTGTTCCGAGCTTTCGACGATGTCGAAGCCCTCGAACGGGCCGCCGGCTTCGGTCAGGCTGATCAGGTAGGCATTGCCTTCGTTGCCCGGCTCGATCCCGTAGATCTTGCCGTCGAGCTCTTCCTTGAACTTGGAGACGTCGGCATAGGTCTTCAGCCCCTTGTCGGCCAGATAGGTCGGCACCGCCAGCGTGTACTGGGTACCTTCAAGGTTGGTGCCGACGACTTCGATGGAGCCTGCGTCGAGGTAGGGCTTGATCGCGCCTTCCTGCGCCGGCATCCAGTTGCCGAGGAAGACGTCGATATCGCCCGCTTCCAGCGAGGCGAAGGTGACGGGAACCGCAAGCACCTTCACATCGACCTCGTAGCCAAGCGCGGTCAGCACCTGCTTGGCGGCCGAGGTGGTGACGGTGATATCGGTCCAGCCGACATCCGAGAAGGTGACGGTATCGCAACCTGCCGCCGCGGCCGGGCCGGCGGCAAGCAGGGCAAGGGCCGAAACGGCGAGGGCGGAGGTAAGGGTCTTCTGCATCTGGCGCTCCCTGTGCGTCATTGTGGTCGGTTCGGGTGTGCCCCGGTTTCTTGATTGACGAGTCAATTAATCCACCCCTAGGATCAGATTGCAACAGTTTTCCGGGATTTTCATGGCACGCATCGCGGCAGAGCCTCTTCGGCGGGCGGAAATCGTCCAGGCAACCATACAGGAGATCGGGCTGGCGGGAACCCTGGAGGTGACCGTGGCCCAGATCGCCAAGCGCGCCGGTGTGTCCGCTGCGCTGGCCCATCACTACTTCGGGTCCAAGGAGGCGATCTTCCTGGCGGCGATGCGGCATGTGCTGGCGATCTACGGGGCCGAGGTGCGGGGCGCGCTGGCCACCGCGCATCAGCCGCGGGCGCGGATCGAGGCCATTGTCCGGGTGTCGTTCTCCAGCACGAACTTCCGCCGCGAAGTCATTGCCGCATGGCTGAATTTCTACGTTCTGGCCCAGACCATGCCCGAGGCGCGGCGATTGCTGGAGATCTATCGCCGGCGCCTGCATTCCAACCTGACCCATGACCTGCGCCCGCTGGTCGGTGCACGGGCAGGGGCGGTGGCCGAGGGGCTGGGGGCGCTGATCGACGGCGTCTATCTGCGCCAGGCGCTGCGCCAGAAGGCGCCCGACCGACAGGCCGCGGCGCAGCTGGTGATGGGCTGCCTAGAGGCCGAAATCCTGCAAGGAGCCAGCGCATGACCCTTCCGAACATCCTCGTCATCATGGTGGACCAGCTGAGCGGGACGCTGTTCCCCGATGGCCCCGCCGACTGGCTGCACGCGCCGAACCTGAAGAAGCTGGCAGCGCGGTCAGTGCGATTCGCCAATGCCTATACCGCCTCGCCGCTTTGCGCCCCGGCCCGCGCCGCCTTCATGTCGGGGCAATTGCCCTCGCGCACCGGGGTCTATGACAACGCGGCCGAGTTCCGGTCCGACATCCCGACCTTTGCCCACCACCTGCGCCGGGCGGGGTACCTGACCACCCTGTCGGGCAAGATGCATTTCGTCGGCCCCGACCAGCTGCACGGGTTCGAGGAGCGGCTGACCACCGACATCTACCCCGCGGATTTCGGCTGGACGCCCGACTATCGCAAGCCGGGCGAGCGCATCGACTGGTGGTATCACAACATGGGCTCGGTAACGGGCGCCGGGGTGGCCGAGATCACCAACCAGCTGGAATACGATGATGACGTGGCCCACCAGGCCAGGGCGAAGATCTACGACCTGTCGCGCGGGCTGGACCAGCGGCCCTGGATGCTGACCGTCAGCTTCACCCATCCGCATGATCCCTATGTCGCGCGCAAGAAGTACTGGGACCTCTACGAGGGCTGCGAGCATCTGATGCCCAAGGTCGGCCTCATTCCCTATTCCGAACAGGACCCGCATTCCCGGCGGATCTTCGACGCCTCGGACTGGCACAAATACGACATTTCCGACGATATGGTGCAGCGCTCGCGCCGCGCCTATTTCGCCAATATCTCCTATTGCGACGACAAGATCGGCGAGATCCTGCAGGCGCTGGAGGATACGCGGCAAGAGGCGATCGTGGTCTTCGTGTCGGACCACGGCGACATGCTGGGCGAGCGCGGGCTGTGGTTCAAGATGAACTTCTATGACGGCTCCTCGCGCGTGCCGCTGATGGTCTCGGCGCCGGGGCTGGAACCGGGGCTGGTGGCCGATCCCGTCTCGACCCTCGATGTGACGCCGACACTCTGCGAGTTGGCAGGCATCTCGATGGAGGAGGTGATGCCCTGGACCGACGGCCAGAGCCTGCTGCCGCTGGCCGAGGGGCATCCACGTAGCGAAGCGGTAGCGATGGAATATGCCGCCGAGGCCAGCAACGCGCCGTTGGTCTCGCTGCGCAAGGGCCGCTGGAAGCTGAACCTGTGCAAGCTCGACCCCGACCAGCTGTTCGACCTCGAGGCCGACCCGCATGAGCTGCGCAACCTTGCCGAAGACCCGGCCTATGCCGCCATGCTGGCCGAGCTGAAATTCGAGGCCGCGACCCGCTGGGATCTCGAACGCTTCGACGCCGAAGTGCGCGCCAGCCAGGCCCGCCGCTGGGTGGTGTATGAGGCGCTGCGGCAGGGGGGCTATTACCCCTGGGACTATCAGCCGCTGAAGAAGGCGTCCGAGCAGTACATGCGCAACCACATGGACCTGAACACCCTCGAAGAGAACAAGCGCTTCCCCCGCGGCGAATGACCCTACCGGAGACCCCCATGACCCTGATTGCCCAGCCCAAGGCCAGCCATTTCATCGACGGCGCCTATGTCGAGGACAGCGCCGGCGCGGTCCTCGACGTGATCTTCCCCGGCACCGGCGAGGTGATCGCCCGTCTGCATGAGGCAACGCCCGCCATTGTCGAGGCCGCGCTCGCCTCGGCCGCCCGCGCGCAAAAGGACTGGGCCGCCCGCAAGCCGGTGGAGCGCGCCCGCATCCTGCACCGCGCCGCCGCCCTGATCCGTGAGCGCAATGCCGAGCTCTCGGCGCTGGAGACGCTCGATACCGGCAAGCCGATCCAGGAAACGCTGGTGGCCGATGCCAGCTCTGGTGCCGATGCGCTGGAATATTTCGCGGGGCTCTGCCCCACGGTGACCGGCGAGACGATCCCCCTTGGCGGCGATTTCGTCTACACGATCCGCGAGCCGCTTGGCGTCTGCGTCGGCATCGGCGCCTGGAACTACCCCACCCAGATCGCCTGCTGGAAATCCGCCCCCGCGCTCGCCTTCGGCAATGCGATGGTGTTCAAGCCGTCGGAGACCACGCCGCTGTGTACGCTGAAACTCGCGGAAATCTACATCGAGGCGGGGCTGCCGGCGGGCCTTTTCAACGTGGTGCAGGGCCGCGGTGCGGTGGGGGCGGGGCTGATCACCGATGCCCGCGTCGCCAAGGTCTCGCTCACCGGGTCCGTGCCCACGGGCCGCCGCGTCTATGCCGCCGCCGCCGAGGGGATGCGGCATGTGACGATGGAGCTTGGCGGCAAGTCGCCGCTGATCATCTTCGACGATGCCAATCTGGAAGACGCGGTCGGCGCGGCGATGCTGGGCAACTTCTACTCCGCCGGGCAGGTCTGCTCCAACGGCACCCGGGTGTTTGTGCAGGCCGGGATCAAGGACCGCTTCCTCGACCGGCTGAAGGCCCGGACCGAGGCGATCATCCTCGGCGATCCGCGCGAGGAGGCGACGCAGATGGGCCCGCTGGTCAGCGCGGCGCAGCTGGAAAAGGTGGCGGGCCACGTCGCCGCCGGGCAGGCCGAAGGCGCGCGGCTGGTGACGGGCGGCGCGCGGGTGCTGCTGAACTCCGGCTATTATATCCAGCCGACGGTGTTTGCCGACGTCACCGACAGCATGTCGATTGCGCGCGAGGAGATCTTCGGGCCGGTGATGGCGGTGCTGGATTTCGCCAGCGAAGACGAGGTGCTCGCCCGCGCCAATGCCACGGACTTCGGCCTTGCAGCGGGCGTCTTCACCCGCGACATCGCCCGCGGCCACCGGATGGCGGCGGGGCTGGAGGCGGGCACCTGCTGGATCAACGCCTATAACCTGACCCCGGTCGAGGCGCCCTTCGGCGGCGTCAAGCAATCAGGCGTCGGGCGCGAAAACTCTCGCGCGGCCATCGAGCATTATACGCAAGTGAAGTCGGTTTATGTCGGAATGGGGCCGGTGGACGCGCCCTACTGATGTCCCGGCCGGGCCGCGCCCGCCAAAGAAAACGAAGATATCGCCGGCCGGGCTTTGCCTGACGGACGCCAAGGATGACCAAGATGGAAGCGGATTATGTGATCGTGGGCTCCGGCTCGGCCGGCTCGGCCGTCGCCTACCGGCTGGCGGGCGCCGGGCACAAGGTGCTGGTGATCGAGCATGGCGGGACCGATGCCGGCCCCTTCATCCAGATGCCGGCGGCGCTGAGCTATCCGATGAACATGGGCATCTATGACTGGGGCCTGCGCAGCGAGCCCGAGCCGCATCTGGGCGGCCGCAGCCTGGCCACCCCGCGCGGCAAGGTGGTGGGCGGGTCGTCCTCGATCAACGGCATGGTCTATGTGCGCGGCAATTCCCGCGATTTCGACACCTGGGCCGAGATGGGCGCGCAGGGCTGGGGCTATGCCGATGTCCTGCCCTATTTCAAGCGGATGGAGACCTGGCATGGCGGCAAGGATGGCGGCGATGCCACCTGGCGCGGTGACAGCGGCCCCTTGCACATCACCCGCGGCCCGCGGTCGAACCCGTTGTTTTCTGCCTTCATCGAGGCGGGCAAGCAGGCGGGATACGAGCTGACCCAGGACTATAACGGCGAAAAGCAGGAGGGCTTCGGCCCGATGGAGGCGACGATCTGGAAGGGCCGGCGCTGGTCGGCCGCCAATGCCTATCTGCGCCCGGCTCTGAAGACCGGCAACTGCACGCTGGTGCGGGCGCTGGCGCTGCGGGTGGTCATCAAGGACGGCCGCGCGGTAGGGGTCGAGGTGGAACGCGGTGGCAAGACCGAGGTGATCACCGCGCGGGCCGAGGTGATCCTGTCGGCCTCGTCGATCAACACCCCCAAACTCCTGATGCTGTCGGGCATCGGCCCCGCTGCGCATCTGGCGGAGCATGGCATCGACGTAGTCGCGGACCGGCCGGGGGTGGGCGCGAACCTGCAGGACCATCTGGAGGTCTACATGCAGTTCGCCTCGAAACTGCCTGTCACGCTGTACAAATACTGGAACCTGCTTGGCAAGGCCGGCATCGGCGCGCAGTGGCTGTTCACCGGGCGCGGGCTTGGCGCCTCGAACCAGTTTGAAAGCTGCGCCTTCATCCGCTCGGCGCCCGGGGTGGAGTATCCGGACATCCAGTACCACTTCCTGCCCATCGCCGTGCGCTACGATGGCAAGGTCGCGGCGGAGGGGCATGGCTTTCAGGTGCATGTCGGCCCGATGCGCTCGCGCTCTCGCGGGTCGGTCACCCTGCGCTCGGCCGATCCGCGCGCGGCGCCGGTGATCCGCTTCAACTACATGAGCCAGCCCGAGGATTGGGAAGAGTTCCGCCGCTGCGTGCGCCTGACGCGCGAGATCTTCGCGCAGGCGGCCTTCGCGCCTTACGTCAAGCATGAGATCCAGCCGGGAGCCGCGGTGGAGACGGATGAGCAGATCGACGGCTTCATCCGCGAGCACGCCGAAAGCGCCTATCACCCTTGCGGCACGGCGCGGATCGGGGCGGCGAGCGACCGCATGGCGGTGGTCGATCCCGAATGCCGGGTGATCGGGGTGGAGGGGCTGCGCGTCGCCGACAGCTCGATCTTCCCGCAGATCACCAATGGCAACCTCAACGCGCCCTCGATCATGACCGGCGAGAAGGCGGCGGACCATATCCTTGGCAAGGGGATGCTGGCGCCCTCGAACGCGGTGCCGTGGCAGAGCCCGGCCTGGCAGGTGGCGCAGCGTTAGAGGCTGGCGGGGATCAGCCCGCGCAGGGAGTTGCCGACCCACAGCCGGGCGCGGGGCAGGTCATCCAGCGTCAGGATGGCCTCGCGCGCGGCGCCGCTGTCCAGCAGTTCGGCGCGCAGGCAGCCGGGCAGCAGGCCGCAAGCCAGCGGCGCCGTGCAGAGGCCGGTGCCGAGGTCGAAGAAGACATTCGTGATCGTGCCCTCGCACAGCTCGCCCTGCTGGTTGGCATAGAGCCATTCGTCGGTGCCGGTGGGCAGGGCGGCGCGGTCCCGGTCATAGAGCTGGCGGCGGGTGGTCTTGATGCTCAGCCACGGGTCGGCTGCGTCCAGCCGGGTTTGCGCCAGCGCGACATGCCAGAGCGCCGGGTTCGGGGCGAGCGGGGCGTGGGTCACCTCGACCGCGCCATCCTGCGCCAGTGTCAGCCGCACCCGCAGCGGGGCGGGGTCGGTGATGGGGACGAGAGCCGCGGCGACGGCCTTGGGGTCATGTGCAAATCCCAGCCGCGCGGCGCTGGTGGCGAGGCGCGCCAAATGCCTGTCCAGCCGGATGAACCGCGCGCCATCCCACGCCACCGTCTCGATCAGGCGCAGGTCGGGGGTCAGGTCAGACGTCAGGTCACTCTGGCGAAACGGGCTTTCCACAGCGCCTCCTCCCATTCTCCCTCCGCGGTGCTGTCGGCCACCACCCCGCCGCCGACGTTCAGCGTGACCGCCCCGCCCGGATGCAGCACCAGCGTGCGGATCGCCACGTTGAAGGCCGAGCTGCCATCCGGCCCCGCCCAGCCGATCGCCCCGCAATAGGCGCCGCGAGGCTGCGGTTCGAGGTCATGGATGATCTGCATCGCCCGGATCTTCGGCGCGCCGGTGATCGACCCGCAAGGGAAGATCGCGCGCAGGATATCGGCAAAGCCGGTGCCGGGCAGCAGCCGGCCGCGCACCTCGGACACCATCTGGTGGACGGTGGCGAAACTTTCCACCGCAAACAGCTGGGGCACCCTGACCGAGCCGACATGGCAGATCCGCGACAGGTCGTTGCGCATCAGATCGACGATCATCAGGTTCTCGGCGCGGTCCTTCACCGCGCTGCGCAGCTCTGCCGCAAGCGCCGCATCCTGCGCAGGGTCGGGGTGCCGGGGCCGCGTGCCCTTCATCGGCCGCACGGTGATGCCGCCTGCCGCATCGGTGGCGAAGAACGACTCGGGCGAGAGCGAGACCAGCGCCGGCGCCTCTGGCAGGCAGACCACGCCGCCATGCCCCACCGGCTGCACCCGCGACAGCGCGGCGAACAGGCCGAGCGGGGTGCCCTGTGCGGCGGCGGTCAGCGGGAAGGTCAGGTTGACCTGGTAGCAATCGCCGGCGCGGATCAACTCCAGCGCCCGGGCGATGGCTTCGGCATGGGCGGCGCGGGGGAGGGCGGGAACGGGGGCGGTCAGGTGGGCATCCACCGCCTCGGCCTCGGCGCGGGCGAGTGTGCCCCTTCCATCGCTCGGCGCGTCATAGACGCCAAGATGGACCAGCGGGCCAGCCGCGCGCTGCAGCCCGGCCAGCGCCGGTTCCAGTGCAAAGCCCGCCTCATAGGCCAGCATCCCGGCCACCCAATGCCCGGCCGCCAGCGCCTGTTCCGCCTGCGCCAGCGCCGGCGCGACCTCGGCCGCGCTGCCGGCGCGGATGACGGCGCGGGGCGCGTCGAACAGGGCAGGGCGGCCGCCGGGGCCATTCTGGAGCAGGATCATCTGGTGCCTTTTGGCCCGCGCGTCAGGCGCGGCGGCGCCGACCATCCCCGATGCGGGGGGGCTGCGCAAGCAGGTCTTGGCCCTGTTCACCATGCAGGCCGTCCGCGCTTGCCCTGCCGGGGCGAGGCTGGCAGAAGGGAGGCATGTTAACACTTCGTTCACTCTTTGGTCCCTTCGTGCTGGCAGTGCTGCTTGGCGGTCCGGGCGTTGCGCAGACCGTCTCGGGCCCCGCCCGGATCATCGATGGCGACACGGTGGAGGTGGAGGGAGTCACGGTGCGGCTCTACGGCATCGACGCGCCGGAAATGTCGCAAAGCTGCACCCGGGGCGGCCGGGCCTGGGCCTGCGGGGTCTGGTCGCGCGATATGCTGGCGGGGCTCGCCCGCGGCGGATTGCGCTGCGAGGGGCGCGAGCGGGACCGTTATGGGCGGCTGGTCGCCACCTGCACCGGGGCGGCGGGCGATGTCGCGGCCGGGATGGTGGCGCGCGGGGCGGCCTTTGCCTACCGCCAGTATTCGCTGGACTATGTCGATGCCGAAAAGCGCGCGGCAGTGGCCGGGATCGGCCTCTGGGACGGTGAGGCAGAGCGGCCCGACGCCGTGCGCGCAGCCGGGCGCGCGGCGCCTCAGGCGGCTCCGGCAGAGTGCGCGATCAAGGGCAACATCTCCTCGCGCGGGCGGATCTACCATCTGCCCGGCAGCCGAAGCTGGGCCGATACCCGCATCGACACCAGCGCCGGAGAGCGCTGGTTCTGCAGCGAGGCCGAGGCGCGGGCGGCGGGATGGCGCCGGGCGGGCGGATAGCGCCGACTTGATACGGGTCAAGGTGGTTGCAGGCGGCGGGCGTTAAGCCTAGGCCGGACAACACAGGAACAAGGGAGAGACCCGTGTCGAACACCCCCCATGATATCTATGAGGATTTTCCGGGCGAAGCCGAGAAGATCCATGCCCTGAAAGCCTCGGACGCCCATTTCGCGCGGATTCTTGAGGAGTATCACGAGATCAACCGCGACGTTCACCGCGCCGAGACCAATGTCGAGCCGGTGGAGCAGCTGGCCGAGGTCGAGATGCGCAAGAAGCGCGCGGCGCTGAAGGATGAACTGGCGCGGATGCTGGCGAAGGCCTGATCCCGGCAAGCTACCGAGGGGCCCCGGCGCGAACCGGGGCCCGTCGTGTTTCAGGCGATCTCGTAGGGCAGCAGCCCGCGCCGGTCGGGATCGACGCGCAGGCGCCGTTCCAAGGGCGGCACCGAGCGCTGGTGGCACTCCTTGCGCTCGCAGATCCGGCAGGAAATCCCGATGGGCTGATAGGCGCGCGGGTTCGACGGGTCGAGGTCGTCGGCATAGACCACTTGCGCGGCATGGCTGACCTCGCAGCCAAGGCCAATGGCATAGCGGCGGATCGGCGCGTGGAACGAGCCACCCGGCTTGGACACATCGCGCGCCAGGCTGAGATAGCGCACGCCGTCGGGCGTTTCTGCCAGCTGGCGCAGGAAGCGGCCCGGGGTCTCGAAGGCCTGGTGCACGTTCCACAGCGGGCAGGCGCCGCCGAAGCGGGCAAATTGCAGGCGGGTGGCCGAATGGCGCTTGGTGATGGTGCCGGCCTGATCGACGCGGACGAAGTAGAACGGAATGCCCTTGGCGCCGGGGCGCTGCAGGGTGGACAGCCGATGCGCCACCTGCTCGATCGAGGCGCCGAACTGGTCGGCGAGCCGTTCCAAATCATGGCGCGCCTCCTGCGCCGCCTCGAGGAAGGCGCGGTAAGGCAACAGCGCCGCGCCGGCGAAGTAGTTGGCAAGGCCGATCTTGGCAATGGCGCGCGAGGTGTCGGACTGGAAGCGGCCAAGGTCCAGCGTTGCCTCCAGCAGGTCGTTCTGCGTGGTCAGAGCGAGCTGGTGCAGCACCTGGAAGCGCTGCGTGGCCGTGGCCGCGCGGGTGGAGATCAGCAGCCGGTGGCCGGCCTGCGAGCGCAATGCGTCGACATCGCAAAACTGCAATTCGATACCCCGGGCACGCAGCAGCTCCGCCGCATGAACAATGGGGTCCAGCCGCTTGCCATCCGGGCAGGAAAACCGCTCGGCGGCGCGGTCCACGGCATCGAGGTAATTGTCGCAATAGTGAAAGAAGTCGCGCACCTCTTCCCAGGGGCTGGTCAGGGTTGCCGTGTCGTCGCGGCCAAGCGCCTCGTCCAGCGAGGCCAGCCGTTCATGGGTCTGCCGGTAGGCGCGGTGCATCTCGAGAAAGGCCCGCGCCAGTGCCGGCGCGTTCGAGGCGGCGAGCCGCAGGTCGGCCAGTGGCGGTACCGCATCGGCAAAGACCGGGTCGGCCAGCGCCTCGCGCATGTCGCTGACCAGCCGCTCGGCATCGCCAGTCGAAAGCTCGGTCACGTCCAGCCCGAACTCGCCGGCCAGCGCCAGCACCACCCCGGCCGAAACCGGGCGGTGGTTGTTCTCCATCTGGTTGAGATAGGGCAGCGACACCCCCAGCCGCTCCGCAAAGATCTTCTGCGTCAGGCCCAGCCGTCCGCGCGTCTCGCGGAGCTTGAGCCCCGCGTAGAGTTTCTGCGTAGCCATCCCGTGTCCCCCCAGGAGTTTGCGAAGCCAGTCATAGCTTTTGCAAAGCCTGTCACGCAAGCCTGCCGGCCAGCGGCAAGACAGCGCGGGGGATCAGAGCCCCAGCACCGCCTTGCGCCGCATCACCCAGAGGATCGAGGGGATCGACGCCGCCGACGACACCAGCATCAGCATCAGCAGCGGCGTGGCCCCGCTTTCGGCGCTCAGCAGCGCGCCGGCCAGTGCCGCCAGCGCCGCGCCGCCGCCAATGGTCATGGTGCCGCCAAGGCCCGAGGCGGTGCCGGCAAGTTCCGGCCGGACCGACATCATTCCGGCATTGGCATTGGGCAACAGCAGCCCGTTGCCAAGCGCCATGAGGCCCACGAAGGGAAAGAAGGTCAGCGGGCGGCTGAGCCCGGCGAGGTCCAGCGCCAGCGCCAGGGCCAGCGGCAGGGTCGAGACCAGGGCCCCGGCCAGCACCATCCGCTCCATCCCCAGCCGCACCGAGTAGCGGCCCGACAGGAAATTCCCCAGGGCATAGCCGATGGCGGGCGCGGCGAAGTAGTAGCCGACGACCGAGGGGCGCAGGTGGAACACCTCGGCGCCGACAAAGGGCGCGCCGCCGATATAGGCGAAGAACGCGCCCGACGAGGTGGCGGCCGCCAGCGCATAGCCCCAGAAGCGCTGCGAGGTCAGCAGCAACGGATAGCGGCGGACCTGATCGGCCAGGCTGCCGCTGCCGCGCTGCCCGGTCTCGCCGAGGTCGGCCCAGACCAGCGCCATCACCAGAATGCCGCTGACCCCGAGCGTGACAAAGGTCGCGCGCCAGCCGAAGACCTCGTCCAGCGCGCCGCCGGCGATCGGGCCCAGCATCGGCGCCAGCGACATGCCCATGGTGACATAGCCGATCATCGAGGCGGCCTGCGGCCCCGGCACCATGTCGCGCACCACCGCCCGGCTGAGCACGAGCCCGGTGACGACCGAGGCCTGCATCATGCGAAAGGCCAGGAACAGCCCGGCGGTGGGCGCCAGCAAGGTGCCAAGCGTCGCCAGCACGAAGACCGCCAGCGCGGCCAGGATCACCGGGCGGCGGCCGAGCCGGTCCGAGACCGGCCCGACCACCAGCTGCACCACCGCCGAGACCGCCAGATAGGCCGAGACCGACAGCTGCATGACGCTGTACTCCACCCCGAAATCGCGGGCCATGCCGGGCAGCGAGGGCAGGAACATGTTCATGCTCAGCGCGCCGAGGCCCGAGAGCAGGACCAGCGTGGCGATATGGGGCGGGGTGGTTCGGTCAAGGAAGCGCGCGCGGGTCATGGCCGTATCGCTATGCGCTTGCGCGGGGCTTGTCCACGGCGCGCGCGCCGGGGGTGAGGTTAACCGCTGGGCCCTCTGCCCCGGCCGAACCGAAGACGCGGGGCCTTTTGCCCTGCCGACGAAGAAGCGGGGGGGCTTCTGCCCCCCGCGGCCCCCCGAGGATATTTGGAAAAGGCAAAGGAGGGGGCGCCGCGCTTGCGGGGAATCAGGCGGCGTGCGTAGCCTTGGCCAAACCGAGGGGGAGGTTCGCACGATGATCGAGGGTGACACGAGACCGGTAACAGCGGCGGCAGCGGGGGCGCCAGCAGGATCGGCGGCCTCGCCGCTGCCCGAGGTGCAGCAGGTACGGCTGGCCGATATCGGCGCGGTGCTGGCGGCGGGGTGGCGGGATTTTCTGCGCGCCCCGCTGTTCGGGCTGTTCTTCTCGGCGGTCTATGTGATGGGCGGCGCGGTGATCTGGCAGGTCTATACCGCGGCGGGGGCGGAATGGTGGCTGATCCCGGTCTTCGTCGGCTTCCCGCTGCTGGCGCCCTTCGCCGCGACCGGGCTCTATGAGGTCAGCCGGCGGCTGGAGGCGGGGCAGGCGCTGGACTGGCGCGGGGTGCTGGGAGTGGTCTTCGCGCAGCGGCAAAGGCAGGTGCCCTCGATGGCGATGCTGATCCTGCTGATGTTCATGTTCTGGGTGTTCGTCGCGCATACCATCTTCGCGCTGTTCATGGGCCTGTCGGCGATGACCAACGTCTCCTCGTCCTTCGAGGTGCTGTGGACCGGCAATGGCCTGATCATGCTGGCCGTCGGCAGCGCCGTCGGCGCGGGCTTCGCGGCAGTGCTGTTTTCGGTGACCGCCGGCGGGCTGCCGATGCTGCTGGAGCGCGAGGTGGATTTCGTCTCGGCGATGATCCGCAGCGTGCAGGCGGTGACGGCGAATGCGGCGGTGATGGCGGTCTGGGGCGCGGTGATCGCGGCGCTGCTGTTCGCGGCGATGCTGCCGATGTTCCTTGGCCTCTTCGTGGTGCTGCCGGTGCTGGGGCACGCGACCTGGCACATGTATCGGAAGTTGCTGGGGGCGTGAGGCCCGGCACGACCGGGCGGCTTGCCAGTGGCAATCGGGCCGCGCGGGATTGCGGGAGGCGTCGGGCCGCGGAGCCGCAGGGCAAGGGGGGCGGAGCCATGCGAAAGGGGCGGCGCCGTCCGGCACCGCCCCCTGGTCAGCCTGAAAGGCCGCGCTTATTCCTGCGGAACCGGCGGGGCCAGTTTCGGGGTCGCGCCGTTGGAAAGCGGGTCGTCCTGCCGCTGCACCGAGCCTTCAAAATGCGCGCCGCTTTCGATGGCGATGGTCTTGTGGATGATGTCGCCCTCGACCCGCGCCGAGGAGGTCAGCCGCACCTTCAGCCCGCGCACCCGGCCGACGACGCGGCCGTTGACCACGATGTCATCGGCGACGATCTCGCCGCGGATGGTGGCGCTTTCGCCGACGGTCAGCAGATGGGCGCGGATGTCGCCCTCGACCGTGCCTTCGATCTGGATGTCGCCGCTGGTCTTGATGTTGCCGGTGATCAGCAGGTCCGAGGACAGGACCGAGGCGGCGGGCTTGACCTTGGGCGTGCTCGGCGGAGCGTAGTCCGACGTGGGCCGGGCCAACGCGGTTTCCGGGGCCTTGGGCTTGTCGGTCTCGGTCCCGGCCGCTTTGGGCCCGGGTTCGTTGATCCTGCTTTTAGAAAACATCTCGTCCCGCCTTGATGAACGTCATGGGATTGACTGGTGAGCCGCCGGTGCGGACCTCGTAGTGTAGATGGGTGCCGGTGGAGCGTCCGGAATTGCCCATATCACCGATCCGATCCCCGCGCGAGACCCTATCCCCGACATTCACGCGGATTTGGGCCATATGGCCATAGCGGGTCTCGATGCCGAACTGGTGCTTGATGGTGACCAGCCGGCCATAGCCCGACATCCAGCCGGCATGGCTGACCACGCCGTCGGCGGTGGCGTAGATCGGCGAGCCATAGGCGCCGGCGAGGTCGATCCCGGCATGAAGCCGGCCCCAGCGGGTGCCGAAGGGCGAGGTGAAGCGGAAGGCCGATTGCAGCGGCATCGCCAGCGGCACCCGTTCGGCGGCGATCCGGTACATGTTGAGCCGGTCGAAGCCTTCGAGCAGCCTTGCGGCGCGGGCCTCGCCGGTATCGGCGGTGGGGTCGTTCTTCGCCGACATCGAAATCGGGGTCCAGGGGCCGCCCTGGCCGGAATAGCCGCTTTGCACCTGGCTGATCAGGTCTTCGGGATCGAGCCCCGCGGACTTGAACACCTTGTCGAGCGGGTCCATCGAGACGGTGATCGCGTCCTCGAGGGCGTTGAGGATCTCGTCGTTGCGCTCTTCCATCAGCCGCTTTTCATAGGCGATGGTCTCGGTCTCGGCGCGGCTGGCCTCGGCTTCGGCGATCTTGCTGTCGCGCTCCGCCGCCGTCTCGCCCAAAGTGTCGGACAGGATGTCGAGCGTCGCCACCAGGTCGCCGGTGCGGGCAAGGCCGGTGGCCTCCGCCTCGCCGGCAAGGGCGGCGGTCGCCAGCTTCGCCTCGGCCCGGGCGGCGTCGCGCTCGGCCATGGTGCGGCGCAGGGTGGTCTGGATCACGTCGATGCCGGTTTCCAGCTCGCGTCGCTGCTCCTCGGAGGTGAGCAGCGAGGATTGCATGGTCGAGACCTGCTGCAGCGCCACGGCAAAGCGCTCCTGCGCGGCCAGCGCCTCTTCGGCGCGGGCATCCCGCTCCCGCGCGATGGTGTCGAGCCGGGTCTCGTAGACCGACTGCTTGCGGGCCGCCTGGTCGCGGGCGCTGCCCGAGCCGATCGAATCCATCAGCAGGATCGCGGTGGCGATGATCGTCCAGGCGAGCACCAGCCCGCCCGAGGACAGAACCAGCGCCTGGGTCAGCGGCCGCAGCCGGATGAACCTTGTTTCGGTGTCGGAGCGCAGGAACAGGCGTTGTTCCGGCAGGTGGCGCCCTAGCGCCGTGTTGACTCGGTGCAGTATCCGTTTCGGCACGCGCCTTTGTCCTTTATTGCCCTCATCCGAGACGGGGCTTAGCAACCCGGCAGGGCGCAGGGCAATCTTTTTGCGCGGACGTGGCGGGATTGTCGCAGCAGGTTGCCGGTTTTTGGGCGGAATGCCGCCGAACTCCGCTTCGCAGGGCCCCGGCGCGGTCTCTCGCCGGCGCCGGGGGCCGTCTGCCCCCGGACCCCCGAGGATATTTGGAAAAGGCAAAGAGCAGGAGGGGGCCATCGCTCGGCCCCGGATGGCTGCCCTGGCGCGGCACCCGCCGGGATCGGCACCCGGACAGCCTGCAGCCCCCGTCCGCCTACAGCGCGCGGGCCGCGTCCAGCACCTCGGCGGCATGGCCCGGCACCTTCACCTTGTGCCAGATGCGGGCGATGGTGCCGGCGCCGTCGATCAGCACCGTCGTGCGCTCGATGCCCATGTAGGTCTTGCCATACATGTTCTTCTCGGCCCAGACCCCGTAGCGCTCGGCGGTGTCCCCCGCCTCGTCGGAGACGAGGACCACCCCCAGCCCGTGCTTGGCGCAGAACTTGTCATGGGCCTTGACGCTGTCCTTGGACAGGCCGACGACCACGGTTCCCGCCGCCGCGAACTCCTGTTGCAGGCGCGAGAAGTCCAGCGCCTCGGTGGTGCAGCCGGGGGTGTCGTCCTTGGGGTAGAAGTAGAGCACCACCTTGTGCGGGCGCAGGCCCGAGAGGGTGACGGACTCGCCACCGTCGCGCGGCAGGGTGAAATCGGGCGCGGGGGTGCCGGGCTCGAGGGCGAAGGGGGCGGCGGGGTCGATCATCTCGGCGTGATCCTTTGCGTGACGGTTCGACTTCGGGTTTTAATGCAGCCGGGGCAAAGATAAAGGGCGCACAGCATTTGCGCGCGGGATGCGCCGCACGGGCAGGAGCGGAATGACGGGCGAGGACGAGCTGCAGCAAGGCGGGGGGACGCGGCCAGCGGGGGGGGCAGGGCTGCCGGCTTCGCCAGCGGGCCCGCGCCGCCGCCGCCGGGGCCGCATCGGGCTTTGGCTGCTGCTCAGTCTCGCGCTGATCGCGGCCGCCTCGGGCTTTGGGGTGATGGCACTGACCGGGCGCCCGATCCTGCTGCCGCCCTGGGCGGTGGAGCGGATCGAGGCGCGGATCAACCTTGCCATTTCTTCCCCCCAGGGCGCTCCGGCGGGCACGCTTCGGCTTGGCGCGGTGGAGCTGCTGGTGGACGAGCGCTTCGTGCCGCGGGTCCGGCTGCGCGGGGTCGAGATCCGCTCGGCCGGGGTGCCGGTGGCGCTGCTGCCCGAGGTCCGCGCCAGCTTCTGGCCGCAGCCGCTGCTGCGCGGGCGGCTGGAGCCGCGCAGCCTGCGGATTTCTGGCGCGCAGGTGAGCTTGCGGCGCACGCCCGACGGGGCGCTGGACCTTGCCTTCATGCAGGGCGCGGCGGCGGGGGCGCGGCATATCGGCTCGCTGCCCGAGGGGCTGGAGGCGCTGGAGGCGGTCTTCGCGCTGCCGGTGCTGGCGGGCATCGCGCGGATCGAGGCGGATGACCTTGGCATCGTGCTCGACGACCAGCGCGCCCGGCAGCGCTGGATCGTGTCGAACGGCCGGCTGAGCCTGACCCAGGACATCGCGGAGCTGGCGATCTCGCTGTCCTTCGAGGTGGCGGGCGAGGGCGAGGGCGCGGAACCGGCCTCGGCGCAGCTGTCGCTGACCAGCTCCAAGTCGGGGCCCGAGGCAAGCTTCGGCGCCACGGTCAACCGGGTGCCGGCCGCCGACCTGGCGGCGCAGGCGCCGGCGCTGGCCTGGCTGGCGGTGCTCGATGCGCCGATCTCGGGCGCCTTCCGATCCGGCGTCGATGCCGAGGGGCGGGTGGCCGCGCTGGATGGCACGCTGGAGATTGGCGCCGGGGCGCTGCGCCCGGTCGAGGGCATCCGCCCGGTGGCCTTCGAGGGGGCGAAGCTCTATTTCGGCTATGACCCCGCGCAGGCGGTGATCGAGTTCCGCGACATCACGGTGGAAAGCGCCGCGCTGCGGGTGCGCGGCACCGCCCGCGCCTGGCTGCAGGGGATGGAGACCGGCTTTCCGACCGGGCTGGTGGCGCAGGTGGCGCTGTCGGACCTGCGCGCCGACCCGCTGGGGCTGTTCGAGACCCCCATCGCCTTCCAGGGCGGCGCGATGGACATGAAGCTGTCGCTGGAGCCGTTCCAGCTGACCGTCGGGCAGTTCGTGCTGGTGGACGAGATCGGCCGCCGCATCGCCGCGAACGGCACCGCCAGCGCCTCGCCCAAGGGCTGGGAGATGGCGCTGGATGTGGAACTGGACGCGGTGGCGCATGACCGGCTGATCGCGCTCTGGCCGGTGACGCTGGTGCCGGGGACGCGGCGCTGGATCGCCGGGAACGTCACCACGGGCGAGCTGTTCGACGTACGCGCCGCCGTGCGCCTGCAGCCGGGGGTCGAGCCGCGGATGTCGCTGGCCTATGCCTTCCGCGGCGCCGAGGTGCGGGTGCTGAAGACCCTGCCGCCGGTGCAGGACGGCAGCGGCTATGCCACCATCGAGGGCCGGGCCCATACCCTTGTCGTCGACCGCGGCCATGTCGTCGCGCCCAATGGCGAGCCGGTGGACATGGCCGGATCGGTGATGACGGTGCCCGATATCGAGCAGAAGCCGGCGCCGGTGGAGATCGTGCTGCGCACCAAGTCCACCATCAGCGCGGCGCTGTCGCTGCTGGACGAGCCGCCGTTCCGCATCATGCAAAAGGCCGGGCGCGGCATCGACATTGCCGAGGGCCGGGCCGAGGCCGAGGCGCGGCTGAAGCTGACGCTGGCAGAGCGGGTGCGTCCAGAGGATGTGGACTATGACGTGACCGCGCGGCTGACCGGGGTCCGTTCGGACAAGGTGGTGCCGGGGCGCGAGGTGCTGTCGGACGGGCTCGACCTGCGGGCGAACCGGCAGGGGATGACGCTGTCGGGGCCGGGCACCATCTCGGGCGTGCCGTTCCGCATGGCCTGGCGGCAGGAGTTCGGGCCGGCGCAGCAGGGCCGCTCAAGGCTGGAGGGCACGGTGGAGCTGTCGCCGCGGTTCCTGAAGGCCTTCGGCATCGGCCTGCCACCGGGCATGGTGCAGGGCGAGGGCATCGGCGATATCGCCATTGATCTGGCGAAGGACACGCCGCCCGCCTTCCGCCTGCGGTCGGACCTGAACCGCGTGGCGCTGTCGATCCCGGAAATCGGCTGGTCGAAGGGCGCGGCGCAGACCGGATCGCTGGACGTGTCGGGCCGGCTTGGCTCCCCGCCTTCCGTCGATGCGCTGCGGATCGAGGCGCCGGGGCTGTCGGCCAGCGGTTCGGTGGCCTTGCAGGCGGGCGGGGCGCTGGAGGCTGTGCGGCTGCCGCAGGTGCAGGTCGGCGGCTGGTTCGAGGGCGGGGTGGAGCTGCGCGGGCGCGGGGCAGGCCGGACGCCGGCGGTGGTGGTCACCGGCGGCAGCGCCGACCTGCGCCGGGCGGAGTTTGGCAGCGCAAGCGGCGGCGGCGGCGGTGACAGCGCGCCGATCCAGGTGGCGCTGGACCGGCTGACGGTGTCGGAAACGTTGTCGCTGCAGGGGCTGCGCGGCGAGTTCTCCAGCCGGGGCGGCTTTTCGGGCCGCTTCACCGGGCTGGTCAATGGTGCGGCAGAGGTGTCGGGCACCGTGGCCCCGACCCGCGGCTCTGGCCGCACCGGGGTGCGGCTGCAGTCGCAAGATGCGGGCGCGGTGTTCCGCGCCACCGGCATCTTCTCGCGCGCCCGGGGCGGGGTGATGGATCTGGTGCTGACCCCGCGCGGCAGCGGCAAGGGCAACTATGATGGCCAGCTTGCGGTGCGCGACCTGCGGGTGCAGGACGCGCCGGTGCTGGCCGAGCTTCTCAGCGCCGTCAGCGTGATCGGCCTCTTGGAGCAACTGGGCGGCGAGGGGCTGCTGTTCAACACCGTCGATGGCCGCTTCACCCTGTCGCCCGACCGGGTGGAGATTGTGGAGGCCGCCGCCATGGGCGCCTCGCTTGGCGTGTCGATGTCGGGGGCCTACGGGTTGAAATCGGGGCGGATGGAGCTGCGGGGGGTGGTGTCGCCGATCTATATGGTCAATGCCCTCGGCCAGATCGTCTCGCGCCGGGGCGAGGGGCTGTTCGGCTTCAACTACACCATCTCGGGCACAGCGAAGGCGCCGGCAGTGTCGGTCAACCCGCTGTCGATCCTGACGCCGGGGATCTTCCGCGAGATCTTCCGCAGCGATCCACCCCGGGTCACGCAGTAAGGATGCGCCTGTGAAACTTTCGGATTTCGACTTTCATTTGCCCGAGGCGCTGATCGCCACCCGGCCCGCCAGGCCGCGGTCTTCGGCGCGGCTGCTGCTGGCCGAAGGGGATGGCATTGCCGACCGTATCGTCGCGGACCTGCCGGACATCCTGCGCTCCGGCGACCGGCTGGTGCTGAACAACACCAAGGTGATCCCGGCGCGGCTGAACGGCACCCGCACCAGGCCCGGCGCGCAGGGCGAGGGCGTGGCGAAGATCGAGGTGACGCTGCTGGAGCCTTTGGCGACCGGCGGCTGGTCGGCGTTGGCCAAACCCCTGCGCAAGCTGAAGCCGGGCGAGACCATCCGCTTCTCGGACGCGCTGGCCGCCGAAGTGACGGGCATTGCCGACGGCCGCCTGAGCCTCGCCTTCAACTGCGCGGGGCCAGACTTCGACGCCGCACTGGCCGAGGCGGGCGACATGCCGCTGCCCCCCTACATCGCCGCCCTGCGCGCCCCCGATGCGCAGGACCGCGACGATTACCAGCCCATCTTCGCCCGCAATTCCGGTGCCGTGGCCGCCCCCACCGCCAGCCTGCATTTCGACGCGCCCTTGCTACAGGCGCTGCGGGCGCGGGGGGTGGAGTTCACGGAAGTGACCCTGCATGTCGGCGCCGGCACCTTCCTGCCGGTGAAGGTCGACGATGTGGCGACGCACAGGATGCACGCCGAATGGGGCGAGGTCACCCCCGCCGCCGCCGCCGCGATCAACGCCACCCGTGCCGCGGGTGGGCGGATCATCCCGGTCGGCACCACCGCGCTGCGGCTGATCGAAAGCGCGGCGGATGCGGGCGGCGTGCTGCACCCCTGGCAGGGCAGCACCGACATCTTCATCTATCCCGGCTACCGCTTCCGCGTGACGGACGCGCTGATGACCAACTTCCACCTGCCGAAAAGCACGCTGTTGATGCTGGTCTCGGCGCTGATGGGCCAGGACCGCATCCGCCGCATTTACGAGCACGCCACAAACAGCGGCTACCGCTTCTTCTCGTATGGCGATGCCTCGCTGCTGATCCCTGATGCGCAGCGCCGCCCCGACCTTCCCGCTGCCGGCGCGTAACCTGCCGCCACTGCATTTGCTTTTCACCCCGCCCTCGCGTAGCTCTGGGGGCCTTCTTGCCAGAGGCTGACGATGATCGAGGTTCTGCGAAATTCATGGGCGCTGCTGCTGGGTGTGATGCTGTTCATGCTGGGCAACGGGATGCAGGGCACGCTTCTTGGCATCCGCGGCGGCATCGAGGGGTTTTCGACCCTGCAGATGTCGGTGGTGATGTCGGCCTATTTCGCCGGCTTCCTGTTCGGCAGCCGGATGACGCCGGAACTGATCCGCCGCGTCGGCCATGTGCGGGTGTTCGCGGCGCTTGGCTCGCTGATCTCGGCGGTGCTGGTGATGTATGCCGTGGCGCCGGACTGGATCGCCTGGACGCTGATGCGGGTGGTGATCGGGTTCAGCTTCTCGGGCGTCTACATCACCGCGGAAAGCTGGCTCAACAACGCCTCGACCAACGAGAATCGCGGGCAGGCGCTGTCGGCCTACATGATCGTGCAGATGATCGGCATCATCGCAGCGCAGGGGCTGATGGCCTTTGGCGATCCGTCGGGATTCATCCTGTTCGTGATCCCCTCGGTGCTGGTCTCGCTGGCCTTCACCCCGATCCTGCTGACCGCCGGGCAGGCCCCGGCCTTCGAGCAGACCAAGCCGCTCAGCTTCCGCCGGCTCTATGACGCCTCGCCGCTTGGCTGTGTCGGCATGTTCCTGGTGGGCGGCATCTTCGCCGCGCTTTGGGGCATGGCCTCGGTCTTCGGCACCCAGGCGGGGATGACGGTCCCGCAGATCTCGCTGTTCATCGCGGCGATCTATCTGGGCGGGCTGGTGCTGCAATATCCGATCGGCTGGGCCTCGGACCGGATGGACCGGCGGCAACTGATCATGGCGATGGCGCTGGTGGCGGCGGTTGCGATGATGGTGCCGGTGCTGTTCGACATCCCCTTCGGCGTGCTGCTGGTGGTGGCGATGGTGGCGGGGGGCATCTCCAACCCGCTCTATTCGCTGCTGGTGGCCTATACCAACGACTTCCTCGACAATGCCGACATGGCGGCGGCCTCGGCTGGGCTCTTGTTCATCAACGGCCTTGGCGCGATTGGCGGCCCGCTGCTGACCGGCTGGATCATGGCGCAGATGGGGCCGTCCGGGTTCTTCCTCTATATCGCGGCGCTGATGGTTCTGCTGGCAGCCTATGCCGGCTACCGGATGACCCGCCGCCCGGCGCTGGCCTCGGACCAGACCGGCGCCTTTGCCGCGCTGTCGCCCACCGCCTCGTCGCTGGCGGTGGAAGCGGCGCTTGGCGCAGCGCAAGAGGGGGGCCCGCAGAATCCGGCCCCGGCCGCGGAGGCCGAGGCCGAGGCGGCGCCGGGGCTGGACCCGGACCGCCCGACCGGCGAGCCGGAGCGCGGCTGACCGCCTGTTGCACCTTGCGGCGGGGGTCGGCTCTGGCCATCCGTGCCCGGCTCTGGCAGGCTGGAGCCCTGCAACGGGGGAGGAGACCCGCATGGCAAGCATCCAGGACATCCTCGCCTATTGGGCCGGGATCGGGCCACAGGGCTGGTACGCCGTGGACCCGGCGCAGGACGACCAGATCCGCAGCGCCTTCCTCCCCGACTGGGAGGCTGCGAGGGCCGGCGCGCGCGAGGCCTGGGTGGAGGGGACGGAAGGCAGCCTCGCCTATATCCTCCTGACCGACCAGTTCCCACGCAACATGTTCCGCGGCGACGGGCGCAGCTTTGCCACCGACCGGCTGGCGCTGGCCGCGGCACGCCTGGCCACGGATGCCGGCTGGGACATGGGCGCGGCCGAGCCACTGCGGCAGTTCTACTACCTGCCCTTCATGCATTCAGAAGAACCCGCCGACCAGGCCCGCTGCCAGCAGCTTGTGACCGCGCGGATGCCCGAGACCGGCGCAAGCACCCTGCAGCACGCCCGCGCCCATGCGCTGGTGATCGACCGCTTCGGCCGCTTTCCCTATCGCAACGCCGCGCTCGGGCGCGACACCACGGCGGCCGAAGAGGCTTTCCTGGCCGCGGGCGGCTACGGCGCCGCGCTGCGCGAGATTCAGGCCAGGGACGGCGCATAGCGGGGCGCCACGCAGCGGCGTTGAACCGCGCCGAGAAATAGTTTAAGGCCAAACTATCTTCGCAGCAGGAGCAAGCCATGGCGACCCAGACTTTCGACATGATCGTGATCGGCGCCGGCCCCGGCGGCTATGTCGCGGCGATCCGCGGCGCGCAACTGGGCCTGAAGGTCGCCATCGTGGAACGCGAGAGCCTCGGCGGCATCTGCCTCAACTGGGGCTGCATCCCGACCAAGGCGCTGCTGCGTTCGGCCGAGGTGTTCCACCTGATGCACCGCGCCAAGGAATTCGGGCTGAAGGCCGAGGGAATTTCCTTCGACCTTGCCGAGGTGGTGAAACGCTCGCGCGGGGTGGCCAAGCAGCTGTCCTCGGGCATTGCCCACCTGATGAAGAAGAACAAGATCACCGTGTTCATGGGCACGGCGACGATCCCGGCCAAGGGGCAGGTCAGCGTCAAGACCGACAACGGCACCGAGGTTCTGGCGGCGAAAGCCATCGTGCTGGCCACCGGCGCGCGCGGCCGCGAGCTGCCGGGGCTGGAGCCGGATGGCGACCTCGTCTGGGGCTACCGCGATGCGCTGGTGGCCAAACGGATGCCCAAGAAGCTGCTGGTGATCGGCTCGGGCGCCATTGGCATCGAGTTCGCTAGTTTCTTCAACACGCTCGGCGCCGACACCACCGTGGTCGAGGTGATGGACCGGGTGCTGCCGGTCGAGGATGCCGAGATTGCGGCCTTTGCGAAGAAGCAGTTCGTGAAGCAGGGCATGAAGATCCTGGAAAAGACCACGGTCAAGAAGCTGGACCGCACCCCGGGCAAGGGCGTCGTCGCGCACATGGAAAGCGCCGGCAAGACCGAGACGATGGAGTTCGACACGGTCATCTCGGCCGTCGGCATCGTCGGCAATGTCGAAGGGCTGGGGCTGGAGGCGCTTGGCGTGAAGATCGACCGCAGCCATGTGGTCACGGACGAGTTCTGCCGCACCGGCGTCGACGGGCTCTATGCCATCGGCGACATCGCCGGCGCGCCCTGGCTGGCGCACAAGGCCAGCCACGAGGGTGTGATGGTGGCGGAACTGATCGGCGGCGGCCATCCGCACCCGATCAAGCCAGGCTCCATCGCCGGCTGTACCTATTGCCACCCGCAGATCGCCAGCGTCGGCATGACCGAGGCCAAGGCGAAGGAGGCGGGGCTGGACATCCGCGTCGGCCGCTTCCCCTTCATCGGCAATGGCAAGGCGATTGCCTTGGGCGAGGCGGAGGGGCTGGTCAAGACCATCTTCGATGCCAAGACCGGCGAGCTGCTGGGGGCGCATATGGTCGGCGCCGAGGTCACCGAGCTGATCCAGGGCTATGTCATCGGCCGCACGCTGGAGACGACCGAGGCGGAGCTGATGGAGACGGTGTTCCCGCATCCGACGCTGAGCGAGATGATGCACGAATCGGTACTGGACGCCTACGGGCGGGCCATTCACTTCTGACGGAAGGGGAGGGGGCTTTCTGCCCCCTCTTGGCGCTGTGCGCCAATTCACCCCCGAGGATACTTGGACCAGAACGAATGCAAGGCGCTCAGCGCTTCGCCAGCGGGTGGTGGTCCATGACCAGCGCGGTCAGCCTCTCGTCGAGGACATGGGTGTAGATTTCGGTGGTGGCGAGGTCGGCATGGCCGAGCATCAGCTGGATCGCGCGCAGGTCGGCGCCGCCTTCCAGCAGGTGCGTGGCGAAGGCGTGGCGCAGCACGTGCGGGGTGACGCGGGCGGGGTCGAGGCCGGCGCGCAGGGCGATGTCCTTGAGCAGGGAGAAGAAGCCTTGCCGCGTCAGGTGGCCGGCCTTGCCGCGGGCCGGGAACAGGTGGCGCGAGGGCGGGATGCGTTTGGCCAGCCGCGCCGCCTCCTCGGCCGCATCGCGGGCCTTGAGCCACTCGGCCAGCGCGGTGCGGGCGGGGCCCGACAGCGGCACCAGCCGTTCCTTGCCGCCCTTGCCCCGCACCAGGATCATCTTCGGATCGCCCCGCGCCGCCGACACCGGCAGGGTGACCAGCTCCGTCACCCGCATCCCGGTGGCGTAGAGCAGCTCCATCAGGCAGGTGGCGCGCAGCCGGTCCTCGGGCGTCTTGCCGGTGTCGCGCGCGGCGGTCAGCAGGGCGCCGACCTCGGCCTGGCTGAGCGTCGCGGGCAGGCGGCGGTCCTTGCCGGGGCCGGACAGGCGGATCGCGGGGTTGTCCTCGCGCCAGCCCTCCTCATGCGCGAAGCGGTACATCTGGCGGATCGAGGCGAGGCGGCGGGCGCGGGTGGCCTTGGACAGGCCCTCCGCCTCGCAGCGCACCAGGTAATCCTCTACCGCCTCACGCGGGGCGGCGTGGAAGTGCAGGCCCCGGTGCGCGAGGGAATCGGCGAAATCCTTCAGGTCGCGGCCATAGGCGAGGCGGGTGTTGATCGCGGCGTCATGCTCGGCTGCTTGCGCCTCGAGGAAGGCAGAGATCCACATCTCCATCGGCCGGCTGGCGGAAGGGTGTGCCATCACCCCCGCCGCTCCAGCAGCATCAGCTCCAGCGCGGCGCGGCGGGCGGGGGTTTCGAGCCCGGCCTTGCGCAGCGCCGTCAGGCCCGAGGTGACGCGGCGCAGATCGCCGCGCGCGCCCTCTGTCACGTCGTCGATGGCCATCAGCAGCGCCTCGCCAAGGCGGTTGCCCTCGAAGTGCGGCGCGTAGTCCGGGCTCAGTGCCGCATCCGGGGCAAAGCCGGCGCGGATCGCGGCGCCCATCTGGTCGGGCTGCACGATGCCGGCGACATTGCCGCGGGCAAGGCCGATCAGGAAGGCCTCCACCCCGTCCTGCGGCGCGCGCGAGGTGGCGACGGTTTCGTAGGCGGGCGAGAGCAGGCCGATGCGGAAGGCCAGCTGCCCGTCGCGGCCCTTCAAGGGCAGCGCCGCAACCCGCTCGCCGTACAGCTCGGCGAAGGGCACCTCGAGCTCGGCCTGCACCATCTGCTCCCAGGCGGGGTGCAGGGCCTTGCCGATGGCTTCGGCATCGCTGCCGGCCAGCGCCGCCTCCAGCGCCTGCACGGCGGCCACCCGGTCCCAGACCCCGCCGGATGCCGCGGGGCCGCGCTCGGTATAAAGCCCCAGCAGCAGGTTCGGCCCGATGGCACCGGACCGTGCCAGCCGCTCGCCGGCCTCGATCCGGGTCTTCCAGCCGGAGTTGGAGCGCAGGTCCGATTGCGCGAAGGCCAGCGGAAGCGTGGTGGTGGGCATCGGCTGGCCCACCGCCTCCATCAGCCGCAGCACCAGCGGCGAGGGGCGGGCCGGCATCGGCAGATCCTCGGCGCCGTCGGCCAGTTCCGGGTCGAGGAACCGCGCCAGCAGCGTGCCGGTTTCCGCGTCGATGTGGCCAAGCGCCTCGCCGGTCGACAGCGTCAGCGCCGCGGCATTCCAGTCGCCGCCGCGCGCGAGGCAGAAGATCCGCGCCGGGAAGGTGGGGGCCACCTGCGGGGTTTTGCGCATCGTCTCGCAGGCGCGGTTCTCCTCGCCGATCAGCAGCGCGACGTCGAACCAGCGGCGGAAGGGCTCCGGCGTGGGGTCATCGGGCAGTTCCAGCAGCGCCAGCGCCGGGTCGAGCGCGCCGAGGTCCAGAAGCTTGTCCACCCGCGCCAGGAACAGCTGGCCGCTGCCATCGGCATCGAGTGGCGGGTCCAGCTCTGCCAGCAGCAGCGTATAGAGCAGCGACTGGATCGCCGGCAGCGTATCCGCCCGCTCGGCCCGGATCATCGCCGCCAGCTCCAGCGTCGGCGTCTCGCCCCAGAGCCCGCGCGGGAGCCCCGCCCGCTGCGCCGGCGTCAGGCCGAGCGCGTCGAGCGTGGTGCCGCCAAGCGGGGTCACGGTGATCGATTCGGGCGCGGCCCCGGTGGAGACGGCGGGTTCCTGCGGCCGGGGCACGGGCAAGGCAACGGGGGTGGCTGCCACCGATTGCGACAGCCAGTCGATCGCCGACATCGGCGCATCCTGCCCCGCGGCGGCGCCGGCCAGCAGGGCGCAAAGCCCGGCGGCGATGATGTGTCTAGCTGCCCGCATTCAGCTCCACCGGCTTGCGCATCTCGCTTGGCGCGGGTGTCAGATCGCCGAGATAGGCATAGCCCGCAAGCCCAATGAGCCCGAGCACCGCCAGCACCGCGATCACCTTCAAAATCCGCCCCATCTTGCCCGCCCCTTTTCTTGTTCGGCCCCGCGGCAGCCTGCGGCACAAGGCCGAACGGCGCGGGGGGGCCCACCGGTTTTATATATGGCTTTTCCGGGCTGTTCACGCCATTCAAGGCGGAAACTTTCGGAAGCCGCGAATAAACCGCGGAACCGGCGGGAAAGCGCGGCCCGGGCCCTGGTCCGGCGCAAGACAGGGAAAACGTTCGCGGTGAAGACAAGGTTGCGCAAGACGCTGGTGCTGGTGGGCATGATGGGGGCGGGCAAGACGGCGATCGGCAATGCGCTGGCCCGGGCGCTGGCGCTGCCCTTCCTCGACTCGGACGAAGAGATCGAGCGCGCCGCCAACCGTTCGGTGGCCGAGATCTTCGCCCGCGACGGCGAATCGTTCTTCCGCGAGAAGGAATCGCAGGTGATCCGCCGGTTGCTGGCCGGCAAGCCCTGCATCCTCTCCACCGGCGGCGGGGCCTTCCTGTCGGAAACCAACCGGCAGGCGATTGCGGAAAAGGGTGTCTCGCTCTGGCTCAAGGCCGATCTGGACCTGCTGTGGCAGCGGGTGCGGCACAAGCCGACGCGGCCGCTGCTGCGCACCGCCGACCCCAAGGGCACGCTTGGCGCATTGCTCGAGGCGCGGGCGCCGGTCTATGCGCTGGCCGACCTGACGGTCGAGGCGCGCAGCGAGTATTCCATCGACGAGATGACCGCCCGGGTGATCGACGCCCTGGCGGCGCATCCGGGGCTGCTGGACAAGGGATGATCTGATGCCGACCGAAACCGTCCATGTCGATCTGGGGGCGCGCAGCTATGACGTGCGCATCGGTGCCGGCCTTCTGGCCCGCGCCGGGGCCGAGATCGCGCCGCTGCTGCGCCGGCCCCGCGTCGCCGTGCTGACCGACGAGAATGTGGCTGCCCTGCATCTGGACGCGCTGCGCGAGGGGCTGGGGGACATCCAGATGACCGCGCTGGCGCTGCCTGCGGGTGAAGGCACCAAGGGCTGGCCCGAGTTCTCGCGCGCCGTCGAATGGCTGCTGGCCGAGAAGGTCGAACGCCGCGACATCGTCATCGCGCTTGGCGGCGGGGTGATCGGCGATCTGGCCGGCTTTGCCGCCGCGGTGCTGCGCCGGGGCGTGCGCTTCGTGCAGATCCCGACCTCGCTGCTGGCGCAGGTGGACAGCTCGGTCGGCGGCAAGACCGGGATCAATTCGGCGCATGGCAAGAACCTGATCGGGGCGTTTCACCAGCCCTCGCTGGTGCTGGCGGACATCGGCCTGCTGGCGACCCTGCCGCCGCGCGACCTGCTTGCAGGCTATGGCGAGGTGGTGAAATACGGGTTGCTGGGGGATGCCGGTTTCTTCGACTGGCTGGAGGCGAACGGGCCGGCGCTGGCCGCCGGGGACACCGCCGCTCGCCAATATGCCGTGCGCCGGTCGGTTGAGATGAAGGCCGCCATCGTCAGCCGCGATGAGACCGAGGAGGGCGAGCGCGCCCTGCTGAACCTCGGCCATACCTTCTGCCACGCGCTCGAATCCGCCACCGGCTATGGCGCGCGGCTGCTGCATGGCGAGGGCGTCGCCATCGGCTGCGCGCTGGCCTTCGAGGTCAGCCAGCGGCTTGGGCTTTGCGCGCAAGAGGCGCCAAGCCGGGTGCGGGCGCATCTGCGCGCCATGGGCATGAAGACCGACCTTGCCGATATCGACGGCGATCTGCCGGATGCCGACGGCCTGCTGGCCCTGATGGCGCAGGACAAGAAGGTGCAGGACGGCAAGCTGCGCTTCATCCTCGCCCGCGGCATCGGCGAGGCCTTTGTGGCGGACGGCGTCGATCTGGCCGTGGTGCGCGGCGTGCTTGCCGAGGGGCTGCGCGGGCGCTGAGATGACGCAGCACCGGGTTTCCGGGTGACCTCGTCACCCCGTTGCGCAAGACGTTGCAAGTTGACTGGTTTGGTCGAAAGACCTGTGTGCGACGAGGAGTGCGCCAGATGAAATACCGGCCGGAAATCGACGGTCTGCGCACCCTCGCCGTGCTGCCCGTCGTGCTGTTCCACATCGGTATGCCGGGCGTTCCGGGCGGCTTTGTCGGGGTCGACGTGTTCTTCGTGATCAGCGGCTACCTGATCTCGTCGATCCTGATCGCCGAGCTGTCCACCGGCACGTTCAGCCTCGCCCGCTTCTACGAACGCCGCATCCGCCGGATCTTCCCGGCGCTGCTGGCGATGCTGGCCTTCGTGGTGATCGTGGCGCCGCTCGCCCTGCTGCCAAGCGAATTCGAGACGCTGTGGCAAGAGGTGCTGGGGGCTGCGCTGTTCGTCGGAAATTTCGTGTTCCGCTCGCAGTCGGATTATTTTTCCGTCGACTCGCATGAAAAGCCGCTGCTGCACACCTGGTCGCTGGGGGTGGAGGAGCAGTTCTATGTCCTCGCGCCGCTGCTGCTCTGGGCGGTGCTGACCTACGCGCCGCGCTACCGCCGGCAAATCGTGCTGGCCTTGTTCGTCGCGTCTCTGGTGGCCTCTATCCACCTGACCCGGACAGAGCCGGATGACGCCTTCTACATGCTGCACACCCGCGCGTGGGAGCTGATGGCCGGCACCCTGCTGGCGCTTGGCGTGCCGGGGCGCCTCCGCAGCCGCAAGGCGCGCGAGGCGGCGGCGCTGGTGGGCCTTGCCGCGCTGCTGATCGCCGTTTTCAGCTATTCCGCTGCCATGGAGTTTCCCGGTGCGCTGGCGCTGCTGCCGGTGCTGGGGGCCGCGCTGATTCTGCATTCGGCCGAGGGAACGGCCGTCGGCGCGCTGCTGTCGCGCCGGCCCGCGGTCTTCGTCGGCAAGCTGTCCTACTCGCTCTATCTCTGGCACTGGCCGCTGATCGTGTTCGCGCGTGACTGGGGCTGGATGGACGGCGTTCTGGGGCAGGCCGGGGTGCTTGCCGCCTCGTTCGCCGCGGCCTGGCTGTCCTGGCGCCTTGTCGAGCAAACCACCCGCGACCGGCTGGCCTTGCCCACCCCGCGGCTGCTGCGCGGCGTCGGACTTGGCGCCGCCGGGGTCGTCGCAATCGGTATCCTGTACAGCCAGCTTGGCGGCTGGCCCTCGCGCTGGCCGGCGGATCTGCGCGGCTACGACATGGCGCGCAACGACTTCAGCCCCAGTCGCAAGCGGTGCCACAAGGGGGATGGCACGCCCGATCCCGCCGCCGCCTGCGTGTTGGGCGATGGGCCGGGGCCGGAGCGGGTGCTGCTGTGGGGCGACAGCCACGGGGTAGAGCTTGCGCAAGCCATTGCCGAGGCGGGGGTAGAGACGCGGGCGATCACCTATTCCTCCTGCCCGCCGGTGCTGGGGCAAGAGCGGGGAAGCAGGCCCGATTGCCGCGAGCACAACGATGAAGTTCTGGCATATGTCCTCGCCCGGCCAGAGATCGGCACGGTGATCCTTGCCGCCTATTTCAATGGCGATTCCGGGAAATATGTCGGCGTGGCGCGCACCGCCGACGCGTTGCTGGCCGCCGGCAAGATGGTCTTCGTGGTCGGCCCCACACCTGCGCCGGGGGGCAACGTTCCCACCCGCCTTGCCCTGGGCGGGGCGGCCAGCTACGTCTTCGAGGGGCCGGACCGGGCCGAGGTCGCGCGGCATTTTGATCCACAGGTGAAGTTGGTGCTGCCGTCTGACCTGCTGTGCAAGGACGGGACCTGCAGCCTTCTGTCTGGCGGCGCGCCGGTGCTGTTCGACGACAACCATCCCAGCATGGCGGGCGCCCGGCTGATCGCGGATCGTCTGGTGGCGATGATGCCGCCGGGCCTTGCCGCCCCGCGGGCGCAGCCTTAGCGCAGCGCCTTCGTCTGGAACAGCTGCACCCCCAGCCCGCCATGCGGCACCGGGGCGGAGGGCGGGGCGAAGGGCAGGCCAGTCGCCTTGGCCAGCGACGGCTCGCTGGTGACGAGACCCACCCGCCAGCCGCCGAAGCGGGTCAGCAGCGTCTGGCCGAGCGCGGCGTAAAGGCCGTAGAGCAGGTTCTTGTTGCCGATCCGCGTGCCATAGGGCGGGTTGACGATGACAAGGCCGGGCTTGCCCTCGGGCGGCATCAGGTCGCTGATCGCGTGGGCGCTGAACTGCACGAGGTCGGTCACCCCCGCGCGCTCGGCATTTTCGCGGCTCATCCTGATCGCGCCGGCGTCGCGGTCGGCGCCGTGGAAGCGCAAGGCGGGGCGGGGCCGGGGGGCCGCCTGCCGCATCCGATCCCATGCGGCAGCATCGAAGCTCGCCAGCTGCTCGAAGGCGAAATGCCGCGTGCGGCCGGGCATCAGCCCTGCCGCGATCTCTGCCGCCTCGATCACGAAGGTGCCCGACCCGCACATCGGATCGACCACCGGCTCGGTGCCGTCATACCCGCATTGGCGCAGGAACAGCGCCGCCAGCGTCTCGCGCATCGGGGCCTTGTTCACCGCCTCCTTGTGGCCGCGCTTGTGCAGCGACTCGCCCGAGGTATCGACGCTGATCGTGCAAAGGTCGTCGTCGATCCGCACCTTCAGCTTGAACTCCGCCTCGGGGGAAATCACCACCCCCAGCTCCTCGCGCAGCGCCGTCTCGATCCGCTGCGCGGCGGCGCCGGCGTGGTAGATGCGCGAGGCCTTGCAGGTCACCTCCACCTTCAGCGGCACATCGGGGCGCAGCACCGCCGCCCACGGAAACTTGCGCGCCCGCTTGTCGAGCTGCGCCAGATGCATCGCCCGGAACGCCCCGATCCGCGCCAGAACCCGGCTTGCGCCGCGGATCTGCAGGTTGGCGCGCCAGACCTCGGGCCAGCCACCGATGATGGTCACGCCGCCCGGCACCGCCTGCGGGTCCGCGAAGCTGGCCTCGCGGACCTCATCGCAGAGCAGCGCCTCCAGCCCCGGCGGGGCAACAAGGAAGATCTCGAAATCGGTGGGGGCAAGGGTATCGGTCATGCCGCCCGCATAGCTTGAAAGCTGGCGGGCGGCGACTGGATTCGTGTCAGCCGCGGCTGCGGCGGCGCCCGGCGCGGCCAGCCGCTGCCACTTCGGCGGAGGCGGTGGCAAAGTCCGCCCCGGCCTTCACCGCTTCCAGCACCCGGGCGAAGCGGATCCATTCGGTGCCGTTCGGATCGTGGTTCATCAGGAAGTTGGCGGCACGGATCGCCTCCATCTCGACCGAGCGCACCGGGTTCATGATCGCCGAGGTCATCCCCGCGCCGATCGCCATCGGCAGGAAGGCAGCGTTGATGCCGTGGCGGTTGGGCAGGCCGAAGCTGATGTTGGACGCGCCGCAGGTGGTGTTCACCCCCAGCTCGTCGCGCAGCCGCCGCACCAGCGTGAACACCTGCCGCCCGGCATCGCCAAGCGCGCCGACCGGCATCACCAGCGGATCGACCACGATGTCATGCGCGGGGATGCCATAGTCGGCGGCGCGCTGCACGATCTTGCGGGCGACCTCGAACCGGACCTCGGGGTCCATCGAGATGCCGGTATCGTCATTGGAGATGGCGACCACCGGCACGTTGTATTTCTTGACCAGCGGCAGCACCAGTTCCAGCCGGTCTTCCTCACCCGTCACGGAGTTCAGCAGCGGCCGGCCCTCGGCGGCGGCAAGGCCAGCCTCCAATGCGCCGGGGACAGAGCTGTCGATGCAGAGCGGCACATCCACCAGCCCCTGCACCAGCCGGATCATCGCCTCCATCAGCGGCGGTTCGGTCTCGTTGGGGTTGGGGTTGGAGTTGTAGACGACGCCCGCATTCACATCGAGCACCATCGCCCCGCAGGCGACCTGCTCGATGGCGTCGCGTTCCACGGTGGAGAAGTCGCCAGCCTCCAGCTCGGCGGCGAGTTTCTTGCGGCCGGTGGGGTTGATGCGCTCGCCGATCACGCAGAAGGGTTCGTCAAAGCCGATGGTGACGGTTTTTGTCTTTGATTCAATGGTGGTACGGGTCATTCTTAAACCACTTTCTGAACTGCGGGGGCCGCCGAGGCACCACCATTCTGGATCGCCCAATTGGCGTTCGCCTTGATCCCGCCAAGCGGGAAGAAATGCACCGAGTCGATGCCGAAGCCCGGATGCGCGGCCTTGTGCGCGGCGAGGTCGTTCAGGATCTCGGTCGGCTCGAAGGGCAGCAGCAGCTTGGTCACGTCGCGGGCCCGGCGTTGCAGCACGCGCAGGCTGGGGCCGACGCCGCAGGCGATGGCGAATTTCAAGAGGGTCTGCAGCTTGGCGGGGCCGGCGATGCCGATATGGATCGGCAGGGCGATGCCTTCGGCGGCGAGGCGGTCGGCCCAGGCGATGACCGGGGCGGCCTCGAAGCAGAACTGGGTGACAATCGCCATCTTCGCATCGGTGCGGCTGGCGAAGTCCTGCTTCCAGCGCAGCGCCTGCATCACCATCCGGTCCGAGCCGTCGGGGTCGATGTCACGGTTGCCCTCGGGGTGGCCGGCGACGTGGAGGCGGTCGAAGCCCTCGAAGGCGCCGGTTTCGAGAAGCTGCATCGAGCTGTCGAACTCGCCCGCCGGGGTGTTCACGCCGCCGCCCAGAAGCAGGGCCTGGCGCACATTCGCCTCGCCCTTGTAGCGGGCGACCCAATCGGCCAGCGTGGCCTTGTCGGGGATGATCCGGGCCGGGAAATGCGGCATCGGCTCATAGCCTTCGATGCGCAGGCGGCGGGCGGTGGTGACCATCTCCTCGATGGGCGTGCCCTCGATATGGGCGATATAGACGCGGGTGCCGGCGGGCAGCAGGGCGCGGAAATCGTCAATCCCGGCGGCGGTGCGCGGCATCACCTCGAGCGAGTAGCCCGAGAGAAACGCTTCCAGTCCCGAGGGGGCGGGCTTGTCGTCGCGGCGGAAGTTCAGCAAAGCCATGCGCAGGGCCCTCCAGCGGCCTGGGTTCGGGGGTGGCGGGGCGTCAGGCCCGGCCGTCATTGGCGATCAACACGCGCAACCGCGCGTCATCGTACTCGGTGGTGATGCGTGCTAGCTCCGCTTCGGCTGCGGCCTCGTCGCTTTCGGCCTCCACGCTCACCGGGTCAGCCTTGCGCCATTCGGCGAGATAGGCGTCGCTGTCCTTCGCGCCGATCTTCATGGCGCAGCGGTCGATCGCCTGCTCGAAACGCTCGGGCAGCGCCCGTTTCACCCCGCGCCGGCCCTTGCCGACGATGATCTGCGCCGGGATGTCGCGCCAGTAGAGGATGGTGATATCGGGCATGGGATGATTCCTCGCTTCGTTCTCAATAGGACGCAGAAGGCGGGGGGCGCGGCAGGATTTCGACATTTCGCGCGGGGGCAGCGACAGAGGGCGGGGGGCCAGCCCCCCGCACCCCCCGGCAGGGGAGGGGCGCGCCCCTCCCCTGCACCCCTCTGCGGATATTTGGACCAGAACGAATGGGAAGGGGGCGCGGGGTGGGTGGCGGCGCAGAGGCCTCTGCACGGCTGCGCTTGCGCCCGGGCCGGGCTGGCCTTACCTTTGGGATAACTTGAAATCGGAGGGCGTGACGATGGCGCCCAAGCGTCCCACGGGTGCGGGGGCGCTCCCGGCTCATGCGGTCGAGCCCCACGCAGCCCAGATCCCCGACCTGGCGCCGCTTTATGCGGCGCTGGACCTCGGGACCAACAGTTGCCGGATGTTGATTGCCCGCCCCAAGGGCGCGCAATTCCACGTCGTGGACAGCTTTTCCAAGACGGTCCAGCTGGGCCAGGGGCTTGAGGCCTCGGGCAAGCTGTCGCGTGCCTCGATGGCGCGGACGGTGCAGGCGCTGCAGATCTGCCGGCGCAAGATCGAGCAGCACAATGTGCGCCACATGCGGCTGGTGGCGACCGAGGCCTGCCGGCGGGCGCGCAATGCCCGCGACTTCATCCGCTATGTGCGGCGCGAGACCGGGCTGCCGCTGGAAATCATCGAGCCCGAGGAGGAGGCGCGGCTGGCGGTGATCTCCTGCGCACCGCTGGTCAGCAAGAAGACCGAGCAACTGCTGGTGGTGGATATCGGCGGCGGCTCGACCGAGCTCGTGTGGATCGACATTTCCGGCGTGCCAGGGCCGGATAGGCCGCGGGCGATCATGCGGCTGTCGGGCGGGTTCCGCAGCGACCCGGCGGCGCTGGAGCCGGCGGCGAAGGTGGTGGACTGGATCTCGGTGCCGCTGGGGGTGGCGACGCTGAAGGACCAGTTCCAGGATGTCGAGGACGATGCGGCGCGGTTCGCGCTGATGAGCTGGTATTTCGAGGAAAAGCTGGCGGATTTCTCGCCCTACAACTCGGCGCAGGCGCGGGAGGGGTTCCAGATCATCGGCACTTCGGGCACCGTGACAACGGTGGCGGCGAGCCATCTGGGGCTGCGCCGCTATGACCGGACCAAGGTGGACGGGCTGCGCATGTCCTCGGACCAGATCGACCGGGTGATCCGGGATTATCTGGCGCTGGGCCCCGAGGGGCGGCGGACCGACCCGCGGATCGGGCGCGACCGGCATACGCTGATCATGTCGGGCGCGGCGATCTTGCAGGCACTGATGCGGATCTGGCCGACGGACAAGCTGTCGGTGGCGGACCGCGGGCTGCGCGAGGGTCTGCTCTATGCGCAGATGTCGGCGGACGGGGTGCTGGAGGAAGGGCCCTACTGACGGTTGCAGGTGGGGCCCGGGTTGCGTATCTGGGCCGATGATATGCCGCAAGCAGGGGTTTGCGGGCGGCGAGAGGATGCGGGAATGGTCAAGGCACCGGGAAAATCAGGCGCGGGCGGGGCGGCGGGTGCGGGGGGCGGCAGCACTTCGGGCCGCGGCCAGCGCGAGCTGCGGGTGCGCGTCAAGAGTGCCAAGGGGCGCAAGCTGTCCTCGACGCTGTGGCTGGAGCGGCAGCTGAACGATCCCTATGTGCTGCGCGCCCGCAAGGAGGGTTTCCGGGGGCGGGCGGCCTACAAGATCCTGGAACTGGACGATAAATACCGCTTCCTGGTGCCGGGAGCGCGGGTGGTGGACCTTGGTTGCGCGCCGGGGGGCTGGTGCCAGGTGGCGGTGCAACGCGTCAATGCGCTGGGCGACAGGTCCGGCAAGAAGATCGGCACCGTGCTGGGGGTGGACCTGCAGGAGGTGGAGGCGATCGCGGGGGCCGAGATCCACCAGCTCGATTTCCTGGACGAGGATGCCGATGCGCTGGTCAAGGGCTGGCTGGGCGGCAAGGCCGATGTGGTGATGTCCGACATGGCGGCAGCGAGTTCGGGGCACAAGGGCACCGACCATTTGCGCATCATCGCGCTGTGCGAGGCGGCGGCGCAATTTGCCTTTGACGTGCTGGAAGAGGGCGGCACTTTTGTTGCAAAAGTGCTGGCCGGGGGCGCCGAGCAGGAGTTGCAGGCGCTGCTGAAGCAGAATTTCCGCAAGGTCGCCAATGTGAAGCCGCCGGCGAGCCGGGCGGACAGTTCCGAAAAGTTCGTGGTCGCGCAGGGGTTCAAGGCGCGCGGCGAAACCGAAGCCGAAGCTGCCGAGGACTGATCGGCTGCGACGCGTTGGCGCGGAAGCGGGCGCGGGATGGCCCGCGCGCGCGACCAGCCGCAGGGCGCCTGGGCGCATCTGACACTGATGTGTAAACCATATGGAAACCATATGGCTGTCATATGCAAACCGGAATGGTCGGAAAAGGGTGAGGCGCTTGTGGCTCCTCCCCGGCGCGGGGAGCGAAGTGACATGAGCCTTGCGAGCTATTGCGCGTCCCTTGAAGGCGAGGCCCCCGCAGAGGCCCGGAGCGGCGAGAGGCCGGCGCTTGATCCGGGTTGCGTCGATGTTCCCTTTGCCTTTGGCCGGCAGTTCTATTCCGCGCGCGGCCATGCGGTGCTGTCCATCGTTCCGAAGGTGGCCTCCTCGGCGCTGAAATATGCGCTGCTTGAATCCGAGCATCCCTGGCTGATCGCGCAGCAGGGCGGGCCCGAAGTCGTGCAGGCCGATATCCACCGTTTCGAGGGGCTGCTGATCCTCAAGTCCATGGCCGGCTGCGCGGGCGCGGCGACGGTGCGTGTGCTGCGCGATCCGGCCCTGCGGATGGTGTCGGCCTATCTCAACAAGTTCACCGTCGATATCGAGCCGGCGATCACGCGGCCGGTCTGCGGCTTCGTCCACAAGCCGCAAGAGGAGGTCAGCTTCGAGGATTTCCTGTGGTATCTCGTGAACGCGCCCAACTTCTGGCTGGACCAGCATTTCCGGCCGCAGGCGGATTTCTTTCCCTTCGCGCGCTATGACCATACCTTCAACCTCGATGCCGGACCGGGGCTTGGAGCCTTTGTCGAGGAGCGGCTGGGCGTGCCGCTGCGGCGCGTGAACGACAGCCGGGCGCGTGTCGATTATGTCGAATGCGGCAAGTATTGCGGCGACCGGCCAGCGAAGGACTTCTATGCCGCCGAGGGGATGCGGGTGAGGCTGCCCGCGGTTTCGGATTTCCTGACCGATGCGACCCGGGCGGCGCTGCGCCGGCGCTACCTGGACGATTACGCGATCCTCGAGGCGGCGGCGGGGTAGGGCGGCCCCGCTTCGCCTCCCCCGGCGCCTCGCCTGGCCCACCGCTTGCCCTTGCACCGCCCCCCGCATCCGCTACCTTGTGCTCCGCCGCCCCCGCGGCACGGGAGGACTGCATGAGCGAGCGGCGGCCGCAATCCGGCGACCGGCTGGACCAATCCGGCAAGGCCGAGCCCGACCCGCTGGCGCCCCTGCTGTCGCGCGTGGCCTCGGGTGACCGCGAGGCCTTTCGCCAGCTCTATTCCGCGTCGAGCGCGAAACTCTTTGGCACGGCGCTGCGTATGTTGGGCAACAGGGCCGAAGCCGAAGAGGCTTTGCAGGAGGTCTTCGTGAAGATCTGGACCCGCGCCCATCGCTATGATCCCGGCCGCGCCCGCGGCATGACCTGGATGATCGCGGTGACGCGCAACCATTGCATCGACCGGCTGCGCACCCGGCCGGCCCAGGCCGAGGATGCCTCGGCCCTCGACAGGCTGGCCGCGCCCGGGCTCTCGCCCGAGGCCAGCGCCATCGCCAGCAGCGAGGCGCGGCGGATTGCCGAATGCTTCGGCACGCTGGAGCCCGACCGGGCGCAGGCGGTGCGCGGCGCCTATCTGGACGGGCTGTCCTACGAGGCGCTGTCGGCGCGCTTCGCGGTGCCGGTGAACACGATGCGGTCCTGGCTGCGGCGGGGCCTGATGAAACTGAAGGACTGCCTGGAGGCATGAACGGGCGATGAGTGACGCGGCGGAGATCCCAGAGGGCGATGACGGGCTGGCGGCGGAATACGTCCTTGGCACGCTGCCGCGCATCGACCGGGCCGCTGCCGCAGCGCGGGCGCGCAGCGACGTGCGCTTTGCCGCCCGCATTGCCGATTGGGAGATCCGGCTTGCGCCGCTGAACGAGGGCTATGCCCCGGTGCGCGCGCCCCGCACCGCCTGGCCGCAGATCGAGGCGCGGATCTTCGGAGCTCCGGCGCCGCGCAGCCGCCTTGGCCGCTGGTCGCTGCTGGCCGGCCTCGGCCTGGGCGCCGGGCTTGCCGCCGCGGTGGTGCTGACCGTGCTGCCGGTGCTGCGCCCGATCCCGGAGCCGGTGCTGGCCGAGCTGGTGGCGCAAGGCAGCGAGCTGCGGGTGCTGGCGCGGTTCGAGCCGCGCTTTGGCGTGATCCATGTCACCCGCACCGCCGGCCCACCGGCCCCCGCCGGGCAGGACTACCAGTTCTGGGTGATCGCCGAGGGCGGCGCCCCGGTGCCGCTTGGCCTGCTGCGCGAGGGCGAGCTGGCGGCCGCGACCGCGCTGCCGCCGGGCACGGTGCTGGCCGTCAGCCTTGAACCCGAGGGCGGCTCGCCCACCGGGCAGCCGACCGGGCCGGTGCTGGTGACGGCGACGGTCACGGGGTCGTGATCGCTGTGCCGGCAACTCCGGGCTGGCCGGCCCGTAGCTGAAGGGGTCAGGGCGGGGACGACCTCCGCCCAACACCCCGGAGGATTGTTGATGATTTCCACCCGTATCCTGGCCGCCACCCTTGCCCTTGCCGCCGCCCCCGCCTTTGCCGAGAACCCGATGGTCGGCGGCGCCGCGATGTTCGCGGACAAGAATATTGTCGAGAATGCCGTGAATTCGGCCGATCACACCACGCTGGTTGCCGCCGTGCAGGCCGCGGGCCTGGTGGAAACGCTGCAAGGCGAGGGCCCGTTCACCGTCTTTGCCCCGACCAATGCCGCCTTCGAGAAGCTGCCGGCGGGCACTGTCGAGACCCTGCTGAAGCCCGAGAACAAGGACCAGCTGACCAAGATCCTGACCTGCCATGTCGTCGCCGCCAATGCGACCTCGGACGCGATCAGGGGCATGGTCCAGACGGGTGGCGGCAAGCACACCGTCAGCACCGTCGGCGGCTGCGACTTTACCGTGACCACCAAGGGCAGCGCGGTGATGATCGAGGACGGCATGGGCAATGTCGCCAATGTCACCATCGCCGATGTGATGCAGTCGAACGGGGTGATCCATGTGATCGACACCGTGCTGCTGCCGGCGATGTAAGACCCGCGCCCCCTTGCGCCGCAGGGCGCGAGGGGGGGCCGGCTGCGGCCGGTGGCAGGGCCTGCGCCGGGTGGGATGTCTCTCCCGTGCCCGGCGCTGGTGGCTGGCAGCGGCCGCAGCAGGGCCGGCGCGCCGCCTGATCTTGTGCAGCGTTCCGGCCCGTGGAGGGCCCGCGGACTTGGAAAAGGCCGCGGGCCTTCGGCCTTCGAGATCCGACATGCCTTGACGCGATGCAGGGCTTTGGCTACCTAAAGCCTGCCGCGGGTGTAGCTCAATGGCAGAGCAGAAGCTTCCCAAGCTTACGACGAGGGTTCGATTCCCTTCACCCGCTCCATCCCCTTTCCCTGTTTCCAACTGCCGCTGATACCGGCTGAGTCGCTGGCCCGGGCACAACCGGCGCGTGGATGAGCCGGCTTGTGCCACAACTTGAGGCAGCATTTCGCGGCGGGACGGCAGCAGCGGACGGCGCGCCACATTCTGGCCATATTCTGGGCCGAAGTGCCCGGATAGCAATTGCGCCACGCCGGTTTTGCTGCGATGCAGAACCCATTATGTTAACCAGTTTCCTTTGCTGCGTCGCTGGCTTGCCAGCGCCGCCTTGCCAAACCTATCTCAGGGAACGGGGACCTCCCATGACAGAAGCGACCACCTCGGCGACGAGGAGGATCTACGCCTGCAGGCGCTGCGGATACATGCTGCGCTACAATGCCTCGCGCTGCGGGGACTGCTACACCAAGACGCCGATCTACAACCACTCCACCTTCTGGGTGGCGCTGGCCATCCTTGGTGGCGCAACCGTGGCGAGCCTTACGCTCGTCCTGATCTGACGATGCGGCGGCCAAGGCAGCCCCGAGCCACCCAGGCCGCCGCATCCCCTCACTGCTCCTGACCTAGTCGCCCGGCACCTGGTCCTGCACGGCAGGACGCGTCGGCTCCCCATCGCCGGACTGGCTGTCGGGCGGCGCCAGGGTCTCGGGGCTCACCTCCGGCGCACCGGTGCCCTCGCCCTTCCATGAACAGGCATAAAGCAGGATCGCCGCCACCAGCAGCGTGGCGATCAGTGCCAGCGGGATCTTGCTGCGGGCTTCCTTCTTCGGATCGGTCATCGGGCGGCTCCTTTCAGGTCGGTTCCGCCCCCCAACCCCGCCGGCCCGCGCCCGGTTCCGGTGCCGCAGAACCATCTGGCCGCGGCCCTGCGTCCGGGCTATGACCCACGGGCATCTTGAACGCAGGAGAGACCCATGACCGACATCACCCGCCTCGAGGCCGGCCCGCGCATGAGCCAGGCCGTGATCCATAACGGCCTCGTCTATCTGGCCGGCCAGGTCGGCAACCCGGGCGAGAGCGTCACCGACCAGACCCGCACCATCCTGTCCGAGATCGACCGGCTGCTGGCCGCTGCCGGATCTGACAAGACCCGCATCCTGACCGCGCAGATCTGGCTGGCCGACATCGCCAGTTTCCCCGAGATGAACGCGGTCTGGGACGACTGGGCCCCGGCCGGCGCCACCCCGGCCCGCGCCACCGGCGAGTCGAAGCTGGCGACGCCCGAGTACAAGGTCGAGATCATCGTGGTCGCCGCGCAGGCCTGAGCTGCGCAGGCCCAAGCCGCGCCGGCCCGCGCAACCGCCGCCCGCTGCCTGGCCGCGGAGCGGCGGTTGCGCGCATTGCAAGCCCAATTTTTCGCCGATGCGCGGTGGTTGCGCGCATCGCGCGCGGGGCCGCGTGATCGGCTTTGACCGCGCGCGGAACCTGCCGTAATGCTGCGCTGCAACAGGGCAGGATGTGGGGACGATGGAACGATTGATCGAACGCGGGCTGTTCGCCAGCCGCTGGCTGATGGCGCCGATGTATCTGGGGCTGGTCGGGGCGCTGCTGATCCTTCTTTATGCCTTCCTGATGGAGCTGGTGCGTTTCGCCGCCTCGATCCCGGTGATCACCGTCGATGACGCGGTGATGGGCGCGCTGGCGCTGATCGACCTCAGCCTTGCCGCGAACCTGCTGCTGATCGTGATCTTCTCGGGCTACGAGAATTTCGTCAGCCGCATGGACCTTGCCGGCCATGTGGACCGGCCCGACTGGCAGGGCGAGGTGGATTTCTCGACCCTGAAGCTGAAGCTCGTCGCCTCGATCGTGGCCATTTCCGGGATCCACCTGCTGAAGGTATTCATGGATGTCGGCTCCTACCCGATCGAGAAGATCCGCTGGATGGTGATCATCCATTTGGTCTTCGTGATCTCGGGGGTGCTGCTGGCACTGATGGACTGGATCTCGAATCACGCCAAGGCCATGAAGAAGGCGGCCAAGGCCGGCGACGGCGCCCGCCAGGCCTAGGAGTGCAGCGCCCGTGGCCGCAAGGGGCGCGCTGGTTGCCGCGCCTGGTCGGGCCGCGTGCTGCCTGGGGCGCGCCAGGCCAGTGCCGCGGACCATCCCCGGCCGGAGACGCGGACGGCGCCCCGGTCCATGGCTGGTCCCTTGCCTTCACGCGGCGGCGCGGCGCGAGGTGGCGGCCTGACGGGCCGCGTCGAGGTGGAAGCGCTGCACCGTCTGGATCAGCTCGCCCCCCTCGGCGGCCAATGCGCGACCGGCGGCGGCCGACTGGTCGGACATTTCCGCCGTATGCTGGGTGGTCTGGTCAAGCTGGCTGACGACGCCGTTGATCTCGGTGATGCCATTGGCCTGTTCGCCGGCCGAGGCGGCGATCTCGCCCATCCGGTCATAGATGTCGCGCACCGAGGCGACGATCTGCGCCAGCGCCTCGCCGGTCTGGTCCACCAGCTTCACCCCGCTCTGGACCTGGGTGCTCGAGGTGGAGATCAGCCCCGAGATTTCGCGCGCCGCGCCCGAGGAGCGCTGCGCCAGCGCCCGCACTTCCGAGGCGACGACGGCGAAGCCGCGCCCCGCCTCGCCGGCGCGGGCCGCCTCGACCCCGGCATTGAGCGCCAAGAGGTTGGTCTGGAAGGCGATCTCGTCGATGACGCTGGTGATGCGCGAGATCGCCTGCGACGAGGTCTCGATCTGTGCCATCGCGCCGACCGCATCGCGCACCACCTGCGCCCCGCTTTCGGCCTTGCCGCGGGCCACGGCCGCCACGTCGCGCGCCGCCACCGCGCCCTCGGCCGCGGAGGAGACCGAGGCGGTCAGCTCGGTCAGCGCCGCTGCGGTTTCCTCCAGCGCCGCGGCGTTGCGCTCGGTGCTTTGTGCCAGGGTGGTTCCGATCTGGGCCAGCTTGGCGGCCTCGCCGTCGATGCGCGCGGCGCTGGAGCCGATCTGCTGCAGCGCCAGGGCAAGCTGTTCCACCGCCGTGTTGAAATGCGTGCGCAGCCGGTCGTATTCTCCCGGCAGGGCGGCTTCGATCGTGCAGGCCAGATCGCCGCGCGCCAGCGCTTCGAGGCCCTCTGCGAGGGCGCTGACGACCCGTTCCTGCTCGTGCAGTTGCGCGCGTGCCAGCTCGTCGCGCCGGCGTGCTGCCTCGCGCTCTTCGGCCTCGAGCCGCTGGCGCTGCTCGGCCGCGGCGGCTTCGGCCCTGGCCTGCGCCGCATGGGCTGCGCGCTCCTGCTCGGCGCGGGCCGCCTCGGCCGCGCGGGCCGCCGCTTCCTCGGCCCGCAGCGCCGCGCCCATCCGTGCGGTCTCGGCCAGGTTCGCGCGGAACACCTGCAGCGCGCGGGCCATGTCGCCGATCTCGTCACGCCGGGCGGCGCCCTCGATCTCGGTTTCTGTCCGGCCTTCGGCGATGTCCCTGGTGGCCCGGCTCAGCCGCGCCATCGTGCCGATCAGCCGATCCGAGAACCGCCAGCCGATCCCGCCCGAGATCACCAGCGAGGCGAGCACGGCCAGAGCCGTCACCGTCAGTTCGAGGCGCGCCAGCTCTGCCGCGAGGCTGCTGGGCGAGACCGTCACCAGCACGCCGATGGCATCGCTGGAATAGTCCGTCATCACGACGGCGCTGCCCACCTGGGTGACGCCGTCCAGAGTGAGCCTGAACGCCTGCTCCTCGCCCGAAAGTGCCACCATGACCGCCTCGGGGCCAAGGAGGTCGGGGCCGGAATGGCTGGCGGCGACGCGGCGCAAGCCCTCTGCCGCGCTGGCGCCGGGGGCCAGGTAGAATTCGTAGTGATCCGCCGTCACCGCCGAGAGTTTCGCAAGGAACTCGTCGTCCATGTCGAAGCCGATCTCGACGGTGCCGACATGCCTGCCCTCATGGCTGAGCGGCGCGATGCCGCGCAGCCCGACACCGAAGGCTCCGCGTTCGATGCCGGTCAGCACCCGCTGGGTCCGATTCGCCTCGACCACGATGGGGCGGAAGGCCGACAGGTCGTCGCCGCGCTTGTCGAGCTGGTGCAGGCGCACCAGCGAGGTGGCCGGGGGGATGTGGAATTGCAGCTGCTTGACGCCCACCTGATCACGCAGCTGCCGGAAGCTTTCGGCGAAGCGCGCCGCGAGATCCTCGGCATCGCCCGCCGCCACCGCCTTGCGGATCGTGGGCATGTTCGAGATGAGCAGCGCCAGCGCGGCGGCCTCGGTCAGCTTGGCATCGAGCGCGCTGCGCACGGCATCCTGCGCCTCGGCGCGGGTCTGCGCATAGGTCAGCGACAGGCTGTGCTGGCCGATATAGGCCATCGCCCCGATCATCAGGGCCAGCACGATGGCCACGGGCAGCAGCGGCAACAGCAGGATCTGGCGGCGCAGGGTCATCGCTCTCTCCGGTCAGGGTCGGTGCGGGGCCGCGGGTGCCATGCTCTCGCGGTCGCTCCTGCCTAACCCGGCTTTGCTAACATTCCCTTTCCCGCGCTGGCCCTCCCGGCCCGCCCTTGCAACGAGCGGCGGAAGCGGAAAGGATCGTGGACAGGGCAACGTGGATGGGGGCGGGCAGATGACGACATGCGCTGCGCGCGGCGGCCGATGAGCCCGGCCCTGCGCCCTGTGGCTGCGGTGATCGCGGTGGTGCTGCGCGGGCCGGCGCCCGAGGTGCTGCTGGTGCGGCGGATCAACCCGCCCGATGCCGGGCTCTGGGGCTTTCCGGGTGGCAAGATCGAGCCGGGCGAGCGGCTGGCGGAGGCCGCCTTGCGCGAATTGCGCGAGGAGACGGGCGTGCTGGCCGAGGCCGGCGCGGTGATCGACGCGCTGGATGTGCTCGACCGCGACGGCGCGGGGGGGCTGCGGCACCATTACATCCTGGTGGCGGTGGCCTGCCATTGGCGGGCCGGCGAGCCGGTCGCCGCGGACGATGCCAGCGATGCGGGCTGGTTCAGGGTCGCGGATCTGGCCGCCGAAGATCCGCGCTTCAGCCGCGATGTCGCGGCCCTTGCCCGCCGGGCGGCCCGGCTGGCGTGAGGTGCCGGGCCTGAATGGCGCGGCGCGGTATCCCCGGACCGCGCGTCACTCGATGGTATAGCTGCCCGTCTCGCACAGGTCGGCGCTGTCCTCGAGCACCTCGCCATCGGCGAACACGAAGCGCAGGTCATAGACGCATTGCGTGCGGCCATCGGCGATGGTCACATCGACGGCATTGCCCGAGGGCAGCACGCCGGCGCCGAAGACGTCTTCCTCCCACGCGCCGACATCGACGGGCGAGGTGTAGAATTCCACCAGATCATAGCCGCTGACATTGACCAGCTCGAAGGTCAGGTCCTGCGCGAGGGCGGGACCGGCGAGGCAGGCCGCAAGAGCGCCCCCAAGCAAAAGGCGCGAAACCGATGTCATCGTGAAAACTCCAAATGGGGATTGCGGCCCCGTCACGGCGCTGGACCGCGCCGCCTGCACCCTGTCACGATGCCGAGCCTTTGCGAAGATTTCCTTAATCCGCGCCGGGGCCCGGGGCAGGGGAACCCGGACCCGCCGGCACAAGGCCGGCGGGCCCGCGCCTCAGGCCGACATGTCGAGCACGATGCGCCCGTCGATCTTGCCCGCCACCATCCGCGCGAAGACTTCGTTGATCTCCTCGATCCGCGCGGTGGCGGTATGGGCCCGCACCAGCCCGCGCCCGGCAAATTCGAGGCTTTCCTTCAGGTCGAGCCGGGTGCCGACGATGGAGCCGCGCACGGTGATGCCTTCGAGCACCATGTCGAAGATCGGCAGCGGGAAATCCCCCGGCGGCAGGCCGTTGAGCACGATGGTGCCGCCGCGCCGCGCCATCTTCAGCGCCTGCGCGAAGGCCGAGCGCGACACCGCCGTGACCAGCACGCCCTGCGCGCCGCCGATCTCCTTGCGCAGGAAGGTCCCGGGATCGGTGTTCATCGCGTTGATGGTGATCTCGGCGCCAAGCTCCTCGGCGAGGCGCAGCTTGGCCGGGTCGATATCCACCGCCGCCACATGCAGCCCCATCGCGCGGGCATATTGCACCGCCATATGGCCAAGCCCGCCGATGCCCGAGATCGCCACCCAGTCGCCGGGCTTGGTCTCGGTCATCTTCAGGCCCTTGTAGACCGTGACCCCGGCGCAGAGTACCGGCGCCACTTCCACGAATCCCAGATTGTCCGGCAGATGGCCGACAAAGGCCGGATCGGCGATGGCATAATCGGCAAAGCCACCATTCACCGAATAGCCGGTATTGGCCTGCTTCTCGCAAAGCGTCTCCCAGCCACCGAGGCAATGCTCGCAAAAGCCGCAGGCGGTATAGAGCCAGGGCACGCCGACGCGGTCGCCCTCTTTCACCGAGGTCACACCGCGGCCCACGGCCGAGACATAGCCCACGCCCTCATGCCCCGGGATGAAGGGCGGGTTGGGTTTCACCGGCCAGTCGCCATGGGCGGCGTGCAGATCGGTGTGGCATACGCCGCAAGCCTCGATCTTGACCTGGATCTCGCCGGCCCCGGGCTCGGGGATCGGCGCGTCCTCGATCACAAGCGGCTCGCCGAAGGCGCGCACGACGGCGGCTTTCATCATCTTCGTCATGATCTGATTTCCCTTGATAAGCCTCGGGCCCCCGGGCCCCGGCAGAGGTGCGGGCGGGGATGACCCCGCCCGCGACTGCTCAGAAGAAGCCGAGCTTGTTGGGGCTGTAGCTGACCAGCATGTTCTTGGTCTGCTGGTAGTGGTCGAGCATCATCTTGTGCGTCTCGCGCCCGATGCCCGACTGCTTGTAGCCGCCAAAGGCCGCATGGGCCGGGTAGGCGTGGTAGTTGTTCACCCAGACGCGCCCGGCCTGGATATGGCGGCCGAAGCGGTAGCAGGTGTTGATGTCGCGGCTCCATACGCCGGCGCCGAGGCCGTACATCGTGTCATTGGCGAGGTGCAGCGCCTCTTCCTCGTCCTTGAAGGTGGTGACGGACACCACCGGGCCGAAGATCTCTTCCTGGAAGACCCGCATCTTGTTGTGGCCCTTCAGGATCGTCGGCTGGATGTAGAAGCCCTTGGCCAGGTCGCCGTTGAAGTTCGCGGCCCCGCCGCCGACCAGCACCTCGGCGCCCTCTTCGCGGCCGATGGTGAAGTAGCTCAGGATCTTGTCCTGCTGCTCCTGGCTCGCCTGCGCGCCGACCATCGTCTCCATCAGGCGCGGGTCGCCATGCTTGATCGCCTTCACGCGCGCGATGCAGCGGGCAATGAACTCTTCGTAGATGTCTTCCTGGATCAGCGCGCGGCTGGGGCAGGTGCAGACTTCGCCCTGGTTGAAGGCGAAGAGCACGAAGCCCTCGACCGCCTTGTCGAGGAAGGCATCGTCCTTGGCCATCACGTCGCTGAAGAAGATGTTGGGCGACTTGCCCCCCAGCTCCAGCGTCACCGGGATCAGGTTCTCGGTCGCGTATTGCATGATCTTGCGGCCGGTCTCGGTCGAGCCGGTGAAGGCGATCTTGGCGATACGCTTGGAGCGGGCCAGCGGCGCGCCGACATCGGGGCCCATGCCGTTGACGATGTTCAGCACGCCCGCCGGCAGCAGGTCGGCGATCAACTCGGCCAGCACCAGAATGGCGACCGGGGTCTGTTCCGCCGGCTTCAGCACCACGCAGTTGCCCGCCGCCAGCGCCGGCGCCAGCTTCCACGCCGCCATCAGGATCGAGAAGTTCCACGGGATGATCTGGCCGACCACGCCAAGCGGCTCGTGGTAGTGATAGGCGATGGTGTCATTGTCGATCTCGCTCATCGAGCCTTCCTGGCTGCGCAGGACGCCGGCGAAATAGCGGAAATGGTCCACGGTCAGCGGGATGTCGGCGAAGGTCGTCTCGCGGATCGGCTTGCCGTTGTCCCAGGTTTCCGCGGCGGCCAGCAGGTCGAGATTGGCCTCGAGCACGTCGGCGATCTTCAGCAGCAGGTTGGAGCGGTAGGCGGCCGAGGTCGCGCCCCAGGCCTCGCGCGCGGCATGGGCGGCGTCGAGGGCCAGTTCCACATCGGCGGCGCCGGACAGCGCCACTTCACAGATCTTCTCGCCGGTGATCGGCGTCACGTTGTCGAAATACTTGCCGCCGACTGGGGCGACCCATTTGCCGCCGATGAAGTTGTCGTAGCGCGCCTTGAACGGCGAGACCTGGACGCCCTGGAATGCGCTGGGCATGTCGTTTGCCATGGTGGTTCTCCCTTGTTGGCCCCTCCTCCGGGGGCGATGGGGGAAACATGGCGCCCTGCGCGGGGGTTGCATAGCCGGTCTGCGCGGGGCGCATGGGGCGGGTGTCTCGCGGGTGAGACAGGTGCAAGTGCAGAAAGCGGCCAGCGTCACTCGCCGAGGCCGAGCGCCTTCATCTTGCGGTAGAAGGTGGCGCGGCCGATCCCCAGCTCGCGTGCTGCGGCCGAGACATTGCCCCCGGCGCGGGCCAAGGCGCGGTGCAGCTCGGCGCGCATCGCCTCGTCGAGGCCGGAGCCGCCCTCGTGCAGCAGGTCGCTGGCCGGCAGGCGCCCCAGCAGCGCAGGATCGAAGCCGAGGCTGCGGCGGGCGGCGCGGGTGGCGCCAACGATCAGGTCGTCGCGGTCGATGGCCAGCAAGGACGGGCCGCCGGCATCCTCGGCCGCATCGGGGGCAAGGATGCGCATCCCGGCAAAGGCGGCGCGGAACAGCTCTGCCTCGATCCGCTGCGCCGCATCCTGCACCGTCAGCGCGATCAGCCGCGCATAGCCTTCGGCCAGATCCTCGCGCACCGAGGAGACGTCGATCACCCCGGCGAGTTCGGCGCCCGCGCCGAAGACCGGCGCCCCCATGCAGGTCAGCGCGGTGTTGCGGGCGCGGAAATGCTGGTCGCGCAGCACCAGCACCGGGCGGCGTTCGGCCAGGCAGGTGCCGATGCCATTGGTGCCCTCGGCCGATTCGCTCCAGTCGCTGCCGGGGGCGAGGCCCGAGCCGTGAAAGTGATCCTTGTCCGCCTCGCGGACCCGCTCGTCGAGGATCAGACCCTCGGGATCGGACAGCATCACCGCGCAGCCGGCATCCCCGGCGGCCCGCGCCAGCCGGTCGAGGATCGGCCCGGCGATGGAGACAAGGAGGCCCGAAGCCTCTGTCCGGGCGCGCAATTCCGCCTGCGTCAGCCGCGCCGGTTCGGTGCCGATCGCCGGGTCGATGTGGTGATGCAGCAGCGACCGGCGCCAGGAGGCGGCGAAGGCCGAGCGCCCCGCCGCAGCCGAAGACAGCGCCACTTCGCGCACGATCTCTGCATGGTCGCGCCGCGTCTCGCGGCCGGTTCGTGCCACCGGAACGCCTCCCCGCGTTGTCGGTCCCTGAAGGGGCCTAGGATAGGGCAAAGCGGATTTCTTGCAACTGTGCCGTATGCGCAAGCCTTCAGCCGCGGCGGCGCCTGCGCCCGCCGCCCTCGCCGCCGGAGCCGCCGCTGTTGAAGCTGACATCGGGCAGGGTCACGACCTGCGCCAGTTCCGGGAAGGGCGCGGTCGCGTGGGGGATGGCGTTGGCGGCCACGAAATGCTCCTGGAAGCGGGGCTCGATGGCGGTCTCGACCTTGTGGATGCGCTTCACGGTGGCCTCGATGGCGGCACGGGCGGCGAGCGAGCACAGGGCAATCCGCGCGCCTGTGCCTGCTGCATTTCCGGCAGAGCTGACCTTGTCCAGCGGCGCATCGGGGATCATCCCCAGCACCATCGCGTGCTTGGGGCTGATATGGGCGCCGAAGGCGCCGGCCAGCACGATGCGGTCGACCTTGTCCACCCCGATCTCGTCCATCAGCAGCCGCGCCCCGGCATAGAGCGCGGATTTCGCCAGCTGGATGGCGCGGATGTCGCCTTGGGTGACACTGATCCGCGGGCCGCCGGTGGCGCTGGCATCGTGCACCAGGTAGGCATGGGTGCGGCCCGTCGGCTCGCAACGGTCGGTGCCGGTCTGCTCGGCCGAGCCGATCAGGCCCGAGCCATCGACGATGCCGGCCATGCGCATTTCCGCGACCGCCTCGATAATGCCGGAGCCGCAGATGCCGGTGATGCCGGTTTGCGCCGTCGCCTCGGCAAAGCCTTCGTCGGTGGACCAGAGGTCGGAGCCGATGACGCGGAAGCGCGGCTCTTTCGTCGCCGGGTCGATCTCCACCCGCTCGATGGCGCCCGGCGCGGCGCGCTGGCCGGCGCTGATCTGCGCGCCCTCGAAGGCGGGGCCGGTGGGCGAGGAGCAGGCGAGCACCTGCCGCCGGTCGCCCAGAAGGATTTCGGCATTGGTGCCGACATCGACGATCAGCACCAGATCGTCGGAGGTTTCCGGCGCCTCGGCCAGGGCGACGGCGGCGGCATCGGCCCCGACATGGCCGGCGATCAGCGGCAAGAGGTAGACCCGCGCGCCGGGATTCATCGCGGCCAGCCCCAGATCGGCGGCGTCCAGCGTCAGGCTGCCCGAGGAGGCGAGCGCGAAGGGCGCCTGTCCCAGTTCCACAGGGTCGATCCCCAGCAAGAGGTGGTGCATCACCGGATTGCAGACCACGACCGCCTCGACGATATCGGCGCCGGTCAGGCCCGCCTCCACGGCCAGCGCCGCCGCCAACGTGTCGATGGCCTCGCGCACCACGCGGGTCATCTCGACATCGCCGCCGGGGTTCATCATCGCATAGCTGACGCGGCTCATCAGATCCTCGCCAAAGCGGATCTGCGGGTTCATCACGCCCGAGGAGGCGAGGACGCGGCCATCCGACAGGTCGCACAGATGCGCGGCGATGGTGGTGGAGCCGAGGTCGATGGCGAGCCCGCAGAGCGGCGCCTCGCGGAAGCCGGGCCAGATGTCCACAAGACGGGTGGAGCCATCGGCGCCGCGGTTCACGGCGACAGTCACCTTCCACTCCCCCTTGCGCAGCACCGGCTGCAGCTTGCGCAGGATGTGCAGGCCCGCGGCGAGGCCGGTCACCTGCCATTGCTCCGCCAGCGCAGCGCAGAGCCGCTGGAAGTCGCCGGTGGGCTCATCCATGCTCGGCTCGGCCACCTCGACGAAATAGCTGCGGGTGGCGGGGTCCATCACCATCACCCGGTCCGAGGCGGACTTGCGGATCACCTGCCGGTGCAGCTGGCTTTCGGGCGGCACGTCGATGACCACATCGCTTTGGATATGCGCCTGACAGCCAAGGCGGCGGCCCGGGGTCAGCCCGCGTTTCTGCTTGTAGCGCTCCTCGACGGCGTTCCAGTTGCTCAGGGCATCGTCGGCCACGGTCAGCCCGTGCTTGGGGAAGGCGCCGGTGCCGGGCGTGATCTGGCATTTGGAGCAGATGCCGCGGCCGCCGCAGACCGAATCGAGATCGACCCCCAGCGCCCTTGCGGCGGCGAGCACGGTGGTGCCCGGCGCAAAGCGCCCGCGCTTGCCCGAGGGGGTGAAGATCACAAGCGCCTCTGTGGCCTCGGTCATGGATGTCTCCGCTGGCTGCCGCTTGCCTGTTCTAGGCGGCGCGGCGGCGGGCGCCATGCCTGTTCGCGGCAGGGCAGGGGCTGGTTGCGGCGCTCAGAGCGCGCGGAAGTGCTTGGAGAGCTTCAGCCCCTGGCCCTGATAGTTCGAGGCAAGGTCCGCGCCATAGAGCCGGTCCGGCACCGAGGCCATGCGCTCATACACCAGCCGCCCCACCACCTGCCCATGTTCCAGCACGAAGGGCGCCTCGTGGCAGCGCACTTCCAGCACGCCGCGGCTGCCGACGCCGCCCGCCGCCGCATGGCCGAAGCCGGGGTCGAAGAAGCCGGCGTAATGCACGCGGAACTCCCCCACCATCGCCAGGTAGGGCGCCATCTCGGCGGCATAGGCGGGGGGGATCGTCACCGCCTCGCGGCTGACGAGGATGTAGAAGGCGCCGGGGTCGAGGATGATGCTGCCATCGGCGGTGCGCACCTCCTCCCAGAAGTCGCGGGGGGCGTAATGGCCGAGGCGGTCGAGGTCGATCACCCCGGTATGCGGCTTGGCGCGGTAGCCGACGAGATCGGTGCCTTCGGGCTTCAGGTCCACCGAAAATCCGAGGCCTTCGGAGATCACCGCCGTGCCGCTGACCAGCGGGTCACTGGCGTGCAGGGCGCGCAGCTCGGCATCGGTCAGCACCGCTTGCCCGGCGCGGAAGCGGATCTGGTTCAGCCGCATCCCGGGCCGCACCAGCACCGAGAACGACCGCGGGCAGATCTCGGCATAGAGCGGGCCTTCGTAGCCGGCGGGAATGCGGTCGAACTCCACCCCGCCATCGGTGATGACGCGGGTCAAAAGGTCCAGCCGCCCGGTGGAGCTCTTGGCATTGGCGACGGCGGTGATGCCCTCGGGCAGCGCCAGCCGCTCCATCAACGGCACGACATAGACGCAGCCCTTTTCCAGCACCGCGCCTGCGGACAGGTCCATGCTGTGCATTTCAAATTCGGCGATCCGGTCCGCGACGGGGCGGCCCTTGCCGGCGAGGAACGAGGCGCGCACGCGGTAGGCGGTGCGGCCGAGGCGCAAATCGAGGCTGGCGGGTTGCAACTGCGCCGGGATCACGGGCGGGTCCGCCGCGATGGCGCCTGCGTCGATCATCGCCTGCAGGGCGGTGTCGGGAAGCACTCCGGTTGCCGTCATCATCGCTCCCCCGCAGATGCACGAACGCCCGCCCCCAAGCGGGAACGGGCGTTTCGATGTTGGTCGGGCCGGTGAGATTCGAACTCACGACCTTCCGCCCCCCAGACGGACGCGCTAACCAGGCTGCGCCACGGCCCGACGGCGGTGATATAGTGCGAGGCTTGGGGCAGGCGCAAGCGGCAAATCGCGGCGCGGCAAGGGGAAATATCGGCGGGGCGCCGCGGGTGGGTCATCTTGCGGGCTCAGCGCCCGCGGCCCGCGCAGTCGCGCCGGGCCTTGATCGCCTCCAGCCGGGCATGGAGCGCGGCCAGCGCCTTGGCATGGGGCGCCAGCAGGGCAGGGCTTGCGGCACGCAGCAGGGCAGCCAGCGGGCGGCCCGGGTCATCCTCTGCATCCTCTGCGGACTTCGGTTCGCGGTCCTGCTCGGTGGCAGGGGGCGCGGCGGAGGACAGCTCGGGGCGCGGCTGCTCGGGCGCATCCATCAGCGAGAACAGGCCGGGCGCATCGCCCTCGTGCCGCCGACGCATCAGCACCCGCGGGCGTGGGGGGGCGTCGGGGGCAGCATCGGGGGGTGTGCCAGGGGCTTCGGCGGGGGCTTGGGTCGGGGCTGCGGGCGCGTCGTCCACGGCGGCAGGGCCTGCGGAAGCGGACGAGTCCGGCACTGCGTCCTGCGGGGCAGGCTCGCCCGGGGCCTGTTCCAGCGGCGCCTCGTCCTCGGCGGCGGGCCGAGCCTCGCCGGGCACGGCATCCGGGGCAGCGGAAGCGGCGGAAGATCGCGGGTCCTGCGCCGTCTCCTGCATGGCAGCGGCCGGGTCCGGGCTGTCATCGCTGGCAGCTTCGGCGAGCGGGCCGGCAGGCGCCTCTGCGCCGCCCGCTGCCAGGGACGCTCCTGCTTCAGCACTCGCCTCGATCGCCTCGTCCGCGACCGCCTTCACCCCCTGGTCGCGCAGCATCTTCTGCACGCCGCGGATCGCCAGCCCGTCATCGTGCAGCAGCTTGCGGATGCCGGCCAGCAGCGCCACGTCGGCGGGGCGGTAATAGCGGCGCCCGCCGGCGCGCTTGACCGGGCGGACCTGCGGGAAGCGGCTCTCCCAGAAGCGCAGCACATGGGTGGGGGTGTCCAGCAGCTCGGAAACTTCGCCGATCGTGCGGAAGGCGGTCCCGGACTTGGCGGTCTCGAACCTGTGGGCAGCGGAGCTGTCGGCGCCGCCCCGTCCCGATCCTGCCACCCCGGGCGGCAGGGGCCCGGCGGAATTTCCCATCTCGCCCCCTTTCCGGCCCAAGGGCCGGTCAGCTGCTACGGTTGCCCGCCGCGACGCGATCCTTCATCAGATGCGACGGCCGGAAGGTCAGCACGCGGCGCGGGCTGATCGGCACCTCATCCCCGGTCTTGGGGTTGCGCCCGACGCGGGCGGCCTTGTCGCGCACGGAAAAGGTGCCGAAGGACGAGATCTTCACCTGCTCGCCCCGGGCCAGCGCATCGGACATGTGCTGCAGCACCGACTCCACCAGTTGCGCGGATTCGTTGCGCGACAGGCCGACCTCGCGGAACACCGCCTCGCTCAGATCCATGCGCGTCAGAGTCTTGTCACCCATGCCGGTCCCTCCCGTGTTTTGCGGCGAGGATGCAGGGAAGGGATTTCCGAGTCAATATCAATGGCTTGCAGCGGGGAGTTCATCCGCCCCCGAAGCGGCCTGCAAGCGGGGCTCGCCGGGCGTCTCCGCGCCAGCATCGGCGAGGTTCCGCCGGGCCAAGCGAGGGGGGCTGTCTGCCCCCCTCTTGGCGCGTGCCGCGCCAATTCACCCCCCGAGGATACTTGGAAAAGGCAAAGGGGAAGGAGCCGCGCGCCCTGTGCTTTGCCTTTTCCAAATATCCTGGGCGGGATCGTCCGGGCGCTACCAGCGCAGCACGACCGAGCCCCAGGCGAGGCCGCCGCCGATCGCCTCGGTCACGATCAGGTCGCCCTCATGGATCTGGCCGCGCTGCTTGCCGACCGACAGCGCCAGCGGGATCGAGGCGGCCGAGGTGTTGCCATGGTCCTGCACCGTGACCACCACCCGCTCCATCGGCACCTGCATCCGCTGTGCGGTGGCGCTGATGATGCGCAGGTTGGCCTGATGTGGCACGATCCAGTCGACATCGCCCGAGGTCAGGCCGGCCTTGTCGAGCGCGGTATGGGCGGTGGAGGCGAGCTTTTCCACCGCGTGGCGGAAGACGGCATTGCCCTGCATCCGAAGGTGTCCGGCGGTGCCGGTGCTGGACACGCCGCCATCGACATGCAGCAAGTCCTTGTAGCGGCCGTCGGAGTTGAGGTCCGAGGACAGGATGCCGCGGTCGGCGGAGGTGCCCATCCCTTGCTCGGCTTCCAGAATCAGCGCTCCGGCGCCGTCGCCGAACAGCACGCAAGTGCCGCGGTCTTCCCAGTCCATGATCCGGCTGAAGGTCTCGGCGCCGATCACCAGCACGCATTTCGCCTGTCCCGACAGGATCATGCCATTGGCATTGGCCATGGCGAAGACGAAGCCGGCGCAGACCGCCTGCACGTCGAAGGCAAAGCCGCGGGTGATGCCGAGCCCTGCCTGCACCATCGTCGCCACCGAGGGGAAGGTATAGTCGGGGGTGGAGGTCGCCAGCACGATGGCGTCGATGCGCTCTGCCTCCATCCCGGCATCGGCCAGGGCCGCCTGCGCGGCGCGGATTGCGAGGTCGGAGGTCAGCTGGCCCTCGGCGGCGATATGCCGCCGCTCGATCCCGGTGCGGCTGCGGATCCACTCGTCGGTGGTGTCGAGCCGCTGCTCGAATTCGGCATTGGGCATGATGCGGTCGGGCAGATAGTGGCCGACGCCCCGGACCACGGCGCGCGTGACAGTCATTCGGTCGTTCCGTTCAAGATGGTTCCCCCGGGCGCCACGGCGCTGCCACCGGCAGCCTGCGCGGCGGCATCCTGCCGTGCCTGCCCGGCAGAGGCAACCCGGGCCGCCAGCCGGTCCTGGAAGCCCGATTGCGCCAGCAGGAAGGCCAGCTTGATCGCTGCCGAGACGCCAAGCGCATCGGCCGAGCCATGCGACTTGACCACGGTGCCGTTCAGCCCGAGGAACACGCCGCCATTCACCCGGCGGGGATCTATGCGCTTTTGCAGGCGCTTGAGCGAGGTCAGCGCCAGCAGCGCCGCGATCTTTGACAGGAAGGTGGCGTTGAACGCCTCTTTCAGGAAATCCGAGATCAGCTTGGCGGTGCCCTCGCCGGTCTTCAGCGCGATATTGCCGGTGAAGCCGTCGGTCACGATGACGTCAACCCGGGCCGAGGGCAGATCGCCGCCCTCGACGAAGCCGACGAAGTCGAAGGCGCCGGCCTCGGTCGCCGCGGCGATCAGGTCATGGGCCAGCTTCAGCTCGGCCCGGCCCTTGTGCTCTTCGGTGCCGACATTCAGCAGCCCGACCCGTGGCCGCGCCAGCCCCAGCCCGTTGCGGGCATAGGAGGCGCCCATCAGCGCGTATTGCAGCAGGTCCTCGGCATCGGCCTTGATGTCGGCGCCCACGTCCAGCATCACGTTGAAGCCTTGCGGGTTGCGCGAGGGCCAGAGGCAGGCGATGGCCGGGCGGTTGATGCCGGGCAGCTTGCGCAGGCGGATCATCGACAGCGCCATCAGCGCGCCGGTATTGCCGCAAGACACCGCCACCGTCGCCTCGCCGCGCTTGACGCTTTCGATGCTGGACCACATCGAGGTGCCCTCGCCATGGCGCATCACCTGGCTGGGCTTGTCGGTCATCTTCACCACGCCCTCGGCATGGCGGATCTCGCAGCGGCCCTGCAGGTCGCGCTGACGCCCCAGCAGCCGGGAAAGCTCCGGTTCCGGGCCATGCACGATGAAGGCGATGTCGGGGTTCTTCTCGGCCGAGCGCAGGATGCCGGCGGCGACGGCGGCGGCGCCGCGGTCCCCGCCCATCGCATCGACAGAGATCACGATCCGGCCGGGGCTGCCCCCGGCCTTGCCGGCAGAGGCTGCCAAAGGTTCGGCTCCGCTGGCAGAGGGTGTCCGAGCTTCGGCTCCGCTGGCGGAGCCGGGCACGGCCTCGGCGGGGCGGACGCTGGTCGTTCCGGTGGGTTGCGACATCATCCGCGGCCAGCGCGCCAAAGGACCGGCTTACGCCGCGTCTTCGTCCAGATCGGCCTCGGCAGCCTGCGCCACGACTTCGCGGCTGTCATAGGTGCCGCAGGACGGGCAAACGTGGTGCGGGCGCTTCAGCTCGCCGCAGCTCGGGCATTCGGCGGGGTTCGCGGCGACCAGGGCATCATGGGCGCGGCGCATGTTGCGGCGGGACCGCGTGACTCGGTTCTGGGGGACAGCCATATCTCGACCTCGGGTTCGAGGGGGCAAGCCCCCGTGTTTCTGGGGGGCAAGCCCCTGTTTGTACGCGGGTTTCGCACCGTCATGCCAACTGGCACGGGGGGTGAACCCGTTTCGTGAATGAGGCCGGGAACATACTCGGATTCCCCGCCTGCGCAAGTCTTTTCTGGGAGGGTGTTAACCCGCTGCGCGCAGGGCGTCCAGAGGCGGATTGCGGGGGTGGAAGTCCAGTTCGACGACGGTTCCGGACCCTGGTTCGGGCGGGACAAGGCGAGGCACTGCCTCGCCCGCCCGTTGCAGACCATCTCGCCCAGAGCCGCTGGACGCACGAGACCGTATAAGGCCAGCGCCCGACCTGGCGGGCGAGTGGCGCCCGCCGGGGGCGGGGCGGGCGCTGGCCGGGCCCTTGGGGGCCCGTCCGGTGTGGGATGAGAGGGCGGTGCGTGGCGAAGGCGATGGCCTTCGCCATGGATGGCCCGTTCCACGGTCACTCTTCCGTCTTCTTCTCCACATCCTTCTCCGCCTCACCCTCGCCGCCGCGCTGCTTCAGCAGATCCGCCAGCCCGGCGAAGGGGCGCAGCTTTTCCTCGACGATCGGCTCTGCGCCGGGCGGGGTGCCCTGCACCGCGCCGAGATCGGCCCCCGGCGCGCGCGGATAGAGCGGCAGCGCCAGTGCCAGCGCCTCGGCCATCACCGCGCCGGCGTCGATCACCTGGGGCAGCGGCTCTACCGTGTCATCCTCGGGCATCTCGACCTCGTCGGCCTCGATCTGCGGCAGGTCGGCAAGATATCGCCGCGTCACATCCTCGTCGATCCGGGTCTGCACCGGGGCCAGCGTCACGATGCAGGCCTGCACCACGCTGGCGCCAAGCTTCGCCGTCAGCTCCCAGTCATGGCGGCCCTTGGGCACCAGCTCGCCCTTGAAGGTCAACTTGCGCACCTCGAGCAGGCCCAGATCCGCTGCCAGCGCCGCCAGCGCGGCCTCGTCCAGCGCCAGTGCAAAGCGGGTGGGCTTGCGCGAGGCAAGTTCGGCCACGCGGAACGGATGCGACCAGGGCAGGTTCGCGGGCGGCGTCATCGCGGGCGTCGGAGGGGATCGGTCTTGCATCGTCGGGTCTCCTGATCGGTCTGTGGCTGCCGTGCTGCAGTCCCGCGGCGGGGGGATGCGGCCCCCCGATCTCGCGGGACGGCTTGAAGACAGGGCCATCCTTGTTGTAAGCCGCATAGGAGGCAAGTGCCGGCGTGGCAAGGGCCGGACCCGATCCGCGGCGCAAGCCGTGCGGGGGCCGGGCGTGCCATGGCGGGGCGGTGCCACGAACGGGCCGGGAAACGGGCCGCGAACGGGGCCGAAAGGCGAGGGGCAGGAGCGACATGGTCGGTATCGGACGGATCGTCAGGCAGGTTGCGCGCAATCTGTGGCTCGTGCTTGCACTCGGCGCGCTTGCCGCCTGCCAGCCGATCTATCGCAGCCATGGCTACGTGCCCTCGGATAGCGACCTTGCCATGCTGGTCGTCGGGCAGGACACCCGCGACACCGTGGGCGACTTCGTCGGCCGCCCCTCCTCGGCCGGGGTGCTGGAGGATGGCGGCTGGTACTATGTCGGCAGCCGCTGGCGCGAAGTTGGCTGGAAGAAGCCCGAGGAGATCAGCCGCGAGGTGGTCGCCATCAGCTTCGACGAGGGCGGCGTCGTGCAGAACATCGAGCGCTTCGGGCTGCAGGACGGCCGCGTCGTCACGCTCTCGCGCCGTGTCACCGACAGCAACATCAAGGGCGTGACCTTCCTTGGCCAGCTTCTGGGCAGCATCGGCAACGTGAACGCGGGCCAGTTCATCGACTGATCCCGCGGCCTGCGGCGGGGACCCTCGGCCCCCGCCCTGCCTTTGGCGCCTGGCTCAGCCCTCGTCCTGCTCGAAGTCCAGCGCCACGCCGTTGATGCAGTAGCGCAGGCCCCCCGCTTGCGGCGGCCCGTCCGGGAAGACGTGGCCCAGATGCGCGCCGCAGCTGGCGCAAGTCACCTCGGTGCGGCGCATCCCATGGCTGGTATCGACATGCTCCTCAACCGCCTCGCCCGCCAGGGGCGCGGTGAAGGAAGGCCAGCCGCAGCCCGAATCGAACTTCGTGTCCTTGGTGAACAAGGGCTCGCCGCAGCAGGTGCACAGGAACGTGCCGGGGCCGGGGGCAAAGCCCGGATGGCTGAACGGGCGCTCGGTCCCGGCCAGCCGGGTGACGCGATAGGCGCTGTCGGAGAGTTGTTCGCGCCACTCCGCATCGGTTTTCTGGATTTTGGGGGCCATGGGGCTGCCTTTCTTCGCGCAGGGTTCTCGTGATGGTGTATATGGTGGTTCAGCCGCAGTTCCAGAGGCCAGGGCCGTGACGCGCCCGCAGTTGTGAAGGAATGCCGCGATGTTGTCGCTGCGCCGGGGCCGCTACCAGGCCCGCCTTGCCGAGACGCCCGAGGATCTGGCCCGTGCCCAGGGCCTGCGCTGGCTGGCCTTCCTCGGCAATCGCGGCCTTGCGGGGGCGGCGCCGGGCCTCGACGTCGATGCCTTCGACGAGGTCTGCCGCCACGTGCTGGTCGAGGAAGTGCGCACCGGCACCCTGGTCTGCTGCTTCCGCCTGCTGCCGCTGGCGCGCGGCGACGAGATCGGCCGCAGCTATTCGGCGCAGTTCTACGAGCTGTCGGCGCTGCGCAGCTTCGATGGCCCGATGGTGGAAATGGGCCGCTTCTGCATCCATCCCGCCTGGCACGACCCCGACATCCTGCGCGTCGCCTGGGGCGCGATGACCCGTTTCGTCGATACGGAAGGGGTGGAGATGCTGTTCGGCTGCTCCTCTTTCCTGGGCGCCGAGACCGAGGCGCATCTCGAGGCGCTGACCATGCTCAAGGAGCGCCACCTGGCGCCGAAATGCTGGCTGCCGAGGGTCAAGGCGCCCAATGTCTTCCGCTTCGCGCAGCGCCTGCGTCGCCGCAAGCCCGATGCCAAGCGCGCCATGCTGGGGATGCCGCCGCTGCTGCGCACCTACCTGATGATGGGCGGCTGGGTCAGCGATCACGCGGTGGTGGACCGCGAGCTGAACACCTTGCATGTCTTCACCGGGCTGGAAATTCGCGCCATCCCCCCCGCCCGCGCCCGGTTGCTGCGCGGCGTGGCGGGCTGACGGTTACTCCCACGGGGCAGCTTCCGAGAGAGCCTGGCCGAAGACGTTCTCGCGGTGCCAGCGCAGGTTGTCAGGATGCGGCGCATCGCGCGGGTCGAGCGGCGCCAGCAGCTTGCCGCCCGGCGACAGCAACCGGCTGACCACCTCGCCCGGCACCTTGTTGTGCGATACCAGGATCGTCGCGCAATCCTCGGCCACCGAGATCAGGCCGCGGTCGAACATCCAGTGCAGCGTGCCCGACAGCGCGAGGCCATTGCGGGTGGAATCGCTGCCCAGGCTCTCGACCGGGCGGATATGGGCCGCCTGCACCTCGGGCCGTCCGCCGCCATTGCGTAGCCGCAGCCCGGACATGGCGCAGCGATAGTCATAGGCGGCGCGCACCTGCCGGCGAAAGGCAACGTCGCGGTAGGGGCGGCGCGTCAGCCGCTCCAGCACCGGGCGCTCGAAGATCATGGCCGCTTCGGCAAGCCCGGGCGCGGGGGCATCGTAGCGCGTCGCCTCCATCTGTTCGAGGTTCTGCGGCAGCCCAAGGTTGACGATCCGCGCGAACTCCGCATCTGGCAGCCGGCGCACGGCAAGCTGCACCGCGCCGCCGCGCTTCGGAGTGCCGTCTGCCTCGGCCAGGGACCGTTCCAGGGGGCGGCCGTCTATGAGGCGAGGCACAGGGTTTTCGAGCTTCAGGAAGGTTCCCGGCGCTATCGAGGCGAGGAAACGCCCCGGCGCCTCCTCGTTCGGGATAACTTTCGCAATCTGGGCGACGGCAAAATAACCCCGCGGCCCGGCCTTCACCGGCTCGTAGTAGATGACCCAGTCTCCGACTCCCTCGGTGACCGCCTTCATGTAGGCGATGGGGAAGTCGTAAGAGAACTCCAGGTCGTCCCGATAGGGCGACTTTGCCTTGTGCATGAGGATGAGCTTGGTCATGCGCCCAGCAAAGCGCCAACTCCGCCAAATGCAAGGGGCCACGTCGCCCTGCCGGCGCCCCCCGCCCGCCTTTGCCTTTTCCAAATATCCCGGGGGAGCCCGCAGGGCGGGGGCAGCGCCCCCTTTTGCGCCCTCAGCCCGAGCAGCTGGCCCCGCCAAGCACGCAGAACTTGGCGCAATGCGGATGGTTCAGCGCCACCGGGCGCGCGGCGCCGGCGAGGGTGGGGCCGAGGTCGAATTCCGGCTCATAGGGCAGCAGCGTGCAGGCGGTGACGCTGGCCGCCGCTGCCCCGCGCCGCCGCACGACCATGCGCGAGGAGGCGCACATCACGCTTTCGGGGTGCTTGCCCAGGATGCCCCAGCAGGCGGTGGTGATCTCGGGCACCTCGGCGCCCATGTCCATCTCGGGGAAGATCACCAGCTGGGCGGGATCGTCTGCTGCTATCCGGTAGCCCCGCTCGGCGAAGAGCGCGGCAAAGCCGGCGCGCAGCTCTGCCTCGGGCTCTGCCCAAAGTTGCCGTCCGGCGACCGACATTGCAAAACCCTCTGCCGCCAGCCAGTCCATCCCCGCCAGCGAGCGGGCGAAGCTGCCCGGCCCGCGTTCCTCGTCATGCCGCGCCGCATCGAAATGGTCGAGCGAGATGCGCAGCAGCATCTGGCCGGGATAGGCGCGCTGCAGCTCCAGCAGCGCCGCCTTCACGGCAGGGCGCTGCATCGGCAGCATGGCATTGGTCAGGATCAGCACCCGCAGCCCGCGCGCCAGTGCCGCCCGCGCCATCGCCGGCATCTCGGGGTTCAGGAACGGCTCGCCGCCGGTGAAGCCGGCCTCCAGCAGCGGCCAGCCAAGCCCCGCGGCCTCGTCCAGGAACCGCTCCACCTCGGCCTCGGTCAGATAGACCAGACGGTCATTGGCGGGCGAGCTCTCGATATAACAATGGCTGCAGGCGATGTTGCACAGCGTGCCGGTGTTGAACCACAGCGTTTCCAGCCGGGCCAGCGCCACCGTGGCGCGCGGCTCGCCGCGGGCGGTCAGGGCCGGGTCGCGGAACTTGCCGGCATTGGCGGCGGGGCGCGTGGCAAGGTCCATCGCTGTCTCCTCAAGGCTGTGCTCTGTCCAGATAACCCTGTTCAGATCGGCTGCAAGGCCGCAACCCGAATGCTGCAGCCGCGGTAGGCGCCGCCGCCAAGCGATGCTAGACTTGGGTGGCGCGGCCCGGTAGACCGGTGCCGTTAGCGCTATCGGGGCGGCAGGCCCGCGCCGCAGCGCGCGGCTGAGCAGTAGGCACAGGCAGGGCATCATGGTCTCACGCGTCATTCCGGTCGATCCCTTCGACCTCGTGCTGTTCGGCGCCACCGGCGATCTTGCCCGGCGCAAGATCCTGCCGGGGCTCTACCGGCGCTTCCATGACGGGCAGATGCCCGAGGAAGCCCGCATCATCGGCGCCGCCCGGTCCGAGCTCGACGATGACGGCTTTCGCGCGCTGGTGGCAGAGGCGATCGCCGAGTTCGTCGATGGCAAGCGGTCGGACCCGAAGATGATCGCGGCCTTCCTGCAGCGGCTCAGCTACGTGCCCGTCGATGCCCGGGGGACCGATGGCTGGCAGCAGCTGGCCGCGCTGATGCAGCCGGGGCGGGTGCGGGCCTTCTACCTGTCGGTCGCCCCGGCGCTGTTCGGCGATCTGGCGGAACGGCTACACCAGCATGGCATCGCCGATGACACCAGCCGCATCGTGCTGGAAAAGCCCTTCGGCCGCGACCTCGCCAGCGCCCGCGCGCTGAACGCCACGCTGGCCGCGCATTTCCAGGAAAGCCAGATCTACCGGATCGACCATTACCTAGGCAAGGAGACCGTGCAGAACCTGATGGCGGTGCGCTTTGCGAATATCCTGTTCGAGCCGCTGTGGAACTCGCAGTATGTCGATCATGTGCAAATAACGGTGGCCGAAACCGTCGGCGTGGGCGGGCGCGGGTCGTATTATGACAAGTCGGGCGCGATGCGCGACATGGTGCAGAACCACCTGATGCAGCTTTTGTGCCTGATCGCCATGGAGCCGCCCTATCACTTCGACCCCGACGCGGTGCGCGACGAAAAGCTGAAGGTGATCCGTGCCCTCGACCCGCTTGGCCCTGACGATCTGGTGCGTGGCCAATACCGCGCCCATCAGGGCGAGCCGGGCTATCTCGAGGATGCCGAGAACCCCGCCAGCCGCACCGAAAGCTATATCGCGCTGCGCGTGCATGTGGCGAACTGGCGCTGGAAGGGCACGCCCTTCTACCTGCGCACCGGCAAGCGGCTGCGCGCCCGCGCCTCGGAAATCGCCATCACCTTCAAGGAGCCGCCGCATTCGATCTTCGACGAGGCGGGGGGCGACTGGCGCGAGAACCAGCTGGTGATCCGCCTGCAGCCGAACGAGGGCATGAACCTCAAGGTGATGATCAAGGAACCGGGGCCGGGCGGGATGCGCCTTGTGCAGGTGCCGCTGGACATGAGCTTCGCCGAGGCGCTTGGCGAGAATGGCGCCGACATCCCCGACGCCTATGAACGGCTGATCATGGACGTGATCCGCGGCAACCAGACCCTGTTCATGCGCGGCGACGAGGTCGAGGCCGCCTGGGCCTGGACCGACCCGATCATCGCCGGCTGGGAGGCGCGGGGCGACCGGCCGCAAGGCTATGACCCGGGCTCTTCGGGGCCCGAAGATGCGCTGATGCTGCTGCACCGCGACAGCCGGCGCTGGAGGGAGATCAAGGAATGAAATTCGTCGAATACCCCGACCGCGAGGCGCTGTTCATGGGGCTGGCCGACCGGCTGTCCTCGGAACTGGGCGAGACCCTGCGCATGGAGGAGGGCGCCACGCTCTGCGTGCCGGGTGGCAGCACGCCGGGGCCGGTCTTCGACCTCATGTCCGCCTCGCGGCTGGACTGGGACCGGGTGACGGTTCTGCTGAACGACGAACGCTGGGTGCCCGAAAGCTCCGAGCGCTCCAATGCCGGGCTCTTGCGCCGGCGGCTGCTGGTGGAGCGGGCGGCGGCGGCGCGATACCTGCCGCTTTATGCGCCGGATCAGGCGCCGGAAGAGGCAATCCCCGCGCTGGCCGCGGCGATAGAGCCCCATCTGCCGATTTCCGTGCTGCTGCTGGGAATGGGCACCGACCGCCATATCGCCAGCCTGTTCCCCGGCGCCGACCGTCTGGCCGAGGCGCTGGCCGCCGATGCGCCGATCCTGCTGCCGATGCGGGCCGAGGCGGCGGGCGAGCCGCGGGTGACGCTGTCGGCAAGGGTGCTTGCGGGCGCCATGCGCATCCATATCCTGATCACCGGAGACGAGAAGCGCGCGGCGCTTGATTCTGCGCGTGCATTGCCCCCCGAGGAGGCGCCCGTCCGGGCGGTCCTTGCCAATGCGACCGTTCACTGGGCCGCCTGAGCCGCCTGTCATCTGCCGATCGGAGAGACCATGACCAACTGGGACGAGCTGAAACGCCACCAGGAGGCAGTGAAGGATCGCGCGATCCTGTCGCTGTTCGACGAAGCCCGCGCGGCGGAATTCTCTGCCCGCCTTGCCTCGGACGGCGGCGAGATGCTGCTGGATTTCTCCAAGACCAATATCGATGCCGAGGGGCTGGCGCTGCTGCTGGAACTGGCCGAAGGCGCCGGGGTCGCGGCGCGGCGGGGCGCGATGTTCGCGGGCGCGAAGATCAACGAAACCGAGGGGCGGGCGGTGCTGCACACCGCGCTGCGCAACCTTTCGGGCAGCGTGATGGTGGACGGGCAGGACGTGATGCCGGCCCTGCGCGCCACCCATGCCCGGATGCAGGACTTCGCCCGCGACGTGCGGGAGGGCCGCTTCACCGGCCAGGGCGGGGCGATCACAGATGTGGTCAATATCGGCATCGGCGGGTCCGACCTTGGGCCGGTGATGGCGACGCTGGCGCTGGCGCCCTACCATGACGGGCCGCGGGTGCATTACGTGTCGAACGTCGATGGCGCGCATGTGCATGATGTGCTGAAGGGGCTGGACCCGGAAACCACGCTGGTCATCATCGCCTCCAAGACCTTCACCACCATCGAGACGATGACCAATGCCGAAACCGCCCGGCGCTGGATGGCGGAAAAGGTCAGCGATCCCGCGGCGCAATTCGCCGCCGTGTCGACCGCGGCCGACAAGACCGCCGCCTTCGGCATTGCGCCGGACCGGGTGTTCGGCTTCGAGGATTGGGTCGGCGGGCGCTATTCGATGTGGGGGCCGATCGGGCTGGCGGTGATGCTGGCGGTGGGCCCCGAGGATTTCGACGCCTTCCTGGCCGGCGGTGCCGCGATGGACGCGCATTTCCGCGAGGCGCCGTTGGCGCAGAACCTGCCGGTGCTGCTGGCGCTGGTCGGCATCTGGCACGCGCAGGTCTGCGGCCATGCCACCCGCGCGGTGCTGCCCTATGACCAGCGCCTGTCGCGGCTGCCGGCTTACCTCCAGCAGCTGGAGATGGAATCGAACGGCAAGCGCGTGGCGATGGACGGGTCTGACCTGACAATCGACTCCGGCCCCGTGGTCTGGGGCGAGCCCGGCACCAATGGCCAGCACGCCTTCTACCAGCTGATCCATCAGGGCACCCGAGTGGTCCCCTGCGAGTTCCTGCTGGCGGCGAGCGGGCATGAGCCCGACCTCGCCCACCAGCACCGCCTGCTGATCGCCAACTGCCTCGCGCAGTCCGAGGCGCTGCTGCGCGGCCGCTCGCTGGAGACCGCGCGCGAGATGATGGCGAAGAAGGGCCTGACCGGGCCCGAGCAGGAGCGGCAGGCGCGCCACCGGGTGTTCCCGGGCAATCGCCCCTCGACCACGCTGGTCTACCCCAAGCTGACGCCCTTCGTGCTGGGGCAGATCATCGCGCTTTACGAGCATCGGGTGTTCGTGGAAGGCGTGATCCTCGGCATCAACTCCTATGACCAATGGGGGGTGGAGCTTGGCAAGGAACTGGCGCTGGCGCTGCAGCCGGTGCTGGAGGGCCAGGCGGATGGCGCGGGCAAGGACGGCTCGACCCGGATGCTGGTGGACTATATGCGCGGCTGAGGAAGGGAGGGGGCGCTGCCCCCTCTTGCGCCTTTGGCGCAATTCACCCCCGGGATATTTGGACCAGAACGATGAGAGGCCTTGTATTCGTTCTGGTGGAAATATCCTCGGGGGGGCCGGGGGGCAGACGGCCCCCCGGCTTTGGTCAGCGGGGCAGCGCCGCCGCCTCGCGGGCCAGCGCCTCGATCTTCGCCCAGTCCCCCGCCAGCAGCGCGGCCTTGGGCGCGACCCAGCTGCCGCCGGCGCAGAGCACGTTCGGCAGGCTCAGATAGTCGCCAGCATTGGCCAGGCTGACGCCGCCGGTGGGGCAGAAGCTGACCTGCGGGATCGGGGCGCCGATGGCCTTCAGCGCCGGGGCGCCGCCCGAGGCTTCGGCGGGGAAGAACTTCTGCACGGTGAAGCCCCATTCCAGCAGCGCCATCACCTCGGTGGCGGTGGCGGCGCCGGGCAGCAGCGGCAGGCCCTCATCCTCGCAGGCGGCGATCAGCCGGTCGGTCGCGCCGGGCGAGACGCCGAACTGTGCGCCGGCGGCCTTGGCAGCGCGGACATCGGCAGGCGTCAGCAGGGTGCCGGCGCCGACGACACCGCCCGGCACTTCGGCCATGGCGCGGATCGCGTCCAGCGCCTGCGGGGTGCGCAGCGTCACCTCCAGCGCCGGCAGGCCGCCGGCGATCAGGGCGCGGGCGAGTGGCTCGGCATGGGCCAGATCGTCGATCACCAGCACCGGGATCACCGGGGCCAGCAGGCAGATCTCGCGGGCGCGGGTGCTGCGGTCGGGGGCGTTGTGGGCGGTCATGTGCGGGGTCCTTGCAACAGGCGGGAGGGGTCAGACGACGACGGCGGCGCCATCGGTGGCGGCGCCGACAGTGCGGCGGAAGGCCTCGAACAGCTCGCGGCCGATGCCGCTGCGATTGGCGGCGAGGTCGGGGGTGGCGACGGGGCGGGCGTCCAGATCGACACCGATCACCGAGAGCGTGCCCGCGACGGCATCGACGCGCACGACATCGCCATCCTGCAGCCGGGCCAGCGGGCCGCCCGCCGCCGCCTCGGGCGAGACATGGATGGCCGAGGGCACCTTGCCGCTGGCGCCGGACATGCGCCCGTCGGTGACCAGCGCCACCCGCAGCCCGCGGTCCTGCAGCACCGCCAGCACCGGGGTCAGCGAGTGCAGTTCCGGCATCCCGTTGGCCTGCGGGCCCTGGAAGCGGACCACCACCACGGTGTCGGAGGTGAACTCGCCGGCACGGAAGGCGGCCTTGACCTGCTCCTGATCCTCGAAGATCCGCGCCGGCGCCTCGATCACATGGCGCTCGGGCGCGACGGCCGAGGCTTTCATCACCCCGCGGCCGAGGTTGCCGGCCAGCTGCTTGAGGCCACCGGTCGGCTGGAAGGCGGTGGAGACGGGCCGCAGGATCTTGTCGTTCAGCGTCTCGGCCGGGCCGTCTTCCCAGACCAGCGCGCCGTCCTTGAGCTTGGGCTCGGCGGCATAGCGGGCAAGGCCATCGCCGGCGATGGTGACCACGTCATCGTGCAGCAGCCCCGCCGAAAGCAACTCGCCGATCATGAAGCCGAGCCCGCCCGCGGCGTGGAAGTGGTTCACATCGGCCAGCCCGTTCGGATAGACCTTGGCCATCAGCGGCACCACATCCGACACCGCCGCGAAATCCGACAGGTCCAGCACGATCCCCGCCGCCCGCGCCATCGCCGGCAGGTGCAGCACCAGGTTGGTGGACCCGCCCGTCGCCATCAGCCCGACGAGGCCATTCACGAAGGCCTTCTCGTCCAGCACATGGCCGGCGGGGCGGAAGTCGTTGCCAAGCGCGGTGATGGCGGCGGCACGTTCGACGCCCGCGACGATCAGCGCCTCGCGCAGGGGGGTGTTCGGGTTGACGAAGCTGGCGCCGGGCAGGTGCAGCCCCATGAACTCCATCAGCATCTGGTTGGTATTGGCGGTGCCGTAGAAGGTGCAGGTGCCCGGCCCGTGATAGGAGGCCATTTCGGCCTTCATCAGCTCTTCCCGGCCGATCTCGCCGGTGGCGAATTGCTGGCGGACCTTGGATTTCTCGTCATTCGGCAGGCCCGAGGTCATCGGCCCGGCCGGCAGGAACACCGCCGGCACATGGCCGAAGGTGGCGGCGGCGATGATCAGGCCGGGCACGATCTTGTCGCAGACGCCGAGGTAGATCGCGGCATCGTAGGTGTTGTGCGAGAGGGCCACCCCGGCGGCCAGCGCGATCACGTCGCGCGAGAACAGCGAGAGCTCCATGCCGGTCTGGCCCTGCGTGACCCCGTCGCACATCGCCGGCACGCCGCCCGCGACCTGGGCGGTGGCGCCGACGGCGCGGGCCGCGGCGCGGATCACCTCGGGGTAGCGCTCATAGGGCTGATGCGCCGAGAGCATGTCGTTATAGGCGGTGACGATGCCGATATTGGGGGCGCGGCCGCCGGCCAGTGCATCCTTGTCCTCGCCCATCGCGGCATAGGCATGGGCCTGGTTGCCGCAGGCCAGATGCGCGCGGGCGGGGCCGGCCTCGGCCGCGCGGGCGATCCGGTCCAGATAGGCGGCGCGGCTGGTGGCAGAGCGGGCGCGGATGCGGTCGGTGACGGCGGCGATGGCGGGGTTCAGCGGCATGGTGTCTGACGTCCTGGCTGTTGGCGGGGCGGTCCTGGTGCGGACCAGCGCCCTGCGGGCGGCGCAGGGCGCGCCTGCGGTGCCGGGTGCAATCGGGGGCTGGGTCCAGCCTAGCGCGGGTCCCGGTCCGGGGATACACCGATAGCGCTAACGGTGCAAGGTGCGGGCGGGAGACGGTGCAGCCTTCGGCGGCGTGACGCGGTTGCGACATTGTTGCCGCAGCGCGATCAATCTTTCACATCGGGTCGATTTTCCCAAGTTCTGCCGCAATCTGGAGGGAGAGTTCCCTTACCGGCGGGACAAGACCGAGCAGACAGGCCGCCGCGTTTCGGAGTGAACGAGATGACAAGGGTTCCGAGCTTTTTTGCCATGGCCGCGGTTCTGGCGCTGAGCGCCTGCGCCGGTGACGACAATTCGACGATATCCTCGCGCAATGCGGTAACGCCGCTGGCCGATACGGCCCAGTCGGCGCGCAAGCTGGTGATCGCGCAGCCGCTTTACACCGTGCAGGCGGTGCGGGTGACGGTGCCGCGCACGCTCAAGGTGTCCGAGGCGAACATGTTGATGCCCATCGCCGACATCGTCTGGCGCGGCGATCCGCGCGGCGATCGTCATGCCCAGGTCGAGGCGCTGATGACGGCGGCGCTGACCGAGGGCACGCGCACCATGCGCGTCGGCCCGGCGGTGGTGGTGGAGGTGGACCTGCGCCGCTTCCATTCGCTGACAGAGAAGGCGAAGTTCACCACCGGCGGCGTCCACGCGATCCGCTTCGTGCTGACGGTGCGCGATGCGCAGACCGGCGCGGTGCTGGACGGGCCGCGGATGGTGAATGCCGACTTCAAGGCCTGGGGCGGCAAGCGCGCCTTCGAGGCAGAGGCCCGCGGCGAGACCGACAAGGTCCTGATCTCGGAGCACCTGAAGTCGGTGATCCTGCGCGAGTTGTCCACGCCGCCCGCGGGCGGGGGCCCGGCGCTGGTCTCGCAGGCGCCGCTGCGCCCGGCGGATGTGCTGCTGCAGCCGTGATCGGCAAGGGGGGCGGGGCCGCGAGGCCGCGCACCCCCTTCCGCGGCGCGTGCAAACCGATTAGAGGGAGGGGATGACCGATCCCCTTACCCCTCCCGCCACCGATCCTGAAACCCGCCCCACCGTGCGGCTGCGTCCCAAGGCCGAGGCCCGGGCGATCCGCCATGGCTTTCCCTGGATCTATGCCGATGAGCTGGTGACCGACCGGCGCACGCAGGCGCTCGCCCCCGGCACCTTCGCCCGGCTGGAAGACAGCGAGCGCCGCGCGCTTGGCACCGTCACCGTCAACGGCAAGTCGAAGATCATCGCAAGGATGCTGGACCGCGACCCCGAGGCGGTGATCGACCGCGCCTGGATCGCGGCGCGGCTGGTGCGGGCGCTGGCGCTGCGGGCGCGGCTGTATCCCGAGCCGTTCTACCGGCTGGTCCATGCCGAGGCGGACGGGCTGCCCGGCGTGGTCATCGACCGGTTCGGCGATGTCGCGGTGATCCAGCCCAATGCCGCCTGGGCCGAGGCGCTGCTGCCCGAGATCGCGGCGGCGCTGGCCGAGGTGACGGGCGTCACCGCCATCGTCAAGAACGGGCAGGGCCGGTCGCGCACGTTGGAAGGGCTGCCCGAGGAGACGCTGCTGCTGCAAGGCGCGGTGGACGGGCCGGTGCCGGTCAGGATGAACGGCGCGACCTATATGGCCGATGTGCTTGGCGGGCAGAAGACCGGGCTGTTCTTCGACCAGCGCCCGAACCATGCCTTTGCCGCCTCGCTGGCGCAGGGGGCGCGGGTGCTGGACGTCTTCGCCCATGTCGGCGGCTTCGCCCTGGCCGCACTGGCGGGCGGGGCTGCCAGCGCGCTGGCGGTGGACGGGTCCGCCCCGGCGCTGGCGCTGGCGGAACAGGGCGCCGAGGCCAGCGGGATGGCGGATCGGCTCGCCACAAGGCAGGGCGATGCCTTCGAGGTGATGGACGCGCTGGCGGCCGAGGGCGAGACCTTCGATCTGGTGATCTGCGACCCGCCGGCCTTTGCCCCTGCGAAACCGGCGCTGGAGGCGGGGCTGCGCGCCTATGAGCGGGTGGCGATGAAGGCGGCGGCACTGGTGGCGCCGGGGGGCTTCCTCTGCCTCTGTTCCTGCTCGCACGCCGCCGACCTTGCCAGCTTCCGCAATGCCAGTGCCCGCGGCATCGGCCGCGGCGGGCGGCGCGGGCAGATGCTCTATACCGGCTCGGCGGGCCCGGACCATCCGGTGCTGCCGCAACTGGCGGAGTCCGGCTACCTCAAGACGGTGTTCTTCCGGCTGGATGGCTGATGCGGGCGGTCCTCGACGCCTGCGTGCTCTACCCCACCGTGCTGCGCGAGGTGCTGCTGGGGCTGGCGGGGCAGGGGCTGTTCGTCCCGCTCTGGTCGCCGCGGCTGATCGAGGAATGGGCGCGGGCTGCGGCGCGGCTTGGCGCGGGGCAAGAGGTGGTCGCGCGCGGCGAGGCGGTGGCGGCGGCACTGCGGTTTCCGGGGGCGAGCGTTGCGTTTCCGCCGGGCGCCGAGCTGATGCTGGACCTGCCCGACGCCGATGACCGGCATGTGCTGGCCGCCGCAATTGCGGCGGATGCCGATGTGATCGTCACCCTGAATCTGCGCGACTTTCCCGGTTGGGCGCTGGCCCCCCACGGCATCCGTGCCCTGCATCCCGACGAGTTCCTGCTGGGCCTCTGGCGCGATCACCCCCGCGCCGTGGCGGGCGTGGTCGAGGCGGTCCGGGCCGAGGCGGAGCGGCTGTCGGGTGAGGCGCAGCCGCTGCGGGCGCTGATGAAGCGGGCTAGGCTGCCGAGGCTCGGCAAGGCGCTGGCCGGGTAAGGGGGGCGCTGCCCCCCGTCTCCTGCGGAGACTCCCCCCGGGATATTTTTGCCAGCAAGAAGCCGAAAGAGGGTCAGCGCAGGCCCCAGCGAGCTTCGTTTGCCTCGATGGCTGCGATGCGGTCGGGGGTGGCGGGGTGGCTGAGCAGCCAGGCGGGGGCGCTGCCGCGGGCGCCTGTGAGGGCGTTCAGCTTGGTGAACAGGGTCTTTTGCGGGGCGGTGCCGATGCCGGCCTTGACCAGCAGCGCCGAGGCCCAGGCATCCGCCTCATACTCGTCGCCGCGCGACAGCCGGGCGGCAAGGAGGCCGGCGACGAAATTGGCGATGACCGCGCCAAGGCCGGGGATCACCCGGCCGATAACCGCCATCAGCAGCATCCGCACCGCGTTCTGGCCGGTGAAGTCGATCATCCGGCGGCGGGAATGGCCAAGCGCGACATGGCCCAGCTCATGCGCCACCACCGAGGCGAGTTCATCGGCGCTGACGGCGCCCTCTCGGAACTTCTGGTAGAAGCCGCGGGTCAGGAAGATGCGGCCATCGGGTGCGGCAAGGCCGTTCACCGCATCCACTTCGTAGATCTGCACCGGGATCGACTGCACGCCGGCCGCCGCTGCCAGCTTGTCGAGCACCGGGCGCAGGGTCGGATCGACGAGGCGGGCGGATTTCTCGTCCAGGTCCTTGCGCAGTTTCCAGGCGGAGAACTGCCACATCAGCAGGCCGTAGCCGAGCATCAAGAGGATCGGCAGGAATTTCAGCATGTTGGCCTCACCTTGTGAGCACCAGCTTGTCGCGGCGGATTTCCAGGCTGGAGAAGCGCGAGAGATAGCCCATGCCCAGAAGCGATTCCTCGAGCCCGCCATCGGTGACGGTAGCGCGGACGTTGCGGTCCTCGACCCCGCCGAGGATCACGCTGTCGATGCGGACGGGCGCGGTGGCGACGCGGCCATTGGCTGTCATCGCGGTGCCGACATAGGCCAGCGTTTCGGGGTCGATGCCGATGCGGGCGGCGTCGGTGCGGCTCAGCACCATGTCGCTGGCGCCGGTATCGACGACGAAGCGCACCCGCGCGCCGTTCAGGTCGAGCGTCAGGTAATAATGCCCGTCGCGGCCGACCGGCACCTCGACGCGGGAGCCTTCCTCGAAGGCGGATTGGCGCGGGATGACCTCATGGCTGATGTCGTTCCACAGGCCGCGAGCGGCGATGACGCCGAGGAAGATCAGCACCCAGATCGCCGCCTGACTGGCCATGCGCGCGCCGCTCCGGCGGGCGGCGAGGAACACCGATCCGCCGACGACCAGCGCCAGCAGCCCCAGATAGATCAGCCGTCCATAGTCGTCGCCGGTCATTGCGCGCCTCCCTTGCGCAAGGATGTAGGGTGGCGCGCGGCAAATGTCAGCGTCCCCCGGGCAGCATCCCGATCATCCCGGCGCCGCGCATCCCGTCGAGCACGAATTGCACGGCGAGGGCGGCGAGCAGCATCCCGAGCAGGCGGGTGACGACCAGCGTGCCGGTGCGGCCGAGGGCGCGTTCGATGGGGCCGGCGATGAGGAAGAGGGCCATGGCGCAGGCGAGGACCGTGAGCATCACGAGGTGCACCAGCGCGACATGGCCCCAGCCGGCGCCGGGGCTGCCGACCAGCAGGATCATCGTCGCCATGGCGCCGGGGCCGGCGATCAGCGGGGTGGCCAGCGGGAAGATCGAGGGGTCGTCGGCGAGGTCGGCGGCCGATTCCGCCGACTGCCCCTCGCGCCGCTGGGTGCGACGCTCGAAGAGCATGTCGAGCGCGGTAAGGAACAGCAGGATGCCCCCGGCGATGCGGAAGGCCGGCATGGAAATGCCAATGGCGCTAAGCAGTTGCTCGCCCAGAAGCCCGAAGAGGGTGAGCAGGACGGCCGCAACGGCGCAGGCGCGCAGGCCGACGGCGCGGCGCTGGCGGGGGTTCATGCCTTGCGTCAGGGCGATGAACAGCGGGGCGAGGCCGATGGGATCGACCACGATGAACAGCGTGACGAAGGCGGTGACGTAGAGCGAGAGGTCGGCCATGGCGGGAGTGTGCGGCCTCGGGGCGAGGGGTGCAAGCGGGGTTGTTTGCGGCGACGGGGAGGGTGCGCCGATCAAGGCGCAAGCCGTTGGATTTGCCGAAAAATCGTATGTGGAAACCATGCAGAAGCTATATGCATGTCATATGCATAGCAAAAAAGTCAGGATCGCGGAGACGCCGGACGCCCGCCGCAGGTTGCGAGACCGGCAGCTGGGCGCTGCCAAAAGCGGTCATCGCACCATGAGGCAACAAGCCCGGTGCGCGCGGGTCGCTGTTCGGCAATCCCCCGGCGGGATTGCGGGAAGGCTGGTTCAGCGCTCGTAGTCTTCCAGGCGCGGCGCGGGGCCCGGCTTGCCGGACCTTATCCAGTCGAGCTTGCCGAGAAGAAAGGCCAGGGCGGCATCCAGCGCCTCCTTGCGGTGCTGGAGTCTTTCGATCTGCAACTGGATGACTTCGATGGTGCGTTCCGAGGAATGCTCTCCTGCGCGGTATTCGTCGTTGAGAGCAAGGATTTCTCCAAGCGTGTAGCCGAGCTTCTGCTGAAGCTTGATCATCCGAGCGGCGGTGACATCCTCGGGCTTGAACAGCTGATACGGGTTCGAGCCGCCCTTGGGGCTGCGGTCAGGCTTCAGCAGACCCTTGGCGATATAGAACCGGATCGTATCGACGGGGAGCCCTGCCTTTTTTGCAAATTCCGAGATGAGCATTCTAAACCCTTGACCATGGAGTGCACTCCACACTTATAGACAGGGCTTGTCGAAATGTGGAGACCCAACATGACAAGCGAAAACACGGCCATGCCTCAGGTTCAACTTGGCCAGGAGGGCCCCATGATCGGCGTTCAGGGCCTTGGTTGCATGGGCATGAGCGAATTCTACGGAGAGACCGACCAAGCCGAGTCGCGTTTGACGCTGGAGAGGGCGATAGAGCTCGGGATCAGCATGTTTGATACCGCCGACATGTACGGCGTCGGTGCCAACGAGGAGTTCCTGGCGCCCTTCGTCGCGGCCAACCGCGAGCGCGTCATCATCGCTACGAAATTCGGTTATCGTCGCACGCCGGAAAGCCCCGACGACTGGAGCATCGACAATCGTCCGGACTTCATCCGGGCGGCCGTTGACAGGTCGCTCCAGCGGCTCGGGGTCGAGGTGATCGACCTCTATTACATGCATCGCCGGACCGACAGCGTTCCGCTGGAGGAGTCGGTCGGCGCAATGGCCGAACTGGTCGATGCGGGCAAGGTGAAGTGGCTCGGCTTGTCCGCTGTCAGCGCGTCCGAGTTGCGCGCGGCCCATGCCATTCATCCCATCGCGGCCCTGCAGTCGGAATGGTCGATCTTCACCCGCGATATCGAACAGGAGGTGGTCCCGGCCGCGGCCGAACTCGGGGTGACGGTGGTGCCCTACTCCCCGCTTGGGCGCGGGATGCTGACCGGCCAGGCTTTTGCAACATCCTTGGCCGATACCGATGCGCGCCAGCAGTTTCCCCGGTTTTCCGCCGAGAACCGGGCGGCGAACATGCGGCTGGTCGCAAGGATCGAGGACATCGCGTCGGCGCGCGGCGTTTCGGCAGCGCAGATCGCGCTTGCCTGGCTCTATGCGCAAAGCCGCAAGCTCAAGGTCAAGACGGTGCCGATCCCGGGAACGCGGAAGCGCAGCCGTCTGCAGGAAAACGTCGCGGCGGCGTCCATGATCCTGACCGTGCCGGAAATGGAAGCCCTCGCGCCTCTCGCTGCCGCAGTCGAGGGGATCAACGTCTAGACGATCTGGCCACAGGTGGCGCGGGTGGCGGCGCTTGCAGGCCGCTGGCCCCGCGCCCGCCCCCCTCACGCCGCCTCGGCGGCCTCCAGCCGTTCCTGGGCCTTCATCCACATCGCCTCGGCGCGGTCGAGGCCGTCCATGACCTCGGCGTATTTCTTCTGCCAGGTCTCGACCTCGCCGCCGCGGCCTTTCTCATAAAGCTCGGGATCGGCCAGCTTTTTCGCCAGCCGGTCGCGCATCTCGTTGATCTTGGCGAGGCGTTCCTCGCATTTGCGCAGCTCGGCCTTCAGCGCCAGGATCTCGTCGCGGCTGGCGCGTTTCTTTTCGACCTTGGGCTTCTCGGGCTTGGGGTCGTCGGATTGCAGCAGGAGGGCGCGGTAGGCCTCGAGGTCTTCCTCATAGGGCGCCACGGCCCCGTCCTTGACCAGCCAGAGCCGGTCGGCGACGAGGCTGAGCAGGTGCATGTCATGGCTGACGAGGATCACGGCGCCGGAATAGTCGGTCAGCGCCTCGACCAGCGCCTCGCGCGATTCGATGTCGAGGTGGTTGGTCGGCTCGTCGAGGATCAGCAGGTGCGGCGCCTCGATGGTGGCGAGCAGCAGCGACAGGCGGGCCTTCTGGCCGCCTGACAGGCGCGCCACCGGCGTTTCGGCCTGATCGGCGCCGAGGCCGAAGCCGGCGAGACGGGCGCGCAGGCGCGGCTGCCCTTCCGCCGGGCGGATGCGCATGATGTGCTGGAGCGGGGTTTCGTCGAGATGCAGCTCATCGACCTGATGCTGGGCGAAATAGCCGATGCGCAGCTTGGTCGAGCGGGTGACCTTGCCGGCGCAGGCGGTGAGCTTGCCGGCGAGCAGCTTGGACAGGGTGGACTTGCCCTCGCCGTTGCGGCCCAGCAGCGCGATGCGGTCGTCCTGGTCGATGCGCAGCGAGAGGTTGCGCAGGATCGGCGGGCCGCCATAGCCGACGGCGGCATCTTCCATGTTGATGATCGGGGGCGGCAGTTCCTCGGGCGCGGGGAAGGTGAAGACGTGCTTCGCCGCCTCTTCGGGGGCGGTGATCGTCGTCATCCGCTCCAGCATCTTCACGCGGCTTTGGGCCTGCTTGGCCTTGCTGGCCTTGGCCTTGAAGCGGTCGACGAAGGCCTGCAGGTGCTGGCGGCGGGCGTCCTGCTTGCGCGCCTCGGCGGCCTGAACGGCAAGGCTGGCGGCACGGTTCTTGGCGAAGGTGTCGTAGTTGCCGGTCCAGAGCGTCAGCTTGCGGTTGTCGAGATGCAGGATGGCGCCGACCGCGCGGTTCAAGAGGCCACGGTCGTGGCTGATGATCAGCACGGTATGGGGGTATTTCGCCAGATAGGCCTCGAGCCAGAGCGCGCCTTCGAGGTCGAGATAGTTGGTCGGCTCGTCGAGCAGCAGGTAGTCGGGCTGGGCGAAGAGCACGCCGGCCAGCGCGACCCGCATCCGCCAGCCGCCCGAATAGTCGGAGCAGGGGCGCAGCTGCGCCTCGGCGTCGAAACCGAGGCCCTTGAGGATGGCGGAGGCGCGGCCCTCGGCGGACCAGGCGTCGATATCGGTGAGGCGGGTCTGGATCTCGGCGATGCGGTGGGCGTCGGTGGCGGTCTCGGCCTCGGCCATCAGTGCGGCGCGCTCGACATCGGCGGCGAGCACCGTCTCGATCAGCGAGGTGCCGGAGGAGGGGACCTCTTGCGCGACGCCGCCGATGCGGGCGCGGTTGGGCAGGGTGATGGTGCCGCCCTCCAGCGCCAGCTCGCCGCGGATCAGGCGGAAGAGGGTGGTCTTGCCGGCGCCGTTGCGGCCGACGAGCCCGACCTTGTGGCCGGTGGGAATGGTGGCGGTGCCGCCCTCGAACAGCGGGCGGCCTTCCACGGAATAGGTGATGTCGGATATCTTGAGCATGGCGTCTCCCTGCCTGAGGCGCGCGCGAAGGTCAATTGCTGCTTGGCAGCATGGGTGCGGTTGCGCGTGTTGCAAGCGCCGGGGGGCCAGCCCCCCGGACCCCCCGGGATATTTGGACCAGAACGATGGGAAGGGTGCGGGGGTGCAGGGGCGGCCTGTCCGGAAAGGCAGTTTTCAAGCCGGCGCGGGCGTGGTAGCAGGCGCGGGCAATTACCGCTGCGGGCAGGGGCCCGTGGCCGAACGGATAAAGGCATAGGCACATGGCCATCGAACGCACCCTGTCGATCATCAAGCCCGACGCGACGCGCCGCAACCTGACCGGCAAGATCAATGCCAAGTTCGAGGAAGCCGGGCTGCGCATCGTCGCGCAGAAGCGGATCTTCCTGAGCCTGGCGCAGGCGCAGAAATTCTACGAGGTCCACAAGGACCGGCCCTTCTTTGGCGAGCTGACCGAGTTCATGGCCTCGGAGCCGGTCGTCGTGCAGGTTCTGGAAGGCGAGGGCGCCATTGCCAAGAACCGCGAAGTGATGGGCGCGACCAACCCGGCCAATGCAGATGACGGCACCATCCGCAAGGAATTCGCGCTGTCGGTCGGCGAGAACTCGGTCCACGGCTCGGACGCGCCCGAGACCGCGGCGCAGGAGATCGCCTATTTCTTCTCGGGTCTCGAACTGGTCGGCTGACCCTTTCCGGCAGCTTGCCGGACCCCAAGTGCATCGAGGGCCGCTTCCAACCGGGAGCGGCCTTCGTCTTTTTGGGAGGCGGCGGCCTTCAGCGCGTCGAAGCGCAGGCGCAGGCTGGCCTTCTCGGCGCCGCGGCAATCGTTCCAGGGCCGGCCCTGCAGCGCCATGACGAGCACGTAATACATGATGAAATGCGGGCGGCTGCCGGCGGCGAGCAGCCGTGCATAGGCGGCGTCGGCGCCAAGCGCGATCAGGTCGCCGGCGGTGGTGATGCCGACGCGGGCGAACTCGGCCTCGGCCGCGGGGCCGAGATTGGGCAGGGCCGAGACCGGGCGGGTGTCGGGCAAGGCTTGATCAGGCAAGGCAGGGCCGGCGGCTGGAACCGCGGGCCGGGCTTTGGCGGGCCGGGCGTTTGCGGGCATGACGGGCGCTCCTTGCGGCTCGCGGCGATGCTGCCGCGGGCTGCGCGGAGCCGTCAAGCCGTCAGATCGCGGCCCAGTCGGTGAATTTCGGGGCTGGGGCGGCGGCCTGCATCTGCTGCGGGGCCTCGCGCGGCGCCTTGGGCTGGGGGGCGGGCTCTGCGCCCTGTTGCTGCGCCGACTGTTGCTGCGTCGACTGTTGCGGCGCCGCGGCGCTGCTGGAAGACATCTGTTGAGTGCTCATTTGCCTCGGTCCTGTTGCACCTCTGATTCGGGTGCGTTCTGCTGCCTATGTCCCCAGCGTGACACCTGTGTCAGGCCGGGGCGTGGCGCAGTTAAGGCCGGATCATGGCGGCGTCAATGCGTTTGCGCGGGCAGCAATCCGCTACAGGCGGGCGGGCGCCGCGGCGTGACCAGGAACAGCAGATGTTCGAGAGGCACGTTATCCTCGACCAGATCGGCGAGGCTGAGGCTGTCGAGCGAGGAATAGAAGGCCTCCAGCGCCTGCATCAGCGCCTTGCGCAGCCGGCAGCAGGCGGCAAGCGGGCAGGTATTCACTGCGGGATCGAAACATTCCGTGAATGGCACCCCGGTCTCGAAGGCGCGGCAGACCTGGCCGACGCTGATCTGCGCCATCGGCCGGGCAAGGCGCAAACCGCCGGCGCGGCCGCGCTGGGTATCGACGAAGCCCATCTGCGCCAGGGTGTTCACGACCTGGGCGAGATGGTTCTCGGAGGCGTTGCAGGCGGCGGCAATCTCGTGCTTGCGGACGTAGCGGCCCTCGTTCACCGCACAGAACATCAGCGCGCGCATGGCGAGGTTGGTGCGGATCGTCAGTCTCATCGCGGGATGTCCTTGGAGGGGGCTGCGGTTGCGGGCAACCTTAACCGCGTCTTGCGCCTGGCGAATTGACGCAGATCACATATTCGGGATGTATGTTTTGATCTGCATCAAGTAGCTCCCCGCAAATACATGCTAGCTTTTGCATATGTAGCAGGGAGACGGGCGGATGAACGGATTTGACGCGATGGTATCGTCGCGCCGGGGGTTTCTGGGGCTGGCGGGCGGGTCCGCGGCATTGCTGGCCTTGGGCTCTGCCCCGGCCCAGGCGGCACGGGTGAAGACCGCAGCGCGGATCGTGATCCTGGGCGCGGGGGCCGCAGGCGCGGCGCTGGCGAACCGGCTGGTGGACCGGCTGGAGGGCGCCGAGATCACGCTGCTGGATGCGCGCAAGCAGCACCTTTACCAACCCGGCTTCACGCTGATCGCGGCGGGGCTGAAGCCTGCCGGCTATTCGGTGTCGGCGACCAAGGACTGGCTGCCGCAGGGCGTGACCCTGATGGAGGAGGCCGCGGCCGAGATCGACCCGGTGGCGAGGACCGTCACCGCGACCGGCGGCACCGTCGTGCCCTATGACTTCCTGGTGGTGGCGACGGGGCTCAAGCTTGATTACGACGCGATCCCCGGCATGTCGCTGGACCTGATCGGCAAGGATGGCATCGGGTCGGTCTATGCCGGGCCGGACCATGCCGCGAAGACCTGGGAGGCGATGGACAAGTTCACCACGGAAGGCGGTGTCGGCGTCTTCTCGCGCCCCGCGACCGAGATGAAATGCGCCGGGGCGCCGCTGAAATACACATTCATCACCGACGATTACGCTGTGCGCAAGGGCACGCGGGACAAGGTGGAGATCAAGTATTTCGCCAATAACAAGGCGTTCTTCTCGGTGCCGATCGTGTCGGAGAAGGTGCGGATGCTGTTTGGCGAGCGCAAGATCCAGACGGCGATGGAGCATGTGCTGATCGCGCTCGACCCCGGCAAGCGTATCGCCACCTTCCAGACGCCCGAGGGGACGAAGGAAGAGGGCTATGACTTCATCAACGTGATCCCGCCGATGCGCGCGCCCGATGTGGTGCGGGCCTCTGGCCTGTCCTGGGCCGACAAATGGACCGACCAGGGCTGGATCGAGGTGGACAAGGGCACGCTGCGCCATGCCGGCTTCCCCGAGGTGTTCGGGCTTGGCGACATCTGCGGCGTGCCGAAGGGCAAGACCGCCGCCAGCGTCAAGTGGATGGTGCCGGTGGTCGAGGATCATCTGGTCGCGCAGATCGAGGGCAAGGAAGGCACGCAGATCTACAACGGCTATACCTCTTGCCCGCTGATCACCCGGATCGGCAAGGCGATGCTGGTGGAGTTCGACTATAACGACAACCTGACCCCGTCTTTCCCCGGCGTGATCGCGCCGCTGGAGGAGCTGTGGATTTCCTGGCTGATGAAGGAAATCGCGCTGAAACCGACCTATAACGCCATGTTGCGCGGCAAGGCCTGAGGAGGGCACGGGGAATGAAAGACCTGACAATCGAGACGCTGATCGCGGTGTTCGAGGAGATCTTCGGCTTTGGGCTGTTCTGGGCCATGGTGGCGGCGGCGGCACTGGGGGCGGTGGCGTTCCTTTATGTGCTGATCCGCGACCGCAACCTTGTCAGCCGCCGGCTGGTGCGGGCCGAGCTGCTGGCGCCGATCGGTGCCTTCGCCGCGATCTGGTTCGTGCAGGCGATGACCTCGTCGGGGTTCCGCGACATCGGCGGGCCGGTTGACATGATCGTGCTGATCGCCATCGGTGCGGCCGGCGCGGTGGGGCTGACGATCTTCGCCTATGTCGCGCAGGCGCTGATCGGCGGGCCGCAGCGCGGCTGAGCGCGAGACCGATCCAGACCCTTGCCCCGCGCGGCCGCTGCCGCGCGCTGGCCTTCCCTTGCCGGAGTTGCCCGATGATCCCTGCCAATCCCGTCCTCATTGCCGAGCCGCACAGCCGGCTGGAGCATTTCCCGATCACCTTCTTCGCCACCACGATGGGGCTTGGCGGCTTCACGCTGGCCGTCCATGCCGCCGAAAAGGCGCTGGGGCGCGGGCCGGGCCTGTCGCATCTGCTGCTGGCGGTGACGGTGGCGGTGTTCGCCTCGCTAGTCGCGCTCTACGCCGCCAAGGCGCTGCGCCATCCGGCGGCGGTGCGGGCCGAGTGGCACCACCCGGTGCGGCTGGCCTTCTTTCCCACCGTGTCTGTCTCGATGCTGCTGCTGGCCAGCGCGCTGCTGGCGGATCGGCCGGGGATCGCGCTGCCGGTCTGGGCGCTTGGCACGCTGCTGCAGGGCGCGCTGACGCTGGCGGTGATTTCCGGCTGGATCGGCACGCGGGCCTTCCAGCACGGGCATCTGAGCCCGGCCTGGTTCATCCCGGCGGTGGGCAATGTGATCGTGCCGGTGGCGGGGGCGCCGCTGGGATACACCGACCTGTCCTGGCTGTTCTTCTCGGGCGGGCTGCTGTTCTGGCTGGTGCTGCTGACGCTGGTGTTCAACCGGCTGGTGTTCCACGATCCGCTGCCGGGGCGGCTGCAGCCGACGCTGGTGATCCTGATCGCGCCCCCCGCAGTGGCCTATGTCGCCTGGCTGCGGCTGATGGCGCCGGCCACGGGGGTGGATGCCTTCGGCCATGTGCTGCTGAGCCTTGGCTATGTCTTTGCCGCCATCGTCGCGCTGCAGGCGCCGCGCATCTTGCGGCTGCCCTTTGCGATGTCGTTCTGGGCGCTGTCCTTCCCGCTGGCGGCGCTGACCATCGCCAGCTTTGCCCATGGCGCGGCGGCAGGCTCGCCGGCGCATCAGCGCATCGGTTTCGCGCTGCTGGCGCTGCTCGCCGTGGTGATCGCCGGGCTGGTCGGGCGCACCGCGCTGGCCATTGCCCGGGGCGAGATCTGCCGGCCCGAGTGACCCCGTTTCCTCCACCTGAAAAGGACGTTCCCATGACCAAGGCCCGTTTCCTGCCTGCCGCGATTGCGGCGCTGATGCTCGCGCAGCCCGCCGCCGCCGATGAGGCGCAAAAGCTGATCACCATCCTGACCGCGCCCGAGCCGCAGACCCAGCTGATGGCGATGGTGCTGACGATGAACGCCGTCGCCGCGGGCGCCGAGGCGCGAATCCTGCTTTGCGGTCCGGCGGCCGATATCGCGCTGAAGGCGGCGCCGGAAACCGCCACCGCCGGCCAGCCGCCGAAGGGCGCCAGCCCGCAGGGGCTGATGAAGATGCTGATGGAGAAGAACGCGGTGAAGGTCGAGGTCTGCGCGATCTACCTGCCGGGCATGGGGGGGGCGGATGCCTCGGTGCTGATGGACGGCGTGACCGCCGCGGCCCCCGATGCGATGGGCGCGGCGATTGTTGCCGAGGATACGCAGGTGATGAGCTTCTGATCAGGCGTTAGCGCAAGGACAGGGGCCGCCGGCTGTGCCGCGCGGCCCCTTGGCATGTGTGGGGGAGTGTCGGGGTCTGACGATTGCCTGGAGCCCTCAAAGGACCTCGGACCGCTTGGTTCGGGCGGGAAAAGGCGAGGCACTGCCTCGCCCCCGCCCGCTGCGGGACATATCGCCCAGAGCCAGTGGCGACACGAGACCGGATAGGCCAGCGCCCGACCTGGCGGGCGAGAAGCGCCCGCCGGGGGCGGGGCGGGCGCTGGCCGGGCCCTTTGGGGGCCCGTCCGGTGACAATGGAGAGGGCGGTGTGTGGCGAAGGCGATGGCCTTCGCCACGTCAAGCGGCTCAGGTGGGCAGGCAACTGCCCGCTGCTTTCGCACGGCAGATCCCGATAGCCTTGGCTGTTAGCGGGTGTGTCACGCGGCGGAGTGGCCCCGGCCCCCGCGCCTCAGAACGGGATGTCGTCGTCCAGATCCTGCCGTGCGCCGCCGCCGCCCGACCGGGCGCCGCCGCCCGAGCTGCCAGCCGAGGAGCCGCCGCCATAGCCGCCCGAAGACCCGCCGCCGCCATAGCTCTCGCCGCCGCCATAGCCCTCATCGCGGTCGCTGGAGCCGCCGCCGCCGCCCGAGGCATCGCCGCGCCCGCCGAGCATGGTCATGGTGCTGCGGAACGGCCGCAGGACCACCTCGGTCGTGTATTTGTCGGCCCCCGACTGGTCCTGCCATTTGCGGGTTTCCAGCTGGCCCTCGATATAGACGGTCGAGCCCTTGCGCAGGTACTGCTCGGCCACCCGCACCAGGTTTTCGTCGAAGATCGCCACCGAATGCCATTCGGTGCGCTCCTTGCGCTCGCCGCTTTGCTTGTCGCGCCAGTTTTCCGAGGTGGCGATGCGCAGGTTGCAGACCTTGCCGCCATTCTGGAAGCTGCGCACCTCGGGGTCGCGCCCCAGATTGCCGATCAGAATGACCTTGTTGACCGAGCCCGCCATTGCGTGCCTCCCTCGCTGTGTGGCCGGATCACGCCCGTCCGGGCGGCCCCGCGAATCCCGAAAATTGGCTTCCGGTTAGACCATCCGAACAGGGTTAAGGAAAGCCTAATTCTCCCCGGCGCCGCCCGGCCGGCTGCGGCTGGGGTGCCCCGGATCGGCAGGAAACTGCCGCCGTGAGGGCTGCGGGCGAGCCCCCCGCCCTGGCCTGCGCGCCAGAGGACTCGCGCCGGAGCCAGAATGCGCTATAGTCCGGCGCCGGGACAGCAGGGAACGGGTGGACCAACGTGACGAAAGCCAGGGTGCGTGTCGCGGTCGGCGGGCGAGGGGTGTCGCAGCCGCCTTTGCTGCGGGCCGGTATTTTGCTGCTCGCCCTGCTCGGCTCGGGGCCGGCCGCTGCCGAGGGGCTGTCCGCCTCGGGCTCTGCCAAGAACCGCGCGGTGCTGTTCCAGAACCAGACCCGCCTGCTCGATACCCGCGGCGCGCAGCAATATGAAAACTCGGTGCGCTACCAGCCGAATTTCGACCCCGCCAGGGGCTCGGTGACGGGCGCGGTGCCGCGCTATACCGGCAAGTACAAGGGCGAGTTCCTGGAGGTGGCCAAGGCCGCCGCCCGCCGCCATGGCGTGCCCGAGGATCTGTTCCTGCGCCTCGTGCAGCAGGAATCCGGCTGGAACCATGGCGCGGTCTCGCCCAAGGGCGCGGCGGGCCTCGCGCAGCTGATGCCCGGCACCGCCGCCGTGCTGGGGGTGGACGCGGCCGATCCGGCGCAGAACCTGGAGGGCGGGGCGCGCTATCTGCGGATGATGTATGACCGCTTCGGCAACTGGCGGCTGGCGCTGGCCGCCTACAATGCCGGGCCGGAAGCGGTGCAGAAGCATGGCGGCATCCCGCCTTATGCCGAGACCACGAATTACGTGAAGGTGATCCTGGGCAGCTGATCGCTGCTATGGGATGGAGAAAGGGCCGGGCGAAAAAAAGGCCGGGCACGAGGCCCGGCCAGGAAGAGGGTATCCGTCAGGGGTTGGCGGAACCCGAACCTTGGTGCGTCAGGACAGCCAGAACGGCTTGGCGATCTCTTGCCGCACATGCTGCGGGTCGAGCCCGACATCGCGCAGCAGATGGCTGTCAAGCCGGGCCAGCGCCCGGCGGGTGGCGCGGCGTGTGGCATAGGTCAGAATGGCGCGGACAGCATTGGCGAAAATCCCGGCGCGGCGCGGCAGCGTCACGCCATGGCTGGCGGATTGCGGGGCGTTGAGCAGCAGGGACGACATTGGCTGGCCTTTTGTGTTGATACAATGATCGGTCTTTGGTAGGCATATGAATACAAAATCGCCGGTCTCCGAGCCAGAGAAACATTGTGACAGATACAACTTGGTGTCCCGACCTGGGACAATTCGCCGGCCCGAAATACCTCGCACTCGCCCATGCGTTGCGGGATGCGGTGCGCGAGGGGCGGCTGAGCGAGGGCGTGAAGCTGCCCCCGGTGCGCGAACTGGCCTGGCGGATCGGGGTGACGCCGGGCACCGTGGCGCGCGCCTATACCATCGGCACAGACGAGGGGCTGCTGGAGGCGGCGGTGGGGCGTGGCACCTTTGTCGCCGCCCGCGCGCCGCGGCTGGGGCCGAGCCAGCCGCTGCATATCGAGCGGCCGGAGCCCGATGCGCAGGGCGGCGGGCCGGTGGACCTGCGCTCGCCGCAGCTGCCCGACGTGGGGCAAAGTGCGGCGCTGGCCGAGGCGATGGCGCGGGTCGCGGGGCAGATCGGATCGGACTGGCTGGAATATCCCTCACTGCGGCGCGACAAGCCCCTGCGCGCGGCGCTGGCGGCCTGGCTGCAGGACCGCCCGATGGGGGCCTTCGATGCCGATGAGATTGTACCCGCACATGGTGGACAATCGGCGATGAACCTGGTGCTGCAATGCTGCCTGCGCGGCGACCGGCCGGTGGTGTTTGCCGAGGAGCTGGCCTATCCGGGCTTTCGCCATTCCGCCCGGCTGAACCGGGCCGAGATGGTGCCGGTGGCGATGGACGGGCAGGGGATGCGCGCCGATGCGCTGGACGCGGCCTGCCGGCGCCATGGCGGGCGCATCCTGTTCCTGACGCCCGAGGCGCAGAACCCCACCACGGTGCGGATGCCGCTGGGGCGGCGCGAGGAGATCGTGGCCGTCGCCCGCGCCCATGACCTGCAGATCATCGAGGATGATTGCTATTCCGTCCCCGGTGGCACCGAGCCCAGCCTGCGCGCGCTGGCGCCGGAACGGGTCTGGCATGTCACCAGCCTGTCGAAATCGGTTTCGGCCGGGCTGCGGGTCGGCTTCATCGTCACCCCGCGCGGCATGGGCGAGGCCGGGCGGCTGACGGCGCAGCACAGCTTCTTCGGCCTGGCGCGCCCGCTGACCGATATCGTGACCGACCTCCTGGTGTCGGGCCGGGCGGCAGAGCTGCGCGACCGGGTGAACGCCGTCTATGCGCGGCGGCTGACGCTGGCGGTGAACGCGCTTGGCCGCTACGACCTGTCCTGGCAGCCGGGCCTCTCGTTCCTGTGGCTGCGGCTGCCGATCGGCTGGCGCGCCTCGACCTTCGCCCGCGAGGCGGAGGGGGCGGGGGTGCTGATCCGCTCGGCCGACGAATATGCGCTGCAGGACGGGCACGCGCCGAACGCGGTGCGGATCGCGGTGGCGGCGGGGGTCAGCGAAGAGCGCTTCGCCACAGCGCTGGCGACGCTGTCACGGCTGCTGGCGCGGCCGCCCGGCGATTTGCCGATCTAGGAATGCAGGACGATCTGGCAGAGCGGCGGCTGACGCAATTCGTCGGCGGGGCCTGGCGGGCGCCGCTGTCGCAGCGCATGGCGGGCGGCCCGCGGGCGCGCCGCGTGCTGGCCGGGCCCGAGGATCTGGCGCGGGCGCTGGCCTGTGCTGCCGAGGCGGCGCCGGGTTGGGCCGCGCTGGCGCCCGGGGCGCGGGCCGGCCTGCTGGCTGCCGCGGGGCTGGAGGTGGCCGAGCAGGCCGCAGGGCGCCCCGCCGCGCCGCTGCTGCGCTTTGCGCTGCCGGGGCCGGCGCGGCTGGGGGCGCTGCTGGCGGCGGGCCGGGTGCTGGTGCTGGTGGCGCCGCGCGCGACCCCCGCGGCGATGCTGGGCCTGATCGAGGCGCTGCGCGGCGCGGGGCTGCCGCCGGGCGTGCTCAACCTGCTGAACGGTGATGCGGCTGAGCTGCGCCAGACTGCAAGCGCCCGCAGCCGAGGGTAAAGCACCCCGCTGCCGCCTAGAATCTGGGCGTCTGCCGAAGCTTCATGCGCCGCGCCGGCAAGACCCGGCGTTTGGGGCCTTTTCACGCGGCCTATCCTGTGCAAACTGAAAAGCAGACGGGCGCGGCAGGCAGGCGCGGGGAACGGGGCGGCATGGAAGACAGAACGTGGTGGGACCGCTTCCGGCGGACCGAGGCCTTCGCCGGATACACGCTGATCAGCCCCACCGCGCTTTACGCGCTTCTGCTGCTGGCCGCACCGCTGGCGACAATCGTGGCCTATTCCTTCCTGACCGATGGCGACACCGTCACCCGCATCGTCTGGGACTTCACCTTCGAGAATTACATCACCACCTGGACGCAGCCGATCTACCGCGCGGTGATGATGCGGTCCTTGTCGGTGTCGATGATGGTCACGGCGGTGACGGTGCTGCTGGCCTTCCCGGTTGCCTATTACGTGTCGTTCCACGTGCCGCCGGGCCGCAAGGGGCTGTGGCTGTTCCTGATCACCATCCCGTTCTGGACCAGCTACCTGATCCGGGTGTTCCTGTGGAAGGTGATCCTTGGCTATAACGGCGTCATCAATTCGGGCCTGAAATCGCTGGGGCTGATCGACGAGCCGCTGACCTTCATCCTCTACAACGTCAATTCCATCGTGATGACGCTGGCCCATGCCTATGCGCCCTTCGCCATCCTGCCGATCTTCGTGGCGCTGGAGAAGATCGACCGGTCGCTGCTGGAGGCCGGGCAGGACCTGGGCGAATCGCGGCTGATGACCTTCTGGCGGGTGACGCTGCCGCTGGCGATGCCGGGCGTGGTGGCGGCGGTGCTGATCGTGCTGATCCCGACCATCGGCGATTATGTCACGCCGCAGCTGATCGGCGGCGGCAAGATCCCGATGATCGCCAACCTGATCCAGAGCCAGATGCTCGACCAGGACAACCGGCCGCTGGGATCGGCGCTGGCGGTGTCGGCGATGCTGATCGTGACCGTGGTGGCGCTGGTCTTCGTGCTGCTGAACGCGCGCTTCCTGCGCGTGAAGAAATGAGGGGGCGCCGCGGATGAAGGGTCAGGGACTTCGGCTTTACGCCATCCTCTACCTGGTGTTCCTCTATGCGCCGATCGTGCTGCTGCCGATCTTCGCCTTCAACGATGCCACCATCATCTCTTTCCCGCTGCGCGGCTTCACCACCAAGTGGTTCGCGGCGCTGGCCGAGCTGCCGACGCTGCACCAGGCGCTGAAGAACTCGCTGATCATCGCGGTCTCTTCCTCGGTGCTGGCGACGACGCTGGGCATCTTCGCCTCGCGCGCCTCGACCCGCTACGAGTTTCCGGGCAAGGGCGGGCTGATGGGCCTGATCATGCTGCCCTTGGTGCTGCCCGAGGTGATCGTGGCGATGTCGCTGCTGATGGTGCTGCTGGGGATCGGGGTGAACCTGGCGATCTGGACGGTGATCCTGGGGCACACGCTGATCTGCACGCCCTTCGCCATCGCCATCCTGTCGGCGGCGTTCCAGAGCCTCGACAAGTCGCTGGAGGAGGCGGCCTATGATCTGGGCGAGAGCAAGCTGTCCACCTTCCGCCTCATCACCCTGCCGCTGGTGATGCCGGGGATCATCTCGTCCTTGCTGATCTCGTTCACCATCAGCCTGGACGAGTTCATCATCGCCTTCTTCCTTGCCGGGTCGGAGCCGACGCTGCCGGTCTACATCTACTCGCAGCTGCGCTTCCCCAAGCAGATCCCGGCGATCATGGCGCTTGGCACCATCCTCGTGGCGCTGTCGGTGCTGCTGCTGACCATCGCTGAATATTTCCGCCGCCGCGGGCTGAAGAAGACCGGCGCCAAGGATACCGGAGGCTTCCTGTGAACACCGTCCCCCACGCCGCCCCTGCGCCCATCGCCACCCGCCCGACGATGATCGAGTTCCGCGACGTGCACAAATACTACGGCGATTACCACGCGCTGCGCGGGATCAACGCCACCATCAAGGCCGGCGAGTTTTTCTCGCTGCTGGGGCCGTCGGGCTGCGGCAAGACCACGCTGCTGCGCACGATTGCGGGGTTCGAGGATATTTCCTCGGGCGCGGTGCTGATCGACGGCAAGCACATGGCCGATGTGCCGGCGAACGTGCGCCCGACCAACATGGTGTTCCAGTCCTACGCGATCTTCCCGCATCTGACGGTCGAGCAGAACGTGGGCTTTGGCCTGCGCCGCGAGGGCGGCACGACCGCCGAGAAGGCGAAGCGGGTCGAGGAGGCGCTGGAGATGGTCGGCCTCAAGGGCTACGGCAAGCGCGCCGCCCATGCCCTTTCGGGCGGGCAGCGGCAGCGGGTGGCGCTGGCGCGGGCGCTGATCCTGAAGCCCAAGGTGCTGCTGCTGGATGAGCCGCTGAGCGCGCTGGACAAGAAGATGCGCGAGCAGATGCAGGTCGAGCTGATCCGGCTGCAGCGGCAGGTGGGCATCACCTTCATCCTGGTGACGCATGACCAGGAAGAGGCGCTGGTGATGTCCGACCGCATCGCGGTGATGTTCGAGGGGCAGATCGCGCAGCTGGCCGACCCGGAGACGCTCTATCGCCGGCCGAACTCCCGCCAGGTGGCGAACTTCATTGGCGTGATGAACTTCCTGCCGGCGAAGGTGCTGACCGAGGCCGCGGGCCGCATCGGCATCGACGTGCAGGGCCTGGGCCAGACCGAGATCGACGCGAGCCAGGCGCCCGGCGCGATCACCGGCGGCGAGACCAGCGTCGGCTTCCGGCCTGAAACGCTGACCATGCTCTACGAAGGCCAGACCACCACTGAACGCGAGACCCCCGGCACCATCGAGGAGGTGGTCTATTACGGCGACATGACCTATTATGATGTGCGGCTGGACGGGGTGGACAGCCCGGTGCGGATTTCCATGCGCAACGTGTTCGGGCGCCCGGTGCTGGACATCGGCACCCGCACCCGCGTGGCCTGGAGCGCGGGGGCGCTGGTGCTGTTCCGGTGACGGTCACGCTGACCGGCTGGCTGCGCTGCAAGGATGCCGCCGAGGCCGGGATCGTGGCGCGGCATCTGCCTGAGCATCTGCGGCTGACGCGGGCGGAGCCGGGATGCCTTGCGTTTGCGGTGGAACCGACCGCCGATCCGCTGGTCTGGCGCGTGGACGAGAGCTTCGCCGATGCCGCCGCCTTCGAGGCGCATCAGGCGCGCACCCGCGGCTCGGACTGGTTCCGCGCGACTGGCGGGATACAGCGCGAGTTCCAGCGCAGCGGCTAGGCTGGACATTTCCCGGGCGCGGCCCGACAAGTCGCTGCCCGGGGAGATGCGCCATGACAACCATACCTCAACACACCGTGCCGGCGCGCGGAACGCAGCATCGCCCGCTGCTGGCCGCGCTGTGGATGATGGGGGCGATCCTTGGCTTCTCGGCGATGGCCGTTGCGGGGCGCGAGGTGCAGGGGCAGCTCGACACTTTCGAGATCATGATCTGGCGGTCATTGCTGGGGCTGGTGCTGGTCGACGCCATCGCGCTGGCGCTGCGGCGGCGGGACGAGCTGGCGCCGCGCTTCATGGGCCAGCACATCTTGCGCAACTCGGCGCATTTCGCCGGGCAGAACCTGTGGCTCTATGCGCTGACGCTGATCCCGCTGGCGCAGCTGTTCGCGGTGGAGTTCTCCTATCCGATCATGGTGGCGCTGGCGGCGCCCTTGCTGCTGGGGGAACGGCTGATGCCGGTCAAGCTGCTGACCGCCGCCATCGGCTTTACCGGCATCTTGCTGGTGGCGCGGCCCTGGGCGGCGGGCGGGATCAGCCACGGCATCCTGGCCGCCTTTGGCGCGGCCATCGGCTTTGCCGGGTCGGCCATCGTCACCAAGCGGCTGACGCGGCATGTCACCACGCTTGGCATCCTGCACTGGCTTTGCGCGATCCAGCTGGGGCTGGCGCTGGTCTTCGCGCTGTGGGACGGGCAGATGGAATGGCCTGCGGCGGCCAGCTGGCTGCCGCTGGGGGTGATCGGCCTTGCCGGCCTGATCGCGCATTGGTGCCTGACCACGGCGCTGTCGCTGGCGCCCGCCTCGATCGTCACGCCGATCGACTTCCTGCGTCTGCCCTTGATCGGCGTGGTGGGTATGGCACTCTATGGGGAGCCGCTGGACATCTGGGTGTTTGCCGGCGGCGCGATCATCTTCGGCGCGAACTGGATCAACCTTGCCGCCGATGCCCGCGCCGGCCGGCGCCCGGTGCCGCCTGTGGCCGCCTAGCGTGCTGCGCCGCCGCGGAAATGCTGCGTTGCAAAAGATGCAACCCAGCCATGCTGCGACGTCACGTCATTGATTGACGCATGGGCCGGTTACGTGAACGTTACAGGGGAACACGCAGGGATGAGGTTCTAATATGAGACGTGTCTTGATGACGGTCAGCGCCACGGCTCTGACCGCAACGGGTGCCTTTGCCGGTGGCATCGAGCGTTCGACCCAATCGGTTGCCATCCTGTTCGAGCAGGGCAACTACATGGAGTTCAGCCTGGGCGACGTGTCGCCCAATGTCAGCGGCACGCAGCAGTCCTTTTTGCCTCCGGGCTCTGTGGGGGCGTCCTCGGGCGACATGGCGGGGGACTACACCACCTGGTCGCTGGGGGTGAAGGCCGCGATCACCGACAGGCTCGACTTCGCGCTGGTGCTGGACGAGCCCATCGGCGCCGATGTCAATTACAAGGCCGGGTCGGGCTACGCCTATGCCAACTCGACCGCGACCGTGGACAGCAATGCGCTGTCGGGGATGTTGCGCTACAAGCTGACGCCGGCCTTCTCGGTGATCGGCGGTGCGCGCGTCGTACAGACCGAGGGCGTGGTGTCGCTGTTCAACGGCTACGAGATGACGGCGGACAAGGAAACCGACTGGGGCTACCTGCTCGGCGTCGCCTGGGAGAAGCCCGAGATCGCGGCCCGTGTCTCGCTGACCTACAGCTCGGCCATCGACCACGACTTTACCGCAGAGGAGAGCGTGGTAGCGACTCCGACGGAGTTCACCACCACCATCCCGCAATCGCTGAACCTCGAGGCACAGACCGGGATTGCGGCAGACACGCTGCTGTTCGGGTCGATCCGCTGGGTGGATTGGTCCGAGTTCGTGATTGCGCCGCCGGGTTACGTCAATGCCTTCGGCGACAACCTCGTGGACTATGATGGCGACACCATCACCTACAGCATCGGCCTTGGCCGCCGGTTCAATGAGACCTGGTCGGCGGCAATTACCGCCAGCTACGAGGATGCCATCGGCGGCTTCTCGGGCAACCTTGGCCCGACGGACGGCGCTACTTCGGTTGGACTTGCGACCACCTACACGACCGGCCCGGTGAAGATCACCGGCGGCGTGCGTTATGTCTGGCTGGGCGATACCGAGACCGAGTCGCCGATTTTTGCAGGCACCACCCTCGGCGAGTTCAAGGATAACGAGGGCGTGGCGCTGGGCCTTCGGGTCGGCTACAGCTTCTGATCGCCGCAAGGCGCGATCCCGAAAGGCCCCGCCCCGGCGGGGCCTTTCGCCGTTCGGGGCTCCGCTTTCTGTCTTGTGACGCGCCAGCGGGGCGATTGTATTTGGCACAAGATCCGGGTGGCGAGCCGTCCCGCGCGGGCCTAGCGTCCGGCCACCATGAAACAGACAACGATCTCCCCCGTCGCCTGGGCCCTGATGGGTCTGCTTGCCCTGATCTGGGGCGGCTCCTTCCCCTCAAACCGGCTGGCGCTGGCCGAGGTCGGGGTGCTGACCACCGTCGCCTTCCGGGTGCTGGTTGGCGCGCTGGTGATGTGGGGCGTGGTCTGGGCGCGCGGCATAGCGCTGCCGCGGGGCAGGCGGATCTGGGCGGGGTTCCTGGGCATGGGCCTGCTGAACAACGCGATCCCGTTCACGCTGATCGTCTGGGGCCAGACGCGGATCGATTCGGGACTGGCCGCGATCCTCAATGCGGCCACCGCGATTCTCGGCGTGGCGGTCGCCGCCGCGGTGTTCCGCGATGAACGGCTGGGGCTGCGCAAGGGCGCGGGCGTGCTGCTGGGCTTCACCGGCGTGGCCATCGCCATCGGCATCGGCGCGCTGGCGCGGTTCGATCCGGGATCGCTTGGCCAGTTGGCGGTGCTGGGGGCGGCGCTGAGCTATGCCTTTGCCGGCGCCTTCGGCCGGGTGACGACCCGCGGCATGGCGCCCGAGCTGGCGGCGGCGGGGATGCTGAGCGCCGCCGCGCTGGTGATGGTGCCCGCCGCGCTGCTGGTCGAAGGCGTGCCGTCGCTGGACCTTGCGCCCGCCACCTGGGGCGCGCTGGCCTATCTTGCGGTGATCGCCACGGCGGGGGCCTATGTGCTCTATTACCGGGTGATGCAGATGGCAGGGGCGGGCAACCTCAGCCTGGTGACGCTGCTGGTCGCCCCGGTCGCCATCGTCCTTGGCGCGGTGATGTTCGGCGAGGCGCTGCCGCTGCGCGCCTATCTGGGCTTTGCGCTGCTGGCGGTGGGGCTGATCGTGATCGACGGGCGGATCTTCCGGCGGCGCGCCGCCTTGCAGAAAAGCCGTGACCCCGCCGCGGGGCAGGGTTAAATCCCGCGCAAGCAGCGGGCAGGGGGCGGCAATGATCTATGTGGATGCGGCGGCGTGGCGGGCGGCCCCGGACAAGCGGGTGCTGCTGTTCGGCATGTCGGGCCTTGGCAAGACCTACCTGGCGAACCTGCTGCGCGGCGGTGGCGGCTGGTTCCACTACTCGGTCGATTACCGGATCGGCACCCGCTACATGGGCGAGCATATCGCCGACAACTTCAAGCGCGAGGCGATGAAGGTGCCGCTGCTGCGCGAGCTGCTCATGACAGACAGCGTCTATATCGCGTCGAACATCACCTTCGACAATCTGGCGCCGCTGTCCACCTACCTTGGCAAGCCGGGCGACCCTGCCCGGGGCGGGCTGCCCTTTGCCGAGTACATGCAGCGGCAGGAGCAGCACCGGCAGGCCGAGATCGCAGCCCTGCACGACACCGGCCATTTCGCCCGCCGCGCGCAGGAGATCTACGGATATCCCAATTTCGTCTGCGATTCCGGCGGCAGCATCTGCGAGGTGGTGAACCCGCATGACCCCGCCGACCCGGTGCTGACGGCGCTGGCGCAAGACACGCTGATGATCTGGATCGAGGGGTCTGACGCGCATACCGCGGAACTCGTGCGCCGTTTCGACCGCGCCCCGAAGCCGATGTATTACCAGCCCGCCTTCCTGCATGACGCCTGGGCCGAGTATCTGGCCGAGACCGGCGCGGCCGAGGAGGCCGTCGATCCCGACGCCTTCGTGCGCTGGACCTATGCCCGCGCGTTGGCGCACCGCCAGCCCCGTTATGCCGCGATGGCGACGAACTGGGGGCTGAAGGTTCGGGCCGAGGATGTCGCCCGCTTGCGAAGCCCCGAGGACTTTACCGATCTGGTCGCCACGGCGCTGGATCGCAGGGCTTGAGTGCGCGGCCCGCACCGCATATCTGACGCATTCCGCCGGCCCTGAAGGAAAGCACCATGCCCATCACCCTGCCCGAGACGCTTCCCGCCTACGACATCCTGTCGGCAGAGGGCGTCATGGTCATGTCGCCGGGCAGGGCGGCGATGCAGGATATCCGGCCCCTGCGCATCGGCCTGCTGAACCTGATGCCCAAGAAGATCCAGACCGAGAACCAGTTCGCCCGGCTGATCGGCGCGACGCCGCTGCAGATCGACTTCCAGCTGATCCGCATGACCGACCACGAGACGCGCAACACCGCGGCCGAGCATATGGAGGCGTTCTACCGCCCTTTCGCCGAGGTGGAGGCCAGCGGCGACAAGTTCGACGGGCTCATCATCACCGGCGCGCCGATCGAGCATCTGGAGTTCGGGGACGTGACCTATTGGGACGAGCTGGCCCGGGTCTTTGCCTGGACGCAGACCCATGTGCATTCCACCTTTGGCGTGTGCTGGGGCGGGATGGCGATGATCTGGCATTTCCACGGGGTGAAGAAGCACATCCTGCCCGCCAAGGCCTTCGGCTGCTTCCGCCACCAGAACCTTGCCCCCGCCTCGCCCTTCCTGCGCGGCTTCTCGGACGATTTCGTGATCCCGGTCAGCCGATGGACCGAGATGCGCCAGGACGAGATCGACGCCGCGCCGGGGCTGGTCACCTTGCTGGGGTCGGACGAGGTCGGCCCGTGCCTCGTGCAGGACGAGGCGCACCGCGCGCTCTATATCTTCAACCACTTTGAATACGACACCGGCACGCTGAAAGAGGAATACGACCGTGACGTTGCGGCTGGCAAGCCGATCAACGTGCCGATGAACTATTATCCCGGGAACGATCCGGCGCGTCCGCCCTTGAACAGATGGCGCAGCCACGCACATCTGCTCTATGGAAACTGGATCAATGAAATCTACCAGACCACCCCGTTCCGGCCCGAGGAGATCGGGACGGCCGCTTAGGATGGGCCGCGTCGCCGCTGCGCTGGCACTGGTCGCCAGCTTTGGCCTGACCGCCTGCGCCGCCTCGCGCGAGGCGGCGACGCGGGCGGCCAACCCGCCGCAGGGGCGGTTCGTGACCATTGATGGCCACCGGCTGCATGTGGTGGTGGCGGGGCAGGGGCCGGATCTGGTGCTGATCCACGGCGCCTCGGGTTCTGGCCGCGACATGACCTTCGATCTGGTGGGCCGGCTCAGCGACCGTTACCGGGTGATCGTGCCCGACCGGCCCGGCTTTGGCTATTCCGACGCTTTGCCGGGCGGGGGCACGCTGGCGCGGCAGGCGGACCTGCTGGCCGATCTGGCCGTGGAGCTGGGGGCCGACCGTCCGCTGGTGGTGGGCCACAGCTATGGCGGCGCGGTGGCGCTGGCCTGGGCGGTGCAGCGGCCTAAGAGCATCGCCGGGCTCGTCACCCTCTCGGCCGCCTCCTATCCGTGGGAGGGCGACCTGCCGCTGTTCTACCGCGTCACCTCCTCGGCCGTCGGCCGGGCGACGCTGGTGCCGGCCATCGCCGCGCTGGTGCCGGCGGATACCGTGAACGGCATGGTCGAGAGTGTCTTTGCCCCGCAGACCGAACCGGCCGGCTATGCTGCGCATTTCGGGCCGCTGATGTCCGCCTCGCGCAAGACGCTGGCCGCCAATGCGCAACAGCGCGCGGCGCTGAAGGGCGAGCTTGCGACGCTGGCCCCGCGTTACCCCGCACTGGACCTGCCGGTGGAGGTGCTGCATGGCGCGGCCGACACCACGGTGGGGCTGGAGATCCACTCGCGCCCGCTGGCGCGCGGCGTGCCGGGGGCGCGGCTGACGGTGCTGCCGGGCGTCGGGCACATGCCGCACCATGCCGATCCGGAGGCGGTGGTGGACGTGATCGACCGCGCCGCCGCCCGCGCCGGGCTGCGTTGAAGTGCGATTTACTAGCCGGACCTTGGTGCAACGTTTTCCTTGCAGAATTTCGGCCGTCGACGAAATTCTGCTGTGCCCGCCCTGCGGGGGGCGGGCACATCCGTGCCCACCCGGGCGGGCCCATCAGAATTTGGCCCCCTTCGGACCAAGCTTCACCCCCCTCGCCCTGCGGCTTGCGCCTCCGGGCGACCGCCGCGGTCGGCTTGCCACTGGCAAGCCGCCTGATCGCGCCGGGGCCAATGCCTGTCGCCCCCCGACCTTTGCCCTCCATTGCGGCGGAGCCCCCAATCGCCATACTGGTGCGAAATCTGCAAAGGTGCCCGATGCCGACTGACAAGACGCCCGAGATCCCCTTCGTCGCCGATATCCTGAGCTTCTACGAGGAGGAGGCCCCCAAGGAGTTGCGCCGCGCCATCGAGGAAGCGGGCAAGAAGGACATCCTGTCCGGCAGCTATCCCTATGACAAGGAGATGCCGGGCAAGGAGTATGACGCGCAGATGGAGGCGCTGCAGATCCAGCTGGTGAAGATGCTGGCCGGGCTCAAGGCCAATGGCGGCCGCATTGCCGTGCTGTTCGAGGGCCGCGACGCCGCCGGCAAGGGCGGCACCATCGAGCGGATGCGCGAGAACCTGAACCCGCGCAACGCCTATATCGTCGCCCTGCCCAAACCCAATGAGCGCGAAGCGACGCAATGGTATTTCCAGCGCTATGTCGATTGGCTGCCCGCTGCCGGGGAAATCGCGCTCTTTGACCGCAGCTGGTACAATCGCGGCGTGGTGGAGCAGGTCTTCGGCTTTTGCACGCCCCTGCAACGCAGCCACTTCTTCCAGCAACTGCCGGATTTCGAGCGGATGCTGGTGGATGAGGGCATCACCCTGGTGAAGATCTGGCTGGAGGTCAGCCGCGCCGAACAGCTGCGCCGCTTCCTCGACCGGGCGAAAGACCCGCTGAAGCAGTGGAAGCTCAGCTGGATCGACGTGGAGGGGCTGAAGAAATGGGATGCCTATTGCGCCGCGATTTCGGAAACGCTGTCGCTGAGCCATCTTGCCGGCGCGCCCTGGACGGTGGTCCTGTCCGATGACAAGGACCGCGCCCGCATCGCCGCGATCCAGACGCTGCTGCTGGCGGTGGATTACCCGGGCAAGGACCTGGAGGCCATCGGCAGCATCGATGGCAAGGTCTGTGGCGGGCCCGAGATCATGCCGGCCGAGGTGATGGCGACACGTGAGCGCAGCGCCGGCTGATGGGCAAGCAGGGCTACCATCACGGCAATCTGCGGCAGGCGCTGGTCGAGGCGGCGTTGACGCTGATCGAGGCGCAGGGGCCGCAGGGCTTCACGCTCTCCGAGGCGGCGAAGACGGCGGGGGTGACGCCCGCTGCCGTCTATCGCCACTTTGCCGGCCGCGAGGACCTGATCGCGGAATGTGCGCGCCAAGGCTTCGGCATCTTCGCCGACCTGATGGAACATGCCTGGAATGGTGGCCAGCCCTCGACCCTCTCGGCCTTCGAGGCGACGGGGCGGGCCTATCTTGCCTTTGCCCGGCGTTTTCCGGGGCACTACATGGCGATGTTTGAAAGCGGCGTCGCGCCCGGCACCACGCCGGAACTTGCCGCCGCCAGCGCCCGGGCGCAGGCGGTGCTGACCCGCGCCGCCGCCGGGCTGAGCCAGCACCTGCCCGAGGGGCGGCGCCCGCCCGCCAGCATGGTTTCCGCGCATATCTGGTCGATGAGCCACGGGGTGGTGGAGCTTTTCGCCCGCGGCGCCCCCGGCGCACGCGGCCCGTTCCCGCCCGAAGACCTGCTGGAGGCCGGCATCGTCATCTACCTGCGCGGGCTGGGGCTGCTGCCCGGCGACAGCTAGCGCAGCGCCAGGGACCAGGTCTGCCCGATCAGGTCATGCCCGAAGGAATGGTGCGGCGCCTCGTCCACCAGCACGAAGCCGGCGCGCTGATAGATCCGGCGCGCGGCGACCAGAACGCTGTTGGTCCAGAGGTCGAGCCGGTCGCAGCCGACCGCCCGCGCGCGGTCGATGCATGCCTCGACCAGCATCCCGCCGATGCCGAGCCCGCGCGCCGCGGGCTCCACATAGAGCAGCCGAAGCTTGCCGGCGCCCGGAGTGTCGCCCTTCACCAGGAAGACCGAGCCGACCATCTGCCCGTCGATCTCGGCGATCCATGCCGCCTCGCAGGCGGGATCGTACTGCTGCTGGAAATCGGCGAGGATACGCGCCGCCAGCGCCTCGAACTCGGCATTCCAGCCATAGTCGCGCGCATAGAGGATCGCCTGCCGCGACAGGACGAGGCCCAGATCGCCGGGCCGCAGCCCGCGCAGCAGCGGCTGCGGCGGCTCGCTGTCCTCGAAGATGCGGGTCAGCGTCTCGGCCGCGTCGCGCAGCCGCGCACGGCGCAGGGGCGGCAGCGCGTCCAGCAGCGCGCCCACCGCCTCGCATGTATTGCCCTCGAGCGCGGCATAGGCGCTGTGCCCTGCCTCGGTCAGCGCCAGAAGCTGATGCCGGCCATGTGCGGGATCGTCGCTCGTCACCACCAGCCCGCGCGCCGCGAACCGTTTGAGGGTGCGGCTGATCTGGCCCGGGTCCATGCGCAGGCTGCGCGACAGCTCGGCCCCGGTCGTGTCTGCACGATGGGCGAGCTCATAGAGCACCCGCGCCTCGCTGAGCGTGAAGGGGCTGCTGTCGAGCCTGGGGTTCAGGAACCCAAGCCGATTGGTATAGGCGCGGTTGAAGGCGCGCAGATTGTCGATGTCGTGGTCCTCGGCCATGTCTCTCTCCCAGTGTTGACTCAGTCAACACATCAGGATGATGACTGAGTCAACATCTATCGGTCCAAGACGCTGCCCCGGTGCCGGGCCGCCGTCATTCCATTTCGATCGTGCCCGGCGGTTTCGAGGTGATGTCGTACATCACCCGGTTGATGCCGCGCACCTCGTTGATGATCCGCGTGGCGGTTTCGCCCAGGAAATCATGGGTGAAGGGGTAGTAATCCGCCGTCATGCCATCGACCGAGGTCACGGCGCGCAAGCTGCAGGCGAATTCATAGGTGCGCCCGTCGCCCATCACGCCCACGGTCTTGACCGGCAGGATCGCCACGAAGGCCTGCCAGATCTCGTCGTAGAGCCCATGCTTGCGGATCTGGTCGATATAGACCGCATCGGCCTGGCGCAGGATCTCCAGCTTCTCGCGGGTGATCTCGCCGGGGCAGCGGATGGCGAGGCCGGGGCCGGGGAAGGGGTGGCGGCCGATGAAGCTTTCGGGCAGGCCAAGCTCACGGCCCAGGGCGCGGACCTCGTCCTTGAACAGCTCGCGCAGCGGTTCGACCAGCTTCAGCCCCATCTTTTCTGGCAGGCCGCCGACATTGTGGTGCGACTTGATGGTGACCGAGGGCCCGCCCGAGAAGCTGACCGATTCGATCACGTCGGGATAGAGCGTGCCCTGCGCCAAGAACTTCGCCCCGCCCACCTCATGCGCGTGTTTCTGGAACACGTCGATGAAGAGGCGCCCGATGGTCTTGCGCTTGACCTCGGGGTCGCTGACGCCCTCCAGCTCGCCCAGGAACAGGTCCGATTCGTCGGCATGGATCAGCGGGATGTTGTAGGTGTCGCGGAACATGGTCAGCACCTGCTCCGCCTCGCCCAGGCGCAGCAGGCCATGGTCGACGAAGACGCAGGTCAGCTGGTCGCCGATCGCCTCATGGATCAGCACCGCCGCGACCGAGCTGTCCACACCGCCCGACAGGCCGCAGATCACCTTGGCATCGCCGACCTGGTCACGGATCTTGCGGATCGCCTCGTCGCGGTAGGCATCCATCGTCCAGTCGCCCTTGAAGCCGGCAAGCCGCACGAAATTCTCGTAGAGTTTCGCGCCCTTGGGGGTGTGATGCACCTCGGGGTGGAACTGCACGGCGTAGAAATGCCGGTCCGGGTCGGCGGTGATGGCGAAGGGCGCATTGGGCGAGGTGCCGAAGACGCGGAAGCCGGGGGCAATGGCCGAGACATGGTCGCCATGGCTCATCCAGACCTGCTCGCGCCCCTCGGCGAACCAGCCGTCCAGCAGCGGCAGCGTCTCGGGCTCGGGCGTCACATAGGCGCGGCCGAATTCGGCGGTCTTGTGGCCGCGTTCGACGCGGCCGCCCAGGCACTGCATCATCACCTGCTGGCCGTAGCAGATGCCGAGCACCGGCACGCCAAGGGTGAAGACCCCCTTGGGCGGCATCGGCGCGCCTTCCGCGAAGACCGAGGCGGGCCCGCCCGAGAGGATCACCGCGCGGGGCGCGAAGTCCTGCAAGAAGGCGTCTGTCACCTTCTGGAAGGGATGGATTTCGCAATAGACATTCAGCTCGCGCAGGCGCCGCGCGATGAGCTGGGTGACTTGCGAGCCGAAGTCGATGATGAGGAGGCGATCATGCTGGGTCATGGACGGGGAATATTGGCTTCGCGGCCCGCGTGCAAGAGGCTGGCGCGGGTGCCTTGGCCGGCGGCGGACGGGGGGCTGCCTGCCCCCCGGGCCTGCGGCCTCCCCCCGGGGATATTTCCGAAAAAGCAAAGCCGCGAGGCGGGGCGGCATGTCGTTTTTTCGTGCCGGATGCCGGAAACCGACACCGGGCGGCGCGGGATCGGAGTAGAAACGTCGGCAAAGCCCGAGATGGAGGACTGGCGCGATGAATGAACAGGCAGGACGGCGGGCGCGGGGCGGTGGCGGTGCGGCCCGGCGGGCAGAGCGCAGCGCGGTGCATTTCGAGACTGCACGCTTCATCGAGCGCAATATTCCCAATCTCGACATCCTCAACGAGGAGGCACTGGAGATCATCGAGCGCAATGCCGAGACGGTGCTGGCCGAGATCGGGGTGAATTTCGTCGAGAATCCGGGGGCGCTTGACCTGTGGCGCGCGGCGGGGGCGGATGTGCAGGGCGAGCGGGTGCGGATCCCGCGGGGCCTTGCGCGCCAGCTCTGTGCGACCGCGCCCTCGCGGATCGTGCAGCACGCGCGCAATCCCGAGCGGACGGTGGAGATCGGCGGGCGGAGCCTGGTGCTGGCGCCGGTCTATGGCCCGCCCTTCGTGCGCGATGCGGAAGGCGGGCGGCGCTATGCGACGATGGCCGATTTCAACAACTTCGTGAAACTCGGCTACATGTCGAAATGGCTGCACCATTCGGGCGGCACCGTCTGCGAGCCGACCGATGTGCCGGTGAACAAGCGCCACCTGGACATGCTGTTCGCGCATATGACGCTGAGCGACAAGCCCTACATGGGCTCGGTCACCGAACCCAGCCGGGCGGCGGATTCGGTCGAGATGTCGAAGATCCTGTTCGGGGCCGAGTTCGTGGACCAGAACACGGTGATGACCAGCCTGATCAACATCAACTCGCCGATGACCTTCGACGGAATCATGATGGGCGCGCTCGAGGTCTATGCCAAGGCGAACCAGGCCTGCATCATCTCGCCCTTCATCGTCGGCGGGGCGATGGCGCCGGTCTCGGTGGCGGGCACGCTGACGCAGGTGCTGGCCGAGGTGCTGGCGGGGGTGGCCTACAGCCAGCTGGTGCGCAAGGGCGCGCCGGTGATCTTCGGCGCCTTCGTGACCTCGATCGACATGAATTCGGGTGCGCCGACCTTCGGCACGCCGGAAGCCAGCCACATCACCTATGGCGCCGGCCAGCTGGCGCGGCGGCTGGGGCTGCCCTATCGCAGCGCCGGGGCGTTCTGCGGCTCGAAGCTGCCCGATGCGCAGGCGGCTTACGAGTCTGCCAACAGCCTGAACATGGGGCTGCTGTCAGGCGTGAACTTCATGCTCCATGCCTGCGGCTGGCTCGAGGGCGGGCTGGTGTCGAGCTACGAGAAATTCGTGATGGATGCCGACCAGCTTGGCATCCTGCACCGGTTGGCGGCGGGCGTGCGCATCGACGAGGAGGCGCAGGCGATGGATGCGATCCGCGAGGTGGGGCCGAGCGGGCACTACCTTGGCTGCGCCCATACCCAGGCGAATTTCAAGGACGCGTTCTGGCGCACCGACCTGCTGGACTACAAGCCCTTCGAGACCTGGGAGGAGGAGGGCGCGCGCGATACCGTGGCGCTGGCGTCGGAGCGGGTGGCCAAGCTGCTGGCCGACTACCAGAAGCCGGCCATCGACGCGGGGGTGGAAGAGGCGCTGGCGGAGTATGTGGCGCAGAAGAAGGCTGGGATGGCCGATGCGTTCCTCTAGCTAAAGTCTCTGAATTGGAAACGATGACAGGGGGCGCCGGTTGGGCGCCCCTTCGCTTTTTGCGCACCTTCCCGTCAGGCGCCGGGGAGCGCGGGGCGGGGCAGCAGCCGCACCTCGGCCATCATGGCGATCAGCACCTCGATATGCCGGGCCACCGAATAGCGGGCGTCGCCGGCCTTGCGCGTCTCCTCCAGCACCGCTTCCTCGGTGAGCAGCGCATCCAGGGCCCGTTCCGGCGCAGGCGGATGCGGCAGCCGCATCAGACGCTTGAGGTCGCGCGCCCGGTTGTATTCCACCAGCCCGGCGCGGGCGGCGCGGATCAGCAGCGCCGGCCGGCGCAGTCCGGAAACGAGCAGGGCGAGGGGGTGGGCGGAGGGTAGGGTGGCTGGGCCGGTCATGTCTGGTCCCTTTCTGTATGGATGAGGGACCATGCAACGGGCTGTGGGGGCGTTGCGGAAAATGCGCTGTTTCCGTTCGGTAGTTTTCATCTGTGTTCATGATTTGGAAACAATTATGGCGATGACCTGTGGAGATTAACGAACGGGTAACCATTGCAACTCACGGTTGCATTCGATCACGACCCTGCGGCGCCACAGCCGCAGCAGAGACGGGGGAAGACCATGACCATGACCGTGGAGCGGGGCCCGGCGATGCCTGCCTGGCTGCCCGACGGCGCGCGGCTCTATCTGCGGCATGTCGAGGGCGGCCAGTCGATCCGCGAGATCGCGCGGGCCGAGGGCTGCCATGCCTCGACGATCCTGCGCCGGGTGCGGCGCATCGAGAACCGCCGCGACGACCCCCTGGTGGACGAGGCGCTGTCGCGGCTCGGCCATCCCGATCACCCCATCCCAGCCAAGGAGACCCCGCCGATGAGCGCACCGATCCGTACCCCCATCGCCGCATCCGAAGAGCAGACCGTGCTGCGCGAGGCGCGGCGGGTGCTGCGCCGGCTTTGCGAGCCGGGCGCGATCCTGGCGGTGGCGCCGGACATGGACAAGGCCGCCGTGCTGAAGGGCGCCATGCGCGTCGCGGTGACCGACCGCACCGTGGCGCAGGCCTTCGCGCTGAAGGACTGGATCGCCTGCGCCCGCCAGCAGGGCCGCGTGGCGATCTACGAGATCACCGCGGCGGGGCGGGCGGCGCTGAAGCGGATGCTGGCCGAAGAGCAGGGCGGCTTTGCCGAGGCGGCTGCCGGGTTCGAGCCGCAGCCCTATGCCGACCAGCACCGGGTCTGGGCCGAGCGCAGCGTGACGGACGAGGGCGGCGCGGCGCGGCGGATGCGCTACAACCTGGCCGAAAGCCCGCTGGCGGTGCTGGCGCGGCGGCGCGAGAAGGACGGCCAGCCGTTCCTGACCCCCGACCTGGTGGCGGCCGCCGAACGGCTGCGCGAGGATTTCGAGCTGGCGCAGATGGGTCCGCGGGTGGCGCAGAACTGGGACCGGTTCCTGACCAGCGGCGACCGCGGCGCCTTTCAGCCCGAGGGCGGGCCGGCCGAGGGTCCGCGCCGCGCCCGTGACCGGGTGGCCGCCGCGCTGCGCGACCTTGGCCCCGGCCTTGGCGACATGGCCTTGCGCTGCTGCTGCTATCTGGAGGGGCTGGAGACGGCCGAGCGCCGGATGGGCTGGTCGGCCCGGTCCGGCAAGATCGTGCTGCGCATCGCGCTGATGCGGCTGAAGCGGCATTACGACGAGACCTATGGCGGGGCCTCGCCGCTGATCGGATAGGTCTAGTAGCTGCGGATCAGCCCGACCAGACGGCCCTGCACCTTCACCGCATGGTCGGGCAGCATCCGCGTTTCATAGGCGGGGTTCGCCGCTTCCAGCGCGATCATTCCGCCCTTGCGGCGGAAGCGCTTCAGCGTCGCCTCGGACCCCTCGACCAGTGCCACCACGATGTCGCCATTCTCGGCGGTGGACTGTTCGCGGATCACCACGATGTCGCCATCGTTGATCCCGGCCTCGATCATCGAATCGCCCTTCACCTCCAGCGCGTAATGCTGGCCGCGGCCCGACAGCATCGAGCCCGGCACGGCGATATGGTGCGACACCTCGGAAATCGCCTCGATCGGCACGCCGGCGGCGATGCGGCCCATCACCGGCACTTCCATCGACTGCAGCATTGCCACCGGCATCGCGCCGGCGGGCGGCGCCACCCGGTCACCCTCGATCACGCGGGGGGTGAAGGCGGGGGGCTCTGCGGCGGCGGCGGTGCGGGCGCGTTCCATCGATTCGGGCAGTTTCACGATCTCGATGGCGCGGGCGCGGTGGGCGAGGCGGCGGATGAAGCCGCGTTCCTCCAGCGCCGTGATCAGCCGGTGGATGCCGGATTTGGAGCGCAGGTCCAGCGCTTCCTTCATCTCGTCGAACGAGGGCGGAACGCCGTCATGGTCCATCCGCTTCTGGATGAAATCCAAGAGTTCCAGTTGCTTGCGTGTCAGCATCAGTCCACCCCCGCCAGTCCGGGCCATGCCCGTTTCCTGAATGTTCTAACCGCGTTCCCGTTTTGTGTCAACGGTTTCGGCGGATCAGAGCGCGATGTATTCGACCACACTGCCCGCCGCGCGGGGCCCGTCCTCGGCGGGCCGCACCAGCAGCGCCACGGCCTCGGTCAGCAGCCGCAGGCGCGAGCTGTCCTGGCTGGCATAAGGCGCGATCAGGGGCAGGCCGTCCCCCGCCTCCAGCGCCGAGCGCATGTAATGTGCGCGCGGGCCATTCGCCGGCAGGGCCTCGGCCAGAACCGCGCGCCGCGTCGCCACCACGCCCGGCAGCCCCTGCATCGCCGCCAGCAGCGGCAGCAGGAACAGATGCGCGCAGACGATGGACGACACCGGATTGCCCGGCAGCCCCAGCATCACCGCGCCTTGCACACGGCCCGCCATCAGCGGCTTGCCGGGGCGCATGGCGATCTTCCAGAAGGCCCGCTCCATCCCCAGATCGGCGGCGACCTTGCCGACGAGGTCATGGTCCCCGACCGAGGCGCCGCCGATGGTGACGATCACATCCGCCCCCTCCGCCAGCGCGAAGCACTGCCGCAGGCTCGCCTCGCTGTCGCGGGCGATGGGCAGCATCCGCACCCTCGCGCCTGCCGCCTCGGCCATCGCTGCCAGCGCGAAGCCGTTGGAGGCGATGATCTGGTCGGGCGCGGGGTCTTCCCCCGGCATCACCAGTTCATCCCCCGTGGCAAGGATCGCCACCTCGGGCCGCCGCGCGACGGTGACCTCGGGCAGGTTCATGCTGGCCAGCAGCGCCAGTTCCACCGGGCGCAGGCGGCGCGGGGCGGAAAGGGCGTCACCCGCGCGGAAATCGCCACCTTGCGGGCGGATATGGGTCTGCGCTTCCAGCTTGCTGCCAACGGTGATGCAGTCCCCGTCGCGGCTGACATCCTCTTGCAGCACCACCCGCTCGGCGCCCGCGGGCACCGGGGCGCCGGTGAAGATGCGCAGCGCGGTGCCGGGGGAGAGGGTGCCGGCAAAGCCATGCCCCGCCCCCGCCTCGCCGGTGACGGTCAGCACTGCCCCTGGGCTGTGGTCACTCTCGCAGATCGCATAGCCATCCATCGCCGAGGCCGCGAAGGGCGGCTGGTCGCGCTTGGCGAGCGCTGGCGCCAGCAGTACCCGGCCCGCGGCATGGCGCAGCGCCACCGGCTCTGCGACCGGCGCCGGGGCCAGCGCCAGCACCCGGGCGAGCGCCTCGGCGACGGGGATCATGGCGCCGCCTCGTAGCGACCGGACTTGCCGCCGTCCTTAAGAACGACCTGCACCCCCTCGATCCGCATGGATTTTTCGGCGGCCTTGAGCATGTCATAAACCGTCAGCGCCGCGACCGAGACCGCCGTCAGCGCCTCCATCTCCACCCCGGTCTGGCCGGTGGTCTTGACGGTGGCGGTGATGCGGATGCCCGGCAGGCTTTCGTCCGCCTCCAGCTCGACCGCGACCTTGGTGATCGGCAGCGGGTGGCAGAGCGGGATCAACTCGGCGGTCTTCTTGGCCGCCATGATGCCCGCCAGCCGTGCGACCCCGAGGACGTCGCCCTTCTTCGCGGTGCCGGCCATGACCAGCGCCAGCGTCTCGGGTGCCATCACCACGCAGCCGGTCGCCACGGCGATGCGCGCGGTCACTGCCTTGTCGGAGACATCGACCATATGCGCCCGGCCCTGCTCGTCGAAATGCGTCAGGGTCATGCCGCGCCCCCGTCTGCTGGCGTCTGCACCGGGCTCGCCAGGATCGCGCGGGTTGCCGCGGTCACGTCGGCCTGCCGCATCAGGCTCTCGCCGATCAGGAAGCTGCGCGCCCCGACCTCTGCCATCGCGGCGAGGTCGGCGGGGGTGAAGAGGCCGCTTTCGCAGACCAGCCGCCGGTCGGCCGGAAGGCGCGGCGCCAGCCGGCGTGTGGTGTCCAGCGTCACCTCAAAGGTCTTGAGGTTGCGGTTGTTGACCCCGATCAGCGGCGATTGCAGGGCCAGCGCCCGGTCCAATTCGGCCTCGTCATGCACTTCCAGCAGCACGTCCATGCCCCAGCCCTGCGCGGCAGCCTCCAGCTCGGCGGCCTGCATGTCGGACACGCTGGCCATGATGATCAAGATGCAATCGCCGCCCCAGGCCCGCGCCTCGGCGACCTGATAGGTATCGTAGAGGAAATCCTTGCGCAGGCAGGGCAGGGAGCAGGCCTCGCGCGCGGATGTCAGGAACTCGGGCGCGCCCTGGAACGAGGGGCCATCGGTCAGCACCGACAGGCAGGTCGCCCCGCCCGCCGCATAGGCGCGGGCCAGCGAGGCCGGCTCGAAATCGGCGCGGATCAGGCCCTTGGAGGGGCTGGCCTTCTTGATCTCGGCAATCAGGCCATAGCCGGTGACCGAGGCCGCAGCGAGCGCGGCGGCAAAGCCGCGCGGCGGGCTGGCGGCGCGGGCGGCCTCCTCCACGTCGGCAAGGGGACGGGCCGCCTTGGCGGCGGCGATTTCATCCAGCTTGTAGCGCTTGATCTTGTCGAGAATATCCATGCGGCTTTCATAGCCGGGCTGCGGGGGCTTGGGAAGGGAGGGGTGGTTGGCTTCTCTCGTCCCGTTCCCTGTCGCACTGGGCGCAGCGATGGCCTCTTGCAGAATTTCGGCCGTCGACGAAATTCTGCTGTGCCCGCCCCCCCACGGGCGGGCACATTCGTGCCCACCGGGGCGGACACAGCAGAATTTGGCACCGGGAGGGCCTATGTCTCCGCCCCTCGCCCTGCGGCCCCGCGCCTCCGGGCGACCGTCGCGGTCGGCTTGCCACTGGCAAGCCGCCTGATCGCGCCGGGGCGCTGCCCGCAAACGGGGGCGGACCACATCACGCGTTGCCGTTACCCGCCCAATCCACCGGCACCTCGCCCCGTGCCGCCAGCCAGGCATTCACCCGGCTGAACGGCCGCGACCCAAAGAACCCCCGCCGCGCCGACAAAGGCGAGGGATGCGCCGTCTCGATCCGCAGATGCGCGCCCTCTGGCGGAGCCACAATCGCAGCCCCCGCCTTCTGCGCATGGGCGCCCCAAAGCACGAAGGCGCAAGCCCGCCGCGCCGACACCTCGGCCAGCACCTCCGCCGCCAGCCGGTCCCAGCCCCAGCGGGCATGGGCCCCCGCAGCGCCCGCTGGCACCGACAGCGCGGTGTTCAGCAACAGCACCCCCTGCCGCGCCCAATGCGACAGGTCGCCATCCGCCGGGCGCGCGCCGATATCGCCTTCCATCTCGCGGTAGATATTCGCCAGCGACCGCGGCAGCGCCACTCCCGGCGCGACCGAGAAGGCGAGTCCATTGGCATGGCCCGGCGTGGGGTAGGGGTCTTGCCCGAGGATCACCACCCGCACCGCCACCAGCGGCGTCAGCGCCAGCGCGGCAAAGCGCTGCGGAGCGGCAGGCAGGCTCGGCTCGCGCTTCAGCCGCGCCGCGATCCCCGGCCAATCCCGCCCGAAGAACGGCAAATGGCCCCAGCCCGCCGCCGCAACCTCCGCCGGCGCGCTCATGCCAGCGGCGACAGAGCCGCCAGCGCCGCCACACGTGCGGCGGCCGCCCCGCTGTCGATGCTCTCCGCGGCCAGTGCCGCGCCCTCGGGCAGGCTTTCCGCGCGCCCGGCCACCATCAGCGCGGCGGCGGCGTTCAGCAGCACCGCGTCGCGGTAAGCGCCTGGCGCCCCGGCCAGCAGCGCCCGGAACGCCACTGCATTCTCCGCCGGCATCCCGCCGAGGATCGCCTCGAACGGATGCACCGGCAGGCCGGCCTCCTCGGGATGCAGCTCGAACTCGCGCACCGCGCCACCCTCCAGCGCTGCAACCCAGCTGATCCCGCAGATCGACAGCTCATCGGTGCCATCGCCGCCATGCACCAGCCAGGCCCGGTCGGACCCGAGCGCGCCCAGAACCTCGGCCATCGGCCTTATCCAGTCGCGCGAGAAGGCGCCGGTCAGCTGCCGCTTCACCCCCGCCGGATTGGTCAGCGGCCCCAAGAGGTTGAACACGGTGCGGGTGCCAAGCTCAGTCCGCGGCCCCATCACATGGCGCATCGCCGGATGGTGCATCGGCGCCATCATGAAGCCGATGCCGCACTCCGCCAGCGCCCGCTCCACCACCTCCGGCCCGACCATCACGTTGATGCCCATCGCCGACAAGGCATCCGCTGCCCCCGACTTCGACGACAGGTTGCGGTTGCCATGCTTGGCCACCGGCACCCCGGCCCCCGCCACCACGAAGGCGGTCGCGGTCGAGATGTTCAGCGTGCCCTTGCCATCGCCGCCGGTGCCGACGATGTCCATCGCCCCCGCGGGCGCATTCACCGCCACGCATTTGCTGCGCATCACCCGGGCGGCGGCGGTGATCTCGGCCACCGTCTCACCCCGGCTGCGCAGCGCCAACAGGAAGCCGCCGATCTGCGCCGGGGTCGCCTCGCCCTCGAACAGCGCCTCGAAGGCCACGGTCGCCTCGGCCTCGGTCAGCGGGCGGTCACAGGCGGGCCCCAGCAGCGGCTTCAGCCGGTCGCTCATGCCGGCACCGCCGCCAAATCAAGGAAATTGCGCAGGATCTGGTGGCCATGCTCGCTGGCGATGCTCTCAGGGTGGAACTGCACCCCCTCGATCGGCAGCGCGCGGTGGCGCAGCCCCATGATCGTGCCATCCTCGACCCATGCGGTGATCTCGAGGCAGTCCGGCAGGCTCTCCCGCTCCACCACCAGCGAGTGATAGCGGGTGGCCTGGAACGGCGAGGGCAGGCCGGCAAAGACACCCTTCCCCTCGTGAATCATCGTGCCCATCTTGCCATGCACGATCTGAGGCGCGCGGATCACCTTGCCGCCAAAGGCCTCGCCGATGGTCTGATGGCCAAGGCAGACCCCCAGCAAAGGGGTGCGCGTCTCGGCCGCGGCGGCGGTCAGCGCCAGGCAGATCCCCGCCTGCGCCGGATCGCAGGGGCCGGGGCTGAGAACGATGGCCGAGGGGTTCAGCGCCATCGCCTGCTGCACGTCCAGCGCGTCATTGCGGCGCACCAGTACCTCGGCGCCAAGCTCGCCCAGATAATGCACGAGGTTATATGTAAAGCTGTCATAATTGTCGATGAGCAGGAGCATCGGGCGCGCTTTCGTCTGGGTGCGGGTCCGGCGGCAAGGGGGATGCGCCCTGCGGCCGGTCCGGATATAGATGCCCCCGCGGGGCGGCCGGGGTCAAGGGCGCTTGGGCTTGCCCGGGCCGAGAGGCAAGGGCCATGGCAAGGGCTTGCACAGCCTGCGCCGAAAGACGCAGAATGCGGGACAACTGCGCGCCCCCCGCGGGGCGGCGCTTGCAGGGCAAGACCCGGCGCGCCCTGGCGGCGCAGCGGGGCTGGTAAGGGGGGCAGGCATGGGTCTGGGCAGGGGTGTGATCTTCGGGGTGATCTGGGGCGCGATGGCCTCGGCGCTGCTGCTGGTGCTGCTGTCGCTGGCCGTGCCGGTGCCGCAGGGCGCCGCGCCCGAAGCCGCTGCCGAGGCTCCTGCCGCGGTCCAGGATACCCTCGCCGCGCCCGAGACCGCTGCCGATCTCGCCCCCGCCCTCGCCGCACCGCAAGCCGCCGAAGAGGGGCCGGCGCTGCCCGAACCGATGCCCGCCGCGCCGGACCTGCCGCAGGGGCTTGCCTTGGCGCCGCAGGCTCCGGGCGGTAGGACCGAGGCGCCCGCGGGGGCTGCCGAGCCCGAGGTTGCCCCGCCCGCGGATCGCCAGGCCGCGGATGCCCCGCCAGCCATGGACACCGCCGAGGCGCCGGCCGCACCGGCGGCCAGCGGCAGCGACACCGCCGAAGCTCCAGCCCCCGCCGATGCACCCGGCCCGGTGGCCAGCCTGATCCCCACCCCCTATGGCAGCGAGTTCGCGCGCGAGGCCCCCGATGTCTCGCCGGCCCTTCCGGGGACCGAGCCCGCCCCCGCTGCCGCCCCGGCGCCGCGCCCTGCCGAGGCCGCCCCCGAGGAGCGCGACGCGGCCGGGTTCGACGCCGCGCCGGCGCCGCAGCCCTCGGCCTCCGCCGCGCCCGCCGCGCCGTCCGCCCCCGAGAGCCCGCCCGAAACCGCCGGCATGGTCGGTGCGGTCGCGGCCGCACCGCGCCCGCAGCCAGGCGCGCCCGGCCTCGCGCAGCCGCTGCCGCAGCGCGGGGCGGAACCGCCGCTGCCGATGCCGGCCAGCGAGGCGCCCGAGATCATGCCCGAGATCGTGCCCGAGTCTGGGCCCGAAACCGCGCCCGCGCCGCTACCCGATCCGGCAGAGGCGCCTGCGCAGCCCTCGCCCCAAGCCACCCCCCCATCCGGCACCGCTCCCCAGCCCGGTTTCCGGCAGGCCGACGGCATCCGCGTGAACCAGCTGCCGAAGATCGGCGATGCGGTGCTGCCGGGCGCAGAGCCGCCCGCGGACCTCGCCCCCGGCGCCGAACCGCTCCCCGCCCTCCTCGCCCATGCCGCGGCCTTCACCGCTGCCCCGGATGCGCCGCTGCTGGCCGTGGTGCTGATCGCCGCCCGCGAGGCACCCGCCATCGCGCCCGATCTGCTGGCCGACCTGCCCTTCCCGGTGACCATCGCGCTTGACCCGGCAACCCCCGGCGCGGCCGAGGCGGCCCGCGCCTACCGCGCCGCGGGGCAGGAGGTGGCGATCCTCGCCGCCCTGCCGCGCGGCGCCACCCCCGCGGATCTCGAGGTCTCCTGGCAGGCCTTCACCCAGGCCCTGCCCGAGGCGGTCGCGGTGCTGGACGCGCCCGCGGCGCGGATGCACAACGACCGCCGCCTGGCCGAGCAACTGGTGCTGCTGGCGGGCGAGCAGGGCCATGGCCTGCTGACCTGGGAGATCGGCCTGAACCCCGCCGCGCAGCTGGCCGAGGCCGCAGGCGTGCCGCAGGCCCAGGTCTTCCGCCGCCTCGATGCCGAGCAGGAAACCGCCCCGGTCATCGGCCGCTATCTCGACCGCGCCGCCTTCGAGGCGAGCCGCAGCGGACAGGTGGTGGTAACCGCCAGCACCCGGCCCGAAACCCTGGCCGCGCTGCTCGACTGGGCGGTGGGCCAAAGCCGCGAGGTCACGCTGGCACCGCTTTCAGCCGTGCTGATGCGGGACTTCTGACCGGCAGGGACCGCGCCTGCATTCGTTCTGGGGGAAATATCCCACGGGGGTCCGGGGGTGTGAAACCCCCGGCGCTGGCCAAAATCGCCGCCCTCAGCCGTTGCCGCGCCGTACGAACACGCAGCCCCCTCGCGCCGCTCACGGCCGTTCCGCTGCGCAATCTTCAAGAACCTTCGCAGCTTCTTGCTGGCCCAAATATCCCACGGGGGTCCGGGGGTGTGAAACCCCCGGCGCCGGCCAGAAAGCACCGCCCTCAGCTATTCCCGCGCCGCACGAAGACCCCGGCATCCTCGGCTGCGCGCACCAGCGCCCGGCTCTTGTTCACCGTTTCCAGCCATTCGGCCTCGGGGTCGCTGTCATAGACCACGCCGCCGCCCGACTGCACATAAAGCTTCTCGTCCTTCAGCACCGCGGTGCGCAGGGCGATGCACATGTCCATCTCGCCATTCGCCGAGAAATACCCCGCGCCGCCGCCATAGACGCCGCGCTTCTCGGGCTCCAGCTCGTCGATGATCTGCATCGCGCGGACCTTGGGCGCGCCCGAGACCGTGCCCGCCGGCAGCCCCGCCAGCAGCGCCGACAGCGCATCCTCGCCCTCCGCGATCTGGCCGACGACATTCGAGACGATGTGCATGACGTGGGAATAGCGCTCGATCACGAATTTCTCGGTCGGATGCACCGTGCCGATCTTCGCCACCCGGCCGACATCGTTGCGCCCAAGGTCCAGCAGCATCAGATGCTCGGCCAGCTCCTTCTGGTCGGCCAGCAGGTCCGCCTCCAGCGCGCGGTCCTCCTCGGGCGTCGCGCCGCGCGGCCGCGTGCCGGCAATCGGGCGCACCGTCACCTCGCCATCGCGCAGCCGCACCAGGATCTCGGGGCTGGCGCCGACGATCTGGAAGCCGCCCATGTTCAGGAAGAACATGAAGGGCGAGGGGTTGGTGCGGCGCAAAGAACGATACAGCGCAAACGGCGGCAGCGGAAAGTCCTGGGTCCAACGCTGGCTCGGCACCACCTGGAAGATGTCGCCGGCGCGGATATAGTCCTTGGCCTTCTCCACCGCGGCCTTGTAGGCGTCCTTGGTGAAGTTCGACACCGGCGCGCCCACGGCGGCCGCCTCGCCCAGGTTGCGGCTGTCGCTGGCAGGCTGGCGGTCGAGGTCGCGCACCGCATCCATCACCCGCTCGGCCGCCTGCGCATAGGCGGCGCGGGCCGTCAGCCCCGATCCCACCCAGGCCGGCGCCACCACCGTCACCTCGCCCTTCACCCCGTCCAGCACCGCCACCACCGAGGGGCGCAGCAGCATCGCGTCGGGCACGCCGATCGGGTCGGGGTTGACGTTGGGCAGGTGCTCGACCAGCCGGATCATGTCATAGCCGAGATAGCCGAACAGCCCCGCGGCAATCGGCGGCAGTCCGGCCGGCATGTCGATATGGATCTCGGCCAGCAGCGCCCGCAGCGCGTCGAGCGGATGCCCCGGCTGATCCTCGAACCTCGCCGCATCAAAGCGCGCCTGCCGGTTGATGCGCGCCTGCGTGCCGCGGCATTCCCAGATCAGGTCGGGCTTCATGCCCACCACCGAATAGCGCCCGCGCACCTCGCCCCCGGTCACGCTTTCCAGCATGAAGGACAAGGGCCCGGCCTCGGCCAGCTTCAGCATCAAGGAAACCGGCGTATCGAGGTCGGCGGCCAGCCGCATCCAGACCAGCTGGTTCTTCCCCGCGTCATATCCGGCAGCGAATTCGGCGAAGGAAGGGGTCAGGTCCACGGGTCTTGTCCTTGGGTCTTGAAGAGGGGGGTCTTGAACGGAGGGGCGCCGGCCCCCGGCTACGGCATCTGGGCGTGGACGGCGTTGATCGCGGCCGAGTTCAGCGAAACCCCGGCCTCGTCCTCGATGGCGCGGGTGAACAGCTCCAGCGCGTCCTGCGCGATGCCCTGGCGCGCCTGGGTGTCGAGCGCCGCCCGCATCTGCGCCGCCGCCTCGTCCCCGGGCGCGGGCAGCGCGACCGAGGTCAGCCGCAGCACATGCGCCGTCGCCTCCTCGCCGCTGCCCGCCAGCGCCAGGCTCTCGCCCTCCGCCATCCCGAACAGCGCCTCGACGCCGCCCTCGGGCAGCCCCTCGACGAAACCGTCGCGGGTGATCGGCGCGACCTCCACTACCTCCAGCCCGCGCTCTGCCGCAGCTGCGGCAAGGTCGGGCGCATCGGCCAGGGCCTCGGCCTCGGCCAGCAGCCGGGTGGTCGTCTCGGCCGCGCGCCACAGTTCGGCAGCCTGAAGCCGCACCTCGGCCAGCGGCCGCAGCGTCGGCGCGCGCAACTCGTCCAGCTGCAGCGCGTAGACGCCGCCATCCTCCATCTCGTGCAGCTCGGGGAAATCGTCGGGCGTGGCGGCCAGCGCGACCTCGCGGAACTCGGCATAGGCGGCGATGCCCTCGCCGCCCTCGGCCGTCACCTCCACCGTGCCAAACTCCATCCCCGCCTCGGCCGCCAGCTCCTGCAGCGTGGCGCCGCCGGCCAGCAGGTCATCGAGCTCCTGCGCGCGGTCGGCGATCATCCGGCGGGCGCGGTCCAGCGCCACCTCCTCGGACAGGCTGTCCCTTGCCTCCTCGAAGCGCACCTCCTGCGCCAGCAGGATCGCGTTCATCGCATAAAGCGCGGGGCCGAGCTCCGAAGGCAGCGGCCCGACGACGCCGGTATTTTGCAGCGCGAAGACGCCGTCCCCGGCCGCCCCCAGCTCCTCGCGGGTGACCTCGCCCAGATCCACGTCCTGCAGCGCCAGGCCGCGTTCGTTCACCAGATCCTCGAAGCTGGCCTCGCCCGCGTCGATCCGCGCCTTGGCCGCCGCCGCCTCCTCCTCGGTGCCGAAGACCAGCTGTTCCACGATCCGCCGCTCGGGCTGCACGAATTCCGCAATCCGTGCGTCGTATTCCGCGCGCAGCGCCGCCTCATCCAGCGGCACCTCGTCCAGCACCGCCTCGGGCGAGAGCCAAGCGTAAGAGATCACCCGCGTCTCGGGCGCGGTGAAGGGGGCGGGGTTCTCGGCATGGAAGGCCGCCAGCTGCTCCTCGGTCGGCTCCGGCACCGGCTCCGTCAGCAGACCCTCGGTCAGCGTGACGTGATCGAAACCGCGCGACTCGCCGGCCCAGGTGGCGACCGCCTCGACATAGGCCGCGGGGGCGGCCATGCCGCCGGCCACGGCGCCCTGCAGCAGCACCCGGGCCGCATCATTGCGCAGCTCCGCCTCGAACTCGGTCTCGGTCAGGCCCTGCTGGCGCAGCGTCAGCGCATAGATCTCGCGGTCAAAGCGCCCGTCGATGCCGCGAAAGGCACTGGCGCCGACGATCTGGTCGCGCACCTGCGCGTCGCCGGCCGACAGCCCGATCCGCTCTGCCTCGACATCCATCGCCGCCTGGGCGATCAGCCGGGCGCGCACGCCCTGGTCGATCCCGAAGGCCTGCGCCTGTGCAAGCGTGATCGGCTGGCCGAACTGCGCCGAGAGCGCATCCACCTCGGCGCGCAGCGCCCGGGCATAGTCGTTCACGTCCACGTCGCGGTCGCCGACCGATGCCACGCTCTGCGCAGAGCCGCCAAAGCTGGTCACGCCAAAGCCGCCAAGGCCAAGCACCAGCATGGCCATCAGCAGCCAGATGACGGTGTTGGCACCCTTGCGCCGAAGTCCCTTGGCCATGCCACCCCCCAGAATTCCAGATATTCCGCGCTGTTTACGGCCTCGCCCCCTCCGGGGCAAGGCTCAGAAGGGGCCGGGCTCAGAAGTCCAGCCGCTCCAGCCGCCCGAACAGCGCCCCGATCCCGGCGGCATCGACATTGGCAAAGGCGATGCGCAGCTGCCGCGCGCCCGCCGGGTCATCCGCCGGCATGAACATGGTGCCGGGCAGCAGCAGCACGCCCGCCTCGCGCACCAGCGCCCGGGCGAAATCGGGCGAGGGCAGGGCGTGTGGATGCTCGACATAGGCGAAATAGGCGCCGCAGCCCAGCAGCCGCCAGCCCTCCAGCCGGGCAAAGCCCTGCACCATCGCCGCCCGCCGCGCCAGGATCTCGCGCCGCTCGCCCGCGACCCAGTCCCCGAGGTTGCGCATCCCCCACAAGGCCGCGATCTGGCCCAGCTGGCTGGGGCAGATCGCCACGGTATCGAGGAACTTCTCCACCTGCGCCAGCCGCGCCGCATCGGCGACGATGGCGCCGACCCGGTGGCCGGTCAGGCGATAGGCCTTGGAAAAGCTGTAGAGATGAACCAGCGTGCCGGACCAGTCCGGATCGGTGAACAGGTCATGCGGCGCGCCCTCGCGGCTGTCGAAATCGCGGTAGGTCTCATCCACGATCAACGCCAGGCCGCGGGCCTGCGCCAGGTCATGGAAGGCGCGCAGCACCTCGGCCGGATATTCCACCCCGCCCGGATTGTTCGGGCTCACCAGCACGATCGCCCGGGTGCGCGGCCCGATCAGCCGCGCCGCCGCCTCGGGGTCCGGGATCAGCCCCGCGCCAGTCGCCAGCGGCACCGCCGCCACGCCCTGCATGTCCAGCCACATCTTGTGGTTGAAATACCACGGCGTCGGCAGGATCACCTCATCCCCGGCGCCCGCCAGCGTCGCCATCACCGCGCAGAAGGCCTGGTTGCAGCCTTGCGTGATTGCCACCTGATCGGGCCGCACCTCGCCGCCATAGGCGCTTGACCACTGCGCCGCCAGTTCGGCCCGCAGCGCCGGCAACCCCAGCACCGGGCCATAGAGATGCGCCGCCGGATCTTCCAACGCCGCCCGTGCAATCTCCTGCCGCAGTGCCAAGGGCGGCGGCTCGACCGGCGCCGCCTGGCTGACATTGATCAGCGGTCGATCCGCCGGGAACACTACCCCCTCCAGCCAGCGCCGCGCCTCCATCACCGGGGGCAGGAAGGTCGCGTCCATCGCGGGGTTCAACGGCAAGGTCATGGTGGCACCCCTGTTCATCGTTCTGGTCCAAATATCCCGGGGGTGCGGGGGCTGGCCCCCGCTGCCTTGCTTCGTGCGGGGGCTGGCCCCCGCTGCCTGGTCTTGTGCGGGGGCTGGCCCCCGCTGCTGTCAACCGGCGCGCGTCAATCCGCCCCGCGGAACGGCTGCACATATTGCAGCGCCATGTCCCAGGGGAAGAAGATCCAGGTATCCTGGCTGACCTCGGTCACATAGGTATCGACCAGCCCGCGGCCCTGCGGCTTGGCATAGACCGTGGCGAAATGCGCCCTGGGATAGAGGCCCCGCACCAGCTCCAGCGTCTTGCCGGTATCCACCAGGTCATCGACGATCAGGATGCCGGTGCCATCGCCCATCAGCGCTGCCTGCGGGCTTTTGGTCACCACCGCATCCTTCTGCGCCTGGTGGCTGTAGCTCTTCACGCTGATCGTATCGACCACGCGGATGTCGAGCTCGCGGCTGACGATCATCGCCGGCACGAGGCCGCCGCGGGTGATGCCCACCACTGCGCGCCAGCCGCCCTCGTCGGGTCCGTGGCCCTGCAGCCGCCAGGCCAGCGCCCGCGCGTCGCGGTGCAGCTGGTCCCAACTGACGTGAAAGCCCTTCTCATGCGGCAGCCGGTCGGACATGGTCGCTCCTCAGGTGGCGACGATCTTCAGCCCCAGGAGGGCCAGGAGCCCGCCAAAGCTGCGATCGATGATGGTCTTGAGGCTGATATACGCCGCCCGGCTGCGTTCAAGCGAGAAGATGCGCGCAACCCCGATGTTCCACACGAATTCGTTGAGGAACACCACGGCCAGCAGCGCCGCATGGACAGCCGCCGGCGTGCCCTGCGGCACGGTGCCAAGGAAGATCGCCGAGAACACCACCGGCGCTTTGGGATTGGCCAGCTGCGTGAACAGGCCCAGCCGGAACGCCGACAAAGCGGATCGCGGCACCGGGCGGGTATCGGCTGTCACCAGCGGCTCGCGCGCCCCGCGCCACATCTGGAAGCCCAGCCACAGCAGATAGCCGCCGCCGACGAGTTTCAGCACCCACAGCAGGGCAGGGGCCGCGGCAAAGACCAGCGCCAGCCCGAACATCGCCACCCCGGCCCAGACCGCCGCGCCCGCGCCGATCCCCGCCGCCAGCAGCGCGCCGGTGCGGAACCCCTCGCTGAGCCCGGTGCGCGCCGCCATCAGCACCGCGGGCCCGGGCGAGACCGCGGCCAGCAGCGACAGCATGTAGAAGGCGATGAAGCCCGCGACGGTCATTCCTTGCGGCCCGTCGCCACGTCGATATCGGGCGCATCGACCGATTTCATGCCCACGACGTGATAGCCGCAATCGACATGGTGGTTCTCGCCGGTGACGCCGCTGCCAAGGTCCGACAGCAGATAGAGGGCGGACTTGCCGACCTCGTCCTGCGTTACGTTGCGCCGCAGCGGCGAGTTCAGCTCGTTCCATTTCAGGATATAGCGGAAATCGCCGATGCCGCTGGCCGCCAGCGTCTTGATCGGCCCGGCCGAGATGGCGTTGACGCGGATGCCGTCCTTGCCGAGGTCTTCGGCCAGGTATTTCACGCTCGCCTCCAGCGCGGCCTTGGCGACGCCCATCACGTTGTAATGCGGCATCACCTTCTCGGCGCCGTAATAGGTGAGAGTCAGCAGGCTGCCGCCGGGGCCCATCATCGCGGCGGCACGCTGGCACACGGCGGTGAAGGAATAGACCGAGATATCCATCGTCATGCGGAAATTCGCAGCGCTGGTATCGACATAGCGGCCGCGCAGCTCGTTCTTGTCGGAAAAGCCGATGGCGTGAACCACGAAGTCGAGCGTGCCCCAGATCTCTTTCAGCCGCGCGAACACCGCGTCCAGCGAGGCGCCGTCCGACACGTCGCATTCGACAAGCTCGGTCACGCCGATCTCGGCCGCCAGCGGCTCCACCCGCTTGCGGAACGCATCCCCCTGATACGAGAAGGCCAGCTCCGCACCTTGGGCGGCGAGGGCCTTGGCGATTCCCCAGGCGATCGACTTGTCGTTGGCCAGGCCCATGATCAGCCCGCGCTTGCCCGCCATCAGGCCGTTTGACATTTTCCATCTCCCGAGCATCTTGCAGTGCGAGAGCTTTAGGCGATTGGCGGGCCTGCATCAAGCGCGCTTCGGGAAGCGCGTTTCGGGCGCCGCAGGACGCCGCAAACCATTGGGGAACAGCCATGACAGACAGGACCGGGATCTTCGCTGGCGAAGATCCGTTTCGCATCGCGCAAGACTGGCTGGCAGAGGCGGAACCGGCAGAGCCGAACGATCCCAATGCTATCGCGCTGGCGACGGTGGATGCGGCGGGCTTGCCCAATGCGCGGATGGTGCTGCTGAAGGAGATCGAGACCTGGGGGCCGGGCGGTGGCGCCTTCGTCTTCTACACCAACTACACCAGCGCCAAGGGGCAGGAGATCGAGGCCAGCGGCAAGGCGGCCTTCGTGATGCACTGGAAGTCGCTGCGCCGGCAGGTGCGGGTGCGCGGCCTGACCAGCCGCGAGCAGGGGCCGCAGGCCGATGCCTATTATGCCTCGCGCTCGCTGAAGTCGCGGCTGGGGGCCTGGGCCTCGGCGCAATCGCAGCCGCTGGACAGCCGCGGCACGCTGATGGCCGAAGTTGCAAAGGTGACGCTACGGGAGGGCCCGATGCCGAAGCGGCCGCCGTTCTGGGGCGGGATCAGGATCGTGCCGCTGGAGATTGAATTCTGGGCGGATGGTGCATTTAGGTTGCACGACAGGTTCCGCTGGTCGCGTGAGACCATCGGCGCCGCATGGGGAATTCAACGGCTAAATCCCTGAAATTCGCGCTTCGTGAATGGCGCAGGTATGGAATACCTTGCTGGGGGGGCTTGCAACTGGCCGCCTGCTTGTGACAACTCCGCGAGGTGGGGCGAGCAGACGGGAAGCGGGGATGATGACGGACGGCGACGAGGTGCAGACCCGGGTCGAGGGGCGGGTTAAGTGGTTCGACCCCAGTAAAGGTTTCGGATTCATCGTTTCCGATGTCGGCGGTCCCGATATCCTGCTTCATGCCAATGTGCTGCGGAACTTCGGTCAAAGCTCTGTCGCCGACGGGGCGCGGATCACGGTTCTGATGCAGATGACGCAGCGCGGCGCGCAGGCGGTCGAGGTGGTGGAGATCGTGCCGCCGGTTCAGGACTCGGGCACGCCGCTCGAAGACCTGGTGGAGGGCGATCTGGCCGAACTGGCCGCGCTACCACTGCTGCCGGCACGGGTGAAGTGGTTCGACAAGGCCAAGGGATTCGGGTTTGCAAATGTCTTCGGCAAGCCCGAGGATGTGTTCATCCATGTCGAGGTGCTGCGCCGCTCGGGCTTTGCCGATCTGGCTCCGGGCGAGGCGGTCTGCCTGCGGGTGATCGAGGGCAAGCGCGGCCAGATGGCGGCGCAGGTGCTGTCCTGGGAAAGTGCGACGCGGGCGCAGGCGGAGGAGGCGAGGCAGCAATGATCCGGGCGGGGCTTTGGGCAACGGCGCTGTGCCTGCTGGCACAGGGGGCGGCCGCGGCCTGTTCCGAGACCACCGCGGGTCTGCGCTGGCCGGGCGGCGAGGCGAGCTTTGTCGTCGAGATCGCCGATGACGCGGCCGAACGCGCGCAGGGGCTGATGTTCCGCGACAGCCTCGCGCCCTCGGCCGGGATGCTGTTCATCTACGAACACCCGCAGCCCGCCGCCTTCTGGATGAAGAACACGCTGATCCCGCTCGACATCCTGTTCTTCAACGCCGCCGGCCAGCTCACCGCGCTGCACGAAAATGCGGTGCCCCATGACGAAACCCCGCTGCCGGGCGGCGCCGCGGTGTCGATGGTGCTCGAGATCCCGGGCGGACGCGCGCGCGAGCTTGGCCTTTCGGGCAGGGTGGAGTTGCAGCACCCGCGGCTGCCGGCGCCGGCCTGGCCCTGCGAGTAGAGACCCTGCGCGCAGGGGCTTTGCGCGCAGGGGGCTTTCCCTCGCCGCCGCCCCGCGCTAGGAACGGCACAGTCGGAGTGTAGCGCAGCCTGGTAGCGCATCTGGTTTGGGACCAGAGGGCCGGGGGTTCGAATCCCTCCACTCCGACCATTTCCCCGGCGGGAACCCCCAAGCGGCCTCGGGCATTGTGCCTTCGGGGCGGCAGCACAGCCGGCCCTGCCGCAAGACAAGATCCCGGAGGCCCAGATGATCCGCATCCTTTGTCCCGCCCTCCTGCTGCTGGCCGCCTGCACCGCGCCGCCACAGGTGCCGCCGCCCGACCCGGCGGGGGCGACGGTCTCGCATCTGGGGGTGATCTATCCGATCGAGGCGACGGCCTATGGCTGGCAGCTGCAAAGCGAGGGCAAGCGCGTCATCTGCCGGGCGCCGACGGCCGAGGATTGCTACTGGTCGCTGCGCAATCACCAGACGGCCGAGGCGCGGCTGGCCGATATCCCCTGACGGAACGCGGGGCGGGGGGTGCGGGTTGGGCCTGGCAGCAACCAAGGTGATCCGCCCATGTCCCGCCCTGAAGCCCCCCGCCCTGAAGCCCCCCGCCCTGATGCCCCCCCCTTCGCCCCGCCCCGGCGGGATGCAGAACCCCGATTACGAACGGCTGGACCAGCCGGGCAAGGCGCCGAAGCCGGAGCCTGCCCCTGATGTCGATGTGCCCGGCCCCGGCGATGGTCCGCGCGGCCCCAAGGGCTGAAGGCGCCGCGCCGCCGATTCCCTGCAGACGCCGGTGGCTGCCATACGGATATGACAGCTGCACCTCGGCGCGCGCTTTGCCGCGGCGCTGAGCCTTTTGGGCCACCGCGGCAGATGCGGCCAGCCTGTCCACAGCGCCCTGTGGATGCTTTTCATGCAAACTCTCAGCTTCGCCCGCCAAGGGTGCGGGACTGCTGCGGTTTTCCTCCACAGCCCGGTTTTCGCGGCTGCTGTGCGTGAATCGCCCGGCCTCCGCGCGGCCCACAGCCCGCCCCCCGGGTCAACGCAAAAGACCCTGCAGCAGGGTGAAAAAACTGGTTGCGAGCCCGGCGATTTGGGGTCAGTTTGTGGTGGATGACCAAGAGCCCACCAGATGTAGTGGTGGTGTGGGACGGCAGAGCAAACCGAAGACGCGGCCGATCGGGGGATACGGCCAAGCTTGCGCGGCAGCGCGCGGGCAGAGATCGGCTTGTGCCTGCCATGCATCCGGGCCCGGTCACGAGGCAAGCGGCGCCTGCAAAGGCCGCGTGAGCGTGGAACGTATAAAAACGACGGGGCAGACATGAAGATCGAACGCAAATTCACCGCCGCGGGCACCGATGCCTATGCGGCGCTTGGCTTCACCACCACCGTTTCCGAAATCCGCAACCCGGATGGCACGGTCGTCTTCCGCAATGACAGCGTCGAGGTGCCGGCCGGATGGAGCCAGGTCGCCTCGGACGTGCTGGCGCAGAAGTATTTCCGCAAGGCCGGCGTGCCCGCGGTGCTGAAGAAGGTGCGCGAGAAGGGCGTGCCGGAGTTTCTGTGGCGGTCGGTCCCCGATGAGGACGCCTTGGCGAAACTGCCGCAAGATCAACGCTTTGTGGGCGAAACTTCAGGTAAACAGGTCTTCGACCGCCTCGCCGGCGCCTGGGCCTATTGGGGCTGGAAGGGTGGCTACTTCACCACCGAGGAAGACGCGCGTTCGTATTTCGACGAGATGCGCTTCATGCTGGCCGCGCAGATGGGCGCGCCCAACAGCCCGCAATGGTTCAACACCGGGCTGCACTGGGCCTACGGCATCGATGGGCCGAGCCAGGGGCACTATTACGTGGACTTCAAGACCGGCAAGCTGACGCGGTCCGAGTCCGCCTATGAACACCCGCAGCCCCATGCCTGCTTCATCCAGTCGGTGCGCGACGATCTGGTTGGCGATGGCGGCATCATGGACCTGTGGGTGCGCGAGGCGCGGCTGTTCAAATATGGCTCGGGCACCGGCACCAACTTCTCGTCGCTGCGCGGCGAGGGGGAAAAGCTGTCGGGCGGCGGCAAGTCCTCGGGCCTGATGGGGTTCCTGAAGATCGGCGACCGCGCGGCGGGCGCGATCAAGTCGGGCGGCACCACGCGGCGTGCGGCCAAGATGGTGATCTGCGACATGGATCACCCCGATATCGAGGCCTTCATCAACTGGAAGGTCATCGAGGAGCAGAAGGTGGCCAGCCTCGTCGCCGGGTCCAAGATGCATGAGCGCCAGCTGAACGAGATCTTCGGCGCGATCCGCATATGGGATGGCTCCAGCGAGGACGCGGTCGATCCGGCGAAGAATGCCGCGCTGAAAACCGCGATCCGCGCCGCCAAGAAGGTGTCGATCCCCGAGACTTACATCAACCGGGTGCTGCAATATGCGCGGCAGGGCTTCACCTCGATCGAGTTCCCGACCTATGACACCGATTGGGATTCCGAGGCCTATGTCTCTGTCTCGGGCCAGAACTCCAATAACTCGGTCCGCGTCACCGACAGCTTCCTGAAGGCGGTCCGCGACGATGCCCCTTGGGAGCTGATCCGCCGGACCGATGGCAAGGTCGCCAAGACCGTCGGCGCGCGTGAGCTGTGGGACCAGATCGGCCATGCCGCCTGGGCCTGCGCCGATCCGGGCATCCAGTTCCACGACACGGTCAACGCCTGGCACACCTGCCCCGAAGACGGGGCGATCCGCGGGTCGAACCCCTGCTCGGAATACATGTTCCTCGATGATACCGCCTGCAACCTGGCGTCGATGAACCTGCTGACCTTCCAGAAGGCTGGCCGCTTTGATGCCGAGGCCTATGTCCATGCCTCGCGGCTGTGGACCGTGACGCTGGAAATCTCGGTCGCCATGGCGCAGTTCCCGTCGAAGGAGATCGCGCAGCGCAGCTACGATTACCGCACGCTGGGGCTGGGATACGCCAATATCGGCGGCCTTTTGATGACCATGGGCCTTGGCTATGACAGCGCCGAGGGCCGGGCGCTGTGCGGCGCGCTGACCGCCGTGATGACCGGCGTCGCCTATGCCACCTCGGCCGAGATGGCGGCAGAGCTGGGGCCGTTCCCGGGCTATGCCCGCAACGCGGCCCATATGCTGCGGGTGATCCGCAACCACCGCGCTGCGGCCTATGCCAAGACCACGGGCTATGAGGGCGTCAACGTCAACCCGGTGCCGCTGGATCACGCGAACTGTCCCGACCAGGGGCTTGTCGCGCTTGCGAAATCCGCCTGGGACGAGGCGCTGGCGCTCGGCGAGACCCATGGCTACCGCAATGCGCAGGCGACCGTGATCGCGCCGACCGGGACCATCGGCCTTGTCATGGATTGCGACACCACTGGTATCGAGCCCGACTTCGCGCTGGTGAAGTTCAAGAAGCTGGCGGGGGGCGGTTACTTCAAGATCATCAACCGCTCTGTCCCCGCGGCGCTGGATGCGATGGGCTATTCCTCGGCGCAGATCGAGGAGATGATCGCCTATGCCGTCGGCCATGCCAGCCTTGGCAACTGCCCCGGCATCAACCACACCTCGCTGATCGGCCATGGCTTCGGCGCGGCGGAACTGGCCAAGATCGAGGCGGCGCTGCCCTCGGCCTTCGACATCCGCTTTGTCTTCAACCAATGGACGCTGGGAGAGGATTTCTGCACCAAGACCCTCGGCATCCCCGCCGCCAAGCTGAACGATCCCACCTTCGACCTGCTGCGCCACCTTGGCTTCACCAAGGCGCAGATCGACGCGGCGAACGACCATGTCTGCGGCACCATGACCCTGGAAGGCGCGCCGTTCCTGAAGCCGCAGCACCAGTCGGTGTTCGACTGCGCCAATCCCTGCGGCAAGAAGGGCAAGCGGTACCTCGGCGTGGACAGCCACATCTACATGATGGCGGCGGCGCAGTCCTTCATCTCGGGCGCGATTTCCAAGACCATCAACATGGCGAACACCGCGACCATCGAGGATTGCCAGCGGGCCTATGAACTCAGCTGGTCGCTGGGGATCAAGGCCAACGCGCTCTACCGTGACGGGTCCAAGCTGTCGCAGCCGCTGGCCTCGGCGCTGGTCGAGGATGACGAAGAGGCCGAAGAGATCATGGCCTCGGGCACGCCCACCGAAAAGGCACAGGTGATCGCCGAGAAGATCATCGAGAAGGTGATCGTGAAAGAGATCATCCGCAGCCACCGCGAAAAGCTGCCCGACCGGCGCAAGGGCTATACCCAGAAGGCGGTGGTCGGCGGCCACAAGGTCTATCTGCGCACCGGCGAGTACAAGGACGGCCAGCTGGGCGAGATCTTCATCGACATGCACAAGGAAGGTGCCGGCTTCCGCGCGATGATGAACAACTTCGCCATCGCAGTGTCGGTGGGCCTGCAATATGGCGTGCCGCTGGAAGAGTTCGTCGATGCCTTCACCTTCACCAAGTTCGAGCCTGCCGGCATGGTGCAGGGCAACGAGGCGATCAAGTCGGCGACCTCGATCCTCGACTATGTGTTCCGCGAGCTGGCGGTGTCCTATCTCGACCGCACCGACCTTGCGCATGTCGCCCCGAAGGGCGCCAGCTTCGACGACCTCGGCGGCGGCAGCTACGAGGGCGCGGCCAATGTGGCGCCGGTGTCGGAAAGCTCTGCCTCCAAATCGCTGGAGGTGCTGCGGCAGATCTCGTCCACCGGCTACCTGCGCAAGCGGCTGCCGCAGGAACTGGTGGTGCTGCAAGGCGGGATCAGCGGCGCGACGGCCTTTGCCGGCGGGTCCGATGCCATGGAGGCGCTGACGATGCTGGTGCCGGAAACGGCACGGGCGATGGGCGGCAGCGTGACCGCCATCGCCAGCGGCACGGTCAGCATCGACGCGCGCACCCGGGCCCGGCTGCAGGGCTATGAGGGCGAGGCCTGCGGCGAATGCGGCAACTACACGCTGGTGCGCAACGGCACCTGCATGAAGTGCAACACCTGCGGCGGCACCAGCGGGTGTAGCTAGAACACCCGGCGGGCGCCCCCACGGCGCCCGCTCTCACAAGGAAGGCGGCCATGGTCCTTTACGGCATCCCCACCTGCGATACCTGCCGCAAGGCGCTGGCGGCCCTGCGCGCGGCGGGTCTGGGGCCGGAGTTCCGCGATGTGCGGGCCGAGCCGCTGAGCCAGGCCGAGATCGCGCAGATCGTCGATGAGTTCGGCACCCGCGTGATCAACCGCACCTCGCCAACCTTCCGCAGCTTCAACGCCTTCTTGCGCGAGTCCGAGCCCGAGGCGCAGATGGCGGCGCAGCCGACGGTGATGAAGCGCCCGGTGATCGAGCATGAGGGGCGCTGGTTCCTCGGCTGGGATGCCGAGGTGCAGGCGGCGCTGATGCCGCCGGAGGGTTGAAGGGCCGGCCGGCGGCCCTATCCTCAAGGGCAACGTCCCTGCAGGAGGCCCGCCGATGATCCGCCCCGTCCTTGTCGCCGCCGCGCTGCTCTGTGCCGCCCCGGCCCTTGCCGAGACCGGCACGCCCCAGCGGGTCTCCTTCCCGCCGCAGCTGATGCCCTATGTCTACCGGGTGCTGTCCTACACCGATGACCGATATGCGGTGGTGGTGAAATCGGGCTTCGTCGGCCCGGCCGAGGCGGCGCGGGCGATCCAGCCGCTGTGTGCGCGGCGCGCCAAGGCGGTGGTCGGCTACAAGCCCGCAACGGTGGTGGTCGGCGGGGCCGGCGACGGGGCGATGACGGCGCTGTCCTATTCCGTGCGCTGCCGCGGATAGCGAAACGGCCCGCGCGGGCGGGCCGTGAAGGGGCAGGGCAAGCGCGTGCTGGATCAGAGCAGCTTGAGGTCGCTGGCCGAGGACCGCCCGTCGCGGCCCGACTGCAATTCGTAGGCGATCTTCTGGTTGTCGTTCAGCCCCTGCAGCCCGGCGCGTTCCACGGCCGAGATATGCACGAACACGTCCTTGCCGCCGTCGTCCGGGGCAATGAAGCCGAAGCCCTTCGTCGCGTTGAACCATTTCACGGTGCCGGTGGCCATCCCGTCTCTCCTTGATCGTAATTCCCGGTGCGGTATTGCGCCGGGCCGTGCAGCCAGGTCTTTCAGGTCGTCCGGCTGCCCCGTCGTCAGGGAGGCGGTAGAAAGTCTGCGGTCACGCGTCAAAATTCATGCGAGATTCGCGCAAAAAATCAAGATGGAATAAGGCCCGCCGGGTGAGGGCGGGCCTGTGGGGGCAGCAAGGTCAGCGCAGGTCGGGCGGCGTCGCCTCGGTCACCAGCTGGGCGACCACGTCATCGAGCGACAGGGTTTCGCTGCGGGTCTCGCCGAGGCGGCGCATCGACACGCTGCGCTCCTCGACCTCCTTCATGCCGATGGCGAGGATGATGGGCACCTTGCCCAGGCTATGCTCGCGCACCTTGTAGTTGATCTTCTCGTTGCGCGTATCCGCCTCGGCCCGCAGGCCGCGGGCGGTCAGCGCGGCGGCAACCTCGCGCACATAGGCATCGGCATCCGACACGATCGAGGCCACCACGATCTGCCGCGGCGCCAGCCACAGCGGCAGCTTGCCGGCATAGTTCTCGATCAGGATACCGATGAACCGCTCGAAGCTGCCCAGGATCGCGCGGTGCAGCATGTAGGGCCGGTGCCGCGCGCCATCCTCGCCGACATATTCCGCGCCAAGCCGGGTCGGCAGGTTCGGATCGACCTGGAAGGTGCCGCATTGCCATTTGCGGCCAATGGCATCGGTCAGCTTGAAGTCGAGCTTGGGCCCGTAGAAGGCACCCTCGCCGGGGTCGAGCTCATATTCCGCGCCGGCCTTGCGGATGGCGTTTTCCAGCGCGCCTTCGACCTTGTCCCAGGCCTCATCAGATCCGATGCGCACATCGGGGCGGGTCGAGAACTTGATCTCGAAGCCCTCGAAGCCGAGGTCTTTATAGACCGAGGACAGCAGCTTGATGAAATCGGCGCATTCCGCCTCGATCTGGTCTTCGGTGCAGAAGATATGGGCATCGTCCTGGGTGAAGCCGCGCACCCGCATCAGCCCGTGCATGGAGCCCGAGCTTTCGTAGCGGTGGCACGAGCCGAACTCCGCCAGCCGCAGCGGCAGGTCGCGGTAGGATTTCAGGCCCTGGTTGTAGATCTGCACATGGCAGGGGCAGTTCATCGGCTTCAGCGCGTTGATGCGCTTCTCGCGCGCGCCTTCCTCGTCGACCTCGACGATGAACATGTTCTCGCGGTAGGCTTCCCAGTGGCCCGACTTCTCCCACAAGATGCGGTCCACCACCTGCGGCGTGCGGATCTCGCGGTAGCCTGCGCTGCGCTGGCGGCGGCGCATGTAGTCTTCCAGCGTGCGGTAGATCGACCAGCCGTTCGGGTGCCAGAACACCATGCCGGGCGCTTCTTCTTGCAGGTGGAACAGCTCCATCTCGCGCCCCAGCTTGCGGTGGTCGCGCTTGGCGGCTTCCTCCAGCAGCGTCAGGTAGGCCTTCAGCTCCTCGCGGTTGCGGAAGGCGACGCCGGAGATGCGCTGCAGCATCGGCCGGCTGGCATCGCCGAACCAGTAGGCGCCGGCGACGGCCATCAGCTTGAAGGCGTCGGGGGGCAGTTGCCCGGTATGCTGAAGATGCGGGCCGCGGCAGAGGTCTTGCCAGTCGCCATGCCAGTACATGCGGATCGGCGCGTCTTCCGGGATGCGGTCGATCAGCTCCAGCTTGTAGGGCTCGCCGCGCTCCTTGTAATAGGCGATGGCGCGGCCCCTGTCCCAGATCTCGGTGCGGATCGGGTCGCGCAGGTTGATGATCTCGCGCATCTTCTTCTCGATGGCGCCAAGGTCTTCGGGGGTGAAGGGCTCGGCGCGGTCGAAATCGTAGAACCAGCCATGTTCGGTGACCGGGCCGATGGTGACCTTCACCTCGGGCCAGATCTCCTGCACGGCGCGGGCCATGACATGGGCGAGGTCGTGGCGGATCAGCTCCAGCGCCGGGGCCTCGTCCTTCAGCGTGTGCAGCGAGATGGCGGCATCGGCGGTGATCGGCCAGGCCAGATCCCAATGCGCGCCATCGACGCTGGCAGAGATGGAGGCCTTGGCGAGGCTGGGCGCGATGGAGGCGGCAACCTCGGCGGGCGTCACGCCTGCGGGGTAGTCACGCACATTGCCATCGGGGAAGGTCAGGGAAATCTGGGCCATCTAAGGCACTCCTCGTCGGTTTGGCGCCCACGGAACGCCCGATTGCGGGTTATGATGCGGCCTTCTATTCCCGTTTCCGGTGGCGGTGTCAACGCACGGCCCTGCGGCAGTTGCGCCCGCGCCGCGGCCCGCTAGGATGGCGCAAAAGAGCGGAGAGCAGCACCCATGCCGGAATTCATGGTCACCCCCGAGGGGCGGCGCATTGCCTATGAGCTGAGCCCCGGCGCGGGTCCGGGCGTGGTGTTTCTGGGTGGTTTCCGGTCGGACATGACCGGCACCAAGGCGCAGGCTTTGGAGGCTTGGGCGCAGGCGCAGGGGCGGGCCTTCCTGCGTTTCGACTATTCCGGGCATGGCCAATCCTCGGGCGATTTCCTCGACGGGGCGATCGGCGATTGGGCGGCTGATGCGCTTGCCGCGATCACGGCGCTGACCACGGGGCCGCAGGTGCTGGTCGGCTCGTCGATGGGCGGCTGGATTTCGCTGCTGTGCTGCAAGGCACTTCCCGGGCGGGTGGCCGGCCTCGTGACCATCGCCGCCGCGCCGGATTTCACCGAGGATGCGATGTGGGCCGGCTTCGACGCGGCGCAGCGGGTGCAACTGATCGAGGCGGGGCGGGTCGAGCTGCCGTCGGACTATGCGGACGGCCCCTATGTCATCACCCGCCGTCTGATCGAGGAGGGCCGGGCGCAACTGGTGCTGCGCAGTCCGCTGGAGCTGCCCTTCCCGGTGCGCTTCCTGCAAGGCACCGCGGATGTGGATGTGCCGATGGAGACAGCCTTGCGGCTGCTGGACCATGCGGGCGGCCCCGACATCCGGCTGACGCTGGTCAAGGGCGCCGATCACCGCTTCTCGACGCCCGACTGCCTCGCGCTGATCGAGGCGGCGGTCGCGGATGTGCTGGCGTGGGGGGCCGCTTGATGGATGTGCGGCAGGTCGGCAAGTGGCTGGGCCGGGTCATCTTGTTCGGCGGCGGCGCGGTCGCGGCGCTGGCGCTGTTCGCCCCGCGCGAGCCGGCGGCGCTGAGCCCGCGCTTCGACGCGGCCGAGGTGCCGGGGCCGATGCAGATCGAGGCCTGGCTGGCCGGGCGCGAGAGGGCGGTGCCGGGAATCGTGCCGGGGCTGCAGAAGCGGGTTGTCTGGGCTGGCGCGGCCGGGCAGGCCACGCCGGTCTCGCTGGTCTATCTGCACGGCTTTTCCGCCAGCTCCGAAGAGATCCGGCCGGTGCCGGATCTGGTGGCGCAGCAGCTTGGGGCCAACCTGTTCTACACAAGGCTTGCCGGGCATGGCCGCGGCGGCGCGGCGATGGCGGAACCCGCGGTGCAGGACTGGATCGACGATCTGGCCGAGGCGGTGGCGGTCGGCGGCGTGCTGGGGGAGCGGGTCTATCTGGTCGGCACCTCGACCGGCGGCACGCTGGCGGCGGTGGCGGCGAACGACCCGGACCTGTCGCAGCGCGTTGCGGGGGTGGTGCTGGTCTCGCCCAACTTCGGGGTGGCGCATCGCTTTGCCGGGCTGCTGACCTGGCCGCTGGCGCGGTATTGGCTGCCGCTGGTTCTGGGGCCCGAGACCGGCTTTGCCCCGCTCAACGACGCGCATGAAAGCTTCTGGACCACTCGCTACCCGGTGCAGGCGCTGCTGCCGATGGCGGCGCTGACCAAGGCCGCGGCGGGGCTCGATTACTTCACCGTGGCGACGCCGTCGCTGTTCGTGTTCTCGCCAGAGGACAAGGTGGTCTCGGTGCCGGCGATCCGAGAGGTGCTTGGGCAATGGGGCGGGCCGATGGTGGCGGCGGAGCGGCAGATCGGCGCCGGCGACGATCCCTTTGCGCATGTGATCGCCGGCGATGCGCTGAGCCCGGGGCAGACGGCCGAGACCGCGCGGATCATCGCCGACTGGATCGGGGCGCATTGATGGGCTTGCGCTTCTGCTGCATCCTTGGCCCAAAGCCGGCGCGGTTCGCGCGGCCGGCTTGCACTTATCCGACATCTGGCGGGATACGATGACCGACGCCCTTGCCAAGCCCGGCCCCGAGCCGCTGTTGCTGATCCCCGGGCTGATGATGGATGCCCGCGCCTTCTGGCACCAGATCATCACCGTCTCGGCGCTGCGCCCGGTTCAGGTCGCCAGCCTTGGCGCGCTGGCTTCTGTCGAGGAGATGGCGAAGGCGGTGCTGGACCATGCGCCGCCGCGCTTTGCCGTCGCCGGGCACTGGCTGGGCGCGCTGGTGGCGATGGAGGTGCTGAAGCGCGCGCCGGAACGGGTGACGCGGATCGCGCTGATGGATGTCAACCCGTTGCCCGAGAACCCGCAGGTGGCGGCGGCGCGCGAGCCGCGGCTGGTCGGCGCCCGCGCCGGGCGGCTGGCCGAGATGATGCTGCAAGAGGTGCCCGCCAGCACGCTGGCGCCGGGGCCGGGGCTGGCCGATGTGCAGGCGATCATGCAGGACATGGCCGATGCGATGGGGGTCGATGCCTACCTTGCGCAATCGCGCGCGCTGGTGCGGCGGCCCGACCATCAGCGCACCCTGCGCACCGCGCGGCTGCCGGCACTGGTGCTGTGCGGCGAGCATGACACGCTGTGCCCGGTCCGCCGGCACGAGTTCCTGGCGGAACTGATGCCCCATGCCAGGTTCGAGCTGATCCGCAATGCCGGCCACCTTCCGATGCTGGAACAGCCCGAGGCGGTGACGGCGGCGCTGCTGGGTTGGCTGTCGGCGCCGCTGCTGCTGCGATAGCAAAGGGCCGCCCCGAAGGACGGCCCCCATCGAATGCCCCGAGGATCAGACGGCGCGGATCGCCGGCTTGGCCTTCATCGGCGCGCCATTGTCCGCATTGTCGTCGATGAACTTCAGCACCAGCGGCCGGATATTGTCGCGCCAGGACTTGCCGGCGAAGATGCCGTAATGGCCGGCGCCCGGCTCCAGATGGCTGGCCTTCTTGCTGTCCGGCAGCCCGGTGCAGAGGTCGAGCGCCGCAAGGCACTGGCCGGGGGCCGAGATGTCGTCCTTCTCGCCCTCGACGGTCTTCACCGCCACCTGGGTGATCTTGCCGATATCCACCTGCTTGTCGCCCACCGTGAACACGTTGCGCGCGATCACCCGGCGCTTGAACACCCGGTCCACCGTGGACAGGTAGAACTCCGCGGTCATGTCCATCACCGCAAGGTATTCGTCGTAGAAGCGGTTGTGCTGATCATGATCGCCGGCTTCGCCCTTCGAGGCGCGCAGGATCTGGTCGGTGAAGGCCTGCCCGTGCCGTTCGGCGTTCATCGAGATGAAGGACTGCAGTTGCAGCAGCCCCGGATAGACAAGCCGCCCGGCGCCGCGATACTTGAAGCCGACGCGCTGGATCATCGAGCGTTCCAGCTGGCCCATCGTCACCCGGGCGCCAAAGTCGGTCACGTCGGTGGCGGCGGCATCGGGGTCGATCGGCCCGCCGATCAGGGTGAGCGTGCGCGGCTGCGCCTCGGGCTCCTGCTCGGCCAGGTAGGCGGTCGCGGCGAGGGTCAGCGGCGCCGGCTGGCAGACCGCGATCACGTTGATGTCGGGGCCGAGGAACTTCATGAAGTCCACGAGGTAGAGCGTGTAATCCTCGATGTCGAACTTGCCTTCCGACACCGGGATGTCGCGGGCGTTGTGCCAGTCCGTCACATAGACTTCGCAATCGGGCAGCAGGCTGGCGACGGTGGAGCGCAGCAGTGTGGCATAATGTCCCGACATCGGCGCCACCAGGAACACCCGCCGCGCCTTGGTCGGACGGCCAAGCGCCTTGAAGTGGATCAGGTTGCCGAAGGGCCGGGTGACCAGCGTCTCCACCTCGATGATGTGATCGCGGCCGTCTTCGCCCACCACGCTGCGGATGCCCCAGTCCGGCTTGGCGACCATGCGGGCAAAGCTGCGCTCCGTTACCTCGCCCCAGGCCGCAACCATGTTGAAGAACGGGTGCGGCGCAAGGCCGAAGGCGGGGTAGGAGGCCATCGCCCGCGCGGTGGCGCCAAGCCACTCGTTCGTGTTCCGCGCCGTCTCCATCAGATCGTAAGTCAACATGCCCTTCATCGCGTCTCCTTGCCGGGGACCCCGGACCATTCCAGCAGAATCGTCGCTTTCCCCCCCGGTGCCGCAACGTTATGGTACGAAGGCGGAGGATAGGGAGGAAAGGTTGCCATGACAACAGCGGAGGAGGCTGCCCTGCGGGAGCGTGAGGCCGAGGCCCGGCAGCGCGAGAAGCTGGAAGAGAACCTGCAGAAGGTCGAGGCGCTGACCCAGCGTCTGACCAAGGCGCTGTCCCAGAAGCGGCCCGTCAATCCGGCGCTGGAGGGTCCGGGGCAGGGGCTGTTCATGAAAGCCGGCGCCGCCTATTTCGCCGAGGCGATCGAGCATCCCGAGCGCATCCTGGAGCATCAGGTGGCCTATTGGGGCAAGGCGCTGAAGCATTACATCGATGCGCAGCAGACGCTGGCGCGCGGCAAGCTGGCCGCGCCCGCCGATCCGGGCCCCAAGGACCGGCGCTTTTCCAATCCGCTCTGGGACACCCATCCCTGGTTCAACTTCCTCAAGCAGCAATACCTGCTCTCGGCCGAGGCGGTGCAGACCGCTGTCGCCGGGCTCGACCATCTTGACGACCGCGACCGCCGCCGCATCGAGTATTTCACCCGGCAGATCGTCGACCTGATGTCGCCGACCAACTTCCTGGCGACCAACCCCGACGCCTTGGAGCGCGCGGTGGCGACCGACGGGCAAAGCCTGGTGGACGGCATGGAGAACCTGGTGCGCGACATCGAGGCGAGCCATGGCGACCTTCTGATCACGCTGGCCGACCCCACCGCCTTTCACGTCGGCGAGAATATAGGCACAACCGCCGGATCGGTCGTCTGGCGGAACGAGCTGTTCGAGCTGATCCAGTATGCGCCGACCACCGAGAAGGTCCACAAGATCCCGCTGATCATCTTCCCGCCCTGGATCAACAAGTTCTACATCCTCGACCTCAAGCCCGCGAACAGCCTGGTGAAGTGGATCGTCGACCAGGGCTTCACGCTGTTCGTCATCAGCTGGAAGAACCCCGATGCCAGCTATGCCGGCAAGGGCATGGATGACTATGTGCAGGACGGCTACCTTGCCGCCCTCGAGCAGGTGAAGGCGATCACCGGGCAGAAGAAGGTCAACGCGGTCGGCTATTGCATCGCCGGCACCACGCTGGCGCTGACGCTGGGGCTGATGGCCAAGCGCGGCGACAAGTCGGTGAACGCGGCCACCTTCTTCACCACGCTGACCGACTTTTCCGACCAGGGGGAGTTCATCCCGTTCCTCGACGACGACTTCCTGGACGGCATCGAGGCGCAGGTGCAGCAGGACGGGGTGCTGTCGAAATACTTCATGACCCGCACCTTCTCGTTCCTGCGCTCGAACGACCTGATCTACACGCCGGCGATCCGCAGCTACATGATGGGCGAGGCGCCGCCGGCCTTCGACCTCTTGTTCTGGAACGGCGATGGCACCAACCTGCCGGCCAGGATGGCGGTCGAGTATCTGCGGATGCTGTGCCAGCAGAACCGGCTGGCGACGACGGGCTTCCCGGTGCAAGGAGAGGTGGTGCGGCTGTCGGACGTGAAGGTGCCGCTTTGCGCCATCGCCTGCGAGACCGACCACATCGCCGCCTGGCAGGCCAGCTTCAACGGCATCCGGCAGATGGGCTCGAAGGACAAGACCTTCATCCTGACCGAGTCGGGCCATATCGCCGGCATCGTCAACCCGCCGGGGCGCGACAAGTATGGCCATTATGTCAGCGACGGCGCGGTCGAGGGCACGCCAACCGAATGGAAGGCCGCGGCCCGGTTCGAGCGCGGCAGCTGGTGGCCGCATTGGGGCGCCTGGCTGGCGGGCAAATCCGGCGCGATGGTGCCGGCGCGGCAGCCGGGCGGGCCGGATCATCCGGTGCTTGCCCCGGCGCCCGGCACCTATGTGCGCGAAGTGGTCGAAGTCTGACCCTGCGCCTGGACGTGCGGGGGATGAATTTGCGGGGATGAATCTGCGGGGCCGGGCCATGACTGGTCCGGCCCTGCGACGTTCTGTCCTAATATTGCGCCACTGCCGCAAAACTGTCGCAAAAATTTCTTCTGCAGTGCAGCATTCAAAGCTTGCAATGCTGCACTGCAGCATCTACGTTATGGGAGACGACGAACAGGTCAAACGCCCAGCGAGGAGCACTTCGATGCAAAAGCCCCAAGACTTCACCAAAGCAATGCAAGACATGATGTCCGCCTTCCCGGTGGACGCCTCTGCCATGCAGGACGCCTTCAAGACCCAGGCTGCCATGACCGAGAAGATGGCCAAGGTCGCCCTGGAAGCCGCCGAGAAATCGACCGAGATCTCCTCGCGCTGGACCAAGGACACCATCGCCAAGATCGGCGCCCTGGCCAAGGCCAAGGAAGAGCCGACCGAATACACCAAGGCGATGACCGATTTCGCCTCGGCCGCTGCCGAAATGGCCGCCGAGCACATGGCCGCCTTCGCCGAAGTGGCGAAGAAGGTCCAGATGGAAACCGTCGAACTGATGATGGCTGCTGGCAAGGACTTCTCCGAGGACGCAAGCGCCGCCGTGAAGAAGGCGACCGCCGAAGCGACGACCGCTGCGAAGAAGGCCACTTCGACCGCTGCGAAGTAATCAGGCAAGAAGACCCGGCGCCGGCGACCTCCTCCCTGCCGGCGCAGGGCCCTGGGGCAGACTTCGGTCTGCCCCTTTTTAATTTTCGGGCGGCAGACTTCGGTCTGCCCCTTTTTCGCTAAGGGCGGCAGGCTTCGGTCTGCCGCTTCTGTTTTTGGTGCGGGGGCCGCCTCCGGCGCCGAACGGATGAAGGCAGCGCAGCATTTCTTTCTGTTGTCTTTTGCTGCGGGGCTTGCGTAAACTTTCCGCAGTGCAAAAAATCAAACCCGGGGAGGTGGACGTGGCCGACGAAGCGAAAAAGCCGCTGCTGATCAAGCGCTATGCCAGTCGCAGGCTCTACAACACCGAGACGAGTGACTACGTGACGCTCGAGGATATCGCCTCCTTCATCCGGGACGGGCGCGAAGTTCAGATCATCGACCTGAAATCCGGCGACGACCTGACGCGCCAGTATCTGCTGCAGATCGTGGCCGAGCATGAAAGCCGCGGCGAAAGCGTGCTGCCGGTGGATGTGCTGACCGACCTGGTGCGCAGCTACACGACGCAGGCGCAAAGCGTGGTGCCGCAATTCCTGGCCATGTCGTTCGAGATGCTGCGCGAGAGCCAGTCGAAGATGATGGAGAACCTGTCGAACTTCCCCAGCCCGATGGCAACGATGCCGGGCTTCGACGCGCTGACCCGCCAGCAGCAGGCCTTCCTGAAGACGATGATGGGCGGCTGGGGCTCGACTGCCTCCTCGGGCCCCGAGCCCGAGACCGGCGCCCCGACCCGCACCGGCGAGAAGGAAGAGCTGGCGCAGATCAAGAAGCAACTCGCCGAGCTGCAATCGAAGCTGTCCAAGCTCTGACGCTTTCGTCCCGCCGTTCAGGGAGGATCAGGCGGGACATGGGAAAGGGGGCCGGTTGCGGCCCCCTTTCCTGTCTCTGTGGAATGGCTTGGGCGGCCTCTCAGGCGACTTCGGCGAAGACCTTCTTCAGCGCCGCACCCAGCTTGTCGAACATCTCGTCCATCTGCGGCTCGGTCATGATGAAGGGCGGGCAGAGCACGATGGCCTGCCCGAGCGGGCGGCAGATCAGCCCGTGATCGGTGCAGGTATTGGCGATGCGCTCGGAGACCGAGAGCGAGCCGTCGAAGGGCGTCTTCGTCGCCTTGTCCTTCACCGCCTCCAGCGCGCCCATCAGCCCCTTGCCGCGCCATTCGCCGATATTGGGGTTCTCGGCCAGATGGGCCATCCCCGCCTCGAACTTGGGCGTCAGGGCGCGGACATTCTCGGCCAGCCCCTCGTTCATCACCACGTCGATGGCCTTCAGCGCGATGGCGCAGCCGACCGGGTGGCCCGAGGCGGTGAAGCCATGGGGGAACTCCTCGATCGCCTCGGCGGCGGCCTGGATGCGGTCGGCAAGATCGGGTCCGAGGATCACCGCGCCCATCGGGAAGAAGCCGGCGCTGATGTTCTTGGAGCTGATGATGGCGTCGGGCATGAAGTCATAAGTCTCGCAGCCCCAGGTGTTGCCGGTGCGGCCAAAGCCGCAGATCACCTCGTCGGAAATCAGCGGGATGCCATAGCGCTTCAGCACCGCCTGCACCGCCTGGAAATAGCCCTTCGACGGCGGGATCACCCCGCCCGCGCCCATCACGGGTTCCGCAAAGAAGCCGGCGATGGTGTCGGGGCCTTCCATGATGATCCGAGCTTCCAGCTCTGCCGCCATGCGGGCGGTGAACTGCTCTTCGGTTTCGCCATCCCGGCCAAAGCGCCAGTAATGCGGGCAGCCGACATGGATGAAGCCGGGCAGCGGCAGGCCGAAGACCGAGTTGTAGGGCTTGCCGGTCATGCTGGCGGAAACGGCGGTGACGCCGTGATAGCTGTTCACCCGGGTGATGATCTTGCGGCGCTGCGGCTTGCCTTCGGCGCCGGCCAGGAACCACAGCATCTTGACCATCGTGTCATTCGCCTCGGAACCGGAGTTGGTGTAGAACACCCGGCCCTTCTCGAACGGGGACACCTCGACCAGCTTTTCCGACAGCATCACCGTCTGGTCCGACATCCGGCCAAAGAAGGCGTGGTAGCCGGGGAAGCGGTCATATTGCGCCTTGGCGGCGGCGATCAGGCCGGGGTGGTCGAAGCCGGCCACCATGTTCCACAGGCCGGAATTGGCATCGAGATAGCGGCGGCCATGCACGTCGATGACATAGGGCCCCTCGCCATGGGTCAGCACAACCGCCCCGCGCTCGTGCACCGACGGCAGGTCGGTGAAGCCGTAGAGCGAGGCATTGTCGGCGCGGGATTCCCAGCTGTTCGGCGTATCGTCGCGCATGAGCGTCATCCTTTATGGGCATGTGTTGGGCGCACGGTATCTGGAGCGCGGGCGGCGTTCAACACCCGGCCAGCATGAGCTGCGCGGAATGGCCGGGCGGGCGGGCGAAGTGGCGGGTGCCATGGCAGTGGGCCGGGCAGATCGCCCAATTCGGGCGGGAGAAGGCGAGGCACTGCCTCGCCCCCGCCCGCCGAGGGACATGTCACCCGGAGCCGCTGGCAGCACGAGACCGGGGTAGGACAGCGCCCGCCGGGGGCGGGGCGGGCGCTGGCCGGGCCCTTTGGGGGCCCGTCCGTGAGGGATGACAGGTTACGGCGTGGCGAAGGCGACGGCCTTCGCCAATGAAGTGGGGGGCACGCGTGATCCCCCCACCACCCCCCGATTGCACACGTCCACTTTTCCCCCTAGCGTCGCGGCACCCGCCCCCCGGCGAACCCAAAAAGGACGCGCGCATGGTTGAAACGCAAGGTCGCGTCACGCTTTGGGCCATTGAGGTATTCCTTGTCACCGCCGAGGAGGGCGCCATCTCCGCCGCCGCGCGCCGGCTCGGCGCCAGCCCCTCCGGCATCAGCCAGCAGCTGACCGGGCTGGAGGCGGCGCTTGGGGCGGAGCTTCTGGACCGCTCCACCCGCCCCGTCGCGCTGACCCCGGCGGGCGAGATCTTCCGCCGCCACGCCCAGGCGATCCTCAACGAGCTGGCCGAGGCCCGCGCCAGCCTCGGGCTGGCGGACCTGTCGCGGCTGGCCTCGTTCCGGCTGGGGATGATCGAGGATTTCGACGCCGAGGTCACGCCGCGGCTGCTGTCGGGCATGGCCGAGGACCTGCAGGGCTGGCAGTTCCTGCTGGAAACCGGCGCCAGCCACTGGCTGCTGGACCAGCTCGACGCGCGGGCGCTCGATGTGGTGGTGGCCGCCGACATGGGCGCGGCGGCGGAGTGGATGGAGGTGCATCCGCTGTTGGTAGAGCCCTTCGTGGCGGCGGTGCCCAAGCATATGGCGGGGGCGGGGCTGGCGGAATTGTCGGCGCTGCCGCTGATCCAGTACACCGCGCGGCACCATATGGGGCGCCAGATCGCGGCGCATCTGGCGCGGCAGAACCTGCGACTGTCGCACCGCTTCGAGCTGGACAGCTATCACGCGATCATGGCGATGGTGGCCGAGGGCGCCGGCTGGACGATCCTGACGCCGCTGGGGTTCCTGCACGCCAAGCGCTTCCGCACCGAGGCCGAGATGCTGCCGCTGCCCTTCGAGCCGCTGACGCGCACGATTTCCTTGTCGGCGCGGCGGGGCGTGTTGCAGGACATGCCGGCCCGGGTGGCGGACCGGCTGCGGCCCTTGCTGGCCGAGATGATCGTGGCGCCGGCGGTGGAGCGCTATCCCTGGCTGGCGGAGGATCTGCGGGTATTGCCGGGGTGAGGTAGAGCGGGGGGCCTTCTGCCGCGCCTGAAACGATGAAGCGGGGGGCCTTCTGCCCCCCGCGCCCCCCGAGGATATTTGGAAAAGGCAAAGGGCAAGGGGCCCCGCGCCTTGTCAGGCGATGTGGACGGAGGCGGCGGCGTCGATCAGCGCATCGGCGATGAAATCGAGCTCTGGCCGCGTCAGCCTTGCGGGCAGGCGCACGTCGCAGGCGCGCATCAGCATGGCGCGGGTCTGCGGCAGTTCGGGCAGGTTGTCCAGGAACTGCCAGTTCCAGAAGGCGCGGGCGTTGTTCTCGGACAGGCCGAAGACCTGGACCGAGATGCCGCGGGCCTTGGCGGCGTCCTGGAAGGCCAGCGCCTTGGCGTCGGTATCGAAGCCGACCAGGTTGAACTGGATCGAGTCGGGGGCGCGGACCTCCTGCGGCAGCGCGGGGGGCACCGACAGCCAGGGCGAGGTGTTCAGCCGCTCTGCCACATGGTCATGGCCGGCGCGGCCGTCGCGCACCCGCCGGCCAAGCTCGGCCAGTTGCGGGCGGATGACGGCGGCGGAGAGGTTCTGCATGCGGGTGTTGTAGAGCGGCAGGCGGTTCTGCCAGAGGTGGTAGCTGTTCTGCAGGCCGGGGTGTTTCTTCCAGTTCGCCTCATAGGCGCCGGACATGATCACGGCGCGGGCGGCGATCTCGGGATCGTCGGTGACCATAATCCCGCCTTCGCCGGCATTGATCATCTTGTAGGACTGGAAGCTGAAGCAGCCGACCTTGCCGATGGTGCCGATCGGGCGGCCGTTCCACAGGGTGCCGAGCGAATGTGCCGCATCCTCGATCACCGGGATGCCGCGCGCATCGCAGAGCGCCATGATGGCATCCATGTCAGACGTATGGCCGCGCATGTGGCTGATGAGCACGGCGGCGATGCTGTCATCCAGCTTGGCCTCGAAATCGGCCATGTCGATGCGGTAGTTCTGGCCGACCTCGACCAGCACCGGCACGCAATCGGCATGGACCACGGCGGAAGGAACTGCGGCGAAGGTAAAGGCCGGGATCAGCACCCGGGCGCCGCGGGGCAGGTCCAGCGCCTTCAGCGTCAGGAACAGCGCGGCAGAGCAGGAGGCGACGGCCAGCGCATAGCGGCTGCCGAGCATCGCCGCGAACTCTGCCTCCAGCAGGGCCACCGGGGCGCCTTCGGGGGCGGTATAGCGGAAGAGGTCCCCCGATTGCAGCAGCCGGTCGATCTCGACCCGGGCAGCCTCGGGGATCGGTTCGGCATCGTAGACATTGGGGGCTTGGGCTGCGGAGGCAAGGATAGCAGCAGAAGGGCGGGCGGGGGTCTCAAGCACGGGAAGTGCCTGTCCGTCATGGGCCATGTTCGGCTTTCCTGAAAAGGGTATTCAGGAAAGCTGTAAGCGGAACCGGTGGATTTTGCCACAGAAAACTTGGTGACCTCGGGTCAGATGCCCAATCTGTCGCGCATCCCGTACCAGGTCATCGCCAGCACCAGCATCGGCCAGCGCAGCGCGGCGCCGCCCGGAAAGCGCGGGGTCGGCAGGCCGGCCAGCAGGTCGAAGCGTTCGGCCTGGCCCGCCACCGCCTCGGCCATGACCTTGCCGGCCAGCGTTGCCAGCGCAACCCCGTGGCCGGAATAGCCCGAGGCGGAGAGGATGTTGGGCGCGACGCGCAAGAAGCAGGGCAGGCGGCTCATGGTGATGGCCAGGGTGCCGCCCCAGGCGTAATCGATGCGCGTCTCCGCCAGCCCGGGATAGACTTCCAGCATCGGGGCGCGCACGGTTCGGGCGATGTCGGGGAAGCGGTAGCCATAGCTCTCGCCGCCCCCGAACAGCAAGCGGTCATCCTCGCTCAGCCGCCAGTAGTTGACCACGAAGCGGGTATCGGCGACGGCGACATTCTCGCGCAGCACTTCGGCCGCGCGCGGGCCGAGCGGCTCGGTCGCCACGATGAAGTTGTTGATCGGCATCACCCGGGCGGCGACCTGCGGCATCAGCCCGCCGAGATAGCCGTTGGCGGCGAGGATGACGTGATCTGCCTCGACATGGCCTTCGGCGGTTACAATGCGGGGGCGGGGGCCTTGCTCGATGGCCGTGACGGTGCTGCGCTCATGCAGGGTTGCGCCGGCGGCGGTGGCGGCCTGCGCGAGGCCGATGGCGAAGTTCAGCGGATGCAGGTGTCCGGCGCCGCGGTCGATGTCACCGCCGCAATAGGCATCCGAGGGCAGAATCGCCTGCAGCGCCTCGCGGTCCAGCGGCTGCACCTTGTCATAGCCATAGTCGCGCTGCAGCTTCTCGGCATAGGCGCGGGCATGGGTGACTTCCGAGGGTTTGCGGCAGGCATGGACGATGCCGGGGGCGAACTCGCACGGCATGGCATGATCGGCGATCAGCGCCTGCACCAGCGCCTTAGCCTCTTCGCCCATGTCCCAGAGCCGCCGCGCCGCCTCAAACCCCGCGATCCGCTCCAGCTCGTCCTGTTCCAGCCGCTGGCCGCTGCCGACCTGCCCGCCATTGCGGCCCGAGGCGCCAAAGCCGACGCGGTGCGCCTCTAGCAGCACGACGCGCAGGCCCCGCTGCGCCAGATGCAGCGCTGCCGAGAGCCCGGTATAACCACCGCCGACGATGCAGACATCGGCGCGGGTGGCGCCTTGCAGCGGCGCAAACGGGGCCAGCGGCGCGGCGGTGGCGGCATACCAGCTGGCGGGATATTCCCCCGCCCGGTCATTGGCGAAGAGGAGATTCATCACACGTTCAGCAGCAGATGCTCACGCTCCCACGGGCTGATGACCTGCAGGAACTCCTTGTATTCGTTGCGCTTGACGGATTCGTAGATGCTGCAGAACTCCGCCCCCAGCACCTCGCGCACCGGCTCGCAGTCCGCCAGGATGTCGAGCGCGTCGCCCAGGTTGGTCGGCAGCTCATCCTCGGACATATAGGCATCGCCAAGGCATTCGGGGCGCGGCAGCTTCTTTTCCATCAGCCCCAGATAGCCGCAGGCGAGCGAGGCGGCGAAGCCCAGATAGGGGTTGCAATCCATCCCCGCCAGCCGGTTTTCCAGCCGCCGCCCGGCTGCGTCCGAGATCGGCACCCGCAGGCCGGTAGTGCGGTTGTCGCGGCCCCATTCGAGGTTGATCGGTGCCGCGAAGTCGGGGACGTAGCGGCGATAGCTGTTCACATAGGGCGCCAGCAGCGCGATCACCGCGGGCAGGTAGCTTTGCATCCCGGCGATGAAATGCAGGAAGGTTTCCGTCTCGGTGCCATTCGGGGCCGAGAAGATGTTCTCGCCGGTCTTGGTGCTGACGACCGAGTGGTGGATATGCATGGCGCTGCCCGGCTCGCCCTCGATCGGCTTGGCCATGAAGGTGGCGAAACAGTCGTGGCGCAGCGCGGCCTCGCGGATCAGGCGCTTGAAGTAGAAGATCTCGTCGGCCAGCTCGATCGGGTCGCCGTGATGCAGGTTGATCTCCACCTGCCCGGCGCCGCCCTCCTGCAAGATGCCGTCGATCTCGAAGCCCTGCGCCTCGGCAAAGTCGTAGATGTCGTCGATGACCTTGCCGTATTCGTCCACCGCGCTCATCGAATAGGCCTGCTTGGCGGCGGCGCGGCGGCCGGATCGGCCCATCGGCGGGATGATCGGCTGGTTCGGGTCGGTGTTGCGGGCGACGAGGAAGAACTCCATCTCGGGCGCCACGATCGGCGACCAGCCCTGCGCGTTGTAAAGCTCCACGATCCGTTTCAGCACGTTGCGCGGCGCGGCCTGCACCGGCTGGCCCTGCTGGTCCATCACGTCATGGATCACCTGCAGCGTCACGTCCGCCGTCCAGGGCGCGGCGCTGGCGGTGCTGAAATCGGGGGTCAGCACCATGTCGGGCTCGGTGAAGGCGCCGGAGGGGTTGTCGGCCCAATCGCCGGTGATGGTCTGCAGGAAGATCGAGTTGGGCAGGTAGAAACTGGCCTGCTTGGCGAATTTCGAGGCGGGCATCGCCTTGCCGCGGGCAACGCCGGCGATGTCCGAGACGATGCACTCCACCTCGTCGAGCCGGCGGCCGGCGACATAGCTGCGGGCGGCTTCGGGGATCTTGTCCATCCAGTCGGTTGTCGAAGGCGGCACGGCCATGGGGATCACACTCTCGGTTGCTTGAAGAAATCCGCGATCTTGCGGGCGATCACGTCGGCCGAATTGGGCTCGGCCAGCCTGGTCTCGGCGGCCGCCATCAACGGATCGGGGACAAGGCCCTTGCCGCGGGTCTGCATCAGGCCGCGCACGAAGCCGGCGCCGAACTCGGGATGGGCCTGCACGGTATAGGCGCGGCTCCCGTAGACCAGCGCCGCATTCTCGCAAAACGGGCTGCTGGCGGCGACTTCGGCGCAGTCGGGGCGTTCGCTCACCTGGTCGCGGTGCCAGGCGTTCAGCGTCAGCGTCTCGCCGCCGAAGTCATAGTCCTGCGGGCCGACGGCCCAGCCACCCGCGTGGCGCTCCACCTTGCCGCCAAGCGCCTGCGCGATGATCTGGTGGCCAAAGCAGATGCCGACCAGCGGCACCTTTTCGGCAAAGGCCTGCCGGATGAACGCTTCGAGCGGCGGGATGAAGGGGTGATCCTCATAGGCGCCATGGCGCGAGCCGGTGATGAGCCAGCCGTCGCAGTCATGCACGCCTTTGGGGAACTCCATCGCCTCGACATGGAAGGTGCGGAAGCTCAGGCCCTGGTCAGCAAGAAGCGTATGGAACATGTCCGGGTAGTCGCCCATCTCGTCCCTCAGGACATCGGGCGACTGGCCGGTCTGCAGAATACCGATCAGCATGGAATGCTCTTTGTTGGTCGGCCCAAGCCTAACCCCGCGCAGGGGCGCTGCGCAAGGGGGAGGCCGGGGCGGGGTCAGACGGTGTCGAGGTAGATCTCGGTCTGCTCTTCGGGCGACAGCTCGGCCATGTAGCGCAGCTCCTGGCGCTTGGTCATCACGAAGTTCTCGATCAGCTCGGCCGAGAAGATCCGTTTGACCATCGCGCAACTGGCAAAGGCATCCAGCGCCTCGTCCCAGGTCAGCGGCAGCTGCTGCAGGCCCTGTGCATAGGCATTGCCGACGATGGGCGGCGGCGGCTCGATCCGGTCCTCGATGCCGATCAGCGCGGCGCCGAGGATGGCGGCGATCATCAGGTAGGGGTTCACGTCGCCCCCCGCCACCCGGTGCTCGATCCGCCGCGCGGCGGGGCCCGAGGCCGGAATGCGCAGCGCCGCGGTGCGGTTCTCATAGGCCCAGCCGATGCCGGTGGGGGCATGGGCATCGGGCACCAGCCGGTCGAAGCTGTTCTCATGCGGGGCGAAGATCAGGGTGGAGCCGGTCAGCGCCGCAAGGCAGCCGCCCACTGCATGGCGCAGCCGGTCGGACCCGTCGGGCCCGCCATTGTCGAAGATGTTGCGCCCGGCCTCGTCCAGCACCGAGAAATGCGCGTGCATCCCGTTGCCCGACCACTGGTCATAGGGCTTGGCCATGAAGCTGGCGGCAAAGCCGTGGTTGCGCGCCAGGCCCTTGACCAGCATCTTGAACAGCCAGGTGTCATCGGCCGCCTTCAGCGCATCGCCCTGGTGCATCAGGTTGATCTCGAACTGCCCCGGCCCGGCCTCGGAAATGGCGGTATCGGCGGGGATGTCCATCTGCTCGCAGGCATCATAGAGCGCCGAGAAGAACTGGTCGAAGGCATCGAGCGCGCGGAGGCTGAGGATCTCGCCCCCGGTGCGGCGCTTGCCGGAACGCGGGCTTGGCGGCACGCGCAGGGTGCGGCCGCTGTCGTCGATCAGGTAGAATTCCAGCTCGGTCGCCACCACCGGCGTCAGCCCGGCGGCCTTGTAGCGCGCCACGACCGCGGCCAGCGCCTGCCGGGGATCGCCGTCATAGGGGCGGCCATCCTGATGGAACATCCAGATCGGCAGCAGCGCCGTCGGTGCCTCGAGCCAGGGCATCGGCATGAAGCCGCGGTCGGTGGGCAGCAGCACCCCATCGACATCGCCGCTTTCAAACACCAGCGGGCTGTCCTCGATATCCTCGCCCCAGATGTCGAGGTTCATCACCGAAAACGGAAAGCGGGTGCCCTCGGTGATCAGCTTGCCGGCAAAGCGCGCCGGAACGCGCTTGCCGCGCGCGATCCCGTTCAGATCCGCAGCCGCCACGCGGATCGTGCGCACCTGCGGGTGGTCTCGTAGCCAGTCCATGTCCTCACCTGACGAGTTGCGGCCTCAGCTTCAGCTTCGGCCGTTGGTTTGGGGCAAGATGCCGGTTCAGCCGCCGGTTCATCGCCCCGAAGAGCAGGATCAGGAGCATGGTCAGCAGGATGAAGTAGCCTGCCACGATAGGGTAGGGAACGAAGGGGTTGAAGGTCCTGTCCGCGAAGTATTGCGCGTAATAGAGCGCGTCGCCCTTTTGCTGAAAGGCGGGGAAGCCGGAGAAGTATACCAAAGTCGTGGCATGGAACAGGAAAATCGCCTCGTTCGTGTAGGCGGGCCATGCCAGGCGCAGCATCGTCGGCCACAGCACGCGGCGGAACTTGGTCCAGCCGGCCATGCCATAGGCATCGGCGGCCTCGGTATCGCCCTTCGGCACCGATTGCAGCGCGCCATAGAAGATCTCGGCCGAATAGGCGGCGGTGTTCAGGAACAGCACGAACAGCGCGCCCGCCCAGGCCTTGGTCATCCAACTGGTGGCGACGGTCATGCCGAACACCTCGATGCCGGTGCGGGGCAGCATCACGAAGATCTCGTAGGCCAGGAAGAACTGGATGAACAGCGGCGAGCCGCGGAAGATGAAGATGAACCATTCCGCCGGCTTGCGCAGCCAGCGGCTGCGGGCGGCCTTGGCCATGGCAAGGCCGGTGGCCAGGAAGAAGCCCGTCACCAGCGCCAGTGCGCCGAAATAGACGTTCCAGATCATGCCCGAGCCGATCAGCGTGACCTGCTGGCACAGCGTGAAGCCGCTGCGCGGCAGAAGCCGCTCGCCGAACCCCAGCGAGCGGAAGGCATAGTCGGCGACGGTTTCCCAGCAGCTCATGCGATGCCCCCCGCGGCCTTGCGCTGCGCCTCGCCCGCCGCGGTGGCCTGCCCGCGGCTGAGGTTGCGCGTCAGCCGGCCGAGGAAGATCTCGGAGACCCGCGTCATGCACAGGTAGAAGACCAAGAGGCCCAGGAAGTAGTAGAGCCGCCAGTCGGGATGCGGATAGCTGTAGACCGAGGTCTTGGTGCCGCCCAGTTCCCGCGCCCAATAGACGATGTCGCGCACGCCAAGCAAGAACAACAGCGGCGTCGCCTTGATCAGGATCAGCCACAGGTTCGACAGGCCGGGCAGCGCGTAGATCCACATCTGCGGCACCAGCACCCGGCGGAACACCTGGCGGCGGGTCATGCCGTAAGCCTCGGCGGTTTCCAGCTGCGCGCGCGGCACCGCCTGCATTCCCCCCAGCAGCACATTGGCCGCGAAGGCCCCGAAGACCAGCGCGAAGGTGATGACGGCGAGGGTGAAGCCGTAGATCTGGTGCCAGATCTGCGGCGCATTGCCCGGCGGCACCTTGGCGGCGGGGCAGACGCGGAACTCCAGCCCCTGGCGCACTGGCTCGGTCCAGTCAGGGCAGCGGATCTGATGGGTCATCCACTCGATGCCCTGGTCGAGCGCGATCACGAAGAACAGGAAGAAGACGATGTCGGGCACGCCCCGCACCATCGCCATGTAGCCGCGGCCCAGCAGGCTGACCGGCCAGACCGGCGAGCGCGCCGCCATCGCCCCGGCAAAGCCGAAGGCCAGCGCCACCGGCGCGGTGACGGCCAGCAGCACCAGCACGGTGACGAAAGACCAATAGAAGGCGATGTGCGTGCCTGATGTCAGGTAGCACAGCAGCCAGCCAAGGCCTTGAAGCGTTGAGGGGTCAGCGCAGGACGCGAACATCGGGGGTCAGCGGGCGGGGATGATCCCGCCCGCCCTGTCGATCAAAATACGATCGCTTCGGCGCCGAACCACTTCTTGATCATCTCATTCAGCGTGCCGTCATCCTTCATCGACTGGATCGCCACGTTGAACTTCTCCTTAAGCTCGGTGTCGCTTTCGCGCAGGCCCATGCCGACGCCGCCGCCAAGCTGCACTTCCTCGCCGGCCCAGCTGAATTCGCCGCCCGACTCGTTCACGACCGGCACCAGGTAGTCCTTGTCGGCAAACACCGCATCGGCCTCGCCGTTGCGCACGGCGGCGACGGTTTCATCGGGGGTGGCGAATTCCAGCAGGGTGGCGCCCGACTCGGCGACATAGCCGGCCTGGATGGTGCCGACCTGCGCCGCGACGACGCCCGCCTTCACATCGGCATCGGCCGTCAGCGCGGCATAGGCCGAGCTTGCCGGCGGGATGTAGTTCTGGGTGAAGTCGATCACTTCCTCACGCTCTTCGGTGATGCTCATCCCGGCGATGATGGTATCGTAGTTGCCCGATTGCAGGTTCGGGATGATGCTGTCCCAGTCGGTCGTCACCCATTCGCAGGTCAGCCCGGCGCGCTTGCACAGCTCGTCGCCCATCTCGCGCTCGAAGCCGTCGACCTCGCCCTTGTCGTTGATGAAGTTGTAGGGAGGGTAGGCGCCCTCGGTGCCCATGCGGACGGTCTGCTGCGCAAGCGCGGCGCCCGAGGTCAGGGCCATGACGGCGGTGGCAAGAAGCAGTTTTTTCATTTGGTCTCTCCCGGTTGGACTTGGTTGTTCATGCCGCGGCGCCTGCCCGAAGGAACTGCCGCAGTCGGTCTGTCTGTGGGTTGCCGAACATCTGGCCCGGCGGGCCCTGCTCCTCGATCCGGCCCTGGTGCAGGAACACCACATGGTCGGACAGGTCGGCCGCAAGCTTCATGTCATGGGTGACCAGCATCATGGTGCGATGCTCGGCCGCAAGATCCTTGATGACGCGGACCACCTCTTGCTGCAATTCGGGGTCGAGCGCCGAGGTCGGCTCGTCGAACAGCAGCGCCCGGGGTTCCATGCACAGGGCGCGGGCGATGGCGGCGCGCTGCTGCTGGCCGCCCGAAAGCTGCGCGGGCCAGGCCTCGGCCTTGTCGCCGATGCCGACCTTGTCGAGATAGCGGCGGGCCGCCGTTTCCACATCGGCGCGGGGGCGGCCAAGCACCGTCACCGGCGCCTCCATCACGTTCTGCAGAACGGTCATGTGCGACCAGAGGTTGAACTGCTGGAACACCATGGCAAGGTTGGTGCGGATACGCGTCACCTGCGCGCGGTCGGCCGGGCGGCGGGCCTGGCCCTCGCCGCGCCAGACCACCGCCTCGCCCTCGAACAGCACCTCGCCGGACTGGCTGTCCTCCAGCAGGTTGCAGCAGCGCAGAAGGGTGGACTTGCCCGAGCCGGAGGAGCCGATCAGCGACACCACCTGCCCCCGCCGCGCGGCGATCGACACGCCCTTGAGCACGTCAAGCTGGCCGTAGCTCTTGAAAAGGTCGCGGATCTCGATGACCGGGGCCGGGCCGTCGGTTCGCAGCCCCGAAGCCTCGGGGGCGCCGGCAACCGGGGCATCTGATACGGGGGCGTCTGGGGTCAATTTCGCTATCGCTGTGGTTTGTCCGGGCCAAGTAGGGCGCGATTCCGGGGCGAATGCAACGGGCTCGTGCAGGCTGACGTGGGGATATGCCCGGATAACGGGCAGTTACAAGGGCGAAGCGGGTGGGTTGGGCAGCGAAAGATAGTCCGCCGCGGCCCTCGGCACGAAGCCGGCAATGCCAAGCGCCGCGCGCGTGCCGCTGGTCACGGCCGCAAGGCCGGCGGCAATCGCCCGGCCGAGCGCCGCGGGATCGGCGCCCGCAGCTGCGATCAGCGGCAGCGCCGGCGTCGCTGGCGTATGGGCCGTGACGCGCAGCTGCAGGGCCAGCTCCGGCTCCCATTGCACGATCCCGCGCCAGGTGACGGCATCGAGCGCGGCGCGGTCGGCCCGCGCCTCGGCCACCGCCAGCGCCGAGGCGCGGTGGCTTCCGGTCGCCAGTGCCGGGCGCAGGGCGATCCCCTGATCCAGCGCCCAGAAATAGGGCGCCGCCCATCCCGACTGGCTGTGCGGCTGGTTGATGGCGAAGCGGCCCGTGGCAAGCGCCTCGGCATCGGCCGAGGGATCGTCGCGCCGCGCCACGATGACGCTGCAATACTGCCCGGGCTCCAGCCCCGGCAGGCCATAGTCGAAGGTTCCCACCAGCGTGACGCGCCCGTGCAGCCGGGTCCGGTAGGGCAGGCTGCATGTCTGCCCCAGCACCAGACCCGGATGCTCCCACGCCTCCCAGAGCCCGATCCCGCGGTCGAGCGCTTCCGGCGCGGCGACGCCTTCGCCCGCCAGCGCCGTGCTGATCGCGGACCACAGCGCATCATGGGCCGCCGCCGTCTCGGGCCGGTTATACATCGGCAGGCTGGCGACGAGGCCCATCAGAGCCGGCGCGCCGCGACGCGCTGGCGGGCATGGGCGGAGTCGCGGTCGCTGACGCCCAGGAGGTTCGCCACCAGCCTGATCAGCGCATCCTCCTCGGCATCGCGGGCGCCGTCGGCCAAGGCGACGTCCCACAGCGCCTCCATCAGCTCGGTGCGGTCCTCGTGCGGCACCGCATCCTTCAGCGCGCGGGTGAAGCGCACGGTGTCGGGCGCCTCGGATTCCAGCTCTTCGGCGCTGGCGCGCAGCGCGGCGGCCTCCTCCATGCTCAGGCCCTTGCGGGCCGAGAGCACGCGGTCGATGCGCACCCGTTCGTCGGCGCCATAATGATCATCGGCCCGGGCCAGCCGCACCAGCAGCGCGGCAAGCGACAGGTCCGCCTCGGGGGCGGGCAGGGCAGCGGGGGCGGGCGCCAGCAGGCGATTGAGCAGATCAGCGAACATGATGGGCGGGATATAGGGCGCGGGCGCGGGCAGGGAAAGCCCGGCTTAGCCCTCCCAGCCCTCGACGATGCACAGATCGACGAGGCTGACCGGCAGCCGCAGCGCCTTGGCGGCCTGATATTCCGGGCTGTCATAGCAGGCGCGGGCGGTAGCGAGATCGGCGAACTCGATCACCACGCAGCGCGGGGCGAGGCTGCCCTCGACCACATCCTGCGCCCCGCCGCGCACCAGAAAGCGGGCGCCGTACTTGGCGAAGGCCGCCGCATTGGCGCTGCGATAGGCCTCATAGGCGGCGGCGTCGGTCACGGTCGCATGGGCGACCCAATAGGCCTTGGGCATGGCATCCTCCGCTGATTGCGCAGCTTTCGTGCCCGCGGGCGCGGGGGCGGTCAAGCCCCCGCATCGGTTCAGTATTTCGACGGCACGTACAGTTCGGGCGGCAGCACGGCGCGTTCGTAATCGGGATTGAACACCCGCTCGGGCAGCACGATGTCCTCATGCGGCACCGGCTCGTAGGGGATCAGGCTGAGCAGATGCGCGATGCAGTTGAGGCGGGCGCGCTTCTTGTCGTTGCCCTCCACGATGTACCAGGGCGCCTCGGGGATGTTGGTGCGGGCCATCATCTCTTCCTTGGCCTTGGTATATTGCTCCCACCGCACCCGGCTTTGCAGGTCCATCGGCGACAGCTTCCACTGCTTCATCGGATCGTGGATGCGCATCAAGAAGCGCATCTGCTGCTCTTCATCGGTGATCGAGAACCAGTATTTCACCACGCGAATCCCGGACCTTACCAGCATCCGTTCAAATTCCGGCACGTCGTTGAAGAACTGTTCCACCTGATCGTCCGAGGCAAATCCCATCACCCGCTCCACGCCCGCGCGGTTGTACCAGCTGCGGTCGAAGAGCACGATCTCCCCCCCCGCAGGCAGGTGCGGGACGAAGCGCTGGAAGTACCATTGCGATTTTTCGCGGTCGGACGGCGCCGGCAGGGCGACGGTGCGCACCACGCGCGGGTTCAGGCGCTGGGTGATGCGCTTGATGACGCCGCCCTTGCCGGCGGAATCGCGGCCCTCGAACAGCACCACCACCTTCTCGCCGGTATGCTGGACCCAGTCCTGCAGCTTGATCAGTTCCGATTGCAGCTGGATCAGCGCGTGGAAATAGCTCGCGCGATCAATGGTATCGGGGTGGCTGCGCTTGTAGATCTTCGAGATCTCGAGGCTGAGCGTGCTGTCTTCCAGCTCCAGCTCATATTCCTCGTCCAGCGCATCGGCGAGTTCCGCCTCGAGCCAGTCGCGGCCGGGAAGTTGGGTCGGTTCGGTCATCGCTGGCTCCTTCGCGCGGGTCGCTGCCGGGGTAGCAGGCGGATGTGACGGAGATGTAACGGGGCCTGGGGCGGGATGTGGAGAGCATGCAGAAACCATGCATATGTCATGCATACGATCTTGCGGAAGGTTCACCGGCACAGCGCATCCAGATCGCCGCGCAACTCGCCCTTGCTGGCCCAGAGCCGCGCGTCCACCTCGTCATGCGTCTCGCGCCAGACCGGGACTGCGGCCACCAGCAGGTCGCGGCCGGCCTCGGTCAGCACGGGCAGGCGGCTGCGCAAGTCTTCGGGATCGGCTTGAACCGTGACCAACCCGCGCCGTTGCAGCGGTTTCAGCGCGGCGGTGAGGGTGGTGCGGTCCATCGCCAGGAACTCCGCCAGATCCGAGATCCGCGGCGGGGCCGGGCGGTTCAGCGACATCAGGATCGAGAACTGGCCGCTGGTGATCCCGAGCGGCCGCAGCGCCACGTCGAAGCGCCGGGCGAGGGCGCGGGCGGCACGCTGGACCTTCAGGCACAGGCAGCGGTCCCGCACCTCCAACGTCGTCTCGATGGGCAGGTCTGCGCGCATGGGCCTCGTTCAGGTTGATATCAACGTAATAGGCGGGCACCATGCCGGCATCAAGAGAGATTCGGGCGCCGCGGCGACCCGCCCCCTATCCGATCAGCCCATTGCAAGGAGGTGCATCATGGCATTCATCAGCGGATTTCTGACCCCGGTGCCGGAGGCGCGGAAAGCGGAGTATATCGACTCGGCCCGCAACTCCTGGCCGATCTTCAAGGACTATGGCGCCCTGTCGATGCGCGAGAACTGGGGCGTCGATGTGCCGGAGGGCACCGTGACCTCCTTCCCGATGGCGGTGAAGCTGGAGGAGGGCGAGGTGGTGGTGTTCTCCTGGATCGAATGGCCCGACAAGACGACGGCGGATGCCTGCTTCGCCACGATGGAAACCGACCCGCGCTGGAAGGACATGACGATGCCGTTCGATGGCAAGCGGATGATGTGGGGCGGGTTCGAGGAGGTGTTTGCGGGGTGAGGAGGCGGGGGCCGGTAGTGACCCGGCCCCAATTCGGTCATCGAGCTTTCTGCGAGTTTTGATCCGGCCGGTTGGGCGGAAAAAGGCGAGGCACTGCCTCGCCCCGCCCGTGCGGGACTGTTCGCCCGGAACCGCTGGCAACACGAGACCGGAGAGGCCAGCGCCCGACCTGGCGGGCGAGAAGCGCCCGCCGAGGGGTGATGAGCGACAAGAAATCCTCCAGTGGAGGATTTCCGCGAAGAACGCCCGGCCCGTGGCCGGGCCGGGAGGGCGGGCGCTGGCCGGGCCCTTTGGGGGCCCGGCCAGAGAGCTGAGATGTTACGGCTTGGCGAAGGCGATGGCCTTCGCCATGGAGAGGAAGGCGGGCGGGACGTGAAGCGAGCGTTCAAGCCGAGACGCTGCCGCAGGGCTCTTGCAATCTTGCACGGTTATCGTATATACAAAAACATATGATCGTGTGGGATGAACCGAAGCGGCTCGGCAACCTTGCCAAGCATGGCCTGGATTTTGCCGACCTCGATGAAGCGTTCTTCCTGCAGGCCGTGGTCGTCCCGGTGAAGGACGGGCGGCATATGGTGATCGGGCGGCTGGCGAATGGCACGATTGCCGTGGTGTTCGCCCTGCTCGGACGCGAAGGGCTGGCCATCATCTCGATGCGGCCCGCCAGCCGGAAGGAAAGGAGCGTGCTATGACCGCGAAATACATCAGCGAGGCCGAGGAAGCCCGGGTTCAGCGCAGCATCGCCAGCGACCCCGATGCGCCCGAAGCCAGCGACGGGCAGCTTGCACAGGCCCGCCCGTTTCCTGAAGCCTTCCCGGCGCTTGCCGAGGCACTGCGCAAGAACATGGGCGGGCGGCCCAAAGCCGAAAGCCCGAAGGTGGCGGTGTCGATCCGCCTCGACCGGGACGTGGTGGAGCGGTTCAAGGCAACGGGCGCCGGCTGGCAGACCCGGATGAACGAGGCGCTGCGGGCGGCGAAGGTTTAGCCCCTCACACCAGCCGGCTCACCTCCACCGCCGCCCTTACAAAATCCGCAAACAGCGGGTGCGGGGCAAACGGTTTCGACTTCAGTTCCGGGTGGAACTGCACGCCGATGAACCACGGATGGTCCCTGACCTCGACGATCTCCGGCAGGCGGTTGTCGGGGCTCATGCCCGAGAACCACAACCCGCACTCTTCCAGCTGTTCGCGGTATTCGATGTCCACCTCATAGCGGTGGCGGTGGCGTTCCTCGATGGTGGTGCCGCCATAGATGCGCGCGACGTTGGAGCCTTCGGCCAGCAGCGCGGTATAGGCGCCAAGGCGCATGGTGCCGCCCTTGTCGTCGGTGACCTTGCGTTCCACCCGGTGGTTGCCCTGCACCCATTCCTTGAGGTGATAGACCACGGGGGTGAAGCGTTTCACGCCGGCCTCGTGGTCGAACTCTTCGGACCCGGCATTGGCGACGCCGGCGAGGTTGCGGGCGGCCTCGATCACGGCCATCTGCATCCCGAGGCAGATGCCCAGATAGGGGATCTTGCGGGTGCGGGCGAATTGCGCGGCGCGGATCTTGCCTTCGGTGCCACGCTCGCCAAAGCCGCCGGGGACGAGGATGGCGTGGAAGCCTTCCAGCCAGGGGCCGGGGTCTTCCCGCTCGAAGATCTCGGCGTCGATCCATTCGGCGCGCACGCGCACCCGGTTGGCCATGCCGCCATGGGTCAGCGCCTCGGCGATGGATTTGTAGGCATCCCCCAGCTGGGTGTATTTGCCGACGATGGCGACGCGAACCTCGCCCTCGGCATTGACCAGCCGGTCCATCACGTCTTCCCAGCGGCCGAGGTTGGGGCGCGGGGCGGGCGAGATGCCGAAGGCGTCCAGCACCGCCTGGTCGAAGCCCTCGCGGTGATAGGCCAGCGGCGCCTCGTAGATGGTGGCGAGGTCGGGGGCGGCGATCACCGCCTCTTTCCGGACGTTGCAGAAGAGGGAAATCTTCTCGCGCTCCTTGGCCGGGATCGGGTGCTCCGAGCGCAGCAGCAGCACGTCGGGGGCGATGCCGATGGCGCGCAGCTCCTTGACCGAGTGCTGGGTGGGCTTGGTCTTGAGCTCGCCCGAGGCGGTGACATAGGGCAGCAGGGTCAGGTGCACGAAGATGCACTGGCCGCGGGGCTTGTCCTGCGAGAACTGGCGGATCGCCTCGAAGAAGGGCAGGCCCTCGATATCGCCGACGGTGCCGCCGATCTCGCAGAGCATGAAATCGACCTCCTCCTCGCCGACCAGCAGGAAGTCCTTGATTTCATTTGTGACATGCGGGATCACCTGGATGGTCTTGCCGAGGTATTCGCCGCGGCGTTCCTTTTCCAGCACGTTGGAATAGATCCGGCCCGAGGAGACAGAGTCGGTCTTGCGGGCCGACACCCCGGTGAAGCGCTCGTAATGGCCAAGGTCGAGATCGGTTTCCGCGCCATCGTCGGTGACGAAGACCTCGCCATGCTCGAAGGGTGACATCGTGCCGGGATCGACGTTGAGATAGGGGTCGAGCTTGCGCAGGCGGACGGAAAAGCCGCGGGCCTGCAGCAGCGCGCCGAGGGCCGCCGAGGCCAGGCCCTTGCCGAGCGAGGAGACCACGCCCCCGGTGATGAAGATGTATCGCGCCATGCTGGGATGCTCCCGTGAAGCTCAAATTCTGGTCGAAAGCCGGTTCCGCAGAACAGGCATCACGGGAATCCACCTATAACAGATTCGCGGCAAAGCCGCAACGGCACCGCTAGATGCTGTAAGGCAGCGGCGGAGCGTCCCAAGATTTGCGATGGTTTGGGGTCGCCGCCCGCTCGGGCCGCGACCTTCGGGGGGTGCGCGGTCAGTCGGCGGCGGGCGGGGCTGCCGGCGCGTCGCTCGACGGCGGGGGCAGCTCGATCTCGGGCAGGGCCGGGACCGCGGGGGCATCGGCATCCGCCGGACCGGCGTTGAACTGGTCCACCACCGATCCGGTCGCGGCATCGCGCGCCGCCAGAACGGTGAGGGTGAGCGAGGTGGCGATGAAGGCCGCGGCGAAGATCCAGGTCAGCTTGGACAGTGCATTGGCCGCCTGCCGGCCGGACATGACGCCGCCCGAGCCGCCGCCGCCGCCCATGCCGAGGCCGCCGCCCTCGGAGCGCTGCAGGAGCACCACGCCGATCAGCAGGAGCGCGAGGATAAGGTGGACGGTAAGGATGACGTTTTCCATGGACCCCGGGCCGTTCTTGCGATGACGCGCCTATCTAGGCGGTCGGGGGCGCAGGTGCAAGGCCGTTTCGGGTGGGCGCCCTGGGCAGGGGGTGGAGGGGGGCGCTGCCCCCCAGCGGCCAGAGGCCGCCCCCCCCCCGGGATATTTGCAAAAGGCAAAGGGGCAGGGGCGCCAGCCTAGCCGTCATCCCGCGGCGGGCGGCCCAGCAGGCGGCCGATCAGGAACGACGTGCGCGGCACCCAGGCATAGGCGGTGCGCGGCCCGGGCGCCGGGCGGGCGCGGCGGCGCGCGAGGCCGAAGAGCACCAGCGCCACATGGCTGGCGGCCAGCATCACGAACATCGAGGCCGGGCCATAGAAGCCGATCAGCGCCGAGGCGGCCAGCGGCGAGGCGATGGCGCCGAGCGCGTAGAGGAACATCAGGGCTGCGGAGAGCTCTACCCGCTGCGGGTTCTCGGCGAAGTCATTGGCATGGGCGGCGGCGACGGAATAGATCGGCAAGGTGGCGAAGCCGAAGACGGCGGCGGCGACATAGACCGCCGCCGGCCCGGCTGCAGGCGCGGCGATGGTCAGGCCGCAGGCCGCCGTTGCCGCCACCGACAGGCCGATCAGCACCGCGCGGCGGTCATACCTGTCGGCCAGCCAGCCGACGGGCAGCTGCGCCAGCCAGCCACCGGCGACGTAGATGGCGAGGAAGAAGGCGATCTCGTCCAGCGCGAGCCCGACCCTTGCGCCATAGACCGGCCCCACGAAGCGGAAGGCGGCGCCGGTGATGCCGCTGACCACCACCGCCACCGCCGCCAGCGGCGACAGCCGCCAGGCCAGCATCGGGCGCAGGCGCGGGGCGGCGGGGGTTTCGGGCTGCGCGGTGCGGGTCAGCGCCATCGGCAGCAGCGCCGCGCAGCACAGGATCGCCAGCAGGTTGTAGGAGGCATAGGCCGAGGGCGTCAGCCAGCCGATCATCAGCTGGCTGACCAGCGAGGCGCCGATATCGACGACGCGGTAGACCCCCATCGCCCGGCCGCGGGTTTCGTTGGTGACCGAGGCTTGCAGCCAGGCCTCGACGATGGTGTAGCAGCCGGCGACCGACAGGCCGGTGAGCATCCGCAGGCCCGCCCAGGCCCAGGGATCGACCAGCATCATATGGGCGGCGATGCCGATGGTGCCCATGGCGGTGAAGGCGGAAAAGGCGCGGGCATGGCCGACCGAGCCCATCAGCCGCGGCGCCCACCAGCAGCCGGCGAAGAAGCCGAGGAAATGCGCCGAGCCGAGCGTGCCGACCGCGGCGGCGGAAAAGCCGAGGTCGAGGCCGGAGATGGCATCGAGCGGCGCGACCCCGCCCGAGCCGAGCTGGACGAAGACGACGGACAGGAACAGGGCGGCGAAGGTGATCAGCATACGCATGGTGGGGGCAACCTAGCGGGGCGCCGCGGCGGGGGGTATCCTGAAAGCGGCAGGAGCGGGTCGCAGGGGAGAGGGCGCGTCTGGCGGTTCGGTTGGACGCGCCACGCCCGACCCACGCGCCTCTTGCTGCGGTCTGTTCGGGCGGGGAAAGGCGAGGCACTGCCTCGCCCCGCCCGCGCGGGACCGTTCCCCCAGAGCCGCTGGCAGCACGAGACCGACTGAGGACAGCGCCCGACCTGGCGGGCGAAAAGCGCCCGCCGGGGGGTGATGAGCGAACAGAAATCATCCAGTGGATGATTTCCGCGAAGAACGCCCGCCCCGTGGGCGGGCCGGGAGGGCGGGCGCTGGCCGGGCCCTTTGGGGGCCCGTCCGGTGCAAATTGCTATGGCATCGCGTGGCGAAGGCGATGGCCTTCGCCAAGCCAAGCCAAGCCAAGCCAAGCCAAGCCAAGCCAAGCCAAGCCAAGCCAAGGCAAGGCAAGGCGGGGCCCGCGCCAGCTTGCCTTGCCGGGCGGCTTGCCCGCGCCGCCCTTGCGGTCTACCCATCCCCGGGGCGCCCGCGCGACCGCGCCCGATTCCCCTTCCCGATCCCGGAGCCCCCGATGACCCGCAAGACGCTTGGCGACAGCGACATTTCCGTGTCCTCCCTCTGCCTCGGCACCATGACCTATGGCAGCCAGACCGATCAGGCCGATGGCCATGCGCAGATGGACATGGCGCTCGATCACGGGGTGGATTTCTGGGACACGGCCGAGATGTATCCGGTCAACCCGGTACTGGCCGAGACCGTGGGCCGTACCGAGGAGATCATCGGCGCCTGGTTCGCCGCGCGGGGCCGGCGCAGCGATGTGGTGCTGGCCACCAAGATCGCCGGCAAGGGCGGCAAGGCGCGGGGCGGCGAGCCGATCACGCCGGACAGCATCCGCCGGGCGCTGGAGGCGTCGCTGGCCCGGCTGCGCACGGATTACGTGGACCTCTACCAGTTCCACTGGCCCAATCGCGGCAGCTATCATTTCCGGCAGATCTGGGGCTTCGATCCGTCGAAACAGGACCGCGAGGATACGCGCCAGCACATGCAGGACTGCCTCGGCACGCTGGCCGAGCTGCGGGCAGAGGGCAAGATCCGCGCCTTCGGCCTGTCGAACGAGAGCGCCTGGGGCATGGCGGAATGGCTGCGGCTGGCCGGGGACACAGGCCCGCGGCCGCTGAGCGTGCAGAACGAATATTCGCTGCTCTGCCGCATCTACGATGGCGACCTGGCCGAGCTTGGGGCGAACGAGAAGGTGACGCTGCTGGCCTTCTCGCCGCTGGCGGCCGGGCTGCTGACCGGGAAATATGCGCCCGATGTCACGCCCGCGGGCTCGCGCCGGCAGGGCACGCCGGATCTGGGCGGGCGGATCACGCCGCGGGTCTGGGAGGCGGTGGCGGCCTATGTCGATCTGGCGGCCGTGCAGGGGCTCGACCCGGTGCAGATGGCGGTGGCCTGGGTGATGGGCCGGCCCTTCCCGGTGGTGCCGATCATCGGCGCCACCAGCGCGGCGCAGCTGGAGCGGGTGCTGGGCGCGGCCGATCTGGTGCTGGCGCCCGAGCTGCTGACGGCCATCGACCGCATCCATCGCGCGCATCCGATGCCCTATTGAGCTTGCGCCGGGGGTGGCTATGGGATTGCCTTCGCGCCGGGGATCGGCCCCGGGGGAGGGGATGCCAGTGACGGGTTCTATTGCGTTACGGGCGCTGGTCGCCGCGCTGCTGCTGGCGGGATGCCAGCTGTCCCTGCCGGGGCGCGGCGGCGAGGTTGCGGCGCCGGCGGCCGGGGCTGTTGCGGCCGAGGTGATCGAGACCTCGGTGCTGCCAGAGCCGGGCGCCGCGGCGGCAGTGCCCGGAGCGGCTGCGCCGGCGGCTGCGCCTGCGCCCGAGGCCACCCCCGAACCCGCGCCCGAAACCCCGACCCAAGCCGCGCCAGCGATCCCGCCCGCGCTGGCGGCGGCGGCGGCGGCCTGTGCCAGGACCGGCGGCCGGCTTGGCCCGCGCGGCGCCGGCAATGCCAGCTATGCCTGCTTCTCGACCCCGCGCGATGCTGGCAAGTCCTGCAGCAAGGCCGGCGATTGCAGCAGCGCCTGCCTTGCCCGGTCCCTGACCTGCGCGCCGCTGCAGCCGCTGTTCGGCTGCCACGAGGTGCTGACCGACCGCGGCCAGAGGGTGACGCAATGCCTCGAATGATCCGCCTTGCCGCGCTGGCGCTGCTGCTGGCCGGTTGCGCCGGGCCGGGGCCGCAGCAAGGCCACCGCGACCCCGCTGCGATGATCGCCTCGGCGGCGCTGTTCGATCCGGCGCGCTTTGCCGGTCCCTGGCATGTGGTGGCCGACTTCCCGGCCCCCGGCGCCGCGCCCTGCGGGATCACCCGCGAGGAGTGGCAAGCGGCGGGCCCCGGCCGTTTTGCCGTGTCGGGCGCCGCCTGCGGGCCGGGCGGGCGCACGGGCTTTGCCGGCAGCGCCGCGGTGATCGGTCCGGGGCGGATCGACCTTTCCGCCGCGACCACGCGGCCCGATCTGGGCGGCGAGCCGCTTTGGGTGCTGTGGATCGACGCCGACTATCGGGTGGCGGCGATCGGCACGCCCTCGGGCCGGTTCGGGATGATCCTGTCGCGCGCGCCCGATGCGCGGGGCGATCTTGTCGCCGCCGCCCGCGAGGTGCTGGATTTCAACGGCTATGCGCTGGAGCGCCTGCGGCCGCGTTGAGCGCTGCCGATGCAGGCACTTGCAGCCCCAGGGCGGGCTTTGCGGGGCCGCGCCCGCTCACTGGACTTGCCAGTTTGGAAAAAGCGGTGCTTCTACTCGGCGACAGACACAAGGGCGCGGCAACGCCCTTTGACAACGGGGACCAAAAGGTGCGGGACGACACGGCGTGGGAGAAGACGGCGGGGGACAAGACCGGGATCGAGTGGCCGACGCTGGCGCTGATGGCGGGCTGCTATGCCACCTGGGCGCTGGGGACGACCCTCGCCTGGGATCTCTGGGCGCCGCTGGGGCTTGCCCTTACGGTGCTGGCCATCGTGCTGCATTCCTCCTTGCAGCACGAGGTTCTGCATGGCCATCCCTTCGCCAATGAGGCGGCCAGCGAGGCGACGGTGTTCCCGGCATTGGGCGTGGTCTATCCCTACCGCCGCTTCCGCGACACGCATCTTGCCCATCACATGGACGAGCGGCTGACCGACCCCTATGACGACCCCGAATCGAACTACCTCGACCCCGCGGTGTGGCAGCGCCTGCCGCGCCCGGTGCAAAAGCTGCTGCGGTTGAACAATTCGCTGCTGGGGCGGATGCTGCTGGGCCCCGCCATCGGCATGGTGGTGTTCCTGCAGGGTGACTGGCGCGCGATCCGGGCCGGGGACGGCAAGATCTGCCGCGACTGGCTGCTGCATCTGGCCGGGCTGGCGCTGGTGCTGGCCTGGCTGCTGACCGTCGCGGCGATGCCGGTCTGGGCCTATCTGCTGGCCGCCTATCTGGCGATGTCGGTGCTGAAGATCCGCACCTACCTGGAACACCGCGCGCATGAGCGGGCGCGGGGGCGCACCGTGATCGTCGAGGACAAGGGGCCGCTGGCCTTGCTGTTCCTGAACAACAACCTGCATGTGGTGCACCATACCCATCCGAAGGTGACATGGTATCGCCTGCCCGCCCTCTATGCGGCCCGGCGCGACTTCTACCTGACCAAGAATGACGGCTACCGCTATGCCTCTTATGCCGAAGTGTTCCGCAAGTACTTCTGGCGCGCCAAGGACCCGGTGCCGCATCCGCTGATGACACCGCGAAAGTAGGGCATGGCGCTCTGGATACCGATCACGCTCGCGGCTGCCGCGGTGCAGACGCTGCGCTTCATGCTGCAAAAGCGGCTGAAGGGGGCGGGGCTGTCGGTGGGCGGGGCCACGTTCAGTCGCTTCCTGTTCGGCGCGCCGCTGGCGGCGCTGGCGACGGCGGTGACTTTGGCGGCGACGGGCGCGGCCTTCCCGCCGTTGACGCCCGCCTTCTGGGCCTTCGCGCTGGCGGGCGGCGCGGCGCAGGTGGCGGCCACCTACATGACGGTGGCGCTGTTCGGAATGCGCAACTTTGCGGTGGGGGTGGTCTTCACCAAGACCGAAACCGTGCAGGTCGCCGCCTTCTCGGCGCTGCTGCTGGGCGAGGCGGTGAGCCTTGGCGGCTGGGCCGCCATCGCCGTCGGCCTTGCGGGTGTGCTGGCGCTGTCCTGGCAGCCGGGCGCCGCGCAAGGCGGGATGCTGTCGCGGGCGACCCTGTATGGCGTGGCGGCGGGGGGCCTGTTCGGCCTGTCCGCCATCGGCTACCGTGGTGCGACGCTGGAGCTGGCGCCGGCCGCCTTCTTCACCCGCGCGGTGGTGACGCTGGCCTGCGTGACCTTTGCGCAAAGCCTTGGCATGGCGGCCTGGCTGGTCTGGCGCGAGCCGGGCGAGCTGCCCCGCGTGGTCGCCGCCTGGCGGCGCACGGTCTGGGTGGGGGTGACGGGGATGCTGGGCTCGCTCGCCTGGTTCACCGCCTTCGCGCTGCAGAACGCCGCCTATGTGCGGGCGCTGGGCCAGGTCGAGATCGTGTTCACGCTGCTGGTCTCGGTGCTGGTGTTCCGCGAGAAGCTGACGGCGCGCGAGGGCGCGGGGATCGCGCTGGTGATCGGCAGCGTGATCGCGCTGGTGTTGCTGCTGGCTTAAGCCGCGGCTCCGATCCGGCGGAAGGTGGAGACGGGGCCGGCATTGTCGAAGAACGGCACCGTTTCGGGCTGGTGCAGCCCCTCGGCGCAGAGGGCTGCCACCTCGGCCAGCACCACCTCGGTGATGAACGGCAGGTCCAGCTTGCGCGCCTCGGCCAGCGGCACCCAGTGCAGGAAGGACAGCTCATCCGTGGCGCGGCTGAAATCGTCCGGGTCGCCGCAGACGGCCTCGGCGCTGGCCAGGAAGAACCGCGCGTCGAAGCGGCGCGGGCGGCCGGGCGGGGTGATGGCGCGGAACACGAAATGCAGCGGCGAGGCGTCGGGCACCAGACTTGTTCCGGCGCCGGTTTCCGCAAAGCCCGCCCAGTCGGCGGGATCGGCGCCCGCGGAGGCAGGCCAGATACCGGGCCGGCCAAGGCGCAGGCCCGTCTCTTCCCACAGCTCGCGGATCGCGGCGCCGGCAAGGGCGGCGGGCGAGCAGCCGCCTTCCGCCAGCCGCGCGGCGCATGTCGGGTTCAGCGGCGCGGCGAAGGGCAGGTCGGCGTCGCCGGCATCGACGGCCCCGCCCGGGAACACGAATTTCGACGGCATGAACGCCGCCGCCGCCCCGCGCTGGCCCATCAGCACCGCCGGCCCAGCCGCGCCCTGCCGCAGCAGCAGCACGGTGGCGGCATCGCGGATCGGCAGGTCGGGGCGGGCGGTCGCGGTCATCGGTCAGGCACGCTCCGGCGCGCCGAAGCCGTGCATCCGCTTGGCCCATTGCAGGCCGACCATCGCCCCCTTGAGCCGTGGCAGCAGGAACAGCGACAGCGCCACCGTGCCGACCGAGAACACCGCGGCCATCGCCAGCGGGTCGGGCCGGAAGGCGATGAAGGCCCAGAGGATCACCGGCGCCATGATATGGCCGACGATCAGGATCGTCAGGTAGGCCGGGCCGTCATCGGCGCGCTGGTGGTGCAGCGGCTCGCTGCAGACCGGGCAGGTGTCGCGCACTTTCAGATAGCCCGACATCAGCGGGCCCGACCCGCAATTCGGGCAGCGCTGCCGCCAGCCGCGCTTGAGCGCGGGGCCGAGGGGGCGATCGGCCTCAACCTCGACATGAAGGGTCAAGGCCGGTGTGGTCTGAGGGGCGGAGGGGGTGGCAGTCTGGGGCATCTGAGACATGGGGGAGGGCATTCCTGTTGGCGCTCGCGTTTATCCCAAGAAATATGGGGGCGCGGAAGCCGGAACAGAGGGCTTGCGCGAAGATGTCGCAAGAATGTGCCTTTTCCTGCCGGTTCTGGCCCGCAAAAGGCCCAGACGGGCGGTTTGAGGCCAGCAGACCGCGCCCCTCACGCAGCCGTGACGACGGAATTTCGGGCCGCCTCCGTTTGACAGGGTATCGAAGGGCAAGACGCGCCCCCCACCCGAGGAGAGCACGAGATGAAATCCAGAACACTGATGGCCGCACTGGCCGTGGCGCTTGGCACCACCGCGATTGCGGTTCCGGCCTTTGCCGATCGCGGCATGATGCAGGGCCGGATGCATGGCATGATGGGCGGCATGATGGGGCAAGATGGCCCGCAGGGCATGATGCCCGACTTTGCCACGCTCGATGCCGATGGCGATGGTTCGGTGACCGAGGCCGAGGTTCTGGCCTGGCGCCAGGGCAAGGTCGCGGGCCTCGATGCCGATGGCAATGGCCTGCTGACCGCCGAGGAGCTGGTCGCGCAAGAGATGAAGCAGGCGCAGGTCCGGGCCGAGGCACGGGTGGCGCGGCAGATCGCGGCGCAGGATCTGGACGGCGACGGCGCGCTCTCGGCGGCCGAGCTGATGGCCCCGCCGATGCCGGCGCGGCTGTTCGACCGGGCCGATGCCAATGACGATGGCGCGGTGAGCGCCGAGGAGTTCGAGGCGGCCAGGGCCAAGATGGCCGACATGATGCGCGGCGGCGAGCGCGATGGCGAGCGCGGCGGCCGCGGCAAGGGCGGCCACGGGCAGCACGGCAAGGGCATGATGGGCGGCCAAGGTATGGGCGGCCAGGGCGGCCCGGGTGCCGGTGAGTGCATGGGCGCTGGACAGGGTGCCGGGATGGGCGCCGGGATGGGCGACTGCACCGGCCCCGGTGCCGGGCAGGGCAATGGCCAGGGCAACGGCCAGGGCGCGGGGCAGGGCAATGGCCAGGGCAACGGCCAGGGCATGGGGACCGGCGCGCAGCCGGGCGCCGGCAACTGACCCAGGGAAGAACGGGCGGGGCGCTGCGGCGCCCCTCCTGCCGGGGACGGCAAGCCTCGGCGGATGATTGCACCCAAGGCGCGCCGAGTATAACCCGGACCCATGAACATGGCCCTCGACCTGCGCAGCGATGTCCCCGACGAGGCCCTGTTGGTGCTGTTCGCCAACGGGGACCCCGAGGCCGCGCGGGCGCTGACCCTGCGGCTGGCGCCGATGGCGCTGCGGGTGGCGGCGCGGATGCTGGCCGACCGGGCCGAGGCCGAGGATGTCGCGCAAGAGGCGATGCTGCGGCTGTGGCGGGTGGCGCCGGACTGGCGGCAGGGCGAGGCGAAGGTGTCCACCTGGCTCTACCGGGTGACCTCGAACCTCTGCACCGACCGCCTGCGCCGCCGGGGCCGCACCGTCGCGCTCGAGGCGGTGGCCGAGCCCGAGGACGGGCGGCCGGGCGCGGTGGCAGGGATGATCGAGGCCGACCGGGCGTTGGCGCTGGAGACGGCACTGGCGGCGCTGCCGGACCGGCAGCGGCAGGCGGTGGTGCTGCGGCACCTCGAGGGGCTGACCAATCCCGAGATCGCCGAGATCATGGAGATCGGCGTCGAGGCGGTCGAAAGCCTGACGGCGCGGGGCAAACGCGCCCTGGTGGCCGCCCTGGCGGGGCGGCGCGAGGAGTTGGGGTATGACAATGACTGATCCGCAGACCAAGACAGATGCCGAGATCGATATCGCGCTGGAGGCGGTCTTCGCCGCGGGCCGCACTGCCGCGCCCGAGCCCTCGGCAGCCTTCCTGGCCCGGGTGCTGGCCGAGGCCGAGGCGGTGCAGGCGGGCTTTGGACCAGCGGAGCGCAGGGCGGCGCCGCCGCGGCAGGGCCTCTGGTCCGGCGTGCTGGCGGCCCTTGGCGGCTGGGGCGGCGCCGGCGGGCTTGCCAGCGCCGCCATGGCCGGGGTCTGGCTGGGCTTTGCCGGCGTGCAGGGCAGCGGTACGCTGACCGCACTTCTGGCCGCGCCGGACGAGGTGGTGGGCACATTGGAACTGATCCCGGATTACGACAGCTTCGCGCTGGCGGCACTGGAAACGGAGGGCTGAGATGACGACAACGGGCCGACCCGCCGCTGCCCCGCGCAGCCCGCGCTGGATGCGCATCGTGCTGGTGCTGTCGCTGGCGCTGAACCTTGCCGGGATTGGCGTGGTCGCGGGGGCCGTGCTGGGGCATTCAAAGAAGCCGCCGCGGCCGCTCATGGTGAACGATCTCGGCTTTGGCCCCTATACCGACGCGCTGAGCGCCGAGGACCGCGACGCCCTGCGCCGCGCCTTCGTGGAGCGGGCGCCGGACTTCCGCGACCTGCGCAAGCTGATGCGCGACGATTTCGGGCGCCTGCTGACGATCCTGCGCGCCGAGCCCTATGATGCCGCCGCCGCCGAGACGGTGATCCTCGCGCAGCGCGACCGGGCGCAGAAGGGGTTCGCGCTGGGCCATGAGCTGCTGATGCAGCGGCTTGCGGGCATGACCCCGGCCGAGCGCGTCGCCTTCGCGGACCGGCTGGAACAGACGCTGTCCCGCCCGCCGGGCCACCCGGGCAAGCGGCCGGGCGAGGAGAGGGCCGGCGCCGAGGGCGCTGCGGACTGAGGATGCGGGAGGGGGCTTCGCGCCCCCGGCCCGCCGGGCTCCCCCGCAGGACATGGGGACAAGGGCAAGGGGCAGGCGGTTGCGGCGCGATCGGATCGGCCTGGCCGCATCCCCGCGATCTGGGCAAAGATGCATCGCTTCGATGCGCGGCTGGCGGGCGCGGGCGGAGCTGACGGGCCGCCGCGCGCCTTTCAGCCAGGGTCGGCAGGAGGGGGCTGTCTGCCCCCTCTTGCCGCTTCGCGCCAATTCACCCCCGAGGATATTTGCGGCCTTATGTAGCAAGCGCACCAAGCACGGCGGGGCGTGGGTGATGCTTTGCGCGCTACTTGTGCTTTTCTGCCTTGGCGACCCACTCCCTCATGGAGTTCAAGGCCTTACTGCGATTTCCATGCATATCACTGGGGGTGATGTTCCCAGGATGGATTTTTTTCTTGTCGTATTCGTCAAAGCTCTGAAAATACCCGATGGGTCCGAAAAAGGAGATTTCATGGCCGAATGCGTCTTGCCCCAAGAGGCAGAGATTAGCGAACCGAACATCGAAAGTCCCTCCACCTCCGCCAAAGAAGCCAAGGAAGGCCACTCTCCCCGTTCCAAATTGGCCGTGGGCAGGGACGGTGCCGATAGAATGTGGAATAGTATAAAACTCATGAATTTCGAATGTGTTTTCGCCAGCGCTTCGAAAGTACGTCAACTCAAGCATCATGTAGACATTTATTGCAGGGCTGTTCCCGCAGTTTGTGATGGTTCCACAAAACTCAACGCCGGTGCCCTCCCACGCAGCGCAAGATTCGCGCCCCAAGTAGGCCCGCACCTGCGCCTCGCCTATCCGAGACGTTTCCTTGGCCATGTCTTGGGTGGCTTTGAGGGTTTGCCAGACGAAAACAACACCAAAGCCAGTCACAGCAGCCATAATCACGGTGGCAATGAGCATCCACCTAGCCCATTCGGCCATCTGCTGTTGGGCATCAAGATCCTGCTCGGCCCGCTGCTGTTCACGCTCGGTGCTCATAGCCTTGGCTATGCATTCATACTGGGGGACTCCAGAAAGAGCGAGGCATGCGGCATTTATCTCGGCGTCAGCTTGTTGTTTATAGGCCTCGGCGCTTGTGCCTTGGTGGCTTTCCTGCCCCTGCTTGAACCCTTCGTACCACCCTATCAAAGCCACGATCAGTAAGCAGACAAATACAGCAAACGCTACAATCGAACTGTGTCTGTCCCTACCGCGATCAGGCATTGCAAGAAGAACGCCGCACTGAACTTCCCTCTGGAAAGCTTGTTGCGGACATTCACCTCCTTTTCGTCGATTCCCATCGAAGACAGCTTTTCGACAAGTTGCGCATATGTCACGCCTTTTCGCTTGAGTTCGGCCTTGAGCAGGTTTGCCGCCATCATCTCCCAGTCAGTCTGTTCTGGCATGTATCGCCTCCGCGAATAAAAGCACTGTATACGTTACTTATGTCCTTGCGCGCGATGCGTCAAAGTACTATATACGTTACAAAGTACTATATACGTTACATAGGTAACGCAAGCGATGACAAGTGGCACAGCACTTCCTCCTTTCCGCAGCGGCTCGCACCCTGAGCCTCAAGGCGATCTACAAGGCTGGCGAAGAAGCTGCGCACGACACGTTCTGCAAGATGCGCTGGCCGGAAACCGATGGCGAGGCCGTTTGCCCCGACTGCAGCTGCTGCGAAACCTTCATGGGGCCGGCCGGCGCCGCGGCGTCGCCGGTCAGGCCGCCGGGCGGCTGATCGTCACCAGGTTGCGGCCCTCGGCCTTCGATCCCAGCAGGGCATGGTCGGCGCGGCACATCAGCTCATCGACCGGGGCGGGGAGGCAGCGGGGGCCGCCGCCGATGGCGAGGCCGATCGAGACGGTGACCGGCACCGTGCCCTGGCCGAAGGGCAGCGTCACCGGACGCTCCTCGATCACCCGGCGCAGGCGCTCGGCGGCCTCGCGCGCATCCTCGAGCCTGGTGTCGGGCATCGCCACCAGAAACTCCTCGCCCCCCAGCCGCGCCACCAGATCGACGGCGCGCAGGTTGGTGCGCAGACGCTCGGCCACCTCGACCAGCACCGCGTCGCCGGCGGCATGGCCCCAGCCGTCGTTCACCAGCTTGAAGCGGTCGAGATCGAGCAGCATCAGCGCGAAATGCCGCCCCGTCTGGCGGGCGCGTTCGGCGATGTGGGCCAGATGCGGCAGCGCGTAGCGGCGGTTGTAGAGGCTGGTCAGCGGGTCGATCACCGCCATGCGCAGCCCGTCGGCGACCTGGGCGCGCAGCCGGTCGGCCTGGCGCTTGCGGCGGATCTGGCTGCGCAGGCGCAGCGCGATTTCTGCAGGGCAGGCGCTGGCGGCGATCACGTCGGACGCGCCAAGGTCGAGCGCCATCGCCGCGGTCTCGGGCGCGAGCGGCGGCAGCGCGATGCAGATCGCGGCATGGCGGGTGGCGCTGCGCGAGCGCAGTTCCGACATCAGCCGCAGCCCCTCGCCGGGTTGCGCGAGGTCGGCCGAGAGCAGGAACAGGTCGGGCGCGGGCTGGCCGGCGCCGGAAAGGGTTTCGGCGAGCACATCCTCACGCGCCAGCACCAGCAGGCGGTCCTGCAGATGCGGGGCGAGGTCATGCTTCCAGGCCAGCGCCGTCTCGCGCCTTGCCGCGACCAGCGCGATGGTGGCGGGGGCGTCGAACTCCTCCGCCACCTCGGCGAAGCCAAGCTCGCGGCTGGTGGTGTCGCGCAGGCGCAGCTCCTCTTCGGTTTCGCGGGCGCGCAGCAGGCTGCGCATCCGCGCCAGCAGCACCACCTCGTCCAGCGGCTTGGACAGGAATTCTTCCGCGCCGGCGCGCAGGGCGGCAAGCCTGCTGGCGGCATCGCGGAAGGTGGAGACCATCACCACCGGGATTGCGCGGGTGGCCGGATCGGCCTTGAGCGCGGTGCAGACTGCGATGCCGTCCATGTCGGGCAGTTGCACGTCGAGCAGGATCAGATCGGGCCGCTGCGCCCGCGCGAGGCGCAGCGCCTCGGTTCCGGTGGCGGCCTGCAGCGTGTCATAGCAGGCCGAGGCGAGCTTCACCTTCAGCACGATGCGATTCGTCGCCACGTCATCCACGATCAGGATCTTGCCTGCCATCGCAGTCTCCGCTTCTTGCTGCGCCCCGATGCGTCCATACTTCCTTTCCAAAGGTTAAGATTTCCTTTCCGGGCTTAACACGCAGCCCACAAGGCAGGAGGGCATGGTATGGCAGAGGGACTGATGGCGCGCGGCGCGGCCGAAACGCTGGCGGTGCAGGCGCTGGGCTGGCTGGCGGCGGATGACGATCTGTTCGGCAGCTTTCTGGGCAGCACCGGGGCGGGGGTGGACGAGGTGCGCGCCCGGGCGGCGGACCCGGAATTTTTGGGGTCGGTTCTGGATTTCCTGCTGATGGACGATGCCACGGTCACCGGCTTTTGCGACGCCGCCGGGCTGCGCTATGACGCGCCGATGCGGGCGCGGGCGGCGCTGCCGGGCGGCGAGGCGATGCACTGGACGTGAGGGGGGCGGGTTGTCCGACCAGCACGACTGAGCCCGCACCGCTTGCCTTGGCGAAGGCCATCGCCTTCGCCACGCCGCGCCATCGCTACTCGCCGGACGGGCCCCCAAAGGGCCCGGCAGCGCCCGCCCCGCCCCTGGCGGGCGCTGGCCTCTGTGGTCTCTCAAGGCCAGCGGCTCCGGGTGATGCGTCCCGTAGCGGGCGGGGGCGAGGCAGTGCCTCGCCTGTTCCCGCCCGAGCCGCCGGACCAAACTCAGCAGAGGACTCCGGCCCCCCAAATCTCCTTTGCGTTGCAATCAGCCCCCGGATCGGCCAGTCTTGGACTCCGGGAGCAGGAGAGCGCATGACCACGATCCAAGCGATCATCTTCGACAAGGATGGCACCTTGTTCGACTTCGAGGCGACGTGGAGCGCCTGGGCGCGCAGCCTGCTGCTGGATCTGGCGGCGGGCGACACGGCGCGGGCCGAGGCTCTGGGTGAGTGCATCGGCTTCGATTTTGCCCGCAGCCGGTTCGATCCCGCCAGCCCGGTGATCGCCGGAACCCCGGGCGAGATTGCCGAGGCGCTGCTGCCGCATGTGCCGGGCGCCAGCCCGCTGACGCTGGTGGCGCGGATGAACGCGCTGGCCGCGGTCGCTCCGCAGGCCGAGGCGGTGCCGCTGGCGCCGCTTCTGGGCGCGCTGCGCGGGCAGGGGCTGCGGCTCGGCGTCGCCACCAACGATGCCGAGGGCCCGGCGCGGGCGCATCTGGATGCCGCGGGCGTGCTCGGGATGTTCGATTTCGTTGCCGGCTTCGACAGCGGCCATGGCGCCAAACCGGCGCCGGGGCAGCTTCTGGCCTTTGCCGAGGCGATGGGCCTGCGCCCCGCGCAGGTGGCGATGGTCGGCGACAGCCGCCACGATCTGCACGCGGCGCGGGCGGCGGGGATGGCCGCGGTCGCGGTGCTGTCGGGCATCGCCGGCCGGGCAGAGCTGCAGCCCCATGCCGATGTGGTGCTGCCCGATATCGGGCATCTGCCGGACTGGCTGGGCTCTGCGCAGGGCAAGGCGCAGGCGGCCGAGACCGCAGCCTGAGGCTCGGCCCGGGCCGCCACTGCGAAAACGACACCTTCCTGTCGCAAAAAGCCGCGAACCGCCCCGGCCGCGCGCCATTCTGGCCCCGAAGCAGTGAGGGGGCGGGCAATGGCAATCGCAGCGGAAGACGATGGCAAGCGCAAGCGCGCGGGGGGCCGCGCCGGTCATGCCCGCCGGGCCGGCACCCATGCCATCGAGCAGATGTCCTGGCGCATCCCGCAGAACCATGACCGCCCGACCGAGCCGATGGGCCCCGAAGGCGTGCTGGCGATCCACAACGGCGCCATGCGCATCCTGCGCGACATCGGCATCCGCTTCCTGAACGACGAGGCGCTAGGGATCTTCCGGCAGGCGGGCTGCAAGGTGGATGGCAACACCGTCTTCATGGACGAAGACTTCGTGATGGAGATGCTGGGCCGCTGCCCGGCAGAGTTCACCCTCACCCCGCGCAACCCCGCCCGCGCCCTGCCCATCGGCGGCAAGGCGCTGCTGTTCGGCAACGTCTCCTCGCCGCCCAACTACTGGGATCTGGAGACCGGCAAGGTGCCGGGCTTCATGGAGGGCTTCCGCAGCTTCATGAAGCTGACCCAGTATTTCAACTGCATCCATTTCGCCGGCGGCTATCCGGTGGAGCCGGTGGACGTTCACGCCTCGGTCCGGCATCTGGATTGCCTCTATGAAAAGCTGGTGCTGACCGACAAGGTCGTCCACGCCTATTCGCTGGGGGCAGAGCGGATCGAGGATGCGATGCAGATGGTGCGCATCGCCGGGGGGATGACGGAAGATGAGTTCCGCGCCCGCCCGCATATGTACACCAACATCAACTCGGTCTCGCCGCTGAAGCACGATCACCCGATGATCGACGGCGCGCTGCGCTGCGCCCGCGCCGGGCAGGCGGTGATCGTGACGCCCTTCACGCTGGCAGGCGCGATGGCGCCGGTGACGCTGTCGGGCGCGGTGACGCTGTCGATTGCCGAGGCGCTGTCGGCGATCGCGCTGATCCAGTATGTGGCGCCGGGCGCGCCCTGCGTGATCGGCACCTTCACCTCCAACGTGGACATGAAATCCGGCGCGCCGGCCTTCGGCACCCCCGAATACATGCGCGCGACGCAGATGACCGGGCAGATGGCGCGGTTCTACAAGCTGCCGCTGCGCTCCTCCGGTGTCTGCGCCGCCAACGTGCCCGACGGGCAGGCGATGTGGGAGACGTCGAACTCGCTCTGGGCCGCGGTGCAGTCGGGCACCCACATGGTCTATCACGCCGCCGGCTGGCTGGAGGGCGGGCTGATCGCCAGCCCCGAGAAATTCGTGATGGATTGCGAAGTGCTGCAGATGATCCAGCGCTACATGGAGCCCGCGACCTGGGCGACCGAGCCCGAGGACATCGCGCTGCAGGCCATCGCCGAGGTCGGCCCCGAGGGCCATTACTTCGGCTGCCAGCACACGCAAGAGCGCTACACCACCGCCTTCTACGCCCCCATCGCCAGCGACTGGCGCAACTTCGAGGCCTGGCAGCAGGACGGCGCGATGTGGACGCCGGAGCGTGCGCACCGCACCTTCAAGGCGATCCTGGCGGAGTTCGAGCCGCCGCCGATGGATGCCGGGGTGCATGAGGAGCTGAAGGACTTCGTGGCGCGGCGAAAGGCCGAGGGCGGCGCGCCGACGGATTTCTGAGGGGAGGGATGGCAGGGAAGGTTGTGGGGATCGGGTAGAGCAAGTTAAGATAAAATGGCCCGAGAACGCGTGATCTTGCGCCGCTTGGGGAAGGGACCAACGTCGGCCGCCGGAGAACCAAGTGTTTAATTCTTCTGTATGCGCAATCGGGGGTGCAGTTCTCTGCCTGCTCCCTTACTTCGCCGCAGCGCAGCCAGCACCACCAAATTACAGTGTCCTCCTCTGCCCCGCGCCTTGGCGCGAGTATGTTGATGAGATTGGCGTTCTCATAGAAGAGTCACCCCCGAATGTGCCGCTTGTCTTTATCGACAGAGCCGGAAATGTATTTGACTGTCTCAATTTAGCTATCGACAAGTCGATTCTTCGCCGCATTCAGCTTCTTGAGAGTTCGCTGCCGTTCGACCGCGAGAGTCCCTTGGCCGAAAGTGGGACTTGGCCGGTCAATATCTGCTCAGTAGGGCGCGGACGGTTTGCAGAGGTGAACTACATCAGCATATCTCTTCCCGTGAACGACAATATCCTCAAGCTGGAACGCTGTGTCGTCGGGGAGTCTTGCAGGGCGTGCAACTGGCAAGCCGCTAACCCGCGCCGGGGCACCTGCCGGCTGCGCGCTGGGACGCGCCCCTCTATCCTCTCCCACCGCTCCGGCAGCGCACCCTCCCCCACCGCCCTCTGGCCCCCGCGCGCTCAAGCGGTTAGCTTCGCCGCGAACGGCAAGGAGCGGGCACCATGACCGACAGCAGCAACACCGACACAGCGGGCACCAGCTTCACCCCCGAGCGGCTGCGGCTGGCGGGGTTTGGCGCGCTGGCGGGCCTTTGCGGCTGGCTGCTGACCGATGTACTGGCCGAGGAGCTGGGCGGCACCCGCCTTCACCTGTTCCTCACAGTGCTAGCGGGCGTCTTCTTCGCCGATGCGCTGGCGATGGCCGGGCAGATGCGCGCCCGCGCCGCGCTGGCCGGGGCGGCGCTGGTGGCGCTGCCGGTCGCGGGGCTGGCCGCCCTCGCCAGCCTGCGCTTCGAGACGGTGGAGGAGGCCCTGCGCAGCCCGCAGCAGATGCTGGCCCTGCTGCTGCTGGCGGCGCTTCCGGTGCCGTTCCTGATCGCGCGCGGCATCGGCGCCGGCTGGCGCGACTACCCGGCGCTGTTCCTTGCCGCCTGGAACATCGTCGTGCGCTATGCCGCGGCCTGGCTGTTCGCGGGCGTGGTCTGGGCGGTGGTCTACCTTTCCGACACGCTGCTGTCGCTGGTCGGGATCGAGGTCATCGACTGGCTGATCACCGAGGTGGATCTGGTGCCCTGGGCCCTGACCGGCGCCGCGCTCGGGCTTGGCCTCGCCGTGGTGACGGAACTGGCCGAGCTGGTCTCGCCCTATCTCGTGCTGCGGCTCCTGCGGCTGCTGCTGCCGCCCTTGCTGGCGGTGATGGTGGTCTTCGTCCTGGCGCTGCCGTTCCGCGGCCTCTCGGACCTCTTCGGCAGCTACTCGGCGGCCGGCACGCTGATGGCCATCGTGATGGGCGGGGTCTCGCTGATCTCGATCGTCGTGGATCAGAACCAGGCCGAGGCGGCGCGCAGCCCCTTGATGCGCAACGCCGCCCGCGCGATGGCACTGCTGCTGCCGGTGCTGGCGGGGCTTGCGATCTGGGCGGTGCTGCTGCGCATCAATCAGCATGGGCTGACGCCCGAGCGGGTGGCGGGCGCGACCGCGGCCCTGATCGTGCTCGGCTATGCGGTGCTTTACGCCCTGTCGGTGCTGCTTGCGCGCGCGGCCTGGATGGACCGCATCCGCCAGGCCAATATCGCCATGGCGCTGGCGGTGATGGCGCTGGCGGCGCTGTGGCAGACGCCGCTGCTGAATGCCGAGGCGCTGTCGGCCCGAAGCCAGCTGGCGCGGTTTCAGGCGGGGCGCCTGACCGTGGCGCAGCTGCCGCTGCACGAGATGCGGTGGGACTGGGGCCGCCCCGGCGCCGCGGCGCTGGCGAGCCTTGGCACCGTCACCGGCCATGCCGAACAGGCAGCGCTGGAGGCGCGGCTGGCAGAGGTGGCCAACGCGGTGGATCGCTATGACCCCGGCTCGGACCCCGCCGGCGCCCCGGCGCTGGCGGCGCTGCGTGCCAGCCTGACCGTGCTGCCAAGCGGGCGCGAGGTGCCGGACTGGGTGCTGGAGGGCGTGCCGCAATGGGAGGCCGACAGCTGGCAAGAGGCCTGCGCGCGCCCCGACGCGGCCGGCCGCCCCGGCTGCGTGCTGGTGGTCGGCGATCTGCTGACATCAGCGCCGGGCGAGGAGGCGCTGCTGTTCCTGAACGGCGGCGGCGACAGCGTGATCCGGCAGGGCTTCGTCTCGTCCCGCGGTGCCGGTTACCGCGCCTCGGCGATCTTCATGGCGCCGGCGGTGGAGCCGGGGGCGGCGGCGCTCTTTGCCGCGCTGCACGCGGGCGATGTCCGCATCGGCCCCAGTTCGGCCATGGCCCTGCATATCGGCGCGGCCGAGGTGATGCTGCAGCCCTGGCCCTGACCGGGGCGACCGCCGGGGCCGACCGATCAAACTGTCCCGATTCCGACCGCGCCGATTTGCGCTTTGTAAACCGGGCGCCGCCTAGCCTGCGGCCAGGTGGGATAAGGGGTTTGGGAATGCACGGGCTGGTGAACCGTTCGCTCCAGTGTTTCTTGCGCGATACCTATGGGGCGGATCTGTGGGACGCGGTGGCCCGGCGGGCGGGCATCGCGCCGGATGGGTTCGAGGCGATGCAGGTCTATGACGATGCGCTGACCGGCGCCGTCCTGGACGCGGCGGCGCAGCAGCTGGCGAAACCGCCCGAGGCGCTGCTGGAGGATCTGGGCGCCTATCTCGTATCGCTGGAACCGCTGCGGCGGCTGTTGCGCTTTGGCGGGGTCGGCTATGCCGATTTCCTGCACTCGCTGGACGACCTGCAGGGCCGCGCGCAGCTGGCGCTGCCCGATCTTGGCCTGCCGGCGCTGCGGCTGGTGGCGGAGCCGGACGGACGTTTTGCGCTGCATCTGGAGGGCGGGGGCCCGTGCTGCTGCGGCGCTGCACCTGCCAGCGCGGCGATGGCGCAACTGGCGCCGCCGGTGCTGGCCGGCGTCCTGCGCGCCATGGCCGATGATTACGGCGCGCTGGCGCTGATCGATCTGCCGGACCCCCCGGCCGGGCCCGGCGCCCGCGTGATCCATATCGACCTGTTGCAGGCGCGCTATGCCAAGGGCCGGCGCTTCCATCTTGGCCTGCCCGTGGCAGAGGTGGCATCATGACCGCGCTCCGCCCCAGCCTGCAAAGCTCCAGCCTGCAAAGCTCCAGCCTGCAAACCTCCAGCCTGCAGCCCGCCCATGCCGCGCCCGCGGCGCCGCCCGCCGCGCTGTTGCGCCTCGCGCCCGATCTGCTGGGCGCGCTGATGCCGATGTTCCTGTGGCTCGACGGGCGCGGCAGGGTGCTGGCCGCGGGCCCGACGCTGCACAAGATCTGCGGCCGGGTGTTGCGGCCCGGCGTGCCGGTCTTCGAGCTGATCGAGATCACCCGCCCGCAGCGGATCTCGGGCATGGCCGACCTGCGCGGCCATGGCCAGCGCCGCCTGCACCTGGCGCTGCGCGCCCGCCCCCGCACCGGGCTGCGCGGCATCGCGGTGCCGCTGGGGCCGAAGGCCGAGGATGGGATGCTGCTGAACCTGTCCTTCGGCCTGACCGTGGCCGAGGCGGTGCGCGCCCATGCGCTGACCGATGGCGATTTCGCGCCGACCGACCTGACGGTGGAGATGCTCTACCTGATCGAGGCGAAAAGCGCGGTGATGGGGGAATTGCGCGGCCTGAACCTGCGGCTGGAACGCGCGCATCGCTCGGCGATGGCCGAGGCGCTGACCGATCCGCTGACCGGGCTTGCCAATCGCCGCGCGCTGGAACTGGCGCTCGAGGCGGCGGCGCAGTCGGGCGGGCGCGACGAGACGGCGCCGCCCTTCGCGCTGGCCCATCTCGACCTCGATTTCTTCAAGCAGGTGAACGACACCCATGGCCACGCCGCCGGCGACGCCGTGCTGACCGAGGTGGCGCGCATCTTGCAGGCCGAAACGCGCGAACACGATCTGGTGGCGCGGGTCGGCGGCGACGAATTCGTGCTGGTGCTGCGCGCGATGACCGACCTTGCCGCGCTCGAGGCGCTTGGCCAGCGGATCATCGCCCGGCTCGAGGCGCCGGTTCCGGTCGGCGATGCGCTGGCCCGCATCTCGGGCAGCCTCGGCGTGGTGATCTCGGTGGATTACCCGGTTGCGGAGCCCGAGCGGATGCTGGCCGATGCCGACCGCGCGCTCTATGCGTCCAAGCACGCCGGCCGGTCGCGGGTGACGATCCTGCGCAAGGGGGAATTGCAGGAAGCCTAGACTTTGCAAGCGATTGCAGGGCGATCTTCATCCAAAGTCTGAACTTCGCCCGCCACCGATCTTGGCGCTGGCCCCGCGGGCCGTTTCTCGGCACTCTGACGGAGCGCCGCGTTCGGCGGCAGGAGGAGCGCGCCATGAACCCATTCCTGTTTTCCACGACCAAGACGCTGGTGTTCCGCCCCGGCGCGGCAGCGGATCTGGCCGCCGTCGCGGGCGCGCTGCTGGGGCCGCGCGTGCTGGTCGTCACCGATCCGGGCCTGCGCAAGCTGGGGCTCTGCGATGCGGCGATTGCCTCGCTGGCCGCGGGGGCCGAGGTTGCGGTGTTCGACCAGGTGGAGGCGGACCCTTCGCAGGCGACGCTGATGGCGGCGGTGGCGGCGGGGCGGGCACTGGGCGCGACCGGGGTCGTCGGCTTCGGCGGCGGCTCGTCGCTCGACGTCGCCAAGCTCGCCGCGCTGCTGCTGGGATCGGGCGAGGATCTGGAGGCGGCCTGGGGCGTGGGCAATGCCCGCGGTCCGCGCCTGCCGCTGGTGCTGGTGCCGACCACCGCCGGCACCGGGTCCGAGGTGACGCCGGTCTCGATCATCACCGTCGGGGCCGAGGAGAAGCGCGGCGTGTCCTCGGCCGTGATCCTGCCCGACATCGCGGTGCTGGATGCCGAGCTGACGCTGGGGCTGCCGCCGGCGATCACCGCCGCGACGGGGGTGGATGCCATGGTCCATGCCATCGAGGCCTATGCCTCGGCCAGCCCCAACAACAACCCGCTCAGCCGGATGCTGGCGCGCGAGGCGCTGCGGCTGCTGGGGGCCAATATTGAGACGGCGGTGGCGCGGGGCAGCGACCGCGAGGCGCGGGGCGCGATGTTGCTGGGCTCGATGCTGGCCGGACAGGCCTTCGCAAATAGCCCGGTGGCGGCGGTCCATGCGCTGGCCTATCCGATCGGCGGGATCTTCCATGTGCCGCATGGGCTGTCGAACGCGCTGGTGCTGCCGCATGTGCTGCGCTTCAACGCGGCCGTGGCGGGCGCCACCTATGCCGAGATTGCCGCCGATGCCTTCCCCGCGCTGGCCGAGATCGGGGCGCAAGGCCGCTGCGCCGCCTTCATTGAGGCGCTGGAGCAGCTGGCGCTGCGGCTGGGAATGCCGACAACGCTGCGCGACGTCGGCATCCCCGAGGACGCGCTGCCGCGGATGGCCGCCGATGCGATGAAGCAGCAGCGGCTGCTGGTGAACAACCCGCGCCCTGTGACCGAGGCGGATGCACTGGCGATCTACCGCGCGGCCTGGTGAGGGGCGGGGTTCCGCCCGCGCGGCAAGCTGGTATGCTGGCAGGACAATCGCGCGCCGCGCCGCCCCCCCGCGCCGGCCGGCCCTGCGCCCCTCCAAAGGACACCCCCCGCATGAAACCCGATCTGCTTGTCGCCACCCCGACCCGTCCGCGCCAGATGGCGCAGCTGGAGGCGGCCTATACGCTGCACCGGCTCGACCTTGCCAAGGACAAGGACGCGCTGCTGGCCGAGGTCGGCCCGCGCTGCACGGCGATGGTCTGCACCGGCCATGTCAAGATCGACGCGGCGTTCCTGGCGCGGGTGCCGGCGCTGCAGATCGTCTCTTGTGGCTCGGTCGGCTATGACATGTTCGACGTTCCGGCGATGACCCGGGCCGGGGTGCGGCTGACAAACACCCCCGATGTGCTGACCGACGATGTCGCCGATACCGCGCTGATGCTGCTGCTGGCGGCGCGGCGGCGGCTGTTGCAGGGCGATGCCCATGTGCGCAGCGGCGAATGGGGCCGCTCTGGGCCGATGCCGCTGACCCGCAGCACCGCGGGCAAGACCGTGGGCATCGTCGGGCTGGGGCGGATCGGCAGCGCGATTGCCAAGCGCTGCGAGGCCCTGGGGCTGACCGTCGGCTATTTCGGGCGCAGCGAGAAGCCGGGGATCGGCTATCGCTATTTCGCCGATGTGGTGGCGCTGGCGGACTGGTCCGACATCCTGGTCGCCGCGACCTCGGGCGGGGCAGGGACGCGCGCCATCGTCTCGGCCGCGGCGCTGGAGGCTCTGGGGCCGGAGGGCAGCTTCATCAACATCGCCCGCGGATCGGTGGTGGATGAACCGGCGCTGATCGCGGCACTGCAGGACGGGCGGCTTGGCAGCGCCGGGCTGGACGTGTTCGAGAATGAGCCGAACCCCGACCCGGCCTTCGGCGCGCTGGACAACGTGGTGCTGTACCCCCACCACGCCAGCGGCACCGAGGAGACGCGGGACCGGATGGCGCAGCTGGTGGTGGACAACCTCGCCGCGCATTTCGCCGGGCGCGCGCTGTTGACCCCGGTCAACTGACGCTTCGGGGGCGCGGCAGCACCGCCGCGCCCGATCAGGCGAAGTAGTCGGGATATTCCCGCCGCAGATCCTCGACCCGGGCGATGGTGCGGCCAAGATGGTCGCGGATCGCGGCGATGGCGGCCTGCGGGCCGATGCAGTACCGCAAGATTCTGGCGATGGAGACGGAGGAGCCCGACCAACCTGACGCTGCATGAGGCCATCGACATCAACGTGCCCATCGGCTGCGGCGACGTGCCGGTGTTTCCGGGGGATATCGTGGTCGGTGACGATGACAGCGTGATCGTGATCCCCACCGAGATTGCCGCCGGGATCGCCGATGAGGCGGTGGAGATGACCGCCTATGAGGATTTCGTGGTCGAGCGGGTGAAGGGCGGGGCCACGATCATCGGCCTCTATCCGGCGACGGACGAAAGCAACCTTGCGCTCTTCGCCGAATGGCGCAGAGCGAACGGGCGCTGAGCCGGCGCGGATATCGCCCTGACGCGCGACGAGGGGGCTGGCCTTCCGCGCGCCAGCCGGTAGGCTGCCGCGCGTGCGAGTATCCGCTGCGGACCGCGCCCCCCGCGGGGTGGGCGAGATGCGCAGCTTCGGCCGGCCGCTGCAAGGCGGCCCAGCCAGTCACCCGCTGACCCGATCACCGAAAGGACGCCTCATGACCGCCTATCCCGATACCATGCTGTTCATCGACGGGGCCTGGACCCCGGCTGCCAGCGGCAAGACCATCCCGGTGCTCGACCCGGCCACCGAAGACCAGATCGGCACCGTCGCCTGGGCCGAACGCGCCGACCTGGACGCGGCGCTGGAGGCGGCGCAGCGGGGCTTTGCGCTCTGGCGCGCGACTTCGGCCTATGACCGCGCCAAGCTGATGCGCAAGGCGGCGGACCTCTTGCGCGAGCGCGCCGGCGATATCGGCTGGGTGATGACGCGCGAGCAGGGCAAGCCGCTGGGCCAGGCCAAGCTGGAGGTGCTGGCCGCCGCCGACGTGATCGACTGGTTCGCGGAAGAAGCGCGCCGCACCTATGGCCAGGTGATCCCGGCCCGCGCGCCGGGCATCACGCAGATGACCGTCAAGCTGCCGGTGGGGCCGGTCGCGGCCTTCACGCCGTGGAACTTCCCGATCAACCAGGTGGTGCGCAAGCTGTCGGCGGCGCTGGCCGCCGGCTGTTCCATCATCGTCAAGGCGCCCGAGGAGACGCCAGCCTCGCCCGCCGCGATGATCCGCTGCTTTGCCGATGCCGGGGTGCCGGCGGGGGTGATCGGCCTCGTCTATGGCGTGCCGGCCGAGATTTCCGAATACCTGATCGCGCATCCGGTGATCCGCAAGGTCACCTTCACCGGCTCCACCCCGGTCGGCAAGCTGCTGGCGAGCCTTGCCGGCCAGCACATGAAGCGCGCGACGATGGAGCTGGGGGGCCATGCCCCGGTGATCGTGACCGCCGATGCCGATATCGACAAGGCCATCGCCACCATGGCGATGCACAAGTTCCGCAATGCCGGGCAGGTCTGCGTCTCTCCCACCCGGTTCCTGGTCGAGGAGGCCGTGGCGGACCGCTTCATCGACGGCTTCACCGAGGCGGCGAAGGCGGTGAAGGTCGGTGCCGGGACGGATGAGGCGACGGGGATGGGCCCGCTGGCGAACGACCGGCGTATCCCGGCCTTGCAGGCGCTGGTGGATGACGCGGTCGATCATGGCGGGCGGCTGACCACCGGCGGGCGCCGGATCGGCAACAAGGGCTGGTTCTTCGAGCCGACGGTGCTGGCCGATGTGCCGGTCGCCGCGCGGATCATGAACGAGGAGCCCTTCGGCCCGGTCGCCGTCATCAACCGCTTTGCCACGTTGAGCGATGCGATTGCCGAGGCGAACCGGCTGCCCTTCGGCCTCGCCGCCTATGGCTGGACCGGATCGGCCGCAGCCGCGGGCCGCATCGCGGCCGAGGTCGAGGCGGGGATGACCACGATCAACCATCTGGGCCTTGCCCTGCCCGAGGTGCCCTTCGGCGGCATCAAGGATTCAGGCTATGGCACCGAGGGCGGGTCCGAGGCCATCGAGGCCTATCTCGAGACCCGCTTCATCACCCGGATGGACTGATATTCGAGTATGGCCGCCTCAGCGCGAGGCGGCCATGCCGGCGCGGGTTTCCTTGGTGGCCAGCTGGCGGTGCAGCGTCTCGAACTGGCGATGCGCCTCCTCGCGTTTGTCGAGGTTCAGGTAGGCATAGGCGCGCAGGATCGCCAGGTCGCGCGTCAGCTTGCCCATGTCTTCCATCGCATCCAGAAACGCGATGGCGCGGTGATAGTCCTTGCTCTCATAGGCCCGCACCCCGCGCTGGTTGAGGATGATGGATTCGATGGTCAGCCGCTGTTCGCGGGTGAAGTCAGTGGCGGCGGCGATCTGGGCGGCGTTCTCGGTCATGTTCTGGTCGAGATAGGACAGCGCCATGCCGAAGCGGGCATCGCGGGTCAGCTCGGGGCTGCGGCGCGCGCGTTCCATCTGGGCAAAGCCGGCCAGCGCCTCGGCCGGGCGGTCGAGGTTGTAGGCGCACCAGGCGCGTTCATAGGCGAGGTCCACCGAGCCGGGATTGCCCGAGCGGGCCATGCACTCGGCCCAGGCCCCGGCCTGCGCGGCGGCGCGGGTGGCGGCGAGCCGGCCATCGCCTTGCCGCGGCAGGGAGCCGGAACTGGCTTGTGCGGCGGGGGCTTGCGCGGCAGGCGCGGCGGCTGCCGGCGCAGCCGCCCGCCGCGGCGGCGGCGCGGTGGTGGTGGCGGCGGGAGCTGTGGCGGCCGCTACCGCTGCGGTGCCCAGAAGCCGCGCCTCCAGCGTATCCAGCGCCGCGGCATTGCTGGCAAAGCGCGGGCGCACCAGCGCGAACAGCTCTTGCATCTGTGCCGGCGTGGCGACGCTCGAAGCCTTCTCCAGCGTGGCGACGATCTCGGCAAAGTTGGTGCAGGCCGAGAGCACGCCGCGATAGGTGGCCAGCGCGCCGCCGCTATCGGCCAGCGCCACCTGCATCTCGGCCGTCTTCCAGGCGTTGTTCACGCGGTCGCAGCGCAGCAGGGCCGGGGTGCCGCGGACGATGCCGATCGCCTCTTGCGCCTGGCCCCCGGCGACGGCGGCGTCAAAGCCCTGCTGCGCCTCGGTAATCCCCAGCAGCTGCTCCATCTCGGCGGGCGGGGCCCATCCGGGGAAGGCTTCGCGGGTCTGGGCGATGGCCTGGCGGGCGCCGGCGACGTCGCCATCGGCGATGCGGCGGTAGATCAGGTCGATCTCGGTCGAGGGCTGGCTCGGCTGCGTGGCGGACAGGTTCTCGGGCGGGGTCCAGCCGGGGAACTGGCTGCGCAGGCGGCGCATCTCGGCCTCGGCCGAAACCTCGTCGCCCTGGCCGGTGTAGAAGCGCAGCGCCTCGAGGTCCTGGTCGGTCGGGGCCTGCGCCAGCGCCGGCGCAGCGAGGGCCAGCAGCAGCGCGAGCGTCAGGGCAGGGCGGATCACAGAGGCACGCATCTGGGATATCCTTCGATCTGGGCGACCAGTGTCATCAGGTGCAGCGTCGCGGGGTAATAGGGTTGGGCGGTATCGAAGGGCGGGATCGCCGACCCCGCGCGCTGCGCCCCGGCGCAGGCGGTCAGCGCCGGGATGGCGCGGTAGCCGGCATGGGTGCTGTATTCCGTCACCCGGCCGGTGCCGCGCTCGAACACCGTCGGCGCGCGCAGATCGCCGGTATCGGCTGCCTGATGCGCCTCGGTAAAGCGGCGCACGGCGGCATGGCTATTGGCGCGCGACCAGACCAGGAACAGCGGCACCCGCAGCGATTCATAGCCCGCATCGGCGGAGAAACGCGCCGGGGGCAGGGTGATGCCGTCCGCAGTGACCTCGACCCAGTCGGGCACCAGCCCGCCGGCGGCCATCTGCGCCATCAGCCGCTCGGCGCCATCGGCGCAGCGGGCCAGCGCCGGCTGGTCGGTCGCCGCCGCCAGATCGCGCATCGCCCGCGGCATCCAGTAGGAGGGGTTGAGGATGAAGCCGGTCTCGGTCAGGAAGCCCGCGGCGGCGGGCAGCATCACCTCGGCGCTGCCATCGGGCATCGGCACCACGCAGGTGGCCACCAGATCGGCGGCGATGGCGCGGGCGCGGGCGGCATAGTCCGGCACCCCGAACAGCCGGGCGGCGCGGGCCAGCGCCCAGGCATAGAACAGGTCGCCATCGCTGGCATTGTTGCGGTCGCCGACATGGGGAAGCGCGTCCGGCAGCCAGCGCCAGGCCAGCAGCGCATCGGGGCGCAGGGCGAGGTTGGTCTCTGTCCAGCTGTAGAGCCGGCGGAAGGTCTCGCCATCGCCGAAGGACAGCGCCAGCGCCATGCCATAGCCCTGGCCCTCGGAATGGCTGGCGCCCTGCTGGAAGCTGTCCACCACCCGGCCCTCGGGCGCGACATAGCTGCCACGCCAGGCCTGCCAGGCGGCTTGCAGCGGGTGATCGGCAGGGATCGACGCAGCGGGCGCGGGTTGGGCGCGCACGTTGGCCGGCAGCGTAGCGAGGAGAGCGGCGCCGGCGAGGCGCTGCAGGAAGGTTCGGCGGATCAGGGTCATTTGCGGGCACCTCGGCTGCCGACTACGAAGGACATCGCCACAAGCGACGAGACGAGCGCCAGCAGGATCAGGACGCCGGTGAACAGCATCGGCGACCACGAGGCATAGTTGCCAAGCACGAAGCGCAGGTTGCCCGCGCGCAGCGGCTCTTGCAGGCGGGGCGGGGTGGCGGCGTCGGCCCAGCTGGTCCAGCGGCCATCGGGGCCGAGCAGCGACAGCTGGCCGCGCGGCCCGTCGAAGGCCCGGCGCCCGGCTTCCAGCGCGGCGGCGGTGAAGGCGGGATCGGCGCCCGGCCCCAGCAGCAGCCACAGATCCTGCGGCACCTCGGGGTCGGGTTGCAGCAGCAGGGCGATGCCGCGCCGGTCCGCCAGCCAGCGCTGCAACGGCGGATCGCCGGGCAGGGCGAGGCCCACAAGGTCGTCCCAGCGGCGGTGCAGCCAGCTGCCCTGCAGGGGGCCGGCGGGGGCTTCCGCCTCGGCGCTGGCGGGCGCGGGGGCGAGCGCCTCTTCCAGCATCCGCCGGGTCAGGCCAAGCGGGGCCAGCGGCAGCGCGCCGGGCGCCTCGATGCGGGCGACGGTCAGGGTCGCGGGGGTGCGGTCGGGCCGGGCTTCCGGCGGCTGGTGCAGGGCGGCGAAGGGCAGCAGCAGCTCCTCGCCCGCAGCGGAAGCGCTGGCCGAACCGTCCAGCTGCAACCCGTCGGGCGTCAGCCGCGCCAGCGGGCGGGACATGTCGGGCAGGTCCATCGCCGGGGCGGGCGGGGTCCACAGCGTCGAGCTGCCAAGGATCGTCAGCGTCTCTTCTTCCAGCGGGGCGCAGGGCAGGTCGGGCGGATCGCCGGGCAGGATCGCCTCGAAGCTGACGCGGTTGGCGCCCGGGCGCAGCAGGTTGGCGGCAAAGCCGATTTCGAGCGCCGGTTGCACCTGGCCGCCATTGCGGTCGAGCGGCAGCAGCCGCACCGTCTGGCCGTTGACCTTGACCAGCATCAGCGCGCCGGTCGGCAGCCCGTCGGCAAAGCCGTAGAGCAGCGAGAAGCGGGCCTCTTGCGAGGCAAGGATCAGCCAGTCGTCGGGCAGGCGGAAGTTCATGTCGTGCAAGATGTAATGGCCGCGGGCGGTGGTGTCGCCAAGGCCGAGATCGGCAAAGGCGGTATCCTGTCCCGGCTCCAGCAGCGGCAGCGCGCCGGACTGGCCCGCGCCCTCGTCCGCCAGCGCCGGCAGCAGCGCATCCAGCGGCAGCGCGGCACCGGGGGCGGGATCGAGCAGCAGCACCAGCGCGCCATCGCCGCCGCGCTCGATGCTGGCGCGGCCGGTGCCGCCCTGCAGCACGGTGATCCGCGCCTTGGGAGGCGCGCCGCTCTGCGGGGCCCAGGGCGAGACCACGCGGAAATCGGGGGTTGCCGCCAGGGCGCCGGTCAGCCGGCCGGCAAGGCTGCGCAGCAGCAGCGGATCGAGCGGCCCGTCGGCGCGGATTTCCAGCGGCGCGCCGCTGGCAAGCTGCGCCGAGGCGGCGGCGAGGAAGGCGGCGGCATCGTCGCCAAGGCGCGCGGCGGCGAGCGGCACGCCGCTTTGCGGCAGCAGCAGTTCCGTCCAGACGGCAAAGCTGGCTTCGGGCCCGCAGAAGATGCGGTGATGGTGGACCACGTCGATCTGCACCCGGTTCAGCCCCGGCCGCAGCGCCGCGCCCTGCAGCGTGACCGGGGTGAAATCGGCGAAGCTGGTCAGCAGGAAGGCCCCCACCGGCTCGCCATTGACCCGCACCGACAGCTGCGAGCGTTCCGGCAGCACGTTGATGCTGGAGCGGTAGGCCAGCACCAGGTCGCTGGCCGTGGCGCGTTCGGGCAGCCACAGCAGGAACTCTGCCCCCGCCTGCTCGCCGGTCAGGCGGAAGGCGCCGGGGGGATCGGCGGGGATTGGCAGGCCGGGCGCTGCGGGGCGCAGCGGCAGCAGCCAGTCCTGCGCCGGGGCGGCGGCGGCGTCACTGCCGCTGTCGCGCAGCACCTGCTCGCCCACGGCGGCCTCGGCCGGTGTGGCCAGCGCCTCGGGGAAGGCCTCGATCAGCGGCGCCTCCTGCGCCGGGGCGGGGGCGGCCAGGAACGCCAGCGCCAGCGCGGCAGGCAGTGCGGCGCGGGACCGGGTCATTGCCGCTCCTCCAGATACAGTCCCTCGACCGGCTGGGGGTTGCGCGGCTGGACCGCCGCGGCGGCGAGGATATCGGCGGTGAAGGCCAGCAGGTGCACCGGGCGCTGCTCTTGCGGGGCTTCGGCGGCGCGGCGGCGGCGGGCGGGTTCGCGTGCAAAATCCATGATCGTCTTGGGCAGGCTGGTCAGGCACAGCCCCAGCATGTAGCCAAGCCCCGCCAGCAGCCCCTTGCTGGCCCGCGTCGCCTCGCGCACGCGCTGCCAGTTCTCGGAGGCGCCGAAGGTCAGGAAGGCGATGGCCGCCCGCGCCTCCATCGACGGATCGGGCAGCATCCGAAGCCCCACCAGCAACCCCTTGTCGGTGCGCATGACGTTGCGCACCACGGCGCCGAGATCGGTCTCCAGGTGCCGGGCATCGGGAAAGCTCGGGCGGAAGGTCACCACATCCTCGGGCGCCAGCGTCTGCAGGGCACCGCCATCCGCGCTGCGGGGCATCTGGAACACGATGCCCGCGCCGCGCACCGAGGCATCGACGATGCTGGCCGGCAGCGGGGCGGCCAGCCCCTGCCAGGACAGCAGGGCCGGAACCTCCATCGCCACGCGCGGGCTGGCACGGTTCTGCTGCTTCTCGCAGACGGCGCGCAGCGCGAGGCTGACCAGCAGGAAGTTGAACACAGCCCATCCCCCGACGATGGCCAGCACCCCGCGGTCGCCCGGAAAGGCGATCCAGCGCACCGCCAGCGCGACGACACCCGCCAGCATCAGCAGCAGCAGATAGAGCAGCGGCTTGTAGATCGGCGAGATGTAATCCTCGACCAGCATCTCGTCCTTGGCGGTGACGTTGAACTTGGCGGCGCGGGGGCGCAGCACGGTGCGGAAGATCGCGGCGGCAAGGTAGGGCGCCTGCGCGACCTCGAACACCTCGGAGACCAGCGGCCATCGGTAGCGGCTGAAAAGCGCGTTCTGCACCAGGAAGCTGATCGCCAGATAGCCCAGCATATAGGCCATGACCTCTTCGTAGGTGGAGACGAAGATCTCGATCCCGAAGAACAGGTAGACCAGCGGCACCAGCAGATAGGACATGCGGATCAGCGGGAACAGCCAGAAGCTCATCGAGTTGATGTAGCACAGCCGTTGCGGCAGGCGCAGGCCGGATCGGAACAGCGGGTTCTTCAGGATCAGCATCTGCATCATGCCGGTGGCCCAGCGGCCACGCTGCTGGATGAACGAGGCGAAGGTTTCGGGCTGCAGCCCGGCCACCATCGCCCGGTCGATGTAGAGGCTCTTCCAGCCGCGGGAATGGATATCCAGCGCGGTTTCGGCATCCTCGGTGATGGTCTCGCCGGAAAAACCACCGACACTGTCCAGCGCGGCGCGGCGCAGCACCGCCGCCGAGCCGCAGAAGAAGGCGCCGCCCCAGCGGTCGAGGCCGCGGTGGATCTTGGAGTAGAACATCTCGTTCTCGGTCGGCACCTTGCGCGAGAAGCCAAGGTTGCGCTGCACCGGGTCATCATTGATGAAGAAGTGCGGCGTCTGCACCAGGAACAGCTTCGGGTCATCGACGAAATACCCGACGGTGCGCGCCAGGAAATCGCGCGTGGGCACGTGGTCGGCGTCGAACACCACCACCAGATCGCCGTTCAGCCGCTCCAGCGCCGCCGACATGTTGCCGGCTTTCGCATGTTCGTTGCGGGCGCGGGTGGAGTACATGATGCCAAGGTCGGCGCAAAGCTGCTGCAGTTCGGCCCGGCGCTTGCGCGAGGCGGCGGCAAGCTCGGGGTTGTCGGAATTGCAGCGCTGGTCGGTGCCGCCATCGTCGCACAGCACCACGGTGCGCTTGTCCACCGGGTAGATCATGTTCTTGGCGGCCAGCAGCGTGATCGCCAGCATCTCGGTCGGCTCGTTATACGAGGGCACGAGGATATCCACCGTCGGCAGGTCGCGCAGCGAGACCTGCGGCGGCATCTTGCGGCTGGTCGGGTCGGCGTTGATGAAGGCGTTGAGGAAGAAGGCGAGGTTGGAATAAAGCTCGACCACGAGCAGCAGTACCGCGATGCCGAAGGACACCGTGGGCGCGGCGGGGGGCAGCGTTTCCAGCAGCCGCCAGATCAGGTAGCGCAGCACGATCACGCTGGCGACGGCCAGCAAGGCGAACCGTGCGGCGGTCTGTTCGGTGAAGGGCTTGAGCAGCACGACCAGCAGCACCGCCACGATCGACAGCAGCGCCTGCCCGGCATTCGAGGTCGGGACCGAAGCCAGCAGCAGGATCGGCGCCAGCAGCACCACCCAAAGCAGCAGCGTGGCCGCGCTGCCAGCCGAGCCGAAGGTGCGGGACGTTGACCGGTCTGCCATGGGATCAAGTCCTTGTGGGGGGTGTCTGCGTGAGGGAGGTGTGGGCGAAGGCGGTCCCGGTGAAGGCGGTCATTGCATCGGCCCGGCGAGTGGCGACAGCAGCCGGCTGCCCCCCGCGCCGCCCGTGGACCCGGGCAGGCGGTTGCCGGTGATCGCGGCGGCGCCCATCGGCGCCAGAGCCGTTTCGGCGGTGCCGCTGACGCAGTTGCGCAGCATGATGTCGAGCACGGTCAGCCCCTTTGGCGGCAGCCAGGCCCCCGGCTCCAGCCGCCTTATGCCAAGCACGCAGAGCGTCGAGGTGCCGGTGCTGTATTCGGTCCAGAAATAGGGGCCAAGCGCATCCTCGCCCGATTGCAGCCCGGAATCGCTGATCTCGGTGAAGGGGGCCGGCGCGCCGCCGACGCGGCGCATGAACTCTTCCAGCCGCAGCCGGCCGACATGGCGCGGGTCCTGGCCGCGGGCGCGCATCAAGAGCACGTTCTCGCCGCGGAAGGTGGTGGCGTTCTGCAGCACGATCTTCTGTTCGGCCTGTGGGCCAAGCGCGCGTTCCATGGTGAGGATGCCGGCAGGGGCATTCACCCAGCGCTGGCTGTCGGGGACCACCTGGAACGGGGTTGACGCCTCGCGCTGGTCCAGCCGCAAGGGCAGTTCCGGCGCAGCGAAGTCGCAGGCAGCGACCGCGCAGAGCACAAGAAGTATCGGTAGGCGGGAGATGGCCTTCCACATCGGTTCTGCTCGATCCTTTAGGGGACTCTGTTTGTTTGCCCACGCTGGCTCGATAGCAACAAGTCGAGGGAACTGGTTAACACATAGCAGCGCGTGATGGCATAATAAGGGCGAACATGGCAGCTTTTCCAAGCATTACAGTGATTCCCGACCCTTCTTGAACAAAGGTCGGACGCATTCATGCCACACATTGCCCAGACAGGAGACGCCGATGAGCCGGATGCTGGACTTGATGCGCTGCGCTGCAGCGCTTGGCGGCCTTGCGCTGTTGGCCGGGTGCGGCGGCGGCGGCGGTGGGGGCGAGGGCGGCGGGGAGCCGCCGACCGATCCGGGCACCGAGATCGTGACCCCGGGGCTTGAAAGCTACACCACGGACCATAACGGCTATGCCCGGGTGCGGCGCAGCCAGTCGCAGGGGCCCGCCGATGACGCGATCCTCGCCGAGTTCGACGATGCCGACCCGGCCTCGCCCGCCGGCTATCGCAGCCTGATCGCCGAGACCGAGGCGGCCTATACCGACACCATGACCATCGAGGTGATCGCCGCGGTCGATGGCAATGGCGACCCGACCCGCATCCTGCGGCTGACCGCCGACCAGGCGCCGGTGGAGAACATCACCCAAGCCAGTGGCAAGTACTATTTCCGCGGCGAGAACTATGTCTGGGTCTCGGTCGATGGCGGGGCGCTGCAAAGCGGCTATGACGAGACCGGGCTTGTGGACATGGTCATCGATTTCGACGCCGAGACTGCCAGCATCAACCTGCGCACCGGCGTCGATGCCACGTCCGAGGTGCGCACCGAGATGGTTGCGACCGACATGCCCTTCAACATCTCCTCGGGCGCCTATGGCGGGGAGATCACCCTCTCGGTCTGGGATACCAATGGCGATATCCTGGCGGCGGCCGGGATGCTGCGCGGCAATATCGGCGGCGACCTGTCGGATGTGTCGAAGGAGAACCTCACCACCTCGGGCGTCTATTATGCGGAAAGCGACCGCATCGAGGCTTCGGGCATCTTCTACGGCCAGCATCCCAACCAGATCGCGCCATGAGCCTTCGGGCGCGGCGGCTGGCCGCGCTGGCCGTGGCCCTGCTGCTTGCGGCCCCGGCCGCGGCCGACGAGGCGGCCCGCGTCGCCACCAGCGCGCTGGCGGGGTCCGAGAGGCTGCGGCTTTATGCCTTCGGCAAGGCGCTGGAGGCGGGCGCGCTGACCCCGCCGCTGGTCGGCCGGATGAAGCGCGACATGGTGCGGCAGGGCTTCTACCACGGGCCGGGGCAGAGCCCGCTGACCCTGCTCGAGGCCTGGGCCGCGCCGGTGCTGAGCTATGACGGCAATATCAACGGCGGCGCCTATAACGAGCGGCTCAGCGTCGATGGCATGATCTTTGAGACCACGCCCGACTATGTGGCCAAGGCCGGCATCGTCGCGGGCGTCGGCGCGGGCGGCGAGGCGCGGCTGGCCTGGGGTTCGGGCCGCTATGTCTCGGCCCTGCTGCGCGCCGAGACGGTCTGGGCGCCCGAGCATGACATCGGCCGCGGCTATGCCGAGCTGCGCGTCTGTTCGGACAACCACCTGGCGGGCTGGACCTTCCTTGACCTCTGCCACAGCGAGGCGGTGCTGGACCGCGAGTTGGACCGCAGCGAAAGCGCGCTGAGCCGGATCGGGGCCGAGCACCTGTTCCAGACGGGCGCCGGCTACCATGCGCTCAGCGCCGGGTTGGAGCGGCGCGACGGCGCCACCCGGCAGATGGCGCTGGAACTGGGGCTGGAGACGATCTGGGACGGCGCGGTGACCGAGTTCGCGGTGGGCATCGGCGAGGAGGTGCCGGGCGAGACGGTGCAGCGGCTGGCGCTTGGCGCCGGCCTCCGCTGGCATCAGGGCCGGCATCCGATGGGGCTGAGCCTCAGCTATCAGGAGGCGGAGGGCGGGCAGTTCCTTGGATACGACCGCACCGACCGCCGCTATGCCGCCGCGCTGGTCTATCAGGTGAACGCCGGGTTGACGCTGGGGGTGGACCTGGCGCGGAACGACTCGACGGTGGCGTTCTTCGACTATGACGAGGTCGGGGTGACGGCGACGTTTTCGGGGTTCAGGTGGTAGGGGTGGCGCCCTGACCGCGTGATCAACGGCCGTGCAATGCGTTCAAGAAACGCGCCAACAGAAAGGACAGCGCCAGCAGGGCCAAGCCCAGAGCGGCGGAATAGGCGGACAGGACGGAAGCCCATTCTGCTGTCGATGCCAGCGAAATGCCCGCGGCGAAAATCAGCAAACCCCACGGCAGGACAGCCCCGGTGAGCAGGCAGAACATGCAGATGCGGTAGATGCGATCAGTCACTTTCGTCCCCGTTCACGCAAAAATACTCTACGGCCCATAATCCTGCAAGGATTGGTGCGGCGATCAGCCAGAAGGCGCCCGGACCAAACAGGTGCAGCACGAGAGAATCGACACATTGCGCAATGGCCACGAATGCAGCCCCAGCGCTTCCGGCCACCTTGACAACGCATCTGTTGATGTTCGGTTCATGGCCGTCCGGCACAAGTGACACTCACGCAACTACTGTTTCTCGGGCCATATTCGCAGGACGCCCGATTCTGCAACGATGAACACCATCGGCCGTCTGATCATCCAGGGGTTGCGCAGGGCTAGCCGGGATGAGGGCCCCCTCACACCCTCTCCCGTTCCTTCCCTCGTCCCCCCGCCGCGCCGATCGAGCGTCGATACTGCGCCGCGAGGTCGTTGAAGCGGTCGCCCTGCACGGCGATATGGGCGCGCATCTGCGCCGTCACCGCGGCCTCGTCGCCGGCCACCAGCGCGTCGAAGATCAGGCGGTGTTCCTTCAGCGACTCGCGCATCCGGCCGCGCAGGCGAAGTTGCAGGCGGCGGAAGGGCTTCAGCCGGCGGTGCAGCCTCTCGGCCTCGCCCGCCAGGAAGCGGTTGCCCGAGGCGCGGTAGATCAGCGCGTGGAATTCGTGGTTGGCGTGGTAGTAGCCGTCGAAATCATCGGCGGCGAAGGCGGTCTCGCAACGGCGCAGCGCCGCGGCGATCTCGGCCTCGGCCTCGGGCGTCATCCGGCGGGCGGCGTAGCGGCCGCACATCGCCTCGATCTCGGCCATCACGTCGAACATCTCGATAACGTCTTCCAGCGCCGGGAATTTCACGAAGGCGCCGCGCCGCAGCCGCAGCTCTACCAGGCCCGAGGCGGCGAGGGACTGGAAGGCCTCGCGCAGCGGGGTGCGCGAGACGTGGAACTGCTCGGCCAGACTGACCTCGTCCAGCCGTGCGCCATCGGGAAAATGGCCCTCGACGATCATCTCTTCCAGCGCCTCGCGGATCTGGTCGGTGCGGCGGTCGAGGGGGATGTCCTGCATGGCTGTGATACTCGATGTCATTTCTTGCATACAATAGGATTGACATTGCATATCCGCAACGACAATCTCAGCCCATGCTTCTGCAAGCAAAGCTGCCTTTGGGAGGAGGATTCCATGAAATATGCAAAGATTGCGGCCTGCGCCGCGGTCCCGTTCGCGCTGCTGGCAACCTCGGCGGGCGCCGAGGAGCTTCGGCTCTCGCACCAGTTCTCACCCGGTGACATCCGCCACCGCATCGCCGAGATCGTCGCCGAAGAGGTCGCCGCGGCGGATGTCGATCTGACCATCCAGATCTTCCCGTCCGGCTCGCTGTTCAAGGCGACCGAGCAATATGTGCCGCTCAGCCGTGGCCAGCTGGACATGACGGTGTTCCCGCTGTCCTACGCGGGCGGCCAGCGCCCCGAATACAACCTGACGCTGATGCCGGGGCTGGTGAAGAACCACGACCACGCCGCGCGGCTGAACGCCTCGCCCTTCATGGACGAGATCGAGGCGATCCTGAACGAAGATGACGTGATGACGCTGGTGCATGGCTATCTGGCCGGCGGCTTTGCCAGCATGGGCGAGTGCATCACCAGCCCCGAGGATGTGAAGGGCCTGACGGTCCGCGCCGCCGGCAAGGGCTTCGAGGAGATGCTGCAGGCCGCGGGCGCCTCCATCGCGTCGATGCCCTCGTCGGAAAGCTACAACGCGATGCAGCAGAACGTGCTGAACGCGCTCAACACCTCGTCCTCGTCCTTCGTGTCCTTCCGCCTGCAGGAGCTGGCCAAGTGCTATACTCCGGCCAGCGACGTGGCGCTGTGGTTCATGTATCAGCCGATGCTGATCAACAAGAGCACCTTCGACGGGCTGACCGCCGAGCAGCAGGCGGCGCTGATGGCGGGCGCGGCCAAGGCCGAGGCTTACTATCTGGAAGAGGCCAAGAAGGAAGACGCGGCCTCGGTCGAGGTGTTCCGCGAGGCGGGCGTCGAGATCGCCGAGATGACGCAGGAGGATTTCGACGCCTGGCAGGCCCTGGCGCGGGAGTCCTCGTACAAGCAGTTCGTGGCTGATGTGCCCGATGGGCAGAAGCTGCTCGACATGGCGCTGTCGGTCGAGTGACCGCAGCCAGGCGCGGGGGAGATCCCCGCGCCCGACCGCCCTTGTCCCCAGCCGCCTCTTTCGGAGACGCCCCATGCCCGGTTCCCCCACCGCCGCCCCTGCTGCACGCAGAGGGGCAGGCTTCGTGCGCAGCGTTCGCGCCATATCCACCGTCTGCGGCTGGTTCGCCGCCGCCTGCACCGTCATCGCCCTGTTCGTCACCTGCCACATGATCTTTGTGCGCGCGGTGCTGGGGCAATCGACGATCTGGCAGACCGAGGCGGTGATCTACCTGATGATCGCGGCCACCGTCGTGGGGCTGCCCTACGTGCAGAAACTGCGCGGCCATGTGAACGTGGACCTGATCCCGCTGATGCTGCCGGGGCGGGCACGGCTTGTGCTGGCCTATGTCACGCTGAGTGCCACGCTTGTGGTGATCGCGCTGCTGGCCTGGCATTCGGGGCATATCTGGCTGGAGGCGTTTGACCGCGGCTGGAAGTCCTCGACCGTCTGGGCCCCGCCGCTCTGGGTGCCCTACCTGGCGCTGCCGATCGGGTTCGGGCTGTTCGTGCTGCAAATTCTGGCTGATCTGGTGGCGCTGGCCACCGGCATCGACGCGCCCTTCGGCGTGAGGGAGGCGTAATGGATCCGCTGGTTCTGGGCGCGCTTGTCGCCATCGCCACGATTGTCATCCTGTTTTCGGGCGTGTCGGTGGCCGTGGGCCTGCTGATCGTCTCGGCGGCGTTCCTGTTGATCTTCGACGGCGCGCGGTCGCTGGAGATGATGCCCGAGATCTTCTTTGCCGATCTCAACAGCTTCACCATCCTGTCGATCCCGATGTTCATCATCATGGGCGCGGCCATCGCCTCTACCCGTGCGGGCGCTGACCTGTTCGAGGCGCTGGAGCGCTGGCTGACGCGGGTGCCGGGCGGCCTCGTGGTGTCGAACCTCGGCGCCTGTGCCCTCTTCGCGGCGATGTCGGGGTCGAGCCCGGCCACCTGCGCCGCCATCGGCAAGATGGGCATCCCCGAGATGCAGAAGCGCGGCTATCCCGATGGGGTGGCGGCGGGCGCCATCGCCGCGGGCGGCACGCTGGGGATTCTGATCCCGCCCTCGGTCACCATGATCGTCTATGGCATTGCCACCGAAACCTCGATCGGCCGGCTGTTCCTGGCGGGCGTGATGCCGGGGATCATGCTGATGGGGCTGTTCATGGCCTGGGCGATCTTCGCCACCTGGCGGTCGGGCAATATCGCCGTGCTGTCGCCGCGCCACTATTCCCTGCGCGAGAAGCTGGAGATCCTGCCGCGGATCGTGCCGTTCCTGGTGGTGATCCTCGGCGTGCTCTATGCGATGTATGGCGGGGTCGCCACGACGTCGGAAACCGCCGCCGTGGGCGCCGTGCTGTGCCTTGGCATGGCTATCGTGATCTACAAGATGTGGAACCCGCTGGCGATCTGGGCAGTGCTGCGCGACAGCACCCGCGAGAGCGTGATGATCCTGTTCATCATGGCTGCGGCGGGGGTCTTCGCCTACATGATGTCCTCGCTGTTCATCACCCAGTCCATCGCGCAATGGATCGCGGCGCTGGATGTGAACCGCTGGGTGCTGATGGCGATCATCAACCTGTTCCTGCTGGTGGCGGGCTTCTTCCTGCCGCCGGTCGCGGTGATCCTGATGACCGCGCCGATCCTGCTGCCGATCTTGGACGCCGCGCAGTTCGATCCCTACTGGTTCGCGGTGATCCTGACCATCAACATGGAAATCGGCTTGATCACGCCGCCGGTCGGGCTCAACCTCTTCGTCATCAATTCCATTGCGCCCAACATCTCGCTGCGCACCATCCTGGTGGGGTCGGCGCCCTTCGTGGGCTGCATGATCCTCGCCATCGTGATCCTGTGCTTCGTGCCCGAGATCGCAACCTGGCTGCCCGACCTGGTGATGGGCCCGTCCTGAAGGAGCACCTGACTATGAGCCGGATCGCCTTCTTTGCCGATATCATGGGAACGCTGTTCGAACGGCGCCCCGGCAATGCCGCTGCCCCCAGCCGGGCGCCGATGGCCGCTTTGTGCGACGGGCTGCTGTCGGCGCAGGGCGAGGTGTCGGGGATGCGGCTGGCGCGCGACATCTTGCAGCGCTACCGCACGATGAGCGCCGAGGAGAAGCGCGGCTTCTTCGAACATCTGGCCGAGGCGCTGGACGTGGACAGCGCCAAGGTCATTGCCGCCGCCCAAGCCTATGCCGCCAAGCGCGATGCGGCCTCCTATGGCGCGCTGAGCCGCGAGGCAGAGCCGCCGCGGCAGGAACTTCTCCGGCGCCTGAACCAGGCGCCGGGGGGCACGGAGGAACTGGTGCAGATGCGGCTCGACCTGCTGCAGATGGAAGCCTCGCCGGCCCTGCAGCGCATCGACCTCGACTTCGCGCATCTGTTCGGCAGCTGGTTCAACCGCGGCTTCCTGGTGCTGCGCCATATCGACTGGCGCACGCCGGCCAATATCCTGGAAAAGATCATCCAGTATGAGGCCGTCCACGCCATCAACGACTGGGATGACCTGCAGCGCCGGCTGCGCCCGTCCGACCGGCGCTGCTTTGCCTTCTTTCACCCCGCGATGCCCGAGGAGCCGCTGATCTTCGTCGAAGTCGCGCTCTGCCACGGCATCCCCGGTTCGGTGCAGCGCCTGCTGGCCGAGGGCCGCGATCCGGTGCCGGATAGTGAGATCGATACGGCGGTGTTCTACTCGATCTCCAACTGCCAGGAGGGGCTGCGCGGCATTTCCTTCGGCAACTCGCTGATCAAGCAGGTGGTGGACGAACTGCGCCGTGACCTGCCGCAGGTGAAGACCTTCGTGACCCTCTCTCCCGTGCCGGGCCTCGCGCGGCACCTCAAGGCCATCGCCAAGGACCGGCCCGAGGCGGCGGCGCTGCTGGCGGCGGCGGCAATGGGCGACCCCGAGGCGCTTGGCCCGCATCTCGCGGCGCTGAAATCGCTGACGGCGGAGTTCCTGCTGACCGCCAAGCGCCCCGACGGGATGCCCGCCGACCCGGTGGCGCGCTTCCACCTCGGCAATGGCGCGCTGCTGCATGACGTGCACGCGCTGGCCGATACCTCGGCCAACGGGCTGCGACAATCTTGCAGCGCGATGGTGAACTACCTCTACGATCTGGCAAAGGTCGAGCGGAACAACGAAAACTTCGTCACCGGCAAGACCGTCGCCGCGTCGAAATCCGTCCAGGCCCTGCTGCCGCAGGGCGCCTCTACAGGAAGAAAACCATGACCAACCCGCTGTTCGACACCCTGGTCGCCCCGCTTGCCAGCCGCGAAGCCGCGTTCCTGACCGATGCCGCGGGCGCGCAGATGACCGGCGCCGCCTTCCACGCCCTCGCGCTGCGCTACGCCGCGGCGCTGGACGGGCTGGGGCTGCAGCCCGGCGACCGGATGGCGGTGCAGATCGACAAGACCCCGGCGGCGCTGGCGCTCTATGCCGCGGCGCTGGCGTCGGGCGTGGTGTTCCTGCCGCTGAACACCGCCTACACGGCGGATGAGGTGGAGTATTTCGTCGGCAACTCCGGCGCGGCGCTGCTGGTCGGCAGCCCGGCCCGCGCCGATGCGCTTGGCGCGGTGGCCGCGCGGCATGGCGCGCAGTTCCAGACCATGGACGATGCAGGGCAGGGCACGCTGCCGGACCTTGCCGCCGCGTCGCCGGGTGGCTTCGTCCCGGTTCCGCGCGCGCCGGACGATCTGGCGGCGATCCTTTACACCTCGGGCACCACCGGTCGGTCGAAGGGCGCGATGCTCAGCCAGCAGAACCTGCTGTCCAATGCCGAGGTGCTGGCCGCCGAGTGGCGCTTCACGCCCCAGGACGTGCTGCTGCACGCTTTGCCGATCTTCCACACCCATGGCCTGTTCGTGGCCTGCAACGTGGTGATGCTGTCGGGCGCCTCGATGATCTTCCTGCCGGGGTTCAAGGCCGATCAGGTCATCGGCTGGCTGCCGAAGGCCACCACCATGATGGGCGTGCCCACCTTCTACACCCGCCTGCTGGACGATCCGCGCTTCGACCGCGAGCTGGTTGCGCATATGCGGCTCTTCACCTCCGGCTCTGCTCCCTTGCTGGCCGAGACCCATGTGCAGTTCGAGGAGCGCACCGGCCACCGCATCCTTGAACGCTATGGCATGACCGAGACCAACATGAACACCTCCAACCCCTATGAGGGCGACCGGCGGGCAGGCACCGTTGGCCTGCCGCTGCCGGGGGTGGAGCTGAAGATCACCGATCCGGTGACGGGCGAGACGCTGCCCCAGGGCGAGCCCGGCATGATCGAGGTGCGCGGCGCCAATGTCTTCAAGGGCTACTGGCAGATGCCGGAAAAGACCCGCGAAGAGCTGCGCGAGGACGGGTTCTTCATCACCGGCGATATCGGCGTGATCGACACCGATGGCTATGTCAGCATCGTCGGCCGGCAGAAGGACCTGATCATCACCGGCGGCTACAACGTCTATCCCAAGGAGATCGAGCTGATCCTCGACGACCAGCCCGGCGTGCTGGAAAGCGCAGTGATCGGCGTGCCGCACCCGGATTTCGGCGAGGCGGTGGTGGCGGTGCTGGTGCCTGCGAAGGGGGCCAAGCTCGACACGGCGGCCATTGGGGCGGTGCTGGGGCAGTCGCTGGCGAAGTTCAAGCAGCCCAAGCAGATCCTGGTGCTGCCCGACCTGCCGCGCAATACCATGGGCAAGGTGCAGAAGAACCTGCTGCGGCAGGACCATGCGGGCCTGTTCGCGGGCTGACATGCAAAAGCCCCGGCCTTGCGGGCCGGGGCTGAAGATGGGGCAGGGGCCACGGACAGGGCTTGGCGATCAGGCCGCCATCGCTGCCTTGTTCGCGTCGGTCTTGGCAAGCTGCGACAGCGCCTTGTCGGTCGCCTCTTCCTCGGCCAGCGTCTCGGCCAGCAGCTTGGCGGCATCGGTATGGCCCAGCAGCTTGGCCCAGTCGGCAAGCGTGCCATAGCGGGCGATCTCGTAATGCTCGACCGCCTGCGCGGCCGCCACCAGCCCCGCATCGACCGCCGCCATGCCCTTGTACTGGTCCATGATCTCCTCACCCTCCTCGAGGATGCCGTCGATGGCGGGGCAGGTCTTGCCCTGCGCGCGCTTGCCAAGCGCCTCGAACACCTGGTCGAGCCGCTCCTTCTGCACCTCGGTCTCGTCCTTGTGCTTCAGGAACGCATCGCGGAGCGCTTCGGACTGCGCCGCCCGGGCCATTTTCGGCAGTGCCTTCAGGATCTTGCGCTCGGCATAGTAGATGTCCTTCAGGCCTTCGTAGAACAGCGAACCAAGGTCTTTGTCTTTCATCGTCATTCTCCCGGTATGGGTTGGGTATGTGATGCTTGGCAAACGCGTCTCGCCGCGCCTTGTTCCGGGGCCGTGGGTGGAAAGGCGGCGCCCGATCAGGCCTCGGACCAGCCAAAGCAGCCCGGCGGCAGGCCGGCGCCGCTGACCAGCAGCGCGCCGCGGCGATAGAGGCTCCAGCGATCCGCGGCGGCGATGTCGGTCAGCGCGACGCTGGCATAAGGGTCGGCCCAGACCATCCGCGCGCCAAGGGTGGCAAGCTGCCGCTCCATCGCCTCGGCCCCGGTTCCGGCGCGGAACACGACCATGGTCAGCGGCTGGTCCGGCGGCGGCCGCGAGGCCCAGAACCCGGCGCCGCCGATTAGCGCGGCGACCAGCAGCGCGGCAGTGCTGGCCGATCTGGGGCGCCCGCCGGCGCCCGGGCCCGCCTCGGCCAGCACCGCACCGAGGGCAAGCGGCACCAGGCCGAAGACCACCAGCCACAGCAGGTCCCACAGCAGCGGCATCTCGGCATCGACCTTGATGCGGTGGATGCCAAGGACCCAGTGCGACAGCAGCGTGTCGATCACATGCCAGGCGCCAAAGCCGATCAGCATGACCCCGGCCAGCCGCCGCCCCGGCTGCGCCCCCGCCGCCCGGCGCGCGCGCCACAGCCCGGCAAGGCCAAGCGCCGCCAGGGCGTACATCAGCGCATGGAAATACCCGTCCCACAGGATCTGCAGCCGGATCTCCTCGAGGCCTGGCACGAGGCTCAGCAGATGGTGCCATTGCAGGATCTGGTGCAGCAAGATGCCGTCGAAGAACCCGCCAAGCGCAAAGCCGAGCAGCCCGCCCCAAAGCGCCCAGGCGCGGGCTGTTCCAGAAGTCCGGGATGCCGGGTCTGTCTGCATCGGTGCCTCCTATGCCATCGAACGTGCAGATCCCGCGGTCGGGGCTGCTACACATTCACGAACCGGCATCCCTGGGGATTGTTCCGGCGCAGGATCACGGACGGCACAAGGCAAGACTGCCTGTGGCGGTCGTCTCAAAGGATGTCAGGAGGAAAGTGGCAGCCCGTAGGGGAGTCGAACCCCTCTTCCCAGGTTGAAAACCTGGTGTCCTAACCGATAGACGAACGGGCCACACTGGCGTTTGGCGAAGCTTGCGTTGCCGCGTCGCTTGGCGTGGGCGGTGTTTAGGACAGGGCGCGTTGACTCGCAAGCGGATTTTCGCGTTTTTTGTGAAAGTTCTGGCGCGGCGCCCCGAGTGCTCTGAAACGCGAGCCTTTTCAGGCCCTTGCGGCATCTTCCAGCCGCAGTTGCACCTTGCTGCGGCCCTGCCAGTGGTTGATTTCCAGCCGTCCGGCCAGGTGGAAGCGGGCGCTGGCATGGCCCTCCAGCAGCGGGCCGAGCGGGCCGTCGAAGGCGCCGAAGGCCACCGCCTCCAGCCGGGCGCCGGTCTCGTCGCCGAAGGTCACGCGCAGGTGGGTCTCGCCGATGCGGCGGGCCTGGGTGATCGCCATCGCGGCAAAGGCGAAGCGCGGGGCAGGGGCGCCCTGGCCGAAGGGGCCGGCCTTGTCGATCTCTTCCACCAGCCCCGGCGTCGCGGCGCCCGGCATCAGCAGGCCATCGAGCCGCAGGTCTGCGGGCCCCCCGATGCCGGCGCCTTGCCGGGCCAGCAGATCGGCCAGCCGCGCCATCGCCGGCTCGAGGCTGCCACGCGCCACGGTCAGCCCCGCCGCCATCTTGTGCCCGCCGCCGCGCAGCAGCAGCCCCTCGGCGGCGAGGCGGTGGACCGAGGCGCCAAGGTCCACGCCCGAGACGGAACGGCCGGAGCCCTTGCCCTCGTCCGCGGCAAAGCCGATCACCACGGCGGGGCGGTTGGTCGCCTCTTTCAGCCGGGCGGCGACGATGCCGACGACGCCCGGGTGCCAGCCCTCGCCCGCGGCCCAGACCAGCGGCGCGTCCAGCCCCCGCGCCTCGGCCTGCGCCAGGGCGGCGTCGCGCACCCGCAGCTCGATCTCCCGCCGTTCGGTGTTGAGCGCGTCGAGCCGCTCGGCCAGCGCCGCCGCCTCATGCGGGTCGGCCGTGGCCAACAGCCGCGCGCCGAGGTCGGCGGCGCCGATGCGGCCCCCGGCATTGACGCGGGGGCCAAGCAGGAAGCCGAGGTGATAGGCGGCGGGCGCCGTGTCCATGCGGGCGATATCGGCCAGTGCCACCAGCCCCGGCCGCTCGCGCCGCGCCATGACCTTCAGGCCCTGCCGCACCAGCGCGCGGTTGACGCCGGTCAGCGGCGCCACATCGGCGACGGTCGCCAGTGCCACGAGGTCCAGCAGCGCCAGCAGGTCCGGCCCGGCAATGCCTTGCGCGCGCAGCTGCCGGTTCGCCTCGACCAGCATCAGGAACACCACCGAGGCGGCGCAGAGATGCCCCAGATCGCCGCTTTCATCCTGCCGGTTGGGGTTCACCACCGCCAGCGCCGGCGGCAGCGTCTCGCCGCCAAGGTGATGGTCCAGCACCACGACATCGGCGGCGGCGGCCGCGGCGATCGGGTCATGCGACAGCGTGCCGCAATCGACGCAGAGGATCAGCTTGTGCTCGCGCGCCAGCTCCTGCATCGCCGGGGCGTTGGGGCCATAGCCCTCGTCGATGCGGTCGGGGATATACAGCGTCGCCTGCCGGCCCATGGCGCGCAGCCAGACCAGGATCAGCGCGGCCGAGGCGCCGCCATCGACGTCGTAATCGGCGAAGACGGCGATCTTCTCGCGGTCCTTCACGGCGCGCAGGAAGCGGGCGGCGGCGGGCTCCATGTCCTTGAGGCTGCGGGGGTCGGGCAAGAGGTCGCGCAGCTGCGGTTCGAGGAAGCGCCCCACATCGGCGGGCTGCACGCCGCGCGAGACCAGCACCCGGGCCAGCGGCAGCGGCAGGCGCGTCTCCTGCACCATTGCCTCGGCGAGCCGGTCGGCCTCGGATGAGGGGCCGATCCAGCGGCGGCCGGTGGCAGAGCGTTCGACATCGAGGAAGGCGCGGGGTGTCATGCGGGTGTGATGGCGCAAAACCGGGGCGAGGGCCAGAGCGGAGGGCGGGAGAGGGTGTCGCAAGAGCAGGGCTTGGCCCCGGCGCGATCAGGTGACTTGCCAGTGGCAAGTCGCCCGCGTCGGTTGCCCGGAGGCGCAAGCCGCAGGGCAAGGGGTGAGGACGGAGGTTCTCCCGGTGCCATTCTGCTGGGCCCGCCCCGCTGGGCACGAATGTGCCCGCCCCCCGCAGGGGCGGGCACAGCAGAATTTCGTCATACCGCCGAAATTTTGCAAGGCATCAATGCGGTGCCGCGTGCAGCCTGTTCAGGCCGCAGCCCTTACTTCGTCGGGTTGCGGTAGATCATCCGCCGCACCGATCCGGTCTTGGACCGCATCAGGATCGTCTCGGTGGTCAGGTAGCCCGGCTCGCGCTTGACGCCCTGCACGATGGAGCCGTTGGTGACGCCGGTCGCGGCAAAGATCACGTCGCTGGTCACCAGCTCGTCGCGCGAATAGATGCGGTTCAGGTCGGTGATGCCGGCCTTGGCGGCGCGGCCGCGCTCGTCATCGTTGCGGAACATCAGCTTGCCCCACATCTGCCCGCCCATGCATTTCAGCGCGGCGGCGGCCAGAACGCCCTCGGGCGCGCCGCCCGAGCCCATGTACATGTCGATGCCGGTGATCTCGGCCTCGGCGCAGTGGATCACGCCGGCCACGTCGCCATCGGTGATCAGCCGGATCGCGGCGCCGGTCTCGCGCAGTTCGGCAATCATCTCTTCATGCCGCGGGCGTTCCAGCACGCACAGCGTGATGTCGGACATCTTGCAGCCCTTGGCGGCGGCCAGCGCCTGCACCCGCTCGGTCGGGGTCATCTCGAGGCTGACCACGTCCTTGGCATAGCCCGGGCCGATGGCCAGCTTGTCCATGTAGACGTCGGGCGCGTGCAGCAAGGTGCCGCGCGGCGCCATGGCGATCACGGTCAGCGCGTTGGGCATGTCCTTGGCGGTGAGGGTGGTGCCTTCCAGCGGGTCGAGCGCGATGTCCACTTCGGGGCCGTTGCCGGTGCCGACCTCCTCGCCGATGAACAGCATCGGCGCCTCGTCGCGCTCGCCCTCGCCGATCACCACGACGCCCTTGATGTCGAGCATGTTCAGCTGGTCGCGCATCGCGTTCACGGCGGCCTGGTCGGCGGCCTTCTCGTCGCCATGGCCGATCAGCCGGGCCGAGGCATGGGCGGCCGCCTCGCTGACGCGGGCCAGGCCAAGCGAGAGCATTCGGTCGTTGAAGTCGAGGGGAAGGGTCATCGGGTCATCCTGCGGTAAATGCGGCGTTGCAGGCACCTAACCCGAGGATTGTGACAGGGGCAAGGCTGGCAGCGCTAACGCGGCCTCCCAAGGGCGGCGCTGCCTGCTTTGCGCGCAGGGGGCCGCGGCTGCGGCCTCAGACGCTCTCGATACGGATGGCGACCGGAACGCCGGTGACGACGCCGGTTGCGGTGAAGCCGCGGAAGGCAAGGTCCACCGCGTCGCGGGTGGTCTTGTGGGTGACGATCAGCACCGGCGCGGTGCCGGCATCATGGCCGTATTGCCGCATCCGGTCGATCGAGATGCCGTTCTCGCCCAGAACCGTGGCGATCTTGGCCAGGGCGCCGGGCTTGTCCTGCAGCTCCATGCGCAGGTAATAGGGCGCGGGCGCGGTGGCCTTGGCCGCGACCGGCACCGCAAGCGTGTTCGCCGGCTGGCCGAAGGTGGAAATGCGGCTGCCGCGCGCGATCTCGATCACGTCGGACAGGATGGCGCTGGCGGTCGGGCCCATGCCGGCGCCGGCGCCGCGCAGCACGATCTGGCCGACGCTATCGCCCTCCAGCACCACCATGTTGGTGCCGCCCTGCAGCTGCCCCAGCGGGCTGTCGGCGGGCACGAGGCAGGGCGACATCCGCTGCTCCAGCCCGCGCCCGGTCATCTGCGCGACGCCAAGCAGCTTGATCTTGAAGCCCATGTCGCCGGCGCGGCGGATATCGTCGATGGAAATGCGGCCGATCCCCTCCAGCTCCACCGCGTCAAAGCTGACGCGGGTGCCAAAGGCGATAGCGGCCAGCAGGCTCAGCTTGTGGCCGGCGTCGATGCCGCCGACATCGAGGTTCGGATCAGCCTCGAGATAGCCAAGCTGGCGCGCCTCCTCGAACACCGTGTCATAGGGCAGGCCGGCGCTGTCCATCCTTGTCAGGATATAGTTGCAGGTGCCGTTCATCACGCCCATCACCCGGGTGATGGCATTGCCCGCCAGCCCCTCGGTCAGCGCCTTGATCACCGGGATGCCGCCGGCCACCGCGGCCTCGAAGCGGATCACCCGGCCGCGGGCCTCGGCGGCCTCGGCCAGCGCCTGGCCGTGATGGGCCAGCAGCGCCTTGTTGGCGGTGACGATATCCTTGCCGGCCTCGATGGCGGCCAGCGTCGCCGCCTGCGCCGGGCCTTCCGATCCGCCCATCACCTCGATGAAGATGTCCACATCGGCGCGCTTGGCCAGCGCCACCGGGTCCGTCTCCCAGGCATAGGCCGAAAGGTCGGCGTCGCGGTTCTTGCTGCGGTCGCGGGCGGACACGGCGGTGATGGCGATCTTGCGGCCACAGCGCCGCTCGATCAGCTCGGCATGGCGCTGCACGATCTTGACGATGCCGATGCCCACGGTCCCCAGACCGGCGATGCCAAGGCGCAGCGGTTCGGACATGGGGCGGGCTCCTGCATGGGATCGGTTCGGATGGTCTGTTAGCGGGTTCGCGGCGGGCTTGCAACGCGGCGGCGTGGTCAGCCTCCCGCAGCCTGCATCGCGGCGGCGCGGGCACGCAGGGCGGCGGCGCGGGCCGCCTCGGTTGCCGTGGGGTCGGCGGCGGCGCTTGCGGCATCGGCCTGGGCGATGACCGGGGCCAGCGGCAGCAGCTCGGGCCAGCCGGGCGGGGCGGCGAGGCTGGTGGCCGGCTCGCCAAGGTCGGGCGCGGCCGAACAGGCGGAGATCAGGCCAAGGGCGAGCGCGAGCGCGAGGCGGGTCATCGGGGAACCTCCGGGGAATGCGCGCCGACCATAGGCCGCGGGCAGGGCGCGCAGCAAGGGGCAGACAGGCGGGCGGGAGTGTCTCGGCTGATTGCCGGCTCTGGGGCCTGTGCCGCCTTCCGCAGGTCGAGGGTGACACGCCCGGGCGTCAGCGCCATGTTCGCCTTGCGCGCCTCGGCCGAGAAACGGGGCACGAAGTTGCGGAAGTCGTCGTTTTCAAAGGTCGTGGTCTCGTCGATCTTGCCGGTCAGGAACCCGGCACCAAGCGGGCTGAAGGGTACGAAGCCGATGCCAAGCTCTTCCAGCACCGGCAGAAGCTCGAGCTCCGGGTGCCGCCAGAACAGCGAGTATTTGCTTTGCACCGCGGTCAGCGGTTGCACCGCATGGGCGCGGCGGATGGTCTGGATGCCTGCCTCGGACAAGCCGAAATGCCTGACCTTGCCTTCGGTGGCTGGAACATCGATCAGCAGACCGGCGCCCGCCTGCCGGGGCTGAACAGCAAGCCCGACCACATCAAGCTTGTGGTGGACGGAATGCTGTCGCGCCTGAACACCGACCGGATCGACCTCTACGAGGCGCATGTGGCCCAGGCCCGCACAGAGCGCGACGCCCGCGCCACACCGCGATTGGCCGAGCATCTGGATGACCTCGCGCGGTATGATACGGTGTTTCTGGGCTCCCCGGTCTGGGGCGACGCCATGCCCGCGCCGCTGCGCAGCTTCCTTGCAACGCATGACCTGGGCGGCAAGACCATCGCCCCGTTCATCACGCATGGCGGCTTTGGCATCGGCAGCCTGCCGGGCACCCTGGCGGAACTTGCCCCGGAGGCGCGGATTCTGGCACCCTTCGTGCTTGAATGCGATCAAGAGCGACGGACGCTTGATCGCCTGTCCGACTGGCTTGACGATGCGGAACCACAGCTGCGGCTTTGAACGGTTTCAGCCCCCGCACGCGCGGCCGCAAGAAGATCTTCAGGATCGACACCGCTCGCGCAACCCGGAGAAACCCGGCATAAGGGCAAAATCGAGTGATTCCGAAGGTAGCCGACTGATGTCGGCAAGATAGATATGGATGCTATATCAAAGGCTTGCGCTGCGGCGCGGCTATCTGTCGCCCCGATGATGGACTGGACGGACCGCCATTGCCGGTTCTTCCACCGTCAGCTGTCGCATCATGCGCTGCTGTATACCGAGATGGTGACGGCCCCCGCCATCCTCCACGGCCCCCGCGCGCGGCTGCTGGATTTCGACGCGGCCGAGCATCCCGTTGCCCTGCAGCTTGGCGGCGCCGATCCGGGCGAGCTTGCCGAGGCGGTGCGGATCGCGGCCGACTGGGGCTATGACGAGATCAACCTCAACTGCGGCTGCCCGTCCGACCGGGTGCAGTCCGGCTGCTTCGGCGCGGTGCTGATGGAGAACGCGCCTCTGGTCGCCGACTGCGTCGCTGCGATGATCGCCGCGGCGCCGGTGGAGGTGACGGTGAAATGCCGGATCGGCGTCGATGACCAGGTGCCGGAGGAGGTGCTGCCGGCCTTCCTCGAGACCGTCAGCGCGGCGGGCGCGAAACGCTTCACCATCCACGCCCGCAAGGCTTGGCTGCAGGGCCTGAGCCCCGCCCAGAACCGCACCATCCCGCCGCTGGATTACCCGCTGGTCATCGCCATGAAACGCGCTTTCCCGCAGCTGCACCTGTCGATCAACGGCGGCATTGGCACCATCGCCGAAGCCGAGGCGCTGCTGGCGGAAGGGCTCGACGGCGTGATGATCGGCCGCGCCGCCTATCACGAGCCCTTCGCCATCCTGGCCGAGGCGGACCCGCGCATCTTCGGCACCGGCACGCCTGCCGACCCCTACGAGGTGCTCGACGCGATGCGCCCCTATATCGACCGCCATCTCGCGGGTGGCGGCAGGCTGCACCAGATTACCCGCCACATGCTTGGCCTCTTCCATGGCCGCCCCGGCGCGCGCGGCTGGCGGCGGGTGCTGTCGGAACGGGTGTCGGAGCCCGGCGCCGGGCTCGAGGTGCTGGACGCAGCACTGGAGCCCTTGCGGGCGGCGGCCTAAGCGGCCCGCTCTCCCAGGCTCTGCGCGAAACGCAGCAGATAGCCGTCCGGGTCCTGCACCAGAAGCTCGCGCGATCCGCCCTGACGGTCCGGCCCGGTGCGATACCATTTCTCCTCTACCGGGCGGAACAGTGGCCAGCCTGCCGCCTGCAGCGCCGCCGCGACCTCGTCCAGCGAGGCACAGGCGATCTGCAGGTTGATGCCGCGGCCGAAGGGCGGCTCCAGCACGCCGGTCAGCCACTCGCCATTGATCTGGCACAGCATCACCTGGGCCCGCTCGCGCTCCAGATAGGCGAAGCCGGCGGCGGGGCGGTCATAGGCCACCGAAAACCCCAGCAGCCCGCACCAGAAGCGCAGGCTCGCCGCCAGGTCCGCCACGTCAAGCTCTGGCACCAGCGGCGCGAATCCACCCTCGGGCAGCCCGCCGCGGCTGGCGGCGGCATTGCGCGCGGCCTGATCGGGCGCGTCCTCAAGGGTCCGAACCATGGTGCGCCTCTCCTGACTGATTCCGTGCAGTTTCGCCGATGCCGCGCCGCGACAGTCGCTTTGCTGCGCCGCAATGCATCGCGGCTGGACAGCGCGAGATCAACCCTGCAACTGTAGCCCGGCACGGGCATTTTCGCCCCGGCTTCGGTTGACCGCGCCGGGGCGGGGGAGTAAACGGGCTCCAGCCGGAACTGCGCGATCCGCTGTCGCGTCACGAGGGAGCCACCAGTGGACGATCTGCTGCGAGAATACCTTCCCATCCTGATTTTCCTTGCAATGGCCATCGGCCTCGGCCTGGTGCTGCTGCTGGCCGCCGTGATCATCGCGGTGCGCAATCCCGACCCGGAAAAGGTCTCGGCCTATGAATGCGGGTTCAACGCCTTCGACGATGCGCGCATGAAGTTCGACGTGCGCTTCTACCTGGTGTCGATCCTGTTCATCATCTTCGATCTGGAAGTCGCCTTCCTGTTCCCCTGGGCGGTGGCCTTTGGCGGGCTCAGCGAGGTCGCGTTCTGGTCGATGATGGTGTTCCTTGGCGTGCTGACCGTGGGCTTTGCCTACGAATGGAAGAAGGGGGCGCTGGAATGGGCGTGATTGCCGGAGGGCTTCAGCCCGGAGTGGTGCAGACGGGCGGCGTGCAAACTGGCGCCCATACCGCCGGCGCCGACAAGGAAGTGACCACCGCCGCGCTGAACCGCGACCTGCAGGACAAGGGTTTCCTGCTGACCTCGGTCGAGGATGTGATCAACTGGGCGCGCAACGGCTCGCTGCACTGGATGACCTTCGGCCTGGCCTGCTGCGCTGTCGAGATGATGCACACCTCGATGCCGCGCTATGACGTGGAACGCTTCGGCACCGCGCCCCGCGCCAGCCCGCGCCAGTCGGACCTGATGATCGTCGCCGGCACGCTGACCAACAAGATGGCCCCGGCGCTGCGCAAGGTCTATGACCAGATGCCAGAGCCGCGCTACGTCATCTCCATGGGCTCCTGCGCCAATGGCGGCGGCTATTACCACTACAGCTATTCGGTGGTGCGTGGCTGCGACCGGATCGTGCCGGTGGATATCTACGTGCCCGGCTGCCCGCCCACGGCCGAGGCGCTGCTCTATGGAATCCTGCAGCTGCAGCGGAAGATCCGCCGCACCGGCACCCTCGTCCGCTGAGGAGCGCGCCCATGTCCGAAGCCCTGACCGAACTTGCCGGCTACATCGAATCCCGCCGTGGCGATGCCGTGCTCTCCACCGAGATCGCCTTTGGCGAGCTGACGGTGACCGCGACGCTGGCCGGCCTCACCGGCCTGATGGATTTCCTGCGCAGCGACCCGACCTGCGCCTTCTCGACGCTGGTCGATATCACCGCGGTGGACTACCCGACGCGGCCCGAACGCTTCGACGTGGTCTATCACCTCTTGTCGATGTACCGGAACCACCGCGTCCGCGTGAAGGTCGCGATCCGCGAAGAGGACATGGTGCCCTCGATGATTCCGGTGCATCCGGCCGCCAACTGGTTCGAGCGCGAGGTGTTCGACATGTTCGGCATCCTTTTCTCGGGCCATCCCGACCTGCGCCGCATCCTGACGGATTACGGCTTCCGCGGCTTCCCGCTGCGCAAGGATTTCCCGACCACCGGCTATACCGAGGTCCGCTATGACGAGGCGCAGAAGCGCGTGGTCTATGAACCCGTGTCGCTGACCCAGGAATACCGGCAGTTCGACTTCATGTCCCCCTGGGAGGGCGCGCAATACGTGCTGCCGGGCGACGAGAAATCGAAGGATGCGGGGGCGAAACCGCAGTGACCGGGCATCCGACACTCCTTCTGTGCGTGGGCGCGACCAAGGCCGGGACCTCCTGGCTGTATCGCTACCTGCACGCGCATCCGGAGTGCCGGATGCGCTCGATCAAGGAGCTGCATTTCTTCGACACCGTCGATTTCAACGATTACGAGCATCAGTTCGACACCTATGCCCGGCTGCGCAGCGATCTGGCGGCGCGGCTGGCGGGGGCCAGCCAGTGGCGCGCGGGCAACCTGCAACGGCAGATCGACGATGTGGACGAGATCGTGGCGGCGCTGGCGCTGGCACAGGCGGGGGATGAAGAAGGCGCCGTAAAGGCCTATTGCGATTACCTTTTCGCCGCCGCGGGGGGCAGGAGCCTGGTGGGCGACATCACCCCCGGCTATGCGCTGCTGTCGCAATCGCGGCTGGCGATGATGGCGGGGCTGTCGCCTGCGGTGAGGGTGCTCTATCTCATGCGCGACCCGCTCGACCGGCTCTGGAGCCATGTGCGGATGCAGGCCACGCGCCAGCTGCGCGCCGGCGAAGAGGTCGGGATCAAGTCGCGCCGGGTGATGAACCGGGTGATCCGCCGCGGGATGGAAATCCATATCCCGGCGCGCGGCGACTACCAGGGCACGATCGAGCGCCTGCGGGCGGCGGTGCCGGCCTCGCAGCTGATGATCGAGTTCTCGGAACGGCTGCTGACCGAGACCGGCCTGCGCCGGCTCTGCGCCTTCCTCGGCATCGGCTACCGCGCCGCCGACACGACCGAGCGCGCGCATGAGGGCGTGAAGCTGCGGCTCGACCCCGGCCAGCGGCTTCTGGCCCAGGCGTTCCTGGCGCCGCAATACGACTTCGTGGAACAGAATTTCGGCCCGCTTCCGGTGGAATGGCAGGCCAACAGGGCGGAGGTCCGGGTATGATGGATGGCAGCTTCGACGACGCGCTGACGGGCGAGCAGAAGATCCGCAACTTCAACATCAACTTCGGCCCGCAACACCCTGCGGCGCATGGGGTTTTGCGTCTGGTGCTGGAACTGGACGGCGAGATTGTCGAACGTTGCGACCCGCATATCGGCCTGCTGCATCGCGGGACCGAAAAGCTCATGGAATCGCGGACTTACCTGCAGAACCTGCCGTATTTCGACCGGCTGGACTATGTGGCCCCGATGAACCAGGAACATGCCTGGTGCCTTGCCATCGAACGGCTGACCGGCACCGTGGTTCCGCGCCGCGCCAGCCTGATCCGGGTGCTGTTCTGCGAAATCGGCCGCATTCTCAACCACTTGATGAACGTCACCACGCAGGCGATGGACGTCGGCGCGCTGACCCCGCCGCTCTGGGGCTTCAAGGCCCGCGAAGAGTTGATGGTGTTCTACGAACGCGCCAGCGGCGCCCGGCTGCACGCGGCCTATTTCCGGCCCGGCGGTGTGCATCAGGACCTGCCGCCCAAGCTGATCGACGATCTTGAGGATTGGGCCAAGGCCTTCCCGGCGCTGCTGGACGATATCGACGGGCTGCTGACCGACAACCGCATCTTCAAGCAGCGCAACGTCGATATCGGCGTGGTCAAGGAAGAGGATATCCTCACCTGGGGCTATTCGGGCGTGATGGTGCGCGGCTCGGGCTTTGCCTGGGACCTGCGGCGCAGCCAACCCTATGAATGTTATGACGAGTTCGACTTCCAGATCCCGGTCGGCACCAATGGCGATTGCTTCGACCGCTACCTGTGCCGGATGCAGGAAATGCGCGAGTCGACCAGGATCATGCTGCAGGCGCTGAAGATGCTGCGCGCCGAGCCGGGCGACATCCTGGCCCGTGGCAAGATCACCCCGCCGAAACGCGGTGACATGAAACGCTCGATGGAAAGCCTGATCCACCACTTCAAGCTTTATACCGAGGGCTTCCACGTTCCCGCCGGCGAGGTCTATGCCGCGGTCGAGGCACCCAAGGGCGAGTTCGGCGTCTATCTGGTCGCCGATGGCACCAACAAACCCTACCGCGCCAAGATCCGCGCGCCGGGCTATCTGCACCTGCAGTCGATGGACTGGATCGCCAGCGGCCACCAGCTGGCCGACGTGTCGGCGATCATCGGCACGCTGGACGTGGTGTTCGGGGAGATCGACCGCTGATGCCCGCCCTTTCGCAAATTCGGGCCGCACGACGCGCGGTCCCCCTGACCGGAGCCGCCTGCTGATGCTTCGCCGCCTGTATCATGACCAGCCCGCCGGCTTTGCCTTTACCCCTGCGAACCTCGCCTGGGCCGAAGCGCAGATCACCAAGTATCCGCCCGGCCGTCAGGCCAGCGCGATAATTCCGCTGCTGTGGCGCGCGCAAGAACAGCAGGGCTGGCTGACCCGTGCCGCCATCGAGCATGTCGCCGATATGCTGGGCCTCGCGCATATCCGGGCGCTGGAAGTGGCGACCTTCTACTTCATGTTCCAGCTGCAACCCACGGGAAGCATTGCCCATATCCAGATCTGCGGCACCACCAGCTGCATGATCTGCGGCGCCGAGGACCTGATCGCCGTCTGCCGCGACAAGATCAACCCGCGGCCCTACACGCTGTCGGCCGATGGCAAGTTCACTTGGGAAGAGGTCGAATGCCTTGGCGCCTGCGCCAATGCGCCGGCCGCGCAGATCGGCAAGGACTATTACGAGGATCTGACCGTCGAACAGATGCGCAAGCTGCTGGACGATCTGGCATCCGGCGCGGTGCCGGTGCCGGGCCCGCAGAACGGGCGCTTCTCGTCGGAACCGGCCAGCGGGCTGACCAGCCTGAAGATCGACGACAGCGGCCGCACCCGGTACAATGCCAGCGTGCAACTGGCGGTGGATCTGGGCGAGACCGTGAAGCGCATCGACGGGACCGAGGTTCCGCTGCTGACCCCCTGGCTGAAGAAGGCGGGTCCGGTGACCGAGGCGGTGGGCGAGGCGGTGGAGCCGACCCCGGGCGAGGGGATGCCGGCAGACGAGACCGGGATCACCGTGCAGGAAGCCGAGGCGCATAGCGCCGGCAAGGTGCCCGAGCAGGGCGGGGATGCCGAGGCGCCCTCGGACGCGCCGGTCTCCACTCCCGAGGCGCCGATGCCCACCACCGGCGCCGAGGCGGAGACGCCCGCCTCTGCCGCCGCGCATGAGGTGGAGACCCCGGCCGATGCGGCGGATGCGCCGGCCGCCTCCGCGCCCCCGGCTGCGGACATGTCCCCGGCCGATCCGGTGCCCGCCGCCGGCAAGCCTGCCGGCTTGACCGAAGCGCGCGGCGGGGTGCCGGATGATCTGAAACTGATCGAGGGCATCGGCCCCAAGATCCAGCGCAGCCTGAACGGGTTCGGCATATTCCATTTCGACCAGATCGCCGCTTGGACCCCCGAGGATGTGGCCTGGGTCGATGCCAACCTGCCGCATTTCCCCGGCCGCGCCAGCCGCGACCGCTGGGTGTCGCAGGCGCGGATCATCTGCGAGGAGGGCCGCGAGGCTTTCCTGATCCGTGCCAAGACGAACGACTACTAGGATGACCAAGCCCCCGAGCCCACAGGACAAATCGACGGCAACCGAGGCGCGGATGGTCGCCATCGTGATCGCCGTGACGATGGTGTTGTGGATGGGGGCGCAATGGCTGGGCGGCAGGTTCGGGCTCGAGGCCCGCTATGTGTTCCTGTTCGACCTGGCTGCGATGGCCGCGTTCTTCTGGGCGCTGGTCGTGACCTGGCGGATCTGGCAACGGCAAAAGCGCCAGTGATTTGAGGATGCAACGATGCTGAAGGATCAGGACCGGATCTTTACCAACCTCTACGGGATGCATGACCGCAGCCTGAAAGGGGCGCAGGCGCGCGGCCATTGGGATGGCACCGCCGGCATCCTCGCCAAGGGCCGCGACTGGATCGTGGATGAGATGAAGAAGTCGGGCCTGCGCGGCCGCGGCGGGGCGGGCTTCCCCACGGGCCTCAAATGGTCGTTCATGCCCAAGCAGAGCGACGGGCGCCCGGCCTATCTGGTGATCAACGCCGACGAATCCGAGCCCGCGACCTGCAAGGACCGCGAGATCATGCGCCACGATCCGCATACGCTGATCGAAGGCGCGCTGATCGCCAGCTTCGCCATGCAGGCACATGCCTGCTACATCTACATTCGCGGCGAATATATCCGCGAGAAGGAAGCGCTGCAGGCCGCCATCGACGAGTGCTATGATGCGGGGCTGCTGGGGGCGAATGCGGCCGGGTCGGGCTGGGATTTCGACCTTTACCTGCATCACGGCGCCGGGGCCTATATCTGCGGCGAGGAAACCGCGCTGCTGGAGAGCCTGGAAGGCAAGAAGGGGATGCCGCGGATGAAGCCGCCGTTCCCGGCCGGGGCTGGCCTTTACGGCTGCCCGACCACGGTGAACAACGTCGAATCCATCGCCGTGGTGCCGACGATCCTGCGCCGGGGCGGCGAGTGGTTCGCGGGCTTTGGCCGGCCGAACAATGCGGGCGTGAAGCTTTATGCAATGTCGGGCCATGTGAACACGCCTTGCGTGATCGAGGAGTCGATGTCGATCAGCATGAAGGAGCTGATCGAGAAGCATGGCGGCGGCGTGCGCGGCGGCTGGAAGAACCTCAAGGCGGTGATCCCGGGCGGCGCGTCCTGCCCGATCCTGCCGGCGGACCTGTGCGATGCGGCGATCATGGATTACGACGGGATGCGCGAGCTGAAATCCAGCTTCGGCACCGCCTGCATGATCGTGATGGACCAGTCCACCGACGTCATCAAGGCGGTGTGGCGGCTGTCGAAATTCTTCAAGCATGAAAGCTGCGGGCAATGCACGCCCTGCCGCGAAGGCACCGGCTGGATGATGCGGGTGATGGAGCGGCTGGTGACCGGCGAGGCCGAGGTCGAGGAGATCGACATGCTGCTGAGCGTGACCAAGCAGGTGGAAGGCCACACCATCTGCGCGCTTGGCGATGCGGCGGCCTGGCCGATCCAGGGCCTGATCCGGCATTACCGCGAAGAGATCGAGGACCGGATCAAGGCCAAGAAGACCGGCCGCATGGGCGCGATGGCGGCGGAGTGAACATGCGGGCTGCGGGGATCATCGGCATGGTGGGGGCAGGCGTGCTGAGCGCCTGCGCCGCGCCTGCGCCGCAGGCGGCGGCGCCTTCGGGCCGGGTTCCCGTTGCGGTCGAGGGCAAGGCGTTCCTCGCCGAGATCGCTCCGGGGCCGGACGGGGTGCGCTTCACCCCGGCAGGCGCGGTGCCACTGCGCGGGATGCGGGTTGCGGTGCGGCGGGCTGCGGTGCCGCTGGACTACTCCGAGGGCCGGGTAGCCAAGCAGGCCGCCGCGCTGGCCTGCGAGGGGCAGGGCGGGCGCTTTGACGGGACCGCGCATGGCAGGTTCGCCGGCGCGGGCGTCTGGGAATTCGCGGGGGCCTGCGCATGAGCGGGCTTGCGCACAAGGCGGCAGGTGCCGCGCAAGAAATGAGAGCCGCGGTGGGCCATGCCCTCGCGGTCCCGGGCCAGCGGCCCGAACCTATGCTGGAAGGGGCGCTTTGAGATGTCCAACACCCGGAAGATCATCATCGACGACATCGAGGTCGAGGTCGATCCCAACCTGACGCTGATCCAGGCCTGCGAGCTCGCCGGCGTCGAGATCCCGCGCTTTTGCTACCATGAGCGGCTGTCGATCGCCGGCAACTGCCGGATGTGCCTGGTCGAGGTCGTCGGCGGCCCGCCGAAGCCGGCTGCCAGCTGCGCGATGCAGGTCAAGGACCTGCGCCCCGGCCCGAATGGCGAGCCTTCGGTCATCAAGACCAACTCGCCGATGGTGAAGAAGGCCCGCGAGGGGGTGATGGAGTTCCTGCTGATCAACCATCCGCTGGATTGCCCGATCTGCGACCAGGGCGGCGAGTGCGACCTGCAGGATCAGGCGATGGCCTACGGTGTCGATTTCAGCCGCTACCGCGAGCCGAAGCGCGCGACCGAAGACCTGAACCTCGGCCCGCTGGTCGAAACGCACATGACCCGCTGCATCAGCTGCACCCGCTGCGTGCGTTTCACGTCCGAAGTCGCCGGGATCACCCAGATGGGCCAGACCGGGCGCGGCGAGGATAGCGAGATCACCAGCTATCTGAACCTGACGCTGGATTCCAACCTGCAGGGCAATATCATCGACCTCTGCCCGGTGGGCGCGTTGGTGAGCAAGCCCTATGCCTTCACCGCCCGCCCGTGGGAGCTGACCAAGACCGAGACCGTGGACGTGATGGACGCGCTTGGCAGCAATATCCGGGTGGATTGCAAGGGCCGCGAAGTGATGCGCATCCTGCCGCGCAACAACGATGGCGTGAACGAGGAGTGGATCAGCGACAAGACCCGCTTCGTCTGGGACGGTCTGCGCCGGCAGCGGCTGGATACGCCCTACATCCGTGAGGCGGGCAAGCTGCGCAAGGCAAGCTGGACCGAGGCGCTGGCGGCTGCGGCTGCGGCGATGAAGGGCCGCAAGGTTGCCGGGCTGGTGGGCGATCTGGCGCCGGTCGAGGCGGTGTTCGGGCTGAAGAGCCTTGTCGAGGGGCTCGGCGGGAACGTCGAATGCCGCACCGATGGCGCGCGCCTGCCTGCGGGCCAGCGCGGCGGCTATGCCGGCACGGCGCGCATCGAGGATATCGACGCGGCGCGCGACATCTGGATCGTCGGCTCCAACCCCCGCCAGGAAATGCCGGTGCTGAATGCCCGCATCCGCAAGGCCTGGACCCTGGGGGCCGAGGTGCATGTGATCGGCCCGATGGCCGACCTGACCTATGACGTGACGCATGAGGGCACCGGCCGCGATACGCTGGTGCGGCTGGCCGGATCGGTGCAGGCGGCGGACAAGCCCGCGCTGGTCATCGTCGGGCAGGGCGCGCTGACCGAAGCCGATGGCGAGGCGGTGCTGGCCCATGCGCAGGCGCTGGCGACGGCGCTTGGCGGCGGGCTGCTGATCCTGCACTCGGCCGCCTCGCGCGTTGGTGCGATGGATGTGGGCGCGGTGACGGAAGGCGGGCTGGTTGCGGCGCTGGAAGGGGCCGAGGTGGTCTATAACCTTGGCGCCGATGAGGTGGAGATCGCGGCGGGGCCGTTTGTCATCTACCAGGGCAGCCATGGCGACCGCGGCGCGCACCGGGCCGACATCATCCTGCCGGGCGCGGCCTGGACGGAAGAAAACGGCCTGTTCGTGAACACCGAAGGCCGCCCGCAGCTGGCGCTGCGCGCCGGCTTCCCGCCGGGCGAGTCGAAGGAGAATTGGGCGATCCTGCGGGCGCTGTCGGCCGAGCTTGGCGCGGCGCAGCCCTGGGACAATCTGGCGCAGCTGCGCCGGGCGCTGGTCGAAGCCGTGCCGCATCTGGCGATGATCGACCAGGTGCCGCAGAATGCCCCGGCCACGCTGGAACTGCGCACGCCGGGGAATGCCGATTTCCGGCTGGCGGTGAAGGATTTCTACCTGACCAACCCCATCGCCCGCGCCTCGGCGCTGATGGCGGAATTGTCGGCGCTGGCGCAGGCCCGTGCGGCGACGCCGATGGCGGCGGAATGACGGGCCGCGGCGCCCCCCTTGCCCTGCTTGCCACCGGCCTTGCGGCCGGTCTGGCAGGCTGCGCAACCGGCGCCGCGGATCAGCCCGAGGCCACGAGCAACGGCTTCCGTCCCGACTACCGGGGCGTGGAAACCCGGCTGCTGAGCGGCGATCTGGTCAGCTTTCGCGTCGCCATGTCGGGCGCGCGCGGGCTGCCGGATGTCGAGGCTTACGCGGCCTGTGCGGCGGCGCAATATGCGCTGATCCGGGGCTATGGATTCGCGCGCCATGTGCGCACGAATGTCGATGAAGAGGGTGGCGTTTGGCGCGCGGATGCTGTTTACACCATCTCGCCAGCACTGCCTCGGGGCATCGCCACGATCGACGCGGAAGTCGTCGTCGCGGCCTGTTCCGAACAGGGTATACCGACGGTCTGAGGGACAAAAGGCAACATGGCTGAGTTTCTTTCCACCCCACTGGGCACATTCCTGCTGATCGCCATCCAGGGCCTCGGCATCATTGCCTTCGTGATGATTTCGCTGCTGTTCCTCGTTTATGGCGACCGCAAGATCTGGGCCGCCGTGCAGATGCGCAAGGGGCCGAACGTGGTTGGCGCCTTCGGGTTGCTGCAATCGGTGGCCGACGCGCTGAAATACGTGGTCAAGGAGATGGTCGTTCCCGCCGGGGCCGACAAGGCGGTGTTCTTCATGGCGCCGCTGGTATCCTTCGTGCTGGCGGTGCTGGCCTGGGCGGTGATCCCGTTCAACGAAGGCTGGATCCTCGCCGACATCAACGTGGCGATCCTGTTCGTCTTCGCGGTCTCCTCGCTCGAGGTTTACGGCGTGATCATGGGCGGGTGGGCGTCGAACTCCAAATACCCGTTCCTTGGCTCGCTGCGGTCGGCGGCGCAGATGATCTCCTACGAGGTGTCGCTGGGGCTGATCATCATCGGCGTCATCATCTCCTCGGGCTCGATGAGCTTTGGCGGCATCGTCGAGGCGCAGCGCGGCGATTTCGGGCTGTTCAACTGGTACTGGCTGCCGCATCTGCCGATGGTGGTGCTGTTCTTCATCTCGGCGCTGGCCGAGACCAACCGCCCGCCCTTCGACCTGCCCGAGGCGGAATCGGAACTCGTCGCCGGGTTCATGGTGGAATATTCCTCGACCGCGTACCTCTTGTTCATGGCCGGCGAATACATCGCCATCTTCCTGATGTGCGCGCTGATGAGCCTGCTGTTCTTTGGCGGCTGGCTGTCGCCGATCCCGGGGCTGCCCGATGGCGTGCTGTGGATGGTCGGCAAGATGGCGTTCTTCTTCTTCATGTTCGCCATGGTGAAGGCCATCGTGCCGCGCTACCGCTACGACCAGCTGATGCGCATCGGCTGGAAGGTGTTCCTGCCGATGTCGCTGGGCTGGGTGGTGATCGTGGCCTTCCTGGCCAGATATGAAATCCTCGGCGGTGCCTGGGCCCGCTGGACGATGGGGGGCTGAGGCATGGCACTCGACTATACCCGCGCGGCGAAATACTTCCTGATGTTCGACTTCATCAAGGGCTTCGGCCTGGGCATGAAATACTTCTTCGCGCCCAAGGAAACGCTGAACTACCCGCATGAGAAGGGCCCGCTGAGCCCGCGTTTCCGGGGCGAGCACGCGCTGCGCCGCTATCCGAACGGCGAGGAGCGCTGCATTGCCTGCAAGCTCTGCGAGGCGATCTGCCCGGCGCAGGCGATCACCATCGACGCCGAGCCGCGCGAGGATGGCAGCCGCCGCACCACGCGCTACGACATCGACATGACCAAGTGCATCTATTGCGGCTTCTGCCAGGAGGCCTGCCCGGTCGATGCCATCGTCGAGGGCCCGAACTTCGAGTTCTCGACCGAGACACGCGAAGAGCTGTTCTATGACAAGGACCGGCTGCTGGAAAACGGCGCCCGCTGGGAAGCCGAGATCGCCCGCAACCTCGAAATGGATGCGCCCTACAGATGAGTGATGAATTCTCGAAGATGTTCAAGGCGATGATGGACCAGAGCCAGGAGATGGCGAAGGCCTTCAACCCGGCGCTGGAAACCTTTCGCGTCAAGGGCTTCGAGGATCTGATCCCGACGATGTCGCGGGACTTCATGGAGATGGCCTTCGGGCGCACCTTCAACCGCGAGGGGCTGGACGCCAAGACCCGGCTGCTGGTGACCATCGCGGCGCTGACCGTGCTTGGCGCGCAGGCGGACAGCCAGTTGAAGCTGACCATCCGCCACGCCCTGCAGGCCGGCGCCAAGAAACGGGAGATCGCGGAAGTGATCTACCAGATGAGCATGTTCGGCGGGCTGCCCGCCATGACCCGCGCGCTGGAGATTGCCCAGGGCGTCTTCGACGGGTCCGAAGACAGGGAATGAGGGCCGCCAGATGAGGACCGCGAGATGAGCGTTTTCGAGTTTTCCTTCTACCTCTTCGCCATCACCGCCGTCGTGGCGGGGCTGATGGTCGTCATCTCGCGCAACCCGGTGCATTCGGTGCTGTGGCTGATCCTGACCTTCCTGTCGGCCGCCGGGCTCTTCGTGCTGATGGGGGCGGAATTCGTGGCGATGCTGCTGGTCATCGTCTATGTCGGCGCGGTCGCGGTGCTGTTCCTGTTCGTGGTCATGATGCTCGACGTGGACTTTGCCGAGCTGAAGGGCGAGATGGCCCGCTACATGCCGATCGGCCTGCTGTTCGGCGTCATCATCCTGCTGGAGCTCGGCATGGTGTTCGGCGTCTGGCAGACGTCCGACATGGCCGAGAGCCTGCGGGTTGCGCCGACGCCGGAGGGGGTGCAGAACACCGCCGCGCTCGGGATGCTGATCTACGACAAATACGTTTTCCTGTTCCAGACCGCCGGGCTGATCCTGCTGGTCGCGATGATCGGGGCCATCGTGCTGACCCTGCGCCACCGCAAGAACATCAAGCGGCAGGACGTGCTGCAGCAGATGTACCGCGATCCGGCCAAGGCGATGGAACTGCGTGACGTGAAGCCGGGGCAGGGGCTCTAGGCGCATCGAATTGACACGAAGCCGCGCGACAGTGACGCGCGGTCCGGCAGACGGAATAGCGGGCGGCTGAACGGCCCGGAGGGACGCAAATGATCGGACTGACACATTACCTGAGCGTTGCCGCCGCACTGTTCGTGATCGGCATCTTCGGCATCTTCCTGAACCGGAAGAACGTCATCGTCATCCTGATGTCGATCGAACTGATGCTGCTGGCGGTGAACATCAACTTCGTCGCCTTCTCGGCGCATCTGAACGACCTCGCGGGGCAGGTGTTCACCATGTTCGTGCTGACGGTCGCGGCGGCCGAGGCGGCGATCGGCCTTGCGATCCTTGTGTGCTTCTTCCGCAACCGCGGCACCATCGCCGTGGAAGACGTCAACGTGATGAAAGGCTGACGGGCAAATGGAAACGATCATCCTCTTTGCCCCGCTCGTGGGCTCTCTCATCGCGGGGTTCGGCTGGCGGCTGATCTCCGAGCAGGGCGCGCAGGTGGTCACGACGGGCCTGCTGTTCCTCGCTTGCCTGCTGTCCTGGATCGTGTTCCTCGGCCATGACGGCACGACGCAGCAGATCCATATCCTCGACTGGATCCAGTCCGGATCATTGGCCACCGAATGGTCGATCCGCATGGACCGGTTGACCGCGATCATGCTGATCGTCGTCACCACCGTCTCGGCGCTCGTGCACCTCTATTCCTTCGGCTACATGGCCCATGACGACAACTGGGGCCATCACGAGCACTACAAGGCGCGGTTCTTCGCCTACCTGTCGTTCTTCACCTTCGCCATGCTGATGCTGGTGACCTCGGACAACCTGGTGCAGATGTTCTTCGGCTGGGAGGGGGTGGGCGTCGCGTCGTACCTGCTGATCGGCTTCTACTACAAGAAGCCCTCCGCCAATGCCGCGGCGATGAAGGCGTTCATCGTGAACCGGGTCGGCGACTTCGGCTTTGCGCTTGGCATCTTCGCGCTGTTCTACCTGACGGATTCGATCCGCATGGATGACGTCTTCGCCGCCGCGCCGCAGCTGGCCGAAACGCAGCTGCATTTCCTGTGGACCGACTGGAACGCCGCCAACCTGATCGGCGTCTTGCTGTTCATCGGCGCCATGGGCAAGTCGGCGCAGCTTGGCCTGCACACCTGGCTGCCCGACGCGATGGAAGGCCCGACGCCGGTTTCGGCGCTGATCCACGCCGCGACGATGGTGACGGCGGGCGTGTTCCTGGTCTGCCGGATGTCGCCGCTGTACGAATACGCGCCCGATGCCAAGATGTTCATCATCTATGTCGGCGCCTCGACCGCGTTCTTCGCCGCCACCGTCGGTCTGGTGCAGAACGACATCAAGCGCGTGATCGCCTATTCGACCTGCTCGCAGCTTGGCTACATGTTCGTGGCCGCCGGCGCGGGCGTCTATGGCGCGGCGATGTTCCACCTGCTGACCCATGCCTTCTTCAAGGCGATGCTGTTCCTCGGCGCCGGCTCGGTGATCCACGCGATGCACCATGAACAGGACATGCGGAACTATGGCGGGCTGCGCAAAAAGATCCCGCTGACCTTCTATGCGATGCTGATCGGCACGCTGGCGATCACCGGCGTCGGCATCCCGCTGACCCATATCGGCTTTGCCGGCTTCCTGTCCAAGGACGCGATCATCGAGAGCGCCTATGCCAGCGGGGTGGGCTATGCCTTCTGGCTGCTGGTCATCGCGGCGATGTTCACCTCGTTCTACTCCTGGCGGCTGATGTTCCTGACCTTCTGGGGCAAGCCGCGCGGCGATCACCACGCTTACGACCACGCGCATGAGAGCCCGAAGACCATGCTGATCCCGCTGGGGGTGCTGGCGCTTGGCGCGGTGTTCTCGGGGATGGTCTGGTATGGCAGCTTCTTTGGCGACCATGACAAGGTGACGAGCTTCTTCGGGATGCCGCATCTTGCCGAGGCGGCCGAGGGTGAGCACGCTGAGGTAGCGCCTGCCGAAGCCGCGCCGGTTGCGACCGAAGCCGCGCCCGCCGAAGCCGCCCCAGCTGCCGAAGGCGACCACGCCGCCGCTGCTGCCCATGGCCCGATCGGCGCGATCTACATGCACCCCGACAACCATGTGATGGACGACGCCCACCACGCGCCCGTCTGGGTCAAGGTCTCGCCCTTCGTCGCCATGCTGATCGGGCTTGTCACCGCCTGGATGTTCTACATCCGCGACCCCGCGCTTCCCGGTCGGCTGGCGGCGCTGCAACCGGCGCTCTACCAGTTCCTGCTGAACAAGTGGTATTTCGACGAGCTCTACGAGGTGCTGTTCGTGCGCCCCGCCAAATGGCTCGGCCGGTTCCTCTGGAAGCGCGGCGATGGCGACGTGATCGACGGCTCGATCAACGGCGTCGCCCTTGGCATCATCCCGTTCTTCACCCGCCTCTCGGCGAGGGCGCAGTCCGGCTATCTCTTCCACTATGCGTTCGCCATGGTGATCGGCATCGCGGTGCTGATCACCTGGATGACGCTCTCGGGCGGCGCTGAATAGGGGGCGCGCGAACACATGGAAAACCTGCTGTCCATCATCACCTTCACCCCGCTGGTTGCGGCGCTGATCCTTGCGGTCTTCCTGCGCGGCGAGGACAAGGCCGCGCAGTCCAACGCCAAATGGGTGGCGCTGGTCGCCACGGGCGTGACCTTCCTGGTGTCGATCTTCCTGATCGCCGGCTTCAACCCGGACGATACCGGCTTCCAGTTCGTCGAGGATCATGCCTGGATCATGGGCCTGCGCTACAAGGTCGGCGTCGATGGCATCTCGGTGCTGTTCGTGATGCTGACCACCTTCCTGATGCCGCTGACGATTGCGGCCTGCTGGAACGTGGAGACGCGGGTCAAGGAATACATGATCGCCTTCCTGGTGCTGGAAGGGCTGATGATCGGCGTGTTCGTGGCGCTGGATCTGGTGCTGTTCTACCTCTACTTCGAGGCGGGGCTGATCCCGATGTTCCTGATCATCGGCATCTGGGGCGGCAAGGACCGGATCTATGCCGCGTTCAAGTTCTTCCTCTATACCTTCCTTGGCTCGGTGCTGATGCTGGTGGCGATGATCGCCATGTATGTCGATGCCGGCACCACCGACATCGCGCAGCTGCTGCGCCATGACTTCGCCTCGCAGACCATCGGCCTGTTCGGCTTCCAGATCGTCGGCGGGCTGCAGACGCTGCTGTGGCTGGCCTTCTTCGCCAGCTTCGCGGTCAAGATGCCGATGTGGCCGGTGCATACCTGGCTGCCCGATGCCCACGTTCAGGCCCCGACCGCGGGTTCGGTCGTGCTGGCGGCGATCTTGCTGAAGATGGGCGGCTACGGCTTCCTGCGCTTCAGCCTGCCGATGTTCCCCATCGGGTCCGACCTGCTGGCACCGCTGGTGCTGTGGATGTCGGCCATCGCCATCGTCTATACCAGCCTTGTGGCGCTGGCGCAGTCCGACATGAAGAAGCTGATCGCCTATTCGTCCGTCGGGCACATGGGCTATGTCACCATGGGCATCTTCGCCGCCAACCAGCAGGGCGTCGATGGCGCGATCTTCCAGATGATCAGCCACGGCTTCATCTCGGGCGCGCTGTTCCTTTGCGTCGGCGTCATCTATGACCGGATGCACACGCGCGAGATCGACGCCTATGGCGGCCTTGTGAACCGGATGCCGGCCTATGCGCTGATCTTCATGTTCTTCACCATGGCGAACGTGGGCCTGCCCGGCACCTCGGGTTTCATCGGCGAGTTCCTGACGCTGGTGGGCATCTTCCAGGTCAACACCTGGGTCGCCGCGGTTGCCACCTCGGGCGTGATCCTGTCGGCGGCCTATGCGCTCTGGCTCTATCGCCGGGTGGTGTTCGGCGAGCTGATCAAGGAAAGCCTGAAGTCGATCACCGACATGACCCGCCGCGAGAAGGCGATCTTCGCCCCGCTTGTGGCGATGACCCTGCTGCTTGGCGTCTATCCGAGGCTGGTGACCGATATCATCGGCCCCTCGGTCACCGCGCTTGTCACCGAATACCATGCGTCGATCCCCGCCGATGTGGCGGGCGTCGCGGCCAGCCACTGAGGACCGGACCATGATCTCTGCCGATTTCTCCACCGTCCTGCCCGAGGTGCTGCTGGCCATCTACGCCATGGCGGTGCTGCTGCTGGGGGTCTATGGCGGCAAGGACAAGCTGACCAAGGCAATCACCTGGGCGACGGTGGCAACCCTGCTGCTGATCGCGGCGATGGTCGGGTTTGGCAGCGGCGGCAGCCGCGCGGCGTTTGGCGGGCTCTTCACCGACGATGCCTTTGCGCGCTTCGCCAAGGTGACGCTGCTGCTGTCGGCCGCCGCCGTGCTGGCGATGAGCCAGGATTACCTTGAACGCCGCGACATGGGGCGGTTTGAATATCCGGTGCTGGTCTCGCTCTCGGTCGTCGGCATGATGATCATGGTCTCGGCCGGCGACCTGATGAGCCTTTACATGGGGCTGGAGCTGCAGAGCCTTGCGCTCTACGTCGTGGCCTCGATCCGCCGCGACAGCGCGAAATCGACCGAGGCCGGCCTGAAGTATTTCGTGCTTGGCTCGCTCTCCTCGGGCCTGCTGCTCTATGGCGCCTCGCTGACCTATGGCTTTGCCGGCACCACCTCTTTTGCCGGCATCGTGGCCGCGCTGCAGGGCGCCGAGCAGATCCCGCTGGGGCTGCTGTTCGGCATGGTGTTCCTGATCACCGGCCTCGCCTTCAAGGTCTCGGCCGTGCCGTTCCACATGTGGACGCCCGATGTCTATGAAGGCGCGCCGACGCCGGTCACCGCCTTCTTCGCCACCGCGCCGAAAGTGGCCGCGATGGCCCTGTTCGCGCGGCTGGTCCATGACGGCTTCGGCCCGGTGGTGGGCGACTGGGGCCAGATCGTCGCGCTGCTGTCGGTCGCCTCGATGTTCCTTGGCTCCATCGCCGCGATCGGCCAGCGCAACATCAAGCGGCTGATGGCCTATTCCTCGATCGGCCATATGGGCTTTGCGATGATGGGCCTGGCGGCCGGCACCGCGGCGGGGGTGCAGGCGATGCTGCTGTATATGGCGATCTACGTCACCATGAACGTCGGCACCTTCGCCTTCATCCTGTCGATGAGCCGCGATGGCCAGCCCGTCACCGACATCACCGCCCTCAACCTCTATTCGCGGCGCGAGCCGGCCAAGGCGATGGCGATGCTGGTGCTGATGTTCAGCCTGGCGGGCGTGCCGCCGATGCTGGGCTTCTTCGCCAAATACGGCGTGCTGATGGCGGCGGTGGGGGCGGGGATGACCTGGCTGGCGGTGCTTGGCGTCATCGCCTCGGTCATCGGCGCCTATTACTACCTGCGGCTGGTGTTCTTCATGTATTTCGGCACCGAGACCGAGGTGCTGGATACGCGGATGCCGGCGGTTCAATGGCTGCTGCTGGTCGGCTCGGCCGCGGCGATGGTGATCGGTGTCGTCAACATGTTCGGCATCGAAGGCGCCGCGACGCTGGCGGCCGAAGCGCTTGTCCGGTAGCAGCGCGCACTGGGACTGGCCCGAGGGCGTGGCGCGCCACGTCCTGCCTGAAGTGGACAGCACCAATGCCGAGGCGGCGCGGCTTGCGCCGCATCTGACGCAGCCGACCTGGATTCTGGCGCTGCGCCAGACCGCGGGGCGGGGGCGCCGCGGGCGGCCCTGGCAAGACCCGCCCGGCAACTTTGCCGCCACCCTGCTGATGCGCCCCTCCGGCGGCCCGCAAGATGCCGCGCTGCGCAGCTTCGTCGCGGCGCTGGCGCTGCACGAGGCGCTTGGCGCGGTGATCGGCCCCGCAGGCACCCTTGCGCTGAAATGGCCCAATGACGTGCTGCTGAACGGCGGCAAGGTCGCCGGCATCCTGCTGGAGAGCCTCGGGGGAGGTGCGCAGGGTGTCAGCCACCTCGCCATCGGCATCGGCGTCAACCTCGCCTCTGCGCCGGATGCGGCGGGGCTCGACCCCGTCACCGCGCCCCCCGTATCCGTTGCAGGCGAAACCGGGCTGGCCATCGCGCCCGAGGAGCTGCTGACCTTCCTCGCCGCCGCCTTCGCCCGGTGGGAGGCGCAGCTTGCGACCTTCGGCTTTGGCCCGATCCGCACCGCCTGGCTGGCCCGCGCCGCGCGGATCGGCCAGACCCTGACCGCCCGCACCATGACCGAGACCATCGAGGGCCGGTTCGAGACCATCGACGAGACCGGCGCGCTGGTGCTGGCCACGGCGCAGGGGCGCCGCACCGTGCCGGCCGCCGACGTGTATTTCTAAGGGGAGGGCGGCCATGCTGCTATGCATCGACTGCGGCAACACCAACACGGTGTTCTCGATCTGGGATGGCGAGGGCTTCCTCGACACCTGGCGCATTGCCACCGACCATCGCCGCACGGCGGATGAGTATTTCGTCTGGCTGTCCACGCTGATGGGCCTGAAGAAGATCACCGCCGACATTACCGAGGTGATCATCTCCTCGACCGTGCCGCGGGTGGTGTTCAACCTGCGCGTGCTGTGCAACCGCTATTTCGACACCCGCCCGCTGGTGGTGGGCAAGCCCGAATGCGCGCTGCCGGTGGCGCCGCGCGTCGATCAGGGCACGACCGTAGGCCCGGACCGGCTGGTGAACACCGTCGCGGGCTTCGACCGCTTCGGCGGTGACCTGATCGTTGTGGATTTCGGCACCGCCACCACCTTCGACGTGGTGGATATCGACGGCGCCTATATCGGCGGGGTGATCGCCCCCGGCGTGAACCTCAGCCTAGAGGCGCTGCACATGGCGGCGGCGGCGCTGCCACACGTCGATGTGACCCGCCCGCAGTCCGCAATCGGCACCAATACCATCGCCTGCATGCAGTCGGGGGTCTATTGGGGGTATATCGGCCTTGTGGAAGGCATCGTGCGCCAGATAAGGATCGAACGCGAACGACCGATGCGGGTGGTCGCCACGGGCGGCCTTGCCCCACTGTTCGCACAGGGGTTCGACCTCTTCGACGCGGTCGATGACGACCTGACGATGCAGGGCCTGGTCCTGATACACAGATACAACACGGCACTGGAGACGGCATGAGCAAAAAGGACCGGCTGATTTATCTGCCCCTCGGCGGCGCCGGCGAGATCGGCATGAACGCCTATGTCTATGGTTACGGGCCAGAGGGGCGCGAGCGGCTGATCCTTGTCGACATGGGCGTGACCTTCCCCGACATGGATACCAGCCCCGGCGTCGACCTGATCATGGCGGACCTGTCCTGGCTGGTGGCCCGTGCCGACCGGCTGGAAGCGATCTTCATCACCCACGCGCATGAAGACCATGTCGGCGCGGTGGGGCACCTCTGGCCCAAGCTGAAGGCGCCGATCTATGCGCGCAAGTTCACCGGCGCCATTGCCCGGCTGAAGCTGGAAGACCATGGCGTGTCCACCGATGCGCTGAACATCGTCGCCGCGCGGCCCGAAACCGTCGAGGCGGGGCCGTTCAAGGTGCAGTTCGTTCCCGTCAGCCACTCGATCCCCGAAGCCTCGGCGCTGGTGATCGACACGCCGGCGGGGCGGATCGTGCATTCGGGCGACTTCAAGCTTGATGGCAACCCGGTGGTGGGCGAGCCCTTCAATCCGCAGGAATGGTACGACATTGCGCATGAGCGGCCGATCCACGCGATGATGTGCGACAGCACCAACGTCTTCTCGCACCATCCGGGCCGGTCTGAATCGGTGCTGGCCGAACCGCTGCGCGATCTGGTGGCAAGCTCCAAGGGCATGGTGGTGGCGACCACCTTCGCGTCGAACGTGGCGCGGCTGAAGTCGCTGGCCGAAGCCGGCGAGGCGGCGGGCCGGTCGGTCTGCATGCTGGGCCGCGCGATGAAGAAGATGCTGACCGCGGCGGTGGAAACCGGCGTGCTGACCGACTTCCCGCCGATCGTGACGCCCGAGCAGGCGGCGCAGATCGGCCGCGACAACCTGATGCTGATCGTGACCGGCAGCCAGGGCGAGCGGCGCGCCGCCTCGGCGCAGCTGTCGCGCGGGCGTTATCTGGGGCTGGCGCTGAAGGAGGGGGATACCTTCCTGTTCTCCTCCAAGACCATCCCTGGCAATGAACGCGGCGTGATCCGGATCATGAATGCGTTTTCCGAAATGGGCGTCGATGTGATTGACGATCATGGCGGGCTCTACCACGTGTCGGGCCATGCCAACCGGCCTGACCTGGAAGCCGTGCATGACCTGATGAAGCCCGGGATGCTGATCCCGATGCATGGCGAGCACCGGCACCTGCGCGAGCATGTCAAGCTGGCGCTGTCCAAGGGCATCGCCGCCGAGGTCGCCACCAATGGCACCATGGTTGACCTGACCGGCAAGCGCCCCGAGGTGGTGGAATATATCGAGACCGGCCGGATCTATCTGGATGGCTCGGTGCTGATCGGCGCGATGGACGGCGTGGTGCGCGACCGTCTGCGCATGGCGCTGAACGGGCATGTGCTGGCGACGATCATCGTCGACGAGGATGACGTGCCGCTTGGCGATGCCTGGGTCGAGATCATGGGCCTGCCGGCCCTTGGCCGCAACGGCAAGTCGCTGGCCGATACGCTGGAAGCCGATCTGGCGGAATTCCTGGACCGGGTCGACGCCAAGACCGTGAAGAACGACGACAAGATGGACGAGGCGATCCGCCGGCTGATCCGCCAGGTTTCCGTCGAGGAGATCGGCCGCAAGCCGGAAGTGACGGTGGTGATCAGCCGGCTGATGGCCGACTGATCGCGCCGCAGGCACCGAACGAAATGCGAAACGGCCCCGGAGCGATCCGGGGCCGTTTTCACGTTGGGCTTTCAGGCTTCGCGGCGCCTTGGCCGCTCAGCCCTCGGCGCTGTCCGGGGCCACCGGCATCTTGAAGCCGCGCAGCAGGAAGTCGGGGACGTGGTCGCCCATGCCGACGACCGGAGGCTCGTTGCGCTCGCGCCGATCGTCACGGCGCGGTTCGCGGCGGTCGTCGCGCCGGTCATCGCGGCGCGGCTCGCGGCGGGGTTCGCGCGGTTCCTCGGCCCGCTCCTCGCGGCGCGGGGCAGGGGCAGGGGCCGGCACGGCGCGCGGCGCGGCCTCGGGCGCTGCCTGCACCGCCTCGGTCACCTCGGCGGCCGGGGCCACCTCGGCGCGCGGCTTGCGGGTGCGGCGCTCGCCGCTGCGTTCGGCATTGCGCTCGGCGCGCTCGCCGCTGCGGTCGTCCTCGCGGACGGCCGGCCCACCGCGACCGCCACTCCGGCCACCGCGGGCGCTGCCGCCACGGCTGGACGGCGCTTCCGGCTCGCCGGTTTCGCTGGCGGTGAAGCCTTCCGGCACCGGCACCCGCGGCAGCGGCATCTTCAGCAGCGATTCGATGGCCGAGAGGTATTTCTCATCCGCCGGCGTCGAGAGCGTATAGGCCGTGCCCTTGCGCCCGGCGCGGCCGGTGCGGCCGATGCGGTGCACGTAATCCTCGGCATGGCTGGGGACGTCGAAGTTGAACACATGGCTGACGGCCGGAATGTCCAGCCCGCGCGCCGCCACGTCCGAGGCGACGAGGAAGCGCAGCGTGCCATCGCGGAAGCCGTCCAGGGTGCGGGTGCGCTGGCTCTGCTCCAGGTCGCCATGGATCGGCGCCGCGTCGAAGCCATAGGCCTTCAGCGACTTGGCGACGATATCGACCTCGGTCTTGCGGTTGCAGAAGATGATCGCGTTGGTGCAGGCCTCGGCCTCGGACTCGATGATCGCCCGCAGCAGTTCGCGCTTTTGCTTGGGGCCCATGTCGCGGCGGGTCGGGTGCAGCTCGACCAGGCGCTGGGTGATGTTCTCGCCCGCCGTGGCCTGACGCGCCACCTCCACCCGCACCGGCGAGTGCAGGAAGGTGTTGGTGATGCGCTCGATTTCCGGCGCCATCGTCGCCGAGAAGAACAGGGTCTGCCGGGTGAAGGGGGTCAGCTGGAAGATGCGCTCGATATCGGGGATGAAGCCCATGTCCAGCATCCGGTCGGCCTCATCGACCACCATGATCTGCACGCCGGTCAGCAGCAGCTTGCCGCGCTCGAAATGGTCCAGCAGCCGGCCCGGGGTGGCGATCAGCACATCGACGCCGCGGTCGATCAGCTTGTCCTGCTCGCCAAAGGAAACGCCGCCGATCAGCAGCGCCTTGGTCAGGCGGGTATGCTTGGCATAGGTGTCGAAGTTTTCCGCGACCTGCGCCGCAAGCTCGCGCGTCGGCGCCAGCACGAGGCTGCGCGGCATCCGCGCCCGGGCCCGGCCCTGGCCCAGCAGGGTAATCATCGGCAGCGTGAAACTGGCGGTCTTGCCGGTGCCGGTCTGGGCGATCCCCAGCACGTCGCGGCCTTCGAGCGCGTGCGGGATCGCCTGCGCCTGGATCGGGGTCGGCGTTTCGTATCCGGTTTCGGCAACGGCCTGCAGCACACGGGGATCGAGCGCGAGATCAGAGAATTTGGTCATATGCGTCCTAGGATTGCGGCATCGGGCCGCAAGGGTTAAGGGCGCATGGTTCTGGCGCCCGAACGAGTGCCCCGCGGTGGTCCTGCCCGATGGGCAAGCCTCCCCCGGCAAGGGATGAGAGGCGCGTTAGCTGAAATTCGCGGCAAGGTCAACTTGCACGGCACAATCCGCCCCGATCTGTCGCAAGAACTTCAGCAAATCGCCGTGCGCATGTGACGCCGCCGCCGCAGGCTTCGCAAGCCCGCGCCTGTTCCGGCGCCCGTGCCGCCGCTGCCCGCAACCCCCCGTTCGCCCAACCCGGAGTGCCCTGATGACCCCCGTCCTGTCCCGCCTGCTGACCTCTGCCGCGCTTGGCGCCGCCGCGCTGCTGGCCCTGCCCGCCGCCGCGCAACAGCCCGAACCCGTGTTTCCGGCCACCCTCGCCGGCCATGCCGTGCTGCCGGCGCTGAGCCTGATCGCGCCGCCGGCGGATGCCCCGCAAGATGCCTGGATCTCGGGCAAGTTCACTGGCGCTGGCCGCAACGACAAGCCGATGACCGCGATGGGCGACACCGGCGGGATGCATGGCAAGCGCGCCACCGGCCTTGCGCTGCCCTTCATCGGCCAGCCGCTGCAGGGCATGTCGGGCTTTGCGATGGAGCGGGCCGAGGATGGCTCGATCTATGTGCTGACCGACAATGGCTTCGGCGCCAAGGGCAACAGCCCCGATGCGCTGCTGTTCTTCTCGCGCATGGCCCCGGATTTTGGGACCGGCAAGATCGCGGTCAAGGAAACCGTGTTCCTGCACGACCCCGACCGCAAGGTGCCGTTCCGCATCGCCTATGAGGGCAGCGAGGCGCGCTACCTGACCGGCGCCGATTTCGACCCGGAATCGATCCAGCTGGTGGATGGCACGCTGTGGATCGGCGACGAGTTCGGCCCCTATGTCATCCAGGCGACGACCGAGGGCCGCATCCTGCAGGTGCTGCCGACGCTGCTGGACGGCCAGGTGCTGAAGGGCCCCGACACCCCCGGCGTTGCCGTTCCCGCGCAGCCGGGCAAGGATTTCCGCGCGCAGCGCTCGGGCGGGTATGAGGGCATGGCGCTGCAGCCGGGCACGGGCCTGCTGTGGGCGATGCTGGAAAAGCCGCTTCTGGGCGAGGATGGCGCGCCGGCCGGCAACTTCCTGACCGTGCTGGCCTTCGATCCGGCATCGGCGGAGTGGACGGGGGGCAGCTTCAAGTTCCAGCTGGCCGAGGGCGCGACCGCGATCGGCGATTTCAACTTCATCGACGACACCCGCGCGCTGGTGATCGAGCGTGACAATGGCGAGGGCGATCCGTCGCTGAAATGCACGGGCGAGCCTGCGCCGGGCTGCTTCCCGGCTCCGGCAATGCTGAAGCGCATCGTGCTGATCGACACCGCCACCGTGGATGCGGAAGGCTTCGTGCGCCGCATTGGCCATATCGACCTGATGGACATCGCCGACCCCGAGGGCAAGAACCGGCTGGAGACGGTCGCTGCCCGCGACCTGGCCGGCAAGATGACCTTCCCCTTCTTCACCATCGAGGATGTGATGCGGGTCGATGACACCCACATCCTGGTCGGCAACGACAACAACCTGCCGTTCTCGTCTGGCCGGCAGCTCGATGCCGCGGCCGATAACGAGATGATGCTGCTCTCGGTGCCCGAACTGCTGGCTGCACGCTGAAGGCGCCCGCGGCGGATGCAACCCAACTGCCTCCGCCGCGTTGTTCATCGGGCCCTGCGGCGCTGAACGGGTCATCCTCCGGGGCCGCGGGCCTTCCGGATGCCACAGAAAGGGACATATCATGATCACCAAGAGCGGATCGGCCGAATGGACCGGCAGCCTGAAAGAGGGCAAGGGCACGGTTTCCACTGAAAGCGGCGCGCTGGAGGCACAGCCCTACGGCTTCAACACCCGCTTCGAGGGCCAGCCGGGCACCAATCCCGAGGAACTGATCGGCGCCGCCCATGCCGCCTGCTTCTCGATGGCGCTGTCGAACCTGCTGGGCGCCGAGGGCATCACGCCCACCCGGATCGAGACCACCTCGAAGGTGTCGCTGGAGAAGAAGGGCGAGGGCTTCGAGATCACCCGCGTGCATCTGGTGACGCAGATCGTGGCAGATGCCGAGGAGTCGGTGCTGATGGAAGTGGCACAGAAGGCAAAGACCGGCTGCCCGGTGTCGAAACTCTTCAATGCCGAGGTGACGATGGAGGCGACAATCGGCTAGGGTCGCCAGACTCATCGGCGCCGGCCTGTCCCGGCTGGCGCCTTCCCCTCCCGCGGCGCGCCGTTCTGGAAAGAAGAAAAACATGCTCATCCGTTTCGGCCATGAATTCACCATCCACTGCGACCAGCCGACGCCGATGGTCTGCCTCGTCTCGCCGCATATCGAGCGGGCCGCCGACCTGGTCGCGCCCGAGGTGCAGACCAGCAACCCGCAAGTGCCGGTCCACAGCTACTATGACCTCTTCGGCAATCTCTGCCGCCGCTTCGTGGCCCCCGCTGGCGAGTTCACCTTTGCCTATGACGCCACCCTGCGCGATTCCGGTCAGCCCGATGTCCACGCGCCCGAAGCGAACGAGATCCCGATCGCGGCGCTGCCCGATGAGACGCTGGTCTACCTGATGGGCAGCCGCTATTGCGAGACCGACAAGCTGAGCCAGACCGCCTGGGACCTGTTCGGCCAGGTGGAACCGGGCTGGGGCCGGGTGCAGGCGATCTGCGACTATGTGCACAACCACATCACCTTCAACTACATGGATGCCCGCTCGACCCGCACCGCCTATGAGGCCTGGCAGGAACGCAAGGGCGTGTGCCGCGACTTCGCGCATCTGTCGGTGGCCTTCTGCCGGGCGATGAACATCCCGGCGCGCTATGTGAACGGCTACCTGGGCGATATCGGCGTGCCGCCGACCGGCGACGGCGATTTCGCCGCCTGGATGGAGGTCTATCTGGGCGGGCGCTGGTGGACCTTCGATGCGCGCAACAACATGCCCCGCATCGGCCGCATCGTGGTGGCCCGCGGCCGCGATGCCGCCGACGTGCCGCTGCTCAACTCCTTCGGCCCGCATGTGCTGAAGGAGTTCAAGGTCTGGACCGACGAGGTCTGGGAGGGCTGAGCGAAGCCGCCTTCAGCCGGCCCCGCTCTCGCCCTTCGCGTCGTTCTCGCCCTCTTCGCTCTCGCGCTTCTTCGACAGGGCGCGCGCGCGAAGCTTGCCCCGCATTGCGGCCAGCCGGCGGAACAGGGTGCCGCTGTCGGCGTTCAGCCGCTCCAGCAGCTCGCAGGCCAGCGGGCCGGCCACCGGCACCTCCAGCGCCTCGGCCCAGATCGGGGCGAGCAGGTTGACATCCAGGTCGCCATGCGACAGCGAGAACCCCGGCATCTGCAGCGGCAGCGGACCCTTGGCGCGCCTGTTCAGGCGGAAGGGAGTGTCCGGCTCCACCCCGGAATGCAACCGCTCGTATTCGTAAAGCTTCATCAGCGAGAACAGCACGTTGAGCGAGGTTCCCAGCCGACGCTGCGGCTCGGTCCGGCCATGATCGGCAAAGGTGATGATGCTCGAGATCAGCCAGCGCGTGGACAGCGTCCTGCACAGCAGTGCGCCCTGTTCCTCCCAGATCCGGTGGAACAGCAGCGGCGCCTCGGCCGGAAAGCTGCGCCGGCGCAGATGCGCGATGCACAGCGCATTTAGCAGCGCCAGCTCGCTGAGCCCTTCATGTTCGACCAGCAGCAGCCGGCGCTTGCGGGCATGGGCCGAGGCGCGGCGGTGCAGCGGCGGCGGGGCGGCCACCACCTGCTGCGCCAGTGCCGCCAGATCGGCCTCCAGCGGCAGCGCCTCGCCCGCATCCATCCGCCTTGGGGCGCGGCGCGCCTGCCACAGCGCGATCAGCGCCTCGGCCCCGCCCGGATAGGTCTGGCCCGAACCCGCCTCCTGCGAACCCGCCTCCTCCTCCTGCGGACCCGTCTCCTCGCTCACACCATCATTTCCTTTGTCGCGGTCAGCCGCAGGTCGGGGAAGTCGCGCACGATGCGGTCGATGTCCCATTGCAGGCGGGTCAGGAACACGATGTCGCCATCGTGGTCATGGGCGATGTGCTGCTTGTTGATGTTCACGAAGCGGTCGATCTCGGCCTTGGGGCCATTGACCCAGCGGGCGGAGGTGAACTGGCTGCCCTCGAAGCGTACGGGCAGCGAATATTCCTGCTCGATCCGGCTCGCCAGCACCTCGAATTGCAGGGCGCCGACGACGCCGACGATGAAGCCCGACCCGATGGCGGGCTTGAATACCTTGGCTGCGCCTTCTTCGGCAAACTGCATCAGCGCCTTTTCCAGATGCTTGGCCTTCATCGGATCGCCCGCGCGCACCGTTTGCAGCAATTCGGGCGCGAAGCTGGGGATGCCGGTGAAGCGCAGCGCCTCGCCCTCGGTCAGCGCGTCGCCGATCCGGAGCTGGCCGTGGTTCGGGATGCCGATGATGTCACCCGCCCAGGCCTCTTCCGCCAGCTCGCGGTCGGCGGCGAGGAACAGCACCGGGTTCGACACCGCCATCTGTTTTTTCGACCGCACATGCAGCAGCTTCATCCCGCGCTCGAAATGCCCCGAGGCGAGGCGGACAAAGGCCACCCGGTCGCGGTGCTTGGGGTCCATGTTGGCCTGCACCTTGAACACGAAGCCGGTGACGGCGGTCTCCTCGGCGGCGATCTGGCGCTCGGCGGCTTTTTGCGGCTGCGGCTCGGGGCCGAACTCGCCCATGCCGTCCATCAACTCGCGCACGCCGAACGAGTTGATCGCCGATCCGAACCAGATCGGGGTCATATGGCCTTCCAGGAAGCTCTGCCGGTTGAAGGCGGGCAGCAACTCGCGCGCCATCTCCAGCTCGTCGCGCAGCGTGGCCAGTTGCCCGGCGGGGACATGCTCGGCCAGCTTCGGATCGTCCAGCCCGTTGATCTTGATCGATTCCGCCACCCGGTTGCGGTCGGCGCGGTCGATCAGCTCCAGCCGGTCATGCACGATGTCATAGCAGCCCAGGAAATCCCGGCCCATGCCGATGGGCCAGCTGGCGGGCGCCACGTCGATGGCGAGGTTTTCCTGGATCTCGTCGATGATCTCGAAAGTGTCGCGGCTTTCGCGGTCCATCTTGTTGCAGAAAGTCAGGATCGGCAAGTCGCGCAGGCGGCAGACCTCGAACAGCTTGCGGGTCTGGCTCTCCACTCCCTTGGCGCCGTCGATCACCATGATCGCGGCATCGACCGCCGTCAGCGTGCGATAGGTGTCTTCCGAAAAGTCGCTGTGGCCGGGCGTGTCCACCAGGTTGAACCGCCAGCCCTTGTATTCAAAGCTCATCGCCGAGGCCGAGACCGAGATCCCCCGCTCCTGCTCCATCTTCATGAAGTCCGACCGCGTGCGCCGCGCCTCGCCCTTGGCACGGACCTGCCCGGCCATCTGGATCGCGCCGCCGAACAGCAGGAACTTCTCGGTCAGCGTGGTCTTGCCGGCGTCGGGATGCGAGATGATCGCAAAGGTCCGGCGGCGGGCAATTTCGGGCGGCAGGGCGGGGCGGTTGGTCAGGTCGAGCATGGGGCGCGGTGTAGCCGATGCCGGGGCCCGCGTCCATTGCCGCAACATGTGTGGAGCGGGGCCCCGGCCGCGCAGGAGTCAGGCGCCGCCGGGGCGCACGATCAGCAGATCGCAGGGTGGATCGCGCATCAGCCCCGTGCAATGGCTGCCGGCCAGAAAGCCGTAAAGGCCGGACCGCGCATGGGTGCCAAGCGCCAGCAGCGTGGCGCCGTTCTTCAGCGCCCGGGCCAGCACCTCGGCGACGCTGCCCTCGGCGATCTCCACCTCCGGCAGGCCCTCGGGCAGCGTCTCTGCGGCCAGCCAATCGTCGCGGGCGGCCTCGGCCTCATGCCGGAAGGGGGCATAGTCGGCGGCGGTTCCGGACCGCGCCATCAGCCCCTTGTAGGGCACATGCATGGCATGGACGGGCCGAATCGTCGCGCCCGGCGCCACCCGCGCCGCCATCCGAACCGCGGCAGCCGCCGCGGGCGAGAAGTCGATGGCCGCGACGACGGTTTCATAGGGCCCGTCCACCGGCTCGCGCACCAGCAGCACCGGGCAGGGGCTCGTCCGCGCCACGCGCTGCATGGTGGTGTCGCGCATCGTATCCAGCAGCGGCCGCAGCCGGTGCAGGCCAAGCACCAGCAGCGCGGCCTGTTCCTCGCTGGCCAGCGTGGCGATGGCCTCGGCCGGGTCGCCGATCCGCACCGCAACGCGGTGGGTCACGCCGCTGGCGCCCGCCTCGGCGGCGGCCATGCGCGTCAGCCGCGCGGCGATGTCCTCGGCCAGCCGCTCGGCAATGTCCGAAGGCAGCGTGTCATCGACGATCGAGGTCAGCACCAGATCGGCTCCGTTTCGGGCAGCAAGGTCGAAAGCGCGCGCGACGGCGCGGTCGCCCCGTTCCGAAAGGTCGGTGGCGACAATATAGGTCGTCATCGGCAAGTCTCCCTGGGTTGGTCGTGCTAGTCATGGCCGGACACCCGGCGATGTGATCATGTCGGACGGGGGACCCGGTGCCTTGACCCCGATCAACCATTGCCCGGGAAGGGCGGCGCGGATCATCACGATCGCTCACGGGCGCGTGATTGGCGCCACTATTCCCGCTTGCGGCCGTGGAACAGGCTGCTGCGGCCGATGGCGTCGAGCGCGGTGCGCGAGGCTTCGGTGCCGAAATGCTGGCGCTGGCTGAGCCCGGGGAAGCGGGCCCGCACCTCGGCCGAGAAGGCTTGCGGCAGCAGGCTCAGCGTCGCCTCGGACACCAGCAGGCTCTCGCAGGGGATGCCCTCGGCATAGACGATCTCGTGATGGTCGAAGACCAGGCTGAAGTAATCGACAAAGCCGCCCTCGCGCAGCCAGACCGCCTCGCCATCCACCAGATGCTTGGCCTGCACCAGGAGCTCGGCAGTGCCGCCCACCCGCTGCTCGCCGCGCTGATACAGGAAGATGCGGTGATGCTGGCTGACGATCAGATCCCCGGCATTGCCAAGCGTGCCGCGGCTGATGACCACGGGCGCAAAGCTGCCCGCGGCGCGCAGCGTGGCATGGCCGATCCAGCGGATCGGCTGCGGGCCGTTGTCGCGGGTCAGCACGCGGTCGCCCACCGCCAGCTGCTCCACCGGCTTTTGCGCGCCGCCCGCCATGGCGATCAGCGTGCCGCGGGTGAAGGAGACGCAGACCATGTCCGACAGCCGCACATCGGGCGGCGGCGGGCTGACGGTCAGCAGCGTGTAATCGGTCTGCGGCGCCACCGGCGACAGCGGCAGCGCGTAGTGCCGGTCCGAGGCATCGTGGCGCACCACCAGCACCTCGAGCTTGTCGGCATCGGGGGCCATCAGCGTCAGCAGCGACAGAAGCGTGATCCGCTCGCCCGGTTCGCCGATCTCGGAGCCTTCGGCCACGGTCTGCGCCTGGCGCTCGCCGGTCTGCGGGCAGAGCATCAGCCGCAGGGCGCGCGCGCTGCGGTGCAGGCGGTAGATGTCGCCGGCCTCGCAAAGCTCTGGCTCGGCCACGCCGTCGCCCTGGTTGGCGCCCGCCACCACCGTCAGCGCATCGGCCGGGAAGACCTGCGCAGCCAGCCCGGGCAGGGGCTGAACCGGGGGCTCTGTCTGGGGTGGGATGGGACGCGGGGTCATGATCTTGTCCGGGCTTGTGGCGGCGGCAGGACGCGGGCATCCTGTCCGCTCAGGATTGGGCTAGCAGATTGGTTTCATAACGGTCAACTGCGGGCGAAAATATGGCGCTGCCCGTGGCTTTGTTTCGCAGCAGGCGACTGTTGCAGGGGGCGCCTTCGGAAAATGACAAGGGAATGACGGATATGGATCTTGGGATCAGGGGCCGGCGAGCGCTGGTGACGGCGGCATCGAAGGGGCTTGGCCGCGGCTGCGCCGAGGCGCTGGCAGAGGCCGGCGTCGATCTGGTGATCAACGCCCGCGGCGCCGAGGCGCTGGAAGCCACCGCCGAGGCGCTGCGCGCCCATGGCGTGCAGGTGACGGCGGTTGCCGCAGACATCACCACGCCCGAGGGGCGGGCCAAGGTGCTGGAGGCTGCGGGGCCGGTGGATATCCTGGTGACCAATGCCGGCGGCCCGCCCCCCGGGATGTGGACCGACTGGACGCGCGACGATTTCATCCGCGCGCTTGATGCCAACATGCTCACGCCGATTGCGCTGATGCAGGCCCTGATGCCGGGGATGATCGACCGCGGCTGGGGCAGGGTGGTCAACATCACCTCGAACGCGGTGAAATCGCCGATTGCGCAGCTTGGCCTGTCGAACTCGGCCCGCGCGGGCCTGACTGGCTTTGTCGCCGGCACCTCGCGGCAGGTTGCGCAGCACGGGGTCACGATCAACAACCTGCTGCCCGGCATCCACGATACCGACCGCGCCGATGCGCTGGACCGGGGCGTGTCGGCCGCCGAGGGGCTGACCATGGCCGAGGCGCGGGTCAAGCGCGCCGCCACCATCCCCGCCCGCCGCTACGGCACCGCCGCCGAGTTCGGCGCGATGTGCGCCTTCCTCTGCTCCACCCATGCCGGGTTCATCGTCGGCCAGAACATCTCGCTGGACGGCGGCGCCCATAACGCCACCGTCTAGGAGGGCGCCGCGGTGCCGGTGCTGCGCTACCTGTCGCATCCCGAGGTCGCCATCGACTTCGCCATTCCGGTGCCGGACTGGGGCTTGCGGGCCCGCGGCCGTGCCCGGATGCGGGTGATTGCCAGCCTCGGCTGGCCGGCCGGCACCACGCGCCTCATCGCCAGCGCCGAGCGCAAGGCGCGGGAAACGGCGGCCTACCTCGCCGAGTCGCTGGGGCTCACGGTCGAGATCGCCGAGGGCATGGGCGAGATCGACCGCAGTGCCACCGGCTTCGTGCCCCATGACCGGCACGAGGCGCTGGCGAATGCGCTCTTTGCCCATCCCGAGCTCAGCGCCGAGGGGTGGGAGCGGGCGGTGGACGCGCAAGCCCGCGCCGCGGATGCGCTGGCGAGGCTGCTGGCGGACCCGGCGCCCCGGCAGGCGGGCGACCTGCTGCTGGTCGGCCATGGCGGCATCGGCACGCTGCTGTGGTGCCACCTGGCGGACCGGCCGATCTCGCGCCTCGAGGACCAGCCGCATGGCGGCGGCCAGGTCTGGGCGGTGACGCTGCCCGACCTGGTGCCGGTGCATTCGTGGCGGCCGATGGAGGTGGCGGCGGGGCTGTGAGGGGGCGGCGGGGCGCCATCCCAAGCCGGACGCTTGATCGGGCGGGACAAGGCGAGGCACTGCCTCGCCCCCGCCCGCTGCGGGACTGTTCGCCCAGAGCCGCTGGCCACATGAGACCGTGTGAGGCCAGCGCCCGACCTGGCGGGCGAGAAGCGCCCGCCGGGGGCGGGGCGGGCGCTGGCCGGGCCCTTTGGGGGCCCGACCGCGAGGGATGACAGGGCGCGGCGTGGCGAAGGCGATGGCCTTCGCCATGTCAGGCCCGGCGCGCCGCTATCGCCCGCAATCGCGCCCCCCGCAACGCTTGCAGCACAGCCCCCGGCCTGCTATCCCGGCCCCCGCAAAACCCGATGGAATTGATCGGAAACCCGGTGTCCCCACCCGACTCCTCGCCCAACTCCACCTCCACCCCGGCCCCGCGGCTCGAAGTGCAGCACCTGACCCGCCGTTTTGGCGGCCGTACGGTCGTCGACGACCTGTCGCTGAGCATCGAGCCGGGGCAGGTGACCTGCCTTCTGGGCCATTCGGGCTGCGGCAAATCGACCACCCTGCGCATCATCGCCGGGGTGGACATGCAGGACGAGGGCAAGATCTTCGTCGATGGCAAGCTGATCTGCGACACCATCTACCGCGTCCCGCCCGAGGGCCGCGCCATCGGCCTGATGTTCCAGGATTTCGCGCTCTTCCCGCATCTGTCGGTCGCCGACAACGTCGGCTTCGGCCTGAAGGGCCCGCGCGGCGACAAGCGCGCCCGTGTCACCGAACTGCTCGAACGGGTGCACATGGCCCGCCATATCGACATGTTCCCGCATGAGCTGTCGGGGGGCGAGCAGCAGCGGGTGGCGCTGGCACGGGCGCTGGCGCCGAAACCGCGGATCATGTTGATGGACGAGCCCTTCTCGGGCCTCGACGAACGCCTGCGCGACGGCATCCGCGATGAGACGCTGAGCCTGCTGAAAGAGGCAGGCGCCGCCGTGCTGCTGGTCACGCATGAGCCGCATGAGGCGATGCGCATGGCCGACCAGATCGCGCTGATGCGCGGCGGCCGCATCGTGCAGATGGGCGCGCCCTACAACCTCTACAACGCGCCGGTGGACCGGGCGGCGGCGGGCTTCTTCTCGGACGTGAACGTGATCGGCGGCCGGGTGCAGGGCGCGCTGACCGACACGCCCTTCGGCGCCTTCCTGACCCCGGGCCTGCCGGACGGGACAAAAGTGGACATCATCTTCCGCCCCCAGCACCTGAAGATCGACTTCGACCGCAATGGCCGCGGCCCCAACCCCACCGCGCAGGACGGCACCCCCGCCCGCGGCATGGTCGAACGCTCGCGGTTTCTGGGCCGCGAGAGCCTGGTGGAGTTCCGCATGGAGTTCGACGGCCGGGTGCTGAAGGCCAGCGTGCCCAACGTCTTCCTGCCGCGGCCCGGCACGCCCTTGTGGCTGACCGTGCGGCGCGACCGCTGCTTCGTGTTCCCGGCGACGGGCTGAACGGCTAGATCCGCACGCCCTCGCGCCCCGCCAGGTCGGTGAAGAACTGCCAGGCGACACGGCCCGAGCGGCCGCCACGGGTGGCCTGCCATTCGATGGCCTCGGCGCGCAGGCGGTCCTCGGGGATCGCCAGCCCGTAGCTGTCGCAATAGCCGCGGATCATCGCCAGGTAATCATCCTGGTCGCAGGGGTGGAAGCCCAGCCACAGCCCGAAACGGTCGGACAGCGACACCTTTTCCTCGACCGCCTCCGAGGGGCTGATCGCGGTGGAGCGCTCATTCTCGATCATGTCGCGGGGCATCAGGTGGCGGCGGTTCGAGGTGGCGTAGAACAGCACATTCTCGGGTCGGCCCTCGATGCCGCCATCCAGCACCGCCTTCAGCGACTTGTAATGCTGGTCGTCATGGCTGAACGACAGGTCATCGTAGAACAGAACGAAACGATGGCTGCGGGCGGCGCGCAGATGCGCCAGCAGCCGGCCGACCGAGGGCAGGTCGTCGCGCGCCAGCTCCACCAGCTTCAGCGGCAGGCCCTCGGCCAGAACGGCGGCATGGGCGGCCTTGACCAAGGACGACTTGCCCATCCCGCGCGCGCCCCACAGCAGGGCGTTGTTGGCGGGCAGGCCGCGGGCGAACTGGCGGGTGTTGTCCAGCAGCGTGTCGCGGGCGCGGTTGATCCCGACCAGCAGCGACAGGTCCACGCGCGACACGCTTTGCACCGGGGCCAGCCGGTCGGGCGCCACCTGCCACAGGAAGGCGTCGGCGGCGCCGAAATCCGGGCTGCGCTGCGGCGGCGGCGCCAGGCGCTCCAGCGCCTCGGCGATGCGGATCAGGGCATCCTCGGTCATTTCAGCTCGTCTTCGTCCTCGTCATCCACCCAGAGGCCCTGGGCGCGCAGCTCGGCCTCGCGTTTCTTCTCGATGCGGCGGACCAGCAGGATCGAGATCTCGTAGAGGCCATAGACGACGGTGAACAGCACGATCTGGCTGACGACATCGGGCGGGGTGGCGATGGCGGCCAGGATCAGGATCGCCACCACCGCATAGCGGCGGGTGGCGGCCAGGCCCTTGGACCCGATCAGGCCGGCCTTGCCCATCAGCGTCAGCAGCACCGGCAGCTGGAAGCAGAGGCCGAAGGCGAGGATGAACTTGATGGTAAGGCCCAGATACTCCTGCACCGAGCCCTGGAAGATGATCCCCGCCTCGGCCAGCGAGGTGCCGGCATCCGTCGGCGTGGTCGGGGCGTTCGGCAGCTCGGGCAGCATCGGGCCCTGCTGGAAGCCGAGGAAGAAGCTGAAGGCCATCGGCAGGATCGCGTAATAGGCGAAGGCCGCGCCGAGCACGAACATCGCCGGCGAGGCCACCAGGAAGGGCAGGAAGGCGTTCTTTTCCGACTTGTAGAGCCCCGGCGCCACGAAGCGCCACAGCTGGTAGCCGATCACCGGGAAGGCCAGCACGAAGCCGCCCAGGAACGAGATGCTGACGGCGACGAAGAAGCCTTCCTGCAGCTTGATCAGGTAGAGCCCGCATTCCTGCCCGCGATCGGCCAGCGCGTTGCAGACCGGGATGGTGAGGAAGTTGAAGATCGGGTTCCAGATGAAGAAGCACAGGCACATGGCGGCGATGAAGGCCAGGGCCGCCCAGATCAGCCGGGTCCGCAGTTCGGCCAGATGCTCGATCAGCGGGGCAGAGCTGTCCTCGATATCGTCCTGCGCGCTCATGCGTCACCCTTGTCGGTCTTGGCGCGCTTGCGCTTGGGTGCAGCGGCATCCGCCGCAGCCGCGGCCTTGGCGGGCTTTGCCGGATTGCCGGCGGGCGCCGGTTCAGGCGTCTCGTCCGGCGCGGGGCGGCTGCGGGTCTTGGCGATGCGCTTCACCGGCGTCTCGGTGCGCGGCGCGGGGGCCGAGGGATCGGGCAGCGCGACCGGCGGTTCCACCGGCGCCTCCACGGGGACTTGCACCGGGGCGGCACTGCGCGAGGCGGCGGCAGCGGCGCGGTCGTCGGCCAGCGCCTGCGTCGCGGGGCCCATCGGCTTGGCGGCCGTTGCCGCCACCTTGGCCTGGGTCTGGCTGCCGGGCAGCTTGGGGTCCCATTTCTCGAAGCGGTCAGCAGCCTTTTCCAGCGCATCAAGGCCGAGCGCCTTCTTCGAGGTCGCCGCCCGCAGGTCGTTGCCGATGTCCTTGACGCCCGACTCGCGCGCCGCATCGTCCATTGCCCGCGAAAATTCGCGCGCCATGCCGCGGGCCTTGCCGGTCATCCGGCCAAGGGTGCGGAACATCACCGGCAGATCCTTGGGCCCGACCACGATCAGCGCGACGACGCCGATGACCAGAAGCTCGCTCCAGCCGATGTCAAACATTGCTCATGCGTCCCGCAAACGGTTTCATCGCCAGACCCTAGCCCGGCAGGCTGCCGGGCGCCAGCAGGTCAGACCCGGTCCTTCTCGGGCTGGATCGGGGTCGGCTGCGGGTTCACATGCGGCGGGATCACGTCGCGCGGCTCGGTGCCGGCGGTCTCGACCTCGTCGGTGCTGTCCTTGACGCCGCGCTTGAAGGCGGTGATGCCCTTGCCGACCTCGCCCATCAGGGACGAGATCTTGCCGCGGCCGAACAGGACCAGCACCACGACGGCGATCAGCAGCAGGCCAGGCAGGCCGATATTGTTGAGCATGTCATTCTCCCCTGGGGGCGCAGCCCCCGTCATGTCACCGCAGACATTTATGACCTTGGCCGCCGCAAGCAAAGGCCGAATCCGCCCGGGGGCCCGAATTGTTTGTCACATTGGCGGGAGAGAGTGGCCGCGACAGGCGGCGGAACCCGCGCCAGGGCCTGCGGGTTGCGTGGGTCTCAACAGCCAGGAGAAGAGCGATGCGCAGCGAAGAGACCGGCGGCAAGGTGCTGGAACACTGGACGGCAGAGGATGTGGCGGGTGCGCTGGCGCGGCGCGAGATCGTGCTGATCGACGTGCGGACCCCGGCCGAATACATGATGGAGCATGTGAAGGGGGCGCTGCTGGCGCCGATGGCGGGCTTCGACGCGGATGCGATGCCCGACGAGGGCAGCAAGCGGCTGGTGTTCCACTGCGGATCGGGGATGCGCTCGCGCAAGATGGCCGAGGCCTGGCTGGAGGCGGGGCATGACCGCGCCGCGCATCTGGAGGGCGGCTTCGGCGCATGGAAGGCCGCAAAGCTGCCCTATGTCGGGATCGACCCGGCCACGGGCGGGCCGAAGGACATGCCGGGCTAGGGTCCGGTTCCGCGCCGAACGCGCCGCTGTGGAGGCAGCCTTGCACACAGGCGGCGGCGCAGGTGTCCCTCGCCGCTACTCCAGATAGGTCAGCGGATCGACGCTGTCATAGCCGTCCCGCACCTCGAAATGCATGAAGGCCGGGCTGCCGGCGCGCACCTTGGCGATCGACTGCCCGCGCGAGACCGTGGCGCCCTTGGCGACCGTGATTCCGTCGATATTGGCATAGACCGTCAGCAGGTTGTTGGCATGGCGGATCACCAGGATCGGCACCTGGTCGGTATCCTTGGTGATTGCCGCGACCGTGCCGGCATCGGCGGCCTTCACCGTGGCCCCGGCGCTGGCGGAGATGTCGATGCCGTCATTCTTGCCCGGCGCATAGCCGCGGATGATGCTGCCGCTGACCGGCATCACGAAGCGCGCGCTGGCCGAGGCGGCGGTCTGCCCGCCAAGATCGGGGGCGGGGGGCGTCGCCACCGGCGTATTGGCGGAGGCGGTGCGCTCGTCCGGCAGCGGCTGCGAGGCCGAGGGCGGCGTCGGCGTGGCGCTGCCCTGCCCGGGGGCCGAGGTGGCGTTGGCGGGCGGCGCCGCGCCGGCCACCACCACCGGGATCAGCAGGTACTGGCCCTCGCGCACCGTCATCTCGCCGGTCAGCCCGTTCCAGTCGGCCAGCGAGCGCACGGACACGCCATAGGCGCGGGCGATGGTGAAGGCGGTCTCGCCGCGCACCACGCGGTGGCGCACCGGCTCGGCGCCGACCGGGGCCGGGGCTGCCGCGGCGGGGCTCGATGGCTGCGCCCGGTCGATGGCGCCCGAGGCGAGGGTGGTGATGTCGATGGGCCCGCCGGCGATGCTGCCGCTCGCGGTCGGAGCCGCCGCCACCCGGCCCGGAAGTGCCAGCACCTCGCCGGGGTTCAGCGGCGCATCGGCCGACACGGCGTTGTAGCGCGCCAGTTCGTCGGCGCCGAGGCCGACCCGGGCCGCCACCGTGCGGACCGTATCGCCGCGCCCGGCCACCGCCACCTGGTAGTTCGGATAGGTGATCACCCCGCGCGCGTCCGGCTCGGGCCGCGCGGCCACCGCGCCGCGCGCCGCCTCGGTGGTGCTGAACCCGTCGCCCAGGCTACGCAGGTCCATGTCGAACCCGGCCCCCCCGGCTGCGCCCTGCTGGCAGGCCGCCAGCGCCAGCAGCGAGAGCCCCGCCAGCGCCGCCCTGCGGCGCGGCGCCTTTTGCAGGACCAGCGCCGCCCTGTGGCGCGGCATTCCGGACATCTCCAGTGCCGCCCTGCGGCGCGGCGCGGCAAAGGTCTGCATCGTGTCAGGGATCATCCGCGGCATGGCTCGTTCCTCGTCGCAACTGTCATTGATCGGGCCCTGTTGGCCGGGCCCCGTGTTCGCGCTTCGGGTCAGTCCTGACCCAGCCCCTCGACCAGCGGCACGAAGCGCACCGGGCGAAGTTCCTCGTAGTCATAGCCCTCGGCCGTGCGCCGCACCTTGATCAGGCTCTGCACCGTATCCGACTGCCCCACCGGCAGCACCATGATACCGCCGATCCGCAACTGGGCCAAGAGCGGGCCGGGCGGATCTTCGGCCGCTGCGGTCACGATGATGCGGTCAAACGGCGCCTGGTCGGGCAAGCCGTGGCTGCCATCGCCGACGATGGCGGTGATGTTGGGCAGGCTCAGCGCCCGGAAGAGCGCATCCGCCTCGCGCACCAGCCGGCGGTGGCGGTCCACCGTGTAGATCCGCCGCGCCAGATGGCTGAGGATCGCGGCCTGGTAGCCCGAGCCGGTGCCCACCTCCAGCACCTTGTCGCGCGGGCTGACCTCCAGCGCCAGCGTCATCAGGCCGACCACGGAAGGCTGGCTGATGGTCTGGCCGCAGGCGATGGGCAGCGGCATGTCCTCATAGGCGCGCTCGGCGAACAGGCCCCGCACGAAGACCCCGCGATCCACCTTCTCCATCGCCGAGAGCACGCGGGCATCGGTCACGCCCTTGGACCGGAGCGTATAGAGGAAGCGCATCTTGCGTTCGGCCTCCTCCTCCGGCCCGGGCGCATCTGTCATGTCAGCGCCGCCTCCAGCGCCGCCAGCGCGTCATGGGCGGTCAGGTCGGCGCGCATCGGCGTGACCGAGATATAACCGTCGAGGTTCACCGCCACATCGGTGCCGGGCAGGGTGGGCGCGTGCTGCGCGCCGCCCTTGATCCACAGGAACTTGCGGCCCGAGGGCGAGATATGCGGCTCGACCCCGAAGCTGGTATCGCGCCGGAAGCCCTGCGCGGCGACCCGCGCGCCCTTGACCGCGGCGGCGCCCACCGGCGGGAAGTTGATGCTGTAGAACAGCCGGTAGTCGCTGTCATCCCACAGGCCCCGGTCCAGCAGCTTGCGCACCAGCCCCGCGCCATGCACCGCCGCCGCCTCGAAGGGATCGTCCAGCTCGCTGGTGTCAGGCCCCATGAACTGCGACAGCGCAATCGCCGGCAGCCCCTGCAAGGCCGCTTCCATCGCGCCGCCAAGCGTGCCCGAATACATCGCGTTCTCGCCCGAGTTGTTGCCGCGGTTCACCCCCGACAGCACCAGGTCGGGCCGCGCGCCCTGCAGCACGTCGAAGAGCCCGGCCAGCACGCAATCGGCCGGCGAGCCCTCGGCGGCAAAGCGGCGCGGGCCCAGCTTGGCGATCATCATCGGATGGGTGTAGCTGATGCAATGCGCCACGCCGGACTGCTCGAAGGCCGGGGCAACGGTCCAGACCTCGCCCTCGGGCCCGGCGATTTCCTCGGCGATGGCGGTCAGGATTTCCAGCCCGCGCGCATTGATGCCGTCGTCATTGGTGATGAGAATCCGCATAAGTCCGCCCGGTTGCCGCTGCTCTGCCCTGCTTAGACGAGCGGGGGGCAGGGGTAAAGCGGTGCGGGCCAGAAAGGCCAGTCCGGCAAGGGGTTCGGCCGTTACAGCAGCGCGATCAGCCGCTCCGCCTCCGCGCGGGTACTCGCCAGCGGCGCGCGGTCTTCGCCGGGGTAGAAGCGCGCGCGGGTGGCGGTGGCCATCGGCGCGGGTTCCGCGATCAGCACGCGCGGGCCGATCTTCACCGTCTCGGCCTGCCAGCTGCGCACCAGCGCCATCTGCGCGGCCTTGGTCGCGCCATAGGCACCGAAGAATTTCTGCCCGCCGCGCGGATCGTCCAGCATCAGCGCGGTGCCGTGGCCGGCGCGCAGCAGCGGCTCCAGCACGCCGATCAGCGTGGCGGTGGCGGTCAGGTTGGTGGCGACGGATTTGGCCATGTCCTTGGCATCCATATGCGCGGCCGGCGCCATCGGCGCGGCATGGATCGCGGTATGCACCCACAGCTGCAGGCTGCCCCAGCGGGCAGCGATGGAGCCCGCCAGATGCGCCATCGCGTCCGGGTCGGTCACATCCATCGGCGCCAGCGTCGCCTGACCGCCCGCGGCCTGGATACGGTCGTCGAGCTCCTCCAGCGCGCCGGTGGTGCGCGCGACGGCCAGCACATGCCAGCCCTGCGCGGCCAAGTCCTCGGCCATCGCCGCGCCAAGCCCGCGCGAGGCGCCGGTGACGAGGGCCAGTTTGGGGCCGAGCTTCGGGAGAGTGGAGGCGGGGGGCGTTGCGCTGTCGGTCATGGGCGGGGCTTCTGGCACCGGGCGCGGCACATGGCAAGGGGGCGGATTGGCGCGGCGGGGGATCTGTGGGTTTACACTGTGCTTGTCTGCCGGTTTGATTGGGCGGGAATAGGCGAGGCACTGCCTCGCCCCCGCCCGCAGCGGAACCGTTCTCCCGGAGCCACTGGCCACACGAGACCGTATGAGGCCAGCGCCCGACCTGGCGGGCGAGAAGCGCCCGCCGGGGGCGGGGCGGGCGCTGGCCGGGCCTTTGAGGCCCGTCCGGTGCAAGATGAGATGTCGCGGCGTGGCGAAGGCGATGGCCTTCGCCAAAGACAGCGGCGTGAATGGAAAGCAAGCGAGCGCCTCGAGAGGGCCTTTACTCAGCCGCCTTCATCTGGAAACCCTTTTCGATCTGGTCGGCCGGGGCCACCGGATACTCGCCCGAAAAACAGGCGTCGCAATATTGCGGGCTGGCAGTGTTGCGGCCATTCGCCTCGCCCGCGGCGCGGTAAAGCCCGTCCAGCGAGATGAACTTGAGGCTGTCCACCCCGATCCATTCGCGCATCTCTTCCTCGCTCATCCGCGCCGCCAGCAGCTTGTCGCGGTCGGGCGTGTCCACCCCGTAGAAGCAGGGCCAGGCCGTCGGCGGGCTGGCGATGCGGAAATGCACCTCGGCGGCGCCGGCATCGAGGATCATGTCCTTGATCTTGCGGCTGGTGGTGCCGCGCACCACGCTGTCATCCACCAGGATCACCCGCTTGCCCTTGATCAGCGCCCGGTTGACGTTCAGCTTCAGCCGCACGCCCATGTTGCGGATGCTCTCGGTCGGCTCGATGAAGGTGCGGCCCATATACTGGTTGCGGATGATCCCCATCGCATAGGGGATGCCCGATTGCTGGCTGTAGCCGATGGCCGCCGGCGTGCCACTATCGGGCACCGGGCAGACCAGGTCGGCGTCGACCGGCGCCTCGATCGCCAGCTCCACCCCGATCTGGCGGCGGGTCTCATAGACGGAACGGCCGCCCAGGATCGAATCCGGGCGGCTGAAATACACATGCTCGAAGATGCAGAAGCGCGACTTGGCGGCGCCGAAGGGGCGCGAGCTTTGCACCTCGCCATGCTCGATCACCACCATCTCGCCCGGCTCGATCTCGCGCACGAACTCGGCGCCGATGATGTCGAGCGCGCAGGTTTCCGACGACAGCGCCCAACCCTCGCCGACACGGCCCAGAACCAGCGGCCGCACGCCAAGCGGGTCGCGCACCCCGATCAGCTTGGTCCGGGTCATGGCGATGACGGAAAACGCGCCCTCGACCCGGCGCAGCGCATCCTTCATCCGCTCGGGCAGGGTGCGCTGGATCGAGCGGGCCATCAGGTGGATGATGCATTCGCTGTCCGACGAGGACTGGAAGATCGACCCGCGCTCGATCAGCTCGCGGCGCAGGGCGGCGGCATTGGTCAGGTTGCCGTTATGGGCGATGGCGGCGCCGCCCATGGAAAACTCGCCGAAGAAGGGCTGCACGTCGCGGATCGCGGTGGCGCCCTTCGATCCGGCGGTGGAATAACGCACATGGCCGATGGCAAGGCTGCCGGGCAGCGTGTCCATCACGTCGCGGCTGGTGAAGTTGTCGCGCACATAGCCAAAGCGGCGGGCCGAGTTGAAGCCGGTCTCGGGATCATAGGCGACGATGCCGCCGGCCTCCTGGCCGCGATGCTGCAGCGCGTGCATCCCGAGGGCGGTGAAATTCGCGGCATCGGCGACGCCGATCACGCCGAAGACCCCGCATTCCTCCTTCAGCTTGTCGTCGTCGAAGGGGTGGCTCAGGAACGGCTTCATGCGCGGGGCCTCCAGATTCGCGGGCGAATCCGCTGGGTGGGTTGCGTGGCACCATTTAGGCGGCCTTGGCCGCCGTGTCACGATCCTGACACGTCACTTAAGGGCGATTTCAGCCAGGGGAAGGACGAATCTCTGCATCGCCGAAAAATGCGCGCCGCAATGCAGCGGCGCGCAGGGGGTGGGCAAGTTCAGAAAATGGATGAAGATCGGCCTGCAACCCCTTGGCCCGGGTCAGGAAATCCGGGCCGCAGATGTCAGTTCCCGGGAATCGCCGGCGCCGTGGTCGCCGGGGCAGTTCCGGCTGCCGGAACCGTGGCGGGGATGCCGCAGGCGCCGACCAGCTGTTCATACTTGCCGACGATCCAGCCCGGCGCGTCCTCGGGCATCTGTTCGTCGAGGCTGGCCTGCACCGAGGCGAAGACCTTGGCCGAGCGCGACTCCGTCACCATCGGCACCGACTGGTCGACGATCACCCGGTCATAGACCACGAAGGCCACCGCCACCAGCAGCACCCCCCGCGCCACGCCGAACAGGAAGCCAAGCCCCTGGTCGATGCCGCCGATCGCGCTCCGCTGCACCGCCGAGGCAAACAGCGGCGTGAAGATCGACACCACCACCAGGCTGAGCGCGAAGACCGCCGCGAAGGCGGCGATGATCGACAACTCGCAGCTTTCGCCGAGGAAGTCGTTCAGCACCGGCACCTGCCGCACCAGCGGCTCCACCTGCGGCGCGAACAGGAAGGCCAGCACGGCGGCGGCGACCCATCCGGCAATCGCCATCACCTCGCGCACGAGGCCGCGGCTGTAGGCCAGGATCGCGGAAAGCAGGATCACACCTGCCACGACCGCGTCGATTACGGTAAAACCTTCCATGCCCCTCGCTCCGTTCGTCGGGGCATTTGTCTGCACCCCGTTCTGGTTGTTCCGAGGGGGGTCAGCCCGCCCCGAAGATTTCACCGACAAATGCCGTCAGATCGGACATCTTGCGCACCAGCATCCCGTCGATGTCTTCCGTCTTGGTCCGCTCGGGCGTGATCGCCTGTGAAAAACCAAGTTTCTGCGCTTCTTTCAACCTGTTTTCCGCCTGACCCACCGGACGCAGCGCGCCCGACAGGCTGATCTCGCCGAATATTGCCATGTCTGGCGGAAGTGCCACATCCTCGCGCGCCGAAAGCAGGGCGGCGGCGATGGCAAGGTCGGCGGCAGGTTCGCTGACGCGCATCCCGCCGGCGACGTTCAGGAACACGTCGAGCCCGGTGAAGGGGATGCCGCAGCGTGCCTCCAGCACCGCAAGGATGGTCGACACGCGGCCAGAATCGAGCCCCACCACCGTGCGGCGGGGCGAGGCGAGGGTGGAGGGCGCGACCAGCGCCTGCACCTCGGTCAGCACCGGGCGCGTGCCCTCGATTCCGGCGAAGACCGCCGATCCGGGCTGCGCCTGGCCGCGTTCCGACAGGAACAGCGCCGAGGGGTTGGCGACCTGCGCGAGGCCGCCGCCGGTCATCTCGAACACCCCGATCTCGTCGGCGGGGCCGAAGCGGTTCTTCACCGCGCGCAGGATGCGGAACTGGTGGCCGCGCTCGCCCTCGAAATACAGAACGGTATCGACCATGTGTTCGACCACCCGCGGCCCGGCGATCTGGCCGTCCTTGGTGACATGGCCGACCAGCACCACCGCCACGCCGCGGCGCTTGGCGAAGGTCACCAGCTCATGCGCGGCGGCGCGGACCTGGCTGACGGAGCCGGGCGCGGCCTCGACGGTGTCGGCCCACATGGTCTGGATGGAATCGATCACCGCAAGGCCGGGGCGCTCGGCATCCAGTGTCGTCAGGATGTCGCGCAGGTTGGTCTCGGCGCCAAGGCCCACCGGGGCATCGGACAGCCCCAGCCGCTGCGCGCGCATCCGCACCTGCGCCGCCGCCTCCTCGCCCGAGATATAGAGGCACTTCACCCCGTTGCGGGCAAAGCTGGCGGTGGCCTGCAGCAGCAGGGTGGATTTACCGATGCCGGGATCGCCGCCCACCAGGATCGCCGAGGCCGGGACGAGGCCGCCCCCCAGCACCCGGTCGAACTCTTCCATGCCCGACCGCACGCGCGGCGGCGGCGCCTCCTCGGTGGCAAGGTCGGTCAGCGGGATGGTGCGGCCCCGATGGGCCAGCGCCTTCGAGCCGCCCGCGGAGAGCGGCGCCTCCTCGACGATGGAATTCCAGGCCCCACACGCGTCGCAGCGCCCGGCCCATTTCTTGTGGACGGCGCCGCAGGCGGTGCAGGTGAACGAGGAGGGGGCCTTTGCCATGGCCCCTTCTGCCCGACCGGCGGCCGCGGTTCAAGGGCCGGTCGCGGCAACCGCGCGCCGCGACCGGGCGCAAGATCCCCGCGCAAGATGATTGCGCAAACAAGGGTGCCAGATGTATCGTTTTCCCGTAACAGGCTAAATCTGCAACAGATTATTCCGGAAACGCCGTTCGCGGGCGCGGAATTGCTGGACTCGCGCAACAAATCTGATGTAGGGCGTAACGCGTGGATAACACGTTTCCATTACGGGTGTGCGGCGACTATTGAAGCGGCGCAAGTGGTTTCGACGGATTGGCTGCACGCATATTCGAGGTGCGAAAAATGTTCGAGCAACGTGCCGGCGGCGGGATTCAGGGCTTGGTCCGGGGGCAGGTTCAGGCCGGGCTTGCGGCGCTGCAGCAGGGCGATATCGAAACCGCCCGCGGCGTGTTTATCGCCCTGCTCGAGGCCAATCCCCGCATCGCCATCGCCCATGTCGGCCTCGGCCGGGTGTTCATGACCGAGGGCGAGCATCACAAGGCGCTGGAGCATTTCGATGCCGCGCTCGAGGTGCAGCCCGATCTGGCCCCCGCCGTGCTGTTCAGCGCCGAGGCGCGCCAGCGTCTGGGCGAGACCGATGCGGCGCTGGTCGAATATGAAGAGGCGGTGGCGCTCGACCCGTCGATGGGCTTTGCCTATCTCAAGATGGCGCGGCTGCTGAAGGAGTCGGGCCGCGAGGCCGAGGCGATGACAGTGCTGCGCGATGCCGCCGCCCGCAGCCCGCAGGATGTGGGCGTGCGCATCATGCTGGCCCGGGCGCTGGGCGATGCTGGCGACGCGGCGCGGGCCGAGGCGGAATACAGGCGGGTGATCGACCTCAAGCCCGACCTGTGGCTGGCGCATTACCAGCTGGGGCTGCTGCAGCTGAAGGCCAAGCGCTTTGCCGAGGCGCGGTCGAGCCTGACCGATGCCGCGCTGCTGGCGCCCGACAAGCCCGCGGTACAGCAGGCCCTGGGCGAGGCGATGGCCGGGCTCGGCCAACATGCCGAAGCGGTGCAGAGCTATGACGAGGCCGGCCGGCTGAAGCCGAACAACCTGCGTGCCGCGGTGAAGGCCGCCCGGGCCCGCTCGGCCATGGGCCAGCACCGCGAGGCGCTGGACCAGTTGATGGCCCTCGGCCGCGTCGCCCGCCGCTCGGGCGTGGTGCAAAAGGCGATGGGCGACATCTACCGCGAGATGGGCCGCCATGCCGAGGCCGCCGACTGCTACCGCGCGCTGGTGCTGAACGCGCCGGACCTGCGCAAGACGGCCCCCGAGCTTGCCGCCCTCGCCGATCAGGAGCCCCCGGAGGGCGAGGAGGCGGTCCAGGCCTATGCCACCGCGCTGGTCGAGGCGCTTGCCGCCCAGTCGGCCGCCCTGGGGGACCGGGTGCGCAGCAATCCCAGCCTCGTCCGGGACTGGATCGCGTCACGGCGCGACCGCGCCGCCGGCTGAGGGATTTCACCGAAGGCCCAGGAAGACATGCCCCGCAACCTCATTTTCATCACCTATGACAGCTGCAGATTTGACAGCGCCCGCGCCGCCAAGGCCCCGAACCTGGCCAGGCTCGGCGAGCTGGAGCAGCGGTATTCCTATGCCTCGTGGACGGCGCCGTCGCATTACACCTTCCTGATGGGTCTGGTGCCGCATACCTCGCCGGCGCATGTCTATGCCTCGGACGTGTACAAGAGCGATTTCCGCCGCTGGAGCGACCGGCTCGGCATTCCCGACCTGCGCTTCGAGACCTTCCTGCCGCAGCTGTCGCTGGCGGGGATGCTGAAGAAGCATGGCTACCGCACCGTCGCGCGGGTCTCGATGCCGGTGCTGAACCCGTTCACGGTGCTGAACAACGCCTTCGATGATTACCGGCTGATGCCCGACCATAACGATTTCAAGGGCATGGTGGAGGAGATCTCGTTCAGCCGCGACCAGCCCAGCTTTCACTTCTTCAACCTCGGCGAGACCCATTACCCCTATATGCTCGAAGGCAACGCGCTGCCGCATATCTCGGGCCTGCACGGCGTCGCCAAGACGCTGGCGGCGGGCGGGGATGCGGGCGGCATGGCGCAGAAGGGCAACGACATGGATGCCGAGACCTTCTTCGCCAGCGACCTGCTGAAGGGCCTTCATGCCCAGCAGATTGCTTGCGTCGAGTATCTCGACGGGCTGCTGGGGGCGCTGTTCGACAAGGCGCCGCCGGACACCTGGTTCATGATCATGGGCGACCATGGCGAGGCCTTTGGCGAGGACGGGTTCTTCGGCCACGGTCCGGTGATGCACCCCAAGGTGTTCGAGGTGCCGTTCGTCGAGGGGCTGCGGCCGCGCAAGGCGAGCGTGTTCTGAAAGATCTGCCCTGGCCAGCATGGGCGGGCCGGGCAGAAAAGGCGAACTGTGGTGAACAGGGACTGGGTGGAACTGGGAAAGGCCGGCGGGCCATCCCGACATAAGGGGCAAGACATGTCGGATTCTGGAGAGGACAAGCGGCTGGAAGCGCTGAAGCGGCTGCGGGCCTTGCGTGGTACCGCCGAGGGCAAACCGATGCAGCCGTTGGCACAGCCGGGCGGCGCGGCGGGTGGCGCTGGCGGTGGCAAGCTGCGCGAGCTGCTGGCGGCCAAGGCGGCCGGTGGTGCGGGTGCCGGTGCCGGTGCGGGTGGCGGCAAGTTGCGCGAGCTGCTGGCGGCCAAGGCCGGCGGTGCGGGCGGCGCGGGGGCCGGAGCTGGTGGCGGCAAGTTGCGCGAGCTGCTGGCAGCCAAGGCCGGTGGTGCGGGCGGTGCGGGGGCCGGCGCGGGCGGCGGCAAGCTGCGCGAGCTGCTGGCGGCCAAGGCTGGTGATGCGGGCGGCGCGGGTGCCGGAGCCGGTGGCGGCAAGCTGCGCGAGTTGCTGGCGGCCAAGGCGGCGGGTGGTGCGGACGGCGCCGCTGCGGGCGCTGCCGGGGGGCAGGGCCGGCCGATGCTGCGCAAGTTGCTGGCCGAGCGGCAGGGCGGCGCCGCGGGTGCGGGGGCTGCTGCCGCGGCGCCCCGCGATCCCGAAGCGCTGCGCAGCTTCCTGCAGGAGCGGATCGAGAAGCTGCAAGCGCGCCTGACCGACCTCGATGCGGGCCCGAAGGATGACGGCCCGAAAGACGACGGCGGAGCGACGCCCGAGAGCGGCACCGGCTCGGACAGCTGAGAAATCTTCGGCCCTGGCCCGCCGATCCTGGCAGGCCGGGGCCCCAAGGAACAGGAGTTGCCCATGGCACAGGCCCCCGATTTCGCACTCCCCGAGCTTGCGATTCTCGTGCTGACGCCTGCCGGATCGGCCGATGCGGCACTGGCGATCGCCGCCTGCCGCGCCGGCCATCTGGGCCTGTTCAACGCCGAGCTGCCGCTGCCTGCGGGCGCGCTGGAGGCGGGGCTCGCGGCGCTGGCGGGCGCCACCGAGGGCGGCTTTGGCCTCAAGCTTGCCGATGCCGCGCTGGCGCTGGATCTGGCCGGGCGGTTCGGGCCGCGCGGCCTGTCGGTGATCGTGCTCGAAGCCGAGGCGGCGCTGGCGGCGCCCGAGGCGGTGGCGGCGATCCGGGCGGCGGGCGTCCGGGTGCTGCCCGAGGCGATCCGCTGGGATGACCGGCTGGCGGGGCCGCTGGCGGCGGACGGCCTGATCCTGAAGGGGCACGAGGCGGGCGGCCGCGTCGGCGAGGCCACCGCGTTCATCTTGCTGCAACAGGCGATGGCCGCGCAGCCCGCGGGGCCGGTCTTCGTGCGCGGCGGCGTCGGCCTGCACTCGGCGGGCGCGCTGCGGGCGGGCGGGGCGGCGGGCGTGGTTCTGGATGACCAATGCCTGATGCTGCGCGAAAGCGCGCTTGGCCCCCGCATCGCGCCGGTGCTGGCGCGGATGACCGGGGCCGAGACGCTGCTGGTCGAAGGCGCCGGCGGCGTGCAGTGGCGCGGGATGGAGCAGCCGGGCAGCCGGGCCGGGGCCAACCTGCGCGCCGCGCTGGCGCAGGGCGACAGCGACGGCCGCGCCGCCTTTGGCTGGGACATGGCCGCGGGCCAGATCGCGCCCTTGGGGCAGGCCGCGGCCTTTGCGCCGGACCTTGCCGCGCGCTTTGGCAGCCTCGGCCGGCTGGCCCGCGCGCTGCAGGACGCCAGCGCCGCCGCGGTGGCGCGGGCCGCCGCCCGCCCGGTCTGGGCCGAGGGACAGGGCGTTGCCGCCGCCCATGGCACCCGCTGGCCGCTGGTGCAGGGCCCGATGACCCGCGTGTCCGACACCGCCGCCTTCGCGCAGGCGGTGGCCGAGGGCGGCGCGCTGCCGATGGTCGCGCTGGCGCTGATGCGCCCCGAGCAGGCCGACACGCTGCTGGCCGAGACTGCGCAGCGGCTGGCGGGCCGGCCCTGGGGCGTGGGCCTCTTGGGCTTTGCGCCCTCGTCCCTGATCCGCGCTCAGGTGGAGGTGGCCCAGCGCCACGGCCCCGGTTTCGCGCTGATCGCCGGCGGGCGCCCCGACCAGGCCCGCGCGCTCGAGGCGGATGGCATCCCCAGCTACCTGCACGTGCCCTCGCCGCGGCTGCTGGCGATGTTCCTGGAACAGGGCGCGCGGCGCTTCGTGTTCGAGGGGCGCGAATGTGGCGGCCATGTCGGGCCGATGTCCAGCCTCGTCCTGTGGGACGCGATGGTGCGCACCCTGCTGGACAGTGTGACCGACCCGGCGCAGGCGTCGGAAATCTGCGTTCTGTTCGCGGGCGGCATCCAGGATGCGCGCTCTGCCGCGATGGTGGCGGCGCTGGCGGCGCCGCTGGCCGAACGCGGCATCAAGGTCGGGATGCTGATGGGCACGGCCTATCTGTTCACCGAGGAAGCGGTCAGCGCCGGCAGCATCGTGCCGGCCTTCCAGAAGGTGCTGCTGGATTGCCGCGAGACGGTGACGCTGGAAACCGGCCCCGGCCATGCCAGCCGCGCCGCGATGAGCCCCTTTGCCGAGGAATTCGCCGCCCGCCGCCGCGAGCTGCAGGCCAGCGGCACCGGCGGCGAGGACATGCGCGAGGCGCTGGAAGAGCTGACGCTTGGCCGGCTGCGCATCGCCTCGAAGGCGACGGAGCGGGCGGGGGATGTGCTGAAGACTGTGCCCGCCCGCCGCCAGGCGCAGGAAGGCATGTACATGATCGGCCAGGCCGCGATGCTGCGCGACAAGGTCACGACGATTGCCGCGCTGCACGGGGCTGTGTGTGAGGGCTCTGCCGAGCTGCTGACGGCCGCCCGCGCCGCGCCGGTGGCCGCCGCCCCCGCCCAGGCCCGCCCCGCCGACATCGCCATCGTCGGCCTTGGCGCGGTGCTGCCCGGAGCCGAGAGCGTGGGCGAGTATTGGGAGAACCTGCTCGACTCTGTCGATGCGATCACCGAGATCCCGCGCCACCGCTGGGACTGGCGGCTGTACTTCGACGCCGACCCCTCGGCGCCCGACAAGATCTATTCCCGCTGGGGCGGGTTCCTCAAGGACATGCCCTTCGATCCGATGCGCTATGGCATCCCGCCGCGGTCGCTGCCGGCGCTGGACCCGTTGCAGCTGATGACGCTGGAGGTGGCGCGGCGCACGCTGGAGGATGCGGGGCTGGACGGCAAGGACGCGCCGGGCCTGCCGCGGCTGCGCACCTCGATCATCCTTGGCGCCTCGGGCGGGGCGGGGGATGTGGGGGCGCAATATGCGGTGCGGTCCGAACTGCCACGCTTCATGGGCGCTCTCGATGCCGAGGCGGCCAGCCGTCTGCCAAGCTGGACCGAGGACAGCTTTGCCGGCATCTTGCTGAACGTCGCCGCGGGCCGCGCCGCGAACCGGCTGGATTTCGGCGGGGTGAACTTCACCGTCGATGCCGCCTGCGCCTCGAGCCTCGCCGCCGTCTATCAGGCGGTGCTGGAGCTGGAGACGGGCCGCTCCGACATGGTGCTGGCCGGCGGGATCGACACCGTACAGGGGCCGTTCGGCTATCTGTGCTTCTCGAAGACCCGGGCGCTGAGCCCGCGTGGCCGCAGCTCCAGCTTCGAGGCGGAGGCGGACGGGATCGTCATCTCGGAAGGGCTGGCGATGGTGGCGCTGAAGCGGCTGGCGGATGCCGAGCGCGATGGCGACAAGATCTATGCTGTCATCAAGGGCGTCGGCGGTTCCAGCGATGGCAAGGCCAAGTCGATGACCGCGCCGCACCCGGATGGGCAGATCCGGGCGCTGAGCCGCGCCTATGACATGGCGGGCTATTCCCCGGCGACGGTGGGCCTGTTCGAGGCGCATGGCACCGGCACCGTGGCGGGCGACATTTCGGAAATGACGACGGTGACCCGGCTGCTGACAGAGGCGGGGGCGGGGCCGAAGGCGGCGGCCATCGGCTCGGTGAAGACGATGATCGGCCATACCAAGGCCGCGGCGGGGATTGCGGGGCTGATCAAGGCGGCGCTGGCCTGCCATCATGGCGTGCTGCCGCCGCATGGCCGGCGCGGGGCGCCGAACGCGCGGCTGAACGAACCCGATATGCCGCTCTATCTGGTGGACCGGCCGCGGCCCTGGGTTCCGGTGGAGGGGGTGCCGCGGCGCGCCTCCGTCTCGGCCTTCGGCTTTGGCGGCACCAATTTCCATGTGGCGATGGAGGAATATGCGGCCAAGCGCGCGATCCCGGCGCTGGCACCGTCGCCGCGCCGCCGCTGGGGCCATGAGCTGCTGGTCTGGCGCGGGCGCAGCCGCGCGGCGCTGGCCGCCGAGGTCCAGGCGCTGGCCGACAGGCTGGCCGCGGGATGGGAGCCGGCGCTGGCGGATCTCGCCTTCTCGCTGGCCGAGGCGGCCCGGCCCGGCACGCTTACCGCCGCACTGACTGTTTCGCGCACCGAGCCGCTGGCGGCGCGGGTGGCGGCACTGGCCGCGCATCTGGCTGACGCTGCAAGCCCGCTGCCGCCGGGAGCCGCGTTCAGCGAGGCGCCGCTGCTGGCGAATGGTGGCAAGCTGGCGCTGATCTTCCCCGGCCAGGGCAGTCAGTATCCCGAGATGATGGCCGACATCGCCGCGCTGTTCCCCGAACTGGGGGAGAGCCTGGCCGAGGCGGATGCGGTGCTTGGCTTCCCGCTGTCTCGGGCGATCCTGCCCGCCGGCGCCTATGACGAGGGTCAGCTCAAGGCCGCCGCCGCGGCGCTGACCGCGACCGATGTGGCGCAGCCGGCCTTGGGTGCGGTGGAGGCGGGGCTGTGGTCGCTGCTGGCGGGCATGGGCCTTGCCCCCGACATGGCCGCCGGCCACAGCTATGGCGAGTTCGTCGCGCTGCACGCTGCGGGGGTGTTCGGCCGGGCGGACCTGTTCCGCGTCAGCCGCGCCCGCGGTCGCTTCATGGTCGAGGCGGGGGAGGGCGGCGATCTGGGCACGATGGCCGCGGCCCGTGCCCCGCGCGACGTGCTGGAGGCGCTGATCGAGGGCATCGACGGCGTCTGCGTTGCCAACCACAACGCGCCGGAGCAGAGCATCCTGTCGGGCAGCCGCGAGGGGCTGGCGGAGGCCACGCGCCGGGCCGAGGCGGCGGGCATTCCGCTGCGCGCCTTGCAGGTGGGGGCGGCGTTCCACTCGCCGATCGTGGCGCCGGCAGAGGCGCGTCTGGCCGGGTTCATCGCGGGGATGAACCTGAAGCCCGCGCGGTTCGCCGTCTATGCCAACAAGACCGCCGCCGCCTATCCGGCGGACTCTGCGGCGATTTGCGAAACGCTGTCGTCGCAATTGGCATCCCCGGTAGAGTTCGTGCGGCAGGTGGAGCAGATGCACGCCGATGGCGCGCGGGTGTTCCTGAGCCTTGGCCCGAAATCCGCCCATGCCACGATGGTGCGGCAGATCCTGGGCGCGGCGCCGCACCGGGCGATTACCACCGATGACGAGGCGGGCGGCCTGCGCGGCCTGCTGTCCGGCATCGGCGCGCTGCTGGCCGAGGGCGCGGCGCTGGACCTGTCGCGGCTCTATGCCGGGCGCGGCTGCAAGGCGGTGCCGTTGACCGGGCCGCTGCCAGAGCCCGAGGCGCTGGGCAGGCATATGTGGCTGCTGAACGGATCTGGCGCGCGGCAGGTGGGCAGCCCGCCCCGCCCGGTGCTGACGCTGGAGGAGGTGGAGGCGCGGGCGGTGGCCGTTGCTGCGGCGCCCGCCCCGCTGCTGGCCGAAGCTGCGCCCACCCAATCCGTCGCCGCCCAACCCGCCGCCCCGCAGATCCGCCCGCAACCGCTTGGGGCCCCGGCCCGCAGCGCGCGCGGGTTTCGTTCACGTCCAGTCAGGGAGATGCTGCCGATGGACACTGACCATCAAGACCTGAACTACCCATTGCAGGCCGACGAGGTGCTGGCCGAGTTCCAGCTGACCATGGCCCGCTTCCTCGAGACGCAGGAGCGGGTGATGCTGGCCTATCTCGGTTCGGGGGCCGGGGCGGCCGCTGCCCCGCGCGCTCTGCCGCGCCCCGTACGCCAGGTGGTCGCCCGCGCCCCGGCGCCGGTGATGGCCCCGGTCATGGCCCCGGTTGTAGCGGCGCCGGCGCCCGTGGTGGCGCCTGTGGCCGCTGCCGCGCCCGCCCCGGTGATCGCGGCGGTGGCGCCAATGCCGGCGCCAATGCCCGCGCCGGCGCCCGCCGCAGCGCCGATCCAGGTTCCGGCCGCGGTGGCCGCCTCTGCCGGGCTCGACCGGGCCGGGATCGCGGCGCTGCTGCTCGACATCGTGCAGGACCGCACCGGCTATCCGGCCGACATGCTGGGCATGGATCAGGGCATCGAGGCCGACCTTGGCATCGACAGCATCAAGCGGGTCGAGATCATCGGCGCGCTGCTGAAGGGGTTGCCGGGGCCGCAGGCCAGCGCCGCGCAGCCGATGGGCGAGACGCTGAACGAACAGAAGACCCTTGGCGCCATCGTCGAGAAGCTGGCGGCGCATCTGGCGGGGGCGGGCGGCGCCCCGGCCTCGGCGGGCGTGGTGCACGGCCCTTTTGATCTGGCCGCGGCGGGGAATGCGGGCGAAGGCGCCCGGCCGCCGCGGTATGTGATGCGGGCAGAGCCGGAAGCTCTGCCACGGGCGGCTGGCCTGCCGGCCGGGCGCTACCTGGTGACGGAAGGGCGGGGCGGGCTTGCTGCGGCCCTGGCCGCGAAGATCGCCGCGGCGGGGGGCACGCCGGTGGTGATGGGCGCCGAGGCGGCCTGCGCGGCCGAGGGGCCGTTCGCGGGGCTGGTGCATCTGGCGCCGACGGCGGCGGTGCCGCTGGCTCTGGAGGGGGGCTGGCTTGCGGCGCTGGAGCTGGAGAAATCCGCCTACCGCGTGGTGCGCGCCCATGCCGAGGGGCTGCGGGCAGGGCGGATGGTCTTTGCGAGCGCGATGGGCGGCAGCTTTGGCCGCGCGGGCGAGGGCGGGATGCTGCTGGCGGGCGGCTGCACCGGGCTGGCCAAATCGCTGCGCGAGGAATGGCCGGCGGCGCGGGCCAAGGCGGTGGACCTCGACCCCGCGCTGGCGGAGGAGGCGCAGGCGCAGGCTCTGATGGAGGAGCTTGCCGCGCCTTATGGCCGGCAGGAGGCGGGCTATCCGGGCGGGCAGCGGACAGTGTTCCGCTCGGTTCAGGCCGAGCCTGCGGCGGTGGCGCGCGAGCTGCCGCCCGGCGCAGTGATCCTGGCAACGGGCGGCGCGCGCGGGATCACCGCCGAAATCCTGCGGCCCTTCGCGGCGGCCGGCTGCCGGCTGGTGCTGATCGGCCGCACGCCGCTGCCGGGGGTGGAGCCAGAGACGACGGCGGCGCTGACCGAGACCGCCGCCCTGCGGCAAGCGCTGATGGCGCAGGCGCGCGCGAAGGGCGAGGCGGTGACGCCGGCCAGCATCGAGCGCGCGCTGGCGGGGCTGATGCGCGACCGCGAGATCCGGGCGAACCTTGCCGACCTTCAGGCGGCGGGGGCCACGCTCGACTATCTGGCGCTCGACATGGCCGATGCGGGCGCGGTGCGCGCGGCGGTGGCCGACATCGCCGCGCGGCTGGGGCCGGTCCACGGCGTGATCCACGGCGCGGGGGTGATCGAGGATCGCCGCATCACCGACAAGACCCCGGACAGCTGGGACCGCGTGGTGCAGCCCAAGGTGATCGGCGCGCTGGCGCTGGCGGCCGCGCTCGACGCCGCGCCGCCGGCCTTCTTTGCGCTCTTCGCCTCGGTCGCCGGGCGCTACGGCAATTCGGGGCAGACCGATTATGCCCATGCCAATGAGCTTTTGAACCGCATCGCGGCGCAGCTTTCCCGGCGCTGGCCCGCCTGCCACCCGGTCGCGGTGAACTGGGGCCCGTGGGAGGGCACGCGGCATGGCGCGGGGATGGTGTCCGATGCCGTGCGCGCCAAGTTCGAGGCGCAGGAGGTGACGCTCGTGGCCCCCGAAGGCGGCGCGGCGGCGTTCTTTGATGAGATCCTGCGCGGGCCGCGGGACTGCACCGAAGTCGTGCTCGGCGCCGGGCCGTGGGAGAAGCACGAGGCCGACCGCGCCGATATGCCCGAACCGCTGCGCCCCCGCGCGCCCTTGCTGCCGGGTGCGCAGCAGGCGCCCGCGGCCAAGGGCGGCACCGCGATCCGCCGGCGGCTCGATGTGGCGCTTGACCCGTGGCTTGGCGAGCACCGCATCGGCGGGGTGCCGGTGCTGCCGCTGGCCGTGGCCGCCGAGATGTGCGCCGAGGCTGCCGCCGAGATCTGGTCGGACTGGACGGTGACCGGCCTTGCCGACCTGCGCCTGCTCAGCGGCTTGCGGCTGGAGGGCGATGCGCCCTGCGAGACCGACCTGGTGGCGCAGGGGTCTGAACATGCCGATGCCACCGGCTTTGCGGCGCGGGTGGAGCTGCGCGGCACCGGCAAGCTGCCGCGGCCGCATTACCGCGCCTCGGTGCGGATGGTGCCGGCTGCGGCGCAGCTGCCCGACCTCGAGGCATTGGCGCTGGCGCAGGAGATCCTGGCGCATCGCGCTGCGCCCTCGCCGGTCTCGGCGGGGCGGGCCTACCGCGACATGCTGTTCCACGGGCCGAGCTTCCAGTTGCTGAAGGTGCTGGAGGGGCTGGATGCGGGCGGCGCGCGGGCCGAGGTGCGGCCGAGCCGCGCGGGCGACTTTGGCGGTGGTGCCTGGCTGTTCGACCCGGGGCTGCTGGATGCGGCGGCGCAGCTGGCCTGGCTCTGGTCGATCCATGTGCGCGGTCAGCCGGCGCTGCCCAATGCCATCGGCCGGGCGACGAAGCTGGGCACCGGCGCGGCGCGGCAGATGGTGATGCGCCTGCATCCGGGCCTTGGCCCGGCCGAGGTGCGCGCCGATCTGGTCATTGCCGATGCGGCCGGCGCCCCGCTGCTGCTGCTCGAGGCGCTGGAAGCGACCTCGGATGCCGGCCTCGCCCGCTTCTGCGGCTGGGGCGGCGAGATCCTGGCCGACATTCCGCAGCCCAAGCAGGAGGCGGCGGAATGACAGCCCGCCATCGCAGCCCCGGTGGCGATATCGCCATCGTCGGCATGGCTTGCCTGTTTCCGGGCGCCGATGCCCCGGCGCGGTTCTGGGCCAATATCTGCGCCGGCCTGCAGTTTCTGGGTGAGCCGCTGCCGAACTGGGGCGCGGATCGCTACCTGAACGGGCAGGGCGTGACCCATCTGCACACCGCCCGCGGCGGCTATCTGGGCGAGGCCTTCGCCGCCGACCCCGCCGAGCTGGGGGTGATGCCCTCTTCCGTCGATGGCGGTGAGCCGGACCAGTTCCTCGCGCTCAAGATCGCCCGCGCCGCGCTGGCCGATGCTGGCGCGCTGGACCTCGACCATACCCGCACCGGCATCATCCTTGGCCATTCCACCTACCTGCACCGGGGCAATGCCGCCGTCGTGCAGCACGGCGTGGTGCTGGACCAGACCCGCGCGCTGCTGGCGCAGCTGCTGCCGGGGGCCGATCCCGCGGTGCTGGACCGGGTGCGCGCCGAGATGGCCAAGCAACTGCCGCCCTTCAACGCCGACATCGCGCCCGGCCTCGTGCCCAACGTGATGACCGGGCGCATCGCCAACCGGCTGGACCTGCGCGGGCCGAATTACATCATCGACGCGGCCTGTTCGTCCTCGCTGCTCTCGGTGCAGGCGGCGATGCAGGAGCTGCGATCGGGGCGGAGCGACCTGATGCTGGCGGGCGGGGTCAATGCCTCGATCTCGGCCGAGGTCTACATGGTCTTCAACCAGCTTGGCGCGCTGTCGAAACAGGCCCAGGTGCGGCCCTTTGCCGAAGGCGGCGACGGCACGCTTCTGGGCGAGGGGCTGGGGGTTCTGGCGCTGCGGCGGCTGGAGGATGCGGTGGCGGAGGGCCAGCGCGTCTATGCGGTGCTGAAGGGCGTCGGCCAGTCCAGCGATGGCAAGGGCTCCGGCTTGCTCGCGCCGCGGATGGAAGGCGAGATGCTGGCGATCGAACGCGCGCTGGAGGATGCCGGGCTACCGGCGCTGGCGCCGGGGCTGATCGAGGCGCATGGCACCGGCATTCCGCTGGGGGACCGGACCGAGATTGCGGCGCTGCGGGGCGTGTTCGGCGGGCGGGGGGCGAACGGGCTGCCGGTGGCGGCCATTGGCTCGGTCAAGTCGATGATCGGGCATTGCATTCCGGCGGCGGGGGCGGCGGGGCTGATCAAGACCGCGCTGGCGCTCTATCACCGCACGCTGCCGCCGACGATTGCCGAGGCGCTGCGGGCGGAGCTGGCCTTCGACCAGACGCCGATCTACGTGAACACGGCGCCGCGCCCGTGGATTTCGGCGCCGGATGTGCCGCGGCGGGCGGCGGTGAATGCCTTCGGCTTTGGCGGCATCAACGCCCATGCGGTGCTGGAGGAGGCGAGCGTGGCCAGCCCCGCGCATTGGCCCGAGGAGCTGGTGCTGCTGTCGGCCGACACGCCCGCGGCGCTGGCGGTGCGGGCGCGGGAACTGGCGGCGGCTGTGCTGCGGCATCCGTCGGCGCCCTTGGCCGCGCTGGCGGCCTCAACCGCGCCAGGAACCGGCCCGGCGCGGCTGGCGCTGGTGGCAGAGAGCCCGGCCGACCTGATGGACAAGCTCGGCAAGGCCGCCGAGCGGCTGGAAGCCGGGCGCGGCAGCTTCCGCATCCGCTCGGGCGTGTTTGCCGAACCCGGCCCGCAGCCCGGCAAGATGGCGTTCCTGTTCCCAGGCGAGGGCGCGCAGTATCAGGGGATGCTGTCGGCGGTGCTGATGGCCTTCCCCGAGGCGAGGGACTGGTTCGACTTCTGGGACGGGCTGTTCCCCGGGCGCGACCTGCCGCCCTCGGCCAGCGTGTTCCCGCCGCCGACGACGCTGGCGCCGGAGCTGGCGGCAAGCCTCAAGGACCGGCTGTTCGGGCTGGAGCTGGGATCGGAATCGGTGTTCATCGCGGCGCAGGCGCTGACGGCGGTGCTGGCACGGCTGGGTCTGCGGCCCGATGTGGTGGTGGGTCATTCCAGCGGCGAGCATTCGGCGCTGGCGGCGGCGGGGGTGCTTGGCGCCTCGGAGGACCGTGAGGACTTCGCGGGCCGCATCCGGTCGCTGAACGATCTTTACAAGGGTATCGCCGCGGCGGGCGGCATCGCCGGCGGAGCGCTGCTGACCGTGGGCGCGGTCGCCCGCGCGGAGGTGCTGGCGCTGGTGGAGCGCGAGCCCGAGCTGCACCTCGCGCTCGACAATTGCCAGCACCAGTCGGTTCTGTACGGCCCCCGCGCGGTGATGGAGCGGGTGGCGGGCGAGTTGCGGCAGATGGGGGGCCTATGCGCCTTTCTGCCCTTCGACCGGCCCTATCACACGCCGCTGTTCGCGCCGGTGGCCGAGCAGGTGCTTGGCGTCTACCAGCGCATGGAGTTCCGCGCCCCGCGCCTGCCGATCTGGTCTTGCGCCACCGCCGCGCCGATGCCGCTGGACCCGGCCGAGATCCGCAGCCTGGCCGCGCAGCAATGGGCGAGCCGGGTGCGCTTCACGGAAACCGTGGAGGCGCTGCATGACGACGGGGTGCGCCTGTTCGTCGAGGTCGGCCCCTCGGCCAACCTCACCGGCTTTGTCGAGGATGCGCTGAAGGGCCGCGAGGCGCTGGCGCTGGCGACCGACAGCCGCCGGAAGGACGGGCTGGGGCAGCTTCTGCAGACGCTGGGGCGGATCTGGGTTTCGGGGCGCGATTTCGACGTCGCGGCGCTGTTCGCGGGCCGGGTGCCGGCGCTGGACCTTGCCGCCGCGCCGCGCCCCTCGCGCGACCGGGTGATCGACAACCACCTGCCGTTCCTGCGCCTGCCCGACGATGTGGCGGCGGAGCTGGCGGCGGCTTTGGTGCCGTCCTTGCCGCCTGCTCTGGCCCCGGCACAACCGGCGCCCATCGCTCCGCCCGCCGGGGATACGCGCGCTGCGCCGTTTGCGACCGCGCGCCCCTTGGCCGCGCCCGCCTCGGTGATCGGCGGCCATTTCGACCTGATGCAGCGCTTCCTCGACACCGCGGGCAGCGTCACCGAGGCGGCGCTTGGCGGGTCCACCGACCCCGAGCCGGAAGGCTGGCAGCCGCCGCTGCTGCACCGGATCACGCTCAACGATGGCGCGCATCTGCAGGCCGAGAGCGAATTCGACCCCGAGGCCGACCCGTTCCTTGCCCATCACGTGCTCTACGCTGCCGAGGTGTCGGACAGCGACCCCGGCCTGATGGCGCTGCCGGTGCTGCCGCTGGCGGTCAGCCTCGAGATGGCCGCAGAGGCGGCGGCACTGCTGACCGGCGCCATGCCGGCGCGGCTGGAGAATGTGCGGGCGCGCGATTGGATCGCCTTCGACAGCGGCCCCGCCACGCTGACCACCGAGGCGGAGCTGATCGTGGGCCTGGACGGCGAGTTGCGGGTGGCGGTGCGGCTGCTGCGCGGCACGGCGCTGCTGTTTGAGGCCGAGGTGGTCGCCGCCGAGGGTGCGCCCTTGCCGCCGCTGCCGCCGCTCGCCGCGCCGCAGCCGCCGCGCTGGCGGGACGAGGAGCTCTACACCACCGGCATGTTCCACGGGCCGCTGTTCCAGGGCATCCGCCGGCTGATCGCCTGGGATGGCGGCGGGCTCGATGCCGAGCTGGCCGACACGCCGCTGGACGGGTTCTTCGGCTGGGGGCCCTCGGCGCCCGAAGGCCTGCTGCTGAACCCGGTGCTGCTGGACCTTACGGGGCATGTCACCGCCTTCTGGATCGCGCAGGGGCTGGGGACCGATTTCAGTTCGTTCCCGTCCAGCATCGACCGGATCGACCTGCCCGATGCGCGGCAGGAGGCGACGGCGGGGGCGGTGCTGTCCGGGAGGACGCAGTTTCTGGACAGCGAGGGGCAACCGGGCGCCGACCCGGCCAAGGCGCGGTTCCTGCAGGGGGATTTCACCTGCACGGGCGCGGATGGCACCGTCCTGATGCGCGCCACCGGCTGGAAGGACCGCTTCTTCCGGGTGCCGCACAGCTTCTATGACGCGCGCTACCGCCCGCGCGAGGCCTGGTATGGCGCCGAGGCGCAGGGCCTGTTCGCGGGGCAACCGGCAGGGGTGATCGTCTGGCAGGTGCCGGCCTTCCCGCCGGGGTTCCTCGAGGATGCGGGCGGGATCTGGATGCGGGTGCTGGCGGCAACGATCCTGTCGGCGGCGGAGCGCGCGCAATTCGCCGCGATGACCGGCCCGGGCAAGCGCCGGCGCGACTGGATCATGGGCCGCATTGCGCTGAAAGAGGCGGCGCGGGCCTGGATCTTGCAGCAGTGCGGGCTGCTGCTGCTGCCGGCGGATATCGAGATTGCGGTGGCGCCGGGCGGCAAGCCCTATCTTGCGGCTGCGGGGAACTCGCCGCTGCTGCCGGAACTGTCACTGGCCCATGCGGGGGGCGCCGCGATTGCGGTGGCGGCGCCGCCGGGGCAGGCGGTGGGGGTGGACATGGAGTTTCCCGCCGGGATCGACGCGGGCCTGCTGGCCGAGGGCGGCTTTGCCCCCGCCGAACGCGCGCTGCTGGCGGCAGCGGCCCCGGGGCCGGAGGATGCGGCGCGGCTGCTGACCGGCTGGTGCGCCAAGGAGGCGGCCGCCAAGGCGATCGGCGAGGGGCTGACCGGCCGGCCGCGCGCCTATGTGCTGCGCGGCTTTGCGGCGGGCACGGCGCCGGGCGCTTTCATGGCAGAGGTGGAAACGCCGGGCGCGGAACGTCTGAACGTCGTGCTCGCCCGGCAGGGCGATGCGGTGCTGGCGCTGGCGCTGCGATAGGCGCCAGCCGCCGTCAGCCAGCCGCCAGCTCAGGCCAGCCAGACGTCGAAGCCCGCCGAGACCTCCGCCAGCTCCTCGGCGCGGCCGCGCAGGCGCAACTGGGTCTGCAGCAGCTTGGTGTGGTTCGAGGTGCCGAGGAAGAACCCCACCGGCGTGGAGAGCAGCGTACGCACGCCGGTCGAGGTGACCGAGCCATTGCCGTCGATCAGCACCGGCACCCAATCCTCGCCATCGGTGCTGCCCCAGAGCTGGTAGCCGCCCCGCATCGGTGCGCCAGCGCCGTTCATGGCGATGTCGTTCGGCTCCCAGTTATGGGTGCCGATATAGAGCGCGCCGTCATGCACGCCCATCGACCAGATCACCGAGTTGTAGGGATCGCCAAGGCCGGGGCCCATCGCCGTGAGCGGGACCTTCAGCCCGTCCGGGCTGAACCGCGGCTCGCCGAAGATCAGGTCCCAGCTGCCATCGGGGCGCAGGCGGATCAGCTCGCAGGCGCAGGGGCCGACATCGTTGTCGACGTCATAGCCAAAGCCGGGGATGCCCGAGCCGATGTAGAGATCGCCGTTGAACTCGGCCATCGCGGCGGTCGAAAGGTTGTGGTTGAAGCGGAAGGCGCCGTCGGTCAGGACCCGCTCCCAGGCATAGGGCGCCGTGCCCTCGGCCCTGGTGCGCCACAGCTGGAAGCCGCGGGCGGGGCTGCCGGTGCCGGCATAGACATGGCCATGCGCGCTGCCGAGCGAGAACACGCCGCGATTGACCGGATCGCCGAAGCCCGGGATGCAGGCTTCGGTCCAGACCCCGCTTGCGGGATCGTCGCTGACCAGCACCAGCGCCTGCGGCGCGAGGTTGCGGTCGATCCGCTCCTCGGTGATGGTGCCGGCGGGCGAGGCGAAGAGCCGGCCGCCAAGGACCGTCAGGCCGCGGAAGGACATCACCGAGTCGTCGCCATTGCCGGGCGCCATCACCGGGGCAAAGGTCTCGCCATCCTCGGACCGCAGCACCTGCCCGCCCCAAAGCGACATGGTCCCGACATAGAGGCAGGGGGCGGCATCGCTGGCGCCCTGGAACACCGCCATCGACCGGAAGCCGAAATCGCGGCCCATCGCCTCGGCGGTCTGCTGCGTGCGCCGCATCCCGCCGCCGCCGCCGCTGCCAAGCCAGGCCGCCCGGGCCTGCGCGCGGTCATCGAGCGCCAGCACGGGCGAGGCGAAGACCTCGGTCCAGGCACCGGTGGCCGGGTCGAGCCGGTGGATGCGGCCCAGATCCTCGGGGCCGCGGGTGCTGGGAGAGCTGGTGCCCAGATAGAGCGCGCCGCGGAACCAGGCCATCGAATGGGCCAGCGTGCTGCCAGGGTGGCCAAGGCCGCCGGTGGCGACCGGCTGGAACTGGGCCGCATCAAGAAGGGTCATGCGATCATCCGTATCCAAATTGCCGAGACAGCCGCAGGACGGGCTTGCTGAACTGCTCGCCGGGGCGCCAGTCCACATCGCCCTCCAGCGAGGGTTCGGTGATCCGCGCCAGCCGCGCCATGTCGAGCGCGGGGGCGTTGAGGAAGTTGGGGTCGTTGCCGAAGGGCGCCGATGGCGGACCGATGCAGGCGAAGGGCGAGGCTTCGGGATGCAGCATCGCCTCGATGCTGGCCGGGTCCGACGACAGGCCGAGCCAGTCGCAGATCTGCGGCAGATACCGCATCGGGTCGGCCAGCAGCATCTCGCCCTTGATGCGCATGTATTGCCCGACGGCCAGATCGCGCGAGAATTCCATGATGTGGTTCTGCGAGCGCAGCCAGACCTGCTCGGGATCGAACTCGCTGCGCCGCGACACGCTGTCGCCGCCATAGGCCTTCAGCAGCTCCAGCGTCGATTTGCCGGTGCTGCGCGGGTGCCGCACCAGGTGCAGGAAGCTGGCGCCCGGGAACATCTTGTGCAGGCGGCGCAGGTTGTCCACCTTCATGGTATTGCGCGGGCTCTTGTCCACCAGCATCTTGCCGCCCGCGGCCTCGGAGATATGGGCGAAGACCTTGGCCGTGCTCCAGTGCAGGCGGCGCTGTATCCAGTGGCGGGCGCGGATCACCGCCTCCTCGCTCTGCTCGCCCTCGTGCAGCTCGGCCAGCAGCCGCAGCAGCCCGGCTGTGCCGAAATTCAGCGCGGCGGTCAGCGAGTTCCAGATCTCGCCCAGAGTGTCGCCATGCGAGAGGTTGACCTCGGGCATTCCATAGACTTCGGGATGCTGGCCGACCATGCCGCCGATCACCGAGGTGAAGGATCGCGGCGGCGCGATGATGAACAACGGTTCCGGCATCTATGTCTTTCTACAATCGTCGCAACGGCCGGTGTACGTGCCGATCCCGAATCCGCCCGGCCAGATATTTCCGCACCTTGCTATAGCCTTGCCATGTTGCCGAGGCAATCTCGGCCTGACAAATCCGCGTGTGGGGCGCCGATGCTCGCTTGCGGCGGGGGGACCCGCGCCATATCCTGTGTCGCAGGACGTAGCGGTTTCCCGGGTTTGTTTGCGAAGACGCGGAACCGGTGCCGCGGCGCGGCGTTGCCGCTGCGGAAGTCCAGGGAGATCCCTGGAGATCCGGCCATGACCATCCTGCCGGGGCGGATCGCCACGGCGGAGTTTGAAGCGAATGCTGTTTGAAAACCCGATGAGGAGCTTTTCTGATGCGTCGAATTTTCCTTGCTGCAACCACCACCCTTGCCATTGCAGCAACCCTTGGCTGCGCCGCCGCGCAGGACCGCCCGATCCGCGATGCCATCAAGGAGCGCCGAGCCGCACGGGCCGCGGCCGCGCAGCCGGGCGCCGTTGCCGGGCTGCAGCTGGTGGAGATGTCCCATCAGGGGCGCAAGCGCTCCTATTACGCCTATGTGCCAAGCGCGGCGCAGGGCCGCAGCGGCCTGCCGGCGGTGATGGTGCTGCATGGCGGAATGGGCAGCGGCGAGGGCATCGCCGGCACCAGCGGCATGACCTCGGCTGCCGACCAGGTCGGGTTTGTCGCGCTGTTCCCCAATGCCGATGGCACCCAGTGGAATGACGGGCGCGCCACCACCCGCTCGGCCAATGACGATGTGGGCTTCGTGCGCGCGGTCGTCGCCGATGCCTCGGCCCGGTTCGGGGTCGATGGCTCGCGGGTCTTCGCCTCGGGCCTGTCGAATGGCGGGCTGTTCACGCAGCGCCTGGCCTGCGACGCCGCCGGCAGCTTCCGGGCCTTTGGCGTGATCGTGGCGAACATGCCGGCGGACCTTAGCAGCAGCTGCGCGCCCTCGCGCCCGGTGCCGATGATGTTCTTCAATGGCACCGACGACAACCTGATGCCCTTCGGTGGCGGCGAGATCAAGTCGGCGGCCGGCCGGGGCGCCGGGGGTCAGGTGCTGTCCTATGCGCAGACCAAGGAGTTCTGGGCGGGCAAGAACGGCTGTTCCAGCACCACGGGCGAGGTGGCGGTGCCTGACCGGGCCAAGGACGGCACCGAGGTGTCGGTCGAGCAGTTCCGGTCCTGCCGCGGCGGGGCCGAGCTGACTTTCTACACCGTCGAGGGCGGCGGCCATACCTGGCCGGGCTCGGCGGGCGGGCGCTCGCGGCTGTCGGGGGCGGTGACCCAGGACATCAGCGCCACCAGCGAGCTGGTGCGCTTCTTTGGCCGCTACGGGCTGTGATGCCGACCCAGACCCCGATCCTGCCGCGGCCGGTCTTCGTGCTGGCCGCGCCCGGCGTGCCGGGGCAGACGGTGGCGGCGGCGCTGGGGCGCAACCCCGGCGCCTATGACCTGCCCGAATGCAACCTCGAACTGTCGGGCAGCGTCGATACCTTGCTGCGCGAGATGACCGGGATGCGGCAGGGCCAGTTGCACGGCCTGTTGCGGGCGCTGTCGCATCTGCTGGCCGGCGAGCAGAGCATGGCGGGCGTCGAGATGGCGCGGCGCTGGCTGACGCGGCACATGCACCTGCCCACTGCGGCGGTGGCGCAGCGGCTGGCCGCGATGCTGGCGCCGCGGCGGATGGTGGCGCCGGTGAGCTCGGCGCTGTTCGAGCCGGGCGGGACCGAACGGCTGCTGGCGGCCTTCCCGGATGCCGATTTCGTGCATCTGCGGATGCATCCGGTGGCGCAGGGCCGGGCGGTGATGGGCCAGTCCGGCGGCGCGGCGGCGATGCTTCTGGGCGCGGTGGACGAAAGCGTCTCGCCGCCGATGGCCGATGCGCAGGAGCTTTGGGCGATGGCCGAGGACGGGGTGGCGGCGTTCCGCGCCGCGGCGCAGCCGGGGCGGTTCCATGCGTTGCGGGTCGAGGATCTCGCAGCCGATCCGGGCCGGGCGCTGGCGGGGCTGGCCGGGGCGCTGCTGCTGCCGGCGGATGCGGGCGCGGTGGCACGGATGCTGCACCCCGAGCACTCGGCCTTTGCCGGGCCGGGGCCGTTCGGTGCGCATCTGGCGGGGGATGTGCTGGACCTTGCGGCGCTGCGGGCCGCCGTTCCGGCCGAGGCCACGCTGTCGCTGAGGGGCGCGCTGCCCTGGCGCCCGGACGGGGCCGGCCTGCGCCCTGCGCTGCGCGACCAGGCCGCCGCGATGGGCTATTCCTGAGCCGTCATCGCTGCGCCGAAACCACCCGGTCCAGCATGTCGCGCTCTTCGATCAGCAGCGCCAGCACCGATTCCAGCACCTCGATCCGGTAATCCAGATCGCGCTTGCGCTCGGCCAGGGCTGCGGGACTGTCCGACACGATGACCTGCTGCTCGCGCATGTCGATGAACATCGGGCTGGTGAGGAATTCCTGCACATGGCGCAGCCGTTCCTGCCGCAGCTTCTGGTCGCGCATCGCATCCGAAACGACCTTGGCCGAGGCGCCATCGCGCGCCGGGGCCGCGGGACCAGGCAGCGCCGCCGCGCCCTGATCCGCTTGCGGGCCGGGTGCTGCGTCTGGGTCTGGCCGCGCTGCGAAAGGTCGGTTGGAAACCATGGCGCACTCCTAGCATCCGGGGCCTTGATCTTGGTCTAGTGCGCGCGGACAACCCTGACAAGAGCGGCGACGCGGCGGGTGCTGCAGCTCCGCCACCCGGCGCGCCTTTTCGCGCAGCCTCGCACGGCGGCGTTGCAGGGCCGGAAAGACTCTGTTAGGCCCTGATCTTATTGAATATGCGCTTTGAGGGAGCGTGCCCGTATCCGCATGCGAGGGCCGCGACCTGCACCGTCTGGATTGGGGGAAGTCGTGACGAACAGGGTTTTGATGATCGGTCTGGACGGGGCGACCTTCTCGCTGCTGCGTCCGCTCTCCCAGCAAGGCGTGCTGCCGTTCCTCACCAGCCTGATCCGCGGCGGCACTGCCGCGCAGCTGATGTCCACCCGCAACCCGCTGACCCCGCCGGCCTGGACCTCGATGACCACCGGCCGCAGCCCCGAGGTGCATGGCATCTACGACTTCCTGCGCCCGGCCTATCTTGACGATGGCAGCGTCTACCTGAAGGTGAACGACCGCCGCGACAACCATTGCGAGACGGTCTTCGCCATGGTCAACCGCCACAAGATGCGCGGCACCGCGCTGAACTTCTACGGCTACGCGCCGCCCCCGCAGATCGACGGCTATGTGGTGTCGGGCTTCGTGCCCTGGAAGCACCTGCGCCACGGCATCCATCCGCAATCGCTGTTCGACAGCCTCAAGGCCTCCACCGATTTCGATTACCGTGACCTCGGCATGGATATCGGCGAGGAAAAGAAATGCGTGCAGGGCCTGCACGCGGGCGAGCATGAGGAATGGATCGAGCTGCAGAACGTCCGCGACCGCGCCTGGACCGATGTCACCTGCCGGCTGATGACCGAGGACCGCACCGAGCTGACCGCCGTGGTGCTGGACGGGCCCGACAAGATCCAGCACCTGTTCTGGCGCTATCTCGATGCCGACTGCTATTCGGGCGAACCCGGCGAATGGACCGACCGCATCACCGCGCTTGCCACCGATTTCTACCGGCAGATGGATGACAACATCCGCCGCATGGTCGAAACCGCGGGGCCGGAGACCAACGTGATCCTGGTGTCGGATCATGGCTTTGGCCCGACGACCGAGATCCTCTACATCAACCAGTGGCTGGCCGAGAAAGGCTATCTCACCTGGACCGGCCGCGCCGAGGATGATGCCAAGGGCCAGCTGACCGCCGAGAAGATCCGCGACCATCTGGGCATGATCGACTGGCGCAAGACCGTGGCCTTCTGCCCGACGCCCTCGTCCAACGCCATCTACATCAAGCCCGACCTTGGCAATGGCCAGGGCGTGAAGGCTGACGATTACCTGGCCTTCGTGCAGAACATGCAGGCAGAGCTGATGGAGCTGCGCGACGCCTCGGGCAAGCAGGTGGTCGTCGGCGCCTCGCCCAACAAGCTGCGCGGGCGCAGCTTTGTCGAGCCGTGCCCGGATATTACCCTCAGCCTGCGCGATGGCGGCTTCGTGTCGATCCTGCCCTCGGATACCGTGGTCAAGGACCGGGTGCTGGCCGACGGCACCCACCGCCCGGAAGGCATCTTCATCGGCCATGGCCCCGCCTTCAAGCGCGGCGAGCAGCTGGAGCCCTTGAACCTTCTGGACATTACCCCGCTGATGCTGACGCTTCTGGGCCTGCCGGTGCCGCGCGATCTGGAAGGCCGGGTGCCGGTCGAGGCGCTGGAGCAGGGCATCACCGCCACGACCGGGGCGGCGACCGCGACCGTGGCTGCGGACGCCGACCGCGAGGAGGTGTCGGACGAGGACCGCGAGATCCTGCTGCGCCAGATGCAGAAGCTCGGCTACATGGACTGACGCCTGCGGGCGTGGCCAAGGGGAAAGGCAGGAACCACCGCGATGCCGTCCTTGACCCGTCAGGATCTGCGCATGAATTACCAGCTGGTCGGGGCCGACCTGCGGCCCGGCCAGGCGCCGGTGGCGATGATCCACGGGCTGGGGGCGAACCTTGCCTTCTGGTATCTGGGCGCAGTGCGGCACCTTTCGGCCGACCTGCCGATCCTGCTGCATGACCTGCGCGGGCATGGCGCAAGCTCCATGCCGCCCTCGGGCTACATGCTGCACGACCTTGCCGCGGATTTCGCCGCGCTGCTCGACCATCTGCAGATCGACCGCGCCCATGTCGTCGGCCACAGCCACGGCGCGCGGGTGGCGCTGGCCTTCGCCATCGCGCATCCCGAGCGGGTGGCGAGCCTGACCGTCGCCGACACCCAGCTGCGCGCGTTGCAGCGCCCGATGCGGCTGGCCGACTGGCCGCATTGGCCGCGCTGGAAGGCGGAACTGGCGGCGCAGGGCGTGACCAGCTTTCCGCCCGAAGAGGCCGAGATCGACTTCCGCCTGCTGGCCGACCTTGGCCCGCGCGGCGGCGCGGCGCTTGCGGGCGCGCGGGCGGCGATCAGCGCGGTGAATGACGAGGGCACCGAAGACCCGCCCGAACTGTCGCTGCTGCCCGCCGGCCGGCCCGGTGCGCTTGCCCGGCCCGGCGGCCCCCTGGCCGCGCGGATGCCGCGGCTGGCGGCGCTGGCGGCAGAACGCGCAGAGCCGCGGCGGATCGACCTGCGCTCGCGCCAGATGGGGGCGCGGGGCAGCCAGAAATGGCAGACGCTGCTGGAGACGACCAGCGCCGGGGTCGAGCTGTCGGACGAATCCGATGTGCCGGCGGACCGGCTGCCGGGGCTGAAGATGCCGGTGCTGCTGATCTACGGCGCGCTGTCGCATTGCGTGCCAAGCTCGGAAAAGCTGCTGGAAGCGATCCCCGATGCGCGGCGAATCCTGGTGCCCAATGCCGGGCATTTCTTCCCGATCGTCAAGCCGCGCCTGTTTGCCCGCGCGCTGCGGATGTTCGTGGCGGGGGTGGAAACCGCCGGCACCCCGGCGCGCGGAAGGTTCCGCGAGCGCATCCAGGCCGCCCGCGCCGCACGGATGCGCCCGCAATGACGGGCCCGCGGGTCAGCGTGGTGACGGGCGCCAGCAGCGGCATCGGCCGCGGGCTGGCGCTGGCGCTAGCGCGGCGCGGCGATCTGGTGGTGGCGGTGGGGCGTGATCCGGCGCGGCTGGCGGCCTTGGCGGAGGCGCTGGCAGAGGCGGGACCGGGGGCGCACCGGACCCTTGCGCTCGACGTCTCCAGCGAGGCCGACATGGCGCGGCTGCGCGCCGAGGTGGAAGCGCTTGGCCGCGCCGACCTGATGGTGGCCTCCGCCGCCGTCGGGCGCAGCGCCGGGGCCGCGCTGCCGCCGCCGACGCGCGATCTGCCGCTGGAGGACTGGCAGCGCATGGTCGATGTGAACCTGCACGGGGTGTTTCTGGCGAATGCCGCCGTGCTGCCGCTGATGCGGGCGCAGGGGAACGGCGACATCGTCAACATCGGATCGTCCACCACCCCGCACGGGCTGCGCGGCACTCCGCTGGCGCCGGCCTACAGCGCCACCAAATTTGCGCTCGCCGCCTATGGCCGCGCGCTGGCGGATGAACTGGCACCCGAGGGGCTGCGCATCCGCACCGTCTTCCCCGGCCCGGTGGAAACCCCGCTGATCGCCGGCACCCTGCTCGACGGCCCCTTTGGCGGGCGCATCAGCGAGGCGAATTTCGCCGAGGCGGTGCTGGGTCTGGTGGAGCTTGGCCGGGACATGATGGTGCCCGACCCGCATCTGCTGCCGGTGCCGCAGCGCGGGCGGGCGCGCAAGAAAGCATAGCAAGGAGATACCAGTGCAAGACCTCTCGGGCCGCATCATCCTCATCACCGGCGCCGCCGGCGGCATCGGCGCCGCGACGGCCCGCGCGTTGGCCGGCGCCGGCGCGCATCCCGTGCTGGTGGACCGCGAGGGCGCAGCCCTGGACACATTGGCGGCTGAATTGGGTCAGGCCGCGACGGCCTTTCCCTCCGATGTCACCTCGGAGTCCGAGATGGCGCGGATGGCCTCGGACACGCTCGAAAAGCATGGTCGCATCGACGGGCTGATCACCGCCGCCGGCATCCTGCGCACCGGCGGGGCGCCGCGGCCGCTGGCGGACACTTCGTATGAGGAATGGCGCACCATCATCGACGTGAACCTGACCGGCACCTTCCTCGCCAACCGCGCGGTGCTGCCGGCGATGCTGGCGCAGCGGCAGGGGGATATCATCAACATCTCCTCCACCTCGGGCCGGCAGGGGCGGGCCTTCGACGGCCCCTATTCGGCGTCGAAATTCGGGATCATCGGCCTGTCGGAATCGCTCGCCGAAGAGGTGCAGCGCGACGGGGTGCGCGTGCAGACGCTGCTGCCCGATGCCGTGGATACCGGGCTTTGGGGCCAGTCGGGCACTGTCGCGCTGAAGCCACGGGCGATGCTGGCGCCGGACCGGGTGGCGGCCTTCATCCTCTACCTTCTGGGCCTGCCGCGCGACACCTTCCTGCTGAACCCGGTCATCGCCCCGGTGCCGCAACGCGGGCGGCGGGGCTAGGCGATGACCGAGCAGAGCCCCGCCCCGCTGATCCCCGACCGCGGCCCCGCGCCGAAGCCGGGCCTTTCGCGCGCCGATTTCGACTGCCTCGGCCGTGCCGGGCTTGGCGACGGCCACAACAACTACGCCCATTCGATGGCCTGGTTCGGCGGCAAGCTCTACCTCGGCACCACCCGGTCGAACATGTGCATGCTGAAGTTCCAGTCGGCCTTTACCGAGACTCCGCTGGAGGTCTGGCCGGTCGATTGCCCGGACACCCGCGACCAGCTCTACCAGCTGGATTTCCAGGCGCAGATTTGGTGCTGGGACCCCGACAGCGGCTGGGAAATGGTCTTCCGCGCCCCGATGGTGCCCGATGCCAATGGCAACCCGGTCCCGCGCGAGATCGGCTATCGCTCGATGGAGCTGTATCAGGGGCCGGGGGATGCCGAGCCCGCGCTCTATATCGCCACCTGGGCGCCGGGCCGCGCGCCGGGCGGGCTGATCCTGCGCACCGCCGATGGCCGCAATTTCGAGCCGGTGACGCAATATGGCATCATCGAACCGGCGATCTCCACCACCCGCTCGCTGACCTCGTTCCGGGGGCGCCTGCACTTCGCCCCCACCGCCCGGCGCGGCACCGATGGTGGCCAGCAGAACACCGCGGGCCTGCCCTTCGTGTTTGCCAGCGACGATCCGGCGAAGGGGCAATGGGTCGCAACCAACGAGCATGGCTTTGGCGAGCCGGGCAACCTTGGCATCTTCAGCCTCGCGGTGGCGAATGACCGGCTCTATGCCGGCACGCTGAACCTCGAAGGCCTGCAGGTCTGGGTGACCGATGGCGACACCCCGCCGCCCTACCGCTGGCGCAAGGTCATCGACAAGGGCGCAGGGCGCGGGCCGCTGAACCAGGCCGTCGCCTCGATGACCGAGTTCAAGGGCGCGCTCTATGTCGGCACCGGCATCCAGGGCGGCGGCAACGACCGGCTGAACAAGATCGGCCCGGCGGCGGCCGAGGTGCTGCGCGTCAATGCCGACGACAGCTGGGACGTGATCGTCGGCGATCTCGACGATGACGGGCGCGAGCCGATCAGCGGGCTGAAGGCGGGCTTTGGCCATTTCTTCAACGGCTACATGTGGTCGATGGCCGAGCATGATGGCTGGCTCTATTGCGGCACCTATGACTGGTCGGTGACGCTGCGATGGGCGCGCTTCGATGCCGCGCCGGAACGGGTGCGCAAGCTGCTGGAGATCCTGGGCGCCGAGAAGATCATCGCGGCCGAGGGCGGCGCCGACCTGTGGCGCAGCGCGGATGGCGAGAACTGGCTGCCGGTCTGCCGCAAGGGCTTTGGCAATGCCTATAACTGGGGCATCCGCAACCTCGTCTCGACGCCGATGGGCCTGTTCATGGGCACCGCCAATGTCTTTGGCCCGCGCGTCGCGGTGCGGGACGGGCAGGGCGGCTGGACCTATGCCGACAATCCCGATGGCGGGCTCGAGGTCTGGCTGGGCCGCAGCGCCGTGGCTGAAGGATGACGCGATGAGCCTGCGGCCCCGCGCGCCCTCTGCCTTCCGCATCGCCGCCCCGCGGCCGGTGCCGGCGCGGCCGCCGGCCGAGGCCCGGGTGGCCGCGCCGGCACCGGGGGCGCCGCTGCCTCTGTCCTCGGCGCTACGGCCGCTGCCGGTGCAGACGGCGCAGGGGCTGCGGCTGGCCTTCGCGGCCCCCGGTACTGCCCCGAATGCTGCTGGAGCGGGACCGCGGGTGCTGGCCTTCCACGGCGGCGGCGGCGATGCGCGCCGCTTTGCGGGGCGCGCGCGCCTGCATGAGGCGCTGCAGGGCCAGGTGGAGCGGGTGGTCTATGCGCAGGCCGCGGGCCATTGGGCCGATGGCCGCAAGGAGCTGGAGGCGGGATGGTCCGCCGATCTGGCGCTGGTGGCGGCGCTGGCGGGTTCGGAGTCGGGGACGGGGGCGGGGGCACCGCTCTGCCTGGCCGGCGCGTCGAATGGCGGCATGTTCGCCCTGCGCCTGGCCTGCGCGCTGGCAAGCCCGCCCGCCGCCGTGGTCGCCGTCTCGGCCGCGATGCCCGCCGATCTGGCGGCGCGCGTCCCGCAGGGCGCCCCGGTGCCGCTGATGCTGGTGCAATGGGCCGAAGATCCGCTGATCCCCTGGGCCGGCGGCCCTGTCGCGCAGCGCGGCGCCGCGGGGCTTGGCCTGCGCGGCCGCGTGCTGGGGGCCGAGGACACCATCGCCTTCTGGCGCGCCCGCAACCGCTGCGCCGGCGCCCCGCGTCATCGGCAGGCCCGGATCTCTGGCCAACGCGCCGAGATCCATGCCTGGACCGGCGGCGCGGGCGGCGCCGACCTCTGGCGCGTGGTCCTGCAGGGCAGCGGCCATGGCTGGCCGCCCCGCGCGCCGGGGGCGGGGCTGGCGGGCAGCCTCGAGCAGATGGCGGCGCGGTTTCTGATCTGGTTTTCGCAAAAGGACCGGCCGGGCAGCGCCGGCGGGCAAGGAGTTTCCCATGACGACATTTGAACTGGTCGACAGCACCTACGAGCCCTATTCGCAGGACCCCGGCTATATCGCCGCCAATGAGGCGCTGATCGAGGGCATCGCGCTGGACGGGGTTTCGCGCGTGGCCGACCTTGCCTGCGGCACCGGGCTGCTCTCGCAGCTGCTGATCCGCCGCGCGCCGGGCCTGACGGTCTGCGCCATCGACCTCGACCCGGTGCAGATCGGCATTGCCACCCGCACCTTCCAGGGCCAGGGCGTCACCGTGGTGGACAGCCTCGAGGCGCTGCGCGCGGCGGCTGCCGCCGGCACCGGAGCCGTGCATCTGCGCGCCGCCAGCGCGATGGAGCTGCCCTTCGAGGATGCCGAGATCGACCTGATCGTGCAGGGCAATTCCATCCACCTGATGCCCGACCGCGCCGCTTTCCTGCGCGAAGTGGCGCGGGTGCTGCGCCCGGGCGGGCGCTTCGTGTTCAACAGCGTCTTCTATGTCGGCACCTTCGTGCCGGGTTCCGAGGCGGTGTTCTCGGAATGGATGAAAGAGGCGGTGCTGGTCCTCAACCGCATGAACGCCGAACGCGCCGCCCGCGGCGAGCCCGGTATCCCGCGCAAGCGCGGCACCCATGGCCGCGCCTTCCAGAAGGACTGGCTCTCGGCCGAGGGCTGGAGCGCGGCACTGGCCGAGGCCGGGATCGACACGATCAGCGCCGGCCACCGCCCGGTGCCGATCTCGCAAAAGGGGCTGCAACTGGTCGGCGCCTATGGCGGGCTCGCCGAGGTGCTGATGAGCGGCTATCCCGTCGAGATCGCCAGCGAATGCCTGCAGGAGGGTGCCGTGCGCGCGTTTGAAAACCTCGGCATCACCGAAGTGCCGCGCAACTGGCTGGAAATCACTGCGGTGCGCCGCTGACCCGCGGCCACCCGACAACCGAAATTTCAAGAAGGGACAGGACAATGACCGACACAATGGCACTGCAGACGACCGTGATCACCGTGCTGGAAGACACGGTGCGCGACTGGGACATGGATCTGGAGGGCGGCATCACCGCGACGACGACGCTGATCGGCGATCTGGCCTTCGAGTCGATCGACGTGGTGCAATTCGCCGTGGCGCTGGAACAGGCGCTGGGCAAGAAGGGCCTCGCCTTCGAGAAGCTGTTCATCAACGACGGCGCCTATGTCGATGACGTGTCGGTGGCCGAGGTGGTGGAGTTCCTGAAGGCCGAACTCGTCGCGGGGTGAGGGCGGGGGCGGGGGGCGGCGTGCCGCGACCCGCCCTGAAGGTCAGGCCAAGGCGCGTCGCCTCCTCGTACTTGCCCCCATTACCTTGGCGAAGGCCATCGCCTTCGCCACGTTGTGACATTTTCATTTGCACCGGACGGGCCCCCAAAGGGCCCGGCCAGCGCCCGCCCCGCCCTCGGCGGGCGCTTCTCGCCCGCCAGGTCGGGCGCTGGCCTCATACGGTCTCGTGTTGCCGATGGCTCCGGGCGAACAGTCCCGCACGGGCGGGGGCGAGGCAGTGCCTCGCCTTTTCCCGCCCGAGGGACAGTTGCATAAGAGCCTCGTCGCAGCCCGGATTTGGGCGAGCTACGGCCTCCCCCTCACGGAATCCACGACCACACCTCGATCTGGAAGAACCGCACGATCCGGCGCAGATAGGCCTCCCAGGTGCGCATCTCGGCGCCCTCGATCTTGGCATAGCCGGTCATTCCGGACCGTAGCCGCCCGTCCGGGTTGGGGAAGGCGGCATCGACGCGCACGGTGCTGCCATAGCCCTCCTGCTCGGCGGCCTGGGCGATGCTCTCCACCACCCCCGGGATCTCGTCGTCACTGGCGCCCCAGGCCTTCAGCCGCACCTCGCGCCCCGGCTCGATCAGGGCGATGTCGGATTCGGGCACCGAGATCGCGGCATGGACCACCGCCGCATCCTCGATCTCCAGCAGCGTCTCGCCCACGCGCAGGAAGCTGCCGTTGCGCAGCGACAGGTCGGGCGTCACCACCCGGCCGTCCATCGGCGCGGTGATCCGCGTGCGCTCCAGCTCGTCGCGGCGGAACTGCAGCTCCAGCGTCAGGCGGTCCACATCGGCGCGGGCGATGGCGACCTCTTCGGTCGTCGCGCCGCTTTCCACCAGCACCAGCTCTGCCCGCGCCACCTCGAGCCCGGCCATGTCGGCCTCGTAGGCGGCCTGCGCCTTCTCGAAGGTGGCCTGGCTGACGGCACCGGTGCCCACCAGCTCGCGCGCCCGCTCTGCTTCGGCGCGCGAGAAGGCAAGGCTCGCCTCGGCGCTTTCCAGCTCGCGCCGCGCCACGTCGATCTCCTCGGGCTTGGCCCCCGCTTCCAGCCGCGCAAGGCTGGCCTTGGCCCCCGCCAGCATCGCCTCGGTCACCGCGGCGTCGCTGGCCTGGTTCCACGAGGACATCTGCGCCACCACCTGGCCGCGGGTGACGCTTGCGCCCTCGGCCACGTAGATCTCGATGATCTCGCCCTCGGTGCGGGCCACCGCCTGGCCGCGCGCCACCGGCAGGATCTGCACGAGGCCGCCGGCCTCGTAGTTGTAGGGCAGGAAGGCGACGCTCAGCAGCGCGATGCCGATCACCGACCAGACCACCTTGGCACTGCCCGACAGCGCCGGTTCGGCGGCGGCCTGCGCCCGCGGGCCGCGCCCCGCCATCAGCAGGCGGGCAAGCTCCGACTGGTCGGCACCGCCGCGCATCGCCGCACCGCGGCGCCCGATGCTGGCGCGCATCGCCACCAGCCACAGCAGGAAGGCAGCGACGAGGCCGAGGAAGACGATGACGCCAAGCCCGCCCAGTTCCGTTTCCAGCGTCAGCGCGCCGTAGATGGCAATCCCCAGCACCGCCGCGGCCGAGGTCAGCACCGTGCCGATCCCGAACAGCGCCAGCGGCCACAGCTCGGCCCGGGTGATCATCGGCGGCAGCGGCCGGCCGGTGGCGACATGGCGCAGCGCCGCCCAGGCCTTGGGCAGCAGCCTCGGCTCGTTCAGATAGGTCGAGATCCAGCGCATCCCGTCGGCCGGAACCAGCGGCAGCGCGGTAAACAGGAACATGGCAAGCCCGAACTGCCCGACGATCAGTGCCATCTGCGGCAGCCAGCTGCCGCTGTCGCGGGTGATGGCCCAGACCAGCATCCCGCCCGCGAACATCCACAGCCGCGCCAGCAGCGGCGCGCCATAGGCCCAGAGCTGGCCGTGCCGGCTCAACGCCGGCAAGCCGGACAGATCGACGAAGAACCGCGGCAAGAAGCCTAGGATCAGCGCCAGGCCAAGCCCGCCGACCTTGCCGCCATGGGCAACGATCGCCACCCCCTGCGCCAGCCGCGAGGCGAGGTTGACGGTAAAGAGCCCGATCAGCGTCATGGTCAGCGTGGCGTAGCTCGACAGGACCACCCGGAGGTCGATGGCCAGCGCCTCCCAGTTCTGCAGCATGGTTAGCCCGGCCATCAGCACCACCGGGATCACCAGCGGATGCAGCATCTGGAAGGGATAGCTCAGGATATACAGCAGCTTGAGCAGCGGGGTCGGGTTGAACAGCGTCAGGCTGGCAGAGCCGCCCGGGCCGCGCTCGGCATTGGCGGGGGCCGCGCCGCCGCCCGCCATCTGCTGCTGGCGCGCGGCGAGCGCGGCGAGCAGCCGCTGGCCGCCGCCCTCGCCCATGCCGCCCGCCATGCCGCCGTTGGCGCCACCGCCGAAGCCGCCACCGCCAAGGCCGCCGCCCATGCCGCCTGCGCCGAGCCCGCCGCCGCCAAGCCCGCCAGCGCGGGCGGCTAGGCGCCCTCCCGCGAGGCCGCCCATGCCGGCGCCCATGCCACCACCTGGCGCTGCGCCATAATACCCGTCGCCAAGGCCGAAATCCGCGTCATCGAAGGGATCGCCGCGCTCGGGCGCCGGCGCGACCGGCACGAGAGCGGTGGATTTGGGGGCCGAGGCGGCGGGTGCGGCAAGCCGCGGCACCTCTGCCGCAGCGGCCGGCTCTTGCGGAGCCACTTGCGGGGCTTTTGCTGCGCCGCGGGCCTGCGCCGCCTGGTGCCGGGCAAGGCGCGCGGCAAGCGGGCCGGGGGCAGCCGCAGCGGCCGGCTCTTGCGGAGCCACTTGCGGGGCTTTTGCTGCGCCGCGGGCCTGCGCCGCCTGGTGCCGGGCAAGGCGCGCGGCAAGCGGGCCGGGGGCAGCCGCGGCGGGGGACGGCATGTCGGGGGGCTGGGGTGCGGTTCGCGCAATGGGTGTCGTATTTTGTGCTGCAGGCGCCGCCGGCTCGACGGGCGCCGGCGCGCTCTCCGAAGCGATCTCTGGCGCGGGCCCCGAAGCTGTCGGCGAAGCGGTGTGCGAAGCGGTCTGCGGGGTGGGCTCCGCCAGGGGCCCGGTGGCTTTCGACCGGCTGCGCCCCTCTGCCGCTGCGGCGCGGCGGGCAGCGGCCTTTTCGGCCCCCTGCGCCTTGCGCTCGGCGGGGCCGGTTTCGGGTGCTGCGGGCGCCTGGCCGAGGATGAAGGCATCCTGCGCCTGCTCTGCCGCAGCATCGCTGCCTGGCCTGCGCGCCCGTGCCTGCCGCGCCGGCCCTGCGGTCGGTTTGCCGGCCCGACTGAGCATTCCGCGGCGCCGCGCGCCCGCCGCCGGGGTGGCGGTGGGTGGCACCGGCGCGGCTGGGGGGGCGGGCTCTGGCGCGGGCTGCGGCGCCGCTGCCGCCTCGCGCTCGGGCAGCAGCAGGCCCAGGATCTGCAGCCGGCGGAAGAACTCCACCACCTCGCGCGCGCCCATGCCGTCCGGGTAGCGTGCCGCATGGCCGGCATGGATCTCGCGCAGCGCGGCGCGGCCGGTCGCGGCCTGCGCCAGCGCGTGCTCCTCGGCGCTGAAGCTGAACTGCTTGCCGCTGCCCGGGTCCACCAGCCGAATCCGCGCCGCGCCGCCACCCTGGTTCTCATAGACCACCGTCAGATCGGCGCGCAGTTGCGGCTGCGCCTCGGCCTGGCGGGGGGCGAGCTGGTCGAACGGGTCCTGGGCTTCGGGCATCTCTGGCTCCAGCAGCGCGCGGGCTGCATACAGGTCATACGTCCTGCCCGGTCTGCCGTTTCCGATCCCGTCGCGGCAATGCCCGCGGTCAATCTGGGTTTTCGGACCCTCAGGGCCGGAACATGCGTGCAACAATATACCGCTGAAATTACGTTCAAATCCCTTACCGGGCAAGATGGCAAATGCCGCCGCCTCAGACCCGCTTGCTGAGCAGCGACACCGCCAGCGAGGCAAGGATGCAGCCAGTGAAGACCCAGAGCCCCCAGGCGGTCTCGACCCGCCCCATGCCCACGCCCTTGGCCAGCACGATATACAGCGCCACCAGGAACACATCCGCCATCGCCAGCTTGCCCAGAAGCTGCATCACCGGCAGCAGCCGCGGGGGCAGCCGGCCGAAATGCAAAAGCGCAAGGCCGACGGTCTTGGCATAGGGCGCCAGCAGCGCGAAGAAGGCGACCAGCAGCGCCAGGGCCGGGTCCTTTTCCCAGATCGCCCAAAGCCCGGTCAGCACCGACACCGCCGGCAGCTCGAAGAACGGCAGCAGCCCGGCGCGCAGCAGGGGCGCGGCCCAGGACAGCGGGAACAGCACCAGCAGCGACAGGTTGAGCGCGGCCAGCGGGGTCATCCTGGGGCGCGGCGGCATGGGCCTATTTCTGCGGGCGCAGCGGCAGCACATTGGCCTCGCGCGTGTCTTCGACATCATAGCCAAGCGCGGGCAGGATTTCCCGCAGATCCGCCTCCAGCCGGCGGAACTGCGCGGCGGCCTGCCGCTCGTCGGCCTCCACATCCTGCAGCAGCGCCTTCAGCGCGTCGCAGGTCTGGCGGGCGGCGGCCATGCGCTCGCGGAAGGCCTCGGTTTCCTGCTGGCGCTGCTGCAGGAAGGCCTTGGCGCGGGCGACCTTCTCATCGGAATAGACCCGCGCCAGATCGCGGCTGGCATGGCTCATCTGGGCGGCGAGGTCCAGCAGCTCCGGCTCCAGATGGCCGAGGTCGGGGTGGCGGCGCAGATGCTCGATCCGCTCGCGCATCGCGTCATACTCGGCCGAGAGCGCGAAGTTGCCGGCGCGGTCGGCGGCATGGGCGGCTTGATAGGCGCGGATGACATCCTCGAGCCCGATGCGAAAGCTGCGATGGCTGCGCTCCAGCCGGGCGACGCGGCCATGGGCGGGCAGGTAGAACAGCAGCGCGAGGGCCAGCAGCGCCAGCAGCAGCTGCAGCCACATCCCGGCATCCGGCAGCGGCGCGCCGTTCCAGCTCGCCTCAAGCCCGATCCAGGGCAGCACCCCCGCCAGCGCGAGGGCCGCAGAGCCTACCGCGACCAGCGCCAGCGCCACCACCAGCGCAAGTCCCAGCCCCTGCACCACCCGTTGCATCTGCGGGATCGCTCCCGCAACTCGATACTCACCCATCCCGCGCCCCCCAGCGTGTTTGCCGCAAAGTGTCGCAGCGTCACGGCGAAAAGCAAGACGGTTGTGCTGCGCCGCGGCAGTGGAAACAGTCTGGGGCAAGCACGGGTATTGTTTCCACATTGGAAACGTCAGCGCACCGCCTCGATCGGGCCATGCGCCCGGCCATGGATAAACTGTTGCACGTAAGGGTCTAGCGTCGCGTCCATTTCCTGAACCGGCCCAGTCCAGCGAATCTTGCCACCGTGCAGCATCGCCACCTTGTCGGCGATGGCGCGGACCGAGGACATGTCATGGGTGATGGTCATCGCCGTCGCGCCCATTTCCACCACGATCTCGCGGATCAGCTCGTTGATCACCCCGGCCATGATCGGGTCGAGGCCGGTGGTTGGCTCGTCGAAGAAGATGATCTCGGGCTCTGCGGCAATCGCGCGGGCAAGGCCGACGCGCTTTTGCATCCCGCCCGACAGCTGGGCCGGGAACTGGTCGGCCACCTCGGGGCGCAGGCCGACGCGGCGCAGCTTCTCGATGGCGATCTCGCGCGCCTGCGCTTTCGGCAGCTTGCCGGGGCCGCGCAGCAGGCGGAAGGCGACGTTCTGCCAGACGCTGAGGCTGTCGAACAGCGCCCCGCCCTGGAACAGCATCCCGAAGCGCGCAAGGAAGGCATCGCGCTTGACCTTGGTCACGTCCTGCCCGTCCACCTCGATGCTGCCGGCATCGGGCTTCACCAGCCCCAGCACGCATTTCAGCAGCACCGACTTGCCGGTGCCCGACCCGCCGATGATGACCATGCTCTCGCCCTTCGGGACATGCAGGTCCACCCCGCGCAGCACTGCGTTGGTGTCGAAGCTCTTGTGCAGGTCGGTGATGCGGATCATGCGGCGAAGAACAGTTCGGTGAGGATGTAGTTGGAGGCGAGGATCAGCACCGAGGCCGCAACGACTGCCGATTTCGTCGCCCCGCCGACGCCTTGCGCGCCGCGGCCCGAGCTCATGCCGAAATAGCAGCCCATCAGCGCCACGATGAAGCCGAACACCGCGCCCTTCACGAGTCCGGAGCCGACATCCCAGAACTCGAGGAAGTCAGTGGTATTGGCCAGGTAGGTGTTGCTGGCAAATCCCAGCCGGGTGATGCCGACGAGGTAGCCGCCATAGATGCCAAGCGCATCGCCCACCGCCACCAGCAGCGGCATCGACAGCGTGGCGGCCAGCACCCGCGGCACCGTCAGGTATTTCATCGGATGGGTCGAAAGCGTGGTCAGCGCGTCGATCTGCTCGGTCACCTTCATGGTGCCGATTTCCGCGGCGATGGAGCTGGCGACGCGCGCCGCCACCATCAGCGCCCCCAGCACCGGCCCCAGCTCGCGGGTGATGCCAAGCGCCACGATCTGCGGCACCACCGATTCCGCGTTGAAGCGCGAGCCGCCGGCATAGATCTGCAGCGCCAGCGCGCCGCCGGTGAAGATCGCGGTCATGCCGACGACCGGCAGGCTCAGCCAGCCGATCTGCAGGCAGGCCTGCAGGAACTCGCGCCAGTAGAAGGGCGGGCGGACCAGGTGCTGCAGGGTGGCGCCGGCAAAGCGCGAGACCCGGCCAAGCGCGGCAAGGCCCGACAGCACCGCATGGCCCAGATGCGCCAGCGGGCGGGTGATGGCATTCATGGCTGGCCCCCGTAATAGCGGCGGGCATAGCGGGCGCCGAGCCCGGTGAGGATCTCGTAGCCGATGGTGCCCGCCACGGCCGCCAGATCGTCGGCGCCCTGCATGGGCCCCAGGATGTCCAGCGCCTCGGGCACGTCCGGAAGGTGGCTGACATCGACGGTGATCAGGTCCATCGACACCCGGCCGACCAGCGGGCAGGGGGTCTGCCCGTCCCACAGCGTCGCCCGGCCCGACAGCGTGCGCAGCAGCCCGTCGGCATAACCGGCGGCCACGGTTGCAATGCGGGTCGGCTGATCGGCGACAAAGCCGTTGGCATAACCCACGTGCTCGCCCGCCGCGACCTCGCGCCATTGCACCACCGGCAGCGACAGCCGCACCGCCTGCTGGCCCGCCAGATAGGGCGCGCAGCCATGCAGCCCGATGCCCGGCCGCGTCACCTCGAAATGATAGTCCGGGCCCAGCAGGATGCCGCCGGTGGCCGACAACGAGCGCGGCACGCCGGTATCCTCGGTCAGGCGGATGAACTCGTGCAGCTGCGCCGCGTTCATCGGGTCGGCGGGATCATCGGCGCAGGCGAGGTGCGACATCAGCAGGGTTGGCCCCGCGGCCAGCACGATGCCCGCCACCGCCTCCCACTCCGCCGCTTCCATCCCCAGCCGGTTCATGCCGGTATCGAGCTGCACGCCGAAGCCGTGCCCCGGCAGCGATTCAAAATGCCGGGTCAGCTGCTCGACCGAGTTCAGCATCGGCGTCAGCTCCGCCTGCGCGATCATCGCGGCGTCGCCGGCCATGTGGCCTGCGAAGACCGAGATTTCCGGCCCCGGCCCCAGCGTCTTGCGCAGGGCCGCGCCTTCCTCGGCTTGCGCCACGAAGAACCGCCGCGCGCCGGCCCGCGCCAGCGCCAGCGCCACCGGCCCCGCCCCAAGCCCATAGGCATCGGCCTTGACCACGGCGCCGGTCTCCACGCCAGGCCCGCTCATGCGGTCCAGCGCGCGCCAGTTGGCGATCACGGCATCAAGGTCGATCTCTAGGGTTGCGCTGGCCATGCCGGGGGTTTTCGGCAGCGCAGCGCGCAAGGTCAAGTGCAAAGCGCGGACAGGGCGGCGGCCAGCCGCCTAGAACCGCTCATCGGCCCCGTCCTGCCAGGCGCGCACCAGGTTGCCAAAACGGGTGAAGCGGCCCTCGAAGCTCAGCTCCACCGTGCCGATGGGGCCGTGGCGTTGCTTGCCGATGATGACCTCGGCCTTGCCATGCACGCGCTGCATGGTCTCCTGCCACTTGGCCATCGCTTCCAGATTGTCTTCGCCCGGCTTCTCGCGTTCCTTGTAGTACTCGTCGCGGTACACGAACATCACCACATCGGCATCCTGCTCGATCGACCCGGATTCGCGCAGGTCGCTCAGCTGCGGGCGCTTGTCCTCGCGGCTTTCCACCTGGCGCGACAGCTGGCTGAGCGCGATGACCGGGATGTTCAGCTCCTTGGCGATGGCCTTGAGGCCCTGGGTGATCTCCGACACTTCCTGCACCCGGTTCTCCTTGCCCGACCCGGCGCGCAGCAGCTGCAGGTAGTCCACGATCAGCACATCGAGCCCGTGGGTCCGCTTCAGCCGCCGCGCCCGGGCGGCGACCTGGCTGATCGGCAAAGCAGGGGTGTCGTCGATGAAGAGCGGGCAGGCCTCCAGCGCCTTGGCGGCTTCGACGAAGCGGCGGAACTCGGCCTCGGTCATGTCGCCGCGGCGGATCTGCTCGCTCGGAACCTCGGCCGCCTCCGACAGGATACGGGCGGCCAGCTGCTCCGACGACATTTCCAGGCTGAAGAACCCGACGACCCCGCCCTGCACCGCGCCTTCGGTGCCGTCATGCAACCTGCCGCGCTTGTAGGCCTTGGCGATGTTGAAGGCGATGTTGGTCGCCAGCGAGGTCTTGCCCATCGAGGGGCGACCCGCCAGGATCAGCAGGTCGGACTTGTGCAGTCCGCCCAGCTTCTTGTCGAGATCGACCAGCGCGGTGGACACCCCCGCCAGCCCGCCCTCGCGCTGATAGGCGGCATTGGCGACGTTCACGGCTTCCGTCACCGCCTTGAGGAACGACACGAAGCCGCGCTCGGCGGTGCCCTGTTCCGACAGCTGGTAGAGCCGCTGCTCGGCCTCGACGATCTGGTCCTTGGGCTCGCTGGATATCTCGACCTTGCCGGCCTTGGCGGAAATCTCGCGGCCAAGCGCGATCAGCTCGCGCCGCACCGCCAGGTCATAGATCATCTGCGCATAATCGCGCGCGGCAAAGGCCGAGATCGCGGCCCCGGCAAGGCGCGCAAGGTAGGCCGGCCCGCCCAGCTCCTTCAGCCCCTCGTCTTCCTCAAGAAAGCCCTTGAGCGTGACGGGCGAGGCCAGCGCGTTCTTCTGGATACGCGCCGAGGCGATCTCGAAGATGCGCTTGTGGACCGGCTCGAAGAAATGGTCCGATTTCACCAGGCTGGCGATGCGGTCATAGATGTCGTTATTGGTCAGGATCGCGCCCAGCAACTGCTGCTCGGCCTCGATGTTGTGCGGCAGCACGTCGGTGCCGGCAGCATCGGCGGGGCCGGTGTCGCTGGCGGGCTCTCGGAAGGCGCGGATCTCGTTCATGGGCTGCCTCATCTGGTGAAGGCCCCTCTCTAGCCGCGTGCATCGGCGCCGGGTAGGGGAACAGGTCTGTGGATAACCGGCGCAAAACCCTGTGGATGGAGGGGATCTTGCCGCCATCCTACCAGATGTTGCGGCGCTTGGCACCCATACCACCGCCGCGCGGATTCGGGCGCGGCGCGGCGCGCGAGGTTATCCACAAACCGCCCACAGGCTCGTCCACTGTGCCCTCATGCACCGGCAAGATGCCGCCGGATCAGCCCTTGCGGGCCGGTTGTCACGCCTGTCAGCCCTTGCGGGCCTCCTGCCAGGCGCGCGGCGCCTTCAGGAAGCTCTCCACCTCGGCCAGCGTGGCCGCGTCGAACGCGCCTTGCGCCCGCGCCTCGGCCAGCACGTCCCACCAGGTACACAGGTGCAGCAGCTGCACGCCGTGGGCGCCCAGCTTCGCCTCGGTGCCCTCGAAGATCCCGTAGTAGAAGATCACCGCGGTATGCCCGCATACCGCCCCGGTCTCGCGGATCGCATCGACGAAGGACAGCTTGCTGCCGCCATCGGTGGTCAGATCCTCGACCAGCAGCACGCGCTGCCCTTCCGTCATCACCCCCTCGATGCGGGCATTGCGGCCATAGCCCTTGGGCTTCTTGCGCACATAGGTCATCGGCAGCGCCAGCCGCTCGGCCACCATCGCGGCGAAGGGGATGCCCGCGGTCTCGCCGCCGGCAATGTTGTCGAAGGCCTCGAACCCCGCCTCGCGCAGCACCGTGACCGACAGGAAATCCATCAGCGTGGACCGGATGCGGGGGTAGGAGATCAGCTTGCGGCAGTCGATATAGGTCGGCGAGGGCAGGCCCGAGGCCAGCGTGAACGGCGTCTCGGCGTTGAAATGCACCGCCTTGATCTCCAGCAGCATCCGCGCGGTCAGCCGGGCGATCTCGTCCTTCGGGGGGTAGCTGCTGGGGATCATCTGCATTCCTTCAGGTTGGCGCCGACGCGGCGGCGGTGCAGGGTGGGACCGCGCCCGATTAGACCAGATGATGCCCGAAAGCAAAGGCGCCGCTGCAGGGCCGCTGCGCGCATCTTGTCAGATGCCGCAGCGCAGCGTAGCCTTTCCTGGTGGCTCGGCGAGAGGGATACCGGTGCGCGCACTGATCGGACTTCTGGCCTTGATGGCGCTGGCCGTGCCGGCCCTGTCGCAGCAGGTCAGGGACCTGCCCCCCTACGATCCCGGTGGCATCCCCTGGCAACCGCGGCTGGTGAAACTGCCCGCCTGCGGCTTTGCCATGGGAATCGACCCCGCCTGGCAGCAGACCGAGGGCAAGCCGGGGCGGACGGCGGATTTCGTCCTGCGCTTTGCCGAGCAGACCTCGGCCCGCCGGGACAAGCATCCGTTGCAACCGGCGACGGTGCAGCCCTTCGCCTCGCTGTCGGTGAACTGCGACACCACGGCCAAGCCGAAACAGGATGTCTCGGCCTATCTTGACCGGTTCGCGGCGGGGCTGATCAAGGGTATCGCCGCGTCGCACCGGGTTCTGGGCAAGCCGCAGATCGGCACCGTCACGCTTGGCGACGGCCCGTGGCGGCGGGTCGTCCTGCGCGGGCAGGGCAAGGATGACAGGGTGTTCACCTGGGTTTTCTTGCTCGCAGATCGCGCCGGGCTGTCGCGCTGGATCATGGTCCAGATCGGCGAGGACAGGGGCGAAGGCGGGCTTCTGCCCGCCGGCGCCCTGTTCGAGATCACCTTGCCGGGGCAGGGCCCGACCCGCACCCGGCTGCTTGCCCCGGCGCGGCGCATGGATGGCAAGGACGGCTTCTACCTGCGCCACGCGCGATCGGCGAATCAGAATGTCGAGCTTGCAATGCGGATCGCCGCGACGATCCGCTGACCCTGCAGCGCGATCCGGGGTGCGCGCGCGGGCCCTGCAGAAGCGGGCGGGCCGCTCCGCCCGGTGAGACGACGATTGTAGGGGCCGGGGCGGTTCTGCTCGCGGCCCGATCTGCCGCTGGTTCTTTGCTGATGAGGTTTTCGATGCACCCCCTGCGCGCCCTATCCCAGATCCTTGCCCTGGTCATGCTGGCCGCCGTGCTGCCTGCCGGGGCGCAATCCGTGACGGTGCTGCCGCCCTACGATCCCGGCGCCATCCCCTATGAGCCGCGGCAAGTTCAGCTGCCGGCCTGCGGCTTCTCGATGGGGCTCGATCCGGTCTGGTCGGTGACGGAGGGCAAGCCGGGCAAGACCGAAGAGTTCACGCTGGCCTATAACCAGATCGCCTCCTCGCGCTGGGACCAACACCCCCTGAACCGGCCGACGGTCCAGCCTTTCGCCACGCTCAGCGTGATCTGCCAGACCGAGGTGAACTCTGTGCGGGACGTCGATGCCTATCTCGACCATTGGGCGAACGGGATCGCCGCCGGCACCCCCCGCAAGAAGCTGCTTTCCACCCCGGTGATCGACACGGTGACGCTGCCTGACGGCCCTTGGCGCCGGGTCATCCTGCGCTCTGCCGACAGGCAGAAGAACTCCTACACAGAGATTTACCTGTTGACGGTTCGCGCCAAGCGGACGCGCTGGATGATGATGGAGATCACCGAGGATACCGGGCGCGGCGAGCTTGTGCCGGCGGGCAGCGACTACAGCATCCGCCTGCGGGGGCAGGGGCAGACCCAGACCCGGCTGCTGGGCCCCGCGCGCCGGTTGAACGGCCGGGATGGCCTTCACCTGCAGCAGGCCCGCACCGCGCGCGAGAATATCGACCTTGCGATGCGCATTGCCGGGACGATCCGGTAAGCCCCGGCCGGGGCGCTGTGGTCAGTCCGCGACCGACCAGAACACCGGGAAGCCGGGGTCGAACACCGTCACCTCTTCCGCGCCGGCCGCGATCTTGGCGGGGAATTGTGCGGGGGCCTCGCCCTTGACCAGCGTCATCCGCGCCGCGTTCACCGGCAGGCGGTAGAAGCCGGGGCCGTTCAGGCTGGCGAAGGCCTCCAGCCGGTCCAGGGCGCCCTCCTCCTCGAACACATGCGCCAGCAGGCTCATGGTGTTGGAGGCGGTGAAGCAGCCGGCGCAGCCGCAGGCATGTTCCTTCAGCCGGTCGGGATGCGGCGCAGAATCGGTGCCAAGGAAGAAGCGCGCCTCGCCCGAGGTCGCGGCCGCGCGCAGCGCCAGCCGGTGCTCCTCGCGCTTGGCGACGGGCAGGCAGTAGTAGTGCGGCTTGATGCCGCCGACGAGGATGTGGTTGCGGTTGAGGATCAGGTGATGGGTGGTGATGGTGGCGCCGAGGTCGTCGCCGCCACTGCGCGCGTAGTCCACGCCCTGCCGGGTGGTGATATGCTCCATCACCACGCGCAGGCCCGGGGTGGCGCGGCGCAGCGGGTCCAGCACCGTGTCGATGAACACCGCCTCGCGGTCGAAGATGTCCACCTCGGGCGTTGTCACCTCGCCGTGGATGCAGAGCGGCAGGCCGATCTCGGCCATCGTCTCCAGCACGGCGCGGACCTTGCCGAAGTCGCGCACGCCGCCATGGCTGTTGGTGGTGGCGCCGGCGGGGTAGAGCTTCACCGCCTTCACGAGGCCCGATGCCGCCGCCGCCCGCACATCGGCGGGATCGGTATGCTCGGTCAGGTAGAGCGTCATCAGCGGCTCGAACGCCATCCCCTCGGGTAGCGCCTTCAGGATGCGGCCCCGGTAGGCCAGCGCCTCGGCGGCGGTCACCACCGGCGGCACCAGGTTGGGCATGATGATCGCGCGGGCGAAGTGGCGGGCGGTCTCGGGCAGCACCGCCGCCATCATCTCGCCATCGCGCAGATGCAGGTGCCAGTCATCGGGGCGCGGCAGGGTGAGTGTGGAGATCATGGCGCCCTCGGTGGCTTTGCTTCGGCGCTGTCCTACACAGGTCCGGGCCGCGTTTCCAGTGCGGCGGCGGCCAGGCAGGTTTCCCGGGCGCCTGAATTTTGCGCTTGGGTGCCCGCTGCGCAGGCGGCCTCGCCCGGCGCCCCCGGCTGTTGCTGCGGCGGGGCCGCGCGGTGGATGGTGCCGATCTGCTGCCGAATTTACCCTGAACCCATGTTCCAGGGTCCCGCCTCCGTGCCGATGCCGCCCGCCCCGCCGCCCGGGGCGATGCAGCGCGCCCGCGGCGCGGCGGCGGTCGAGATGATCGCCAAGGCCGGGCGCACGCATCTGGCGGACCTGATGCAATCGGGCTCGGCCAAGGCGATGCTGCCGCGCATCCATGGCCCCGATCCCGAGGTGGTGTTCCTCAACACCTCGGGCGGGCTGACGGGCGGCGACACGCTGCGCTATGCGCTCGACCTCGGCCCCTGCGCCCGCGCCGTTGCCACCACCCAGACCGCCGAGCGCGCCTATGGCGCCGGCGGGCCGGGCGGCGGCCGCGCCGAGGTGCAGGTGCGCCTGACGCTGGGGCCGGGCGCCCATGCCGACTGGCTGCCGCAGGAGACGATCCTCTACCAAGGCGCCGCCCTCTCGCGCCGCACCCGCGCCGACCTTGCCCCCGGCGCCTCGGTGCTGCTGGCCGAGATGCTGGTGCTGGGGCGCGCGGCGATGGGCGAGCAGGTGGCAGAACTGGCGCTGTCGGACCGGCGCGAGGTCTGGCGCGGCGCGGTGCCGGTGCTGGTCGATCCCTTCGCGCTGACCGGGGCGAGCCTCAGCCTGCCCGGCACCGGCCCGCGCCCGGCGCTGCTGGCGGGCGCGCGGGCGGTGGCGATGCTGGCGCTGGTGGCGAGCGGCGCCGAGGATGCCGCGGGCCCCTTGCGCGCCGCGCTGGCAGGGCTGGAGGATGCCGAGGCCGCTGTGTCTGGCTGGGACGGGCGCTGCCTTGTCCGCATCCGCGCCGCGGACGGGCTGCCGATGAAACGCGCCGTCGCCCGGGCCTTGCATATCCTGCGCGGCGGCGTCAGCCTGCCCCGCGTCTGGCAGATCTGAGGAAGGGACGCGATGAACCTGACGCCGCGCGAAAAGGACAAGCTGCTGATCAGCCTCGCCGCCATGGTGGCGCGGGGGCGGCTGGCACGGGGGGTCAAGCTGAACCACCCCGAGGCCATCGCCCTGATCACCGATTTCGTGGTCGAGGGCGCGCGCGATGGCCGCAGCGTCGCCGACCTGATGCAGGCGGGCGCGCATGTGATCACCGCCGGGCAATGCATGGAGGGCATCCCCGAGATGATCCCCGACGTGCAGGTCGAGGCGACCTTTCCCGACGGCACCAAGCTGGTGACCGTCCACCACCCGATCCGCTGATCCGAGGGACATGATGAGAAAGACACTGCTGACCGCTGCCGCCCTCGCGCTGCCCACGGCCGCGCTGCCCACGGCCGCGCTGGCCCATACCGGGCACGAGGCGGGCAGCTTCCTCTCTGGCCTGATGCACCCCTTGGGCGGGCTCGACCATGTGCTGGCGATGGTCGCGGTCGGGCTCTGGGCCGCGCAGGCGGGGGGCCGCGCGCTCTGGGCCGCGCCGCTGGCCTTTGTCGGCGCGATGCTGGCGGGCGGGGCGATGGCCATGGCCGGGATCGGCTTTCCGGCGGTGGAGCCGATGATCCTGGCCTCCATCCTCATCCTCGGCGCCGCGGTGGCGCTGGCAGCGCGGCTGCCGCTGGCCCCGGCGCTGGCGGCGATTGCGCTGTTCGGCATTGCCCACGGCCATGCGCATGGCGCCGAGGGGCCGGCCACCGGCATGGCGGCCTATGGGCTGGGTTTCGCGCTGGCGACGGCTGCGCTGCACGGCGCGGGGCTGGCGCTTGGCCTTGGCATGGCACGGCTTGCCGTCCGGCTGCTCGGCCTTGGCGCCGCAGGCGCCGGGCTGGTGCTGGCGCTTGCAGGGTAGGGGGCGCGCGATGATCCCCGGAGAGCTGTTCCCCGCGGCGGGCGAGATCGAGCTGAACGCCGGCCAGCCCGTCACCACGCTTCTGGTCGCCAATACCGGCGACCGGCCGATCCAGGTCGGCAGCCATTACCACTTTGCCGAGACCAATGCCGGCCTCTCCTTCGACCGCGAGGCCGCCCGCGGGCAGCGCCTCGACATCGCCGCCGGCACCGCGGTGCGGTTTGAGCCGGGCCAGACCCGCGAGGTGCACCTGGTGCCCTATCGCGGCGCGCGGCGGGTGGTCGGGTTCAACCAGCAGGTCATGGGCGCGCTTTAGCCGGGGCAGGGTCGCCCGGCCGCTTTGCGCTGGCGCCCCGGCGGCGCGGCGGGCATCTTGCGCCCGAACCGCCGGAAGGAGCCCGCCATGACCCATGCCCGTTTTGCCGTTGCTTTGCTGTGCCTTGCCCCCGCCCCGCTGCTGGCGCAGGACGCCCCCGAGATCGACTGCGCCAACGCGATGGTGCAGATGGAAATGACCTTCTGCGCCGAACAGGACTGGATCGCCGCCGATGCCGCGCTGAACGAGGCCTGGGCCCCGGCGATGGCGCGGATGCGCGCGCTCGACGAGGGCCAGCCGGCAGACCTGAAGGGCGCGGCGGATGCCCTGCGCGCGGCGCAGCGCGCCTGGGTCGGCTACCGCGACCTTGCCTGCACCGCCGAGGGCTACCAGGTGCGCGGCGGCTCGATGGAGCCGATGGTGATCTATGCCTGCCGCGCCCGCCTGACCGAGGCCCGCACCGAAGAGCTGCAGGCCCTCTCCGCGCCGATGTGAGGCAACCCCCCCATTCCAGTGCCCTGCGCCTGCGCGCCTGCGCAAGCGCAGGGCGCATGGCCGCCATGACGGGAACCCGGCACCCCTCCCGGCGCTTGTGCACCTGCAGCAACAGGAGCGCCCCATGGCACAAAGTCACAACACTCTCGCGCCCTTCCACGTGGGCATGGATTTCTGCCGGATCGCCCTCGAGGCGCAGACGGTGATCGCGTTCCGCATGGCCGGGATGATGGGCCTCTGGGCCACCAAGCCGCATGAGATGACCCGGATGATCGAGGAGAAGCCGACGGCCATTCTCGATGCCTGGCTCGCCGCCAGCACGGCCTTCATGGCCGGGGCCGCGCCTGCGGGCGTGATGCGCGCCGGGATGAAGCCCATCGGCGTCAAGACCGCCGCCAATGCCCGCCGCCTTGGCAAGCTCGGCCCGCGCCTGATCTGCGGCTGATCAGGCGCAAGCGGGGCGTCACTTCACCGATGCCAGCGGCGGCAGGCTGCGCAGATAGAGCACGACCGCATCCAGATCCTGCGGCGTCATCGCGGCAAGATAGCCATAGGGCATCGGCGGCTTCATCGGCGATCCATCCGGCCGGGTGGCGGTGGTGATCATCGCCTTCAGCTCGGCGTCGCTATAGCGCCCGATCCCGTCCGTCTGGTGCGGGGTCAGGTTGCCGGCCACCGCCACGCCCCAGGGCCCGCGAAACTCGAACCCGCCGCGGCCAAGGTCGGTCGCCAGCATCGGCCCTTGCGGGCCCATCGGCGTGTGGCATTCCATGCAGTGCATCACCGGCCCGGCCAGATAGGCGCCGTATTCGGCAGTGACGCCGGCCGCGGGCGCCGCAACGGTTTCCACCGCCGGGCCATAAGCGGGCGGCAGCGGGATACGGTAGCTGGAGGCGGGGACCATGTTCTCCACCGGCTCCAGGCCGCGCAGGAACATCACGATCGACTGCAGGTCCTCATCCCCCAGCCCGCGATACATCGAGAACGGCATCGGCGGGCCGATCAGGCTGCCATCGGGGCGCAGCCCCTCGCGGATCGCGCGCGCCAGCTCGGCATCGCTCCACTGGCCGATCGGGCCGGCGGGGGTGAGGTTGGGCGCATAGGCGGTGAAGGCCGGGTTGTCCTCGACCAGCCGCCCGGCAAGCTCCATCCCCGGCAGCGGCCCCTCGGGGCCAAGCGGCGTGTGGCAATTGCCGCAGCCGGCGGGTCCGCGGACGAGGTATTCGCCGCGCTCGGCCGAAGGTTCGGCCTGCACAGCGGCGGCGGGCAAGAGGATGGCGAGGAACATCAGGGCGCAAAAGCCCCGCGAAAGATGGCTGGTCTTCATGATCTGGCTCTGGGCTGGAGCCCCTTTGGGGCGGAAATGGGTCACGGATCGGGGGATCTGCCCCCCGGGAAAATCTTGGCCCGATACTCCGGGCGATACCTGAAACTGCAAAGTCGCCGCGGCCGGAAATTCATGGGCCGGGCGTGGCGCCTCTATCCCCGATATACCCCGTTTGTGTCAATATGTCGCAGGGGTATGGCTTTCCTCACCCCATGCACCGCCCGCCCTCTGCGGCCCCGCGCAATCCGCTCCATCCTGCCCGAATTTTGGGCAACCGCCCGATCCCGTCGCGCCGCGCCCCCCGAACCGCCACCCGGCATTTGACATCGCCCCGCGCCCGCGCCGAAATCGCCGGGCAACACCCCCCGGAGGCCCGAATGCCCGCCAAGATCTCCCGCGCCACCTATGCCGACATGTATGGCCCCACCACCGGCGACCGGCTGCGGCTGGGGGATACCGATCTGATCGTCGAGGTGGAGCGCGACCTGACCACTTACGGCGAGGAGGTGAAGTTCGGCGGCGGCAAGGTCATCCGCGACGGCATGGGCCAGAGCCAGGCCACACGGGCCGAGGGCGCCGTCGATACCGTCATCACCAACGCGCTGATCCTCGACCATACCGGCATCTACAAGGCCGATGTCGGCCTGCGCGGGGGCCGCATCCACAAGATCGGCAAGGCCGGCAACCCCGATACCCAACCCGGCGTCACCGTCATCGTCGGCCCGGGGACAGAGGTGATCGCGGGCGAGGGCCGCATCCTCACCGCTGGCGGCATGGACGCGCATATCCACTTCATCGCCCCCCAGCAGATCGAGGATGCGCTGCATTCTGGCATCACCACCATGCTCGGCGGCGGCACCGGCCCCGCGCATGGCACGCTCGCCACCACCTGCACGCCGGGGCCCTGGCACCTCGAACGGATGCTGCAATCGCTGGACGCCTTCCCGATGAACTTCGGCCTCTCGGGCAAGGGCAATGCCTCGCGCCCCGATGCTCTGGTGGAAATGGTGAACGCCGGCGCCTGCGCGCTGAAACTGCACGAGGATTGGGGCACCACCCCCGGCGCCATCGATTGCTGCCTGTCGGTGGCCGATGACATGGACGTGCAGGTGATGATCCACACCGACACGCTGAACGAGAGCGGCTTCGTGGAAAACACCCTCGCCGCGATCAAGGGCCGCACCATCCACGCCTTCCACACCGAAGGCGCCGGCGGCGGCCATGCCCCCGACATCATCAAGGTGGTCAGCAGCCCCAACGTGATCCCGTCCTCGACCAACCCGACCATGCCCTACACCGTGAACACGCTCGAAGAGCATCTGGACATGCTGATGGTCTGCCACCATCTCGACGCCGCGATTCCCGAAGACGTGGCCTTCGCAGAAAGCCGCATCCGCAAGGAAACCATCGCCGCCGAGGACATCCTGCACGACATGGGCGCCTTCTCGATCCTCTCCTCCGACAGCCAGGCGATGGGACGGGTGGGTGAGGTCATCATCCGCACCTGGCAGACCGCCCACAAGATGAAGCTGCAGCGCGGCCGCCTGTCCGAGGAGACCGGCGACAACGACAATATCCGCGTGCGCCGCTACGTGGCGAAATACACCATCAACCCCGCCATCGCCCAAGGAATGAGCCGCCATATCGGCAGCGTGGAAGAGGGCAAGCGCGCCGACCTCGTGCTCTGGTCCCCCGCCTTCTTCGGCGCCAAGCCCGAAATGGTGCTGATCGGCGGCAGCATCGTCGTTGCGCAGATGGGCGATCCCAATGCCTCGATCCCCACCCCGCAGCCGGTGCATACCCGGCCCATGTTCGGCGCCTTCGGCCGCAGCGTCGAGCGCTCGGCGATCCTCTTCGTCAGCCAGGCCGCCCAGGCAGACGGCCTGCGCGCCCGCATCGGCCTCGCCAAGGAAACGGTCCCCGTCGAAGGCACCCGGACCATCGGCAAGGCCGACATGATCCACAACAGTGCCGTGCCGCATATCGAGGTGAACCCCGAAACCTACGAGGTCCGCGCCAACGGCGAGCTGCTCACCTGCGAGCCTGCACGCGAACTCCCGCTGGCGCAGCGCTACTTCCTGTTCTGACGGCGCCGCCCCCCCGGCAAGCCGTAGGCCGCCTTCCCCTTTGCCTTTTCCAAATATCCTCGGGGGGCGCGGGGGGCAGACGGCCCCCCGCCGCCTGCAACAGGCAGTCCCCAAGCCATACCGGCGCACGCCCCCGTGATCGTTCCCGCTTGACACCCGCGCCCATTTCCGGCGACAGAAAGCGCACTTCGGTTCCGCCCTGCGAGGGGCGGATGAAAAGGGAACCCGGTGCGCGCCGCAAGGTGCAACTCCGGGGCTGCCCCCGCAACTGTAGGCGGAGAGCGACGGCCGACATGCCACTGGGTGAACCCCGGGAAGGCGGCCCAAGCATTGACCCGCAAGTCAGGAGACCTGCCGAGGTGATCACCCTATTCCGGGCGCGGGGCGTGCCCTGGATGCGGCTATCCGCAGTGGTGACGACACTCACCGTCGGCGGATCTGGCCATGCCATTTCCAAGGACAGACATCGTCATGCGCCGGGGCAGACCCCCGCGCATCCTGGATAAGGCAGAATGCCATGAGGCTTTGCTCCTCCCCCCGCTTCCCGCTTCCCGCCACCGCCGCGCTGGCGCTGCTCACCGGCCTCGCCGCGCCCGCCCTTGGCCAGGACGCGATCCTGCTCGACGAGATCGTGATCACCGGCGCGCAAGAGCCGCAAGAGGCGCGCCGCAGCGGCGTGTCGGCCTCGGTGCTGACCGAGGCCGATCTGGACAAGACCGCCGAGACCAGCCTGACTTCGGTGCTCTCGCGCCTGCCCGGCGTCGGCATCCTGGCCCGCGGCCCGCTTGGCACCCAGACCGGGATCACCGTGCGCGGGCTCTCGCAGAACTACGTCAAGGTGCTGGTCGATGGCATCGACGTCGCCGACCCTTCCGGCCCGCAATCGGCCTATGACTTCGGCCGCCTGACCTCGCTTGGCGTCTCCAGCGTCGAACTCTTGCGCGGCTCGCATTCCGCGGTGCATGGCGGCCAGGCGGTCGGCGGCGTGCTCAGCATCGACAGCACCCAGCTCCCCGAAGAGATCGGCAGCGAGGGCCGCTTCGCGCTCGAGGCCGGCAGCTACGACACCTACGCCGCCACCCTCGGCTACGGGGTGCGCGGTGCGTCGGGCGCGCTCGGCTTCACCCTCAGCCAGATCACCACCAGCGGCTTTTCCGCCGCCGACGAGGATGACGGCAACTCCGAGGCCGATGGCTACGAGGCCACCCGCCTGACCGTCCGCGGCGAGACCGAGCTGCAGAACGGCGTCGTGCTCGGCTTCTCGGCCTTCGCCGAGGATGCGGCGGGCGAGTATGACGAGACGATCTTCCCGACGCTGCCGCCCTATACCTCCTACCCCGGCGATGGCTCGCCGGATGAGGAGTCGGACGCCACCTCCAAGGGCCTGCGCCTCTACGCCGAGTTCGACACGGGCGGCTTCGAGCACGAGATCGCCGCGACCTGGTTCGACATCGCCCGCGGCCTCAGCGGCTCCAGCGGGGGCTTCGCCACCTTCAACGACTTTACCGGCGAGCGGCGCGGCCTGTCCTGGAAGGCCGGCACCGACCTCGGCCAGGGCCGTCTGGTCTTTGGCGCCGACACCACCGACGAGGATTATACCGAAGCCTCCACCTATGGCGGCTCGAAGGGCGATGCCTCGATCAGCGGCGTCTTCGCCGAATATGCCTGGGCGCCGGGCGCCACCTTCGACCTCACCGCCTCGCTGCGCCATGACGATCACAGCGACTTCGGCGGCTTCACCACCGGGCGCCTCGCCGCAGCCTGGCAAGCCTCGCCGGATGTCACGGTGCGCGCCGCCCTCGGCACCGGCTTCCGCGCGCCCTCGCTCTACGAACTCTACGGCCCCTACGGCGATGATACGCTGGAAGCCGAGGAAAGCACCTCGGCCGATCTTGGCATCGAGAAACGCTGGGGCGATGCGGCGGCGGTCCGCGCCACCCTGTTCTGGATCGAGACCGACAACCTGATCGACTACGCTTGGCCCGCCTATTACCAGATCCCGGGCAGGACTCGCCGCAGCGGGGTGGAGCTGGAGGGCGAACTGGCGCTGAGCGAACGTCTCTCCTTCACCGGCGCCTATACCTATACCGGCGCCGACAACCCCGAGCTCAGCTCGGGCAGCACCTGGAACTCGGGCTTCGGCCGGCACCAGCTGGCGCTTGGCGTCGATGCGGCGCTGACCGAGGCGATCTCGGGCAGCCTCACCGTGCTGCATGTCGCCGACCGGCCGACGCTGCCCGATTACACCGTTGCCAACGCGACCGTCACCTATGACTTCGGCAATGACACCGCGGCCTATCTGCGCGTCGAGAACCTCTTGGATGAGGATTACCAGCTCTGGGACGGCTACGGCACCTCCGATCAGGCGTTCTTCCTTGGCCTGCGCCGCAGCTTCTGATCCCCGGCCTTCGGGCGCGGCTCTTGCCCGCAGGGCAGGGGCCGCGCTTGCCGTGTTGCTGGCGCTTGTCGCCGGGGCCGTCCGCGCGGAACCGGCGCGCGTCGTCTCGATGAACCTCTGCACCGACCAGCTGGCCCTGCTGCTGGCGGACCCTGCGCAGATCGTCTCGCTCTCCTACATGGCCTCGGACCCCGCCGCCTCGGCGATGGCCGAGGAGGCGGCGGCCTATCCCACGAACCGCGGCCGCGCCGAGGAGCTTTACCTGCTGAGGCCCGATCTCGTCCTCGCTTCCACCTTCTCCTCGCCCGGCACGCTTTCGATGCTGGACCGGCTCGGCCTCAGGGTCGCAACCTTCCCCCCCGGCGCCACGATGGAAGAACTGCGCCAGGCCATCACCGACATGGGCGCCGCCCTCGGCCATCCGCAGCGCGCCGCCGATCTGCTGGCCAGCTTCGACGCCCGCCTCGCAGACCTCAGCGCGCCGCCGCTCCGCCGCCCCCGCGCTGCGCTGTACTCCGAGGGCAGCTATGCCTCGGGCGCCCGCACGCTGGAAGGGCAGGTGCTGCAGGCCGCCGGTTTCGACAATATCGCCACCGAGCATGGGCTGGACTGGGGCGGGCGGATGCCGCTCGAGGTGCTGGTGATGTCGGCGCCCGAGGTCGTCGTCACCGAGACCGGCCGCCCCGGCAGCCAAAGGGCGCGCGCGCAAGCCGTCCTCAACCACCCCGCGCTGGCGCATATGCGCCGCGCCGATGTCGTCGCGCATCAGGACTGGATCTGCGCCACGCCAAGGGTGCTTGACGCCATCGCCGCCCTGACCCAGCTTCGCCGGCAGATGGAGCGCGAATGATCCCTTCCCCCCGCCTGACCCAAGCGCTGCTGGCGCTGGTGGCCTGCCTCTTCGTGGCCTCGCTGCTTGTCGGCCCCGCCGGCATCCCGCCCGGCCGCGGTCTGGTCGCGCTGCTGACCGGGCAGGGCGCCGAGGGGCTGGTGATGCGCGAAATCCGCCTGCCGCGCGCCATCCTCGGCCTTGCCATCGGCGCCGCACTTGGGCTGGCGGGCGCGGCGATGCAGGGCTTCTTGCGCAACCCGCTGGCCGAGCCCGGCCTGATCGGCACCTCGGCCGCCGCGGCGCTTGGTGCGGTGCTGGCGATCCATACCGGCATCTATGCCAGCTTCGCGCTGGCGCTGCCGCTGATGGCGCTGGCCGGGGCAGGGCTGTCGGTGGGGGTGATCCTGATGCTGGCGGGCCCGCGCGGCTCTGCGCTGTCGCTGATCCTCGCCGGTATCGCGGTGTCCTCGCTGGCGGGGGCGCTCACCTCGCTGGTGCTGAACCTCGCGCCCAACCCCTATGCCGCCTCGGAAATCGTGTTCTGGATGATGGGCTCGCTCGCCGACCGCTCGCTTTTGCATGTCGCGCTGGCGCTGCCCTTCCTCGGGCTCGGCGCCGCGCTGATCGCCACCACCGGCCGCGGCCTCGATGCGCTGACGCTGGGGGAGGATGCGGCCGCCAGCCTCGGCATCAACCTCACCCGTCTGCGGCTGAAGCTGGTGCTGGGGGTGGCGGCGCTGGTCGGCGCCTCGGTCGCGGTGGCGGGCGCCGTGGGCTTCGTCGGCCTGATCGCCCCGCACCTGATGCGCCGCGCGGTCGGCGCCCGCCCCTCGCGCCTGCTGCCCGCCTCGGCGCTGACCGGGGCGGCGATCCTGTTGGCCGCCGATATCGCCACGCGCGTGATCGCGCCCGAGCGGGATCTGAAACTCGGCGTGCTGACCGCCCTCGTAGGCGCGCCGTTCTTCTTGCACCTCGTGCGCCGCATGGCGCGGGAGGTGTAGGGTGCTGGTGCTCGAAAACCTCACCGTCCGCCGCGGCCTCTGCCCGGTGGTGGAGGCCGTAAGCCTGACCATCGCCCCCGGCGAATGCGTCGGGCTGATCGGCCCCAACGGCGCCGGCAAGACGTCGCTCTTGCGCGGCGCGCTCGGCCTGCTGCCGGCCACCGGCCACTCCTCCCTCGCCGCGATGACCCCCGATCAGCGCGCCCGCGCCGCCGCCTGGCTGCCGCAATCGCGCGAGATTGCCTGGGGGATCAGCGTTGCGCATCTGGTACGGCTGGGGCGCACGCCGCATCTGGGGCGGGGGCTCGATGACGATGGCGCCGTCACCCACGCCCTCGCGCGCATGGGGCTGGAGAGTTTCCGCGACCGCGCCGCCACCGCCCTGTCGGGCGGCGAACAGGCCCGCGCCCTGATCGCCCGCGCCCTGGCGCAAGAAGCGCCCCTGCTGCTGGCCGACGAGCCCATCGCCGGGCTCGACCCTGCCGCGCAGATCGCCACGATGCGGGTCTTCGCGCAGCTGGCCGCCGAGGGCGGCGCGGTCATCGCCTCCTTGCACGACCTCGGCCTCGCCGCGCGGCATTGCACCCGGCTCCTGGTGCTCTCGCGCGGGCGGCTGGTCGCCGATGGCCCGCCGCGCGCGGTGCTGACGCCCGAGTTGCTGGCAGGGGTGTTCGATATCCGTGCCCATCTGTCCGACACGCCGGACGGGCTGGTGTTCCAGCCGCTCGACACGCTGGGGGCGCACGGATGACTTGGCCGCCCGAGCGCATCGTCTGCCTGACCGAGGAGACCGTCGAGACCCTCTACCTGCTGGGGCAGGAGCATCGGATCGTCGGCGTCTCGGGCTATGCCGTGCGCCCGGCGCGGGTCCGGCAGGAAAAGCCGCGCGTCTCGGCCTTTACCTCGGCCGACATCCCCAAGATCCTGGCGCTGAACCCCGATCTGGTGCTGACCTTCTCGGACTTGCAGGCCGGCATCGTCGCCGAGCTGATCGCCGAGGGCATCGCCGTCCACGCCTTCAACCAGCGCCGGATCACCGGCATCCTCGCCATGATCCGAACCCTCGGCGCGCTCACCGGCGTGCCGGACCGGGCCGAGGCGCTGGCCGCAGGCTATGAGGCGCGCCTTGCCGCCATCGCCGCCATCCCGCGCCCAAGCCGCCCCCGCGTCTGGTTCGAGGAATGGGACGACCCGCTGATCTCCGGCATCGGCTGGGTCAGCGAACTGGTCGCCATCGCGGGCGGACAGGACGTGTTCCCCGCCCTCGCGCTGCAGGGAAAGGCGAAACACCGCATCCTCCTGCCCGAAGCCGTGATCGAGGCCGCGCCCGACATCATCCTCGCCTCCTGGTGCGGCAAGAAGGTGCGCCCCGAGCGCATCGCCGCCCGCCCCGGCTGGGACCAGATCCCCGCCGTGCAGCAGGGCCGCATCCATGAGATCAAGTCGCCACTGATCCTGCAGCCGGGCCCCGCTGCGCTGACCGATGGTCTCGATGCCATCGTGCAGGCGCTCTGGCCCTAAGCCTATTCCGCCGCCATCCGCAACGGCTGCTGCCCGGCCATGAACCGCCGCCCGGCCTCGCCCGCCAGATAGGTCAGCCGCCCGCCGCAGATCGTGGCCTCGACCTGCCGCGTCGCCGCATTGACCACGGTCACATCGGCGCGGCGGCCAAAGTCCAGCACGCCGCGGTCCGGCATCCGCAAGATCTCGGCCGGGCGGGCCGAGATCATCGCCCAGGCCTTGGGCAGACTGGCAAGCCCGCGGTCCACCAGCGTCCACACCGCCTGCACCAGCGCCGGGTAATAGTAGTCCGACACCAGCGCATCGCAGAGCCCGGACGCGATCAGGTCCGTCGCCGCGATATTGCCCGCCTGGCTGCCGCCGCGCACCACATTGGGCGCGCCCATCAGCACCGGGTCGTTCATCGCCTTCGCCGCTGCCGCCGCCTTGCGCGCGGTCGGGAACTCGGCGATCCGCGCCCCGATCATCGAAAACCGCTCGCGCGTCTCGCCATCGGGGTCGTCATGGCTGCCATAGAGCACGCCGAGCCGGTCGAAGGCCTCGGCCAGATTGCACAGATGCCGCGGCACCTCGCGCCCACGCGCCGCAGCCGCCTCGACCGCCTCCAGATGCTCCTCGGCGCTGCGGCCCAGCTTCTGCGCCCACATGGCGAAATCCTGGGGGCTGCGCGCGGCGATCTCCACCGCCTGGCTCAGGTGGTTGTTGAACACCACATAGCCGATGCGGTGCCGCTCCACCGCCGCGATCAGCCGCGTGCCGGCCTCGACCAGATGCGTTTCCGCGCGGATCTGCAGGCGGATATCGGTCAGCGCCCGCGGCCGCCAGGCATCGAGCGCGGCCATCACCCGCTCGGCATGGTCCGGGCCGCGAGGACCGCCCTCCCAGCTCCAGCTTTGGGCGAAGAAGGCCGTGGTCACGCCATTGGCCGCCGCCTCGCGGTCAGCGCTCGCCAGCCCCTGCACCAGGTCGAACGGCGCCGAGGGGCGCGGCGCGATATGCCGCTCGAAGGCATCGCCATGCAGGTCGATGATTCCCGGCATCAGGTAGAAGCCCGCCATGTCCACCTCGGGCAGCGGGCCCTTGGTGATCCGCCCGCCCGCAATCGCCAGCGACCGGCGCTGCATCTCGCCGTCGCGCAGGATCTGGGCGCCGACAAGGCGCAGGGGGGGCAACAGGGGCATGGGCGACTCGCGAGGGGTGCTAGGGCTGCTCGGCCGTTTCTTGGCTTTGGTTCGTGGGGTGGGTTGCCTGTGGATAAAGGCATTCTGTGTCGCCGTTATGACACGGGCGCCTGCAACCGCAGCGATATTGCCCTTTCAGTCCGGTGCCACCGTCAGCGTCACCCGGTCGCCCGCAAACCAGGTATGGCCATATTCCACCGGCCGCCCCGCCGCATCGACATTGATGGCCACCGAGCGCAGGATCGGCTCGTCCTCGCGGATACGCAGGTGCAGCGCCTGCGTCGCCGTGGCGCGCTTGGCGGTCAGCCGCGTCTCGGCGCGGGTGTAGTCGGCCAGCCCCTCGGCGACCAGCGCCCGTGTCACCGACTGCGTCTCGCGCAGCGCCGCCAGCAGCCCCGGGAAGCGTGCCGCGGGAAACACCGACCGGAACACCGCCAGCGGCACGTTGTCGGCCAGAGAAATCCCCTCATAGACATGCACTTGCGCGCCCTCGGGCAGCTGCAGCGCCTCGGCCTCGCGCCGCCCTGCCTGCCGGGTTTCCAGCAGCAACAGCTCGCGCGCGGCGCTGCGGCCCGAGGCGGCGAGGTTCTGGTGCATCCGCGTGCGCCGCCCCAGCGGATAATCCACCGGCCGCCCGGCGATGAACACCCCGGCGCCGCGCCTTGCATGGACCAGCCCCGCCTCGGCCAATGCTGCGAGCGCCCGGCGCACGGTATGGCGGTTGACCCCGAAGCGCGCCGAGAACTCCGCTTCCGAGGGCAGCTTGTCGCCAGGCCGGTAATGGCCGGCGCCGATTTCGGCCGTCAGTGCCTCGGCAATCGAGGTCCAGAGCGCGGTGCGGGACATGTCATCAAAACTTCATGCAAACGGGGTTGTGCGACTCGGGGGCCGCGGGTAATCACTTGTCTAGTTGTATATATAAACCGACAGGTTGGCAAGATGTCGGTTTGCCTGATGAAAACCTAGCCCCCGAACGACGAGATGCAAATGCCCGCTTCCGTTCCACTTCAAGGCAATATGTCCGGGTCCGAACCGGCCGAGCGCCGGGCCTGGATGGGCCTGCTGGCAAAGGCACCGCCCGAGCGGCTGGCGGCGGCGCTGGCGGGGCTGGACCTGCCGGCGCATGACTGGGCGAGGGCGCCGCAGACCGGCGCGGTGATGGTGCGCGGCCGGATGGGCGGCAGCGGCGCGCCGTTCAACCTGGGCGAGATGACGGTGACGCGCTGCGCCCTGCGGCTGGCGACAGGCGAGGTCGGCCATGCCTATGTGCAGGGCCGCGACAAGGCCCATGCCACAAACGCCGCACTGGTCGATGCGCTGATGCAGGGGCCACGGGCAGCGGAGATGCGGGCCGTGGTGCTGGAGCCGCTGGCGACCGCCGCCGCGGCAGACCGCGCCGCCCGCGCCGGCAAGGCCGCGGCGACGAAGGTGGATTTCTTCACGATGGTGCGGGGGGAAGATTGATGGACGCTGCAGCCCTTTCCGGCGGCTTCGCCGATACCCCGCGCGAGGCCGCCCGCGCCTTCCGCGCCAGCCTTGACGCGATGGCCCGGCCCGGCACCCTGCACAAGGTTGCGGGCGCCCTGCCGCCCGCGCCGCTGTCGCCCGCCGCCGGGGCGCTGATCCTGACGCTGGCCGATGGCACCACCGGCCTGCACCTTGCGCCCTCGCATGACGTGCCGGCGCTGCGCGACTGGATCACCTTCCACACCGGCGCGCCGATCGTGGCCGCGGGGCAGGCGGTGTTCGCGGTGGGCACATGGGAGGCCCTGCAGCCCTTGGACCGCTTCCCCATCGGCCGCGCCGACTATCCCGACCGTTCGGCCACACTGATCGTGGAATTGCCGTCGCTGGCCGCCTCCGGGGCCCGCCTGACCGGGCCGGGGATCAAGGAGACCGCGCAACTGTCGCTGCCGGAAACCGAAGCCTTCGTGCAAAATGCGCAGCTCTTCCCGCTCGGCCTCGACTTCTTCTTCACCGCCGGCGACCAGCTGGCGGCCCTTCCCCGCACCACCAAAGTGGAGCCGATCTGATGTATGTGGCGGTAAAGGGCGGCGAGCGCGCCATCGACAATGCCCATGCCTGGCTGGCCGAGGAACGCCGCGGCGATCCTGCGGTGCCCGAGCTTGGCGTGGCGCAGATCCGCGAGCAGCTGGCGCTGTCGGTCAACCGGGTGATGGCCGAGGGCTCGCTCTACGACCCGGGCCTCGCCGCGCTGGCGATCAAGCAGGCCCGCGGCGACCTGATCGAGGCGGTGTTCCTGATCCGCGCCTATCGCACCACGCTGCCGCGCTTCGGCGCCTCGCGCCCCGTGGACACGGCCGCAATGGACTGCCTGCGCCGGGTGTCGGCCACCTTCAAGGACGTGCCGGGCGGGCAGGTGCTGGGGCCGACCTTCGACTACACCCACCGCCTGCTGGATTTCGCGCTGATGGCCGAGGGCGAGCCGCCGCTGGCCCCGGGGGAACCCGTGGAGCCGGCGCATGTCCCGCATGTCACCGGCTTCCTCAACCGCGATGGGCTGATCCAGCAGGAACCGGAGTCCGACGAAACCCCCGGCGACCTGACCCGCGAGCCGCTGGAGCTTCCGGCCAGCCGCGCGCTGCGCCTGCAATCCTTGGCGCGGGGGGATGAGGGGTTCGTCTTGGGGATGGCCTATTCGACGCAGCGGGGCTATGCGCGCAACCATGCCTTCGTGGGTGAACTTCGCATCGGAACCTGTTGTGTTGAAATGGAAATTCCGGAACTCGGGTTCGCCGTGGAGATCGGCGAGGTGGAGTTGACGGAGTGTGAAACCGTCAACCAGTTCAAGGGCTCAAAGACCGAACCTCCCCAGTTCACAAGGGGTTACGGGCTGACCTTCGCGCAGAATGAACGCAAGGCCATCTCCATGGCGCTCGTCGACCGCGCCCTGCGCTGGCGCGAGCTTGGCGAAGACAACGCCGGCGCCCCGGCGCAGGACGAGGAATTCGTGCTGATGCATTCCGACAACATCCAGGCGACCGGGTTCCTGGAGCACATCAAGCTGCCGCATTACGTCGATTTCCAGTCCGAGCTGGAGCTGGTCCGCAAGATCCGGGCCGAGGCGATGAAGGCCCCAGAGACGGCCCCCGAGGACGCACCATGAGCTATCGCAGCCGCAGCGCCAGCATGATGGCGATGCCGATCCCGATGCCGAAGATGATCCCGGTGGTGAAATCCATGATACCTCTCCTGTGCGAGGATAACGGCCATGTCTGACGCCTGTTCCCCTGGTGGCGAGAGCGCCTACAACTTCGCCTATCTCGATGAAGAGACCAAGCGAATGATCCGCCGCGCGATCCTGAAGGGCGTGGCGATCCCCGGCTATCAGGTACCCTTCGCCAGCCGCGAGATGCCGATGCCCTACGGCTGGGGCACCGGCGGCGTGCAGGTGACCGCCGCCTGCCTGACGCCCGAGGATGTGCTGAAGGTCATCGACCAGGGCGCCGACGACACCACCAATGCCGTGTCGATCCGCAAGTTCTTCCAGCGCACCGCCGGGGTTGCGGTGACCGAGGCGACGGCCGAGGCGAGCCTGATCCAGACCCGCCACCGCATCCCCGAGGCGGCGCTGACCGAGGGCCAGATCGTGGTGTTCCAGGTGCCGATCCCGGAACCCCTGCGCTTCCTCGAGCCGCGCGAGACCGAGACGCGGAAGATGCATGAGCTGGAAGAATACGGGCTGATGCATGTGAAGCTCTATGAAGACATCGCCCGCCACGGCCAGATCGCCACCGCCTATGCCTATCCGGTGAAAGTGGAGGGGCACTATGTGATGGACCCCTCGCCGATCCCGAAATTCGACAACCCCAAGATGGATGGCTCGCCGGCGCTGATGCTGTTCGGCGCCGGGCGCGAGCAGCGGATCTATGCGCTGCCGCCGTATACCAAGGTGGTCAGCCTCGATTTCGAGGATCACCCGTTTGTCGCCTCGAAGGCCGACCATGACTGCGACCTGTGCGGCGCGGGGGACACTTACCTCGACGAGGTGATCGTGGACGATCAGGGCGGGCGGATGTTCGTCTGCTCCGACACCGACCATTGCCGCTGCCGCCGCGAGGCGGGGCATGTCGGGCGGTTGGGGGTGGCGGCGTGATGTCTTCCTTGAAGTCTGCTTCTCTTCCCGGACCGCTTGCGGTCCGGACCGCGCCCGCCCGCCCGCAAAGGCGTTTCTGCGCGGGCGCGGTTCCCGCACCCGCCTCGGTCGGGCGCGGTCCTCTCTCTCGCACTCAAGAAACGGAGCCCGCCCGATGACCCCGCTCCTGCAAGTCCGCGGCATCGAGAAGCGCTATGGCGCGCGGATTGGCTGCACCGGCGTCAGCTTCGACCTCTACCCCGGCGAGGTCATGGGGATCGTCGGCGAGTCCGGCTCGGGCAAGTCCACGCTGCTGTCCTGCCTTGCCGGTCACCTTGCGCCCGACGCAGGGCAGGTGATCTTCGACACCCGCCACAAGGGCCCGGTGGATACCGTGACCATGGCCGAGCCGGAACGCCGGATGCTGGCGCGCACCGACTGGGCCTTCGTCCACCAGAACCCGCGCGACGGGCTGCGCATGGGCGTCTCGGCAGGGGGCAATGTCGGCGAGCGGCTGATGGCCGTCGGCGCGCGCAACTATGGCCAGATCCGCAGCACCGCCGAGGATTGGCTGGGCCGGGTCGAGATTGCCGCCGACCGCATCGACGACCGGCCCGCGGCCTTTTCCGGCGGGATGCAGCAGCGGTTGCAGATCGCGCGCAACCTCGTCACCGGCCCGCGGCTGGTGTTCATGGACGAACCCACCGGCGGCCTTGATGTCAGCGTGCAGGCGCGGCTGCTGGACCTCTTGCGCGGCCTTGTCCGCCGGCTTGGCCTCTCGGCGGTGATCGTCACGCATGACCTTGCGGTGGTGCGGCTTCTGGCGGATCGTCTGATGGTGATGAAAGGCGGCCGCGTGGTGGAAACCGGGCTGACCGATCAGGTGCTGGACGACCCGCAGCACGCCTATACACAGCTTCTGGTCTCCTCGGTCCTGCAGGTCTGACACAAGATGATGTTTGCTTACTCTCCCGGTGGCGCTGGTCTGGAAAAGCTCGGGCAGGGCGTGCCCCTGTCGCAGGCGCTGTGGATCGACCTCTACCGCCCGCTCGAGCCGCAGGTGAAGGACGTGCAGGCGCTTGGGATCGAGGTGCCGACGCTGGCCGACATGGAAGAGATCGAGATCTCCAACCGGCTGTATCACGAGGGCGATTGCGACGTGATGACCGTGGTGCTGCCGGGGCAGGCGCCCGATGGCACGCGGATCGAGGGGCCGGTGACCTTCATCCTGGCGGCGAACCGGCTGGTGACGGTGCGCCATCACGCGCCGCGGCCGTTTGAAACCTACCCCGCCCGCGCCAATAGCGGCGTGTCTGGCTGCGGCACGCCGGAGCGGGTTTTCCTTGGCCTGTTCGAGGAGATCATCAGCCGGCTTGCCGATCTGCTGGAGGGCGCGGGGCGGGCGTTGACCGTTGCCATGGCCACGGTGTTCGGCGGCGGCGGCGGTGCTCCTGCCGCGCTGCAGCACGCGCTGGAACAGGTCGGCCAGCAGGGCGAGATGGTGGGCCGGGTCCGGCTGAGCCTGCTGACGCTGGAGCGGGCGCTGTCGTTCTACGGGCAGGGCACCGGCGCCACGGCCCCCGCCGAGGGGTTGAAATCGGTGGTGAAGGGCGAGATGCGCGATATCCAGGCGCTGGCTGTCCACGCCGATTTCCTGACCAACCGGGTGCAGCTGGCGGTGGATGCGACGCTGGGGATGATCAACCTGGCGCAGAACGCCACCGTGCGCATCCTGTCGGTGGTGGCGGCGCTGTTCCTGCCGCCGACGCTGATCGCCTCGATCTACGGGATGAACTTCGCGGTGATGCCGGAACTGGCGCAGACATGGGGCTATCCCTTCGCGCTGGTGCTGATGCTGGCCTCCTCCGTGGCCACCTACCTGTTCTTCAGATTCAAGAAATGGCTGTGATGCCAGTTGAGGATGCCATGCCCCAGAATGCGACGACTGGCCCCGTGATCCACCTGGAGGGGGTCGCCAAGACCTTCACCCTGCACAACCAGGGCAGCGCCGTGATCCCGGTGATGGAGGGGGCGGGGCTGTCGGTCTGGCCCGGCGAATGCGTCGGGCTGATCGGCGCCTCGGGCGCGGGGAAATCCACGCTGATGCGGATGGTCTGGGGCAATTACCTTGCCGCCGCTGGCACCATAGTGGTGGCCGGCACCGATGTGGCACGCGCCGAGCCGCGCGAGATCCTGGACCTGCGGCGCGGGCGGCTTGGCTATGTCAGCCAGTTCCTGCGGGTGGTGCCGCGGGTGCCGACGCTGGACGTGGTGGCGGAACCCTTGCTGGTGCTTGGCGTGCCCGAAGCCGAGGCGCGGGCACGCGCGGCGGACCTCTTGGCGCGGCTGCGCATCCCGGAACGGCTCTGGTCCCTCTCGCCCACCACCTTCTCGGGCGGCGAGCAGCAGCGGGTCAACATCGCCCGCGGCTTTGCCCATACCTGCCCGGCGCTGCTGCTGGACGAGCCGACCGCCAGCCTCGATGCCGCCAACCGCGAGACCGTGCTGGCGCTGATCGAGGAGGCCAAGGCCCGGGGCGCCGCCATCATCGGCATCTTCCATGACGAGGCGGCACGCGACAGGGTCTGCGACCGGGTGGTGAACGTGTCGGACTTCACCCCGAAGGCGGCGTGATGAGTCTGGGCAGGGCGTTTGCGGTTGTGGGGCCGTCGGGCTCGGGCAAGGACACGCTGATCGCAAGGGTTGCGGACCTGCCCGGCCTGCACCTGGTGCGCCGGGTCATCACTCGCCCCGAATCGGCAGGCGGCGAGCCCTTCGAGGGCGTCACCGAGGCCGAGTTCGCCGCCCGCGCCGCCGCCGGGGCCTTCGCGCTGACATGGCCGGCGCATGGGCTGCACTACGGCATCCCCGCCAGCGCCGTCACCGCGCATCAGGCGGGGGCCACCGTGCTCTTCAACGGCTCGCGCGCCATGCTCGCGCAGGCCGCCGAGGTCTTCCCCGGCCTCACGGTGTTGCTGGTCACCGCCCGCCCCGAGACGCTCGCCACCCGCCTCGCCGCCCGCGGCCGCGAATCGGCTGCGGACATCGCGGCGCGCCTCGCCCGCTCGCAGTTCGAGCTGCCGCAAGGCCTGCCGCTGATCCGCATCGACAACGATGGCGCGCTGGAAACCGCCGCCGCCGCGATGCGCGCCGCGCTTCAGCCGGTCAAGGCATAGCGATGCAGGATATGGAAGCGCCCGTCGCCCGCCTCGCCGAACAGGCAGATGTCGCGGATCACGAAGGGCTTCGGCAGCAGCGGCGCCACCACCGGCGCCAGCGCTGCCTCCAGCGCCATCGCCTCCTCCTCGGGCAAGGCGCCGGTGAGGGTCAGATGGAAGCGGAACTCCTGCATCACATAGGGATAGCCCCAGCGGTCCAGCAGATCCTTTTGCGCATCCGTCAGCCGCGCGCTTTGCCGGCGCATCATCGCCTCGGGCGTCAGCGCGGCGCGGTAGGGGTCCAGATCGGCAACCGCCTTGGCCGCCAGCGCCTCGAGCGCCGAGGTTTCCCCCGTCGGCACCAGCGCCAGGAACCCGCCGAGCCGATGCAGCGCCAGCCCGTCCAGCGTGACCGGGGCAAGGCTTGCCGCCAGCCGCTCCACCGCGCCGTGCAGGCCGGTCGCAGTTGCGCCATCCACCAGCCGGAAGGGCGGCTTCAGCGTGCCATGGAAGCCGTATTTGCGCGGCGTGTCGGTCAATTCCGCCACCGGCCGCAGAAAGCCGTTCCGGGGCAGGCCCGGCAGCGGCGGATGCTCGCGGTCGATGCCGCGCGCCGCGTCCCAGCCCAGCCAGGCGGCGCCGAATTCGGCCAGCGGGCCCGGTTCCGGCGCCCAGTAGATCGCGTATCGCTGGAAGTCTTTCATGCGTCCTCTCATAGTGCCGCCGCGTCTCGGCTATGTGACACGGGCCGCCTATCTGTTGAAGCCGGCCCCGGCCGGACCCTCGCCGCCCGGCCAAAGCCCGCCGATGCCCCACAACCTTTACGTGCAGACCGCCCAAGGACCAGACCATGACCGAAATCCTCCTCGCCAATGCCACCCTCGTGCTGCCCGATCAGACGGTTTCCGGCAGCCTCTGCCTCAAGGACGGGCGCATTGCCGAGATCGGCAGCGGTTCTGCCGTGCCCCCCGGCGCCATCGACTGCGGCGGCGACTTCCTGGCCCCGGGCCTGATCGAGCTGCATACCGACAACCTGGAACGCCATATCCAGCCGCGCCCGGGGGTGGACTGGCCCCATGCCGCCGCGATCATCGCCCATGACGCCGAGCTTGCCGGCACCGGCATCACCACCGTCTTCGATGCGATGCGCGTCGGCTCGATCTCCAAGGGCACCGAACAGGGCGGCGACTATGCCAAATACGCGCGGGGGCTGGCGACCGAGATGCTGGAGCTGCGCGGCCAGGGAGCCCTTCGCATCAGCCATTTCCTGCACCTGCGCGCCGAGGTCTGTTCCGAAACCCTGATCGCCGAGCTTGACGAGTTCTCCCCCGAGGACCGGGTCGGCATCGTCAGCCTGATGGACCACACCCCCGGCCAGCGCCAGTTCCGCGATGTCAGCAAGCTCGCCGCCTATGTGATGGGCAAGCACGGCATGTCCGAGGCGGGCTTTGCCGAGCATGTGGCGCGGCTGAAGGCCCTGCGCGAGACCTTCGGCGACGCCCATGAGGCGGCGGCGGTCGCCGTCGCCCGCCGGCTTGGCGCCGCGCTGGCCAGCCATGACGACACCACCGAGGAACAGGTGGTCACCTCCGCCTCCTACGGCATCCGGCTGGCGGAGTTCCCGACGACGGTCGAGGCCGCCCGCGCCTGCCACGCCTATGGCATCCAGGTGATGATGGGCGCGCCGAACCTCATTCGCGGCGGCTCGCATTCGGGCAATGTCGCGGCGCGCGACCTGGCCGAGGCGGGGCTGCTCGACATCGTCTCCTCCGACTACGTGCCTGCGGCGCTGCTGTCGGCGGCGGTGATGCTTGGCGATCTCTGGGGCGACATGGCCCGCGGCCTCGCCACGGTGACCGCCGCCCCGGCCCGTGCCGCCGGGCTCGAGGATCGCGGCCGCCTGATCCCCGGCGCCCGCGCCGACCTGATCCGCTTCACCCGCAAGGGCACCACCCCGGTCTTGCGCGAGACCTGGGTCCAGGGCCGCCGCGTCGCCTGAGCCAAAGCACCTGATCCGTGGCACCCCAGCCCACAAACCCTTTGCCTTTTCCAAATATCCTCGGGGGGCTCCGGGGGGCAGAAGGCCCCCCGGCTTCCTTCGCAGCCCAACCCTACAGGACCGCCCAATGCAAGACGCCTTCACCGCCCCCGGCCGCTTCTTCCGCGGCAACCTGCACAGCCATTCGGACCGCTCCGATGGCGCCCTGACCCCCGAAGAGGTCTGCCGCCGCTATGAGGCGGAGGGCTACGATTTCCTCGCCCTGACCGACCATTTCATCGGCCTCTACGGCTATCCGATCGTCGACACCAGGCCCTTCCGCTCGAACCGCTTCACCACCCTCCTTGGCGCCGAGCTGCATTCCGGCCCGATGGCCAATGGCGATCTGTGGCATATCCTCGCCGTCGGCCTGCCCGAGGATTTCGCACCCGGCAATGCCCCGCATTTCCGCGCCGTGCCGGAGCAGGAGACGGGGCCCGAGATTGCCGCCCGCGCCGCGGCGGCCGGCGCCTTCGTCGCCGTCGCGCATCCGCACTGGTCGGGGCTGAGCCTCGAAGACGCGCGCAGCCTGACCGCCGCCCATGCGGTCGAGATCTACAACCACGGCTGCTGCACCGGCGCCGACCGCGGCGATGGCTTCGTGATCGCCGACCTCCTGCTCAGCGAGGGCCGCCGCCCCAGCCTGATCGCCACCGATGACGCGCATTTCACCGAGCCCGACCATTTCGGCGGCTGGGTGATGGTCAAGGCCGAGGAGAACGAGCCCGAGGCATTGCTGGCGGCGCTGAAGGCCGGCCTCTTCTATTCCACCCAAGGCCCCGAGATCCGCGGCATCGACATCACGAAGACCACGGTCGAGGTGCAATGCTCTGCCGCCGTCACGGTGATCGTGCAGGGCCAGGCGACGGCGGCGGTGGCGGTGCATGGCCAGTCGATGACCCGCGCCAGCATCCGGCGCGACCGCTTTGCCGCCTCGCCCTGGCTGCGGGTGACGGTGATCGACGCGGCAGGCAAGCGGGCCTGGTCGAACGCCTATTGGGTGTGAATGCGGGGGCGGGCGCCTACAGCCCGCCCTCCTTCAGCACGAAGGCGACGATCTCGTCCACGCCGCGCCCGGCCCTGAGGCTCGCCATCACATAGGGGCGCTGCCCGCGGGCGGCGCGGGTGTCCGCCTCCAGCAGCACCGGATCGACGCCGACATGCGGCGCGAGGTCGATCTTGTTGACCACGAGCAGGTCCGAGCGCGTGACGCCCGGCCCCTTCTTGCGCGGGATGTCCTGCCCGGCAGCGGTGTCGATCACGTAGATCGTCACATCCGCCAGCTCGGGCGAGAAGGTCGCCGCCAGATTGTCGCCGCCGCTCTCGATCAGCACGATGTCGAGATCGGGGAAGGCGCCGCGCAGTTCGGCGATGGCGGCAAGGTTGATGCTGGCATCCTCGCGGATCGCGGTATGCGGGCAGCCGCCGGTCTCGACGCCGCGGATGCGCTCCATCGGCAGCGCCTGCGCGCGCATCAGGTATTCGGCATCTTCGCGGGTGTAGATGTCATTGGTGACGACGGCGATGGAAAAGCGGTCGCGCAAGGCCCGGCACAGCTGTTCGGTCAGCGTGGTCTTGCCGGCGCCGACCGGGCCGCCGATGCCGATGCGGAGCGGGCCGTGGGGGCTTGTCATGGTTCATCCTCTTTGTGAAGAACGTCTTGCAAGGCGTTGTTCTAGCTGCGGAAGATGCGGACTTCCATCGCCTCATGCGCCATCGCCGCCATGTCCGACCCGAACCCCGCCGATCCCAGGTCGTCGAGGCCTGCCGATGCCGCCCAACCCGCAACGCCAGAGATCACCGGATGCAGCGATGCCAGCACCTGCTGGCCCTCGGTCTGCCCCAGCGGCACGAAGCGCACCGCGCCCTGCACAAGGCTGGAGGCGAAGCTGTGGAGGTAGAGCGCGACCACCCGCTCCACCGGCAGCCCCAGCCCCGCCGCCGCGCGGCCGACCGCGACGGGCAGCGGCACCGGCGCATGGTCCCGCCCCAGCAGGGCGTTGGTGGCGAGGGTGAAGGCGCGGCCTTGCTCCAGCGTCTCGGTCAGGCGCTCTTTCGCCGGGGCCAGCGCGGCGGCATAGGCAGCGAGCGCTGCGTGGTCGGCGCCCGGCGCCAGCGACAGCGCCAGCAGCACGGCGTCGCTGAGGCCCGAGCCGAAGCCGATCACATCGGCCAGCCAGCCCCGCAGCCCCGCCGCATCCTGCACCAGCCCCGCCGAGATCGCCCATTCCAGCCCGTGCGAATAGGCATAGCCGCCCACCGGAAACGCCGGCGAGAGCCATTGCACCAGCGTCAGCAGCGCGCCGTCGCTGGTCGCACCCGCTTCTGCCAACGCCGCGTCAGACATCCAGCGGCACATCCTCGGGGTCATCCCCCGGCTCGCGGCTGACATGGACATGGACGTGGCGATGGCCGGGCTCATGGTCATGGCTCTCGCCGCCATGCTCGTGCCCGCCGTGGTCGTGCCCCCCATGCTCGTGCCCCATCGTGCGGCCATGGCCATAGGCGCCGCCCTCGGGACCGAAGGGCTCGGTCACCTCGCGCAGGCTCGCGCCGAGGCCGGCCAGCATCCCGGCCAGCACATGGTCCTGCGCGATCAGCAGGCGGGTGGCTTCGATCTGGCAGGGGGTGTGGCGGTTGCCGATATGCCAGGCCAGGCGCGGCAGGTCGCGGCCGGTGACCTCGATCAGCGGCTCGGGCGCGGCGCGCACGCCTATAACGCTGCCATCGGACAGCGCGAAAGCGTCGCCGTCGGCAAGGCTGGTGGTCTCGGCGAGATCCACGAGAAAGCTGGTGCCGCCCTCGCTGGTCAGCCGCTTGCGGCGCAGGAAGCGGCCCTCATGGTCCAGCGTGACATGATCGGCGGCCTCGTGCCCGGCTCCGCGCAGCAGCTGGTGGCTGTGTAGCCCTGTCATGATCGTCCCTCCATCGCATCGGCCCGGCTTGGCTGCAGCCGGTCTGGCTGCACCCGCTCTGGCTGCATCGGGCCGCAAGGCCGGTGATGACAGCAAATGCCGGGGCTGGGAAGGGGATCGTGCGCCGCAGCCGGGCGCTTGGCAAGGGCGCTCTGGCAGCGCGCGGGTTGCTGCCTTACAGGTACATCTTGTCGCGGAACACGTGGCCCACGATGCCCTCGCGGGTGACGCCGAGCTTGCCGAGTTCGGCATCGCTCAGGGCCTCGAGCCGGGCGATCTGGTCGGTGCGGGACTGGCGCTCGGCATAGCGCAGGAAGCTCTCCCCCAGACGGGCAAAGAAGGCGCCGAAGCGGGTGCCGGTGGTGGGATGAGCAGTGCCGTGATGTGCAGTATAGGCCATGGAAGCCTCCGGGATCTGAAGTCAGGGCTCCTCCCCTGGCACCCGAGATAGACCCCGCACCCGGCGGCAACAACTGTCAAACCCGCAATGCCGCCATGCAGCAAGTGGGTATGGTATACTGACCCTTAACTGCCTTGCCCTTTGCTTTTTCCAAATATCCTCGGGGGGTGAATTGGCCGGCACGGCCAAGAGGGGGGCAGAAGGCCCCCCTCCCTTTTTGAAACGGGGGGGCAGAAGGCCCCCCTCCCTTCTTGAAACGGGGGCAGAAGGCCCCTCCCTCCGCCCGGCTGCGGTTCAGCAGCGATAGGCGATGGCCTGGATCTGGTAGACATCGGTGCCGGGGGTGACCTTCTCGAAGACCACGGTATTGGCGCCGGCGGCGAGGGCGTCTTGCTTCACCTTGTTGCGCGCATAGCGCAGGCCCTGCTCGGCCAGCAGCGGGCCATAGACGCCGGGGGTCATGGTGATGTTGCTGAGATAGCTGCAGGCGGTCACCTCCTGCGCTTCCGCCTCGCGGATGCCGGGCACGCCGACGAAGCCGGGGTCCTGGCTGCAGGCGGCGAGGAGGGTGGCGGCGAGCAGGGTCGGGACGTTCAGTTTCACTGCGGATTTCACTGCGGGTTTCCTCATCTGCGGCGCGCTTGTCGGCGCCTTGCCGTGACATGATGCGCGGGAAGGCGGTTGTGGGCAAGGGCGGGGCGGATGAGGCGAGGCGGGGGCTTCTGGACAGGCAGATTTCGGCGCATGGCCTGCGAAGGGTGCCGACCTCAGCCCCTCTGCCCGCGGGCGTGGAAGATGAACCCGAGGAAGTTCAGCAGCACCTGCGCGGCAAGGATCGCGGTCGAGCCGCTGTGATCATAGTCCGGCGCCACCTCGACCAGGTCTATCCCGACGATGTCATGCGCTTTCGCGGCGGCCTGCAGGATCTCCAGCACCTCGTAATAGAGGAAGCCGCCATGGCTGGGCGTGCCGGTGCCGGGGGCGATCGAGGGGCAGAAGCCGTCGATGTCGATGGTGACATAGAGCCGAGCGCCCGCAGGGATGCGGGCCAGCACGGCCTCGGTCCCCAGCTTGCGCACCTGCCGGACCGAGAGGAAATCGCCGCCCATGGCGCGGGCGGCGTCATAGCCGTCCTTGGCGGTGGAGCTGACATTGCGGATGCCAAGCGCGGTGATGCCGGTCACAAAGGGGCGCTCTGCCGCGCGGCGCATCGGGTTGCCATGGCCATGCACCACCCCGTGGCGGATATCGACGAAATCGAGATGCGCGTCGATCTGCAGGATGTGGATCGGGCCCTGGTCATGGAATGCCCGGATGCAGGGGATGTTGATGGAATGGTCGCCGCCGATCACCACCGGCAGCGCGCCCGCCTTGAGGATCGCGCGCACCCCCGCCTCGATATTGGCATGGCTGGTCTCGGTATCGGTATGGACGATGTCGGCGTCGCCAATATCGACGATGCGCACATCGCCGCCAAGGTAGGTCGCGTCATCCTCATGGTCATAGGCGCCGGCATGGCCGAAGCTGAAGAGGGTGCTCGCCTCGCGCACCGCGCGCGGGCCAAAGCGGGCACCGGCGCGGAACTGGGTGCCAAAGTCGAAGGGCGCGCCCATCACGGCGACGTCGGCCTCGATCCGGTCCCAGTCGCCGACATAGGGGCGCTTGCCGAAGGTGGCGATGCCGACGAAGGGCAGGTTCAGCCGCCCGGTTTCATAGCCCGGTTTTGTGTCATGTCCGCTCATCGTGGTCCCCGGTGTCACACCCCGCCCGCCGGAATGCATTTCGGGGGTGAGATTTCCCGAAGGCGGGCGTAGATGCAAGGCAAGGCGGCCCAGGACGGGCCGCATGTGATGGAGAGCAAGCATGGCCTTCAAAGCCCCGACCCCCACGCCCCCCGGCCTGTGGCGGCGCACGCCGCCGGCGATGTTTCCGCCGATCCTGGGGCTGATGGGGCTGGGGCTGCTCTGGCGCGGGGCGGGGCCGGTGTTCGGGGTGCCGGGCGGGCTTGGCGAGGCGCTGCTGGGGGCGGTGACGCTGCTGTGGCTGCTGGCGGTGCTGGCCTACGGCGCCAAGATCGCGCGGCGCCCGGGGGTGGTGGCCGAGGATCTGCGCATCCTGCCGGGGCGGGCAGGGCTGGCGGCGGCGGTGCTGTGTTTCTACACCTTTGCCGTGGTGCTGGCGCCCTATGCGGCGGATCAGGCGCGCCCCGTGCTGCTGCTGGGGCTGATGGTGCATGGCGCGATGCTGGCGGTGCTGGGGCGGGTGATGGCAAGTGGTCCGGCCGAACAGCGGCAGGTGACGCCGGTCTGGCACCTGCAATTCACCGGTTTCATCGTGGCGGCGATCGCGGCCGAGGCGGTGGGATGGATGGCGTTCGCGCAAGGGCTTTTCTGGGTGGCGCTGGTCTGCGCCGTCGTCATCTGGGGGCTGAGCGCGCGGCAATTTGCGCGACAAAGGGTGCCGGCGCCGCTGCGGCCGCTGCTGGCGATCCACCTGACGCCGGCGAACTTCCTGGGCGCGGTGGCGCTTGGCCTTGGCTGGGATCTGCTGGGGACGGTGTTCTCGGTCATTGCCGCGGGGCTGCTGCTGGCGCTGCTGGCCGGGGCGCGCTGGCTGGTGGCGGCGGGGTTCACGCCGCTCTGGGGCGCGTTCACCTTCCCGCTCGCCTCGGTCGGGGCGCTGTGGATGGCGCTGGCGCTGGCGCATCCGGGCTGGCAGCTGCCGGCGGGCCTTGCGCTGGTGGCGGCGACGCTGGTCATTCCGCCGATCGCGTTCAAGGTGATGAAGATGTGGGCCTCGGGGCAGCTGGCGGTGAAGACGAATGCGGCGGTGGCCTGAGGGGGCGCGGCGCTTTCTCGTGCGACGGTAGCCTTCCAGAATTTCGGCCGTCGACGAAATTCTGACGTGCCCGCCCCCCGTGGCGGGCACATACATGTGCCCACCGGGGCGGACCCATCAGAATTTGGCACCCTTCGGACCAAGCGGCACCCCCCTTGCCCTGCGGCTTGCGCCTTCGGGCAACCGGCGCGGGTGACTTGCCACTGGCAAGCCGCCTTGTCGCGCCGGGGCGCCTTTGCCGCGGATCGGGCGAGAGGGGCTGGTGACAGGAGGTTCTCGGCACCCGCAAGGCCGATAGGGGCTTGCCATCCCCCCGGCACCGTGAAACAGGGAAGCGCCAACGAAAACTCCCCGAACGAGGTTCCCATGGAGATTCGAGAGGCGCTCACCTTCGACGACGTTCTGCTGGTTCCGGCTGCATCTTCGGTGCTGCCGTCCGATGCCGATACCTCGACCTTCGTGACCCGGGCCATCCGCATGAACATCCCGCTGCTGTCCTCGGCGATGGACACGGTGACCGAGGCGCGCATGGCCATCGCCATGGCGCAGGCGGGCGGGATCGGCGTGATCCACCGCAACCTTGGCGTCGAGGAGCAGGCGCGCGAGGTGCGGCGGGTCAAGCGCTTTGAAAGCGGCGTGGTCTACAACCCGATCACCCTGACCGCGGGCCAGACCGTCGCCGATGCCAAGGCGCTGCAGGAGCGCTACAACGTCACCGGCTTTCCGGTCGTGGACGCGCGCGGCCATGTCGTCGGCATCGTCACCAACCGCGACATGCGCTTTGCCAGCGATGACCGCACGCCGGTCAGCGTGGTGATGACCTCGGATAATCTGGCGATGGTGACAGAGCCGGTGCAGCTCGACGAGGCGAAAAGCCTGATGAAGGCGCGGCGGATCGAGAAGCTGCTGGTGACCGATGGCCGCGGCAAGCTGACCGGCCTGCTGACGCTGAAGGACACCGAAAAGGCGGTGCTGAACCCCCATGCCTGCAAGGATGACCTCGGCCGGCTGCGCGTTGCCGCCGCCACCACGGTCGGCGATGCGGGTTATGAGCGCAGCCAGGCGCTGATCGACGCGGGCGTCGACATCGTGGTGATCGACACCGCGCATGGCCATTCCGAGGGCGTGGCGCGGGCGGTGGCGCGGATCAAGTCCTTCTCGAACCATGTGCAGGTCATCGCCGGCAATGTCGCCACTGCCGAGGCGACGCGGGCGCTGATCGGCGCGGGCGCCGATGCGGTCAAGGTCGGCATCGGCCCGGGTAGCATCTGCACCACGCGGATCGTGGCCGGCGTCGGCGTGCCGCAGCTGACCGCGATCATGGATGCGGCGGGGGCGGCGGGAGATCATCCGATCATCGCCGATGGCGGCATCAAGTTCTCGGGCGATTTCGCCAAGGCGATTGCGGCGGGGGCCTCTTGCGCCATGGTCGGGTCGCTGATCGCGGGCACCGATGAAAGCCCGGGCGAGGTGATCCTGTACCAGGGCCGGTCGTTCAAGTCCTATCGCGGCATGGGCAGCCTTGGCGCCATGGCGCGCGGCTCTGCCGACCGCTATTTCCAGAAGGATGCGGCCAGCGACAAGCTGGTGCCCGAGGGGATCGAGGGGCAGGTGCCCTACAAGGGCTCTGTCTCGGCCGTGGTGCACCAGATGGTCGGGGGCCTGCGCGCCGCCATGGGCTATACCGGCTGCCGCACCGTCGAGGAGATGCGCGGCGGCTGCCGCTTCGTGAAGATCACCGGCGCCGGGCTGAAGGAAAGCCATGTGCATGACGTGCAGATCACGCGCGAAAGCCCGAACTACCGGCTGGGGTAAGGGGACGGGCCGGCCTCAGGCGCCGGCCCGCGCCCTTGGCGGGGGAGAGACGCCATGGCGCAGAGCGAGCAGGAAAAGATGCTGGCGGGGGCGCTCTATGACGCGTTCGACCCGGGCCTGGTTCAGGCGCGGGGACGGGTGCGCGACCTCTGCCAGGCGCTCAACGCTTCGAGCGAGGGCGAGACCGGGCAGCGCCGGCAGCTGTGCATCCAGATCTTCGGCAAGGGTGGCGAGTCGGTCTGGCTGCAGCCGCCCTTCCACTGCGACTATGGCAGCAACATCGAGCTTGGCGAGCGGGTGTTCTTCAACTTCAACTGCGTGGTGCTGGATGTCTGCAAGGTCAGCATCGGCGACTATTGCCAGTTCGGGCCGGGGGTGCAGATCCTGACGGCAATGCACCCGCTGGAGGCGGCCCTGCGCCGCAAGCAGGAATACGGGCAGCCCGTCAGCATCGGCGCCGATGTCTGGGTCGGCGCCGGCGGGCTGATCCTGCCGGGCGTGACCATCGGCGCGGGCGCGGTGATCGGCGCCGGCAGCGTGGTCACCCGCGACATCCCGGCCGGCGTGTTTGCGGCGGGCAATCCCTGCCGCGTCATCCGCAAGATCGCCGAGGGCGACAGGGCGTAGCACCCGCCGAGGACGGCTAGAGGCAGGGGGCGATGAAGGCTTGCGCCAAGTCTTAATGATGTTAATTTAACGCCAGTAGATTCTCTGGGAGCAAGCCATGGCGCGTCCCCGCAAGGAAGATGCCATCGACGTCAAGGCCGAGGCACTGAAGGCGGCCATCCGCCTTTTGCACGAAGACCCGGACAGCCTGTCGCTGGCGGCGATTGCCCGCCGTGTCGGCTGCTCGGCCCCGGCGCTTTATGCGCATTTCACCGGCAAGGACGACCTGCTGGAGCAGGCGCGGCTGGCGGCCCATGCCGAGATGATCGCGGCCAAGCGCGCGCGCTTCGCAGGGTTTCAGGGCGATCCGCTGGACCGGCTGCGCGCCGGCGGGCGCGACTATGTGGCCTATGCGCAGGAGAACCCGGCGCTCTACCGGCTGATCTTCGCGCCCTCGCATGGGGCGGGCGCGGGCGGCGCCAGCCTGACCGAGGCGGCGCTGGCGCCGCTGGCGGCGGGGGTGCGCGCGGCGCAGGCGGCGGGGTTTGCGCAGGGGGCCGAGGCCGGCGCGGTGGCAGAGGCGATGTGGTTCGCCGTGCATGGCGCGATCCTGATGGCGCTGGACCGGCAGTTGCCAGGGCCCGAGGCGGCGCGCTGGCAGCGGGCGATGCAGGCGGTGGACACGATGATGGCGCTGCTGGCGCCCGATGTGGGAAAGGAATGACCATGCGTGTTGTAAGGGCCCTCGGGCTTGGGGTGCTGGCGGCGACGGCGCTGGCCGGTGCAACCCTGATCTGGTTCGCGCGGGATACGCGGGCCGAGATAAACGCGATGGAGGCGGCGCTGATGGCCCGCGCCGTTCCGGTCGGTGTGGTTCCCGTGGCCGACCTGCCGGAGCCGGTGGTGCGCTACTTCGCCTATACCTTCCCGGGCGGCGTGCCCGAAACCCCGCGCCATGCGGTGATCGAGATGGCGGGCCAGTTCCGCCGGCCGATGACCACGGGCTTTGCCCCCACCACCGCCCGCCAGGTCGCCAGCCTGCGCCAGCCCGACCTGGTCTTCTCGGCCGATACGCCGATCCTGGGCGTGATGTGGGCCATCGCCTTCGACAGCTATATCGACGGCCGGATGATGATGGAAGCAAGAGTGCTGTCGGCGCTGACGGTGATGCAGGAAGAGGCCAACCCGGTGCTGGACGTGATCTCGCTGCGGCGCTGGCTGCTGGAAAGCCCGGTCTTCCCGATGGCGCTGCTGCCCGGCGGCCCGGTGACATGGGAGGCGGTGGATGACAGCCACGCCCTGGCCGTGGTGCGGGCGCAGGACATCGAGGCGCGGCTGCTGGCGACCTTTGATGACAGCGGCGCGCTGGTGGCCTTCGATGCGACAGAGCCGGGCGACCTGACCACGCCCTATCACGGCTCGGGCGAGCGGGTGACGCGGGGCGATGTGCAGCTGGTGCAGGGTGTGCGGGTGCCGATGGCGTTCGAGATCTCGCGGGTCGGTGCAAGCGGGGTGGCCGAACCGTTCTGGACCGGGCGCATCACCAGCCTCGCGTTCGAGTGACGGGGGAGCACAGATGACCGAGGCCATCGACCGTGACATTGCCCTGACGCTGAACGGCAAGCCGGTGGTGCTGCATGTCGATCCGACCGCGCCGCTGGTGCATGTGCTGCGCGAGGCGGCGGGGCTGACCGGCACCAAGTTCAGCTGCATGACCGGCGCCTGCGGGGTCTGCACCATCTGGCTGAACGGCGCGCCGGTCCCGTCCTGCGTGCTGAGTGCCGAGGATGCGGAGGGCGCCGAGATCACCACCATCGAGGGGCTGGCGGGGCCGGAGGGGGGCTTGCACCCGGTGCAGGCGGCCTGGATCACCGAGCAGGTCGCGCAATGCGGCTATTGCCAGCCGGGGATGATCATGGAGGCGGCGGCGCTGCTGCGCGACAGCCCCGCGCCCTCGCGCGCCGAAATCGTGGCGGCGCTGGACGGGCATCTGTGCCGCTGCGGCACCTATGGCCGGATCGTGCGGGCGGTGGAGCGCGCGGCGAAGGAGATGGCGATATGAGCGGGACGCTTTGCATGAATCGCCGCCACTTCCTTGTGGGCGGCAGCGCCGGGGCCGTGGGCATCGCCTTCGGCGGGTTGCCGGCGCTGGCGCGCACTGATCTGGGCACGGGCGAGATCGCCCGGATCAACCTCTGGGTCTCCATCGCCGAGGATGGCACCGTGACCGTGCAGCACCCGGCGGCAGAGATCGGGCAGGGCTCGCGCACCGTGATGCCGATGATCCTGGCCGAGGAGCTGGATGCCGACTGGTCCATGGTGCGCGCCGCCACCGCGCCCTTCGACAGCGCCTATGCCAATCCGGGTTTCGTGTCGAACGGGGTGCCGCGGCTGGTTACGGCGGACAGCACCACCACGCACGGCTATTGGCAGGTGCTGCGCGAGGCGGGGGCGCAGGCGCGGCGGGTGCTGATCGACAATGCCGCGCGGCATTGGGGCGTGGCGGCGAACAGCCTGCGCACCGAGGCGGGGCGGGTGATCGACGAGGCTGGCGGGCGCGCGCTTGGCTATGGCGAGATTGCCGCCTTTGCGCGGGTGCCGGGCCGGATGCCGAAGCTGGGGCCGGCCGATTTCAAGGCCCCCGCCGACTACCGGATCGTCGGACAGGATGTGGGCCGGCTCGACATGGTTGAGAAGGTGGCGGGCAGCGCGGTGTTCGGCGTCGATGTGACGATGCCGAAGATGCTGATCGGCTCGGTCGAGTATCCGCCCGTCGTGGGTTCGGTCCCGGCCGCGGTGGACGATGCCGGCGCGCTGGCGGTGCCGGGGGTGCGGCAGGTGGTGGTGCTGCCCGATGCGGTGGGGGTCATCGCCTCCAGCCCCTGGGCCGCGGCCCGCGGGCGCGCCGCGCTGCGGGTGACCTGGGACGTGCCGGAGAAGACCGCCGCCTATGACGGCGAGGCGGCCAAGGCGGCTTTCCTGAGGATCGCCGGCGATCGCAGCGTGCCCGGCGTCCCCAACCGCCGGCAGGGCGACGTGGAGGCCGCCTTCGCCGGCGCGGCCCGTATCTTGACGGCCGAGTTCACCTCGGACCACGTCACCCATGCCTGCATGGAACCGATGAACGCGACGGTGCGCACCCATAGCCTTGGCCGCGGCGCCGAGGCGGTGGTGCCGACGCAGAGCCAGGATCTCGACATGCGGCTGCTGGCGCGGACGCTGAAGACGCCGCCGCTGATGATCGACGTGCAGCCCGTCTATGCGGGGGGCGGCTTCGGGCGGCGGGTGGACAACCGGGTGGTGGGCGATGCGGCGCTGCTGTCCAGGGCGGCGGGGGTGCCGGTCAAGGTGGTGCAAAGCCTGCGCGACGACATGCGCCGGGGCCTCTACCGCGCGCTGGCGGCGCAGCGGGTCGAGGCGGCGCTGGACGGCGCTGGCCGCATCATCGGCTGGCGGCACCGGATCGTCGCCGACAGTGCCTATGCGCGGATGTTCCCCGAGCAGTTCGCGGCGGCGGGCGGGCTCGACCGCACCGTGGTGGACGGGCAGGCGCATCTTTATGACATCCCGCATCAGGCGCTGGACTATGTCCGGCAGGACATGGGCATCCCCATCGGCTATCTGCGCAGCGTCGGCGGCGGCTATACCTTCTGGGCCATCGAGCATTTCCTCGACCGGATCGCGCGCGAGACCGGGACGGACCCGCTGGAGCTGCGGCTGTCGTTGCTGCTGGACCCGCGCGCCCGCCGGGTGCTGGAGGCGGCGGCCGGGATGGCGGGCTGGGGCACCCGGCCGCTGGGGCTGGCCTTCACCTCGTTCCGCGGCACGATGACCGCGGTGGTGGCAGAGCTGGCCGAGGGGCCGGGGCTGCGGGTGCGGGCGATGTGGGCGGCGGTCGATCCGGGGCTGGCGATCCATCCGGGCAATGTGGTGGCGCAGATCGAGGGCGCGCTGGTGATGGGCACCAGCATCGCCCTGCATGAGGCGGTGCCGTTCAAGGCGGGGGCGGCGACGGTGTCGGGCCTGCGCGACTATCCGGTGCTGCGGATGTCCGAGGCGCCCGAGATCACGGTGCGCCTGCTGGAGACCCCGGAAATCGGCCCGCAGGGGGTGGGGGAATCGGGCGTGCCGCCCGCGGCGGCGGCGATTGCCAATGCGATGCTGGCATCGCGGGGCACGGTCACGGCCTTGATGCCCTTCGCGCGGTAGCGCCACCGGGCCGCCGCTGCGCTGCGGCGGAACGCGGCCGCCGGCGCGCGCCCTGGCGGCGGGATTGGCTGATCTTTGCCACAGTGCATGACTGCCGATGCGTGCCGGGTGGGATATGGGCTTGTTTGCAGGTGCAGAAACTCTACTCTGCCCGCCATCAAGGGCGCCAGGTGCGCGGTTTCAAAGGCGGATTGTCATGTCGATTACTCCGGTTCTGTTGTGCGGTGGTTCGGGAACCCGGCTCTGGCCGTTGTCCCGCAAGAGTTTTCCCAAACAGTTCGTGAAGCTGGTCGGCGAGGAGACGCTGTTTGCCGCCTCGGCGCGGCGGTTGTCGGGGCCGGGCTTCGCGGCGCCGGTGGTGGTGACGGGATCGGATTTCCGCTTCATCGTGACCGAGCAGCTGGCCGAGGCGGGGATCGATCCGGGCGCGATCCTGATCGAGCCCGAGGCGCGCAACACCGCGCCGGCGGTGTTGGCGGCGGCGCTGCATCTGGCGGCGGTCGATCCCGAGGCGGTGATGCTGGTCGCGCCCTCGGACCACGTGATCCCGGATGCGGCGCTGTTCCGCAACGCGGTGACGGCGGGGCTGGTCGCGGTGGCGCAGGGCAAGATGGTGACCTTCGGGATCACACCCGGCCATGCCGAGACCGGGTATGGCTATCTTGAACTTTCCGGAACTCCGGAAGGCGATGGCGCCGCGGTGCCGCTGACCCGGTTTGTGGAGAAACCCGATGCGGCGCGGGCGGCCGAGATGGTGGCGGCGGGCAATTACCTGTGGAATGCCGGCATCTTCCTGTTTGCCGCCAAGGATATGATCGCGGCCTTCCGCGCCCATGCCCCGGCGCTGCTGGCGCCGGTCGAGGCAGCGGTGGCGGCGGCGAAGCCCGACCTTGGCTTCCTGCGGCTGGACCCGGCGGCCTGGGCGGGGGCCGAGGACATCTCGCTGGATTATGCGGTGATGGAGAAGGCGGCGAACCTGGCGGTGGTGCCCTTCACCGGCGCCTGGTCGGACCTTGGCGGCTGGGATGCCGTGTGGCGCGAGGGCGTGCAGGGCGCCGGCGGCGTCGGCACCAGCGGGCCGGTGACCTGCATCGACTGCGAGGATGTGCTGCTGCGGTCGGAATCCGAGGGGCTGGAGGTGGTCGGCATCGGGCTGAAGAACATCTTCGCCATCGCCACCCCCGATGCGGTGCTGGTCGCCGACATGAGCCGGGCGCAGGATGTGAAGGCGGCGGTGACGGCGCTGAAGAAGAAGGGCGCCAAGCAGGCCGAGGCCTTCCCGCGCGACCACCGGCCCTGGGGCTGGTTCGAGACGCTGGCGCTTGGCAACCGCTTCCAGGTGAAGCGGATCGTGGTGCATCCGGGGGCGGCGCTGTCGCTGCAGAGCCATTTCCACCGGTCCGAGCACTGGATCGTGGTCGAGGGCACCGCCAAGGTCACCATCGACGACACGGTGCAGCTGGTGACGGAAAACCAGTCGGTCTATATCCCGCTTGGCGGCCTGCACCGGATGGAGAACCCCGGCAAGGTGCCGATGGTGCTGATCGAGGTGCAGACCGGCACCTATCTGGGCGAGGACGACATCGTGCGCTATGACGATGTCTATGCGCGCGGGCAGGGGGCCAAGGGCTGAGACCCCCGGGCGCGCGCCGGAGCAATTGACGAGGGGTCGGAAGATGAAGATTGCCGTTGCGGGACTGGGCTATGTCGGCCTGTCGAACGGGCTGCTGCTGGCGCAGCACAACGAGGTCGTGGCGCTGGACGTGGTGCCCGAGAAGGTGGCGCTGGTGAACTCCGGCCGCTCGCCGATCGTCGATGCCGATTGCGAGGCCTTCCTGGCGCGGGGGGATCTCAACTTCCGCGCCACCACCGACCCGGCCGAGGCCTATGGCGGCGCGGATTTCGTCATCATCTCGACCCCGACCAACTATGACGTGGCGACCAACCGCTTCGACACCAGTTCCGTCGAGGCGGTGGTTCGCAAGGTGATGGAGATCGCGCCCGATGCGGTGATGGTGATCAAGTCGACGATCCCGGTGGGCTATACCCAGTCGGCCTCGCTGGGACTCGGCACCAAGAACCTGATCTTCAGCCCGGAATTCCTGCGCGAGGGCAAGGCGCTCTACGACAACCTGCATCCCTCGCGGATCGTGGTGGGCGAGCGGTCGGCGCGGGCAGAGACCTTTGCCGGGCTGCTGCTGCAGGGCGCCATCGACAAGGACGTGCCGGTGCTGTTCACCGATCCGTCCGAGGCCGAGGCGGTGAAGCTGTTTGCCAATACCTTCCTCGCCATGCGGGTGGCGTTCTTCAACGAGCTGGACACGTACTCGGTTGCCCGCGGCCTCGATGCGCGGCAGATCATCGAAGGGGTCAGCCTCGATCCGCGGATCGGCAGCCATTACAACAACCCCTCCTTCGGCTATGGCGGCTATTGCCTGCCCAAGGACACCAAGCAGCTGCTGGCCAATTATGATGAGGTGCCGCAGGTGATGATCGGCGCCATCGTCGAGGCGAACCGCACCCGCAAGGATTTCATCGCCGACCAGATCGTGGCGCGCAAGCCCCGCGTCGTCGGCATCTACCGGCTGGTGATGAAGGCGGGGTCGGACAACTTCCGCCAAAGCTCGATCCAGGGGATCATGAAGCGGGTCAAGGCCAAGGGCATCGAGGTCATCGTCTATGAACCGGCGCTGGATGCGGAGGACTTCTTCAACTCGCGCGTGATCCGCGACCTCGAGGCGTTCAAGACCGAGGCGGATGTGATCGTGGCGAACCGCGCGGCGCCCGAACTCGCCGATGTCGCGGACAAGGTCTATACGCGCGACCTGTTCGGCGCGGACTAGGGGAGCCTCGGCGCGCCTCAGGCGGCCAGCTTGCGGTCCTTTTGCGGCGAGGCGCCGAACAGCCGCGCATAGTCGCGGCTGAACTGCGTCGGGCTTTCGTATCCCACGGCAAAGGCGGTGCTGGCGACGCTCAACTCGCCTTGCAAGATCAGCCGGCGCGCCTCGGCCAGTTTCAGCTGCTTGTGGAACTGCAGCGGCGTCGTGCCGGTGATGCTGCGGAAATGGTCGTGGAACGAGGACAGGCTCATCCCCGCCAGCCGCGCGAGGCTGGCGACCGGCTGCGGCCGGGCGAAATCCTGCCGGAGCGCGGCGATGGCGCGGGCGATGCCCGAGGCGCGGCTGCCGGGCAGCGCCAGATCGCGCAGCATGGCGCCATGGGCCGAGGTCAGCAGCCAGTAATGGATCTCGCGCAGGATCAGCGGCGCCAGGATCGGGATCGCCTCGGGCCGTGCGGCCAGCGCGAAGAGCCGCGCCATCGCGCCGGCGATCTCGGCATCCGCCGGGCCGGTGGCGACTGCCTGCGCCTCTTGCGCGGGGCGCGGCGGGATCTGGGCGGCGTAGTCGCGCAGCAGCAGCGGATCAAGCTCAAGCGCCAGCGCGACATAGGGGGCAGCGCTGCTGGCGCGGGTGATGCGCGAGCGCGCCGGCAGGTCGAGGCTGACGATCAGCGATTGCATCGGCCCGAAGGCCACGCTGCGCGCGCCGGCGATGATCTGCTTCTCGCCCTGCAGGATCAGGCAGAAGACCGGGGCATAGACCATATGCGCCAGATCGGTCGGCGCCCGGGCCCGCACCACCGAAAGCCCCGGCACTGCCGTGGGAAACGGCACGTCGCCTTCCTTCAGCCCATCGGCAAGGCTCAGGATCTGGTGGATCAGCGGGTCGGGCATCGGCGGGCTCCTTTCGCATGAGCCTGCCACGGCGGCGCGGACCTGCACAGGCCCCAAAGCGCCATTCGGAGGATCGGGCAGAACTGCCGGAGCATGTGGCAGGCAGGCGCGCCCGCGGGATGCTAGATAACCGGCATCACCCCACAAGGAGATCCGACATGACCGACGCAACCCAGACGCGCGCCCCCGTGGCGCTGATCACCGGCGGCAGCCGCGGCCTTGGCCGCAACACGGCGCTGCACCTTGCCCGCAAGGGCTGCGATGTGGCGCTGACCTTCCACAGCCGCGAGGACGAGGCCGCAAGTGTGGTGGCCGAGATCGAGGCCCTGGGCCGCAAGGCGGTGGCGCTGCAGCTCGACACCCGCCAGACCGCCGGCTTTGCCGATTTCAGCACGCGGCTGCAGGCGGCGCTGACCGAGATGCGCGGCGAGCCGGGGCTGGACTTTCTGGTGAACAATGCCGGCACCGGCATCAACGTGCCTTTCGCAGAGACGACCGAGGCGCAGTTCGACGACATGATGGCGATCCACCTGAAGGGCGTGTTCTTCCTGACCCAGGCGATGCTGCCGCTGATCCGCGACGGCGGGCGCATCGTCAACCTGTCCTCGGGCCTCGCGCGGTTTGCCCTGCCGGGATATGCGGCCTATGCGACGATGAAGGGCGGGGTGGAGGTGATGACCCGCTACCTGGCCAAAGAGCTGGGGCCCCGGCGCATTTCGGTGAACGTGGTGGCCCCCGGCGCCATCGAGACCGATTTCGGCGGCGGCGCGGTGCGCGACGTGGCAGAACTCAACACGTATATCGCCAGCCAGACGGCGATGGGCCGCGTCGGGCTGCCCGATGACATCGGCGGCGCGATTTCCAGCCTGCTGATGGGCGAGATGGGCTGGATGACGGCGCAGCGCATCGAGGTTTCGGGCGGGATGCTGCTGTAACGAAACAGGCCGCCCCTTCGGGGGCGGCCTGTTCCTGCGCAGGGCGGGCCCTCAGGCCAGCATCGCCATCGGGTTTTCGAGGTTCTCGACAATCGCCTTCAGCAGTTCGGCGCCAAGCGCGCCGTCGATGACCCGGTGATCGACCGAGAGCGTCATCGACATCATCGTCGCCACCTCGATCTGGCCATCCTTGCCCACCACCGGCTTCTTCAGCCCGGCGCCGACGGCAAGGATCGCGCCATGGGGCGGGTTGATGACCGCGTCGAAATTCTCGATCCCGAACATGCCGAGGTTCGACACTGCAAAGCTGCCGCCCTGATACTCATGCGGGGCAAGCTTCTTGTTCCGCGCCCGGCCGGCCAGATCCTTCATCTCGGCCGAGAGGGCCGAGAGCGATTTCTGGTGCGCGTCCTTCAGCACCGGGGTGAACAGCCCGCCCTCGATGGCGACGGCAACCGCCACGTCGGAAGGCTTCAGCTTCAGGATGCGGTCGCCGGCCCAGACCGCATTGGCATCGGGCACGGCTTGCAGGGCGAGGGCGCAGGCCTTGATGATGAAGTCATTGACCGAGAGCTTGATGCCGCGCGCCGCGATCTGGGCGTTCAGCGTCTCGCGGAAGGCCATCAGCGCGTCGAGCCGCACCTCGCGCCGCAGGTAGAAATGCGGGATGGTCTGCTTGGCCTCGGTCAGGCGGGCGGCGATGGTCTTGCGCATTCCGTCGAGGGTGACTTCGGTGAAGTCGCGCCCGGCATAGATCTTGCGGACGGTGTCGGCGCTCATGCCCGCGGGCATGGTGGCGGGGCCGGCGACCGGGGCAGGGGCTGCAGTCGGGGCAGGGGCCGCGGCTTTCGGCGCGGCGGCGGGGGCAGCGGACTGCCCCTCGACATCGGCCTTGACGATGCGGCCACGGGGGCCCGAGCCCTTGAGCGCGGCGAGGTCCAGCCCCTTGTCGGCCGCGATGCGCCGGGCCAGCGGCGAGGCGAAGATGCGGCTGCCATCGCCGGACTTGGGCGCAGGGGCAGCGGTTTGCGCGGCGGCGGGCGTCGTTGCCTTGGCCTCCACCGTTTCGGCCGTCTCTGCCTTTGCATCCGCCTTCGGCGCTTCGGCCTTGGCGCCGGCCTCGGGCATCGCCTCGCCCTCGTCCAGCAGCACGGCAATCGGGGCGTTCACCTTCACGCCGCTGGTGCCTTCGGCGACCAGCAGCTTGCCGACGATGCCCTCGTCCACCGCCTCGAATTCCATCGTGGCCTTGTCGGTCTCGATCTCGGCCAGGATCTGGCCAGAGGTGACGGTGTCGCCCTCCTTGACCAGCCATTTCGCCAGCGTCCCTTCCTCCATCGTCGGGGACAGTGCGGGCATCAGGATTTCAATCGCCATTGTCCCCTCCTCAGCGGTAGGTCACTTTTTTCACAGCGGCCACCACCTCGTCCGAGGTGAGGATCGCCAGCTTTTCCAGGTTCGCGGCATAGGGCATCGGCACGTCCTTGCCGGTGCAGTTGATCACCGGCGCGTCCAGGTAGTCGAAGGCGCGCTCCATGATGACCGCCGACAGGTGGTTGCCGATGGACCCGACAGGCCAGCCCTCTTCCACCGTCACGCAGCGGTTGGTCTTCATCACCGAGGTCAGCACCGTGTCATAGTCGAGCGGGCGCAGGGTGCGCAGGTCGATGACCTCGGCGCTGATCCCTTCCTTCGCAAGCTTGTCGGCGGCTTCCAGCGAATGGGCCATGCCGATGCCGAAGCTGACGATGGTCACATCCGTGCCCTCGCGCCAGATCTTGGCCTTGCCGAAGGGGATGGTGAAATCCTCGAGCACCGGCACCTCGAAGCTGCGGCCATAGAGGATCTCGTTTTCGAGGAAGATCACCGGGTTCGGATCGCGGATCGCGGTCTTCATCAGGCCCTTCGCATCGGCCGCCGAATAGGGGATCACCACCTTCAGCCCCGGCACCATCGCATACCAGGCCGAATAGTCCTGGCTGTGCTGCGCGCCCACCCGGGCGGCGGCGCCGTTCGGGCCGCGGAACACCATCGGCGCGCCCATCTGGCCGCCCGACATGTAGAGCGTCTTGGCCGCCGAGTTGATGATCTGGTCAATCGCCTGCATGGCGAAGTTGAAGGTCATGAACTCGACGATGGGACGCAGCCCGCCAAAGGCCGCGCCGACCGCGATGCCGGCAAAGCCATGCTCGGTGATGGGCGTGTCGATCACCCGCTTGGCGCCGAACTGGTCGAGCAGGCCCTGGCTGATCTTGTAGGCGCCCTGATACTCGCCGACTTCCTCGCCCATCAGGAACACGGTGTCGTCGCGCTCCATCTCTTCGGCCATGGCCTCGCGCAGGGCTTCCCGCACGGTCATCGACTTCATCTTGGTGCCTTCGGGCCAATCCGGCGTGGTGTCGGCGGCCTTGGCGGGGTGGGGCGGGGTTTCGACAGCCGAAGTCACCTTGCCCTCGGGGGCGGGCGCATCGGCCTTCTGGGCAGTTTCCTGCGGCGCGGGGGCCTTCGGCGCCGCGGCCGAGGCATCCTCGCCCTCGGCCAGCAGCAGCGCGATGGCGGTGTTCACCTTCACGCCGCTGGTGCCTTCGGCCACCAGCAGCTTGCCGATGGTGCCCTCATCGACGGCCTCGAATTCCATCGTGGCCTTGTCGGTTTCGATCTCGGCCAGGATCATGCCAGAGGTGACGGTGTCGCCCTCCTTGACCAGCCATTTCGCCAGCGTGCCCTCTTCCATCGTGGGCGACAGCGCGGGCATCAGAATCTCGGTTGCCATGTGTCTCTCCCTCAGGCGGTCTGCGGCGCCACTTTGGCGTAGATGTCGGTCCACAGCTCGGCCGGGTCGGGCTCGGGGCTGTCCTTGGCAAATTCGGCGGCCTCGTTGACGATCGCCTTGATCTCCTTGTCGATCGCCTTCAGGTCCTCGTCGCTGGCATGGCCGCCCTGCATCAGCAGGTCGCGCACATGTTCGATGGCGTCGCGCTCTTCGCGCATCTTCTGCACTTCCTCGCGCGAGCGGTACTTGGCCGGGTCCGACATCGAATGGCCGCGGTAGCGATAGGTCATCACCTCGAGGATATAGGGGCCCTTGCCGGCGCGGCAGTGCGCCACCGCGCGCTCGCCGGCTTCCTTGACGGCCAGCACGTCCATGCCATCGACCGCCTCGCCCTCGATCCCGTAGGCGGCGCCGCGCTGCCACAGGCTCGGCGACTTGGTGGAGCGCTTGACGCTGGTGCCCATCGCATACTGGTTGTTCTCGATCACGAAGATCACCGGCAGATCCCAGAGCTCTGCCATGTTGTAGGTCTCGTAGACCTGGCCCTGGTTCGCCGCGCCATCGCCGAAATAGGTGAAGGTGACGCGGTCATTGCCCTTGTACTTGTCAGAGAAGGCGAGGCCTGCACCCAGCGGCACCTGCGCGCCGACGATGCCATGACCGCCGTAGAAGTGCTTTTCCTTCGAGAACATGTGCATCGAGCCGCCCTTGCCGCGGGAGTATCCCCCCTCGCGCCCGGTCAGTTCGGCCATCACGCCCTTGGGGTCCATGCCGCAGGCCAGCATATGGCCGTGGTCGCGGTAGGAGGTGATGCGCTTGTCGCCTTCCGAGGCCGCAGCCTCGAGGCCGACGACCACCGCTTCCTGCCCGATATAGAGGTGGCAGAAGCCGCCGATCAGACCCATGCCGTAAAGCTGGCCGGCCTTTTCCTCGAATCGGCGGATCAGCAGCATCTCGCGGTAATACTTGAGCAGGTCGTCTTTCGAGACGTTCGGCAAATCAGGGACTTTGCGCGCGGCCATTGCGGGGAACCTCCGTATCGGCTGGGTGGCGGCAGATAGTTCAACGTTAAACCATCCATAGCCGATCCGCTTGCCAAGAACCAGTCCCGATTGCCCCGCGACGCTCTCTGCGGCAGCCCTGGTGGCAGCCTCTCGCCGTCAGCGGATCACGATCTCGTCGCCGCGCACGAGGCCCAGCATCGCGCGCGCGCGCTCGTCCAGCAGGTCGAGGTCGAGGTAATCGTCGGACAGCCGCAGCGTCAGGTTCTCCATCCGCGCCACCTGCAGCCGCAGCCGGTCGCGCTCGTCGGTCAGCGCCTCGGCCTCGGCGGCGAGCTTCACCCGGCTGAAGACGCCAAAATCGCCCTGCACGGCGGCGAAGGTGAAGTAGCCGGCCAGCACCAGCGCCAGGGCAAAGAAGAACAGGGCGCCAAGTGCCGGTCGTTTCGCGGGTCTGCTCATCATCTGCCTCTTCGGCCCGTCTGATGCGGGCTCTTTTTCCTGCGCGCGCTGCGCCTGCCCGGAATCATGCCACAGGTGATTCGCAATGAAAACCCCGCGCAAGCATGGCCTGCGCGGGGGAAATCAGCTCGCCCCGGGGGCAGCGCCCTGGATCAGGCGCGGCCCTTGTAGATGTCGACCAGCTTGGCCAGCATCGCCAGCGCATCCTCGCGCGAGCGCTGGAAGCTGTTGCGGCCGATGATCGAGCCGTTGCCGCCGCCGTCGCGGATGGCGCGGGCATCGTCATAGACCGAGTCCTCGCCCTTCTTGGCGCCGCCCGAGAACACCACGATGCGGCGGCCGTTGAAGCTGGCCTCCATGCAGTGCTTGACCCGCGCCGCCTGGGTGGCGATGTCGATCTCCTGCTTCTCGTAGACCTTCTTGGCCTCGCCCAGCATCAGATGGTCGGTCGAGAGCTTGATCTTGATGATATGCGCGCCGATCAGCGCCGCGATCTGCGCGGCATAGGCGGCGACGTCGATGGCGGTCTCGCCGTCCTTGCTGATCGCCTCGCCGCGCGGATAGGACCAGATCACCGTGGCGATGCCCTTGGCGGCGGCTTCCTTGCGCATCTGCACGATCTCTTCGTACATGTCGATCTGCGCATCCGAGCCCGGGTAGATGGTGAAGCCGATGGCGGCGCAGCCAAGGCGCAGCGCATCATCGACGCTGGCGGTGACAGCCTGGTTCTTGCCGCAGGTGTCCGACATCAGGCTGTTGGCGCTGTTGCACTTCAGGATGGTCGGGATCTGGCCGGCAAAGGTGTCGGCGCCGGCTTCCAGCATCCCCAGCGGGGCGGCATAGGCGTTCAGCCCGGCATCGATGGCCAGCTGGTAATGGTAATGGGGGTCATAGCCGGCGGGGTTCGGGGCGAAGGTGCGGGCCGGGCCGTGCTCGAAGCCCTGATCGACCGGCAGGATGATCATCTTGCCGGTGCCGCCGAGCTTGCCTTCCATCAGCATCCGGCAGAGGTTGCCCTTCACGCCGGCATTGTCGCCCTCGTAATTCGACAGGATCTTCTGAACGATTCTGGTCGCGCGCATTGTCGTCTCCTCGACTGGAATGGACTTGCCCGCAGGTCTATGTGCGCCTGCGGCATCGCGCAATCGTGGTGGCGCTAACGAGCGCGCCAACGTGGCATTTCCGCCGGATGCCGGGCAAAACCGCCCCATTGGCGCGGGTATCCGCCGATCCGGCGGCGACTCAGTCCTCGTCCCCCGCCACCAGGAAGATCTCGCCCGCCGCCTCCATCTCGCGGATCGCGGTCACCACCGTTGCCATCGCCGCCTCGGCGTCCTTGTCCTTGACCTTGCCGAGGTTGGCCATCTCGTCGCGCAGGCTGGCGGCCATGCGCTGCGACATGTTCGCCAGGATGAACTCGGCTGCCGCGACCTCCTCGCCGCGCGCGCCGGCCAGCGCCGTCACCAGCACCGCCTGATCGACGGCGCGGATCACCTTGGGGATGTCGCGCGCGTCGATGCGCACCGGGATGTTGGGGAAGGTGAAGATCGCGCGGCGCACCTGTTCGGCAAAGCCGGCATCCTCCTCCTCCAGCCCCTTGAGCACCGAATCCCGCGTCGCCGCCGCCGAATAGTTCAGGATTGCCCCCACCCGCTCCACCGGGCCGGTATCGAAGGCCTTCGCCGGCTGCGCGTCCAGCTGCGCGGCCAGCGAAAGGCCGATGCGGCGCACCGTCTCGGGATCGACATTGCCGGTCAGCGACACCGCATAGGCGATGCGCCGCGCCTTGTCGCCGGGCAGCCGGCCCAGAAGCTCGGCGGCCTTCGACACCGCCAGTTTCGACAGCAGCACCGCGCCGATCTCGGTGCTTTCCTCCTCCAGCACAGGCAGCAGCCGGTCGGCCTCCAGCCCCGAAATCCGCTCCCAGGGGTCAGAGGTGCCGGTGGCGCCGGCCATCCGCCGCAGCCGGCTGGAGGTGGCGGGCGACAGATGCCCGTCGAGCAGTGCCAGCGCACCTTCCAGCCCGCCGGGGAAGGACAGGCCGATGCTCTCGACACCCTCGGCGAATTCCAGAACCACGGCCTCCAGCGTCGCACGATCGACGCTGCGCATCCTGGCGATTTCTTCGGTGAGCCCGGCCTGCAGCCGGTCCGGCAGCCGGGCCAGCGGCAATTCGGCGCCCTCGGCCAGCAGCAGCCGCACGATGATGGCGGCCTTTTGCGGCCCGGTCAGATGCGCGGTGCTGCCAGGGCCAAGGCTCGGCACATCAAAGGCGCGGCCGGCAAAGCCGGAACCGGCAAATCCACCCTCGCCGCCCAAGGGCGCAAGGGGCGTGAAACCCGCCATCCCGTTCTCCTGCAACCCATCTCTCGGCCGCAGTCTGCAACCCGGGCCCTTAAGGCCGGGTTACCTGCCGGGGATCAGCTGGTGGTGGCGATGCAGGCCTTCGCGGCCTCATCCCAGGCGGTGCCCGGGGCGCAGCTCAGGCGGGCCTCGTCATGGCCGCACATCGCCGAGGCGGCCATCGGCAGCAAGGACAGGCACAGCGCGGCGAGGGTGGTGGTCACGGCACGGCGGATCATCGGGAAACCTCCATCGGTTCGGGTCCATGCAAGATTGGACCATGGCCGCCCGAGTCCCGCAAAATCACAGCACCGTGACAGCGGCTCACGCGGCCCCGAACACCCGGGCAAAGATCGTGTCCACATGCTTGGTGTGATAGCCGAGGTCGAACTTCTCCTCGATCTCGGCCGGGCTCAGCGCCGCGGTCACTTCCGGGTCGGCCAGAAGCTCGGTCTTGAAATCCGCGCCCTGCTCCCAGACCTTCATCGCGTTCCTCTGCACCAGCCGGTAGCTGTCCTCGCGCGACACCCCCGCCTGGGTCAGCGCCAGCAGCACCCGCTGGCTCATCACCAGGCCCTTGAACTTGTTCATGTTGGCCAGCATCGTTTCCGGGTAGATCACCAGCTTCTCGACCAGCCCCGCCAGCCGGTGCAGGGCAAAATCGAGCGTGATGGTGGTGTCCGGCCCGATCGCCCGCTCCACGCTGGAATGGCTGATGTCGCGCTCATGCCACAGCGCGACATTCTCCAGCGCCGGCACGACAGACATCCGCACCAGCCGCGCAAGGCCGGTCAGGTTCTCGCTCAGCACCGGGTTGCGCTTGTGCGGCATCGCGGACGAGCCCTTCTGGCCGGGGCTGAAGAATTCCTCGGCCTCCAGCACCTCGGTGCGCTGCATGTGGCGGATCTCGATGGCGATGTTCTCGATGCTGCTGGCAATCACCCCCAGCGTCGCAAAGAACATCGCGTGCCGGTCGCGGGGGATCACCTGGGTGCTGATCGGCTCGGGGGTCAGCCCCAGCATCTTGCAGACATGCTCTTCCACCGAAGGGTCGATATTGGCAAAAGTGCCGACCGCGCCTGAAATCGCCCCCGTCGCCACCTCGGCCCGCGCCGCCTCCAGCCGTTTGCGGCCCCGCGCCATCTCGGCATAAAACCGCGCGAAGGTCAGGCCCATGGTGGTCGGCTCGGCATGAATGCCATGGCTGCGCCCGATGCGGACGGTGTCCTTGTGCTCCATCGCGCGGGTCTTCAGCGCCGCCAGCACCCGGTCCATCCCCGCCAGCAAGAGGTCCGAGGCCCGCACCAGCTGCAGGTTCAGCGTGGTGTCGAGCACGTCCGACGAGGTCATGCCCTGGTGCACGAAGCGCGCATCCTCGGCGCCGATATGCTCGGCCAGGTGCGTCAGGAAGGCGATGACGTCATGCTTGGTGACGGCCTCGATCTCGTCGATGCGCGCCACGTCGAAGGTCACATCCTTCGCCTTCCACACCGCCTCGGCATTGGCCTTGGGGATCACGCCAAGCGCCGCCTGCGCGTCGCAGGCATGGGCCTCGATCTCGTACCAGATGCGGAACTTGGTCTCGGGCGACCAGATGGCGACCATTTCGGGGCGGGAATAGCGCGGGATCATCGGAGCGTCCTTTGGCAACTGGGGTCGCGGGTCTGTTACCCCCAAACCCCCCCTTGCCGCAAGGTCGCGCGCCCCCATCGTTCTGGTCCAAATATCCTGCGGGGGTGCGGGGGCGCAAAGCCCCCGCCGGCCGGCCATGGGCGCGCCGCAAACAGGCCAGTTCCGTCGCTCCCCGGCTTTCCCCCGCCGCAGCGCAGCGCTAGGCTGCCCCGCATGAGCACCGTCCTGCAATCCCGTCTTCCCTTCGCCCCCTGGGCCGATCCGCGCACGCGGCGGCTGCCGGGGATCGTGCCGCTCGACATGGCCGAGTGGATCGACATCGACGATGCCTATGCCGGCCAGATGGCGCTGCGCGACGAGCTGATCGCAAACCGGCCAGAGGCGGTCCATGGCCTGACCGAGGCCGCGCGCCCCGCGGCGGACGAGCTTTATGCCATGCTGCTGGAGCTGCTGCCGGGGCTCGGCTTCGTGCTGGACGAGGGCAGCGCCCTGCGCCCCGACGGGGTGAGGGTGCCGCTCGACCCCGGCCAGCCGTTGCTGACGCTGGGGCGGCTGGTGCAGGAAGACCTGATGCTGATGCTGCCCGGCGAGAGCGGCGAGCATGTGCTGGCCGGCGCGGTGCTGTGCTTTCCGGCGGGCTGGACGCTCGCCGAGAAGTTCGGCCAGCCGATGGGCCGCATCCATGTGCCGGTGGCGATCTACACCGAGGACGTGGCCAAGCGCGTGCAGCGGCTGCTCGACGGCGTGCAGCCGGGGCGCCCGCTGGTGCGCGGCACTGCCCACCACTCCAATGCGCCGCTGTTCAACCCGCGGACCGAGGCGATGGGGCGCGCGATCACCGGCGATCTGCCGTTCCTGCGCGTGGAACGGCAATGCCTGCTGCGGCTCCCGCAGACCCGCGCGGTGCTGTTCTCGGTCCACACCTATGTGCTGCGCCCCGAGGCGCTGAGCCCCGAGCAAGCGGCCTTGCTGCGGGAGTTCCCGATCCGCCACGCCGCCTGAAGCCCGGTCGCGTCTTCCGGCGCCTCAGATCATCTGCATCAGCGACATCCCCAGCGGGGTCTGCGACACCGCCACCGCGATCCCGGTCAGCGACATCGCCCGCGCCGTCAGCTTCATGTCCTCGCGGCCAAGCGCGTTGTAGGTCAGCAGCGCCGCGCCGACCGGCGCCGCCACGATGACCAGCGTCAGGTTCATCGAATAGAGCGTCAGCCGCTGCGCCAGCGGCGCCTTGGCAGATGGCTTGCGGGCCTCCTCCTCGTACAGCGCCTGACGGATCCGCGCCGCCTCGGACACCATGGGATGCGGGAGGTCGGGCTGCGAGTTTGCGTAAGGCTCGGCCGCGAAGACCGGAGGCACGAAGGCCGGGGGCCGCAGCGTGATCTTGGCCCGGGCCAGGCGCGCGGCGAGGCGGGGCCGTTCGGCCCGCTGCTCGGGTTCAGCAGCCGGTTCGGGGGCCACCTCCGGCGGCGGCGCAGGCATCTCCACCTCGGCCTCGGGCGCCTCCAGCTGCACCCGGCAGATGTCGCGCACGATGCCGTCGAACTCGTCGGGGCCGAATTCGCCGCCGGTCTCGCTCCACAGCGTCAGCTCTGCCGGATAGCGTGCCGCGATCCGTGCCGCGATCGACCGGCATAGCGCCTCGCGGCGTTCGGCCAGCACCATCGGCTGGCCGGCATTGACCCCGAAGCTGACCGCCAGCACCAGGCCGGCGCCGTGGCCCGACCCCTCGGCCGGCTGATCGCAATAGGCCAGGACGACGCGGGCGCCGTCGATCTGGAAGCTGGCGAAATCGTCATAGGGACGACCGTGGTGATAGCTCGCGCGCGGCCTGCTGCGGAATGCCTCGTCGAACTGTTCGATGAGGTCCTCGTACTCGCTCAACATTGTTTCTCTATACAGCAGGGTAGCGACGATCGTTGCAGAGGCAAGGTGCATCGCCGGAACTCTCCTTATTCGTGCATTCACACATTACGAATCGAATATGCCGCGAATTGGATTGGATTGAGGCGAATTCGAGAACATTCCTGCGCGCCGCCGGGGACGGTTTCGGCCGCCGCCGCGCCGCACGGCGCAAACGAAAAGGGCGCCCGAGGGCGCCCTTTGCTTGGATTGTAGCCGATATCAGCAGGAATAGTACATCAGGTACTCGATCGGGTGCGGCGTGTGCTCGTAGGCGTAAACCTCTTCCCACTTCAGCGCCATGTAGCCGTCGAGCTGGTCCTTGGTGAACACGTCGCCGGCCAGCAGGAACTCGTGATCCTTCTCCAGCTCGTCCAGGGCCTCGCGCAGCGAGCCGCAGACGGTCGGGATTTCCGCCAGTTCTTCCGGCGGCAGGTCGTAGAGGTCCTTGTCCGAAGCCGGGCCCGGATCGATCTTGTTCTTGATCCCGTCGAGGCCGGCCATCAGCAGGGCGGCAAAGCACAGGTAGGGGTTCGCCGACGGATCGGGGAAACGGGCTTCGACGCGCTTGGCTTTCGGCGATTCCGTCCACGGAATACGGACGCAGCCAGAGCGGTTGCGGGCCGAATAGGCGCGCAGCACCGGGGCTTCAAAGCCCGGGATCAGGCGCTTGTAGCTGTTGGTGGACGGGTTGGTGATCGCGTTCAGCGCCTTGGCATGGATCAGGATGCCGCCGATGAACCACAGGGCTTCCTGCGAGAGGTCCGCGTACTTGTCGCCTGCAAACAGCGGCTTGCCGTCCTTCCAGATCGACATGTTGACGTGCATCCCGGTGCCGTTGTCGCCCTTCATGGGCTTGGGCATGAACGTGACCGACTTGCCATAGGCATGGGCGACGTTGTGGATGACGTACTTGTACTTCTGCAGCTCGTCCGCCTGCTTGGTCAGCGGCCCGAAGATCAGCCCGAGTTCATGCTGGTTCGACGCGACCTCGTGGTGGTGCTTGTCGACCTTCATGCCCATGCGCTTCATGGTGCTCAGCATCTCGCCGCGCAGGTCCTGCGCCGGGTCCACCGGGTTCACCGGGAAGTAGCCGCCCTTGACGCCCGGGCGGTGGCCCATGTTGCCCATTTCATACTGGGTGTCGGTGTTCCAGGCGCCGTCGACGGCATCGACCTCGAACGAGACCTTGTTCATCTTCACGCTGTAGCGCACGTCGTCGAAGATGAAGAACTCGGCTTCCGGCCCGCAATAGAAGGCGTCGCCGATGCCCGAGGATTTCAGGTAGGCCTCGGCCTTGATCGCCGTGCCGCGCGGGTCGCGGCTATAGGGCTCGTTGGTGTCGGGCTCGGCCACGGTGCAATGCACGCACATGGTCTTTTCCGCGTAGAACGGGTCGATATAGACCGATTCCGGATCGAGGATCAGCTTCATGTCGGACTGGTCGATGGACTTCCAGCCGGCGATCGAGGAGCCGTCGAACATGAAGCCTTCATCGAAGAAGTCCTCGTCGACCAGATCCGCGACCAAGGTCACGTGCTGAAGTTTTCCACGCGGATCGGTGAAGCGGATGTCGACATATTCGACCTCTTCATCCTTCATCAGCTGGAGGGCGTCTTTGATGCTCATGTGACCTTCTTCCCTTTTAGATTGAGCATTGGGGCCGCCACTTGCCGGTGCGGCCCGCGAAGTCTTCAGACCGCGTCGTCGCCGGTCTCGCCGGTGCGGATGCGGATCGCCTGTTCGACGGGCGAGACAAAGATCTTGCCGTCGCCAATCTTGTCGGTGCGCGCTGCCGAGACGATGGCCTCGATGGCGGCGTCGACCATGTCGTCGGCCAGCACCACCTCGATCTTCACCTTGGGCAGGAAATCCACCACATATTCGGCGCCGCGGTAGAGTTCGGTATGGCCCTTCTGGCGGCCGAAGCCCTTGACCTCGATCACCGAAAGCCCCTGGACGCCTGCCTCTTGCAGGGCCTCCTTCACTTCGTCGAGCTTGAAGGGCTTGATGATCGCTTCGATCTTCTTCATCCGCCGACTCCCTTGGGTAACAGACCTGTCGGAGACGTGTCAGACCACTTTCACAGCACCGCCACAATTGGCTAGTCTGGGGACCTGCGGCCCTGCCTTGGGAATCCCGAAGGTAAGATTAAAATTTGTGCAACCTGTTTGTTGACTGGGCAGTTTGCGAAAAACGCGGGCGGAACCATGACCGAGATCCTCACATCTGCCCAAATGCGCGCCATCGAGGCGGCGGCCATCGCCTCGGGCCGCGTCACTGGGCTGGAGCTGATGGAGCGGGCGGGGCAGGGCGTGGTGGAGGCGGTGCTCGCCGAATGGCCGGTCCTGGCGGCGGGCGGCCTGCGGGCGGTGGTGCTCTGCGGGCCGGGCAACAATGGCGGCGACGGGTTCGTGGTGGCGCGGCTGCTGAAGCAGCGCGGGTGGGAGGTGGAGCTGTTCCTCTACGGCGAGCCGGCGCGGCTGCCGCCGGATGCGCGGGTGAATTATGAGCGGTGGGCGGGGATGGGGGAGGTGCTGCCGCTGGACGATGAAAGGTTCGACGGTTGGCCGGATGCCGGGTCCGGCCATGCCGTCATCGTCGATGCGATTTTCGGCACCGGCCTCGTGCGCCCCTATCTCGCGCATCGCCATCTCGCCATGACCCTGAACAGCTGTCAGTCCTTGTCGCGCAAGGGCGGCCCTTCTCCGAAGGTCGTTGCTGTCGATCTTCCAAGCGGGCTGTGCGCGGACAGCGGCCGTTGGCTGGGCGATGACCAGCCCCTTGATTTGGCCCCGCTGGCCAATCTGACAGTCTCGTTTCATGCGCCGAAGCTGGGGCATCTTCTTGCAGATGGGCCCGCGGCTTGCGGCAAGCTCGTGGTCGCCGACATAGGCCTTGGGCAATGGTCGGCACCTGGCGCAGAGGCTCGCGCCCGCCCCGCGGGGCGGGTCGGGGGCGAGCCGGGGTTGCCACCCTGGCAAGACCCGGTCGAAGCTGTCGCGCAAGCATCGGTCGCCCGGTTCGCCGCCAAGAGCACAGGCCACAAATACCACCACGGCCACGCTCTCATCCTCTCTGGCGGTCTCGGCCGGGGCGGGGCCGCCCGCCTTGCCGCCCGCGGGGCGCTGCGGATCGGGGCGGGGCTGGTGACCGTCGTCTGCCCATCCTCCGCGCTGATCGAGAACGCCGCCCGGCTGGATGCGATCATGCTGCGCCCGCTGCGGGGCGACGAGGCGGAGGCGCTGGCGGCGCTGCTGGAGGATGCTCGTATCAATGCGCTCTGCCTCGGCCCGGGGCTGGGGGTGGATCGGGCGGCGGCGCTGCTGCCGGTAGCGCTGCGCGCCAGGCGGGCCACCGTGCTGGATGCCGACGCGCTGACCACGCTGGCGGGCGACCCCGCGCTGGTCGCCCTGCTGCACGAGGGCTGCGTGCTCACCCCCCATGCCGGCGAGTTCGCGCGGCTGTTCCCCGACATCGCGGCCAAGCTCGCCGCGCCCGCCACCACCGGCCCTGCCTATTCCAAGCTGGATGCCACCCGCGAGGCGGCCGCCCGCGCCGGCTGCACCGTGCTGCTCAAGGGCCCGGATACGGTGATCTCCGCCGCCTCTGGCCGCGCCGCGCTCAACGCCGCCGTCTATGACCGCGCGGCGCCCTGGCTGGCAACGGCCGGGGCAGGGGATGTGCTGGCGGGGATCATCGCTGGCCTGCTCGCCCGCGGGCTGGACCCGTTCAACGCCGCCAGCACCGCCGCCTGGCTGCATGTCGAGGCGGCGCGCAGCTTCGGCCCCGGCCTGATTGCCGAGGACTTGCCCGAGCAGCTGCCCGCCGTGCTGCGGTCCCTGACCTAGCGCGCGTCAACCAGCGCCGGCAACGCCTCGATCTCGATGCCCTCGGCATAGATCACCTGCGGGGCGTCGAACTCCAGCGCATAGACCGGCAGATCCTGCACGCTGACCGCCGCGATGAAATCGCCATCGACCAGCCGCCGTACCGGCACCACCGCCTGTTTCGCGCCATAGAGGGCCTGCGCCCGCCAGTCGCGGATCAGCACCCCGGTGCCGGGTGCCAGCAGCAGCTCGCCCTCCGGCCGGTCCAGCCCCAGAACGCCGGCGCGCAGCCGCACCATCTGCCCCGTGACACGCCCCGCACGCACTGCGCGCAGCACCCGAGCGCCGCCCCTGGTGATGACCCGGTCGCCGGGCGAGAGGTAGTCCACCGGCAGCGCGCCTTCCAGCGTCAGCACCCGTGTGCCGCGCGCCAGCCCTGCAAGAAATGCTCCGTCATTGCCGCATTGGCCCGCACCGGATTGCCGTCCAGCCGCGCGCCCCTGATCCCCGTCGGTCATGGGCCTGTCCTGTCTCTGCTCTGCCATCGTCTTTTTTTTGCCAGATTAGGTGAAGAACCCGTTTCTGGCGAGCATTTTCACGGGCGCACCGGCGCCGTTTTTTCCGCTCGCATCCGCAGGGCGGAGTTGCTAGAAGGGCGCGGATTTGGAAGCGGTCTTACGGGAGGGCCGCTCCTTTGGTATTGCGGGTGTGGCGAAACTGGTAGACGCACCAGATTTAGGTTCTGGCGCCGCAAGGCGTGGGGGTTCAAGTCCCTCCACCCGCACCAGTTGAAAAAGGACGGATACGAATGCAGGTCACCGAGACCCTGAAAGACGGCCTCAAGCGCGGCTATACGATCACGCTCACCGCCGCCGAGCTGGAAACGAAAGTCACCGAGAAGCTCGTCGAGGCACAGCCCGAGATCGAGATGAAGGGCTTTCGCAAAGGCAAGGTGCCGATGGCACTGCTGCGCAAGCAGTATGGGCAGCGTCTGATGGGCGAGGCGATGCAGGACGCGATCGACGGCGCCATGAAAAGCCATTTCGAGGCCACCGGCGACCGCCCGGCGATGCAGCCGAAGGTCGAGATGCAGGATGGCGAGACCTGGAAAGAGGGTGACGATGTCACCGTCTCCATGAGCTATGACGCGCTGCCCGAGATCCCGGATCTGGACACGTCCGCCGTGACGCTGGAGCGTCTGGTGGTGAAGGCCGATGAGGCCGCGGTGACCGAGGCGCTGGAAAACCTCGCCAAGTCCTCGCAGGATTTCGAGCCGCGCAAGAAGGGCTCGGCCGCGAAGGATGGCGATCAGGTCGTGTTCGACTTCCTCGGCAAGGTCGATGGCGAGGCCTTCGAGGGCGGCGCCGCGGAAGACTATCCGCTGGTCCTGGGTTCGGGCTCGTTCATCCCGGGCTTTGAAGAGCAGCTCGTTGGCGTGAAGGCCGGCGAAGAAAAGAACGTGACCGTGACCTTCCCCGCCGAATACGGCGCGGCGCATCTGGCCGGCAAGGACGCCGTGTTCGAGTGCAAGGTGAAAGAGGTCAAGGCGCCGAAGGCTGCCGAGATCAATGACGAGCTGGCCAAGAAATTCGGCGCCGACGATCTTGAGGCGCTGAAGGCCCAGATCGCCGAGCGGCTGGAGGCCGAATACAAGGGCGCCGCCCGCGCCGTGCTGAAGCGCGCGCTGCTGGACCAGCTTGATGGCCTCGTGACCTTCGACCTGCCCTCGGCGCTGGTCGAGGCCGAAGCCGGGCAGATCGCCCACCAGCTCTGGCACGAAGAGAACCCCGAGGTGCACGACCACAACCACGGCAATGTCGAGGTGACGGACGAGCACAAGGCCCTGGCCGTGCGCCGCGTGCGCCTTGGCCTGCTGCTGGCCGAGATCGGCCGCAAGGAAAAGATCGAAGTGACCGATGCCGAGATGACCCAGGCGGTTCTGGCGCAGGCGCGCCAGTATCCGGGTCAGGAGCGCGCGTTCTTTGAATTCGTGCAGAAGAACGCCCAGGTGCAGCAGCAGCTGCGCGCCCCGATCTTCGAGGACAAGGTCGTGGACTTGATCGTTGCCGGTGCCAAGGTCACCGACAAGGAAATCGGCAAGGACGATCTGCAAAAGGCCATCGAGGCGCTGGACGAGCTCTGATCGCCCCGGCCCAAGGGCTTTGGACTGCAAGAGGCCGCTCCGCAAGGGGCGGCCTTTCTGATTCAGGGCGCGGGCGCGCAACCGCGGGCCGGAGCTTCGTCTGATTGACCTGCGTCATGGTGGCTGCGGGGAGATGTGCCCCAGTATCGCCCTATGGGAGGCGCGCCCGTATCGAGGAGGAACATCCAATGAGCGACTGCGAAGCCGGACCGGGCTGCATGACGAGTTGCGTCGCGGGGTGCGGCTGCATCTCCAAACCCGATGGCACCAACTGCAAATGCTACTGCGTCAACCCCGAAGGCGAGCTTGAGCCGACTTTCAGCTTTTCCGAATGGACGCTGGATGAGCCGGTTCTGATCTGCCTGAAGGAAGTTGACCGCAGCAGGCTGGCGGCGATGCTGGCCGAAGCCTGGTCCGCCAGCCCGGATAAGAAGGCCGGGGCAGGGGCTTCGGGCCTGATGAACGCCGACAAGATGCCGACGACACTGCGCGCGCTCGGTGCCGATCTGGGATTGGTGTTTCTGGACGCCTGAGGGCGGCCCCACGAAAAAGCCGCGCCCGGGTTTCGCCGGGCGCGGCCAAACCTCACGCCGTTGCCCTGCGGCCTGCGCCCCCGTAGCCTTGGTTTCGGATGGAGGCTATGCTCGGACCCATGCAGCGCAATCTTCTATCCGCAGCCTATGTGGCCTTGCTGTCGATCATGTTGGTGGTCGGCCTCAGCTATGAGGCTGTCTCGCCGGGCCTCGCGGCGCCCGGTGGCGAAGGCCCCTTCTTCTGCCGGCAGTTGCTCAGCTCTGGTGGGGACGACGAACTGATGATCACGGCCTTCGGGCTGTTCTTCCTCCCGCTGGCGCTGCGGCTCTTCCGGCTGAACCGCCGCGTTGCCGGTTATGAGGTCGTGCTGCTCTGGGTCTGCCTTGGGGTGGCCGGTGCCGCGCTCATGCTGGCCAGCCTGGACTGCGCGTCGATCCTCTACACCGCATTCGGGGTTCCCGATCTCTGGCTGGCCGGGGCCATGCTTGCCATGCCGGCTGCGGCCGCGGCGCTTGCAGGGCTTCGCCGGGCCGACATGGCACCTGATGCCGCAGCGCGCGGACCGGGTCGCGGCGTGGCTAGGAGATGATCGACCGCCGGGCAATGTTCGCCCCTCTCCTCGCCGCGCATCCCGGCTTCGCATTGCAACATGATGCGTTTCTTGCCGCATGGGGCTGCGACGCTGCGGACCCGCCGACCTACCTCTTGCTGGCCGATCTGGCGCGCGAATGCTCGCGGCTTCTGGGCGAGGACAGGCGGGCCGAGATCGTGAGCATCCTCGGCGTGGTCGAGGACTGGCTCTTGCACGGCGATGCCTATGTCCGCGAGGCCGCGACGATCGGATTTCTGGAGCGCCTCCAGAACGAGGCCATTCACCGCGGAACGACACCGGACGATTTCCTCGGACTTCTGGGGCCGGAAGCGCGGTTCTGGTGGGCCAAGGTCAGCGGCTTCTGGAGTGATGGAGAGCCGAATACCGACGATCGGTAGAGAGCGCCGGTTAAGCGATGGCCTAACCTCCCCCCACAAAAAAAGCCGCGCCCGGGTTTCCCCGGACGCGGCCAATCTTGCGCTTGCCTTGCGGCTCAGCGTGCGTCGCGGGGGTCGAAGTCGTTCTCGGCGCCCATTTCGTCGAACAGCTCGGCGATCTCGAAATCCGCAGCCGCTTCGGCTTCGGCGGCGAGTTCCTTGACCGACTTGCCCGAGGCCTGAAGTTCGGCCTCTTCGGGCGAGCGGGCGACGTTCATCACGATCGTCACCGTCACTTCGGGGTGCAGCACCACCGACACGTCATGCAGACCAAGGTCCTTGATCGGACGGATCAGCACGACCTGCTTGCGGTCCACGGTGAAGCCGGCCTCGGTCGCCGCATCGGCGGCGTCGCGCGGCGTGACCGAGCCGTAGAGCGCGCCGGCATCCGATGCCGAGCGAATCACCACGAAGGTCTGGCCGTCCAGCTTTTCAGCCAGCGCCTCGGCTTCTTTCTTGGTCTCGAGGTTCACGGTCTCGAGCTGGACCTTGCGGGTCTCGAACGACTTGATGTTGACGTCGTTCGCACGCAGCGCCTTGCCTTGCGGCAGCAGGAAGTTGCGCGCGTAGCCGTCCTTGACGTTGACGACTTCGCCCATCTGGCCAAGCTTGGCCACGCGTTGCAGAAGGATGACTTGCATGTGCCTCTCTCCTTACTTCACGGCGTAGGGAAGCAAGGCGAGGAAGCGGGCGCGCTTGATCGCACGGGCCAGCTCACGCTGCTTCTTGGCCGAAACGGCGGTGATGCGGGCAGGGACGATCTTGCCGCGCTCGGAAACATAGCGCTGCAGCAGACGCACGTCCTTGTAGTCGATCTTCGGCGCGTTGTCGCCCGAGAACGGGCAGACCTTGCGACGACGGAAAAACGGTTTGTTGGCCATGGTTATGGTCCTTTCCTCAAGCCCAGATCAACGACGGAAGCCGCCGCGGTCACCACCGCGGTCGCCGCCACGATCGCCGCGGTCGCCGCCCCGGTCACCCCGGTCGCCACGATCGCCGCGGTCCGGACGGTCACCCCGGTCGCCACGGTCAGGACGGTCGCCCCGGTCGTCGCGGCGCTGCATCTGCACCGACGGGCCTTCGTCATGGCCATCGACCTTGATGGTCAGCACGCGCATCACGTCATCATGCAGACGGGCCAGGCGTTCCATTTCTTGCACAGCCGCCGCCGGGGCGTCGGTGCGCAGGAAGGCGTAGTGGCCCTTGCGGTTCTTGTTGATCTTGTAGGCCATCGTCTTCACGCCCCAGTATTCGGAGCCGACAACCGATCCGCCATTGTCGGCGAGAACGGTCGAGAAGTGTTCGACGAGGCCTTCGGCCTGCGCGTTGGACAAGTCCTGACGCGCGATGAGAACATGCTCGTAAAGCGGCATGTATGCTCCTGTTTCTATAGCGCACTTCATAGGCGGGCCATCCTTCCGCGTCCCGCCACGAGAGGCTGCGCTGGTTGCCAATGTGCGAAAGGATGGGGCCTTATACACGAAGCCGCCCCGGACACAAGCACGGTCGGCCCGGCGGGGTGGGGCGCACCCGGCGGGGCGTTCGGGGCCGAAGCTGTGCATCCTGGACCGAATGCCCTGCGGATGTCGCGGAAGTGAGTGCGCCACCGCACACTCGCTGTTGGGCCCTGCCGAATTGTGCTGCAGGTGCGAAGCGGGCACCTTCGCCGCCATGAGTTACGCCCTTTTGCAGGAGATTGCGCCCATGAAGTTCCTCGCCCCCGCCGCTCTGGCCCTCGCCACCCTCGCCGCCCCCGCCTTCGCCGCCCCCGAGGCCTATGTGCTCGACCCGAGCCACAGCCAGATCGTCTTTACCTACAACCACCTCGGCTTCTCGACCGGCACCGGCATGTTCTCGGGCTTCGAGGGCGAGATCCAGTTCGACCAGGAAGACCCGGCCGCCTCGTCGGTCACCGTCTCCTTCCCGGTGACGACGATGCTGACCGGCTGGGAAGCCCGCTTCGAGCACTTCATGTCGCCCGACTTCTTCGGCGCCACCGAGGACAAGACCGTGTCCTTCACCTCGACCGGCATCGAAGTCACCGGCGACAACACCGCGCTGATCACTGGCGATCTGGTGCTGAACGGCGTGACCAAGGAAGTGGTGCTGGATGCCAAGCTGAACCAGGCCGGGATGCACCCGATGGAGAACAAGGCATGGGCGGGCTTCGACGCGACCGTGACCCTGCTGCGCTCGGACTACAACCTTGGCCTGTTCGCGCCCTATGTCTCGGATGAAGTCGAAGTGATGATCTCGGTCGAGGCGATGAAGGCCGAATAAGCCCTCTATCCACGCGACACATGGGGGCCGTCCTGCAAGGGGCGGCCCCTTGTCTTTGCGGGCGCTACTGCGATGATCACCGGCTGCCATGAAAGGGCCCCCAATGATCGACCACATCTTCCTGACCGTCAGCGACCTCGGCCGTTCCGTCGCCTTCTACGAGGCGGTGCTGCCTGCGCTCGGGATCACCCGGCGCCACGACTATGACGGCAAGGATGGCCCGGCGGGGCACCCGGACCTGAAGGGCTTCGGCGCCGGCGGCCGCATCTTCTTCTGGCTGCGGCAGGGGACGCCTGCGCCGGGGGCGGTGCATGTCGGCTTCGTCGCCGCGTCCGAGGGCGAGGTCGCGGCCGCCCATGCCGCCGCGCTCGCGGCCGGGGCGACAGAGATCCACGCGCCCGGCCCGCAGCTGCATTACGACCCGCGCTATCACGCCGCGCAGGTCCGCGACCCCGACGGCTACAGCCTAGAATTCGTGTTCAAGAGCTGGCAGCATTAGCCCGCCGCTACGGCGCGCGCTGCGCCGTCAGCGCCACATCGACCCGCACCGCAAAGCCCACCGTCGCCTCGTTCGGATAGCTTTCCCCCATGCCGAAGTCGCGGCGGTCGAGCGTGGTGCTGCCGGCCATCGTGGCGATGTCGCCGTTGATCTCCAGCGTGAAGGGCAGGGCGACCGGCACCGTCACGCCGCGCAGATCAAGCGTGCCGGTGGCGACGAGGCCACCGCCCGCATCCGCGATCTGGCCCGTGAACACGGCGGCGGGATGCGCCGCGGCGTCGAAGAACTCGGGGCCAAGAGCCTGCTCTGTCACTGACCCCAGCACCAGCCCGCCGACCGGGATCGTCACCGTGACCTCGCCGCTGCGGCTCGCCGCGTCATAGTCGATGGCGGCGGTCCAGCCGGTGAAGCTGCCGCGCACCTCGGCGCCCATCTGTGCAAGCGCGATCCCCAGCGACCCCTCCTGCACCACCCAGCCAGAGGCGGGGGCATTGGCAACCGGCGCGGGCGCGGCATCGACGCCGCGGCCCGAGGGCAGCAACACGCCCGCCCCGATCACCGCGCCCCAGACCAGCAGCGCCGCCAGCGCTGCCGCGGCATGGGTTCCGGCCTGCACAGGTGCCCGCGGCGCCGGCCCGGCAAGCCCGCGCGTCATCCGCGCCATCGTGGCATCGCGGTCGATCAGCGCATGTTTCAGCGCGCCCGCCACATGCAGCCCGAGCGTGATATACAGCACGGTCGCCGCGGTCTCGTGGATCGCGCGCGCGGCCGAGGCGACGGCGGCCGATTGCGGCACCAGTGGCAGGCCTTGGCCGAACGGCCACAGGATCGGCGCAAAGCCGGTGACCGAGGCATGGTAGACCCAACCCGACAGCGGCATCACCAGCATCGCGCCGTACAGCGCCCAATGCACCGCCTCGGCCACCAGCGTCTCGGCCCGCCGCTCGGGATGCAGCGGCGCGGGCCGCGGCTGGCTCAGCGCCCAGAGGATGCGCGCCAGCGCCGTGAAGAAGGCGGCGATGCCGATGGTCTTGTGCAGCGACAGCACGGCGACCAGCCGTGCCACCTCGGCATCCGAGCCTTCGGGCAGGCTGTCGCCATAAAGGCCAAGGCCGATGGCGCTGAGGATCAGCAGGGCGGTCAGCCAGTGGAAGACGCGGGCAGGGCTGCCATAGCTGGTGGCGGTATTGGCGATCATGGGGGCTCCGGGGGGCTGAGATATGCAGGCAAGATACAAGGCCGTGGGCCTTGCGCCCATCCCGGCCCGCGCACGCTGGCTGTGCGGTGCTGCGGGCGAAGTGGGGCCATCAGGATCTGGCAACGCTTGCGCAAGCGGACAGCCCCGTGCCAGCGGCTTGCGTCCTGGGCAACTTGCGCGGCCGGCTCCCTCTCCGCCTGTTGTGCGCTGCACCGCGCCGCGCTATGTCCCGCGCCCAACGGCCGGACCGGCCGACCCTTGGAGGAGAGCTTGATGAGCCGCGCATTCGTATTCCCCGGGCAGGGCGCCCAGACCGTCGGCATGGGCCGGGCGCTGGCCGAGGCCTATCCCGCAGCCCGCGCGGTCTTCGACGAGGTGGATGCGGCGCTTGGCCAGAACCTTTCCGCGCTGATCTGGGAGGGCGAGGCCGAGGCGCTGACCCTGACCGAGAATGCGCAGCCGGCGCTGATGGCGACCTCGCTCGCCGCCCTGCGCGCGCTGGAGGCGGAAGGGATCGACATCTCCACCGCCGCCTTCGTCGCCGGCCACAGCCTTGGCGAATATTCCGCCCTCTGCGCCGCCGGCAGCCTGACCCTGACCGATACCGCGCGGCTTTTGCAACTGCGCGGCCGCGCCATGCAGCAGGCGGTGCCGGTCGGCCTCGGCGCGATGGCGGCGCTGCTGGGGCTCGACTTTGCCGCCGCCGATGCCGTGGCGCGCGAGGCGGTGGCGGCGGGGCCGGGCGGCGAGGTCTGCCAGGCCGCCAATGACAATGACCCGGCGCAGGTGGTGATCTCGGGTCACAGGGCGGCGGTGGAACGGGCGCTGGACATCGCCAAGGCGAAGGGCGCCAAGCGCGCGATCCTGCTGCCGGTCTCCGCCCCCTTCCATTGCGCGCTGATGCAGCCCGCCGCCGAGGCGATGGCCGAGGCGCTGGCAAGCGTCGACATCAAGGCGCCCGTGGTGCCGCTTGTGGCGAATGTCCGCGCCGAGGCGGTGACCGACCCGGCGGAAATCCGCGAATTGCTGGTGGCGCAGGTCACCGGCTCGGTCCGCTGGCGCGAGAGCGTGGCCTGGATGGCGGCGCAGGGCGTGACCGAGTTCTGGGAGATCGGCGCCGGCAAGGCCCTCAGCGGCATGATCCGCCGCATCGCCCCTGGCGCCGCCACCCGCGCGGTGGGCACGCCCGAGGATGTGCTGGCGGCCAAGGGCTGACGGCTGGCGCGCAGGCCGCCGCGCTGCTATGGCCAAACCAACAGACATGGAGGAATGCATGTTCGATCTGACGGGAAAATCGGCGCTGGTCACCGGCGCCTCAGGCGGCATCGGCGCCGAGATCGCGCGCGCGCTGCACAAGGCGGGCGCCACCGTGGCGCTGTCGGGCACCCGCACCGCGCCGCTGGAAGAGCTGGCGGCGGAACTCGGGACACGCGCCCATGTGCTGGCCTGCAACCTGTCGGACGCCGAAGCGGTCGAGGCGCTGCCCAAGCAGGCGGCGGCGGCGATGGGCGCGGTCGATATCCTGGTGAACAATGCCGGCATCACCCGCGACAACCTCTTCATGCGGATGTCCGATGACGAATGGGCCTCGGTGCTCGACGTGAACCTGACCTCCAGCTTCCGGCTGTGCCGGGGCGTGCTGCGCGGGATGATGAAGGCCCGCTGGGGCCGGATCGTAAACATCACCTCGGTCGTGGGCGCCACCGGCAACCCCGGCCAGGGCAACTACGCCGCCGCCAAGGCCGGCCTCGTCGGCATGTCGAAAAGCCTCGCCTATGAGGTTGCCAGCCGCGGCATCACCGTCAACTGCGTGGCGCCGGGCTTCATCGCCACCGCGATGACGGACAAGCTGAACGAGGATCAGAAGGGCAAGATCCTCTCCCAGATCCCCGCCGGGCGGATGGGCGCGCCCGCCGAAATCGCCGCTGCCGTGCTCTATCTGGCCAGCGCCGAGGCCGGTTACGTCACCGGCGCGACCCTGCATGTGAACGGTGGAATGGCGATGATCTGACGCGCCGGGAGGCGGGTCTTTTGGCACTTGCGAAAGCGGTTGCCTTCATACCACACTGTGCTATAGGCGGCGCAGACGGACCGGAGGGCGCCTATATGGCCGCTTCGGGGCGCGCCCCCAGCCTGGGGTGGAAACCGCTCGGAGGCGAGCAACGGACGGACAGGGCGGAATGCCCGCATAGTGAGGACAAGACATGAGCGACATCGCTGATCGCGTGAAGAAGATCGTCGTCGAGCATCTCGGCGTCGAAGAGGACAAGGTGACCGAGAACGCCTCGTTCATCGACGATCTGGGCGCGGACAGCCTCGACACGGTCGAGCTGGTGATGGCCTTCGAGGAAGAGTTCGGGATCGAGATCCCGGATGATGCCGCCGAGACCATCCAGACCTTCGGCGACGCGGTCAAGTTCATCACCGAAGCCTCCTGATCGGCAGAATCCGGCGCGCCGGACAGCCAAAGGAATTGCATTGAAAGCGGCGCCCCCAACAGGGCGCCGCTTTTCCGTTTCCCCGCCCTCTTCCCCTTTGCCTTTTCCAAATATCCTCGGGGGGGTCCGGGGGGGCAGACGGCCCCCCCGGCGCCGGCCAGGGGCACCCCCTCTGGACATCCCGCGCCCCCTCGGCAAGGCTCCGGTCAGAACCAGACAGGAGACCCAGCAGATGGCGACACTCGGCAAGATGTTCGGCGCGGGCAATACCGAGACCTTCATGGGCCTGCCGAAGGCGGAGCTTGCCAGCTTCAGCGGCGGCGCCGCGATCCTCGGCGCGGGGGCCTGCACCTCCTATGCCAGCGTCGGCGCCTATTGCGCGGGCGGGCCGGCGGCGATCCGGGCGGGCGGGGCGCAATATGCGGCGAACCTTGCCCATATGAACTTCGACCTTGGCGGGCCGGTGCTGCCGCCGGGTGCGGTCGCGGTCGATCTCGGCGATCTGCCGCAGGTCGATGGCGACGGGCCGGGCAACCGCGACCGGATCAAGGCCGCCGTGCAAGCCGTGCTGGCCAAGGGCGGGGTGCCGCTGCTGCTGGGGGGCGATGATTCCGTGCCGATCCCGATGATCGAGGCCTTCGCCGGGCGGCCCGTCACCCTCCTCCAGATCGACGCGCATATCGACTGGCGGCAGGAGGTGGAGGGCGAGCCGCTTGGCCTCTCCTCCACCATGCGCCGCGCCTCCGAGATGAGCCATGTGGAGCGCATCGTGCAGGTCGGGCAGCGCGGCATCGGCTCGGCCCGGCCCGGCGATGTGGCGGATGCGCGCGCCTGGGGCGTGACCTTCGTGGCCGCGCGCGAGGTGGCGCGGGAGGGGCTTGCCCGGGCGCTGGCGGCGATTCCGGAGGGGGCAGAGATCATCGTCTGCCTCGATTGCGATGCGCTGGACCCGGCGCTGATCCCGGCGGTGATCGGGCGCACGGCGGGCGGGCTTGGCTACTGGGACGTGATCGAACTGATCGCCGGCGCGGCGGCGAAGGGGCGCATCGTCGCCTTCGACATGGTGGAATTCATGCCCGAGCGCGACATCGACGGCCAGGGGGCGCTGGTTGCCGCGCAACTGCTTGCGGCGGTTCTGGGGATTGTTGCGCGTCAGGGCCAAGCCTAGTATCAACCGCGCACGAAGGCAGGAACTGAAAACGGAGAAGCCGATGCGCCGGGTGGTTATCACTGGACTGGGTATGGTCACGCCGCTGGCTTGCGGCGTGGAGGCGACCTGGTCGCGGCTTCTGGCCGGGCAGTCGGGCGCGGGCCCGATCACCCGCTTCGATGCGACGAACGTGCTGACCAAATATGCCTGCGAGGTGCCGTTCGGCGATGGCAGCGATGGCAGCTTCAACCCCGATGACTGGATGGAGCCGAAGGACCGCCGCAAGGTGGATGACTTCATCCTTTACGGCATGGCGGCCGCGCAGATGGCGGTCGAGGATGCGGGCTGGATGCCGCAGGATGACGAGGGCCGCGAGCGTACCGGCGTGATGATCGGGTCGGGCATCGGCGGGCTGAATTCCATCGCCGAAACCGCGCTGCTGATCCGTGACAAGGGCCCGCGCCGGGTGTCGCCCTTCTTCATTCCGGGCGCGCTGATCAACCTTGTCTCGGGGCAGGTTTCCATCCGCTACGGCTTCAAGGGTCCGAACCATGCGGTGGTGACGGCGTGCTCCACCGGCGCCCATGCCATTGGCGATGCCAGCCGGCTGATCCAGTGGGGCGATGCCGACGTGATGATCGCGGGCGGCACCGAAAGCCCGATCTCCGAGATTGGCGTGGCCGGCTTCAACGCCTGCAAGGCGCTGTCCACCAAGCGCGCCGACGATCCGACCAAGGCGAGCCGCCCCTATGACGCGGACCGCGACGGGTTCGTGATCGGCGAGGGCGCGGGCGTGGTGGTGCTGGAGGAATACGAGCACGCCAGGGCGCGCGGCGCGAAGATCTATGCCGAGGTTCTGGGCTATGGCATGTCCGGGGACGCCTATCACATCACCGCGCCGGCCGAGGATGGCGATGGCGCCTTCCGCAGCATGACCGCCGCGCTGAAGCGGGCCGGGATCACGCCGGGCGAGGTGGATTACATCAACGCGCATGGCACCTCGACCATGGCCGACACGATCGAACTGGCGGCGGTGGAACGGCTGATGGGCAATGCGGCGGCGGGGGCGACCATGTCCTCGACCAAGTCGAGCATCGGGCATCTGCTGGGGGCCGCGGGCGCGGTGGAGGCGATCTTCTGCGTGCTGGCGCTGCGCGACCAGATCGCGCCGCCGACCATCAACCTTGATAACCCGGCGGTGGAGCCGAAGATCGACCTGGCGCCGAACAAGGCGGTGCCGCGGAAAATCGATATCGCGCTGTCCAACAGCTTCGGCTTTGGCGGCACCAATGCCAGCCTGGTGCTTGGCAAGGTGGCGGGTTGATGTGGCGCTCCATCGCGTCCAACTTCCTGACGCTGGCCATCGTGCTGCTGGTCGCGGCGGGCGGGGTCGTGGCCTGGGGGCAGCGGCAGTTCACGCAACCGGGGCCGCTGGAGCAGGCTGTGTGCCTGCGGGTCGAGCAGGGGTCGAGCCTGCGCAAGGTTTCGGACCAGCTTGAAGAACTGGGCGCGATTTCGTCGGGCTATGTGTTCCGCGTCGGCGCGGATTACACCGAGCGGGCGGATGACCTTAAGTTCGGCAGCTACCTGATCGCGCCGAATGCCTCGATGACCGAGATCGTGGATGCGGTCACCCGGGGCGGGCAATCGACCTGCGGGACCGAGATCAACTACCGCATCGGGGTGCTGGTCGCCGAGGTGCTGGTGCGCGAGCTGGACCCGGCGACGAACCGCTATGTGGAAGTGGCGAAGTTCGATCCGGCGGTGGAGGCTGCGCCGCAAGCCTATGTGGATATTGCGGAAAGTGCCGATGTGCGCTTCCGGGTGACGCTGGCCGAGGGAGCCACCAGCTGGCAGGTGGTCGAGGCGCTGAAGCGCGCGGAGTTCCTGCAGGGCGAGCTGGGCGAGGTGCCGGGCGAGGGCACGCTGGCGCCGGACAGCTATGAGGTGACGCGGGGCACCGCGCGGCAGACCGTGCTCGATGAGATGGCGCGGCGGCAGGCGGATGCGCTGGCGGAGCTTTGGGCGAGCCGCGTGCAGGGGCTGCCCTATGACACGCCGGAAGAGGCGTTGATCATGGCCTCGCTGATCGAGAAGGAAACCGGCGTCGCAAGTGAGCGGCGGCGGGTGGCGAGCGTGTTCGTGAACCGGCTGCGGCAGGGGATGCGGCTGCAGACCGACCCGGCGGTGATCTACGGAATCACCAATGGCGAAGGGGCCTTGGGGCGCGGGTTGCGGCAGAGCGAGCTGCGCCGCGAGACGCCGTTCAACACCTATGTGATTGACGGGCTGCCGCCCTCGCCGATTGCCAATCCGGGGCGCGAGTCGATTGCGGCGGCGCTGGACCCGGAGGAGTCGGATTACCTGTATTTCGTGGCCGATGGCACCGGCGGTCATGCCTTCGGGCGGACGCTGGACGAGCATAACGACAACGTGGCGCGCTGGCGCGAGATCGAGGCGCAGCAGAGCACGCCGCAGACGGTGCAGCCGGTGGAGGCTCCGCCCGCCGACTGACGTTAACTATTGCGAAAACGGAAAACCCCGCCAGATCAACGGTCTGCGCGGGGTTTTTCATGTGTCACATGAAGATCCGTTAACGGGGCGTTCGCATAACCCCTTGATCGCAAACGAGAAAACTTGACTCGGCGCCCGGTCTGTGGCATTGATTGTGACATGCTAGAAGAAGTGGGCAAGCGGCGAGGGGGCAACCCGGCGCCGCTTTTCCATTTCTCTCGTGCGGACGGCATGAGAGGGGCGGCACCGACCACATGACACTGATGTTTCCCGCAGGGGATACGGCTCCGAAACATCTGCTTTCGGAGACCTTGGAGCATTTTGACGACGCGGCACGCAGCCTGGCCTGGGTGATCCACGAGATCAAGATCGGCAATTACCAGAAGGCCAAGGAGGCCGCGGTTTCGGTTCGTGACCTGAAATCGGCCTTCCAGATGGCGATGGAAGAAAGGACCCGCGTTGAAAAGCTTGGACGACAGACCGCAGGGATCGTTCACGACTATGCGCTCGACTTCGACGCAGCACGCGCTGAAATCGGGCGCCGCCTGGCTCGCCTGCGCGACGCCGGAGCAGATTGACGGCTTCCTGTCGGGGCTGAGCGATGGGTCGCTGATGGCGCTGCCCTGGCTGTTCGAGTTCTGGGCGCTGCCGCATCAGCTGCCGCCCGAGGGGGCGTGGAAGACCTGGATCATCATGGGCGGGCGCGGCGCGGGCAAGACCCGCGCCGGGGCCGAATGGGTGCGGATGCAGGTGGAGGGGGCGCGGCCGCTGGACGGCGGCCGCGCCAAGCGCGTGGCGCTGGTCGGCGAGACCTTCGACCAGGTGCGCGATGTGATGGTGTTCGGGGAGAGCGGGATCCTGGCCTGCTCGCCCCCCGACCGGCGCCCGGAATGGGAGACGACGCGGCGGCGGCTGGTCTGGCCGAATGGCGCCACGGCGACCGTCTATTCGGCGCAGGAGCCCGACAGCCTGCGCGGGCCGCAATTCGATGCGGCCTGGGTGGATGAGCTGGCGAAGTGGAAGAAGGGCGGCGAGGTCTGGGACATGCTGCAATTCGCGCTGCGGCTGGGCACGCATCCGCAGCAGGTGGTGACGACGACGCCGAAGAACGTGTCGGTGCTGAAGGCGATCCTGAACAACCCCTCCACCGTGATGACCCATGCGCCGACCGAGGCGAACCGGGCTTACCTCGCGGCCTCGTTCCTGGAGGAGGTGCGCAGCCGCTATGCCGGCACGCGCACCGGGCGGCAGGAGCTGGACGGGGTGCTGCTGGAGGATGTGGACGGCGCGCTGTGGAGCACGGCCAGCATCGAGGCGCAGCGGCGCGATGCGGCGCCGAAGCTGGACCGGGTGGTGGTGGCGGTCGATCCGCCGGTGACGGGCCATGCCGGGTCGGATGAATGCGGGATCGTGGTGGTGGGGATCGAGCAGGCGGGGGCGCCGAAGGATTGGCGGGCCTGGGTGCTGGAGGATTGCAGTTTGCGGGCGGCTTCGCCTTCGCAATGGGCGGAGGCGGCGCTGGCGGCGATGGCGCGGCATGGGGCCGACAGGCTGGTGGCCGAGGTGAACCAGGGCGGCGATCTGGTGGCCGAGGTGATCCGGCAGATCGACCCCTTGGTGCCGCTGAAGATGGTGCGCGCCAGCCGCGGCAAGGCGGCGCGGGCCGAGCCGATTGCGGCGCTGTATGAGCAGGGGCGGGTGCATCACCTGCGCGGGCTTGGCACGCTGGAGGACCAGATGTGCCGCATGAGCCAGCGCGGCTATGAGGGGCGCGGCAGCCCCGACCGGGTGGATGCGCTGGTCTGGGCGCTGCACGAGCTGATGATCGCGCCGGCGGCGCAATACCGGCGGCCGCAGGTGCGGGGGCTTTAGCTTTACGTTTTGGCTCCCTACGGGGCCGGGGCCGCCGCGCTGCAACCAGTTTCAGGAGAACGACATGGTGTTTGACTTTTTCCGGCGTGCCGGGACTGGCGGAGCTTTGCCTGCTGCGCCCGAGGCGAAGGCCTCGGCGACGGGGCGGGTGGTGGCCTGGGGCGTGGCGGGATCGGGCCGCGTGGCCTGGAGCGCGCGGGACACCGCGACGCTGACGCGGATCGGCTTTACCGGCAACCCGGTGGGCTTTCGCTGCGTGAAGCTGGTGGCCGAGGCGGCGGCGGCGGTGCCCTTGCTGTGCCAGGACAGTGACTGCCGCTATGAGCTGCATCCGATGCTGGACCTGATGCGGCGGCCCAACAGCTTGCAGGGGCGGGCGGAGCTGCTGGAGGCGCTCTATGGCCAGATGCTGCTGTCGGGGAACGGGTATCTGGAGGCGGTGGGCGGCGAGGCGGGGTTGCCGGGGGAGCTGCATGTGCTGCGCTCGGACCGGATGAGCATCGTGCCGGGGGCGGATGGCTGGCCGGTGGCCTATGATTACACGGTGGGGGCGCGCAAGCATCGGTTCGACATGACCGGCGAGCCGGACCCGATCTGCCATATCCGCAGCTTCCATCCGCAGGACGACCATTATGGCCTGTCGCCCATGCAGGCGGCGGCGGTGGCGGTGGATGTGCATAACAGCGCGAGTGCCTGGTCGAAGGCGCTGCTGGACAATGCCGCAAGGCCCTCGGGCGCCATCGTCTACAAGGGCGCGGACGGGCAGGGGCAGCTGTCGGCGGACCAGTATGACCGGCTGGTGAGCGAGATGGAGATGCACCATCAGGGCGCGCGCAATGCCGGGCGGCCGATGCTGCTGGAGGGCGGGCTGGACTGGAAGCCGATGGGCTTCTCGCCCAGTGACATGGAGTTCCAGAAAACCAAGGAGGCGGCGGCGCGCGAGATTGCGCTGGCCTTCGGGGTGCCGCCGATGCTGCTGGGCATCCCGGGGGATGCCACTTACGCGAATTATCAGGAGGCGCACCGGGCGTTCTATCGGCTGACGGTGCTGCCGCTGGCGACGCGGGTGACGGCGGCGATCAGCCATTGGCTGTCGGGCTTTGCCGGGGCGGCGGTGGAGCTGCGGCCCGACCTTGACCAGATCCCGGCGCTGGCGAGCGAGCGCGACCAGCAGTGGAAGCGGGTCGGGGAGGCGGCGTTCCTGAGCGATGCCGAGAAGCGCAGCCTGCTGGGGCTGCCGCCGCTGGCTGGGGCCGAGTGATGGACGGCGAGGGGTCGCGCTACCTCAAGGCGCCGTTCGAGGTGCATGAGCAGCGCTTCGAGGCGACCGAGCGGATCATGGCGCTGCAATTTGCCGGCGTGGAAAAGCGGCTGGAGCGGATCGAGGCGATGATCGAGGGGCTCGAGCGGCGGCTGTGGATGACGGTTTATGGCGTGGTCGGGGTGATCCTGACCCAGGCGGTGCAATCGGTGCTGGATTACGGGCCGAAGTGAGGAAACCCAAATGATGCGGACGCAATTCGGGCTGGAAACCAAGCTGTGCCGGCTGGGCGGGGATGTGACGGTGTCGGATGGCACGGTCATTGCCGGCTATGCCTCGGTCTTTGGCGCGGTGGACCAGGGCGGCGATGTGGTGGAGCCGGGGGCTTATGGCGCGAGCCTGGCGAAGCTCGCGGCCTCGGGCGGGCGGGTCAAGATGCTGTGGCAGCATGACCCGGCGGTGCCCATCGGCGTGTGGGACGAGGTGCGCGAGGATGCGCGCGGGCTGTGGGTCAGCGGGCGGCTGCTGACCGACGTGGCGCAGGGGCGCGAGGCGGCGGCGCTGGTCGCGGCGGGGGCGATCGACGGGCTGTCGATCGGCTATCGCACTGTGACGGCGGCCAAGGATGCGGGCGGGCGGCGCCGGCTGAAGGTGCTGGAGCTGTGGGAGGTGTCGCTGGTGACCTTCCCGATGCTGCCCGAGGCGCGGGTGGCCGAGGCCAAGGGCGCGGATTGGCCGGCGCTGACGGCGGCGCTGCACGCGGCGCGGGCCGAGCTGGCAGGGCTGTAACGGGCCTGCCGGAAGGCGGCCGATTTCCGAAAGGTGAGACGATGACCAAGACCGAGACAATGTCCGGGGCCGGCGGAGCCATGCCTGACCCGGTGGCAGAGGCGACGGCGGCGCTGACCGGGTTCCTGAGCGACCTGCGCGGCTTTCGCACCGAGATGAAAACCAGGCTTCAACAACCAGAAGAGCGAGTGACCATGCTGGATCGCAAGAACTACACCCCGAACGCTGGCCGTCCGGCGCTGTCGGCCGCCGTGCAAGATGGCGTGCCGCACGCCAAGGCCTTCTCGGCCTATCTGCGCTGCGGCGACGATGACGGGCTGCGCAATCTGCAGCTGGAGGGCAAGGCGCTGAACACCGCGGTGGCGGCCGAGGGTGGCTATCTGGTCGATCCGGTCACCTCGGAGACGATCCGCGGCGTGCTGAAGGCGACCTCGTCGCTGCGCCAGGTGGCCAGCGTCGTCAATGTCGAGGCCACCAGCTTCGATGTGCTGGTGGATCATACCGACATGGGCTCGGGCTGGGCGAGCGAGACCGCCACGCTGACCGAGACCACGACGCCGCAGATCGACCGCATCAGCATTCCGCTGCACGAGCTGTCGGCGATGCCGAAAGCCAGCCAGCGCCTGCTGGATGACAGCGCCTTCGACATCGAGAGCTGGCTGGCGAACCGGATTGCCGACAAGTTCGCCCGGGCCGAGGCCGCGGCCTTTGTCGCCGGTGACGGTGCCGACAAGCCGCGCGGCTTCCTGAACCATGCCAAGATCGCGGATGCCTCCTGGGCCTGGGGCAGCCTTGGCTATGTGGCGACCGGGGCGGCGGGCGATTTCGCAAGCGTCAATGCCAGCGATGCCGTGGTCGATCTGGTCTATGCGCTGGAGGCGGAATATCGCGCCAATGCGACCTTCGTGATGAACTCGAAGACCGCCGGCGCGGTGCGCAAGATGAAGGATGCCGATGGGCGCTTCCTGTGGTCGGACGGGCTTCAGGCCGGCGAGCCGGCGCGGCTGATGGGCTATCCGGTGCTGATCGCCGAGGACATGCCCGACATCGCGGCCAATGCCTATGCCATCGCCTTTGGCGATTTCAAGAACGGCTACACCATCGCCGAGCGCCCGGACCTGCGCATCCTGCGCGACCCGTTCTCGGCCAAGCCGCATGTGCTGTTCTACGCCTCCAAGCGTGTCGGCGGCGACGTGTCGGATTTCGCGGCGATCAAGCTGCTGAAGTTCGCGGTGTCGTAAGGCGCGAGGCAGATCCGGCCGGGGTTCGCCCCGGCCGGTGGCGGGCGCGGGCCGGGGCCCACCCTTCCGTCTAGCTGCTCCCTCCGTCCGAGCGGGGGGGTGAAGGGTTCGCGCCCGCTTCTTGGGGGGCGGTGCAATGCGGCAGGAATTTTGCGGAGACAGAGCCGATGATGTTGACCGAGCAGACCGCGGTGCCCGTGGGGGCGCTGCCGCTGGCCGAGATGCGCGAGCATCTGCGGCTGGGCACCGGCTTTGCCGATGATGCGGCGCAAGATGCGATCCTGGAGAGCCATCTGCGCGCGGCGCTGGCGGCGATCGAGGCGCGCACGGCGAAGATCCTGCTGGCGCGGGAGTTCCTGTGGCAGCTGGAGGGCTGGCGGGAAGTGGACGAACAGGCGCTGCCGGTGGCGCCGGTGGCGGCGGTGGCTTCGGTCACCATGCTGGACCGCGACGGGGTTGCCACGCTGATCGACCCCGCGCGCTGGCGGCTGGTGAAGGATGCGCACCGGCCGCGGATCGTGGCGACGGGGGCGATGCTGGCGGGGATTCCGGTTGGCGGCGTGGCCGAGATCGCCTTCACCGCCGGGTTCGGGCCGGCCTGGGCCGATGTGCCGGTGGACCTGCGCCAGGCGGTGCTGCTGCTGGCGGCGCAATACCACGAGCGGCGGCTCGAGTCCGGCCTGGCCAGCGCCATGCCCTTCGGGGTGATGGCGCTGATCGAGCGCTGGCGCACGGTGCGGGTGCTCGGCGGGCGGCCATCCGGGGCGCGGCCATGACGGTTCCGGTTCTGAACCGGCGGCTGGTGCTGGAAGAGATGCAGCGTGTGCCGGATGGTGCCGGGGGCTTCACCACCGAATGGTCGGTGCTCGGCACGCTCTGGGCCAGCGTGATGGCGGGGACCGGGGCAGAGCGGGCAGGGGAGTTCGTGACGCTCTCCACCGTGCCCTACCGGATCACGGTGCGGGGGGCGCCGCCCGGCGCGGCCTCGCGCCCGCGCCCCGACCAGCGGTTGCGCGACGGGGACCGGCTTTACCGCATCCTGGCGGTGACCGAGGCCGATGCCCGCGCCGCCTATCTGACCTGTTTTGCCCGCGAGGAGGTGCCGTCATGAGCTATGCCAGCGGCGCCGCCCTGCAGGCGGCGGTGTTCCAGCGTCTTGCCGCGGATGCGGCTTTGGCGGCGCTGGTCGGGACGGCGGTCTATGACGCGGTGCCGCCCGGCACGGTGACCGGCACCTATGTCAGCCTCGGTCCCGAGGATGTGCGCGATGCCTCGGATGCCACGGGCGGCGGCGCCGCGCATGACTTCACCATCAGCGTCGTTACCGATGCCTCGGGCTTCTTGCAGGCCAAGGCGGTGGCGGTGGCGGTGTCGGATGCGCTGACTGGAGCGCCCTTGGCGTTGGCCCGCGGCCATCTGGTCGGGCTGTGGTTCCTCAAGGCGCGCGCCCGGCGGGTGCAGACGGGCGAGATGCGCCGCATCGACCTGAGCTTCCGGGCCCGGATCGAGGACTGACCTGCTTTCCATTCGTTCTGGCCAAATATCCCGGGGGTCCGGGGGCAGCGCCCCCGGCCGCCGGCCACATTCACGGAGTTTTCTCAGATGGCTGCGCAAAACGGCAAAGACCTGCTCATCAAGCTCGACCTCACCGGCGGGCTGCAATTCGAGACCATCGCGGGGCTGCGCGCCACGCGCATCAGCTTCAACGCGGAAACGGTCGATGTGACCAGCCTGGAAAGCACCGGCGGCTGGCGCGAGCTGCTGGCCGGGGCGGGGGTGAAGTCGGCCTCGATCTCGGGTTCCGGCATCTTCAAGGACCAGGCGACGGATGAGCGGGCGCGGCAGATCTTCTTTGACGGCGAGGTGCCGCAGTTCCAGGTGATCATCCCCGATTTCGGCATCGTGCAGGGGCCGTTCCAGATCACCTCGGTCGAATATGCCGGCAGCCATAATGGCGAGGCGAGCTATGAGCTGTCGCTGGCCTCGGCCGGCGTGCTCAGCTTCGTGGCGCTGTGATGGCGAACCCCTGGGCGGGTGAGGTGGCGGTCTGGCTGGATGGCCAGCGGCATGTCGCCAAGCTGACGCTGGGCGCGCTGGCCGAGCTGGAGGCGGCGCTGGCCGAGGACAGTCTGATCGCGCTGGTCGAGCGGTTCGAGGGCGGCCGGTTTTCCAGCCGCGACGTGCTGGCGCTGCTGGTTGCGGGCTTGCGCGGTGGCGGCTGGGAGGGGAGCGCGGCCGATCTGCGCACGGTCGAGATCGGCGGCGGGCCGGTGGAGGCGGCGCGGGTGGCGGCAGAGCTGCTGGCGCGGGCCTTCGCGCTGCCCCCGGGCTGAGCGGGAATGGCGGGCGGGATGGATTGGCCGGGGTTGATGCGGGCGGGGCTGCGGGGGCTGGGGCTTGCGCCCGAGGCGTTCTGGCGGCTGACGCCGGCAGAGCTGGCAATCTTGCTGGGCGCCGAGGCGGGGGCGGGGCCGCTGACGCGCAGCCGGCTGGAAGAGCTGGCGCGAAGATGGCCGGATGTGCCTGCGGGGGCGGTAGAGATGAAGGAGGGCGGCGATGGCTGATGTGGATGGCATGGACGATCTGGCGCGGCAGGCGGCGGATCTGGAGCGGGCGCTGATCGGGGCCGAGGCGATGACCGCGGCCTTTGGCGAGGAACTTCTGCGGATGCAGGAGAGCATGACCTTCACCAGCCGCGAGGTCTCGCTGCTGACCACAGGCATCGGCCGCGGGCTGCGCAGCGCTTTTGACGGGCTGATCTTTGACGGTATCAAGCTGTCGGATGCGCTGAAGACCGTGGCGCAGTCGATGGCGGACAGTGTCTATGCCATCGCCCTGAAGCCGGTGCAGACGGCGACGGCGGGGGCGATCGCCAATGGCATGAACAGCCTGATGAGCGGGCTGTTCCCCTTCGAGAAGGGCGGCAGCTTTTCGCAAGGCAGGGTGATGCCGTTCGCCAAGGGCGGGGTCGTGTCGGCGCCGACCAGCTTCCCGATGCGCAATGGCCGCGGGCTGATGGGCGAGGCGGGGCCAGAGGCGATCATGCCGCTGACCCGCGGCGCGGATGGGCGGCTGGGCGTGCAGGCGCAGGGCGGCGGCCGCGCGGTGAACGTGGTGATGAACGTGACGACGCCGGATGCGGCGGGCTTTGCGCGCAGCCAGAGCCAGATCGCGGCGCAGTTGGGCCGGGCGCTGTCGCGCGGCGAGCGCAACCGCTGAGGCGGCAGAGGGAGCCGCTGCCGAAGGCAGCATGAGGGACAAACAGCATGGCATTTCACGAGGTGAGGTTTCCCGCGAACCTGAGCTTTGGCTCGGTCGGCGGGCCGGAGCGGCGCACGGAGATCGTGACGCTGGCCAACGGGTTCGAGGAGCGCAACACGCCCTGGTCGCAATCGCGCCGGCGCTACGATGCGGGGCTGGGGCTGCGGAGCCTCGACGATGTGGAGCGGCTGATCGCGTTCTTCGAGGCGCGGGCCGGGCAGCTGCACGGGTTCCGCTGGAAGGACTGGGCGGATTTCAAGTCCTGCCCCGCTTCGCGCGAGGTGGCGTTCGACGATCAGGTCATCGGGCGTGGCGATGGGGCGACGGCGAGCTTCAGGCTGGTCAAGAGCTACGAGTCGGGCGGCAGCCGCTATCTGCGCGCCATTGCCAAGCCGGTGGCGGGATCGGTCCGGATGGGGCTGCAGGGCGAGGCGCTGGTCGAGGGGCTGCATTACGCGGTGGATACGGTGACGGGGACGGTGACCTTTGCGGTGCCGCCGGCGCCGGGCGAGCGCATTTCGGCCGGGTTCGAGTTCGATGTGCCGGTGCGCTTCGATACCGACCGCATCCAGGTGTCGGTGGCGAGTTTCCAGGCCGGCGACGTGCCGCAGGTGCCGGTGGTCGAGGTGCGGATATGAGCGCTGAAGAGCTCTTCGCGCATCTGGCAGGCGGGGCGAGCACGGTCTGCCGTTGCTGGGCGGTGGTGCGGAAGGATGGCGCGGTGCTGGGCTTCACCGACCATGACCGCGACTTGGGCTTCGAGGGGATCGTGTTTCGCGCCGATAGCGGCATCACCGCGCGGGCGCTGGCACAGACCACGGGGCTGTCGGTGGACAACAGCGAGGCTTACGGCGCGCTGCGCAGCGATGCGATAGCCGAGGAGGACATCCTGGCCGGGCGCTATGACGGCGCCGATGTTCGCGCCTGGCTGGTGAACTGGGCGGAGCCGGAGGCGCGGCTGCTGCAGTTCCGCGGCTCCTTGGGCGAGCTGATGCGGACGGGCGGGGCCTTCACGGCCGAATTGCGCGGGCTGAGCGAGCCCCTGAACCACACGCAGGGGCGGATCTTCCTGGCGGGCTGCACGGCGGTGCTGGGCGATGCGCGCTGCCGGTTCGACCTTTCGCAGCCGGGCTACAGCGTGGAGCTGGCGGCGGGCGAGGTGGAGGGCGTGCTGTTCCGCCTGCCGCAACTGCCCGAGTTCGAGGACCGCTGGTTCGAGAAGGGCAGGCTGTCGGTGCTGGGCGGCGCCGCGGCGGGACTGTGGGGCAGCATCAAGAACGACCGGATCGGTGCCGAGGGGCGCAGCGTGGAGCTGTGGCAGGGGCTGCGGGCGGCGGTGGCGCCGGGCGATCTGCTGCGGCTGGAGGCGGGATGCGACCGGCGGGCCGAGACCTGCCAGCTGAAATTCCAGAACTTCGTGAACTTCAGGGGCTTTCCGCATATTCCGGGCGAGGACTGGCTGACCGTCTCGCCAGTGAAGGCCGCACAGTCATGAGCAGCGTTGACGCACGGATCGTCGCGGCGGCGCGGGGCTGGATCGGCACGCCCTATCGCCACCAGGCCTCGGTGCGGGGCGCGGGCGCGGATTGCCTTGGCCTGCTGCGCGGTGTCTGGCGCGAGGTCTACGGGGCCGAACCCGAGGCGGTGCCGGCCTATACCGCAGACTGGTCGGAGCCCGCGCATGAGGAGCGGCTTTGGGCGGCGGCGCGGCGGCACTTGCGGGAATGCGCGCCGGGGGCGGCGGCAGAGCCGGGCGAGGTGCTGCTGTTCCGGATGCGCGCCGGGTCTGTCGCCAAGCATCTGGGCATCCTGTCCCGCGTGGGCCCTGATGCCGCCTTCATCCACGCCTATTCGGGCCATGCGGTGCTGGAAAGCCCGCTCTCGGCCCCCTGGCAGCGCCGGATCGCGGCGCGCTTTGCTTTTCCCAGCGGAGGGTCGTGATGGCCACCATTCTGTTCGCGGCTGCCGGTGCGGCCATCGGCGCGGGGTTCGGCGGGACCATCCTCGGCCTGTCGAGCGCGGTGATCGGCCGTGCGGTGGGCGCGACGGTGGGCCGGGTCATCGACCAGGCGCTGCTGGGGGGCGGCTCCACCTCGGTCGAGACCGGGCGGATCGAGCGGTTCCGCCTGACCGGGGCCAGCGAGGGCGCGCCGCTGGGCGTGGTCTGGGGGCGGATGCGGGTGGGGGGGCAGGTGATCTGGTCTTCGGACTTCGTCGAGACGCAGGAGAAGGAAGAGGTCGGCGGCAAGGGCGCGCCGAGCACCACCGTCACCAGCTACAGCTATTCGGTCAGCGTCGCGGTGGCGGTGGGCGAGGGCGAGATCACCTGCATCGGCCGGGTCTGGGCCGATGGCGCCGAGATCGCGCCCGAGGATGTGCAGATGCGCGTCTATACCGGCAGCGAGGACCAGTTGCCGGACCCCAAGATCGAGGCGGTGGAGGGCGCGGGGTTGGCGCCGGCCTATCGCGGCACCGCCTATGTGGTGTTCGAGAACCTGGAGTTGGCGCCCTATGGCAACCGGGTGCCGCAGTTCTCGTTCGAGGTGATCCGTCCGGCGCAGGGGCCGGCGATCAGCGCGGTGGAGGACCTGACCCGCGGCGTGCGGGCGGTGGCGATGATACCGGGGACGGGGGAATATGCGCTGGCGACGCGGCCGGTGCACTATGGCACCGGGCTTGGCACCGGCGAGAGCGCCAATGTGAACACCGCCAGCGGGCGGCCGGATTTCCTGACCTCGCTGGAGGCGCTGAACAACGAGCTGCCGAATTGCGGGTCGGTGTCGCTGGTGGTGTCGTGGTTCGGCGATGACCTGCGCTGCGGGCAGTGCGAGTTGCGGCCCAAGGTGGAGCAGAAGGAGTTCGACGGCGCCGACTATCCCTGGCGCGTCAATGGCGTGACGCGGGGCAGCGCGCTGGCGGTGGCGCAGATCGACGGGCGGCCGGTCTATGGCGGCACGCCCACGGATGCCTCGGTGATCGAGGCGATCCGGGCGATGAAGGCGGCGGGCAAGAAGGTGGTGTTCTACCCGTTCATCCTGATGGAGCAGCTGGCGGGGAATGGGCTGCGTGACCCGTACACGGGGGCGGAGGATCAGCCGGCGCTGCCCTGGCGCGGGCGGATCACCCTGTCCTCCGCGCCGGGGACGGAGGGCTCGCCCGACCGGACCGCGGCTGCGGCGGCGCAGGTCTCGGCGTTTTTCGGCGAGGCCGAGGCGGGGGATTTCTCTGCCTCGGCCGTGCTGGGGCCGCTGGGGACCGAGGGCGGCACGCCGCCGACGATTTCCTATTCGGGACCGGCGGAATGGTCCTATCGGCGGTTCATCCTGCACTATGCGTGGCTGTGCAAGGCGGCGGGCGGGGTGGACGGGTTCTGCATCGGGTCCGAGATGCGCGGGCTGACGCAGATCCGCGGCGCGGGTGACAGCTTCCCCTCCGTGCAGCAGCTGCGGCAGCTGGCGCTGGAGGTGCGGCTGATCCTGGGGGCGCAGGTGAAGATCGGCTATGCGGCGGATTGGAGCGAGTATGCGGGCTATGATGCGGGCGAGGGGAACCGGTATTTCCACCTCGACCCGCTCTGGGCCGACGAGACCATCGATTTCATCGGCATCGACAACTACATGCCGGTGTCGGACTGGCGCGACGGGACGGACCATGCGGATGCGGGCTGGGGGGCGATCTACAACCTGGGCTACCTGAAGGCCAATATCGCGGGCGGCGAGGGCTATGACTGGTACTATGCCCATGACGAGCACCGCGATGCGCAGATCCGCACGCCGATCACTGACGAGGGCTATGGCGAGCCTTGGGTGTGGCGGGTGAAGGACATCCGCGGCTGGTGGGAGAATTTGCATCACGAGCGCATCGAGGGCGTGCGGCAGGAGCTGGCGACGGATTGGGTGCCTCGGTCGAAGCCGGTGTGGTTCACCGAGATGGGCTGCGCCGCGATCGACAAGGGTGGCAACGAGCCGAACAAGTTCCTTGATCCGCGGTCGTCGGAGTCGGATATCCCGCATTATTCCAACGGGCGGCGCGATGACCTGATGCAGATGCAGTATCTACGGGCGATGCGCGACTACTGGACCGATGCCGCGCACAACCCTGAGTCGGAGATTTATGCCGGGCCGATGGTCGATATGGATCGGGCGCATGTCTGGGCCTGGGATGCGCGGCCCTTTCCGCAGTTTCCCAATGACGTGGAGCTATGGACGGACGGCGACAACTGGGCGCGGGGGCACTGGATCAGCGGGCGCACGACCTCGCAGCCCTTGGACAATGTGGTGGCCGAGATTTGCGCGCGGTCGGGGCAGCGGCTGATCGATGTGTCCGAGCTGTACGGCGTGGTGCGCGGCTATGTCGCCTCGGACGGGGGCAATGGCCGGTCGGCACTGCAGCCACTGATGCTGGCCTACGGCTTCGATGCCGTCGAGCGGGATGGGGTGCTGCGGTTCCGGATGCGGGGCGGAGTGGCGCAGGGCACGGTGCGGCCCGACGAGGTCGCGCTTGGTGCCGAGGCGGAGGGCGCGGTGGAGCTGACGCGGATCTCGGCGGCAGATATGGCCGAGCGCATCCGGCTGACCTTTGTCGAGGGGCAGGGGGATTTCGAGACCAGGGCGGTGGAGGCGATCCTACCGGATGCGGAGTCGCGCAGCATCGCCGAGACCGAGTTTCCGCTGGCCCTGACCCGGGGCGAGGCGCAGGGCATTGCCGAGCGCTGGCTGGCCGAGGTGCGGGTGGCGCGGGACGGGCTGCGGCTGTCCTTGCCGCCGTCGCAAAGCTGGCTGGGGGCGGGGGACGTGATCCGCCTCGAGGAGGACGGGCGCGAGCAAGGGCTGTACCGCATCGACCGTGTGGAGGTCGCGGGCGCGGCCGAGATCGAGGCGGTGCGGGTGGAGCCGGGGGTCTATGTTGCCTCGGACGAGGCGGAGACGCGGGTGGTGCCGAAGGCCTTTGCCGCGCCGGTGCCGGTGTTTCCGCAGTTCCTGGACCTGCCGCTGCTGACCGGCAGCGAGGTGCCCCATGCGCCGCATCTGGCGGTGACGGCGACGCCCTGGCCGGGGACGGTGGCGGTCTATTCCTCGGCGAGCGATGCGGGCTATACGCTCAACACGCTGCTGACCAGGCGGGCCGTGATCGGGGTGACGCAGTCGCCTTTGCTGCGGGCGGTGCCGGATACCTGGGATCTGGGCGCGCCGCTGCGGGTGCGCGTTTATGGCGGCACGCTGTCTTCGGCGGATGAGGAGGCGGTGCTGAACGGCGCCAACAGCTTTGCCATCGGCTCGGGCGCCTCTGCAGGTTGGGAGGTACTGCAGTGCCAGCGCGCGGTGCTTGTGGAAGACGGGGTCTACGACCTCGACCTGCGGCTGCGGGGGCAGCTTGGCACCGATGCCGACATGCCGGAGGAATGGCCGGTCGGCAGCTATCTGGTGCGGATTGACGGGGCCTTGCAGCAGATCGCGCTGAACGCCTCGGCCCGTGGGCTGGCGCGGCATTACCGCATCGGCTCGGCTTCGCGGGGCTATGACGATCCGTCCTATGTGTACCTGGTCGAGGCCTTTGACGGGATCGGGTTGCGGCCCTATTCGCCGAGCCACCTGGCCTGGGCACCGGATGGGGCAGGGGGCGGGGCGCTGAGCTGGATCCGCCGGACGCGGATCGAGGGTGACAGCTGGGTCTCGGTCGAGGTGCCGCTTGGCGAGACGCGCGAGGCCTATGTGGTGCGGGTCGTCGTGGCGGGGCAGATCCGCCGCGAGGAGGAGGTGAGTGCGCCGGGCTGGAGCTACAGCGCGGCGCAAAGGTCGGCGGATGACGCCTCGGCCGGCTTTGAAGTTCATGTGGCGCAGCTGTCCGATGCCTTCGGACCGGGCCCGTTCGAGAGGATCGAGATCAATGACTGACACAAGCCAGCTTTCGCTGCCGCTGCTGCGCGCCTCGCAGGCGCAAAAGCACGTGACGATGAACGATGCGCTGATGCGGCTGGACGGGTTGACGCAGCTGGTGATCGTGTCGCGCGGGGTGGCCTTGCCGCCGGGCACGGGCACGGATGGGACTGTCTATGCCATTCCGCCCGGCGCGGTGAATGCCTGGGCCGGGCATGAGGGCGAGTTGGCGATCCGGGCCAATGGCGGCTGGGTCTTTGCCCTGCCGAAGGCCGGGTGGCGGGGGTTCATCCTGGATGAGGGGGTTCATGCGGTTCACGATGGCGCCGCCTGGCGCGCCGGAGCCGCGACGCTTGCGCCTTCGGGAGCGGGGATGTCGTTCGGCGTGGCCCAGATCGACCATGTGCTGACTGCGGGAGCGACATCGGCAACCGCGATCCTGATTCCGTCGGGGGCGGTGCTGTTCGGGGTGACGGCACGGGTGACCGCGGCGATCACTGGCAGCCTGAGCAGCTGGCAACTGGGGAATGCGGGGGCGCCGGATCGCTTTGGCTCTGGCCTTGGACTCGAGGAGGGTTCTTGGGCTCGAGGCGTCCTGTCGGCGCCGACTGCCTATTATGAGCCGTCCGGCCTGTTGCTGACCGCGACGGGGGGCAGCTTTTCCGGCGGTACGGTGCGGATCGCAGCGCATTACGCCGAGCTGGCGCTGCCACTTGCATGAGCGCTGGCACGGCGCGAGTCCCTGCGCCGTGCCGACTGCGCCGTCAGCTGTTGAACTCGACGATGACGTGGTCGCCGACATCGGGCTGGTGGTCGTCGCTGATGTTCGAGCGCAGGATCTCGATCCCGAAGCGCACCGAGCTTTCGGTCGAGGCCCAGATCGACGCCTCCTGCAGGGTCAGGCGCAGGGCGATCAGGTCGGGGTCCTGACGCCCTTCGGGGAACCAGGCCGCCGCGACGGGGGACCAGATCTCGTCAATCTTGGCGTCGTCATAGGCCTGCACGATCGCGCCGGCCATGCAGGCATGCAGGTCGTGATCCTCGTTGATGAAGACGAAGTGGGCGCGGGCGCCTTGCCCGATGGCACGCACCAGATCGGTCTGGCGGGACGACAGGAACCAGATCTCGCCCTTTTCGGGATCGGGGTAATGGGTCATCGGTTGCAGATGCTGCCCAGAGCCTTCGATACCGAGCATCCCGGTGCGGGTGTCGCCCATCGCGGCGAAGAGGGTGGCTTTGGGGTTGTCGCGCAAATCCTGGCGCAGGGTCATGGCGGTCTCCTTCGGTTGGGGCGAGGGCGCGGACACCGTCGCATCGCCGGTCAACGCCCACAGGCCGCGGGCGTTCCCTGAGCGAAGGAAGCAGAGGCCATCAGGCTATGCGCCGCCGCAGGGCGATATCGAGGGTGGCCTGGACCATCTCTGTCGTGAACGGTCGGTCGAGGATGAGGCAATCGTCGAAGGGTGCCGTCTCCACACCCTCGCTGCGCGGGATCAGCACCACCCGCCCGCCGCGAAGGACGATGCCGGCGACGAGGTCGCCCCAGCCTTCGGCATGACGGTTGTCGATAAGGAACGCCACGCGTATCGCCACGATGCCCCGCAAGGCCTCCAGCGCGGCAGGGGTGTCGCGCACGCGGATCACCTTGGCGCCGGGATCGAACTCGTTGACGATCTGGGCCAGATCCTCGGCAACGACGACATGCTTCAAGACGACGAGATAGGCCTCATGGCCTGACGTGTGCTCCACGCTCTTCTCCTGATTTTCCGTGAGGATGCGGTGCATCCATTCTGGCCCCTCCATGGAACTCTTTCCCCTGCGCCGCATTCAACTGCGACATACCCTGGAAAAAAACTGCACATTCGATGACAACCCCCTGTGCCGACTGTCCGCTGCGCTGCAAGCCGCTGTTCGAGCCGTTCACCGATCAGGAACTGGCCTTCATGGAGCGCTTCAAGATCGGCGAGCTGACGATCGAGGCAGGTCGAACCATCCTGATGCAGGGGGCGCAGAGCCCGCAATTCTACACTGTCTTGCGGGGGCAGGGCCTGCGTCACAAGACGCTGGAGGATGGTCGCCGCCAGGTTATCAGCTTCGTCCTGCCCGGCGATCTTGTGGGCCTTCAGGCGGTGGTCATGGGCGAGATGCAGCATTCGGTCGAGGCCTCCGTCGAGACCACACTTTGCGTCTTCGACCGTGCCGGGCTTTGGGACCTTTTCTCGAACCAGCCGAAGCGGTCCTACTCGCTGACATGGTTGTCGGCGGTGGAGGAGAATTTCCTCGGCGAGACGCTTGCCACTCTCGGGCAGCGCGACGCGGGGCAACGTATCGCCTGGGCCCTTGTCCGCCTGCATGAACGGTTGACAGCACTTGGCATGGCGCAGGGCGGGCGCGTGCCCTTGCCATGGCGCCAGCAGGATCTGGCTGATGCCGTCGGCCTTTCGCTTGTGCATACCAACAAGACGCTGGCACGACTTCGGGACAGCGGGCTTGCCGACTGGTCCGGCGGGCAACTGTCGCTGCCCGGGCGCAAGGAGCTCGCCGAGATGGCACTCATCGATCTGGAATATCCAAGTCAGCGGCCTTTGCTCTAGTCAGGCATCTGCACTGGCTCTTGGGCCGCCGGCTGCGTAGAACAGGCCCATGAGCGCCAGACCCATCTTCATGTCTACAGTCCCAGAGTCACCGCGGGCGCCCAAGTGGCGCGCAGGGCTCGCATGACCCCCGCCGCCCGCGTGGCTGCGGCCATCGAGATCCTCGACCTCCATCTGGCTGGCGTGGCCGCCGAGCAGGCGCTCACCGGCTGGGCCCGCGGACATCGGTTTGCGGGCTCGGGTGACCGTGCGGCGATCCGCGATCATGTCTTCGACGCCCTGCGCTGTATGCGCAGCTTTGCTGCGCAGGGCGGCGCGGCCGATCAGCCGACCGGGCGCGCCCTGATGATCGGCGCGCTGCGCGACGCCGGCATCCCGCCCGAGACGCTGTTCACCGGCGAGGGCCACGCTCCGGCACCGCTGACCCCGCTCGAGGCCGGTTCGCCACCCGTGGATCTCCCTCGCAACGTGGCGCTGGATTGCCCCGACTGGCTGGCGCCGTTGCTGGAGCAGAGCCTGGGCGAGGCCTTCGTTCCGGTCATGCAGCTGATGCGGCAGCGCGCGCCGGTCACCTTGCGGGTGAACCTTGCGCGCACGACCCGAGCCGCGGCCCAGGGCGCGCTTGCAGCGGAGGGCATCGAGGCGGCTGTGCATCCGCTTGCCGGGACGGCGCTTCAGGTCACGCAGAACCCGCAGCGGCTGCGGGGTTGCGCCCCCTATCTCGATGGCCGGGTCGAACTTCAGGATGCCGCGAGCCAGGCCGTGGTGGAGATGCTGCCATTGGCGGGGGCCGCGCGGGTGCTCGACTATTGCGCGGGCGGCGGCGGCAAGACGCTGGCGATGGCGGCGCGCGAACCCGCGCGCTATGTGGCGCATGACATTGCGCCCCAGCGGATGCGCGACCTGCCGGAGCGGGCCCGGCGCGCCGGGATCGGCGTGGAGCTGGCCGATGCCGCCCGGGTCGCGGCCCTAGCGCCCTACGATCTTGTGCTGCTCGACGTGCCCTGCTCGGGGTCCGGCAGCTGGCGCCGCGCGCCCGAGGCGAAATGGGCGCTGACCCCGGCGCGGCTGGCGGAGTTGCAGCAGATCCAGTCCGGCATCCTCGACGAGACGCACGGGCTTGTCGCGCCGGGCGGAGTGCTGGCCTATGTCACCTGCTCAATGCTGAGTGCCGAGAACGGCGATCAGGTCGCGGCCTTCGTGCAGCGCACCGCCGGTTGGCACTGCACGGTGCAGCGCAGCTTCACGCCCCTTGATGGGGGCGACGGCTTCTTCTGCGCCCTCTTGACGCGCGGGCCGCGCTAGGAACAATTCGAGGTTGTGTTTCGGGCGGCGGCCACGAAATGTCATCAGCATTAAAGGCTGGTTAAGCATTTCCGGGCCGAATGCGGGAAATCATCTGGAGGAGGCTCGGGCGTGTCGCATCCGGCGCAGTCACCGCATCCGCTGACCCGCACCGCCCTGGCATTGTCGCCGCGCGGCATCTGGCTTGTCATCGGCGCCATCGCCTTCGCCTTTGCGGCAGCTCTGCTCCGCAACCGGGACATCGCGCTGCCCCTGCTCGGTGCCGCGGCGACCCTGGCGGCGCTTGCCATCGTGCTGCGGATGCTGGCGCGCCGCCACGCGGCCGCGCGGGCGCAGTTGCACGAACAGCTCGCGGCTTTCATCGCCCATGATGCCTCACCCAGCTTCACGACGGATGCCGACGGGGCAATTGGCTACCAGAACCGCGCCGCGCTGGAGCGTTTCGGCTCGCGCGGCGGCGAGACGCTGACCCGGGCGCTGGCCGAGGTCTTCGCCAACCCGGCCGCAGTTCTGGTGCGCCTGCAGAACAAGGCGGCCGCGCTTGGTGCCGCACGCGAGGATATGGTGACGCGCCGTGGCCATGTCCGCGTCTGCGTGCACCAGATCGCCGAGGACGGCTATCTGTGGCGGCTCGAGGATATGGTCGAACGCCCGAGCGGCGGCCGCGGCGCCGAGAATCTGAGCCTGCCGATGCTGACCGCAACCCGCACCGGCACGATCCTGTTCATGAACGAAGCCCTGCGCCGCATCGTCGGCGAGCGGGTCAAGAGCATCGACCGCATCTTCCCTGACCTGCCGCTGCGATCGGGCGAGGAGCATGAGATATCCGGCGCCGAGGGGCCCGTCCGCGCGCTGATCGCCGAGATCGAGGGGCCGGGCGGGCGGCGCGAGATCTACCTGCTGCCTTCCTTGCAGCTGCAACGCCCGGCCGCCTCGGACCCGACCTCGTTCGAGGCGCTGCCGGTGGCGCTGCTGCGGCTCTCTGCCGAGGGGCGGGTGATGGCCGCGAACCGCGCCGCCCGCGGGCTGATGGGCGCGGTCGATGCCGAGGTGCCGCTGTCCGAAGTGCTCGAGGGGCTGGGGCGTCCGGTCGCCGACTGGCTCGGCGATGCGCTGTGCGGGCGCACCGACCGGCGGCCCGAGGTGCTGCGCGTGCGCCGCCCCGACCGCGAGGTGTTCTTGCAGGTCACGCTCAGCCGGGTGATGGAGGACGGGCGCCCGGGGCTTGTCGCGGTGATGTCCGATGCGACGCAGCTGAAGACGCTCGAGGCGCAGTTCGTCCAGAGCCAGAAGATGCAGGCGATCGGCCAACTGGCCGGCGGCGTCGCGCATGATTTCAACAACCTGCTCACCGCGATCTCGGGCCATTGCGACCTGTTGCTGCTCCGCCATGACAAGAGCGATCCCGACTATGCCGACCTCGTGCAGATCAATCAGAACGCCAACCGTGCCGCGAGCCTGGTGGGGCAGCTGCTGGCCTTCTCGCGCAAGCAGACGCTGAAGCCGCGGATTCTAGACCTGCGCGACACGCTGTCGGACCTCACCCATCTGCTCAACCGGCTGGTGGGCGAGAAGGTGACGCTGTCGCTTGGCCATGACCCGGTCCTGCGCCCGATCCGGGCCGACAAGCGCCAGCTTGAACAGGTGATCATGAACCTCGTGGTGAATGCCCGCGATGCCATGCCCGAGGGCGGTACCGTGCGGATCGAGACCGAGAACCTCCAGCTGGTCGCCGAGATGAAGCGCGACCGCGTGGCGGTGCCGCCGGGCGATTACGTGATCGTCAAGGTGGTGGACGAGGGGGTGGGCATCGCGCCCGACAAGCTTTCCAAGATCTTCGAGCCCTTCTACACCACCAAGCGCACCGGCGAGGGCACCGGCCTTGGCCTGTCCACCGCCTACGGTATCGTCAAGCAGACAGGCGGGTTCATCTTCGTCGATTCGGTGCAGGGCGTGGGCACCACCTTCACGCTCTACTTCCCCGCACTCGACTATGGTGCCGTCGACGAACCCGAACCCGAAGCCGCCCCGGCGCCGCGGCGCAGCGAGAGCAACCCGGGCGAAGGCGTGGTGCTGCTGGTCGAGGACGAGGCGCCGGTGCGGGCCTTTGCCAGCCGGGCGCTGCGGCTGCGCGGCTTCAACGTCATCGAGGCCGAAAGCGGCGAGGAGGCGCTGAGCCTGCTCGAGGACCCCGAACTGCTGGTCGATGTCTTCGTGACCGATGTGATCATGCCCGGCCTCGACGGCCCCACCTGGGTGCGCGAGGCGCTGAAGCGACGGCCTGCCGTCCGTGTCATCTTCGTGTCGGGCTATGCCGAGGACAGCCTCCAGGACAGCCAGGCCAAGATCCCAAACTCGATCTTCCTGCCCAAGCCCTTTTCGCTGGTCGAGCTGACGACCACGGTGCAAAGCCAGGTGCAGTGAGGCGCAGGCCCGGCAGGAGGCGGGGTCAGGCTCGGGCGCCGGCCGCCTTCTGCCGCGCGCCGTGTTGGCCCACGGCGTCGTAAAGGGCATAGTCCGCGGCCAGGCGTTCCGTCAGGCGCCGGCCAAGCTCTGCCGGCAGGTCCACTGGCGCCTGCGGCGAGACGTTGAGATGGGGCAGGGTGATCGCGCAATCCAGCCGGTCCTCGAGGAACTCCAGCAGTTGCGCGATATCCTCGTAGCGGAACAGGTGATCCACCGCGACCGCGCCTTGCGCATCGGTCAGGAAGGCCGATTGCGAGCCGATGCTGGCGAACTCCGCCTGCGGCTGGTCCAGATAGCCGGCGACGAAGGCCGCAAAGCTTTCATCCCCGCCGATCGGCAGATGCTCGCGCAGCCGGTAGCGATACCAGCTTCCCAGCCAGTCCAGCGGTTCGCGGATCAGGGCGACGGTCTCGAAGCGCTGACCTTCGGCACTTGCCCCGAGGAAGGGCGCCAGCAGTCCCACGAACCGGGCTGCCGTTGTGTGCTTGAGCGCCGGGGGGCGCTGGATGGCCACGTCGGCAAGTGATTCGAGCGCCATCTCGATCGAGGTCGAACCGGTCTTGGTATTGGCGAGAAACACCAGTCGCCGCTTCCAGAATATCAGCATTCCCGCCTCGATCCTCGTTCCACCCACGCGGCAAGCCGCAATTTCCCGTCCCCGGGGCCACGAAGAGCAGATTTGGGGCGACGTCGTAAACTACTCGTTAACCCAACTGCGAAAAAGTTGGAATTGTGAAGAAATGAATTGAAATGTTCCTGATTTGATCTCATAACCAGCGGAACAAGTGCGGAACAAAAGCGGGGCTCCTGTGCGATTGCCGCCCGGGGCCGGGTGTGGAATAAGGAACGGGACCAATGGCAGCGGCGAACCTCTTCGACATGACCGACAAGCGCAATACCGACAAGCAGAAGGCGCTCGACAGTGCGCTGGCCCAGATCGAACGGCAGTTCGGCAAGGGCTCGATCATGCGGCTGGGGCTCAACAACCCGGTCATGGAGATCGAGGCGACCTCGACCGGCTCTCTGGGGCTCGACATCGCGCTTGGCATCGGCGGCCTGCCCAAGGGCCGGATCATCGAGATCTATGGCCCGGAAAGCTCGGGCAAGACCACGTTGACGCTGCATGTGGTGGCCGAAGAGCAGAAGAAGGGCGGCGTCTGCGCCTTTGTCGATGCCGAACACGCGCTCGACCCGCAATATGCCCGCAAGCTGGGGGTGAACCTTGACGAGCTGCTGATCTCGCAGCCCGATACCGGTGAGCAGGCGCTGGAGATCGTCGATACGCTGGTGCGCTCGGGCGCGGTCAGCCTCGTGGTCATCGACTCGGTCGCGGCGCTGACGCCCAAGGCCGAACTCGAGGGCGACATGGGCGACATGCAAATGGGCAGCCAGGCCCGGCTGATGAGCCAGGCGATGCGCAAGCTGACCGCCAGCATCGGGCGCAGCAACTGCATGGTGATCTTCATCAACCAGATCCGCATGAAGATCGGCGTGATGTTCGGCAGCCCCGAGACCACCACGGGGGGCAATGCGCTGAAGTTCTACGCCTCCGTGCGCCTCGACATCCGCCGCATCGGCTCGATCAAGGACCGCGACGAGGTGGTGGGCAACTCCACCCGCGTCAAGGTGGTGAAGAACAAGGTGGCGCCGCCCTTCAAGCAGGTGGAGTTCGACATCATGTATGGCGAGGGCATTTCCAAGGTCGGCGAGATCATCGACCTTGGGGTGAAGGCCGGCATCGTCGAGAAATCCGGCGCCTGGTATTCCTACGGGGACGAGCGCATCGGCCAGGGGCGTGAGAATGCCAAGCAGTTCCTGCGCGACCATCCCGATGTCTCGCTGGCGATCGAGGACAAGGTCCGCGCCAGCCACGGGCTCGATTTTGCCGCGACCGAGGGCGACGCCGAGGATGTGACCGAGGCCTGAGCGGCCGATCTGCCAAAGGGGGGCCGCGTTCCGGACAGGGGCGCGGCCCTTTTGCTTGCGCGGTTGGGCGGCGCAGCGCGCGAGGTTGGCCGGGGATGGGGGCCGTCTGCCCCCCGGCGCCCGTGCCGGGCGCTCCCCCCGAGGATATTTGGGAAAGGCAAAGCGCAAAGGGGCCGCTAGACGGTTGACGGGGGCTTCGCTGGACAGGCCCCCGATGCGGCGATAAACGGGGGCAACCGATCCCTGCCTGAAGGCCCAGAGCCCCGAAGGCCCCGTGAGAGCAGAAAATATGCCCAGCCTGAACGACATCCGCTCGACCTTCCTCGACTTCTACGGTCGCAATGGCCACCGCATCGTGGACAGCTCGCCCCTGGTGCCGCGCAACGACCCGACGCTGATGTTCGCCAATTCGGGGATGGTGCAGTTCAAGAACCTGTTCACCGGCGCCGAGACCCGGGATTATGCCCGCGCCACCACCGCTCAGAAATGCGTGCGCGCCGGCGGCAAGCACAACGACCTCGACAACGTGGGCTATACCGCGCGGCACCATACCTTCTTTGAAATGCTGGGGAATTTCAGCTTTGGTGACTACTTCAAGGATGACGCCATCGCTTTCGCCTGGGAGCTTCTGACCAAGGACTTCGGCATCGACGCGAAGAAGCTGCTGGTCACCGTCTATCACACCGATGACGAGGCGGCGGGCATCTGGAAGAAGGTCGCGGGCCTGACCGACGAGCGCATCATCCGCATCCCCACCGACGACAACTTCTGGCGCATGGGCCCGACCGGCCCCTGCGGCCCCTGCACCGAGATCTTCTATGACCATGGCGATCAGATCTGGGGCGGCCCTCCCGGCTCGGCCGATGAGGATGGCGACCGCTTCATCGAGATCTGGAACCTCGTCTTCATGCAGAACGAGCAGTTCGCCGATGGCACCATGGTGCCGCTGCCCAAGCAGTCGATCGACACCGGCATGGGGCTGGAGCGGATCGGGGCGCTGCTGCAGGGCAAGCATGACAACTATGACACCGACCTGATGCGCAGCCTGATCGAGGCCAGTGCCCATGCCACCAGTGCCGATCCCGATGGCCCCGGCAAGGTGCATCACCGGGTGATCGCCGACCATTTGCGCTCCACCAGCTTCCTGATTGCCGACGGGGTGATGCCGTCGAACGAGGGCCGCGGCTATGTGCTGCGCCGGATCATGCGGCGGGCGATGCGCCACGCGCATATGCTGGGCGCGCAGGACCCGGTGATGTACCGGCTGGTGCCGGCGCTGGTGCGGCAGATGGGCGCCGCCTATCCCGAGCTTGGCCGGGCGCAGGCGCTGATCGAGGAGACGCTGAAGCTGGAGGAGACCCGCTTCAAGCAGACGCTGGACCGCGGGCTGCGGCTGCTGGACGATGAGGTTTCGCGCCTGCCCGAGGGCGGCGCGCTGCCCGGCGCGGCGGCGTTCAAGCTCTATGACACCTATGGCTTCCCGCTGGACCTGACGCAGGACGCGCTGCGCGAGAAGGGCCTGTCGGTCGATACCGCCGGCTTCGACGCGGCGATGGCCGAGCAGAAGGCCAAGGCCCGGGCAAGCTGGGCCGGCTCGGGCGAGACCCGCGATGCCGCGATCTGGTTCGATCTGGCCGAGCTGCATGGCCCGACCGAGTTCCTGGGCTATGACACCGAGACCGCCGAGGGCCAGGTGCTGGCGCTGGTGCAGGGCGGGGCCGAGGTGAAGGCCGCCGCCGAGGGTGCCGAGATCCAGATCATCGTCAACCAGTCGCCCTTCTATGCCGAAAGCGGCGGCCAGGTCGGCGATGCCGGCTGGCTGCGCACCGAGACCGGGCAGGCGGCGATCTCCGAGACGCGCAAGTCGGCGGGCCTGTTCCTGCACATCGGCCGCGTGACCGAGGGCGAGATCCGCGCCGGCCAGCCCGCCAAGCTGGAGGTGGACCACCATCGCCGCGCCGCGATCGAGGCCAACCATTCGGCCACCCACCTGGTGAACGAGGCGCTGCGCCGCGCGCTTGGCGATCATGTCGCGCAGAAGGGCAGCCTGAACGCGCCCGACCGTCTGCGCTTCGACTTCAGCCATTCCAAGGCGCTGACGGCTGCGGAGCTGGCGCAGGTCGAGGCCGAGGTGAACAGCCTGATCCGCCAGAACAGCCCGGTGGAAACCCGGATCATGACGCCCGACGATGCCCGCGCCCTTGGCGCGCAGGCGCTGTTCGGCGAGAAATACGGCGACGAGGTGCGCGTCGTGTCGATGGGCCGCCTTGCCGGCTCGGGCAAGGGCACCGACGGTGCCACCTACTCGCTGGAGCTGTGCGGCGGCACCCATGTGGCGCGGCTTGGCGAGATCGGGGCGTTTGTGCTGCTCGGCGACAGTGCCTCTGCCGCCGGGGTGCGCCGGCTTGAGGCGTTGACCGGGCAGGTGGCGCTCGACCATCTCAACGCGCAGGGCGCGCGGCTTGCCGAGATCGGCGGGCTGCTCAAGGCCTCCTCAAGCGAAGTGGTGGAGCGGGTGAAGGCGCTGGTCGAGGAGCGCCGGGCGCTGAGCAACGAGCTGGCGCAACTGCGGCGCGAGCTGGCCATGGGCGGCGGCGGTGCGGCCGGCCCTGCGGCGAAGGACATCGGCGGCATCAGCTTCCTCGCGCAATCGGTCAGCGGCGTTTCGGGCAAGGATCTGCCGGCGCTGGTCGACGAGATGAAGGCGCGTGTCGGCTCTGGCGCGGTGCTGCTGGTCGCCGATACCGGCGGCAAGGCGGCGGTGGCGGCCGGGGTCACGGCGGATCTGGTGGGCCGCATCTCGGCCGTCGATCTGGTGCGCGCGGCGGCCGAGGCGCTTGGCGGCAAGGGCGGCGGCGGGCGGCCCGACATGGCGCAGGCCGGCGGCGCCGATCCGTCCAAGGCGGCCGAGGCCATCGCGGCGGCCGAAGCCGTCCTGGCGAACCTGTAAGGAGACCTACCGATGACCGCACTCTGGATCGCGCATGTGACCGTTACCGACCCCGATGCCTATGGCAAATACGCCAAGCTGGCCGGCCCCGCCATTGCCGCGCATGGCGGCGTGTTCCTGGCGCGAGGCGGGCGCTATCTGCAGCTGGAGGGCACCGAGCGGCCGCGCAACGTCGTCGCCCGTTTCCCCTCGGTCGAGGCGGCCGAGGCCTGCTATCGCAGCGCCGAATATCAGGCGGCGCTGTCCCATGCCATCGGCGCGGCGGAGCGCGAGCTTGTGATCGTCGAGGAAGCCGCACCCTGACAGTTTGCCGCAGATTCCGTCTTGCCGCAGCGCAACATGACGGTATCATGACGCCAAAACCAAGAGGCGGATGATGCAGGGCAGGGCGGCAAGACGCGCTATCGCGCGCAGCACGGGGGCGCAGTAGATGTGCCGTTGGGCCGCCTATACCGGCGCACCGATCTTCGTGGAAGAGATCGTCAGCCGCCCAGGACACTCGCTGATCCACCAGAGCCATTGCGCCACCGAATGCCTGTCGGCGATCAATGCCGATGGCTTCGGCCTCGCCTGGTATGGCGAGCGCGAGGAGCCGGGGCTCTACCGCGACGTGATGCCCGCCTGGTCGGACCCGAACCTGCGCAGCCTGGTCGCGCAGGTTAAATCGCGGCTGTTCCTCGCCCATGTCCGCGCCTCGACCGGCACCGCGACCAGCCGCAACAACTGCCATCCCTTTGCCGTGGGCCGCTGGTGCTTCATGCATAACGGCCAGGTCGGCGGCTATGACGCCTTCCGCCGCGACGCCGAGATGCTGATCCCCGATGCCCTCTATGGCCAGCGCAAGGGCGCGACCGACAGCGAGGCGCTGTTCCTGACCGCGCTTGGCGAGGGGCTGGCCAGCGATCCGCGCGGGGCGCTGGAGCGGGCGGTGGCGAAATTCGAGGCGCTGAGCCGGCTCAAGGGCGCGGCCCCGCATATCCGCCTGACTGCGGCGCTGTCGGATGGCGCGAGGCTGTATGCGGTGCGCTATGCGACGGACGAACAGGCGCCCTCGCTCTACCATCGCTGGTCGCCGACGCGGGCCGGGCGCGCCGTGGTGTCGGAACCCCTGGAAAGCGGCGAATGCTGGGAGCAGGTGCCGCAGGGCAGCTTCTGCACCTTCGAGGGCGAGGCGGTGGAGATCGCACCCTTCTGCCCGATGCCGCTGGCCGCCGCCGCCTGAGCCGTCAGCCGGCCGCTACCGGGCCCGGCGCCGCTGCCAGGGCCTCGATCTCGCGCGCCAGCCGGCGGAACTCCTCCGCCACTGCTGCCTCAAGGGCGTATTCGGCCGAGGGCAGCACGCCCGGGTCCTCCTCATGGCCCTGGAACTGGCCGCGCTCGGCCAGATAGTCGCGCAGCCCGGCGGCGGCGCCGGTCTGCCCGATCAGCCGCATCAGCAGCTTGCGCTGCGCAATCACCACCGCCTCCAGCCGCAGCAGCTGCAGGGCGAGCGGGTCTGGCGTGCTGCCCTCCACGGTCAGTCCTGGCCCACGCCCGCCGGCGGCGCCGAGCCGACGCTGTCGGGCGTGCCGGTGCCGCTGCCTTGGTCGATCTCCACGCCAGGCTGGCTGCCGCTGACATTGCCCTGCTCGCCGGTCACCGGCGCGGTGTTCGCCGCGCCGCCTTGCGTGGAGGGCCCGACCTCGCCGCTGGTCTCGCTGGTGGCCTCGGCGGGGGCCTCGCCCTCGGGCCCGGGGGCCTGCGCGCCCTGCTCCAGCGCCCACCACAGGATCATGGCGATCCCGAAGACCGCGACCAATGCGCTGCCGACCAGCGGGGCCCAATGGCGGCGCTTCTGCTTCTCGATATTGGTGTCGGGTGCGGACATCTTCGCTCTCCTTCGGTTCTGGCCACTCCTGCCCGGGGCCCACTCCTGCCCGGGGGGTCGCAGCCGTCATCGGGGCGCGTCGGCCCCGCTTGCGGGAAAAACCGCGCTGGCCGCGATCTGTTCCCTTGCGCGCGACGGAAACTGCCCGGCGGGCCGCTGCGAAAGCGCGCCGACAGCGGTCCGGTTCGGGAACGGAAGCGGCAGGCCGGTGGTTATGGTGCCAAGCCGGAGCGCTGGCCGGAGCGCTGGCCGGAGCGCGGCCCCCGGTCGCCGCGCCGGGCCGTGACCCGCCCAAGCGCCCGCCCCCCGGCTTTCACCCCGAGCTTCCAGAAGGAGATCGCCATGCAGACCCCTCCCAGAACCGCAGACTCGCTGCGCGATGGCATCGACCACGGCGCCGGCGGCGACAAGGTCAGCTTCCCCGACCCCGCCGCCGCGCCGCTTGGCACCGATGACGAGGCCGCCGGCCATCCGCCGACCCCCGAGCAGTTGCGCCAGGCCCACACCCAGGAACTGACCACCCGGCCCGAGGATGAAAGCACGGGCCGCGCGCGCCGCAGCATCGGCGGCTTGCAGGGTGGGCTCGGCGGGCTCCGCGCCAGTGGCCGCGCGCTTGGCATCCTCGTTGTGATTCTGGTCGTGCTGTCGATCCTGGCGCTGCTCTGAGCGCCAGACGTCAAAGAGCCGGCCCCTTTCCGGGGACCGGCCCTGGCAGTTGCGGCGCCGGTCAGTAACGGCCGGGCGGATCGCTGGCGGGAAAGGATTCGTCGTTCTCCTCATCCACCTCGTCCCAGTTCTGCGGCGGGTCCTTCATCTGGCTCGGCCCAGCCGGACGCACCGGCTGCAGCCCGGATGCGGGGGCAGGGGAGTTGGCCGCCCCCGCAGTGCCGGATTGCGCGCCGGGTGCAGATCTGGCAGCGGATTTGCCGCTGGATTTGCCAACGGGCATGGTGGCGGCCTTGGCACCGGCCTTCGGACGCCCGGCGCCCTGTGGCTGCGGCAGCAGGCCGGTCGCGGGGGGCTGGCTGGATTTGCCGGCGGACCAGAACAGCCAGCCGATGCCGGCCAGGGCCAGCAGGGGCAAGTTACGGTACAGCATATGTCGCATCGGGGCACCTCTCGGATGGGAACGCTTGCCCAACCAACCCGTTGCGAGGCCGGACGTTCCTTGCCCTGCGCAGGTTCGGCGGCGACATCGGCGGCAGTCGGCCGGATGCAGGAACGGCCGGTGCTCAGGGCGCCAGGAAGCGCACGCCGGGCATCGCGGCGATCTCGGCCACGTCATCGTCATAGGCCTCGGTGATCTCGTCGATCAGCGCCTCGGTCCAGCCCGGCAGCGCTACCTCGACCTCCAGCGCCTCGGGTCGCACGAACTTCGACAGGAAGGCGGTGACGATCTTGCGGCGCTGGTCGGTATTGGCCGGCGGATGGCTGGCGAGGTAGCTCTCCAGCCGCTTCAGCCCGTCTTCGGTCATGATCGTCGCCAGCACGTCCATGTCCGCCTCAAGCGGCATCGCGGGCCCCACGCCGGCGACGGCGCGCAGCACCTCGGGCCAGATCAGCGGCGTATCCTCGTTGCACCACAGCGTCAGCACCCGCCCCGGCACCGCCGCCAGCATCCGCTGCACCACCGGCGCCCACCGGATCTGCCGCGGATCGACCGAGCCCATGAACTGCGCGTAGTCGAGGTCCTTGACGCGCCCCAGCAGCGCCGGGATCAGCGTCGCCGGGTTGCGCAGCGCCATATGGAACTCGCACTCGGCATCGGGAAAGAGGTTGGCCAGCGCCGCGACCTTGCGCGCCGCCATCGGGTAGAAGGCGCCCTCGGTGAACACCCGTTGCGGGACGCAGAGGAAATATTCATTGCTGAACACCAGCCGCTCGACCTGGTCGGCATCGGCCACCGCATCGAGCAGCACCTCCTGCACCTCGCGGCTGGCGGGCGAGCCCTTGAGCTTGATCATGGTGTCGCGCAGCACGGTGCGGTAGCGCCCGGGGCCCGGCACGATCACGCCTTGCGCCGCCAGCGGTCCGGCCGCGCGCAAGAGCCCCCGCACAAGGCGCTCTTCATCGGTGGAGTTGGCGCCAAGGTGATAGACGACCTGCATGGAGTGACCGGCCCGCTTCCTGCTGCATCATGTGACGTTGTGCCCGCTATATACGGCGTTTTCTGGACAGGGAAACGGCAATCCTGTATCGCCTGTGCCATGATCAGCGCCGAGCACCAGAGCCAACCCGTCCGGCGGCAAGAGGCGCGCGCGGCCGGCGGCCGGCTGTGGTCGGCCGGGGCCGCGCTGATCGCGGCGCTGGTGGCGCTGCCGATCCTGTCGGTGCTGTGGCTGGCCTTCAACCCGACCGAGAATATCTGGCCGCATCTGCTGGCCACGACCCTGCCGCGCTACCTGACCAACACCGCGGTGCTGGCACTTGGCACCGGCGCGCTGGCGGCGGCAGTGGGGGCAGGGGCTGCCTGGCTGATCGCCATGTACCGCTTTCCGCTGTCGGGCGCGCTGGAATGGCTGTTGCTGCTGCCGCTGGCGATCCCGGCCTATGTGGGCGCCTATGCGCTGGTCGACTTCCTCGAATATTCCGGCCCGGTGCAGGTGGCGCTGCGCGAGGGCTTCGGCTGGGCCTCGTCCCGCGACTACTGGTTCCCGCCGGTCAAGACCCGCGGCGGTGCCGTTGTGGTGCTGGCGGCCGCGCTTTACCCCTACGTCTACCTTCTGGCGCGGGCGGCCTTCCGCGAGCAGCCCGCCGGTGCCTATGAGGTGGCGCGGGCGCTTGGGGCAGGGCCGCTCGGCCTGTTCTGGCGCGTCGGCCTGCCGCTGGCGCGCCCCGCCATCGCCGCCGGCGCCGCCATCGTGATGATGGAGACGGTCGCCGATTTCGGCGTGGTCAGCTACTTTTCGGTGCAGACGCTGACCACGGGGGTGTTCACGACATGGCTGGAAATGGGCAATGCCGGCGGCGCCGCACAGATCGCCGGGCTGATCCTGGCGCTGGTCTTCGCGCTGGTGGCGCTGGAGAAACTGTCGCGCCGGCGGCTGCGCTACTACCAGTCGGCGCGCCAGCCCCGCCCGGTGTCGCGCGTCGCGCTGAGGGGCCTGCAGGGCTGGCTGGCGACCGGGCTGTGCCTGCTGCCCTTCGCGGCCGGCTTCCTGCTGCCGGTCGGCGTGATGGGGTTCCATGCCGCCGCCAATCCCGAGGCCTGGATCTCGCCCGGCCTTGCGCGCGCGCTGATGCACACGCTGGCGACGGGGGGCATCGCGGCGGTGCTCACGGTCGCGGCGGCGCTGTTCATGGTCTACGGGGTGCGGCTGACCGGGCGGGCGACGCCGCGCCTGCTGATGCCGTTCACCGCGCTTGGCTATGCCGCGCCCGGGGCGGTGCTGGCGGTGGGGCTGCTGATCCCGCTGGCCGCGCTTGACCACCGGCTGGCCGATGCCTGGCTGGCGCTGACCGGCACCGATCCGGGGCTGATGCTGACCGGCACCGCCAGCGCCATCGTGCTGGCCTATGTGGTGCGCTTCTTCGCCATCGCGCAGGGGGCGGCGGATGCGGCCTTCGGGCGCGTGTCCCCCTCGCTGCCGATGGCCGCGCGCTCGCTGGGGCGCGATGCCGGCGGGGCGCTGGCGGCGGTCTATCTGCCGCTGATGAAGGGCACCATCGGCTCGGCCCTGCTGCTGGTCTTCGTCGATTGCGTCAAGGAACTGCCCGCAACCATGCTGCTGCGGCCCTTCAACTACGAAACCCTGGCGACGCGCACCCATGAGAAGGCCAGCCTCGAGAATCTCGGCGATGCCTCGCCCGCGGCGCTGCTGGTGATCGCGGTGGGGCTGGTGGCGGTGGCGCTGCTGGCGCGTGCGAATATTGCACCGGCGCGAAGAAGCTAGGCGGACACTCTTGCACGGCCGCGCGCCGCGGGCTATTTGCGAAGCCATGCCCCTATAGCTCAGCTGGTAGAGCGTCTGATTTGTAATCAGAGGGTCGGGAGTTCGAGTCTCTCTGGGGGCACCACATCCACTCACCCCAGCCGTCCGCTGCATCGCGGCACCTGCCCTTTTGGACAGGATGCGCCGGGGCGCGCGCTGCGCTAGATTGATCTCGGCCGCGTGATCTTGATGCGCGGCCGGTACTTGGTGCGGCCGGGGAGACGGGTCTATGGCGGACTGGAACAAGGCGGTGAAGCTGGCCTATGACCGAGGCAGCCGCGAGATCCTGTCCGTCCGGGGCCCGGCGCAGGCCGAGGTGCTGATGCGCGCCGACCGCTGGCCCGGTGTCGAGGGCCAGAAGATCTCGGAAGCGCGCCGCATCAACCTTTTCGCCATCACCGGGCTCGTCGAAGGCGAAGCCGCCCGCAGCGCCTTTGTCGCCGCAGCGCGCGAGGGCGGGCTGCGCGTGGTGGAAAACTAGGCCCTCGCCTGTTGCGGGCGGCATCAGGCAATCCAATCGCAAGATTTTCGACTCGCAAGTTTTTCGACTTACCAGCGGAACTTTTCGTGCCCGGGCGCATTCACCGTTAATCCCCGAAGGTGAGACCATGCCCGACGACCGCCGCCCCCACCACCAGACAGACCACCCGCTGACGGCAGCACGTGGCGCGGCAGGGCTGAGCATCGAACAGCTGGCGCGGATCGCCGATTTCGAGCCGTCGGTGCTGCGCGAGATCGAGACCCGCCGCCACCGCCCGACGCTGGGGCAACTCAACGCCCTCGCCCAGGTGCTGCGCGTCAGGATCACGGATCTGCGCGAATAGGCTCGCCCCACCGACAGTTTTCCGGCACATATTGACTCTGCCCCTCGAGCCATCACATTCAGGGCTCGGAATATATCTGTCTGGAAGGATCCCCCGATGCGAGCCCTGACGCTGACCGCGCTGCTGGCCCTTGCCGCCGCGCTGCCCGCCCGTGCCGAGACGCTGGTGCTGGCGCCGCAGGTGGTGACCGACTGGAAGGCGGTGTCGGGGCGGATCGAGGCGCGCGACACGATTGCGGCGCGGGCGCGGCTGGGGGGCACCTTGACAGAGGTGACGGTGACCGAGGGCGATACCGTGCAGGCCGGCCAGCCGATTGCCGAGATCGTGGACCAGAAGCTGGGCTTCCAGCTCGGGGCGATCGACGCGCAGCTGCAATCGCTGCGCGCGCAGCAGGAGAATGCACAGTCCGAACTGACGCGGGGCGAGGAATTGCTGGCCCGCGGCGTCAGCACTGCGCAGCGGCTGGATGCGCTGCGCACCCAGCTTGACGTGCTGACGGGACAGATCGCCGCGCAGCAGGCGCAAAGGCAGGTGGTGGAGCAGCAGGCGGCCGAGGGCACGGTGCTGGCCCCGGTCTCGGGCCGGGTGCTGGAGGTGCCGCAGACCCGCGGCGCCGTGGTGATGGCGGGCGAGTCGGTGGCGACCATCGGCGGCGGCGGCTTCTTCTTGCGCCTTGCGGTGCCAGAGCGTCATGCCGCGCTGCTGTCCGAGGGGGCGGCCATCGGCATCGAGACGGCGGCGGGTCCGGCCGAGGGGCGGCTGGTCAAGGTCTATCCGCAGATCGAGAACGGCCGGGTAATCGCCGATGTCGAGGTGGCGGGGCTGGATGCTGCCTTTGTCGAGGCGCGGGTGCTGGTGCGCCTGCCGATGGGCGAGCGCGAGGCGCTGCTGGTGCCGCCCTCGGCGGTGATCACGCGCTCGGGGCTCGATTTCCTCACCGTCGCGGTGGGAGAGGCGCAGGTAGAACGCAGCGTCGTCCTCGGCGGCACCCATCTTGTGGACGGCGCCGAGTGGGTCGAGGTGCTGACCGGCCTTGCCGCCGGCGACGCTGTGGTGACGCGCGATGAGTGAGGCCCCGTTCCGCGGCCCCCTCGGCATCGCCGGCGGCCTGACCCGCGCCTTCATCCGCTCATCGCTGACACCGCTGTTCATCGTGGCGGCGCTGGCCGTGGGGCTGGTCGCGCTCATCAGCCTGCCGCGCGAGGAAGAGCCGCAGATTTCCGTGCCGATGGTGGATATCCACCTCAGCGCCCCCGGCCTGCGCGCCGAGGACGCGGTCAAGCTGGTGACCGAACCGCTGGAGACCATCGTCAAGGGCATCTCGGGCGTCGAGCATGTCTATTCGCAGACCGAGGACGAGGGCGCGCTGGTGATGGTGCGCTTCGTGGTCGGCACCGATTCCGACACCGCGATCCTGCGTGTGCATGAGAAGATCCGCGCCAATATCGACCGGCTGCCGAAGGGCATCCCCGAGCCGCTGGTGGTGGGCCGCGGCATCGACGATGTGGCCATCGTCGCGCTGACGCTGACCGCCGCGCCGGGCGCTGACGTGGGCGCGAATGACCTGACGCGGGTGGCGCGCGAGCTGCGGGCCGAACTGGTCAAGGTCGAGGATGTCGGCCTGACCTATCTGGTCGGCGAGGCGCCCGAGGCGATCCGCATCGCGCCCGATCCCGAGCGGCTGGCGATGTATGGCATCACCCTGCAGCAGCTGTCCGGCAAGGTGCAGCAGGCGAACCGCGCCTTTTCCACCGGCCGGCTGCGCAACGGCGGCGAGCAGATCGAGCTTGTCGCCGGCGCCACCCTGACCGCGCCCGCCGAGATTGCCGGCCTGCTGCTGACCGCCCGCGACGGCCGCCCGGTCTATGTGGGCGACGTGGCGGATGTGGAGTTTGTGGCCGACACCTCGGACCATATCGTTGCCAATGTCACCCGGGCCGAGGATGGCAGCCTGGCCCGCAGCCCCGCCGTCACGCTGGCCATCGCCAAGCGGGCAGGGGCCAATGCCGTCGTGGTCTCCGAGGCGATCCTGCACCGGGTCGAGATGGCCAAGGGCGTGCTGATCCCGGACGGGATCGAGGTCCATGTCACCCGCGACTATGGCGAGACCGCGAACGAGAAGTCGAACGAGCTGCTGTTCCACCTCGGCCTTGCCACGCTGTCGATCATCGCGCTGGTGCTGCTGGCCATCGGCTGGCGCGAGGGGATCGTGGTTGCCATCGTCATTCCGGTGACGATCCTGCTGACGCTCTTCTCGGCCTGGATCATGGGCTACACGCTGAACCGGGTCAGCCTGTTCGCGCTGATCTTCTCCATCGGCATCCTCGTCGACGACGCCATTGTGGTGATCGAGAACATCGCGCGGCACTGGGGGATGAAGGGGCCAGGCGACCGGGTGCACAAGGCCATCGAGGCGGTGGCCGAGGTCGGCAACCCCACCATCGTCGCCACGCTGACCGTGGTGGCGGCGCTGCTGCCGATGCTGTTCGTGTCGGGGATGATGGGGCCCTACATGAGCCCGATTCCGGCCAATGCTTCTGCGGCGATGATCTTCTCGTTCTTCGTGGCGGTGATCGTCACCCCCTGGCTGATGGTCAAGATCGCCGGGCGCGCGCCGCTGCATCACGATGACGGCGGCGCCCCCGGGGGCCGGCTCGGCCGGATCTACTCTGCCGTCGCCCGCCCGATCCTTGCGACCAAGGCGCGCTCGCTGACCTTCCTGCTGGCGACCGTGGTGCTGTCCTTCGGCTCGCTGGCGCTGCTCTATACCCGCGACGTGACGGTGAAGCTGCTGCCCTTCGACAACAAGTCCGAGCTTGCGGTGGTCATCGACCTGCCCGAGGGCGCCAGTGTCGAGGCGACCGATGCCGTGGCGCAGGACGTGGCCCGCGCGGCGCTGGACCTGCCAGAGGTGCTGTCGGTGCAGACCCATGCCGGCACCTCGGCGCCCTTCAACTTCAACGGCCTCGTGCGGCACTACTACCTGCGCGAGAAGCCGCAACTGGGCGAGGTGCAGATTACCCTCTCCGCCCGCGGCGAGCGCGAACGCAGCAGCCATGACATCGCGCTCGACCTGCGCGCCCGGCTGGATGCGCTGGCGCTGCCCGCGGGCACGGTGCTGAAGACGGTGGAGCCGCCGCCCGGCCCGCCGGTGATGTCCACCCTGCTGGCCGAGGTCTATGGCCCCGACGCGGACACCCGCCGCACCGCCGCCGCGAAGATCCGGGCGGCGTTTGAGGAGGTGCCCTTCATCGTCGATGTCGATGACAGTTTCGGGGTGCAGCCGCGCCGGTTGCGCGCCACCATCAACCCCGAGGACCTGCAGTTCTTCGAGGTCGAGGAGGCCGATGTCTTCGACACGCTGGCGATCCTGAACGGCAGCACCGTGGTCGGCTATTCCCACCGCGGCGAGGGGCGCCAGCCGATCCCGATTACCGTGGAGCGGGCCAAGGGCGCGCGGGTGCTGGACGAGGCGGCGCTGTCCACCCCGATCCCGGCGAACCTGCTGCCCGGCGCGCGCGGCGTGGTCGAGCTTGGCGATGTGGTGCGCATCACCGAGGAACGCGCCAGCTTCCCGATCTTCCGCCACAATGGCCGCGAGGCCGAGATGGTGCAGGCCGAGCTTGCTGGGGATTTCGAGGCGCCGCTTTACGGCATGATCGCCGTCGGCGCGCTGCTGGACGGGATCGACTGGGGCGATGGCGAGCGCCCCGAGGTGCGGCTGAACGGCCAGCCCGAGGATGAATCGGTCGTCACCCTCCTCTGGGATGGCGAATGGGAGGTGACCTGGGTCACCTTCCGCGACATGGGCGCGGCCTTCGGCGTGGCGCTGCTGGGGATCTACATCCTGGTGGTGGCGCAGTTCGGCAGCTTCCGCCTGCCGCTGGTGATCCTGACGCCGATCCCGCTGACCTTCCTTGGCATCATGGGCGGGCACTGGCTGTTCAGCGCGCCCTTCTCGGCACCCTCGATGATCGGCTTCATCGCGCTGGCGGGGATCATCGTGCGCAACTCGATCCTGCTGGTGGATTTCATCCGCCATGCCGACCCCACCGGCAAGAGCAAGGTCGATATCCTGATCGAGGCCGGGGCGATCCGCTTCAAGCCGATCCTGCTGACGGCGGTGGCGGCGATGATCGGCGCGGTGGTGATCCTGGCGGACCCGATCTTCCAGGGCCTGGCGCTGTCGCTGCTGTTCGGGCTGCTCAGCTCGACCCTGCTGACGGTGCTGGTGATCCCGGCGATCTACCGGGTGTTCCGGACCTGATCGGCGCGGCGGGGGCCTCGGCTCCCGCAGCGGCCTCAGGCGTCGGGGCTACAGAACATCTCGTACAGCATCCCGACCAGCCGGGCTGCCTTCGGATCGTTCAGCGAGTAGTAGATCGCCTTGCCCTCGCGCCGGGCGGCGACCAGCCCTTCCATGCGCAGCCGCGCCAGCTGCTGGCTGACCGCGGCCTGGCGCGAGGACAGCAGGGTTTCCAGCTCTGTCACCGACTTCTCACCGGCGGACAGGTGGCACAGGATCATCAGCCGCCCCTCATGCGCCAGCGCCTTGAGAAGGTTCGAGGCATCTTGCGCACGCGCCATCATGTCCTCTGCGTCCAGCGCAGGGCAGGCGGCGTCGGTGTCTGGGGCGGTGCGGTCGTCGAGCAGCATGAATATTCCCGAGCTTTTCACATATCTAGCATTTCAGGGGCAGATTGCTACTGCCTGCCGCGCCCGCAAGCCCCTCACGGGTGAAAATCGCCTAACCGTGATGCAGGAAATCGCCATAGCGCCCGCCCCAGAACAGCAAGGGCGCGCCGGGGATGGTCTCGGCGCGCAGAACCTCGCCCACCAGGATCGCATGATCGCCACCCTCGTGCACCGCATGGGCGCGGCAATCGAAGCGGGCGAGGCAGCCGGGCAGCAGCGGCTGGCCCTCGGGTGTTGCCCCGAGCGCGACGCCGTCGAAATCGGCGCCGGAGCGGGCGAAGCGGCGGCACAGGTCGAGCTGGTCCGAGCCAAGCACATGGATCGCATAGTGCCCCGCGCCGGCAAATGCGGCAAAGCGCGAGGAGCTGCGGGCCGGACACCACAGCACCAGCGGCGGGGCCAGCGACAGCGAGGTGAAGCTGTTGGCGGTGATGCCCACCGGACCCTGCGGGCCAAGGGTGGTGACGATGGTCACGCCGGTGGCGTAGCGGCCAAGCGCCTCGCGCAGCGCCAGCGCCGTGTCGGGGGCGGCGCTCATCGCCGTCGGCCCTTGCCGGGGCGGCGCGCCGCGGCCGCGACCTGATGTCGTCCTGTCATGCCTGCCGCCCTTCTGTCCCGTGCCGTCTGGTAGCGGATGCCCCGCTGCCCCTCAACCTGCCATCCTCAATCCCCGCCTTCTGGAGGCAGCGGAACCCAGCCATTGGCGGGGTTGCGCAACTCCTCGACCAGCAGGTCGATGAAGGCCCGCAGCCGCGCCGTCGCCGATTGCGGTGAAGGATATACGAACGAGATCTCTTTTCGGTTTCCTTCCCAATCCGGCAAAAGCCGGATCAGCCGCCCGGCCTGCAGATCGGGCCCGACGAGCAGATAGGGCAGCAGCGCCAGGCCCGCGCCCTGGATCACCGCCTCGCGGATCGCCATTGCCGATCCCAGCGACAGCGCCGGCACCGGCACCACCTGCCGCGCGGCGCCATCCGCGGCGCGCCGGAAATCCCAGCTGCCCCAATGCGCCGGCGTCAGCCCGACCACCGGGAAGCGGGCGATATCCTCGGGCACCAGCAGCCCCGCGCTCCCCGGCAGCCCCGGCGGGGCGACCAGCACCGAGGAGGCCTCGCCGATCCGCCTTGCGCCATGGCCGCTGTCTTCCAGCGGGCCGATGCGCAGCACGCCGTCGAAGCCTTCCTCCAGCATGTCGGGCGGCCGGTCGAGGAACACGCATTCCAGCGTGATGTCGGGGTGCCGGGCGCGGAAGGCGGCACCGACGCGCCCCATCACCAGCTGCCCGAACATCTGCGTTACCGCGATGCGCAGATGCCCGCGCGGGGCCGAGCCGGAATCGCTCAGCGCACGGCGGATATCCTCGGCCTCGCTCAGCAGCCGGTCGGCGCGGGCCACCAGCACCTCGCCCTCCGCCGTCAGCCGCAACTGCCGCGTGGTGCGCTCGATCAGCCGCACGCCAAGATGGGCCTCGAGGTCGCGCACCCGCTTCGACACCGTGGACTTGGGAACCCGCAGCACCCGTGCGGCATTTGAGAACGACCCCTCGCGCGCGACCGAGCGGAAGGCGCGGATGGCGGCAAGGTCGAGGTCACTGTCCATGTTCCTGCACGAGCCTTCCAATGATGCGGGTCTTGTGCAGCATCATGATCAGACCTTACCTTGTCTGCAAGACCCCTCTCCGGCGAGGACGGCATATCCGTGCCTTGCTGGCCCCAACAGGACCGCCCCCAATGACCACCTCCCCCATGCCGGCGCCGCAGGCACCGGGACGGCTCGTGACCGTCGCCGTGCTGCTTGTCGCCTCGATGACGATCATGGCCAATGCCACGATCGCCCCCTCGCTTCCCGGACTTAAGGCGCATTTCTCGGATGCGGAGGGGATCGAGACGCTGTCGGCGTTGATCCTGACGCTGCCCTCGCTGTCGGTGATCCTGACCGCGGGGCTGTTCGGCTATCTGGCCGACCGGGTCGACCGGCGGCTGCTGCTGGCGCTGGCGACGGGGGTCTATGCCATCGGCGGCGGCTCTGGCCTGGTGGCCGAGACGCTGCCGCAGCTGCTGATGGGCCGGCTGCTGCTGGGGATCGGCGTTGCCGGCAGCATGACGCTGGCGATGGCCTTCGCTGCCGACCTTTGGCAGGGCGAGGCGCGGGCGCGGTTCATGGGGCTGCAGGGCGCCTCGATGTCGGGCGGCGGTGTCGTCGTGATGCTGCTGGGGGGCGCGCTGGCTGCGCTGCACTGGCGCGGGGCCTTCGGCGTCTATCTGCTGGCGTTGCCGATCGCGGCGCTGGCGCTGACCGCGCTGTGGCCCTATGCGCGCCGCGCGCAGCCGGCGGCGCCGATGCCGGGCGACCGGGCGCCGGTGGGCTTTCCCTGGCCGACCTTCGCCTTTGTCGGCGGTCTGTCCTTCCTGTTCATGGCAACCTTCTACGTGATGCCGACGCGGGTGCCGTTCCGCCTGGCCGAGATCGGGGTGACGAACTCGCTGATCGTCGGGCTGGTGATGGCGGGGGTCATGGTCACCTCGGTGCCGGGCGCGCTGATGTATGGCAAGATCCGCAGGTATCTTTCGGAAATGGCGATCTTCGCGGCCAGCTTCTTGCTGATGGGGGTGGGGCTGTTCACCGTGTCGCAATCGGGCAGCGTCTGGGGCGTGGCGGCGGGCGGGTTGATCGCCGGCGCCGGCATGGGCCCGTCCATGCCCAATTACAGCACCTACCTGATGGCCAAGGTGCCGCCCTCGGCGCGCGGCCGGGCGGCGGGGCTGCTGACCACCAGCTTCTTTGCCGGGCAGTTCGCCTCGCCGCTGGTCTCGGCGCCGCTGGTGGCGCAGTTCGGGCTGCAGGGCGCCTTCCTGTCGCTGTCGGCGGCGCTGCTGGTCATCGGGGCGGCGCTGGCGCTGCGGGCCCGGCGCGAGGCGTCGGGGCGGCGGCGGGCCTGGGCCGACGCCTGATCCCTGGGGCGACGCCGCGGCGCGGCGGGCCGTCATCAAACATTCGCAAAACTGCAACATCCGCGTGACGCCCAAGGCTTAGCACCGCCCCAAGCAATGCAGGGGGCTTCATGCTGATCAGCGTCGAGGGCGTGACCAAGGTGTTCGGCCGCAACACTGCGGTGGACAACGCAACCTTCAGCGTCGAGCGTCCAGGGATGATCGGCATCATTGGCCGCTCGGGTGCCGGCAAGTCCACCTTCCTGCGCATGATGAACCGCCTGACCGACGCAACCGAGGGCCGGCTGCTGTTCGAGGGCCGCGACGTGCTGGCGCTGAAGGGCGCCGAAAAGCGCGCCTGGCAGAGCCAATGCGCGATGATCTTCCAGCAGTTCAACCTGGTTCCGCGGATGGACGTGGTGTCGAACGTGCTGCACGGGCTGCTGAACCGCCGCGGCACGCTGCCGACGATGTTCAACCTCTGGCCCGCCGCCGACATCCACCGCGCCATCGACATCCTCGACCGGCTCGGCATTGCCGAGCAGGCGCCCAAGCGCGCCGAGGCCCTTTCCGGCGGCCAGCAGCAGCGCGTGGCCATCGCCCGGGCGCTGATGCAGGACCCCAAGGTGATCCTTGCCGACGAGCCAATTGCCAGCCTCGACCCGATGAACGCGCAAGTCGTGATGGATGCCCTCCGCCGCATCCATGACGAGGATGGCCGCACCGTCATCGCCAACCTGCACACGCTGGATACCGCCCGGCGCTATTGCGACCGGGTGATCGGGATGCGCGGCGGCCGGATCGTGTTCGACGGCACGCCCGACCTGCTGACCACCGCCGCCGCCCGCGAGATCTACGGCGCCGACGAGAGCTTTTCCGAAAGCGCCACCTCGACCTCGATCGAGGCGCTGGAGCCGGACAACGCGGCAGACCGCGCCTATGCCGCGCAGCTGCTGGCCAACTGATTTCCCCCCACCCGCCGCGCCCGAGGGGGGACGGCGGTCGTTCACACCCGGAGACAACACGATGAACAAGATCCTTGCTGCCGTTCTGGCCACCTCGGCGCTGGTCGCCCCGGTTTCGGCCCAGGAAATCACCGAATTCCGCATCGGCATCCTCGGCGGCGAAAACGCCCAGGACCGCCTGACCTCGAACGAATGCGTCCGCGCCTACGTGTCGGACCTGCTCGGCGTCGAAACCAAGCTGTTCACCCCCGCCGACTATGACGGCGTGATCCAGGGCCTGCTCGGCGGCACCATCGACATGGCCTGGCTCGGCGCGTCGGCCTATGCCAAGGCCTACCTGACCAACCCCGAAGCCCTCGACGTGGTCCTGGTCAAGACCAACCTCGACGGTTCGGTCGGCTACCACTCGATCGGTTTTGCCCGCAAGGACAAGGGCATCACCTCGCTGGCCGACATGAAGGGCAAGGTCTTTGCCTTCGGCGATCCCAACTCCACCTCGGGCTACCTGATCCCCTCGGTCGAGATCCCCGCCGAGATCGGCGCCACCATGGAATCGGGCGACTACTTCAGCGAAGTGCGCTTCGTGGGCGGCCACGAGCAGACCATCGTTGCCGTGAACAACGGGGACGTGGATGCCGGCGTGACCTGGGCCGACGGCCAGGGCAACTGGGAAGACGGCTACAACTCGGGCGCGCTGCGCAAGGCCGTTGACTCGGGCCTGATCGACATGAACGACCTGGTCGAGATCTGGAAATCGAAAGAGATCCCGGAAGGCCCGATCGTCCTGCGCCGCGAGCTGCCGGCCGACGTCAAGGAAAAGGTCGTGACCTTCCTGACCGAGCTGCACGCCAAGGACCCGCAGTGCGCCTACAACATGGCCGCTGGCGACACCTCGGGCTTCACCCCGATCACCCATGACGCCTACGAGTCGATCATCGCGGTCCGCAAGGCCTCGCAGTAACCTGCTTCTTGCAGGCGGGGGTGGTGACATCCCCGCCTGTTCCTTGTCCGGAGGACCGCCCCTTGAGCGACGCGACCCTGCAAAGCCCCGCCAGCCTGCGCCAGATGCAGGACAGCTACATGGCGATGGTCCGCCGCAAGCGGATGTATGGCGGGCTGATCCTCGTCGTGTTCATCGCGCTGATGGCCTCGGGCTTCCTCGTGGCGGACGATCGCAATGCCGGCGGCTTCTGGGACGGCATCACCAACATCTTCCAGTTCCCCTCCGAGGTGGTCAGCGAGGCCGCACGGAACGCGGCGGCGCTGCCGGGGCTGATGCTGCACGCCGTCCCCTCGCTGATCGAGACGCTGAACATCGCGCTGGCCGCAACGCTGATCGGCGCGCTGGTGGGCGGCGTCTTGGCGCTGATGGCGACGCGCGGGCTGGCCCGCTGGCCGGGCCTGATCCTGCCGGTGCGCCGGGTCATGGACACGCTGCGCGCCTTCCCCGAAATCGTCGTCGCGCTGATCCTCATCTTCATCCTCGGTGGCGGCCCGGTGCCGGCGATGATCGCCATCGCGCTGCATACCGCCGGGGCGCTTGGCAAGCTCTTCTCCGAGGTGGCCGAGAATGCCGACCTCAAGCCCGTCGAGGGGCTGCAATCGGTCGGCGCCACCTGGATCCAGCGGATGCTCCTCGGCGTGGTGCCGCAGGTCGCGCCCAACTGGCTGTCCTATGCGCTGCTGCGCTTCGAGATCAACATCCGCGCCTCGGCGATCCTCGGCTTCGTCGGCGAGGGCGGCATCGGCCATGACCTCAAGCTGGCGATGCAATGGGGGCAGGGGCGCTACGACCAGGTCGTCGCCATCTTCATCGTGCTGTTCCTGACCATCGTGGTGGTGGACCAGACCTCGAGCCATTTCCGCGACAAGCTTGTGAAGGGGCGCTGAGCCATGACCGTTGCCACCGCCACCCCGACAGCCGCGCAGGACGTGCTGCCCACCGTCACAAGGCTGATCGCGCGCAAGCGGCTGATCGCCTTTGCCGCGCCGGCCGCGATCCTGGCCTATTTCATCTACGTGTTCTTCGCCTTCGACTTCATGGGGATCGCCGAGCGCGCCCGCATGGACAATGCCCGGATCCTGCTGTCCGACTTCGTCAGCCACAAGACCCATGTCTCGCGTGACAACCGCTCGGGCGATATCCGCATTGCCATCGAGGGCGAGGCCAAGGGGACCTATCCCGAAGGCATGTCGCCCGATTGGGTGACGCAGGCCGGGGACGTGACGCAGATCGCGCTGAAACACGGCCATTCGGTCACCATGACCGGCAACAACCGCGTCAGCTACACCTATCCCGGCTATGGCACGGTCGATATCACGCTGGCGGCCGGGGGCGTCGATCTGACCACCCCCGATGGCCAGGTGCCGGACTGGATCAACGCCTCGGGCACGCGCGTCTCGATCACCACCGAGGGCGGCCGGCTGTCGATGACCCGCGCCCGGACCGAGGTGTTCCGCTATCAATGGGGGTGGGAGCTGTTCTGGTTCACCCTCGACAGCCCGTTCTACGGCAAGTCCTTCGGCGAGCTGGCGGCCCTCTCGGTCAGCGGCGAGCGGGTGGACCCGGAGCGTTCCAACCTGGCCAATATCGTGGGGTCGTTCTGGAACAACCAGATGTGGCGGCATGGCGACGTGCTCTGGGCGATCTTCGAGACGATCCTGATGGCCTTCCTCGGCACCATGTCGGCGGCGATCGTGGCTTTGCCGCTGGCCTTCCTTGCCGCCTCGAACTTCTCGCCCTTCGTGGCGGTGCGGCAGGTGGCGCGGCGGCTGTTCGACTTCGTGCGCGGGGTGGACGGGCTGATCTGGACCATCATCCTGTCGCGCGCCTTCGGCCCCGGCCCCTTGACCGGCGCCCTGGCCATCGCGCTTACCGATACCGGCAGCTTCGGCAAGATGTTCTCCGAGGCGCTCGAGAACGTCGATGACAAGCAGATCGAGGGGCTGGCCTCCACCGGCGCGAAACCGGCGCTGCGCTACCGCTTCGGGGTGATCCCGCAGATCATGCCGGTGCTGCTCAGCCAGGTGCTCTACTATCTCGAATCCAACACCCGCTCGGCTACGGTGATCGGTGCGATCACCGGCGGCGGCATCGGCCTTCTGCTGACCCAGGCGATCACCACCCAGAAGGACTGGGAGGAGGTCAGCTATTACATCATCCTGATCCTGGTCATGGTGATGGCGATGGACAGCTTCTCGGGCTGGCTGCGGCGCAAGCTGATCCAGGGCTGAGCGCTTCTGGAAACCATACGGAACCCATACAGATATCGTATGTAAAGCGAAACGGTCGGGAACCCCGGCCGCGAGGGGGGTGCGATGCCGAAACTTGCCGAACATGAGCCGCTGATCCATGACAGCTGCGAGATCGTGGACAGCAGCTTCGGCCGCTTCTGCGAGGTCGGCAAGCTCAGCCGCGTGCTGCATAGCAGCTTCGATGACTACAGCTATTGCGACCGCATGGCCGACATCGCCAATACCGCCATCGGCAAGTTCGCCAATATCGCCGCGCTCACGCGCATCGGCCCGACCGACCATCCGATGGCCAATGCCAGCCTGCACCATTTCCTCTACCGCAGCGCCGACTATTGGGATGACACCACGCCCGACGCCGCCTTCTTCGAGCGCCGCCGCGCCCGCCGCACGGTGATCGGCCATGACACCTGGATCGGCCATGGCGCGATCATCAAGCCCGACGTCACCATCGGCCATGGCGCCATCGTCGCGGCCGGCGCCGTCGTCACCCGCGATGTCGCGTCCTACATGATCGTCGCCGGCGTCCCCGCAGTGCCGCTGCGCGAGCGCTTCCCCGCCGACATCGCGGACCGGCTGCTGGCGCTGGCCTGGTGGGACTGGCCCCATGACCGCCTGCGCGCTGCGCTGGACGATTTCCGCGCCCTCCCGGCCGAGGCCTTCCTCGAGGCCTATGGCGGCTGACCCCGCTTCGCCTTTGCCTTTGACAAATATCCTCGGGGGGTGAATTGGCGCGAAGCGCCAAGAGGGGCAGACTGCCCCCTCCCTTTACCCGATCAGCCGCAACACCCGCGCCAGCGCCAGCTCGTAGCCCTGCACCCCGCAGCCCGCGATCACGCCCTCGGCGCGCAGGCTGACATAGGAGTGGTGGCGAAAGCTCTCGCGCTTGTGGACGTTGGAGATATGCACCTCGATCACCGGCCCCTCATAGGCGTTCAGCGCGTCGAGGATCGCCACCGAGGTATGGGTGAAGGCGGCGGGGTTGATGATGATGCCGGCGGCGCTGCCGCGGGCCTCGTGAATCCAGTCGATCAGCTCTGCCTCGGAATTGCTCTGGCGCAGGGTTATGCTTGCGCCCGCCGCCTCGGCCAGCGCGGCGCAGGCGGCCGCCACATCCTCCAGCGTCTCATGCCCATAGATCTCGGGCTGGCGCTTGCCGAGCAGGTTCAGGTTCGGGCCGTTCAGGATCAGGATCTCGGGCATCGGTCTCTCCGCATTTGCCCGGACTGTCGGGGAAAGCGCGCTGCGGCGCAAGCCGTCAGCCGAAGCGGCGCCGCGCGTCGAGCGCGAGGCCGGTGCCGACGCTGCCGAAATCGTCGCCGCTGGCGAAGGGCACGCCGGGCAGGATCGCCGCCACCGCCGCGCGCAGCGCCGGCAGGCTGCTCGATCCGCCGGTGAGGAAGACGGTGCCGATGGCCCCGGGCTGCAGGCCCGCCTGCGCCAGCGTGGCGCGGATCGCGGCCGAGACCCGTTCCAGCGGCGGGGCGATGGCGGCCTCGAAGGCTGCCCGCGTCGCCAGAGGGTCGGGGCCGCCGGTCAGCTCGGCGATCTGCACCCTCGCCTCGGGCGCCGCGGTCAGCGCGATCTTCGCCGCCTCCACCGCCATCGCCATCGCGTGCCCGGCGCGGGTGGTGACGACGCGCAGCATCCGGTCCAGCCGCTCCGGCTCCAGCGCGATCTTGCGCAGGGCCTTGAGGTCGTTGGTCACGCCCTGGGCATAGAGCGCGTTGATGCGGTGCCAGGTGGCCAGGTCGAGGAAATAATGGCGGGGCAGGGTGCCGGTCCTGGTGGGCCGGTTGTATCCCAGCAGCGGCATCACCTCGGCCAGGCTCAGCAGCCGGTCGAAATCGGTGCCGCCGACGCGCACCCCGTCATTGGCGAGGATGTCGGCTTGGCGGTCGGCACTGCGCGACCGCTCGGGCGAGACGCGGACGATGGAAAAGTCCGAGGTGCCGCCGCCGATATCGACGATCAGCACCAGCTCCTCGCGGGTGATGCCTTGCTCGTAATGCAGCGCGGCGGCGATGGGTTCGTATTGGAAGGCGACCTCGTTCAGGCCGATCTTGCGCGCGAGCCCCTCCAGCACGTCCTGCGCGGCGGCGTCCCCTGCGGCATCGCCATCGACGAAGTGCACCGGCCGCCCGAGCACCGCGCGGTCGATGCCCGCGCCCCCCGCGGCATCGAGCCTCGTGCGCAGATGGCCGAAGAAGCGCCCCAGAACCTCGGTGAAGGCGATGGCGCGGTTGCCGACGCGGGTCTTCTCATGGATCAGCGCGCTTCCGAGCGTGCTTTTCAGGCCGCGCATCAGCCGGCCCTCCTCGCCCTCGACATAGGCGGCGATGGCGGCGCGGCCGAACAGCGGCGGCGCGCCTTCGGCATCCCAGAACACTGCCGAGGGCAGGGTGACGTGGCTCCCTTCCAGCGCCACCAGCCGGGCGCCCGAGGCATCCGCCAGTGCGAGCGTGGAGTTGGAGGTTCCGAAGTCGATACCGCATGTCGTCGCCTGCATCTGCGCCCTCGCCCTGCCATCCGTGCCCTGAAGGCGGGCTCGGTAGCGCAGCGGCGGGGCGGTGTAAAGGCGGGATGGGCGGGGTCGGGGTCGCGCCGGGAAATCCTTGGCACGGGCGCCCTCTTTCATTAAACTGTTACATAACCATTACATTAGGGACGCATGCAGCCGCTACCCCGGCTGTCGGAGGACGCACTCCTGCGCCCCAAGAGAATCTCTGGGAGATCCCTATGTCCATGATGAAGATCACCGTCTCGGCGCTGGCGATGGCCGCGCTTTCGGCGACTGCCGCTGCTGCCCGCGACCAGGTCCAGATTTCCGGTTCCTCGACCGTGCTGCCCTATGCGACCATCGTCGCCGAAGCCTTCGGCGAAAACTTCGACTTCCCGACCCCGGTCGTGGAAGGTGGCGGTTCGGGTGCCGGCCGCAAGAAAATGTGTGAAGGCGTTGGCGAGAACACCGTCGACATCGCCAACTCGTCCTCGCGCATGACCAAGGGCGACTACGAGCTCTGCGTGTCGAACGGCGTGACCGAGATCATGGAAGTCCGCTTCGGCTATGACGGCATCGTCTTCGCCTCGGACATCAACGGCCCGGCTTTCGCCTTCACCCCGGCCGACATCCACGCTGCCCTGGCTGCCAAGGTCGTCAAGGACGGCGCCCTGGTCGACAACACCGCCAAGACCTGGGCCGACGTGAACCCCGAGCTGCCGGCGCAAGACATCCTGGTCTTCGTTCCGGGCACCAAGCACGGCACCCGTGAAGTGTTCGACGAGAAGGTCATCGTCGCCGGCTGCGAAGAGAACGGCACCTTCGAGGCCCACGCCGCTGCTGCCGGTGGCGACAAGAAAGCCGCCGCGAAAGAGTGCATGGCGCTGCGCACCGATGGCCTGTCGATCGACATCGACGGCGACTACACCGAGACCCTGGCCCGCGTCGACACCAACAAGAACGGCGTTGGCGTCTTCGGTCTGTCGTTCTACCAGAACAACACCGACAAGCTGCAGGTCGCCACGATGAACGGTGTGGTTCCGACCACCGAGTCGATCGCTGCTGCTGAATACCCGGTCTCGCGTCCGCTGTTCTTCTACGTGAAGAAAGCCCATATCGGCGTGATCCCCGGCCTGAAAGAGTACGTCTCGTTCTTCCTGTCGGACGACATGGCTGGCCCGGACGGCCCGCTGGCCGCCTACGGTCTGGTTTCCGACCCGGAACTGGCCGAGACCCAGGCGCTGATCGAAGCCGAAACCCCGATGGCCCCGGTCAACTGATCCAGGCGATCAATAGAGGGCGCCATGAGGCGCCCTCTTTCCTCTTGTGAGAACCGGATTTCCCATGAGCGTCGGCATTCTGTCCCTGATCGTCCTTGCCCTAGCCGTTGTCGGCTTTTTTGTCGGTCGCAGTCGCGCGCTGAGCAGCGCTGGAGGCGACCTGCGGAAACTACATTCGCTGCCGGGCTATTACGGCCAGACAGTCGCGCTCTTCACTGCCGTGCCCGCCTTCGCGCTGATCGCCCTGTGGCTGATCGTGCAGCCGATGGTGATCGACGCGCGTATCGTCGGGCAGCTTGGCCCGCAGATCGCGGAAGATGCCACGGCATCGAAGCTTGCGATGGAAGATGTCGCGCGGATCGCCAACGGGCTTGACGCGCTGCAAGCCGCAAGCGGCATGACGAACGAAGAGATGCGCGACATGCGCGCCGATTTTTCCGACATCCGCGGCCGCCTGGCCAGCGTGGGCGTCGCCCTCGGGTCCGAAGTGAACCCGCAGATCTTCGAGATGGCCAAGGATTTCCGCGTCCTGCAGCGCAACAGCGCGCTGATGATGACGATCGGAGCGCTTGCGCTTGCGGCGGCGGGCTTCGTGCTGGCCTTTCGTCGGATCACCCCCGAGTTCCGGGCGCGCAACGTGTCCGAAACCTTCGTGCGCTGGCTGCTGATCGCCTCGGCCGGGGTCGCCATCCTGACGACGATCGGCATCGTGATGTCGCTGCTGTCGGAAACCATCCGCTTCTTCGGCATGTATCCGATCAGCGAGTTCTTCCTGGGCCTGACCTGGAACCCGCAGTTCCGCGGCGGCTCCGAGCTTGGCCTGATCCCGCTGCTCTGGGGCACGCTCTATATCAGCTTCGTGTCGATGGTGGTGGCGGTGCCGATCGGCATCTTCGCGGCGATCTACACCGCGGAATATGCCTCGCCCAAGGTCCGCTCGGTGGTCAAGCCGGTGATCGAGCTGATCGCGGGCATCCCCACGGTCGTGTTCGGCCTGTTTGCCCTCGTCACCGTCGGCCCGTTCCTGCGCGACTACATCGCCATGCCGCTGGGGCTTGGCAATTCCGGCTCGTCGGTGATGACCGCGGGCCTGGTGATCGGGGTGCTGAACATCCCGTTCATCTCGTCGCTGGCCGATGACATCATCAACGCGGTGCCGCAGTCGATGCGCGACGGCTCCTACGGGCTTGGCGCGACGAAATCGGAAACCATCCGCAAGGTGGTGCTGCCCGCCGCGCTGCCCGGCATCGTCGGCGCCATCCTGCTGGCCGCCAGCCGGGCCATCGGCGAGACGATGATCGTGACCATGGGCGCTGGCGCCGCCGCCAAGCTGGGCCTCAACCCCTTCGAGGCGATGACCACCATCACCGTGAAGATCGTCAGCCAGCTGACCGGCGACATCGCCTTTGACGCGCCCGAGACGCTGGTCGCCTTCGCCCTCGGCATGACGCTGTTCGTGATCACGCTGTGCCTCAACATCTTCGCGCTCTGGATCGTGCGCAAATACCGGGAGCAGTACGAATGACCGATATCAGCCCGACTTCGGCCGCCGCGCCGAAGCCCCAGGCCCATGGCTCGCTGCTGACCGCGACACCGCTGATGAAGCGCCGCAATGCTGCCGAAAAGCGCTTCCACGCCTATGGCATCACCGCGATTGCGGTGGCGCTGCTGACGCTGGCGACCATGCTTTACACCATCGTCCGCGACGGCCATTCGGCCTTCTACCAGGCGACGCTGACCTTCCCGGTGACCATCGACCCGGCCGTGGTGGACAAGACCGGCTCGGGCGACCCGGTCGAGATGGCCAAGGTCACCACCATCGGCTATGCGCGCATCCTGGGCGACTCGCTGGTCAAGTACCTGGCCGAGGAGGGGATCGCCGTCGAGGGGATGACCGACAAGGAGATCACCGACATGATCTCGAAGGACGCGCCGGCACGCCTGCGCGACCGCGTCCTCGCCGACACCTCGCTGGTCGGGCAGACCGTGACGGTCGATGCCTTCACCGGGGGCCGTGTGGATGGCTACTTCAAGGGCCGCGTCACCCGCGAGATCGCCGAGCGCGACTCCAACGTGACGGTGACCCAGCTCGACATGGCCGACCGTATGGAAGAGGCGGGCATCCTGCGCTCGAAGTTCAACTGGAGCTTCATCACCGCGCCGGACGCGTCGGACCTGCGCCCCGAGGCCGCCGGCCTTGGCGTCGCGCTGCTTGGCACGCTTTACATGATGCTGCTGACCTTCGTCTTCACGCTGCCCATCGGCGTGGCCGCCTCGATCTATCTCGAGGAATTCGCGCCGAAGAACCGGCTGACCGACCTGATCGAGGTGAACATCTCGAACCTGGCCGCCGTGCCCTCCATCGTCTTCGGTATCCTCGGCCTCGCCATCTTCATCAACTTCGCCGGGCTGCCATCCTCGGCGCCGATGGTCGGCGCGTTGGTGCTGACGCTGATGACCCTGCCTACGATCATCATTGCGACCCGGGCCGCGATCCGCGCCGTGCCGCCCTCGATCCGCGATGCGGCGCTTGGGGTCGGCGCGTCCAAGATGCAGACGGTGGTGCACCATGTGCTGCCGCTGGCGGCGCCGGGCATCCTGACCGGAACCATCCTTGGCCTTGCCTCGGCTGCGGGCGAAACCGGGCCGCTGCTGCTGATCGGCATGGTGGCCTTCGTGACCAATTACCCGGCCAGCCCGCTGGACGGTGGCTTCCTCGACCCGGCCAGCGCCTTGCCGGTGCAGGTCTATTCCTGGGCCTCGCGTTCGGACCCGGCGTTCATCGAACGCTCGTCCGGGGCGATCATCGTGCTGCTGATCTTCCTGTTTTTGATGAACGCGCTTGCCATCGTGCTGCGCCGCCGCTTTGAACGCCGCTGGTAAGGGGGCCCGCCATGAACGACATGCGAATCGTGGAGAGAGACGTGGATATCACCCAGAACAAGATCACGGCCCGCGGGGTTCAGGTGTATTACGGCACCAACCATGCCCTGAAGGACGTGGATGTCGATATCCTCGACAAGACCGTCACCGCCTTCATCGGCCCGTCGGGCTGCGGCAAGTCCACCTTCCTGCGCTGCCTGAACCGGATGAACGACACGGTTGCCAGCGCCCGGGTGGAAGGCGAGATCCTGCTGGAAGGCGAGAACATCTATGACCCCAAGGTCGATCCGGTGCAGCTGCGCGCCAAGGTCGGCATGGTGTTCCAGAAGCCGAACCCCTTCCCGAAGTCGATCTATGACAACGTCGCCTATGGCCCGAAGATCCACGGCCTGACCCGCAACAAGGCGGAACTGGACGAGATCGTCGAGAAGTCGCTGCGCCGCGCCGCGATCTGGAACGAGGTCAAGGACCGGCTCGACGCCTCGGGCACCGGCCTCTCGGGCGGCCAGCAGCAGCGCCTGTGCATTGCACGCGCGGTTGCGACCAACCCCGAAGTGCTGCTGATGGACGAGCCCTGCTCGGCGCTGGACCCCATCGCCACGGCCCAGGTCGAGGAGCTGATCGACGAGCTGCGCAGCCAGTATTCGGTGGTGATCGTCACGCACTCGATGCAGCAGGCGGCGCGCGTCAGCCAGAAGACCGCGTTCTTCCACCTCGGCCATCTGGTCGAATATGGCGAGACCGGGCAGATCTTCACCAATCCGCAGGACCCGCGGACGGAAAGCTACATCACTGGCCGGATCGGGTGACATCATGAGCATGAACCAAGACCCCCATATCGCCTCGGTCTTCGACCGCGACCTCGAAGCCATCCAGGCGATGATCATGAAGATGGGCGGGCTGGTCGAGGCCCAGATCCTCGACGCCGCCCAGGCCCTGGAAACCCGCGACGAAGAGCTGGCCGAGAAGGTCCGCAACACCGACGCGCAGATCGACGAGATGGAAGAGCTGGTGAATGCCGAGGCCGCGCGCCTGCTGGCGCTGCGCTCGCCCACCGCCTCGGACCTGCGCACCGTGCTGACGGTGATGAAGATCGCCGCCAGCCTGGAGCGGGTCGGCGATTACTGCAAGAACATGGCCAAGCGCAGCCATGTGCTGGCGCAGATGCCGGCGATCAACGGCTCGGGCCTGGCGCTGCGGCGCATGGCCAAGGCCGTGGAAGTGATGATGAAGGACTCGCTGGACAGCTACATCCAGCGCGATCTGGAACTCGCCCATGACGTGCGCTCGCGCGACAAGGAAGTGGACCAGATGTACAATGCGCTGTTCCGCGAGTTCCTGACCTACATGATGGAAGATCCGCGCAACATCACGCCCTGCATGCACCTGCATTTCATCGCCAAGAACCTGGAGCGGATGGGCGACCATGCGACCACGATCGCGGAACAGGTGATCTACCTGATCACCGGGACCGTGCCGGAAGAGCCGCGCCTGAAGGGCGAAAGCGTGATGCCGGCCGATCTTGGCGACGGCGAGGACTGAGACCATGCCCGCCGACACCCCCTCGGTCCTGATCGTCGAGGACGAACCCGCGCAGCGCGAAGTGCTGGCCTACAATCTCGAGGCCGAAGGCTTTCGCGTCGCCCAGGCCGAAAACGGCGAAGAGGCGTTGCTGCTGGTCTCTGAAGACCGGCCCGATCTGATCGTGCTGGACTGGATGCTGCCGAACGTGTCGGGGATCGAGGTCTGCCGGCGGCTGAAAAGCCGCAGCGAGACGCGGGGCGTGCCGATCATCATGCTCTCGGCCCGCTCGGAAGAGGTGGACCGGGTGCGCGGGCTGGAAACCGGCGCCGATGACTATGTGATCAAGCCCTATTCGGTGGTCGAACTGATGGCGCGGGTGCGCACGCAGCTGCGCCGCACCCGGCCTGCCACCGTGGGCGAGACGCTGATGTTCGAGGACATCCGGCTCGATGCCGAAAGCCACAAGGTCTTCCGCGGCGAGGCGCTGCTGAAGCTGGGGCCGACCGAGTTCCGGCTGCTGGCGACCTTCATGGAAAAGCCGGGCCGGGTCTGGAGCCGCGAGCAGTTGCTCGACCGGGTCTGGGGCCGCGACATCTATGTCGATACCCGCACCGTGGACGTGCATATCGGCCGCCTGCGCAAGGCGCTGTGCCAGCAGGGCGGTGAAGATCCGGTGCGCACCGTGCGCGGCGCCGGATATGCGCTTGGCTGATCGGCCGCGGCGCTCTGCTAGATCGGGCGCTGAAAGATAAAGTGTTGAAACTTCGGCGAGTCTCTGGCGTTTGGCGCCAGAGCTCCTGACCGAAGGCCGCATGATGACGCTTCCCCAGATCCTGATCACGTCGATCCTGCTGGCCACGCTGGCGCTGTTCCTGTGGGGGCGGTTCCGGCATGACGTGGTGGCGCTGGCCGCGCTGCTGGCCTGCGTGCTGGCCGGGCTGGTCGAGCCCGACGCGGCCTTTGCCGGCTTTGGCCATCCCGCGGTGATCACCGTCGCCTGCATCCTGGTGATGAGCCAGGGCTTGCAGAATACCGGCGCGGTGGACTGGCTGGCGCGCTCGGTGCTGCCGCAGGGCGCGGGCCGCACGGTCAGCCTGGTGGCGCTGATCGGGCTGGGGGCGGCGCTGTCGGGCTTCATGAACAACGTGGGCGCCATGGCACTGCTGATGCCGATCGGGGTGCAGCTGTCCAAGCGCATCGACCTGACCCCGGGCCAGGTGCTGATGCCGCTGGCCTTTGGCACCATCCTTGGCGGCATGACCACGCTGGTCGGCACGCCGCCGAACCTGATCGTGTCGGGTTTCCGCGAGCAGGCGGCGGGCGCGCCGTTCAAGATGTTCGACTTCGCGCCGGTCGGGCTTGCCGTCGCGGTGCTGGGGGTGCTGTTCCTGGCGCTGTTCTGGCGGCTGGTGCCGGCGCGCAAGCCCGCGGGCGGCGAGGGCTTCGACACCGGCAGCTACCTGACCGAGGTGCGGATTCCGGCGAAAAGCAAGGCGGTGGGGCTGACCCTGCGCGCCTTCGAGCGCGAGATCGAGGCCAGCGGCGCGCAGATTGCCACCATCGTGCGCAACGAGGTGCGGATGACCGCACCGCATGGCGGGCGGATCATCCGCGAGGAGGACGTGCTGATGTTGCTGGCCGATGTCGGCGCCCTGGCCGAGGCGCTGTCGGTCTTCGGCATCAAGCTGGAGCAGCAGAAGCCACCCGCCGAGGAGGCCGGCAAGGCGAAGGACGACGAGGCCGAGGCGGTGGCGGCCGAGGCCGCGGGCGGCGCCGCAGGGGCGGGCGAGGCGGCGGCGGAGGCGAAGGACGAAAAGGCTGTGAAGGAAGACAAGGCTGGCGGCGAGCGCGACGAGGAAATCGTGCTGCGCGAACTGGCGGTGCTGCCCTCCTCCAGCATCGTCGGCCGCTCGGCCGGCGACCTGCGGCTGCGCACCCGCTATGGGCTCAACCTGCTGGCAGTGTCGCGCGCGCATCGGCCGCCGCAGTCCCGCCTGCGCGAGCTGCGGCTGCAATCGGGCGACCTTCTGATGATGCAGGGCCCGGCCGAGGTGATGTCGGAGTTCATCAACGAGACCGGCTGCGTCCCCCTGGGCGAGCGCGAGCTGCGCATCCCCGACAAGCGCATGGCACTGATTGCCGGGGGCATCATGTTGGTCTCGGTGCTGGTGGTGACGCTGGGGCTGCTGCCGGCGGCGGCCGCCTTCGCGCTTGGGCTGCTGGCGACGATGCTGGCGCGGACGGTGCCGCTGCGGCAGATCTATACCAGCATCGACTGGCCGGTGATCGTGCTGCTGGCGGCGCTGATCCCGGTGGCGGGGGCGATGCAGACCACGGGGGCGGCAGACCTGCTGTCGCGCTTCCTGGTGGAGACGATTGCGCAGGGCAATGCCATCGCGGCGCTGGCGGTGGTGCTGATCGTGACGATGATGCTGTCGGACGTGATGAACAATGCCGCGACGGCGGCGGTGCTCTGCCCGATTGCCGTCGGCATCGCCGGGGCGCTTGGGGTCAACCCCGACAGCTTCCTGATGGCGGTGGCGATCGGCTCGTCCTGCGCGTTCCTGACGCCGATCGGGCACCAGAACAACACCCTGATCCTCGGCCCCGGCGGCTTTCGCTTCAGCGACTACTGGCGGCTTGGCCTGCCGCTGGAGCTGCTGGTGGTGGTGGTGAGCCTGCCGCTGCTGCTCTGGGTCTGGCCACTCTAGTTCGCAAGTTCGCAATTTGCGCTGGCATACCTGCCAAGAGTTTGCAAATTTTCTGGAAACCGCTTTGTGCCGCGCCCCGGGTTGTATAGGGTGCCGAAAATCGCCGCGCCTGCGCGGCTGGCATCGCCCGGGGGGACATGATGAAAGACATCCTGCAACAGCTCGAAGACCGCCGCGCCGATGCCCGCCTGGGCGGCGGCCAGCGCCGGATCGACGCGCAGCACGCCAAGGGCAAGCTGACCGCGCGCGAACGGATCGACCTGCTGCTGGACGAGGGCTCTTTCGAGGAGTTCGACATGTTCGTGCGCCACCGCTGCACCGAGTTCGGGATGCAGGAGGACCGGCCGGCGGGCGATGGCGTCGTCACCGGCTGGGGCACGATCAACGGCCGCATGGTCTATGTGTTCAGCCAGGATTTCACGGTGTTCGGCGGATCATTGTCGGAAACCCACGCCCAGAAGATCTGCAAGATCATGGACATGGCGATGCAGAACGGCGCGCCGGTGATCGGGATCAACGACAGCGGCGGCGCGCGCATCCAGGAAGGCGTGGCCAGCCTCGCCGGCTATGCCGACGTGTTCCAGCGCAACATTATGGCCTCGGGCGTGGTGCCGCAGATCAGCCTGATCATGGGCCCCTGCGCGGGCGGCGCGGTCTATTCGCCGGCGATGACCGACTTCATCTTCATGGTGAAGGACAGCTCCTACATGTTCGTGACCGGCCCCGACGTGGTGAAGACCGTCACCAACGAGGTCGTCACCGCCGAGGAACTGGGCGGGGCATCGACCCACACGAAAAAATCCTCGGTCGCCGATGGCGCCTTCGAGAATGACGTGGAGGCGCTGGCCGAGGTGCGGCGACTGTTCGACTTCCTGCCGCTGAACAACCGCGAGAAGGCCCCGGTGCGGCCGTTCTTCGACGATCCGGGCCGGATCGAGGACAGCCTCGACACGCTGATCCCGGACAACCCGAACCAGCCCTATGACATGCGCGAGCTGATCTTCAAGACCGCGGACGAGGGCGATTTCTACGAGATCCAGAAGGACTTTGCCGGCAATATCATCACCGGCTTCATCCGCATCGAGGGGCAGACGGTGGGCGTGGTGGCGAACCAGCCGATGGTGCTGGCCGGCTGCCTCGATATCGACTCCAGCCGCAAGGCCGCGCGCTTCGTGCGCTTCTGCGATGCCTTCGAGGTGCCGATCCTGACCTTCGTCGATGTGCCGGGCTTCCTGCCGGGCACGGGGCAGGAATATGGCGGCGTGATCAAGCACGGCGCCAAGCTGCTGTTCGCCTATGGCGAGGCGACGGTGCCGAAGGTGACGGTCATCACCCGCAAGGCCTATGGCGGGGCCTATGACGTGATGGCCTCCAAGCATCTGCGCGGCGATTTCAACTATGCCTGGCCGACCGCCGAGATTGCGGTGATGGGGGCCAAGGGCGCGGTCGAGATCCTTTATCGCAGCGAACTTGGCGAGCCCGAGAAGATCGCGGCGCGGGTCAAGGATTACGAGGACCGCTTTGCCAACCCCTTCGTGGCGGCCGAAAAGGGCTTCATCGACGAGGTGATCCAGCCGCGATCGACCCGCAAGCGCGTGGCCCGGGCCTTTGCCAGCCTGCGCAGCAAGAAGCTGACCAACCCGTGGAAGAAGCACGACAACATTCCGCTGTAAGGGGGCTTTCGTGCGGCAGGGGGCTATCTTGGGCATCGTGATGCTGGCCGCGCCCGTCGCGGCCGAGGAGATCGTGACCCCCTCGGGCATGGCGGTCACCTGGCTGGAGACGGTGCATGGCGCGCCGGGGCCGGAGGGGCTGACGGCGCGGTTCCGCTTTCTGGCGCCCGGCATTTCCGCCGATGTCGATTTCGAGACGGCGGCGGCGGACATGCAGTGGCTCTGCGAGAGCTTCGCGCTGCCGCGCCTGTCCGCGCTTGGCCCGCAGCCGGCGCAGGTGGTGATCTCGCTCTCGGACCGCGACCTGCCCTTCGGGCAGACCGACCCCGAGGCGGTGCAGTTCTTCGAGGCCTACAGCCCGGAGGGCGAGGCCTGCATATGGGAAATCTTCTGATGCGCTCGCTGCTTCCCCATCTGCGCCCCCAACCACGCCGCAGCACGGCACCTGAGTCTTCGCGGCCACATTCCGCCATTCTGCTGGCGATGGGCTGTCGCTTTGCCGGCGCATCCGCTAGACTTGTGGATGGTCAGTCTCAAGTGACCTGTAGCTCGGATCTGAGGCAGGCGGGGGAGTGTGAGGCCCCCACCATAACAAAAACAAGGAGAGAACCATGTCGAAAAAAGCACTGCTCGCGGTCGCCCTCGTGGCGTTCGTGGCTGCCTGCGCCAAGAAAGAAGAAGTCGTCTATGTCGAGCAGCCGATGGTTTCGGCCGAGCCCGTCTATACCGGCAAATACAAGTAACGATCCCGGGCTGGCCGCCGTCCGGGTGACGGCGGCCGCCCATCGGCCCGCTCTCCCGCCCGCCGGCCCCAGCCGGGCGCATATCGTGGAGAGCATCCCATGCTGAAACATCGCGGCTTTCCCGGCCGTCTTCCCAGCACCGATTTCCAGTTCGTCATTCGCCGGGCCGTCAAGAAGAAGGGCCCGACCAAGATCATCCGGCGCGAGCGCTTCCGCGACCGCAGCCCTGCCGACCGCAAGGCCGATGCCGGCTTCATGGCCGCGCTTTGGGCGCATTTCGGCGAAGAGCCCTTCGTGCGGGGCAACCTTGATGCCGGGCGCCTGTCCTGGCTGTTCGGGCGCGAGGTGGTGCCCGCCGAGGACCCGTTCGACCCCGAAAGCTATGACGCGCTGCTGAAGATCGACCTGCGCCGGGCGCAGGCGGCCTTCCCGCAGGTCTTCGCCGAAGAGGCCGAGGATTTCGGCTTCGACGAGGACGATTACGACGACATGGACGAGGACGAATAGGCGTGTTGTCGCCGTGCCCCCCAGTGCTCAGGCACCATCCCGCGCATGGGCCGCGGCCGGCCTTCGCGCCGGTTGATCGGCTGCGCGGGGCGCGGCATGGTTCGGGTGTGGCGCCGGCCTCCAGCAAGGGCGACGCCCCGGTTCGTTGCAACCGTTACCCTTCCCCTGACTGTCGGCCTGGTCCCTTGCGGATCAGGCCGGCCCTTTCCCTCGGGGCAGCGCCATCTCGGCGGCTCTGCGCCGACGGCGCCCCTTCACGCGAAATTCGCTTTCGGCAAGCGGCAGATGCGCTAGAATGTTGCAACATAACAACCCGTTCTGGAGGCGGAGCAACATGCGCAACACAAAATTCATTCTCGCTGCCCTTGGTCTGTCGGCGCTGGCCGGCTGCATGGAAACCGACGGCCAGCGCGCGCTGGCCGGTGCCGCGGCTGGCGCCGTCATTGCCGACGCGACCGACAACAATGCCCTCACCGGCGCAGCCCTCGGCGCCGGTGCCGGCGCGCTGTGCGACGACGTCGGTATCTGCCGCCGCGCCTACTGATCCGGCACGCGGCGCTGCCGACGCGCCCGCGACCTCGCACTTCGCCAGAGCCGTCACGCCCGCCGGGTGTGGCGGCTTTTGCTGCGTTGCGCGGCCCGCGCGAGGGAACCAGGCCAGCGCCGGGGATGTTGGGCTTGCGAAAGCCATTTCCCAACCTGGAGGACATTCGACATGCAACGCACACGTATCCGCCTTACCGGCGCCGTTCTGGCCCTTGGCCTTGTCGCGGCCTGCGGCAGCAACGACCTTGAGCGGGGCGCGGTCGGCGCGTCCATCGGCGGGGTCGGCGCGGCGGTCACCGGCGGCAATGCCGTGCAGGGTGCGGTCATCGGCGGCGCCGCGGGCGCGCTGTGCGACGACGTCAACCTCTGCTGACCTGCCGCGCCTGACCGGCGCGGTCATCCATCCGTTTCAGGCTGCCGGGGCACTGCGTCCCGGCGGCCTTTTTCATGCCTGCGCCCTGCCGGGCGGCAGTAACGTCACCGCACGGGGAGTGCCATGTTCAAGAAGATCCTGATCGCCAACCGGGGCGAGATTGCCTGCCGCGTCATCAAGACCGCCCGCAAGATGGGCATCCAGACGGTCGCCGTCTATTCCGATGCGGACCGCAATGCGCTGCATGTGAAGATGGCGGATGAGGCGGTGCATATCGGGGCCTCGCCGGCCGCGCAGTCCTACATCGTGATCGACAAGATCATGGAGGCGGTGCGCAAGACCGGCGCCGAGGCGGTGCATCCGGGCTATGGGTTCTTGAGCGAAAACATGAACTTCGCCGCCGCCTTGGAAGCAGCTGGCGTCGTGTTCATCGGGCCGCCGTCGCCCGCCATCGAGGCGATGGGCGACAAGATCACCTCGAAGAAGCTGGCGCAGGAGGCGGGGGTGTCGACCGTCCCGGGCTACATGGGCCTGATTGCGGATGGCGACGAGGCGGTGAAGATCTCGGGCCAGATCGGCTATCCGGTGATGATCAAGGCCAGCGCGGGCGGCGGCGGCAAGGGGATGCGCATCGCCTGGAGCGAAAGCGAGGTCAAGGAAGGCTTCGAGTCCTCGAAGAACGAGGCGGCGGCGAGCTTTGGCGATGACCGGATCTTCATCGAGAAGTTCGTGACCCAGCCCCGGCATATCGAGATTCAGGTGCTGGCCGACCAGCATGGCAATTGCGTCTATCTGCATGAACGCGAATGCTCGATCCAGCGCCGGAACCAGAAGGTGATCGAAGAGGCGCCGTCGCCGTTCCTGGATGAGGCGACCCGCAAGGCGATGGGCGAGCAGGCCTGCGCGCTGGCGAAAGCGGTGGGCTATACCAGCGCCGGAACGGTGGAATTCATCGTCGATGGCGCGCGGAATTTCTACTTCCTTGAAATGAACACCCGTCTGCAAGTGGAGCATCCGGTCACCGAGCTGATCACCGGCGTTGACCTCGTGGAGCAGATGATCCGCGTCGCGGCCGGCGAGCCGCTGCCCTTCGCGCAGGAAGACCTCAAGATCAACGGCTGGGCGATGGAAAGCCGGCTCTATGCCGAAGACCCCTATCGCAACTTCCTGCCCTCGATCGGGCGGCTGACCCGCTATCGCCCGCCGGTGGAAAGCAGCACCCCGGACGCCGTGGTGCGCAACGATACCGGCGTCTTCGAGGGCGGCGAGATCAGCATGTATTACGACCCGATGATCGCCAAGCTCTGCACCTGGGCGCCGACGCGGCTGGGGGCCATCGAGGAGATGCGGCTGGCGCTGGACACCTTCGAGGTGGAGGGGATCGGCCACAACCTGCCCTTCGTCGGCGCGGTGATGGACCATCCGCGCTTCGTGTCGGGCAATATCACCACCGCCTTCATCGCCGAGGAATACCCCGATGGCTTCCAGGGCGCGACGCTGACGGAAGGCACGCTGCGCCGTGTCGCCGCCGCGGCTGCCGCGATGCACCGGGTGGCCGAGATCCGGCGCACCCGGATTTCCGGCCGGCTTGGCAACCATGAGCGGCATGTCGGCGACGATTGGGTGGTGGCGCTGCAGGGCGAGTCCCATGCCGTGACCATTGCCGCGGACCATGACGGCGCGACGGTGACCTTCGCGGATGGCAGCAACCACCGCGTCACCTCGGATTGGGTGCCGGGGCAGAGCCTGGCGCGGCTCGATGTCGATGGCACGCCGCTGGTGCTGAAGGTCGGCAAGATCCCGCAGGGCTTCCGCCTGCGGCTGCGCGGCGCCGATCTCAAGGTGCATGTGCGCAGCCCGCGTCAGGCGGAACTGGCGGCGCTGATGCCGGAAAAGATGCCGCCCGACACCTCGAAATTCCTGCTCTGCCCGATGCCGGGGCTGATCGTGAAGATCAACGTGGCCGAGGGCGACGAGGTGCAGGAGGGGCAGGCGCTGGCCACGGTCGAGGCGATGAAGATGGAGAACATCCTGCGCGCCGAACGCAAGGGCATCGTCAAGAAGGTCGCCGCCGCGCCGGGCGCGAGCCTGCGGGTGGACGAAGTGATCATGGAGTTCGAGTAAGCCATGCGCGATGGCCGCAGCAGCAGGGGGAGGGCAGCGCGCCTAGGGCGTCAGCCGGCGCGTGCGCAATTCCTCTTGCCGCAGCGGCATCTTGTCGATGGCGCGGCTGATCTCGCGCACCGTCCAGGGGAAGGGCTTGCGCTGCGCGATCTGCCCGTCCTTGTCCATCAGCACCAGCATGAAGCCGCGCGGGCGCAGCTGCTGGCGGATTTCCGTGCCGGCCTCGGGGTCGGCGTCGAAGATCACGACGGCGTCGCGCTGCGCCAGCTCTTGCGGTTGGCCCGCCAGCATCTGCATCTGATCGGCAAAGGCCGGGTTGTCGGGGCTGTCGGCGAAGACCAGCACCAGCCGCTTTTGCCAGCGGAAATCGTCGATGCTCAGCCCCTCGGCCGGCAGCGGCGCCAGGTCGTCGGCACTGGGCGCTTCTGTCGCAGGCTCGGCGGGCGCCTCGGCGGCAATGATGCCCGCGCGGGGCAAGGGGATCTGGTCCTGCGCCGCGGCCGGAGAGGCCAGCAGCGTCAAGGCAAAGGCAAACGGTGCGAGATTAAGGGTCATCCATCCTCCTGTTCCCTTGGATATAGGGGCGCCGGGGCGTGATGGACAGGATTGAAACGAGGTTCTTGCGCCCATGGGTGTGGCAGAACCGGGAAGAGAGGATGTGTCATGACGCAGAAGCCTGAAGCCAATCTCGAGGCGTGGCGCCAACTTGCCGCGAAAGAGCTCAAGGGCCGGGAACCGGAGACGCTGATCTGGGACACGCTGGAGGGGATTGCGGTCAAGCCGCTCTATACCGCCGCCGATGTCGAGGGCCTTCCGCATATGGGCAGCTTGCCCGGCGTCGCGCCCTTCACCCGCGGCGTGCGCGCCACGATGTATGCCGGCCGGCCCTGGACCATTCGCCAGTATGCAGGCTTCTCCACCGCCGAGGAATCCAACGCCTTCTACCGCAAGGCGCTGGCCGCCGGGCAGCAGGGCGTGTCGGTGGCTTTCGACCTGGCGACGCACCGCGGCTATGACAGCGACCATCCGCGGGTGGTGGGCGATGTCGGCAAGGCGGGTGTGGCCATCGATAGTGTCGAGGACATGAAGATCCTGTTCGACGGCATCCCGCTGGAAAAGGTCTCTGTTTCCATGACGATGAACGGCGCGGTGATCCCGATCCTCGCCAGTTTCATCGTGACGGGCGAGGAGCAGGGCGTGCCGCGGGCCGAGCTGTCGGGGACGATCCAGAACGACATCCTCAAAGAATTCATGGTGCGGAACACCTATATCTATCCGCCCGAACCCTCGATGCGGCTGATCGCCGACATCATCGAATATACCGCCGCCGAGATGCCCAAGTTCAACTCGATCTCCATCTCCGGCTATCACATGCAGGAGGCGGGCGCGAACCTGGTGCAGGAGCTGGCCTTCACCCTGGCCGACGGGCGCGAATATGTGCGCGCCGCGATTGCGCGGGGGATGGATGTCGATGCCTTTGCCGGCCGGCTGAGCTTCTTCTTCGCCATCGGCATGAACTTCTTCATGGAGGCGGCGAAGCTGCGGGCGGCGCGGCTGCTGTGGCACAAGATCATGACCGAGTTCGGCGCCAAGAAGCCCGGCAGCCTGATGCTGCGCACCCATTGCCAGACCTCGGGCGTGTCGCTGCAGGAGGCGGACCCCTATAACAACGTGGTGCGCACGGCCTATGAGGCGCTGGCGGCGGCGCTTGGCGGCACCCAGTCGCTGCATACCAATGCGCTGGATGAGGCGATTGCCCTGCCGACCGAGTTCTCGGCCCGGATCGCGCGCAACACCCAGCTGATCTTGCAAGAAGAGACCGGGATCACCCATGTCGTCGATCCGCTGGCGGGCAGCTACTACGTCGAGAGCCTGACCGCAGAGCTGGCCGAAAAGGCCTGGGCGCTGATCGAGGAGGTGGAGGAGATGGGCGGCATGACCAAGGCCGTCGCTACGGGCATGCCCAAGCTGCGCATCGAGGAAAGCGCGGCGCGGCGGCAGGCGGCCATCGACCGCGGCGAGGATGTGATCGTCGGGGTCAACAAGTACCGCTTGGCGAAGGAAGACCCGATCGACATTCTCGACGTGGACAACGTGGCGGTGCGCGAGTCGCAGGTGGCGCGGCTGGCCACGATCCGGGCCGCCCGCGACGAGGCCGCCTGCAGCGCAGCGTTGGCCGAGGTGGAACGGCGCGCGCGCGAGGGTGGCAACCTGCTGGAGGCCGCCGTTGCGGCCGCCCGGGCACGGGCGAGCGTGGGAGAGATCTCGATGGCGATGGAGAACGTCTTCGGTCGTCACCGCGCCGAGGTGAAGACCCTCGCCGGCGTCTATGGCGCCGCCTATGACGGCGACGCGGGCTTTGCCGCGATCCAGGCCGATGTCGAGGCCTTTGCCGAGGAAGAGGGCCGCCGCCCGCGGATGCTGGTGGTGAAGATGGGCCAGGACGGCCATGACCGCGGCGCCAAGGTCATCGCCACCGCCTTCGCCGATATCGGCTTCGACGTCGATGTCGGCCCGCTGTTCCAGACGCCGGAAGAGGCGGCGCAGGACGCGGTGGACAACGACGTGCATGTCATCGGCATTTCCAGCCAGGCCGCGGGCCACAAGACGCTGGCGCCGAAGCTGGTCGAGGCGCTGCAGGCGGCGGGGGCGGGGGATATCCTGGTCATCTGCGGCGGGGTCATTCCGCAGCAGGATTACCAGTATCTCTATGACCGCGGCGTCAAGGCGATCTTCGGGCCGGGGACCAACATCCCCTCGGCGGCGAAGGACATCCTGAAGCTGATCCGCGCCGCGCGGAAGTAGCGCAGGGCCAGGAACGACAAAGGGCGCCGCGGGATGCGGCGCCCTTTGCGTTTTCCGGGGCAATCAGCCCGGGACGACCGGGCTCTCGGCCTGGTCCTTGCGGGCCTTCAGGTCATCGGCCTTGCGGCGCACCGGCACCGGCGCCACCGGCGCGTAGCGCAGCACCAGAAAGCCGACGATCCCCGACAGGGCCGATCCCAGCAGCACGCCAAGCCGCACCTCGTTCATCAACAGGTCGTCCGAGTAGCTCAGCGAGCCGATGAACAGCGACATGGTGAAGCCGATCCCGGCAAGACAGGCCACGCCATAGACCTGCAGCCAGGTCGCCCCCGCGGGGATCTTGGCCATCCCGGCCTTCACCATCAGCCAGGTCACGCCGAACACCCCGATCTGCTTGCCGATGAACAGCCCCGCCGCGATGCCAAGCGGCAGCACCGAGAACAGGTCGGCCAGCGTCATCCCCTCCAGCACCACGCCGGCATTGGCGAAGGCGAAGATCGGCACGATCAGGAAGAACACATAGGGCGTCAGGCCATGCTCGACCGAATGCAGCGGCGACTTGCCGTGGCGGTCCCTCAGCGGCACGAAGAAGGCGGTGATGACGCCCGCCAGCGTGGCATGGACGCCCGATTTCAGCACGAAGAACCACAGCACCATGCCGCACAGCACGATCGGCGCGACCCGGTGGGTGCCCATGCGGTTAAGCAGGTAGAGCGCGGCCAGCGGGAGCAGCGACAGCCACAGGTAATCGACCTTCAGCTCTGCCGTGTAGAACAGCGCGATGATGACGATGGCGCCAAGGTCGTCGAGGATCGCCAGCGTCAGCAGGAAGATCTTCAGCGAGGCGGGGATTCGGCTGCCCAGCATCGCCAGCACCCCGACCGCAAAGGCGATGTCGGTGGCGGCCGGGATCGCCCAGCCATGCACGGTGACCGGATTGTTGAAGTTGAACAGCAAGAAAATCAGCGCCGGCGCGGCCATGCCGCCGACCGCGGCCATGCCGGGCAGGATCACGTCGATCGGGTTCTTGAGCTTGCCCTCCATCATCTCGCGCTTCAGCTCGAGCCCGATGAGGAAGAAGAAGATCGCCATCAGCCCGTCATTGATCCACAGGATCAGCGGCTTTTGCAGCCCGTTCTCGCCCAGCATCACCGTGAAGGGCAGGTTCAGCACCCCGTGATAGCCGTCCGACAGGGCCGAGTTTGCAATGATGAAGGCCAGCGCGGCCGAGACCATCAGCGCGATCCCTCCCGCGGCTTCATGTTTGAAAAGGCGGTCGAGCGTTCGGAGAAGGGACATCGGCGGCGGCTTCCTCGGATTGTTGACGTTGCCCCCGACATGGGGCCTGACCGGGTGATGTCAACGTTTCGTGAACCCTTTTGGGGACTTGCGGTTGCCGGTGTCGCATTTATGCTGGCGTCAAAGGGGTTTGCCGATGCTGGAGCTTGATCATCTTGCCGTGACCGCGCCCTCGCTGGAGGAGGGTGTGGCGGCTGTCGAGGCGGCGCTTGGCGTGGCGCTGGCTCCGGGCGGCAAGCACGCACATATGGGCACCTGGAACCGGCTGTTGTCGCTGGGGCCCGGCCTCTATCTGGAGGTGATCGCGCCCGATCCGGTGGCGCCGCGCCCGGCCTGGCCGCGCTGGTTCGGGCTCGACAGCCGCGGCTCGGTGCGGCTGACCAACTGGGTGGCGCGCACCGCCGATCTGGCGGCGGCGCTGGCGGCGGCCCCCGAAGGGGCCGGGGCGGCGGCGGACCTGGAGAGGGGCGACCTGCGCTGGCGAATGGGTATCCCGGCCAGCGGGCGGCTGCCCTATGACGACTGCTTCCCGGCGCTGATCCAGTGGCAGGCGGGCGGCCACCCGTCCGAGCGCTTGCCCGATGCCGGATGCCGGCTGCGGCGGCTGGTGATCGGCCATCCGCAGGCGGAGGAACTGACCGTGCTGCTGGCGCTGGCCGATCCGCGGCTGGTGCTGGTGGTGGACAGCGCCATCGCCATGAGCGCCGAGATCGAAACCCCTGCCGGAGTGAAGGTGCTGCAATGACCGAGACCGCCGTGGAGACCGTCCGCGTTCCCGCCTCTGCCCCGATGGTGCGCCCGGCCGAGGCCGGCGACATTCCGGCGATCCTGGCGTTCTGGAACCCGATCATCCGCGAGACCACGGTGACCTTCGCCAGCGAGGAAAAGACCGAGGCCGGGCTGCTGGCCACCTTTGCCGAGCGCCGGGCCGGCGGGTACGAGTTCTTCGTGGCCGAGGATGCGGGCGGGCGGGTCGTCGGCCTTGCCACCTATGCCCAGTTCCGCGGCGGCAACGGCTATGCCCGCGCGATGGAACACACGATCATCCTGGCGCCCGGGGCACGGGGGCAGGGCGCGGGCCGGGCGCTGATGGCGGCGGTGGAGGATCATGCCCGAAGGGGCGGCGCCCATTCGATGATCGCCGGCGTCTCGGCCGAGAACGAGGCCGGCATCGCCTTCCATGCCGCCGTCGGTTATCCCGAGGTGGCGCGCATTCCCGAGGTTGGCTGGAAGTTCGGGCGCTGGCTCGATCTGGTCATCATGCAGAAGATGTTGTGACGCGCTGACACGGCGCCGCACTGCGGCTATGCTGCCCCCATGTCGATCTGGACCCGCATCTCCGACGCGCTGTCGGCCCTCGCCAATGGTGAAGGGCTCTCTGCCGTGCTGGACCGGCTTTGGGGCGGCGCGACGCCGCCCGAACGCTCAGTCGCCTTCACCATCGCGGTAATCGCGCTTGGCGCGAAGATGGCCAAGGCCGATGGCGCGGTGACGCGGGACGAGGTGGCGGCCTTCCGCCGGGTGTTCACCATCCCCGAATCGGAGACGGCCCATGCCGCGCGGGTCTTCAACCTGGCGCGGCAGGATGTGGCGGGCTTCGATGCCTGGGCGGCCAAGATCGCGCGGATGTTCGGCCCCGGCGACCAGGCGCTGAAGGACCTGATGGAGGGGCTGTTCCACATCGCGGTGTCGGATGGCGGCTATCACCCGGCCGAGGATGCCTTCCTGGCCGAGGTGGCGCGCATCTTCGGGCTGGACGAGCGCTGCTTCCGGTCCTTGCGCGCCCGGCATGTCGAGGGGGCGGAGCGCGACCCCTGGGAGGTGCTGGGGCTGGACCGTGGCGCCACCCGGGCCGAGGCGCGGGCTGCCTGGCGCGCGGCGGTGCGCGACAGCCATCCCGACCGGCTCGTGGCGCGCGGCCTGCCGGCAGAGGCGGTGAAGCTGGCCGAGGCGCGGCTGGTCGCGGTCAACCGCGCCTGGGAGGAGATCAGCGGCAAGCGCGCCGCCTGACTTGCTGCTGAACAGGGAGGGGCCGGATGCGGATTGCGACCTACAATGTCGAGTGGTTTGCCAATCTCTTCGACGCGCAGGGCCGGATGCTGGAAGATGGCGCCTGGTCGGCGCGCCACGATGTCACGCGGGCGGATCAGCTTGGCGCGCTCGGCATCGTCTTCACCGCGCTCGATGCCGATGCCATGCTGATCGTCGAGGCGCCCGAGACCGGCCGCCGCCGCAGCACCGTGGCGATGCTCGAGGCCTTCGCCAGCCATTTCGGCCTGCGCTGCCGCAAGGCGCTGATCGGGTTCGCCAATGGCTCGCAGCAGGAACTGGCGCTGCTCTACGACCCGGACCGCCTGACCGCCCGCCACGACCCGATCGGCGAGACCGGCGCGCCCGAGGCCGGCTTTGCCGCCCCGCGCTTCGATGGCAGCTACCGGATCGACCTCGATATCGACGCGGCGCCCGAGACGGTGCGCTTTTCCAAGCCGCCGCTGGAGGTGGCGCTGCAGACCGCGGGTGGCACCGACCTGCGGCTGATCGGCGTGCATGTGAAATCCAAGGCGCCCCATGGCGCCAGCACGCCCGAACAGGTGATGCGGCTGGCGATCCAGAACCGGCGCAAGCAGCTGGCCGAATGCATCTGGCTGCGCCAGCGCGTGGTGGAGCATCTGACCGCCTGCGAGAACCTGATCGTGCTGGGGGATTTCAACGACGGCCCCGGGCTGGATGAATACGAAAAGCTGTTCGGCCGCTCGGGGGTGGAGATCGTGCTGGGGGAGGATGCGCCGGCGGACCTGCGCCTGCACGATCCGCACGCAAGGCTGCGCGCCGCCCATGCCACCGCGGCGGCGCCGGCCTCGGCGCGGTTCTACCTCGATGCCGAGGGGCAGTTCTTCTCGGCGATGCTGGATTTCGTGATGATCTCGCCCTCCTTGCTGCCCAAGCACCCCAAATGGCGGATCTGGCATCCGTTCGACGACCCGGCGATCTACAAGGTGCCGGAACTGCGCGAGGCGCTGCTGACCGCCTCGGATCACTACCCCGTGACGCTGGATCTTGATGTGTAAGCTACCGGGCGGCCCCGGACTGGCGTAGGATGAGCCCATGAAGATTGCCCTGACCTGTGCCCTCTTGCTGTCCGCCGCGCCGTTGGCGGCACAGACCCTTCCCGAGGACAGCCCCGAGGAGCCGGGCTTCTTCGAGCGCGGCGCGGAGATGCTCTTGCGCCAGTTCATGGACGAGATGGCCCCGGCGCTGGACGAGGCCGAGCAGGCCTTCCGCGAGATGGAACCGACCTTCCGTGCCATGCTGCCGATGATGCGCGAGCTGGCCGCGATGATCGGCGACATCGACCACTATCACATGCCCGAAAAGCTGCCGAACGGCGACATCCTGCTGCGGCGCAAGCCGGACCTGCCGCCCGAGCCGGAATCCGAACCCGAACGCCCGGCACCGGGCGGGGCGATTGAACTCTAGGCTGGCGCGCTACAAGGCTCAGGCGCTGCCGGCGGTGCGGACCTTGGTGGTGACGCCCATGGCGGTCGCCAGCGAGGCGAAGCGCGCCGCGGCCACCTCGCCGAACAGCGCCTCATCCGCCGGGTTCAACACCAGCTCCAGCAGCTTCTTCTTGGGATAGAGCTTCAGGCTGCCGGCCTCGTCGGGCGACTGGATCGAGAACATCGCGCCAAAGCGCATGGCCTTGCCGAGGATTTCCGCGTCGCGCAGCTCTTCGGGGGGCAGCAGCGCGAACATCGGCTCCATCCGGCTGCCGGCGCGGCTGTTCTTGTAGCGGTGCAGCAGCGCCAGCCCGAGGAAGATCCGCTCCGGGTGGCCAAGCCCGCCAAGATTGGCGCGGGTGACGTTGTCGAAACAGGCCTCGGCCCGGTAGTCGGGATGGGTGCGCCAGCTGGTATCGTGCAGCAGGCAGGCCGCCTTGACGATGCGCAGCCGCTCGGGCGGGGCCTTGGCGAAGATCGGCAGCAGGAAGTCGTACAGGCGCCGGCCAAAGCCCGGCAGCCGCGCCTGCGTCGCCTCGGCAAAGCGGCAGGCCTCGATCAAGGGATCGCGGCGGCGCAGGCGGTCGGGCATCTGTTCATAAAGCAGCCCCTCGCGGATGCCGTAGGAGGAGATGTCGATCTCGCGCGGGCGGAAGCTGCGGATCAGTTCTGCCAGCACCTGCGAGGCCAGCGGCACGAGGTCCATCCGTTCCGCCGAGGTGCCGGTGCGGGCGCGCAGCGCCGCAAGATCGTTCTGGGCGATCCATTCCACCGTTTCCAGCACCGAGGCGGGGGTCATCCGGTATTCGTGCAGCACCGTCATCGGATAGCCGCGCCGCTCCATGTCCAGCCGGGCGATGGCGCGCCAGCTGCCGCCGACCAGGTAGATGCGGTCATGCGGGCGGCCGATCTGCGCCTTGAGCCCCGAGATGATCGCGGCGATATGGGTCTTCAGCGCCTTGGGCCCGCCCTCGACCTGCTGCAGGCGGAACGGCCCCAGCGGCGAGGTCACGCGGCGGCCGATGCTGCCATTCGCCACCTCGGCCAGCTCCATCGAGCTGCCGCCGATGTCGCAGACCAGCCCCTCGGCCTCGGGCCAGCCCAGAAGCACGCCCTGCGCCGAAAGCCGCGCCTCTTCCTCGCCGTCGATCACATGCAGGCGCAGCCCGGTTTGCTGCAGCACCTCGGCCTGGAAGGCGGCGCCATCCTCGGCCTCGCGCACCGCGGCGGTGGCGACGCAGGTCAGCGGCGCCATGTGCATCCCCTCGGCCAGCAGCGCGAAGCGCTTGAGCGCGGCCATCGCCCGCTCGCGGCCCTTGGGGTTCAGCCGGCCGGTGGTGGACAGGCCCTGGCCAAGCCCGCACATCACCTTCTCGTTGAAGAAATAGGCGGGGCTCCGGGCGGCGCCGTCGAACACCACCATCCGCACGGAGTTGGACCCGACATCGACCACGCCGACCCGGCTGAGCGCGCGGGCCGACGGGTCCTCGAACAGAGGGCGGCCAAACGGCCCCCAGTCATCGCCGGGCGCCTCGGTCGTGCCATCCATCGGATCTTCCCCAGTTGCGGTCGGGCCAGCGGCGGCGCCCATTTCGGCGGCCTCCGCTGTATCACCCATGACAGTGCCGCCGCTGCGCGGCAAGGTCAATGCCGCGGCCAGCCTCCGCGCTTTGCTCGCCAGTTCCCTCATGCCTCAGTCCTGGGTATGCGCCAGCCGCGGCACATCCGCCGCGCCGGCCTTGCCACGGCCCGACAGTGAGGGGTTTTCCATGAAGAAGCGATGACAGCTGAACAGGTCGTCCTTGCCCTCGGGCAGCGGGCGCACGAAGCGGCCATCGGGCTGCAGGATCCAGCTTTGCGCCTCGTCCGCCAGGTTGGCGGCCATGATCTGGTTGACGATCTGCGCCTTGACGGTGGCGTTCTTGATCTCGACCAGCGTTTCCACCCGGCGGCTCAGGTTCCGGCCCATCCAGTCGGCCGACGAGATGAACACCCGCGCCTTGGCCGAAGGCAGGCCATGGCCATTGCCGAAGCAGACGATGCGGCTGTGTTCGAGGAAGCGCCCGACGATGGATTTCACCCGGATGTTCTCGGACAGGCCCGCGATACCGGGCCGCAGGCCGCAGATGCCGCGGATGATCAGGTTGATGCGCACCCCGGCCTGGCTGGCGGCATAGAGCGCGTCGATCACCTCGGGCTCGATCAGGCTGTTCATCTTGGCCCAGATCTCGGCGGGGCGGCCGGCGCGGGCATGGACCGCCTCGCGCCCGATCAGCTCGATCAGCCGCGGCTTCAGTGAGATCGGCGAGATCGCCAGGTTCTCCAGCCCCGCCGGCTGCACATAGCCCGACAGGTAGTTGAATACCTTGGTCGCATCGCGGCCAAGCGCCGGGTCGCAGGTGAAGAACGACAGGTCGGTATAGATGCGCGCGGTGATCGGGTGGTAGTTGCCGGTGCCGAAATGGGTATAGGTCACCAGCGCGTCACCCTCGCGCCGCACCACGGTGCTGATCTTGGCATGGGTCTTGTAGTTGACGAAGCCATAGACGACATGCGCGCCCGACCGCTCCAGTCGGCGCGACTGGCGGATGTTGGCGGCCTCGTCGAAGCGGGCGCGCAGCTCCACCAGTGCCGTGACCGACTTGCCGGCCTCGGCCGCCTCGCAGAGCGCGCCAACGATGGGGCTGTCGCGGCTGGTGCGATACAGCGTCTGCTTGATCGCCAGCACGTCGGGATCGGCGGCGGCCTGCTGCAGGAAGCGGATCACCATGTCGAAGGTCTCGTAGGGGTGGTGCAGCAGCATGTCCTTTTGCCGGATCGCGGCGAAGATGTCGCCGTCATGGTCCTGCACCCGTTCCGGGACGCGCGGCACGAAGGGCGGCCATTGCAGGTCGCGCCGGCTGTCGAGCACCAGTTCCTTGAGGTCGGCCATGCCCAGAAGGCCGCGCACCTCCACCACCTCGTCGGGGGTCACGTCCAGCTCTTCCATGATCAGCGCGCGCAGGGTTTCGGGCGCGCCGGCGGTGATCTTCAGGCGGATCACCTCGCCGCGGCGGCGGCGCTTCAGCGCGGTCTCGAACTCGCGCACCAGATCCTCGGCCTCTTCCTCGACCTCGAGATCGCTGTCGCGCAGCACCCGGAAGGCGCAGTGGCCGGTATCGGCATAGCCGGGGAACAGGCTGTCGAGATGCAGCAGCAACAGCTCTTCCAGCGGCAGGAACCGCGCCTCGCCCTTGCGGCCCGCGGGCAGGGCGATGAAGCGGGGGATCTGCTGGGGGATCGGCAACAGCGCCTGCAGCGGGCGGCGGTCGGACACCCGCTGCAATTCGAGCGCGAGGCAGAAGCCGGTATTGGGGATGAACGGGAAGGGATGCGCCGGGTCGATGGCCAGCGGCGAGAGCACCGGGAACACCCGTCCCACGAAGAACTGGTGCAGGAAGGCACGGTCGCGCACCGTCAGCCGGGCGCGGGTCATCAGGCAGATGCCGGCCTTCTGGTTCTCGCGGCGCAGCCTGGTCCAGACGGTCTGCTGCATCGCCATCAGCCGCCGCGCCTCGGCGTTGATGCGCGCCAGCTGCTCGGCCGGGGTCAGCCCGTCATCCGAGGGCTGGCTGGCGCCGTTGCGCACCAGCTGGCGCAGGCCGGCGACGCGGACGGTGTAGAACTCGTCAAGGTTGGTGGCCGAGATCGACAGGAAGCGCAGCCGTTCCAGCAGCGGCACGCGCGGGTTGCGCGCCTCGTCCAGCACCCGCCAGTTGAAGGCCAGCCAGCTGAGTTCACGGTTGAAGAAGCGCTGCGGGCCATCGCGGCGGGCGGCGGCAAGGGTTTGCGGCTTGGGAAACGGGGATGTGAGGAAATCGGCTTGGGTCATATCTGCTGCTCGGCCCGCTTTTTGCGTTTGTTGTTGGCGGCATTATGGGGGCAAGGGGCCGGGGCTGTCCAGCACTGGCGGCCCTCAGCCCGCTGCCAGCACTGCGCCGGCCAGCATCGGGCTCACCGGCTTGCCCGAGGCCAGCGACGCCGCATCGAGCCGCGCCACGATGGCCTGCGCCTCGGCCAGCGAACGGTCCATCCGCGCCACCAGCCAGGGGATCAGCGCCGGCGGCACCGCAAGCTGCCGGTCGGCAAAGAGCTTGACCAGCACCGCCGCCAGCAGGTCATCGCCCGGCGGATCGAGCGTGGCGGTGGCGCTGGCCTGCATCCGGCTGGCGAGGTCGGGCAGGCGCAGCGACCAGCGGGCGGGGGCAGAGCGGGCGGTCACCAAGAGATGCCCGCCCTCGGCCAGCACCAGGTTGTGCAGATGGAACAGCGCCGCCTCGGCCGCGTCATAGCCGGCGATGCGGTCGGCATCCTCGACCGCGACCGCCCCGGCAGCCGCCAGTGCCGGCAGGTCCGCCAGCGGCAATTCGGCGGCGGGCAGCATCTCGGCCCCGGTCCCCGCGGCCCAGATCTGCGCGAGGTGGGTCTTGCCCGAGCCTTCGGGCCCCACCAGCACCAGCTTGCGCTGCGGCCAGCTGCGCCAGCCGTCGATCTGCGCCAGCGCCAGCGCATTCGACGGGGCCACGAAGAAATCCTCGCGCCCCAGCGACCGGCGCGGCGGCAGGTCGAAGGCCAGTTGCTGCGCCATCAGGGGGCCGTCTGGTCCGGGGCCGTGCCTGCCGGCAGGATCACCGCGCCGGTCTTCGGCTCCAGCCGCGGCGCGTCCTCGCGCGGCAGCATCACCTCGACCCGCAGGTCGGGCTCGGGTTCGCTGTCGAGGCCGTTGTAAAGCTTGCTCTCGGTATATTGCGTGATCAGGAACCGCGCGATCACCCCAAGTGCCGCGGCGACCGGCACCGCCACCAGCAGGCCGGCAAAGCCGAAGAGCGTGCCGAAGGCCGAGAGCGCGAAGAGCAGCCAGACCGGGTGCAGCCCGACCGAGCCGCCGACCAGCTTGGGGGTCAGGATATTGCCCTCGACGAACTGGCCGGACTGGAAGATCGCCCAGACCAGCGCGATCATCCACCAGTCGCCCCAGAACTGGAACAGCGCGAGGCCGATGGCCAGCCCGCCCCCGACCAGAGCGCCGACATAGGGAATGAAGGTCAGGAAGCCGGCGATGGCGCCGACCACCAGGCCGAAATTGAGCCCCGCCAGCGCCAGCGCCGCCGAGTAGTAGACGCCGAGGATCACGCAGACCAGCACCTGCCCGCGCACGAAACCCGCAAGAACCCGGTCGATATCCGAAGCGATCCCGCGGATGGTCGGCGCATGGTCGCGCGGCAGCCAGCCGTCGATCTTGGCGATCATCTTGTCCCAGTCGAGCAGCAGGTAGAAGGCCACCACCGGCACCACGACGATGAACACCACGAAGTTGACGACGCCCATGGCAGAGGACAGCACCGTGGTCACCAGTTCCCCCCCGCGCGAGCGGATCATCTCGCCGACGCCGGCCAGCGTCTCGCGCAGCACGCTTTCGGTGTCCATGATCGTCGGGAAGCGCGCCTCGAGGAAGGTCTGCAACTGGCCGAGGATCTGCGGCGCGGTGTTGATCAGCTGCGCCAGCTGCCGCACCAGCGTCGGGATCACCAGCAGCGCCGCCAGGATGAAGCCGACCACGGCGATGATGGAGATCAGCGCGGTGGCGGCGGTGCGCGACAGGCCCGCCCGCTCCAGCCGGTCGGCGACCGGGTCCATGAAATAGGCCACCGCCCCGCCGACGAGAAAGGGCAAGATCACGTTGCCAAGCCCCCAGAGCGCGACGAAGAACACCACTGCGGCGATGCCCCAGTATTTCATCTGTTGCCGGACCGGCAGCGCCATGATCGTCACCTTCCAAGTTGTTGCCGGGCCAGAGGCCAAGCCCAAGTCATCGCCCAGCCTGCGCCGCGCCGCAAGCGCCTTGCCGGGCCGGATGCCCCAGCTTGCCTGACAGATGCGTATCGCATAGACGATGTGCAAGCTCCCATACCCACAGGTTCCCGCAATGCGCCTTTCCCGCTACTTCCTGCCCGTGCTGAAGGAAAATCCCGCCGAGGCGCAGATCGTCTCGCATCGCTACATGCTGCGCGCCGGCATGATCAAGCAGCAGGCGGCGGGGATCTATTCCTGGCTGCCGCTGGGGTTCAAGGTGCTGCGCCGGATCGAGCAGATCGTGCATGAAGAGCAGATCCGCGCCGGGCATATCCCCTTGCTGATGCCGACGCTGCAACCCGCCGACCTGTGGCGCGAAAGCGGGCGCTATGACGATTACGGCCAGGAGATGCTGCGCATCAAGGACCGGCAGGACCGCGAGATGCTCTATGGTCCGACCAATGAGGAGATGATCACCGACATCTTCCGGGCCCATGTGAACAGCTACAAGGACCTGCCGCTGACGCTGTACCATATCCAGTGGAAGTTCCGCGACGAGATGCGGCCGCGCTTTGGCGTGATGCGGGGGCGCGAGTTCCTGATGAAGGACGGCTACAACTTCGACCTCACGAAAGAGGACGCGCTGCACGCCTATAACCGCCACCTCGTCAGCTACCTGCGCACTTATGAGCGGATGGGCCTGCAGGCGATCCCGATGCGCGCCGATAGCGGCCCGATCGGCGGCGACGATACCCACGAATTCCTGGTGCTGGCCTCGACCGGCGAGTCGGAGGTGTTCTACGACTCTGCCGTCACCGACATCCGCCTTGGCGCGCGCGAGATCGACTATGACGACAAGGCCCAGTGCCAGGCGGTGATGGAGGAGTTCACCTCGCTCTACGCCCGCACGGACGAGACCCATGACGCAGCGCTGTTCGACGCCATCCCCGAAGAGCGCCGCAAGTCGGCGCGGGGGATCGAGGTCGGGCAGATCTTCTACTTCGGCACCAAGTATTCGGACCCGATGGGCGCGAACGTGGTCACGCCGGATGGCTCCCGCGTGCCCGTCCACATGGGCTCGCATGGCATCGGCGTGTCGCGCCTGCTGGGCGCGATCATCGAGGCGAGCCATGACGACAAGGGCATCATCTGGCCCGAGGGGGTGACGCCGTTCCACGCCGGAATCGTCAACCTCAAGCAGGGCGATGCCGGCACCGATTCCGCCTGCGAGGCGATCTATGGCGCGCTGAAGGCCAAGGGGCTGGACCCGCTCTATGACGACCGCGACGAGCGGGCGGGGGCGAAGTTCGCCACCATGGACCTGATCGGCCTGCCCTGGCGGATCACCGTCGGGCCGCGCGGGCTGGCCTCGAACACGGTGGAACTGACCTCGCGCCGCACCGGCGTGAGCGAGGAGATGAGCCCGGAGGCGGCGGTGGCGCGGGTGGTGGAGATCTACGCGGGGGTCTGAGGGCGGAGGGGGGGGGCGCTGCCCCCCGTCTGCTACGCAGACTCCCCCCGGGATATTTCGACCAGAACGAATGCAAGGGCTTGGGCCCGCGTCAGGTGACCCTGGCGCGGGTTTTGTGCTCGGGGCGGTCCCAATGGTCGCCTGCCATGATCTCGGCAAGGATTTCGGCGGCGCGCAGCACTTCGGGCAGGCCGATATAGAGCGGGGTGAGGCCGAAGCGCAGGATGTCGGGGGCGCGGAAATCGCCGATGACGCCGCGGGCGATGAGGGCCTGCATGATTGCGTAGCCCTCGGGGTGGCGGAAGCTGACCTGGCTGCCGCGAAGGGCAGGATCGCGGGGGCTGGCGAGGGTGAGGCTGGGGCAGGCGGCTTCGACCGCGGCGATGAAGGCCTGGCTCAGCTCGATGGACCTGGCGCGCACGTCGTGGATGTCGGCGATGTCCCAGACGTCCAGCGCGGCCTCCAGCGCGGCGAGTTGCAGGATCGGCGGGGTGCCGACGCGCATCCGCTCGATGCCTCGGCCGGGGCGGTAGCCCGGGTCGAAGGCGAAGGGCGCCTCATGCCCCAGCCAGCCGGAGAGGGCGGGGCGGGCGCGGTCCGCAAGTGCCGGAGACACATAGATAAACGCCGGGCCGCCGGGGCCGGAATTGAGGTATTTGTAGGTGCAGCCGACGGCGAAATCGGCATTGCAGCCGGCGAGATCCACGGGGATGGCGCCGGCGGAATGGGCGAGGTCCCAGACGGTCAGGGCGCCGGCCTGGTGGGCAAGCGCGGTGAGGGCGGCCATGTCGTGGCGGCGGCCGGTGCGGTAGTCCACTTCGGTCAGCATCAGCACGGCGACGCTGTCGTCGATGGCGCTTGCCACATCCTCAGGAGCTACGGTGCGCAGGGTGTAGTCCGGGCCGAGGGTGCGGGCGAGGCCGTCCGCGATATAGAGGTCGGAGGGGAAGTTGCCGCTGTCCGACAGGATCACGCGGCGGGCGGGGTTCAGCTCCAGCGCCGAGGCAAGGGCTTGATATACCTTGATACTCAGCGTGTCGCCCATCACCACCGACCCTGCCGGGGCGCCGATCAGCCGGGCGATGCGGTCGCCGATCCGGGCGGGCTGGTCCATCCAGCCGGCGCGGTTCCAGCCGGTGATCAGCATCTCTCCCCATTCCTCCGTCACCGTCTGCGCCACCCTTGCGGCGGCGGCGCGGGGCAGGGGGCCGAGCGAGTTGCCGTCGAGATAGATCATGCCTTCAGGCAGGTGGAACAGGGCGCGGGTCGCGGTGAAATCGGTTGTCATGGGGCCTCCGGGTGTCGGGCCGAACGTGGCGCAGGGGGCGGCGCGAGGCAAGGCGGATTGGGATGCAGAACCCATGCAGATGCCATGCAGATACCATGCGCATGATTTGCGCATGACGGATCACGGGCCCCCGCGGCCGCAATCCGCTTGCGCCTGCCGCCCGCTGCGCCACTCTGGCCCCCGGAACCACCGGAGTCGCCGCATGAAAGTCCTCAAACCCCTCGACTACCCGCCGATCTGGCTTGCCGGTTTTGCCGCGCTGGCCTGGGCGCTTGGCGCGGTGCCGCTGCGGCTGTTCGGGCCCTCGGGCGACAGGGTCGGCGCGGTGCTGATCGCGGCCGGCGTGGTGCTGATGATCGCGGCGGCGGCGCAGATGCTGCTGGCACGCACTACGATCATTCCGCACCGAGAGCCTGGGGCGCTGGTCAGCGGCGGGCTGTTCCGCTTCAGCCGCAACCCGATCTACCTCGCCGATGCCATGGTGCTGGCGGGGGTGATCGTGCTGCGCGACGCACCGCTCGCGGTGCCGCTGCTGCCGCTGTTCATGGCGGTGATCCAGAAGCGCTTCATCCATCCCGAGGAGGCGCGGCTGGCGGCCGCTTTCGGCCCGGCATTTGCCGCCTATGCCTCGCGCACCCGCCGCTGGCTGTGACATGCCGTCCCGCCGCGCGCATTCGCGCTGTTGCACTGCGGCGTTTCGCTTGTGAAACATTGTTGCGCAATGTTAAGAGTTCGCGGCCAATTCAGTCCACCGGGGCCGTGAAGGCCGGGCGACAGGGGGAGAGACAGTGAAAATCGGGGCACCGACAGAGATTTTTCCGGGGGAAGCGCGCGTTGCGATGACGCCGGACTCGGCCGTTCAGCTGCAGAAGCTGGGGCATGAGTGTTTTGTGCAGGCAGGTGCCGGCAAGGGCGCGGGCATTTCGGACGCGGCCTATGCCGCCGCCGGGGTGAGCGTGCTGGCGGACGCGGCCGCGCTGTTCGCCGCGGTGGACGTGGTCGCCAAGGTGCGCCCGCCGAGCGAGGCCGAGGTGCAGATGCTGCGCGCCGGCCAGACGCTGATTTCCTTCTTCTACCCCGCGCAGAACACCGAGCTCTTGGAGCTTGCCAAGGCGCAGGGCGCCAGCGTCATCGCCATGGACATGGTGCCGCGGATCAGCCGCGCGCAGAAGATGGACGCGCTGTCCTCGATGGCCAATATCGCCGGCTACCGCGCGGTGATCGAGGCGGGCAGCAATTTCGGCCGCTTCTTCACCGGCCAGGTGACGGCGGCGGGCAAGGTGCCCCCGGCCAAGGTGCTGGTGGTGGGCGCGGGCGTTGCCGGGCTTGCCGCGATCGGCACCGCGACCAGCCTCGGCGCCATCGTCCATGCCTTCGACGTGCGCCCCGAAGTGTCGGAGCAGATCGAATCGATGGGCGCGAATTTCGTGTTCCTCGAATTCGAGCCGACGCAGGACGGTGCCGCAACCGGCGGTTACGCCGCGCCTTCGTCGCCTGAGTTCCGCGAGAAGCAGCTGGCGAAGTTCCGCGAGCTGGCGCCAGAAATGGACATCGTCATCACCACCGCCCTGATCCCCGGCCGGCCTGCGCCGAAGCTGTGGACCGAGGACATGGTGGCGCTGATGAAGCCCGGATCGGTGGTGGTCGACCTTGCCGCCGAGCGTGGCGGCAACTGCGACCTGACGGTGCCGGACGAGAAGATCGTCAGCCCGAACGGCGTGACCATCGTCGGCTATACCGACTTCCCCAGCCGGATGGCGGCGCAGGCCTCGACGCTCTATTCCACCAATATCCGCCACATGATGACGGACCTGACGCCCAAGAAGGATGGCGCGATCTTCCACAACATGGAGGATGACGTGATCCGCGGCGCGACCGTGACCCATGAGGGCGCGATCACCTTCCCGCCGCCGCCCCCGAAGATCGCGGCGATTGCCGCCGCGAAGCCGAAGGAGAAGGCGCGCGAGCTGACGCATGAGGAAAAGCGCGCGGCGGAAACCGCGGCGTTCAAGAAGCAGACCCGCGATCAGGTGGCGCTGCTGGCCGTCGGCGGCGCGCTGCTGCTGGCGGTGGGGCTGGTGGCGCCTGCAAGCTTCATGCAGCATTTCATCGTTTTCGTGCTGGCGGTGTTCATCGGCTTCCAGGTGATCTGGAATGTCAGCCACTCGCTGCACACGCCGCTGATGGCGATCACCAATGCGATCTCGTCGATCATCATCCTCGGCGCGCTGATGCAGATCGGGTCCGGGAATTTCCTGGTGATCCTGCTGGCGGCGCTGTCGGTCTTCATGGCGGGCATCAACATCTTTGGCGGTTTCCTGGTCACGCGCCGGATGCTGGCCATGTTCCAGAAGTCGTAAGGAGACACGGGAATGGATTACGGCTTCACAACCGCCGCCTATGTCGTTGCGGCGATCCTGTTCATCCTGTCGCTTGGCGGGCTGTCGGGGCAGGAGAGCGCGAAACGCGCGGTGTGGTATGGCATGGCCGGCATGGCGCTGGCCGTGGCGGCAACGTTGATCGGCCCGGGCTCTGGCCTGTGGCTGCTGTCGCTGATCATGATCGCGGGTGGCGGTGCCATCGGCTGGGTCGTGGCGCAGCGGGTGCAGATGACCGCGATGCCGCAGCTGGTTGCGGCGATGCATTCGCTGGTCGGCCTGGCGGCGGTGTTCGTCGGCTTCAATGCCGATATCGAGCTTGGCCGGGTGCTGGCGATGGATCCGGCGGCGCGGGCCGGGCTGGAGGGGTTCGCCGCGGTGCTGGCGCACAAGACCCCGGTCGAGGTGTCGATCCTGCGGGTCGAGGTGTTCCTGGGCGTGTTCATCGGCGCGGTGACCTTCACCGGCTCGGTGATCGCCTTTGGCAAGCTGGCGGGCAAGGTCAACACGGCGGCGCAGAAGCTGCCGGGCGGGCATATGCTGAACGCGGGCGCCGCGGCGGCCTCGGTGCTGCTCGGGGTGCTCTATTTCAACGATGCCGGGATCTGGTCGCTGATCCTGATGACGCTGCTGGCCTTCTTCATCGGCTATCACCTGATCATGGGCATCGGCGGCGCCGACATGCCGGTGGTGGTGTCGATGCTGAACAGCTATTCGGGGTGGGCCGCGGCGGCTATCGGCTTCAGCCTGGGCAATGACCTGTTGATCGTGGTGGGGGCGCTGGTCGGCTCCTCGGGCGCGATCCTCAGCTACATCATGTGCAAGGCGATGAACCGCAGCTTCGTCAGCGTGATCCTGGGCGGTTTTGGCGGCACCTCGGGGCCGGCGATGGAAATCTCGGGCGAGCAGATCGCCATCGACGCCGAGGGCGTGGCGGCGGCGCTGAACGATGCGGATTCGGTGATCATCGTGCCAGGCTATGGCATGGCAGTGGCACAGGCGCAGCAATCGGTGTCGGAGCTGACGCGCAAGCTGCGGGCGGCGGGCAAGACCGTGCGCTTCGCCATCCACCCGGTTGCGGGGCGGCTGCCGGGGCATATGAACGTGCTGCTGGCGGAAGCCAAGGTGCCCTATGACATCGTGATGGAGATGGACGAGATCAACGAGGATTTCCCCACCACCGACGTGGTGATCGTGATCGGCTCCAATGACATCGTGAACCCCGCGGCGCAGGAGGACCCGAACTCGCCCATCGCCGGGATGCCGGTGCTGGAAGTGTGGAAGGCCAAGCAGGTGTTCGTGTCCAAGCGAGGGCAGGGCACCGGCTATTCGGGGATCGAGAACCCGCTGTTCTTCAAGGACAACACCCGGATGTTCTATGGCGATGCCAAGAAGTCGCTGGACCAGCTGTTGCCGATGATCGACTGAAGGCTTTGGCCTTGAGGTTGCAGGGCGCCCCGCGGTTGCGGGGCGTTCTGCGTTTCCGGCTGCGGAAGAAGGGGGGCCGTCTGCCCCCCTTCACCCCCCGAGGATATTTGGAAAAGGCAAAGGGTAAAGAGCCCGCTGCCGCCTTTGCCTTTTCCAAATATCCTCCGGGGGTCCGGGGGTGGAAAACCCCCGGCTTTGGAGCCGGGCGTTGCACAAAAGCAAGTATGCGAGGGGATGCCGCGTGGCGTGGCAATTTGCGCGCGCGGGACGCAGGCCGCGCGCAGTAATCCTGCACCGATGAGGAGCAGATGATGACCCCGTTGCAAGACCACCCCCTGCGCTATGCGCTGACCAACGAGCTGCACGCGCGGCCCTTCCCGTCGCTGGAGGCGCCCTGCGAGGCGGTGTATCTGGCGATCAAGCAGCCTGTCGATGCCGCGAACCGCGACCGGGGCGCGGACAGCGCGCATCTGCTCGCGCTGCTCGACCGGCATGGCGCGGTGCATCCGCAGCCGGGGGCCACGCATTTCTCGGCCCCGCTTGGCCGGCACGAGCTGAAATGGGAGAGCCATACCGAGTTCGTCACCTATTCGGCCTTCTCGTCGGGCCTGGCCGAGCGGGCCTTCGATCCGGCGCTGGCCGAGGTGTTTCCGGCCGCCTGGCTGGCGCAGGCGCCGGGCAAGCGGCTGGCGGCGGTGACGGTGCGGGTGGAGTTCCTGCCCGAGGACCCGGCGGAGATCACCGCGCGGCTCGACCAGTGGTTCGTGCCGGAGAGCCTGGCCTGCGCCACGATCATCGAGGGCGCCGCGGTGATCGCGGGCGATTTCCGCATCGATGCGGCGGGGCAGATGCGCTTTGCGGTCTTCGTGCGGCCCGGCACCGGGGCGCGGCGGGTCGGGCGGATCGTGCAGCGGCTCTGCGAGGTAGAGACTTACCGCGCCATGTCGATGCTGGGCCTCGGGCGGGCGCGCGAGCTGAACGCGCGGCTCAATGCGCTGGACCCGCAGCTCTCGGCGCTGGTGATGGGCATGACCGACGAGTCGCGCCCGGCGGAGGAGACCTTGCACGCGCTGCTGGCGGTTTCGGCCGAGCTCGAGGCGCTGGCGATGCAGCATTCCTTCCGGTTCGGCGCGACCGGGGCCTATGAGGCGATCGTGCTGCAGCGGATCGAAGTGCTGCGCGAGACGCGCTTCGAGGGGCGGCAGACCTTCACCGAGTTCTTCATGCGCCGCTATGACCCGGCCATGCGCACCGTGAAATCGGCCGAGCGGCGGCTGGTACAGATGGCGGAGCGGGCGACGCGGGCCGGGGAGCTCTTGCGCACGCGGGTGGATGTGGAGCGCTCGGCCCAGAACCAGCGGGTGCTGGAGAGCATGGACAAGCGCGCCGACCTGCAGTTGCGGTTGCAGCACACGGTCGAGGGGCTGTCGGTGGTGGCGATCAGCTATTACGCGGTGAGCCTTGCCAGCTATCTGCTGCTGCCGCTGGCCGAGGCGGCGCATCTGCCCAAGTCGCTGCTGACGGCAGTGCTGGTGCCGCTTGTGGTGGGCGCGGTCTGGCTGATGGTGCGGCGGATCAGGAAGGCGATGCACTAGGGCCGGCGTTTCCGCCGGCCCCGAGGGTCAGCGCCCGCGGATGCGCGGGTCGAGCGCGTCGCGCAGCCCGTCGCCGATATAGTTGACGCTGAGCACGGTCAGCGAGATGGCGATGCCCGGCAGGATCACCCGCATCGGGTAAAGCTGGATCTGGTCCACCGCGTCGAACAGCAGCCGCCCCCAGGTCGGGAAATCCGGCGGGAAGCCGAGGCCGAGGAAGGACAGCGCGCTTTCGGTGATGATCGCGCTGGCGATGCCGAGCGTGGCCGAGACCATGATCGGGCTGAGCACGTTGGGCAGGATGTGCCGGACGATCATCTTGAACGGCGAGGTGCCGATGGAGCGCGCCGCCAGCACGAACTCCCGTTCCTTCAGCGCCAGCACCTCTCCGCGCACGATGCGGGCGGTCTGCATCCAGGACGTCACGCCGATGGCGACCACGATCAGCAGGAAGATCCCGGTCTCGGGCCCGAAGCGCTTGGACAGCGGCTCGCGGAACAGCATCACCATGACCAGCAGCAGGGGCAGCAGCGGCAGCGCCAGGAACAGGTCGGTCAGCCGCATCAGGAGCCCGTCGAGCCGGCGGAAGAAGCCGGCCGAGATGCCGATCACCGTGCCAAGGAAGATCGACAGGCCCATCGCCGTCATCCCCACGGCGATGGAGACCTTGCCGCCGGCCATCAGCCGGGCGAGCATGTCGCGCCCCAGCTGGTCGGTGCCAAGCGGGTGGGCCATCATCGGGCCCTTGTTGCGGTTGCGCATGTCCACGAAGGTGGCGTCGGTGTGCCAGAGCCAGGGGCCGATGATCACCGTGGCCAGGATCAGCCCGAACACGATCAGCCCCAGCATCGCGCCGCGATGGCTGCGGAACTGGCGCCAGACGTCGCGCCACTGGTTCGAGGGTGCCTCGGCGGGCGCGGCGGCGGAGACGAGATTGGTATCAGTCATAGCGGATCCTCGGGTCCAGGATGCCGTAGAGGATGTCGGCCACCAGGTTGAACAGCACGATCAGGATGGCAAAGATGAAGGTCAGCGTCTGCACCATCGGCAGGTCGTTGGCATGGATCGCGGTGATCAGCAGCTGACCAAGCCCGTTCACCTTGAACACCTGCTCGGTGATGATCGCGCCGCCGAAGATGGTGGGCACGCCAAGCGCGATCACCGTCACCACCGGGATCATCGAGTTGCGCAGCACATGGGTCAGCACCACCGCCCGTTCCTTCAGCCCCTTGGCGCGGGCGGTGCGCACATAGTCCTGCCGCAGGTTGTCGAGCATCGAGGCGCGCATGAAGCGGCTGATCTGGCTGGCGTTATACAGCGCCAGAACCATCACCGGCATCGCCATCTGCCGCAGCTGGAACAGGAAGCTGTCCCAGTCCGTCACCTTGTGGGTGGTGTTGTAGATCGAGGGGAACCATTGCAGGTTCACCGCGAAGATGATGATCAGCACCACGCCGGTGAAGAAGGTCGGCACCGAGAAGCCGATCATCGAGATGAAGGTGCCGATCTGGTCGAACCAGCTGTATTGCTTGTAGGCCGACAGGATGCCGATGGGCAGCGCGATGGCGACGCCGACGACATAGGCGAGGCCGACGACCCAGAGCGTTTGCGGGATGCGCTGCGCGATGATGTCGGCGACCGGGCTGCGGGTCTGCCAGGAGATGATGCGCTGCGCGTCGCCGCCCAGATTGGTGCCGAACATCGCGTCGAAGATATGCAGCGGCTCGATGATGAAGAACTGTTTCAGCCACAGCGCATAGCGGATGTGGATCGGCTCGCCGAGGCCGAGGGCCTCGCGCATCTTCTGCTTGACCTCGGGTGGGACGGTCAGCGGCATTTGCGCCATCGGATCGCCGGGGGCGAGGTCGAGCAGCAGGAAGATGATCAGCGAGATGAACAGCAATGTGGGGATCGCGATCAGCAATCGGCGGAGGGTATAGGTCAGCATGGGGCGGCGCCTTTGGTCAGCGGTCCACGGGATCGAGCGAGGGCGGGCAATGTGCAGCGGCGCCCCGGCCCGAAGGCCGCGGCGCCGCGCTCAGGCGAGGGTGCCCGCCTTACTTGATGCGGTACCAGTCAGCCGCGTTCCACAGCTCGCTGTCCCAGGTGTTCAGCACCACGCCGCCAAGCGTGTTGGAATGCGCCGACAGACGGCCGCGATCCACCAGCGGGATGATGACCATCGAGTCCTTGGTCAGCATGTCGTTGAGCTTGCGGGCGATCTCGCCGCGCTTGTCCAGCTCGCCGGTCTTGCCCAGTTCCTCGATCAGCGCGTCATAGGCCGGGTCGCAGAAGCGGTTGATGTTCTCGCCCTGCCACTGCGTTTCGGGCTTGGGGGCCTTGTCGCAGGTGTACATCGCCAGGTAGCTTTCCGGGTCGGTGCCGTCGAAGTTGTTCGCGTACATCTCGACATCGGCATAGAACTTCTGGAAGGTGTCGGGCGAGCCGGGATCGCCGCCGAAGAACACCGAGCCATCGACGTTCTTCAGTTCCACCTCGACGCCAAGCTCTTCCCACCACTGCTTGATGATCGCCTGGAAGTCCTGGCGCACGGCATTGGTCGAGGTCTGGTAGACCATCGAGAACTTCATGCCGTCCTTGTCGCGCACGCCGTCGCCATCGGTGTCGGTCCAGCCGGCCTCGTCCAGCAGCGCCTTGGCGCCTTCCATGTCCTGCGGGATGCAGCCGGTATTGTCGGTCGAGGCGAACATCTCGGGCGCCGGGACCAGGTTGCAGGTCGGCCGGCCGGCCTCGCCATAGCCGATGTCGGACAGCAGCTGCCGGTCGATGGCCTTGGACAGGGCCGTGCGCACGCGGATGTCGGACAGGATCGGATGCGGGTGCATCGCGGTGGAGCGCTCGCCTTCCGGCAGGTCCGGCGACGGGTCGGTCATGTTGATCTCGATGCGCTCGACCAGGGTGCCGAAGGCGTTGACGAGCGTGCCCTTGCCGCCCTTGAGCATCTCTTCCAGCACCTCGGGCGCCAGCTGGGTGTTCCAGGCATAGTCGAACTCGCCGGTTTCCAGCACCGAACGCGCCGCCGCCGCCGCATCGCCGCCGCCCTTGAAGGTCATGGTGGCGAAGGCGGGCTTGGCCGGGTCGCGGTATTCGGGGTTGGCCGAGAGGGTGATCACGTCATTGGGGCGGAACTCGTCCACCTTGAAGCCGCCGGTGCCCACGGGCATGAAGTTGGCATCGGTGCATTCGGGCGCGCGGGCGCCGAGGCAGTCGGCGAATTGCGCCTTCTGGATGATCGGCGACTGCCCGCCCGAGAACGGGCCATAGGGGAAGGGCTTGGGCGCCTCGAAGGTGACGACCACGGTCAGCGGATCGGGGGCCTCGACCTTGCTCACGCCCTCGAACTTGGCCAGCTGCGCGCAGCCGCCTTCGGGATGCATGCAGTATTCGGCGGTGAACACCACGTCCTCGGCGGTTAAATCGCTGCCGTCGGACCATTTCAGGCCGGGCTTGATCTTGTAGGTGATCGTGGTCAGGTCTTCGGACACGCCGCCATTCTCGACCGTCGGAACCTCTTCCACCAGCCAGGGCAGCATGGCGCCTGTCTCGTCATAGCGGATCAGGGGCTCGACCACGAGGCTGGCCGCCTCGATATCCTTGGTGCCCGAGGACAGGTAGGGGTTCATGATCGAGGGCGCTTGCGAATAGATCACGTTGACATGACCATCCGCCCCGCGCTCCGCCATCGCGGCGGGTGCGAGGGCGAGTGTCGCGCCCGCGCCCAGTAGAAGCGTCATCAATTTCATAGTTCTCTCCTTGTTGGATAGCACCGCGCGTTTTCGCGTCGGGGTCACGTCGAGGTCGGGGTCACGGATCGGGACCTGGGCCGACGGTTGGCCCCGGCTGCGCGCCGTTTCGCGCGCGTCTGGCACCTGTGTCCGGTCGGCTGTCGGTCTGGCACGGCTTGTCGCCTGTCCTTGGTGTCGGCAGTTTCTGTGGCGGGCCTGACGGTTGTCCCGAATGCGCAATTTTCGATACAAGCCGCGGAAAAAGGCAAGGGGCTTGTCGCTTGACCTTGCAACCCCTCGCAGATCGGCATTGCGCGGCGTCATCCCCTGCGCCTGTTTGACTTTTTGGTCAGCTTCTCGCTAGCGTGACAGGCAAGGCCGCAACGACGGCCGTTTTTGGTTCACCTGACAGGGGCCCCCATATGCTCGATCTGACCGATTCTGCCGCGCCCGCTGCGGCACGCGCGCCGCTGGTGGCGATTCGCAACCTGCGGGTGGAGTTCGAGACCAACGATGGCACGGTGCTGGGGGTCGAGGATGTCAGCTTCGACATCGCCCCCGGCGAATGCGTCTGCGTGGTGGGCGAAAGCGGGTCGGGCAAGTCGGTCTCCTCGCTGTCGCTGATGCGGCTGGTGGAGTTCGGCGGCGGCGAGATCGCCGGCGGCAGCCTGATGTTCCAGCGCGCGAAGGGCGGCACGGTCGATCTGGCCAGCGCCGAGCCCGACCTGATGCGCCAGATCCGCGGCAATGAGATCGGGATGATCTTCCAGGAGCCGATGACCTCGCTCAACCCGGTCTTCACCATCGGCCGGCAGTTGACCGAGGGCCTGCGCGTCCACAAGGGCATGAGCCGGGCCGAGGCGGATGCCCGCGCGCTGGAGCTGCTGCGCATGGTGCGGATGTCCGAACCCGAGCGGCGGCTGAAGCAATATCCGCACGAGCTGTCGGGCGGGATGCGGCAGCGGGTGGTGATCGCCATGGCGATGGCCTGCGAGCCGCGGCTGCTGATCTGCGACGAGCCGACCACGGCGCTCGACGTGACCATCCAGGCCGAGATCCTGGCGCTGATCGACCGGCTGAAGCGCGACAAGGGCACGGCGGTGATGTTCATCACCCATGACATGGCGGTGGTGGCGCAGATGGCCGACCGCGTGGTGGTGATGTATCGCGGCAAGAAGGTCGAGGAGGGGCTGGCGACCGAGATCTTCGAGGCGCCGCAGCACCCCTATACCAAGGCGCTTCTGGCCGCCGTGCCGCGTCTGGGGGAGATGACCGGCAAGCTGGCGCCCGAACCCATGCGCCTGCTGGACCGGCAGAGCGGCGGCGATGTGACGCCGCTGAAGCATGATGCGGCGATGCGGGCCGATGGATCCACTGCGCCGGTGCTGCTGGACGTCAAGCACCTGACCACGCGCTTTCCGGTGCGGGGCGGGCTGCTGCGCCGGCTGGTCGCCAATGTCCATGCGGTCGAGGATGTCAGCTTCCAGATCCGGCAGGGCGAGACCCTGAGCCTCGTGGGCGAGTCGGGTTGCGGCAAATCCTCGTGTGGCCGCTCGATCCTGCGGCTGGTGCAGCCGACCTCGGGCCAGGTCTGGCTCGACGGGCAGGACGTGCTGATGCTGGATGAGCGGGGCCTGCGCCGGGCGCGGCGCGAGATGCAGATGGTGTTCCAGGACCCCTATGCCAGCCTGAACCCGCAGATGCGGCTGTTCGAGCAGGTGGCCGAACCGATCCGCAACTATGGCCTCGCCTCGGGGTCCGAGCTGCAGGACCGCGTCGCGCAGCTCTTCGACCGGGTGGAGCTGCCGCGCAGCTTCCTGCGCCGCTTCCCGCATGAACTGTCGGGCGGCCAGCGCCAGCGCATCGCCATTGCCCGCGCGCTGGCGCTGAACCCCAAGCTGATCATCGCCGATGAGGCGGTATCGGCGCTCGACGTGTCGGTGCAGGCGCAGGTGCTGAACCTGATGATGGAATTGCAGGCCGACCTTGGCATCTCGTTCCTGTTCATCAGCCATGACATGGCGGTGGTGGAACGGGTCAGCCACAATGTCGGCGTGATGTATCTGGGCCGCATCGTCGAGATGGGGCCCCGTGCCGCAGTGTTCGAGAACCCGACCCACCCCTATACCAAGGCGCTGCTGTCCGCGGTGCCGATCGCCGACCCCCGCCGCCGCGTGCTGCGCGGCGAGGTGGAATACAAACCGATCCCCTCGCCGATCTTCCCGGTGGATCACGATCCCGCCGCCTCGAGCTATGACGAGGTCGAGCCGGGCCATTTTGTCCTGAAAGGCTGAAGAATGCCCCCCCTGAACATGTCGCCGCGAGAGATTCTCGCAAAGCTGGTGTCGTTCCCGACGGTCAGCCGCGACAGCAACCTGCCGCTGATCGACTGGGTCGAAAGCTATCTGGCCAGCCATGGTGTCGAAAGCCGCCGCGTGCCGAACGAGGATGGCAGCAAGGCCAGCCTCTATGCAGTCATCGGCCCCAGGGTGCCGGGCGGCGTGGTGCTGTCGGGCCATACCGATGTGGTGCCGGTGGACGGCCAGGACTGGTCCAGCGACCCGTGGGTTCTGGAGGAACGCGGCGGGCGGCTCTATGGCCGCGGCGCGGTGGACATGAAGGGCTTTGACGCGCTGGCGCTGGCGGCGGTGCCCTTGGCGCTGAAGGCGGGGATCAAGCGGCCGCTGATGATTGCGCTCAGCTATGACGAGGAGCTCGGCTGCGAGGGCTGCCGCGGCATGGTCGAGGAGATGGCGGCCACGCTCCCTGCGCCCGAGGCGGTGATCGTCGGCGAGCCGTCGATGATGAAGGTGGTCACGGGCCACAAGGGCGGCACCGCCTTCAAGGTGCATGTGAAGGGGTTCGAGGTGCATTCCTCGATCATGCACACGGGCGTCAATGCGATCATGGAGGCGGCGAAGCTGATCGTCTGGGCGAATGAGAAGAACGCCGAGAACCGCGCCCGCACGCCCGGGCCGGTGGGCGCCGCCTTCGTGCCGCCCTGGACCACGGTGCATGTCGGCACCATCGCAGGCGGCACCGCGCATAACATCACCGCCGGCGATTGCCACATGGGCCTCGATTTCCGCGTCGTGCCGGGCGAGGAGGTCGAGGACTGGGTCGCCGCGGCCGAGGCGAAGGTCGCCGAGATCCGCGCCGAGATGCAGGCGGTGCGGCCCGAGGCGGACATCACCCTTGACCGCTATTTCACCGTGCCGCCGCTGGTCCCCGAACCCGGCGGCGGGGCCGAGGCGCTGATGCGGCGGCTGACGGGGGACAATGCCGGCCATGTCGTCAGCTACGGCACCGAGGCGGGGCATTTCCAGAAGAACGGCTGGTCGGCGGCGGTCTGCGGGCCGGGCGATATCGAACAGGCGCACAAGCCCGACGAATATATCGAGGTCGCGCAATTCGAGGCCGGATGGGCCTTCATGCAGCGTGTGGTGGAGCAGCTCTCGAAATGATGCCCTTTCCGATTGGGGCGAACAGCCCCGTGACCCACGCCGCGCCGCTTCCGGGCGCCTGCGACGTGGCGGTGATCGGTGGCGGGGTCATCGGGGTGATGACCGCGCTGTTCCTCGCCCGCGCCGGGCAAAAGGTGGTGCTGCTGGAAAAGGGCCGCATCGCCGCCGAGCAATCCAGCCGCAACTGGGGCTGGATTCGCCAGCAAGGGCGCGATCCGTCGGAACTGCCGATCATGATCGAGGCGCGGCGGATCTGGATGGATCTGGCCGCCGAGGTCGGCCCAAGCCTCGGCTACCGGCAGGCGGGGGTGATGTATGTCGCCCGCAATGAGGCGCAGGCCGCGAAATACGCCGCCTGGCTGCCTCATGCCGCGGCGCATGGCATCGACACGCGGATGCTGAGCCGGGCCGAAATGGAGGCGATGGTGCCGAACGCCGCGGGCTGGACCGGCGCGCTGTGGACGGCGTCCGACGCGCAGGCCGAACCCTGGGCCGCGGTGCCGCTGCTGGCGCGGCTGGCGGCCGAGGCGGGCGTGACGATCCGCGAGAACTGCGCCGTGCGCGCGCTCGACATCGCCGCGGGCCGCGTGGCGGGCGTCGTCACCGAGGCCGGCCGCATCGCCTGCGAGCGGGTGGTGCTGGCGGGTGGCGCCTGGTCCGGCCTCTTCGCGCGGGCGCATGGCGTGCATCTGCCGCAGCTTTCGGTGCGCGCCACCGTCGCCGCGACGCAGGTGCTGCCCGAGGTGTTTGCGGGCGCGGCCTCGGACAAGAGCTTCGCCTTCCGCCGCCGCAGCGACGGGCGCTATGCGCTGGCTTGTGGCGCGCTGCACGATTTCTACATCGGCCCCGATGCCTTTCGCCACCTGCGCGCCTTCTGGCCGCAGATCCGCGAGGACCTGTCGGGCACCAGCTTCCTGCCGATGGCGCCGAAGAGCTTCCCCGATGCCTGGACGACGCCGCGCAGATGGGACGCCTCGCGCCCCGGCCCGTTCGAGGCGCTGCGGGTGCTGGACCCGGCCCCCAATGCCCGCAACGTCGAGAAAAGCCGCGCCCAGTTCGCCGCCGCCTTCCCGGGCCTTGGCGAGGTGCGCATCGACTGTGCCTGGGCCGGGATGATCGACACCATGCCCGATGTGGTCCCCGTGATCGACCATGCCGCCGAGCTTCCCGGCCTGACCATCGCCACGGGGATGAGCGGGCATGGCTTCGGCATCGGCCCCGGCGTCGGCCGTGTCGTCGCCGATCTGGTGCAGGGCAAGGGTCCGGGCCATGATCTGACCCGCTTCCGCCTGACCCGCTTCACCGATGGCTCGCCTATTGTCATCGGACCCTCTCTCTGAAAAGGACCCCCGCCATGCCCGTCAAGAACCGCTTCGCCGAACTTCTGCCCGAGATCACCGCCTGGCGCCGGGATTTCCACGAGCATCCGGAACTGATGTTCGACGTGCAGCGCACCGCCGGCAAGGTGGCGGACCTCCTGCGCGAATTCGGCTGCGACGAGGTGGTGGAGGGGATCGGCCGCACCGGCGTGGTCGGGATCATCAAGGGCCGGACCGACAGCGCCGGCCGCGTCATCGGCCTGCGCGCCGACATGGACGCGCTGCCGATCATCGAGGCGACGGGGCTGGACTATGCCTCGAAGACTCCCGGCAAGATGCATGCCTGCGGCCATGACGGGCATACCGCGATGCTGCTTGGCGCTGCCAAGTACCTGGCGGAGACGCGCAACTTCGACGGCACCGTGGCGCTGATCTTCCAGCCTGCCGAAGAGGGCGGCGGCGGCGGGCGCGAGATGGTGGCCGACGGGATGCTGGACCGCTTTGGCGTGCAAGAGGTCTACGGGATGCACAACATGCCCGGCATCCCGGTCGGCAGCTTTGCGATTCGGCCGGGCGCGATCATGGCCGCCGCCGACCAGTTCGACATCGTGCTGACCGGCAAGGGCGGCCATGCCGCGAAACCGCATGAATGCATCGACACCACGCTGGTCGCGGCCCATGTCATCGTGGCGCTGCAGACCATCGCCTCGCGCGGGGTCGATCCGCTCAAGCAGGTGGTGGTCTCGGTCTGCACGGTGGCGACGGACAGCACCGCCCATAACGTGATCCCGCAGCAGGTGGTGCTGAAGGGCACGGTGCGGACCATGGACCCGAAAGTTCAGGATTTCGTGGAACGCCGGCTGACGGAGATTGCCGAGGGCACCGCCACCGCGCTTGGCGCCCGCGCCGAGGTGAAATACCAGCGCGGCTATCCGGTCACGGTGAATGCGGCGGAGCCCACCGGCCATGCCGTGAAGGTGGCGCAAGAGGTCTCGGGCCGCGTCGATGCCAACACCCCGCCGCTGATGGGGGCCGAGGATTTCAGCTACATGCTGAACGAACGCCCGGGCGCCTATATCTTCCTCGGCAATGGCGATACGGCGATGGTGCATCACCCCGAGTATAATTTCGACGACGATGCAATTCCGTTCGGATCGAGCTGGTATGCCGGCATGGTCGAGGCGAGGATGCCGGCGGCCTGACCCGCTTGGGGCCAGAGTTTTCAGGAGTTACACTATGCGCTTCCTTGCTGCGGCGGCCTTCGCGCTTCTGGCCGCCCTTCCAGCCCGCGCCGAGGATATCCGCGTCCCGTTCGACGCGGATTACTGGACCATCGAGCTGAACTGGAACGTCCAGGACAACAGCTCGACCGTGTATTGGACCCCGATGGATTTTGGCGGGCGTCTGGCCATCTGCGGGATCATCCAGCATCACGACGCCAGCCTGATGCAGTTCGACCGCAAGGTGCTGCGGGGCTCCAGCGTCAAGGTGAACGGCAAGGTCGTGCTGAAGGGGCTGCAGTTCTTCACCGCGATCGGCGCTGGTGCGAGGCTTGCAAGGGCCGAGGCGACCTGCAAGGTGCTCGATGCCCCAATCCCGCCGCGGGGCAGCGAGTTCGAGGCGGTGACCCCGGCCATCCGCGCCTACGACTGACCGACCTCGGCACCTGTCGCCGCACAGCGCTTGCCGCCGTAGAAGGTGGCGAACACGCGGTCCATCACCGGCGCTCCCGCCGCCTCGAACAGCGTCGCCGAGGAGCGCAGTTTCAGCGCATCGACGGGGCCGAGGATGTCCTCGGCGCTGCGGTGGGGGTGCGCCAGCATCGCCTCGCCGCAAGCGATCAGGCGGGGGCCGAGAACCGGGTCGGCAAGGTAGGCGCGTGCCTCTGCCAGATCGGCGATGCCGTAGAACTTCGCGGTGCCAGAGCGGCCGAGGCTGGCGAGTTGCGGGAAGATGAACCACATCCAGTGGCTTTGCTTGCGGCCGGCCTGCAGTTCGGCGAGGGCGGTGGCGTAGGTGCCGGCCTGCGCCTCATGGAACCTATGCAGTGTCACCCGCCGGTATGGCTCATGTGCCGGGTCATCTGACCCTCGACGCGCTGGCGGGAATAGTCGAAGTCGTGGCCCTTGGGCTTGCGGGCGATGGCGGCGCGGATCGCTGCCTCCAGCACCGCATCCTCGGCGCTGGCGCGCAGCGGGGCGCGCAGGTCGGCCATGTCTTCCTGGCCGAGGCACATGAACAGCTCGCCGGTGCAGGTCAGCCGCACCCGGTTGCAGCTTTCGCAGAAATTGTGGGTGAGGGGGGTGATGAAGCCGATCTTCTGCCCGGTCTGTTCCAGCCGCACGTAACGCGCAGGGCCGCCGGTGCGCTCGGCAAGGTCCACCAGCGTGAAGCGTTCTGCCAGCCGGGCGCGCAGGTCCTTCAGCGGCCAGTACTGGTCCAGCCGCAGCTCCTCGCCCATCTCGCCCATCGGCATGACCTCGATGAAGGTCAGCTCATGCCCCTCGCCGCCGCACCAGTCCACCAGGCGGAACAGCTCTGCCTCGTTGAAGCCCTTCAGCGCCACGGCGTTGATCTTGACCTTCAGCCCCGCGGCGGTCGCGGCGCGGATGCCTTCCAGCACCTGCGGCAACCGGCCCCAGCGGGTGATCGCGGCGAACTTGTCGGCATCGAGCGTGTCGAGCGAGACATTCACCCGCCGCACCCCCGCCGCCGCCAGATCGCCAGCGAAGCGCGCCAGCTGGCTGCCATTGGTGGTGAGGGTGAGTTCCTTGAGCGCGCCGCTGTCCAGATGCCGCGACATGGCGCGGAAGAAGGTCAGGATATCGCGCCGCACCAAGGGCTCGCCGCCGGTGATGCGCAGCTTTTCCACGCCAAGCCCGATGAAGGTGGAGCACATGCGATCCAGCTCTTCCAGCGTCAGCAGGTCGCGCTTGGGCAGGAACTGCATGTGCTCGGCCATGCAATAGGTGCAGCGGAAGTCGCAGCGATCCGTCACCGATACCCGCAGGTAGCTGATGGGCCGGGCGAAGGGGTCGATGAGGGTTTGCATCGGGGAAAGGTATGCGGCGGATGGCAGTTAGGCAAGGGGCTCCGCAGCACACTCGGCGCAGGTGCCTGCAGGATCCGCGATCACGCGCTCACTCGGTAAGGGTGACACAATCTGCAGGAACCTGAGCGGCGCGTACTGTCGCAGTGTGCTCACAGGTTCGTCCAGTGCCGATGCTGTTCGTGCATGAGATAACGCCCGCATAACCAGATGCATAGCGTTCGCTGCCCGAAATGAACGTTGGCTTGATGGCTTCTTGTACTGGTAGGCCCGCCAAATTCCTGACAATCTTGGATTCAAATTCTGTCAGAGAGACATCAAAGACCTGTCCCTCGCCGGGCTCGAGTTCAAGGCGGCAAGACCCGTTGGGTCTGCTATGAAATCCAGACTTATCGTAGGCTCTGCAAGAGGCCACCACGAAAGCTGGCGTTTCGCACAGAGCTCGCAGTGGGATGGTGTCTTTTGAACCCATCTCGACCGCTTTCTCAGGATTGATATCTCGACAAAGGTTGTTCTGCGTAACAAGCCTGTCAAGCCGACCTACAACTCCCTCGGTCACAAAAGTTCCGCTCGCCTGATGCTCGCAGAGAATGCGGTTCCTGACCGAGATATCTGTCTGGTTCATGATTTCAAGGAATTTGCCCTGTTCCGTTACAACCAAGGGTAGTGGGTTCAAGTCAATTCGAGCAAGATGACTGTCGAATAGCGATTTTCCCAAGTTGCCGATCAGCGCGATCGTTCCCGCAACGACAGATATCACAAGCGGCGTTGTCCATGCGCTTCGATGGGTCTCTTTCTTCCAGTCGAGTTCCTCGCGCTTCAACGCGAATTCCCGATCTCTTTCGGCCAAAGCGATATCCGACTTAGGATCAGGCATTTAAGATTCACCCTGTCATCTGATTCGACATCCGGCGCGGCATACCGCTTGACAGGAGATTGACAGAAACGATGAAGTGATCAAACCGTTTGACGGCGTGCCTCCTAAATTTTCAATGATCAGGGTTACAGGCAGCCTTTGTTACTGAACATGACCATCATTTTGCGCAGATCGCCCCAACGTAATTGCATCTTTCTGCTTCCTGACGTAGCCACTGTGCAGTTTCAACTGGGACTCTGCGTAAATTGCAAGTGGTGCTGGGTTTCCGTTCAGGCCCGTTTTCTGGCAGGGTTCCTTTTTCGTTTCCCGATGGCAGTCAAAACTGCCCGCTGCCCGCTGCCCGCAGCCAGATTCCGAGTTTCGCGCCTGTCAGCGCGCCTTCCTCACAGATGCTTCATCGCCTCGCGCACCGCCCAGGGCTTCAGCCGCGCGCCATGCTCGGCCAGCCACAGCCGCACCCGGGCCGAGTCATGCTTGGAGAGATCGCGCAGCCACCAGGCCACCGCCTTCTGGATGAACCAGTCGCGGTCCTCGGCATAGGCCGCGGCCCATGCCAGCACCCGTTCCCGCACCGCCAGATCGCCTTCCGAGGGGTGGTTCTGCTTGGTCCAGGGCAGGGTGATCACCAGCGCCGCGCGGCGTTGCCACATCAGCTTGGACCCTGTCCAGCCCTCCACCTCCTCCAGCCGCGACGGGTCCGCGACCAGCCTCCGGCCGCCCGCATTGCAGACCTGATCGGCGATGGCCCAGCCATCGAACTCGGGCACCCAGGAGGCCATCAGCTCCCAGACCGGGCCATCGTCCTTGATCCGCGCCTGCGTCAGCAGTTTTGCCGCCGCCACTCGCGCTTCGTGGATGTCCGACTGCCAGAGCCCGCTGGCCAGGGCGCAACGCGCCTCAATATCCAGCCCCTCGCGCCAGCGCTTGGCCATCTCGTCGATCACCGGCACCGGCACGCCGAGATAGCGGCGGGCGGTCTTGTGATAGGCGGCGGCCTGTTCGGCGCGGCCGGCATCGCCGGCGGCTTCCAGTTCGGCGAGGGCATCGGAAACGCTCATTCGACCGTCACCGATTTTGCCAGGTTGCGCGGCTGGTCCACATCCGTCCCCTTGGCGACGGCGGTGTGATAGGCCAGCAGCTGCGCCGGCACCGCATAGAGGATCGGCGCAAACAGGTCCGGCACCGTCGGCATCTCCAGCGTGCGCCAGGTTCCCTCCCCGGCCTCGGCCGCGCCGCGGGCATCGGTCATCAGCAGCACCTGGCCGTGGCGTGCCATAACCTCTTGCATGTTGGACACGGTCTTGTCGAACAGCCGGTCATGCGGGGCCATCACCACCACCGGCACCATCCGGTCGATCAGCGCGATGGGGCCGTGCTTCAGCTCGCCGCTCGCATAGCCCTCGGCATGGATGTAGCTGATTTCCTTGAGCTTCAGCGCGCCTTCCATCGCCAGCGGGAACATCGCGCCGCGCCCCAGGAACAGCACGTCCTGCGCCTCGGCCAGCCGCGCCGCCAGCACCGCAATCTCATCCGACCGCGCCAGCGCCTGGTTCATCAGCCCCGGCAGCAGCGCGAGGTCGCCCAGATGCGCGGCCAGTTGCCCGGCGTCGATCCGCCCCCGGTCCGCCGCCGCCTTCAGCGCCAAGAGCGCCAGAACCGTCAATTGGCAGGTAAAGGCCTTGGTCGAGGCGACGCCGACCTCGATCCCGGCCAGGATCGGCAGCGCCACATCGCTTTCCCGCGCGATGGAGGAGGTGGGGACATTCACCACCGACACGATCTGCGCCACCTTCTCCTGCACATAGCGCAAAGCGGCCAGCGTGTCGGCGGTCTCGCCCGACTGGCTGACGAAGATGGCGACCGAGGTGGGCGACATCGGCGGTTCGCGGTAGCGGAACTCGCTGGCGATATCGACGTCGCAGGGCAGGCCCGCCAGCGTCTCGAACCAGTATTTCGCCACCATGCAGGCATAGTTGGCGGTGCCGCAGGCGACCAAAGTCAGCCGGTCCACGTTGGTGAAATCGAGGCTTTCGGGCAGGTTGATCGCGCCGCCTCGGACGTAGTGGCGGATCGCGTCGCCCAGGACCACCGGCTGCTCGGCGATCTCTTTCGCCATGAAATGCTTGTAGCCGGCCTTCTCGATCCGCGTCGCATCGAGGGCGATGCGCTGCATGTCGCGGTTGGCGCGGCGGCCGTCCGCGCCAAAGATCTCGGCGCCCTCGCGGGTCACGAAGGCATAATCGCCCTCTTCCAGATAGGTGATGCGGTCGGTCATCGGCGCCAGGGCAATGGCATCCGAGCCCACGAACATCTCGCCGTCGCCGTGCCCGATTGCCAGCGGGCTGCCCTTGCGCGCGGCGACCAGCAGGTTTTCCTCGCCGTCGAACAGGAACAGCAGCGCAAACGCGCCCTGCAGCTGGCCAAGCGTCGCCACCGCCGCCTCGCGCGGGGGCAGGCCGCGGTCCATGTGCAGGCGGGTCAGCATCGCCACGGTTTCGGTATCGGTTTCGGTTTCTGCCGCAAGGCCGGCGGCGGCGAGTTCGGCGCGCAATTCGCGGAAGTTCTCGATGATGCCGTTATGCACGACCGACACGCCGCCGGACCGGTGCGGGTGGGCATTGCAGACCGTCGCCGCGCCATGGGTCGCCCAACGGGTATGGCCGATGCCGGCCTTGCCCGGCAGCGGGTCATGCACCAGCAGGTCCGACAGGTTCACCAGCTTGCCCACAGCGCGGCGCCGGTCGAGCCGGCCCTGATAGACGGTGGCGATCCCGGCGGAATCGTAGCCGCGATACTCCAGCCGCTTCAGCGCCTCGACGATGATCGGCGCAACCTCATGGTCGCCCAGAACCCCAACAATTCCACACATTATCTGGTCTTTCCCTTGCGCCGAGCGGCCTCGGTCTTGAGTTTCTCGAACAGGCGCACCGCCAGCCCCGGCTTGTTTTCCTGCCGCGCCCGGCCCACGGCCAGCGCGCCCTCGGGCACGTTGGAGGTGATCACCGAGCCGCTGGCGGTCATCGCGCGGTCGCCCACCGTCACCGGCGCGACCAGCATCGTGTCCGACCCGATGAAGGCATGGGCGCCGATCCTGGTGCGGTGCTTGGACACGCCATCATAGTTGCAGGTCACGGTGCCGGCGCCAATATTGGTATGCTCGCCGACATGGGCGTCGCCAAGGTAGGTCAGGTGGCCGACCTTCACGCCCTCGTCGAGGATGGCGTTCTTGATCTCGACGAAATTGCCGACATGCACATCCTCGGCCAGTTCCGCCCCGGGTCGCAGCCTTGCAAACGGCCCGACGGTGGCGCCGCGGCTGACATGGCAACCCTCGAGATGGCAGAAGGAGCGGATCTCGGCCTCGGATTCGATGGTGACGCGGGGGCCGAAATAGACGTTCGGTGCGATCAGCGTATCGCGGCCGATCACCGTGTCGAAGCTGAAGAACACCGTGTCCGGCGCCTGCAGGGTCACGCCATTCTCCATCGCCTCGGCGCGCATCCGCGCCTGGAAGGCGGCTTCGGCCTGCGCGAGTTCGGGCCGGGTGTTGATCCCCAGCGTCTCTGCCTCGGGGCAGGTGACCACGCGGGCATCGAGGCCGCGGGCGCGGGCGGCGGCGACCACGTCGGTCAGGTAATACTCGCCCGCCGCGTTGTCATTGCCGAGGCCCGCGACCAGATCGGCCAGCAGGTCGGCATCGGCGCACATCACGCCCGAGTTGCACAGAGGGATCGCGCGTTCCTCTTCGGTCGCGTCCTTCCATTCCACGATCCGCTCCAGCCGGTCGCCGTCTGCCACCAGCCGCCCATAGCGGCCCGGATCGGCGGCGGTGAAGCCAAGCACCACCAGATCGGCCGGGGCATCCAGCATCGCTTCCAGCGTCTCGGTCCGGATGAAGGGCGTGTCGCCATAAAGCACCAGCGCCCGGCCCGAAAAGCCCGCCAGCACCGGCATCGCCTGCGCCACGGCATGGCCGGTGCCAAGCTGGTGCTCCTGCCGCACGCAGACAACCCCGGCGTCATAACCGCGCGCCGCCGCCTCCACTGCCTCGGCGCCGTGGCCGGTGACGATCACGATCTGATCAGGATCGAGCGCTTGGCCCGCGGCCATCGCGTGCCACAGGATCGGCACGCCGCCCAATGGATGCAGCACCTTGGGCCGGTCGGAATTCATCCGCGTGCCCTGACCCGCGGCCAGGATGATGAGGGCTGCGCCCATGGAATGCACCTTTTCTTCTGCTCGCGCCCGTTTTACCCAAGCACGGTGGGCCCGCAAGGGGCGGGGCTTCACATGTCCTTACCACAGGTTACAAGCGCCAGGTTCGGCGATGGGGCAGGAGCGGCAGATGCGCACGGTGATCTTCGATCTGGATGGCACGCTGGCCGATACCTCGGCCGATCTGCTGGCGGCGGCGAATGCCTGCTTCCGTAGCCTCGGGCATGGCGACGTGCTCGACCCGGCCTGCGATGCGCTGACCGCCTTCCATGGCGGGCGGGCGATGCTGCGGCTTGGCCTGTCGCGCGTGGCCACGGCCGAGGAGGCGATCGACGAGCTGCTGGTCGATGCGCAATACCCGGCGCTGCTGGAGCATTACCGGCGCGACATCCTTGTCCACACCCGCGCCTATCCCGGCGCCATCGCGGCGGTGGAGGCGCTGCGCGCGCAGGGCTTCGCGGTCGGCATCTGCACCAACAAGCCCGCCGGCCTCGCCGAGGCGCTGCTGGTGAAGATGGGGGTGCGGGATCTCTTCGCCTCGATGATCGGCGCCGACACGCTGCCGGTGCGCAAGCCCAATCCCGCGCCCTATCTGGCCGCGGTGACGCAGGCGGGCGGGCAGGTGGCGCGCAGCCTGCTGGTGGGCGATACCGAAACCGACCGCAAGACCGCCGCCGCGGCGGGGGTGCCTTGCGTGCTGGTGACCTTCGGGCCCGAGGGCGGTGGCATCGCCCGGCTGGCCCCCGAGGCGCTGCTGGACCGCTACGAAGACCTGCCGGCGCTGGCCGCGCAACTGTTGGGAGACGGCTGATGGAGCACTTCACCGGCAACTTCACCCAGCAGGAGCCGATCCCCGAAGAGGGCATCGAGGCCGCCGTGGCCGCGCTGCGCCATGGCCGGCTGCACCGCTACAATGTGGTGCCGGGCGAGCAGGCCGAGGCCTCGCTGCTGGAGCAGGAGTTCGCCGCCTTCACCGGCGCGCGCTATTGCCTTGCCGTCGCCTCGGGCGGCTATGCGATGGCCTGCGCGATGCGGGCGATTGGCGTGACGGCGGGGGACAGGGTGCTGTCGAACGGCTTCACCCTCGCGCCGGTGCCGGGGGCGATTGCCAGCCTCGGCGCCGAGCCGGTGTTCGTGGAGGTGACCGAGGATCTGACCATCGACCTTGAAGACCTGGCCGCGAAGGCTGCCAGTTCGGGTGCGAAAGTCCTGCTGCTCTCGCACATGCGCGGCCATGTCTGCGACATGGACCGGCTGATGGCGATCTGCGACGGCGCGGGGGTGCAGGTGGTCGAGGATTGCGCGCACACGATGGGGGCGGAGTGGCGCGGCGTGCCCTCGGGCCGGCATGGGGTGATGGGCTGCTATTCGACGCAGACCTACAAGCATATCAACTCGGGCGAGGGCGGGTTGATCGTGTCGGACGATGCCGCGGCGATGGCCCGGGCGATCCTGCTGTCGGGCAGCTACATGCTCTACGCCCGCCACGCCGCCGCCCCGCCACCCGAGGCGTTCGAGGGGCTGAAATGGGACACGCCCAACATCTCGGGCCGCATGGACAACCTGCGCGCCGCGATCCTGCGCCCGCAACTGCCGCTGCTGGCGGATCGCCGCGCCCGCTGGCGGGAACGCTATGTGGCGCTGGAGGCGGGGCTGGAGGGCACGCCGGGGCTGCGGCTGATCCCGCGGCCGGAGCATGAGGATTACGTGGGCTCCTCCTTCCAGCTGCTGCTGCCGGGCTGGCGGGCGGAGGCGGTGCAGGCCCTGCTGGCCCGCGCCGCCGCCCGGGGGGTGGAGCTGAAATGGTTCGGTGCCGCCGAGCCCGTCGCCTTCACCTCGCGCTATGACAGCTGGCGCTATGCCGCGCCGCAAAGCCTGCCGCGCACCGATGCGGTGCTGGCCGGGCTGATCGACATGCGCCTGCCGCTGACCTTCACGGTGGAGGATTGTGCCCAGATCGCCCGGATTTTGCGGGCCGAGGTGTCGGCTGTGTGGCAGGCGGGGGCGGTGTAAAGATTTCCGGAACGGCTGCCTTCCAGAATTTCGGCCGTCGACGAAATTCTGATGTGCCCGCCCCCCCTCGGCGGGCACATGCATGTGCCCACCGGGGCGGTCACCTCAGAATTTGGCACCCTTCGGACCAGGCCGCACCCCCCTTGCCCTGCGGCTCGCGCCTTCGGGCAACCGGCGCGGGTGACTTGCCACTGGCAAGTCCCCTGATCGCGCCGGAAGAACAGCCCCCTTGACGCGACTCACCCTCCTGCGCATTAATGAACGAGCGTTCAATAAGGCGCGCGCTCGGGGAGGAGTGACAGATGTTCATGGCGTCGATGACGTTCGATCTGGGCGAGGATGTGAACGCCCTGCGCGAGATGGTCCACCGTTGGGCGCAAAGCCGCGTCAAGCCGATGGCCGCGGAGATCGACCGCTCCAACAGCTTCCCGGCGGAGCTCTGGCGCGAGATGGGCGAGCTTGGCCTTCTGGGCATCACCGTGTCCGAAGAGTTCGGCGGGGCCGGGATGGGCTATCTTGCCCATGTCATCGCCACCGAAGAGATTGCCCGCGCCAGCGCCTCGGTCAGCCTGTCCTACGGCGCGCATTCCAACCTCTGCGTGAACCAGATCAAGCTGAATGGCTCGGACGAGCAGCGCCGCAAATATCTGCCCGGCCTGATCTCGGGGGAACATGTCGGCGCGCTGGCGATGTCGGAAACCGGCGCCGGGTCCGACGTGGTCGGCATGAAGCTGCGGGCCGAGCGGCGCAACGGCCACTACCTGCTGAACGGCAGCAAGTACTGGATCACCAATGGCCCCGATGCCGATACGCTGGTGGTCTATGCCAAGACCGACCCCGAGGCGGGGGCCAAGGGCATCACCGCCTTCATCGTCGAGCGGGGAACCCGCGGCTTCTCCACCAGCCCGCATTTCGACAAGCTGGGGATGCGCGGGTCGAACACCGGCGAGCTGATCTTCGAGGATTGCGAAATCCCGTTCGAGAATGTGCTGGGGGAGGAAGGCCGCGGCGTGCGCGTGCTGATGTCGGGCCTCGATTACGAGCGCGTGGTGCTGTCCGGCATCGGCACCGGCATCATCGCCGCCTGCCTTGATGAGGTGATGCCCTATCTGCACCAGCGCCAGCAGTTCGGCAAACCGATTGGCGAGTTCCAGCTGATGCAGGCCAAGATCGCCGACATGTACACGGCGATGAACACCGCCCGCGCCTATACCTACGAGGTGGCCAAGGCCTGCGACAAGGGCCAGGTCACGCGGCAGGATGCGGCGGCCTGCGTGCTCTATGCCTCGGAACAGGCGATGGTGCAGGCGCATCAGGCGGTGCAGGCGCTTGGCGGGGCAGGGTTCCTGAATGACAGCACCGTCAGCCGCCTCTTCCGCGATGCCAAGCTGATGGAGATCGGCGCCGGCACCTCGGAAATTCGCCGGATGCTGATCGGGCGCGAACTGATGGCGAAAACCGCATGACTGGCCCCATGCAAAAGGCCCGGGCCATTGCTGGTCCGGGCCCCCTGATCCGTTCCCCGAAAGGATCAGAACTTGTGCACGTAGGCCACGCCCATAACGACCGGGTCGATCTTGGCCTTGCCGATATAGTCGCCGTTCAGCTTGACCTTGCTCTCGATGTCCATCCAGCGGAGATCGGCGCGCAGCGAGCCGCGCTCGCTGATCTTGTAGTCGAGGCCGGCATGAAGCGCGACCCCGGCCGAGTCCTCAAGCTGCAGGCGGTTGCCGGCCAGCGCCCCCGTGGTCTTCTCCTTGAAGAACACGGTGTAGTTGAAGCCGACGCCGACGAAGGGCGTGATGTCGCTGGCATTGGCGAAGTGGTATTGCAGCGAGACGGTCGGCGGCAGGTGCTGGACCGAGCCGACCTTGCCAAGCCCGTCGAGCTTCACGTCATGCTCGAAGGGGGTCGCGGCCAGAACCTCGATCCCGACATTGTCCATGATGAAGTATTCAAAGGTGATCGTCGGCTGGGTGTTGTTGCCGATATCCGCCTCGAAGCCGGCCAGATCGCCGTTGCCGTCCTTGGGCTGGACATAGCCCAAGCCGACGCCAAGCGTCCATTCCCCGGCGGATTGCGCCAGCGCCGGCAGGGCCGGCAGGGCGAGGGCTGCAGCGAGAGCGAGGGCGAGAGTGTTCTTTTTCATGGGCCTACCCGTTATTCAGTCACAAGGCGCACCGTTACGCTCGCCCCCGGTGCGAGCCTTGATGTGGATCAAGTTCCCGTGACAGGCCGCCCGCCGCGGCCGGGACGCATTGCCGCAGGCGACGCCCGATGAGGAGATCCCGATGAAGCTGCTATCCCAGGCCCTCACCGGCTCCGACACCTTCCGCGCCAACCGCGCTTCGCATCTGGCGATGATCGAGGCGGTGGCCGAGGTCGCCCGCAGCGCGGCCCTCGGCGGCGGCGCCACCGCGCTCGCCCGCCACATCGCCCGCGGCAAGATGCCCCCGCGCGAGCGTGTGGCGAACCTCCTTGACCCCGGCAGCCCCTTCCTCGAGATCGGCGCCACCGCCGCGCATGGCCTCTATGACGGCGCCGCCCCCTGCGCGGGGGTGATCGCCGGCATCGGCCGGGTGCACGGGCTCGAGGTGATGGTGGTGGCCAACGATGCCACCGTGAAGGGCGGCACCTATTACCCGATGACGGTGAAGAAGCACCTGCGCGCCCAGGAGATCGCCGAGGAGAACCATCTGCCCTGCATCTACCTGGTGGATTCGGGCGGTGCCAACCTGCCCAGCCAGGATGAGGTCTTCCCCGACCGCGACCATTTCGGCCGCATCTTCTACAACCAGGCCAGGATGAGCGCCAAGGGCATCGCCCAGATCGCCGTGGTGATGGGCAGCTGCACCGCGGGCGGCGCCTACGTGCCGGCCATGTCGGACGTCACAATCATCGTGCGGGATCAGGGCACCATCTTCCTCGCCGGCCCGCCGCTGGTGAAGGCCGCCACGGGCGAGGTGGTCACCGCCGAAGACCTCGGCGGCGGCGATGTGCACACCCGGCTGTCGGGCGTCGCCGACTACCTCGCCGAGGATGACGCCCATGCCCTTGCGCTGGCCCGCCGCGCCGTCCTGCACCTGAACCGCGCCAAGCCCGCCACGGTGCAGTTGCAATCGCCCGAGCCCCCCGCCTATGACCCCGAAGAGATCCTCGGCGTCGTCCCCGCCGACCTGCGCACCCCCTATGACATCCGCGAGGTCATCGCCCGCCTCGTCGACGGCTCGCGCTTCGACGAGTTCAAGGCGCGCTTCGGCGAAACCCTCGTCACCGGCTTCGCGCATCTGAACGGCATCCCCGTCGGCATCGTTGCCAATAACGGCGTGCTGTTCTCCGAGGCCGCGGTGAAGGGCGCCCATTTCGTCGAACTCTGCAGCCAGCGCTCGATCCCGCTGGTCTTCTTGCAGAACATCACCGGCTTCATGGTCGGCCGCCGCTATGAGAATGAGGGCATCGCCCGCCACGGCGCCAAGATGGTCACTGCCGTCGCCACCACCAACGTCCCCAAGATCACCTGCCTGGTCGGCGGCAGCTTCGGCGCCGGCAATTACGGCATGGCGGGGCGCGCCTATTCCCCGCGCCTGCTCTGGACCTGGCCCAACTCCCGCATCTCGGTCATGGGCGGCGAACAGGCGGCAGGGGTGCTCGCCACCGTCCGCCGCGAGGGGATCGAGCGCGCGGGGGGCAGCTGGAGCGCCGAGGAAGAGGCCGAGTTCAAGCGGCCCACGACAGAGATGTTCGAGCGCCAGAGCCAGCCGCTCTACGCCTCGGCCCGGCTCTGGGATGACGGCATCATCGACCCGCGCAAGACCCGCGACGTGCTGGCGCTGTCGCTCTCGGCCGCGCTGAACGCCCCGATAGAACCGACACGCTTCGGCTTGTTTAGGATGTAAGAAAGTGCCTCCGGCGGGGTATTTTTCCAGAACGAGCCAGCTTTCGTTCTGGTCCAAATATCCTCGGGGGGTTCCGGGGGGCAGACGGCCCCCCGGCTTCTTCGGCAACAAGGAGACCGCCGATGTTTCGCAAGATCCTGATCGCCAATCGCGGCGAGATCGCCTGCCGGGTGATCGACACCGCCCGCCACATGGGCGTGGCCACCGTCGCGGTCTATTCCACCGCCGATGCCGCCTCCCGCCATGTGGCCATGGCCGATGAGGCGGTGGCCATCGGCGGCCCGGCCCCGGCCGACAGCTACCTGCGCGGCGAGGCGATCATCGCCGCCGCGCTGGAGACGGGTGCCGAGGCGATCCATCCCGGCTATGGCTTCCTGTCGGAGAACCCGGGTTTCGTCGATGCCGTCACCGAAGCGGGCCTCGTCTTCATCGGCCCCTCGGCCGCCGCGATCCGCGCCATGGGCCTCAAGGACGCCGCCAAGCGGCTGATGGCCGAGGCGGGGGTGCCAGTGGTGCCGGGCTATCACGGCGCCAATCAGGACGCGGAGCATCTGTCAGGCGCCGCCGATGCGGTCGGCTACCCGGTGCTGATCAAGGCAGTGGCAGGCGGGGGCGGCAAGGGGATGCGGCGGGTGGACGCGCCTGAACACTTCGCCGAAGCCCTCGCCTCCGCGCAGCGCGAGGCGGCAGGCGCCTTCGGCAACCCGGCGGTGCTGATCGAGAAATATGTGGAAAAGCCCCGCCATATCGAGATGCAGGTCTTCGGGGACGGCACCCATGCGGTTCACCTCTATGAGCGCGATTGCAGCCTCCAGCGCCGCCACCAGAAGGTGATCGAGGAAGCCCCGGCCCCCGGCATGACGCCCCAGATGCGCGCCGCCATGGGCGAGGCCGCGGTGCGCGCCGCCACCGCCATCGGCTATTCCGGCGCCGGCACCATCGAGTTCATCGTCGATGCCAGCGACGGCCTGCGCCCCGACCGCTTCTGGTTCATGGAGATGAACACCCGCCTGCAGGTTGAACACCCGGTGACCGAAGCCATCACCGGCATCGACCTTGTCGAATGGCAATTGCGCGTCGCCGCGGGCGAGCCGCTGCCGCTGCGCCAGGAGGACATTCCCCTCAATGGCCACGCCTTCGAGGCCCGGCTCTATGCCGAGGATGTGCCGGCCGGCTTCCTGCCCGCCACCGGCACGCTGGACCATCTGGCCTTTCCGCCGGGCGCCCGGATCGAGACCGGCGTGCGCCCCGGCGACACGATCAGCCCCTGGTATGACCCGATGATCGCCAAGGTCATCGTCCATGGCCCGACCCGGGCCGTGGCGCTCGCCCAACTCTCCCGCGCGCTGGCGCAGACCGAGGTGGCGGGCTCCGTCACCAACCTCGCCTTCCTTGGTGCGCTGGCCCGCCATCCGGGCTTTGCCGCGGGCGATGTCGATACCGGCCTGATCGCCCGCGATCTGGCGGCGCTGACCGAGGTGGCCGCCTGCCCGCCGGGCGTGGTCGCGCTGGCCGCGCTGGCGGCGGCGGGACTGGACGCGCCGGCCCGCCCGCAGCAGGGCTTCACCCTCTGGGCGCCGCTGCGCCAGCAGGTCACGCTGAGCGCCGGGGGCGAGGACATCGCCGCTGTCGTGCTGCCCGAAGGCCCCGACCGGGTGACAATCGAACTTGCCACAGGCACCCTCCACGCAGAACGCCGCGCCGGCGCCTGGTCGCTGGACGGTGCCAAGGCCCCCGGCAGCGCCCGTCGCACCCCCCATGGCATCGCCGTCTTCGGCCCCGCCGGCACCTTCCTCTTCGGCGCGCCCGACCCGCTCGCCCGCCTCGCCGCCGCAGGCGCCGCGGCCAATGTCGTGCTCTCGCCGATGCCGGGCCTCGTCAAGGCAGTGTTCGTGGCGCCCGGGCAGGCAGTCGCGGCGGGCGAGCGGCTGGCGATCCTCGAAGCCATGAAGATGGAACACACGCTGACCGCCGCGCGCGATGGCATTGTCGCCGAAGTCCTGGCCGCCGCCGGCGATCAGGTCGAGGCCGGCGCCGCGCTGGTGCGGCTCGAGGACAATCAGGAGGCCGCCGCATGATCCGCCTGCACCATGTCGCGCAGACCCGCTCGTTCCGGGTGCTGTGGATGCTCGAGGAGCTGGGGCTCGACTTCGAGCTGGTCTCGCATTCCTTCTTCGACCGCTCGCTGCGCGATCCCGCCTATCTCGCGCTCTCTCCCGCCGGCCGGGTTCCGGCGCTGGAGATCGACGGCCGCACGCTCTGCGAATCCGGTGCCATCGTGCAATACCTCGCCGAGACCCGTGGCGCCCTGACCGGCACTCCCGAGGAGCGGCCCGACTGGCTCGAATGGCTGCACTATGCCGAAACCGTCGGCTCCCACGTCGCCAACCTCACCCAGCATCACATCATGCTGCGCGATCCGGCGATGCGCAGCCCCACCGTGATGCGGCTGGAGGCGAAGCGGCTGGAAAAGGCGCTGGAGGGCATCGAGCGGCGGATGGCGGGCGACTGGCTGCTGCCCTCGGGCTTTTCGGCGGCCGACATTGCGGTGTCCTATGGCGCGCTGATCGGCCAGCGCTTCGTGGCGTTGGACCGGCTGCCGAAGGTGACCGCATGGCTCGACCGCATCGCCGCGCGCCCCGCCTTCCTGCGCGCCGCGGCCCGTGACGGCGCGGCGCAGATCTACACCCAGCCCTTCTATGCCCCGCCCGAGGAGGCGCCCCATGCCTGATCCGGTCGAGATCTTCGAGGTCGGCCCCCGCGACGGGCTGCAGAACGAAAAGCGCATGATCCCCGCTTCGGAAAAGATCGCGCTGGTCGATTGCCTCTCGCGCGCCGGCTTCCGGCGGATCGAGGTTGCCAGCTTCGTCTCGCCCAGATGGGTGCCGCAGATGGCCGATGGCGCCGAGGTGCTGGCTGGCATCACCCGCGCGCCGGGGGTGGCCTATTCCGCGCTGACCCCGAACCTGAAGGGCTATGAGGGCGCCCGCGCCGCCCGCGCCGATGCGGTGGCGGTCTTCGCCGCCGCAACCGAAGGCTTCAGCCGCGCCAACCTCAACTGCTCCATCGCCGAAAGCCTCGAGCGCTTCGCCCCGGTGCTGCAGGCGGCCAAGGCCGACGGTATCCCGGTGCGCGGCTATGTCTCGGTCGTGACCGACTGCCCCTATGACGGGCCGGTGGCGCCCGCCGCGGTGGCGAAGGTGGCGGCGGCGCTGCTGGCAATGGGCTGCACCGAGATCAGCCTCGGCGACACCATCGGCCAAGGCCGCCCCGAGACGGTGGCGGCCATGCTGCAAGCGGTGCTGCAGGAGGTGCCGGCGGCGCAGCTGGCCGGCCATTACCACGACACGGCGGGCCGGGCGCTGGCGAATATCGAGGCCTCGCTGGACCTCGGCCTGCGGGTCTTCGATGCGGCGGTCGGCGGGCTCGGCGGCTGCCCCTATGCGCCGGGGGCCAAGGGCAATGTGGCGAGCGAGCTGGTGGCGGCGCGGCTGGCCGAGCTGGGGCATCCGACCGGGCTGGACCTTGCCATGGTGGAACAGGCGGCGGCGATGGCGCGGGCGATGCGGGGGCAAGGGCAATGAGTTATGACACGCTGAAGCTGACGACGGACGCCCGCGGCGTCGCGCGGCTGGCGCTGAACCGGCCCGGCAAGCACAACGCCCTCGATGCCGCGATGATCGACGAGCTGACCCACGCGGCGCAGGCCCTTGGCGCCGACCCGTCGGTGCGGGTGGTGGTGCTGGCGGGCGAGGGCGCCAGCTTCTGCGCGGGGGGCGATCTTGGCTTGATGCGCGCTCAGATCGCCGCCGATGGTCCCACCCGGGCCGCGGGCGCCCGGGCGCTGGCGATGATGCTGAACGCGCTGAACCTTTGCCCCAAGCCGCTGGTCGGCTGCGTGCAGGGCAACGCCTTCGGCGGCGGCGTCGGCATGATGGCGGTCTGCGACGTGGCCATTGCCGCCGATACCGCCCGCTTCGGGCTGACCGAGACCCGCCTCGGCCTGATCCCCGCCACCATCGGCCCCTATGTGCTGGCGCGGATGGGCGAGGCGATGGCGCGGCGAGTGTTCATGTCGGCGCGGCTGTTCGGGGCTGCCGAGGCGGTGACGCTCGGCCTCGCCGCCCGCGCCGTGCCGCCCGAGGATCTGGAGGCGGCGGTAGAGGCGGAGGTCGCCCCCTACCTTGCCTGCGCGCCGGGCGCGGTGGCCGAGGCGAAGGCGCTGGCCCGGCGGCTTGGCCCCCCCATCGGCGGCGCCGAAATCGAAGCCAGCATCGCCGCGCTGGTCACCCGCTGGGAAAGCCCCGAGGCGGCGGAAGGGATCGCAGCCTTCTTCGACAAGCGCAAGCCGGGCTGGGGGTAGGGCCCGGCTCACCTGTCGCGCCCTCTGCAGCTGTGGTGCAGGACCTGATCCCCACCTTCCCCCCCGCCGCCCTTTGCGCTAGGTCTTGCCCCGAACAGGACGGGACGCGCCTATGCCGGATCTCTCGACACTTCTGCCGATGCTGGCGCTGCTGCTGGTCACCGGGGCCCTCGCCGGCCTTGTCGCCGGGCTGCTGGGGGTGGGCGGCGGCATCGTGCTGGTGCCGGCCTATTTCTACATCTTCGTAGGGCTCGGCTATGATGGCCCGGGTCTGATGCGCATCTGCCTGGCCACCTCGCTGGCGACCATCATCGTCACCTCTGCCCGCTCGGTGATGTCGCATCACCGCAAGGGCGCGGTGGACTGGCAGATCCTGCGCCACTGGGCGCCGGGCATCGCGGTCGGCGCGCTGATCGGGGTGCTGGTGGTGGCGCAGCTGCGCACGCAAGCCTTGCAGGCGATCTTCGGCCTGCTGGCGCTGACCGTCTCGATCTACATGGCCGCGGGGCGCGACCATTGGCGGCTTGGCCCGCAGATGCCCGGCCTCGCGGTGCGGGTGCCGCTGTCGGGGGCGGTCGGCTTCCTGTCGGTGCTGATGGGCATCGGCGGCGGCAGCTTCGGCGTGCCGCTGATGACGCTTTACAACGTGCCGATCCACCGCGCCGTCGCCACCGCGGCGGGCTTTGGCATCACCATCGCGCTGCCCTCGGCGGCGGCCTTCCTGCTGGTGCCGGTAGAGGGCGCGCCGCCCTTCACCGTGGGCGCGATCAACATGCCGTCATTCCTGCTCACCATCGCCATGACGCTGATCACCGCCCCGATGGGCGCTGCGCTGGCGCACAAGATGAACCCGAGGCCGCTGAAACGGGTCTTCGCGGTGTTCCTGGCGGCGGTGGCGCTGAACATGATCCGCAAGGCGATGGGGTTCTAATCCCCCCGCCGCATCCGCCCCTCACGCCCGCCGCGCCGGGCGCCCGCGACCCGCGGCGCGCGCGCCGGCAATTCCGCCATCACCGCCCGCCGCGCCTCGGCGCTCATCTGGCTCCAGCCGCCGATCTCGGAAAGCGTGCGGTAGCAGCCCATGCAGATGCCCTCGGCAGGATGCATCACGCAAAGCTTGATGCAGGGGCTCTCGATTTCGTCGCGTTTCCAGATCTCGTTCATCCGTGCCGCCCCAGATGCGCCAGCCGGTCCAGCGCCCCTTGCAGGATATACCCGGCCGCCACATGGTCGATCACCTCGGCGCGACGCTTTCGGGACGTATCCGCCTCCAGCAGCGCCCTTTCGGCGGCAACGGTGGACAGGCGCTCATCCCAATAGCCGATCGGCAGCTCGGTCAGGCGCGAGAGGTTGCGGGCAAAGGCGCGGGTGGACTGGCAGCGCGGGCCTTCCGAGCCGTCCATGTTGAACGGCAGCCCCAGGATCAGCCCGCCCAACTCCCGCTCCGCGGCGATCTTCAGCACCGCCGCCGCATCCAGCGTGAACTTCTCGCGCCGGATCGTGTGCAAAGGCGAGGCGACGCTGCGGAACCTGTCCGACACCGCCACCCCGATGGTCTTGGTGCCAAGGTCCAGCCCCGCCAGCGCCCGCATCGGCGGGATTGCCGCCGCGAACTCCGCCATCGTCTCGCAGATCACTGCAGCACGCCCGCCGAGCGTGCCGCCGCCGCCACCTTCTCCAGATCGTCCGGCGAGGCGGCGAAGATGTTCTCGGCCTCGGCCCACACAGCCGCCGCCCGCTCGGTCTCGCCCAGAACCCCAAGCGCGCCGATCAGCCGCGCCCAGTCGTCCGAGGTGCCACCCTCGCCGGCCAGCCGGGCATTCAGCCCCTCGACCATGCCGCGGATCATCTCGTCCCGCGCCTCGGGCGTCATCTCCGCCGCCGCCTGCATGTCGCTCTCCGACGGGCCGCGAGACTCCGCCGAGGGCGGCGTGTAGCCCTCTTCCCCCGCCAGCCAGGCCAGCTCGCCGATCGAGGCCCGGATCGGCGCCATCCAGGGCGCATCCTCGGGGCCTTCCTCCAGCAGGTTGCGCCAGACATTGAAGGTCCGGTCCGGCCGCCCGGCCTGCGCCAGCATCAGCCCCAGGAAATAGCGCGCCGAGCCATTGGCCGGGTCCAGCTCCAGCGCCCGCGCCAGCACCGCCTCGGCCTCGGGGGAAACCGCGCCGCCCGCCGCCAGGATCATCAGCTCGGCCAGCGCGGCATGGTCCTCGCCGGTGGCCGCATCGCCCTTCAGCGCGATCAGCCGCCGCTGCGCCTCCCATCCGGCGCGGAAATTGCCGATGGCGGCCTCGTTGCGCGCCAGCAGCTCCAGCCCCTGCAGGTCATTGGGCCGCGCCGCCACCGCGCTGCGCAGCTTGTCCATCAGCTCGCCCATCCGCGGATCGGCCGGCGGCGCAGGCACCCTGTTCAGCGCCGCCGTCTCCTCGGCCTCATCCTGCGGTTGCCGGGCGGCATAGATCTCTTCCGACATCGCCACCCGCCGCGCCAGCGGCAGGTCGGCATAGCCGGGCGCGCCGAGGCTCTGGTAGAGGAAGAACGACCCCGCCAGCACCAGCGCCCCGAACACCGCCACCACATAGGGCCCCGGACCGGAAGCGCGGGCAGGCGCCGCCCCCATCTGCCGGTCCGCCTCGAGGATACGGCGCGAGATCTCGGCCTTCGCCCGCTCGGCATCCTCGGGCGCCAGCACGCCGCGGGCCAGGTCGCGGTCCAGCTCGGCCAGCTGGTCGCGGAACACCCGCAGGTCATAGGCGGCAGCCGGCGCATCGGTGCCGCGCCCGCGCAGATAGGCGCGCGCCAGATACAGCGCCACGGCAAGGGCCAGCGCCACGGTCAGGGTCCAGAACAGCATGTTTCCTCCGCTACTTGCCCCCATGTAAGGGCACACGGCCCCGCACAAAAGCCCGAACTGCCACAGCGCCCCGCCGCACCGCGCGCGTTCTGTCGCAGCCGCGCCGCACCGCCATGTCGGTTTCTTCCCGATTGCGCCGCTTGCCGCGCTGCCGCACAGATGCGGGCGGGCGATGAAGCGGGCAGGGCGCCCCGCAAGGACGCCCGCAAGATTCGGGCAGAAGAAGGGGCAGCACATGACGCGATATTCGGTTTTCGCCGTGGCACGCGAGGCGCTGCGCTGGCATTCGGGGTGGGAGCGGGCGTGGAAAAGCCCGGCCCCCAAGAAGAAATACGACGTGGTCATCGTCGGCGCCGGCGGCCACGGCCTCGCCACCGCCTATTACCTCGGCAAGAACCACGGCATCCGCAATGTCGCGGTGATCGAGAAGGGCTGGCTCGGCGGCGGCAATACCGGCCGCAACACCACCATCATCCGCTCCAACTACCTGCAGGACCCCTCGGCCGCGATCTATGAGAAGGCCCGCAGCCTCTATGAGGGCCTCAGCCAGGACCTCAACTACAACGTCATGTTCAGCCCCCGGGGCCTCTTGATGCTGGCCCAGACCCACCATGAGGTCCGCGGTTACCGCCGCACCGTCTATGCCAACAACCTGCAGGGCGTGACGACGGAATGGATCGAGCCCGCCAAGGTCAAGGAACTGGTCCCGATCATGAATATCGAGGGGCCGCGCTACCCGGTCCTCGGCGCGCTCTACCAGGCCCGCGGCGGCACCGCGCGGCATGACGCGGTGGCCTGGGGCTATGCCCGCGCCTGCTCGGCCATGGGGATGGACATCATCCAGCAATGCGAGGTCACCGGGGTCCGCACCCTGAACGGCCAGGTCCAGGGCATCGACACCACCCGCGGCGCCATCGACTGCGCCAAGCTAGCCATCGTCGTCGCCGGCCACTCCTCCGTCCTCGCCGAAATGTCCGGCTTCCGCCTGCCGATTGAATCGATGGCCCTGCAGGCCCTCGTCTCGGAACCGATCAAGCCCTGCATGGATGTCGTCGTCATGGCCAACACCGTCCATGGCTACATGAGCCAGTCCGACAAGGGCGAGATGGTGATCGGCGGCGGCACCGACGGCTTCAACAACTACACGCAGCGCGGCTCCTGGCAGCATGTCGAGGAAACCACCCGCGCCCTGATCGAGACCTTCCCGATGCTCAGCCGCCTCAAGATGCTGCGGCAATGGGGCGGCATCGTCGATATGACGGGCGACCGCTCGCCGATCCTGTCGAAAACCCCGGTGGGCGGCATCTTCGTCAATTGCGGCTGGGGCACCGGCGGCTTCAAGGCCATCCCCGGCTCCGGCTGGGCCATGGCGGACCTCGTCGCCAAGGGCGAGCCGGGGCCCTTGGCCGCCGAGTTCGGGCTGGACCGCTTCAAGGAAGGCCGCTTCATCGACGAGAGCGTTGCGGCGGGGGTGGCTCACTGATGGCTAGCTTGAGGGCGGCGCTTTTCTGGGTGATTGAGAGGTCACTCTGGTGGCAAATCTACGCGTTGACCGCCGCGGTGATCATAGTTGGCGTAGCACTAGATCTCGCCTTCTGTAGCAACTGGTTGCAACGTCTCAGCGCCCTTTGCGCAGCATCGATAGCAATCGTCGCCTTTTTTGATCCACGTCAGAGGGACAACTGGGTTGGCGAGCGCAAAAAGGCGCTGGAGGTCTATGATAAGTCGTTCCGAGAATCTCCCCCACCAGGCGCGGCTCTGGCTCAGATGGCCATGAGGATGGGTGGAGGTGATAAAGCTGGCCGTGAGCGGCTGGCGGAAGTTGTCACCCTAGAGAAGAAACGGCATCTGGAGAAACGCAGAGCGCTGCTCAACCGCTACCAACGTGAGCGGACGAATGCTGACAGGTCGGTGACTGCGCAGCAAATCTGCATCTTGGTTACGACTTTATTGGGCATCTTTGGCGATCTGCTGATGCCAGTTCTAAGATTTGGACAATCCACATGCTGACCCTCACCTGCCCCCATTGCGGCATCCGTGCCGAGGAAACCGAGCTCTCCCCCGGCGGCGAGGCGCATCTGAAGCGCTATGGCCCGGGCGACACGGATGAGCAGTTCGAGGCCTACATGTTCGCGCGGAAAAACCCCAAGGGCGTGCATTTCGAGCGCTGGCGCCATGCCTATGGCTGCGGCAAGTGGTTCCTCGCCGCCCGCTGCACCGCCACGCTGGAGGTGTTCGGCACCTATCCGGCGCAGGTCTCGGCGCCGCCCGAGCACATCATCGCCGCGATCACCGCGAAACGTCCCGGCTGGGAGGGCTATAAATGAGTGCGCGTCTGTCCCGCGGCGGCCGGCTGATCGACCGCAGCGCCCCCGTCACCTTCCGTTTCGACGGCAAGCCGATGACCGGCTTTGCCGGTGACACGCTGGCGGCGTCCTTGCTGGCCAATGACCAGATGCTGGTCGGGCGCAGCTTCAAGTATCACCGCCCGCGCGGCATCGTCGCCTCGGGGGCCGAAGAGCCGAACGCGCTGGTCGGCCTCGGCCAGGGTCCGCGCTTCGAGCCGAACCAGCGCGTGACCACCACCGAGACCTTCGAGGGGCTGACCGCGATCAGCCAGAACCACTGGCCGAGCCTCGAGCATGACATCGGCGCGGTGAACGGCTACCTGTCGCGTTTCCTGCCGGCGGGCTTCTATTACAAGATGTTCCTCTGGCCGCGGCCGTTCTGGAAGCATGTGTATGAGCCGTTCATCCGCCAGTCCGCCGGCCTCGGCAAGGTGCCGCAAGAGGCGGATGCCGACCGCTACGAGCAGGCCTATGCCTTCGCCGATGTCGTGGTGGCCGGCGGCGGCATCGCCGGCCTGACGGCAGCGCTGACAGCAGCCCGTGCCGGCAGCCGCGTCATCCTGCTGGAACAGACCGCGCATTGGGGCGGGCGGGCGCCGGTGGATGGCGATGCAATCGACGGGATGCCGGCCGATCTTTGGGTGAAGAACGCCGTGCAAGCCCTTGAAGGCATGGCGAATGTCACGATGCGCCTGCGCACGATGGTGTCCGGCCTCTACGATCACGGCTATGCGCTGGCCTATGAGCGTGTCGCCGACCACACCCCCGGCGACGGGCGGCCTCGGCACCGGCTCTGGCGCATCCGTGCCGGCAAGGTCATCACTGCGACGGGGGCCATCGAGCGGCCGATCTCGTTCGCGGGCAACGATATTCCGGGCGTGATGCTGGCCTCGGCGGTGCGCGACTATGTGGTGAACTGGGCGGTCAGCCCCGGCGACCGCACCGTGGTCGTCACCAACAACGATGACGCCTACCGCACCACGCTGGCGCTGGCCGATGCGGGCCTCGTGGTCGCTGCCGTCATCGACGCGCGGCCCTCCGCGACGGGCGATCTGCCGGCACAGGTCCGCGCCCGCGGTATCCGCGTGCTGGAAGGCCGCGGCATCGCAAAGGTGAAGGGCGGCAAGCGCGTCACCGGCGTTGCCATCTGCGCGCAGGCGGGCGAGGGCGCCGTGCTGGAAGAGATCGCCTGCGACGTGGTGGCGATGTCCGGCGGCTGGTCGCCGGTGGTCCACCTCTGGAGCCATTGCGGTGGCAAGCTCACTTGGGACGCCGAGGCCTCGATGTTCCGCCCCGACCCCAACCGCCCGCCGACCGGCGATGCCGGCCAGCCGATTGCCGCCACCGCCGGCGCTGCCTCGGGCGCGCTGAGCACCGCGGCGGTGCTGGCCGATGCCCATGCCGCCGCGGGCGGCGAGGGTGCGGCGCCGCAAGCCAGCGGGCCGGTGGAAGCGCCGATGCTTCCGGTGTGGATCATGCCGCAAGGCGCGGGCATCGCCCTGAAATCCAAGATGTGGCTGGATTACCAGAACGACGTGAAAGTCTCCGACGTGCAGCTTGCCGCGCGCGAGGGGTATGAGAGTGTGGAGCATACCAAACGCTACACCACCCTCGGCATGGCGACGGATCAGGGGAAGCTGAGCAATATCAACGGCCTCGCGGTACTTTCTCAGACTCTACATCAAGAGATCCCCGCAACCGGCACCACCACCTTCCGCCCGCCCTATACCCCGATCAGCCTTGGCGCGATCGGCGGCGAGGCGCGCGGCGAGATCTTCCAGCCGCTGCGCCGCACGCCGATGCATGACTGGCACGAGGCGCAGGGCGCGTATTGGGAACCGGTGGGCCAATGGCGCCGCCCCTATTGCTACAAGCGCAGCGCCGAGACGGCGCATGAGGCGGTGAACCGTGAGGTCATCAACACCCGCAGCAATATCGGGCTGCTCGATGCCTCCACCCTCGGCAAGATCCTGGTGACGGGGCCCGATGCGGGGCGGTTCCTCGACATGATGTATACCGGCGTGATGTCGACGCTGCCGGTGGGCAAGTGCCGTTATGGGTTGATGTGCAACGACAACGGCTTCCTGATCGACGACGGGGTCGTGGTGCGGCTGTCCGAGGACAGCTGGCTTTGCCACACCACCACCGGCGGCGCCGACCGCATCCATGCCCATATGGAAGACTGGCTGCAATGCGAGTGGTGGGACTGGAAGGTCCACACCGCCAACCTGACCGAGCAATATGCGCAGGTCGCCGTGGTCGGCCCCAAGGCACGGATGCTGCTGGAAAAACTCGGCGGCATGGATGTCAGCCGCGAGGCGCTGCCGTTCATGACTTATGCGGAAGGCACCCTTGGCGGCTTCCGCGCGCGGGTGTTCCGCATCAGCTTCTCGGGTGAGCTGAGCTATGAGGTGGCGGTGCCGGCGTCGGAGGGCCTTGCGTTCTGGGAGGCTTGCGTGGCGGCGGGTGCCGAGTTCGGGGCGATGCCCTATGGCACCGAGGCGCTGCATGTGCTGCGCGCCGAGAAGGGCTTCATCATGATCGGCGACGAGACCGACGGCACGGTGATCCCGCAGGACCTGAATCTTGGCTGGGCGATTTCCAAGAAGAAGCCCGACTACCTTGGCAAGCGCGCGCAGGAGCGCAGCCATATGGCGGACCCGAACCGCTGGAAGCTGGTGGGGCTGGAAACGCTGGACGGATCGGTGCTGCCCGATGGCGCGCTGGCGGTGGCCGAAGGCGTCAACGCCAATGGCCAGCGGCGCACGCAGGGGCGCGTCACCTCGACCTATCACTCGCCGGTGCTGAAGAAGGGCATCGCCATGGGGCTGGTGCTGAACGGGCCAGGCCGGATGGGCGAGGTGCTGGATTTCCCGGTGGATGACGGGAAGGTCGTGCAGGCGCGGATCGTGGATCAGGTCTTCTACGACAAGGACGGGGAGAAGCAGAATGTCTAATGCTGTCAGTGCCCTTGCGGGGCGAAGCTACAGTGGTTTCTCAACTGTGCGCGAGGCCGGCTTGGTCGGCATGGTGACCCTGCGCGGTGACCTCTCCTCGCCCGAACTGGCGGCGGCGGTGACGGCGGCGACCGGCTGCGCGGTGCCGGGGCAGCGGCGGTGGGTCACCTCGGGCGACTGGTCCGTCTGCTGGATGTCGCCGGACGAGGTGCTGCTGGTCGGCCCCTATGCCGCTGCGCCGGGGATGGTCGATCAGCTGGCCACTGCGCTGGCGGGCCAGCACGCCCTGGCCGTCGATGTGTCGGATGCGCGGGCGACATTCCGGGTGACCGGCCCGAAGGCGGCCGAGGTGCTGATGAAGCTCGCCCCGGTGGATTTCGCGGCGCTGGAGGCGGACGAGGTGCGCCGCACGCGGCTGGCGCAGATCGCTGCCGCGCTGTGGAAATCGGGGCCCGAGGAATACAGCCTCGTCTGCTTCCGGTCGGTCGCCTCCTATGCCTTCGGCGTGCTGGAAAATGCCGCGCGGCCGGGGTCGGAGCTGTTTGCAGGCTAGGCGAAGACGAGCGCCCCGAGCAGGATCGCGCCGAGAAACTGGCGGCTCTGCCCTTGACCTCGCGGCGGGGGGCGCCTCTATAGACCTTGACGTTTCCCCCGCGCGAAAGGACCGCAAGATGGCTTTCACCCTTCCCGATCTTCCCTATGCCCATGATGCGCTGGCCTCGCTTGGCATGTCCAAGGAGACGCTGGAATACCACCACGACATCCACCACAAGGCCTATGTCGATAACGGCAACAAGCTGATCGCCGGCACCGAGTGGGAGGGCAAGACGGTCGAAGAGATCGTCAAGGGCACCTACCAGCCGGGCGCCGTGGCGCAGAACGGCATCTTCAACAATGCCAGCCAGCACTGGAACCACGCCCAGTTCTGGGAGATGATGGGCCCGGGCGAGACCGGGATGCCGGGCGAGCTGGAAGCGGCGCTGACCGAGGCCTTCGGCTCGGTCGCCAAGTTCAAGGAAGACTTCGCCGCCGCCGCCGCCGGCCAGTTCGGCTCGGGTTGGGCCTGGCTGGTGAAGGATGCGGATGGCAGCCTGAAGATCACCAAGACCGAGAATGGCGTGAACCCGCTGTGCTTTGGCCAGACCGCCCTGCTGGGATGCGATGTGTGGGAGCATTCCTATTACATCGACTTCCGCAACAAGCGCCCGGCCTACCTGACCAACTTCCTCGACAAGCTGGTGAACTGGGAAAACGTCGCCTCGCGCATGTAAGGCTTCGCCGACTGAGCTTCCGGAAGGCCCGCCCCTCAAGTGGCGGGCCTTTTGCATTTCCGCGGATTTCTGCCGAGCCGCGGGCAGGCTTGAAAAGTGCACCTATGTCAGAAGGATGCCGCCCGATGCGGCGCCCTGCAAGATGGAGGATGCGATGCTGTTTCTGACGACCGGAACCTGGGTGGTGGTGGCGGATGGCGCCAAGGCGCTGCTGCTGGAGAATACCGGCACCGCCGAGGCGCCGCAGCTGCGCGTGGTGGAGAAGATGGCCATCGACAATCCACCGACGCGCGAGCAGGGCACCGATCAGCCGGGGCGGATGGATGGCCCCGGCGGCGCGCCCGGCTCTGCGATGGAGGGCACCGATTTCCACCGGCTGGCGGAGGAGGACTTTGCGCGCGACCTCGCAGCCGATCTCGAGGCACGGATCGGCGCGGGCGCGATGAAGCGGCTGGTGCTGGCCGCGCCGCCGCAGATGCTGGGCTCCTTGCGCGCGGCGATGGGGCCGGCGCTGGCGGGTGCGGTGGTGGCCGAGCTGCCGAAGACGCTCACGGGCCATCCGACGCCCGAAATCGCCAGGATCGTCGCGGCCGAGCTGGCGGCGATCTAGCTAGCCGAGGGCAGCCGCGAGGGCGATGTCCAGCGCCTCGAGGTCATCGACCGGGCGCATGTACTCGGCCAGCGAGGGCTCGGCGAAGCCCTCGTCGATCACCGTCTGGGCCATCCCCAGCAGCGGGTCCCAGTAGCCCAGGGTATTGAGCAGGTAGATCGGCTTGCTGTGCAGGCCGATCTGCCGCCAGGTGACGACCTCGAACAGCTCGTCCAGCGTGCCGGCGCCGCCGGGCAGCACCACGATGGCGTCGGAGTTCATGAACATGACCTTCTTGCGCTCATGCATCGTCTCGGTGATCACGAAGGTCGAGATGTCGCGCTTGCCGACCTCCTTGCCCAGCAGGTGCACCGGGATCACCCCGAAGGTCTCGCCCCCCGCCGCCTGCGCCGCCCGCGCCACCTCGCCCATCAGGCCCACGTCGCCCGCGCCATAGACCAGCCGCCAGCCGCGCGCCGCCAGCATCGCGCCCATGCCTTGCGCCGCCGCGACATAATCGGGGCGCAGGCCCGGGCGCGAGCCGCAGAAGACGCAGACGGAACGTGTGTATTTCGGCATCGGGGCGGGTTCCTTGCATGGGGCTGCGGCAGCAGTTGCTTTGACCCCTGATACCGGCGTTGCTATGCTGGCTCAAGCGCGCCGGGGGGCCGCTGCAACGGGGATGCGGGAATGTCGGAGAAGACGCAAGGCGCGGCGGCCGGGGATATGGCTGGCGCAGAGGCGGGCATGGCTGAAGGTGGGGCGGCGGCAGCCACGGCTGGGGGCATGGCGGGGGGCGCCGTGCGGCTGGTCGGCGGTGTGGCGGCAGGGCTGGCGCTTGGCGCGCTGATCTGGTGGGGGCTGGTGCGCCCGCCACTGGAGGAGGCGGCGACCGAGCCGGTGGCGCAGCCGCTGGCGGCGGTCCCGGTGGTGGCGGTGGAGCCTGCTGCGGAGCCTGTCCCAGCGACGCCGGAGCCTGTTGCCGCGCCCGAGCTGGTGGCCGCCGTAGCGCCCGAGCCTGCAGCCGCGCCCGCGCCCGCCTCCGAGCCCGCTCCCGTGGCGACGCCGGAGCCGCCGGCCGATCCGGTCGCGGCGCTGCCGAGCTTCGACACGGTGCGCGCCGATGCCGCAGGTGGGGTGCAGGTCGCCGGCCATGCCGCGCCGGGGGCGCGGGTGGCGCTGATGGCCGACGGCGCCGAGATTGCCAGTGCCGAGGCGAATGCCCGCGGCGATTTCGCGGTGCTGACCGACCTGCCGCTGACCGGCGCGCCGCGCGAGCTGAAGCTGCAGGTCACCGATGCCGCGGGCGCAGTCACCCAGTCGCAGCAAAGCGTGGTGCTCGCGCCGCGGGCCGAGCCGGCGCCGCAGGTGGCTGCAGCCGCGGCGGCAGAGGCCACGCCGGAAGCCGAACTCGCAGCCGCAGCCGCAGCCGCAGCCGAACCCGCAGCCGAACCTGCAGCCGAGGCGCCGACGGTGCTGCTGTCGGACGGCTCGGGCCTGTCGGTGCTGTCGCCGCCGCGGATGGGCGGCAATGTGGTGATCGACTCGATCAGCTACGATGCCACCGGGGCGGTGACGCTGGCGGGCCGGGCAGGGGGCGCGGGCGAGGTGCGGGTCTATGTGGACAACGCCGCCTTCGCCTCGGCGCCGATCGCCGCGAATGGCAGCTGGCAGGTGACGCTGCCCGAGCTGGCGGGCGGGCTCTACACGCTGCGGGTGGATGAGGTGGACGGCACCGGCAAGGTGGTCTCGCGCTTCGAGACGCCGTTCCAGCGCGAATCGGCCGAGGTGCTGGCTGCGGCGATGGCGGCCACCCGCCCCGCTGCGGCGGCCGAGGCAGAGCCGGCCGCCGCAGCGCCGGCTCTGGCTGCCACGCCGGAGCCCGTCGCCGCCCCGGCCGAGGCGCTGGCCCCGATTGCCGAGGCCGCGCCCGAGCTGCCGGCGGTGCCGGCCGCGGCTTCTGCGGCCCCCGAGGTCGCCGCAGAAGCTGCACAAACCGTCGCGCCGGCGGCGGCAGACCCGCTGCCGACCCCGGCGCTGATCCAGGTGACGGTGCAGCCGGGCTTCACACTCTGGGCCATTGCCACCGACAATTATGGCGACGGCTTTGCCTATGTCCGGGTCTATGAGGCGAACCGTGACCAGATCCGCGACCCGGACCTGATCTATCCGGGGCAGGTGTTCACGGTTCCCGAGAAGGACTGACCGCAGGAATGATCAGGGCGGGGGTGCTGCTGGTGCCAGAGCACACCCCCGCCGGCTGCCGGGACCGGCAGCATTCCCGCACCTCGGGGTGATCGAGGCAGCAATCGTTCAGCAGGTAGCCGAAGGTCCGCCCGATCCCGGCGAAATCCGCGGCATAGAACACATTGCGCGACTCGCGGCGCGAGGCGATCAGCCCGGCCTGTTCCAGCGCCGCAAGGTGGAAGGACAGGCGCGAGGCGGAAATGCCAAGCTGGCGCGCGATCTCGCCGGCACTCAGCCCCTGTTTCCCGGCGGGCACCAGCAGGCGCACCAGATCCAGCCGCGTTTCGCTGGCCAGCGCCGAGAGGGCGGAGAGGACTTGGCGGCGCTCCATGTTTCAACTACTCGTGAATCGTTGAAGTAACCTCACAGATACGGTAACCCGGCCCCCGGATCAATGACCGGCGGGTGCAATGGCCCGCCAAGGCGGCCCCTGACGGGGCGGCAGGAGAGACAAGATGGCAGACAAACCGGCGCGCAAGCAGGCCAGCGGCATCCGGACCATGCGCCGGGTGGCGCCCTACCTCTGGCCCGAGGGGCAGACCTGGGTGAAGCGGCGCGTGGTGCTGGCGCTGATGGCGCTGGTGCTTGGCAAGGTGATCTCGATCCTGATCCCGTTCCTCTACAAGGGTGCTGTGGACTCTCTGGCGGGCGAGGAGCGCGGCGATGGCCTGCTGCTGGCCATCGGCGCCATTGGCGTGACGGTGGCCTACGGGGTCGCGCGCCTGTCCTCGGTCGGCTTTGGCGAATTGCGCGATGCGATCTTCGTGCGCGTCGGCCAGCGGGCGCTGCGCCAGCTGGCGCTGGAGACCTTCACCCATATCCACGCGCTCAGCCTGCGCTACCACATCACCCGCAAGACCGGCGGCCTGAGCCGGATCATCGAGCGCGGGGTGAAGGGCGTCGATTTCCTGCTGCGCTTCATGCTGTTCTCGGTCGGGCCGCTGATCCTGGAACTGGCGATGGTGGCGATCATCTTCGCGCTGGTGTTCAACGTCTGGTACATGGCCGTCGTGGTGGTGACGATCTGGGCCTATGTGACCTTCACCTTCAAGGTCACCGAATGGCGGGTGAAGATCCGCAAGCAGATGAACGACCAGGATACCGACGCCAACCAGAAGGCCATCGACAGCCTGCTGAACTATGAGACGGTGAAGTATTTCGGTTCCGAGGCGCGCGAGGCGCAGCGCTATGATGCCGCCATGCAGGGCTATGAGGGCGCGGCGGTCAAGACCGGGCAGAGCCTTGCGGTGCTGAACTTCGGCCAGTCGCTGATCATCACCACCGGCCTGGTGATCGTGATGGTGATGGCGGCGATGGGGGTGCAGAGCGGGGCGCTGACGGTCGGCGATTTCGTGATGGTCAACGCCTACATGATGCAGATCACCATGCCGCTGGGGTTCCTTGGGACTGTGTACCGAGAGATCCGGCAGGCGCTGGTCGACATGGGCGAGATGTTCGACCTGCTCGGCCAGCCCGCCGAGGTGACCGACAAGCCCGGCGCGCCGCCGCTGAAGGTGGCGGGGGCGACGCTGGAGCTCGATGGGGTGATGTTCGGCTATGATGCCAGCCGCCCGATCCTGAAGGGCGTCAGCCTGACGGTGCCGGCGGGGCGGACGGTGGCGATCGTCGGGCCCTCCGGCTCTGGCAAGTCCACCATCGGGCGGCTGCTGTTCCGGTTTTATGACGTCACGGGGGGCGCGATCCGCATCGACGGGCAGGACCTGCGCGATGTGACCCAGCAGTCGGTGCATGATGCCATCGGCGTGGTGCCGCAGGACACGGTGCTGTTCAACGACACCGTCTATTACAACATCGCCTATGGCCGGCCTTCGGCCAGCCGGGCCGAGGTCGAGGCCGCGGCGCGGGGGGCGAAGATCCACGACTTCATCGCCTCGCTGCCCGAGGGCTATGAGACGACGGTGGGCGAGCGCGGGTTGAAGCTGTCGGGCGGCGAGAAGCAGCGGGTGGGCATCGCGCGCACGTTGCTGAAGAACCCGCCGATCCTGCTGTTGGACGAAGCGACCTCGGCGCTCGACACCCAGACCGAGCGGGACATCCAGGACAGCCTGCGGGCGATGGGCGAGGGGCGGACGGTGATCACCATCGCGCACCGGCTGTCCACCATCGCCGATGCCGATGAGATCGTGGTGCTGGAAAAGGGCGAGATCGTCGAGCAGGGCCGGCACGAGGCGCTGCTGGCCGCCGGCGGGCGCTATGCCGCGATGTGGGCGCGGCAATCGGCGGAAGGTGAGGATGAAGAGGACGCGGCGGCGTAAGCTGGCTTCGGGCGGGACAAGGCGAGGCACCGCCTCGCCCCGCCCGTAGCGGGACCCATCGCCCGGAGCCGCTGGCAACATGAGACCGGATAGGCCAGCGCCCGACCTGGCGGGCGAGAAGCGCCCGCCGGGGGGTGATGAGCGAACAGAAATCCTCCAGTGGAGGATTTCCGCGAAGAACGCCCGGCCCGCGGCCGGGCCGGGAGGGCGGGCGCTGGCCGGGCCCTTTGGGGGCCCGTCCGGTGCAAGATGCCATGTCACGGCGTGGCGAAGGCGATGGCCTTCGCCAACCTCCCGCCCGGGCTTGGCAACCTCGCCCCTAGCCGTGTAAGAGGTGGCCCAAGTCACGGCCATCGCGGCCAAGGCCATGAGGAGGCGCCACCCGTGAGCGATACCGACAGCTTCATCGACGAGGTGACCGAGGAGGTCCGCCGCGACCGGCTGTTCGCCGCGATGCGCCGCTATGGCTGGATCGGGATCTTGCTGGTGCTCGCCATCGTGGTGGGTGCGGCGGTGAACGAGTGGCAAAAGGCCAGGGCCGAGGCCGAGGCGCGGGCCTTCGGCGATGCGCTGACTGCGGCGATGACGGCCGAGACGCCGGCAGCGCGGGCCGAGGCGCTGGAGGCCGTGCCGGCCGAGGGCCCCGAGCGTGCGGCGCTGCAGGGGTTCCTGGCGGCGGCCTCGGCGCTCGAGGCGGGCGACATGCCGGCGGCGCTGGCGGCCTGGGATGCGATCGCGGCCGAGGGCGCGCTGCCGGTGACCTATCGCCACCTTGCGCTGCTCAAGCGCGTGGTCGCGGCCGGGGCCGAGATGCCGGCATCGGAGCGTGGTTCGGCGCTGGAAACGCTTGCCGCGGCGGGCGCGCCCTACCGGATGCTGGCGCTGGAGCAGCAGGCGCTGGATCTGGTGGCGGCGGGCGAGACCGAGGCCGCGGTGGAGCGGCTGCGCGCGCTGCTGCAGGAGCCGGGCGTGACCTCGGGCTTGCGCCGGCGGGCGACACAGTTGATGGTGGCCCTGGGCGCAGAGCCCGAGGCGGCCTGACCGGCAAGGATGCCGCAAGACGAATGCTCCGGGGATGCCCAAGGCGGCCCGGAGGCAGAAAACAGAGGACGGCAAACGTGAAGAGGTCGGGGCAGTGACGCTTTCCATCGCAGGTGTTTCCCGCGGCATGGCCGCCCTTCTGGTGCTGGCGGTGCTTGCCGGCTGCGAGAAGGAGGTGCGGCTGGCGGGCGAGCGGCTCGATCCGCAGGACGCGCTCTCTGGCGTGACCTCGGAGCCCGAGCGCGCCCCGGCGGTGCCGCTGGGGCTGCCCGCCCCGGTGACGAATGGCGAATGGAGCCAGCGCGGCGGCGCGGCCAGCCACCGGCTTGGCCATGTGGCGCTGTCCGCGGCGCCGGTGCGGATCTGGTCGGCCAATGTCGGGCGCGGCGACAGCAAGCGCCAGCGGGTGACTGCCGATCCGGTGGTCGCCGCGGGACGCATCTTCACCCTCGATGCCGATGCGCAGGTCAGCGCCACCAGCCCCTCGGGCGCGGTGCTGTGGCAGGCCAATGTGGCGCCGGCCAGCACCCGCGGCGGCGATGTGATCGGCGGCGGTCTGGCTTACGGCGAGGGCCGGCTGTTCGTGACCACGGGCTATGGCGAGCTGATCGCGCTCGACCCCGCGACGGGCGGCGTGGTCTGGCGGCAGGATTTCGATGCCGCGGTGGGCGGTGCCCCGGCGGTCGCGGGCGGCACGGTCTATGTCGCCACCCGCAGCTCTGCCGGCGTGGCGGTGCGTGCTGCCGATGGCCGTGTGCTGTGGCGGGTGCAGGGCGTGCAATCCCCCAGCAGCATGGCCGGCGTCTCGGCCCCGGCGGTCGAGGGCGATACCGTGGTCTTCCCCTTCCCCAGCGGCGAAGTGCTGGCGGTGAACCGGGCGGATGGCGCGCGCAAATGGTCGGTGCCGGTCGTCGGCCGCCGGCTTGGCATGGGGTATGCCGATGTGATCGACCTGACCGGCGAGCCGGTGATCGCCGGTGGCACGGTCTATGCCGGCACTTCCTCGGGCCGGCTGGCGGCGGTGGACATGGCGGCGGGGCAGGCGCGCTGGACGGCCGAGGAGGGCGCGGCGAGTGCAGTGGTCCCGGCGGGCGGGTCGATCTTCCTCGTGTCCGACGACTCGCGGCTGCTGCGGCTCGATGCGGCGACGGGGCGCGAAATCTGGGCGGTGGAGCTGCCCTATTACGTGCCGACCCGCAAGGACAAGCGCCGGCGCGAGATTCATGTGCATTACGGGCCCGTGCTGGCCGGCGGGCGGCTGCTGCTCGCCTCGACCGACGGGGTGCTGCGCAGCTACGATCCCTCGACCGGCGCGCTGGTCGCGCAGACCGAGATTCCGGGCGGCGCGGCGGCAGGTCCGGCGGTTGCGGGCGGGATTCTCTACGTCATGGGCAAATCCGGCCAGCTTCACGCTTTCCGCTGACGCGAAAGCGGTGTAAGCGGGCCTCTTCTGTTTTACCGGAGGGGCCATGAGCTTCACCCTAGCCATTGTCGGACGGCCCAATGTGGGCAAGTCGACGCTGTTCAACCGACTTGTCGGCAAGAAGCTGGCGCTGGTCGATGACCAGCCCGGCGTGACCCGCGATCTGCGCGAAGGCGCAGCGCGGCTGGTGGACCTGCGCTTTACCGTGATCGACACGGCAGGGCTGGAAGAGGCCACCGACGAAAGCCTGCAGGGCCGGATGCGCAAGCTGACGGAACGCGCGGTCGAACATGCGGATATCTGCCTGTTCGTCATCGACGCGCGGGTGGGCGTGACCCCGACCGACGAGATCTTTGCCGAGATCCTGCGCAAGAAGAACGCCCATGTGATTCTGGCCGCCAACAAGGCCGAGGGCAAGGCCGGCGATGCCGGCGCGCTGGAGGCCTGGAGCCTTGGGCTTGGCGAGCCGATCCGGCTGTCGGCCGAGCATGGCGAGGGCATGGACGACCTTTACCTGACCCTGCGCCCGCTGGCCGATGCCTTTGACGCGCAGGCCCGCATCGACGCGCCGGAAACCGATGTCGATGTGGTCGATGGCGAGGGCGAATACGACTACCGGCCGACCAAGGCCAAGCCCTTGCAGATCGCGGTGATCGGCCGCCCGAATGCCGGGAAATCGACGCTGATCAACAAGATCCTCGGCGAGGACCGGCTGCTGACCGGCCCCGAGGCCGGGATCACCCGCGACGCCATTTCCGTCGGCACCGACTACATGGGCACGCCGGTGCGGATCTTCGACACCGCCGGGATGCGCAAGAAGGCGAAAATCTCGGACAAGCTGGAAAAGATGTCGGTGGCCGACGGCCTGCGCGCCGTGCGCTTTGCCGAGGTGGTGGTGGTGCTGCTGGATGTGGAGATCCCGTTCGAGCAGCAGGACCTGCGCATCGCCGACTATGCCGAGACCGAGGGCCGCGCCGTGGTGATCGCCGCGAACAAGTGGGATCTGGAGGAGGACAAGCCGCACAAGCTCAACCAGCTGCGCGACGGGTTCGAGCGGCTGCTGCCGCAGCTGCGCGGGGCGCCGCTGGTGACGGTTTCGGCCAAGACCGGCAAGGGGCTGGACCGGCTGCATGATGCGATCATCAAGGCCCATGACGTGTGGAACCGCCGCATTGCCACCGCCAAGCTGAACCAGTGGCTGGGAGCGATGGTCGAGGCGCATCCGCCACCCGCGCCGGGCGGGCGCCGGATCAAGCTGCGCTACATGACGCAGGTCAAGACCCGGCCGCCGAACTTCGTGGTCATGTGCTCGCGCCCCGACGACCTGCCGGAAAGCTATTCGCGCTATCTGGTGAACGGGCTGCGCGAGAATTTCGACATGCCGGGCACGCCGATCCGCATGACCTTCCGCGACCAGAGCGACAAGAACCCGTTCAAGGACCGCAAATGGTCCACGCCCTCGCGGCTGAACAAGCATATCGGCAAACCCAAGCACGGCGACTGAACCGGGGCGTGGCGGCGGGGCTAGCTGCGCCCCGCCGTGACGATCCGTTCCCGCGCGGTTGCGGCCCAGGCTGCCGCCGCCACGATCCCGCCGCCGACCAGCGCGGCGAGGGCCACCAGGGGCGCGCTGGTGACATTGGCGACCAGCACCGCGACCAGCGCCCAGATGACCGCCGCCCCGTATTCCGGTGCCGGCACGCGCATCTGCACCGCCAGCGCCAGCGCCAGGATCAGCGCCAGCATGGCCAGGGCCACGGCGACGGGCGAGCCGATGCCATAGCCGGTCAGCGCCACGCCGGTGCCCACCCCCGCCGCCGCGGTCAGCCAGCCGGCATAGGCGGCGATCGGCGCGCGCAGCAGCCAGCGGTCCTGCCCGGGCGGGCAGCGCAGCAGCGCCATCACCGCGGCGCCGGTCATCACCCAGATCAGCAGCACCGCCGTCACCGGCATCTGCGTCGCGGTTTCCAGCCAGATCGCGCCGAGCGTCAGCGAGGTGATCAGCGGCCAGCGCGGCGCATCCCAGCCCCGATCCTCGGCGCGCCTGAGCAGGCCGAAGCCGGAATGGGCGAGCAACCACAGATAGAGCAGCCCCCAGATCGCAAAGGCATAGCCTGCGGGCTGGATCGGCGGATCGAGCGGCGGGTAGGGGAAGTCCTGCGGATCGAAGCCGTTGAACGAGGGGACCAGCAAGGGCGCTGTCGCAAAAGCGATGGCGGCGGTAAGCAGCAATATGGCTTTCATGGAGTCCATGTCAGTTGAACCATGCCCTTTCAGTGAGGGCGCGGCTGATTGGATCGCGCCCCCCGCCGCGATGTCGCGTTCAGTATCCTCTGTTTCAACCCCTGCGTGCAAGCGCGAAGGCGCGGCCTGAGGCCGCGCCCCCTGCAGGGCGTCGCGGCGTCAGGCCAGAACCCCGTCCGCGGTGATCTTGGTCTTGCCGCCGAGCCAGGGGTGCAGCGCGGCGGGCAGATCGACCGAGCCGTCGGCCTGCTGGCCATTTTCCAGCACCGCGATCAGGCAGCGGCCGACGGCGAGACCCGAGCCGTTCAGCGTGTGCAGGAAATCGGGCTTGCCGCCATCCGCCGGCTTGAAGCGCGCGTTCATCCGCCGCGCCTGGAAGGCGCCGCAATTCGACACCGACGAGATCTCGCGGTAGGTATCCTGCCCCGGCAGCCAGACCTCGAGGTCATGGGTCTTTACCGCGCCAAAGCCCATGTCCCCGGTGCACAGCACGATGGTGCGATAGGGCAGGCCCAGCTTTTCCAGGATCGCCTCGGCGCAGCGGGTCATCCGTTCGTGCTCGGCTGCCGACTCGTCGGGCTTGGTGATCGACACCATCTCGACCTTCTCGAACTGGTGCTGGCGCAGCATCCCGGCGGTATCGCGGCCCGCCGATCCGGCTTCGGAGCGGAAGCACTGGGTATGGGCGACATAGCGGCGGGGCAGGGAGCCTTCCGCCACCGTCTCGCCATGCACGATATTGGTCAGCGTCACCTCGGCGGTCGGGACCAGCCACCAGCCATTTGTGGTCTCATAGCTGTCCTCGCCGAATTTCGGCAGCTGGCCGGTGCCCAGCATCATCTCGGGCTTTACCAGCACCGGGGTCCAGGTCTCGGTCAGGCCATGATCGGTGATGTGGGTATCGAGCATGAACTGCGCCAGCGCGCGGTGGACGCGGGCGACGGCGCCCGAGAGCACGACGAAGCGGCTACCCGAGAGCTTGGCGGCGGTCTCGAAATCCATGCCGGCCTGCACGGCGGGCAGCTGGTAATGCTCCAGCGGCTTGAAATCGAGGCTGCGGGGCGTGCCCCAGCGGCGCAGTTCCACATTGCCGGCCTCGTCCGCGCCATCGGGCACATCGGTGGCGGGCAGGTTGGGCAGCGCCATCAGCAGGTCGCGCAGGGCGGCATCGTCGGCCTTGGCGGCCTCGGACAGCTGCGCCATCTCGGCCTTGGTCTCGGCCACCAGCGCGCGCAGACGCTCGAACTCGGCGTCGTCGCCGCGGGCCTTGGCGGCGCCGACCTCTTTCGAGGCGGCGTTCTGCGCGGCCTGCGCGGTCTCGGCGGCGAGGATCTTGGCCCGGCGCGCCTCGTCCAGCGCCAGCACCTGCGACGACAGCCCAGGCAGGCCCCGCCGCGACAGGGCGGCATCGAAGGCTGCGGGGTTTTCGCGGATCGCGCGGATGTCGTGCATGATGTCACCTTGAGCTTTGTCTGGCCCCGTCCTTGCGGCAACCTTGTTGCAGCGGCACGGGGCGCCCCCCATATGCCTTATCGCCACGGGGTTTTGAACCGGGAAATGCGGGCGGGCGCGCTTGTCAATGCAGGGGTCCACAGCTAGGGTGCCGCCGACTTTCCGGGCCGATTTGCCCCAATGACAGCCGGGCGGGGTCACTCCGTCCGGGCAACCAGAGGAAGACAGATGTTCGTGACTCCCGCCTTTGCCCAGGCCGCCGGTGGCGCCGGGGGCGCAGCCAGCGCCATCACCCAGTTCATCCCGCTGATCCTGATCTTTGCGATCATGTATTTCCTGCTGATCCGCCCGCAGCAAAAGAAGCTGAAGGACCACCGCGCCATGGTCGAGGCGGTGCGCCGCGGCGATACCGTGATCACCCAAGGCGGGATCATCGGCAAGATCAGCAAGGTCAAGGAAGACGGCGAGCTGGAAGTGGAGATCGCCGAGGGCGTCAAGGTCCGCATCGTGCGCGCCACCATCGCGCAGGTCGTGTCCAAGACCGAACCGGCCGCCGCCGCCGCCAACACCAACTGAGCTGCTGAATGCTGCACATCCCCCTCTGGAAGCGGGTCATCATCCTGGGCCTCGTCGCGCTCGGGCTGGTGAACGCGATGCCGAACCTGTTCTACGCCCGCGTGGAAGCTCATAACGACGCGCTGGCGCAGATCGAGGCCAGCGGGGTGGAGACCCCCGAACTGGTGGCGGCGCGCGATGCCTGGCCCTCCTGGCTGCCCTCGGGGCTGGTCAATCTGGGGCTGGACCTGCGGGGGGGTGCGCATCTGCTGGCCGAGGTGCAGGTGGCCGATGTCTACAAGGACCGCATGGACGGGCTCTGGCCCGAGCTGCGCGATGCCCTTCGGGCCGAGCGGGCGACCGTCGGCACCGTGCGCCGCGCCAGCTCGCCGCCGGGGGAGCTGCGCGTGCAAATCTCGCAGCCCGAGGGCATGGCGCGTGCGGTGGAAGTCGCGCGCAGCCTTGCCAGCCCGGTCGTGAGCCTGACAGGCGTCGGGCAGACCGACCTTGAGGTGACGGGGGCGGGCGACACGCTGACCATTGCGCTGTCCGAGGCGGAACGCACCGCCACAGACGACCGCACCATGCAGCAAAGCGTGGAAATCGTCCGCCGGAGGGTCGATGAGGTCGGCACCCGCGAGCCGACGATCCAGCGCCAGGGCGAGGACCGGGTGCTGATCCAGGTGCCGGGCATCGGATCGGCGGCAGAACTGAAGGCGCTGATCGGCACCACCGCGCGGCTGACCTTCCAGCCTGTGATCAGCCGCACCAGCGACCCCGCCGCCGCGCCCGGCCTTGGCAATGTGCTGCTGCCCGCGGCCGACGAGCCGGGGGTGTTCTACGTGCTCGAACAGTCCCCCGTCGTCTCGGGCGAGGAACTGGTCGATGCGAGGCCAGATTTCGACCAGAACGGCCGCCCCGCCGTCAGCTTCCGCTTCAACCCCACGGGCGCGCGCAAGTTCGGAGACTACACGGCCGAGAATATCGGCCAGCTGTTTGCCATCGTTCTGGATGACGAGGTGATCTCGGCCCCGCAGATCCAGAGCCATATCCCGGGCGGTTCGGGCATCATCACCGGCAGCTTCACCGTCGAGGAAAGTACCAACCTTGCCGTGCTGCTGCGGGCGGGCGCGCTGCCGGCCGAGATGACCTTCCTGGAAGAGCGCACCGTCGGCCCGGAACTGGGGCAGGACAGCGTCGATGCGGGGCGCATCGCGTCCATGGTCGGGCTGGTGGCCGTGGTGGTGATGATCGTCGCCAGCTACGGGCTGTTCGGCGTCTTTGCCAGCATCGCGCTGATCTTCAACATCGGGATGATCTTCGGCCTGCTGTCGGTGATCGGCGGCACGCTGACGCTGCCGGGCATCGCCGGCATCGTGCTGACCATCGGCATGGCCGTCGATGCCAACGTGCTTGTGTTCGAGCGCATCCGCGAAGAGCTGCGGTCCGCCAAGGGCCCGGCCCGCGCCATCGAGCTTGGCTATGAAAAGGCGATGTCGGCGATCATTGACGCCAACATCACCACCTTCATCGTCGCCTCGATCCTGTTCTTCGTGGGTGCCGGCCCGGTGCGCGGCTTTGCCGTGACGCTGGCCATCGGCATCGTCACCTCGGTCTTCACCGCGCTGTTCGTCACGCGGGTGCTGGTCGCGGCCTGGTTCCACTGGCGCCGGCCGAAAACCATCATCGTATAGGGGACCCACATGGCCTTTCGTCTGAAACTCGTCCCCGACGTCACGCATTTCGACTTCTTCAAGCACCAGCGCCTGACCTTCGGTGCCTCGGTCTTCGCGGTCATCGCCTCGGTCCTGCTTTGGGCCCTCATGGGGCTGAACTTCGGCATCGACTTCCAGGGCGGCACCACGATCCGGTCCGAGGGCACGCAGCCCGTCGATATCGGCGCCTACCGGGAAGCGATTGCGCCGGTCACGCAGGGCGACGTGCTGATCACCGAGGTCTTCGACCCCGGCTTTGGCGCCGATCGCAACGTCGCCATGATCCGCCTGCAGGCGCAGGAGGGGATGGAAAGCGTGACCCCCGAAACCATCGCCGCGGTCGAGGCGGCGCTGCAGGCGCTGGACCCGTCGATCACCTTCCCCTCGGTCGAATCGGTAGGCCCCAAGGTCTCGGGCGAGCTGATCTGGACCGCGATCCTGGCGGTGGTGGCGGCGACGGGGGCGATCCTCGTCTATATCTGGCTGCGGTTTGAATGGCAGTTCGCGGTGGGCGCGGTGGCGGCGCTGGTGCATGACGTGGTGGTGACCATCGGCGTCTTTGCGCTGCTGCAGATCCGGTTCGATCTGTCGATCATCGCGGCGCTGCTGACCATCCTGGGCTATTCGATCAACGACACCGTGGTGGTCTTCGACCGGCTGCGCGAGAACCTGATCAAGTTCAAGGCCATGCCGCTGCGCGAGGTGATGAACCTCTCGGTCAACGAAACGCTCAGCCGCACGCTGATGACCTCGGGCACCACGCTGATCGCGCTGATCGCGCTGCTGGTGCTTGGCGGCGACGTGATCCGCGGTTTCGTGTTTGCCATCACCTTCGGCATCGTCATCGGCACCTATTCCTCGGTCTTCGTGGCCAAGAACATCGTGCTGTGGCTGGGGGTCAAGCGCGACTGGTCCAAGCCGAGCGATGGCCCCAGCGGCACCCAGTTCGCCACCTCGGAGAAGTGACATGCGCCTGAACGAGGCTTCCTTCGGCGGGTCGGCGGCGGTCGAGGGCTATGGCCCCGGCTTCTTTCGCGCCGGCGGGGTGGTCTGGCAGGGGCCGATCCTGATCCGGCCCGAGGGCGTGTCCCCTTGGGGCGGGCTTGAGGATGCCGCGCCTTTGCTGGCGCTGGCGGGGCAGGTGGATGTGCTGTTCCTTGGGCTCGGGTCCGAGGTTGCCCATGCGCCGAAGGCCCTGCGCGAGGCGCTGGAGGCGGCGGGTGTGGGGCTGGAGCCGATGTCCTCGCCCGCCGCGGCGCGCACCTATAACGTGCTGCTGTCGGAAGGCCGCCGCATCGCTGCGGCGATGCTGCCCGTCACTGCGGTCGGGGCCTGATGCCGCACTTCCCGCCTGCCACCCAATCCGCTATGGCAGGCGCATGAACGCGCAACTGACCGTCACCGACCTCGCCGTGACCCGCGGGGGTATCCCCGTGCTGGAGGGCGTCAGCTTCACGCTGCCGCCGGGCCGGGCGCTGGTGCTGCGCGGGCCGAACGGCATCGGCAAGACCACCTTGCTGCGCACGCTGGCCGGGCTGCAACCCGCGCTGTCCGGCACCGTGTCGATGCCCGCCGAGGCCGTTGCCTATTCCGGCCATGCCGACGGGCTGAAGGCGACGCTGAGCGTGACAGAGAATCTGGGCTTCTGGGCGGCGATCTATGGCACCGGCGGCTTTGCCCCGGTGCTGGAGGCGATGAACCTTGCGGCGCTGCGGGATCGCCTGGCGGGCTCGCTCTCGGCCGGGCAGAAGCGGCGGCTGGGGCTGGCGCGGCTGCTGGTCTCGGGCCGGCCGATCTGGATGCTGGACGAGCCGACGGTTTCGCTTGATGCCGCATCTGTTGCGCTTTTTGCTGGGGCCGTGCGGGCGCATCTGGCGGGCGGCGGCTCGGCGCTGATGGCGACGCATATCGAGCTTGGCATCGCCGAAGCGGAGCTGCTGGACCTTGCGCCGTTCAAGGCCGTGCCCTCTACCGGCAACGGCCATGCCTTCGACGAGGCTTTCGGATGATCGCCCTCCTGCTGCGCGACCTGCGGCTGGCGATCCGTGCGGGCGGCGGCTTCGGCCTCGGCCTGGCCTTCTTCCTGATCGTCACCGTGCTGGTGCCCTTCGGTGTCGGCCCCGAGGGCGGCACGCTGGCGAAGATCGCGCCCGGCATCCTCTGGGTCGGCGCGCTGCTGGCTTGCCTGCTGTCGCTCGACCGCATCTTCGCGCTGGATTTCGAGGATGGCTCCTTGGACCTCCTCGCCACCGCCCCGATCCCGCTGGAGGCGGTCGTGACCATGAAGGCCGCCGCGCATTGGCTGACGACCGGCCTGCCGCTGGTGGTGGCCGCGCCGGTGTTCGGGGTGCTGCTGAACCTTCAGGGCGAAGGTTTCTTCTGGTTGACCGTATCCCTGGCGCTTGGCACCCCCGCGCTGTCGGTGATCGGCACCTTCGGCGCGGCGCTGACCGTGGGGCTGAAGCGCGGCGGCCTGCTCATGTCGCTGCTGGTGCTGCCGCTCTACGTGCCCACCCTGATCTTCGGCGCCGAGACCGTGCGCCGTGGCACCGAGGGGATGGAGACGGGCGCGCCCCTGATGCTGCTGGCCGGGATCACCGCCGCCTCCATCGCGCTGCTGCCCTTCGCCTCGGCCGCCGCCATCCGCGTCAACTTGCGCTAGGCCCACACGCGATATTCAGTTGAGCCCGCCAGCCAGAGAAAGTAGCTAATCCCCATGTCGATCTGGGAATACGCCAATCCGAAGAAATTCATGCAGACCTCGGCCTGGGCCTTGCCCTGGGTGACGGGGCTGGCCGCGCTGACGCTGGTCGGCGGGCTGGTCTGGGGGTTCTTCTTCACGCCCGACGATTACAAGCAGGGCTCCACCGTCAAGATCATCTATATCCATGTCCCCTCGGCGATGATGGCGATCAATGCCTGGGTGATGATGCTGGTCGCCTCGCTGATCTGGATCGTCCGCCGCCACCATGTCTCGGCGCTGGCTGCCAAGGCGGCTGCGCCGATCGGGATGACGATGACGCTGATCGCGCTCTTTACCGGGGCGATCTGGGGGCAGCCGATGTGGGGCACCTGGTGGGCCTGGGACCCGCGGCTGACCTCGTTCCTGATCCTGTTCCTGTTCTACCTTGGCTATATCGCGCTGTGGGAAGCCATCGAGGACCCCGACACCGCCGCCGACCTGACCTCGGTGCTGTGCCTTGTGGGCTCGGTCTTCGCGCTGCTCAGCCGCTATGCGGTGAACTTCTGGAACCAGGGCCTGCATCAGGACGCCTCGCTGTCGATGGACGCGCAGGAGAATGTGGCCGATGTGTTCTGGTATCCGCTGCTGGTGTGCATGGCGGGGTTCGTCTTGCTGTTTGTGACGCTGGTGCTGATCCGCACGCGGACGGAAATCCGCAGCCGCAGGCTGAAGGCGCTGGAAGCGCGGGAGAGGATGGCATGATCCCGGAATTGGGCAAGTATGCCGGCACGGTGCTGTCGGCCTACGGGGTGACGCTGGCGCTGCTGGCGGCGCTGGTGGCGCTGTCGCTGTGGCGCGGGGCGAAGGTGAAACGCGCGCTCGAGGCGCAGGAACGCCGGAACGGGCGCCCCAATGGCTAAGGTCTCGCCGCTGCTGATGCTGCCGCCACTGCTGTTCGCGGGGCTGGCGGGCATGTTCATCTGGGGCATGAACCGCGAGGACCCGACGCAGCTGCCGACCGCGCTGGCCGGGCAGCCCGCGCCGCCGGTGGTGCTGGAGCCGCTGATGGGCCCGGTGCCGACCGATGCCACGCTGCGCGATGGCGAGGTGAAGCTGGTGAACTACTGGGCCAGCTGGTGCGCGCCCTGCCGGGTGGAGCATCCGAACCTGGCCGCGCTGGCCGAGGAAGGGGTGGCGATCTACGGCATCAACTACAAGGACGAACCGGCCAAGGCGCTGGCCTTCCTCGAGGAGCTTGGCAACCCCTATGCCGCCATCGGCGCTGATGCCACCGGGCGGATGGCGCTGGACTGGGGGGTGTATGGCGTGCCGGAAACCTATGTGATCGACGGCGAGGGGACAATCATCCTGCGCTTTGCCGGCCCGGTCACCGAGCGGGTGATCGAGGACCAGATCCGCCCGGCGCTGGAGAAGGCGCGCGCGGGGGGCTGACGCGGTACGAACCCAAGCGCAGAAACCGAAAAGGCCCGGGGTTTCCCCGGGCCTTTTGCGTCTCGCGCCCGCGCCTCACCTCTGCTGAGGGAGCTGAACGATCTGACATGATCGCCTACCCGCGACGCATTGGCGAAGGCCATCGCCTTCGCCACACACCGCCCTCTCAACTCTCCGGACGGGCCCCCAAAGGGCCCGGCCAGCGCCCGCCCCGCCCTCGGCGGGCGCTTCTCGCCCGCCAGGTCGGGCGCTGGCCTATCCGGTCTCATATTGCCGATGGCTCTGGGTGAACGGTCCCGCAGCGGGCGGGGGCGAGGCAGTGCCTCGCCTTGTCCCGCCCGACCTGAGGGGCATCGGCCCCCAAAAACGAAAAAAGCGGCCCACAAGGGGCCGCTTCCATCCTGTCACAGTGAGACGGGATCAGGCCTTCGCCAGGTTCCGCAGCACGTAATGCAGCACGCCGCCGTTTTCCAGGTAGACGATCTCCACCTCGGTATCGATCCGGCTCTTCAGCTGGATGGTCTTCACCGTGCCATCGGCATAGGTGATGGTGCAGGGCACCAGGCTCAGCGGCACGATCTTGCCTTCCAGCCCCTCGATGGTCACCACCTCATCGCCGGTCAGCCCCAGCGACTTGCGGGTGTCGCCATTCGTGAACTCGAACGGCACCACGCCCATGCCCACCAGGTTCGACCGGTGGATACGCTCGAAGCTTTCGGCGATCACCGCCTTGACGCCCAGAAGGTTGGTGCCCTTGGCCGCCCAATCGCGCGACGATCCGGCGCCGTATTCGATGCCGCCGAAGATCACCAGCGGCACGCCGGCCTCTTGGTACGCCATCGAGGCGTCGTAGATCGAGGTCTGCTGCCCGTCCGGGCCCTTGGTGTAGCCGCCCTCGACCCCGTCCAGCATCTCGTTCTTGATGCGGATATTGGCGAAGGTGCCGCGCATCATCACTTCATGGTTGCCGCGGCGCGAGCCGTAGCTGTTGAAGTCCTTCACCGCGACCTGGCGCTCGGTCAGGTACTTGCCGGCCGGGGTGGTCGCCTTGAACGAGCCCGCCGGGCTGATGTGGTCGGTGGTGATCATGTCGCCGAGGATCGCCAGCACCCGCGCATTGTGGATGTTGGAGATGGTGCCGGCCTCGGGCGCCATGTTGCGGAAATAGGGCGGGTTCTGGATGTAGGTGGAGGTCGGCGGCCAGTCATAGGTCTCGCTGTCCGGCGTCTGCACCGATTGCCATTTCTCGTCGCCCTTGAAGACATCGGCATATTTGCTGATGAACATCTCGCGCGTGACGACGGCTTCCACCATGTCGGCGATTTCCTTGGTGCTCGGCCAGATGTCCTTGAGGTAGACCGGCTTGCCGTCCGCCGTGTAGGCCAGCGGGTCTTTCGCCACGTCGATGTTCATGTCGCCGGCGATGGCATAGGCCACGACCAGCGGCGGCGAGGCGAGGTAGTTGGCGCGCACATCAGGGCTGATGCGGCCCTCGAAGTTGCGGTTGCCCGACAGGACCGAGACGGCGACGAGATCGTTGTCGTTGATCGACTTCGAGATCTCGGGCTGCAGCGGGCCCGAGTTGCCGATGCAGGTGGTGCAGCCATAGCCGACGAGGTTGAAGCCGAGCGCGTCGAGATCTTCCTGCAGGTTCGCCGCGTTCAGATACTCGGACACCACCTGCGAGCCGGGGGCCAGCGAGGTCTTGACCCAGGGCTTGCGGGTCAGGCCAAGCGCGCGGGCCTTGCGGGCGACAAGGCCGGCCGCGATCAGCACATAGGGGTTCGAGGTGTTGGTGCAGGAGGTGATCGAGGCGATCACCACCGAGCCGTCATGCAGCTGGTAATCCTCGCCCTCGACCGGCGCGGACTTGATGAAGTCATGATGCACCGGCGCGTGTTGCGCGGGCGGATTGCCGCCCTCGGACACCAGCGCCGTCTTTTGCTTGGCGGTCACTTCCAGCGAGGGGCGCAGGCCGTGGATATATTCGCCGAACACGCGCGAGGCATCGGTCAGCGCGACATGGTCCTGCGGGCGCTTGGGGCCGGAAATCGCCGGAACCACTTCGCTCATGTCCAGATGCAGGGTGGAGGTATAGATCGGCGCGTAATCCGAATGCCGCCAGAAGCCGTTCTCCTTGGCATAGGCCTCGACCAGCGCGAGGCGCTCCTCGTCGCGGCCGGTCTGACGCAGGTAGCGCAGCGTCTCGGCGTCGATCGGGAAGAAGCCGCAGGTCGCGCCATATTCGGGGGCCATGTTGGCAATGGTCGCCCGGTCGGCCAGCGGCATGTTGTCGAGCCCCTCGCCGTAGAACTCGACGAACTTGCCCACGACGCCATGCTTGCGCAGCATCTGCACGACCTTCAGCACCAGGTCGGTGGCGGTCACGCCCTCGCGCAGCGCGCCGGTGACGCGGAAGCCCACGACCTCGGGGATCAGCATGGAAATCGGCTGGCCCAGCATCGCGGCCTCGGCCTCGATCCCGCCGACGCCCCAGCCCAGGACCGCAAGCCCGTTGACCATGGTGGTGTGCGAATCGGTGCCCACCAGCGTGTCGGGGTAGGCGACCATCTCGCCGCTCTGGTCGGTATCGGTCCAGACGGTCTGCGACAGGTATTCGAGGTTCACCTGGTGGCAGATGCCGGTGCCGGGCGGCACCACGCGGAAGTTGTTGAACGCGCCCTGGCCCCATTTCAGGAACTGGTAGCGCTCCATGTTCCGCTCGTATTCGCGGTCCACGTTCATCTGGAAGGCGCGCGGGTTGCCGAACTCGTCGATCATGACCGAGTGGTCGATGACCAGATCGCAGGGCACCAGCGGGTTGATCTTCGTCGCATCGCCGCCAAGCGCCTTGATGCCGTCGCGCATCGCGGCAAGGTCCACCACCGCGGGCACGCCGGTGAAGTCCTGCATCAGCACCCGGGCCGGGCGATAGGCGATCTCGCGCGTGCTCTTGCCGCCATTCGCGCCCCATTCGGAAAAGGCCTTGATGTCCTCGACCGAGACGGTGAAGCCGCCATCCTCGAAGCGCAGCAGGTTCTCCAGCACCACCTTCAGCGAGGCGGGCAGGTTGGCAAAGGAGCCAAGGCCCGCGGCCTCGGCCGCCGGGATCGAGTAATAGGCGACGGACGTGCTGCCGACGGTCAGCGTGCGGCGTGTGCCGGCGCTGTCTTTTCCGGTGATGATGGGCATGGGTGGCTCCCTTTCGCTGGACGAGGAACGGGGTTTAAGCTGCGCCCCTCATGCCGCATCGCCGCGTTCGGATCAAGGGGGATGGGGCAGTTTGTATACCACTGTGCACAGAAAAATGCGCGGCGACGGCGCCGGTTGGGCTGGCGGCAGGGGAGGGGGCCTTCTGCCCCCTCTTGGCGCGTTCCGCGCCAATTCACCCCCGAGGATATTTGGAAAAAAGCAAAGCCAAAGGCGCGCTTGTCCTTTGCCTTTTCCAAATATCCCGCGGGGGGAGTCCGAAGGACGCCAGTCCGCAGGACGGGGGGCGCGAAGCCCCCCTGCGCCGCTGGTCCTCCGCCCCGGGTGATGCGGGAAAGTCGCGCCCTGTTCAGGCTGCGCCACCCTCTCAAAACCTTGATTGGCTTTGGCCCGCCGCGCTGGTTACCAAAGGGGCGACCAAGGGGACCGGAAAATTCACATGCGCCTGACGTTCAGTGCCGCCTGCAGCCTCTGGCTGTGGCTTGCCTTTTCAGCGGTTGCGCAGACCGCCATCGATCCCCCGCATCGCGGCGGGGCAGAGAGCGGCACCGGCATCGAGAGCTTTTTCCGCAGCTTCCCCAACCTGCCCGAGCAGGGCTTCAGCCTGATGCCGCCCGGCCCGCGCTCGGCCGCCGCCGCGCAGGCGCCCCAGCCCAGTGCCTTCACCGAGTATCATCCGGTGGTGGTCGAACTTTACACCTCGCAGGGCTGTTCCTCCTGCCCGCCCGCCGATGCGCTGCTGGCCGAGATCGCCGGGCGCGAGGACGTGATCGCCCTGGCACTGCATGTGGACTACTGGGATTACATCGGTTGGGCGGACCGCTTCGCCAGCCCCGGCTTCACCAAGCGCCAGAAGGCCTATGCCCGGGCTGCCGGGGAACATGCGATCTACACCCCGCAGATGATCGTCGAAGGCTCCGAGCATCTGGTGGGCCTGCGCCCGATGGAACTCGTCGGGCTGATCGAGCGGCACAATGCCCTGCCCAGCCAGATCCGCCTGTCGCTGACCCGCGAGGGTGAGGGGCTGCGCATCGCGCTCGAGGCGCAGCCGCCGCTGCCCCGCCCGGCCGTGGTGCAGCTGGTGCGCTACCGCCCCGAGGAAACCGTGCGCATCGAGCATGGCGAGAATGCCGGGCGGGTGGTGCGCTATTCCAACATCGTCACCGACTGGGCCCCGATCGCCGAATGGGATGGCCGCCAGCCGCTGGTGCTCGAGGCCAGCGCGCCGGGCAGCGATGCCGCGGTGGTGATCGTGCAGGAGCAGGGGCCGGGCGCGATCCTCGCCGCCGCCAGGCTCCGCTAGCTCCGCGGCGTCTTCGGCTTCTTCTGGCCCGGCCCGTCGCCGGCGCCCTTCCAGCGGTTGTGGAACCAGAACCACTGTTCCGGCCGCGCCCGCACCCTTGCCGCAAGCCCGTAATTCAGCGCCTGCATCATGTCTTCGGGCGCGCCCTGCGGCACCGGCGCCTCCAGCTCGACAGTGAAGCTCAGCCCGTCCTCGCCCCGTGTCGCGTAGAAGGGCAGCAGCAGCGCGCCATAGCGCCGCGCCAGGTCTGCGCTGCTGGTGGGGGTGCGCGCCGGCTGGCCCAGGAAATCCAGCACCGGCTCCTTGCGCACATGCTGGTCGAAGAGCAGCACCAGCATCCCGCCGGCCCGCAGATGCCGCACGAAGCCGGCGGTCCCGCGCCTTCCTTGCGCGAAGACCGGCCCGCCGAAGGATTCCATCGTCTTCACGTAATGGGCGTTGAAATAGGCGTTCTTCATCGGCCGGTAGAGCCCGCCGATCTTATACCCCCGCGCCACCAGCGCCGCGCGGCCCGCCTCGTAATTGCCAAAATGCCCGGTGACCAGGATCACCGGCTGCCCGGCGGCCCGCGCCGCCTCCAGCGCCGCCACGCCCGGCCCCTGCAGGGGCAGGTCGGCCATGCGCGAGGTGAACTCGGCGCCGGAGTAATTCTCGATCAGCGTGCGCCCGACATTCTCGGCGACCCCCGCCGCAATGCGCCGCCGCTCGGCCAGCGGCATATCCGGGAACACATGCGCGAGGTTCGCCAGCGCGCGGGCGCGATACCCCGCCAGCGGCGCCACCACGCGGCGCATCGCCCAGCCGACCAGCGCCAGCCGCTGCGCATAGGGCAGGCGCAGCGCCGCGCCGATCAGCAGCCGCACGGCGCGGTCCGACAGCCAGTCGCCTGCCGTCTCGCCCCAGCTCCTGCCCCGCCTCGCCATCGCCCGCTCCTAGCGCCTGCCTGCCCGCGCGACCTGCGCCTCGCGGTGCCAGACATAAAGTCCGGCCCCCACGATCACAAGCGCACCGACCACGGTCCACAGGTCAGGCAGCGCGCCGAAGAACACATAGCCCCAGAGCGTGGCGAAGATCAGCCCCGAATAGCCGAAGGGCGCGATCACCCCCGCCTCGGCCAGGGTGAAGGCCCGCACGAGGCAGAGCTGCCCCGCCGCGCCCATGGCGCCGATCAGCACAAAGCCCCACAGATCGCCCCAGGCCACCGGCTGCCAGATCCAGGGCAGCATCGCGGTGGTCACCGCCGTGCCCAGAAGCGCGGCATAAAGCATCGAGGTCGCGGCGCTTTCGGTCGCGCTCGTCAGCCGGGTCAGCACCGCAAAGCCGGCATAGCAGAAGGCCGCTGCCAGCGGCAAAAGCGCGGCGACCGAGAACACCCCGCTGCCCGGCCGCACGATGATCAGCGCCCCCGCCAGCGACACCAGCACCCCCGCCATCCGCCGCGGCCCGATCCGCTCGCCCAGGAACAGCGCCGCGCCCAAGGTGATCAGCACCGGGTTCACATCCATGATCGCCGTCGCCTCGGCCAGGCCGATGAAGGACAGCGACAGGAAGAACAGCGAGGTCGCGCCGAACTGGAACACCGATCGCAGCGCCTGCAGCCCCGGCGAGCCCGAGCGGATCACCGATCCCAGCTTTGGGGCCAGCAGCACCAGCACCAGAACCGTCTGCCCGGCATAGCGCGCCCAGACCACCTGCATGGTCGGATAGGTCGCGCTCAGATGCTTGGCCAGCGCATCCATCAGCGTGAAGACCAGGATCCCCAGCAGCATGATCAAGATGCCGCGCGCCGCCGCCGACAGCCCCGGCGCCCCGGCCGGCGGCACTGCAGCCCCGCCGCCCGCCTCGTCTCTCATCCGCATCCCGTCATCCCCGGCCGCCCTGCGCGCCCGGCTTACCCCGCCGCGCGGGCATGCACCACCCCGCCCGGCGCGGGCGCCTTGCCCTTTGCCTTTTCCAAATATCCTCCGGTGGTCCGGGGGTGGAAAACCCCCGGCTTCGGCCGCAGCGCCGCCCTCAGCCCATCAGCGCTGCAACGCCCGGCAGGTCCTTGCCTTCCATCCATTCAAGGAAGGCGCCGCCGGCGGTGGAGATATAGGTGAAGCCCTCCGCCGCGCCGGCCTTGTTCAGCGCCGCCACGGTATCGCCGCCCCCGGCGACCGAGACCAGGCTGCCCGCCGCCGTCAACTCCGCTGCCTTGGCCGCCGCCGCATTGGTCGCGGCATCGAAGGGCGCGATCTCGAAGGCGCCAAGCGGGCCGTTCCAGATCAGCGTGCGGCAGATGGCGAAGACCGCCGAGATCGCCGCCACCGTCTGCGGCCCGGCATCGAGGATCATCGCATCGGCCGGGCAGTCCGCCGCCGCCACGGTTTCATTCTCGGCATGGGCCTTGAACTCGCGCGCCACCACCACGTCCACCGGCAGGTGGATGGTGCACCCCGCTTGCCGGGCCTTGTCGAGGATCTCGAGCGCGGTCGGCGCCATGTCGCGTTCGGCCAGGCTCTTGCCGACCTCGACGCCCTGCGCTACCAGGAACGTATTCGCCATGCCGCCGCCGATCACCAGATGGTCGACCCGGGTGACGAGGTTGCCCAGCAGGTCGAGCTTGGTCGAGACCTTGGCCCCGCCGACCACCGCGACGACAGGTCGCACCGGATTGCCAAGCGCCGCCTCCAGCGCCTTCAGCTCGGCCTCCATCAGCCGCCCGGCGCAGGCGGGCAGCAGCCGGGCGATTCCCTCGGTCGAGGCATGGGCGCGGTGCGCGGCCGAGAAGGCGTCATTCACATAGACCTCGCCAAGCGCCGCCATCGCGGCGGCCAGCGCCGGGTCGTTCGCCTCCTCGCCGGCATGGAAGCGGGTATTCTCCAGCAGCAGCACATCGCCCGGCGCCATCGCCGAAACCGCGGCCTTGGCCGGCCCGCCGATGCAATCCTCGGCAAAGCTCACGCGCTGCCCAAGCGCCGCTTCCAGCGCCGGCAGGGTCAGCTTCAGGCTCATCTCGGCCACCGGCTTGCCCTTGGGGCGCCCGTAATGCGCCAGCAGCACCGGCTTGCCGCCGCGCGCCAGAATGTCCTTCACCGTCGGCACGATCTTCTCGATCCGGGTCGCGTCGGTCACGCGGCCGTCCTCGACCGGCACGTTGATATCCACCCGCACCAGCACCACCTTGCCGTCCAGCTCCATGTCGTCCAGCGTCTTCCAGGCCATCGTCGTCTCCTCACGGGGGAAATGGGGCTGCGCCGGCAATCGGCGCTCTCGCGCGATACCGAACCCGATCCTCCCGATTTCGTCAACCGCCCCTGCGCCTTTGCCCTTGCCCAAGTCCCGGACCCGCGTCTAGGGTCGCCCCCGACTGGAAAAGGAGGCATTCATGGCCGACATCAAGGATCCCGAAAACACCATCCTGGTAGAGCTGAAGGATGGCACCGTCGCCATCGAGCTGCTGACCGAGATCGCCCCCAAACATGCCGAGCGCATGAAGGCCCTGGCCCGCGCCGGCGCCTATGACGGGGTGATCTTCCACCGCGTGATCGAGGGCTTCATGGCCCAGACCGGCGATGTGGAACATGGCAAGCCCGGCGGCAATGCCGGCCGCGCCGGCACCGGCGGGTCCGACCTGCCCGACCTGCCCGCCGAATTCAGCGGCATCCCGCATGACCGCGGCACGCTCGGCGCTGCCCGCTCGCAGAACCCGAACTCGGCCAACAGCCAGTTCTTCATCAACTTCAGCGACAACCACTTCCTGAACCGGCAATACACGGTCTATGGCCGGGTGATCTCGGGCATGGAATTCGTCGACAAGATCGCCCGCGGCGAGCCGCCCGCAAAGCCCGATGCGATGATCTCGGTCAAGGTCGCCTCCGATGCAGCGTGATCGCATGGTGGCCGGCGGGCTGATGGCGGCGGGGCTCGCCGTGCTCGGCGCCTTCGCGCTGAGCCAGAGCCCGGCGCTCGCGCAGGCCGCGGCCGATGGCCCCGGCCCGAACCTGGTGGTGGAGGTCGGCGGCTCGACTTCCGGCCAGATCGTGATCGACCTGCTGCCGGACGTGGCCCCGAAGCACGTGGAGCAGATCACCGCGCTGGCCGCCGAGGGGGCCTATGACGGCGTGGTGTTCCACCGCGTCATCGACGGCTTCATGGCGCAGACCGGCGATGTGGAGTTCGGCAAGCAGGGCGGCGATACCCGGATGGCCGGCATGGGCGGATCGTCGCGCCCCGACCTGCCGGCAGAGTTCTCGGACCTCTCGTTCGAGCGCGGCGTGGTCGGCATGGCCCGCTCGCAAGACCCGGATTCGGCCAACAGCCAGTTCTTCATCATGTTTGCGCCGGGCGAGTTCCTGAACGGCCAATATACCGTCGTCGGCAATGTCGTGTCGGGGATGGAAGTCGTGGACGCGATCAAGAAGGGCGACCAGGCCGCGAATGGCGCGGTGGCGGAGCCGGACTTCATGGCGAGCGTGACTGTGGCCGAGTGACCTGGGGCCAAGGCCGGGGGCGCTGCCCCCGGACCCCCGGGATATTTGGACCAGAACGAATGGGGAAGGGGCGGTGCTGGTTGGCAGCCGCCCCTTTGCTTTAGGCCAGCGTCACCAGCGCGTGGCGCTTCTTGCCGGCGCTGAGTTTCAGCGGTTCGGCAAGATCGGCGGCGGCGATCATCTGGCCGGTATCGGTGGCGGCCTCGTCATTGAGGCGCAGGCCACCCTCGGCGATCAGCCGCTTGGCGTCCTTGCCGGACTTGGCGAGGCCCGAGCGGACGACCAGCTGCGCAAGGCTGATGCCCTCGGCGAGGTCCGCCGCGGACAGCGCCAGCGTCGGAAGCTCCTCGCCCACGCCGCCATGCTCGAACACCTCGCGCGCGGTGGCCTCCGCCGCCGCGGCCGCCTCGGTGCCATGCAAGAGCCCCGTGACCTCGTTCGCAAGGATCACCTTGGCCGCGTTGATCTCGGAGCCTTCCAGCGCGCCGAGGCGGTTGCATTCCTCCACCGGCAGCTCGGTATAGAGCTTGAGGAACCGCCCGACATCGGCATCGGTGGTGTTGCGCCAGAACTGCCAGAACTCGTAGGGAGAGAGCATCGCCGAGCTGAGCCACACCGCGCCGCCCGCCGACTTGCCCATCTTGCGCCCGTCGCTGGTGGTCAGCAGCGGCGAGGTCAGGCCGTAGATCTCATGGTCCAGCACCCGGCGCGTCAGATCGATGCCGTTGATGATGTTGCCCCACTGGTCCGACCCGCCCATCTGCAGCACGCAGCCGTAGCGCCGGTTCAGTTCAAGGAAGTCATAGGCCTGCAGGATCATGTAGTTGAATTCGAGGAAGGACAGCGACTGCTCGCGGTCCAGCCGCGACTTCACGCTCTCGAAGCTCAGCATCCGGTTGACGCTGAAATGCCGCCCGATATCGCGCAGGAAGTCGAGGTAGTTGAGGTTGTCCAGCCACTCGGCATTGTTCAGCATGACCGCATCGGTCGGTCCGGTCCCGTAATCGAGGTAGCGCGCGAAGACCTGGCCCATGCCCGCGATGTTCTCGTCGATCTTCTGCGGCGTCAGCAGCGGGCGTTCTTCCGCGCGGAACGAGGGATCGCCCACCTTGGTGGTGCCCCCGCCCATCAGCGTGATCGGCTTGCCGCCGGTCTTCTGCAGCCAGCGCAGCATCATGATGTTCAGCAAATGCCCGACATGCAGCGAGGCGGCGGTGGCATCATATCCGATATAGGCCGGCACCACGCCCGCCATCAGCGCGCCATCGAGCGCCTGAATGTCGGTGCAATCCGCAAGATTGCCCCGCTCGATCATGATCGAGAGGAAATCGGATTTCGGGTGCCAGGTCATCGCCATGTCCAGTTCTGCTTGTCGTCCGCGTCCACCTGGGCGCATATACCGGGGCGGCGGGCAAAGGGGAAGTGGGCGGTGATGGTCAAGGCGGCGGCGCAGCAGGGGGCGATCTGGGCGCTTGGCACCATGTCTGGCACCTCGCTCGACGGGGTCGATGCGGCGCTGGTGCTGACCGATGGTCACACGATCACCGAGTTCGGCGCCTCGGCCTACCGGCCCTATACCGAGGCCGAGCGGGCCGTGCTGCGGGCCGCCCTTGGCCGCTGGGCGGGAGAGCTCGGGGCCGCCGAGGCGGCGGAGGTGGTGGAGACGGCCCATGCCGAACTGCTCTCGCGCTTTGCGGGGGCCGATCTTGTCGGCTTCCACGGGCAGACACTGGCGCATGAGCCGCGCGGGCGCGGCACCCATCAGGCCGGCAATGGCGCGGTGCTGGCGGCGGTGCTGGACCTGCCGGTGGTCTGGGATTTCCGCACATCGGACGTGACGCTTGGCGGGCAGGGCGCGCCCCTGGCGCCGTTCTACCACTTCGCCTGCGCGCGCTGGATCGGGGCCACCGAGCCGCTGGCCTTCCTCAACCTCGGCGGGGTCGGCAACCTGACATGGGTGGACCCGGCGCTGCCGGGGCCCGAGGTGCCGGGCGCGCTGATGGCCTTCGACACCGGCCCGGCCAATGCGCCGGTGAATGACCTGATGCAGGCGCGGCTGGGGTTGGCGCAGGATCAGGGCGGGGCGCTGGCAGGGGCGGGCCGGGTGGATGAGGCGGTGATCGAGGCCTTGCTCGCCCACCCCTATTTCTACAAGATGCCGCCCAAGTCCCTCGACCGCAACGATTTCGCCGGGCTGCTGGAAGCGGTGGCCAGCCTTTCCGACGCCGATGCCGCCGCCACCCTCACCGCCGCCGCTGCCGCTGCCGTCGCGCGCGGCGCCGAGCATTTCCCGCGCCCGCCCAGCCAGATCCTGGTCGCCGGCGGCGGGCGGCACAATGCCACGCTGATGGCGATGCTGGCGGATCGGCTGGCCTGCGAGGTGCTCCCGGTCGAGGCGGCCGGGCTCGATGGCGACATGCTCGAGGCGCAGGCCTTCGCCTTTCTGGCCGTCCGGGTGCAGCGCGGAATGGCGACCAGCTGCCCCGCCACCACCGGCGTCGCGGCGGCCGTCGGCGGCGGCAAGATCAGCTGGCCCGGCCCCTGAACATCGACGCGGTATAAAGCGCCAGCGCCGCCCAGATCATCGGGAAGGCGATGAGCCGCGCCCCGCCGAAGGGCTCGGCAAAGACCAGCACCGCGGTCAGGAAGATCATCGTCGGCGCGATATACTGCATGATCCCGATGGTCGAGAGTCGCAGCAGCTTGGCGCCATTTGCATAGAGCATCAGCGGCACCGCCGTCACCAGCCCGCATCCCAGCAAGAGCGCGGTCACCCCCGGCGCAGAGCCGAAGGCCATCTCACCGCGCAGCGCCACAAAGGCCACATAGCCAAGCGCGGCGGGCGACAGGATCAGCACCTCGAGCGCGAAGCCCTGGTTCGGGCCAAGCGGCAGCGACTTCTTGAAATAGGCATACAGCCCCCAGGTCAGCGTCAGGGTCAGCGCCACCACCGGCACGCGCCCGGCCTCGATCGTCAGCACCGCGACCGCCGCGGCGGCAAGGCCGATCGCCAGCCATTGCCCCCGGCTCAGCCGCTCGCGCAGCACCACGGCGCCCAGAAGCACGCTGAACAGCGGGTTGATGTAATAGCCAAGCGCCGCCTCCATCGCGTGCCCCGACTGGATCGCCCAGACATAGGTGGCCCAGTTGACCGAGATCAGCGCCGCGGTCAGCGCCCCCATCGCCAGCATCCGGCGCGAGGCGAGGGCGGCGCGCAGGTCGGCGCCGCGCCCGCGCCAGGCCAGCACCGCCAGCGCCACCGGCACCGACCAGATCACCCGGTGGGCCAGCACCTCGAGCGTCGGCACCAGGGCCAGCGCCTTCATGTAGAGCGGCAGGAACCCCCAGAGCAGGTAGGCGGCGACGGCATAGGCAAAGCCCGCGGCGGTGTCTTCGTTGCGGGGCGCAGGGTTACGGGGCGCGGGTGCGGTTTGGGGGGTGAGTGCTTCGGTCATGGCGCAGCCCTAGCCGCAGGGCGCACCCGCCGCCAATGCAATCTTGTGCCGGTGACAATGCCGCGGGGCGGCATGGATTGATGTGGATCATGGCAGGCGCGCCGCGGCCCTTGCAGGCTTGGGCGATCCCCGCCCCCCTCAGCCCGCAGGAGACCTCCCCATGCCGCTGTCCGACCCCCAGAAGACGCAGATCCGCGAGGGCTTCGCCCATCTGCGCGAAAGCCTGCAACCCGCCTCGCTGGCCTTCTACGAGGCCTTCTTCCGTCGCCGCCCCGACCTGCGCCCGATGTTCCGCGACGATCTGGCCGGGCAGGGGATGCGCTTCATGGCGACGCTGGGGCTGGTCGTCGATACGCTCGATGCGCCCGAGACGCTGGCAGAGCGGCTGGCAGAGCTTGGCCATGGCCATGCCGCGCTCGGCGTGCGGGCCGAGCATTTCGCGCCGATGGGCGAGGCGCTGATCGAGACGCTGCAAGGCGGGCTTGGCCCCGAGTTCACGCCCGAGGCCGAGGCCGCCTGGCGCGCCGCCTATGCCGATGTTGCCCGCCAGCTCGTCGCCAGCGGGCATCTTGCCTGACGCCGTCGGCGGGGGGCGCGCTTCCCCCCGCCTTTCGCTCAGCTGCGCAGGATGCTGCGGCCGGCGTATTCGGCCGTCTCGCCCAGCATTTCCTCGATGCGGATCAGCTGGTTGTACTTCGCCAGCCGGTCGGACCGCGACAGCGAGCCGGTCTTGATCTGCCCGCAATTGGTGGCCACGGCCAGATCGGCGATGGTCGCATCCTCGGTCTCGCCGGAACGGTGGCTCATCACGCTGGTAAAGCGCGCGCGATTGGCCATGTTCACTGCGTCCAGCGTCTCGGTCAGCGTGCCGATCTGGTTGACCTTGACCAGCAGCGAGTTGCCGCAGCCTTCCTTGATGCCGCGCGCCAGCCGCGCCGGGTTGGTCACGAACAGGTCATCGCCCACCAGCTGGATCTTGCCGCCCAGACGGTCGGTCAGCAGCTTCCAGCCTTCCCAGTCGTCTTCCGAGCAGCCATCCTCGATCGAGATGATCGGGTAGTCGGCGCACAGCGCGGCGAGGTAATCGACATTCTCGGCGGCGGTGAAGGTTTTTCCTTCCCCTGCCATGACATAGGAGCCGTTCTTGAAGTACTCGGTCGCCGCGCAGTCCAGCGCAAGGTAGATGTCCTCGCCCGGGCGGTAGCCGGCCTTCTCGATGGCTTTTAGAATGAAATCAAGCGCTTCGCGGGTGGAGTTGATGTTGGGCGCAAAGCCGCCCTCATCGCCGACGCTGGTGCTGTGCCCTGCCGCCGAAAGTTCCTTCTTCAGGGTGTGGAAGACTTCCGAGCCCATCTGGATCGCGCCGCGGATGTCATGCGCGGCGACCGGCATGATCATGAATTCCTGGATGTCGATCGGGTTGTCGGCATGTTCGCCGCCATTGATGATGTTCATCATCGGCACCGGCAGCACCCGCGCGGCGGTGCCGCCCACATAGCGATACAGCGGCTGCGAGGTGAAATCGGCCGCCGCCTTGGCAATCGCCAGCGACACGCCCAGGATCGCGTTCGCGCCGAGCCGGCCCTTGTTGGCGGTGCCGTCCATCTCGATCATCATGCGGTCGAGCATCACCTGCTCGGTCGCGTCCTCGCCCACCAGGTTCTCGGCGATCTCGCCATTCACCGCGGCGACGGCGTCCAGAACGCCCTTGCCCTTGTAGCGCGCGGCATCGCCGTCGCGCTTTTCCACCGCCTCATGCGCGCCGGTCGAGGCGCCCGAGGGCACCGCGGCGCGGCCCATGGTGCCGTCCTCGAGGATCACATCCACCTCGACCGTGGGGTTGCCACGGCTGTCGAGGATCTCCCGCGCGTGGATGTCGATGATCGTGCTCATGTCCTGTCCTTCCGTGTCAATGCCATGCCGCAGGCGCCAGCCTTCAGCGGGGGGTGCAAGCGTGGGTGGGGCCGGGGGGTCGGGAGTGCGCGCCGCCGCGCCGGCGGTCGCCCTCGCGCGAAGATTGCCGCTGCCCTGGACCCTGCGCCGTGCCTCCACCGCTCTCTCGTGCCGGGGTTTACGCGGTTTCCGCGCGCGCGAAAACCCCTTGAAACCGGGTGTTTGCGCAAACCTGGCGCCGGGCGCCGTGTCGCCGCCGGCCGCGCGGGCGTCGCGGCCGGGTTTGCACCCGGATCGCCGCCGGGTTAGAGCGGCCCCAGCGGAGGAGCCCGATGCAGCGCAAGGACCGGATCGACATGTTTGGCGCGGTCTCGCTGACCGGGTTCGCGCTGTTCCTTGCCATCAACCAGGTGGTGATCAAGCTGGTGAACGAGGGGTTGCAGCCGGCCTTCTTCGCCGGGGCGCGCTCGGCGCTGGCGGTGCTGTGCCTCTGGGCCTTCATGGCCTGGCGCGGCCGCCCGCCGCGGCTGAGCCGCGCCATGGCGGGGCCGGGGCTGCTGATCGGGCTGTGCTTCTCGGCCGAGTTCCTGCTGCTGTTCCTGGCGCTGGACCTGACCACCGTCACCCGCAGCGCGATCCTGTTCTATTCGATGCCGGTCTGGATGGCGCTTGGCGCGCATCTGTGGATGCCGGGCGAGCGGATCGGGCCGGCCAAGGCGCTTGGCCTTGGCCTCGCGCTGGCCGGCGTTGCCTGGGCGCTGCTGGACCGGGCGGCGGGCGCGCCCGCACCGGGGCAGGCGCCGAGCCTTCTGGGCGATCTGTGCGCGCTTGGCGCGGCGCTTGGCTGGGCCGGCACCGCGCTGATGACGCGGCTCACGCGGCTGCGGCACGAGCGGCCGGAGATGCAGCTCTACTGGCAGGTGCTGGTCTCGGCCCCGGTGCTGCTGCTGGCGGCGCCGCTGTTCGGCCCGCTGATCCGCGACCTGCAGCCCGTGCACATCGCCGGGCTGGCGTTCCACGCCGTCGCCGTGGTCTCGGCCGGGTTCATGTTCTGGCTGTGGCTGCTGTCGATCTACCCGGTGTCCAGCGTCGCCAGCTTCTCCTTCCTCAGCCCGGTGTTCAGCGTCGGGCTGGGATGGGCGCTTCTGGGCGAGCAGGTCGGCCCCTCGCTGATCGGGGCGCTGGTGCTGGTGGCGGCCGGGATCGTGCTGATCAACCGGCCGCGCCGGGCCCTGCCGGCCTAGGCTCCATCCGCACATCGGCCCAGACCGGCAGATGGTCAGAGGCAACCCGCGCCAGCGGCGTATCCAGCACGCCCGCATCCAGCAGATGCAGCCCAGCGCCAAGCGCCACCCGGTCGAGCCGGCCAAGCGGCTGGCTGGCGGGAAAGCTGCGCCCCGGTGCGTGCACGTGGAAGGCATCGACCAGGGGCTCCATCCCGCCCGAGACCGACCATTCGTTGAAATCGCCGAGGATCACCGTCGGCATCGGATCATGCCCCGCCAGCGCCGCGCGGATCGCCGCCAGCTGCAACCGCCGCCAGCGCCGCATCAGCCCCAGATGCACGCAGACGACGCGGTAGGGCGCGCCGGCCCCCGACACCTCCACCGCCAGCGCCCCCCGCGGCTCCAGTGCCGGCAGCTCCAACCGCTCCACCCGGCTTGCGACAAGGCCCCGGCGCAGCAAGATGGTCTGCCCGTGCCAGCCCAGGCTCTGCGGCGATTGCGCCGCATCGACCGGGGCAAAGTCGGTCTCGGCCGCGATCAGGTCCGGGGGCAGCGCAAAGGGCCGCGGCGCATGGCGGCGGTCCACCTCTTGCAGCGCAACCACATCGGCCGAGAGCGCGTTGATCACGTCCAGCGTACGGCCCGGCAGGCGCTTGCCATCGGCGCCGAGGCATTTGCGGATATTGTAGCTGGCAAGGCGGGTGCGCATATGGCTGATATAGGGCAGTGCGGTTGCCGGAAAAAGCAGGCGAGGGAAGAAGATGGCCGGAACCGGCAGCTGGATGACAAGATACCGCAGGCAGCCCTATGTGGTGCAACTCATCTGGGCAAGCCTCGCACTGGCCTTCCTCGGCGCGCTGGCCACGATGAACTGGTCGCTGGCCTTCATCGCGGCGGCGACCTTCGTGCTGTCGCTGGCGCCGGTGCTGTTCGTGCGGCGCATCGGGGTGCGGCTGCCGATGTCGTTCTTCGCCGGCATCGTGATCTTCATCTATGCCACCATCTTCCTCGGCGAGGCCTTCGACTTCTATGAACGCTATGCCTGGTGGGATGTGGTCCTGCATGGCGGCTCGGCACTCGGCTTCGGCCTGATCGGCTTCCTGTTCGTGTTTACCATGTTCGAGGGCGACCGCTATGCCGCCCCGGCCTGGGCGATGGCCTTCATCGCCTTCAGCTTTGCCGTGACCATGGGCGCGGTCTGGGAGATCTTCGAGTTTTTCATGGACCAGACCTTCGGGCTGAACATGCAGAAGTCGGGCCTGGTGGACACGATGTGGGACCTGATGGTCGATGTGGTCGGCGGCGCCTTCGGGGCGTTTTGCGGCTTCCTGTTCCTGAAGGGGAAAGAGCTTGGCGGCTTCACCGGGGTGATCGTGGAGTTCATCGACAAGAACCGCAGCCTGTTCCGCCGGATGCGGCGCTAAGGTCCGCAGCCGGCCTTCAGGTTCCGCAAAACGTGCGCTGCACCCGCTGCTCGGGCCAAGGCGCGGCGCGGTAGGGGTCGTCCTTGCCGGCCTCGAAGGGCCGGGCCAGCGCCGCGTGCAGCGCGTGGAACGGCGCGAAGTCGCCCGCGGTGGCGGCGACGATCGCCTCCTCCACCCGGTGGTTGCGCGGGATGATCGCCGGGTTCACGGCCGCCATCCTCGCCTCGGCCCCCGGCGCCTGCTGCTGGAGCCGCGCCTGCCAGTCCGGGGCCCAGCTGTCGAAGGCGCCGGGAGCGAGGAACTCGTCCCGCGCGCTTCCCTCGGCCAGCCCGCGGAACACCCGGGTGAAATCCGCCCGCTCCACCGCCATCCGCGTCAGCAGCGCCTCGATCAGCGGGCGGTCGGCTTCGGTCGCCGCCTCCAGCCCGATCTTCGCCCCGAACTTCGCAATCCAGGCCGCCTGATAGATCTCGGCAAAGCCCTGGATCGAGGCGGTCGCCGCCTCCACCGCTGCCGCTTCCGATCCTTCGGGCCCCGCGATCAGCGGCAGCAGGCAGCTGGCGAGCTGCGCCAGGTTCCAGACCGCGATCTGCGGCTGGTTGGCATAGGCATAGCGGCCCTGGCTGTCGATCGAGGAGAACACCGTCGAGGGGTGGTAGTCATCCATGAAGGCGCAGGGGCCATAGTCGATGGTCTCGCCCGACACCGCCATGTTGTCGGTGTTCATCACCCCGTGGATGAAGCCAAGCGCCATCCACTCGGCAATCAGCCGCGCCTGCGCCGCCACCACGGCATCGAGCAGCGCCAGCGGGCCCTCGGCCTGCGGATAGTGGCGGGCGATGACGTGATCGGTGAGGACTTGCAGCGCCTCGAGATCCTGCCGCGCGGCGAAATACTGGAAGGTGCCGACGCGGATATGGCTCGCCGCCACCCGCAGCAGCACCGCGCCGGGCAGGGCGCGCCCGTCGCGGATCACGCTCTCGCCGGTGGTCGCCGCCGCAAGGGCGCGCGTCGTCGGCACGCCAAGCGCCGCCATCGCCTCGGACACCAGATACTCGCGCAACACCGGCCCCAGCCAGGCCCGCCCGTCGCCCCGGCGCGAGAAGGGGGTGGGGCCCGATCCCTTCAGCTGCAGATCGACCCGCCCAAGCGGGCTGACGATCTCGCCCAGCAACAGCGCCCGCCCGTCGCCCAGCTGCGGCGACCAGCCGCCGAACTGGTGCCCGGCATAGGCCTGCGCCAAGGGCTCCGCCCCGCCCGGCACCAGGTTGCCCGCCACCATCGCCGCCCCGTCCGGCCCCGCCAACGCCTCGGGGTCCAGCCCCAGCTCCCGCGCCAGTCCGGCATTCACCACGATCAGCCCCGGCGCCTTCACCGGCGCGGGCGCCTGCCGCACATGAAAACGGGAGGGCAGGCGGGCATAGCTGTTGTCGAAAGGCAGGCTCAGGGTCATCGCGCATCTCCTCTGGCCCCTCGATATGGGCACGCAAGCGGCCCCGGAAAACCCCGAACCCCTTCCCATTCGTTCTGGTCCAAATATCCCGGGGGGAGTCGCTGAAGGCGACGGGGGGCAGCGCCCCCCTCTTGCTACAGCCGACCGATCCGCTCGGTCAGCAGGGCAAAGAACCCCTCCGCATCCACATCGCCCATGAACATCGCATTGGGCTGGCGGCCCGACACCCGCCACCAGTCGGCGACGGTCATGCCAAGGGTGAACTCGCCGCGGGTCTCGATCTCGACATTGATATGCCGGCCGGAAAACAGGTCCGGCTGCAGCAGGTAGGCCACGGTGCAGGGATCATGCAGCGGCGCGCCCTCGCTGCCGTATTTCGCCATGTCGAAGCGCTCGAAGAAATCGGTCCAGCCGGCGACGGCGTGGCCCACTGGGGTGCCAAGCGCGCGGAATGCCTCGACGCGGGCGCGGGTGGTCAGCGCCTTGTGGGTCACGTCGAGCGGCATCACCACCAGCGGCACGCCGCTTTTGAACAGGACTTCAGCGGCTTCCGGATCGACATGGATGTTGAATTCCGCCGCCGGGGTGATGTTGCCGACCTCGAAATAGGCGCCGCCCATCAGCACCACTTCGCAGATGCGGCTGGCGATGTCGGGCGCGCGCTGGAAGGCCATCGCAAGGTTCGTCAGCGGCCCGAGCGCGCAGAGCGTGACCGAGCCCGGCGTCTCGGCGCGCAGCGTGTCGATGATGAAATCCACCGCATGACCCGGCGCCAGCGGCATCACCGGCTCGGGCAGTTCGGTGCCGTCGAGCCCGCTCTTGCCATGTACATGCTCGGCGGTGATCAGGTGGCGGCCAAGCGGGCGCTCGCAGCCGGCGAAGACCTTCATCTGCGGCCGCCCGGCCAGCTCGCAGATCATCCGCGCATTGCGGGTGGTCAGCGGCAGCGGCACGTTGCCGGCGACGCAGGTGATCCCCAGCACCTCCAGCTCGGGACTGGCCAGCGCCAGCAGGATCGCCACGGCGTCATCCTGCCCCGGATCGGTGTCGATGATGATCTTGCGCGGTTTGGTCATGTGGCCTCCAGCTTTGCCGCGCAGGGTGGCGGGGCGGGCGCGGGAAGTAAAGGGCGGCCATGAAAAAGGCGGCCCGGAGGCCGCCTTTTTGCAGCGATTTCAATGGGTCAGCCGTCGAAGTTCACTTCCTCGATCAGCTTCAGCGCGTCGGGGCGCAGCTTGGCGATCTCGATCAGGCTCAGGCTGTCGGGAGTGAACTCGCCCCAGCTTGCCACCAGATCGGACCGCGCGACGCCCTGCTTGACCGGGAATTCGTTGTTGGTCTCGGCATAGATCTGCTGCGCCGCGTCCGAGGCGAGGTATTCCATCAGCTGCAGCGCTGCATCCTTGTTCGGGGCCGCCTTGGTCATCGCCACGCCCGAGATGTTGAGGTGGGTGCCGCCATCCTCGAAGACCGGGAACACGATGCGCACCGACTCGGCCCAAGGCTGCTGCTCGGGATCGGCGAGCATCTGGCCCATGTAATAGGTATTGCCGAGGCTGATGTCGCATTCGCCCGACCAGATCGACTTGACCTGGCCGCGGTCATTGCCCTCGGGCTTCTTCGCCAGGTTGCCCTTCACGGCGTCCAGCCAGGTGCGGGTGGCCTCCTCGCCGTGATGCGCCAGATGCGCGGCGACCAGCGCGACGTTGTAGTCGTTGGTGCCGGGGCGGGTGCAGATGCGGCCCTGCCATTTCGGGTCGGCCAGATCCTCATAGGTCGTCACCTCGCCATCGGCGACGCGCTCCTTGCTGGCATAGACGATGCGGGCGCGGCTGGTCAGGCCGAACCAGTGGCCTTCGGGGTCGCGCAGCTCGGCCGGGATCGCGGCGGTCAGCGCGTCCGAGGTCACGGCTTGCGTCACGCCCGCGTTCACCACCTCGGCAAGGCGGGCGATATCGACGGTCATCACCAGGTCGGCCGGCGAGCGGTCGCCCTCGGCGGTCAGGCGCTCGACCATGCCCTTGTCAACGAAGGCGACATTCACCGCGATGCCGGTTTCGGCGGTGAAGGCGTCGAACAGCGGCTGCACCAGTTCGGGCTGGCGGTGGGAATAGACATTGACTTCATCGGCGAGGACCGGCGCGGCGATGGCCGTGGCAGCGGTGGCAAGAAGCACAAGGCGGAGCGACATGAAGGTTCCTTCCGAGTAAAAGTGTCGGGAATACTTATCCTCAATGCGCGGCCGCCGGTCAATACCATGGTGGGCGGGAAATGAGGTTCAGCCGGCCGCGGCCTTTGCCGCCTTCTCTGCCGCCTTGGCCGCGTTCCACAGCGCGTCCATCTCGGCCAGGTCGCTGTCCTCGGGGCGGCGCCCGGTTTGCGCCAGCGCCACCTCGATGCTGGCAAAGCGGCGGGTGAACTTGGCATTGGCGGCGCGCAGGGCGGCCTCGGGGTCCACGCCCAGATGCCGGGCGAGGTTGGCCATGACGAACAAGAGGTCGCCCATCTCCTCGGCCACCTCCTCCTGGGTCAGGCTGTCCTTCGCCTCGACCAGCTCGCGCGCTTCTTCCACGATCTTGTCCAGCACTTCCGTGGTGGAGGGCCAGTCGAACCCCACCCGCGCCGCGCGCTTTTGCAGCTTGAGCGCCCGCAGCAGCGCCGGCAGGCCCACGGCCACCCCGTCGAGCACGCCGGTTTCCGCCTTGGCGGCGCGTTCGGCGGCCTTGATCCGCTCCCAATCCACCGTCTGCTGGTCGGCGGACTTGTCGCGCGACTCGGTGCCGAACACATGGGGGTGGCGCGCAACCATCTTGTCGGCCACCGCTTTCGTCACGCTGCCAAAGTCGAAATGCCCCGCCTCGGCGGCCATCTGCGCATGATAGACCACCTGCAGCAGCAGATCGCCAAGCTCTCCCTCCAGCTCGCCCCAGGCCTGCCGCTCGATGGCGTCGGCGACCTCATAGGCTTCCTCGATAGTGTAGGGGGCAATGGTCTCGAAGCTCTGCACCAGATCCCAGGGACAGCCGGTGGCCGGGTCGCGCAGCCGCGCCATGATCTCGAGGAGGCGCGGCAGCCCGCCCTCGGGATCGTGAACGAGGGCGTCGGAGGAGGGGCTCGGGTGAGTCATTGCGGATGCCTGCCAATTCGAGTCATCTGCGCCTAGCAGAAACCGCCCGCGAGTGTCCACCATGCCCGTCCTGAACCGGATCGCCGACTACGCCCCGCAAATGACAGAGTGGCGGCGCCACCTGCACCAGCACCCGGAACTGGGCTATGACTGCCAGCAGACGGCGGCTTTCATCGTCGAGCGGCTGCGCGAGATCGGCGTGGATGAGGTGCATGAGGGCATCGGCCGCACCGGCGTGGTGGCCATCCTCAACGGCAGCGGCGCGGGGCCGACGGTTGGCCTGCGCGCCGACATGGACGCGCTGCCGATCGTGGAGGTGACGGGCAAGCCCTATGCCTCGACCGTGCCGGGGCGGATGCATGCCTGCGGCCATGACGGGCATGTGACCATGCTGCTGGGGGCGGCGAAATACCTGGCCGAGACGCGCCGCTTTGCCGGCCGCGTCGCGCTGATCTTCCAGCCGGCCGAGGAGGATGGCGGCGGCGGTCTGGCGATGGTCGAGGACGGGATGATGGACCGTTTCGACATCCGCGAGGTTTACGGCATCCACAACAGCCCCAACACCCCCTTCGGCCATTTCCACACCGCGCCCGGCCCGCTGATGGCGGCGGTGGATACGGCTTTCGTGTATCTCACCGGCAAGGGCGGCCATGGCGCCACCCCGCATGAGACGGTGGACCCGATCCCGGCCGCCGTGGGCATGATCGGCGCGCTGCAGACCATCGTGTCGCGCAATGTCCATGCGCTGGACGAGCTTGTGGTCTCGGTCACCCAGATCCATGCCGGCACCGCCAGCAACATCATCCCCGAAGAGGCCTGGTTCTGCGCCACGATCCGCAGCTTCACGCCTGCGGTGCGGGAACTGGCCAAGAAGCGCTTCCACGAGATCGTCGAGGGCCATGCTGCGGCCTACGGCGTCGCGGCGCGGGTGGAGTATGACTGGGGCTATCCGCCGACCGTGAACCACGCGGCGCAGGCCGCCTTCGCCGCCGAGGTGGCGCGCGAGATCTCGGGCGAGGCCGCGGTGCTCGCCGATGCCGGCAAGGAGATGGGCGCCGAGGATTTCAGCTACATGCTCGAGGCGCGGCCGGGGGCCTATCTCTTCCTCGGCACCGGGCCGGGGGCGGGGCTGCACCACGCCGCCTTCGACTTCAACGACGAGGCGGCGCCGGTGGGCGCCAGCTTCTTTGCGCGGCTGGTGGAACGCGCGCTGCCGCTCGCTTAGGGCAACGGCCCGTCGCGCAGGGCATAGGCGGCATAGGCGGCGCGCAAAGCCAGCTTGCGCGGCAGCGGGAAGCGGCGCGGCGTGGTGGTGATCAGCGCCGGCAGGCGGGCGGGGGCGCCCGCGATCAGCCGCGCCACCTCGGCCCCTGCCAGCGAGGCGGCGGCGACGCCATTGCCATGCCAGCCGAAGGCGGCATAAAGCCCCGGCGCGCCCGGCACCGGCCCGACAAAGGGCGCGAGGCTGCCGGTCAGGCAGGCAAGGCCCGACCAGGAGGTTTCGGTTTCTGCACCATTCCAGGCCGGAAACAGCGCCTCGAAATGCTTGCGCAGCCGGGCCAGCGTCGCCGCCTCGGCCTTTGGCCGCGCCGACAGCCCGCCGCGCATCCCGAACAGGAAGCGGCCATCGGGAAGGTGGCGGAAATAGTGCAGCAGGTTGCGGGAATCGTAAGACATCAACGGCGAGGTGAAGCCCTGCGCCGCCCGCTCCTCGGCCGTCAGCACCCGCGTCACCAGAATCGCCGAGAACACCGGCAGGGTGCGCCTCGCCATCCAGGGCAGCAGATCCTCGGGCGCATAGCCATTGCAGGCCACCAGCACCCGGCCGGCGATCAGGCTGCCGCCGGGCACGGTCAGCCGCCAGCCGCCCGCCACCGGCTCCAGCCGCGTCACCGGGCTCTGCCCCCAGATCCGAGCGCCAGCGGCCCCCGCCGCCCGCGCCAGCCCCTGCACATAGCGCATCGGGTCGAGCGGGAAGCCCTCGGCCCCAAGCGCCGCGCCAAAGAACCCCGGCCCCGCCAGCCCATGCTCCGCAAGCCCCGCCGCCGGGACCAGCAGTGGCGTGGTCCCGTGCAGCGCCGCCTCCGCCTCGGCCCCCGCCTGCAGCGCGGCAAAGGCGACCGGCGAATGCGCCAGCAGCGCCTCGCCCCTCGGCCCCTGCCGCGCGTCGATCCCCTCCGCCTCCAGCAGCCCCGCGACATGGTCAATCGCCCGCCGCTGATACCCGCGCCAGTCCCGCGCGCCCTGCACCCCGTGCCGCGCCACCACCGACGCATCCTCCAGCTTGGCCCCGCCCAGACAGCAGAACCCGCCATTCCGCCCCGAGGCGCCCCAACCCGGCTGCGCCGCCTCCAGCACCGCCACATCCACGCCGTGATCCCTCGCCAGCCCCAGCGCCGCGTTCAGCCCGGCATAGCCCGCGCCGATCACCGCCACCTCGGCCCGCGCCTCGCCAACCAGCGGCCGATGCGCCGGCAATGCCGCCGTCCCGGCCCAATGGCTCCCCGGCCAGGCCGGATCATAGGCCGCATCCTCGTAAAACCGTCGCACCGATGATCCTTCCCCTTTGCTTTTTCCAAATATCCCGGGGGGAGCGGGCCTGCCAAGGCCCGCCGGGGGGCCCCCCGTCTTCGCTTCCCCGTGGGCAGCGCCCCCCGCTACCGCCGCCGCGCGAACTTGCTTGACTCCAGCTCGCGCACCAGCCGAGGTCTTCGTACCATGACAGGAGGACAGCATGGCCCTTGAAGACGCCAAGACCCAGGTCGATCTGGCCTTCACGCGGGAGCAGACCCGCGGGCTCGCCTTCGAGAATGCCTTTGGCGGCGCCACCAGCTTCCTGCGCCGGCGCTACAGCAAGGACCTGACGGGCGCCCATCTCGCCATCACCGGCGTGCCCTTCGACCAGGCGGTGACGCATCGGCCCGGCGCCCGCTTCGGGCCCCGCGCGATCCGCGAGGCGAGCACCCTGCAGGCCTTCGATCCGCCCTATGGCTGGGGCTTCGATCCGCTGAGCGACTTCGACATCGTCGATTATGGCGACCTGGCCTTCGATTATGCCCGCGTCGCCGACTTCCCCGAGGCGCTGACCACGCATATCCGCGGCATCCTCGCCGCCGGGCCGGGGACGATCACGCTTGGCGGCGACCATTACATCACCTTCCCGATCCTCAAGGCCTATGCCGAGAAGTTCGGGCCACTGTCCTTGCTGCAATTCGATGCCCATTCCGACACCTGGGCCGATGACGACATGGCGCGCATCGACCATGGCACCATGTTCTACAAGGCGGTGAAGCTGGGGCTGGTCGACCCGGCCCGCTCGGTGCAGGTCGGCATCCGCACCGACAACCCCGACACGCTTGGCGTCCATATCATCGACGCGCGCGAGGTCCATGAGAAGGGCCCGGCCGCGGCGGTCCAGAAGATCCGCGGCATCCTCGGCGACCACGCCACCTACCTCACCTTCGACATCGACGCGCTCGACCCTGCCTTCGCGCCCGGCACCGGCACGCCGGTCTGGGGCGGGCTGCACAGCTGGCAGGTGGCGGCGATGCTGCGCGGGCTGGCGGGGATCGACCTCGTCGGCGGCGATGTGGTCGAGGTCTCGCCGCCCTACGACACCACCGGCGCCACGGCGATCGCGGGCGCGCATGTCGCGCATGAGCTGCTGGCGCTGTATTGCTGGCGCAAGGCCGGGCGATGAGGTTCACCGCGCTCCTGCTGATCGTGCTGGCGCTGGCGGGGCTGGCATGGGTGCGGCTTGCACCCTCGGACCCGGCGCGCTGGCATGTGAACCCGCTGACCGCGCGCGACCCCGGCACGCCGAACTTCGCGCGCATCGCCCCCGGCCAGATCGTCACGCCCGAGGACCCGGCCAGCCTTGCCCGCCGCATCGACGCGGCGCTGCTGGCGATGCCGCGGGTCAGCCGGCTGGCGGGCGATCCCGAGGGCGGCTTCGTGACTTACGTCGCGCGCTCGCGCCTGCTGGGGTTTCCCGACTACATCACCGTGCGCAGCCTTGCCGCCGACCGTGGCGCCACCTGCGCGGTGCTGTCGCGGGCCCGGTTCGGCAGCTCGGATTTCGGGGTGAACGCCGCGCGGCTTGCAGCCCTGCGGGCGGCCTTGGAGTAGCCTGCTTCCCCCCGGGCTTCGCTTGCGCTACATCCCGGCCATGCTGCCGACCGACACCCTTGACCAGATCACCCGCCGCTTCGAGTTTCTCGAGGCCAGGCTCAATGCCGGCGCCAGTCCGGCGGAAATCGCCGTGCTCAGCCGGGAGTATTCCGAGCTGAAGCCGGTGGTGGCCGAGATCGCCGCCTGGCGGCAGGCGCGGGCCGACCTTTCGGAGGCCGAGGCGATGCTGGCCGATCCCGAGATGCGGGCGCTGGCCGAGGACGAGATCCCGGCGCTGAAGGCGCGCATTCCGGCGATGGAGGACCGGCTGCGCATCGCGCTGCTGCCGCGCGATGCCGCCGATGCGCGCCCGGCGATCCTGGAAATCCGCCCCGGGACGGGGGGCGAGGAAGCGGCGCTGTTCGCCGGCGACCTCTTGCGCATGTACCAGCGCCATGCCGAGGCGCAGGGCTGGCGCTTCCAGATGCTGGAGCTGTCGGAGACCGAGCTTGGCGGTGTCAAGGAAGCCATGGCGCGGATCGAGGGCGAGGGGGTCTTCGCGCGGCTGAAGTATGAGTCGGGCGTGCACCGGGTGCAGCGGGTGCCCGAAACCGAGAGCGGTGGGCGCATCCATACCTCGGCCGCGACGGTGGCGGTGCTGCCCGAGGCCGAGGAGGTGGATATCGACATCCCGGCATCCGATATCCGCATCGACACCATGCGCGCCAGCGGCGCCGGCGGGCAGCATGTGAACACCACCGATTCGGCGGTGCGGCTGACGCATATCCCGACGGGGATCGTGGTGACGAGTTCCGAGAAATCCCAACACCAGAACCGCGCCAATGCGATGGCGGTGCTGCGCGCCCGGCTCTACGACCTGGAGCGGAGCCGGATGGATAGCGCGAGGGCCGCGGACCGCAAGGCGCAGGTGGGCTCGGGCGACCGGTCGGAACGCATCCGCACCTACAACTTTCCGCAGGGGCGGATGACCGATCACCGCATCAACCTGACGCTCTATTCGCTGGACAGGATCATGGGCGGCGATCTGGGCGAGATCATCGATGCGCTGGTGGCGCAGGACCAGGCCGAGAAGCTGGCGGCCCTGGAGGCGGGATCGTGAGCGGCTGGCCGGGCAGGGGGGCGCTGCCCCCCGTCTCCTCCGGAGACTCCCCCCGGGATATTTGGGAAAAAGCAATGGGCAAGACCTCGTGACCGGGGCCGAGGCCCTGCGTACCGCTGTCGCGCGGCTGGCGGCGGCGGGGGTGGCGGAGGCGCCGCGGGATGCGCGGCGGCTGCTAGCCCATGCGATGGGGGTCGGGGCGGATCGGCTGCTGCTGCATCTGGGCGAGGCGCTGACCCCGGCGGCGGCGGCGGCCTTCGAGGCCGCGCTGGCGGCGCGGGCGGCGCGGCAGCCAGTGGCACAGATCACCGGCAGCCGGCTGTTCTGGGGGCGGGCGTTCCGGGTGACGCGCGACACGCTCGACCCGCGGCCCGAGACCGAGACGCTGGTGGCGGCGGCGCTGGAGCGGCCCTTTGCCCGGGTGCTCGACCTTGGCACCGGAACGGGATGCATCTTGCTGACCTTGCTGGCGGAACGGCCGGGCGCGCGCGGGCTTGGCACCGACCTGTCGGGGGCCGCGCTGGCGGTGGCGGCGGGAAATGCCGCGGATCTGGGGCTGGCAGCGCGGGCGGAGTTCGCCCTGTCGGACTGGTTTGCCGGCGTGGAGGGGCGCTTCGACCTGATCGTGTCGAACCCGCCCTATATCACCGAGGCTGAGATGGCCGACCTGGACCCCGAGGTGCGCGACTGGGAGCCGCATCTGGCCCTGACCCCGGGTGGCGACGGGCTGGAGGCCTACCGCGCCCTTGCCGCGGGGGCGGGCGCGCATCTGGGCCCCGGCGGGCGGCTGCTGGTGGAGATCGGGCCCTTGCAGGGGGCGGCGGTCTCGGCGCTGTTCGCGCAAGCGGGGCTGGGGCAGATCCGGGTGCTGCCCGATCTCGATGGGCGCGACAGGGTGGTCTGCGCCGAGGCCCCCTGATCCTCCGCGGCGATCCGTCGCATTCTTCGCAAGATCGCAGCGTTTTGGCGGGTTTTTCCAAGTTTCCGCTTGCCCTGCGCGGCCTCCCATGCTTACACAGGCCTTGTGACGGAGGGGCAACACGGCCCCCCGCGCGCTCCGCCAGCACCGCATCGCCCGATTTTTCCGCGCAGCCACCTTGATCGGATGCGCCGGGCCGAAGCAGGGAAACCGGTCGGGGCTGTCAGCCGCAAAAGCCAGACGAATGGCGCGTCCACAAAAGCCGCCAAGGCTCGCAACAAGCGAAAGCACATGAGATCATCCAAGTCCCGTTCGCGTTCCAAGTCGAACCGTCAGCGCACGCTCGGCAATATCATCAACCGCGTCTTCGACAGTTCGGGACCCGAGGGCAAGGTGCGTGGCACCCCCCAGCAGATCATCGACAAATACCTGATGCTGGCGCGCGATGCCCAGCTGTCGAATGACCGCGTGGCCGAGCAGAACTTCCTGCAACATGCCGAGCATTACACAAGGATGTTGGGCGAGGCGACGCGCGAGATGGGCCAGGACCAGCGCCAGCAGGGTGGCCAGCCGCAGCCCCAGCAGGGCCAGAATGGTGGCCAGAACGGCGGCCAGAACGGGCATGGCCAGAACGGCAATGGCGGGCAAGAGCGCTACGCCGATGCCGGGGGGCAGGAGCGGGGCCAGCAGGACCGTGGTCAACAGGACCGGGGCCAGCAGGACCGCAATCAACAGCAGGACCGGGGTCAGCAGGAGCGCGGGCAACAGGACCGCAACCAGCAGGATCGTGGTCAGCAAGACCGAGGCCCGCAGGATCGCAACCAGGGCGGCCAGCAGGACCGGAACCGCGAGCAGCGCGGCGAGCAGCGCCATGACCGGCCGCAGCGTGAGCGCAGCCCCGAGCCGATGACCGACCCGCGCGAGGATGGCGAAGACAGCGGCCTGGTGGAAACCCCGGAAATGCGCCCGCAGCAGCCGCGCCGCGAGCGCGCGCCGCAGGGCGAACGCCGCGCGCCGCGCGGGCCGAAGCCGCAGGTGGAGGGCGAGGCCGCCGCCGAGCAGCCCGTGTCCGAGCCGCGTGCTGCCGAGCAGCCGGCCGAACCGCCGAAGGCTGAACAGCCGCAGCCCGTGCAAGCCGCCGAGCAGCCCAAGGACGTGCGGCGCGAACTGACCCGTCTGGCGCAGCCCGAGGCGGAGCCCGTCAAGGTGCCCAAGCCCCGCGCCCCGCGCAAGCCCCGTGCCAAGCCGGCCGAGGACAGCAGCGCGCGCGCCGAGGATACCTCTTCGGCGGAATGATCCTTGGCCCCGTCAGGGTGTTTCGCAAAGGGCCCCTTCGGGGGCCTTTTCCATGCCCGGGCCGGCGCCTCAGCCGGCCTTGACGATCCGCGCCAGCCGGCAGAAGGCCTCGAGCCCGATCTCCTCGGCCCGGGCGGTGGGCAGTATCCCCGCCGCCTCCAGCTTGGCCTCGATGCCCGGCGCCACGCCCTTCAGGCTGGCGCGCAGCATCTTGCGGCGCTGGTTGAAGCCGGCCGCGACGATCCGGCTCAGCACGGCGCCATCGGCCTCGAAGCGGGGCGCGGGCAGGGCGGTCAGATGCACCACCGCCGAATGCACCTTGGGCGGCGGGGTGAAGGCCTCGGGCGGCAGGGTCATCACGATCTTCGCCTCGCAGCGCCATTGCGCCAGCAACGCGAGCCGGCCATAGGCCTTCGATCCCGGCCCCGCCACGATCCGCTCGGCCACTTCCTTCTGGAACATCAGCGTCAGGCTGGTCCAGGCGGGCGGCCAGACTGCCGGCGTCAGCCAGCGCACCAGCAGCTCGGTGCCGACATTGTAGGGCAGGTTCGCCGCCACCTTCCACGGCGCGGTCAGATGCGCCGACAGGTCCATGTCCAGCGCATCGCCCTGCAGCACCGTCAGCCGACCGGGATAGGCCGCCGCGATCTCGGCCAGCGCCGGCAGGCAGCGGGGATCCTTCTCCACCGCGACCACATGGCGCGCGCCCTCGGCCAGCAGCCCGCGGGTCAAACCGCCCGGGCCGGGGCCGACCTCCAGCACGTCATGCCCCGCCAGATCCCCCGCCAGCCGCGCGATCCGCGCGGTCAGGTTCAGGTCCAGCAGGAAGTTCTGCCCCAGCTGCTTCTTCGCGCTCAGCTCATGCGCCGCGATCACCTCGCGCAGCGGCGGCAGCCCATCGATCGCCGCCATCAGCGTGCCCTGCCCGAAACGCCTGCTGCGTTTGCTTTTTCCAAATATCCTCCGGGGGTCCGGGGGTGGAAAACCCCCGGCGCCTCCGCCCGCGCGCCGCCGCTCATTCCGCCGCCCGGGCCGCAGCCATCTCGGTCGCCATCCGCAAGGCCGCGATCAGGCTCGAGGGATCGGCGACCCCGCTGCCCGCGATGTCGAAGGCGGTGCCATGGTCGGGCGAGGTGCGGATGAAGGGCAGCCCCAGCGTCACATTGACGCCCCCGGCGAAATCCAGCGTCTTGATCGGGATCAGCGCCTGGTCGTGATACATGCAGATCGCCGCGTCATAGCGCGCCCGCGCCGCGGGGTGGAACATGGTGTCGGCCGGCAGCGGGCCCGAGACGGCATAGCCCTCGGCCCGCAGCGCCTCGACCACCGGGGCGATGCGGTCGATCTCCTCGAAGCCCATCGCGCCGCCCTCGCCGGCATGGGGGTTCAGCCCCGCCACCGCCAGACGCGGGCCATGAATCCCGAAATCCCGCTCCAGCGCGGCATGGGTGATGCGGATCGTGTCCGACAGCAGCTCGGCGGTCAGCAGCCGCGGCACTTCGGACAGGGCGACATGGATCGTCACCGGCACCACCTTGAGGTCGGGGCAGGCCAGCATCATCACCACGCGCGGCACGCCCGCCAGATGCGCGAGGTATTCGGTATGGCCGGGATGGGCGAAGCCGGCGCCATCCTTCAGCGCCTTCTTCGAGATCGGCGCGGTGCAGATGGCCGAGGCATGGCCGCGCCCGACCAGCTGCACGGCGCGGGCGATCACCTCGATCACCGCGGCGGCATTCGCAGGGGTCGGCGTGCCCGGGATCGCGGCGGCGGGGAAGGCATGGGCCAGCACCGGCAGCGCGTGGCCGGCAACCGAAAAGGCATCCTCGGGCGCGTCGATCAGCTGATGCGGGGCGCCCTGCGGCAGGTGCGACGGATCGCCGATCCAGAAGAAGGGCAGCCGGGCGCGCAGATGCTCCCAGGCCTTGACGGCGATCTCGGGGCCGATGCCGGCGGGCTCGCCGCAGGTCAGGGCCACCGGCAGCGGGGCGCGGGGCATGGTCACGGGTACCGGATCGAGGCCTCGGCGCGCAGCTCGGCCATATAGGCCTCGGCGAAGGCCACCAGCCGCTCGTTCTGCAGCCGGGCGCGGACCTGCTCGCGCGGCACAGTCGTGGTATCGAGCAGCGGCCCGCGCGAGCACAGCATCAGCACCATCAGCGCATCGCCGCGGGTGAGGTTCGTGGAGATCTCATTGGCATCAAGCCGCGACAGTTCGGCCCGGATATCGGCGGGCAGCGCCGAGGAGGGCTGGGTCTGCACCAGCAGCCGGTCGGCGGCCACGCCGCTGGCCACGCCATAAAGGTCATCGCAGGTATCCACCCGGGCGCGGATCTTCGAGGCCTCGGCCAGTGCCGCCTCGCTGCGCCCGCCGGGCAGCAGCACCTGGGCATATTCCAGCGCCTCGACGCCCGCGGGCAGCGGGGCGGGCGCATCGGCGCGTTCATGCAGCAGGAACATCGCATAGACGCCGGGGCCGACCTGCAGCGGGGGGGTGATCCCGCCCGGGGTCAGCGCGCCGACGCGGCCGCGCACCTGCTCTGGCAGGCTGCTCAGGGCCATCCAGTCCAGCTGGCCGCCCAGATCGCGGGTGCCGGCGGTGGAATATTGCCGGGCGGCGGTGTCGAAGCTGGCCTCGGTGGTGGCAAGCACTGCCACGCGCTCGGCCAGCAGGCGGGCGCGGGCATCCTCCTCGGGGGCGCGGCGGATGATGATCTCCGACAGCAGCACGCGCGGGCCCTGGGGGATCTCCTCGCCAAAGCCCTCTTCGGCGATCGCGCGCTCGACCTCGGCATCGCTGGCGCGGGCGCGGCCGGCGAAACGGGCGCGCACCACGTCGCGCCAGACGATGCCGGCGGCGACGAAATCGCGGAAGGTCTCGGCCGAGACACCGACCTTTTCCAGCTCGGCCACGAACTGCTCGGCGCTGAGATTGGCGCGGCCGGCGAATTCTTCCATCCCCGCCGTCACCTGCGCCGCATCCGCCTCCATCCCCATCGACGCGGCGGCATCGCTGCGCAGCCGGTCGTCGATCAGCGCATCGAGCGCGGCGTCGAGCATCTCGGGCGGGGCGCCCAGCAAGGTCAGGAACAGGCGGCGCTGCTGCAGCTCGTATTCGGTGATCGCGCTGTCGTTCACGAAGACCTGCGCGGCGAACTGCCCGTCCTGCGCAAAGGCCGGGGCCGAACAGGCGGCAAAGGCCGCCACAGCGAGGGCCGGAAATGTGAAGAAATTGCGCATCGGTCGGGTCCGTCCTGCTCTGGTCCTGTCGTTGCCGTCCGCGCCCTGCCGGGTCTCAGCCGCCGCAGCTGCGGCGCGCCGCAACTGCCCGATTGCCCGAGCCGAAGCCGTTCAGCACCACCGAAAGGTCGATATCGGTGGTGGGGCGTACACTAGTCGAGGATGTGAAGCGGCGCGAGAGGGAAAGATCGAAGGTCACGCATTCGGTGGCATATTGCACAGCGACGCCAGCGCGGGCGGCGCGGTCCACCTCGAAATCGTAGCGCGTCTCCAGCGCGGCGGCCCAGGCATCGGTGATCGCCCAGTCGGCCTCGAGCGTCCATTCCGAGGTCGGCACCTCGCGCGCCTCGGCCATATCCTCCTCGAGCCAGATATAGGAGGAGCCGATGCCATAGCGGTCCGTGCGCCAGTTCAGCCGCAATTCCTCGCGCGAGAGGTCGAGCTCGTCGTCGAAGATCGCGCGGTTGGTGACGGTCAGCCCGCCGGCACCTGCATATTGCGTGGCCAGCAGCCAGTCCGAGGTGGCGCCGTCAAGGCCGCTCGAGGTGTTGAACTGGCCAAGGTTCTCGGGCCGCACCACCCGCCCCAGCGTCAGCGCCAAGGAGCTGCCGTCGCTGGCCTGCCGGGTGACGGAAAAGCCGAGGTTGGCGCGCAGCCCTGCCTCATGCGCATCGGCGCCGGGGAAACGGTCGAGCGAGAACAGGTTGCCCTCGTCGAACTCGACCAGCACCGAGTCCTCGTTGGGCACGTCGTCATCGGCAGCGCTTTGCGGGCTCCAGCCGATCTGCGCCACCGGCTCCACCACCCAGCTCGCGCCGCCGGCGGTGCCCGCGCGCATGAATGGCCAGCGCAGCTCCACCGCCGCCGCCGGGGTAACGCGGGTGACGGTGCCGTCATAGGCCGGGTCCTGGCCGATGCTGTAGATGTCGGCGGTGATCTCGGTCAGGCCGGCGAAGACCATGCCGTTGTCCAGCACCCAGTTGCGCCGCCAGTCGGCCCGGATCGAGGCGCGGGCGACATCGCGCCCGTCCACCACCCCGTCGCCATTGGCATCCGTGTCCTCGTCGGACCAGCGACGGTGGCTGTGGGTCTGAAAGCGCAGCCCGCCCTCGCCGCCGATCAGCGCCGGGGCAAAGCGGCGGTGCCAGGTCACGTCGGAAATCAGCGTCGGCAGGGTGGAATTGTCTTCGCTGTCGCGCAAGGAGCGGTAGTTGACCACGCGGCCGAGGATGTATTCGTTGCGCCGGGTGCGGGTGACCTCGATCCCGGTTTCCAGGCGGTCGGCATCGTCGAGCCCGTAATCGCTGGGATAGGCCTCGTCCGACACGGTCTGGAGGCCGAAGTTCAGCCGGTAATCCTCGGGCAGGGCAAAGCTGCCGGCGCCGAACAGGTAGGCGCGGGTGCCGTCCTCCAGATCGTCGCGGCTGACGGCGCCGTTGAACTCGATGGCGCCGCTGCGAAAGGCCTGGCGGTAGCGCAGCTCCACCGTGCGGGTCATGCCGGTGGAGACATAGGGGGTCACGGTCACATCGCGGCTGTCGCCGATCGGGATGAAATAGGGCAGCTTGATTCCGGTGCCGAGGCCCGAGGTGCTGCGGATACTGGGGATCAGGAAGCCGGGCGAGCGGTCCAGCGTCGGGTCGGGCATCCGCAGCATCGGGAACCAGAACACCGGCAGGCCGACCACACGGAACTGCGCGTTGTCGAAGTAAAGCTGCTGGCCCACCTCGTCATGCACGACGCGGCTGGCCCGGATTTCCCACAGCGGGATCGGGTTGGAGGCGCAAACCTCGCAGGAGGAGGCACGCACCCGGCTGGCGCGGTTGTAGCGGCCCGAAACGCGCGAGATCTCGGCGGCGGCAATCTGCAGCTGGCGGTCGAGCACGAGGCGCGCGCCGGTCAGGATGCCATCGGTCATGTCGGTGGACAGGTCCGCTGCCGAAGCCAGCAGGATGGTGTCGCCGCCGTTTTCCACCAGCGTGATCGGCCCCTCGATCTGCAGCCGCTCGGTCGCGGGGTCATAGATCAGGCTGCCGGCGGTCATCCGCGCGCTGCCATGGAACACCTCGACCGAGCCTGCCGCGGTCAGCCGGCCCTCGGCATCGATGAACACGGTATCGGCGACCAGCGTGGCAGGGGCCTCGGTGCCCTGCGCCATGGCAACGGGGGCAAGGGCCAGCGCCAGCGGCGACACGCTCAGCGCCAGGGCGGCGGCAAGGGCCTTGATCGCGCGGCGCATCAGCCATCCTCCAGGTGCAGCAACAGCCCAAGCGAGAACAGCACCGCCGCGGCCGGCGGGCTCCAGGCGGCAAGCGCCACCGGGATCTGGCCGTTCTCGCCCAACACTTGCGCGAAATTGCGCAGGAAGAAAATTGCGAAACCGGCACCAAGCGCAAAAAGCACCATCAGCCCGGTGCGGCCAAAGCGGGCATGGCGCATGGTGAAGCCGGCCCCCAGCAGCACCATTCCGGCCAGCAGCAAGGGCAGCGCCAGTTCCATCTGCAGCCAGACCGCGTGCTTGCGCGCCGAGAAGCCCGCCGCCTCCAGCCCGGCGATGAAGGCCGGCAGGTCCCAGATCGCGATCGACGATGGCGTGCCAAAGCTGTCGCGGATGCGGTCGGCCGTCAGGTCCGAGGCAACGGTCAGCGTGTCATGCCGCCGCGCGTCGCGCTCGGGGTTCTCGGAGTCCCCCAGCCGCCATTCCTTGACGCCCTGCAAGGTCCAGGCCCCGTCCGCCAGCTTGGCGCTTTGCGCCTCCAGCCGCAGGGTCGGGCCGGCCTCGGGCGCGAAGGACAGGAAGGTGGCGCCATAAAGCTCTGTCCCGTCGAGGTTGGCGCGGTCGGCGCGGATCACAGATTGCCCCTCGGGCCCGCCCTGGCGCAGCCACAGCCCCTCGCGGCTGATCGACAGCACGTTCTGCTCGCTCAGGCGGTAGCGCGAGGATTGCGCCTCGTATTGCTTCGAGGTGGCGGCGACGATCGGGTTCATCACCGCCACCGCCAGCGTCCCGATCAGCAGCGCGGTGACCACCGGCGCCACCAGCGTGCGCAGCGCGGACCGGCCGGCGGCGCGGATCACCACCAGCTCGGACGAGCGGGCGAGGGCGAGGAACAGCGCGATGGTCGCCAGGATCATCACCAGCGGCAGGATCTGGTACAGCGCCGCCGGCACGTTCAGCGCCGCAAGCCAGGCCGCGGCGCCAAGCCCGCCCCCGGTCTCGATGCGGCGGATCTGCTCGACCATGTCCACCATGAACATGATCCCGAAGAACACGCCGAAGACGCCCAGGAACATCATGGCAAAGCGCCGTGCGACATAGAGGGAAAGGGTCATGCCGCCACCTCTGCCACGGGGACGCGCACCCGCCGCGGCCGCGCCGCCAGCCACAAGAGGCCCGCCGCCAGCGCCGCGCCCACCGCCACCGGCAGATAAGACAGCGGCCAGAGCGCCGCATTGCCCTGTGCGGCGCTGGCGCCGACATTGGCCAGCATCTGCACCACGATCAGCAGCAGCACCGCCACCGCGATCTGCCGCCAGGTGCCGAAGCGGCTGAAGCTGCCGGTCAGCAGTGCAGAGAACCCGATCAGCACGAAGACCGCGGCGGTCAGCGGCTGGGAAAACCGCGAATGGCCCTCGGCCAGGAACACTGCGCGCGGCTGGCGCGCGATCTCCATCGCCTCGGCCGTGGGCGCGAGCAGCGTGGCGGTGGAGAACTCGCGCAGGTCCTGGCGGCGGTCGCCCGCCCGGGTGATCAGCGCGCCGATGTCATAGGTGAAATCGTCGAAGCGGGTCACGAACAGCCGGTTGCCATCGCTCTCCAGCGTCTGCGCCATGCCCTCGAACATCACCAGCTTGGGCCCGGTTTCGGCCCGGACCAGCAGCGCCCGCTCGGCGGTATAGGTGGTGCGCTGCTCCGTGTTCCGCGCGTCCGACAGGTAGATGTCCAGCAGCTCGCCGCGCAGGGTGATCTCGCGGATATAGAGCGTGATGCCTGCGGCGGGGTGCTGGAAGCTGCCATCGACCAGGAATTGCGCGGTGATGTTCTCGGCGATCTCGATGCGCCGCTCGGCCAGCCCGGTGCGGCTGGCGGGCACCAGCACATGGGTCAGCACCGACAGCAGCGCCGCCACGATCAGCCCGAAGGCCAGGGCGGGCCGCGCCAGCCGCCAGGGCGAGAAGCCGGTGGCCTGCATCACCACCAGCTCGCTTTCGGCGCTCAGCCGGTTGGTGACATAGACCGCGGCGGCGAAGGCCGAGACCGGCAGCACCATGCGGATCACGTTGGGCAGGGTCAGCAGGCTGAATTCGAGGAACACCCAGGCCGACTGGCCATCGGCGATCAGCTGCTCGAACAGCCGCACTGCCTGGTTGATCCAGTAGACCGAGACCAGCACGAGCGAGAAGAAGCCGAACAGCGTCAGCAGTTGCGACAGCAGGTATCTGTCGAATCTGGACACCGTCGCCGTCTCCTTGCTGGCCTGGCCCCCCTCCTAGCCCAATCGCGGGCACGGGAAAAGGGAGTGTCTGGGGTGCGGCAGGCTGCTCGGCGGCAGGATGCGGGGCGGCGCCGAACGGCGACGCAGAGACGTCTGGCCAAGCCCGGACCGGCGGGCTAGTCTCGCGCCAAGCCCGCCGCCGCCGGGGCCGCCTTTCCGTGCCGCAGGGCCGGGGCGTCCGGCCGGCCTTGCGCAGGGCAGACCCGGATCGCCCCACGGCGCCAAGACACAGCAAAGGCAGCACCATGACCGCACCCGCCCATATCCATTTCCGCGAAACCGATGTCGAGGCGCTGGCCGGCCACCCGGGCCGCATCGCCGTGCTGCTGCCCGAGGGCGGCGCGCTCGACACCGGCGCGCGGCGGCTGGACCGGGCGATGAAGGGCGCGCTGGCCCGCTTTGCCGCCAGCCCCGCCTTTGGCAAGCTGAAGGCAGGCGAGGCGGCGGACCTTGGCTATCCCGCCGGCCTTGCCGCCGAGGCGGTGCAGGTGATCCGGCTCGACCGCAAGGCAAGCGTCGAGGAGGCGCGCAAGGCCGGCGCCGCCATCGGCAAGGCGCTGACCGAGACCGGCGCGCTGGTGCTGGCGGGGGCCCATCCCCGCGCCGCCGAGATCGCGCTTGGCCTTGCGCTGCGCGCCTATGACTTCACCGCCCACAAGACCGGCGAGGCCAAGACTCTTGGCGAGGTGACCTTCATGGTCGCCAAGCCCGAGGCGGTGGCGGCCGAGGCAAGCCCGATGGCGGCGCTGGCCGAGGGGGTGTTCTTCACCCGCGACCTGATCAACGAGCCGGCCAACGTGCTGACCACCTATGATTTCGCGGCGCGGCTGGCGGCGATGCAGGAGATCGGCCTCGATGTCGAGATCCTCGAGGAGGAGGATCTGGTCAAGCTCGGCATGGGCGCGCTGGTGGCGGTGGGCATGGGCTCGGAAAGCCCCTCCAAGGTCGTGGTCATGCAATGGAACGGCGGCGGGGATGAGCCGCCGCTGGCGCTGGTCGGCAAGGGCGTGGTGTTCGATACGGGCGGAATTTCCATCAAGCCGGCGGGCGGCATGGAAGAGATGACGATGGACATGGGCGGCGCCGGCGTCGTGGCGGGGGTGATGCGCACCCTGGCGCTGCGCGGGGCCAAGGCCAATGTGGTGGGCATCGTCGGGCTGGTCGAGAACATGCCCGACGGGCGCGCGCAGCGCCCCGGGGATGTGGTGCGCTCGATGAAGGGCGACACCATCGAGGTGATCAACACCGATGCCGAGGGGCGGCTGGTGCTGGCCGATGTGCTCTGGTACGCGCAGGACCGCTTCAAGCCTTCCGGCGTGATCGACCTGGCCACGCTGACCGGCGCGATCATCGTCGGCCTCGGGCATGAGAATGCCGGCGTCTTCTCCAACAACGACGCCTTCGCGGGGGCGTTCCTGAAGGCGGCGAAGGCCGAGGGCGAGGGTGCCTGGCGGATGCCGATGGGCGCGGCCTATGACGCCAAGCTGAAATCCCGCATCGCCGACATGATGAACGTGGGCGGGCGCCCCGGCGGCGCGATCACCGCGGCGCAGTTCCTTCAGCGCTTCATCCAGGACGGGATGCCCTGGATCCATCTCGACATCGCCGGGGTGGCGCTGCCGCCCGCCGAAACCGCGCTGGCCCCGAAGGGCGCCAGCGGCTGGGGGGTGATGGCGCTGAACCGGCTGATCCAGGATGGCTACGAGCCCGCGGGCAGCTGATGCCGGCCCTCTTCTACCAGCTGACCCGCTCGACGCTGGAGCAGACGGCCGAAACCATCTTGCAACGCGCGCAGGGCCAGGGCTGGCGCGTCACCCTGCGCGGCAGCGATGCCGGGGTGCTGGCGCGGCTCGATGCGGCGCTGTGGGCGGGGGATGAGGCGGGGTTCCTGCCGCACGGGCTGGCGGGCGGGCCGCATGACGCCGACCAGCCGATCTTGCTGACCACCGCGCCCGGCCTGCCCAACGATCCGCAGGCGCTGATGGCGATCGGCGGCGCTGCCGTGACGGCGCAAGAGGTGGCGGCGCTGCAGCGGGTGTGGATATTGTTCGACGGGGTCGATCCGGTGTCGCTGGGGGCGGCGCGGTCGCAATGGCGCGAGCTGACCGCCGCCGGAGCTTCGGCGCAATACTGGAGCGAGGAAGGCGGCGGCTGGCAGAAGAAGGCCGAGCGGTGAACCGGGGCCGGGGGCCAGCCCCCGGACGTGGCGAAAGCCGGGGGCCAGCCCCCGGACAAGACCGAAGCCGGGGGCCAGCCCCCGGACCCCCGGGATACTTGGACCAGAACGAATGGGGAAGGCGGCGGCTTGCGGGCTGGTGGCGCGCTCTCGCTGGCGTGAGGGGGGCGGCGCAGAATCCCCGTGACCCGTCGCGCCGAAGCCGGTAAGCGGGAACAGGATTGTGACAGCAGACCGGACCCCCCGACATGACCGCCTTCCCGCTCGAGATCCGGCCGCTGGGGCCCGAGGATGAACCGGACTGGTCCCGGCTCTGGACGGCCTATCTCGCCTTCTACAGCACGGTCTTGCCGGCCGAGGTCCATGCCTCGACCTGGGCGCGGCTGTTGGGCGACGCTTATTACGATCCGCGCGGGCTGATCGCGCGGCAGGGCGGGCAGGCGGTAGGCCTGGTGCAGTTCCTGGTTCATCGCAGCGGCTGGAAGATCGAGCATGTGACCTATCTGCAGGATCTTTATGTCGAACCGGGCACGCGGTGCAGCGGCGTCGGCCGGGCGCTGGTCGAGGCGGTCTATGCCGAGGCGGACCGGCTGGGGGCGCCGGCGGTCTATTGGCTGACCAACGAGGGCAACACGACCGCCCGCCGGCTCTATGACCGGGTCGGCGTGCAATCGCCGTTCCTGCGCTACAATCGCCCGGCATGAGCATCTTCACCCCTTTGGCCGGGCTCCGCGCCGCGCTGGTGATCGCTTTGGTCCTGGCCGGCTGTGCCCCCGCGGGCACCTCCGGGTCATCCCTGCGCGCGACGCCGGTGAGCTTTCCGGGTGCCGAGCCGCTGCCGCCGATGCGCCAGTTCGGCGCGACCCGGCCGCTGCCGGTGCTGCGCCCCAATGCGCAGATCGCGCGGGATTTCCTCGAGCTGAGCTTCCAGATGGAAAGCGGGCGGCCGCTGCCGGTGCTGACCCGCTTCGAGGGGCCGGTGGCGCTGCATGTCGCGGGCACGGTGCCGCCGACCGCGCGGGCCGATATCGACAAGCTGGCGGCGCGGCTGCGCGCCGAGGCCAGGATTCCGCTGCGGGTGGCCGAGGGACCCGTGCCGGCCAGCGGCAATGTGATCGTGGTGGAATTCCTGCCGCGGGCGAAGATGCAGGCGCTGGTGCCGGAAGCCGCCTGCTTCGTGGTGCCGCGCATCGGCAGCTGGGAGGAATACCGCGCCGCCCGAAGGTCGCCGCAGCTCGACTGGGCGACGCTGACGGTGCGCCAGCGCGCCACCGTGTTCATCCCGTCCGACACCTCGCCGCAGGAGATCCGCGATTGCCTGCATGAAGAGGTGGCGCAGGCGCTTGGGCCGCTCAACGACATCTACCGCCTGCCCGATTCGGTGTTCAACGACGACAACTTCCACGCGATCCTGACCGGCTTCGACATGCTGGTGCTGCGGCTCTACAACGCGCCCGAACTGGCCAGCGGCATGAGCCGGGCCGAGGTGGCGGCGCGGCTGCCGGCGCTGCTGGCCCGCGCCAACCCCAGGGGCGGCAGCGCGGCGCAAAGCGCGCCGGCGGACCCCACACCGCGGGCCTGGATCGAGGCGGTGGAGCGGGCGCTTGGCCCCCGCGCTTCGGACTCGGCGCGGCGCGCGGCGGCGCAGCGGGCGGTGGCCATCTCGCAGGCGTCGGGCTGGAGCGATGCCCGTGCCGGCTTTGCCTGGTTCGCGCTGGCGCGGTTGAGCCTGACCGGGGATCTGGAAACCGCCTTCACCGGCTTCCTGCGCGCCGCGCTGATCTACCGCGCCCGCCCGGGGATGGAGATCCAGGCGGCGCATGTCGACATGCAGCTGGCGGCCTTCGCGCTGTCGGCGGGGCAGGCCGAGGATACGCTGACCTTCGTGGATCGCTCGCTTCCGGTGGTGGCGCAGGCCGAGAACGCGGCGCTGCTGGCGACGCTGCTGCTGCTGCGGGCCGAGGCGCTGGAGATCCTTGGCCGGGCGCCCGAGGCGCGGGCGGTGCGGCTGGACGCGATGGGATGGGCGCGCTATGGCTTCGGGCCAGAGCTCGAGGTGCGGCGCCGCGTTGCCGAGATCGCGGCGCTGTCGCCGCGGGCGCGGATCGCTGCCGCGGCGCAGTAGCAGTAAAGGACTGGGTGGCATGATCGTTCTGGCCGGATTCGTGATCGGCGCGCTGTGGGGCGGGTTCCTGGCCCGCCGGCGCAAGGGCAACCGCTTCGACATTGCGCAATATGCGCTGTCCTTCGGCATCGCCTTCGCGCTGCTGGCGCTGTTCCTTGCCATCTTCCTCGACCGCCTGACCTGAGGCCGCCGATGTTCCTGCCGTTCTTCGAGGGCTTGCGGCGCCACGGGGTTCCGGTCTCGGTGCGCGAATACCTGGCCTTCCTGGAGGCGATGCAGGCGGGCCTTGTGACCTATGACGTGGACGGATTCTACTACCTCGCCCGCACGGTGATGGTGAAGGATGAGCGGCATATCGACCGGTTCGACCGGGCGTTTTCCGAAGCGTTTTCCGGCCTTCAGGCGCTGAGTGCCGAGCAGGTGCTGGAGGCGCTGGACCTGCCGCCCGAATGGCTGGAGAAGCTGGCAGAAAAGCTGCTGACGCCTGAGGAGAAGGCCGAGATCGCGGCGCTTGGCGGCTTCGACAAGCTGATGGAGACGCTGCGCCAGCGGCTGGCAGAGCAGAAGGGCCGGCACCAGGGCGGCAGCAAATGGGTCGGCACTGCCGGCACCTCGCCCTTCGGTGCCTATGGCTACAACCCCGAGGGCGTGCGCATCGGCCAGGACGGCAGCCGCCATCAGCGCGCGGTGAAGGTCTGGGACAAGCGCGAGTTCCGCGATTTCGACGACAAGGTCGAGCTTGGCACCCGCAACATCAAGGTGGCGCTGAAACGCCTGCGCAAATGGGCCCGCGACGGCGCCCATGAGGAGCTGGACCTGCCCGGCACGATCCGATCGACCGCCGAGCAGGGCTATCTCGACGTGAAGACCCGGCCTGAGCGGCGCAATGCGGTGAAGGTGGTGCTGCTGCTGGACGTGGGCGGCTCGATGGATGCGCATGTGCAGGCGGTGGAAGAACTGTTTTCGGCGGCGCGGGCCGAGTTCAAGCATCTGGAGGCCTATTACTTCCACAACTGCCTCTATGAAGGGCTCTGGCGCGACAACAAGCGGCGCTGGAATGCGCAGATCCCGACCGCCGAGGTGCTGCGGACCTATGGCGCGGACTACAAGTGCGTGATCGTCGGCGATGCCTCGATGTCGCCCTATGAGATATTGCACCCCGGCGGCGCGAACGAGCACTGGAACCCCGAGGCCGGGGAGGTCTGGCTGAAGCGAGCGCGGGAGGCCTGGCCGGCGCATGTCTGGCTGAACCCGCTGCCGGAGCGGATGTGGGGCTATACGCAGTCGGTGCAGATCATCCGCGCGCAGTTCGAGGAGCGGATGTTCCCGCTGACGCTGGACGGGATCACAAGGGCGATGAAGGCGCTCGGTTAAAGCCGCGCCAGCGCGGGGGCGAGATCGCCATAGCCCGTCAGCCGCCGCTCATAGCGAAGCCCCAGCCGCGCCGCGCAGTCCGCGGCCTTGGCGTCGAGGGCGGGATCGTCGGTCTGGGCCTGATAGACCAGCCGGTCGTAATTCCCGAAATACATCTCGCGCAGCTCCGGGTGCCGGTCGAGGCCGAGAGGCTTCCAGACAAAGGCGTCGAACTGCCGCACGAGGAAATCGGTGAGGTAGAAGGCGCCCATCTCCTCCTCGGCCCGGGCGGCGAAGGCGGCATTGCCCTCGAAGAAGGCATAGCAATGCGGGCCCTCGACCATCTCCACCCCCAGCTCGGCGCATTTCGCAGCCAGCAGCCCGCCGGTGCCGCAATCGGCATAGACGACGAAGAGCTTGTCGTACTCGGCGCGGTGCTTCGCCACCGCCTCGGCCACCGCCGCGGTGATCCTGTCGGGCCAGAGATGCAGGTTGGCGGGCAGGCAGGTCAGGTCGAGATGGTCCCAGCCATTCGCCGCCTTCAGGTCGAGGATCTCGCGCGCCAGTGCCCCACAGGCGATCAGCAGCACCCGGCCCGCCTGCGCGGGGGGCAAGCCGGACTCGGTCAGCGTGGTGTCATCGGGAATCATCGCCGCCGCATCAGCAGCAGCCGCGCGGCAAGGGCGACCAAGGCCAGCGCCACCAGCGGCAGGCCGGCGCCTTGCGCGGCGAAGATGGTCAGGCCAGCGGCAAGCAGCACCGCCGCGATCAGGCCAAGGAACAGGGGCAGGGGCATCGGGCTCTCCTTTGCTCCCTATCTGGGGAGTGCCGATGCCCCGCAAAAGGGGCGCCGGCCTCAGGCGCTGAGCTGCTGCATCTGGTTGTGCTTGCGGGCAACGAAGGTCTTCGCCGTCTCCACCGCCACGGCGGCATCGCGGCAATAGGCGTCGGCGCCGATGGCCCGGCCGAACTCCTCGTTCAGCGGGGCGCCGCCGACCAGCACGATATACTCCTCGCGCAGGCCCTTCTCGATCAGCGTGTCGATCACCACCTTCATGTAAGGCATGGTGGTGGTCAGCAGCGCCGACATGCCGAGGATGTCCGGCTTCTCGGCCTCCAGCGCGGCGAGGTATTTCTCGACCGAGTTGTTGATGCCGAGGTCCAGCACCTCGAACCCGGCCCCCTCCATCATCATCGCCACCAGGTTCTTGCCGATGTCGTGGATGTCGCCCTTGACCGTGCCGATCACCATCTTGCCGACCCGCGGCGCGCCGGTCGAGATCAGCAGCGGCTTCAGGATCGCCATGCCGCCCTTCATCGCATTGGCGGCCAGCAGCACCTCGGGCACGAACAGGATGCCGTCGCGGAAATCGGCGCCGACGATGGTCATGCCGGCGACCAGCGCCTTGGTCAGCACATCGTAAGGGGTCCAGCCGCGCTGCAGCAGGATGCCGACCGATTCCTCGATCTCCTCGCGCAGACCGTCATAGAGGTCGTCATGCATCTGCAGCACCAGCTCGTCATCGTCGAGCTCGGACAGGATGATCTCTTCGTCGGCCATGTCTGCATCTCCCGGCGGCCTTGCGTGGCCCGCGTCTTGTGCTGTGATGCCGCCAAAGCCGCGACCCGGGTTGGCGGATTGCGACATCGCCCGCGCCGGTTCCGACGCGCTGTTCGCTGCGGGAATCATCTTGGCGCATGTTCCCTTAATGTTCTATGTTCACGCCATGACCCTGCCGCCCGCCGATCCCGCCCTGCGCCTGCGCGCCCGTGCTGCCGCCGCCAACCCGGCCGGCCGGTTCGAGCCCTATGCCCGCGCCGTCGAAGCCGATGGCTGGGACATGCCCGAGGAGGAGCGGCTGGCCCGCACCGAGGTCGCGCTGGAGCGCCCGCGATCCGTGCTGACCCGCAACACCTCGCCCGACATCCCCTTCGACCGCTCGCTGAACCCTTACCGGGGCTGCGAGCATGGCTGCATCTATTGCTTCGCGCGCCCCTCGCACAGCTATCTGGGCCTGTCCGCGGGCCTCGACTTCGAGACGAAGCTGGTCGCCCGCCCGACCGCGCCAGACGTGCTGGCGCGCGAGCTGTCGAAGCCCGGCTACAAGGTGGCGCCGCTGGCCATCGGCACCAATACCGACCCCTACCAGCCAATCGAGGGCAAGTACCGGATCATGCGCCAGATCCTCGAAGTGCTGCGCGACTTCCGCCATCCGGTCGCCATCGTCACCAAGGGCGCGCTGATCGAGCGCGACATCGACATCCTGTCGGATATGGCGCGGATGGGCCTCGCGCAGGTGGGGATTTCGGTGACGACGCTCAACGCCGATCTCTGCCGCAAGCTGGAGCCGCGCGCGCCCAGTCCCGCGCGCCGGCTCGCCGCCATCCGCGCGCTGTCTGCCGCGGGCGTGCCGGTGCGCGCCATGGTCGCCCCGGTGATCCCGGTGCTGACCGATACCGAGGCCGAGGCGATCCTGGCGGCGGTGCAGGAGGCCGGGGCAGGGGCCGCGACCTGGATCTTGCTGCGCCTGCCGCATGAGGTGGCGCCGCTGTTCGTGGACTGGCTGCGGCGGAATGTGCCGGGGCAGGCCGAGCATGTGATGAGCCGCCTGCGCGCCATGCGCGGCGGGCGCGAGAACGACCCGCGCTTTGGCAGCCGCATGAAGGGCGAGGGGGTGGAGGCGCAGCTGCTGTCGCTGCGCTTCCGCGTCGCCGCGAAACGGCTGGGGCTGGACGGGGCGCTGCCGCGGCTGGACTGCGGCGCATTCCGGGTGCCGCCGCGGGTGGGGGATCAGCTGGAGATGTTTTGAGGGGGCGCCAAGCCTCTTGATCGTATCTCAATTGAGACCCATATTGCCGGGGCAACAGGAGATCCCGCCATGCCCGCGCAAACCTCGATGCTCCATGTCCGGGTCGATGACCAGCTCAAGACCGAGGCCGCCGAGGCCCTGGCCGGTGTCGGCCTGACGCTGTCGGATGCCGTGCGCATCCTGCTGACGCGCGTTGCCGCGGAGGGCGGCTTGCCCGCCGGCCTCACCACGAACCCCGAAAGCTATGACGCCTGGTTCCGCGCCAAGGTGCAGCAGGCGCTGGACGATCCGCGCCCGCCCAGGCCGCATGGCGAGGTGATGCAACAGGCCCGCGCCCTGATCGACGCGAAGCGGCGTGCCTGAAGTCGGGAGTGCCTCCGGGCCCGACCTGCTCTGGACGGCTGCGGCCACCGCCGACCTGCTGGCCATCGTCGATTACATTTCGGACGACAACCCGGATGCTGCCCTCGCCCTGATGGACGAGATCGAGAGCAAGGTGGCGCGGCTGCCGGCGCATCCGCAACGCTGCCGGGCGGGCAGGCTCGCGGGGACGCGCGAGCTGGTCGTGCGGCCCAACTACATCGTGGTCTATGCCGAAACCCCGGCAGCGGTCACCGTGCTGCGCGTGCTTCACGCCGCGCAGATGTGGCCCTGAGGATCACCCCCGCCGCCCGCGCCGCTCGCGCTTGGGATCGCCCGAGGTGTCGCCGGTCCCGTCACTCGCCGAGGAGAACCCGCCAAGCGCGGCGGTGATCTCGTCCAGCGTCGGGCGGGGGCCCTTGGGCTGGCTCTCCAGCGCCGCACGCATGGCCCGCAGATGGTCCGGCATGGTGCCGCAGCAGCCGCCGATGATCCGGGCGCCGGCGTTGCGGGCGAGCACGGCGTATTCGCCCATCAGCACGGGGGTGCCGTCATAGTGGATATGCCCGTCATGGTATTTCGGGATGCCGGCATTGCCCTTGGCGATGATCGGCCGCTCGGTCCCGGCCGCGACGAAGCCCAGCACGGTGCGCAGCAGGTCCGAGGCGCCCACGCCGCAATTGGCGCCGAAGGCCAGCGGCGGGTTCGGCAGCTTTTCCACCAGCGCGGCCAGTTGCGCCGAGGTCACGCCCATCATCGTGCGCCCGGCGGTGTCGAAGCTCATCGTGCCGCACCATTGCATCCCGGCCAGCGCCGCCGCCTCGGCCGCCGCGGCGAATTCCTCGGGGGCAGAGATGGTTTCAACCCACAGCAGGTCCGCGCCGCCGGCCTTCAGCCCCTCGGCCTGTTCGTGGAACATCTCGACGGCAATCGCATGGGTCAGGCTGCCCATCGGCTGCATGATCTCGCCCGTCGGGCCGACCGAGCCCGCCACCACCACCGGGCGCCCGGCAGCATCGGCGATCTCGCGGCCGAGCGAGGCGGCGATGCGGTTCAGCTCATGCACCTGGCCCTGCGCGCCGTGCAGCTTCAGCCGGCTGGCATTGCCGCCGAAGGAGTTGGTCAGGAACAGGTCCGACCCGGCCTCCACCGCGCCGCGATAGAGGCTGCGGATCGCATCCGGCCGCTCGATATTCCACATCTCCGGCGCCTCGCCCGAGCTGAGGCCCATGTTGAACAGGTTGGTCCCGGTCGCGCCATCGGCGAGGAGCCAGTCGCGGCTGGCAAGCATCTGGGAGAGCGCGTCGGTCATCGGGGCAACCTTTCAGGGCCGGGGTTGGCCGATCCTTGCCATGCCGGGCGGGCCGAGGCAAATCCATATTCCGCAGCGGGCAGCGGCGGCGGGTGCCGGATCGCGCGGGCGATGTCGGCGGCGGCGAGGGCGAGGGCGGCGGGGCCCGGCGCGGCGATGTAGAGCGGTTGCCAACGCGGCGCGAAGCCGGCCTTGAACTGCACCAGCCCGCAGGGGCGGCGCGTGGCCAGCCGCCAGAAGCGGGCGGGCAGGCCGCGCAGCCCCGCCGCGTCGGGCGGCACCGCGGCCAGCGACAGGCGCGGCACCCCGGCGCGGGCCGCCTGCGCGATCGCCTCGGCCACCAGCGCCTGCATGGTGCCATCGGGCAGCCCGGCGCCGCTGCGCATCAGGTCGAGGGTCCATTCGCGCGGGCCGGCATGGAAACTGGCAAAGGCGACCAGCCGCCCCGCCTGCCAGGCCAGCACGCAGTGCTGCCCCGCCACATAGCCCGGCGCATAGCGGCCCATGGAAAAGCCGCGCTCGCCGCCCCGCGCCTTGGCCCAGGCTTCGGCCAGCGCCGCCATCTGCGCGCCCGGCAGCGCGCCGCCGGGCGGCACCGAGGTCACCGTCACCCCCGCCTTGGCGGCATGGCGCAGCTTGCGGCGCAGCCCGGAATGGGCGGGACCGTCCAGCGCGAAACGGGCAGGCTCGATCACCGCCTCGCGCGCGACGGGCGCCACGGTCCAGCCGGCGGCGCGGGCCTGCACCGCGCTGCGGGCGCCGATCTTGTAGAGGCAGGGCACGCGCCCCCGCTCGGCCGCCAGCGCGCCGAGGGCCGGCAGCATGTCCCCCGGCGCCAGCGGATCGAGCAGCGCCGTCACCGTCTGCCCGGTCTCGGTCAGCAGCCAGCCCGGCGCGCCGTTCGGCGCCAGCAGCAGCGCGTGCTCGCCCTGCGCCAGCAGGCCGATCTCGGCGCGGGGGGCATCCGGCACCGGGCCGCCGCGGCGCAGTTGCGCCAGCCGCCGCGGGGCGCTGGCAGCTGGCCGCGCCATCGCCAGCACGCCAAGCGCCGCCGGCAGCGCGAAATAGACCGCGCGCCAGGCCAGAACCGCGGCCAGCAGCGGCTCTGCCGGCTGATCGGGCAGCAGCGCCAGCAGCGCCAGCTCGAAGGCGCCGACCCCGCCCGGCGTGCCCGAGAGCATCCCCGCGCCAAGCGCCAGCAGGAAGGCCGGCAGCAGCACCGCCCCTGCCTCGACCCCGCCCGGCAGCAGCAGCCACAGCGCCAGCGCCGCCGCCGCGGTATCGAGCGCGGCCAGCCCGACGATGCGCAGCGCCAGCGCCAGCGGCGGCAGGCGCAGCACGCGGCCGAAAAGCCGCAGCTGCGGCCGCCAGATGGCCAGCCCGGCCAGCGCAACCATCCCGGCCAGCACTAGCAGCGCCGGCAGCCGCGCGCCGGGCAGCAGCGCCGCCACCACCAGCGCCGTCACCACCGCCCAGCCGGCCAGGAAGGCCAGCGCCACCAGCGCCGTGATCCGCGTTGCAAGGCCGAGCCCGATCCCCGGCAGCATCCGCCAGCGCACCAGCGCGCCGGTGACGAGGCCGAATCCCAGCGTCTGGCTGACGGCGATGGCGGCGGCGCCGGCGCGGCGGGCCTGCGGCTCTGGCACGGCGGTGGCCAGCTGGCGGTGGATCAGCACGTCATATTGCGCCAGCGCCGCAAAGCTGGCCGCGGTCGCCGCCAGCGCCGCCAGCCATTGCGGCGCCGACACCGCCGCCAGCGCCGCGCCCACGGCGGCAAGGTCCAGCGCCGCCGCCTTCTCGCGCAGCGCCAGCACGAACAGCGCCATCAGCGCCAGCGGCAGCAGGTGGCGCAGCGCGCCCCGCCACGGCATCGCACGCCACGGCATCCCCCGCCACAGCGCCAGCGTTCCGCAGGCCGCGGCGCTGTCGCGCGCGGCTTGTCCTTGTGCTTGCATGATCGTCTTCCCGCCCCTGAACCCCGAGCCCCACGCCCTTGGATGCAGTCCTAGCGCCCCGCCGGTTCACGCCAGCTTAACGCGCGGCGCAGAACTCGGCGCGCAGCGGCGCGGCCGGGCAAAGGCAAAGGCCGCGCGGAGGTGGGTCCACGCGGCCTTGCAAGGCACCGTCAGGTCCGGCCGGCCGCGCCCCGAAGCCGGGGCCCGCCCGCCGCCCTGGTCAGACTTCGGTCATCAGCTGCTGCTTGGCCTCGGCCAGGCATTCGGCCAGCTTGGCGCGGATCGTCGCCTCGTCGGCATGGCTGCCAAGATCGGAGGCCAGCTTGCGCACCACATCGGTGTCGCCCGCTTCCTCGAAATCGGCCATCACCACTTCCGAGGCATAGGCGGCGGCCTCGGCCCCCGACTTGCCCAGAAGCCCGGCAGCCCAGAGGCCCACCAGCTTGTTGCGCCGTGCCTCGGCCTTGAACTTAAGCTCGGCATCATGCGCGAACTTGTTTTCAAACGCAGTTTCCCGTTCGTCGAACGTGGTCATGGCTTCCCCCACCCTGCTGCTGGATCCATCGCCCTCCATATGCCCACTAGGGGCCCTCGCCGCAAGCCCTGCCGCGCGCCGATAGCGCTGCCATCGGCCCTGCGGCGCAGATTGCGACGAAGCGCCGGCCGAGCTGCATCTTGCGGTGCGGGGCGCCTTGTCCTATAGGGGCCCAAACAACCCCGGTGGCGCCTGCCAGCCGGGGCGCGGCCCGTCCGCGCCGCCCCTCGACTGCTGACCAAAGGAAGCGCCCATGGCACCGCGTCGCAAGAAGATCTACGAAGGCAAGGCCAAGATCCTGTATGAAGGCCCCGAGCCGGGAACGCTGATCCAGTATTTCAAGGACGATGCCACCGCCTTCAACGCCCAGAAAAAGGCGACGATCGAGGGCAAGGGCGTGCTGAACAACCGCCTGTCCGAATTCTTCATGACCGGGCTGACCAATATCGGCGTGCCCAACCACTTCATCCGCCGCGTGAACATGCGCGAGCAGCTGATCCGCCAGGTGGAAATCGTGCCGCTGGAAGTGATCGTGCGCAACTTCGCCGCAGGCTCGATCTCCAAGCGCCTGGGGCTGGAAGAGGGCACGGCGCTGCCGCGGCCCATCGTCGAATACAGCTACAAGAACGACGAGCTTGGCGACCCGATGGTGTCGGAAGAATATATCGTCGCCTTCGGCTGGGCCAACCAGCAGGATCTCGACGATATCGTGGCGCTGGCGCTGCGGGTGAACGACTTCCTGTCGGGCGTGTTCTACGGCGTCGGCATCAAGCTGATCGACTTCAAGATCGAGCTTGGCCGGGTCTGGGACGGCGATTTCATGCGGCTGATCGTGGCCGATGAAATCTCGCCCGACAGCTGCCGGCTCTGGGATGTGAAGACCGGCCAGAAGCTGGACAAGGATGTGTTCCGGCGCGACCTTGGCAGCCTGACCGATGCCTATTCCGAAGTGGCGCGCCGGCTTGGCGTGCTGCCGGGCAATGCCACGGCGATGACCAAGCCGACGCTGATCAACTGAGGGCGCGGGAATGGACCTCGCGGCACGCCGGCGCGGGCAGGCCGCGCGGAACGGCATGATCCGGGAGGCGCTGGCCGGGCAGGGCGATGACGGGCGGCGTGCGCGGCAGGTGTCGCATTACGTCTTCCCGGACCTCGCCGGCGCGGCGGCGACCGATACTGCGCTGAAGGCGGCGGTGGCGGGCTACGGGTTCTCGGCGCGCTTCACCGCGGCCGGAGACGGGCTGATCCTCGAGCATGAGCGCGAGGTCGCCTCTGCGGATTTCGATGCCGAGGTGGCGGCGCTGATCGACGTGATGGACCAACTGGGCTGGCACTATGACGGCTGGGATTGCGCCGTCTTGCCGGCGGAATGACAAGGAAGGCGGACGGATGAAAGCGCGCGTGCATGTGATGCTGAAGGACGGAGTGCTGGACCCGCAGGGCGAGGCGGTGCGCCACGCGCTCGGCTCGCTGGGATTCGCCGGGGTCGAGGCGGTGCGCCAGGGCAAGGTGATCGAGCTGGAGCTGAGCGCGACCGACAAGGCCGCTGCCGAAGCCGAGGTCAAGGCGATGTGCGAGAAGCTGCTGGCGAATACGGTGATCGAGAAATACACCGTCGAGATCGCCTGAGCGAAGTTAATCCAGTTTGTGAAGAACGGGCCGTAATGGCCTGTTCTTGCTAAAGATAATCCAAAGGCGCCCCGCGCAAGACTGGCCTCCGGCGAACGGCGGTTCTCTTCCGGCCTTTACCCCGGCGGCAGCGGCCCTAGCTCGATCCTCGGACCCGTCCGGAGGATCGCCGATGCGCCTTGCCTGCCTTCTCCCCGTCCTTGCCCTGCTTGCCGCCCCCGCCGCCGCGCAGGAGGTCGATCTGGAACTGGTGCTGATGGCCGATGCCTCGGGCTCTATCACCACCGCCGAGATCCTGTTCCAGCGCCAGGGCTATGCGCAGGCGCTGACCGATCCCGAGGTGCTGGCGGCGATTGCCGGCACCGCCTATGGCAGCATTGCGGTGACCTATGTCGAATGGGGCCAGTTCGACAGCCAGGACGTGGTGGTGCCCTGGACGGTGATCGCCGGCGAGGCCGAGGCCGCGGGCTTTGCCGCTGCGCTGATGGAGCGTCCGCGCCAAGCCTTTGGCCGCAACGCCATCGGCGCCGCGCTGCTGCTGGGAAAGGCGCTGATCGAGGGCAACGAGATCCAGGGCTGGCGGCGGATCATCGACTTTTCCGCCGACAGCACCGGCAATTTCAACGGCCCTGCGACCGAGGAGGCGCGGGCCGAGGTGCTGGCGGCGGGGATCACCATCAACGGGCTGGCCATCGCCTGCCGCGGCTGCAGCGCCGGCTGGGGCGATGGCGGCAGCATCGAGCAGGGCTTCCGCGACCGGATCATCGGCGGGCCGGGCGCTTTCGTGGTGACGGCGGAGTCTGCCCCGGCCTTCGCCGATGCGGTGAAACGCAAGCTGATCCTGGAAATCTCGGGCCTGCACGGGCTGCCGGTGGTCGCGGCCCGCTGAGGTCATCAAGTAACCCTTCGCAGGCCCGCCCCTTGCAGCCCCCCGCCCGGACAACTAAGACTCCGGCAAGGAACAGGCGGTTATGGTCCCGCAAGGGCAGCAAGAGGCAGGCGGAGCGCGATGAAAGACCCGATCGATCTTTACATGAACACCCTCGTGCCGATGGTGGTCGAACAGACCAGCCGGGGCGAGCGGGCCTATGACATCTATTCGCGCCTGCTGAAGGAGCGGATCATCTTCCTGGCCGGCCCGGTGCATGACGGCATGTCGACGCTGATCTGCGCGCAGCTGCTGTTCCTCGAGGCGGAGAACCCGTCCAAGGAAATCAGCATGTATATCAACAGCCCCGGCGGCGTCGTGACCTCGGGCCTGTCGATCTATGACACGATGCAGTACATCAAGCCCAAGGTCTCCACCCTGGTGATCGGGCAGGCGGCCTCGATGGGCTCGCTGCTGCTGACCGCCGGCGAGAAGGGGATGCGCTTCAGCCTGCCCAACAGCCGGGTGATGGTGCACCAGCCCTCGGGCGGCTATCAGGGCCAGGCGACGGACATCATGATCCACGCCCGCGAGACCGAGAAGCTGAAGCGCCGGCTGAATGAAATCTACGTGAAGCATACCGGGCAGGAGCTTGCCACGGTGGAGGCCGCGCTGGAGCGCGACAACTTCATGTCGGCCGAGGAAGCACGGGACTGGGGCCTGATCGACGAGATCCTCGCCGATCGCGGCAAGGCCGAAGAGGCGAAGTAAGTGCAGCCGCCGCGCCCGGCCAGCGCCGGGGCGGCGGGAATTTTGACATTGTGATGAACAGGGGCCTGTCCTAGACTTTCGGGAAAAGGGCAGCCCGGGAACGCCGGGGTCCCACCCAAGGCAGGCCGCAGAGGATACCGATGGCGAACAATTCCGGCAGCGACAGCAAGAATACCCTCTACTGCTCATTCTGCGGCAAGAGCCAGCATGAGGTGCGCAAGCTGATCGCCGGCCCGACCGTCTTCATCTGCGATGAATGCGTCGAGCTGTGCATGGACATCATCCGCGAGGAGACCAAGACCTCGGGGCTGAAGGCGACCGACGGCGTTCCGACGCCGCGCGACATCTGCAAGGTGCTGGACGATTACGTGATCGGCCAGATCCATGCCAAGCGCGTGCTCTCGGTGGCGGTCCACAACCACTACAAGCGCCTGAACCATGCCTCGAAATCCGCGGATATCGAGCTGGCGAAGTCGAACATCCTGCTGATCGGGCCGACCGGCTGCGGCAAGACCCTGCTGGCGCAGACGCTGGCCCGCATTCTTGACGTGCCGTTCACCATGGCCGATGCGACCACGCTGACCGAGGCGGGTTACGTGGGCGAGGATGTGGAGAACATCATCCTCAAGCTGCTGCAGGCGAGCGAATACAACGTCGAGCGCGCGCAGCGCGGCATCGTCTATATCGACGAGGTCGACAAGATCACCCGCAAGTCCGACAATCCCTCGATCACCCGCGACGTGTCGGGCGAGGGCGTGCAGCAGGCGCTGCTGAAGATCATGGAGGGCACCGTGGCTTCCGTGCCGCCGCAGGGCGGGCGCAAGCATCCGCAGCAGGAATTCCTGCAGGTGGACACGACCAACATCCTGTTCATCTGCGGCGGCGCCTTTGCGGGGCTGGAGCGGATCATCGCGCAGCGCAACAAGGGCTCGGGCATGGGCTTTGGCGCCGAGGTCAAGGACCCCGATGCCCGCGGCGTCGGCGAGATGTTCATGGAACTGGAGCCCGAGGATCTGCTGAAATTCGGCCTGATCCCGGAATTCGTCGGCCGCCTGCCGGTGATCGCCACGCTGACCGACCTTGACGAGGCGGCGCTGGTCACCATCCTGACCGAGCCGAAGAACGCGCTGGTCAAGCAATACCAGCGGCTGTTCGACATCGAGGGCGTGAAGCTGACCTTCACCGACGACGCGCTGAAGGCGATCGCCAAGCGCGCCATCAAGCGCAAGACCGGCGCGCGCGGGCTGCGCTCGATCATGGAGGATATCCTCCTCGACAGCATGTTCGAGCTGCCGGGGCTGGCGACGGTCGAAGAGGTGGTGGTGAACCTCGATGCGGTGGATACCGCCGGAGCGAAACCGCTGCTGATTCATTCTGAAGCGAAGAAGGAACCGGCAGCCGCCAAGGCGCGTTGATCGCATGTCTCGAAGGTGTTGAAAGGGCGGTCCCGCAAGGGGCCGCCTTTTTTGTCATGCGTAGGCCTCTGGCCAGCGCCGGGGGCCAGCCCCCGGACGTGGTTAAAGCCGGGGGCCAGCCCCCGGACCCCCGGGATATTTCCACCAGAACGAGGGCAAGATCCGTTTCCCCCCTTTGCCTTTTCCAAATATCCTCGGGGGGTGCGGGGGGCAGACGGCCCCCCGCCTTCTTGTTGAGTGGGGGCTGGCCGCCGGCGCTGACCTCTAGGCTCTGGACCTCGGCCCGGGCTCTTGTATAAGGGACGCAGCCTGTTTGCGGCCTGATCCTGCGGAGAGTCCACGATGAAATTCCTGCTGCGCCTGCTGACCTGGTGGAACGGCCAGACGCTCGGCACCCAGATCTTCACCGCGCGCCGCGGCGTGAAGGTGGGCGAGGACGACCAGGGCAACCTCTTCTACCGCACCGCCGACGGCAAGCGTCGCTGGGTGATCTACAATGGCGAATCCGAGGCAAGCCGGGTCTCGCCCGACTGGCATGGCTGGCTGCATTTCACCTGGGACGAGAGCCCGGTCGATGCGCCGCTGCCGCACAAGGCCTGGGAAAAGCCGCATGTGGAAAACCTGACCGGCACCGCCGCCGCCTATGCTCCCATCGGCTCGATCCGCCGCGCGGCCCCGGCCGAACGGCGCGATTACGAGGCCTGGCAACCGGAATAGCCCCATGTCCGAAACCCGTGCAGAAATCCTGACCGGCGCCGCGGTGCTGGCCGTCGCCATCGGCTTCGCGCTTTATGCGGGGCTGGGGTCGGGGCTGGCGACGCCCTCGGGCAGCTACGAGCTGACGGCGAGCTTCCGCTCGGTCGAGGGCATCGACATCGGCACCGATGTGCGGCTGGCGGGGGTGAAGGTCGGCAGCGTCACCTCGCTGGAGCTGAACCCGGCGACCTTCTTTGCCGATGCCAGGGTTTCGGTGCGCGAGGATATCCTGATGCCCGAGGACAGCGCGATCCTTGTCGCCTCGGAAGGTCTGCTTGGCGGCTCGTTCATCGAGCTGGTGCCGGGCGGCAGCCCGATCAACCTCGAGCCCGGGGCCGAGATCGAGGACACGCAGGGCGCGGTCAGCATCCTGTCGCTGATGATGGCCTTTGCGGGCGGCGGCGACGAGGCGCCGGCCGAGGCCGCTGTCGGGGAGGAGCAATGAGCCTGCGCCTGGCCGCGCTGCTGGCGCTGCTGCTGGCCGGGCCGCTGGCGGCACAGGAGGAGGGCGAGCCCCTGCCGCTGGACGAGGAGTTCTTCGGCACGGGCGAATTGCCGGCGCTGCCGGTGACGCCCGAGGCGCTGGCGCCCGAAAGCTCGGTCGATAGCGAGGCGGCGGGCGCGGTCGCCTCGGCCCCCGGCGCGGTGCTGCGCGGGCTGGACCGGGTGACGGGGCAAAGCGTCGATGTGACGCTGGCCAATGGCCAGACCCAGCCGATGTTCCGGCTGGAGGTCAGCCTGACCGATTGCCGCTATCCGGTGAACGACCCCAGTTCCGATGCCTTCGCGCATCTGACCATCCGCGATCGCGGCGAGGTGGTGTTCAACGGCTGGATGACCGCCGCCAGCCCGGCACTCTCGGCGCTGGACCATCCGCGCTATGATGTCTGGGTGCTCGGCTGCGAAGGCAGCTAATGGTCAGCGGCTGCGAGGGCAGCTGAAGGTCACACCAGGCTCGCCGCCTCTGGCAGCGGCCCCGCCGGTCCGAAATCCACATCCCGCCGCGCCACCGCCGGGACCAGCAGCTTGCGGAACTCTGCCCGAGGCAGTTCGATGCCGCCGAGGCTGGCGAGGTGCGGGGTCAGGAACTGGGTGTCCATGAGGGTGAAGCCTTGCCCGCGCAGCCGGTCCACCAGCCAGACCAGCGCCGCCTTGGAGGCATCGGTGCGGGTGGAGAACATGCTTTCGGCGAAAAAGGCCGCGCCGACCGCCACCCCGAACACCCCGCCGACCAGCGCGCCATCCTGCCGCACGCCGATGCAATGGGCATGGCCCGCTTCGTGCAGCGCCGCATAGAGCCGCATCAGCGCCGGGTTGATCCAGGTTTCGGCGCGGTTCGCGCAGGCCGCCACCACCTCGGCGAAATCCATGTCGGCGCTGGCGGTGAAGCGGCCCTGCCGCATTCGCCGCGCCAGCGAGCGCGAGATGTGGAAGCCGTCCAGGGGAAGGATGCCGCGGATGCGCGGCTCGATCAGGCCGAAGGTCGGGGCCTCGCGGCTTTCGGCCATCGGGAAGGCGCCGGCGGCATAGACCTCCAGCATCAGCAGCGGCGGCACCTCGGGCAGGGGCGCCGCCGTCATCGGGCGGCGCCCGAGGTGCAAGGGCCGCTGAGCCCCCGGTTTAGGCGAAGGTCTCGGCCAGCCACCGTTCCAGCCAATGGATCGAGTAATTGCCCTTCAGGATATCCGGCTCCTCCAGCAGCGCATGGAACAGCGGCACCGTGGTATCGACGCCGTCCACGATCAGCTCGCCAAGCGCGCGCTTCAGCCGGGCCAGCGCCTCGGGCCGGTCGCGGCCATGCACGATCAGCTTGCCGATCAGGCTGTCGTAGTAAGGCGGGATCGTGTAGCCGGCATAAAGCGCCGAATCCATCCGCACCCCAAGCCCGCCAGGCGCGTGGAACACGTTCACCCGGCCGGGGCAGGGCGAGAAGTTCGGCAGTTTCTCGGCGTTGATCCGCACCTCGATGGCATGGCCGTTCAGCACCAGATCGGCCTGCTCGAAGGACATCGGCATCCCCGAGGCGACGCGGATCTGCTCGCGCACGAGGTCCACACCGAAGATCGCCTCGGTGACGGGGTGCTCCACCTGCAGGCGGGTGTTCATCTCGATGAAGTAGAAGTCGCCATCCTCGTAGAGGAACTCGATGGTGCCGGCGCCGATATAGTTGATCGCGGCCACGGCATCGGCGCAGACCTTGCCGATCCGGTCGCGGGTGGGCTGGTCGATGGCCGGGCCGGGGGCTTCCTCGAACACCTTCTGGTGGCGGCGCTGCAGGGAACAGTCGCGCTCGCCCAGATGCACAGCCTTGCCCTTGCCGTCGCCGAAGACTTGGATCTCGATATGGCGGGGGCGTTGGAGGTATTTCTCGATATAGACCTCGTCGTTGCCGAAGGCGGCCTTGGATTCGGCCCGCGCGGTGCGGAAGGCCACTTCCAGCGCCTCGGCATCGCGGGCGACCTTCATGCCGCGCCCGCCGCCGCCCGCCGTGGCCTTGATGATCACCGGATAGCCGATCTCGGCCGAGACGCGCTTGGCCTCATCGACCGTGGCGACCCCGCCTTCCGAGCCCGGAACGCAAGGCACCCCCAGCCGCTTCATCGTGTCCTTGGCGGTGATCTTGTCGCCCATGATCCGGATATGCTCGGCCGTCGGGCCGATGAAGCCGATGTCATGGTCTTCGAGCACCTGCACGAAGGCGGCATTCTCGGACAGGAAGCCATAGCCGGGATGGATGGCATCGGCCCCCGTGATCTCGCAGGCCGAGACGATGGCGGGCACCGAGAGGTAGCTGTCCGACGAGGGCGGCGGCCCGATGCAGACGGATTCGTCGGCCATGCGCACATGCATCGCGTCGCTGTCGGCGGTGGAATGCACCGCCACCGACTTGATGCCCATCTCGCGGCAGGCGCGGATGACGCGGAGCGCGATTTCGCCGCGATTGGCGATCAGGATCTTCTCGAACATCGGTTTGTTCACCTTCCCGGGGCCTTACTCGACGATCATCAGCGGCGCGCCATATTCGACCGGGCTGCCGTCCTCGACGAGAATGCGCTTCACGGTGCCCGATTTCGGCGCCGGGATGTGGTTCATGGTCTTCATCGCCTCGACGATCAGCAGCGTCTGGCCTTCCTTGACCGCATCGCCCACCGCCACGAAGGGCGTGGCGCCGGGTTCGGCGGCAAGGTACACGGTGCCGACCATCGGCGAGGCGACGGCGCCCGGATGGCGGGCCGGGTCTTCGGCGGCGGCCGGGGCGGCTGCGGCAGGGGCTGCCAGCGCGGCCGGGGCGGGGGCTGCGGCATAGGTCTGGGCCGGGGCGGCCACGACGGTGGCCTGCTTGACGACCCGCACCTCGAGGCTGTCATTCTCGCCGTATTCGCGCATCACTGCCAGTTCGGTCAGATCGTTCTTGTTCAGAAGTTCCGCCAGCGCCTGGATGAAGGCCACGTCGGTCTCATGGGGATGTTTGGTCATTACCGTCCTCGGAAGGTGTTGTGCCGCCCGTCTTGCGCGGGCTCCGCCTTTGGTCGCTGGGGTTATACGCCAGCGGGCGGGGCGAGGAAAGCCGCGAGTTTGGCGGCGGACGGGATGCGCGGCGCGCTGAAAATACCGGCGAGTCCGGGGGGCTCTGCCGCCGATCTGCGCGGTGTGGGGGGCGGGTCGTGCAGGGGTATTTTACCGTTTGATAAAATAACGGACCTGTGCCAGCCTTCATGGAAAGCAGAGCCAGGGAGGTCCGATTGACCAACAGCCAGCTGACGCCCGGCATCGTCCCGGGCCGGCTTTCCGCCGAAGCCTATGGCGCGAATTTCGCCGATATCGCCCCGCCGCTCGATGCGCATGAGGTGCGGGTGGCGGCGGACCGCTGCTACTTCTGCCATGATGCGCCCTGCGTCGCGGCCTGCCCGACAGAGATCGACATTCCGCTCTTCATCCGGCAGATCGCCACCGGCACGCCCGAGGCGGCGGCGCGCACCATCTTCTCGCAGAACATCCTTGGCGGCATCTGCGCCCGGGTCTGCCCCACGGAAACGCTCTGCGAGGGCGCCTGCGTGCGCGAGGCGGCCGAGGGCAAGCCGGTAGAGATCGCCCGCCTGCAGCGCCATGCGACCGATACGCTGATGGCGCGCAATGCGCATCCCTTCACCCGCGCCGCGCCCACCGGCAAGCGGGTCGCGGTGGTCGGCGCCGGGCCTGCCGGGATGGCCGCCGCGCATCGGCTGGCGCTGAAGGGCCATGACGTCACCCTGCTCGACGCGCGCCCCAAGGGCGGCGGGCTCAACGAATATGGCATCGCCGCATACAAGGCTGCGGGCGGCTTCGCGCAGGCAGAGCTTGACTGGCTGATGGGCATCGGCGGCATCACCCTCAAGCCCGGCATGGCGCTCGGCCGCGGCCTGACGCTGGCCGAGCTGCAGGCGGGCCATGACGCGGTGTTCCTCGGGCTCGGGCTTGGCGGGGTCAATGCGCTGCGGGCGGAGGGCGAGGACAAGGCGAACGTGCTGCCCGCCACCGAGTTCATCCGCGAGCTGCGCCAGGCCAGCGACCTTGCCACCCTGCCCATCGGCCGCGAGGTGGTGGTGATCGGCGGCGGCATGACCGCCATCGACGCCGCTGTGCAGGCCCGGCTGCTGGGGGCGGAAACGGTGACGCTGGTCTATCGCCGCGGGCGCGCGCAGATGGGCGCGAGCACGGTCGAGCAGGACCACGCCACCCAGAACGGCGTGCGCATCATCTGCAACGCCGCCCCCGTGCGCATCATCGGCAACGGCGCGGTGGCCGAGGTGGAGTTCGCCTATACCGAGGCGCGCGAGGCGGGGCTGCACCTCTTGCCGCAAACCTTCCGGCTCAAGGCCGACCAGGTGTTCAAGGCCATCGGCCAGACGCTCGATCCGGTGCCCGAAGGCATCGCCATCGCCGCCGGCAAGATCGCCGTCACCGGCGCCGGGCGCACCAGCATCTCGGGGGTCTGGGCCGGGGGCGACTGCGCGCAGGGCGGCGACGACCTGACCGTGACGGCGGCGGCAGAGGGCCGCGACGCTGCCGAGGACATCCACCAATTCCTGATGGGGGCCTGACATGGCTGACCTGACCACCACATTCATCGGCATCAAGTCCCCGAACCCGTTCTGGCTCGCCTCGGCTCCGCCGACCGACAAGGAATACAACGTCCGCCGCGCGTTTCAGGCGGGCTGGGGCGGCGTGGTGTGGAAGACCCTCGGATCGGAAGGCCCGCCGGTCGTCAACGTCAATGGCCCGCGCTATGGCGTGATCCATGGCGCCGACCGCCGGGTGCTGGGGATCAACAATATCGAGCTGATCACCGACCGCCCGCTGGAGGTGAACCTGCGCGAGATCAAGTCGGTGAAACGCGACTGGCCCGACCGCGCGCTGGTCATCAGCCTGATGGTGCCCTGCGACGAGGACTCGTGGAAGGACATCCTCGCCCGCATCGAGGATACCGGCGCCGACGGGGTAGAGCTGAACTTCGGCTGCCCGCATGGCATGGCCGAACGCGGCATGGGCAGCGCCGTCGGGCAGGTGCCGGAATATATCGAGATGGTCACGCGGTGGGTGAAGAAACACTCCCGGATGCCCTGCATCGTCAAGCTGACCCCCAACATCTCGGACATCCGCAAGCCGGCCGAGGCGGCGAAACGTGGCGGCGCGGATGCGGTCAGCCTGATCAACACCATCAACTCCATCACCTCGGTCAACCTCGACAGCTTCGCGCCCGAGCCGATGATCGACGGCAAGGGCACCCATGGCGGCTATTGCGGCCCGGCGGTGAAGCCGATCGCGCTGAACATGGTGGCGGAAATCGCCCGTAGCGCGGAAACCCACGGCCTGCCGATCAGCGGCATCGGCGGCGTCACCACCTGGCGCGACGCGGCCGAGTTCATGGCGCTTGGCGCGGGCAATGTGCAGGTCTGCACCGCCGCGATGACCTATGGCTTCAAGATCGTGCAGGAAATGGTCTCGGGCCTGTCGGAGTACATGGACGGCAAGGGCTTCGCCGCCACCTCGGACCTCGTCGGCCGCGCGGTGCCCAATGTCACCGACTGGCAGTTCCTGAACCTCAACTACGTGACCAAGGCCCAGATCGACCAGGACCTCTGCATCAAATGCGGGCGCTGCTATGCCGCCTGCGAGGATACCAGCCACCAGGCCATCGCCCTATCGCCGGAGCGGGTCTTCACGGTGAAGGACGAGGAGTGCGTCGCCTGCAACCTCTGCCTCGACGTCTGCCCGGTCGAGGCCTGCATCACCATGCGCGAGCTGCCGCAGGGCGCGGTGGACCCGCGCACCGGGCGCGTGGTGGCGGGCTACGCGAACTGGACCAGCCACCCCAACAACCCGATGGCAGCGCAGGCAGCGGAGTAGGTCGCCCTCTTCCCCTTTGCTTTTTCCAAATATCCTCGGGGGGCGCGGGGGGCAGAAGGCCCCCCGCCTCTTTCGCGTCATGGGGGGCAGAAGGCCCCCCGCTGCTTGCGTCCCGCGCGGCCGCCCTCACCCCGCATCCGTCAGGATCGAGGGCTCCCGCCGCGCCGGGCACCCGCTTCGTGGGCAGATCCGGCAGGTCGGGCCCACCGGCAACTCGCCGGGGGCGCGGGCGGCCTCGGCGGGCAGCAGCAGCATTCCGGCCTCCAGCACCTGCGGGCCGTCGAAGCCGGCGGGGTAGCTCGCCTCGCACCAGGCATAGGCGCGGAACCGGCGCGGCACCCGGCCTGCCATCTCCAGCGTGGCGCGGATCGCGGTGCCGGGGCGTGACAGCGCCTGATACAGCGGCCAGATCGGGCAGCCGGCGCCGAAGCGCGGCAGCGTGAAGCCCTCGGCCGGCTTGCGCAGGGTCAGCGCCCCAGCGCCGTCGCACAGCACCAGCCCCGGCCCCGCCTGTCCGCCCGCAGGCTGCCCGGGCGCCGCCTGTCCGGGCCCAGCCTGCCCGGGCACGCCCGGCAGCCCCGCCAGCCGGCGGAACACCACCAGCGGCGAGACGCCGAATCGCCCTGCCAGCAGCCCGGGATCGCCGCCGGTCTCTGCCACCGCCTGCAAGAAGGGCGCCCGCGGCAGCGCCCGCGCCTCGGCGCGGGCCCGCTCCAGCCAGGCCCGCGCCAGCGCCCGCGAGCCGGCCGAGGCGAGTTCCGGCGCCGTCGCCACCGGGTCTGCCGCGGGGTCCGTGCCCGTGCCCGTGCCCGTGCCCGGCCCCTCGGCGGCGGCCAGATGGAACTCCTGCGCCGCCAGCCAGGCCTCGAACTCCTCCTGCGGCGAGGAGAGCCCGGTCTCGCGCTCGGTGCCGGCGTCGAGATAGCCGACCAGCGCCTCGGCCGCCTCGGCCAGCCGCTCGCTGTCATCGCGCAGGTTGCCGTGGAAGCGGGCGCGCCATTCCGGCTCGATATCCTCGGTTTCCGCCAGGATCGCGGCGGTGGAGCGGATCGAGGTCACCGCCGAGAGCACCTCATGCAGGCTGGCCGACAGCTGCGGGTCATGCGCCAGCCGCTCGGTCAGCGCCTCGATGGTGCGCTCCAGCGCCAGCACCCGGCCCTGGCGTTCGGCCAGCAGCGCCGCCCAACCGGGGTAGCGGCCGGCGAAGTCCTCGATGCGGTCGGCCTCGGCCGTCCCGGGCCCTGTTCCCGCCGCCTCGCGCAGCGCCTCGAACAGCGTCGGCTCCGCCCCCTCGGCCAGTGCCGCGGCGCCGATGTCGAGCGTGCCGGCCAGCGCGGTCAGCAAGCGGTCGGAGACCGGGCGGCGGTTATGCTCGATCAGGTTGAGATAGGCCGGCGACACGCCGATCGCCCGCGCCAGCTCGGCCTGTTTCAGGCCCAGTTGCGCCCGCCTTGCGCGGATGCGGGTTCCGGTAAGCGCGGCACGGACCATCGGTGAACCTCCGCCCAAGGGTGTGCCAGCAATCGGCACGCGGTGCAAGAAAGCCGGGCTGCGGGCGAAAACCTGCCGCATTGCAGCAATTAATCCGGCCCCGCCCCCTGACGCGGCCGCCCTGCGCCCTATGCTCTGGGTCATGAACAACGATACCCTGTCAGAGATCGCCGATACCGCCACCGGCTGGATGCCCGACTGGATCGCCACGCTGATCATCCTTGGGGTGGCGGCGACGGTGGCTGCACTGGCCTGGCGCTTCTTCTTCAACCTGTTGACCCGCGCGGTCGCAGGGCGCGACCTGTTCTGGCGGTCCCTGGTGGCGCGGGGCGCGCGGCCGCTGCGGCTGGCCATGGTGATCGCCGCCGTCACCTTCGCCACCGCCATCGCGCCGCTGACCGAGAACGAAGCGGGGGTGATCCGCCGGCTGCTGGTGATCGCGCTGATCCTCTGTGCCGCCTGGATCGCGCAGACAGCCCTCTATATCTGGACGACGATCCACCTGCGCCGCTTCAAGCTCGATGCCGAGGACAACCTGCTGGCGCGCAAGCACGTCACCCAAAGCCGCATCCTGATGCGGGTGGCGAACCTGCTGATCGCGCTGGTCGCCATTTCCGCCGCGCTGATGACCTTCGATGCGGTGCGCCAATATGGCGTGTCGCTGCTGGCCTCGGCCGGGGCCGCCGGTCTGGTCGTCGGCCTGGCGCTGCAGCCGGTGCTGAAGAACCTCTTTGCCGGCATCCAGCTGGCGATTACCCAGCCGATCCGCATCGACGATGCGCTGATCGTCGAGGGCGAGTGGGGCAATGTCGAGGAGATCACCTCGACCTATGTGGTGATCAAGATCTGGGACTGGCGGCGGCTGGTGGTGCCGCTGAGCTATTTCATCGAGCAACCCTTCCAGAACTGGACCCGCGACAGTGCCGAGCTGATCGGCACGGTGATGCTCTATCTCGACCATTCCGCGCCGGTGGACCGGATCCGGGCGAAGGGGCAAGAGATCGCGGCGGCGTCGCCCTTGTGGGATGGCAAGGTCTACAACCTCGCGGTGACGGATTTCCGCGAACGGGTGATGGAGGTGCGGGTGCTGATCTCGGCCCGCAATGCGCCGCGGGCCTTCGACCTGCGCTGCGAGATGCGGGAAAAGCTGATCGCGTGGATTCAGGCAGAGCTGCCGGGCGCGCTGCCGCGCACCCGCGAGGAGGTGTCGGCGAGCCCGGCCGCGGCGTTGCTGGCCTGGCCGGGGGCAGGGGGGCAGGAGGGGCCGCGGGGGTAGGGCTCGGATGTCCGCCGTGCGTGCCAGAGCTGCCGCCTGACCTCCCGCCCGCACCACTCACTTTGGCGAAGGCCATCGCCTTCGCCAAGCGATCACATCGCCTTTTGCACCGGTCGGGCCCCCAAAGGGCCCGGCCAGCGCCCTCCCTCCCGGCCCGGCCAGGGGCCGGGCGTTCTTCGCGGAAATCCTCCACTGGAGGATTTCTTGTCGCTCATCACCCCCCGGCGGGCGCTTCTCGCCCGCCAGGTTGGGCGCTGTCCTCATGCGGTCTCGTGCTGCCGGCGGCTCTGGGAGAACGGCCGCGCACAGGCGGGGGCGAGGCAATGCCTCGCCTGATCCCGCCCGATCGGACCGGCCGAACTGTCGCAAAGGGTGGGGCGCGCAACCCCCTCAGCAGGGCGGCATCACATCCGCACTGCGGGCAATATCCGCAACTCCGGCTTCGCATTCCGCGGGCGGCTCGGCGCAGCTGGCCAAGGCCAGCACCGCAATCGCCAGCGTCAGCATCATCAGCGCAGCGGCGCGCGGATCGCGGCGGGTCTTCACGGCAGCAGTCATCTTCAGTCCCTTCCTAAAGGCAGCGCAGGCGGCATTGCCTGCGCGACGTCTGCAATTATCCCACGCCCCCGCGCGCACCGCCTTGACGCCCGTCAACCACAACGCAAAACGGCCCGGGATCACCCCCGGGCCGCTCCACGTCACGCCAAGCAAAGCCTACTGCAGCGCCTTGTCGGTGATCGCCATCGTATAGGCCCCCTCGGGCGCCGCCGAAATCACCGGGTCGGACCCGCCGGCCAGCAGTGTCGCCACCGTCCGCTCATAATCCGCCACGTCCAGCGCGCCGGTGGAACCTGCGGTCAGCTTCGCCACCTCGGACATCATCCGCTTCTGGTGGCTTTCGGTCTGCGCGCCGGTCTCGTCATTGTCGAGCACGATCATCGCCGCCTCATCCGGGTTCTCCTCGGCCCATTTCCAGCCCCTCATGCTGGCCCGGACGAACTTGACCATCTTCTCCTCGAAGGCCGGGTCCGAAAGGTTCTCCTCCAGCACATAAAGCCCGTCTTCCAGCGTGGCGACGCCCTGATCCTCATACTTGAAGGTCACGAGATCGCTCTCGGCGATGCCGGCGTCGATCACCTGCCAGTATTCGTTATAGGTCATCGTGGAAATGCAGGCCGCCTGCTTTTGCAGCAAGGGATCGACGTTGAAGCCCTGCTTGAGCACCTCGACCCCGTCCGCGCCGCCGGTCGTCGGGATTCCCAGCGTCGCCATCCAGCTGAGGAACGGGTATTCGTTGCCATAGAACCACACGCCAAGCGTCTTGCCCTTGAAGTCGTCGGGGCTGGTGATGCCGGTTTCCTTGAGGCAGGTCAGCATCATCCCCGAGGATTTGAACGGCTGCGCGATGTTGACCAGCGGCAGGCCCTTTTCGCGCGCGGCAAGTGCGGAGGGCATCCAGTCCACCACCACATCGGCGCCGCCGCCGGCGATCACCTGCGTGGGGGCGATGTCCGGGCCGCCCGGCTTGATGGTGACGTTGAGGCCCTCTTCCTCATAGAACCCCTGCTCCTGCGCCACGTAATAGCCGGCGAACTGCGCCTGCGTGACCCATTTGAGCTGCAGCGTCACATCCTCGGCCTGCGCGGCACCCGCGCCAAGCCCGGCGAACAGCGCCATCGTCATCAGTTTCTTCATCGTCTCACCTCCGTTGGAATGCAGCCCGGCTTCTTGGTCCGGGCCATCGGTCTTGTCAGTCTACACCCGCGCCCGCTGCGAGGGATGCCAGAAGGTCAGCCCCCGCTCGACCAGCGCCACCAGCCCGTAAAAGGCCGAGCCGGCCAATGCCGCCACCGCAATCTCGGCCCAGACCAGGTCCAACGCAAGCTGGCCGACGGCGGTCGAGATGCGAAAGCCCATGCCGCGGGTCGGGCTGCCGAAAAACTCGGCAACGATGGCGCCGATCAGCGCCAGCGTGGTGGCGATCTTCAGCCCGTTGAAGAGAAAGGGCAGCGCGGCGGGCAGGCGCAGCTTGACCAGCGCCTGCCAGTATCCCGCCGACCAGGTCGCCATCAGGTCGCGCTGCATCCGGTCGGTGGCGGCAAGGCCCGCGACCATGTTCACCAGCACCGGGAAGAACACCATCACCACCACGACGGCGGCCTTCGACTGCCAGTCGAAGCCGAACCACATCACCAGGATCGGCGCGATGCCCACCACCGGCAGGGCGGCGACGAAATTGCCCACCGGCAGCAGGCCCCTTTGCAGGAAGGGGGATCGGTCGATCAGGATCGCGGTGAGGATCGCGGCGCCGCAGCCGATGGCATAGCCGGGCAGGGCGCCCTTCAGGATGGTCTGCACGAAATCGGTCCAGAGCAGCGGCAGGTCGCCCGCGATGCGCGCGCCGATGGCCGAGGGCGGCGGCAGGATCACCGGACTGACGTTCAGCCCGCGCACCACGCCCTCCCACAGCACCAGCAGCGTGACGCCAAACAGCGCCGGAATCGCCAGCCGTACCGCACGGCTGCGCGCCAGCCCCGACCCCGCCAGCGCCACGTTCAGCGCCGTGGTGGCGGCCCAAAGCGCCAGGGATCCCCACAGCCAGCTCATCGCGCCATCCCCATCCGCCGCAGCACCACGCGCTCGATCGCCGCGATCAGCCCCACCAGCGAAGCCGCCAGCACCGCCGCGGCAAAGAGCGCCGCCCAGATCATCACCGTCTGCCCGTAATAGCTGCCCGACAGCAGCCGCGCGCCAAGCCCCGCCGTCGCCCCCGCCGGCAACTCGCCGACGATGGCGCCGACAAGGCTCGCCGCGACCGAGACCTTCAGCGAGGCAAACAGATAGGGCATCGAGGCCGGCAGCCGCAGCTTCCAGAAGGTCTGCGCCCGGCTCGCGCCCCAGGTCTTCAGCTGGTCCAGCTGCATGGCATCGGGCGCGCGCAGCCCCTTGACCATGCCCACCACAACCGGAAAGAACGACAGCCAGGCCGAGATGATCGCCTTGGGCAAGAGCCCGGTGATGCCCATCGAGGACAGCACCACGATCACCATCGGCGCAATTGCCAGGATCGGGATGGTCTGGCTGGCAATCGCCCAGGGCATGACGCTGAGATCCATCGCCCGGCTGTGCACGATACCGATGGCGAGCAGGATGCCCGCCAGGGACCCAAGCGCAAAGCCGACTGCCGTCGCCGACAGCGTCACCCAGCCATGCCAGACAAGACTGCGCTTCGAGGTCACCTTGGTGCCGAACACCGTCTTGCCGAACTCGGCCGCCACCTGATGCGGGGCGGGCAGAACCGGGCGCTCCTGGCTCATGGTATCGCGGAGGATCTCGGTGAACCCGATCTCCACCCCCGCCCGCGCCGCCTGATCCCGGGCCCATTGCGCGTTCATCACCACGGCGCCGGCGTACCACAGCGCGAGGATCGCCGCGATCACCGTCAGGACCGGCAGAACCGCGCGCCTAAACCTCATAGCCATGCCCCGCCCGCAACCCTTCGCGCACGCGGTGCGCGATGGCGATGAATTCCGGCGTGTCGCGGATTTCCAGCGGGCGCTCGCGCGGCAGGGGGCTGTCGATCACATCGGTGATCCTTCCGGGGCGGGGGCTCATCACCACGATCTTGGTGGACAGATACACCGCCTCGGGGATCGAGTGCGTCACGAAGCCGATGGTCTTGCCGGTGCGGGCCCAAAGCGCCAGCAGCTCCTCGTTCAGCCGGTCGCGCACGATTTCATCCAGCGCGCCGAAGGGCTCGTCCATCAGCAATATGTCGGCATCGAAGGCTAGCGCCCGGGCGATGCTGGCCCGCTGCTGCATCCCGCCCGAGAGCTGCCAGGGGAATTTCTTGCCGAACCCCTCCAGGTCCACCAGCGCCAACACCCGCTCCACCCGTTCCGCCTGCTCGGCCTTCGAGAACCCCATGATCTCCAGCGGCAGCCGCACGTTGCCGGCGATGGTGCGCCAGGGATAGAGCCCCGCCGCCTGGAACACATAGCCATAGGCCCGCGCCTGCCGGGCGGCATCGGGGCTCATGCCGTTGACGGTGAGGGTGCCTTCGGTCGGATGCTCCAGCGCCGCGATGGCGCGCAGGAAGGTGGTCTTGCCGCAACCGGAGGGGCCGATGAAGCTGACGAACTCACCCTTGCCGATGGACAGGTTCACATCCTTCAGCGCATGGACGGGGCCATCATTGGTGGCAAAGGTCAGGCCGACATTGCGCGCCTCGATCACGGTCATTCCAGCAGTCCCGCCTGTGTGAAGGCCGCTTCGACAGCGGCCAGGTCTTCGCCCTGCAAGGGCAGCACCGGCAGCGGCGGCACCGGAGCACCATAGCCCATCAGCCCCGCCGCCGCATGGATCACCCGGTAGCTGGTCAGCCGCCCGAAGACCTCCCAGACCGGCGCCAGCCGCGCATCGAGCGCCGCGAGCCCCTCCGCATCCGCCGCCAGCATCGCAAGGCAGGGCCTCGGGAACAGCCCGCCAAGCACCGAGAACCACGCCTCGGCCCCTGCCGCCAGCGCGCCCGCGAACCTCGCGTCGCCGCTATATCCCAGCGTCACGCTGGCCGGCAGCGCTGCCCGCAGCGCCGGAATTTCGGTGGCGGGCGCAGCGCTTGGCGGCATCTTCACCGCCACCACATTCGGCAGCGCCCCGATCCGGGCAATGAGGGCAGGGGAAAACGTCACCCCCGTGGTGCCGGGGTTGTTGTAGAGCACGACCGGCAGCCCCGCCTCCGCCGCGACGATGCGGTAGAGCGTGAACACCTCCTCCTCGCGCAGCGGCTGGTAGCTGACCGGCGCCAGCAGCAGCGCCGCCGCCCCGGCCTCGGCCGCGTCCCGCGCATGGTCCAGCACCATCCCCAGCCCCGGCGCGCCGATGCCGACGACAACCGGCACGCCGCCCGCCGCCTTGACCGCCAGTGCCGTCACCTCAGCGCGGGTCTGGCGCGGCAGGTAAGCATAGCTGCCGGTACTGCCCAGCAGCCCGATCGACTGCACCCCCGCCGCGGCAAGGTCACCCACCAGACGCACCAGCGCCGGCGCATCGACACGCCCGCGCCCGTCCATCGGCGTGATCGGGAAGGCGGAAAGTCCGTGGAACTGCACCCTCATACCCCCCGCATCAGGCCGCCATCGACGCGGATGTTCTGCCCGGTGATGTAGCCCGCCCCCTCGGAGCAGAGGAACGCCACCGTTGCCGCGATCTCCTCCTCGGTCCCGTAGCGTTTCATGGGGACGGAGGCGGCGCGGGCATCGAGCTGCGGCAGGCTGTCGATCCAGCCCGGCAGCACGTTGTTGATGCGGATCCCCTCCGCGGCATGCTGGTCGGCATAGAGCTTGGCATAGGTCGCCAGCCCCGCCCGGAACACGGCCGAGGTTGGGAACATGTCGGCAGGCTCGAACACCCAGGCCGAGGAGATGTTGACGATGGCGCCCGATCCCTGCGCCTGCATCACCGGCGTGACCAGCCGCACCGCGCGGATGACGTTCAGCAGGTAAGTCTCCATCCCCAGCAGCCAGTCCTCGTCGGTCAGCGTCGCCACCGGTCCCCGCGGCCCATGCCCCGCCGAGTTCACCAGCACGTCGATCCGCCCCCAGCGGTCCATCGCGCCGTCCACGAGGCGCTTCAGGTCCGCCGGCTCGCGGTTCGACCCGGTGACGCCAAGGCCGCCAAGTTCCTCCGCCAACGCCTCGCCCTTGCCCGAGGAGGAGAGGATGCCGACCGCAAACCCCTCGGCCGCCAGCCGCCGCGCCGAAGCCGCACCCATGCCGGAGCCGCCGGCGGTGATCAGGGCTACCTTCATGCTTTCACACCCCGCTCGCAGGAATGCCGCTGCGCTGCACCGGGCGCGGGGCGGTCAGCTCTTTCCAGGCCGACAGCGCCTTCGACACCGGCCCCATCGGCGGGCGGGCGACGAACTTGCCGTGGCCCTCGCGCGAGCTCATCGCGCCCTCCGTCACCGCCACATGCCCGCGGCTGATCGTGAAGCGCGGCAGGCCCTTCACGGTCTTCCCCTCGAACACGTTGTAATCGATGGCAGATTGCTGCCGGGCCGCAGTGATGACCTTCTCCGCCGCCGGGTCCCAGACCACCAGATCGGCATCCGCCCCGACCAGAACCGCGCCCTTCTTCGGGTAGATGTTCAGGATCTTGGCGATATTGGTCGAGGTGACGGCGACGAACTCGTTCATGGTGATCCGCCCGGTATTCACCCCCGCCGTCCACAGCATCGGCAGCCGGTCCTCGAGGCCCCCGGTGCCATTCGGGATCTGGGTGAAATTGCCCACCCCGAACCGCTTCTGCGCGGTGGTGAAGGCGCAATGGTCCGTCGCCACCACCGACAGGCTGCCGCTGGAGAGGCCAGCCCAGAGCGAGTCCTGGTGGCGCTTGTCGCGGAACGGCGGGCTCATCACCCGCCGCGCGGCATGGTCCCAGTCGGCGTTGAAATACTCGCCCTCATCCAGCGTCAGGTGCTGGATCAGCGGCTCGCCCCAGACCCGCTTGCCCGCCATCCGCGCCCGCCGGATCGCCTCATGGCTGTCCTCGCAAGAGGTATGCACAACATACAGAGGCACCCCGGCCATATCGGCGATCATGATCGCGCGGTTGGTCGCCTCGCCCTCCACCTGCGGCGGGCGGGAGTAGGCATGCGCCTCGGGCCCGGTATTGCCCTCGGCCAGCAGCCGCGCCGACAGCTCCGCCACCACATCGCCATTCTCGGCATGGACCATCGGGATCGCGCCGAGGTCAGCGCAGCGACGGAAGCTGGCGAACAGCTCGTCATCGTTCACCATCAGCGCGCCCTTGTAGGCCATGAAATGCTTGAAGGTGTTGATGCCGCGCTCCGTCACCGCCTGCATTTCGTCCCACACCTGCTCGCCCCACCAGGTCACCGCCATGTGGAAGCTGTAATCGCAATGCGCGCGGGTGGACTTGTTGTCCCACATCTGCAGCGCGTCGAGCAGGCCCTGGCCCGGCGAGGGCAGGGCGAAATCCACCACCATCGTGGTTCCCCCCGCCAGCGCCGCCCTTGTGCCACTATCAAAGTCATCGGCCGAATAGGTGCCCATGAACGGCATTTCCAGATGCGTATGCGGGTCGATCCCCCCCGGCATCACATAGCAGCCGGTGGCGTCGAGCACGGTGTCGCCCTTGAGCCCGTGGCCGATGGCGATGATCTGCCCGTCCTCGATCAGCACATCGGCCTTGTAGGTCAGGTCGGCGGTGACGATGGTGCCGTTTGCGATGAGTGTGGACATGACGTAACTCCCAAAATTCCTTGCCGCTTTCCGGATCGAACCGCTCTCAATCGCCCCGCCTCGGCCCGTCCCTGACGCCCAGGCTCACGAAACCGGCCCGAAGCGTCCCGAGATCACCGATGGCCCTGTCCAACCGATCAAGCACCGCATGAGCCTCCAGCCACAGGTCATGGTGGCTTTCCCAGAACTCGGTGGGCAGGCGCAGGATGGCCTGCAACAGATCACCGGGAAAGAACTCTGCGTCGATCAGGGGGTTATCGTTCAGAACCTGCAGCGCCGCCGCAACCGCGGCCCCCAGATCCACCCCCTGCGCGATCAGCAGGCGAAGCTGGGCGGGGGATCGCTCCACGGTCTCCTCCGCAATCCTCACCCGCTCGACCAGCGACCCTCTCACCCCTCCACCCCCGCCGTCTCCAGCACCGCATGCAGCAGCACATCCGTCGCTTTCGCGGCCCAGTCCTGCGAAATCTCCTCGGCCTCGTTATGGCTCAGGCCACCGACGCAGGGGCACATCACCATCGTCGCGGGCGCCACCTTGGCGGCCCAGCAGGCATCGTGGCCGGCGCCCGAGATCAGGTCCATGTGGCTGTAGCCCAGCCTCTCCGCCGCGGCGCGGACATTGGCGACCAGCTCTGGCGCGAAGGTCACCGGGTCGAAATGGCCGACCGCCTCGACCGCCATCCCGACGCCAAGCGCCTTGCAGATCGTCGCCGCGCCGGCCTCGATATCCGCCCGCATTGCGTCGAGCTTGGCCTGATCGGGGCTGCGGATGTCCACCGTGAACACCACCGTTCCCGGGATCACGTTGCGGCTGTTGGGGCTGAACTGCACCTGGCCGACCCCGCCGACGGCGCCAGGTTGCGCGTCCATTGCCACGCGCTGCACCAGCTCGAAAATCCGCGCCATCGCCAGGCCCGCGTTCACCCGCAGGTCCATCGGCGTCGAGCCGGTATGCGCGGCGCGGCCCGTCAGGGTGAATTCCAGCCACCAGAGCCCCTGGCAATGCGTCACCACGCCGATGTCGCGGCCCTCGGCTTCCAGAATAGGCCCCTGTTCGATATGCAGCTCGTAATAGGCGTGCATCTTGCGGGCGCCCACCGGCTCCTCGCCTTTCCAGCCGATGCGCTCCAGCTCCTCGCCAAACGTCTTCCCCTCGGGATCGCGGCGGCCATAGGCGTAGTCCAGCGAATGCACCCCCGCGAAGACGCCGGAAGCAAGCATCGCGGGCGCAAAGCGCGCGCCTTCTTCATTGGTCCAGTTGGTCACCACCACCGGATGCCGGGTCCGGATGCCCAGATCGTTCATGGTGCGCACCACTTCCAGCGCGCCCAGAACCCCCAGCACGCCGTCATACTTGCCGCCCGTCGGCTGGGTATCGAGATGGCTGCCCACATAGACCGGCAGCGCCTCGGGGTCGGTGCCGGGGCGGGCGGCGAACATGGTGCCCATCTCGTCGATGCCCATCGTCAGCCCCGCCGCCTCGCACCAGCGGGCGAAGAGCTTGCGCCCCTCGGCATCGGCATCGGTCAGGGTCTGGCGGTTGTTGCCGCCCGCCACGCCGGGGCCGATCTGCGCCATCTCCATCAGGCTGTCCCACAGCCGCGCGGGGTCGATCCGCAGGTTCTCTGCTGGTGCCGGCATCAATATTCTCCCTGCTGCGCGGCCATCCGGGTCTCTGCCCGTTGCCTCAAGGGCTTGGCCCACAGTCTTCTTTTGCCATCTTCGGGGCGAATCCCGTGTCTGACCATCTGGTCAGGTTTCACGCTACACAGCCGCTTCGCACAATCAACGCCAATCTCTCCCCCGGCCCGGCCCGGAGCGAGCGCCCGCGTCACCGCGCCGCGCAAGTTGCGCGGACCGTCCTCAAGCTGTTTTCAAACTGCGGGATTTCGCGGCATCCCTGCGCGGCATCCGCCACAGTTCGGGGCGGCGGCGCAAACGCCCCTCGGGCCTTTCTTTGGGCAAGGGGTTGTATTCGCGGCCCGGACCCGTCATATAGGTCAGGCGAAACGCTATCTCTTCGACCTTCTGTCTCCTAACGGCTTCAGTTTTCGATTGTGATGTGACTGAGCCAAGCCACCGCACTCTGCGGGTGGCGCACTAGATACTAGGAGATATCACGATGGCCAATGGCACCGTGAAGTGGTTCAATGCAACCAAAGGTTTCGGCTTCATCGCTCCGGCGAATGGCAACCGTGACGTGTTCGTGCACGTTTCGGCTCTCGAGCGTGCGGGCATCCGTCAGCTCGACGAAGGCCAGGCTGTGACCTTCGACATCGAATCCGGCCGTGACGGCCGCGAATCGGCAATGAACCTGGCGCTGGCGTAAGCTTCGCACCGGCGGTTCATCCGCCGGACAGGAATTTTAGCGGAGACGGCTTCGGCCGTCTCCGTTTTCGTTTGCGACAACCTTATATGCAGGGGGTGCGGCAGGCGCCGCGCCGATCCCGAAGGAGTGACCCGATGTCCAGCAAGCAACCGCCGGTGCCGAAGCAGAACCAGAGCAACAAGGGCCCCGGCGCGGCCGCAGGCGCCTCGCGCCCGCCGCACAAGCCGGTCTCGACCAAGACCGGCAAGTAGTCCGAAAGGGCGCGCGGGCACACCCGCGCGCCTTTTGCGTTTCAGTCGAGCGAGTCGAGCACTTCGCCAAGCGTGCCGATCAGCGTGTCGATCTCTGCCTTCGAGATGATCAGCGGCGGCGACATGGCGATGATGTCGCCGGTGGTGCGGATCAGAATGCCCTTCTCATAGGCCTTGAGGAAGGCGTTGAACGCCCGCTTGGTCGGCTCGCCGGGGATCGGTTGCAGTTCGACAGCGCCGATCAGGCCCATGTTGCGGATGTCGATCACATGCGGCTTGCCGGCCAGGCTGTGGATCGCCTCTTCCCAATAGGGGGCAAGCTCCGCCGCGCGCTCGAACAGCCGCTCTTCCTTGTAGGTTTCCAGCGTGGCGATGCCGGCGGCGCTGGCGATCGGGTTGCCGGAATAGGTGTAGCCGTGGAACAGCTCGATCGCCTGTTCCGGGCCTTGCATGAAGGCATCGTGAACGCCGGCGGTGGTCAGCACCGCGCCCATCGGGATCACGCCATTGGTCAGGCCCTTGGCACAGGTGATCATGTCGGGGGTGACGCCGAAGAACTGGCTGGCGAAGGGCGCGCCGAGGCGGCCGAAGCCGGTGATGACTTCATCAAAGATCAGAAGAATGCCGTGCTTGCTGCTGATTTCACGCAGTTTTTCCAGATAGCCCTTCGGCGGCATCAACACCCCGGTGGACCCCGCCATCGGCTCGACGATCACCGCCGCGATGGTCTCGGGACCGTGCAAAGCGACGATGCGCTCCAGCTCTTCGGCAAGATAGGCGCCGTGTTCGGGCTGGCCTTTGACGAAGGCGTTCTGCGCCGGAAGGTGGGTGTGGGGCAGGTGGTCAACCCCATTAAGAAGCGCCCCGAAGTACTTGCGATTGTTGACGATTCCGCCAACCGAGATCCCGCCGAAACCGACCCCGTGATAGCCCCGCTCGCGCCCGATCAACCGGGTGCGGGTGCCCTCGCCGCGGACGCGGTGATAGGCGATGGCGATTTTCAGTGCCGTATCAACGGCTTCTGACCCGGAGTTACAGTAGAAGACATGCTCCATCCCGGCCGGAGCGATCTCCACCAGACGGTTCGCCAGCTCGAAGGCGGAGGGATGCCCCATCTGGAAGGCGGGGGCATAGTCCATCTCGCCGGCCTGGCGGCTGATCGCCTCGGTGATCTTCGGGCGGCAATGGCCGGCGTTGCAGCACCACAGGCCCGCGGTGCCGTCGAGCACCTGGCGGCCATCGGCGGTGGTGTAATGCATGTCCTTCGCGCCGACGAACATCCGCGGGTTCTTCTTGAACTGCCGGTTCGAGGTGAAGGGCATCCAGAAGGCGTTGAGGTCGTTCGGGGCGGTATTGCGGTCCAGCGCCATGGGGCTCTCCTTGGCGCCGCGGCGTGGCGCCCGGGGCCGATGTTGGCGGAAATCTTTGACCCTTTGGTCAAGGGCAGGCTATCAGAGGGCAGGGGCGCGTCAAGAACGGCGGCCTTGGCAGCCCGGCCAGTGCCGCCGAGGGAAAACCCGGCATTGCGCGCTGTCAAGGGCTGTCCTAAACGGCAGCGCACGAAAGCGCGGGGACGGCGCGCAAGGCTGGGTTGAGGGGGCAAGCGTGAACGAGTTTGCAGCAGAGCCGGAACCGGAAGAAGAGGCGCGCCCGCGCACCCGCATCCAGCGCCGCAATACCGGGGCCATCCTCGAGGCCGCGCTGGAGGTGTTCTCGGCGCAGGGCTTCCGCGGCGCGACGCTGGACCAGATCGCCGAGGTGGCGGGGCTGTCCAAGCCCAACCTGCTGTATTACTTCGCCTCCAAGGAAGCGATCCATGTGGAGCTGTTGTCGGGGCTGATGGACACCTGGCTGGACCCGCTGCGGGCGATGGACCCCGCCGGCGAGCCCGAGGCCGAGATCATGGCCTATGTCCGGCGCAAGCTGCAGATGGCGCGGGATTATCCGCGGGAAAGCCGGCTGTTTGCCAACGAGATCTTGCAGGGCGCGCCGCGGATGCGGGCGGCCATCGAGGGCGAGCTCAAGGAGCTGGTCGATGAAAAGGCCGCGGTGATCCGCGGCTGGCAGGCGGCGGGCCGGATCGCGCCGGTGCATCCCTATCACCTGATCTTTTCGATCTGGGCGCTGACCCAGCATTACGCCGATTTCGACATGCAGGTGCGCGCCGTGCTGGGGGAGGAGGGGGACGACCCCTTCCCCGAGGCGGGCAAGTTCCTTGATACGTTGTTCGGGCGGCTGCTGGCGCCCTGAGCGCGCCAAAGCACGATTGTTGCTTTTGACAGCGGCGCCGCTTTCGCGCGATAGTCGGCCCCGGGGGACGGGAACGGGACTGGCGGCAACCGGCCATAGCGTCACCTGCGGGAAGGGGGAGCCTGCATTCATGGACAAGCGCGTATTGCTGATCGAGGACGAGCCGAACATCATCGAGGCGATCCGGTTCATCCTGGCGCGCGATGGTTGGGCGGTGGCGACGCATTCCGATGGTGAGACGGCGCTGACCGCGATCCGCGCCAGCGCGCCCGATGTGCTGGTGCTGGATGTGATGCTGCCGGGGCGGTCGGGCTTCGACATCCTCGCCGATCTGCGGGCCGATCCGGGGCTGCAGGCGCTGCCGGTGCTGATGCTGACCGCCAAGGGCCAGGGCCGCGCCCGCGATGCCGCCGAGCAGGCAGGCGCCGACCGCTTCCTGACCAAGCCCTTCGCCAATGCCGAGGTGCTGGCGACGGTGCGCGAACTGGCGGGGCTGTAGCGCCATGCCCGCGCGCAGCACGCCGCTGTTCCTGGCGCGCCGCAGTTATCGGCGGCGGCGGGTGATGGATGCGGCGCGGCTGCTGCCGGTGGTCGGCGGCTTCCTTATCGCGCTGCCGATCCTGTGGCGCCCGGCCGAGACTCCGGGGGGCGAGACCGCGCAGGGCGTCGTCTATCTGTTCACGGTCTGGGCGCTGCTGATCGTCGCCGCGCTGGTGCTGGCGCGGCGTCTGGCCCCGGCGCTGGAGGACGAAGACGGTTCTGGCGCGGAGCGGCGCTGATGGTGCCCTTCAACCTGCTGGTCGCGGCCTGCCTGATCTACGTGATCTTGCTGTTCCTTGTCGCCTTCTGGGCCGAGCGGCAGGCGCAGCGCGGCCGGGTGAAATGGCTGCGCTCGCCGCTGGTCTATACGCTGTCGCTGTCGATCTATTGCACCGCCTGGACCTTCTATGGCGCCGTCGGCTATGCGGCGCGCTCGGGGCTGGAATTCGTGACCATCTACCTTGGCCCGACGCTGGTGCTGATCGGCTGGTGGTGGGTGCTGCGCAAGCTGGTGCGGATCGGGCGCACGCAGCGGGTGACCTCGATTGCCGACCTGATCTCGTCGCGCTTCGGCAAGTCGAACCTTCTGGGGGTGATCGTCACGCTGATCTGCGTGGTGGCGGCGACGCCCTATATCGCGCTGCAGCTGCAATCGGTGACGCTGTCCTTCAACGTGTTCGCGGGGCCGGTGCCCGAAGGCTGGGCGCTGCGCGACAGCAACTCCACCGCCTTGTGGGTGGCGGCGGGGCTGACGCTGTTCACCATCCTGTTCGGCACCCGCAACCTCGATGCCAACGAGCGGCATAACGGGGTGGTGACGGCCATCGCGCTGGAGGCGGTGGTGAAGCTGGTCGCCTTGCTGGCGGTGGGGATCTTCACGGTCTGGATCGTGGCCTCGGGGCCCGCGGATATCCTGTCGCGGATCGAGGCCTCGGACATCGCCGATTGGCAGATGCAGCCGGGGCGGTGGGCGGGGCTGACCTTCCTGGCCGGCGCCGCGATCCTGACGCTGCCGCGGATGTTCCAGGTGATGGTGGTCGAGAATGCCGACGAGCGGCACATGGCGACGGCAAGCTGGGCCTTTCCGCTCTATCTGTTCGCCATGAGCCTGTTCGTGGTGCCGATTGCGGTGGTGGGGCTGGCGGTGCTGCCCGAGGGGTCGAACCCCGACCTGTTCGTGCTGACACTGCCGCTGGCCTATGATCAGGGCGGGTTGGCGATGCTGGCCTTCCTCGGCGGGTTCTCCTCGGCGACCTCGATGGTGATCGTCGAGGCGATTGCCCTGGCGACGATGGTGTCGAACCATATCGTCATGCCGCTGTGGCTGCGCTTTCGCACCGGGGGCGCGCGGGCCACGCGCGATGTGCGCGGCCTAGTGCTGAATGCGCGGCGGCTGTCGATTGCCGGGGTGCTGGCACTTGGCTATGGCTATTTCGCGCTGTCGGGCGGGTCTTCGGCGCTGGCGGCGATTGGTCTCATCAGCTTTGTCGGGGTCGCGCAGATCCTGCCGGCGATGCTGGGCGGGCTGTTCTGGCGCGGGGCGACGCGGATCGGGGCGGCGGCGGGGCTGCTGACCGGCTTTGCGATCTGGCTTTATGCGCTGTTCCTGCCGTCCTTTGGCAGTGGCGGGCTGTTCGGGGCCGAGCTGATGCTGCAGGGCCCGCTGGGGATCGGCTGGCTGCGCCCGCAGGCGCTGTTCGGGATCGGCGGGATCGACCCGCTGCTGCACGCCCTCTTCTGGTCGCTGTCGCTGAACGCGGCGCTGTTCTGCGGCGTGTCGCTGCTGACCTTCCCGGGGCCGATGGAGCGCTTGCAGGGCGTGGCCTTCGTCAATGTCTTCGACCATTCCGGGCCGACCCGCGGCTGGTCGCGCGGCGGGGCAGAGGCCGAGGATCTGCTGGCGATGGCGCAGGGCATCCTGGGGGCCGACGAGGCGCAGGGCTTCTTCCAGGCGCAGGCGGCGGCGCAGGGCAAGGCCGGCTTCCTGCCCGACACCACGCCCGAATTCTTCGCGGCGCTGGAGCGGCGGCTGGCAGGCTCGGTCGGCGCGGCCACCGCCCATGCGATGATTGCGCAATTTGCAGCAGGGGCTGCGGTTTCCGTGCAGGACCTGATGGCGGTGGCCAGCGAGGCGCAGCAGATCATGGAATATTCCAGCCAGCTGGAGGCGAAATCCGAGGAGCTGGCCCGCACCGCCCGCGCGCTGTCCGAGGCGAACGAGAAGCTGCAGGCGCTGTCGGTGCAGAAGGATGCGTTCCTGTCGCAGATCAGCCATGAACTGCGCACGCCGATGACCTCGATCCGGGCGTTTTCGGAAATCCTGATGGAAGGCGGGCTCGAGGGCCCCGACCAGGCCCGCTATGCCGAGATCATCCATGACGAGACGATCCGGCTGACGCGGCTGCTCGATGACCTGCTGGATCTGTCGGTGCTGGAGAATGGCCGGGTGCAGCTGAACGTGCAGGTGGCGAACCTGCATGACCTGATCGACCGGGCGCTGCAGGCCGCCAGCCAGACAAGGGCAGAGCGGCGCTTCCTGATCCACCGCGACCTGCCCTCCGAGCATATGCCGATCTTCACCGATACCGACCGGCTGGTGCAGGTGTTCATCAACCTCATCTCCAACGCCCGCAAATACTGCGATGCCGCGCGGCCCGAGCTGACGATCCGGGTGCGCCGGCGCGGCGGGCAGGTCGAGGTGGATTTCCTCGACAATGGCAGCGGCATTCCTGCCGCCTCGCAATCGCTGGTCTTCGAGAAATTCGCGCGGCTCACCGACACCACCCGCGCCGGTGGCGCCGGGCTGGGGCTGGCGATCTGCCGCGAGATCATGGCCAATCTCGGCGGCACCATCACCTATGTGCCGGGGCAGGGCGGCGCGGCCTTCCGGGTGGCGCTGCCGGCCCGGCGGCAGCGCGAGGCGGCCTGAGGCCGGTGATCCTAACCTGTTGGTAACGTTGATCTGCAACAGATCGCTCTGGCGGCCCGCGCGCCCGGGCACTCGAACAGGTCAGGAACCGCAAGATGACGGCTGCAGCGGGGCAGACGGTGATGCGCCGCAAGGCCGGGGCGGGGCGACGCGCGCCCGCCGCGCCGCCGATGACGCCGGAAAAGGCGCTTGGCCAGGCGCTGGCCCGCGCCGCGCAAGAGCTGCTGGCGCTGCCGCTGCGCGTGGTCTCGGTCACCGAGACGCGGATGACCCTCGCCGACCTGCCCGAGGCGCTGGAGGATCGGTCGCTGCTGGCGCTGCTCGACGGCCCGGCGGCGGGGCTGGGGCTGATGGTGCTCTCGCCCCCCGTGCTCTCGGCGCTGCTGGAGATGCGGATGATGGGCCGCCTGGCGGCCAGCGCCCCTGCCGCCCGCCGCCCGACCCGCACCGATGCCGCGATGGCCGCCGATGTGATCGACGCAGGCCTGGCCGGGTTCGAGGCGGCGCTGGCCGGGAACCCCGCGCTGATCTGGGCGGGCGGCTTCCGCTATGGCTCGTTCCTCGAGGACCCGCGGCCGCTGCCGCTGATCCTGGAGGACACCGGCTACCGGGTGTTCCGCCTGGTGCTGGACCTGGGCAGCGGCAGCGCCGCGCGTGAGGGCGGCGTGCTCTTGGCGCTGCCGGCCGAGGGGCGGGGGCAGGTCGGCGCGCCGGCCGAGGAGGATGTGGCCGCCGCCGCACCGGGCGAGGCGCCGCAGCCCGCCCATTGGCCGGACCGGCTGGAACAGGCGCTGATGGCCGCGCCCGCGCAGCTGGAGGCGGTGCTGGCCCGCCTGACGCTGCCCATCGGCGAGATCCTGGCGCTGCACCCTGGCGCCACCCTGCCGCTGACCGAAGGCGCGCTCGAACAGCTGCGGATCGAGGGCCCCGGTGGCCGGCTGCTGGCCCGGGCAAGGCTGGGCCAGCACCGCGGCTTCCGCGCCGTGCGACTGCTGGTGGAGGGCGAGGAAGGCCAGCCGGCCGGGCAGGGCCTCGGCGGGCAGGGCAATGGCGGTCCCGCCATGGCCGGGCAGGCCCCGGGCGCCGCGATGGCGGACTGGGGCACCTCGGCGCCGTCCTGGGACGATCCGGCGGAGGGCGACGGGACGGCGATGGCGCCGATGGGCCTCGGCGGGCTGGAGGAGGAGGCGGGGGAGCTGCCGGCGCTGCGGATCGGGGGGATGTGAGGCAGGCGGCGCAGCGGAGGGCATCCCGGTGATGTCGAGATGCCGGGCAGAGCGCGCGCCCCCTGCCGTGAGCGTTCAAGATGCAACGGGCGAGACGGGCATGGGCGATATCGACAGCTTCGCGCGGTGCGGCCCGCGCTGCCGGCTTGAGGGGGGCTGGGGGCATCTGGAGCTTGTCCGCGGCACGGCTTTCGTCACGCCGGACTGCCCCCCGCGCGACACGTGCGCGCATCCTCCTTGGCCCCGGCGGCGGCAGGGCCTATGATCGGGGTTCCCGAAGACCTGAGGAGGTTTCCCGCATGATCACCGAACTGGGCCATTTCGCCCTGATACTGGCCTTTGCCGTGGCGATCTTGCAATCCACCGTGCCTCTGGTCGGGGCGCAGAAGGGTTGGGGCGGCTGGATGGCGGTGGCGGCGCCGGCTGCGACTGTTCAATTCGTGTTGATCGCCTTCTCCTTCGCGGCGCTGACGCAGGCTTTCGTCACCTCGGATTTCTCGCTCGAGGTGGTCTGGGCGAACTCGCATACCGACAAGCCGATGCTCTACAAGGTGTCCGGCGTCTGGGGCAACCATGAGGGCTCGATGCTGCTCTGGGTGCTGATCCTGGCGCTGTTCGGCGCCTCGGCGGGCTGGTTCGGCGGGCAGTTGCCGCCGCGGCTGCGGGCGCGGGTGCTGGCGGTGCAGGGGATGATCGGGGTGGCGTTCCTCGCCTTCATCCTGTTCACCTCGAACCCCTTCGCGCGCCTCGCGCTGCCGCCGTTCAACGGCAAGGACCTCAATCCGCTGCTGCAGGACCCCGGCCTCGCCTTCCATCCGCCCTTCCTCTACCTCGGCTATGTGGGCCTGAGCATGGCGTTCAGCTTTGCGGTGGCGGCCCTGATCGAGGGGCGGGTGGATGCCGCCTGGGCCCGCTGGGTGCGGCCCTGGACGCTGGCGGCCTGGGTGTTCCTGACCATCGGCATCGCGCTTGGCTCCTGGTGGGCCTATTACGAGCTTGGCTGGGGCGGGTTCTGGTTCTGGGACCCGGTCGAGAATGCCAGCTTCATGCCCTGGCTGCTGGCCGGCGCGCTGCTGCATTCGGCCATCGTGGTGGAAAAGCGCGAGTCGCTGAAAAGCTGGACGATCCTGCTGGCGATCATGGCCTTCGGCTTCTCGCTGATCGGGACCTTCCTGGTGCGCTCGGGGGTCATCACCTCGGTCCATGCCTTTGCCAACGACCCCGAGCGGGGGGTGTTCATCCTGATGATCCTGGCGGTGTTCCTCGGCGGGGCGCTGACGCTGTATGCCGCGCGGGCCGGGGCGATGCAGGCCAAGGGCGTGTTCGGGATGGTCAGCCGCGAATCGGCTTTGGTGGTGAACAACATCTTGCTGGCGGTTGCGGCGCTGGTGGTGTTCGTCGGCACGATCTGGCCGCTGGTGGCGGAAATGGCCTGGGGGCGCAAGCTGTCGGTCGGCGCGCCGTTCTTCGACATGGCCTTCACGCCGTTCATGGTGCTGCTGGCCATCGTGCTGCCGGTGGGCGCGATGCTGCCCTGGAAGCGTGGCAGCATTGCCAAGGCGGCGCGGCCGCTTTGGGGCGCGCTGCTGCTGGCGGTGGCCGTGGGGCTGCTGGCCTATGCGATGGGCAGCGGACGCTCGGCCGTGGGGCCGATCGGCGCGGCGCTTGGCGCCTGGCTGGTGGCGGGCGCGGCGGTCGATCTGTGGACGCGGACGGGGCAGGCGCGCAGCGGGATTTCGGCGCGCCTTGGCCGGCTGGCGCGCCTTCCGCGGGCGGATTGGGGCAAGGCGGTGGCGCATTCGGGGCTCGGGATCACCATGCTGGGGATCGCCATGCTGACCGCGAACGAGGTCGAGGATATCCGCGTCGCGCAGATCGGCGCGCCTTTCGAGGTGGCGGGCTACGAGATCACGCTCGATGCGGTCGAAGAGCTGCAGGGCCCGAACTACCTGACGACCATGGCGACGATGACGGTGCGGCAGGGCGGCGCGGTGGCGGCGGTGCTGCATCCGGAAAAGCGCGTCTATCCGGTGCAGGCGATGCCGACGACCGAGGCCGATATCGACAACGGCCTGTTCCGCGATGTCTATCTGGTGATCGGCGACCGCCAGGATGGCGGCGGTTGGGCGGTGCGCACCTATATCAAGCCCTTCACCAGCTGGATCTGGGCCGGCGCGGCGCTGATGGCGCTTGGCGGGTTCCTCAGCCTGTCGGACCGGCGCTACCGCGTGGCGGCGGGGGCGCGCAAGACGGCGGCCATGCACGCCGCCCCGGCGGAGTGAGCGCATGAAACGCCTGATGCTGATCCTCATGCTGGCCTTGGCGCCGCTGGCGCCAGCCTTCGCGGTGCAGCCCGACGAGGTGCTGGCTGACCCGGTGCTGGAATCCCGCGCGCGCGAGCTGTCCAAGGTGCTGCGCTGCCCGGTCTGCCAGTCGGAGAACATCGACGAATCGAATGCCGCGGTGTCGCGCGACCTGCGGCTTCTGGTGCGCGAGCGGCTGCTGGTCGGCGACAGCGACAGCGAGGTGCTGGACTATGTCACCGCCCGCTACGGCGAATATGTGCTGTTCCAGCCCGATGCCAGCGGCGGCAACCTGATCCTGTGGCTGGCCGGGCCGGTGATGCTGCTGGCGGGGCTGGGGATCGGCTTTTCCTTCCTGCGCGGCCGCCGCCCCGGGTCCGAGCCGCCGGTCGTGGCGCTGGACGCGGCCGAACAGCGGCGGCTGGACGAAATCCTGGACAAGTGACGCGCCGTTCTGCTGTGCCAATCCCTGCGCGCGAGTAAGCTGCCGCAAAGCGAGGGAGGATGCACCATGGACTACCAGACCATCACCTGCACCGAAGAGGGCGGCATCGGCATCGTCACGCTGAACCGTCCCGAGGTGATGAATGCGCTGAACGGCACGATGCGGGTGGAGATCCGCGCCGCCTTCGAGACGCTGGCGCAGACCGCCCGCGTGATCGTGCTGACCGGCGCCGGGCGGGCCTTCTGCTCGGGCCAGGATCTGGCGGCGGTGGGCGATATCTCGGCCGTCGATTTCGAGGGCATCTTGCGCGAGGAATACGAGCCGATGCTGGCCGCGATCACCGGCTGCCGCGTGCCGACCATCGCCGCGGTGAACGGCGCGGCGGCGGGGGCAGGGGCCAACCTTGCGCTTGGCTGCGATGTGGTGATTGCGTCGGAAAGTGCCACCTTCCTGCAGGCCTTTACCCGGATCGGGCTGATGCCGGATGCGGGCGGCACCCATTGGCTGCCGCGGCAGGTGGGCTTTGCCCGGGCGATGGGCGCGATGCTGTTCGCCGAGGGCGTGCCGGCGCGCAAGGCTGCCGACTGGGGCATGATCTGGGAGGCGGTGCCGGAGGCGGAGTTCGAGGGCCACTGGCGTGCTCGGGCGGCGCAGCTGGCGGCGGGGCCGGGGGTGGCGTATCGCGGCATCAAGCAGGCGCTGCGGGCGGCATCCGATCTGACGCTCGACCAGCAACTGGCGCTGGAGGCGCAGCTGCAGGGGGAGTGCGGGCGCACCGAGGACTTCCGCGAGGGCGTGGCGGCGTTCCTGGGCAAGCGCCGTCCGGTGTTCACCGGGCGCTGACGGGCCGCAGCGCAACGGACGCTCAAGAGAAAACGGCCGCCCCATCGGGCGGCCGTTTCCGTAATCCATCGCCCGGTTGGCTCAGCGCGCGCTGACATCCGGGTAGTCCCGGCGCGGCGCGCCGATATACAGCTGGCGCGGGCGGCCGATCTTCATCTGCGGGTCCGAGATCATCTCTTTCCACTGTGCGATCCAGCCGACGGTGCGCGACAGCGCGAAGATCGGGGTGAACATCGAGGTCGGGAAGCCCATCGCCTCGAGGATGATGCCCGAGTAGAAATCGACGTTGGGATAAAGCTTCTTCGAGATGAAGTACTCGTCTTCCAGCGCGATCCGCTCCAGCTCTTTCGCAACCTGCAGCAGCGGGTTGTTGCCCACGCCCAGAAGCTCCAGCACCTCGTCGGCGCTTTCCTTCATCACCTTGGCGCGCGGATCGAAGTTCTTGTAGACCCGGTGGCCAAAGCCCATCAGGCGGAAGCCCGAGTTCTTGTCCTTGGCCTTCTCGACATATTCGGGAATGCGGTCGACCGAGCCGATTTCCTTGAGCATCTCGAGGCAGGCCTGGTTCGCGCCGCCATGCGCCGGCCCCCAGAGGCAGGCGATGCCGGCGGCGATGCAGGCAAAGGGGTTCGCGCCCGACGAGCCGGCCAGACGCACCGTCGAGGTCGAGGCGTTCTGCTCATGATCCGCGTGCAGCATCATGATCCGGTCCATCGCCTTTTCCAGCACCGGGTTGACCACATACTCCTCGGCCGGGACCGAGAAGCACATGTTCAGGAAGTTCCCGGCATAGCTGAGCGAGTTCTTCGGATAGACGAAGGGCTGGCCGACCGAATACTTGTAGGCCATCGCGGCGATGGTCGGCAGCTTGGCGATCAGCCGGATCGAGGCGACCTCACGCTGCCAGGGATCGCCGATATCGGTGCTGTCATGGTAGAATGCCGACATCGCGCCGACCACGCCCACCATCGTCGCCATCGGATGCGCATCGCGGCGGAAGCCGCGGAAGAAGTTGTGCATCTGCTCATGCACCATGGTGTGGCGCGTGACGCGGGTCTCGAAATCGACCATCTGCTTGGCGTCGGGCAGCTCGCCGTACAGCAGCAGGTAGCAGACCTCGAGGAAATGCGACTGCTCGGCCAGCTGCTCGATCGGGTAGCCGCGATAGAGAAGCTCGCCCTTGTCGCCGTCGATGAAGGTGATGGTGGATTCGCAGGACGCGGTCGAAGTGAAGCCGGGGTCGTAGGTGAACACGTCCGCCTGGCCATAGAGCTTGCGGATATCCAGCACATCGGGGCCGACGGTCGGCGACATCACCGGCAGGTCATAGGACTGACCGTCGATGTTCAGCGTCGCCGTTCTCTTGGTTTCTGCCATCTTCATCCCTCTCCACATGGGCGGACCGGGCCCATGCCGGGGCCAGCCGCGAAATCTGCAAGGCCGGGCGCGGGCCTCAGCGCGTTGCGTCGGACAGGCGCGCCAAGGTCTCGTCCTGACCGATGACGAGCATCATGTCGAAGACGCTCGGGGTGACCGTCCGTCCCGCCAGGGCGGCGCGCAGCGGACCTGCAAGCTTGCCGAGCCCGATGCCGTGCGTGGCGGCGACCTCGGCCACCTTGGCTTCCAAATCCTCACGCGTCCAGCTAGCATTTTGCAGTTGCGGCGTCAATTCTGCCAGTATGCCACGGGATACCGGATCGAGCGCCTTCGCGGCCGCGGCATCGGCCTCGAAGGGCCGCGATCCCAGCACGAAATGGGCCTTTTCCAGCAGTTCCGGGAAGGTCTTGGCGCGTTCCTTCAGGCAATACATGCCGCGTTCCAGCCCGGCGCGCTGCGCATCCGTCAGCGCGGGCTTGCCGGCGGCCGCCAGATAGGCCTCGATCTCGGCCACAAGCACCGCATCTTCTGCAACCGCGACATGCTGGCCGCAGAGGTTCTCCAGCTTCTTGAAATCGAGCCGTGCCGGCGCCCGGCCGATGCCGCCGAGGTCGAACCATTCGCGGGCTTCTGCATCGCTGAAAAATTCGGAATCGCCATGGCTCCAGCCGAGACGCGCCAGATAGTTGCGCATCCCCGCCGCCGGGTAGCCCATCGCCTGATATTCCTCGAGGCCGACCGCGCCGTGGCGTTTCGACAGCTTCTTGCCATCCGGGCCGTGGATCAGCGGGATATGGGCGAAGACCGGCACATCCCAGCCCATGCCGTGATAGATCTGCACCTGCCGCGCGGCATTGGTCAGATGGTCATCGCCGCGGATCACGTGGGTGACGCCCATGTCGTGATCGTCCACCACCACCGCCAGCATATAGGTGGGCGTGCCGTCGGACCGCAGCATCACCATGTCGTCGAGCTGGTCGTTGCCGAAGGTGACATCGCCCTGCACCGTATCGGCGATGACGGTGCTTCCCGTGCGCGGCGCCTTGAGGCGGATCACGAAGGGCGCGTCGGGGTGGCTCGCCGGGTCCGCATCCCGCCAGGGGCTCTGGAACAGGGTGGAGCGCTTTTCGGCCTCCGCCTCTGCCCGGAAAGCCGCGATCTCGTCCTGGGTCGAGAAGCATTTATAGGCCGCGCCGCGGGCCAGCATCTCGCGCGCCACCTCGGCATGGCGGTCCTTGCGGGCGAACTGGCTCACCGCCTCGCCATCCCAGTCGAGGCCGAGCCAGGTGAGGCCCTTGAGGATCGCCGCCGTGGCCTCGGGGGTGGAGCGTTCGCGGTCGGTATCCTCGATCCGCAGCAGGAACTTGCCGCCGCGGCCGCGGGCGTAGAGCCAGTTGAACAGCGCGGTGCGCGCGCCGCCGATATGCAGGTAGCCGGTGGGCGAGGGCGCGAAGCGGGTGACGACGGGGGTTGAGCTCATTGGTGTTAACCTTTCGGAAACCATGCGGCGGCTAGCCTTTGAGGGGTGTCTAGGCAAGGACGGGCAGGGAAACAAGGTGGGCCGCATCGCAGCACCGGCAACGGGCATCGCAACCGGCATGGTTACGGGCACGGCTTCGGACATGGCCGCCGTGCCCGCGGACCCGGCCGCGCGGGGCTTCGGCGCGCGGCTGGCCACCCTCGCCGCCGCGCCGCTGCTGGCGCTCTCGGCAGCGCGGGGCGGGCTCTTCGTCTGGGTGCCGGTCTGCCTGTCGCTTGGCATCGGCCCCTGGTTCGCGCTGGCGCGGGAGCCCGGCCCGCCCACCTATGCCGCCGTGCTGCTGGCGCTGCTGGCGGCGCTGCTGGCATGGCAGCGCGCGCCCGAGGTCGCGCAGATCCCCGCCGCCGCCCTGGCGCTGGCGCTGGCGGGCTTCCTGCTGGCCGGGGCGCGCGGGCACGGCGTGGCCGAGCCGGTGCTGCCCTTCCGCTATCACGGGCCCATCGAGGGGCGGATCGTCGGCATCGACCGATCGTATGCCGATCATCTGCGGGTGACGCTGGACCGGGTGGTGCTGCGCGACGTGCCCCCGCACCGCACCCCCGCCAGGGTCCGCGTTGCCCTGCACGGGGCCCAGGAGTTCACCGCGCCCGAGCCGGGGCTGACGGTGATCCTGACCGGCCATCTTGCCCCGCCCGAGGGCCCGGCGCTGCCCGGCGGCTTCGACTTCCAGCGCTTTGCCTGGTTTTCGGGGCTGGGCGCGGTCGGCTATACCCGCGTGCCGATGCTGGTGCTGGAACCGCCGGCCGAGCGGGACTGGGCGCTGGCCGCGCACCGGGCGCGGATGCGGGTCTCCACCGCGATCCAGGCGCGGATCGACGGGCAGGCGGGCGCCTTCGCCGCGGCGCTGATGACCGGCGACCGCTCTGGCATCACCGCCGCCACCAACGAGTCGATGCGCGCCTCGAACCTCTTCCACATCATCTCGATCTCGGGGCTGCATATGGGGATGCTGGCGGGCTTCGTCTTCGCCACCCTGCGCTATGGCCTTGCGCTGGTGCCGGCGCTGGCGCTGCGGCTGCCGGTGAAGAAGCTGGCGGCGGGCGTGGCGCTGCTGGCGGCCACCGCCTATCTGTGGCTGGCGGGGCCCAATGTGGCGACCGAGCGTGCCTATGTGATGGCGGCGGTGATGCTGATCGCGGTGCTGGCGGACCGGCGGGCGATCTCGCTGCGCACCTTGGCGGTCTCGGCGGTGATCTTGCTGCTGCGCGAGCCCGAAAGCCTGACCGAGCCCGGGTTCCAGATGTCGTTCGGCGCCACCGCGGCGCTGATCCTGTGCTGGGGGCCCTGGCAGAAGGTGCAGGGCCAGGTGCCGGCGCTGCTGCGCCCCGCGGCGGCGCTGGTCATCTCCTCGCTGGCCGCCGGGATGACCACGGCGCCGATTGCGGCGGCGCATTTCAACCGGATGGCGGAATATGGCCTGCTGGCCAACATGCTGGCGGTGCCGGTGATGGGCACGCTGGTGATGCCGGCGGGGGTGATCGCGGCGGTGCTGGCGCCGGTCGGGCTGGCCGGCCTGCCGCTCTGGGTGATGGAGATCGGCTGCCTGTGGATCCTCTGGGTCTCGGACTGGGTCGCGGGGCTCGATGGCGCGGTGCTGGCGCTGCCAAGCCCGCCGGGCGGGGTGCTGGCGCTGATGGCGGCGGGGGCGCTGCTGGGGGTGCTGGCGCGCGGGCCGCCGAGGTGGGCGGGGGCGGCGGCGCTGGCGCTTGCGGCGGTGCTCTGGGCCGGGGCAGATCGCCCGCCGCTGCTGGTCTCGTCCGATGGCGTGCTGCTGGGGCTGATGGGGCCCGAGGGGCGGGCGCTGTCGCAGCCTAGGGGCGCGGGCTATGTCGCCGACAGCTGGCTGGAGGATGATGGCGACATGGCGCTGCAGGATCAGGCGGCAGCGCGCCCCGGTTTCACCGGGCCGAAGGTGGCGCGCGAGGCGGTGCTGGGGGGCGTGCCGGTGCGGCAACTGACCGGCAAGGCCGCGCCCGATGGCTTGCCCGGCGCCTGCACCGGCGGCGCGCTGGTGATCCTGGCCGGGGAGGCGCCCGAGGGGTGGGCCGCGGCGCCGGCCCCGGATTGCGACCTCTGGGACCGCCGCCGCCTGCGCCGATCCGGCGCGCTGGCGATCTGGCCGGACCCGGCGGGCGGGCTGCGCATCGTCACCGCGCGCGATGTCTCGGGCAACCGGCTGTGGAACCGGCGCTGAGCCTCAGCGGCGGGCGATGATCCAGACGGCGTGGATGATGCCGGGGAAATATCCCAGCAGCGTCAGCAGGATGTTCAGCCAGAAGGCGCCGCGAAAGCCGACCTGCAGGAACACGCCAAGCGGCGGCAGCAGGATGGCGATGAGGATGCGCAGAAGGTCCAAGTTCCATGTCTCCAGTGTCAGGGTGCGGGGCAACGTCGCCACCCGCCCGCCGGTTCCGGGATCGGGCCGCTTCAGCAATGGGGGCGGCTGCGATCCTCGCCTCGGCTGCGCCCCTGTCAAGCGCCGCGCCCCCGTCCGGCGACGAAGCGGGGCTTGCGGTGGCGCAAACCGGCTGGCAGCATCGGGCGCGGGGCACAGACCGGCCCCGGCAGGCTCAGAGGGCCCCGATGACCATGACCGATCCGTTCTTCCGCCCCGTCTCGGGCATGGAGCTGCCGCGCTTTGCCGGGCTCGCCACCTTCATGCGGCTGCCGCATCTGGGCCCGGACCATCCGCGCCTGGCCGAGGTGCAGATCGGCATCGTCGGCCTGCCCTTCGACGGCGCCGTGTCGAACCGGCCCGGCGCGCGGCATGGGCCGCGGGCGCTGCGCGATGCCTCGACCATGCTGCGCGCCCAGAATGGCGCGACCGGGGTGCGGCCTTTCGACACCCTCGCCTGCGCCGATCTGGGCGATGTCGGGCCGAACCCGGTGGATGTGATGGAGACGCTGGAGCGGTTCGAGGCCTTCTATGCCGGCCTTGCCGCGCGCGGCATCCGGCCGCTGACGGCGGGGGGCGATCACCTGTGCACGCTGCCGGTGCTGCGCGGGCTGAACAAGGGCAAGCCGCCCCTGGGGCTGATCCATTTCGACAGCCATACCGACCTTTATCCGGTCTATTTCGGCGGCAAGGTGCTGACCCATGGCAACCCGTTCCGCGTGGCGGTGGAGGAGGGGCTGCTCGACCCCGCCCGCATGATCCAGATCGGCATCCGCGGCACCACCTATGACAATTCGGACATCGACTTCGCATCGGCCAACGGCATCCGCATCGTGCGCGCCGAGGAGCTGTTCGCGCGCGGCATCGCCGACGTGATGGCCGAGGCGCGCGAGATTGCGGGGGCGGGCGAGACCTACCTCTCCTACGACATCGACTTCGTCGACCCCTCGGTCGCCCCCGGCACCGGCACGCCGGAATGGGGCGGCCCGATCGCGCGCGAGGCGATCGAGGTGCTGCGGGCGCTGCGCGGCGTGAACATCGTGGCGGCGGATCTGGTGGAGGTCTCGCCGCCCTTCGATGCCGCGGGGAACACCGCCTGGCTGGGGGCGAGCCTGATGTTCGAGCTGCTGTGTTTGATGGTGGAGGCAAAGTCCGCGGCCTGATCGGGCGGAACAAGGCGAGGCACTGCCTCGCCCCGCCCGTAGCGGGACCGTTCACCCGGAGCCATCGGCAGCACGAGACCACGGAGGCCAGCGCCCGACCTGGCGGGCGAGAAGCGCCCGCCGAGGGCGGGGCGGGCGCTGGCCGGGCCTTTGAGGCCCGGCCGGTGCAAATTGACATGTTACTGAGTGGCGAAGGCGATGGCCTTCGCCATTCTGGGCGGGCAGGGCGCCAAGCTCATCGTGATGGTGTTGTGCGGGCGTTCGGAGGCTCGCCGCCGCGCTCAGCCAACCCACCCCCCTTGAAGCCCCCCCGCCCCCGACCTACTGTCCGGCCCGGAACCGGAGGCAAGCCATGGCTCAACGCAAGCTGTTCGAGGATGTCGGCGCAGGGGTGAAACCCGCCGCGCCGCAGGGCGGGATGATCGACGGGGCCGCGGGAACCGGCGCCGGCACCCGGCGCGCGGTGCAGCTTTGGCTCGCGCTGCTGTTTGCGCTGGTGGTGGCGATGATCGCGGTCGGCGGGCTGACGCGGCTGACCGACTCGGGCCTGTCGATCACCGAATGGAAGCCGGTGACCGGGGCGATCCCGCCGCTGTCCGAGGCGGACTGGGCAGCGGAGTATGAGAAATACCGCCAGAGCCCCGAGTTCCAGCTGCAGAACCACCAGATGACGCTGGCCGAGTTCAAGCCGATCTTCTGGTGGGAATGGGGCCACCGGCAACTGGGGCGCGTCGTCGGCCTCGTCTGGGCGGTGGGGTTCTTTGGCCTGCTGATGGCGCGCAAGATGCCTTCGGGCTGGACCCCGCGGCTGCTGGCGCTTGGCGCGCTTGGCGGGCTGCAGGGCGCGGTCGGCTGGTGGATGGTGTCCTCGGGGCTGGAGGGGGCACGGGTCGATGTCGCCTCCTACCGGCTGGCGACGCATCTGGGCATCGCCTTCGTGATCCTCGGCCTGATCGTCTGGTATTACATGACGCTGGCGCGCTCCCCCGCGGCCCTGCTGCAGGCGCGGCGGGTGCGCGAGGCCAAGCTCTTCTCCATCTCCACCGGCCTGATGCATTTCGCCTTCCTGCAGATCCTGCTCGGCGCGCTGGTCGCGGGCATCGACGCGGGCCGCAGCTTCCCGACCTGGCCGCTGATGAATGGCAGCTTCTTTCCCGCCGATGCCTTCTATGTGCCGGACGGGCAGGGCGGCAGCGCGGCCCTTTGGCGGGCGTTCTTCGAGAATCCGGGCCTCGTGCAGTTCATCCACCGCATGGCGGGCTATCTGCTGGCGGCCTTTGCCGTGGTCGTCGCCTTGCGCGGGCGCAAGTCGGTCCATGCCGCCACCCGCTCCGCCGCGACCATGATGCTGGCGATGATGGCGGTGCAGGTCGCGCTTGGCATCGTCACCGTGCTGCACGCGGCGCCGCTGGCCTTGGGCCTTGCGCATCAGTTGGGCGCCGTGGCCTTGTTCGTGCTGATCCTGCGGCTGCGCCATGCCGCGCAATACCCCACCGTCCAATCGCTGCGAGGCTGAGATGACCGCATTCCCCGACCTGATCGCCTTTCAGCGCGAGACCGAGGCCCTGGGCCAAGTGATGGGCCGCCTCGGCTGGGACCAGGAGACGGTGATGCCGCGCGGCGCTGCCGGCCAGCGCGCCGATGAGATGGCGGCGCTGGAGGGCGTGCTGCACGCCCGCCGCACCGATCCGCGCATTGGCGAGTGGCTGGCCAAGTCCGAACCCGCCGATGCCGAGGGTGCGCGGATGCTGGCGCTGATCGCCCGCAGCTACCAGCGCAGCCGCTGCGTGCCGGCGCGGCTGGCCGCGGAACTGGCGCGCACCACCAGCCTGGCGCAGGGCATCTGGGCCGAGGCGCGGGCGCGGGGCGACGTGCAGCATTTCCTGCCCACCCTGCGCCAGGTGGTGATGCTGAAGCGCGAGCAGGCCGAGGCGCTGTGCGCCGGCACCGATGCCACCACAGCCTATGACGCGCTGCTGGAGGATTATGAGCCCGAGACCCGCGCCGAGGATATCGCCGCGATGTTCGACCGGATGCGCCCGCGCCTCGTTGCCCTGCGCGCGGCGGTGCTGGGATCGGGCCGCATCCCCGAACCGCTGAAGGGTGAGTTCGGCCATGACGGCCAGCTGCGGCTGGCGCGCAAGATGGCCGAGGCCTTCGGCTATGACTTCACCCGCGGCCGGCTGGATCTGGCGGTGCATCCGTTCAGCTCGGGCTCCGGCGCCGATGTGCGGATCACCACGCGGGTGGTGGAGGCGGAGCCGTTCAACTGCCTCTATTCCACCATCCACGAGGTTGGCCATGCCTGCTATGAACAGGGCATCGCGCCGCACTATGCACTGACGCCGCTGGGGCAGGGCGTGTCGATGGGCGTGCATGAAAGCCAGAGCCGGATCTACGAGAACCAGCTGGGCCGCTCTGCGCCCTTCACGGCCTGGATCTTCGGCCAGATGCAGCAGGAGTTCGGCGATTTCGGGGTGGACAGCCCCGAAGAGTTCCACGCCGTGGTCAACCGCGTGCAGCCCGGCTTCATCCGCACCGAGGCCGATGAGGTGCATTACAACCTGCACATCATGATGCGCTTCGATCTGGAGCGGCAGCTGATCGCCGGCACGCTGGATGTGGGCGACCTCGAGGAGGCGTGGAATGCGCGCTTCTTGCAGGATTTTGGCGTGGCGGTGGACAAGCCCGCGCATGGCCTGCTGCAGGATGTGCATTGGTCGGTGGGCCTGTTCGGCTATTTCCCGACCTACACGCTTGGCAATGTCTATGCCGGCTGCCTGATGCAGGCGCTGCGCCGCGCGGTGCCGGATCTCGACGACCATCTGGCGCGGGGCGACGTGCGGCCTGCGACGGAGTGGCTGCGCGAGAATGTGCAGCGCCATGGCGGGCTGCACGCCCCGCGCAACGTGATCGAGCGGGCCTGCGGCGCGGCGCCCACCGAGGCGCCGCTGCTGGATTATCTCGACGCCAAGTTCGGCGCGATCTAGGGGCTGTGAGGGTTATTCCAGCCCGCGCAGTTGCAGCGGGGCCAGCGGCGCAACCCGGCGGAACATCTGCCGCGCGGCGGGGGCGCGGGCCGAGCGGTCGGCGCCCAGCGTCAGGCTGACCGACAGCCGCGCCACGGTTTCGGCCTTCAGGCTGTCCTCGCCCCACAGGCCGGAACGCCCGAGCGAGGCGTCGATCACCACCGGCGCCGAGGCGAGGTGCCAGCGCGCGCCGACCCGCCCCTCATAGCCGGTGGCGGAAAAGCCGGGCTCGTCATATTCGGCAACCATGCCAGCGACATAGACACCGACGCGGTCCGACAGCGCATGGTCGAGCGCGCCCTGCGCAAAGATGAAGTCGAAGCTGCCGGGGTTGCGCACCCCGATGCCCGCCTGCACCTCGGCGCGGGTGGCGGGGCCCAGATCGACCATCGCCTCGGCGCCCACCGCCAGCGTCGTCGCGTCCATGCCGTCGAGGTCGGCGAGATGGCCGAACAGCCCGTATTTCCACCCGCGCCCCGGCGCCATGTAAAGGTGCCCGTCGATGGAACCAAGCGCGCCGGTCGCCTGATCGGCCAGCCCCAGATCGAATTGCAGCCCGTGATGGCCGGTGATGGCAAAGTCGATGGACAGGCTGGCAGTGGCATGGGTCTCGCCCTCTACCGAGACCGCGCCGACCTGCGCCTCGGCCTGGGTGAAGCCGAGCGAGGATTGTGCAAGCGCCGGGCTGGCAAGGCAGAGCGGCGCGGCGAGGCAGGCGCAGAGAGCTGCGGTTTTCATGGGTCATCTCCTTGGTCGGGCGGGACCTGGGGAAGTGAGTCCCCGTTGTCCCGGCTGTTGCCAAGCGTTGTCCCATAAAGGTTTCGTTAAGGAAATTACTGAATTGTCAATTGGTTAAACGGTAAACGCCGCCCCTTGCGGGACGGCGTCTCCGAAACTTCGCGGCGGGTGAGGGGCCTATTCTTCCTCGGCCTGATCCGCGACGCGGGCGACCGAGACCACCTCTTCCCCCGGCGCCGTGTCGAACACCCGGACCCCGCCGGCAGAGCGCGAGCGGAAGCTGATCTGCTGCACCGGCACCCGGATCGACTGGCCAGTGGAGGTGGCCAGCATCACCTGATCGTTGATCTCGACCGGGAAGGAGGCGACCAGCTGCCCGCCGCGCATCGCCCCGTCCATCGCCTTGACGCCGATGCCGCCGCGGCCCCGCACCGGATAGCCATGGCTGGAGGACAGCTTGCCGGCGCCGCGCACGGTGATGGTCAGGATCAGATCCTCGGCCGCCGACATCTCGGCATAGCGTTCGGGCGAGAGCTGCCCGGCTTCGACCGCCTCTTCCTCCTCATCCGCCTCGGCCTCTTCCACAACGCCCGCCATCAGGCGGCGCTGCTTGAGATAGGCCTCGCGCTCTGCCGGATCGGCCTCGAAGTGGCGGATGATCGACATGGAAACCACGCGGTCGCCTTCGGCGAGCCGGATACCACGCACGCCGGTGGAATCGCGGCCCTTGAACACCCGCACCTCGGTGGTGGGGAAGCGGATCGCGCGGCCCATGGCGGTGACCAGCATCACATCGTCATTGGTGTCGCAGATCCGGGCGTTCACCAGGCTGACGCCCTCGGGCAGGCGCATGGCGATCTTGCCGTTGCGCTTGACGTTGGCGAAGTCCGACAGCGCGTTGCGGCGCACCTCGCCCTCCGAGGTGGCGAAGAACACTTGCAGGTTGTCCCATTCCGCCTCTGGCTCATCGACCGGCATCAGCGCGGCGATGGAGACGCCGGGCGCGATCGGCAGGATGTTGACGATGGCCTTGCCGCGGCCGACCCGGCCCGCCAGCGGCAGGCGCCAGCATTTCAGCGAATAGACCATGCCATCGGTGGTGAAGAACAGCAGTTGCGTATGGGTGTTGGCCACGAACAGCGTGGTCACCACATCATCTTCCTTGGTCGCCATCGAGGACAGGCCCTTGCCGCCCCGGCGCTGGCTGCGGAACTCGGCCAGCGGCGTGCGCTTGATATAGCCGCCCGAGGTGATGGTCACGACCATGTCCTCGCGCTCGATCAGGTCCTCGTCATCCATGTCGCCGACCCAGTCGACGATCTCGGTGCGGCGCGGCACCGCGAACTGGGCGCGGATCTCGCGCAGCTCGTCCGAGATGATCGCCATGATCCGCTCACGCGAGGCGAGGATCTCGAGGTATTCGCGGATCTTGGCGGCCAGTTCCTGCAGCTCGTCGGTGACTTCCTTGACGCCAAGCGCGGTCAGGCGCTGCAGGCGCAGATCGAGGATGGCGCGGGCCTGGGTTTCGGACAGGTTGTAGGTGCCGTCCTCGTTCATCCGGTGGCTGGGATCGTCGATCAGCTGGATATATTCGGCAATGTCATGCGCCGGCCAGCGCCGGGTCATCAGCTTTTCGCGCGCCTCGGCTGCATCGGCGCTGGCGCGGATGGTGCGCACCACCTCATCGACATTCGACACCGCGACGGCGAGGCCGCAGAGGATATGGCTGCGCTCGCGCGCCTTGCGCAGTTCAAAGGCGGTGCGGCGGGCGACGACCTCCTCGCGGAAGGTCACGAAATGGCTCAGGAAGTCGCGTAGCGTCAGCTGTTCGGGCTTGCCGCCGTTCAGCGCCAGCATATTGCAGCCAAAGGACGTCTGCATCGGGGTGAAGCGCCACAGCTGGTTCAGCACCACGTCCGGCGTCGCATCGCGCTTCAGCTCGATCACCACCCGCACACCGACCCGGTCGGATTCGTCGGCGATGTGGGAAATGCCCTCGATCCGCTTGTCGCGCACCAGCTCGGCGATCTTCTCGATCATCGTCGCCTTGTTCACCTGATAGGGGATCTCGTCGAGGATGATGGCGTAGCGGTCCTTGCGCACCTCTTCCACCCGGGTTTTCGCGCGGATGATGACGCTGCCGCGGCCCTCGATATAGGCCTTGCGCGCGCCGGCCCGGCCCATGATCTGGGCGCCGGTGGGGAAGTCGGGGGCCGGGATGTATTCCATCAGCCCTTCGGAGGTCAGGTCCGGGTTCTCGATCAGCGCCAGCGTCGCGTCGATCACCTCGCCCAGGTTATGCGGCGGGATGTTGGTCGCCATGCCGACGGCGATGCCGCCCGCGCCATTGACCAGCATGTTCGGGAACCGCGCCGGCAGCACCGTCGGTTCACGGTCCTTGCCGTCATAGTTGTCCTGGTAATCGACGGTGTCCTTCTCGATGTCCGCCAGCAGCATCGAGGCCGCCTTGTCCATCCGCACCTCGGTATAGCGCATGGCCGCCGCGCTATCCCCGTCCATCGAGCCGAAGTTGCCCTGCCCGTCAAGCAGCTTCAGCGACATGGAAAACGGCTGCGCCATCCGCACCAGCGCGTCATAGATCGAGGCGTCGCCATGGGGGTGGTATTTCCCCATCGTGTCGCCGACCGGGCGCGCCGACTTGCGGTAGGACTTGTCATGGGTGTTGCCGGTCTCGTGCATCGCAAACAGGATGCGCCGGTGCACGGGCTTCAGCCCGTCGCGCAGGTCGGGGATGGCGCGGCTGACGATCACGCTCATCGCATAGTCCAGATACGCCGTGCGCATCTCGCCGGCGATGGAGACTTGCGGGCCGTCATGCGCCATGCGGAACGGCTTTTCGTCCATGCCCTCGGGCGTGGTTTCGGGGGGTTCCGGGGTCTCGGTCACGGTGCGGTCCGCCTCTTGGGTCTTTTCCAGATCTAGTTGCGCGGGACTATAGCCCATCCCATCCATTGGGTGCAATGCCGGGCGGCATGATGCGCCGGCAGCCATCCGCCGCGAGTGACAACAGATTGTTTTCGTTGATTTTTAACGGGGCCGTGGCAGCATGGAGCCAGAAGAAACGTCAGGAGGCATGACATGCAACAAGGCCGCTCCCCGAAACCCGCCGCAAACCGGCCCGCACCCGGCGCTGGCCCGGCCCCGGAAACCGAGCTGATGCTGCGCGGCTATGGCCTGACCACGGCAGAGCTTTACTACCGGATGCCGGATTATCGCCGCGTGCTCAACAGCTTCATCTGGCAGGAGTATGACCTCGCGCCGGACTATCCGCGGCTGTTCGGCTTCATCGAGTTCTGGCAGGCGCAGATCGAGGGCCCGCTGCATTCCGTGCGCTTCACCCATCGCAAGCTGATCGCGCCAGGCTCGTGGCGTAATGTCGTCGGCGAGTTCACGCTGCACTAGGCGTTTAGGCTCATGCCTTCTTCGAGGCCGCGTAGAGCCAGATCCCGGCCAGCGCAAAGCTGGCCAGCACGTTCCAGCTGGCCATCGACAGGCCCAGAAGCTCCCACGCAACCTCGTCGCAGCGCACCAGCGGCGCGGCCATGATCTGGTTGAGCAGGTCATCGGCCGACACGCCCGTGACGCCCGAGGAGGTGCAGCTCGACGGCCCCTCCCACCAGTGCCGCTCGACCCCGCTATGGTAGGCCCCGATGGCGCCCGAGGTGGCGGCGGCAACTGCGCCGAGCCAGAGCAGGGCCCGCGCCGGCACGAAGATCGCCAGCGCACCGATGCCGATGGCGGCGAGATGCGGCCAGCGCTGCCACAGGCACAGCGGGCAGGGGGCATAGCCAAGCGCCTGGAACAGCAGCGCGCCGGCCAGCAACCCGGCCGAGCCGGTCACCGCCAGCAGCACCCAGCCGCTGCGCCCCCAGGCCTGCGGTGTGAAGAGGATGCGGGCGGCGCTCATGCGCGGCGCTCCGCGATTGTGTCGGTGACCTGTTGCATGGTGCCTCTGCCGCTTTTCCCCGCGCATCATTGGCCATGGCGGCGGCCCGAGGTCAAGCATCCCGCGCGCCCGCCTGCCTTCAGGTCTGCGGGGAAAGAGGGGTACGGAACCGCAAGTGCCTGCCACGCATTGCAGCTGTGCGATTGGCAGCGCCGGGCCGGGGCGGTAACGTCCGTCCGCATATGCACAGAAGGACGGACCAGGATGCGGTGGCAGGGACGGCGCGGCAGCAGCAATATCGAGGATAGGCGCCGGTCCAGCGGGCGGATGGGGGGCGGCGGCATCCAGATCGGCGGGCTTGGCCTGGTGGCCGTGGTGCTGATCGGCTGGGTGCTGGGGGTGGACGTGACGCCGCTCCTCAACGGCACGACCGGCGGCAGCGGCGATGGTGAGTGGACCCAGGGCGGCGCGGACCTGACCGAAGCTGACATCGAGATGGGAGAGTTCGTGTCCGTCACCCTCGCCGATACCGAGGAGGTCTGGACCGATCTCTTCGCGCAGGCGGGGGGCGGCTACGATCCGGCCACGCTGGTGCTGTTCAAGGGCGTGACGCAATCGCCCTGCGGCGGCGCCTCGGGGGCGACCGGGCCGTTCTACTGCCCCTCGGACCGCAAGGTCTATCTCGACACCGCCTTCTTCGACACGCTGGAGCAACAGCTGGGGGCCAAGGGCGATTTCGCCGCCGCCTATGTGGTCGCGCATGAGGTCGCCCACCACGTCCAGAACGAGCTGGGAATCCTGGGCGAGTCCAATGCAATGCGCGCGCAGGCGAGCGAGGCGCAGTCGAACGCCATCTCGGTCCGGGTGGAACTGCAGGCCGACTGCTTCTCGGGCGTCTTTGCGAACCATGCCGGGGCGCGCTTTGGCAGCGTCGAGCCCGGCGACATTGCCGAGGCGATGAACGCCGCCCGCCGCATTGGCGACGACACCTTGCAGCGCAGCGCCGGCCGGGTGCCGATGCCGCACACCTTCACCCATGGCAGTTCCGCGCAGCGCGAGGACTGGTTCCGCCGCGGCTATGAGGCGGGCAGCATCGAGGCCTGCGACACCTTCGCGGCGCGCAGCCTGTGAAGGTGGTTGCGCCGCTTGCCAGACCTCGCGCGCTGCGCTAGGACGGCAACCGGAAATCCCGGACCGCTGCCACGGCGCCGGGGCCAATGCGACCGCTGCCGCCGGCGGCGCAAGATGCGGGTGTGGTGGAATTGGTAGACGCGCCGGACTCAAAATCCGGTTCCGCAAGGAGTGTCGGTTCGATCCCGACCACCCGCACCACCTTTCAAGAGATGAACCACTAGCTCGAGAGATGACCCATTGGCGGCGCCACGGGGCTCCGGTCGGGCCTTTCGGGCTGACGCGCATTGTTGACGCTCTGGGCGCAATCCGTCAGCAAGCCGCAGATTGTCCGCGATCTTGCCGATGTGGCGCCGAGCGTTGCGACGCCGACCCGCCGCGGCGCAGCGTGGGGGCCGCGCCTCGCGGGGTTAACGATATCCGCCATATTTGCCGAATCGAAGCCCGGCCGGGGCCGAAACGAATCAGTTGCAGGCCTTGCAGCGGCGGTTCCGGTCGGAATCTGGCAACAATATTGCCCGATCGGCGTTTTTGATGTCGTTTTATGTATGTGGGCCGTTAGCCATAATTTCGCCTTTTTTCTTCGGTGCGGTTGCCGCCCTGCAGCATCCTGATGGTGCCGATCTGGAAACGATGCCGCAACCGCAGCGTGAAATCCCGCATCCCTGACGCGCGGCATCGCTGCTCGATCCTACCAAAATCCCTGCAAATTCAGCATTTCCAGCAGCCATGCGGTATTTCCGATCTGGAAACGACGCGCGCCCGCACGGGCCGCGGACGCCGGCCCTCCCCGGATCGGGCGAGGCCCGGCGCTGCGACACCACGTCATGGTTACGCCATTTTTCACTTTGTTTCGCCCTGTCCGGGGCGTATCCAGAAGGTGTCCCGAAAGGGGCATCTGCGGCCGTGGGGGCGGTCGGTAAGTGGTGAGGCGCCAAAAGGCGCAGGTCGTTTAGGTCATGTTGTCAGGTGGGTCTTCTGCGGATCTGCCCCCGCGCCGGGACACTGTTCCCCCGGCGCTCCGACAGTCATGGCTGCACGCCTGTCGTTCCTCTCATCACTTCCTGACGGGTCGGTCGAGGATGGTCTGCCGCAGCGCGGCGCCACCCCTTGCTGCGCCGGTCTTCTTGTCCGGCGCGGTCACCGAGAATGCGGACCCGTGACGGCGTCCCGCTTTGACAAGGACGCCGCACCGGAGCGATCCGCGCGGCAGGAATGAGGGAGTGACAGGATGATGGCGACCAGACGATCCCCGGCGATGGCGGCCCCGATGCGGGCGGCCCAGGGGCATCGGGGCGCCATGATCCCGTCGAACGCGCCGGCAGCGCCGGGGACCTTGTCCCGCGCCGCCAAGATCCGCAGGCAGGAAGGGTAAACCATGACATATTCGCACTCGAGCTTCACCAACTACACCGTGCAGGCCTGGGATATCACCGACCTGTCCTCCACCGATCCGGACCTGTTCCGCGACGGCACGCAAGGCGAGGACCACGTTTCGGGCGACACCTTCACCATCGCCGCCGGCGCCGCGCCCAAGACGCTGGTGATCAAGGACGATGACAGCAAGTTCGGCGACGGCGATGGCGACCAGACGCTGAACAGCTCGGTCACGCTCGACGGCCAGAACTACGACTCCTCGGACGGCCGGATCACGCCCGAATACAGCTATGTCGTGCGCCCCGTCGGCTCCACCAGCTCGGCCGACGACATCACGATCTACGTCTTCGAGATGGAAGGCAACGACACCGCCGGCATCGTCAGCGACGCGCCGCTGGTGGCGGGGACCACCTATTCGGTGATCTGCCGCAACGACACCTATCCCGATGTCGCCTATGCGGACCTGGCGACCTACACCGTCGATCCCGATGGCATCGTCGAGGGCACTTCGGGCAATGACCTGATCAACGCCGCCTATACCGGTGACCCGGAAGGCGACCGCATCGACAACAACGACGCGATCCTGCCGGGCGAGGCGCCGAACGACGACATCGTGAAGGCCGGCGGCGGCCATGACACCGTCTATGCCGGGGCCGGCAATGACGACGTCTATGGCGAGTCGGGCGACGACAAGCTTTACGGCGAAGCCGGCGACGACATGCTCGACGGCGGCACTGGCAACGACAAGCTCTATGGCGGCGCGGATAACGACACGCTCAAGGGCGGCGACGGCTGCGACACGCTGGACGGCGGCACCGGTAACGACCTGCTCGATGGCGGCAAGGACAATGACGAGCTCTACGGCGGCGATGGCGACGACGTGCTGATCGGCGGCGCCGGCACGAACTACCTCAGCGGCGGCAATGGCGATGACACCTTCATCGGCGGCAGCGGCGCAGACACGTTCGTCGGCGGCACCGGCCAGGACAACATCGACTACTCGGCCTCCGGCCAGGGCGTGACCGTCAACCTCGAGAGCGGCCATCTGTCGGGCGGCGACGCCGAGAACGACACCATCGAATGGGGCATCGACGGGGTCATCGGCTCGGCCTACGACGACACGCTGACCGGCTTCAACCACGAAGGCACCGACCCCTCGGACACCTATACCAACGAGTTCTGGGGCAATGCCGGCAACGACACCATCTCGGGCGGCGGCAGCAACGACTTCATCGACGGCGGCGCGGATGACGACACCCTGAACGGCGGCGCCGGCGATGACACCGTGCTTGGCGGCAGCGGCGAGGACCTGATCATCGGCGGGGCAGGGGCGGATGACCTGTCGGGCGGCGACGACCAGGACACCTTCACCTTCGGCGCGGGCGAGGCCATTGGCGATACCGTGGATGGCGGCGCCGGCGGCACCGACCATGACGTGCTGGACCTGACCGGCTCTGTCACCGCGGGCGGCTCGCTCTCGATCCACTACACCGGCGATGACAGCAACGGCAACGGCAAGGACGGTTACGTCAACTACTTCGACGCCGACGGCAACCTGACCGGCAAGCTCGAATTCACCGAGATCGAGGAGGTGGTGCCCTGCTTCACCCCCGGCACCGCCGTCGCCACCCCGCGCGGCGAGCGTCTGGTGGAAGAGCTGAAGGTGGGCGACAAGATCATCACCCGCGACAACGGTATCCAGGAGATCCGCTGGCTTGGCCGCAAGTCGCTGGACTATGGCCAGCTGGCCCGCGCCAGCCACATGAAGCCGGTGCTGATCCGTCAGGGCAGCCTCGGCAACGGCCTGCCCGAGCGGGACATGCTGGTCAGCCCGAACCACCGGATGCTGGTCGCCAACGACCGCACCGCGCTCTACTTCGATGAACACGAGGTTCTGGTTTCGGCCAAGCACCTGGTGAACAACAAGGGCGTGCAGAACGTCGATGCGCTTGGCGTGACCTACATCCACTTCATGTTCGACCAGCACGAGGTGGTTCTGGCGAACGGCACCTGGACCGAAAGCTTCCAGCCGGGCGACTATACCCTGGCCGGGATCGGCAATGCGCAGCGCGGCGAGATCTACGATCTCTTCCCGGAACTGCGCACCGCCGAAGGGCTTGGCGAATACACCGCCGCCCGCCGCACGCTGAAACGGCACGAGGCTGCGCTGCTCGCCCGCTGAGGCGGGATCGGCGCGCAATCGCGGGGCGCCCCTTGTGCAGGGGGGCGCCTGTGACCGGGGCAGGGGCCGAGGCGCCCGGAGCCCCGGGGGCATCCGCCCATGGACGGAACGCAACAGGGCCGGAGGGTGCGGGGGCACGCTTTCCGGCCCTAAGCCATTGATGCTGTTGCCAGGGTGGAAACGCATTGTCTCGCCCGCCTGCCAGCCGGAGTCCAGAAACCCCTAGGTCTCCGTCACGAAAGTGACGTAATGTTAACCCGGAGGCGGTTCTTTCTGGTGTTGGCCCGGGTCATGACTTGCCCGGCCGCGGAAAGGTCGGGAGGCAGCAATGACCCTAGAGCGCAGCCCACCGGGTTGGTCCAAGGTTTCGGCCGCGCCGCTGATGCAGCGGCACGATCCCGCCCTGCCGCCAATCGACCTGCCACAAATCGACCTGCCGCGCCCGGCTGCCGGGCTCTCGCCGCAATTCTTCGCCGACCTCGCCGCACAGCAGCGGCTGCGCCTGGTGCTGGACGCGGATGACAGCCCCGCCGGCCGCATCGAGGCCGTCGATGACGAGGGCGCCCCGCTCTGGTCGCAAGATCTGGCTGCAGTCGCGGCGGCGATCCCCTGTTTTGCCCGCGGCACCGCCATCATGACATCTGCCGGCCCCGTCGCCGTCGAAGACCTGCGCCCCGGCAACCGCATCATCACCCGCGACGCCGGCGCGCAGCCGCTGCTCTGGTCCGGCCAGCGCGATTTCGGCTGGCGGGCGCTCGCCCTGCTGCCGATGCTGCGCCCGGTGCGCATCCGCGCCGGCGCGCTCGGCTCCGGGCTGCCCTCGCGCGATCTGCTGGTCTCGCCCAACCATCTGCTGCTGGCCGCGCGGCCGGGGGCCGGGCTCCGCCTGCTCGAGGAGATGTTCCTGCCCGCGCGCGACCTGATCGGCCGGCCCGGCATCGACCGCGCCCCGGCAACCGAGGTGCAGTATCTGCATCTGCTGCTGGACAGCCATCACGCCATCCTCTCCGAAGGCTGCTGGAGCGAGAGCCTGCGCCCCGATCCCGCGGCCCTGCAGGCCCTGACCGAGGCCAGCCGCAGCGCCCTGGCCGGCGCCGGTCTCGGCACCGAGCCTTGCCGCGACGTCTCCGGCAGCGCCGGCCCCCGCGCCGCCTGACCTGATCCCCCTCTGCCTGACGTCCCGAGAATGGCCCGTCCGGGCCACGATCCGGCCCAATTCGTCAACTATTCCGCGATAAAGCCGGGGCAAAGAACCCGGGCACTTGCAGAAGGCAGGCATGTTCCATGGCGACTTTCACCGGCAGCGCCGGCAATGACAGCTGGACCGGCACCAGCGAGGCCGACAGCGTCGAGGCAGGCACCGGCAATGACAGCATCGACAGCGGCGGCGGCGATGACACGGTGATCGCCGGCCCCGAGACGGCAGCCGCCTCCGCGACGCTCGACCTGAACTGGAACGCTCTGCCGGATGGCACCTCGCTGACCGGTGGCTACACCCAGGACACCGGCGGCATCGAGGTCACCGTCAGCTACACGGATGACGGCCGCGGCGAGGGCTTCGCGGTCGAGACCGATGCGACGCAATATGTCGCCGCGGGCGAGAGCTTCTCGCCCACCTCGGCGGTGCGGATCGACGGCACCGGCAAGGGCGACACCGCCACCGTCACGATGGAATTCGCCGCCACCGAAGGCAGCCCCTATGCGGACAGCGTCGAGGATGTCAGCTTCCGCATCAACGACGTCGATCAGGCCTCCAATTCGTGGCGGGATGTGGTCACCGTCCGCGCCTATGACGCCGATGGCAACGAGCTGCCCGTTACCCTCACCACCACCGGCAATGACACGATCTCGGGCAGCACCATCACCGCCGGCAATGGCAATGACACGGCCAGCAGCGAGAACGGCTCGGTGCTGGTCACGGTGCCGGGGCCGGTGGCGCGGATCGAGATCGACTACAACAACAGCGGCGCCAGCGGCAGCAGCCAGGTGATCCTGGTCTCGGACGTGCAGTTCCGTGCGGTCCCGACCCCCGATGACGATGTGATCCATGGCGGTGAGGGCGACGACACGATCCTCGGCGGCTATGGCGACGACCGGCTGTTCGGCGAGGCCGGCAACGACACGCTGGAGGGCGGCGCCGGCGACGACATCCTGACCGGCGGCATCGGCGATGACATCCTCGAGGGTGGTGCCGGCGCCGATCATCTCGATGGCGGCTCCGGCATGGACTATGCCGATTACAGCGCCTCGGGGGTCGGGGTCACCATCGACCTCGCCGCACCCGGCGGCGCCGCCTCGGGCGGCGATGCGACCGGCGACACGCTGGCCGGCATCGACGGCATCTACGGCTCGGCCTTCGACGACAGGCTGACCGGCTTCGACGGGCAGGGCAGCAGCCCGGAGGATACCTATACCAACATCTTCCACGGCGGCGCCGGCAATGACATCCTGGACGGCGCCGGCGGCGACGACATCCTCTATGGCGACGAGGGCGACGACACGCTGCAGGGCGGCACCGGCAACGACAGCCTGACGGGGGGCGCCGGCGCCGATGTGATGGAGGGCGGCGACGATGCCGACATCTTCTACATCTCCGCATCGGGCGACGGGTCGGGCGACATCGTCCGCGGCGGCTCTGGCGGGGACGATCACGACACGCTCGACCTGACCGGATCGACGCCCCCCGGCGGCTCCAAGACCATCACCTATACCGGCACCGACAGCGACGGCAACGGCCAGGACGGCTATGTCAGCTGGTTCGATGCCGACGGAAACCCCGCCGGGGTGCTGCATTTCGAGAATATCGAGGTAATCGTGCCCTGCTTCACCCCCGGCACCCTGATCGACACCGACAAGGGGCCGCGCCCGGTGGAAAGCCTCCGCCCGGGCGACCTGCTGCTGACCCGCGACAACGGCTTCCAACCGGTGCAATGGGTGGGCGCCCGCCCGCTCTCCGCCGCCGACCTGCACGCCGATCCTTCGCTGCGGCCGGTCCACATCGCCGCTGGCGCGCTCGCGCCCGGGCTGCCGGAGCGTGATCTGACCGTCTCGCCCCAGCACCGGATGCTGCTGGCCGGCGCGCGGGCGGAACTGATGTTCGGCGACATCGAGGTGCTGGCCGCCGCGCTGCACCTGGTCGGCCGCCCCGGCATCGCCCGCGGCAAGCCGGCGCCGGTCACCTATATGCACATCATGTGCGCCCGGCACGAGATTATCCTGGCCGAGGGCGCCTGGACCGAAAGCTTCCAGCCCGGCGCGCGCACCCTGTCGGGCATGGGCGCCGCGCAGCGGGCGGAGCTGTTCAAGCTCTTCCCCGAGCTGGCGCGCGGTGCAGGCGAGGGCGGCCCCGGCTACCTCTCGGCTCGCCCGAGCCTGAAGGCGCATGAGGTGCGGGCGCTGCTGGCGGCCTAGGCTAGAGACCGGTAAGCGCCCGCCACGCCCCCCAATCCTCGGGCGTGTCGAGGTCCACCAGCGCCCGCCTGCCGGGCAGGGCTACCCGCACCGGCGCCTCGCCCCGCAGCAGCTCGCGCGCGCCCTGGTCGCCGCGCAGCCCGGCAAGCCCCGCCAGCATCCGCGCCGGAAACAGCACCGGATGCCCGGGCGTGCCATCCTCCGCCGCCGCCCGCACCACCCGGTCCGGCGCCGCCCGATGCGCCGCGATCAGCGCCGCCAGATCGCCCGCCCCGATCTCGGGCATGTCGGCCAGCATCAACAGCAGCGCCGCCCCCTTCGCCGCCGCCGCCCCGGCGCGGATCGAAGCCGCCATCCCCTCCGCCGCCTCCGGCACCGGCAAAACCTCCAGCGCCAGCCCCTCCAGCGCCGCCGCCCGCAAGGGCTGATCCGGCCCCAGCGTCACCACCACGCGCTCGCCCACACTCAACGCCGCCAGCGCCTGCCGCCGCAGCAGCGCCTCCCCCGCCACCGGCTCCAGCAGCTTGTCGCGCCCCCGCATCCGCCGCGAAGCGCCTGCCGCACAAAGGAGGATCACCAAACCAACCAAGCTACTCTTCCCATTCGTTCTGGTCCAAATATCCCGGGGGTCCGGGGGCTGGCCCCCGGCTTTGGCCACGTCCGGGGGCTAGGCCCCCGGCCGGTGGCAACAGGCGCAACCTCAGCCGCGCATCCGCGCCCCATCCGCATCCCACAGCGGCGCCGTCACCAGCCTTGCCGGCCGCCGCTCGCCCAGGATCTCGATCTCCACCGCCAACCCGTCCACCGCAATTTCAGCCGGCAGGAACCCAAGCGCCACCGAGACGCCCGACCCGTGGGCATAGCCGCCCGAGGTGCAAAAGCCGCGCACTTCGCCCTCCACCCAGATCGGCTCATAGGCCACCACATCGGCATCCACCGCCTCGACGACAAACGCACAGAGCTTGCGCGCCGGCCCCGCCTGCCGCTCGGCCAAAGCCGGGGCCTTGCCGATGAACTCCTTGTCCCAGCGGATGAAGCGGGCGATTCCGGTCTCGCCGGGCATGTAGTCCGGGCTGAACTCGCGGCCCCAGCTGCCGAAGAACTTGTCGAGCCTGAGCGACATCATCGCCCGCATCCCGAAGGGGCGCAGGCCAAGATCCTGCCCGGCGGCCCAGAGCGTGCTCCACAGCTGCCGCTGCACCATCGCGTCGCAATAGATCTCGAAGCCCAGGTCGCCCGTGTAGCTCACGCGCTGCACCAGGCAATCCGCCATGCCAACGACCATCCGCTTCGCCTCCATGAACCGGAAGGCGCCCGCCGACACATCGGCACGGGTCACGCGTGCCAGCAATTCCCGCGCCATCGGCCCGGCGATCTGGAAGCCGGTCAGCCGGTCCGACACGTTCTCGACCGTCACCCCCGCATCCAGATTGGCCTCGAACCAGCGGCGGTGCTGGTCCTGCGCGCCATAGCTGCCGGTGATCTGGAACTCGGTCTCGGACAGGCAGGTCACGGTGAAATCGCCGATGATCTTGCCCTGAGGCGACAGCATCGGCGTCAGGCTCAGCTTGCCCGGGGCCGGAATGCGGCCCGCCATGATCCGGTCCAGCCAGGCGCGGGCGCCCGCGCCCTTCACCCGGAACTTGCCGAAGTTCTGGATCTCGTTGATGCCCACCGCGCTACGCACCGCCGCGCATTCCTGCGCCACCGCCTCCCAGGCGTTGGAGCGCTTGAACGAGGGCGTCTCATACAGCGGCTCGCCCGGCAGGGCGTGGTAATTAACCACCTCCAGCCCGTATTGCTGGCCGAAGACCGCGCGCATCCCGGCGAAGATGTCATACATCGGCGTGGTGCGGAACGGGCGGGCGGCGGGCTTTTCCTCATTGGGATAGGCGACGGAGAACCGGGTCTGATAGTTCTCGATCACCTTCGGCACGGTATAGCCCGGCGTCGTCCAGGTGCCGAAGCGGGCGACGTCAAAGCCGCGCGGATCGCGCTCCACCTCGCCCTCGATCATCCATTGCGCCAGCGCCAGCCCCATGCCGCCGCCCTGCGAAAAGCCCGCCATCACCGCGCAGGCCGACCAGTAGTTGCGCAGGCCCGGCACCGGGCCGATCAGCGGGTTGCCATCGGGGGCAAAGGTGAAGGGGCCGTGGATCACCCGCTTGACCCCCGCCCGCTCCAGCACCGGGAAGCGGCGATAGGCGAAGGCGACCGAGTCCTCGATCTTGTCGAAGGCCTCGTTCAAGAGCTCATGGCCAAAGCCCCAGGGGGTGCCATCGACCGACCAGGCCTCGCAGGGTTTCTCGTAGAAGCCGATGCACAGCCCCCGGCCCTCCTGGCGCAGATAGCTCTCGCCGCCCGGGTCCATCACATGCGGGAACTCGCGGCCCGAGGCCAGGATGCTCATGATCTCGGGGATGTCGTCGGTCACCAGATACTGGTGCGCCATCGGCAGCAGCGGCAGATAGACCCCCGCCATCGCCGCCACCTCGCGCGCCCAGAGCCCGCCGGCGTTCACCAGATGCTCGGCAATGATGGTGCCCTTCTCGGTCACCACCTCCCAGCTGCCATCGGGGCGGGGGTTGGTCTCCAGCACCCGGTTGTGCAGCACGATCTCTGCCCCGCCCATCCGCGCGGCCTTGGCATAGGCATGGGTGGTGCCCGAGGGGTCGAGGTGCCCGTCGAGCGGATCATAAAGCGCGCCAAGGATGCCGTCCGTGTTCACGAGGCCATCGGTGAACTTCGCCACCTCCGCCGGGCTCAGGATTTCCGTGTCGAGGCCCATGTAGCGGTGCTTGGCCCGCTCCGCCTTCAGCATGTCGAACCGCTCGGGCGTGTCGGCAAGGGTGATCCCGCCGACATGGTGCAGCCCGCAGGACATGCCGGTAATCGCCTCCAGCTCCTTGTACAGCCGGATGGTGTAGCCCTGCAGCGCCGCCATGTTGGTATCGCCGTTCAGCGTATGGAACCCCCCCGCCGCGTGCCAGGTGGAGCCCGAGGTCAGCTCCGACCGTTCCACCAGCATCACATCGGACCAACCGAGCTTGGTCAGGTGGTAGAGCACCGAACAGCCGACGACACCGCCGCCGATCACCAGAACTCGGGTATGGGATTTCATGGCTCACTCCTTGCCGCTGCCTTGCCCAAGTCACTCCGCGGCGGGGTTGCGGGCATGGTGGAATGCGACATCGGATGTCGGGGATGGGCATGGCGGTGGAAAAGAGGGGGGCGCTGCCCCCCGTCTGCTGCGCAGCCTCCCCCCGGGATATTTTGACCAGAACGATGGGGGAAGGGGGCGCGCTATTTCTCGGGGATCAGCCCGCGCGGGCTGAAGCGCAGAACGACCAGCAGGATCACCCCCATGGTCAAGAGCCGCATATGTGCCGCGGAGTCGAGCAGATGCGACTTCAGTGCCGAGCCATCGGCCATGCCCGAGGTGATGAAGCCCATCAGCGAATTGCCCCAGGGCTCGACCTTGATCCACAGGTACCAGACCAGCATCCCGCCAAGCACCGCGCCCCAGTTGTTGCCCGATCCGCCCAGGATCACCATCACCCAGATCAGGAAGGTGAAGCGCAAGGGCGTGTAGCTGCCCGGCGTCATCTGCCCGTCGAGCGTGATCATCATCGCCCCCGCCAGCCCCAGCACCGCGCCGCCGAGCACGAAGATCTGCAGGTGCCGCCGCGTGACATGCTTGCCCATTGCCGCCGCCGCCACCTCGTTGTCGCGGATCGCGCGCATCATCCGGCCCCAGGGCGAGTTCAGCGCCCGTTCCATCAGCCAGATCAGCGCCAGCAGCACCACCAGGAACAGCCCGGCATAGAGCAGCTTGACCCAGACGGTGGAGGCGGTGACCGGGTCGATGCCGAGGCTCGCCGCCCGCTCCAGGAAGCCGGGGTCCGATTGCAGCGCCACCTCATAGGGCACCGGGCGCGGGATGCCGACGACGTTCTTGACGCCGCGCGCCAGCCAGTCCTCGTTCTTCAGCACCGAGACGATGATCTCGCCGATCCCCAGCGTGGCGATGGCGAGGTAGTCCGAGCGCAGGCCAAGCGCCGTCTTGGCGATGATCCAGGCCGCGCCGGCCGCCAGCAAGCCGCCGACAGGCCAGGAGAGCAGCACCGGCAGGCCGAGCCCGCCAAGATAGCCAGCTCCAGCCGGGTTCACCGCCTCGATCGCCGCCACCGCCGGGTCGAACAGCGCGCGGTAGGCGAAGAAGCCGGCGATCAGCAGCGCGACCATCGCCAGCACCCGGATACGCCCGGTCAGCCGCCGATACAGCATCACCGCCAGCGCCACGACGCCCACCGCCACCGCCAGCGCCGCCGCCATCCGCGGCGCGCCCGCGGCCCAGGCCTCGGTCACCGGCGGCATCGAGATCAGCACCGGGGCGAGCCCGCCCATGGCGACGAAGCCGACGACGCCGGTGTTGAACAGGCCCGCATAGCCCCATTGCATGTTGACCCCAAGCGCCATCACCGCCGAGATCAGCCCCATGTTGACGATGCCAAGCGCGGTGTTCCACCCGCCCGTCAGCCCCTCCAGCAGCACCAGCCCCGCCATGCCGGCAAACAGCAAAGCCGTCCGCAAGATGGAGTTGCCGCCCGTTGCAACACGCCCGCTCATACCGATTTCCCCTTGAAGAGCCCGGTGGGCTTGAACAGCAGCACCGCGATCAGGATCACGAAGCTGACCGCGAACTTGTATTCGGTGGACAGAAGCTGCAGCAGCCCGTCCGGCTCCAGCCCTTCGGGCAGCGCATAGCCCGCCACCTTCTTCCAGGCATAGGTCACGCCGACTTCGGAAAACGCGATCAGGAAGCCACCGGCGATGGCGCCAATCGGGCTGCCAAGCCCGCCGACGATGGCGGCGGCAAAGATCGGCAGCAGCAGCTGGAAGTAGTTGAAAACCTTGAAGGTCTTGTCGAGGCCATAGAGCGTGCCGGCAATCGTCGCCAGCGCCGTGGCGATCAGCCAGGCATAGGCCACCACCCGTTCGGGGTTGATGCCAGACAGCAGCGCCAGATCCTCGTTGTCGGAAAACGCCCGCATCGACTTGCCGGTGCGGGTGCGGTTCAGGAACCAGAACAGCACCGCCACCACCACCACCGCCGTCACCACGGTGATCACCTGGGTGGAGCGCAGCGCCAGCCCCTCGGCCAGCCCGGTCGCCTCCTTGAAGTCACGCGCGTTGATCAGGAAGCGGGTGCCATCGTCGAAACTGATCTCATCCACCCCGATCAGGAACCGGGTGAGGCCGTTCATGATGAACATCACGCCCATCGACACGATCACCAGGATCACCGGCGCCGCCTTTTGCTTGCGGTAGAAGCGATAGACGGCGCGGTCGGTGCCCAGGATCAGCAGCGAGGTCAGCGCGATCCCGACCGGAAGCGCCAGCAGCGCGGTCGGCAGCGGGCCAAGGCCGATGCCCATGGCCTGAAAGCCCCAGGTGACCAGGATCACCGTCGCGGTGCCAAAGGCCATGGTGTCGCCATGGGCGAAGTTGGAAAAGCGCAAGATGCCGTAGATGATCGTCACCCCAAGCGCGCCAAGCGCCAGCTGCGCGCCGTAGGCGGTGGCGGGGATCAGCACGAAATTGGCCAGCGCCACGATTGCGTTCAGAAGATCCATCAGCGCGCCTCGTCGCAGACGCCAAGGTAGGATCGCGCCTCGGCCTCGCCCTCATAGGCGGAATGCACCGCCATGGCGGCATTGCCGCCGGCGAAACGGGTGATGTAGACCGCGGTCTGGTAATAGACCGGCGAGACCAGGGTGACGGCGCCGGTCTCTTCCTCGCGGATCAGCGCCATGTCGAAGGTTTCCAGCTCATCGGTATAGGTCGCGCCTTCGCCCGTGACCTCCAGCGCAAGGAACTTCTCCGAGGCGCCGCAGAAATCTTCGGGCCCGATGCACTGGTTGCCGAACTCGCAGCGCCAATGGACGGTCTCCTGCGCGGCGGCCGGCAGGCAGGGCAGGGCGGCGGCCAGCGCCAGCACGGTTGCAATCGGTCTCATCTCAGCCCCCCAGGAAGGTGCGGCGCACCTCGGGATCGGCCAGCAGCGCCGCCCCGGTGTCCGTGTAACGATTGGCGCCCTGCACCAGCACATAGCCATGGTCGGCGATCTCCAGCGCCTGCCGGGCGTTCTGCTCGACCATCAGGATGGAAATGCCGCTGCGGGCGACCTCGATGATGCGGTCAAAGAGCTCGTCCATGACGATGGGCGAGACGCCGGCGGTGGGCTCGTCGAGCATGAGGAGGCGCGGCTGGGTCATCAGCGCGCGCCCGACAGCAACCTGCTGGCGCTGGCCGCCCGAGAGTTCCCCGGCGGCCTGGCGGCGCTTGTCCTTCAGGATCGGGAACAGCGCATAGACCTGCTCCATCGTGCCGCGGATATCGTCGCGGCGCAGGAACGCGCCCATTTCGAGGTTCTCCTCGACCGTCATGGTCGGGAAGACGTTGCTGGTCTGCGGCACGAAGGCCATGCCCTCGGCCACCCGCGCCTGCGGGGACAGCGCGGTGATGTCCTTGCCGCCGATGCGGACATGGCCCTCGCGCAGCTTCAGCATCCCGAAGACGGCCTTCATCGCGGTGGACTTGCCGGCGCCGTTCGGCCCGACGATCACCGCGATCTCGCCCAGTTCGACCTTGAGCGTGCAGTTGTGCAGGATATCGGCGGCGCCATAGCCGCCGGTCATGCCCTCGGCGATCAGGAAGGGCTCGCTCATGCCGCGCCTCCCTTCACCTTGTTCTTCAGTCCGGTGCCCAGATAGGCCTCGATCACCGCCTCATTCTCCATGATATGCGCGGCAGAGCCCTGCGCCAGCACCTTGCCGGTCGCCATCACGATGACCGGGTCGCAGAGCCGGCCGATGAAATCCATGTCATGCTCGATCACGCAGAAGGTATAGCCGCGTTCCTTGTTCAGGCGGACGATGGCATCGCCGATGGTGTTCAGCAGGGTGCGGTTCACCCCCGCGCCAACCTCGTCGAGGAAGACCACCTTCGCCTCGACCATCATGGTGCGGCCAAGCTCCAGCAGCTTCTTCTGCCCGCCGGACAGGTTGCCGGCCTTCTCCTCGGCCAGGTGGCCGATGGTCAGGAAGTCCAGAACCTCATCGGCCTTCTGGCGCAAGGCGGCCTCCTCGGCCCGGATCGCGGCGCGGCGGAACCAGGCGTTCCACAGCGTCTCGCCGGTCTGCGCGGCGGGAACCATCATCAGGTTCTCGCGCACCGTCATCGAGGAAAACTCATGCGCGATCTGGAAGGTGCGCAACAGGCCCTTGTGGAACAGCTCATGCGGGGCAAGGCCGGTGATGTCCTCGCCGTCCATGGTGACGCGGCCGGACGTTGGGGGAAGAACGCCCGCTATCACGTTGAACAACGTGGATTTTCCGGCACCGTTCGGCCCGATCAGCCCGGTGATGGACCCGGTGGCAATCTGCAGGCTCGCGCCGTCAACGGCCCGGAACCCGCCGAAATGCCTGTGCAAGTCTTCGACGACGATCATCTGTAACGCGCTTCCCCAGACTTCACGTTGTTTGTGAAGAACGCCCTTCAAGGGCTTGTTTGTTATGGAAAAGCAGCCCGGAACGACCCCGGGCTGCCCTGTGTCACGCCGCCTGGATCAGCGGTAGCCGACTTCCGTCAGCTTGCCGTCCTTGAACTCGATCTCGCGGTACGACCCGGCGCTCTCGCCGCCGCCGATCAGCTCCACCGCGGTGGCGCCGACATAGTCGATATCGGTGCCGGCGGCGATCAGGTCCAGCGCCTTGGCCAGTTCGCCCGGCAGGATCGGCTCGCCCGGGGCGTTGGCAACGTCCATGACGCTGTCCTTGTAGACCGCCGGATCGGAAGACCCGGCCTTGGCCATCGCCAGCATCATCAGCGCCGCCGCGTCATAGCTTTCCGGGGCGAAGGCGGTGGTGCCGTCAAAGCCCGCCTCGGTCGCCATCGCCAGGAAGGCATCGCGGCCGGCGCCGGCAGCGGCCGGGTTCTGGCCGAAGGAGCCTTCGATTTCCGGGCCGAAGTTGGTCTCCAGCGAGGAGCCGACCATGCCGTCGGGGAAGACGAAGGTGTCGAAGGCGCCGGTATCGAGCGCGCCGCGCAGCACGCCCGCGCCGCCCTGGTCGACATAACCCGCCACCACCAGCGCCTCGCCGCCGGCCGAGGCCAGCGCGCCAACTTCAGCCGAATAGTCCGCCTTGCCGTCTTCATGCGGCGAGTTGATGGTCACGCTGCCGCCAGCCGCCTCGAAGGCCGCCTGGAAGCTGTCGGCCAGGCCCTTGCCATAGTCGTTGTTGGTATAGGTGACGGCGACTTCCTTGAAGCCGCGATCCATCAGGATTTCCGTCATCACCACGCCCTGGCGGGCATCGGACGGGGCGGTGCGGAAGAACAGCCCGTTGTCCTCGAGCGTGGACAGCGCCGGCGAGGTGGCGGAGGGCGAGATCATCACGATGCCGTTGGGCATGGCGACGTTCTGCAGCGTCGCCGTGGTCTCGCCCGAGCACATGCCGCCCATGATGCCCTTGACGCGGTCGCTGGTGACGATGCGTTCCACGGCCGCGGTGGCGGCGGCGGCGTCGATGCAGGTGCTGTCGGCGCGCACGGCGGTCACGGTCGAGCCGTCCAGCAGCTTGCCGGAGTCGGTCACTTCCTTCATCGCCATCTCGGCGCCTTCGGCCATCGGCCCGGCCATCGATTCGAGCGGCCCGGTGAAGCCGACCGAGATCCCGAGCTTGATGTCTTCGGCACTTGCGGCACCGGCAAACAGTGCCGTGGCGGCCGTGGCCAGAAGCAGTTTCTTCATGACGTCTCTCCCATGTTGGAACGTTGTCCTGCGCGACAAGCTAGACGGGGAATTGTGGATTGTGAAGCTGCGAAGACGGGGACCGACCGGCTTCGCGGGAAGGGTTCCCTTGCGTCAGCCCGGAATTGAGGCAGCAGCGCTGACGCATCGGGCACGGGGCAGCGACAGAAAGACGCTGTCGGTCCAGACGCCTTCCACCTCGAAGGTGTTCTCGGCGCTGCCGGTGCGCTCGAAACCCAGCCGCTCCAGCAACCGCACGGAAGCGACGTTGCGTGGATCGACATCGGCGGTGATTTCCGCAAGCTCCGGGAAGCGGGCGAAAGCGCGCGGCAAGATGGTGGCCAGCGCCTCGAAGGCATAGCCATTGCCCCAGACATCGGGGTGGAAGATGTAGCCGACTTCGTCCATCCGCCAGCAGCCTGCCTTGCCGATCACCCGGCCGGGCGCGGCGCGCAATTCCACCATGTATTCCTCGGCCTCGGGCACCGCCGCCACCATGCCCGTCAGGTAGCGCTCCGTGCGTTCGGTCCCGGCATGGGCGGCGTGCGACCAGTAGCGCATGGCGCGCGGGTCGGACATGATGGCGTGCAGGTCGGCCAGATCCTCCATCCGCGCCGGGCGCAGGATCAGCCGCTCGGTCAGGATCATGTCGCCACCCGTCATATTGAGAGCCGGGGGGCCGCAGCGGGGTGGCTGCCATGGCTGCCGCGCTCGCGGTAAGGGGTGGTGTTGTAATGGGCGCGGTAGCATTTGGAAAAATGCGAGGGGCTGGCAAAGCCGCAGGCCAGCGCCACGTTGATCACGCTCATGTCGGTCTGCATGAGCAGGTTGCGGGCCTTTTGCAGCCGCAGCTCCATGTAGTAGCGCTTGGGCGAGCGGTTGAGATAGCGGCGGAACAGCCGTTCCAGCTGGCGGGTGGACATGCCGACATCCTCGGCGAGGTCGGCCGGGCTGATCGGCTCCTCGATCGCGGCCTCCATCATCTGGATGACCTGGCTCAGCTTGGGGTGGCGCACGCCGATGCGGGTGGGGATCGACAGGCGCTGCGTGTCCTGGTCGGTGCGGATCGCCGAATAGATCAGCTGGTCGGCGACGGTATTGGCCAGATCCTCGCCATGATCTTCCGCGATCAGCTTCAGCATCAGGTCGATGGAGGCGGTGCCGCCCGCCGTGGTCAGCCGGTTGCCATCGACGACGAAGACGGACTTGGTCAGCTTCACCTCCTCGAACTCCTCAAGGAAGCTGTCCTGGTTCTCCCAGTGGATCGTCGCGCGCCGCCCGTCCAGCAGCCCCGCCTTCGCCACCGCCCAGGCCCCCGTGCACAGCCCGCCGATGCTGGCCCCGCGCCGCGCCTCGCGCCGCAGCCAGTTCAGGATAGGGCGGGTGGTCGCCTCGGCCACGTCGATGCCGCCGCAGACCAGAACGGTGTCCTCGCGGTCGATCTCGTCAAGGCCCATGTCCAGCCGGAAGGCGGCGCCGTTGGAACAGACCGCTTCGTGCCCGCCCTCGCCGGCGAGTTTCCAGGTGTAGAGCGGCTGCCCAGAGACGCGGTTGGCAATGCGCAGTGGCTCTATCGCGCCGGCGAAGGAGAGCATGGTGAAGCGCTCCAGCAGCAGGAAGACGAAGCGCCGGGTGCGCACCGGCTCGCGCCCCTGATCGCGCCCGCCGCGCTTTTGCGACAGCGATCCCGCCTCGCGGCCGCGCGTTGTGGCGGGCGCTGCCGTGGTTCCGTTTGCGGTGCCGTGGAAGGTGCCCGGAAGGCCTGCGCGCATTTTGCGACCCATGCATGTCGTTTCGACGCACACAATCAGGGAAGCCGGCGCCGTTCAAGCACCCATTTGGGGGGCAGGGCAGATGCGTCGCATTTCTGTCATGCGGTAGAGCCATGGGGTTTGCAGCGCAGGCCGGGCGCGCTATAAGCCGCGGCGTTGTCCGAAGGGCGGGAGAAGACCGATGAGCAAGACCTGGAGCAGATCCGACTGGCGCAGCAAACCGCGCGTGCAGATGCCGGATTATCCGGACCAGGACGCGCTGAAGGCGGTGGAGGCGCAGCTTGCCGCCTACCCGCCGCTGGTCTTTGCCGGCGAGGCGCGCAAGCTGAAGGCGACGCTGGCCGAGGTCGGGGCAGGGCGGGCCTTCCTGCTGCAGGGCGGCGATTGCGCCGAGAGCTTTGCCGAGTTCTCCGCCGACAATATCCGCGACACCTTCAAGGTGATGCTGCAGATGGCGATCGTGCTGACCTGGGGCGCCAAGCTGCCGGTGGTGAAGGTCGGGCGCATGGCCGGGCAGTTCGCCAAGCCGCGCTCGGCCCCGACCGAGATGGCCGGCGGGCAGGAGCTTCCCAGCTACCGCGGCGACATCATCAACGGCTTCGACTTCACCCCCGAGGCGCGGATTCCCGATCCGGCGCGGATGCTGCAGGCCTATACGCAGGCCGCCGCCAGCCTGAACCTGCTGCGCGCCTTTTCCACCGGCGGCTATGCCGATATCCACCGCGTGCAAAGCTGGATCGCCGGCTTCACCGATGAGGACGAGGCGCAGCGCTACCGCGCCGTGGCCGAGCGGATTTCCGACGCGATGGACTTCATGGCGGCGGCGGGGGTGACGTCCGACACCGCGCACCAGCTTGGCACGGTGGAGTTCTACACCAGCCACGAGGCGCTGCTGCTGGAATATGAAGAGGCGCTGTGCCGGATCGACAGCACCACCGGCCTGCCGGTCGCAGGGTCCGGCCACATGATCTGGATCGGCGACCGCACGCGGCAGCCGGACGGCGCCCATGTGGAATTCTGCCGCGGCGTGCAGAACCCGATTGGCCTCAAATGCGGGCCCTCGACCACGGCCGAGGATCTCAAGGTGCTGATGGCCAAGCTGAACCCCGCGAACGAGGCCGGGCGGCTGACGCTGATCGCCCGCTTTGGCGCCGGCAAGGTCGGCGACCACCTGCCGCGGCTGATCCGCACCGTGCAGGAAGAAGGCGCCAACGTGGTCTGGTCCTGCGATCCGATGCATGGCAACACCATCAAGGCCGCCTCGGGCTTCAAGACCCGGCCCTTCGAGTCCGTGCTGCGCGAGGTGCGCGAGTTCTTCGGCATCCACAAGGCCGAGGGCACCATCCCCGGCGGCGTGCATTTCGAGATGACCGGCAAGGACGTGACCGAATGCACCGGCGGCGTGCGCGCGGTGACGGATGAGGACCTGTCCTCGCGCTATCACACCGCCTGCGATCCGCGGCTCAACGCCAGCCAGGCGCTGGAACTGGCCTTCCTGGTCGCCGAAGAGCTGAACGACCGCCGCGCCCTGCGCCGCGCCGCCGGCTTCTGATCGCTGCCACGGCACGGGGTTAGGGGGGCCGGGAGCAATCCCGGCCCTTGCCGACTCCGTGCAAGAAACTGTCATCCCCAGGTGCGATATGCACCTTCGTCGCATTCCGCCGTGCCAGCTTCCAACTTAAGGCTGACGGCGTCGAAAGCTCGTCTGGGAAGGGGACCCCTTATGCTGCAGCTGATGACCCACAAGGCGCGGGTGCGCGACATCCCGCGCGCGCGTCTGCGTGAGAGGATCGAGGTCGGCCGCATCGTCGAGGTGCGGCTGGTCGGCGATGGCACCGAGGGCAGCGGCACGGAGGGCAGCCAGATCGCGGCCTGGTTGCGGCGCGAGAGCTGGATCGCCGGGCTGCTGGGGGCGCCGCGCTGGCTGCCCTTCGGCCGGATCGAGCCCTATGCGCCGCGCGGCCTCGTCGCCTGCCTCGCGCGCGCCGACAAGATCCGCTGCCGGGTGGTCGAGGTCTCGCCCCGGCACCTCTGGGTCGATCCCGAGCAGCCAGAGATCTACGTCTCGCTCTGGGCCGACCTGCCCGAGGTGATGCTGCCGACCTCTGCCGCCCTGCGCCAGGCGCTGACCGGCGGCAGGCGGCGCAGCCCGGCGCGCGGGCTGCAGGGGGTGCCCGGGCCGGACGCGGAACCCGGCACCGCCTGAAGCTTGGCGCTGGTCAGTCGGACCGCACCAACCGCAGCATCGCACGCCGCTGCTCGGGCGTGGCGGTCTCGCAGTCGGGGGCGGCTTCGGGGGCGGGGGCGGGCGGCGCGGCTGGCGCCGGAGCAGGGGCAGGGCCCGGCTGGAAGGCCCGCGCCGGCTCGGCAAGGCCGGCACCGCTGCGCGAGGGCAGCGGCGCGGCGGCCGCGGCGCCGGTGACCTTGGTGCTGTGCTCGGCGGCGATGTCGAAGCGGCGCGGCACCCGGCCGATCTGGCCATCGGCAACCAGGCAGCCAAGCGCCCGCGTCACATCGCCCAGATCGCTTTTCAGCGGCAGGATCAGCAGCCGGGCCTGCAGGTCGGGCTTGCCGAAGCCCGGCTCGCCCGCCAGCGTCAGCTCGGCAATCTCGGGGCCCTGGAACACCGCCTCCAGCATCGCCGCCACCCGCGGCCGCGCCTTGGGCGTGAAGAACGAGGTCAGCGGCATCCCCCGCACCTCCATCCCCATCAGGTCGCTCAGATGCATCCCCGCCAGCCGGAACCGCGCGATGGAGGGCGCGATCCGCTCCAGGATGAAGGCATATTCCAACGCCCGCTCGATCCCGCGCGGATCGACCGCGGATCGCAGCGGGACCCCCTTGCCGCCGCGCAGCCCTTCCCAGTAGCCGCGCAACTCTGCCGTGACCTGAAAACGCTTGTCCATGACCGACCCCGTCTGCACCGCGATTGCGGTGAGCTTCACGCTTTGTTAACCGTGGGCGAGAATGCTTACCCAAGTGTTAATATACCCAAGCTTGCGCGGTTTCGGCGCGGAAAGTTCCTAAATGGTTAAGCCCGCACCCGACCATACCCTGCGCTCGATGACCGGCTTTGCCACCCTGCGCGGCGGGTCCGAGGGCCAGTCCGGCCGGCTGTGGGAAATGCGCTCGGTCAACGGCAAGGGGCTCGACCTGCGGCTGCGGCTGCCCGAGGGGCTCGACCGGCTGGAAACGGCGCTGCGCTCGCGGATCTCGCAGCGCGTCGCCCGCGGCTCGGTTTCGGTCGCGCTGCGGCTGCCGCGCGGCGCGGTGGGCGAGGCGCTGCGGGTCAATGCCGCAGGCCTTGCCGCGGCGCTGGCGGCACTGGCGCAGGCGGATGCCGCGGCGCGCGGCATCGGGCTGGAGACGCGCCCGGTGTCGCCGGCAGACATCCTCGCCCTGCGCGGCGTGCTGGAGCAGGGCGCCGAGGCCGAGGCGCCGGACCTTGCCGCGCTGCAGGCCTCGCTGATGGCCGATATCGAGCCGCTGATCGACGCCTTCGACGCGGTGCGCGCTGCCGAGGGCGCCGCGCTGGCGGCGCTGATCGGCGCGCAGATCGACCGGGTGGCGGCGCTGGCCTCCGAGGCGCGGCTGGCCGCCGAGGCCCGGCGCGACGAGGCGGCGGCGTCCTTGCGCGCCGCGCTGGCGCGGGTGATGTCGTCCGAGAGCTGCGCCGACCCCGCGCGCGTGGCGCAAGAGCTGGCGCTGCTGGCGGTGAAATCCGATGTGACCGAAGAGCTGGACCGGCTCGAGGCGCATGTGACCGCCGCCCGCGCCCTGCTGGAGGCGCCGGGCCCCGCGGGGCGCAAGTTCGACTTCCTGATCCAGGAATTCATGCGCGAGGCCAATACGCTCTGCGCCAAGGCCGGCAACCCGGCGCTGACCGGGATCGGGCTTGACCTCAAGCACGTGATCGACCAGATGCGCGAGCAGGTTCAGAACGTGGAATGACCCAGTGCAGAATGCGCCGATGACCGCCGAGACGCGCCGCAAGGGGCTGCTCTTGATCCTGTCCTCGCCCTCGGGCGCGGGCAAATCCACGCTGTCGAAACGGCTGATGGCGCGCGATCCCTCGCTGTGCTTCTCGGTCTCGGCCACCACGCGGGCCCCGCGCCCCGGCGAGGTGGACGGGCGCGACTATGTCTTCCGCTCGCCCGAGGAGTTCCGCGCCATGGTCGCCGCCGGCGAGATGCTGGAACATGCCGAGGTGTTCGGCAATTTCTACGGCAGCCCGCGCGCCCCGGTGGAACGCGCCATGGCCGAGGGCCGCGACACGCTGTTCGACGTGGACTGGCAGGGCGGGCAGCAGATCCGCTCCTCGGCGCTTGGCCGCGAGGTGGTGTCGGTCTTCATCCTGCCGCCCTCGATGGCCGAGCTGGAGGCCCGGCTGCGCGGCCGGGCGCAGGACAGCGACGAGGTGATCGCGGCCCGGATGCAGAAGTCGCTGGGAGAGATCAGCCGCTGGAGCGAGTACGATTACGTGCTGGTGAACCGCGATATCGACGCGACAGAGGCGGCGCTTTGCACCATCCTCGCCGCGGAACGCCTTCGCCGCGACCGCCAGCCCTGGCTGACGGAATTCGTGCGCGGGCTGGGTGCCGAACATGAGGAGGCCGGCCGATGATCTACACGCTTGACGGGATCGCGCCCGAGATCGCCGCGGATGCCTGGGTCGCCCCCGGCGCGCAGCTGATGGGCAAGGTGGTGCTGGAGCCGGGCGCCAGCGTCTGGTTCGGCGCGGTGCTGCGCGGCGACAACGAAGAGATCCGCGTCGGCGCCGGCGCGAATGTGCAAGAGCATGTGGTCTGCCATACCGACATGGGCTTTCCGCTGCTGATCGGCGCCAATTGCACCATCGGCCACAAGGCGATGCTGCATGGCTGCACCATCGGCGAAGGCAGCCTGATCGGCATGGGCGCCACCGTGCTGAACGGCGCGAAGATCGGCCGCGGTTGCCTGATCGGCGCGGGGGCGCTGGTCACGGAGGGGAAAGAGATCCCCGATGGCAGCCTGGTGATGGGCGCCCCCGGCAAGGTGGTGCGGACGCTGGACGCAGAAGCGCAGGCGGCGCTGCTGGGGTCGGCGGAGCGCTACCGCGCGAATGCGGCGCGGTTCCGGGCGGGGCTGAAAGAGATTTAAGATCAGGTGCTTGCGCGGCGATGTTGAGACAATGGTTCAACTTGGCCGCGTAAAGCTCTGATATAAATGAAAATTGCCGAAATCGGCGCGGGGGACAGCATGAATTCCGAACTCGTCAGATCCATGCTGGCCGCCGTGCCCTTGCCGCTGATGATCGTCGGCAATGACCAGCGCATCAAGTCTGCCAATGCCGGGGCGCACGTGATCTTCGGTGCCGATCTGGAAGGGCGGCAGGTGCTGACGGTGATCCGCCAGCCGGCGCTGCTTGATGCGCTGGAGGCGACGCTGCGCGACGGGTCCAGCAACCGCGCGCGTTTCCTGATGACCGGCGCGCAGGATGCGTCCTACCGGATCATGACCTCGCCGATCAGCAACGGGCCCGAGCACGGCGCGCTGATCGCCTTCGAGGATGTGACCGAGCTGGAGAAGGCCGAGGAGATGCGCCGCGACTTCGTGGCCAATGTTAGCCACGAGCTGCGCACCCCGCTGACCGCGCTGCTGGGCTTCATCGAGACGCTGAAGGGCGCCGCCAAGGACGATGCGGTGGCGCGCGAGCGGTTCCTGACGATCATGGAGCGCGAGGCGGGGCGGATGAACCGGCTGGTGAGCGAGCTGCTGTCGCTGTCCCGGGTCGAGGCCGAGGAGCGGATGCGCCCGGGCGAGCGGGTGGACATGGCCGGGATCGTGCGATCTGCCATCACCGCGCTGAAGCCGCTGGCCGAGGCGGCGCAGGTCGAGATCGAGCTGACCGGGGCCGAGGCGCCGATCCATCTGCTCGCCGATCCCGACCAGATGGCGCAGGTCTTTTCCAACCTCATTGAAAACGCGGTGAAATATGGCGGGTCCGGCAAGCGCGTCACCGTCGCCATCACCCGCGAGCCGCGCGAGATCGGGCTGCGCGGGCCGGCGGTGCGCTTTGACGTGATCGACCGCGGCGAGGGGATCGACCAGGTGCATCTGCCGCGGCTGACCGAGCGCTTCTACCGCGTCGATGCCCATCGCAGCCGCGAGAAGGGCGGCACCGGGCTGGGGCTCGCCATCGTCAAGCACATCATCAACCGCCATCGCGGCCGGCTGAAGATTGACAGCACCAAGGGGCAGGGCAGCCGGTTTTCGGTGATCCTGCCGGAGAATTGACGCCTGCGACAGTGCGGCGCTTGAAAGCCTGACAAAAAGAGTTGAGATACCGCTTGTGGCATGGAGGTGCCCCGGTATGGCGCGGAAAAGATCACGACAGCTTGTGGCCCTTGGCGCGGCGGGCCTGCTGGCGCTGCCCATGGCGGGCGCGGGGCAGGGCGAGAATCTGGCTTTCCCGACCGCCGAGGCCCTGGGCCAGGCGCTGTTCTTCGACCCGATCCTCTCGCTGAACCGCACGCAATCCTGCGCCACCTGCCATGACCCTTCCGCCGGCCATGCCGACCCGCGCGAGACCGTGGCCGGCCATGCCGTCAGCCTTGGCGACGATGGCGCCTCGCTTGGCGACCGCAACGCGCCGGCGATCGGCTATGCGCGCTTCAGCCCGACATTCCAGCGGCTTGCCGATGGCACGCTGGTCGGTGGCCAGTTCTGGGACGGGCGGGCGAAGGATCTGGCGGAACAGGCGGGCGGCCCGCCGCTGAACCCGATCGAGATGGGGATGCCCGGCAGCGCCGATGTGGTGGCGCGGCTGGCGGCAGAGCCCGATTACCGCGCCGCCTTCGAGACGATCTATGGGCCCGGGATCTTCGCCGATGACGAGGCCGCCTATGCCGCGATGGGCGCAGCGCTGGCGGCCTATCAGTTCACCGAAGAGTTCGCGCCCTTCGATTCCAGATACGACCGCTGGCTGCGCGGCGAGTACCAGATGACGCGCGAGGAAGAGCTGGGGCGGGTGCTGTTCTTCTCGGATCAGTTCACCAATTGCAACCAGTGCCACCAGCTGCGGGCCAGCCCGGTCGCGGCGGACGAGACTTTCAGCAATTACGAGTACCACAATATCGGCGTGCCGGCCAATGGCGCGGCGCGCAAGGTCAATGGCGTGACCGCGCCGGACCTTGGCCTTGCGCTGAACCCGGCGGTGCAAGGGCCGGGGACCGAGGGCCGCTTCAAGGTGCCGACGCTGCGCAATGTCGCGGTGACCGGGCCGTACATGCATAACGGCGTCTTCGAGGATCTGCGCACCGTCGTGCTGTTCTACAACAAGTACAACACCCGCGATGCCGCGCGGCTGGTGAACCCCGAGACCGGGCTGGAATGGGAGCCGGCCGAGGTGCCGCAGAACCTGTCGCTGGCCGAGCTCGAGCATGGGCCGGCGCTGGACGACAAGCGGGTGGATGCGCTGGTGGCGTTCCTCGAGACGTTGACCGATGCGCGGTTCGAGGATCTGCTGGAGGAGTGAGGGGCAGCGCGATGTGCCATCCGTCCGCCGGTATCCAGTTTGCCTATAATCGGTATTATGTAATATAGATGAATGCAGCGCACGCCTGATCCTGCCCCGATCACGTGAAGTTTCCCTTTCGGCATCGGCCGCTGCATCGACAGTCGCGCAAGGCTTTGGCATTGCTGGGCCATGTCGATGCTCCGTTTCATGCTGCTTTGCCTGGCCGTGACGCTGGTTCTGCCTTGGGGCAGCCTGCACAAGCTGCGCATGGCGGATGCGCCCGGCCTCGTCCTCGCCGAGGCTGCGCAAGCTGACAGCGCGGCAGGACTGCCCGCGAACAGGCTCGCCGCGCCGCATCGCTGCCCGGGTCCGGCCCTGCCGGGCTCGCCCTGCGCCCATTGGCTGGCGCCGGTGGCAGGCCGCGATGCCCTGCCGCAGGCCGCGCCGGAGGCATGGCCGCGGCCCGCCCGGGCGCTTGCCGCCAATGGGCGCAACATGAAGCCGCCCTTGGGGCCGCCAAGGCCAGCCTGATCGCAGGGCCGCCCAACTGGCAATCCAAACAGGATCAGGAAAAATCAGATGCTTACCAGACGTTCTTTCACCGCCCTCGGCGCGGTTGCCGGGCTCGCCGCCTGTGCGCGCGACCCGCTGGACGTGACCAGCCGCAGCACGATCCCCCCCAGCCGCATCCCGCCGCTGCCCGCCCATTATGGCGCCATTCCCGACGAGCCCTTCCCGGTGCCGGCGGTGCCCGAGGGCGTGGTGCCCGAGGCGCTGTGGCGCCAGCAGGTGGACAACCCCTTCCCGGACCTGCCCGAGGGCATGATCGTCGTCGATCCCTCGGCGGGGCTCTTGTACCTCATCGAGGACGAGGGCCGCGCCCTGCGCTACGGGGCCGGCACCGGCGCCGCGGCCTTTTCCTGGGCGGGCGATGCGACGCTGCAGTTCCGCCGCAAATGGCCGCGCTGGACGCCCCCGGATGAAATGGTGGCGCGCGATCCCTCGCTGGAGCCCTATTCGATTGCCAATGGCGGCATGGACCCGGGGCCGGACAACCCGCTTGGCGCCCGCGCGCTCTACCTGTTCCAGAATGGCGAGGACACGCTCTATCGTATCCACGGCGCCTGCGAGCCCCAGTATCTGGGCAAGCAGGTCTCCTCGGGCTGCATCCGGCTCTTGGACCAGGACGTGATCCACCTGCATGACCAGGTGCGCGACGGGGTGCCGGTGCGGGTGCTGACCGCGCCGGAAAGCCTGGGCGGGCGGATCTACTGAACCCAAGCGGCCAGCCCCTTCGGGGGCTGGACCGGCGCCGGGCTTGCCGCTATGCCGGGCGCGTCCCTTGACCTTGCGAGGCCCCAATGACCTTCGACCGCCGCATCAAGATCGCCCCGTCGATCCTCTCTGCCGATTTCGCCAATTTCGGCGCGGAATGCCGGGCCATCGAGGCCGAGGGCGCCGACTGGGTGCATGTGGATGTGATGGACGGGCATTTCGTGCCCAACATCACCTTCGGCCCCGCCACCTGCGCCGCGATCCGCCCGCACATCAAGGGCGTGATGGACGTGCACCTGATGATCGCGCCGGTGGACCCTTACATCGAGGCTTTCGCGGCGGCCGGGGCCGATGTCATCACCGCGCATGTGGAGGCTGGGCCGCACATTCACC